>Ga0180223_1000004_pt1 | contig 1109242 bp, 957 predicted proteins | sample eDN5th30CKraftOP_FD_151337 | JGI IMG/M metagenome (GOLD analysis project Ga0180223, IMG submission 151337) | Enriched Organic Plus compost microbial communities from Emeryville, California, USA - eDNA 5th pass 30_C Kraft OP (version 2) (version 2) ... | reverse complement strand
TTTCCTTCATTTCCCTCTGGGTCGATATCAATGAGAACGGTAACATTTTTTACGGCTATCGTACCGAAACCTGGCTGATGCTCTTGCTTTCCGGCGGTATCTTCATCCTGCGCAGGCCCGCTTTTTTATGGATGATACTGCCCATACTGGCGCAGAAATTCTTCTCGGAAGACCCGCTTATCATGGGCATTACACATCATTATTCCATCGAATTTGTGCCCATACTTTCACTGGCTTTGCTGTGGGCTGTCCCCAAAAGACCGCACAGGGCATTTTCGTATATTCTTCCTTCGCTTGTGCTTACGCTGGCCGCCACGGTATGGAGCATGGACCATAAGCTGCTGCCGGGGTACAACAATACCAACCTTCATTTCTATTCGGCAAGGCATTACCGCAGTGTACACCCCGACCCTGCCTTTATCCTGCAAAAGTTAAAAGAGATCCCCGACAGTGCCGCCGTTTCCGCCTCCAGCGAACTGACGCCGCACCTGGCTATGCGCCGCAGGATCTATCATTTTCCCGTATTAAGAGACGCCTCGTATATCGTGCTCATCAGCGGCAATACCAATTATTACCCGCTCGGCAGGGAAGAATTTTTCCGCCGGGTAGACGAATACCGGCAGCTGGGTTTCCGCACGTTGTGCGATGAAAAGGACCTGCTCATTTTAACCCGCCCCTGAAAGTATTCCCTGCATAATGCAAATAAGTGTAAATCATTCACTTCTGTATCGCTGCGAAGAATACTTCTTATAGCTGGATTGCAATAGGCAAGCATAATATTGCAAAATATAGCTTAAACTTGCAATATGAAGCATATTATTGCAAAATATTGTGTTTATTTGCAATATGAAACACCTTATTGCAAAATACATCCGCTCCAATACTAATTGATCATGATAAATTTCGAACCGGGACAATATATCAGCCAGGGTTATTATAAGAGTTTCCAGCCTAACTTCATTAATAGGGCGTGGCTGATAGATGATATGGAGATAATGGCTCTGCTGTCACAAGCAGACAGGCAGTTGGGGCGCTTAGATATGTACAGTGAGCATATTCCGGATATCGATCTGTTCATCAGTATGCACGTTTTGAAGGAGGCGACTCAAAGTAGCAGAATAGAAGGTACCCAAACAAATATGGAAGAAGCCCTTTTAGACAAGGATGATGTAAGCCATGAGCGAAGAAATGACTGGGAAGAGGTACAAAATTACATTATCGCTATGAATAAGGCTCTTGATATGTTGAAAGATATTCCTTTTTCAAGCCGGCTCATAAAAGAAACACATAAAGTTCTCTTACAGGGAGTGCGGGGTGAACATAAACTACCTGGCGAATTCAGAACAAGCCAGAACTGGATAGGAGGCGCATCCATTAACGATGCTGTTTTCATTCCTCCTGTTCAGAATACAGTTCCGGAATTTATGGGAGATCTGGAAAAATTCACACATAATACGGAGTTTTACTTACCTGACCTGATAAAGATCGGAATTATACATTACCAGTTTGAGACCATACATCCGTTCCTTGATGGCAACGGGAGAATCGGAAGACTGCTTATAACATTATATCTGGCAGACAAAGAGATCTTAAAGAAACCGATACTGTACCTGTCAGATTTTTTTGAACAAAACAAGTCCCTTTATTATGATAATCTGATGCGCGTCAGAACCCATGGCGATCTGAAACAATGGCTGAAATTTTTCCTGGTCGGTGTTATGGAAACCGCAAAGAACGGAGTTACTACATTTGATGAAATATTAAAGCTGAAAGCACAATCGGAACAGGCTATACAATCCCTGGGACCAAGGTGTAACAATGCATTAAAAGTATTGAACTATCTTTTTAAACGGCCCATTATAAATGTAGGTACAATAACAGAAATAACGCCGGTTTCTCAACGGACGGCCTATAATATTGTTGCTGATCTGGAAAGATTGGGAATATTAGAAGAGGTTTCAGGAGGAAAAAGAGACCGGATATATGCTTTTAAGAAGTACATACATCTCTTTAGCTGAACATGGTCGTCTTCCTTACTTTAGTGTTATAAACATAAAAAAAGCATCAATCCAATGCGATTGATGCTTTCCCTGTAGCCCCGCCTGGAATCGAACCAGGATCGGATGTTTAGGAAACATCTATTCTATCCGTTGAACTACGGGGCCATCCGGACGCAAAAATAGAATTTTTCGCGATAGCATATCTTTTATTATACGTACCCCGGGAAGAAAGGATTCAGGCCGGCCTCACAACTCAGGCCTGCGGCTCCCCGATGCACAGCCAGTATGAACCGCCGTGCCTCTCCACCACAGGCATCCCCGCCTGCTCCCAGATGGGTCCCGTAATGGCACTCAGGGCGGCATCCTCACTCACGAAGAAATTGGGCATCAGTGTGCGGTAACGCTGCGGACTGGCCATAATATTGGCGGCCAGCAGGTACTGCTCATTGTAAAAACGGTCGCACATGAACTGCGGGTAATCGTAGGGCAGGTACATATCGTGCACCTGTACGATCACACCCGGCTTCAGGCGGGGCAGCACCTCCATGAAAAAAACGGTAACGTCGGAATTCGGGAAACTGCGGTGTGAATTATCGATAAAAAGAATGTCGCCGGCTTCCAGGTTCTGTATCAGCCAGTCGGCCATACCGGTATTCTCGAAGGGTTTGCGGATCACTTCGTCGGCCAGGTGGTCGATCTGCGCCCTCGGGTAGGGATCGATGGACCAGATGCGTGTGGATAGTTCCTGGTCCTTTACCGCCTTACGTGCCACTTTGGTAGAATTACCCGAGCCTACTTCCACGTAGCGGGCCGGCCTGTATTCCGAAATAATGCCGTACAGGGCCACAATGTCCAGCCCGGGTAGAAAAGCATTGTTCCAGGCTGGCTGGTTCTCATCGGTTTCGGCTTTGGAATCGCGTATGCCTGCAAATACGGGTGCATACGCCGTAAATTTCTCCAGCAGCCGTGCATATTCCGCACGGTGTTCATTAATAATGCCGTACAGCGGTTCCAGGGGCGCTTTCCCGTGCCCGTGCCGGGGTTGTACCTCTACCCGGTAATCGAGATGTACGGTCTGGAAACGGGGCGAAACAAAACGGTATACGTTCTTCAGGATATCTTTCATGATATATGTATGCCACAAATATACTATCCGCGGACGGACGGCCAAACGCTATTTGAGCCGGGGCAGCACATAGGAAGGGATATCCTTTTCCCGCCTGGCCCTGATCATTTTATCCTGGTAGGTTTTATAGTTCTCTACGTATTTGACGCGGTCGCGTTTGGCATAGTAGGCATCGCCGCGCAGGCGGTAAAATTCCGGCTCTTCCGAAGAGAGCAGCATGTATTTGCCGTGTTCCTTCAGGAAGGCGTCGGCCTCGCGGTTCTTCAGCATCCATTCCAGGTACAGCAGCAGGTCGGCCACACATTCCTCCGGGCTGAGTCCGTGAAACTTTTTGCCGAATTTAGCCCGGAACGCTTCGGTATTCTTTATCGGCTCAAACAGGCGGCTGTCGGCAAAAACCATAACGGGACGCACTATTTCCAGGGCATTCTTAAAGCGGTTCTGCGCGGCCAGGGGTTTGGCCTTTTCAAAAGCGGCCATGAACAGTTCCACCGATTTTTTCTCCGGGTCCATATACGATTTTGCAAAGGTCACTTTTTCGTATATAGCTGCCGCCTTCACGGGATCGCCCGCTTTCAGAAGGCTGTCGGCCTGTTTTACCAGGGGCGGGTTAGGGTCACTGCGCTGTTCCTTTTCAAAGCTGATGCGGTAATCCTCCCAGCCGAACACGCCGCAGACCTCTTCGGCCTTACCGGGAACAGAGCTGCAGATAAGTATCTTCTTATTTTCGTATACGCATCGGGTAAAATTCTTCTGGGTAAAGGCAAACTGTCCGGCCGGCAGTTTCTGCAGCAGGATAATATCTGTAGGCGAGGTCTGCCCATACCAGACCCAGCTTCCGTCTCCCGTATGATAGGCAAAGGTATAGCCCTGGTATTTGTTCGACGGGATGGCCTCGGTCCCAGCGGCTACGTCGTACAGCACATAACCGGCAGGCATTTTGACGCGTGGAAGGGGGTTCTGGGCATACAGGCCGTAAAGGCTGAGGAAGGCACAAAGGCCGGAGATCCGTTTTTTCATGCTCTAAAGATAAAAAAGCTCTGTAAATATAATTGTGCCACTCTGTCTTAATTTTGTACTCTTGTATCGTGTTATGGCATACCGGCTCGATGAACATATCCTGCAATTCCCGCATCCCTCGCTGGCCGACGAGAACGGTCTGCTGGCCGTGGGCGGCCTGCTGGACCCCGAATGGCTGCAGCTGGCCTATGCCTGGGGGATCTTTCCCTGGGACACCTTTAATCTCGACGGCGAGGAGCTGCTGCTCTGGTTTGCCCCGGCCGAGCGCTTTGTGATCTTTCCGCATAAGGTGCACCTGAGCCATACCCTGAAACGTCTCTGGAAAAGACCACCTTACAGCTTCCGGGTAAATACCTGCTTCAGGCAGGTGATGGAAAACTGCGCTACCGTTCCGCGGCCCGGGCAGGAAAGCACCTGGATAAAACCACAGTTCATTGATGCCTATACGCAGTTGCATACGATGGGACTGGCCCACAGCATAGAAGTATTCGACGGCGAAGAGCTGGTGGGCGGACTTTACGGAGTGCAGTCAGGCAGGGTATTCTGCGGCGAAAGCATGTTCTCGCTGCGCCCCGACGCCTCGAAACTGGCCCTGGTATACCTTTGCAGGAATATGCCCTTTACCCTGGTAGACTGCCAGTTCCATACCCCGCACCTGGAACGCATGGGCGGAGAGACCATGCCTTTATCAGAATACCTTGTACATTTGCAGCATGAACATTGAGGTCTTTACATTCAATCCCTTTTCGGAGAACACCTATCTTATATATGACGATAAAGGTACCGGCGTGGTGCTGGACCCCGGCTGCATGGACAAAGCCGAGTACGACGAGCTGGAGGACACCGTGCGCGCCCGCGGCGTACGCATACAGGAGATCATTCTCACGCATGCCCATATAGACCACATTTTCGGTTGTGCCCGTCTCTGCCAGACCTATGGCGTGGGCCTGGCCATGCACCCTGATGACGAATTTCTCTTTGCCCGTGCCGAAGAAATGAGCCGCATGTTCGGCCTGCCCCTGGTAACGCCGCCCGCACCCTCGCGGCACTTTGCCCATGGTCAGACCTACCGCATCGGCGATATCAGCCTGCTGATACGTCACACGCCCGGGCACTCTCCCGGCAGTGTAAGCTTTGTGAACGAAGAGGCCGGCATCATCATCGGCGGCGACGTGCTCTTCCACAGCAGCATCGGCCGTACCGACCTGCCCGGCGGCAGCATGGACGTACTGCTGAAGAGCATCCGGGAGCAGTTCTTCATTTATCCCGACCATTTTCGTATACTAAGCGGGCACGGCCCGGAGACCACCATAGGGCACGAAAAGAAGTACAACCCCTTCCTGCAGGAAATGTAAAACGCCATCCCACAGCGGGTTATAAGACCAAAAACCGCATTTTCAGATTTTTTAATGTATACCGGCGTACTTTCCGTCTAAGAAAAAACGTTTTTTATCTATTCTTTAACGGTCGTATGCCTTACAACACGTTATTTTAGCCTGAACTTAATCTACCTGTAATAAAAAACTACGAATGAAGAACAGGAAAACCAGGATCATACTGGGAGTTTTGCTGCTGGCCGGGATCGCTGCCGCACTGTATTTTTCGCTGGGTAAAAAGGAAGCCGGCAAGGAACTGACCGCGAAGGCACAGAAAGGTACCTTCGTGGTGGAAGTAAGCGGTTCCGGTGAGCTGCGCGCTACCAATGAAACGGAGATCCGTGCCCCGGAAGCCCTGCGCAACAACAATATTTACCAGATCAAGATCTCGGACCTGGTGCCTGAAGGAAGCCGCGTGAAAGCCGGCGACTATATAGGCAAGCTGGACCCGACCGAAATTCAGAACAAGCTCAACGAAGAAATGCTGAACCTGCAAAAGCGGGAGGCCGAATTCAAGCAAACCCAGCTGGATACTACACTGAGCATGCGCGAGGCCCGCGACGAGCTGCAGAATTACCAGTTCCAGCTGAAGGAAAAGCGCCTGATCATGGAACAGAGCAAATTCGAGGCCCCGGCCGTGATACAGCAGACCCAGCTGGACCTGGAACGTACCCAGGACGCCTATAACCAGAAAAAGACCAATTACGTGACCAAGCAGGAGCAGGCACGAACCAAGATGGCCATTGTGAACAGCGAGCTGCAGAAGGCACAGAACAAGGTACAGGGCCTGATGAGCGTACTGCAGCAACTGGTGATCACTGCCCCGGAAGACGGTATGGTGATCTATGCCCGCGAATGGGACGGCAAAAAACGTACCGTAGGCGCCAGCATCAATATCTGGGACCCGCAGGTAGCGGCCCTTCCCGACCTTTCTCAGCTGGAAACCGTTACTTATATCAACGAGATCGACATCAGCAAGGTGAAGGCCAAACAAAAAGTGCGTATAGGCCTCGATGCCGCACCGGACAAGATGCTCACCGGCGAGGTGGTGAGCGTGGCCAATATCGGCGAACAACGCCCCAACAGCGACAGCAAGGTGTTCGAGGTGATCATCAGCATCAATGAGAAAGACAGCACCCTGCGCCCTTCCATGACCACCTCCTGCAAGATCAACTGCTCCACTTACGAAAACGTGGTCTTTGTACCGCTTGAGAGTGTGCGCACCATAGACAAGCAGACCTTCGTGATCGTAAAGGACGGCGCTTCGTATTACCGGCAGCAGGTGCAGACCGGCGCCACCAACGATACGCATATCATTATCCTGAAAGGTCTCAGCGGCGAGGAGACCGTGCTGCTGACCGAGCCGGAAGATATGGACCAACTACCGGTGCGAACCATTTAACCGGGCCTTGCAGGTATGAATATCCAGAGGGTCATATCCAATTTCAAAAGCGGGCTGGAGTCCATTTCTTCCAATAAGATACGGGCTTTCCTGACCTCGCTGGGCATCATATTCGGTACGGCGGCGGTAATTGCCATGCTGGCCATAGGCGCAGGCACCGAGCAGGAGATCATTAACCAGATGCGCGAGGCCGGTTCCAACAACATCATTATCCTGCCCAAGCTGCTCGAAACAAACGAGGAAGACGCGGCGGACAACAGTTCCAAAAAATGGTCGCCCGGGCTTAGTCCGCAGGATGCACAGAACATACGCAAGATCGTCCCCGGCATCGTTTCCGTGAGCCCGGAGACCGAAAAAGAGACCTATGTATCCCTGGACGGACTGCGCAAAAAGACCCGGCTGATCGGTATCGAAAAGGATTATTTCGACATTGCATCGCTGGAGCTGCAGAAGGGCACCAATTTTACAGAGGAACATTATAAAGAGGGCCTGCCCGTATGCGTGATAGGAAATGACCTGTATACTAAATTATTCCCCAAGACCGAAGCCATCGGGGCCCGCATCAAGGTACAGAACCAGTGGTTCACCGTGATCGGCGTGCTGCAGAACAAGAGCGTATCCGAAAAATCGCAGAGCAACCTGAAGATCCGCAACGACAACGACAATGTGTACATACCGCTGCAGACGTACATTTCGCGTATCGAGGACAAGCAACGCCTTACGGCCACCTCCATACAGCAGCAGGCCAATATGCAGAGCCAGGAAAACGAAAACGCAGAGAAACAGGCCTACAATTACCATCCGCTGAGCCGCCTGGTGATCAAGGCCGAGGACGGGCCCAGCACCCTGGCCGCCTCGCAGGTGATACGCAATATGCTGCTGCGCCGCCACAACGGCCTGGAAGATTTTGAGATAAAGCTGCCCGAAGTACAGCTTAAGCAGGAACAGAAGACCAAGAAGCTCTTCAACACCGTGCTGGGCATCATTGCCGGCATTTCGCTGCTGGTGGGCGGTATAGGCATTATGAACATTATGCTGGCCTCGGTAATGGAACGTACGCGCGAGATCGGTCTGCGGCAGTCCATCGGCGCCACACGCAGCGATATACTCACACAGTTCGTTTCCGAAGCCATGCTCATCGGCATCAGCGGCGGCATTATGGGTGCAGTGCTGGGTATTGCCGTGAGCATCATCATTAACAAGGCTTTCGATATCCTTACCATCGTTTCGCCCTGGGCAGTACTGCTTTCGTTCAGCGTTTCGCTGGGCACCAGCCTGCTGTTCGGCATATGGCCCGCCAAAAAAGCCTCTGAAAAAGATCCTGTTGAAACACTAAGATATGAATAGATCTGTTCTGTGCATCCTTGCCCTGTGTTCCTGTTTTACCCTGCGGGCACAGGTAAAAAAGATATCGCTCCAGGAAGCGGTAGAAACTGCCAAGACCCAAAGCCTGGCCTCCGAGACCGTGCACAGGGACGTACGGGCCTCCGTTTTCCGTTACCGCTCGGCCAAAGCCTCCCTGTTCCCTACGGTGGCGCTTAACGGCGATATTCCCGGGTTCACGCGCGGCATCAATCCCATCACCCAGCCCGACGGTACCGTGCTCTACGTTCCGCAGAGCCTTTCGCAGTCCTTTGTGGGGGCCACGCTTTACCAGGACATCCTGCCCACGGGCGGACGGATCTACCTGGGGACCTCCATCGGCCGGGTACAGCTGTTCAACAACAGCTCGGGGAATTTCTGGCAGGCCACGCCTTTCTACGCCGGGCTTACACAGCCCATACTGCAGGTGAACCGCACCCGCTGGAACTGGAAAAACAATTCCCTGGCCTACCGCCGCGATATGCAGCGCGGGCTCGAACGCATCGAACAGATCTCTGCCGATGCCAGCAATGCCTTTTTCGACTGGTACATTGCCGAGCTGCAACTGGAGAACGCCCGCACCAATGTCCGTATAAACGATACGCTGTACCTCATTTCACAGGGGCGTTTCAACGTGGGTAAGATCGCCGAGACCGAGCTGCTGCAGGTAGAGCTTTCGCTGCTGAATGCACAGGCCGCCGAGCAAAGGGCACTCACCGACAAGGAGATCTCCGAACAACGTTTCCGCCTGCAGGTAGGTATAGATCCCCAGACCGAAATTGCCCTGGGCGAAATACCCGAGATCATACCTATTGCCGTAGACACCGCTTCGGCCGTACTGGCCGCCTACCGGAACCGCAGCGATGTGCTGCAGTGGCAGATCGACCTGAACAATGCCCTCATCGATAAACGGGATGCCTCATATAAGCGTTTTTTCAGCGCCAACCTGAACTTCCGCTATGGTCTGAACCAGACCGACCCGGTCTTCCGCAATGCCTATACGAACCTGCTGAGCTCGCAGACCTTCTCCCTGGGTTTTTCGATCCCGCTTTCTTCGGCCGGGGTGGAAAACTACAATTACAAAGCCGCCAACGAAAGCTACCAGTCGGTGCAGAAAAACGTGGAACTACAGAAACGGAACCTGGCCATCGACGTAAAAAATGCCGCCCTTACCATGAAGCAGCTCGAGCTGAACGTGCTGATATCCAAGAAAGCCTATGATATCGGTATAAAGCGTTACGAACTGAGCAAGAACCGCTACCTGGTAGGTAAGATCGACATTACCAACCTGACCATTGCCCAGAACGAGAAAGACCAGGCCCTGGTAAGCTATGCCCAGAACCTGCGTAACTACTGGACCGCCTATTACCAGCTGCGCCGCCTTACGCTGTTCGATTTCCGCACCGGGCAGGACATACAGATACAATAAAAAAACCCGCAGTAGCTCACTTGCGGGTTTGCTTAAAAAAGCAGACGTATTTAAAGAGTAGTGCAAAGGTAAAAGAGTGCTTCTTTTTAAGAAATAAAAGCGCCTTTTTTGCCTTTTTCTTAACACCCGCGCCCGCTGACAGGCCGGGAACCATGCTTCTCTGCAAAATTCAAAGTGTATAAGATCAGTTCTTTGCAAAAATGAACAAAAGTTCGTTTTTCCTGCGACAGCATTCAATTTTAGCCATAATCGTTTACAATTCACAAATTTAATGTAATTTAGACCCGTTTTTACATGCATATGAAAAAAGTCTCCCTATACACATTGCTGGTTATCACCACACTGAGCTTTGCTGCCTGTGCCAAACAGGCCGAGTCCAAACTCAACGGGAAATGGAACCTGGTCAAAACGGCCGATTTCCTCGGCGAAGAAGCTGTCTGGGAATTCAACAGCGGGACCGTTACCGTTACCTACCCGGCCTATCCCGGCGAGTCTTCTTCGGGCTCCTACAAAGTATTCAGCAAGGGGCTGACCAACTATGTAAAGATCAGCGGTCTCGACAGCATCAAAGGCAATTTTGAGCCCGTAAATGCCGATTGGGAGATCCTCAAGCTTAAATCGAACATGCTCATCATGGCGCATAACCAGCCGGCCCCCGGACAGGACAGCAAAGGAGTGGTACTGCGCGAGTTTACGCGTTAACAGCTTCCTATGTCCAAAATAAAGACCGCATTTGTCTGCCAGAGCTGCGGGTTCACTACCCCGAAATGGATGGGCAAATGCAGCTCCTGCGGAGCCTGGAACTCTTTCGTGGAAGAAATTCAGCAGAAAAGTTCCGACAAATCGCTGCTGTTGCGCAGTTCTGCACACTATTCAAAACCTCAGAAACTTGAAGAGGTACGTACCGAAAGTTCCGAGCGTATCTCCACCCGCGACGCCGAGCTCGACCGCGTGCTGGGCGGAGGCATGGTACCGGGCAGCGTGATCCTGCTGGGCGGGGAACCCGGTATCGGGAAATCGACCCTGCTGCTGCAGACCGTACTGAAGCTGCAGGGCAAAAAGATCCTTTATATTTCCGGCGAGGAAAGCGAGGTCCAGATCAAGCTGCGTGCCGAACGTACGCCCTATAGGAACGGTGACTGTTATGTGCTTACCGAGACCAGCCTGGAACAGATCATACAGCAGATCGAGGCTTTGCAGCCCGAAGTAGTGATCGCCGATTCCATACAGACTCTGCATACCGAATTCATTGAAAGTTCGGCAGGCAGTGTTTCCCAGATACGGGAATGCGCGTCCAAACTGATCCGCTATGCCAAGGCCACGGGCACACCTACCATACTGGTGGGTCATATCAACAAGGAGGGCAGCATCGCCGGTCCGAAGATCCTGGAGCATATGGTAGACGTAGTGCTGCAGTTCGAGGGCGACCGCAACCATATTTTCCGCATTATACGGGCTATGAAGAACCGTTTCGGAAGCACCTCCGAAATAGGCATATACGAAATGAAGCAGTTTGGCCTGGAAGAAGTGCCCAATCCTTCGGCCCTGCTGCTTTCTGAAAGCGAGCTGCAACTGAGCGGCACCGCCATTGCAGCTATTACCGAGGGGTTACGTCCGCTGCTGGTGGAGGTACAAGCCCTGGTGAGCACTGCGGTGTACGGCACGCCCCAGCGCGCAGCCAATGGGTTCGACGTACGCAGGCTGAACATGCTGCTGGCCGTGCTGGAAAAGCGCTGTGGCTTTCACCTGGGTACCAAGGACGTATTCCTGAACGTTACAGGCGGTATACGCCTCGAAGAACCGGCCTCCGATCTCTCGGTGGTGGCCGCCATACTTTCCAGCAATGAGGACCTGGCCCTGCCGCGCAACGTATGTTTTGCCGGGGAAGTGGGACTTACCGGCGAGATACGCCCGGTGAGCCGCATCGAGGCACGTATAGCCGAGGCGCAGAAGCTGGGTTTCGAACGTATTTTCGTGGCCCAGAGCAATCTCAAGGGTTTGCCGGCCAAAAGCGCGGGCATGCAGGTGAGCGGGGTAAGCCGTATCGAGGACCTGTACCGCCAGCTGTAGATCAGCGTCCGCGGGTACTTTTGATAAGATCGCCCAGGGATTCGATACGTCCGGCAAAGGGAACCTTTGTATTACCCTCGAATGTAAAGGTAGACAGGGTTTTCAGGTTGCCGTCCACATCAAAGCCGATGCCCAGCTCTTCCAGCTTTACTTTCAGGTTGGCACCCCAGCCGTTATCGATGGATATCTTCACTTTTTTTGCGTAATACACATCGTGCAGGAACATTACCGGCTCGATGAGGCGTTTGAACTGCTTGGGATTCTTCGTTTTGGAATCGCTCAGGGTCTTGATGATGCGTCCGGCCGTTTTCTTATCATGCATCAGGCTGCGGCAGCTCACTTCCTCGAAAGAAATGCGGGTAACGTCGGTATAATTGACAGTAGCCCCGATATCCATTTTTACGTAGGGAATTTTCAGTCCGAGTTTAATATCAACGCTGGTATTGATATCCATCCCGGCGAATACGGCCTGGTCGGGCTCATCGGCCTCGATCTTGTCGAAATAGGCCTCGAAATACTCGTGGTCGGGGTCTGCCAGCGGGATATAAGAGCTGAAATAGGTGCCGATCTCGAACATGCGGCGGCCGCTGCCGGCTTCGTATTCGAACTGGCAGCCCACATCATAGTTCTCGGAAGAGGGGTTGAAGAGCAGGGCATTGTTGTAGAGTTTGCGGAATTTCTGTACAGTGATCCGGTTTGCCATATAAAAGGTTTAATTAGTTACTGTTTCACGGTGGGAAGATAGCAAAATGCAGGCGCTTTGCCATGGGGGAAAACCCTGGATCTTGCGGGGAAAAACCGCTAAGTCCGCAGGGGTGGTTCCCGCATAGTAAGATACGAATTCCCGGTGAGAAAACCTATAAGTGGTTCATTAAAAATATATTAAAAAATGGGAGAAAGGGGGATTATCCCTGAATCGCGGGCAGGGTCATGGCCGGGCGGAAAGAGGATCATAGTTTTGGTTCATAAACCATTAATTCTACAATTTATGAATGCACAAAACAACATCCGCCGGAAAACGCATTGGCTCGTTTTTCTTTTATTTCTAGAGTTTGGGTATACGCTTCATGCCCAACCCATAAAGTCGTGGGATGATATACTTTTGAATGAAGTCCCCGATGACACTTCCAACGCTGCAAAAAACCTGCGTAAAAAAGAACTCAAAAAACTACTTCCTGCCTCTGCATTTAACACAAATGAAATAAATGCCCTAGTGGAAATAGAGCGCTCCCGGAAATTACAGAATATAATTCTCAAACAGTATGCTCATAAAGCCGTAACTGCGATAAACAAAAACTGGGCTACAAATCCGATAACTCCTGAACTCGGCAAAATATGCAAGGATACTTTTAATCTTATAATGGGTCAATATTTTAAGGTGGATACTCTTGAAGGGCCGGAAGTAGGAGAAGTTCCGCTTCATGGCTGGAGACTTCATCTGGACTCGATTAAAAGTCTTACTTCTCCGCCACTCATGTCGGGTAGAGTCCCCGCAAAGGAACTATTGCTCGTTCCTGTTATGAAGCCAACAAAACTTCCCAACGGAAACTATGATATCTCCAGGAAATACATGAGCATTATTGTGGCTGGAATTGACCAGAACAACAAAATTATTCTGAATAGCAACCAAAAAGCCGACCTGTACGAATACCTGAAACCCTGTCCAAACAATTGTCCGCTAAATTTTAGCAATGTTTTTGATAAAGAACAGTAAATCATTTTTCTATATTTAAACCTTAAATCCTGAATCTCTACAATTATGAAAACGTTTTCCAAACCTGCTATAGGCATTATAGCATTACTTCTGGTAATTATTGCCATAGAAACTTTCTATTTAATAAAAAAAGAGCCGGCTCGAACTCAAACTTCATCAGAAAGACCAGGTGCTAATACACAAAACGGATTACGATTTGAAGATGAAGTAAATAAGAAAGACTCTACAAAAAAATCCACCAGGCAGATTACCTACAGAAATGCGGTACGATGTAAAAAAGCCTATGAAAATATCATGCAGAGCTATATTCTTACGGACGGCCAACAAAATAAAGATGGTAAAGCATTTCAGGATAAACCACTGATAGGATGGCGGATGCAGCTTGATTCCATTCGTCCTTTGCTTGAGATGTATTATCATTATACGAGTAGCGACGAGCAGATAAAAGAACTATTCCTGGCACCTATTATGAGGCCAGAAGGCACAGATGGAAATCCATCAGTTAAATATGTCAGCCTTTTAATTACTGGTATTAAGTCTAATAGTAAAACGGGTAAGGATTCTATCGTCTTCGATAAATCAAATAAAAAACGAGTGTTTTTTGAATACCTGAAACCCTGCCCCGATAATTGCCCTGATAATATAGATAGCATTTTTAAAGATCCCGCATACCCTTATCCTTTATACTAAATCAAACAACCGTTATATGACTCCTGACTTTTGGATTTACTACACTATTCTACTTGTGAGTTCAGGTTACGGCATTTTCCACTTCCGGAAAATGCCCGCCTGGCTTAAAGGCATAACCCTTATATGTCTGCTAACTTTTGTTACAGAAGTCATAGCACGTATACTGGCCTATACTATAGAAAACAGCAATCCGCCTTATCATATTTATGTCATTTCGTGTTATGCGTTGTTATCTTATACCTATGCAAAATTATACAACAGTATCCGTTCTATACGCTATTACTGTATTATCACAGCAGGTATACTAACCATCTTCTCCATCATCAACAGCCTCTACGTTCAACCATTCGACACCTTTCCTTCACATGCTATTCTGCTAAGCAGCACCTTCACACTGGTACTTCCTCTTGTTTCTTTAACACGTATGCTACTCTATGCAGGGAAAGGGCCTCTACTCGCTGAACCCTCCTTTTGGTTCAATGCAGGCAACCTGATCCTCTACCCTACCTCATTTTTTTATTGGGGATTTTATAATATTCTTACCGCCACCAAAGAAATGCCTGACTTCTTCGAAAATATGATCGCTTTCTTCACACTGCTTACTTACTTATTTTATGGAATTTCGATATATTTAGGAATTAAAGCCCAACCCAATGATATCCAACTCCGAAGATAGCAACTTGATTGTACTGGTTATGATCAATGGCTTTGTCATTTTCTTACTCATGGCAGGTTTTCTCCTTTATTTTGTCTTTTTGTACCGACAGAAACAGCAACTGGATGCTGATAAACAAAAACGCCTCGAAGCCCAATACCAGGAAGCCGTCATGGAATCCCGCATGGAAATACAGTCGCAGATCCTGCAGCACGTTTCTTCGGAAATACACGATAACCTGGGACAGATCGCCTCCCTCATCCACATCCACCTGCATACCTTTCCCCCGCCCGAAAACCCGCAGGCACAGGCCAAACTGCAGGAATCCCGCGAGCTGCTGCAGCGCCTTACCCTCGATATGCGCCTGCTCTCCCAGAGCCTCAACACCGAACAGCTCTCCGAAAAAGGCTTCCTGCGCGCCCTGCAGGAAGAAAGCGAACGCATCGCCCGCACCGGCGTGGTCTCCGTACACCTTGCCCTGCCCGAAGAAAATATACGGCTCGATAAAAACATCGAGGTATTTCTTTTCCGTATCAGCCAGGAGATCCTGAACAATATGCTGAAGCATGCACGGGCCACACAGATACAGATAGACCTGCTGATGGAAACGGAATACCTGCTCATCCGCTTCAGCGATAACGGCATCGGCTTCGACCCCGAACAGGCCCTGCAGGAAGGCAGTGCAAACCGCCGGTCGGGACTGCGTAACCTGCAGAAACGCTGCGAATGGATACATGCCGGACTGGAAATAGAAAGCGAACCCGAAAAAGGAAGCCGATTTATTCTTAAATTACCCCTGTAAAACACCTGGAAACATGCCCGTTACACCCCTTAAAATCGCTGTAGTCGACGACCATACCCTGTTCCGTAAAGGACTGATCTCACTCATACAGTCCTTCGATCCTTCCTACGATATCATCATCGAAGCCGGAGACGGTGCCGAATTCCTGGGCCTGCTGCAGGACAACAATCTGCCGCACATCGCCGTGCTCGATATAGACATGCCCCGCATGAACGGCTTTGAACTTGTGCAGAAGCTCCGCCGTATCTATCCCTCCATACGCATCCTGGTGGTTTCCATGATCAGCCGCGAAGAAAGCATCGTGCGCATGCTGCGCAGCGGCATTAAAGGTTACCTTACCAAGGACGTGGCCCCGCTCGAACTCAATAATGCCATACAGACCGTAATGAACGGCCAGTTCTACTTTACCGACTTTATTTCGGGAAAACTGCTGGACATGGTGCTGAACCCCGAGAGCGAACCCGAAGCGCCGGCCACACATCCCCTGCTCAACGACCGGGAACTGCAGTTCGTGAAACTGGCCTGCTCTGAAGATACCTACCAGGAAATTGCCGACAAAATGTTCCTCAGTCTCAAGACCATTGAGGGATATCGGGCTTCTGCCTTCGAAAAGCTGAACGTAAAATCACGCGCAGGCCTCGTTCTCTACGGGCTGCGCACCGGCCTGGTAAGCCCGGAATGATCTACTTGAAATCGCGGTACAGCAGGCTGGGCTGAATACCTTCGTTGTGCTGGTACTTACCGCTCCTGTAATTTTCGTACTCGCCATTGATCTCGTGGTAAAAGATCTGGCATATCTGCACGCCGGGGTAAATACGGATCGGGTGTATACAGTGCATCTCCAGGGTCCAGAAACCCGAAAAGCCCACATCGCCGAAACCGGCCGTAACGTGTATGTACAGGCCTAGGCGCCCGATGGACGAACGGCCCTCCAGCATAGGCACCACACCTTCGCTGCGGGTAAATTCCAGCGTGCGGCCCAGGTACAGCTTACCCGGTTGCAGAACAAAACCTTCTTCGGGAATGATGATCTTTTCCGTAGCGGGCAGTTTCTTCATATCGAGTTCCGTGTCCGTATACACCATCAGCTCGTTGTGCAGGCGCAGGTTATAGCTGTTTGGATTCAGCTGCGCAGGCTCATACGGCTCGATAAAAAGTGTTTCGCCCAGGCGTTTTTTAATTTCTAATCCGGAAAGAATCATAGATTGTAATAACTTTACGAAGCAAAAGTATAGCAAAGTATTGATTCTATGAAATAGACCCTGTTCAAACAGTAAGAATCGATACCCCTCAGTTTAACGGATATGAATTATATGAAACGTATCGGAGTATTTACAAGCGGAGGCGACGCACCCGGGATGAACGCCTGCCTGAGAGCCATCGTAAAAGCCTGCCGCAAAGCCGAAATAGAATGTATCGGTATCTTTGAAGGATATAACGGACTGGTGGAAGGACTGATGAGTCCGCTGGACGTAGAGAACACCCGCGGCATTGAAAAAAGAGGCGGCACCATACTGAAGACCGCCCGCAGCACCGAGTTCCTGACAGCCGAAGGCCGCGCCCAGGCCTTTGAAAATGTAAAGCAGTATGAGCTGGACGGGCTCATCGCCATCGGTGGCGACGGTACCTTTAAGGGCGCTGTGCAGTGGATGGAAGATTATCCCGTGCCCGTGATCGGGATCCCCGGCACCATCGATAACGACCTCTACGGCACCGAATATACCCTGGGCTTTGATACCGCCGTGAACAATGCCATGAATGCCATCGACAAGATCATGGACACCGCCGAAGCACATAACCGCCTGTTCCTGGTAGAGGTAATGGGGCGCGATTCGGGACATATCGCCCTGAATGCGGCCGTGGCCAGCGGTGCCGAAGCCGTTTTCCTGCCCGAGAAAAAAGGCGAGCTGAAAGAGTTTTTTCACCTGCTGAACCAGCGCAGCAAGGAACCGATATCCCATGCCCTGCTGGCCATTGTGGCCGAAGGCAACGAAGAAGGCAGTGCCTATAAGGTGGCCAGCCGTGTACGTGCGCTGTTCCCTGAATTCGATACCCGGGTCACCGTACTCGGGCACGTGCAGCGCGGAGGCTCGCCCACACAGCGCGACCGCGTGATCGGGGCCCGCTGGGGTGTTATGGCCGTAGAGGCCCTGGTAAAAGGCCAGAGCGGTTTCTATACCGGCTTGACCGGCGGCAAATACCAGCTGGTATCTATGGAAAAAGCGGCCAAAAATGCCTATAAAATAGACAAAGGCCTGATGCACGCCATGGATATTCTCTCGGAATAAAGCTACCTTTGTGCCCATGGAACAGGTATACCTGCAACACCGGGCCCGCTTGCGCCAGCGTGTTTTCCTGCCGGCAACGGAACAGGAACGCGATGCGTATTTTCTCGACCTGTTCGCGTTCCAGTATACCTATAACGGGCTCTACCGGAACTTTTGCGATCTGCTGGGCAAAGGTCCGGGCAATGTGCTCCGGCGGCAGGCAATTCCCTTTCTGCCGATCTCCTTTTTCAAGACACATACTGTACAGAGCGGCCGCTGGCAACCCGTACTGCGCTTCAGCAGCAGTGGCACCGGCGGGATGCAGACCAGCAGTCACCTGCTTCACGAAGAGACGCTCTATACCGATAGTTTCCTGCACGCGTTCAGGCAGTTCTACGGCGATCCGGCCGGCTATGCCTTTTTCTTCCTGCTGCCCTCCTATATGGAACGCGAAGGCTCCTCGCTGATCTATATGTGCGAACAGCTGCGCCTGCGGAGCCCTTACCCGGAGAGCGGCTTTTACCTGCATGCAGACGAGGCCCTGCTGAGTGCCGTGGAGACCTGTAAAAAGAAGAACATACCCATACTGCTCCTGGGCGTTTCCTTTGCCCTGCTGGACCTGGCCGAAAGCGGGCAGTTCGATTTTTCGGGCTGCATCGTTATGGAAACCGGCGGGATGAAAGGCCGCCGCACAGAACCTACCCGGGCCGAGCTGCACGAAATTTACTGCCGGCAGTTCAACGTGAAACATATACATTCCGAATACGGCATGACCGAGCTGCTCTCCCAGGCCTACAGCAAAGGTGAGGGACTTTTTGAAGCGCCGCCCTGGATGGATATACAGATCTTTGATACCGACGATCCCTTTTCGCCCTCGGCACCCGGGAAGACCGGGGCCATCCACGTGACCGACGGTGCCAATATCGACACCTGTGCCTTTATTGCCACCCAGGACCTGGGTAAAAAGTACGAAGACGGCCGTTTCGAGGTGCTGGGCCGCTTCGATCACAGCGATGTGCGCGGCTGCAGCCTGCTGATCGCAGGTTGATCCCCGGCATTATTTCGCGATAAAGGCCCAAAGCTGTCCATTTCAAAACAATTGCCTTATTTACAGCCCATTGACACCAAAACAGGTACTCCTGTTTTCTTCCGCCCCTGTAATGTTCCCGGGGCTGTATTTTACACCTGCTCTGCAATACAGCAAATTTTGTGATAAAAACTTCCACAAACTATAAAATGTGTCTTTTTTTATAGAAGAAATGCATTATAATTTTATCATGCTGAACCATTTCTCCGAACCCGCATCCTGTAAGCGTTCCGCCGGCAAAGGAGCCGCATGTGTATTTATTTAAGTTACAAAAACTATGACGAAAGATCTACATAGGAAACCATACCGGATCTCTGCCCGAAAACTTTCATAGTCTCCCGATAAAAACCTTATCCTTTGGGTGGTCTGCGCGCCACCCACAAAGGATAGGGTGGCTTTCGGCCATTAGCGGACCAGCATTTCTCCCTGCATACAGGGGCGGATCGTGCACGCTCTTTATCTGTGATAAAAAACGGGATATGGACCCGTTCAGCAGCGGGTCCCCGGTGCAGGCCTGGCAGACGGAGTTTATTTCCTCCGCATATACGGTGCCGAAAAAAGCCGCACACAAAAATTTATCGTACGTCATTAAAAACAGCAGGCGGACTTTCCTCACATAAGTCCCGCTGAACCAGGCACCCCGGGGTCTTTTCAAGGATTGGTCCGGGGTGCCGTCCGTATACAGAAGCCGGGGCAAATTCGTACATTGCGCTCTATTCTGAATTTTCGAAATGAGCACCAAAAAGAAACTCTTCCTTCTCGACGGCTTTGCCCTGGTATACCGTTCCTACTTCGCCTTTATTAACAACCCCCGCGTAAGTTCGGCCGGCCGTAATACCAGCACGGAGTTCGGTTTTACCAATACCCTGCTCGACGTGATGCAGAAGCAGAAACCCAGCCACCTGGCCGTGGTGTTCGATCCGCGCGAGGAAAGCTCTGAGCGCAGCAGCGTTTTTACCGATTATAAGGCCAACCGCCAGGAAATGCCCGAGGATATCCGCAATGCCCTGCCTTACATAGAGCGCATTGTGCACGCCTTTAATATTCCCCTGCTGGTGATGGAAGGCTATGAGGCCGACGATGTGATCGGTACCCTGGCCCTGATGGCGCCCAAAGATGAGTTCGACGTATACATCATGAGCCCCGACAAGGACCTTTCCCAGATGGTGGCCCCCGGTATCTTCTGGTTCCGCCCGGGTCGCATGGGCAATCCCGACGAAGTGTTCGACGAACAGAAAGTATGCGAAAAATTCGGCGTTACCCACCCCAGACAGGTGATCGACCTGCTGGGACTAATGGGCGACGCGGTGGACAATATTCCCGGGATACCCGGCGTAGGCGAGAAGACCGCCCAGAAATTCATACAGGAATTCGGCAGTGTTGAGGCCCTGCTGGCCAATACGCACCAGCTCAAGGGCAAGATGAAGGAAAAAGTGGAGGCAGGCGCCGAAATGGCCATGCTCTCCAAGCAGCTGGCCACGGTGATCACCAATGTGCCCATCGAGTTCCACGAAGAGTCGCTGCGCCTGGACCCGCCCAATGAAGAAGCCCTGAAAGAACTCTTTGCCGAGCTGGAATTCCGCAATATGCACAAGCGTGTTTTCGGCGAAACCCTTACGGCCACCACCTCGGTAAAACCCACGGCCGGCAGTACGCTCTCTCTGTTCGACCAGGACAATGCGCCTACCGAAGAAGCACTCGATATTGTACAGTTTGCCTCCTATAATCCCGAAACACAGCAGTATATCCACTGCCAGACCGAAGAACAGTGGGGCGAGCTGCTTACCGAGCTGGCCGGGCAGGCCGAATTCTGCCTGGATACCGAGACCACCAGCCTCGACGCGCTTACCGCCGAACTGGTAGGCATGAGCATCAGCACGCATAAGGACAAGGCCTGGTACATTCCTTTCCCGCCCGATTTCGAAGAATGCAAAAAGGTGCTGGAACGCCTGCGCCCCTTCCTTTGTGGCGAAGAGTATACGAAAATAGGTCAGAACATCAAGTACGATTATTCTGTGCTGCTTAAATACGGCATCCGGCTCAGCGGTCCCATGTTCGACACCATGCTGGCCCATTACGTGCTGGAGCCCGATCAGCGGCACAACATGGACTTTTTGTCCGAAAGCTACCTGGGCTATACACCGATCAGCATCGAGACCCTGATCGGCAAGAAGGGCAAGGGACAACTGAATATGCGCGACGTAGACTGCGAAAAGATCGTACCCTATGCCTGCGAAGACGCCGATGTGACCCTGCAGCTGAAGCAGCTCTTTGCCCCGCGCCTGGTAGAGACGGGAACCCTGAGCTGCTTTGCAGAGATCGAGATGCCCCTGATGCCCGTACTGGCGGCCATGGAAATGGAAGGGGTAAAGATCGACACACAGAACCTGCAGGAATACTCCCAGCTGCTGGCCACCGAAGCGCTCAGCCTCGAGAACGAGATCACGGAACTGGCCGGGACCCGCTTTAACATTGCCTCACCCAAACAACTGGGCGATGTGCTCTTTGAGGTCCTGAAACTCGATCCCAAAGCCAAAAAGACCCGTACCGGGCAGTACAGCACCAACGAAGAAGTGCTGAGCAAGCTGGCTGGCAGGCACCCGATCATAGATAAGATACTCAGCTACCGCGAGGTACAGAAATTAAAGAGTACCTATGTAGATGCCCTTCCGGCGCTGATACACCCGCTCACCGGCCGCGTGCACACCAGCTTTATGCAGGCGGTGGCCAGCACGGGGCGACTCAGCAGCCAGAACCCCAACCTGCAGAACATCCCCATACGTACGGAAAAAGGAAGGGAGATCCGCAAGGCCTTCATTGCCCGCGACGAGGAGCATATTTTGCTTTCGGCAGACTACTCACAGGTTGAGCTGCGGATCATTGCGGCGCTCAGCGGCGAAGAACATATGATCGAAGCCTTCCGTTCGGGCACAGATATCCACACGGCTACCGCCGCCCGCCTGTACAACATCAGCACCGATGCGGTTACCCGTGAAATGCGCAGCAATGCCAAAACGGTGAACTTTGGCATTATATATGGTATTTCGGCGTTCGGACTTGCCCAGCGCGTGAACATCAGCCGCACGGAAGCCGCCGAGATCATCGAAAGCTATTTCCGCAGCTATCCCAGGATCAAATCCTACATGAACGACCAGATCGACCTGGCGCGTGAAAAAGGCTTTGTGAATACGATCAGCGGCCGCCGCCGTTACCTGCGCGATATAAACAGCGCCAACCAGACCGTTCGCGGTTATGCCGAACGGAACGCCATCAATGCACCCATCCAGGGTTCAGCCGCCGACATCATCAAAATGGCCATGATCCGTATCGGCCACGAGCTCGAAAAACGCGGGCTGCGCAGCAAAATGGTGCTGCAGGTGCACGACGAACTTGTCTTCGACGTGTATAAACCTGAACTCGAAGAAGTGCGGGAACTGGTGCGCCATTACATGCAGAATGCCGTGAATCTGGAAGTACCGCTCGAAGTAGAGACCGGAACGGGGGTCAACTGGCTCGACGCTCACTAAGCAGGGCCGGTAAAACGGGTATATCAGGCCTGTTTTTTGCGGCGCGGCTTTTTGATCTCGGGCCGCAGGGCATCCACTTCTTTCTGCAGGTCGTACAATTGCTGCTGCAACTGCCGGATCACCTGCACGATCTCTCCCGAAGGGCGGTCTACCGGGTTGTACAGCTTTTCATCGTCTGTCATGATATAAGGGCCTTCGTCTCTCAGGAAACGCAGCGCCGAAATCTCCAGGATCTCGGCGATCTGAAAGAGACGCGTTACCGTTATGTCGGTAACTCCGCGTTCAATATTGGAATAAGCAGCCACGGTAATGCCCAGTTCGTCTGCCATATTCTGCTGACTGTAATTCTTCGACAGTCTGAATATCCGAATTCTGTCCGCTATCTTTTCTTTCATGAAGTAAAATTAACCAACGTTGCATTTTAATTTATGAAGTTTCGATGTATTAATTTTTTGTTTTAATATAAATTTTTTATGTTTGGTTTGTTATTTGAAAGGATACACATAGCGGCGGTTAACAATACATACGTATTCTGTACCGTTGTAACGTAAATAATTACATGGTGAAGGCCCTGGAAATACATTAAGGACAAGGGTTGGTAAACGGGGGGCGGTGACCATTATGGCACCGCCCTTTTTTTAGCCAGACTTTAATAAGCAGGGAAACGGCCGGAGAAATTACCGCCGTTCAGCATATTCTTTTAGTTACAGGAAAATTTACCGGGAGCTCTGGTCTCCGCCGCCAGGTCCCTGCAGACGCACAGAGCCCGCCAGGTGCCTCACATCCCCCGAATTCGGCATCTCGAACACTTCCAGATCGAAATACGATACAGCCGCCAGCAGGTGGTCGAACAGGTCGGCCATGATGTGTTCGTAGTTTTCCCAGCGTACATCGTTCGTAAAAACATACAATTCGATCGGGATACCGCTGATCGAAGGCTCCAGCTGACGGGCCATCATCGTCATCCCTTTGTGCAGGTGTTCGTTCGCTTTTATGTAGGCATCGATATACTTGCGGTACACCCCGATATTGGTAAAATGCCGCCCGTTGATGGGCAGGCCGGTATCCCCGCTGATCATCTGGTTATAGGCCCGCAGCTCGGCCCCCCTGGTCTTCAGGTAATCGCTTATCAGGCTGATGCGGCTGAACTTTTCGATATCTTCCTCGGTAAGGTAACGTATGCTCGAGACCTTGATCTTTACCGAGCGCTTGATGCGCCGTCCCCCGGCCTGCTGCATCCCCCGCCAGTTCTTGAACGAATCGGAGATAAGGTAATACGTGGGGATGGTGGTGATGGTCTTGTCGAAGTTCTGCACTTTTACCGTGGCCAGGTTTATTTCCACCACATCGCCGTCGGCCCCGTATTTTTCCATGGTGATCCAGTCGCCGATGCGTACCATATCATTGGCCGAGACCTGTATGCTGGCCACAAAGCCCAGTATGGTATCCTTGAAAATAAGCAGGATAATGGCCGAAGCCGCCCCCATGGCCGTAAGAAAAGTGGTCACCGATTTACCCGTAAGGATCGAGAACAGGACCACCGCAGCCACCAGCCAGGCCAGGATCACCAGTACCTGTACAAAGCTGTCGAGGGGTTTGTCGCGGTACGCATCCTTGGTTTTCAGGTAATCGCGCAGGCTGTTAAGTATGGCCCTGAACAGCCAGACCAGCCAGAGCACCAGGTATATGTCGGTAAGGTGCTTTGCAGGCCCCAGGTATTCGGGGAAACGTGTGAAAATGACCGGAAGCACGTTCACAATGAACAGGAAGGGTACCAGTCGCGAGAGATAGGTGATCACCTTGTTGTTCATCAGGTAATTATCCAGCTGGGTACGGGTCTTGCCCGCGATGTGCCCGAAAACGAAATTCGCCACTGCTTTCGAAACAACGGCCAGCAGCCACATGCTCAGCAGGGCCGCCAGGGCCAGGATCAGTACGTTCAGGTAGGGCGCCAGCTCCTGTGAAACACCGGCGTCCAGCAGAAAATGGTAAAACCAGTCATGGATCTCCTGATGAATTTTCATTTTCATATCTCGCGTTTTTGATTTTGCGGTACAAAGATACGATTACGTATATATCCGGCTCTCAAAGGGCCGGTTCCCGGGCATACAGCTCCAGTACCTGGTTGTTATCGAGCAGCTTAAGGCGACTGTTGAGACAGACGATCCACCCCGGGACACTCTGCATTTTTTTAGTATATCCATTGCGTTGCAGCGCCGCAGCGCCGTTATTATATGCAATATCTTCCCTGCGTGCCACTACCAGCTGCACGGGGGCCGGCTTCAGCCGCAGGGTATCCAGCTCTGCCAGGGTAATGATCTCGGTGGTCGTTAACTTCGGGTTATGATAGAATTTTGCTTCCAGTGACCAGGGTTTATTGGGATTGCTCCATCTGCAGTACACCAGGTGTATATGCTGCTGCGGATAATGCCGCTGTATATACGCACTTACCTTTGTGCGGCCCAGGCCGGCGGGTTTCAGCATCATGGCGGCCAGGCCGGTGACATTTACTATGAAGAATATACTAAAAATGACAATGCCCGTCATACGCTGGCCTTTCTGCAGGGCCGCAGGCAAACGTATCACCTCCCACTGCTGCCAGGCCAGCACCAGCAAAAGCGGCACCATGCCCGCCAGCGGGAAAAGAAAACGCTCTTCCTTGTGCGGGATAACGGAATGCAGCACGATAAAGGGCAGCATCACCCACAGGAGCACGTTACGCGGGTCGCGCGCGATCAGCGTTATAAAAGCCAGCAGGATGCATATACCAAAAAAGTACGTGGGATAATGGAGAATGCTCTCAAGGTAATAGTACCAGGGCGATACTCCGTATCCCGAAGCCACGTCCTTTATAATATTGGCATGGAAATAATTCCAGGAGGTGCAGGTAAAGCTGCCGTAAAAAAGGCAATCGCTCAGCAGTCCGGCAAGCAGTATGACCAGTCCGCCGCACAGGGTGCGCAGCAGGTCCTGCCATGCCGTACGCTGTATAAAAAGCATCCAGAGCAGCAGGCCGGCACTCATGAATGCCGACTGGAAGCGGAACAGGAAGCTGAGACCCAGTAAAACTCCTATACCGAAAAAATTCCGCTGTTTCCCTGGTGAAAGCAACAGGGCCAGGGCCAGCAGGAAACTGAGGCCCGACCAGGTCTCCGATGAAAAACGTACATACAGCGCCGGCAGGAACCAGAGCAGGAAGGAAAGGCCGGCATACAGGCTGCGGTTGCGGCGGCGTACGAGGTGCAAGGTAGCCCGAACGAAACGATGTACCGTGAACAGGGCAAATAAAGCCGTGAGCAGGCGCAGCACAAAAGCCTGCGTATATGCATCGTGTATGCCCAGCGCCGGAAGTGAGCCCAGTATTCCCGCAGCCATCAGGGGCTGCAGCGAAGGCCGGATACGTTCCTCAAATTCCCAGGCCAGCTCATGCGGCTGATGCGTTCCCAGCATATAGCCCGCAAACTCGATGATCTGGTACTGTTCATCGGCATGGTAATAGCCCGAGCTGAAAAAAGCGGTGAGCATATAAACAAGGCAGGCCGTACAGAATATAAGTATATAATGAGGGGTATTTTTCATTGAGATGTTTACAAAAATAGTCTTATGATCGGATTCCGGGAAAGAATACCGCCCCGTCCACAGAAATACCTGCGGGAAAAAGTCTGCCGCCCTTTTAATCTCCTGCTTCTGAAAGCCTTGTACAGTGCTGTTTTTTATTTGCAATTCCTTTACATTTCGATAACTTTGAGAGATTAACTAAACAACAAAAATGAAGAAAATGTATGTAACCATTTCCATGGCCGCATTTTCTGTAATTACGCACGCACAGTCGGTCAGCCCGGAGGTGATCGCCACTTCGGGGCAGCAGTTCCAGAACGGGCAGCTGCAGCTGGAATGGACGCTGGGTGAAGTAGTTACGGAAACCGAAAGCAATGGAAACGCAGTCCTCACACAGGGATTTCATCAGCCCGAGATCAAGATCACCGGGCTCGAGGACCTCAGCCCCGACTGGGCCATGTCCGTATTCCCGAACCCCACTTCCGGCTTACTGAACGTACAGTTTGAGCCCCAGACCGAAACGCTTCAGTTCAGTATCATCGACCTCGGCGGCAAACAGGTACTCAGCAGCCGCTCCTCCCAGAGTTTCCAGCTTCATCTTGAACAGCTGGCTCCCGGCAGTTATTTCCTGAACGTCCGTTCACAGAACGGCTCTCTGCGCAAAACATACCAGATTCTAAAAACACACTAAACACTCTATGAAAAAACTACTCACTACTGTTTTCTCCCTTATTCTTGCTTATTCACTTTTTGCCCAGGCACCGCAGCGCTTCAATTACCAGGGTGTGGCCCGCACGGCAAGCGGTTCGGCGCTCATGAACCAGTCGCTGGGCCTCCGCATCAGCATACTGAGCGGCGGGGTCAACGGCACCGTGGTATACAGCGAAACGCATACGGTAACCAGCAATGGCAATGGCATCTTTAACATCCAGATCGGCGGGGGAACACTGGTATCCGGTAGTTTTGCGGCCATCAGCTGGGGCAGCAACGTACATTTTATAAAGACCGAAATGGATGCTTCGGGTGGTACGTCCTACAGCCTGCTCGGCACCTCGCAGCTGCTTTCGGTGCCCTATGCCCTGAATGCGGCCTCGGTAAGCAATGTGGACTGGTCGGCCATTTCGAACATTCCTCCCGGCATTGCCGACGGAGACGGCGATGTACTGGCCTCCCTGAGCTGCGGGCCCAACCAGGTAGCCGTATTCAACGGCAGCACCTGGGTATGCGGCAACATGAGCGCCGGCGGTAACCCCGACTGGAACAATATCAATAATATTCCCTCTTACCTGCTCGACGGTGACGACGACGTACTGGGCAGCCTTTCCTGCGGGGCCAACCAGATACCGGTTTTCAACGGCACCAGCTGGACCTGCTCATCCATTCCTTCGTCCACCAGCGGCCAGAACATCACCGATTCGTACGGTACCGGCCAGGTTACACTCACTGCCGCCACTACTTCGTACGTGGTGATACCCGGACTTTCGCAAACCATTACCGTACCGGCCAATGCCAAAGTATACGTACATACCAATGGCGGACTCCAGACCGTAGGTACCGGCACGGCATACGGCATAGCCGATTTTGCCATCCATGTGGACGGGGCCATTATGGGCCCGGGAAGTACCCAGCTGGTGATCTCGGCCAATACCCAGGGACTGGGCAATATGTTCGATAACTGGTCCTTCGGCAAAAGCTACAGCCTTACACCGGGTACGCACACCATCGACGTGCGCGTACGCGACGGCAACGGCACTGCCGATGTGAACGTAAGCGGCACCGGCAACTATATACAGGGTGTAATGACGGTGATCATCGTAAAACAGTAAACACAAAGAATATTCCTGCTGAAAGAGGGCCCTGCGGGTCCTCTTTTTTTATTCCCGCCCGGCTCGGCCAAAATACAAACCCCGGCTGTTACACCGGGGTTCATCCATCGTTTAACCTTCCTTACCGGAAAGGTTTACCCATTAACAAGTTTCCTGCGATGCCCTTGGACAAACGCAGCTATATCGCACCGGCAGCCCGGAGTGAGAATGTTTGGTGTTCATATGCCAGGGTGCAAATGGTCTTAAAAATGCTTCCGAAAAGAAACGGTGGGACAGGGAGTACTTCAGGGAGGCATTATTAAGGATTGTTTACAGAGACAAATAAAACATGTTTTTTATAATCGTGCAAAAAATTAACGGAAAAATCTCTTTTCATGTGTATACTATTTTACGGCCTTTCGTTCAGGGTCTCGAACTATATGCCTGAATATAAACAGGGTACGGCCCGGGAAATAACGTTGAGTTCCCGGGATTTTTTCACATTTCAGCATATTTTTTCCCCGTTTCAGGTCCCTGTTTTATCTCTGAATATTTCCCGGTAATATGGTGTGCAGTAGGGAATAAACAGGCTGAGCGTGATCTGCAGGTAGGCTTCTTTGGCCTCCTCTTCGGTATTGCCGTAAAATCCGTTACTTACATACTTAATAAAGCTATCGCTGATAATAAAAAACTGCTCAAACAGTATTTCCAGCTGCCGGGTAGTAGTGCCGGGCTCCAGCAGGCCTTTACGCCGGAATACCCCGAACACGGCCAGCATCTGTTCGCCGCGCACGCGCTTCAGCGTATGCAGGCGCTGCACGAGGACGGGATATTTCCGGTACATGGCCGGGGAACACTGGAAAAAAAAGCGGTACTCATACAGGAAATCGAAGCTGGCATACAGCGAAAGGGTAAGTGCTTCGGGCTGTATAAGAAATTCCTCCGGCGGGATCTGTGAAGAGATAGAAGCCTCCAGGCGGTCGAACAGGGCAGTGAGAATATCTTCCTTCGTCCTGAAATAATAGCGCAGGTGACCGTCGCTGATACCCAGCTCCGCCGCAATGGCACGAAGCGATACCGTTTCGGCACCGTTCCGGTTGAAAAGCGCTGCCGCCTGCTGTAATATCTGTTCTTTCAAAATTAGCGCATTTGCGCTAAGATAGGCAATTTTTCCTAACTTTGCCTTGTATTTCAAATCCGAATACCATGGAACGTGACGTAAAACTATCCGAAACGTCCGAAAAGATCTGTCCTTCCTGCGGGCAGTGGACCACCTGGAGCAAACAGCCGCATGACCGCTGCATTCATTGTGGTTTTGAGCTGATGGCCGAGACCATCCGGAAAGAAGAGATCCGCAAAGAACGTTTTTACGAGAAACCCGCCGGCCTCATTACCATTAAGGGCACAGAACCTGCCTGGCTGCAGGGTGTATACAGGGGCATCAATTATGTATACTTTATTTTCGTGGGTATTATGGCCGCCATTGTGTGGTTCATCACCACGGTAGCCGGCTGAACCATGCCAGGGCGCCTCCATAAGAACGATCTGTGTCTCCTGGGCTTCCTGGGGGCTTCTTTCCTGCTGAACCAGGCTTACATCCGCCATTTTGCCGCACCCTCCTTTTTCCGTAATTACCTGGACGACCTGCTGTGTATGCCCCTGGTGCTGCTGCTGGCCCGCTGCATATTGCAACTGCTGCCCCTGCCCCGCACACCCGAACGCCTTCCCCCTTATTTCGTAGTTACCGCTTTCCTGATGTTCGCCCTCTACTTCGAGGTCATACTCCCCCTGTACAACAGGGATTTTACGGCCGATCCCCTGGATGTGGCCGTTTACGCCGCGGGTTGCTTATTGTTTGCCTGCCGGGAATACCGCCTGCCTCAAAATACGATAACGGTGACTATTAATGCTTTAAACAAGCGCAGGAAATAACTTTACGAATGCAAATCATTCAATTTTAAATCTTTACATCGTATTTTTTTACCAGTGCAAAAATAAGCGCCCGGAAACCCTGCAAAACATCTACTTTAGATGCGGGTATGGATCTGAGACTGCATGAAAAGATACGTGTGCTCCGCCTGCTGAAAGGCATTTCACTCGAGGCCGCTGCCGAAGCACTCGACATGGACAAATCGGCCTATTCGCGCCTGGAACGCGGGCTCACCCGGCTCGACATCGAGAAAGCCGATCGTATAGGGCGTTTCCTGGGTTGCAGCCTGGCCGAACTGATACAGTACACGCCCCGGCAACTGGCCATTTCACCGGCGCCGCAGCCGCTTTTCCTGCGTTCGTCCTTTTCCCATAACGAGGAATATATACGGCACCTGAAGAACGAGATCCGTTTCCTGCGTGAGCAGCTGGCCGCTTCCGGCGAAGGACAGCCATAGGTCCTGGCCTGCCGTACAGGAAAAAACGGGGTAAGAAACAGGAAAAATCCTCTTGCCGCAGTGAATTTATCCTGCCATCTTTGCTGCTGTAGAATTAATTAAGAGAAGACAAACATGCGTTTACCTGCCCTTATCAGGCTAAACGTAACCTTCTGACCAACCCCGGGAAATGATCATTGCCGTTTTCCGGGTTTTTTATTTCCCGTACCCGGCTTTTCATGGTGTGCATCCTGCTATTCTGCACAAGCAGAGGTAACTGACGCTTAACACGGTTTGCTTTTATTATATTACCTTTGTATCCTGATATGGCCAGGGAATCGTTACGCTTGGATTTTGATTTTGACGGCTTACTGTTTGTTTTAGCCAGCCAGGAAGCGGAACACCGCCTTTGTTGGGGATTGAACAGGTCTTTCGGGCTTCAGCTGGAGCGGAAAGACGACTTCCTGGCCCCGGTCGAAAAAAACCACCAGCATTCCTTTCCCGTCTTTGAATGTTATGAAGAGGAGCATTTTCGCTTCTGGCGCCTGCTTTCCAATAAAGATCAGAACCAGGTGCTGCTCCGGGACTTCAGCGCTTTCAATTACCTGCTTATCATGTCGGGCGAGGCCGACAGCACCGTGGCCGAACGCCTGCTCGAACACCTGCGCGGGCACCGCTTTGTGCAGATGGCCTTCCTGGTAGACCCCCAACGAATTAAGAACCCCTACGTACTGATGCAATCATAAATATATGAATTCGAATTACACTAAAACCAAAATCGTAGCTACGATCGGACCGGCAAGTGCCTCCTATGAAGTACTGAAAGACATGATCCTTGCCGGCGTAAACGTTTGCCGTATCAACTGCTCGCACGGCACCCATGCCGACCTGAAGAACATCATTGAGAACGTTCGCCGCATCAATAAAGAACTCGACAGCAGTGTAGGCATCCTGGCCGACCTGCAGGGACCCAAGCTCCGCGTGGGCGAAGTGCAGGACAACGGCGTAATGCTGGTAGAAGGCAGCGACCTGGTCATTACCACCAAAAAAGCCGTCAGTACCGCCGAACGCGTATACATTACCTATGACCTTTTCCCGCAGGATGTGCGTCCCGGCGAAAATGTACTGCTCGACGACGGTAAGCTGGTGCTGAAGGTACTGGAGACCAATGGTACCGACGAAGTACGTGCCCGCGTGGTAAGCGGAGGCATCCTGAGCTCGCGCAAGGGCGTGAACCTGCCCAATACCAAGGTTTCTCTCCCCTGCCTTACCGAAAAGGACCGTGAGGACCTGGACTTTGTGCTGGAAAACGACGTGGAATGGATCGGCCTTTCTTTTGTGCGTTCGGCCAGCGATATCATCGAGCTGCGCCACCTTATTCAGAAAGCCCGCAAACACAGCGGCATTGTGGCTAAGATCGAAAAACCCGAAGCCCTGAAAGATATCGACGATATCATCAAGGAAACCGATGCCCTGATGGTGGCCCGCGGCGACCTGGGCGTGGAGCTGCCCATGGAGCAGGTACCCACCGTGCAGAAAATGCTGGTGAAAAAATGTATGCAGGCCGGTATTCCCGTGATCATTGCCACCCAGATGATGGAAAGCATGATCACCAATATCTCGCCTACCCGTGCCGAAGTGAACGACGCCGCCAACAGCATCCTCGACGGCGCCGATGCCGTTATGCTCAGCGGGGAGACCAGCACCGGCAAACACCCGGTAAAGGTGATCCAGGCCGTTAAGAAGATCATTCAGCACGTAGAGAATCAGAAGCTGCTTTACAATTTCGATATCGAATTTCTTGAAAAAGAAGACATTAACCGGGAGCGTTACGTATCCGACCATATCTGCCGCACGGGCTGCCGCGTGAGCAATGAGGCCGGGGCACGTGCCATTGTGGCCATGACCGGCAGCGGCTATTCGGCCATGAAAGTGGCTGGTTACCGTCCCAAAGCTGATATTTATGCCTTTACGGCCAACCGCTTCATTCTGAATGCCATGAGCCTGGTATGGGGCGTGCGGGCCTTTTATTATGACAAATTCGTGTCCACCGACCACACCATTGCCGATATCCGTTACATACTGCGCAAACACGGTTACGTGAACGACGGCGACCTGATCGTGAACATTGCCAGCATCCCCATGGAAAGCAAGGGTATGTCGAACATGCTGAAGATCTCCGTAGTATAACCTGCACATTTATTTGCAGATAGCATCCCGGAAGGGCTCAACTTAGTTATTCACAAAAACACAAACCTGTTAATAACTTTTTGCGGGGAACGTCCGGGTATTGTACATTTGTAATTGCAGTAACCGTGTTCAAATAGAGATGGAAATAACAGACAAGCCAAAAGTGATCGTGAAGGTGAAGAACATGTCTATCGTTCTTGACTATTGCATTGAGAATAAGTTGAAATTCAGCGCTTCGCCCCGTTTAACCCCCGACGAATGGGAGTTTGAGCTGGCCATTACCGATATTATGGGCGCCGTTGCCCTGGGGATGTTCCTGCGTGAGAACCGCCTGGAAGCCGTAGGTCTGCAACCCGCCGCTCCCAAAGCCCAGGTGGCCGCCCGCACTGCGAAAGTGGCCAAGGCCCCTGCCAAAAAAGAAACGACCATTGATCTCACTTCTCCCGAACTGGAAGAAACGCCTTTTGCCGTTTCCGGTCCGGCTGAACCCGAAACCCCGGTCCAGGCCGAACCTTCGGGCAGCGATTTCAATGAATTTGCCTCCGACAGCGGATCACACAGCAATGATCTGCTCTTCGGCAGCAACTAAAAGAGGCTATACATAACACACAGATGCAAATGCCGATCCGGGAATCCGGGTCGGTATTTGTTTTATAGCCCGGCCATGCGCAAAAAAAAAGCCCGCATCCGGGGATGCAGGCCTTCTTTCCTTAGGTTTAGAACTAATAAAAAACGTTTCTCTTACCTGCGCACGAAGGGCCGTACCGTTTCCTGCACGGAGCCGTCGGGCAGTATATGTTTCAGATGTGCATAGTACATGCCGGGCTGCAGCTGCTGCACCGGTACGGAAAGGCTTTGTACCGCCGTTTCAGCGGGATAGCGCAGCACGGTGCGGCCACCTGTTTCGGTTATGGCCGTCAGTACCAGTTTGCTTTCCGGGTCTGCCACGCTGAAAGTGACCAGCTCCGCCGCAGGATTGGGAAATACCGAGATATGTAGCTCTCCCGCCCCTGCGGAACAAGGCACGCTTACATTGCCGTATACGGTCTCTGTAAGATCGTAGTCACGCTGCACCAGGCGGTAGTACCCGAACCCGTTCAGCGGACGCGGATCGGTAAAGCTGTAATTCCGCAGGCTGTTGCTGTTGCCCGCCGCCGTTATTCTACCCAGGTATTCCCAGACCTCTGTGTCGGCACTGCGCTGCACTTCGAAATGATCGCTGTTGAATTCGCTGGCCGTGCTCCAGTTCAGCGTTACCTCTCCGGCGGTACATTCTCCGTCAAAAGCCACAAGTGTAACGGGCAGGGGGCTGTTGTTCCCTGTGCCGCTGAGCCAGAATTCAGAGAAGGAAGGGATCACAAAGTCCACATAGCGCCCATTGGGATCAAAACCGTTCATCAGGGCGGAAACTGTACCCCACCCGGCATTCATGTGCAGGCTGATGGACCCGCCGCAGTTATCGGTAAATGTATTGTTTTCGTTAACACCGCTGTATTTGGTAAGGTCAACATCGCCCAGGCCGCTTACATCGTCGCCCGGGTTGGTATTGGTGTTGGCACTGGCGGCCAGCAGGCCGAACTCGCCCAGGTCGAGGTACAGGCGCAGGTTTACAGGGGCAAAAGGCTGTACCGAAGGCGTAATGGTCCAGCGGCGGCCCATGGCGGCGGAAGCATCTTCGGGCTGAGTGGTGCCGCAGGCCTGTATATTGATCGGGATGCCGCTTACATACGACCTTGCCGTTACACTGCCCAGGTCCTGCCCGTTGGAGTTCAGCGAGGCGATCAGGCGACCCGAGGCGTCCATAAAGTGTACATAGCCGTTCTGGTTCACGATACAGGTGCCTGCGGAGTTATCCACAGACAGGGTATTGGAAGCTACCGGCTGACTCACCGATACGTTTGCGAAGGCTGTACAGTTGGCCATGCCGCCGGGCAGGTCCCAGCAAAAGCCGCAACTGGTGTTCCAGCGTGCATGAATAAGGTAGTTACCTCCTGCCGGCGGAGTAAAGATAAAGCTGTTCCCCGGACCGTTCGGGGCCTGCTGGGCCAGAATGTCCCAGGTGCTGCCGCCATTGGAAGAGACCCAGTAATACGGGGTTCCGCTGCCGCCCGAAGGCGTTACGGTCACACTCTGTCCTGCGCACAGCGTGAGTGCCGAAGCGCTCAGGGAACCATCTGCCGGACCCGGGTTCACGGTTATGGTTCCCGTGTTACCCTGCACGCTACACCCGTTCGGAGCTGTGACCGTGGCGGTATATGTATACGTACCGGCGGAGGCAGGTATGGCATTGACGGAGGCATTGACCACCGAAGCCGTGCCTGCACCGGCGGGAAGCCCTGCTCCTGAAGAGGGCGAGGCCGACCAGCTGTATGTAGCAGGTGAGCTGCCCGTGATCACAATATCGTCTATATTCCAGCCGTAGTTCCAGCCGCTCAGATAACGGAAACGCACCCGCAGGGCAGGCTGGTTCACGTAGGCGGAAAGATCGACCGTAGCAGTGGCAAAGGCCGTAGCTGATCCCTGTGTGGACGTGTAGGTCTGTACCGCCGTCCATACACCGTTTATATTGCCGTCGGTATTCACTTCCACAATGGCTATATCGGGCGATTCGAAATTGGCATAATAGTAATAGTGCCTGAAGCTGAGTGTAAGCGTGGTATACCCGCTGGTATTGATGGAGTTGGTCATGGCCAGGGCCGAGTTCGTATAGCCATAATAATCGTAATTCACATCGGCCGCAGCAAAAGCGCCTGCGCCGGAATTTACCGTCCCGTAACTGATGTACCCGCTGGGACTGGTCTCTATATACCAGGCTCCGTTCAGGGAACTTCCGTAATCCTGCAGGGTAAGCGACTGCACCGGGTCGGTAAGTATGGTATTGAAATTTTCGGAATAGAGTGTACTTGCATGTGTGCCGCTTACCGTCAGCGGCTGGACTGTGCCCGTGCACAGGGTCTGGTTTCCCGCAGGCGTTACGGAATTGAGGCTGGGCAGGGTATTCACGGTAGCCAGCACGGCCATGCGGGTACCCGATTCGCAGGAACCGTTACCGGCCGCTACATAATAGGTAGTGGTACTGCTGATCGAGGGCGTATAGAACGGGGAGGTGAGCCCCGAGGCCACCGGAGAGCCGCCACTTGCCGAAGTATACAGGCTAAAGGTGGCGCCGGGTGTATTGGAGCTGGCAGAAAGCTGCACAGTACCCGCACCACAACGGCTTCCGGAGGTGGTGCCGGTCACCGTTACCGGGCAGGCGGTGGTCACCCGGAAATAATAATCCTCTGTTTCGCCATAAGTATACGACCCGCAGGGTGCAGTCCCCGTACCGTCTATCAGCTTTACGCGCATTACGGTATTGCCCGCTGCGGCTCCTGCCGGAACGGTTACGGTTACGTTCTGCGTAGCTGCTGCGCCGGAAGAGGTCCCGGCAAGTTCCCCCGCGTCCGTAAAGTCGCCGTCCTGGTTCCAGTCGGCAAAAATATATATGTTATCGCTCGCATAGCCGCCGGCAACGCCCACGCTTACCGTGGTGGCCGAGCCGGCCGCTGCCGTAACGACAGGCCCGAAGGATATATAATTGGCATAATTGCTGCGACCCGAAGTAATGCTGTTCAGGTTACCGGTCACCGCAGAGATATACTCGTAGCTGCCACTGGTGGAATTAGAGGAGCAATAGCAGCTGAAAGCAGTTCCGTTATAGGCCTGGAAGCCGTCTACCTCGATGCGGTTGCTGGCACGCACCGTCATGTACAGGCGCACGTAACGGGTTCCGGCTGCCAGGGCCGAGGTATACAGGGTGGCGGTAGTAGGTACCGTGGCCTGCGTATGGGTGGCAAGGGTGGTCCATGATACTCCGTCGGGCGATTCCTGCAGCAGTACCGTTCGGTTACCGGTAGCAGAATTGCTGCGCAGGTAGTAGCGCACATTGGTGGCCGTACCGCTGAAATACATCTGTACATTATTGCCTACGGCGCTCAGGCTGGCCGCATCGCCCCCGCAGGCATCCAGGGTAGCGACGGAACCTCCTGTGGTACCGCTGAAACCCAGGGGCACCGAAGTATTGAAATGGGTACAGTATGCCGGCAGTATGGCCTGTGCCCCGGCACCTGCGATGAGTGCAAAAGAGAAAAAAAGAAATGCAAGCGCTTTTTTTACGCGCGCAGTACGCGTAAACAATGTCGGTAGTTTGGGTATCATAGTTAGTTAGTTCAGGTTTCCACAATCTTTCGCAGCATGTACACGCCGGGCTCATGACATATGGGATATACGTCAGCACACGGAAGGTTCATACTGGTCCGTAAGAGCCGGTAAATGAGGAAATAAAAAAGTGGATATTCCTGGTGAGAAAGCGGTGATCAGGGTTACAATTTCGTCCGGTGATGAGCGGGATTAAGGCCGAATCGAATTTATAACGATTCCATTTTATTAGTTCCTTAACACAATAATAAAAAAATGTTCACGCGATCTCAACTTTTTCTGCCGGGGAAACTTTCGCAAACGTGTAATGCAAAATATACAGTTATCAGTCTGTTCATTGCTTCAAAATAAAGCTATACAGTCTGTATAACCGACAGATTGTGTAAAGTACCTGCCTGTACACAAAATGAGAGCCTTAGCTCAGGCGGGAAGAAATAAGGCTCAGAAATTCCTTACGTGTGGGTTCTTTCAGGAATTCGCCCGTAAATGCCGAGGTGGTGGTAACGCTGTTCTGTTTTTCCACACCGCGCATCTGCATGCACATATGCGAGGCTTCGATCACAACGGCCACACCCAGGGGCTTCAGCGTACGGTCAATGCAGTCGCGTATGTCTGTGGTAAGGCGTTCCTGCACCTGCAGGCGGCGCGCAAAAGCGTCCACGACACGGGGGATCTTGCTCAGCCCTACAATATATCCATTGGGTATATAGGCAATATGTGCCTTGCCGAAGAAGGGTAGTATATGGTGCTCGCAAAGGCTGTACATTTCAATGTTCTTCACCACTACCATTTCCTGGTAAGGTTCCTGGAACATGGCGCCTTTCAGGATGGCCTCCGGGTCTTCGTTATACCCGCGGGTAAGGAACTGCAGGGCTTTGGCAGCCCGTTCCGGTGTTTTTACGAGCCCGTCGCGCAGCGGATTCTCGCCTATGGTGTCAAGAAGGGTAAAGTAACTATCCGTTAATATCTTCAGCGAATCGCTTTTTTTATCTTCACTCATGATTATTCTCCGTAATACTCTACAAAGTTATTTTCGGTTTCGTAGAGTGTTATTTTATAAAGGAAACAGTTGTCGAAACGATTGATCTCCGGCTGCAGTATCTTCCAGATCTCCATAGCCAGGATCTCTGTAGAGGCCATTTTACCTTTCATGAAAGGTACGTCCAGGTTCAGGTTCTTATGATCGAGCTCTTCGATGACGCGCTCGCGGATAAGGCGGCTCAGGAATTTAAGATCGATCACAAAGCCCGTGTCCTGGCGCGGGGTGCCTTTTACGGTAACGAAAAGATTAAAATTATGGCCATGCCAGTTCTTATTGGCACATTTCCCGAAAACGCGTTCATTCTCCTCGTCTGTCCAATCTTCCCGCCACAGCTTGTGTGCAGCATTAAAATGTTCTTTTCTTGTTACGCAGATCATGTATACAAATTCGGGCACAAAGATACTATCCAAACTTCACTTTCGGAACTTTATTCGTTGCGCGTAAGCGAGCCGAGCACAGACTTGCCGTTATCGAAACGTCCCCTCAGTACGGTGCCGTCGGGGTAGTGAAAAATTCCCTCGCCGTGGTACTGATCGTGCGACCAGCCGCCTTTATACACCACGCCCGAACTCTTAAAGGTATAGGTCCCCTGCCCGTGCCTGAGGCCGCGAACCCAGGTGCCCTCGTATACATCGCCCGAGGCATACCACATGGTACCTTCGCCCTGGTAACGGCCCAGCTCAAAATTGCCTGTATACGTATTCCCGTCGGGCAGACGCAGGGTACCCCTGCCATGGTACACATCGGCAAAGAAGAGTCCCTGGTAGGTCTCTCCGCTGCTCCAGACCAGTGTGCCCCTACCCTGCTTCTTACCCTCGAAAAAGCTGCCTTCGTACCAGGTGCTGTCTGCAAAGACCAGTATACCGTGTTTGTGGTACAGATCGTTCTGCCAGAAGCCCCTGTACACCGTACCATTGGCATAGTGCATCTCGCCCATACCGTTGCGCTGGCCGTTCTTGAACTCCCCTGTGTACACGTCGCCGTTTACCCAGGTATACATACCGTTCCCGTTGAACTTCCCATCTTTGAACTGCCCGGTATACGAGCTCCCGTCGGCAAAACTGAGTGTGCCTTCGCCCTGGTAAGTGCCCTTGCGGATGGCACCTTTCTGCGCATATAAACCACCGGTACACAGCAATCCCACGCATAAAAGTATGACGAACCGGGTCTTCATGGTATGACAAAGATATAAAAAGCCTTCCCGGACTTACAAACCCCTTCGTCTTTAAAAAGTTGTTAAGCAGTGAGCACCTTTAGCCGTCAACATTCAAAGAATATATCACAATTTACTGTATATCAATGGCTTTTGCCGAACAGGCGGCAGGTATGATGCTTTACCGCCAGGCTTACCACACTGGCAGTGGTAACAAAGGGCCCGGAAGGCAACGGGAGGCATCGCTTTCATATACGCTGAATTAACAGCACAAAGTTCCCCAGGAAGTCTGCCCCAGACTATAACGATGGACCGTCTCCCAGTTTCCGGAGCATAATAAAATCGTTCATAAAAAAGCCGTCCCCGATATCGAAATCAGCCGCCTTTTCGATCTTAAAGCCCTGTTTAAAGTAAAAATTCAGGGGGCGTATATTCATCCGGTTCACCTGCAGGCGCACCTCGGTACAGCCATGTATGCGCAGGTAGTCCAGCGCCTCCTTCATCATGGCCGCAGCGGCACCTTTTCCGCGCTGTTCCTGTGCCAGGTAGAACTTGGGAATGAACCCGCCGTCGTCTTCCTTTACCTGCACCGAGAAGAAACCTACCGGCTCGTCCTGTACGTGGCAGATAAAAAACACCTGCCCTTCATTTGCCATCTGGCGGGCCAGCTCAGATTCCGGGTACATCCGCCGGAGCATGTATTCCACCTGGTCGTTACCGATGATGGACGGGTAATGTTCCCTCCAGATGATCTCTGCCAGGCGCCGGATAAGCGGCACATCATTTTTTACGGCTCTGCGGATGGTACATTCCTGCATAAAATGGTAACTTTGTGTATGCGAACCTACAAAACTTTATTTATTCTTTCCGTACTTGCTGTGTCCGGCTGTAAAACAGCACAGAAAGCCGCACCGGTAAAGACCGGGTTTGTATTTAAGGTACAGGTACGGGAAAAGTACTGCGGCGGGCCCCGCATCAGCGATGAGATGCTGCGCGATCTTGAAAGTCAGAAGCCTTTCCGTAACGGCGACCTGGTGCTGGTGAACGATGCCCTGAGGGATTCGGTGCGTCTTTACCTGAATGCGGACGGTAGCGGGCATCTTACCCTGCAGCCGGCGATGTACAAGATATTTTTTGCCGAGAAGATCGATACCCCCGATCTGTCGGGGCTGCGCAGCTGCCCGGAGTGGAAACGCAGCGCCGATACCATCATCGACCTGAATCCCTCACGTACACTTGTAGAGCTGCAACTTTTCAAGGGCTGCAATCCCTGTAAGCCCGTACGTCCCTGATCAGTTGCCCGGCTTTATGAAAATGGGCAGGAAAACCGGGGTCTTTTTCTGGTAGTTCCTGTATTCGGGACGTTTCTGCAACATATGTTTTTCCATCATAGGTATGGAGGCCAGGCGGAACATGGCATACATAGCTACCACGCCTACACCGGTCCAGGCGTAATCCCAGCGCGCACTGAGCCCGAAGGCATATACCCCGCACCAGAACAGCAGTTCGCCCAGGTAATTGGGATGCCGGCTGTATTTCCACAGGCCGCCCTGCATAAATTCGCCGGGAGCCTTTATCCGCTTGCGGAACAGGCGCAGCTGCTCGTCGGAGATAAGCGATACCATGGCCCCGGAAAGACATATGGCAAAGGCGATGATGTCGTAGCCATTCACTTCATTGCCAGGGAGTGACAGGGCCGGGTACATGGGCAGGCAACCCAGGAATACCTGTACGGTAGGAAAAAAGTGGATCCCGAACCAGTCTATGGCCAGTTTACGGGCACTGCTTCCCTGCTTCAGCATGCCGTAGCGCCAGTCCTCATGGCGTATGCCCGGCCAGCCCCGGGCCCAGTTGAGCGTAAGACGCAGGCCCCATACCTGTACGGCTATGAACAGCAATACCTGCCGGAAACTATCGGCATCCGGGAGGGCCACCTGCACGAAATAAAACACGAACACCATCGGGGCCACGCTCCAGTAGGCATCGTAAAAACTGCTGTTCTTAAATCCCAGGCTGAAGAGCCAGATCACGAAGGTGGCCGCCACATCGGCAATGAACAGTTTCCACAAGGGATGTATACCGGGCAATGCGTACAGTACGCCGCTCCCTACACCGAAGGCGGTAAGATAGGCTATGGCAATAAGAATAAAGGAAAAGGAACGGGTATAGTTAGCTTTCATATAGGTCGAAATGGTAACGCGAATTTATACGTACCATTTATTACAAACAACTTCGGCGGCTTTCTGTTCAGCAGTTTTTTTATTTTTTGCCTCGGCGGAGGCTTCTTCGCTTTCGTTGACGAAAACGGTCACGGTATACACCTTGTCATTGTTCTCGATGCGGGTGGCCGTATGCTCAAAACGCACGTTATGCCGGTTCTTCTGGCCCCATTTGATGAGCTTGCTCTTGTAGTCGTTATCGCTGTTCACCAGGGCCAGCATATTGATGTTCTTATCGAAAAGTGCAATGATCTTCTTAAAGGTGAAATTGTAGCCTTTGTCCAGGTACATGGCCCCGATAAGGGCTTCGAGGGCATTGCCCTTTACGTCGTCGGGCATGATACCGTTGCGGAATTCGCCTACGATCAGCTCGGGCAGCCCAATTTTATCGGCCAGCTGGTTCAGGGTATTTCGGCTTACGAAACGGGTCTTCAGCTTGGTAAGGCTCCCTTCGTCCATATGCGGGAAGGTGCGGAACAGGTAATCGGCGATCACGGCGTCCAGGATCACGTCTCCCAGGAATTCAAGGCGTTCGTTATGCTGCCGGTACAGGTCTTCCTGTGCATTGGCAAAAGAAGCATGTAAGAACGCCCGGTAATAATTGGCATAATCCCTGGGGGTATAGCCAATAATTTTCTTAAGGCGCTTCTCGAAGCCCTTCTGTATGTACGATGGTGCCGTATGTGGGAGAAATGGGAACATACTCCCTAAATGTAGTAAAAAATCGGGGAATCCGCGCGATTAAACTTTTTTAACCACAACAGAGGCATTGTGTCCTCCGAAGCCGAAGGTATTGCTCAGAGCGGCATTTACTTCACGCGTCTGGGCCGTATTGAACGTAAGGTTCAGCCTGGGGTCGATCTCTGGATCGTCTTCGAAGTGGTTGATCGTAGGCGGCACCTTACCCTCGCGGATGGCGAAGATACAGGCCAGGGCCTCGACCACGCCGGCGGCGCCCAGCAGGTGGCCGGTCATACTTTTGGTAGAGCTGATGTTCAGGTTATAGGCATGATCTCCGAATACGCCGAGGATCGCCTTGGTCTCGGCAATATCGCCCAGGGGTGTAGAGGTGCCGTGTACGTTCACGTAGTCGATATCTTCGGGGTTCATACCGGCATCTTTCAGCGCCAGGTTCATTACATTCCTGGCGCCCAGCCCTTCGGGATGAGGGGCCGTAATGTGGTTGGCATCGGCTGTGGCCGCACCGCCCGCAATTTCGGCATAAATGGTGGCTCCGCGTTTCAGGGCATGCTCGTACTCTTCCAGGACCAGAGCACCGGCGCCTTCGCCCAGCACAAAACCGTCGCGGGTCTTGTCGAAGGGACGTGAGGCCGATTCGTACTGCTCGTTATTGGTAGAAAGTGCGTGCATGGCATTGAACCCGCCGATGCCGCCGATGTTGATGGCGGCCTCTGATCCGCCGGTAACGATGATATCGGCTTTACCGTAACGGATGGTATTCACGGCATCGATAATGGCATGCGTAGAAGATGCACAGGCCGATACCGCCGCGTAGTTAGGCCCGCGGAAGCCGTGTTTGATGGAGATATGCCCTGCGGCGATATCTACGATCGTTTTGGGGATAAAGAACGGATTGAAACGGGGGGTGCCGTCGCCTTTCCCGAAGGCGACAAGCTCTTCCACCAGCGTATCCAGTCCGCCGATGCCCGAAGCCCAGATCACGCCCACACGGTCCGGATCGTAGGAACCTTCTGTAAGACCGGCCATTTTAATGGCTTCGTCGGCCGTTACAATGGCGTACTGCGTAAAGGCATCCACCTTACGGGCCTCTTTACGGTCCATGAACGCTGTGGGGTCGAAGTTCTTGACTTCGCAGGCAAAGCGCGTTTTAAATTTCGATGCATCAAAACGGGTAATGGGAGCCGCACCGCTTTTACCTGCAAACAATGCCTGCCTGAATTCCTCAGCGGTGTTTCCAATAGGCGTCAGCGCGCCCATGCCGGTTACTACTACCCGTTTTAACGTCATTCGAAATAATTTTGGTTAGACTACTATTACTTGTTAGCGTTCTCTTCGATGTATTTGATCGCTTCGCCTACAGTACCGATCTTTTCAGCCTGTTCGTCAGGAATGGCGATTTCGAATTCTTTTTCAAATTCCATGATCAATTCTACCGTATCCAGTGAATCAGCACCCAAATCGTTGGTGAAGCTCGCATTTTCGGTTACTTCGCTTTCGTCAACGCCCAGTTTGTCAACGATAATAGCCTTTACTTTTGCTGCAATTTCTGACATAAACGTATTGTTTAATAGGTTTTACCGGGTGCAAAGTAAATAAAAATTAAAACGTATAGCCAAATTCTTTAGGCATAATGCTGCATTTTATCTTTTCAACCCCGCCTGCATCAAGGCTTTAGAATTAAAAAAATAGCTGTAAAAACACAAAACCGCCTCGTCTCGCTTAAAGCGAGGCGGGACGGCATGCGCTGTATACAATGTGTTCTTACTTGTAGGTGACCTGTCTTGCCGCCTCGATGATACGGGCCACATTCGGCAGGTATGCTTCAATAAGCGTAGTGGCGAAAGGGAAGGGTACATCACGGCCGGTAACGCGTACCACGGGGGCATCCAGGTAATCGAACGCTCTTTTCTGTACCATATACGTAACTTCGGTGGCAATGTTGCCCAGGGGCCAGCTCTCTTCGATGATCACCATGCGGTTGGTCTTCTTCACCGATTCTATCACCGTATCGTAGTCGATCGGGCGTACCGACATCAGGTCGATCACCTCGGCGTCGATACCCATACCGGCCAGCTCTTCGGCAGCCTTGTGCACGATCTTCATCATTTTACCGAAAGACACCAGTGTAATGTCGTTTCCGCTGCGTGTGATCTTTGCCTTACCGATGGGCAGCAGGTATTCCTCTTCGGGAACTTCGCCCTTGTCGCCGTACATCTGCTCGCTTTCCATAAAGATAACGGGGTCGTTATCGCGGATGGCGGTCTTCAGCAGACCTTTGGCATCGTAGGGGTTCGAGGGCACCACGACTTTAAGACCGGGACAGTTCGCATACCAGTTCTCGAAATTCTGCGAGTGGGTGGCGGCCAGCTGACCGGCCGAACCGGTAGGTCCGCGGAACACGATGGGTATATTGAACTGGCCATTGCTCATCTGGTAGATCTTGGCCGCGTTATTGATGATCTGGTCAATGCCGACCAGCGAAAAGTTAAAGGTCATGAACTCGATGATCGGGCGTATGCCGTTCATGGCGGCACCTACGCCGATACCTGCAAAGCCCAGCTCGGCGATAGGCGTATCGATCACCCGTCTTTCGCCGAATTCAGCCAGCATTCCCTTGGAAACCTTGTAGGCGCCGTCGTATTCGGCAACCTCTTCTCCCATCAGGAATACATTCTCATCGCGGCGCATCTCTTCTACCATGGCCTCGCGAATGGCATCACGAAATTGTATCTGTCTCATATAACGAACGTTCTGTAATTTGTCTTGTGCTTCCTGCTGCAGAAGCATGGCAAAAGTATAAAAGTTTATCGGTTTTACACTTCTTTAGGGGATGCACTGTATGTTTTACCCCCGTTTTAAGCTATTTTTGCCGAAATTTGCCGCGTATGCTACCGAATTGAAACAGAAATTGTTCGTCATGCATACTTTTTTTTACATTTGTTCCGATTAACGAAAATTGAAAATCCGATCAACATGAACATTTTAGTTTGTATCAGTAAAGTTCCTGACACCACCTCTAAGATCACTTTTACGGATGGTGATACTAAATTCAACACACAGGGTGTGACCTGGATCGTGAACCCTTCCGATGAGTGGTATGCCCTGGTGAGAGCGCTTGAAATAAAAGAATCGCTGGGTTCGGGAAATGTTACCATCATTACCGTAGGTACGGCCGAGGACGATGCGGTGATCCGCAAAGCCCTGGCGGTAGGTGCCGACAACGCGGTACGTGTGAACCTGGACCCGAAAGATTCGTATTCAGTGGCCGCTGCCATCGCCGATTACGCAAAAACGCAGAATTTCGATCTGATCCTTACCGGTAAGGAGACCATCGATCACAATAACTCTGAAGTAGGTGGCATGGTTGCCGAGCTGCTGGGGATGGAATTCATCAGCCCGGCCAATAAGCTGGACATCAGCGGACGCACGGCCCGCGTGGAAAGCGAAGCCGGTGGCGCCACCTATGTTTTCGAGGCCGAGCTGCCCCTGGTACTCTCTGCCGCCAAAGGTATGGCCGAGCAACGCATCCCGAACATGAAAGGTATCATGGCCGCCCGTACCAAACCCATTACCGTGGTGGAACCCGCTTCTCCGCACCCGAAAGTGAACGTGGTTAAATTTGAGCTTCCGCCCGCCAAGGCCGGGGTTAAGCTCATTGCCCCGGAAAATACCGACGAACTGGTACAGTTACTGCATACCGAGGCCAAAGTGATCTAAATTCATTGTATAATATAACAGAAAAATATTGTCATGTCAGTTTTAGCATTTGTTGAAAGCGCAAACGGAAAGATAAAAAAGGCCGGTTTCGAAGGCGTATCGTACGCTAAGAACACCGCCGACAAAACAGGCGGCGGAGCCGTAACAGCCATCGTATTCGGGGCTGCCGACGCCGCCGAGCTTGCCTCCCTGGGCGAGTACGGGGCCACTACGGTACTGCATGTAAGCAGCGAGGCCGATACCACCGGTATGCTCGACGCCGTACAGGCCGCCGCTGAAAAAGCCGGCGCCAAGACCATTATTTTCCCCTTCGATGCCCTGGGTAAGGCCATTGCCCCGCGCCTGGCCGCACGCCTGGGTGCCGGACTGGTTTCCGGTGCCATTGCCTACCCCGAAACATCGGGCAACGGCATCGTGGTAAAGAAGAACGTATTCTCCGGTAAAGCCATTGCCCATGTGGAACTGGCCACCGATATCAAGATCATTGCTTTCTCGCCCAATGCCACCAGCCTTAATAAAGTAGGCGGCACGGCAAACGTAGAGGCTTTTGCCCCGAACATGCGCGCTTCCAAAATAAAACAGGTGGAAGTGAAAAAACAGGAAGGCGAAATTCCGCTGCCCGAAGCCGAACTGGTGGTTTCTGCAGGCCGCGGTATGAAAGGGCCTGAGAACTGGGGTATGATCGAAGAGCTGGCCCACGAGCTGGGTGCCGCTACGGCCTGTTCACGCCCGGTTTCAGACATCGGGTGGCGTCCGCACCACGAGCACGTGGGACAAACCGGGATCACCGTTCGCCCGAACCTGTACATTGCCGTGGGTATCTCCGGCGCCATACAGCACCTGGCCGGGGTAAACCAGAGCAAGGTGATCGTGGTGATCAACAAAGACCCGGAAGCGCCTTTCTTCAAAGCCGCTGACTACGGTATCGTGGGCGATGCCTTCGAAGTGCTCCCGCGCCTGATCGAAAGCGTGAAAAAGTTCAAAGCATCTCACTGATCCAAAATAACTGCATAAAAAAAGGCTCCGTACGGAGCCTTTTTTGTTTATAGCAGGTTACCTGTTTTAATTCACTACCTGTACCACCCGGTTTTTGGCGCGGAACTTACCGCGTATCTTCCCGCCTTCGGGTGTACCCTGGGCCACGTTCAGCTCTGTCTGGCGGTCCATGTATACGGTAGCGGGGCCTACGGGCAGACTGTTCATCTGGTTAATGCCCAGCACCAGCGAGGTAGCCCCGTCGCCGTCCTGGTACACGAGCGCGTCATCGCCCCAGGTCCAGCCGCCTACAAAAATGCCCACGCCCTGGTTCGGCGCCAGTGCGCTGCCATCCCAGCCTATGGTCTGTGCCTGCGATTTCTGCAGGGTATCAAAGCCGGGCTGGAAAGCCAGGGTATCATATACCGGCACACTGTTCACAAAGTTCTGTCCGCCCAGGTTGTGATAGGTAAAGGTACCCGAGCTGATATGCCCTGCATACTCTTTGTAATGCCCCATAAAGATGGCATTGTAGGGCAGGGTATCGTTGTTGAACAGCACATAGGCGCCGGAATCGAGCTCCAGTACCGTACCGGTGGGGCCGCCGAAGCGGAAGCGGGCCACTACCCAGGTCTTGTCCGTGTTTTTGTTGTAAAAGACCTCGTAATCGGTGTAGATCTTGTTCTGGTTCACGTCGGAAGCGTTTTCTTTGTCGCAGGCCGTTACCAGCAGCGCAGCGAACGCAAAGCTGCATGCATAGAGGAGTTTCCTGATGGTCATAGTTATTGGTTTTTTTGCGAAAGAAGTAATTTTTTACGTAACAGGAAGAGATCGCCGTGAAAAAATAACACAGGAACCTTTCCCGGCTTAAAGAAAGAACGGGAACTTTTGCAGGACCGGTATGTACAGGCATAAAAAAAACCCGCTCCTTACGGAACGGGTTTCCCTTTCGGTTTACTGTTATAATTAGTTCACAGCCGATTTGAAGTCACTGTCCTCAAAGTAGTTCTGGAACTCTACATCGGTTTTGGCTTTTGCTTTCAGGGCCGCGTCACGTGTGAAAGCTTCTTTCAGGTTGCTTACCACGCCCGATTTGTTTTTCTGGCGTGAAGCAGCGATGGCTTTCAGGTAGTATGACAGGGCTTTTTCCTGGTCGTCGCCGCCATTGATGGTAGCGTCCACTTCGCCCGGTTTGCCGGCCAGCAGTTTGGCAAGCGCAGCGTTGAAGGTTTTGGCATCTCCGTACAGGGATACAGACTCGTTGTATTTACCTTTCAGGATATAGATAGAACCTAAAGCGCGGTCAGCATCCTGGAAACCGGAAGCTTTTTTGAAGTAGTCGATCGCTTTTTCGGTATCGCCTTTCTGGTATGAGTATTTACCCAGGTTAGAAAGGATGGTCTTTTCGTTAGGGGCGATCTTCTCGGCTTTGCGGAATTCGATCTCGGCCTCGTTCCATTTGCCCATGCTGGCGTAGCTTACACCGGCATTGTTGTAACCTCTCCAGTCTTCGGGAGCTTTACGCTGGGCAGCCTGGTACAGTTTCAGGCGCTGATTCTCGTCGGTGATCAGGTTCTGGGCAACATACAGTTGCTCTTCCAGGGTCAGTGAATCCGGGTTTGAAACACCCAGGGCCTTCAGTTCGTCGGCTGTTTTTTCGCGCAGCTGAACCGTTGTCAGGATCTCGGCGCGGCGGAGCGGAGACAGCAGGTCGGCTTCTACAGAGGCCATAGAGGCGCCGCTGATGGATTTCAGCTGGTTCTGCAGTTCGCTGCGGCTTACACCGGTCTTAACGATCTGGGCAACCTGTGAAGAACCGTTCTTCTCTTTTACCTTGGCTTCGAAGCCGGCGATATCGCGGCCTTTACCTACACTGCTCACGAAAGCGCTGTTCTCGGCCAGTACCTTGTTCAGCTTTTTCAGTTCTTTCTGAACTACGCCTTTGGTCTCAGAGGCACGTCCGTCAGACAGTACCTGGTTGTGCTCGTCAGAACCTTCCGGGGAGGCCCAGCCCACAACGTCCATTTTTTTGAAGGTGCTTCCGTTTCCGCTGTGCTCTGTAACAAAGGAGCGGAAAGCGGCGATATCTTCGCTTTTCAGCTCGGACGGACGTACCGTTTTGCTGTTGTAGGCGAAGTAGATAAGTGCACTGTGCGTTTTATTCACCGGCCCGTAGTTGTGTTTGCCCACTGTGGTGCTGGTCTCTTTCTGAACCAGCAGCGGAGTGATGCTCACACCTTTGTCGATAGGCTCGGTGGTTTTCGCATTGAATTTCTCCGTAGTTTTATCTTTAATGTAACCTTTGGCGCTTACATGCAGATCGGCAACTTCCATACCGGGTTTGTACTGCACCACATCGCTGTAGGTGAATTTACCACCGGTTTTGTCCAGGACAATGCCTTCTCCTTTGTTTTTAACGCCTTTAACCAGCAGCGGCTTCGCTTCCACGGTCTGACCATTGAACTCGAAAACCGGCGTCAGTACGGCGCGGCCCTTTTTCGGGATCGCTTTTTTCGGATACTCCCCCGAAATGTTTAACGCAACACTGTCGTTCTTGTACTCCAGCGGATCGGGAGTCACTTTGTAGGTCACCTTGTCCAAGTTAAACTTAGAGCATGCCGCGAGCAACACCACCGAACACGACACGGGAATTAAGGTACTTTTTAATTTCATAACAACTCGCTTTTATATTCAAAATATGTATTCAATCCCCAAAATAAAACATTTCGGTACATTTAATCAAATAAAAATAGAAGGTTTCCGAAAAATAAAACAGAATTAACCGGCCATGAGGTCCCTCAGCTGCCACTTTTGCAGTCCCGGCGGGTGATTCCTCTCCAGTACGAATTCACTGATAACGGCCAGTACACGGGCATCGTTCTCGAAGTCGTAATTCTCCACATCGATCAGTATCACAGGGATTTGCGTAACCGTACGAAGGTAATCGAAATACCCGTTTTGTATGTTCAGCAGGTATTCGGGCCGTATCTCCTGCTCATAGCTGCGGCCTCTTTTGCGGATATTGGTCAGCAGGTATTCCACGTCGCGGTGTATGTATACCATACGGTTGGGCAGGGGCAGTACCCGGTTCATTATATCGAACACCCGGCGGAAAAGGTCAAATTCGCCCGGACCCAGGTTATTGAGCGCAAAAACGAAGGACTTGGCAAAAAGATAGTCCGAAACAATATGCGGCTCGAACAGTCCGGCCTTTTCAAAAGCTTTCTGAAGCTGCGAAAAGCGTTCGGCCAGGAAAGAGATCTCCAGCTGAAAGGCCATCCGCTCCGGGTTGCGGTAAAATTCGGGCAGGAAGGGGTTCTCTGCAAAGTTCTCGAACACGGTCTGTGCACTGAGCTGTGCGCCCCACAGGCGGGTAAGCGTACTTTTTCCCGCGCCTATATTTCCTTCCACCGCGATGTAAAACGGCTCTTCTCCCATGCCTTCCATACAGGGCAAAGAAACATGATATTCCCGACAAATAAAGTATCTTTACAGCTGATTTAAGAAATTATGCAAGCGTTGAACGACATTATCATCGGCAAAAGCGGAGTGGCCCAGATCATTAAACTGGGTGAGCTGAACATTACAAGCGGGAAGATCTGTGCCTGTGACCCCCTGATCGAAAGCTACTTCGTCGGTTTTGAACAGGAAGTGAACCCGGGTAAATACCCCGTGGAGCTGTACCTGGAAGAAGATACCGACCTGGTCGGAATGGCCGTGGTATGGTTCGAAAAGACAAAGAACATTGCCGAATGGAGAATGGCCACCGTACCCGGTGAGACCATTTCGGAACAAGACCTCGAGGACGGATATATACTCGGCTTCCCGGTAGAGAGCGGGCTGGCCTGCTTTATGGACCCGCAGGGTTCCACCGAATTCCTGAAGCTGGAAGACCAGGTGAACGATAGCGGCGAGGCTTCCGAAAGCGTATTCCTGGGCCCCCTGCTCGATGAGAACGGCGGCGACTGGGCCCTGGCCCCCCTGCCCGACGGACATAATATAGCCGCCTTCAGCAGTGGTTACGGCGATGGCAACTATGCCTGCTACTGGGGCCTGGACGGGAACGGGAAGATCTGTGCCCTGGCCATGGACCTGGACGTATTCTTTACCGAAGAAGAACTCTGACGCCAAGGACCGCCGTTTACAAAAACATCATGCGGATCCTGCTTCGTCATAAAGTAAAAGGCCGGCCTGCAGATATCATGAACCGGTTCGACCGGCAATTGTTCATTGCCCTGAGCCCGCCCGGCATCCGCGTTTTCCTGGAAGATTTTACCGGCAATACCACCGGTTCCGAAGTTTCTATGCGTATCTGCTGGGGCCCCTGGTATCTCGGCTACTGGAAAAGCCTGGTGGTGAACCACCGTTTTTCGGAAGAGTACTGCTGCTTTACCGACGAGGGTATCATGCTGCCTTTTCCCCTGAACTACTGGCGTCACGATCACATTGTGACACGTACCGGGAACGACACCTATATTATTGATGATATTCACTTTAGGTGCCGCTGGAAGTGGCTGAACTTTTTTTTATACCCGGTCTTCTGGCTGCAATTCTTTTACCGGCGCGGGATCTATCAAAAATACTTTTGCTGAGCTGCAAAAAAGGACTTGTTATTTTTTGTTAATAATTAACAAATGTTTATATCTTTGTTAATGTATGAGAAATTATCCTAAGTCATTCTTTTTGAATATCGGCGCGGCGATCGTGCTTGCTTCGGCAGGGACGGGAGCCTTGTTTGGTCAGGTAACCACTACCCCGGTTACCCCGGTACAGGCAGTAGGAAATGTACTTATCGGCGGCGGTGTGAATGCATCGAACGTTACCTATACGGGCTCTGCAACGGCCCTGGCCCAGTATACGGCCACAGGAACGAACCTGCCTATTACTTCAGGTCTTATTATTTCTACCGGGAACGCAACGAATCCGCTCCTTAACGGGGCGCCCACCAATTTTTGTACTACCGGCAACGGCACGCCGGGTGATCCCCTCCTGAGCCAGATCGCAGGCGTAAACACGAACGATGCGGCCGTGCTCTCCTTCGATTTCATCCCGCTGGGAGATACGCTCAAATTCAGTTATGTATTCGGCTCCGAAGAGTACAACGAATTTGTGAACGGAGGCGTGAACGACGTGTTCGCCTTCCTGCTTACCGGTCCCAATCCCGGGGGCGGCAGCTACAACAACACCAATATCGCCCTTTTGCCCGGTACCACGGTGCCTGTAAGTATCAATACCGTGAACAACGGCAACTTTTTCGGCTGCACCGGCGCCTGCAACACGGGTAACCCCAATACGCCCTACTGTAACTATTACGTGGACAATCTCTGCGGGGCACCCTCGGGCATAGCCTGCGACGGCTTTACGGTAAAGCTTACCGCCATTGCCCCCGTGCAGCGCTGCCAGACCTATACCATACGCCTGGCCATTGCCGACGGCGGTGACAGTGCTTACGATTCCTGGGTGTTCCTGGAGCAGAACTCCTTTGTTTCGCCGCAGCTGCTCTTCGATTCCAGCCCGCAACTGGGTGGCGGACTTGTAGGTGCCGTGGATACCCTGCTGTACGAGGGCTGTACCAATGCCACCATTACGGTACGCCGTAACTTCGACATCGACTCTGCGCGCACCTATAACCTTACCGTAGGCGGCACCGCTACCGACGGGGTGGATTATACCGGGGTACCGGCCACTGTGACCTTCAATGCCGGTGACAGCACGGCCGTTTTCACCATCGACGCCCTGCAGAACCTGGGTTCACAGTCAGACTATACATTGTCCATCACCATTTCCGACAGCACCGTCTGCGGCGCCGCAGGCTCGGTGATCAGCAGCACCATCGTTTTCCTCATCAGGAACGTGAACCCCTTGCTGGTAAACCTCGGGCCCGACCTTTCCACCTGTACCACCATCAGCATTATGCCACAGGTGACGGGCGGGGTTCCGGCCTACCAGTACAACTGGAACAACGGGCTCAGCAATTCGCCCTTTATTGCCAACTATCCCCTGCCCAACGATATGACCTTTGTGCTGGCCGTCACGGACCAGTGCGGGGTAACCGCCACCGATACCCTGTTTGCGGACAAGAAATCGGACCCCTTTGCCAACCTGAACATCTTCAATGTGGGGCAGGCCGTTACCAATGAATCCTGCGGAGAGGCCCTGTTCGGTATTACCCGCACGAACCTGCTTACGCAGGCGCTTTCCTACCAGATCTGGATCGGCTCGGGTACCGCACAGAATACCGTCGACTTTAACGTACCTGCCATGGTCAGCTTCGCATCCGGCCAGGCCTCCGATACCCTTTCGCTTACCGGCATTTACGACATGGTCCCCGAACCGATGGAATACATTTACCTGGTGACCATCGACTCTACCTGCGCAGGCCCCGTGGTCAAGGACAGTATTCGCATTAATATACGAAATGTAGATCCCGTACAGGTAGATGCTGGGCCGGACCTGAGCACCGGATGTCCCATCGTGCAGCAGGTCCTGACGGGCAGCGGAAGCGCCGGTATCGCGCCTTACAGCTATACCTGGTCTACCGGCGATATCACACAGCAGATCTCTGTACAGCCATCGCAGAACACCACCTACGCGGTAACGGTCACCGACAGCTGCGGCCGTGTGGCCAGCGATACCATAGAGGTAGAGGTGTTTTATCCGCCTACGGCAGATTTTACCTTCAGCTCACATGATTACTGCGAACCTTCCGTGGTCTCGTTTACCGACCAGTCGAGCACGCAGTACGGCAACCTGAACTCCTGGCTGTATGTAAACGACAATTACGACAGCTATTCCGGCGCGGCCGACTGGACACATTCATTCACGGCTGCGGGCAATTACAACGTAACCCTGATCGTGGGTACCGATTATCCCAACTGTTACGATACGGTAACGAAAGTGGTGACCATTCACCCCAAGCCGATCGGCAATTTCTGGTGGACGCCGGACCCGGTTACCGAGGTTAACCCGCTGGCCAGCTTTACCAATGCCTCTTCTGTGGACGTAAGCAGCTGGCTCTACGAAGTGGACGGCTCCAGCTACACTACCGCCGATTTTGAGCATACCTTTACCCTGCCGGGTGAATACGACGTGTACCTGTACGTGGAGAACGAGTTCGGATGCCGCGATACCGTAGAGAAAACCGTGATCGTGGAAGGAGAGCATACGTTCTTTATTCCCAACAGCTTTTCACCGGACAATAACAGTGTGAACGAGCTATGGGAACCCAAGGGCGAGAACATCGAGTACCTGGAGTACTTTATCTTTGACCGCTGGGGCGAACGTATATTCCAGGCCAACAGCAAAATGACCAGCTATGGCTGGAATGGCCGCCGCAGTAACGGACAGCCGTATAAAAGCGACACCTACGTATACAAAATGTACGTAAAAGACAAGTACGGCAAGGAGTACGAGTTCTTCGGGCATATACTCCTGCTCGGCGGCGATTAGGCATTAAAAAAAACTAAAAAGAAAACCTGTACGATATAAAGCCGTTTTACATAGTATGGCAGTAAAGAACCGGGCCGCAGCTGCGGCCCTTTTACTTTTATCATTGGCAGCCCCACCGGTACTTGCGGCACAGAATATAAAACTCTCATCGCAGGAAATAGATTACGGCAAACACATTGCCTGGGACAACCCGGCCGGCTTTGTAGAGATACAGAATACCGGCAGCCGTTCTATGGCCGTACTGCGTGTAGACGCTCCGCGCGGTATCTGGTACGACTATCCTAAAAAGTACATCGCACCCGGCGAAAAGGCCGAGATCACCTTCATGTATTACACCGAAGAGGCCGGCAGCTTTGCCCTGCCCGTAAAAATATACGTGAGTTCGGAACCCGAGCCTGTGCAGGTGATGCTCAGGGGCAACATCCGCGGTTTTGCCTCCAATGCCCTTACCGCCTGCCCGGTATGGCAAAAGCCGGAGAGCAAGCCCCTGGAATTTGACCGTAATTTCCTGGTGCTCGACGATGAGACAGGCAGACCCATTTCCATGTCGCTCATTACCATTTACCAGCAGGGCGAGTTGCTGGGTGTGCTCAAGACCGGGCGCAACGGTACGGCCAGGACCTCCATCCCCGGGGGTATGTACGGCTCGCATGTAGAGGCACAGGGCTATATAGCGGTGGATTCTGCCCTCTCCTTCCGTGCAGGCACACAGGAAATTGTCTACCGCCTCCGCAGAGCGACCCTCCCGGAACCACAGCTGGCCCAAACGCAGGACAGCCTGCCCCGGCAGGTACCCGAAACACCCGGCAGACCTGCACAGGAGCCGCTGACCGTGCAACCCGTTATGGCCGATACCTCCTGGAAGACCGATCCCCTGGCCAGCAACGAGGTATTGCCTTACGACAAATACAAGGCCAACAACATTGTATTCCTGCTTGACGTGTCCTCTTCCATGAACGGACCCGCACGCATGCCCCTGCTTAAGCTGGCCATGCTGGAGCTGGCCGGCGTATTGCGCCGCTCGGACCGGGTAAGCTTTGTTACCTTTTCTACCCAGAGCAAAGTGGTGGCCAGCAATATAACCGGCAGCGACCGCGACACGGTAGTGAGCATTATCAATGCCATACACGGCTCAGGCAGCACCAATGGGGTAAAAGGTCTGCAGACCGCCTATGAGCTGGCCCGCAAGAACTTTATCGCCGGTGGCAACAATACCGTGCTGCTGGCTACGGACGGTATCTTTAAAATGGTAGACTCCGACATCAACGGGCAAAAGCTGGTAAAAGACATGCGCCAGGAAGGCATCACCCTCTCGGTAATGGCCCTGGGCACCAGTATAGACGCGCTGAAAAACCTGGAAGGCATTGCCGCCGACGGCGGAGGCACCTTTGCCAAGATCAAGGACCCGGCCCAGGCACCCCTGGTACTTATACAGAGCATTCAGCAGCAAAGCCTGCGAAAATAAGTATGCTACGCCCCGTATTTTTTATTACTTTTGCCCTAAAAGCACCCGGATGGGGTATTATATAGGCAAACTCATTTTTTTTCTTCTCGGCTGGAAGCTTGTGGCCAAACCGCCGAAAGACCTCCGCAGGTGCGTTATGATAGCCGCGCCCCACACCAGTAACTGGGATTTTGTTATTGCAAGGGCAGCATTTGCCATTATGCGTCTCCCGGTAAAATTTACCATAAAAAAAGAGTGGTTCCGTTTCCCGTTCAACCTCTTTTTCAATTTCATGGGCGGTATTGCCATCGACCGTTCCCCCAAAGAGGAGGGCAAACCCCGCAAAAGTTCCACCGAGGCCATGGCCGAGCTTTTTCAGAAGTACAAAGACCTGGTGGTGCTGGTAACACCCGAAGGCACCCGCAAAAAACAAAGCGAGTGGAAGACCGGCTTTTACTATGTGGCCAAAATGGCCGGAGTGCCTATTGCCTGCGGCTGGCTCGACTATTCGAAAAAACACGCCGGGGTGGGCCTGGTACTGGAGCCAACCGGCAATATGGAACAGGACATGCAGACAATAATGCAGTTCTACCGTACGATCACTCCTAAATTCCCGGAGAATTTCAGCGTGGATACACGATTCGTTTAATCAATTAAATACAAAATAGCATGAGCATCTCAAAGAACAAGGTCGTATCCATTACATATACGCTGCGTCTTGATCACGCCGATGGCGAACTGGTACAGCAGGTAGACAATTCCAACCCCCTGGTGTTCCTCTTCGGTTACGGACAGTTGCTTCCGAAATTCGAAGAAAACCTGCAGGGCAAGAACGTGGGCGACACCTACGAAATGACCCTGGCCCCCCAGGACGGGTACGGCATCCGCGAAGAACAGGCCGTGGTAGACATTCCGCTGGACGTATTTATCGTTGACGGCGTTTTACAGGAAGATATGATCACCGTTGGCAACACCGTACACCTGCGCAACCAGGACGGCATGCCCCTGAGCGGCGTGGTACTGAAGCGTTCGCTGGAGTTCGTTACGGTTGACTTTAACCATCCCCTGGCCGACAAAACCCTGCATTTTACCGGCGAAGTACTGAACGTACGCGAAGCTACTGCCGATGAGATCTCACACGGACACGTACACGGCGAAGGTGGTCATCACCACTAAGAGCCGCTTATATAAAAGCACAAAAAAACCGTCTCGCTTTGGCGAGGCGGTTTTTGTTTTTTTTAAGACGATGTGTCTTTATTTTACCTGAATACGTTTTACGTAAATGTTCTTGTCGGTCTGGAAGCGCAGCAGGTACATCCCGGATTTCAGCTCGGAAAGGGGAATGTAGATGTTGGATGAATTTCCGTCACCGTTCGAAGGCGTGCTGCTTTTCTTAACGGTCTTGCCGGTGAGGTCGATCACTTCTACCACGCCGAAGATGATCTCTCCTTCCGTCACCACGTTTACACCATCGGTAGTCGGGTTCGGGTAGATGGAAATACTCATGGCCGGTGCCGCAGAAGTGCTGTTGCCGTTGCTGCCCTGGGGCGATGCTATGTTTACGGGGGTTGAACCCGGACCGCCTACCGTAGCCGGCGTACCTGTAAGGTTTACATTACTATTTACCGTTTGTGCGGGCGAGTTATCATCCACACCCAGGATATCCTGTACTGTAACATGGCCTCCGCCCTGCTGGCGATGGTCATTGGCAGAGGAGGCCCCGGCAGGATCGCCGTTATAAGGTGTAGAAACACCGCCGCCTGATGAGCTTTCGAGCACTTCGGCAGGGGCCTGCTGAAGGTCGCCGCTGTTCTCAGCCGCAAGGTTGGCCTGTGCGTATACAACGTTACCGGCAAATAAAAATCCGGCGATCATTGTAAAGTATAAAACATTTTTCATACGCCTGTGTTTTTTTAGTGATTTCAAATTTACATAAAATATCCTTAACCTGCCAATGACAAAAAAAACAGTTTGTCGGAATTCCGCCGGTACCTAAAAGCCCTGTTTTAATTGCATATGATTTTTATAACGGATATTTTTATGAAAAGTTTACTTTTACTCCATCAAAAATCATGCTAAACAGTAAACCCATACACATACTTCGCACTTTTGACAAGAACCAGATGCAGGAGTTCGAGCGGTATCTCCACTCCTCGCTCTTCAATGTAAATAAAGCGGTTATACAGTTATTTGAAATATTAAAGGAATATTTCCCCGACTTTAACTCTGAAAAACTGAACCGTACCATTGTAGCCGAACGCCTTTTCGGGGAACCCGAAGAGAACAAGCTGCGCTACGCCGCCTCTGACCTCGCCAAACTGCTCGAAGATTATATTATGTGGCATGAGTTCCAGAAGAACGAGGCCAAAAAACGCCTGTACCTGCTGGACTATTACCGCAAGACCGACCTTGAAAAATACTTTTACCAGATCTTCGACGAAGCTACCAAACAGCAGATCAAAGACCCCATAAAGGATTCCACCTGGTTCTTTAACCAGTACCTGCTCGAGGAGAACGTGTACATGTACTCCCAGTTCAAAAAATCGCGCTCCCTCGATAACAACCTGCAGACCCTGGTAAACTACCTGGACCTGTTTTATATTTCGAACAAGCTGAAGCATTCCGGCGAAATGCTCACCCGGGAGGCCCTGCTGCGCGTGGAATACAAGAAACCCCTGCTCAACGATGTGCTGCGCTTCCTGGAGCTGCGCGAAATTGAAGGCTATATGGCCGTGGAAATGTATTTCTGCGTGGTACAGATGCACCTGCAGCCCGAGAACGTGGAATATTACCACCGCCTGCTGACCCTGCTCGACGAGAACCGCGACCAGTTCACACGCGAAGAGCTGGTTGACCTGTACGTATTTGCACAGAACTACTGCACGGCGCGCATCAATGCGGGCAAGATCGAGTTCCTGCAGGAGGTGTTCAACCTTTTCAAGAAAATGATCGAGCTGGAGGCCATTTACGACGATGTGGGCCATATCCGGCTCAATGTCTTCAAGAACATCGTTACCGTTGGCATACGCCTGGGCGAATACGAATTCGTGGAACAGTTCATAGAGAATTACAAGAATAAGCTCGAGGCCGATAAACGCGAAAGCGCCATCCTGTACAATACCGCCTGGCTGCAGTATGCCCGCAGGGACTTTAAAAGTGCGCTGCGCCTGCTTTCCCAGGCCGAATTTGCCGATATCTTTTACCTGCTCGGCAGCAAATGCCTGCAACTGAAGATCTTTTACGAGACCGATGACCAGGACGCCTTTTACGCGCTCTGCGAATCGTTTTACGTATACCTGCGCCGTAACAAGGTGATCGCCGAATTCCAGAAAGAAGCGCATCTCGAGTTCATAAAATACATAAAGCAACTGGCGCGTCTGCGCAGCGAAAAGGACATCAAAGGTGCCGAAAAGCTGCACACAAAACTCTCTGAACAGGTCGGACTCATAGATCGTACCTGGTTTCTGCGCAAACTGGAAGAGATCATGCAGTAAGGCTTTTCTTGCAGATCTCGCGCACAAATCGTATATTAGTAAAAGTAAGTAACCAAAAACAGAGAAATTATGAAAAAAGTACTTGTAATTCTGGGCTTTCTGAGCAGCGGACTTGTCTTCTCCCAGGCTACAGAAGCCAATGCGGAGATCGATAAGACCATGCGTCCTGCGGTGCAGATAACGATTAAAAATAGTCCGAAGACCACCCAGGAAGCATTAGACAACAAGCTGAAGGCCGAGGGCCTGAAAAGCTCCAAGAACGTTAAGGGCTGGTCGCTTTATGAAGGGGCGCTCCTGAGCCGGATCAGCGATACGAAGATGGACTACTATTTCAAGGTGGAACAGAACGGTAAGAACAAGGAAGAATCGCTGGTATACGTTTCCATGTCGAAAGGCTACGGGAACTTCGTGGATGCCAATTCGGACCGCGATCTCATTGAAAAGGCCAAAGCTTTCCTCAACGGTTTTGTGGCCGATGTATCTGCGCACCAGCTGAGCCTGGACATTGCCGCCCAGACCAAAGTGGCCGAAGAGGCCGCCAAAGCGCATGAAAAAAGCGTAAAGGACGGCGAAGACCTGGCCAAAAAACTGGAAGAGAACAAACAGGACCAGGCCAACAAAAAAGCCGAGATGGAAAAACAGCGCGCCGCCCTGGATGCCCTGAAAGCGCGTAAATAAACAGTATTCACATACGTTTAGACTTTGAACGGGACCTCTCCTGCCATAAGCGGGAGGGGTTTTTTATTTCGGCGGAATAAAGTCCGCATCGCCCGGTTTGGGCCAGTGTATCCTGATCTCTACCCGGCGGTTACGCTGCCGCCCGAAACTGGTCAGGTTCTCCGCTTTGGGTTTATTTTCGCCCAGGCCCTGTGCAAAAAGAATGCGGCTGCGCGGACAACCCAGGCGCTCCAGGAAAGCCATCACGGCCCGCACCCGCCTTTCGGACAAAGCCTGGTTATAGGCCGTACTTCCCAGGTGATCGGTATGCCCGTACAGCTGGAACTTCGACTGCGGGTAATCGCGCAATATGTTCCACAGGATATACAGCTTCTCCCGCGAGGTATCGGGAACACGCCAGGAATCAAAGTCGAACTCCACCAGCATCTCGCGGGGCAGGGTCTTGCGCTTCTGCACGGCTTTTACCGCGGCAGAGGGTGGCGGCCACACCATACGGCCCTCGGCCTTAAAGCTCTTGCCTTCCAGGTACACCCCGCTGTCTACCAGGCGGTCGCCGGCATCGGCAATGGCCAGCTTGATGTGGTAACTCTCATGCGGGGTAACCTTGTAACGCACGGTAAGGGCACGGGTAAAACCGTCCCATTCCAGCAGGGGCTCTACAATACCCGCTGTGTTCACCGTACGGAAATTGCGCGTATCGGTGGTGGACCCGTTGTCGATGTAAAAATTGGTGTTCTTTTCGCTGTTGATCGTATTCACGCTCACCACGTCGCGCGTGCCGGGCACCAGGGCCAGGTTGATGGGTGTGCTGATATCGTGCCCCGAAAGATAAAAGCCGAAGGCATCGTTATAGCCCCGGTTCACGTACTCGAGGTACTCCTCGCTGGCAAATACGTAACGGAACGAAATATAGTCGGAAACTGGCACAAAATCGAACTCCAGCACTACCGCATCGTAGGTTGTGGTGCGGGCCAGCTTGTCCAGGTCCGGGTCGCCCGGTGCCGAGTTATCTGTACCATTGATTGGGCTGGTATTGGGGCCCTGTGTACCGGTGGCCGATCCCGTGGTCATAAGAATGCCTTCTGTAATGCCCAGGCGGCCCTTGGGCGGGAAACGGAAATAGGCCAGACCATTGCGCGGGCCTTTGAACTTTACATTGGAAACGGCTATCTCCGGCGTTCCGATAAAGATCTTTTTCACCAGGTCGTCTACCTTCACCAGGGTGTTTACTTCGTACTTCTGTGCCGTAAGCAGGGAGGGGAAAAGTAAAATAAGGAGTATGTAAAAAACTTTCAGGTTCATCTTACCGGATACTAAAATAAGGCCTCTGCTATTAACAAAACACAAAAGCCTCAAAAGTATTGCACGTTGCAATGTGTACAGGGTTTCTCCCCCGTCTTCCCTGAAGCCTGCACTTTCAGCGGAAAGCTAAAACAAATGCCTTATAGTCAATATATTGATCGTATAATTGTCGTGGAATATCATTCCGGTTGTTTCTCCGGCTCACCTGCAAAAAAATACGACCGGGGAACTGCTACGCTTAAATCTTGTGTACGTTTGCAGTATGAACCGCGAAAAACTTCCGGAAAAAGCCCGCGAAAAGCAGAAGGAAAACAAGAAATTTCTGAATGGCCCCAAAACAAAGGCTCTGCTGCGTTACCTGCCACAGGTGCACAACGAGGTTTTTCAGGAAGTGGACTGCCTGCAGTGCGCCGGTTGCTGCAAGACCATCAGCCCGCGTTTCCGCACACCCGATATTTCGCGGATTGCCAAACACTTACGCATAAAGGAATCTGTACTCATCGAGCGTTACCTGCGCCTGGACGAGGACGGCGACTACGTGGTACAGGGCAGTCCCTGCCCTTTCCTGGGCCCTGATAATTACTGTTCCATTTACGAGGCGCGCCCGGGCGACTGCCGCAACTATCCCTATACCGACAGCGATGTGTTCTTCAAGCGGCCTTCCACCACGCTGCAGAATACCTTCGTGTGTCCCGCGGCCTTCCTGGCGGTGGAAAAAATGAAGGCCCTGGCCGAAAAGGTCCGTTAAGGCTGGTAGTAGATGCGGTAAACGGCATCGCCGAAATCGTCGCTCACCAGCAGGGAACCGTCGGGATGCATCAGTATATCCACCGGGCGTCCCCAGCGGCTGCCGTTGTCCTGGAGCCAGCCTTCGGCAAAGATGGTATAGCCCTTGCTTTTACCGTTTGCGTCCAGGCCCACAAAGCTTACCCGGTAGCCCAGGGGTGTGGTGCGGTTCCAGGAGCCGTGCTCGGCCATAAAAATACCATTGCGGTACTCCTCGGGGAAAACGGTACCCGTATAAAAGGCCATACCCAGCGGGGCCACGTGCGGACCCAGGTTCTGCAGGGGCGGAACAAATTCGCTGCAGTTCTTTTCCTTGCCGTATTCCGTATCGGGTATATTGCCGCCGTGACAATAGGGAAAGCCGAAATCCATACCTTTTTCGGGAGCATGGTTCAGCTCGCAGGGCGGTATATCATCGCCCATCCAGTCGCGGCCGTTCTCGGTAAAATACAGTGTTTTGGAGACCGGATGCCAGTCGAAGCCCACCGAATTGCGTATACCCGAAGCAAAGATCTCGGCTCCGCTGCCATCGGTATTCAAACGCATAATGGAGGCGAAACGCGGGTCATCGTCGCGTTTGCAGATGTTACAGGGCGCACCCACCGGCACGTACAGCCTGCCGTCGGGACCGAATTTCAGGTATTTCCAGCCATGGTGCTCCTCTGCCGGAAAGGCATAGGGCAGTACCTCGAACGCGGGCTTGTTGCGGAAATTCTTGTCGATATCCCTGAATACCAGCACGCGGGAAACTTCGCTCACGTACAGGTTACCGTCCTTATAGGCAACGCCCGTGGGCATATGCAGCTTTTCGGCCACGGTCACTACCTCATCGGCTTTTTTATCGCCATTGCTGTCGATCATGGCATACACTTTTCCCTCGTCGCGGCTGCCGCCGAACAGTACATTATCCGCACCCCAGGTAATGGCGCGTACATTTTTCACGTCCGACGCATAAAGATCGATCTTAAAGCCGGGAGGCAGCTTTATGAGCGGCAGTTTTTCCGGGCCTGCGGCCGGTTTGTTCATGGGCGGATTTACCCGGCAGGTAGAAAAGGTGAAAAGCAGGACCAGCAGTGGTGCGATCATCAGCCCCGAGGTTCTGTACAGGATACGGCGGCCTTTTTCCCCGGAAAATAGTTTCGTTCCTTGCATATGCATTTTATTGTATATTTGGTTTTCACTTGATCTGTTGGGTATAAATAGTTTAAAAACGCTCTGTAATGATCCACATACTAAGTAACGCATTTTTATCCATACTGTTCACGCTTCTCTGCATTTCTTACACCTCTGCACAGGATGTGGTGCATATGCAGGACGGCAGTATGCTCGAGGTAAAGATCACCGAGATCACCCCCACATCGGTAAAATACCGCGCCTGGAATAACCCGGACGGCCCCGTGTACACCATCGATAAGCGGCAGGTAAGCCGTATCGTGTACGAGAACGGCAGTACCGACAACTTTGAAAAAGCCGCTGCTTCCCGGCCCGAAAGACCCGTGCGGGAGCGGAGGACCGGTGAGGATTACGGCCGGCACTTCATCGGTCTGAACCTGGCCGACCTCTTCCGTACCGATATTACCCTGCATTACGAATACCTGCTGAAGAACAACCGCATCGGGTTTCGTATACCGGTTACCGTAGGTTTCAACAACAATTACTTCAATACCGATTCCAAGATCGAAAACCCCTACGTTTTCCGCAGGAACCGCATTTTCAGCATAGGGCTCGATGCCCGCTTCTATCCCGGCGGACAGGGCAAAGCGCGCTATGTAGTGGGCCCCGGGCTGCATTATATCTACAACAACAAGCGCGGACCACTGGTGGGCTCCGTGCCCGTGGGCAATCACCCGGTAAGTACCATGCGCATTATGGTATACAACGGCGTAGTGTTTACCCCGGTGCCGCAGTTCCGCTTCGGTTTTGATATGGGCCTGGGCACCCAGTACGATTTTACCGATACCGACTACATCGACGAGCGCGTTTTCGGCGATCCCAAGATCCAGTTCAACTGGTATGCCGGCTATAAATTCTGATTGTATCGTTAAACGAAACATTATGAGTGCCGGACGGGCCTTTTTTTGTACCTTTGCAGTCTCATGGATAGCACACGTCAGCACAAGGTAGCACGCCTAATACAAAAAGAACTCGGGGAATATTTCATGCGCGACGGGCGTATGCTGTATGGTAACGTAATGGTTTCGGTGACCGATCTCCGGGTTTCGCCCGACCTGTCGGTAGCCCGCATTCACATCAGTATTTTTCCCAATGAGGCCCGCGAAAAGACCCTCGGTCTTATTGAGACCAATACCCGCCGCATCCGTATGGAGATAGGACAGGGCCTTAAAAACCAGCTCCGTAAAATTCCTGATCTGTATTTTTATATAGACGATACGTTCGACCGGGTACAACACATCGAAAACCTGCTCAAGAAGTAATTTCCTCCTTTTTTATTACTAAGGAGACCGCATTGCCCCCGAAACCGGTGGCATTGATGAGTATTGTCTGCGGCACGACAGCCAGGGGGCCTGATCCCGTTTCGTAAGGTATACGGGGCACCACTTCGCCATCCAGCAGCAGCAGGGCCAGCTGCAGGCTCAGCATTCCCGAAGCGCCCAGGGTATGCCCTGTCAGATACTTGGTGCTGTATACCGGTATTTTGTCCCCGAAAAGTACGTGCAGGGCCGCGGTTTCGGCCGCATCTCCCCGGAGAGTGCCGGGCGCATGGGCAATTACGGCATCCGGCCTTTTTATTCCCGCCTGTTCCAGGGCTTCGCGCATGGACCCTTTCAGGGCTTTTCCTTCGGGCGTGATCCCGCTTAAGCTGCCGGCCTGCTCGGTACCGAAGCCGATGCCCGCCAGGCGGTATGCCGAAGGTTCGGGCGAAAGCAGTGCCATACCGGCGGCCTCTCCCAGGCACAGGGTATTACTTTCTTTATTTTTATACAGTGGTTTGCAGGCAAAGCCTTCCGTGTGCCGGCTTACAATGCCCAGGGAACGGAACTGTGCCAGGGTAAAATCGCTCAGGGGAGCCTCTGTGCCGCCTGCCAGGGCCTGTGTACACATACCGGCCCGTATCCAGGCGCAGGCATTGGCTATGGCCTGCAGGCCGGAACCACAGGTAATGCTGTGGTCGAGCACAACCGATTCCGCCGCCAGGTAACGCGCTACCGAAGAGGCTATATTGCCCGGGGTCGTAGACGGCGATGCCGCCGGGTTCAGGCGTTCGCCCTGCAGGGAAGCCCGGTGAAACTGTTCCCACAGGTCGGTGCTCCCGCGCGAGGAGCCTATGTTCACCAGGGTTTTGCGTTGAGGCAGCGTGCCCAGGAGCGATGCGGCAAAAACCGCCAGCTGTACCGTACGGCTGTGCTTGCGGAGCCAGCTTTGTTCTTCCAGGAAAGCCTGCAGGCCCGATTCTGCCGATGCAGAAAGCGGGAATACCGCCTGTGCATTGCGCACTACCGAAAGAGAACGGGGCGACGCATACAAAGCCGCAGCCTCCGCAGACGAAGTACCCAGCGGAGATACACAGGAAAACCCGTGAATATATACCTCTTTCATGGCGCAAAGGTCGCAAAAAAAGAAAATGTGCGGCGGCTTTTTAGCTTGCCGGGTGTGCATGAGGCATACAAAAGATACACCTGTACACCGATCCTCTTATTTTTGCAGGGAAACTTTACTGGAAATCAAATAAAACAAACGGGACCATGCACACCGAACAGCACATACTTGCCTTTACCGACGGGTTCCGCGAACACCGCAGCTTTGAACGGTCGAATGCATTTATACTACAGGAGGAAGAACACCTGGAGGCCATGATACGCCTTATCTCCCGGGAAAAATACCCTTACCCGGAATATATTTCCTGGATGCTGGTACATTTTTCAGGCAGGTACCCGCCCCTGCTCTGCCCTTTTGTGCCGCAGCTGCTGCAATGCCTGGAACAGACACAGAACGGCACCCTGAAGCGTAACCTGCTCTGCATTCTGCTGAACCTGCCGCCCCTGGATGCAGAAAGTGCCTGGTTCGACCGCCTGCTGGCATATATCCGTGACCCGCAGAACAAGCCCGCCGTAAAGGTAAACGCGCTGAAGCTCACAGAGCACTGGTTCCTGCGGCGCTGGCCAGAACTGGTGCCCGAAGTGCGGGAGACCCTGCAGCTGCTGGCCGAAGACGACAGGCCTTCGGTACGCAACACGGTCCGTAATTTCAGTAAAAAGTGGAAGTGATTCAGAGCCCGCTGCTTACCGCGGCATCCTTATACCCGAAGATCTTCTTGTCCTTAATGATATTGGCCACGTAGCTCGGCACATATTTCTCCCATTCCGGGTTGCCTTCCTGTAACATTTTAAGCACTTTATCGGCATAAATGCCCAGCAGGGCCGGGTTATAATGCGAGATATTGCGCATACGGCCGTTCTTCAGCAGGTAATCGTACAGGGGTTTTACGTTTTCGGCACATTCGTAGTTGTTCAGGTCCAGGATGCGGCCGTCCTTATCGATCATGGGATATACCAGTACCGTAGCCTGGTTGTTGAACAGCCTGGACATGGCCTCCAGTATACCGCCCGGCAGGTGACGGTAGTGTTCCTCATTGAACATGTCCAGGATATTGGGCATGCCCATCACCACGCAGATCTGCTCCCGGGTATAATGCCGTGAGAAATACTGCGACAGGATGTAATGTTCCATAAAATTGGAGATCATCACGGTATGACCCAGGGCACAGAGGGTATCGGCACGGTCGAGGAAATCCCGCTCGTCGATATCGGTATCTTTCAGGTACAGGTTATTGAGTGAAAGCTCAGAGATCACCAGGGGTTCACCGGCGCCTTCCTCGAGCATGGCCGAAAAGTCGCGTATGGCATTGGTGAGCATATCAATGCTGAGGCTGGTGATGGGCTTAAAGCGGCTGCGCAGCAGCAGTACGTTCTTTTTGTACAGCAGGTCAGAGGCCTGCACCACCTTGCCATCGGGCAGGAACATGGTGGCGTCCGTAAGGCCGTAGCGCACGAGGCGCAGGCTCATGAGGCGATTGTCCACATCGCTGAAATCGGGGCCTGTGGCGCGGAACATATCAATTTCCACCTTGTCCCAGGTAAGGTTATCCATGAGCGACATCATGAGCGTAGTGGCATCGTTGTGGTAATAGCGGCAGGCAAAAATGAGGTTTACGCCCAGTATGCCCAGGGTCTTGTGCTGCAGCAGCTTTTCCTGCTCTTTCAGGCGCACGTGTATCACCACGTCGTTGGGCGGCATATTGGGGCGTATCTGGAAGCGGCAGCCGATCCAGCCATGTCCCGGCTTGGTCTTGTGATAATTGATGGTAGCTACCGTATTGGCAAACACGAAAAAGCAGGTGTCCTCGGCGCGGTCGATCAGGCGTTCGTTCAGCAGCTGGTACTCATGGTCGAGCATTTTGTAGAGGCGGCTTTCGGAAACGTAGCGCCCGTGTTCCTCGGCACCATAGATGCTGTCGGAGAACTTCATATCGTAGGCGCTCATGGTCTTGGCCACGGTTTGCGAGGCGCCTCCCGCCTTAAAAAACACGCCGGCCGTATCCTGTCCCGCACCGATCTCGGCAAAGGAGCCGTAGAAAACTTTATCCAGGTTTATTTGTAAAGCTTTCCGGTCCGTAGAAAAGATCTCCCGTCCCTCGGTACGTGTCTGCGTGTAGTCCATAGTGCAGCAAAATTAATGATATTGCGCACCAATCCCAAAACTGCGGGTCAATTTAGCGTTACGTTATCGATGAGGCGTACCCCGCCCGCGTAGTAGGCCATACAGATCACGGCCGGGCTGCCGTTGAAGCGTTCCAGGGGCTGCAGGGTGGCGGCATCGGCCAGCTCGATGTACTCGGGCTCAAAGCCCAGGGAGCGGGTAAGCGCTTCGAAAGCGGCCTTCATTTCGGCAGAGGTCATGGTAAAGCTGCGCTGCAGTGAAAGCAGGTAGCGCGATACGGCGCCGGCTTTTTCGCGGCTGTCTGCATCCAGGCGCATATTACGGGAGCTCATGGCCAGTCCGCTGGCCTCGCGCACGGTAGGACAGCCGATCACCTCCACCGGCAGGTGCTCCTGCTGCACCATACGACGTATAACGGCAAGCTGCTGGTAGTCCTTCTGCCCGAAATAGGCTTTATCGGGCCGCACATAGCGGAAGAGCAGCCATACGATCTTGTACACCCCTTCGAAATGCCCGGGGCGGAACCGGCCCTCCATTACCTCGTTGAGTGCTCCTAATTCGGGCTGCGGAAATGTTTCCCCTTCGAAAAGCGACTCTGCGTCCGGCACAAAAACGGCATCGAAACCGGCGGCTTCCAGCATGGCCAGGTCGGCCTCGGGGGTACGGGGGTACTTTTGCAGGTCCTCGGGATTATTGAACTGCATAGGATTTACGAAAATACTGGCCACGGCCACTTCGTTCTGAGCCCGGCATAACCCGAACAATGACCTGTGCCCGTGGTGCAAAGCCCCCATGGTAGGCACAAAACCGACTGTGGCAGACTCCTTTTTTTCAAGAATAAAGTTAAGGATATCAGCCTTTTGCGTAAAAATATGCATCCGTTTTCCCCTTCGCTAAAAGGGGCAAAGTAAGGGCTAATTTTGAAAGTACGGATATTTTTTGTTAATTTTGCATTCGGAAACAATACTATTCGAATACGATCTTGATGTCGACAGACCAAGCATACACCTTTAAAAAACCACATTCGTCTTTAATCACACTTTAGTATTTATGGAGAAAGCAAGAGTGCTCTACATTACCCATGAAATGATGCCCTATATGACCGATGAAACGCTTATGGCGCGAACGGCAAGGGAACTGCCGCAGGGCATGCAGGAGAGAGGCTGGGAAATCAGGAATTTTATGCCGCGCTTTGGGATGATTAATGAACGAAGGCACCAGCTGCACGAAGTGATACGCCTGTCGGGAATGAACATTATCGTAAACGACACCGACCAGCCCCTGGTCATTAAAGTAGCTTCTATCCCCACCGGTCGCATCCAGGTATATTTCATTGACAACGAAGAGTTTTTCCGCCGCAAGACCATGTTCCGTGACGATGCGGACAATTTTTTCCCGGACAACGACGAGCGTGCCATCTTCTATTGCAAAGGGGTACTGGAAACCGTGAAAAAACTGGGCTGGGTGCCCGACGTGATCCACGTGCACGGCTGGCTGAGTACCCTGGTACCTTTTTACGTTCGCACCCTGTACAAAAACGACCCCACCTTCAGTAATTCCAAGATCGTTACAAGCATATACGAAGACGACAAGTTCAGCGAGCTGTTCCCGAAAGACTTCGCCCAGAAAGCCCAGGAAGGCTTTAACGACGGAGACCTGAGCGAACTGGCCAAAAAAGCGAACTATGCCAGCCTGATCATTTCGGGGCTGAAATACTCCGATGCCGCCGTAAAAGGCAATTTCACCCTCGATAAAGAGATCAGCAAAGCCATTAAGGACAGCGGCATCAAACTGCTCGAAACTTCGTACACCGGCAATTACCTGGACGACCTGCACGCGTTCTACCAGGAAATTTTACAGGAAGAAACAATATTGGGCTGATCCCGGCGTTTGCCGCATTGGTCATTTTAATTGCTAAGGTCTGCAGGATTACGTAATCTTGCAGATTCTTTTTTATGAGAGTTCCAGGCAACATGAACAAAATACTCCAGATCGCCCTTGGCATATGCACTTTAAGTGCTTTATTTTTAGGCTCCTGCAAAAAGCCGGACGAGAGTTTTCCCAATGACCTCGACGGGCTGGGCGGCGGACTGGACGAAAACTATACCGATACCCTCACCATACTGGCCAAAACAGCCGTAAACGACTCTGTACGCGGCGATAAACGTACCTGGGCCGTACTCGGCAGCTTTAACGACCCCGTGATGGGCACTACCACCGCTGGTTTCTATGCCGCTTACCGTCCTTTTGTGTACTACGGCGCCGGGCTCGGTAATGTTACCTCCGTAGACTCTGTTTTTGTTTCCCTGGCCTATTACCCCAACCAGATCGGTTACGGCTACCCGAACAAATACAAGGGCCAGACCGAAATTTTTGTATATCCCCTTGAAACCAAGCTCCCTTCAGGTTCTTCGTATACGGATGCCAGCTTCACCTACGGCAAACCCCTGGGCTCCCTGAAAATGATCCCGCAGCAGTTCGATCCGCTCAAGGTCGGCGACACCACCCTGCCCGCACAGATCCGCATACGCCTGAACAAAAGCCTGGGCGAAAAGCTCCTGGCCAATCCCTACGCCCTGGCCAGCGAAGCCTTCTTCGAAGATCATTTCTACGGCCTGTACTTTACGGCCAGTCAGCAAAACACCCCGGACAAGGGCTGCCTGCTGTACTTCAATCCTACGGCCGTTTACTCCAAAATTTCGGTACATTTTACCAAGAACGGCAACACGCCCGGCCTCTGGGAAGCTTCCATCAAGGACGGTAACAACCGCATAAACACCTTTAAGCACGTTTACGGCAGCACACCCATGGCCTCTGTCTTCAACAGCTATACCGCCGGTGAGCAGAACCTCTTCCTGCAGCCCGGGGTAGGTTCCATGATCAAGCTGTATATACCAGGGCTCAGCGATATCAACCCTGATAAAAAGACCATGATCAACAAGGCCGAACTTATTTTCCCGGTAGACGAGAACCTGAACGGGAGCTTCCGTAAGCCTTCGGCCGTAGTACTGGTAAAAAAAGCCTCCTCCGGCGTTTTCCAGTTCCTGGACGATTACGGGAACAACAGCAACGACGGTGTTTACCAGGCCGACAAAGACCGTTACGTATTTAACATTACACGACACGTGAACCGTGTTTCTGCCGGCCTCATTCCCAACGATACGCTGATCCTGAGCCTGCAGGGCGCCGGTACCTTTATGGAACGCCTGGTGCTGCACGGCACAAAAAGTCAGCCCGACCGTGTACGCCTGCGCTTGTATTATTCGCAGGTTCCCTAACTTTGCATTATCTTTTTAAAACGAACCATGTGTGGAATAGTTGGTTATATCGGGGATAAACAGGCCTTCCCTATCCTGATAAAAGGATTAAAACGCCTGGAATACCGCGGCTACGACAGCGCCGGGGTAGCACTCATCAATGAGAACGGACTGAACCTCTATAAACGTAAGGGGAAAGTAAGCGAACTGGAAAACCTTACCAAAGACAAGGACCTGAGCGGCACCCTGGGTATAGGGCACACCCGCTGGGCAACCCACGGGGTACCCGACGACAAGAACGCACACCCGCACTATTCCGATTCGGAAAACCTGGTGATCATTCACAACGGTATCATCGAGAACTATGCCACCCTGAAAGAAGGACTGGAAAAACGCGGTATGCACTTCCGCAGCGATACCGATACCGAAGTGCTGGGCAACCTGATCGAATACATTCTTGAGAACCAGAAAGTTGACCTGGCCGAAGCCGTGCGCCTGGCCCTGAACGAAGTAGTGGGCGCCTATGCCATTGCCGTGCTTAAGAAAGACGATCCCGACCGCATCATAGCCGCCAAAAAAGGCAGTCCCCTGGTGATCGGCGTGGGTAACGGCGAGTTTTTCCTGGCCTCGGACGGAGCCCCGATCGTAGAATATACCAAAGACGTAATTTACCTGGAGGACGAGCAGATCGCCATCCTGGAACGCGGCAGGGACGTACGCCTGAAAACGATCCGTAACAACGAGGTTACGCCTTTCCTGCAACAGCTGGAAATGGACCTGGAAGAGATCGAAAAAGGCGGCTACCCGCACTTTATGCTGAAAGAGATCCACGAACAGCCCCGCTCCATCACCGACAGCCTGCGTGGCCGCCTGGACACTGAAACAGGCCGCATCAGCATGGCCGGGCTCATCGAATACGAACACAAACTGCTCAATGCCGACCGCATCATTATCGTGGCCTGCGGCACCAGCTGGCACGCCGGACTGGTAGGCGAATACATGATCGAAGAGCTGGCCCGCATCCCGGTTGAGGTGGAGTACGCGTCGGAATTCCGTTACCGCAACCCCATCATCACCGAACGCGATATCGTTATTGCCATCTCACAGTCGGGCGAGACCGCCGATACCCTGGCCGCCATACAACTGGCCAAGGAAAAGGGAGCTACCATTTTCGGCATCTGTAACGTGGTAGGTTCTTCCATTGCACGCACCTCGCACGCGGGCGCCTATACACACGCCGGGCCCGAGATCGGGGTGGCCTCTACCAAGGCCTTTACGGCACAGGTTTCGGTACTGGCGCTCATTTCTCTGTTCCTCGGACGTAAAAAAGGCGTATTGCAGGAATCGGAATATTTTCGCCTGATCAACGAGCTGAACGAGATCCCCAACCAGGTGGCCGAAGCTCTGCAGACCGACGCCCTGGTGAAAATGATCGCAGGGGAATACAAGGACGCTCCCAACTGCCTGTACCTCGGACGCGGATTCAACTTCCCCGTGGCGCTGGAAGGAGCCCTGAAGCTGAAAGAGATCTCCTACATCCATGCCGAGGGTTACCCGGCCGCCGAAATGAAACACGGCCCCATTGCCCTTATCGATGAGAACATGCCCGTAGTGATCGTAGCTACCAAACGCGGCCATTACGAGAAGATACTCAGCAATATACAGGAAGTAAAAGCCCGCAAGGGACATATTATTGCCGTGGTGAATAAAGGCGATACAGAGGTGCGTAAAATGGCCGATCACGTGATCGAGGTGCCGGAAACCTGCGAAGAGTTCTCGCCCATGATAACCACCGTGCCCCTGCAGTTCCTGGCCTACCATATAGCCGTAATGCGCGGCTGTAATGTAGACCAGCCCCGCAACCTGGCAAAATCCGTAACCGTAGAATAAGCGTTATGGCCGCCCGTGCAGAAATCAGGGACGCGTTCCGGATGCTGCGGGCCCTTACCCCGTACAAACTGTACAATGCCGCCCTGCTCTGGGGCAGCTATCATTACTCCCGTGCACGCAAAAGACCGCTGCAACTGGGTATGCCCATGGCCGTTTCGGTGGAGCCTACTACGTCCTGCAACCTGCGCTGCCCGGAATGCCCCAGTGGTCTGCGTTCTTTTTCAAGGCCCACGGGTATGCTGCGCAAAGAGGTATTCGAAAAAATACTGGATGATATCGGCCAGCATGTATGGTTCCTAACTTTTTATTTCCAGGGAGAGCCCTTTCTGCATCCGAACTTCCTGGAGCTGGTAAAAGCCGCCAAAAAACGCCGTATTTATGTGTCTACGTCCACCAATGCCCATTACATGGGAAAGGACATGGCCCGCCGGGTGGTGGAAAGCGGCATAGACCGGGTAATTATTTCCATTGATGGTACCACACAGGAGGTATACAAGCAGTACCGCGTAGGCGGAAAGCTTGATAAAGTGATCGAAGGAGCCAAAAATTTAGTCGAAGCTAAAAAAAATGCGTCCAGCGCAACCCCATATGTGATTTTCCAGTTTTTAGTGGTAAGACCAAACGAACACCAGGTGGAGGATGCCCGTCGCCTGGCCCGGGAACTGGGTGTGGATGAAATCAAATTCAAGAGCGCCCAGCTGTACGATTTTGAGAACGGCAATCCCCTGATGCCCGAGGCGGAAGAATTCAGCAGGTACCGCAAAGGGAAGGACGGCAAATACCGCATCAGGAACCGCCTGCTGGACCAGTGCTGGAAAATGTGGCACAGTTGCGTGTTTACCTGGGATGCCGATGTAGTTCCCTGCTGCTTTGACAAGGACGCCAAATATCCTATGGGCAGTGCCCTGGAAAAACCTTTCCGCGAAGTATGGAAGGGAGAAAAATACCGGCGCTTTCGCTCTACCCTGCTCAATGGCCGCTCGCAGATCGATATCTGCAACAACTGCACCGAAGGCACGCGCGTCTGGCTGGAGGCCGGTGCGGAATAAACCCTATTTCAGTATCTCCACCTCATCTATGAACTGTATGCTCGGGTGCCCTTCCCCGGGATGACCCGCAGGCAGCACGCCCGGGTACACCAGCTCAATTTCGGCATAACGGAATTTGAGGCCCGGCTTGTTCGCAATAACTTTTATCTCGGGGGAATCGGAACGCTGTGCGCTGATCTTCACGGAGACCGGCCTGCTGAACTCCTTACCGTCGCTGCTGTACCGGAAGATCACTTCCGAAGGGAAGAATATCCAGGCCCTTTCGTCACGCAGCACACGCACATTCACTCCCGAAGCTGCTTTTACACTGCCACGGTCCAGCCTTATCTTCACGTTCTGCCCCTGAAAGCCCAGCCAGTCGCCCTTGCGCCAGTCGGTAGTTCCTTTTACCCCGTCGATAAGGCCCTCGGCCCCGTTCGGGAAATAAGAGGCCATGGCTTTGGTTTCCAGGTTCACCTGCAGATCGGCATCGGGATAGGTACGTATGCTGCAGAGCACGGTATCGCTGTTCTGTCCGCCGGCGGTACGTGCAAAGGCGTGTATATCCACACTGTGATCCACGGTAAAGGGCCCCGTATACGCGATCAGTTCGCTGCCTCCCGTGCTTTTCCGGTAAAATATCTGTGCCGTACTGTCGATATGTACAATTTCCACCTGTGTCTCCTTGCGGAAGGCCTTGTTCTTTACATTGACGGCCGGGACAATGGCCTTGTCCTGCTTTTCGTGGGCCGGGACAAATACCTGGTACATATCGCGGCTCTGCCTGCTCAATGTCCAGCTCAGGGTACTTCCGGAGGTAATGCTGCCGTGACGGATGCGTGAACCCGCCACTACCTTGCCGTCGTCGCGTATTTCAGTGGGATATATGGCTTCGCTGTCGGCCGCATCCGGGGCCACAATACGGAAGGTCTTACCGTTCTCAAGGTGTACGGTCATCTCTTCAAACAGGGGGGAACCCAGCTCATATTCGGGCTTGCCCGGGCAAAGCGGGTAAATTCCCATAGCACTCATCACGAACCAGGCACTCATCTGTCCGCAGTCCTCGTTGCCGGGCAGTCCTTCGGGGCCGTCGCTGTACAGCTTGTTCAGTATCCGGTGTACATAGAACGGCGTTTTGTGACGTTGTCGGGTATAATTATACAGGTAGGCAATATGATGGCTGGGTTCGTTGCCGTGTACATACTGCCCGATAAAACCGGTCATATCGGCCTGTTCGCGGCCCGTGGTCTTTTCTTCGGCGGTAAAGAGCGCATCCAGGCGCGTTTCCAGGCTGCCGGGCAGGAACTGCATCAGCAGGGGAAGGTTCTGAGGCGCATACAGGGAATACTGCCAGCTGTTGGCTTCGGTAAAATTCTGGTCTACACGGTAGGGATCAAAATCGGGCACAAAACCGCCATTGGTGCGGGGACGCATCTGTCCCGTGGCCGGATCTATCAGTGCCAGGAAGGCCAGGGAGCGGCGTTCGTACTCCGCTTGTTTGGCCGTATTGCCTGCCGCGCGGAACAACTGGGCAATGCACCAGTCGTCATAGGCATATTCCAGGGTCTTGCTCACGCTTTCATGTTCGTCTTCCTGCTGCAGGTAACCCTGGGTGGCGTATTTCAGTATACCGAAACCCTGCTGGTTGGCCGAAGCTTCCGCAGCCTTGCAGGCCAGGCCCAGGTCCCAGTTGCGTATTCCCTTGGCAAAGGCATCGGCCATTACCGACACGGAATGATAACCGATCATGCAGTTGGTCTCATTGGCCGCCAGTTCCCACACGGGCAGGCGTCCGCCCTGTTCATACATGGCCAGGAAGGTACGTATGAAATCGTTGCTGCGCCTGGTCTCTATGATATTCAGCAGGGGATGCAGGGTGCGGTAGGTATCCCAGAGCGAGAATACCGAATAATAATCGAAGCCCTCGGCGGTATGGACCTTATTGTCCATCCCGCGGTAGCGGCCGTCCACATCGCTGGCAATGTTCGGCGCTATCATACAGTGATACAGGGCTGTGTAGAACACCTTTTTGCGGTCTTCCTTTACCGATCTCACCTCGATCTTGCCCAGTTCCTGCCCCCAGCGCAGGCTGTTATGCTTGCGGTACGCCTCAAAATTTGAATGGGGCGCTTCCTTCTCCAGGTTGTTCAGGGCGCCGTTCTCGTCCACCCAGCTCAGCGCCACCCGTAACACGATGGCGTACTGGGAGTCCCGGGCAAATTCCAGGGCGTGCACCAGGCCCTTGCTGTCTTCAAAACGCAGGGGGAAGTCGCGTGCCGGCACGGTTTTTACACCGGAAGCCGTTTGTATGCGCACCTGTTTTACCGGTCTGGAAAGGCGGATGGCAAACCAGAGCTGCTGGTTCTGTGCCCAGGCGCGGCTTCCGCGGAAACCCACGATGGTGGTATCGTTCAGCAGGGTATAGTGACTGCCCGTGGTCTCGTCGCGGTGCTTCAGATCGAGCAGTATAAAAGGTGCATGATGCGGCCGGAAAGTATAGCGGTGCACGCCTACACGGGGCGTGGTGGTAAGCTCCGCAAAAATATCGTCTTTAAGCATCAGGGAATAATAACCGGCGGCGGCGTATTCCTTTGCATGGTCGATGGAACTTTTGCTCTGGGCCTTCAGGTCTTTTACCTCATTGGTGGCAAAGGGCATCAGCAGTATATCGCCGTAGTCGCTGCAACCGGTGCCGCTCAGGTGCGTATGGCTGAAACCCAGCACTTCCTTATCGGAATAATGATAACCCGAACAGCCGTCCCAGGAACCGTCGGCGCGCGTATCCGGGCTAAGCTGTACCATACCGAAGGGCGATGTGGCCCCCGGGTAGGTATGGCCGTGGCCACCCGTGCCGGTCATAGGGTTTACGTACTGAACAATACCGGTGGCCTTTTCATTCAGGGCACCCGCCAGGCTGTTACCGGCAGCGGCACTGCGCGAGCTGAGGGGATTCTGGGCCAGCAGGGACGGAACATAAAAAAGGGAGCAATACAGGAAAATGCGTTTCATACAAGCGAAGACTTTCCGTAAAAATACGGCTTTCTGCCAAACGGCAAACCCGGCCTTTAAAATCCGAGCATCATGGCCAGCCCGAAAAGCACCAGGCATGCACCGGCAATATATTTTACGGTCTTCAGCGTGCGTTTGCGCAGCAGGTACCAGCCGCCCACCGAACCCAGCACGGCGCCTGCCATAGCCACGAACATAGCCTGGTACGGGGTTCCCGAACCGGGCGGAAGCGAACGAAGGTACAGCGGAATACGGGTAAGGTCCACCACCAGGGCACAGGCGATACCGGTGGCCACAAAAGCCTCTTTACTCAGCCCCGAACGCAGCAGGAACATGGTACGCAGGGCTCCCTGCTGACCGCTGAGTCCGCCGAAAAAACCACTGAGCGTTCCGCCTGCAAACTGGTAGCGTTCCGCCAGAGCGGGCATTTTATCTTCCCAGAAGAGTTCCAGCAGGGCAAACAGCACCATCAGTCCGCCGATCACCAGCGAAATGGTGTATACTACTCTCGTTTCACCGAACAGGGAATGTGTATATGCCACCTGCATGCCGCTGATCTCGCGCAGCAGCCAGGAACCCAGCAGGGCACCCGCGAAAGCCCCGGGTGCAAAACGCCAGAATACCCGGGCCGAAATATCTTTCCAGGTAAGGGCACATTTCAGGATGCTGTTGCAGAGATGCACCACTGCCACGGCAAAAACGCCTTCGAACGGGCCGCAGATCATCACAAAAAGCGGCAGCAAAAGCGTTCCCAGGCCAAAGCCCGAAAAAAAGGTGAGCAGCGAACCGCCCAGGGCCACCAGGAACAATACGATCAGCAGGGTCATATGTTTTTTTGCCTAAATATACGACCCCCGCATTAAACCACAACAGGGCGCTGCAATTCTGTGATCCCGGAGACAGACAACCTTTGAAAAACCAAAGAAATACCCGTATATTTGAAACTGCGATGAAAGAAAAGTTCCTTGCCTATTTACGCTCGGCCATTGAGTTGCCTGCCGAAGAAGAAAAGCGCGTAAGTGCCATACTGAAAAGCGCATCGGTGGCCAAAGGCGCCTATTTTATCCGCGAGGGCCAGGTGCCGCGGCGTTTTGCCTTTGTGAGCAGCGGACTGTTCCGTTACCTGTATATGGACCCTTCCGGGCGGGAGTACACCAAGAATTTTATCCCCGAAGGCCAGTTCCTGAGCGCCTATTCGGCCATGATCAGCGCCACCCCGTCGCATATGTTCATCGAAGCGCTGGAAGACAGCGAGATCCTGGAGATCGACTATGGACTGTGGACCCGCCTGCAAAAGGGCCATCCCTGCTGGAATGCATTGCTGGTGCAGGTGCTGGGCAGGGCTTTTTCCATAAAGGAGAAACGCGAACGGGAACTGCTGCTGCTCAATGCCGAAGAGCGCTACCGCATCTTCCGCGAGGAATTTCCCGGCCTGGAATCGCGTGTACGGCAGCATATCATCGCTTCGTACCTGGGTATTTCGCCCGTTTCGCTCAGCCGTATACGAAAAAAATGATCCCATTAACAAAGGTTAATGCTTTTGTGCCCGGGCTTTCGGCTCTTTGCAGTATAATTAAACACATATACATTATGCTGAAAGGAAACACCATCCTGGTCACCGGCGGAAGTTCCGGCGTGGGACTTGAGCTGGCCGCTGCGCTCAGCCGCATGGGCAACAAGGTACTTATCTGCGGTCGGTCTGCCGCAAAACTGGCAGAAGCACAACTGAAAATCCCGGGTTTGCACACTTTCTGCTGCGACCTGGCACAGGAATCGGACTGCCGGGCCCTGTTCCGCTGGGTGCATACGGAACATCCGCAATGTAACGTACTTGTAAACAATGCCGCCATCGTGCACCGCATCTCTTTTGCCGGAGATGAGCATGCTGCTGCAAAAGCCGTTGAAGAGTTTGCTGTGAACCTGCTGGCGCCCGTACGCCTCTGCAAGCTGTTCCTGCCCCTGCTAAAGCAGCACCCGAACGGACACATCATAAACATAAGCACAGGTCTTGTATACGCCCCGCGGGCAGCCTATCCTTTTTACAATGCCACAAAATCGGCCCTGCATGCCTTTACGCAGACCCTGCGCATGCAGGTGAGCGGAATACGGGTAACGGAAGTGCTGCTGCCGGTGGTAGATACACCCTGGCACCGCGGACAGGCACCCGCCTCGGCCATACCTGCAGGAAAAGCGGTAAAAGCTATGCTGCGCGGATTACAGAGTGGCCGCCCCGAGGTGCGCGTCGGAAAGGTAAAATTGCTGTACCGGGTTTCGCGGCTCTGGCCTGCCCTGGCCATACGTATCGTGAACCGGCTCTGAGAACAAAGAAAATATTGTGTCTGAGCCCGGCTTAAAATTTGCTAAGAACATACAGACAAGGCGTAAATTCACTAAATTTCAGGATAAAACAGGCGCCTTATGATCAAAGAATACCGCAAAGACAATGTGTTCATTGTCTGGAACAACAAAAAATGTATTCATTCCGGGGTTTGCGTGCGCGGACTGCCACAGGTGTTCCGCCCCACCGAAGTGCCCTGGATCCATCCTGAGAGCGATACGCGCGACCGCATCGTGGAGCAGGTACATAAATGCCCTTCGGGTGCGCTTACCATCAAGAAGGTGGAATAAAGCGGCTTCTTTACCGGTTATTTGTAATATTGGTGCCTGAACTCCTTACGCATTATGAGCTTTCCGGTTTCATCATATTTCAGCATGCATTCCGGATCTCCTTTTTCATTCAGCTTATATACTTCTTCCAGGAACTCGCTGAATTTCCAGTCGCGCCGGTATGCCATATGTGTTCTGTGTTTGGTACTGCCTGTGCCCTTTTGCTGGGGCAATGCTGAAATAAGCCGTTCAGACGGCCGTTTGCACAATGTTTATGTGCATAGCGCCCATACGGCTTAGTACAGCGGTATACCAGGCATTTTGCATTCCGTGCAGCAGAACCGGCCGGCTGTATTCCTGCCTGAACCCGGTTTTTACTTCGCGCAGGCTTTTCGCGCCCAGCCAGCGTATCTGTCCCGGGTTTTCGGCCTGTTCTTTCAGCCAGCCCTGTATGGAGTCTTCCACCGATGCGGCATAGATCTGCGAAATATAGGTGCCGCCGCGGAATTCCACGATCCAGGTGTATAGATTTTCGGCGTTCTTCATGATTCAAAGCGTAGTATGCAGAGTGTTTTTTCCGTATATGCACTGCCATTCCAGGTCTGGACATAGCAATTGAGTTTTACGAACTGTGTTTTAGCCGAATTATCCAGGAAAGTCCGCACAGGCAACTCAAGCGGCAGGTATTGCCTCTCCCCTCTTTTCACGCCCGGTGTTTCCGACAGTTTTTTGTCCTGCATGCTGCGTATAATGATCTGTTCCTGATGGCCGCCAGTGCAGGAATAAAAATGCAGCGCCAGTTCGTCATTTGCTATATCGGCATCCCGGATAAGCACGGTATCCGGCCCGTCCATAAACTGCATCACCTCATTTACAGCATAGATCTTCTGACCATTGTAAAACAGGGTACGGAAAGAAACGGTATCCTCGGGTGCCGGTGCCGCGTAGAGAAACGCTGACAGAAGTACGGAAAGTATCATTTCTAGGTTTTAATTCTCTATAAACGTCGCAAAAGTCTTTGTTGTATGGTATTTATAAAATTTCGCACACATGAATTTTAATATTCGCCGCGATCTTTTCCGTAGGCAGGTCATTGCCATCGTTGCCGAAAGGGTCTTCGATCTCTTCGGCGATCAGCTCCAGGCTGGCCAGCACGTAAAAAATGAACACCACCACGGGTATCACGTAATAGCCCAGGCTGAACACGTACCCGAAGGGCAGGCTCATGATATAGAAAAAGATGAATTTCTTAATGAACGTGCTGTATGAGAAGGGAATAGGTGTATTCTTGATCCGTTCGCAGGCTCCGCAGATATCGGTGAAAGACTGTAACTGGTCGTTGAGGATAATAAGCTGCTCACCGCTGATCTTCCCGGTGGCGTAAAGTTCCTGCACTTTCTGGTACATCATGCGGGCCACCTGGTTGGGGGCATGATGGTGATGTTCTTCAATACGAAGGTCGAACTCATCGAACAGGGTTTTGCCGGTTTCCTCATCTTTCAGGTGTTTGTTCAGGATGGAGGCATAGGCCGGGATCAGGCGGCGGAAATACTGCCGGTCATGCTCTTCGCTGAGCATGGCGCCCAGCTTCAGGGCAAAATTGCGGCTGCTGTTCACCAGCATACCCCATTGCTTGCGGCCTTCCCACCAGCGGTCATAGGCTGTATTGGTGCGGAACACCAGCAGCAGCGAGATTACAAAGGTGAGGGTGCTGTGCATAATGGGCAGGTTCTTCAGGGCATTGTTCGCCGAAAGCTGCCAGTATTCCAGCTCCAGGTAGGCCACGAGCCATGAATAACCGGCAATGGCCGCCATCAGCGGAAGCAGTGTACGAAAGGTATCGGCTTTGTGAAAGCGGAAAATAAAAAAGAACCAGTCTTTGGGATTATAGGCTATCATACAGCGGTTTTACAGATCAAATGTACGGTATTCCGGGTTTATTCCGCAGGGGACCGATTTATTTCCAGCGCCAGTCCCCGCGCATGTGTACGGCAATGCCTTTCCCCCGGAAAAAATCCAGGAAAGCCCCCGGTTCCGGCACATCGCGGAGGGGTATCACCAGGCCCGACCGTTCTTTCAGCATCAGCAGGAAATGCCCGCTGAGCACCACTATCTCGCTGATGCCTTCATAGCTTATTTTCGATTCCGAAAGTTCGTTGCGGACCAGCAACTGTTGTTCACCCAGCTCCATTTCATAGGTCTTGTTCACCCGGTCTTTTGTCTGTTCCCGCACAATGCGGCGGTATACCTTTTTGTAGCGCCAGGCGCTGTAGCGCGGGTAAAACAGCAGCCAGAGCGTTCCGAATGCGGCAAAGACCAGTCCGCCCACACGTAGGTCCCGGGCCAGGCTGAGCCAGGCGCCCATACCGATGTAAAGTACCGATACCACCCAGCGCATACGCATACGACGGCGGCGTACAATGCGGGATTCAGAAGCACTGTACAGCGTGTACACGAGCAGATCGTCCTCGCTGAGCCGGAAGCTACAGGTATTTTTCAAAAGAATGCGCTTATTTTTTAGGTTGTAATTTTTTGCCGTCCCAGCGCAGGCGGGTCGATTCGTTCTTTTCGTACACCACGTTATGGCTGTCCCAGGTGGCATAGGTCTGTCCTTCTTCGAACACGATCTCGCCCACCTGTTCCTTTTTGATCACGGTCTCTTTCTCGCCCTCCATATCAGACGGATATACGAAAAACTGCCGGCCGAAATACCCTCCGTCCACATAATCGTAAAGCTGATCGACATAAATAAGTTCGGTCCCGGTCCAGAAAAAGATCATAGCCCCGGCATTGTCGCCGCAGGACTCTCCGTAACCGTCTACCTGCAGTATATCGTCCACCCCGCTGAGCCCCTTGTTGGAGATATTGCTGCAAACGTGCCGCTTGTATTCCGTTCCGAATGCCTTGAAATTAAGACGTTGTAATTCCTTATGATCTTTTTCCACCCGTATCTGGAACTCGGCATAGGCGCCTTCTTCATTCCCTTTTTTATCGATGCCGAAATGGAAGGCGATGTCGGGGTTTTTGTTGCTGCGGAAAGAATTCAGGGCCAGTTTGCCACCCCAGATATAGCCTTGCTGTTTCCCGTTGAACTCCACCAGGTACCAGGGCATCAGTATATTATTGATGCGGGAGGCCTCCCTGCTTTTTTCGAGTATGGTAACCCGTGTACCGATAGGCAGGCGGGTAACCACGGCGCCATTGGTACCCGGTGTTTTGCGCACATTGATGCTGTCGCCGAGCAGGTATACCACCTGTTTTTTCTCAAAGAGCACCAGGGTATCGCCATAGTCCTGCGCGCGCAGGATAGCGGACAGGATAAAGAGCAGCAGTACGGAAAAGGTATTTTTCATGGGGTTCTGTTGTGTCAGGAAGCTGTTTTGTTGGCCAGTTGTCCGCAGGCCGCATCGATGTCCTTACCGCGGCTGCGGCGCACGGTGGCTGTGATACCGGCGTTCTCGAGCAGGCGGCGGAAACGTTCCAGGCGGTCGGGGTCCGTTTGCCGGAAGGGACTGCCTTCTACGGGGTTGTATTCGATAATATTGATCTTGGACGGAACATGTTTCGAAAAACGTATCAGGTTCCGGGCATCCTCTTCGCTGTCGTTAAAATCCTTGAAGAGAATGTACTCATAGGTAACCGGGTTGCCGGTTTCGGCATAGTAGAACTTCAGGGCATCGGCCAGGTCTTCGAGCGGATTGGTATTATTGATGCTCATGATCTGGCTGCGCTTTTCATTATCGGCTGCGTGCAGGCTCAGGGCCAGGCGGTATTTTACCCGGTCCTCTCCCAGGCGGCGGATCATTTTGGCCACCCCGCTGGTAGACACCGTAATGCGCTTATAGCTCATGCCCAGGCCCTGTTCGCTCATAATATGCTGTATGGCCGTGCTCACGTTCTTGAAGTTAAGCAGGGGTTCGCCCATGCCCATGAACACGATATTACTGAGCGGCTGCCCGAATTTCTGGTCTGCCTGCCGGCTTATGGCCACCACCTGGTCGTAGATCTCGTCGGGGTTCAGGTTTCGCATCATTTTAAGCTGTGCCGTGGCACAGAACTTACAGTCGAGGCTGCAGCCCACCTGCGAGCTGATGCAGGCGGTCATACGGCTCTCAGCCGGTATAAGTACACCTTCCACCACCTTACCATCACTCAGGGCAAAGGCCGATTTTACGGTGCCGTCGCTGCTGTGCTGTTCGCTGAGGATATCCAGCTCGGTAATAAGAAAATGCTCCTGCAGAAAAACCCGCAGGTCTTTGCCGAGATTGGTCATATCCCCGAAAGACTTGGCATGTTTTTGCCAGACCCACTGAAAGACCTGGTTGGCACGAAAGGCCTTTTCACCCTTTTCCTCGAAAAAGGTCCTCAGGTCCTCGAGCGCGTAAGATCGTATATTGGGCTTGTCTGTACGTAAAAGCATGCTGCAAAGGTAGGCAATAGATGCGAATACTACGCAACGATCACTTCTACCCCGTCGGCACCGGCATTTACTTTATAGCGGGTAAGCGGCTCTTTTGCAGGCCCTTTTATCACCCCGCCCTGTAAATTAAAGCGGCTGCCGTGTGCCGGGCAGGCCAGCTCGTCGCCGTCGATCTTTACGCCCACGCCCATATGCGTACATTTGAGCAGGTAAGCATCATAGGCACCGGGATTTTTAATTACCAGCAGGGGCCGGGGCAAGCCCTTCACCTTAAAGGAATTCAGCTTTTCCGTAAGCAGGGCCGCCGGGATCAGTACCTTACCGTCCACTACTTTCAGCTTTGGTTTTTTGTCATCGTCCTCTTCGTTCACTGCCGCCAGCGCCGCCGGGGCAAGTACCGCGGCCGCACACAGCGTACAGGCCGAACTCAGGAAATTTCTTCTGCTCTGGTTCATTGTCTATTGTTTATTACAGGTAGACTAATATACGCTTAAATACGGGCCGTGCAACAGGTATAGCCGATTTTCCGGCTTCTCTTCCCGGCCAAAAAGGGTTAAATTTTTGCAAATTTGTTTACCTTTATGCAGGATGGTACGTTTATAGAAAGTACTTCATTATTATGAAAAACATACACATGAAAAAAATACTCTTTGTATTTCTTTTTATCGCTTCAGGGATCGGGCTGAATGCACAAACCACAGACTCTGAAGGAATACGCTTCTTTACCGGCTCTTTCGAGGAAGCTAAAAAAGAAGCAGCCTCCAAAAAGAAACTGATCTTTATGGATGCCTATACGGTATGGTGCGGCCCCTGTAAGGCGCTGAGCAATACCACCTTTAAAGACAAAGCCGTTGGTGAGTATTTTAACAAGAACTTCATCAATGTAAAAATGGACATGGAAAAGGGCGAAGGCCCCGGACTGGCCCAGAAATATGGTGTACGCGCCTATCCCACCCTGCTGTTCATAGACAAGGACGGTAAGCAGGTGCATGTGTCGCTGGGTTATATACAGGCCGCCAATCTCATAGAGGAAGGTAAAAAAGCCCTGGCCCTGGCCAAGTAGCATTAAAAGAACAGGCGGGCGGAAATTCCGTCTGCAAGGATACGGTAAGGTTTATCCAGCCGTACCGACTCCACGTCATGTATAAACCACTCCCCCGCGGGAGTGGTTATTTTTTGCAGTAAGGCCTGTGTATGCCCCGGCCCGAAGCGTTCGCGGAACTCGGCGATGCGGAAGCCTTCGGTCAGGCGCAGCCGGGTGAGTATGAACTCGTTCATCTGTTCGGTCTCCGTCAGGTCCTCTGCGCTGCGTATCTCGTCCAGCCGGTTGAAACGGGCATATTTTACATTGTGTGCCAGGTTCGAATAGCGGGTATGCGCCCCGTCGAATCCATGTGCCGAAGGCCCGAAGCCGTAATACGGCAAACCGTACCAGTATGCGCTGTTATGCAGGGCACGGTGCCCGGGCAGGGCGCTGTTGCTGATCTCGTACGCCTCGTAACCCCGGCTGTCCAGGAAATCCTGCAGTACCTGGAACTGCCGTTCATAGCTTTCTTCCGGCGGTGAGGCCAGGCGCCCCTTGCGGATATGGGCCCAGAGCGGCGTATTTTCTTCTACGGTAAGCGCATAGGTAGACAGGTGGGGCACCTGCAGCCCGGCGGCCTTTTCCAGGTTCTGCAGCCATTCTGCGTCGCTAAGGCCGGGCGTACCATAGATAAGATCGATGCTCAGGTTCGTGAAGCCGGTATCCTGGGCGCGTTTTATGCAGTCTGCCGCTTCTCCCGCCGTATGTGAGCGGTTCATATATCGCAGGTCCCGCTCAAAAAAAGACTGTACCCCTATGGAAAATCGATTGACCCCCAGGGCCTTCCAGGAAGTAAGGTTCGCAGCCGAAATGTCGTCGGGGTTCGCTTCCAGGGTAAATTCGCGCAGGTCGGCAAAGCCGAATTTTTTCTCCAGGGCAAGCACAATAGCCTCCAGTTGCCGGATGGGCAGAATGCTGGGCGTCCCGCCCCCGAAATACAGGCTCTGTATCCCGGGGTTTCCTTCAAAATGAGGTTGCTGCTCTGCTTCACGCAGTATAGCGGCCGTTACTGCCTCTGCTGTCTGCAGCGAGGTGGAAAAATGGAAGTCGCAGTACGAACAGGCCTGTTTACAGAAAGGGATATGTACATAGATGCCTGCTTTTGTCTTCATCAGAACAAAAGTACGCCTAATCCTACATTTACGTTATAAAAAAGATGCTTGGCGGCCTGGGCCTTTACATGATCGCGGTTGTTCTGGCTGGGCTGGCCGGAACCGGGTGTATACTCCGTATGACTGTCGCTGAAGGTGGCGTCCATCACTTCTCCCACAAAGGTGCCCAGCGAAAAGGGAATACCGATCTGCATACCGGCATTGAACACCAGGCGGTCCTTGAAAATACGCTGGAAACCGACCCCATAGGTAAATACCGGCAGGATAATGGTACCCGTGTTGCGGTAAATGGTTTTCTTGTTCAGGGAACGGAACGAGCCATTGATCATGTGTATGGCCACACCCAGGCGCTGGTAGGGGCCCAGGGGTGCAATATGATCGCCGTAATGCAGTTTTACGGCCAGTTCCACACCATGTCCCCGCACGATGCCTTTTCCGTATGGATTGGGACTGAGTATGGAGCCGGAACGGTACACAAATGTCCGTGAAAAGTAATTGTAATCGGCCACCAGCGACACCCGCCGGCTTACGGCACCTTCCAGGCCCACGGCCAGGCGGCTGTTCCAGCCAAAGGTACGGGCATCCGTCCTGGGGTTGTATTTCAGGAAGGAAAAGAAACCGTAATAATCGGCATGCAGGGCCACGTGCTTACCCATATACCCTACGTTCTGGGCAGTGGCGGTAGCACTGAAAAGAAGAATAAGCGTGTATAGAAAAAGTATCTGTTTTTTCATAAAAAAAGGTGTGTCGGGTTACTTCTGTAAACTGGTGTGCTTAATGGAATACAACACATCGTAAAGGACAGACTTGATATAGTCTTCCGAAGAGTTCTTGCGCTGTGTATCCTCGCGTGAGGAACACTTGTCGCCGTTCACGATGTCGAAAACAGCCACTTCATAGGCCAGGTAATGGCGCGGACGTACCGAATTGTAGATCGCTCCCGGCAGCATCGGCCACAGGATAAGACCGTAAATAATGGACCCGACGCGGACTTTGGGTTTTTCGGTGATACTCAGCATACGCAGCTTGGCAAAATAGCTGGTACGGTATTCGCGCTGCAGGCCTACCACCTCTTCGTAATCGGTAGCCGGGATGGACATACCGCGGTTCACTTCGGCCTCGTCCAGGCGTTGCTGTATCACGGCAAAATCGTTGTAGAAGTCAACCGGGTCGCCCGAACTTACGCCGCTTATGTCGATCACATCCGTTTTCAGGTCCAGCTTTTTGGAAACGGATTCAATATACTCTTCAAATTTCTGTTCTCTTTCTTTGGAGGCGCGGTAGCGCACCATTACCTCCTTACGCTCGTCGATCAGCATATAAAAAGGGTCTACGATCACCACTTTTTCATCGTGTCCATGCTTGCGGATACGCGCCTGTTCTTCCTTGTCCACGCCTTCTGTTTTGGCACTCTGCACCTTGCGTTCCATCTGCTTGAACTGTGAGCTGAACTCCTCATCGGCAAACAGTTCCACCAGCGAGTACTTGGCCAGCAGGGGATCGCCTTTCGGGCCTTTGCGTTTTTCCTTCCGGGTCACGTATTTTTTCTCCGCGTCAGACAGGAACTGGGTCTGGTCGCCGGCCAGGGCCGTATCTTTGGGGGCGCGGCTGTATACATTGCTTTTCCCGGCGTGGTTCTTCAGCAGCTGTTCCAGCAGTACGTCCTTCATAAGGCGCGGATGCTCCTTCCCCGGATAGCTTTTGTACAGGTTCCAGGCATTGTGCAGGGCCAGCAGGTTCAGCTCGTTCTTTTCGAGGTTATTGAGCATAAAGGCCGTACGGTATTCCTCGCCCTGTACCTCATCCTCATCGGGCAGTACCTTGCTGAGGCGGCCCGAATTGGCGTACACCGCAAGTCCCAGCAGGGCCTGTGTTACGGTCTTTTTCAGGAAGTAGCTGTCGGGGCTTTCGGCCATGAGCGAATGCGCATGATACAGCGCCCGGGCATATTCCTGGTCTTTCAGGTACTGGATGCAAAGCTCATACCGGGCGATCTTCACGATCTCGTCAAAACGTTCACGGTTCAGCACATAGCTTTTGTACTCACCGGCCGCACGTTCTTTCAGCAGGGGACTCAGCTGTTCGCGACGCGTACCCAGGTTGGGGTGCGTGCTTTTTTCATCGCTTTCGTAGTCCTCTTCCCCCGCCAGTTTCGGAATGCTGACCGGGAAATAGTCTTCCGGCAGCAGGAAACCCGGGTAGCTGAAAAAGCTACGCTCCATTTTTGCTTCGTATACCGGTGTCTGCGAATATTTCAGGATGTTGAGCACTTCTTCCACGCCTTCGGTAGCGTATGACGATTTTTTGAAGATCTCCCAGCCGATACGGTCCGCTTCCAGTTCCTGGTCCTTGGAATACATGGAAGATTCCAGCTCGATCTGCTCTTCGTTCTTGCCCCGGGTCTGGCGTTTAGCGCTTTCCACGGCTTCCTGCAGGGAGTGTTTTTCCTGCACGTGTGCGATCTCGTGGGCCAGCACATAGGCCAGCGCCGCTTCGGAGCTGAGCTTGGCGATCATTCCCGTGGTAACGCAGATCACCCCCTCGCCGGTAGCAAACGCGTTCACGGCCGAAGAACGGATGTGGAACACGTGTATACGCGAGCGCAGGTGCGGGTCATGCTTCAGCAGCTCGTCCACGATGCTGTTGCAGTAGGCGGTGATATCATCGCCGAAGATCACCTGCCCGTTGAGCAGGAGATTTTCCACGAAATAGGCCGATGCCTGGCGGTAATTGTCCTCTATGCGGGCATCCAGGTCGCCCCGGGAGGTTTTGCGGCCCGACTCCTCGCGCTGGGTGCGGATCTTATCGATCACGGCAGGCATCACGCCCGTACTTTTCAGCGTGTGGTAATCGTTAAAGTCAGTGGTTTTCTGGGCACTGGCAAATATGCCGGAGGCAAACGGGATAAGGATCGCCGCCGACACGAGCTTTTTTACTACATGTAACTTTTTCACAATAATGGTGTATAGACGGGGGTGGTGTGATTAATTAAAACAGGTGTGCGTCTCTGTAAATCTGAATTACAGGTTAAAGTTAATTCCCTGGGCCAGCGGAAGCTGGTTACCATAGTTGATGGTATTGGTCTGGCGGCGCATATAGGCTTTCCAGGCATCGGAGCCGCTTTCGCGACCGCCCCCGGTCTCTTTTTCTCCTCCGAAGGCCCCGCCGATCTCTGCCCCGCTGGTACCGATGTTCACGTTGGCAATACCGCAGTCTGAACCGGCCGCGCTCAGAAACTGCTCCATTTCGCGCATATTATTGGTGAACACCGAAGAGGAAAGTCCCTGCGGAACACCGTTCTGCATGGCAATGGCCTCTTCCATGGTCTTGTATTTCATGATATACAGGATGGGTGCAAAGGTCTCTTCCTGAACGATCTCGAAATGATTCTCTGCTTCGATGATGCAGGGTTTTACGTAACAACCGCTCTCGTAGCCGGCGCCTTCCAGCACGCCGCCTTCTACCAGCACTTTGCCTCCTTCGGCTTTGGCTTTTTCAATGGCTTTCAGGTAAGCGTCCACCGAACCTTTATCGATGAGCGGACCTACGTGGTTATGCTGATCGAGCGGGTTACCGATGCGCAGTTGTCCATAGGCATTTTTCAGCTTTTCTTTTACCTGCTCGTACACATTTTCCTGGATGATGAGACGGCGCGTGGTGGTGCAGCGCTGTCCGGCAGTACCTACCGCGCCGAATACCGTACCGATGAGCATCATGTTCATATCGGCATTTTCGGTTACGATAATGGCATTGTTGCCGCCGAGCTCCAGGATGGTTCTGCCGAAACGTCCGGCCACGGTCTGTGCCACGTGACGGCCGATGCGGGTAGACCCGGTGAAGGACACCAGCGGGATACGCTTGTCGTTATTGATGAGGTCGCCCATGGCATTACCGGCCACCAGGCAGGAGATGCCCTCGGGCAGGTTATTGCTTTTGAGCACACCGGAGATGATGTTCTGCACGGCCACGGCGCAAACCGGCGTTTTGGAAGAGGGCTTCCATATGCATACGTCGCCGCATACCCAGGCTATCATGGAGTTCCAGCTCCATACGGCCACCGGGAAGTTGAACGAAGAGATAATGCCCACGATACCGATCGGGTGCCACTGCTCATACATGCGGTGGTCCGGACGCTCGGAATGCATGGAAAGCCCGTACAGCTGGCGGCTGAGGCCTACGGCAAAATCACAGATATCGATGATCTCCTGCACCTCGCCCAGGCCTTCCTGCAGGCTTTTACCCATTTCGTAGGAGACCAGGGTGCCCAGGGCCTCTTTATGCTCGCGGAACTTTTCGGCCATCTGGCGTACGATCTCCCCTCTTTTCGGAGCCGGCACCTTACGCCATTCCAGGAAAGCTTTCCCGGCCACGTCCATTACTTTCTGATAATCTGCTTCCGTTGCCGCTGTTACCCCGGCTATCTTTTTACCGTCAACCGGCGAAAAAGACTCGATCACATCCCCCCCGGCAGGTAAAAATTCCACACCTGTACTCACCCCCGACATCACTTCGCGGATGCCCAGCTCCTGCAATGCTTGCTCTATCGTTTTCATATCTTTTATTTTCCTGTGAATAGTTTTAAAATATCGTTCCCGTTCGCGTACAACATGAGGCCTATCAGTATAAAGAAGCCGATGTTATTGGCGATGTTCATGAATTTTTCGTTCGGTTCCCTGCCGGTGATCATCTCCCAGAGGATAAAGATCATATACCCGCCGTCGAGCATCGGGATCGGCAGAAAGTTCATAAAGGCCAGGATCAGGCTCAGGATACCGGTCATCAGCCAGAAGCCCTCCCAGCTAAAGGTCTGGGGAAACATCTTCGACATGCCGATGAACCCGCCCACTTCTTTATATGCCCCGGTAGAGGGTTTAAAGATCAGCTTGAACTGGCGTGCATAGTCCACGATCGTGGTCACCGATGCGCTGATACCTACGGGCAGGGCTTCGAAAAAGCCGTAATGCGTGGTCTCCAGCGGCAGGTAACCCAGTTTTTTCAGGTCTTTGAAGCGGGTAAGATAGCCTATGCCCAGCTTCCCGTCCTCGCCTACCTTCAGTTTTACCTCACGGGTCTGGCCTTCGTTCTCGATCAGGGCGGTCACTTCCTGGTTCTTCTTTGCCTGGCCGATGGGAGCGAACTGGTCTACATACTGTATATCTATATTGTCTATTTTAATGATCTTATCCCCCGGTTTAAACTCTATATCCCTGTTTGGCGAATTGTCAGAAACCCCGCTTATAATAAAGGGTACACGTGGTAACAGCAGAACTCCCTGACTTTCGATAAACACTTTGGCCATATTTTCCGGCAAAGTAATTAATTTTTTTTCATTATTACGCTCTACTTCCAGAGTATTAACATCTCCGTAAAGCAGGGCCCGGTTCAGATCTTCGAAAGAAGTAAAGCCCAGGATCTTATCGCCGTTCTGCATGCCGGCCTTTACCAGGCTCGAATCCATTACGTGTACGGTCACCTGCTGCAGGGGCACATATTTATCTCCATAGGCGAATTTAACTCCCCAGAAAATAAGTATACCGGTAATAATATTTACAATAATACCCCCCAGTATGATGATAAGGCGCTGCCAGGCCTTTTTGCTGCGGAACTCCCAGGGTTGCGGCGGACCCGCCAGGGCTTCCTTGTCCTGGCTTTCATCGGCCATACCGGCAATTTTCACGTATCCGCCCAGCGGGAACCAGCCCAGGCCATATTCGGTATCTCCCTTTTTGAACTTAAAAAGAGAGAAGTTCAGCACATTGGGAAGAGGGAATAAAAAATCAAAAAATAAATAAAATTTCTCTACACGCGTCTTAAACATGCGGGCGGCCAGGAAATGGCCTCCTTCATGCAGGATGATGAGGAACGACAGGCTGACAAACAGTTGTAACCAGTTCATGCTTTTGTATGCTATTTTTTATAAAGGCACAAAGATAGCGTTTTTGGCATAGCCGCAAAGGACGGCCGGGTATACAAACCGACCGGCAGAACGCGGGGCCGGACCCAAGGGGGCATTCCGCCTGCCAGCGGGGCCGGGTCTCTTAAACGTTAAATTTCAATTAAAGCCTGTAAAAGCGTAGGTTTGTACCTGCAATGCCTGATCTTTTTGCCGATATCATAGTGCCCCTGGCCCTGCCGCAGACGCTTACCTACCGCGTTCCCGAAGAATTTGCCCCGCTTGCGGAATGCGGGCAGCGCGTTATTGTGCCCGTGGGTACGCGCCTGTACACCGGCATTGTCTGGCGTTTGCACCCGAGGCAACCGGAAGGTTTTAAGGTAAAGGCCCTGTACGACCTGCTGGACCGGCAACCCATCGTACAACCGCAGCAGCTGCAGTTCTGGGAAATTATGGCGCGGTACTACCTCTGCACCATGGGCGAGATCATGAAGGCCGCCCTGCCTGCCGGGCTAAAACTGGAAAGTGAGACACGCTATGCGCTGGCGGTGGACGAAATCCCGGAGGCCGAAACCGACGATGACGAATACCTGCTGCTGGAGGCCATGCAGAACAACGGCGAAATTACCCTGGAGGACGGGCAGAAAATCCTGCAGCGCAAATCGGTGGTGCGGGTCTTTAAAAAACTGATCGAACGGGGCTGGGTGGAAGACCGGCAGGAGATCGAAAAACGATACAAACCAAAACAGGTACGTATCATTGAACTGCATCCTGATATGCAAAACGATACACGCCTGAAAGAAGTGCTCGACGGGCTCGGACGCGCCAGGAAACAGTCAGACGTACTCCTGGCCTTCCTGCATCACAGCGGTTACTATACCGGCGGACCCGGGAAAGTGAATGCCTCCGTGCTGCTCTCCGCGGTGGAAAATTCCTCAGCCGCACTGAAAGCCCTCGTAAAAAAGGAAGTATTTACCGAAACCCTGCAGCTGGAAAGCCGCCTGAAATCCGGCAGCAGGGACCGGCGCGAAAACCCGGAACTCTCCGCGGCACAGGAAGAGGCCCTGAAAGAAATACAGGCGGGGTTCGGCGAGAACAGGCCCGTACTGCTGCACGGCGTAACCGGCAGCGGCAAGACCGAAATTTATATCCGCCTCATAGAAAAAGCCCTGGCCCAAGGCAAACAGGTATTGTACCTGCTGCCCGAAATTGCACTTACCATGCATCTTATCGAACGGGTAAAGGAACATTTTCCCGGACAGGTGGCCGTTTACCACAGCCGTTTCGGACAGAACGAACGCGTGGAGGTCTGGAACAATTTCCTGGAGAACGGCAGCTACCGGATCGTGCTCGGTGCCCGTTCCGCGCTGTTCCTGCCCTATCATGACCTGGGACTTGTTATCGTGGACGAGGAACATGATGCCAGCTATAAACAGCAGGACCCGGCCCCCCGTTACCAGGCCCGCGATTTTGCCCTGGTACTGGCCGCCCGCTACCAGGCACAGGTAATACTGGGCTCTGCCACACCTTCACTGGAAAGCTATTACAATACCCAGACCGGTAAGTATCGCCTGGTGGAACTGAAAGAGCGTTACAGCCGGGTACAGCTGCCAGAGATCGTCCTCGAAAATATCCGGGATGCTCAGCGAAAAAAAGAGATGTACTCCCTGTTTTCCAAAAACTTACTGGATAATATCCAGGAAAGACTAAAAAATAGGGAGCAGGTAATTCTTTTCCAGAACCGCAGGGGATTTTCTGCCCGTATGGAATGTGAGGACTGCGGAAATGTGCCCTACTGCCCGCACTGCGATGTGGCCCTTACCTATCATAAAAGTAAAAATGAGCTTAAATGCCACCTCTGCGGGTATATGACCCCGCTGCTTACCCAGTGCCCCGCCTGTAAAAGTCCGAAGGTCACCCTGAAAGGCTTTGGCACCGAAAAGGTGGAGGATGAGCTGCAGATCTTTCTGCCGGATGCACGTATTGCCCGCCTGGACTGGGACGTGGCCACACGCAAAAATGCCTATCACCAGATACTCTCGGCCTTTGAGGCACGCGAGATCGATGTGCTGGTAGGTACCCAGATGATCACGAAGGGACTGGACTTTGACCACGTGGGACTCGTGGGCGTACTGAATGCCGATTCCCTGCTGCATTTCCCTGATTTCCGCTCGAACGAAAGGGCCTTCCAGCTGCTTACCCAGGTGGCCGGGCGCGCCGGACGACGTGAAAAGCCCGGAAAGGTAATTATACAGACCTCTCAGCCCGAGAATGCGGTATTACAGTTTGTACTGGGGCATAATTACACGGGTTTTTACAAACACGAACTGGAAGAACGGCGCAGCCTGCATTATCCGCCTTTTTACCGCATTATGCGTATCGTTCTGCGACACAAGGACGAAGCCACCGTACAATCCCTGGCCGGAAGGCTGGCCGCCCTGATGGGCCCGGTGTTCGGCAACCGGGTGCTGGGCCCGGAAAGTCCGCATATTGCCCGCGTACGCAACCTGCACATACGGCATATTTTCCTGAAGATAAGCAACGAAGAAAGCCAGTCCCGGGCCAAGGAAGTGCTGGCACAATTGCTCAGCCGCCTGCAGACCGAAAGTGGCGTACGGAACTTCCGCACTGATGTGGATGCGGACACGCAATAAAAAACCGCCCCCGTAGCGAAGGCGGTTATATATTCTGTATCGTTTATCGTATCAACGGCCGATCAGGCGTGAAGAGATCTTTTCATCGTACTGGGCAGCAAAGGCCTTCAGGTTCTCCGGGTTGATGCTGCCATCTGCCGGGTTAATCACACCGCGCCTGATAAAGCGTTCTATCAGTCCGGCGGGCCAGATACCGCGCAGCTGGGTGGTCTCAATGGTGGTGCTGCCTTCGGTGAAATACAGTTTCAGGTAGTCGTCATCGGAATAACCTATGGTACCGTTGTTGTGAGAAAAGATAGAGAACAGCAGGTCTTTTGTATCCTTTTTGTAGACAAATGTCATATTGCCGGCTTGTTCCTTTTCATACGAATACATTTCTGTTTTATCGAAAAGCACATAGCCTTTTTTCAGGTCTACCTTCTGGGCGTTCAGCGAGAGCAACAGGCCGAGGGAAGCGGTCAACAGGAGGAGTTTCTTTTTCATTGTTCGGTTAATTTCGGGCAAATATACAATTGTCCGGGAATCCGAAGCCGGAAATAACGTGTCCGGGCAGATCGTCCGGGGGCCGAAGCCCGGAAGTCCGCAGAAAGATTTCCAGGGTCTGTTCATATGCGCCGTTCTCCTATCATGAATCTTATTCTGTATATGCATAGTAGAATCCTGACTTTTTCCTTTGGAAAATAATGTGATGTACCCATCGCCCCTTCCACCTCCGTATGCCAGAAAAATCAATCGGAATTTTTCCCGGAAACCTTATGCAATGGGAGTCCGCGCAATACCAGGATGTTCAAAAACAATTGTACGGAATTTCCCTTTCTGAAAACGACGAGGGTCTCTTTCCATAAAGAATCTACGATAGTAAACACCTGTTTACCACATATATTCGTGTCTAAAAAGGACATTTCATTTATTACCAGCAGTCCAGTTCTTACGAGCGAATCCCTTGTCGGATCACATTTCTGAACGTATGCCACTTTCATGCCCGGTATATCCTAATGTGGTTGTATTTCGGCCATGTTTCCATTCAAAATATTCTCCTCCTTCCGGGTTTTTTAGCTTCCAGAATTGTGAATAGACCTTTGTTACAAGAAGGCTTATGATTATACTAAGAATAACCCGCATAGAATACGTTCTAATGCTTTTGGCCGGCATAAGCGATAAATTTTGTGGGTAAAATAGTACTTTATTTCAACACACAAAGAAGAACTGAACGCCTTATCCTGCTGCGCTTTTGTATTTTTTCCGATATTCGCAGTCAAATTACAGAAGCCATATGTTCCGTACGCACACTTGTGGAGAATTACGTGCCGGCGATGCCGGAAAGACCGTTACGCTGGCCGGCTGGGTACAGCGCAGCAAAGACCTGGGAGGATTACTGTTCATCGACCTGCGGGACCGTTACGGCATTACGCAGCTGGCATTCAACATGGAAACCAACCCGGCACTCTGCGAGGAAGCCAAAAAACTGGGCCGTGAATTCGTGGTGCAGGTGAAAGGCACCGTAGCCGAACGCAGCAGCAAAAACCCCCATATGCCCACCGGCGATATCGAGATCATTGCCGAAAGCATCGAAATACTGAACAGTGCGGTTACCCCGCCCTTTACCATCGAGGACGAGACCGACGGCGGCGACGACCTGCGTATGCGCTACCGTTACCTGGACCTGCGCCGCAATATCGTGCGCAAAAACCTGGAGCTGCGTCACCGTATCGCCATCGAGACCCGCAATTACCTGGACGGACAGCAATTCCTGGAAGTGGAAACGCCTGTACTCATCAAATCTACGCCTGAGGGCGCACGCGATTTCGTAGTGCCCTCCCGCATGAACCCGGGCCAGTTCTATGCCCTTCCGCAATCGCCCCAGACCTTTAAGCAGCTGCTCATGGTTTCGGGTTTTGACCGTTATTACCAGATCGTGAAATGCTTCCGCGACGAGGACCTGCGCGCCGACCGTCAGCCCGAATTTACCCAGATCGACTGTGAAATGGCCTTCGTGGAGCAGGAAGATATCCTGGGTACCTTCGAGGGCCTGGTACGCCATCTTTTCAAAAAAGTAAAAGGCATCGATATACCGGCCATGGAGCGCATGACCTGGGCCGATGCCATGAAATATTACGGCAGCGATAAACCGGATATCCGCTTCGGGATGAAGTTCGTGGAGCTGAACCACCTTGTACAGAACAAGGGGTTTGCCGTATTCGACAATGCCGAACTGGTCGTGGGCATCTGTGCCGAAGGAGCTAACAGCCTTACCCGCAAGCAGCTGGACGAGCTGACCGAGTTTGTGAAACGCCCGCAGATCGGTGCCACGGGACTGATCTACTGCCGGGTGAACGAGGACGGCACGCTGAAATCGTCGGTAGACAAATTCTTTAACGAGGACGAACTTAAAAAATGGGCCGAAGCCTTCGGGGCCAAAGCCGGTGACCTGATCCTGGTGCTGGCCGGGGCCGCGAACAAGACCCGCAAACAACTGAACGAACTGCGCCTGGAAATGGGCACCCGTCTCGGACTGCGCAATAAAGACACCTATTCCTGCCACTGGGTGGTAGACTTCCCGCTGCTCGAATTTGACGAGGAAAGCGGCCGCTATCATGCCATGCACCACCCTTTTACCTCTCCCAAACCGGAAGACGTTCACCTGCTCGACAGCGATCCCGGCGCCGTACGCGCCAATGCCTACGATATGGTGATCAACGGCGTGGAAGTAGGCGGAGGAAGCATCCGTATCTTCAACCGGGATCTGCAGGCCAGAATGTTCTCCCTGCTGGGCTTCAGCCCGGAGGAGGCACAGCGCCAGTTCGGCTTCCTGATGAATGCCTTTGAATACGGAGCGCCGCCGCACGGAGGCATCGCCTTCGGGTTCGACCGTCTCTGCGCCCTGTTCGGTGGTGCCGAGGTGATCCGCGACTTCATCGCCTTCCCGAAAAACAATTCGGGCCGCGATGTAATGATCGACGCGCCTTCTGCCATCCATGACGAGCAGCTCCAGGAGCTGAGCATTGCATTAACACAAAGCACGGAATAATGAAAAAACTGGCGGTAAAAGCCTGGCGACTGTTCTTCTTCGCCAATTTCTTTTGCACCCTGGTCTTCTTCTATCCCTTTTTCCGGTGGTGGCTCTTTTCGGAGCCGCGCTGGTACAAAACTGCCCTGAAGGTACAGCGTTTCTGGGCCGGCTGGCTGCTGTTCTGGTCGGGCATACGGGTACGCACGGAACACGCGGTCCCGCTGCCGGATGGCCCCAAGATCTGGGTGGCCAATCATTGCAGCGCGCTCGATATCCTGATCATGTACGACCTGGTGCCCGAATATTTTCATTTCGTGGCCAAGCGCGAACTGGCCAATCACAAGCTGTTCGGGGTGATGTTCGGCAAAACGCATATCCCGATCCTGCGCGACAGTATGACCGACAGCTTCAAGGCCATGCAACGTGCCGCGGACGATGTAAAGAACGGCTGCTCCATCGTGCTTTTTCCCGAAGGCACCATGCAGTACGAAGCCGGGAAAATGAACCCCTTTAAGAACGGGGCCTTTAAGCTGAGCGTGGATACGGGCGCCCCGGTAATCCCGGTGGCCTTCCCCGACAACCTGGAACGGCTGCCGTTCACGTACAATATATTATACCCGGCCGGTGGCCCCGGCAAGGCCCGCGTGCTGACAGGCAAACCGCTGTATCCTGCCGACTTCAATAACGATGTAAAAGCCTTGAGCGAAGCGGCGGAGCAACAGATCCTGGAGATGCTGAAACGGTAGCGAAACCTTACACCGCCCCGAATACCGGCCATTCTTTCCAAGGAACCCTATACGAGCTCTGCGAAAAAAAATGATCGATACCGATACAGAATATCTGCGGAACGGGGCCGCCGCAGCGACTCCGTTTCCCGCAGAAGTAAGGGTTACAGGCACTATATCTTCACAAAGTCCTCAGCCTGTTTTTTGTGCTCACGCGTGGGCACCAGGCTGTCTTCGAAAATATTGAAGCGGGCATATACCGCCCGGATGGTGTTCCGGTTGTATTCCGTATCGGCCGTTTCGATCACGTCGGCCAGGCTTTTTCGCTGTGCGATCTGTTTTGTGGCAAAGAGAATAGCCCGGGTCTCGGTGAACACATCCTGGCTGATATCCTCGCGCAGGAACACCTGGAAGGGCTGGGGCCTGAGCTCGGTGGCATGCCGGGCCATATAGCCCTTTACTGTGTCCACGGCGTCGATGATCTTTTTGTACGTGCTGAAGTTAAACTCAGACGGACCCGGCAGCACCGAAAGGATCTCGGGATTGTGTATGCCGATACCGTGTATCTCGTATTCCACGCGCGACAGGCCCAGTTCGGAACTGGCCGCGATGGCCCCGAAATTCAGGTCGAACTTCGATTTAATGTCCGTAACGCGCAGCATCACGCGCAGACCGGCGCCCCAGCGGGTACCGTAGATCTGTCCGCCCAGCGGCGTTTCGGCCACTTTTTCGGTGAACAGCATGGCTTCGTAGGAGAACACCACGGAATTGTATCCGCCGGAAACCGTATTTACGCCGATGCCGAGCCGGGCTGCCGTTTGTATGTTCAGGTTGCTCTGCAGTACCTTGAACTGTGAAAAACGGTCAGCAGATGCGTCCAGGGGTACGGGTTTAAGCTCTTTGGCATTCTTTTCAAAGGAAAAGGCAGAAAACTGTCCGTCGCGGGTGAGCGTAGGGTTGATCGGGTACCAGGCTAAGGTTGACATAACTTATTCATTTTAAATGGTTGTTTTAATAAAACCGGGATCAGCATCCTGTTCCCGGGGAAAGGGCTGGTTTAGGGGTGGCATACCGTCTGCACATCGCTGAGACCGCACCCCGGCCGGGGCCATGGTTTACGATCACGGCGGGCTTTGAAAGCAAAACGAATTACGGCACAGATATCCGGTTGTCCTCTGCAGCAGACAACTTTTTTCGTCAGACCCGGCGCCGGGTCCGGCAGGATTTACACGCAGGAGTATTCAGCGGGCTCCGGGGAAAGCCGGGCCACAGACAGTGTACGAATTAAAAAAAGCGGGTTAAAAACAGAACGCCCTGAACAATTAATCTTTCATACAGCTATTTTTCTTTCTCAGTTTCATTCGATCATCCTTCATTTCTTTTCTTTTTTCCGGTTTTTAAACAAGATTCTGTTTTCTTTTTGTACTTTTGACATAACAAAGTAAGCGAAATTTATCGTACAATCCAAATAAAAATGAAAGAAAAATCACACATAAAGAAAAATATCCTGAAAGTAATTGATGTATACGGACTTTCAAAATATGAATTTTACAAAAGGACCGGGATCACCCGGGGGGTGCTGGACCAGAACAATGGTATGAGCGAGGAGAATACGGCGAAATTTATCGCCCGGTTCCCGGAGATCAATGTAGAATGGCTGCTTACCGGCCAGGGAAATATGTACCGGTCCGGTACCGGCATAGAACCTTCTGCCATTTATAACGTACAGCGCGGTGAGCGTCAGCACGAATACCAGAGCATTCCGCTGTACGATATCGAAGCTTCGGCCGGGCTGGTACCGCTGTTCAAAGATCCCAAGCAGACCGCTCCGGTAGATCACCTGGTGATCCCGCATCTGCCCAAATGCGACGGTTCGGTATATATTACGGGCGACAGCATGTATCCCTTGCTGAAATCGGGCGATATCATTGCCTATAAACAGGTGCATGACATCGATCACGGTATTTTCTGGGGCGAAATGTACCTGCTGAGCATCATGACCGGCGACGACGACGAGTACGTTACCGTAAAATATATCCAGAAATCAGAGCTGCCCGGCCACATTAAACTGGTAAGCTACAACAAGAACCACCAGGACAAAGACGTGCTCAAGAGCCATATCAAGGCCCTGGCCCTGGTAAAGGCCTCGGTGCGGATTAATTCGATGTCGTAAAGAACAGACAACGAAAATGTTTGTTTTCATCATATCGATGTTTATTAAAAAAACATAACAACGATGCGTACGGACGTAATTAGCCTATTTTTGATCTAATACTAACACTTATTCGTACATTATGGAAAAGAAACCAAAATCTTCTCAATCCAAAAATTTCATTAAGGAGTACAAAAAAATAGTACCCAATTATGAAGAACCATCATTTCGTCCGGAATGGAAGTCCGAAGGAGATATGTTCAGACAATTATCTGTATACAAAGATTATACTCCTGTAAAAACATCAGGGTCAACCAGTCCTTTTAAACACTAACTTTCATAAAACCCTTATTATCGAATGCCCAACTGGAACGAGGTTCTCCTGGAAATTATCCAGGAAGAACAAAACATGCACCCGGACAGCAGTCCTGTTGATAAAGTACGCCGTAAATATTTAAATCTTATTGCGCAAAAAACGGGGAGAAACGTTATTGCCTACTATTCGGGCTGGTTGCAAAAACCCAAAGCCCCGGATACTGCTGTTAATGATAAAGATAAGGTTGGTTTCATGCTTGCAGCACATAAGTTGAAGAAAAAAGACGGCCTCGATCTTATCCTTCATACACCAGGTGGAGATACTGCCGCAACAGAGTCTCTTGTTGACTACCTGTATTCGGTTTTTGACAAAGACATACGTGTGATCGTTCCCCAGATTTCTATGTCGGCCGGAACAATGATCGCATTGTCTTCCAAAGAGATCATTATGGGTAAACAATCCAATCTTGGCCCTATTGATCCGCAAAAAGGCGGCATTGCCTGCCAAGCTATTTTAGATGAATTTGAAACGGCAAAGCAGGACCTCCGGCAAAACCCTGCATCTGCCCCACTCTGGCAGGTGATCATCAGTAAATATCATCCCACACTTTTAGGTTCATGCCGACAGGCCATAGAATGGTCAGAAAAAATGGTTTCTGAATGGCTTCTCGGCAACATGTGCGCCGGAGATAAAACCAAAGTAAAAACTATTATGGAGACTTTTGCCGATCACAGGAAACAAAAGTCTCATGCCCGGCATATTTCGAAAAAAGAATGTGAAACAAGCGGACTGAAGATCATTGCGCTCGAAGACGATCAGGAGCTGCAGGATTTTGTACTCACGGCACACCATGCGTTTATGCATAGTTTTGCTCACACCCATGCCGTTAAAATCATAGAAAACCATTTAGGCAATGCATACATAGAACAGTCTATGCCTGTTACGTCCTGAATTATCTCTGTATCAGCAGCTTTTCGCTTTTCTCCCAGCCTTTTCCCCGGAGGGTAAGAATATACAGGCCAGACGGGAATGCTGCCGTTTGAATATGATGCTGTATCGCTGAAGCATGCAGCCCCGACTGGTATACGAGACGGCCGGAAGCATCACTCAGTCGTACCGTCTGTGGCTGTTTTGCCGTGTTCCAGCGAACGCTCAGCTTGTCATCCGCCGGGTTGGGGATCAACTGCATATGAAATTCGCCGCCGTATGCCTGCAGCGAAGAGGTAACATCGGGCAGGGTCACGTCTACCGTAGCTTCGCCGTAACTCAGGGGCTCCGCCAGTTCCGCCGCCGTGGCCAGGGTGGCTTTTACCACATTGGCAATGAACTCAAAGTTCAGGGAGTCGGATACATCGTTGGCTGTATGGTAGTTGTGGTTCCGGAAATTGGCCCCGTCGGTCAGCATCAGGGCCGGGTAACCGGCATCCCAGAAAACGGCATGATCACTGCGGCGCAGATCGGGTGCAATGGTGGCATTGCCCGGCGCTTCGATCGAGATCACCCGCAGGGCCGGCACATAGGTGGCCGCACACTGATCGAACTTCTGCTTCAGCGCCGAAGAGGCCGTATTAGCCACATTCGTGATGAAGTTTCCCTTAAAGGTATCGGCAGCTACGGCCGTTTCCGCCGCCGGGAAAAGCAGCCCGAAGCCCGGCGGAAAAGTTTGCGAATTATTCCGGTCAGAATAATACCCGATCATCTCAAAATTCAGTACACCTTTTACCTGTTCACGCGGTAACAGGCCATTGTTCACGTATTCGGCACTGCCGACAAGTCCGGCCTCTTCCAGGTCGAAAGCGATAAAACGCAGGGTCTTTTTAAAATTATACTGGCTGAGGATACGGGCGGCCTCCAGTACCCCGATCACGGCAGAGGCATTATCATCCGCCGCCGGACCGGCAGGAACCCCGTCGAAATGGCCGTCTATGATATAGACTTCGGCTTCGTGGGTGATCCCGGCCGATTTACCGAGGATGTTGCCCGCTGCAAAACCGCTGTAGGTAAAGCTCTGCAATGTGGTTTGCAAACCCAGTCCTGCAAAGCGGTTAAAAATGGTATCGCTTACGTTCTGCAGGTGTGCCGCGCCCGCGGTATGCGAACGCACGCCCTCGATCAGGCTCATATCGTGCAGCAGGCGCAGGGTATCCACCTCGTTCACCATGTCCTGTATGGAAACATGCTTACGGTCATCGGCCACCACTTTCAGGCGGAACTGGTTCAGCGGATTGGTGAACCCGGTATAGTTCCATACGATCTGTTTACCCGTACCTGCAAACTGCGGAAAACCCACATTACCACTGAGACCCGCAGGCTGTATCATATAACTGGCTCCCATATCGTCAGACACGGTGAGGAACAGCTCCAGGCTGTCGCCCTGTGCATCGTTCAGATCAAAGGTGAGGGTGACCGTGTTACTGAGCGTATCTACCGCAGCAGTAAGATTCGTCACCAGCGGGGCTGTGTTCTGGGCAAAAACCGGCGCAGAGAGTACAAAAAAGGCAGGAATGAACCATTTTTTCATAGGGACACGTTTTCTCAAATATACACTATTCCGGGGACCTGTGACCGGTATCCCGTTTATTCTGCCTGTCGTTCACTCTCCGCGGCAAGGCAAAAGTTGCCGTTCTGCCGATACTCCCGCCTCAGGCATTTTTATTATTTTCGCCAAAATCGATAAAAGCATGATGCACCGTTATGTAACCGTACTGGGTTTTGTACTGGCCGGCAGCCTGAGCGCCGCAGCCCAGAGCACAACCCTGAGTCCCGAGACCCTCTGGTCGCTGGGACGGGTAAGTCCGCTCGGAATTACCACCGACAGGCAGTTTGTGATCTACCAGGTCTCCACACCGGATATGGCCGCCAACTCATCGAACAAAAAATATTACAAGGTTCCCGTTGCCGGGGGTGCCGCACAGGAAATAAGCGATCACAAAAGCCTGGTACCCAACAAGGCCATTTCGCCCGACGGCAGTAAGGAAATACAGGTAGAACGCGTAAAAGTCCGCAAGGTAAACGCCATCGACTATTACCCGGAGCTGGGTAAGGCCCAGGTACAGATCTACGACGGACTGCACTACCGCCACTGGGACAGCTGGCAGGACGGCTCCTTTAACCACCTGGTACTCTACGGCACCAAAGGCACACGTTCGGCCTCGCGTATTAAAGACATCATGGAGAACGAGCCATACCACACACCTACCGTGCCTTTCGGGGGCGACGAGGATTATACCTGGAGCCCGGACGGTAAAAGCATCGTTTACGTATGTAAAAAAAGCGAGGGCACGGCCTATGTGACCAGTACCAATACCGATCTGTACGAATATGACCTGGAAACCGGCCTCACCACCAATCTCACGCCGGGACGCAAAGGCTATGATACCCATCCGCTCTTCCACAGCAGCGGCACCCTGGCCTGGCTCAGCATGGCCCGCGACGGTTACGAGGCCGATAAAAACGACCTTATTGTAAAAGGTAAAGCAGGCGAAATAAACCTTACTTCTGCCTGGGACGGAACCGTAAGCAGCTTTGCCTGGGCCGAGGACGGTAAAAAGCTCTTCTTCGTGGCGCCGGTAAAAGGCACCGAACAATTGTTCGAAGTAGATTATCCCGGTCTTACCAAAAAAATGCCGGTGGTAAAACAGATCACCAAAGGCGATTTTAATGTACAACAGATCGTGGGACAGGTGGGTAATACCCTCATTGTTTCGCGCTGCGACTTTAATACTGCTTCGGAGCTGTATACCGTTAACCTGGCCGATGGCAGCATGAAGGCCCTTACGCATGTGAACGATGCCGCTTATGCCGGGATCAAAAAATGTAAGGCCGAAGGACGTATCAGCAAGACACACGATGGTAAAGACCTGTTCAGCTGGGTAATATACCCGCCCGATTTCGACCCGGCTAAAAAATATCCTACCCTGCTTTACTGCCAGGGCGGACCACAAAGCGCCCTGAGCCAGTTTTATTCTTTCCGCTGGAATTTTCAGCTCATGGCCTCGATGGGTTATATCGTGGTTGCCCCGAACCGTCGCGGTATGCCGGGCTGGGGCGTGGAATGGAACGAGGCCATCAGCAAGGACTGGGGCGGAGCCGCCATGCAGGACTACCTTACGGCCATAGACGATATATCCAAAGAAAGCTATGTGGACAAGGAACGCCTCGGCTGTGTGGGCGCAAGCTACGGCGGGTATTCGGTGTTCTACCTGGCCGGTATCCACCAGAAGCGCTTCAAGTCCTTTATCTCACACTGCGGGGTGTTCGATCTGCGCAGTATGTACGGCACCACCGAGGAAATGTTCTTTGTGAACTTTGATATGGGCGGCGCCTACTGGGCTAAGGATAATGCCGCGGCACAGAAGACCATGGAAAAATTCGACCCCAGCAGCCTCGTAAGCAACTGGGACACCCCCATTATGATCATCCAGGGCGGCAAGGATTACCGCGTGCCCATAGGCCAGGGCCAGGAAGCCTTTAACGCCGCACAGCTGCAGGGTATCAAGAGCCGTTTTGTGTACTTCCCGGAAGAGAACCACTGGGTAAGTCAGCCCCAGAACGGACTGGCCTGGCAGCGTGAGTTCTTCCGCTGGTTAAAGGAAACATTATAAGCCGGTTACTATACGACTTACGAAGGGCTGATCCAAAAAGATCGGCCCTTTTTTGTCTTCCCGGTTAGCCCGGTGCTCTGCAGGCCCCGCGGCAGCGACAGAAATTTACCCTATTTTAGGACTTGAGCGCCCGACATATTTTTTACTTTTGGGCAAACATTTGCAACATGAATTACCGTATCGAAAAAGACACCATGGGCGAGGTACAGGTACCTGCCGATAAATACTGGGGAGCACAGACAGAACGCAGCCGCAACAATTTTAAGATCGGGCCCGAGGCCTCGATGCCGAAAGAGATCATCCATGCTTTCGGCTACCTGAAAAAAGCGGCGGCACATGCCAACCACGATTTAGGTGTGCTTTCGGCCGAAAAACGCGATCTCATCAGCAAAGTATGCGACGAAATACTGGCCGGCAAGCTCGACGGTGAATTCCCCCTGGTGATCTGGCAGACCGGTTCAGGGACCCAGAGCAATATGAACGTGAACGAGGTCATAGCCTACCGTGCCCACGTGCTCAACGGCGGCGCCCTGAACGATGAGAAAAAGGTGCTGCACCCGAACGACGACGTAAATAAGAGCCAGTCCTCGAACGATACCTTCCCTACCGCCATGCACATTGCCACCTACCTGCAGGTGAAAAAAGTGACCCTGCCCGGCATTAAAAAACTCCGCGACACCCTGGCATACAAAGCGACTGAATACAAAGACATTACCAAGACCGGCCGCACCCACTTTATGGATGCTACGCCCCTGACCCTGGGACAGGAGTTCAGCGGCTATGTGCAACAGCTTGATAACGGCGTTCGTGCCCTGGAAAATGCCCTGGTAATGGTGGCCGAGCTGGCCCTGGGCGGTACGGCCGTAGGCACCGGGCTGAACACCCCCGCCGGTTACGACGTACTGGTAGCTAAAAAGATCGCTGAATTTACCGGCGAACCTTTTGTAACAGCCCCCAATAAATTCGAGGCCCTGGCTGCACACGACGCCATGGTAGAGATGAGCGGCGCCCTGAAACGCGTAGCGGTCTCCCTGATGAAGATCGCCAACGACATACGCATGCTGAGCTCCGGCCCGCGCTGCGGCATCGGCGAGATCATTATCCCCGATAACGAACCGGGCAGCAGCATTATGCCGGGCAAGGTGAATCCCACCCAGCCTGAGGCCATGACCATGGTAGCCGCACAGGTGATCGGCAACGACGTGGCCGTAAGCATCGGGGGCTCAACCGGTCATTTTGAGCTGAACGTATTCAAGCCGGTGATCGCGGCGAACGTATTGCAGAGCGCCCGCCTGATCGGCGATGCCTGCGTATCGTTCAATGATAAATGCGCCCTGGGCATCGAGCCGAACCGTGAGGTGATCCGGCAGCACCTGGAAAACTCCCTCATGCTCGTTACGGCCCTGAATACCCATATCGGGTATGAGAATGCCGCCAGGATCGCAAAAACGGCCCATAAGGAAGGAAAAACACTGAAACAGGCCGCCGTAGACCTGGGTCTGCTCACTCCCGAACAGTTCGACGAGTGGGTACGCCCCGAAGACATGGTAGGAAGTCTGAAATAAGCTTAATTTTAAAAAGCATTAACAGGCCCCGTTCGTGAGGACGGGGTTTTTTCGTTTACCTTTTGGGGATGAAAAGATTACTGCCTCTCCTCTGTCTCTTGCTGTATGCCTGTCAGCGTCCCGGTGTTGTGGAAAGAGAAATACGTATGTGGCGCCTTATTGAAGCCAATAATACCTGTAACGGCGATGCTTTTTCCAGGCTGGAGAGAACCCGTATGTTCAACCGGGGCCCTTCTTCGGATCCGGCATTCAACGAGATATACGACAAGAGCCACCGCATCCGCGAAAAAATGAATGTACTCCTGCAAATTTACCGGGCGGAAAAACGCTACGATGCACAGCACGGTGACTCCCTGGAGACCGACATGGAAAAATTAAAGCGACTAATCCCTGAATATTACGGACGGGCTTACTGTATGCGTCACCTCGATCATTCAGGCTGGCAGACGGTAAAACCCGGAGACAGCCCCGAGCTGGCCCTGAGCCGGCAACATACGAATATGACTCTGCTTTTTAATAACCTGAAAGATGCTGATTCCTTTGGTGATAATCTTGGCAGCTATCTGCAGACTCACTACACAAAGCCAAAGTTTATTTCTGGACCGGAAGCAGACGGGTTTTATCTTTATTCTGTACAACCGGTTCCAATGGCCGAAGTTGTCCAGCTTTCCTCTATCCGGGATACCCGTCTGCTCGAGTACGATTCTGTACGCGGATTGCTGAAATTCAGGAAAAGTGCTTCCCGGTCCGTTTTACACTTTAATCTCTTTGATAATCAAAACCATTGCCACTATGAAATGGATTATATTTTTTAGTTCACTTCTTGCCTTTTCTTCCTGCAGACAGGAACAAAAGGAATTTGAAGAACTGCAGCATATCTGTGAAAAAAACCTGGAAAGGCAATCCCGGTTTATATATACGGATAATGCGTGGCGGGCACCTTTCCTGGAAAAAGAACTCCGTACACTGTATACCGATTTTAACCAGATTCGTTTTTCAGCTGGCATACCCGAACTCCAGGAGGACTCCCTGAAGATGCTTTTTGTAAAACACGGAAAACGAATTTACAGAATGATCCCTTATCAAAATGAGTCTATTCTTCAGTATTTTCCTGATCCGGTTAAAACGTCCTTCCCTGGTTTTGAAAGAATAAATCTGCTACTTATGAAAAACTACTTTGCTGAATTTTACGGAAACCGCCTTATCGGGCCATGTTTTACGCCTTCCAATAGTCAGATAGAACCTATAATAACATGTTTTTCAGCTGGTGATTCCATTACTTATCTACACGTGGAAACATATATGCCTATTATTCACTGGATTAAAGAAGTAGAATTCTGTAACCGTAAAACACTTCGGATTCCAGACTCTATGCAATGGATGGGAAAAGTCCCTGTTCCTGCCTCTCTATCAGGAAACGTTAATCCATACGACCGTACCGATGTTTCCGGTATCGTGGAATCCATATACAACTTCAACATAATAACCGGTAAAAAGCAAATGATCATAGATCACGGACAATACGTACCTCAGGAATGTTTTTATGAGCTATTTCGCTGATTCCGCAGCTACCCTCTTCCTCCGCAGATCCGGCAGGAATGCCGTTACCAGGCCGATCAGCGGTAAAAAGGCGCATACTTCGTATACGAACTCAATTCCTGTATAGTCGGCCATTTTTCCCAGCACCGCCGAGCCCAGTCCGCCCATGCCGAAGGCAAAGCCGAAGAACAGGCCCGAGATCATACCGATCTTGCCCGGCATCAGCTCCTGTGCATATACCAGGATGGCCGAAAAGGCCGAAGCCATGATAAAACCGATGATCACGATAAGTATCCCCGTCCAGAACAGGTTGGCATAGGGCAGCATCAGGGTAAAAGGCGCCGCTCCCAGGATGGAGACCCAGATAATGATCTTGCGCCCGAAACGGTCGCCCAGCGGTCCGCCGATCAATGTGCCCGCCGCAACGGAAATGAGGAACAGGAAAAGATACAGCTGTGACTGCTGTACGGAAAGACTGAATTTTTCGATAAGGTAGAATGTCAGGTAGCTCGTGATGCCGGCCATGTAGAAATACTTCGAGAAGATGAGCACCAGCAGCACCACCACGGAAATGATCACGGTCCTGCGCGACAGGCCGGTTTGTTCCACGGTTTTCTTCCTGCTCTGTGCCTGGCCCAGGAAACCGCGGTACCATACACCCACCCTCGACAGTACAAAAATGCCCATAAAGGCCGCCAGCATGAACCACAGGATATAATACTGTCCGCGCGGGACCACGATGGCCGCCACCAGCAAAGGCCCTATGGCAGAGCCGAAATTTCCGCCCAGCTGAAAAATGGATTGCGCCAGTCCGCGCCTTCCGCCGGAAGCATAATAGGCTACCTTTGACGATTCCGGGTGAAATACCGAAGAACCCACACCCACACAGCTCACCGCCACCAGGATGGAATAAAAGCCCGAGGCCTGCGAAAGCAGGATGATGCCTGCCAGGCTGAAGAACATACCGATGACAAAGGAATAGGGCTGCGGACGCCGGTCGGTATAAATGCCCACAAAGGGCTGCAGCAGCGAGGCCGTAAGCTGGAATGCGAACGTAATAAGCCCGATCTGCGTAAAGGAAAGCTGGTATTTATCCTTGATCATGGGATATACCGAAGGTATCACCGACTGCATCATATCGTTCAGCATATGGCTGAAGCTGATGGAAAAAAGGATGGCATAAACGGTTTTTTGCGCAAGGTCCGGTGAAGGACCCGGTAAAGATGTGCCTGCCGGTTGTTTCATAACCCGTAATAGATGTATCGTCCTGTAAAATAAAAGTCTGCTGACTAAACGCGGCACAAAGGTATTAAGCGGGAGCACAACCCGGCGCAAAGATTTCGTTAAAAAATCAGGGGGCCGTAAATCCCAGCCATTCCAGGTTCATATTGAAGATATTAAAATTACCCTGGCTGTTGGGTATAAGGTATTGTTCGGTAAACTGAAGGTCTTCCCCGAACAGGTTATAGCCTCCTTCTGAATTGTACACGAAAATTCCCTTATAGTTCATGTGTATGTCAAAATACAGGTAAAGTTTGCCTTCAATGGCCTCCATGGCATAGCCGTCGGGCTCGGCCTCCGTGGTGTAGATGAAAAAGGCGGGCCGGGTGCCGTATTTCGGGTCCAGCCGGGTATTGTAGCGCGGACTGATATCCGGGTTTATGTCGGGGTTGAACGAAGGCTCGAAGGAGGGATTAATGGAGGGATTGCTGTTGGGATGAATGCGGCTGTTGAACGTAGGGTTCAGCGTTGCATTGAACCTGGGGTTTATGGTACTGGTCAGCTGCGGGTTTATGTAGGTGTTGCGCAGCGGATTCACCTCGAACACAAATTTCGGGTCCTGGCGCGGCATGGGTGTTACCTGGGCCTGCAAGCCGTTCAGCTGTAATATTGTAAAGGCAATAGCGGAACAAAGGCTCTTTTTAAGAAAGAGTTTCGCTATTTTTGTATTCCGGATGAACAGGTTTAAGTTTAAGATCATACGCAAAAAGCTTTTTAAGCGCTTCATGTACAAATATCGTTTTAAAATTGTAAACGAAAGTACATTCGAAGAGCTGGCCTCCTTCAGGCTGTCACGTATGAACGTATTTGTAGGCGGCGGTATTGTGGCCCTGCTGCTTATTTTCGTCACCACCATGGTCATTGCCTATACTCCCCTGCGCGAGTACATCCCCGGCTATGCCGATGTAAGCATCCGCAAGCAGGCCCTGCAACTGAGCAAACGTACCGATTCCCTCGAGATCGCCATGCAGGAAAAAGACCTTTTTCTCTACAACATCAAGGCCATTATCGACGGGAAACCGCCCGTGCGTTCCCTGCAGGCCATGAAGGACTCTACCCGGAACTATCAGCAGATCGAAGACAGCAAAAGTCCCGAGGACTCCACCCTGCGCCGCGAGCTGTACGAGGAACGGAAATTTAAGGTAGAAAAGTCCGAAAATAAGGATAAGCTATTTTTTTTCAGTCCGGTACGGGGTTCTGTTTTAGACAAGGCAAATATCCCGCTCGGGAAATACGGCATACAGATACGCCAGAACGGCGAAGACCCGGTAAAATCGGTTTACGACGGCGTGGTGCTCTATGACGGCTGGTCGCCTTATTCCGATTATTTCCTGATCATCATCCATCCCAACCGCTTTATTTCCATTTACCGCAACAATGCGGCCCTGCTGCACAAAGCGGGCGATGTGGTGCGCGCCGGTGAGGCCATTGCACAATGCAAGCCCGACCAGAGGGGCGAACGCGTACTGTATTTCGAACTCTGGCATAACAACGGACCTACAGACCCCGAAAACCATATCACTTTTTAGAACATGTCGTTAAAATCTGCACTGGGACTTATGTACGCACGCTTCGTCGTAAAAGGCATCCGCCGCGACGCCCGCAATGCGCTCAGGAACCAGGAGAATATCTTCCGAAATCTTATCCGTACCGCACGCAGCACGGAGTTCGGCAAGGACCACCGTTTCGAACGCATACAACGGTACGAGGACTTTAAACGACATGTACCCGTGGGCGATTACGAGCTCATAAAACAATACATCGACCGTGCCGCGGCCGGTGAACCCAATGTGCTCTGGCCCGGCAAGCCCAGGTTCCTGGCCAAGACCTCCGGCACTACTTCGGGCGTTAAGCTCATTCCCATTACCAGCGCCAGCGCCCCCTACCACGTACGCTCGGCCATGCAGGGCGTTTTCTGCTACCTTGCAGACACGGGCAGTGCCGACGTGCTCAACGGAAAGCTCATTTTCCTTTCGGGCAGTCCCAGGCTCAAAATGATGAACGGCATCCTGATCGGCCGCCTTTCGGGTATCGTGAACCACCTGGTGCCCGGATGGCTCAAGCGGAACCAGGTACCCCGGTGGAAGACCAATATCATCGAAGACTGGGAAGAAAAAGTAGAGGCTATCGCCGGTGAGACCATTCCGCTCGATATGCGGCTCATAAGCGGTATCCCGGCCTGGGTACAGATGTATTTCGAAAAGGTGCTCGAAAAAACGGGAAAAGAGACCATCCTGGAGGTTTTTCCCAACTTCAGCATATTCGTATACGGCGGGGTGAATTTTGAGCCCTATAAAGCCAAAATTTACAGTCTTATCGGCAAAGAGATCCCCAGCATAGAGACCTACCCTGCCTCCGAGGGTTTTATTGCCTACCAGGACACCCAGGATGAGCCGGGTATGCTGCTGCTGACCAATAATGGTATCTTTTACGAATTTATACCTGCCGACAGCTATTTCAGCGAAGACCCGGAACGCATAACGCTGAAAGACGTAGAACTGAATGTAAATTATGCACTTATACTCAATACCAATGCCGGGCTCTGGGGTTACAGCATCGGCGATACGGTAAAATTCGTGTCAAAGGACCCTTACCGCATCGTGGTCACCGGCCGTATCAAACATTTTATCTCCGCTTTCGGTGAACACGTGATCTCCGAGGAGGTAGATGCCGCTATGGCCCATGCCTGTGCACAGACCGGGGCAGAGATCTTCGAGTTCCACGTGGCGCCCCGTATACAGACACAGAACGAACTTCCCTACCACGAATGGTTCGTGGAGTTCACGAAGGAACCTGCCGATATGCAGCAGTTCAGGGACGAGCTGGACGCCGAAATGCGCCGCCGGAACATCTATTACGAAGACCTGATCGCGGGGAATATCCTGCAAAAGGCCGTTGTACGCGCTCTGCCGCGCAACAGCTTTATCGAATACATGAAAAGCAAGGGCAAGCTGGGCGGACAGAACAAGGTGCCCCGCCTGATGAATGACCGCAGCATAGCAGAAGAGCTGGAACAGGTTCTCTGAATTTACCCGGTCTTTTGTAGCCCGTTTTCACCGAGGTGATAACAGGCATCGAATCCGAAAGGAAAAATATCGGGCTGATGGGTGAAATAAACTACCGCCGTTCCATTCCTGCGGGTTTGTTCGTGAATGGTCTGCAGTACGCTGAGGGCCGTTTCCCGGTCCAGGTTGGCCGTGATCTCATCGCAGAGCAAAATTTTCGGTTCACAGGCCAGGGCCCGCGCCACACCGATACGCTGCCGCTGTCCCCCGCTCAGTGCATGCGGACGGCGGTCCAGTACATCGGCAGGCAGGCTCATTTTCCGCAGCCATTCCGCGGCCAGGGCCTTACGCTGTGAGGCTGTTACTTTTCCCAGGTAGAAAGCTCCTTCCGTAAGTATACGCCACACCGGCATAAAAGGCGGCAGGGTGCTGAAGCCGTCCTGGAAGATCAGCTGCATGAATGCCGGGATCTGTTCCCGGGTAAAAAGCGGATCGAGGGTCGGGTATGAAATTGTTCCACGTGTAACTTTTAGCTGTGCCGACAACAAGGCGGCCAGGGTCGATTTTCCACTGCCGCTTTCGCCGGTTACCCGGATGTATTCGCCCGGGTGAATATCCAGGCTCAGCTGTTTCAGTACCGGTTCGTAGGAAGAATAGGAAAAATCGATGCTATTGACAGAAATAAGCGGGTAGTCCCTTGTTTTATTTGATATAAGGTCACTTTTTTTAGCTTCATCAAAAAAATATGGGCTATTATTCTCTTTATCATTTAAATGTACAAATGAAATATCAAACTCGCGCAAAAGTTGAATATCGTGACCAGCCAGCAGGACCGTACGTTTTTTTTCGGAACAGTAGCGGGTAATTATGTTAAGTAAAAGCCGGGCATTGGCAGGATCGAGTGCCGAGGTCACCTCATCGAGCAACAGGAATTCCGCTTCACAGAAAAGTCCGAGCAAAACATTGATCCGCTGTTTCTGTCCCCCGGAAAGTTCAAAGAACTGTTTTTTCAGAACCGAAACATCCAGCTGCAATTCGTTCAGCTTTTCCCGGATATCCTGTTCCCTTTCCTTTTTACCCATTCCCGGATGATGCCGGTCCCAGGTCTCATACAAAAGCTTGTCTACCCGCAGCACAGGGTTCAGGGCCGCGGAAGCATCCTGGAAAACATACACCACATTTTTCCCGGGTTCAGGAGCAGGTGTAACAACGCCTGTGACATGCAAACCCGGAGGAAGAATATCTGCGATGGCCTGCATCAGTAAAGATTTGCCTGCACCGCTTTCCGACACCAGGCAATAGATACGGCCGGGCTCCGGGGCCAGGTCAAGCGCCGGGGTAAGCGCCCGGTCCTTTTGCCGGACCTGCAGGTGATGGATCACAGGCAGCATGCCTTACAGGGGTTTTGACTGAAAGTCTTTCGGGTAAATGGTAATATTCAGCTTACCATAGCCATATTCGGCCGATTCGTCCTTCATTTCGATCACCGCGTTACCGCCGGTCTGCGAAGGGCCCATCCAGACGTACACACCCATCTGTTGCTGGGGTTCGCCGAACTTTTTGGAATAATAGCCTTTGAATTCCTGCGTAAGCGTATCCGCCTGCCCTTCGCTGCCCAGGAATACGTCCATTTCTATCTTCTGCAGGGCATTGCCGCCGAAGGTATATTTCAGGTTCAGGGCACGTTCCTCGGGCAGCTTATAGTCGTAAATAAGCGCGTATTTATTGCTCACCACCAGGGCAGAATCGTATTCCATCTGGCGTACTACTTCGGGATCATCGCCCAGGTCGGCGCCACGCACCAGTCCGGCGGAATCCTTCAGTACGGTCTCAAAAAGGGAAAATGTGGCCGGGGCTGGTTTTACCGGGGCTTTCGATCCGCAGGAACCAAGCATACCGCCTGCGGCAACTATCATAAAAAGTCTGTACAGTTTCATATTCTAAAGGTAATGAATATACGTTTAGCGACCCAATTTAATCAGCAAAACAGAGATATCTGCCGGCGATACCCCGCTGATCCGGCTGGCCTGGCCCAGGTTCTCCGGTTTGATCCGGCTCAGCTTTTCGCGGGCTTCCATAGACAGTGCAGGCAGTCCGTGGTAATCGAAGGCCGAGTCCAGCTTCACATATTCGAGGCGCTGCATCTTTTCTGCCATTTCACGTTCGCGCTGTATATAGCCTTCATACTTGATGAGGGTCTCTGCCAACTCGATCTCGTCGCTGTACAGCGGACGTTCCAGTCCTTCTGCCAGGTCTGTGGCAATGGTGTCCAGGGCCATCATTTCTTCAAGGAATACGTTCGGCCTCGACAGTACTGAATCCATTTTTACTTTCTGCCGCAGGGGCATAGAGCCTTTCGATTTCAGGTAATTGTTGAGCTGCTCCGGCGAAACGCTGTACTGCATAATATTTTTGCGCAGACGTTCTACCATGGCTTTTCTTTCTGTAAAAACAGCGTAACGGTCATCTTTTACAAGGCCTACGACCCTACCCTTTTCGGTAAGTCTAAAATCGGCATTATCCTGGCGAAGCAGGATGCGGTATTCCGCCCTCGAAGTGAACATACGGTAGGGCTCTTCGGTACCTTTGTTGATCAGGTCGTCGATAAGCACACCGATGTAGGCTTCTTCACGTCCCAGGACCAGGGGTGCTTCTTCGTTCAGCTTCAGGTGGGCATTGATCCCGGCCATGAGACCCTGGCAGGCGGCTTCCTCATAGCCTGTGGTGCCATTGATCTGTCCGGCAAAATAGAGGTTCTCCACCAGTTTGGTCTCCAGGGTATGGCGGAGCTGCACGGGCGGGAAATAGTCGTATTCGATGGCATAACCCGGGCGGAACATCACGGCATTCTCGAAGCCCGTGATCTTGCGCAGGGCTTTATACTGCACTTCTTCAGGCAGGCTGGAAGAGAAACCGTTCACATAGATCTCTACGGTATTACGGCCTTCAGGTTCTACAAAAAGCTGGTGGCTGTCCTTATCCGAAAAGCGGTTGATCTTATCCTCGATAGAGGGACAATAACGGGGTCCCAGACCTTGTATGCGTCCGTTGAACATCGGCGATCTCTCGAAGCCGGTCTTCAGGATATCGTGTACTTCCTGGCTGGTATAGGTTATATAGCAGCTTATCTGGTTCTCCAGCGGCGGCGTATGCATATACGAAAAGCGAGAGGGGTTGGGATCGCCTTCCTGTTCGGCCATGACGGCATAGTTGAGAGAACGTCCGTCCAGGCGCGGAGGTGTACCGGTCTTCATGCGGCCGGATTCAAAGCCCAGGGATTCCAGTTGAGCGGTAAGTCCATAAGACGCCTTCTCCCCTGCCCGGCCTCCTTTAAGCTGCTTTTCTCCTATATGGATAATGCCATTAAGAAACGTGCCATTGGTAAGCACTACGGCTTTGGCATGGAAGTGTTGTCCCATGGAGGTAATTACACCGTAAACTCTTTTATCTTTTACCAGGAGTTCCACTACGGAATCCTGCCAGAAATACAGGTTCGGGATGGCTTCCAGCTGCATGCGCCACTCTTCCGCAAAGCGGGCCCGGTCATTCTGGGTACGCGGACTCCACATAGCGGGACCTTTGGAGCGGTTCAGCATACGGAACTGGATCGCCGTTTTATCACTGACGATCCCGGAAAGTCCGCCCAGGGCATCGATCTCACGCACGATCTGGCCTTTTGCTACCCCACCCATAGCCGGGTTGCAGGACATCTGGCCTATTTTGGTCATGTCCATGGTCACGAGGAGCACTTTGGAACCCATATTTGCGGCTGCGGCTGCGGCTTCATTTCCCGCATGCCCGGCGCCCACTACGATTATATCAAATTCAGAAAACATATATCATTGTTTCACGTGGAACAATTCTCTATCCATTACAAAATGTTTCACGTGGAACATCACAAACCGATAAAGAAAACCACGATAAAGATTACTAAGTGTACAAAGGTAATAAAAAGCTTAATGAGTGCACTCACTACGAAACCGATCGTGCTACCCACTGAAGACTTGAGCGATTGTTTCCATCCCTGGTTCCTGGCCGACTCTCCGGCAAAGGTTCCTACAAAAGAACCGATAATGCTGCCCCAGAGTCCCCAGTATAAACCAATGATCTGACCAATACCGGCACCAGTAGCTCCCATTTTTGTTCCACCGAACATTTTAACGGTAGCCGAGGGAATTACATAATCTACCACGATCCCGATCACGGTAAGTAAAATGGCAAGGGTCCACCCGAACCAGCCCAGCGAAAAGGTCGGACCCGCAAAATGCAGCATTACCAGTCCTGCCATGCTGATCGGCGGACCCGGCAATACCGGCAGCACCGATCCGGCCATACCCAGTAATACACAGATGAATCCGCATACAATAAGTACAATGGTAATCCATTCCATATTTAAAATGCATTTAATGCTTTGTCTTCTTCCCGGCGCATTTCTGCCTCCTGAGACGGACTCTTGTCTTTAAAACCCACCAGGTGTAAAATTCCATGCGCCAGTACCCGCTTCATTTCACTCGCAAGCGAAACGCCAAAATCGGATGCATTCTCACGCACCCGGTCTACACTGATGTAAATCTCCCCTACGATCTTTTTGCTCTTCATATTTTCACGCAGGTCGAACGTAATGATATCCGTATAGTAATCGTGATCCAGCGAACTTCGGTTTATCTCCAGCAGGAAATCGTCGGAACAGAAAATATAGCGCAACTCAGCCACGGAATACCCGTGCGTTTTCGCCAGGGACTGCAGCCAGCTCTTAATTCGGGTCCGTTCCTTTAACGGAATGGAAACATCAGCGCTGTGAAATGTGAGCGGATTTTTTTTCATCGTGAAGGATGTACTGATCGGAAGTGCAAATCTACGCATCTTCCGCCATCCTTGAAAGCGATATCGTCTGCCAGGCGGCGCATCAGGAAAACTCCCCGGCCATTCGGCTGATCGATAAAACAGGGATCCGTCGGGTCCGGAAGATCATCCGGGTCAAAACCCGTTCCCGAATCCTTTACAGAAAAAGTATGTATATCGCCGTCTATGGCGTATTCAATTTCAACTTCTTTGCCCGGATCGCATTTTGATCCGTGTTGGATGGCATTATTCACCGCTTCGGTAAGCGCAATAAGTATACGGCCGAATTCTTCTTCGCGGGTGCGGATATCGGGCAGAGATTCCTGAATGAAAGACTCCACTTTTCCGACATTCTGAATTTCGGCGGGAAATACTATTCTATTCACCAGAGACGAGGGCATAAAAACGTTATTATCCATTTAACAGATTTGCAACCCAGTATAATACGTAAAAAACACGCTGAGGTTGCACTAAATTGAAGATTTGTTAAAGTAAGACTGCACCTTCTGACGGTAATACGGCACAAAATCGGCAGGTACCGTACGTAAAACGTCCTTCATCCCCTCCTGCAGCTTTTTCCACTCCAGGTACTTTTCAATATTGTCCGGGATCAGGTCGTCTGCCGAATTACTCTCCCGCTGCTCATCCTCGTCCTGCTCTCGCAGGGCTTTTTCACTTTCGAGCATACGCGAGTAAATATCGTTGTGCCGGCGCATCGTTTCGGCAGATATCTTCTTGTTGTAGAAGTCCGTTTCGTTCTCTTCCATTTTCTTTGCCAGCTCCTGCATCATGCGCTTCTGTTCCGGATCGGCCGTTTTCTCGGCCAGTTCCTGCAACATCTTACGCAGTTGTTCCTGCTGCTGGGCCATCTGGGCAAACTCTTTGCTGTTCTGTCCGTTCATGCTGTTGCGCTCACCCGGCTTGGGCTGACCGTCCTGGCCCTGCCCCGATTGGCCGCCCGGCTTCTGCTGCCCTTCCTTCTGCTGCTTACTCATCTGCTGGGCCATTTTCTGCATCTGCTCGCCCAGCTTCTGTTGCATCTGCTGCATCTGTTTCATTTGTTCCGAAGAGGAAGGGCTGCCCTGTCCCGGTTTTTTGCAGGCCTTATTGCCCATGCTGCTCCCGCCCTTTTTCATCATCATCTGTTGCTGGGCATTCTCGATACTCTCCGAAAGCATCAGGGCCAGGTTATTGATAGAAGCCATGGCGTACTGCTGCTGTGTAGAAGCATTCGGAACGCGGCGCTCTGCCAGGAAAGAGACCGCATCGCTCATACCCCTTTTTACCGTAGCGATCTCCTTGTTGATCATGCTGCTCAGGTTCACCTGGCGTTTGCTCAGGGCAAAAAGGCTGTCTTCGATCACGCGGGCATCGTCCTGCAGCTTGCGTTGCTTGCGGGTAATTTCCTTGTAAGCCGGACTGTCCATATTCACCTTGCCCAGGTCGGCGATCAGGTTCTCCTGCTGGAAAGAAAGCTTCAGCAGGTTGTCGAGCAGGCGGCGCATACTTTCCAGGTCCTCTTCCTGGTTATTGTCTTCCATTTCCTGCTGTTGCTGCTGCAGGCTGTTGCTCAGCTGCTGCATCTGGTCGCCCGCGTTCTGCTGCGATTCGGAGGCTTTTTTGTTCTGCCCCTTGCTCATGTTCTGCTGGCTGTTCTGCTGTTCCTGCTGTATATTCTGCTCCTGCTGGTCGGTATTCTTTATCTCTTCGTTCGGCTTTTCGAGCTCTGAATTCTTTTTCTCGATCTCGTCGAGCTGCTTACGTACATCTTCAAATTCCCTGCTGATCTCTTCCTGCTTTTTCATCAGTTCCTCTTTCTTCGCCTCGTCGTTCCCTTTGCTCTTCTCGGTCTCTTTTGCCAGTTCCTTCTGCTTTTCGGCCAGCTCGTTCAACTGCTCGATAGTTTCCTTCATCAGTTGTTCCAGCTCCATCTGCTTGTAGAGTTCCAGGGTACGTTCCAGCTGTTTCTGCAGGTCCTCGGAATTGAATTTCATGTCCTGCAGTTTCTCCTGTGCCTTTTTCGGGTCTTCGGTCTTGTTCAGCTCTTCCAGCTTCTTCATCAGCTCTTTGAACTCTTCGCTCATCAGCTCGTCGATCAGCTTCTGCAACTGTTCATCCTTCAGGCGTTCCTCTTCCGACTTCTCAGAGAACTGGTCTTTTTTGAAATTATTGATCTCGTTCTCTTTCTTCAGGTCTTCGATCTTTTTCTCCAGCTCTTTCTGCTTTTTCAGCAGGTCTTCGATGCGTTTCTTATCCTGCCAGTCCATATTCCGTTTTTCCAGCAGCTGCCGGTTCAGTTTTTCGGCATCGCGCTGCAGTTCCCGGGCTTCTTTCACACTTTCGGTAAGGCTGTTCTTTACAGATTGAGAAGCCTCGGAGTTCTGTTTACGCAGCTCCTCCTTGGTAGGAATTTTATATATGCGTTTCGCGCTTTTGGTGGTCTTGCTGCCATTCACCCCGTCGTTATCCGAAATGGTGAAATAATAGTGCACCTTATCGCCGGGTTTCGGGTCCAGCTCACGGAAATTGAAAGCGTACAGGAAGGCCTGTTTCAGCGAACCGCTCTGCAGACCGATGGGACGGCTTTCATACTTTGCCGGTTCTCCTTCGCCGGAAGTAATACCGTAATGAAAGGCAAGCCCGCGGAAACCGTAGTCGTCCTGCACATTACCCAGGAAATAGAACATGGTGCTCACCACGCTGTCGGCACGTTCCTGCACGTCGATGAGCGGGAACTGATCTTTCAGCACCGAAATGGTGTATTTAAGCGTATCGCGGTTGGTAATGCCGCTGTGCAGGGGCAGAATGGCGTATGGCAGCGTATTGTTCACGCGGCGGCGGAAATTGAACGATGGTCCGCCCGAAAGCACCATTACACTGTCCTTTGAGGTCTTTACCCAGACCTTCTGCGTGTTTTTGGTATACATAAACCAGGAAAGCACTGTTCCTTCGGGTACCAGCAGATCGCCTGTACCACTGAATTCTTCGGGGTTCCGGTTCAGGTAGGCCGGGTATTCCGCTTTAATTTTGAAACCCGTGACGGCTGCACGCGGATTCACCCGTACTTCGTAAGTATCGCTGTAAAATCCGTCGGCAAAAAAGCGGAACGTAAAATTCTTGCGTACGTTTTTGAATGTATATACGAAACTTCCGTTCTCCCCTGTACGCATGCGGAACTGTGCACCCTCCGACTCCACGTACACATCTGAAGGAACAACGGAACCTTCGGTCTTCAGTTCCACTTCCAGGTCGGCATTCTCTTCGGCTTCCAGGTCCGCGTTCAGTATACGAAAAGCAAAAGGCGCTTCGGGTTTGAATTCCCTGCCGAAAAGCACCAGGCGCTCCGTACTTTTGGTAAGCACAGAGGGCGCCAGGAAAAGCAGCAGGAAGGTAACGATCACGGGGATCACCGCCCAGCGCAGGTAACGGCGGTTCAGCGAATAGTCCACAGCTTTGGTAAAAGGTACCGGACGCAGCTCCGCCGTGCGTTGCTCAATGGTAGCGATCAGCAGGCTGTTCCCCGATTCGGAATCCAGGCTTTTTTTCAGCTGCAGGGTATTCAGCAGCTTATCCTTTACCGGTGCAAAATGTGTACCGATAATGGCCGCGGCCTGTTCGTGGCTAAGTGTTTTACCCAGGCGGAACAGCCCGGAGAGCGGGATAAAGATGTATTTTACCAGTATGGCCAGGAAAGCCAGCGCGAAGGAAAAAAACAGGATGGTGCGCACTATCGTACCAAAACTACCGAAATACTCCAGTACACTTACCGAAAGCCAGAGCGTAAGGCCCAGGCCTACGGTGTAGATAGAACCACGTAATAACTGGTTTTTATAATATTTGCGGATGAACGCATTTAACTTGCCGATAAGTTCGTTATAAGCCTGCATATATGAAGTATAACGTAAAATTTAAGGAATATATACAAATGTACGTATAAAGGCACCAAAAGTTCAAATTAAATAATGGATCGAATTGCTTATAAACTAATACCTTTGCAAACTGAATATCCCTAAACAGACACACATGAAAAGGAACCTGTTTTACGTACTGACCGCCGCCCTGCTGCTGAGTGCATGCGGCGAAAAGCCCGTTACCCTGCGCATGAACCTGCAGCCCGGCCAGGAATATGAGATAGCTACCGTGGCCGAACAGACCGCTTCCATGACCATCTATAACCAGGAAATAACCTATACGCAGCTCATAGACCTGAACCATGTGTTCCACGTGGATTCGGTACTGCCCGACAGCCAGTACCTTTTTAACGGCTACCTGAAAAGCGTGCGTATGGAAGTGCTGCCCAAAAGCAACAAGGGCCTGGTACAGGGTTTTGTGTACAACAGCGAAAACGCTTCGGAGAACAAAGGCTCTTATGTTTCTTTCTCGTACATTTTCAGCAAGTTCCTGAAAAAACCCTATGCCGTACGTGTGAACAACCTGGGCGATGTGCTGATGAACACCAAAACGGAAGTGATCAGATCTATCGGTATCGACACGGTGGCCGAATCGAAAGATGCCCTGGAGGACGATTTTACCACCCTGTTTGCCGTAATACCCAAAAAACCGGTGCGCGTGGGCGATACCTATGAACGCAACTACACTTCCGGAACGGATAACCACATGGAATGGCAGAATAATTATACAGTAAAGGAAATTAATGATAATGAGGTGATCGTAGACTTTAAAGGTACGATCAAAAGTAAGGAGAACCATGCGGGACAGGCCACTTTTACCGGTGAACATTCCGGCACCATGCATATCGCGCGCGAAACGGGACTGGTAAATTCTTCCGCCACCAGCATGAGCATACAGGTAAAAGATGACGGCGGAATAAATGCTGCACCTAAAATCTCAGGAAAAGTAACGTATAATTGCAAAAAAATTAAGTAACCGATATCAGAATTATGGCATCTGTGCAAATTAAACAGGTTTTGAAAGACGGGGCTCCCGGCACCGTTCTGACACTTAAAGGCTGGGTAAAGACAAAAAGAGGAAGTAAGAATGTAAATTTCATTGCACTGAATGACGGGTCCTGCTTTGACAGCATACAGGTGGTGGCCGATATCGAAAAAATAGGCGAAGATCTGCTGAAGCGCATCAGCACGGGGGCCTGCCTGGCCGTTACCGGCACGCTGGTAGAAAGTCCCGGGGCCGGGCAGAGCGTGGAGATGCAGGCCACACAGATCGAGATCTATGGCGAGGCCGATCCCGAAACCTTCCCGCTGCAGAAAAAAGGTCACACGCTGGAATTCCTGCGCGAGATCGCTCACCTGCGTCCGCGTACCAATACGTTCGGCGCGGTATTCCGCATACGTCACAACCTGGCCTTTGCCATTCATAAATATTTCAACGACAACGGGTTCTTTTACCTGCATACCCCGGTGATCACGGGCAGCGATGCCGAAGGGGCCGGCGAAATGTTCCGCGTGACCACCCTGGATGCGCAGAACCCGCCCCTGAACGAAGAAGGCAAGGTAGATTTCACCCAGGACTTTTTCGGTTCGGAGTCGAACCTTACCGTTTCCGGGCAACTGCAGGCCGAGACCGGGGCCATGGCGCTGAGCCGTGTGTATACCTTCGGGCCTACCTTCCGCGCGGAGAACAGCAACACCACGCGCCACCTGGCCGAGTTCTGGATGATAGAACCCGAAGTGGCCTTTAACGAACTGGAAGAGAACATGGACCTGGCCGAAGATTTCCTTCGTCATTGTGTGCGTTACATCTACGAAAACTGTGCCGATGACCTGGCCTTCCTGAACAAAATGTACGACAACGAGCTGCTGTCGCGCATGGAATTCGTTATCAACAATGCTTTTAAACGCATTACCTATACCGAAGCCATAGATATCCTGCAGAAAAGCGGGCACAAATTCGAGTTCCCGGTTTCCTGGGGACTGGACCTGCAGAGTGAACATGAGCGTTTTCTCGTGGAAAAGCACTTTAAATCGCCTGTGATCGTTACGGACTACCCCAGGTCCATCAAGGCCTTTTACATGCGCCTGAACGAAGACGGAAAGACCGTACGCGCCATGGACATACTGTTCCCCGGTATCGGTGAAGTGGTAGGCGGAAGCCAGCGCGAGGAACGCTACGATAAACTGCTGGAACGTGTAAAAGAGCAGGGTATACACGAAGAAGACCTGTGGTGGTACCTGGAGCTGCGTAAGTTCGGAACAGCCCCGCACAGCGGCTTCGGACTGGGTTTTGAACGTATGATGCTGTTCGTGACCGGTATGGCCAATATCCGCGATGTGATACTGAGTCCGCGCACACCCGGCAATGCCAAATTCTAAGACCATGTTCACCGGAATTGTAGAGACACTGGCGCAGATCACTGCCATACGCAACGAAGGCAGCAACCGTACCTTTGTGCTGAAAGCTCCGATACAGCCCGAGCTGAAGATAGACCAGAGCCTGGCACACAACGGCGTTTGCCTTACCGTAGATGCCCTGGGTGAAGACTGGTACAGCGTAACCGCCATACAGGAAACCCTGCAGCGCACCACCCTGGGCGAATGGAAAGAAGGCGACCGCGTGAACCTGGAACGCTGCATGCGTGCCGACGGACGACTGGACGGGCATTTTGTACAGGGTCATGTAGACACTACGGGAGTCTGTGAAAGCATTACCGACCGTAACGGCAGCTGGGAATTTGTGATACGCTACGATGCTTCAGCACCTGAATATATTACCGTTCCGAAAGGCAGCATTACGGTGAACGGCACCAGCCTTACCGTGGTAAAAAGCGAGACCGGACTTTTTAGTATAGAGATCATTCCATACACCTACGAAAATACCGTTTTCCGTTACCTGGCGCAGGGACAGAAAGTAAACCTGGAATTTGATATACTGGGCAAATACTTAATACGTTATATGGAACAGAGAAATCGTTAAGCTTCTCTCCTTCCGTTGAAAAAAGTATTCGTATATGCATCAATCACATTTCTTTCCTGTGTTGCATCCTATGCACAGAAAGATATATTTCAGCCGGAGACCGGTTTCAGTATTACGCCCAATACCCGTTACAGCTTTTCAACGCCGGATAAAAGCGTACAGATAAAAAGCCGGCCGGCCGAAAGCGCATTCCTGGGCTTCCGTTATCACCGGCAGCTCAAGGAGGTATTGTATCTTCATACGGGGATCGTATACAGCAGCATTAACCACCGGCACCGGTTATTGTACAGCAAAGACGGACACCGGTATAAACAGAGCTTCAACAACTGGGGCAGCGGTTTTTGCATAAAGCTGCCCACGGGACTGGAGGCACGGGCCGAAATAAACAGCAGGCACTCGCTCAGCGCAGGTTTTTCGCTGGTACCCGTTTTCCTGGCCGGGAGCCAGAACGCCGTGAACACATTCGTACAGGACCTGGCCGGTGAAGAGCTGCAGATACTGAACTACGTGCGCGGGGAAACGGGCTTTTTTCAGCTCTTTGCCAGCCTGCGGATAAACTATAATTACCACACTTCGCCGGAAAAGCGCCTTGCTTTCTTTTTCGCCTTTGAACCACAGATCACCCGGGCCACGCATCATACACGCATTACGCTTATGCCCGGGAGCGCACAGGAAAGCACATTCCTGCCCTTCCTGAACAACAGCAGTGTGCAGTTCGGCATCGGGTACGGCATCTCCAGAAGCCGCTGATAAATTCTGAGCTTAGCCCTTTTTCTGTTTTTTACGGTTATCCGGTAAAAACATGGCAAGGCGTGCCTTACGCGATTGCGGGGTTTCCAGTACCTCGAGCTTGATATCGGTACGGCCCATTTTCAGGAAACCCAGTTCCCGGGCCGATGCCTTGCTGAGGTCGATAAAAGGTGAAGAAGTGACCGGCAGACGGTCATTGATCTTCACTACCAGGCTTTTGTTGTTACGCAGATTGGTAACCTTGGCAATAGTCCCCATGGGAAGGAACTTATGTGCCGCCGTGAACTTGTTACAATCGAAGATCTCACCACTCGCGGTATAATTTCCCTGTAATACTTCTCCATACCATGTTGCTTTACCGTAATAGGTCTGCAATGCGTCCTGGTTGGGGGAGAAAGGCATTGTAGCAAACATTAAATACAGCAGTGTACTCATATTTCTTAATTTTATGGCTGGTAAAACACTTCTTTCAACTAAAATCGTGCCAAAAGTTTCACAAAGGAAGGGCTTAATACCATGCATGTCAAGTTTAACATGTTATATAACAACATTTTAACAGCCTGTTAAATGCCTGAAACCCGCTTCAATACAGGCATTCACGGGTGGAATTTCTCCAATTCCTGTTTCCCTGTGTACCGGTATAAATTACCTCTTTTTCCCTATGGAAAATGGGGTAAAAGTGAACGCGGACTCTGCGGAGGTATGGTCTTTTCGGCGCTCGATCTCTACCTGGCCGGTAAGCCGGTACCCCGCATACACACACTGAACACCGATGATTCGGACCCGCTTTTCCGTTACCTGGTACAACGGCTTTTCGACAGCTTTACTCCCTCCGATGTAGCACAGTATTACCGCCTGCAGCATCCCTGGTGCGGTAAAAGAACGCTGGAAACACACAGTACCAAACATCTGCAGGAAATTCTTTCAGGTCTGGATTCGGGGATACCTGTACCCTTTACACTTATACTCACACATACCTGGAACCCCGACCGCCTGGGCGAAAATCACCAGGTGCTGGCTACGGGATATTCTGTCGGGAATGAATATACCGAACTTCGTATATACGATCCCAATTACCCGGGCACAGACCGTTTTGTGCGGTTCACAAATAAAAAACCCGTGCACATCTCCATGCACGGGCAGCCTGTGCGGGCTATTCATAAAATGCAGTACACACGGCGCGAACCGCCTGTACTTTAGTTATTTCTTATTACTGTCCACCACCGGGCGCTTGTCGCGGTTGGCTATATCCCAGGCCGTATAGAATACCAGGCGCGTAATGTTCTCCATTTTGCCGTAATGCAGCTTTTCCGGCGTATCGGTAGGCTTGTGGTAATCCTGGTGCACACCGGTAAAATAGAAGATCACGGGTATACCGTTCTTCGCAAAGTTGTAATGATCGCTGCGGTAGTAAAAACGGTTCTTATCATTTTCGTCGTTAAAGGTATAGTCAAGGTCTATTTTCGTATATGCATTGTTATTGTTCTCATTGGCGGCATGCAGCTCAGAGCTCAGTTTGTCGCTGCCTATGATATATACGTAATTTGTGTCGTTCTCATGGTTTTTGTCCATGCGGCCGATCATATCGATATTGAGGTTACACACCGTATTTGCCAGGGGAAACACCGGGTTTTCGGCATAGTATTCCGAGCCCAGCAATCCTTTTTCCTCTCCGCTTACGGGCATGATCAGCACACTGCGGCGGGGTCCCTTACCGGCTTTCTTTGCCAGTGCAAAAGCTTCGGCTATTTCAAGTATGGCGGCGGTACCGCTGCCGTCGTCATCAGCACCGTAATACACATCGCTACCCTGTTTCCCCAGGTGATCGTAATGCGCGGTAATGATCAGCAGCTCGTCCTTCAGGTCACTGCCTTCGATATATCCCAGCACATTCTCCCCGGTTATCCGGGTATGTTTACGTTCCACCAGGATCTTTCCCTTTGCCGGGAACTCAAAAGAATAGGTCTTTGATTTCCTGCGGTACTGTTCGCGCAGGTAATCGTAGGTGTACCTGGGATTGTACGATGTGAACAGGGCAGAGGCCATCTCTTTGGAAATATAGAATACCGGGTACACATCCGGGCGTTCTTCGGCGGCATGCATGGTGCGGGGTTTCTCAAGCCAGTGCCCGTACTTTTCCACATCGTTGGAAAGGTTCTTGGCAATTTCGATCACGGCTACTGCGCCCTGGTCACGGGCCAGCTCCACTTTTTTACGGAAATCGGAGGTCCAGTCAGAAAGCTGTGCTGTACCTGTAATGCGGGAAATACCTGCTTTATCGATGGGCTCGTCTTCGAGTATGAGCACAATTTTTCCCTTTACGTCCAGGTCTTTGTAATCATTATACTTCATGGCATCTTCCCGTATCCCGAAACCTGCGAATACCAGGGAACTGAAGTCCAGGCGAAGGTCATTCACCGAATTGAAGCAGTAAAAATCCTTCATAAAGGTATAGGACACATTATTTATGTCCATAGCCACCGTGCCGGTATACTCTTCCTTCAGGGGGAACACCTGCAGGTAACCTACGTTCTCGATCACCGGGGGCAGGCCCAGCTGTACAAATTCATCCTGCAGGAACCCGGCACATTTTTTCTGGCCCATTTTACCGGTTTCCCGGCCTTCGAACTCTTCGCCCGCCAGTTTATAGACATAGCTTTTCAGTTCGGCCGAGGTAATGGAAGCGGCAAACGGGACCGCATCGGGAGAGGCCTGTGAAAAAAGGGATACCACGGAAACCGTGCAGGCAGACAGCAATACGCTTATTTTCTTCATGTATGTATAAGGGATGTTTAAAACTGTTCGATCTTTTCGATACGGCGTTCGTGGCGTCCGCCTTCAAAAGCCGTGTGCAGGAAGGCATAAACGATCTCGCGGGCCTGTTCTTCCGTAATAAAACGGGCCGGCAGCGCACATACATTGGCATTGTTGTGGGCACGGGCCAGCTCGGCAATTTCGCGTTCCCAGCACAGGGCACTGCGTATACCTTCGTGTTTGTTGGCCGTGATATTAACACCGTTCCCACTGCCGCACACCACGATACCAAAATCGGAGCGGTGACCGGCAACCGCTTCGGCCAAGGGATGCACATAATCGGCATAATCGGTGCTTTCGCTGCTGTGTGTCCCGAAGTCCTCCAGCATGGTATATCCTTCCTCTTTCAGAAAACGGATGAGGCTTTCTTTCAGTTCGAAGCCTGCATGATCGGCAGCAAAAGCTATTTTCTTTTCCTTTTCCATGGTATGGTGCATATTTGTGTGTACACTGTGTAAAAACTATTCAAAGGTTGTAAATAATCTGTGAATAACCTTCAAAAAAACGATTTTGTTATTCATTAAAATGGTTTATGAATATGAACAATCTGTCCTCCGGGTTGAAACTTATGGAAAGTTATGACGTACATCTAAGGGTGGTTTTTGACATGGCCGCGAAATGCAAAACAGGGCTTTTTATGAAGATCAGGCCTGTTCAAAGTGTGTGTTGATAACTCAATAATCCATTCATCCTTACTTTTTCATAGTCTGAAAACCTATTTGCAAATTGTTCAAACAATGCTTTTCTGTAAAAATACAAATTCCCGTCATATAAAGTTTACACAGAATTAACATACCATATAACTAAACCATAATTTTAATTTAAAAATACTATATGTTATTTATGAGTTCGGGAGTTTCAAACAAAATCATCAAAGTTCCGGGGCGCGCGCGGCAAAAAAGTGAACTTTGTACCCTTATATGTGTAAAACCCTATTAAGATATAGAGACAGCGATGGCAAAAATGACGTTTTTTAAAAATTTTCGCGCCTTCGGCGCGCTGTGCATCATTGTTCCGGCCGCGGCCTGGGGCATACGCAGCATTCAGCAAAACAACCTGCCTGTGGAAAAAATACATGATAACGGCCCCTACGATTCGGTATGGGTTAAAATAAACAGCCTGGAAGAAAAGGGCATGATCGCCGATGCGGACAAGAGAACGGAAGAGCTCTTCCGCAGGGCCGCCGCCGAAAAGAACGAGCTGCAGCTGATACGCGCCATGTTCTATAAAGGAAAATACCTGAACGAGCTGGAAGAGGACAGCCGGGCCCGCTTTATGGAAATACTGAAGGAACAGACCGAACTGGCCGCCTTTCCCACAAAGAACATACTGTACAGCATACAGGCCCGGATCCTGCAGACCTCCGTGCAGGCCGACTTTTATAACCTGGTACGGCGTAAGGAGGTGAATGATGCCTCAGACGATATGGATACCTGGACCCTGGACCGCTTTACCCGCGAAATAGACTCGCTGTACATGAGATCGCTCGAAAACAGCGCAGAACTGGCCCGGATACCGGTAAACCGATACAGCTACATACTCATGGGCGATAAGGAGACCGAGCCCCTGAGGCCCACCCTGTATGACCTGCTGGCCTTCCGTGCCCTGAGCTATTATACGGAACCCGGCACGTATTACGATGTGCCCGTGTACAGCAGCGGGGTTAACGATTCCCTGTTCTTTGCCGCGCCTGAACGCTTCCTGGACCTGAGCTTTGAGAAGGAAGGCTCACAAAAGGTACAGCGCGCCCTGGACCTGGTGCGCGATATTATGAAGCTGCACCGGGGAAAGAACAAAGAGGCCTTTGCCGATGCCGACTTTCAGCGTATAATGCTGGTGCGCCGCCTGGCTGCGGACGAAAAAGCGGGTGAGTGGTTCCGGGCCGCCCTGGAACGCCAGCTGAAAAGCTACCGCGAAAACCTGGTCTATCCCGATCTGCTCCTGCAGCAGGCCGTGCTGGACATGGAAGAGGGCAATGCCTACCGTAAGGAAGACCCCTACGATACCCGTAAGAACAAGCTGAACGAGGCCGTTGCCCGCCTGAAGGAGATAGAAAAAGCCTACCCGGGCGTATACGCAGGTTCCCGGGCAGAAGCGCTGCGCGGCGAGATCGAAAGCGCAATGCTGAGCAGCGATATGCAGCAGATGCAGCAGACCGCTTCGGCCATACTGCTGAAGCTGAACTACCGAAACATGGATAAGGTGAACATACGCATTACCAAAGTGAGCTCTGCCATCTGGGATAAATGGAATACGGATATGAGAGACTCTGCCCAGGTAGGGGAACTGTTGCGCGTACCCCCTGCGTATGAGACCATACAGGCCTTACCCGCAGACGGACTTCACCATGCGCAGAGCGCAGAGATCATGCTGCCGGGGCTTGACCAGGGCCTGTACCTGATGACGCTCTCGGGCCGCGGTATGTACGACGATAACCAGCAGCTCACCTATACGCTTTTCAGCGTGAGCGATATCGGGTTCTATACCCGCCGTGAAGGCAGCAGGCTGATGGTAAAAACCTTCGATACGAAAGGGCACAGGTCCCTGGCCGGGGCAAAGGTGCGCCTGTACAAGCAGCGCTGGAGCAACAGCCGCTATCACAGCGTGGCTGAAAAAGAGAGCACCAGCGGCAAGGACGGCTGGGCTGTTTTCGAGGCTTCGGACCGCTATGATTCCTACACGGCCGTGGAGATCATCTATAAAAAACAATCGGTGTACATTCCGATGCATGTGTATGCCGGCAAAGGTTACGAGTACAGCCGGCCCGAAGAGGCTGCCACTGTTCTTTTTACCGACCGTAAAATGTACCGCCCGGGCCAGACGGTGTTCTTTAAGGGAATACATTATCTCAGCAGCAGCAATGCGGCCGCTACCCGTGTGCTGCCCCGCAAAAAACTGAGGGTAAGCCTCCGGGATGCCAATTACGAGGAAGTAAGCCGCCTGGACCTGGAAACCAATGAATACGGCAGCATTGAAGGAAGCTTCAGCCTGCCTTCGTCCGGCGTTACCGGAAACTATACACTGGAGACAGACCACGGGTCCGCCAGCCTGAACGTAGAGGAATACAAACGCCCGACCTTTGAAACGAAGATCGATGCACCTGAGAAAAGCTATAAACTGGGCGAAAAGGTGCGCCTGAAAGTAAATGCCAAAGCCCTGGCCGGTTATGGAATTGGCAAGGCACAGGTGGTGTATTACGTGGAACGTACCGCATCTTTCCCGCGCTGGTGCTGGTGGATGCCTAATATGCCCGCTAAACGCATCGTAACGGGTACGGGAATTACGGACGCCTCCGGTAATTTTGAGCTGGAGTTCAGCCTGGACCCCGATCCTACGGTGAACAAAAAGAACGATCCCTCCTTCAACTACCGTATTGTGGCCGATATCACCGATGAGGCAGGGGAGACCCGCACGGCCGAATACAACCTGCGGGCGGCCTACAAAGCGCTGGAACTGCAGCTGAACCTGCCCGTAAGCGTGGATGTGAACAGTGATACCCTGCTGCGGATCACGGCGGCAAACCTGGCAGGCATGGTACAGGCCACCGATGTGGACGTAGAGATCGTGAAACTGCAGCAGCCTGCAGGCGCCAGGATGGCCCGGCTCTGGACCAAAGCCGATACGGTGCTGATCACGGAGACCGAATTCCGCAAAAATTTCCCGCATTCTGCCTGGGCCGAAGAAGACGTACCGGCCAGGATGAGAACGGAATACGGTATATACAGTAAAAAGATCAATACAGGCAGTTTCCGCGGACTGGCCATGAGCAGCCTGGAACGCAAACCGGAGCCCGGCTTCTACAAAGTTACCCTCAGGGCTACGGACAGCTATGGTCAGCCGGTAAAGACCGAACAATACGTAGAAATTACCGACTACAGCGCCAAAGAGCTGAAACAGGGCCCTATGTTCGATGTGGTGCAGGTAAAGACTCAGGCGGAACCCGGTGAGAAAGCAGAGATCCTGCTGCGCAGCGCGGCTCCGAATACGCTTGTGAACATACGGGTGATCCATAAGAACCGTACCCAGCAGTACACAGAGCTGAACCTGGGCCGCGAACAGCGTCGCCTGAGCTTTGAGGTACCCGAGAGCTACCGGGGCAATTTCACCATTTCGGTGACGGCTGTGAGCGCCGGTCGCTTCTACATGCAGAGCATACCGGTGTATGTGCCCTTCAGCAATAAGTATTTTACGATGGAATTCGAAACCATACGTAAGACCTTTTTGCCGGGCAGTCAGCAGGAGTGGACTCTCAAGCTTACCCCCAATAAGTATACTAAAACAGGTAAGGAAACACCGTTCAGTCCCGAAGTGATGCTGGCTATGTACGATGCATCCCTCGACGCCTTTGCCCCGAATGCATTTTCGGCGGAGTTCTTCGGTACAGATTATTATTACGACGATGCATCCTCGCCGATGAACGAAAATGCGCGGGAACAGGACCTGAGCAGTAACCGGAACGTACAGTCGTACCTGCCCAGACCGGAGTATTACGAGATCAATACCTTCGGGTACAACTATTACGGCGCACGCAGATACAGCTACGGCTGGGGCGTGGCTGCCGGAGCTCCCTCCATGCCGATGAGGTCGCGGAGCAGGGGAGACATCGTAAGCGAGGAAAAAGCGATGGACGGTCTTGCGGAGCAGGAAGAAAGCCTGGAAGCGAACGTTAAGAGACCGGGAGAGACCGGGAAGAAAGAGGAGGATCAGAGCGGCAAAGATAACGACGCACAGGCAGAAGCGCCACGCAGCAATTTCAACGAAACGGCTTTTTTCTTCCCGACCCTGCACCCTGCGGCAGACGGCAGGCTGAACATCAGCTTTAAAGTGCCGGAAAGTCTTACCCGCTGGAAGATACTGGGCCTGGCACATACCGCCGATCTGCAGTCGGCCGGCCTGGTAGAAGAGGTGATCGCCCAAAAAGAGCTCATGATCAGCACCTTTGCACCACGCTTCTTTAACGAAGGGGACGAACTGAGCTTCAGCGCCAAAGTGGTGAACCTTACCGAAAATACGCTCGGCGGCAAGGCTTCCCTGCAACTGTTCGACGGCATTACGGGCGAGGATATCAGCGCCCGGGCCCTGCTGCGCGAGGAAAAAGGCAGCTTCGACATGAAAGCGGGCGAAAGTGCACAGGTAAGCTGGCGGGTGAAAATTCCGCAGCAGATATCACTGGTCCGTTATGTGGTAAAAGCCGGCTCCGGCAGCCACAGCGACGGCGAAGAGGGCATCCGTCCCGTGCTCAGCACACGCATACTGCTTACCGAGGCCCTGGCCTTCGGCGTACGCGGCAAAGAGAGCAAAACCTTTACCCTGGCCCGCCTTAAAGACCTGAAATCGCCTACGCTGCGCAGCGAGCGCCTGGTGCTGGAGTTCACCTCCAACCCGGCCTGGTACGCCATACAATCGCTGCCCTACCTGATGGAATATCCCTACGAATGTACCGAGCAGACCTTTGCCCGCTATTATGCCAACAGCATCGGGGCACACCTGGTGAACAGCCGCCCGGAGATACGCCAGGTATTCGAAGCCTGGAAAACGGCTCAGCCAGCAGCCCTGCAATCGGCCCTGGAGAAGAACCAGGACCTGAAGAACGTGCTGCTGGAGGAAAGTCCCTGGGTGCAGGAAGCTAAGTCAGAAAGCGAGCGCAAACAACGCCTGGCCCTGCTCTTTGATATAAACCGCGTGGAGAACGAACGCCGCGGAGCCCTGAACAAGCTGGCAAACATGCAGCTTGCCTCCGGCGGCTGGCCCTGGTTTAAGAACGGCCGCGAAGACCGCTATATTACACAGCACATCGTTGCGGGCCTGGGTAAAATGAACCTGATGGGCATTGAAGATAAGGACGGAAAAGCCGCCCGCATGGCAGAAAATGCCCTCGTATTCCTGGATGCCGAAGTGGCCGCGGATTATGTACGTCTTAAAAAGAACCTGAGTGTAAAACAGATCGAAGAATGGACCCTTTCGCCACTGTATGTGCATTACCTGTACACCCGCAGCTTTTACCCGGAGCTGGCCGTTCCGGAAGCAAACAAAGAGGTAATGGCCTTCCTGCTGGATAAAGCCCGCAGGAACTGGCCACAGCTCGGTCGCCAGGAACAGGCCATGCTGGCCCTGTACATGCAGCGCAGCGTAAAAGACACCAGGCTGGCCAAAGATATTATGCTGTCGCTGAAGAACCGCGCCATACACAGCGAAGAGCTGGGCATGTACTGGAAAGGTATGCTGGCCGGGTATTACTGGTACGAGCAGCCGGTAGAGGAAATGGCCCTGATGATCGAGGCCTTCGATGAGATCCTGGATGATGCCGCCGGCGTAGACGAAATGAAGCTCTGGCTGCTGAAGAACAAGCAGACCAATGACTGGAAAAGCACCAAGGCCACGACCGAAGCCGTATACGCCCTTATGAAAAAAGGCACCGACTGGGTGATCACCGAAGGCCAGAGCGAGCTCAGCATAGGCACGGAAAAGATCGACATGACTGCGGTGAGGGCCGAGGCCGGAACGGGCTATTTCCGTAAGGAATGGCCGGCGGCGCAAATTAAGCCGGACATGGGCACGGTACAGGTTACGCAGAAAGCGGCCGTACCCGCCTGGGGCGCTCTGTACTGGCAGTATACCGAAGAAATGGACAAGGTAAGCGCCGCCGGTAAGAATTTTACCATACAGCGCAGCATGTTCAGGGAAGTACAGGGACGCACAGGCTCTAACGGGGAACCCGTAAATGAAAAGACCTCGCTGAAACCGGGCGACCGTGTACTGATCCGCCTGGTGTTCACCACCGACCGTCCGCTGGAGTATGTACACATCAAAGACCGCCGTGCCGCAGGACTGGAGCCGGAGAACGTGTTCAGCAGCTACAGGTACCAGGACGGACTTTCTTACTACGAAAGCACCCGCGATGCAGCCACACATTTCTTTGTGTCCTTTATCCCGCGCGGCACCTATGTGTTCAGCTACTATGCACGCGTAACGCACAACGGCGCCTTTTCGGGCGGCATGGCCAGCGCACAGTGTATGTATGCGCCGGAATTTACGGCACACAGCAATGGCTCACGCCTGAACATCAACGGAAAGTAAAAACGCTCACTATAACGTTTGCCATAGGGACGGGGATCTTCTTCGTCCCTATGGTGTTTTATAGGCTTCCACGAAGGCCGATACTTTTTCCGCGAAGAGTTCCGGGTGTTCAAAATGGGGCCCGTGCCCGCATTCGGGGAAGGTATACAACTGTTTGTGCGCAGGATCGGTGCCCAGCTGCTCATAGGTCCACTGCGACAGCGGAACGGGCAGTATGCCGTCGTTCTGTCCCCATAACACCAGCGAAGGTACCTGTATGGCATTCAGTTCCGGGGTGAAATTAATGCCGTCGGCAAAGGAGATATCCGTTTTGTCGAGCAGGAACGCAATGGAAAAGGGCGACTGAAAGAACAGCTTGATGTAGGGAATCTTGTTGATCAGGTTGAACTTCTCGAAATCGTACACATCGCCGCCCCCGGCGGAAACAAAAATGTAAGGCTCTATGTCTGAATACACCGGGTTCGGATTTTTGGCATACCATTCCAGGGCGTAGTTCCAGAATTCCGGGTCATCGCCCTGCTGCAGCTTTTCAGCGGCCTTGTTCAGCACCCATTGCTTTACGTACTGCATTTCAAGTGTATCGTTTTTCGAACCATCCACATCGATCCAGCCGTTTATACCCGACTGGTGATCGCCGCGGCCCAGGTAGGCCGTGCCCAGTCCGCCGCCCCAGCTATGTCCCAGCAGGAACAGGCTTTTAGGCTGGTACAGGTGCCGTATCAGCCGGATGCACTTTTCGGTATCTTCCACGAACTGGTCCACATTCAGGCTGCTTTTGGGCGGATTTCCCTGCGAAATGCCCGCAAAACGCTGGTCCCAGTACACAAGGGCGTACTTTTCTTCCAGCGCACGGAAAGCCTTCGACAGCACAAATTCATGCGCCGAAGCACCGGGGCCGCCGTGCAGGGTAAGTATGAACACCCCTGAACCTACATTACCCCGCACCCAGACCGGCATCACGGCCCCGTCATTTTCCAGGAAATAATAATCTCCCTTGCCGATAAATTCGTCTTTTTTACAGGCCGCGAAAAGAACGGCATGCAACAGTATAATAATGAGACTTTTGCGCATTTTACTTACGTTTGGGAAGGGTTTTTATGCGGTACGTTACCCCGGCCTGCAGGGCAAAATGAGGCAGGGCCAGGTTATTCACCGGTAGCTGCCAGAAGGCTTTGGGCCTGAGGTGCACGGCCCAGCGGTCCGGGTCGGTCTTTTTGCCGGCCGCGATCCAGATGCCCAGGGTCACCGAAGGCATAAAGGCCGGATTGCCGGAGGGAGAAACGCGTTCCACAGAACCCTGGTCGTTCACCTGGAAAAGTCCGTCGCCATTGTAAAAAGCCAGCATAAAGCCCAGGCCCAGGTACTGTTCCAGGGCGAAACGCCGTCCGAAGCGCTCGCGCAGCCCGCAATGCAGGTCGAACATAAAAGCATTGTGATTGCGCGGGTGGAAATAGGCCCCGACATCCGCCCGCATAGGCGTGGAGATGGAAGCCGTATGGTTTCGCACATATTCCAGGTTAAAGGTAAAACCGGGATGGGTGGCATTTTCACCGAACCAGGACACGCCGGTCCGGACCTCGTTCTGGGCGGAAAGCCCGCGCAAAAGGAAACAGCAAAGAGCGGTAAAAAGAACTTTTTTATGCATCGGGAAAGGATTTTTAGATGCTGCAAAGTTCTGTTCCAGTCGCCTGATTATGAACCTGTTTTTTGCGAAGTAGATAAAAAGGACACTGAAGTATATACAGGGAATGCCGGGGTATATAAACCCATCAGGGAAGGGGCGCGGCACTGATCCATCTGCGGAAGTCTGCCGCCTTTTTCTGGCTCACGATAATGCTGCCCGGGACCGCTTCGGTGCTGTTGATCTCAATTTTGCCGTTCTCGATGGCCCGGTAGGAACGTATGGCCGAAATATGCATGATCACCCGCCGGTTAATGCGGTAAAAATCAGGTTTCTGTAAGGTCTGCTCCAGGGCGTCGAGCGTACCGGATAGGCTGTACTTTTGTCCGTCTGACGTGTAAACCGATAAGTTTGTATCGTTTTTCACAACAACGCGGATCATCTCAGGACGTAAAGGGTACACATCGGCGCCTTTTACAGCGAGCAGCACTTCTTTGCGTCCGGGACCGGTTTCTTTCTGCAGCAGGGCCGAGACCAGGTAGTATCCATTGATGAGGGCGAGCAGCAGCACAGAAAAAGGATATTCATAATAGGGGAAGTACGATTCAAAGAAGGGCTGTTCCACCAGCAGCCCGAACATCAGCCAGCAGAGGCCGAAAAGCAGCACCGAAGGCAGCAGCCAGCCGAATATGCCCTGCAGGGCCAGGCGTTTGTAAAAAGCGCTTTTCCAGGGTACGCGGGCATCGAGCTGTATGCTGATATAGCGGATGCAGAGCCAGGTGCTGAAACCGATGGCAGAGCCCGCGGCCAGGTCACGCCAGAACCAGCCTTCGCGCATAAGCTGCGGCAAAGGATCGTTATTGAGGGCGATCACCGTGCAAACGATGACCGGTATGGCCAGGGGTACCAGGTATTTGTCTTTGGGATACATGCGTATCCTGCAAATATAATCAGAGCAGGCGTTTTTCGAGCTCGGCGCGTTTCCGGGCCTTGTTCTTACCGAAGCCCCAGGCCCGTGTAATGTTGAAACCCAGGTGAATATCGCCTTTCATGATATCTCCTGTGGTCTGGCGCAGGTAACCGCTGTCGTACATGGGCTGACTATTGGTGACCGTGATCTGGAACACGTGTCCGCCGGTATTGATCTCGAACCCGATGCCCGCACTGTTGCGGCTGAGACCATTGGGATTGTCGCCGATGCGGAAATGGTATTCGCCCGTAATGCTGAAGGCCGGGGTAATGCGGAAACGCGCTCCGCCGCCCATGAGAAAGAGCAGGTTTTTATCGGCCTTGGTGGGTACCATGTTGTAGTGCACCAGCGAAGGTGTAAGCTGTACCGAAAGCCAGTTGGTGAACTTGCGGGCAATGAGCAGCTGGTAGGCATAGCTCATGCGCTGCGAAAAGGTGGTGGGCCGTCCGTCAGAATACAGGGACCTGCGCCCGTCGATGGCGGCCGAGGCCATTACCGAAAGTGAAAGCGGGATCTGGCGTTTGCCCCTGGTCTGGCTCAGGATCTTGTACTTTACAAAGCCGTCCCAGGTCTTGAGGTAGGTACTGCGCCCGAAACCCAGGGTAAGATTGTCGAGGATACCGTATTCAAAGCCAAAGCGCATCGAAGCGGCATCGAGGCCGAAGAACTCAAAAAATCCGCCGTTTACTCTACCAAAACGGTGTTGAATGATAAACACGAAGGTGTTGCGCGGGTAGCTTTCAGTAGTGTGCATATTCACCAGGCGGGTACCGGCAAATGTGTCGTATACTTTTTCTCTTTCAGGCTTCGCAAGTGCCGTGCTGTCGGTCTTTTCCAATTCGTCGAGAAGTCCCTGCGACCAGGTATTTTGCAGCAGGAAGAGTGCAGAAAAAAGAAGTAGCGTTTTTTTCATATTTCATTGAAATAATGCGAAAGTTAGCAATGTTTTTTTCTAAATTGCTTTAAAATCTGCGCAACTGCGTGGACAAAAGTTTTAAATTCGGCGTAAAATCTAAGTCAATGGATGCCCTTCACTTCGTAATACTTGCCCTTATCGGGATCGCCGCCGGTCTGCTGAGCGGTTTTATGGGTGTAGGCGGTGGCATTGTGATCGTTCCGGCCCTGGTATACTTTATGGGTTCCTCCCAGCACCAGGCGCAGGGCACCAGCATTGCAGCCATTATGCTGCTGCCGGTGGGCATATTATCGGTACTGAACTATTACCGCGAGGGCAATGTAAATTTTGTATATTCGGGCATCATTGCCCTGTTCTTCCTCGTAGGCAGCTATGCGGGCAGCAAGTGGGTACAGGGGATCGATGCCTCCCTGCTGAAAAAGATCTTTGCCATCCTGATGATCGGGATCGCCGTTAAAATGCTTTTCGAAAAGAAATAAAGGACCATGCGGAAAAAAGGAGCGCTTTTTTTTCTTCTCCTGCTCAGTATAGCCGCCGTTTCCCTGCGGAACGTGCGCGGCCGGGACCAGGAGTTCAGGGCTCCGGAAAAACTCTCGGAATGGGGCTTTTTCAAAGGGGCGGCCGCTGACCTGGAACCCGCGGAGCATGCGCTTCTTTATGAGCTGAATACCCCGCTTTTTTCAGACTATGCCTATAAACAGCGCCTGCTTGTCGTACCCGCCGGTAAAAGCGTAAGCTATTCGGCAGACGAGGCCTTTGACTTTCCCGATGGTACCAGCCTGGTAAAGACCTTTTATTACCCGGCCGATTTCCGTAAGCCCGGCAGGGGCCGTCGCATCATCGAAACGCGAGTGCTGCATAAGGAGAACGGCGTGTGGAACTTTTATCCCTACCTGTGGAACGAGGAGCAGACAGAGGCCTATTACGACGTAAGCGGCACCGTAAAACAGGTAAGCTATACCGATCTCAATGGCAAAAAAAGACAGGAGACCTATGTGGTGCCCAATAAGAACCAGTGTAAAAGCTGCCACGAATTCAACGGGAAAAGTATACCCATTGGTCCGGCCGCCCGTCACCTGAACCGCCCGGTACAACATGCCGGTACAGAAGTATCGCAATTGCAGCTCTGGGAAAGCCGCTTCGGGCTGGACGGCATGCCTGCAGAGGCTGAAATTCCGAAAAATGCCGTGTGGAACGACGCGGCAAGCGGTTCCGTAGCCCAGCGGGCAAGGGCTTACCTGGACATTAACTGCGGACATTGTCACCGTCCGGGAGGGCAGGCCTCTACCAGCGGACTGTACCTGTACGCGCACGAGAGCGACAGCACCCGCCTGGGAATTAACAAACCTCCGGTAGCTGCAGGCCGGGCGGCCGAAAGTTTTCGTTTTTCCATTGAGCCCGGCTACCCCGAAAAAAGTATACTCATTTACCGCATGCGCTCGCTCGACCCCGGCATCATGATGCCCGAGGTGGGCCGCCGCCGCAACGACGACGAAGCCCTGCAACTGATCAGCGAATGGATCGCGGGCATGAAAAAATAAACTCCCCGGAATGGGTGACAGGCCCCCGCTAAACTTTGCATACCTTTGTACCTATGTTACTCAGCGAAGCCCCCGTCGGTAAGAAACTGCGCATCGAAGCCCTGCGGAACAATCCGCTGGAATCGCGCATGTTCCATATGGGCCTGCGCCCGGGAGTGACCCTGTCCGTGGTAAGGGCGTCCTTTTTCGGGGGGCCGCTTGCCGTAAACCTCGGAAGCAGTATTTTAGCGCTCAGAAAAGAAGAGGCCGCCTGGGTGGAAGTAAGCCCGGCCGGATAAACACAGATTGAGTACTCCGTTTCCACATACCATATTACTGGCTGGTAACCCGAACAGCGGCAAGACCACACTGTTCAACCTGCTCACCGGTCTGAGGCACAAGACCGCCAATTACCCCGGTGTTACGGTAGAAACGCGCAGCGGCAGCATTAAGCTCCTGAACGAAAACGGGGCTTTTGAGCATATTCCCTGCGTAGACCTGCCCGGCGTATATTCCCTGAACCCCGACAGCGCCGACGAAGAAGTAGCCGTAAAAGCTATCCGTGAACGTGCTGCCGGAGCCGCCGAAGCCCTGCTGCTGTATGTGGCCGACAGTACCAACCTGCCGCGCAGCCTCGACCTGTTCTTCCAGTTGCGGGCCCTGGGCTTTCGTATGGTCTTTGTGATGAATATGGCAGACCTGGCCGAACGATCCGGCATACAGACCGACACCACAGCACTTTCAGAATGGCTGCAATGCCCGGTACTCAGTGTAAACAGCCGGGGCAACAAGGCCGTGAACCAGATCAAAGACGCCATCCGGCAGGCTTCTGCCATCCCGCATGTGGCCCTGCCTTCGCCGGGGAACGAGGAGATCCGCCGCAAAACGGAAGAGATATGGAAAAGTCCGCGCATAAACTGGGCCGGCTTCCTGCAGAGAGCCGATACCTGGCTGATGCATCCCTTCTGGGGCGTACTTATTTTTATGGCCATCATGACCCTGATCTTTCAGTCGGTATTTGCCTGGGCCTCGTACCCTATGGACTGGATCGAAAGCGCCATGGCCTGGTTTACGGCACAGGTGGCCGATGCACTGCCGCCGGGCGTATTTACCGACCTGCTTACGCAGGGTATACTGGCCGGGATCACGGGCGTGCTGGTCTTTATACCGCAGATCGCCTTTCTCTTCCTGTTCATAGCCATTATGGAAGAAAGCGGCTATATGGCACGGGTGAGTTTTCTTTTCGACCGTTTTATGCGCCGTTTCGGCCTTAACGGCCGTTCTACCATCGCCCTGATCGGGGGGGCGGCCTGCGCGGTCCCGTCCATACTTTCGGCCCGCACCATTTCCAACAGGAAGGAACGTCTTATAACCATTTTCGTAACACCACTCATGAGCTGCAGTGCGCGTCTGCCGGTATATACCGTGCTTATAGCCCTGGTAGTGCCCGACGAACGTATCTTTATCTTTAACGTACAGGGCCTGGTACTGATGGGACTTTACCTGGCGGGCATCCTTGGCGCCCTGGGCACGGCCTGGCTGCTGCATCTCCTTTTCCCGGGCAAAGAGACGGGCTTCCTTATTATGGAACTGCCGTTTTACAAACGTCCGCACTGGACGGGCATTTTCGATACGGTAAAAAGCAAGGTGAGTACCTTTGTGTTCGATGCGGGGAAGATCATCGTGGCCATCAGCATTGTATTGTGGGTGCTGGCCAGCTACGGCCCGCCCGCCCGCATGAAGGCCATCGACGACCGTTATGCATCCCTGCCGCAGACCGAAGAGAACGAAAACCGCAAGGCTGCCGAGAAACTGGAACAGTCTTTCGCAGGCATCACGGGCAAGGTGGCCGAACCGCTGATCCGTCCGCTGGGCTTCGACTGGAAGATCGGGATAGCGCTTATCACATCCTTTGCCGCCCGCGAAGTGTTTGTGGGCACCATGAGCACCCTGTACAGCGTAGGTTCTGAAGATGAAACAAAGCTGACGGAAAAGCTCCGGGAACAAAAACGCCCCGACGGAACGCCGGTATTCACCCTGGGCGTATCGGCGGCCCTGATGCTGTTCTATGCCTTTGCCATGCAGTGTATGAGCACCTTTGCCGTGGTAAAACGCGAAACGCAGAGCTGGTGGATACCGGTGGCGCAGTTTGCCTATATGGCCCTGCTGGCCTGGGGAAGCGCTTTCCTGGCCTATGTGATCTTATCCTGAGATTATTTTAACGGCTTAGCAGGAAGGGCCGTACAGCCGTTGTCCCGGCATTTTCAAGACGTATAAAGTAAAGTCCGGGCGCCAGGTCGTTCACCGGCAGGCTGAAGTGGGCTTCCTGCGGCATTTTTACATCGCGCAGCAGCTTACCGTTCGCGTTGAGCACACAGATACGGCTGAATGCCTGCGGGGCCTCGATGTGCAACAGGTCAGAGGCCGGGTTGGGGAACAGCGAAAAGCCAGATAATGCACTTTCTTCATTGGAAAAACCGGGGCAGAGCACGAACTGTTTTCCCGGGGAACCTTCGGGGCAGCCGTCGAACCAGGCAGCAGGCGCACAAACGTCGTCGGCACTGGTAAAAAGCGTGTCCAGTTCCAGGGTATAGCCATTGCCGTCGGCGCCCTGCGGCCACTGGATATTATCGTTGTAATAGGTGGAATAGCGTATTTTACCGGAAGCGTCGTACAGGCGGATGCCGTCGCCATTGGCGCTGAAACCGAAGGGGACCGGGCCCACCTTGTTCAGTACCGAAGGATGCCGGGCCGAGAAAAGGGCAAGGTCCTGGTACACCACCAGGCGTCCCTGGGGATTCAGGATGGTGGATGGGGGGAAGGTATATACATTGAATTCGTTCTGGTCTTTCAGCTTCCAGCCACTGATATTGATACCCGAGTTGCTGAGGTTGCGCAGCTCGACCCAGTCGCCGGCATTGGCAGAGAGCGAAGAATTGTAATTGATCTCCGAAACGATAACGGTTTCGTTGGTGCAGGGCTGAAAGTCCGCCTTGGGACTCCCCAGCACACAGCCGCAGCGCCAGTTGGCCGGGTTGTTCGGATCGCCTGCCGGGTTAATGATCTGCAGGGTGCGGCCCAGGCCGTCGGCACATTTCGACCAGGGAACACTGTCGCCATAGGTAAACTGTACTTTAATGGTATTCGCATTATCGCGCAGGGTGATCTGCTCGGAATTGTTGCTGAACTCGAAGGGCAGAGGCCCCAGGAAGGATACGCCCGGGTAAACGGCGGCAAATTTACTGGTATTTTCCACCAGCACAATGAAGCCCCCGGCAGCGATGCTGGTGCCTGCGGGAAGGGTATAGGCGGGGTTCAGCACATTGCCGTCTTTCAGGGTCCAGCCGCCCACATTTACCGCAGCGCCGCTGTAATTGTGCAGCTCTATCCAGTCGCCCGAAGAATTAAGACTGTCCGAATGGTAATTCAGTTCCGAAACAGCTATCTGCGCATGCAGGCACAGGGCCGGCATCAAAAGCAGTGCCGTCTGAAAAAGGTTTTTCAGCATGTTGTTTAGTACAGTTTGTTACGATCAAAACTACTAAAAGTTTTCATTCATACGCATTTAAGCCACAAAGAGGCAGGAACTTCCGTATCGGCACAAAATTTTGCAACTTTGCAGGGCATGAAAGTGGTTTTGTATTTCGGCTCTTTTAATCCCGTGCATATCGGGCACATGGCCATAGCCAATTATGTGTGCGAATATGCGGACGTGGACGCGCTCTGGTTCGTGGTATCGCCGCACAACCCGCTGAAGCAGAAAAGATCGCTGCTCGACTCCCGCACACGCTTTCACCTGGTGGAGCTGGCCATTGACGACTATCCGAAAATGCGGGCCAGCGATATCGAGTTCGGCCTTTCACTGCCGTCCTTTACTGTACACACGCTTATGCACCTGCGTCAGAAACATCCGAATTACGAATTTCAGCTGCTGATGGGAGCCGATAACCTGGTTTCGCTGCATAAGTGGAAGAACTTCGAGTACCTGCTGGAGAACTTTACCATATGGGTATACCCGCGGCCCGGTGTACCGCAGGAGGCCTGGGACCGTTACCCGATGGTACAGTGGATCGGGGCGCCGCTTATCGAGATCAGCAGTACGTTTATCCGGGAAAGCATCGCACAGGGGAAGGATGTGCGGTTTTACATGCCCGCGCCGGTAGCACAGTACATAGAGGATATGCTGCTTTACCGCTGACGTTCATTCTGCGGCCCCTCAACTTCGGACTCTTGACTCCGGACTATTTACCAGCTAATATTCAGCATTTTAACCCGGGCCGTTCCGTCTGTATAGAAAACGGCGTATATTTTTTCATCGTCGCTGCTTACACCTTTGATCTTCAGCGCATTCACCCTGCCTTTTACGGTAAAAAGGTCTTTGTAGGTATAATCGGCCAGGTAACTGTCCATCGCGGCCCTGGCGGCAGCATAATCTTCGTCCATGGGGTAGCGGAAGGCTTTGGCCATGCGGTTGCGCACGGTGCTTTTCAGCAGCCAGGAGGCGGCTTTTACCAGTGCCTGTTTCGATTGCAGCTCATAATCGAAATTGTTCAGGTACAGCTCGCGCGTGGTCTCGTCGTAGGCGGGCGTCCCCTTCAGGAAAATGACGGAACGCAGGCTGCCCGAGGTTTTCACCTTGATAAATACCTCGCCGGCCTTGCCGAAGATCTCGATATCGTCGATTTTGATCTGTTTCTTCTTCGTGACGGGAAAAACGGTGTCTTTCAGTTCGCGGCGGGCAATGGCCGTAGCTTCTGTGAACGGTATCTCGATGGCCAGTTCCACGCGGAACGCGTTATCGTTCTTCTCCTTGAACGTGATGCCGGGCAGGGGTTTCAGGGGAACGGCAGGCATAGCGCCCAGCGAAGTGCTGATACCCGTGAGCAGGGCCCCGCTGATGGTCACATCTTCTTTACCGCACTGGATGGGGGCCAGGATAAATTCTTCGGGACTGAACCGGATCCAGGCATTGTAGGCGCTGTCGGCCAGCATGGGTCTCTGCAGCTGTTTCCAGGTATCTTCGGCGTGTTTTTTCAGGTCGAAGCCGTTCTGCAGTTCCGTATCGATGGTTTTAGCCAGGTCTTCCAGGTTCTCGCGCAGGGCATATTCCACCACTTTGCGGGCATTGAGATTGAGCGGTCCCACTTTGATGTAGGGGTCACGGGTCACCTCAAAGGAGGTGGCATCGGTCTGTGTGGCCAGCTTCCAGTCCATGTTCAGGGCCAGGCGGCTGGTAAAGGTGATATTGGCATCGAAATCGGTGGAAGATTCCACGGCCGGACAAAAATCGCAGGCTTCCCAGCGGCCGCTGAACCAGATGCCCAGGGGCAGGGTAATGCGGATATATTCTTTATAACCCCGGAAATCGAAAGCCCCTTTTTTGGTTACTTTGATCTTTATGCCGTCTTTGTTGTTATTATCATAGCTATCGTCGGTGTACAGGTTCTTTCCCTGGCTTTTTTCCAGGGCCTCCTCAATACCTTTGTAGGGAATGCTTACGGGCACATTGATGTAGGAGGGTTCGGCCCTGAGCTGCGGGCCGCTCTCTTCGCGGAGCTGCGGGGCAGGGGCCACGAGTTGTTTCTGGCAGGATGCAAGGCACAGTGCCGGTAGGATAAGGGTAAAAATTAACTTTGTACGCATGCGGATGTGTGAAAAGAGATACAAATGTAAAACAGAAAAACGGGTAAAAATATATGGCAATGCGTTTTGCAAATAACGAAGACCTGCCCGGTATTGTGGAGATATACAATGCCAGCATCCCGCTGAAGGCAGCTACGGCCGACCTGGAGCCGCAGAGCACGTCGCAGCGTTCGCTCTGGTTTGCCCAGCATAACGAAGACAGCTACCCGATCTGGATACGGGAGGAGGAGGGACGTATGGCGGGCTGGATCGCCCTGAACCCGTATTACGGTCGCCCGGCTTACCGCATCACGGCAGAGGTAAGCCTGTACCTGCACCCGGACTTCCGAGGGAAGGGGTTGGGCAAAAAAATGTTACTTTTTGCGATACAAGAGGCTCCGTCCCGGGGTTTCCGCAACCTGCTGGGTTATATCTTTGAACATAACAAAGCAAGTGTTGCGCTTTTCGAGCACTGTGGATTTAAACGGAACGCGCTTCTGCCCGGACTTGCCGATATGGACGGCTTTTATGCTGACCTGGGAATTTACCAGCTTGTATTGTAAAACACAACTATTTTTTCTTGCCGAAAAGATTTACGAAGATCACATCGGCCTGGAGAATAAACGTGTAACGAAAAACGTTACTCTGTCCGTCCCGCCAGGTCTGGTGCATTATGCCGAAATCGAGGTACATATCGGGCTTGGGGATGTGATGCCGGTAATAGAGCGAAGTACGGTTCTCCGTGAACAGGAACTTACCGAAGACCTTACGTCCGTCGGGCTCTTTTTCCTCATCGGTGGCGGCCAGCAGTTCCGACATCAGCACCAGGGAATTGCGCTCATTCTTATCCAGCGGGATATTTACCTTCATGCGGTAACGGGTGCGGATCTCGAGCGGTTTGTGCCAGTCATAGAAATGCGGACGAAAGAACCAGCGGAAATCCGTGCGCAGGTATTGCGAAAAACGGAGTCGTCCGGCGCTGAAAGAGTGCGTGATGCGGGGATAAAGACGGATCTCGTTGATGTAGTCGGGATGGGCCTCGTCTTCGTAAAAACGCTCGGAATACATAAGCCCGAGCGAAACTTTGAACTTTTTCGATACGCGGTAATCGGCCTCCTGGCGTACGGTAAAAATACCCGGCTGCCGGAAAGGGTTGTACGAGTTAAGTCCGCTGTTGCGGCTGTATCCCAGCACGGAATGCAGGGTAAAACGCCCGATCTGCTGGTCGATGCCCACGGCATTCCAGAACACGAATTTTCCTCCCTGGCCCTGGGCGGTGATCTGTGCAAAAGCCCCCTTGCAGAGGAAAGGGCACATAAACAGGAAGAAAAGGATGCGTTTCATGATAAAGAGATTCCTACCTCGCCAATGGCGAGGCGAGGTAGGATGTATTGTTTTACGTAACGTTAGTAATCAATATGGTTCGAGATCACTTTACCCTCGGGCGTTACGTGCAGTACGCGGTCTGAGGGGGAACCGTCCAGGTCTATCACGTAAAAGGTCTTGCCGTTCTCTTCCAGCAGGTCGATATCATCGATCCTATAGTCCGCAAAGTCTTTTTTCAGCATATCGGTTACGGCGGCAGGCACGTCCGAAAGCGGGATCTCGGTTTTGTGCTTCAGCATCTTGCCTTCGGCATTGTACCAGATCTCATGGTCAATGGTATTCACTTCAAATTCCACCTTGTAGGTATTGCCCTTTTTCTCCCAGTCTATATCCGTCGCATTGGGATACGAAGTGGAAAAGGCGTTCAGGATCACAGAAGGTACGTTGTGCTGCGGAATATCCTGTGCACAGGAGCTTGCGGCAAAGGGTACGGCGATCAGTAAAGCAACAAACAGATTTTTCATGATATGTGTTTTTTTGATTTCTGTTACAAAGTTCCTACCTAAAACCGGAAAGAATCGGGAATTGTTTTTCCCCGGTCACTTTTTCCCGAATTTCGCGGGTTCGTAGATCAGGCGGACAAACAGGCTCATGCCTTCGTCCCTGCGGCTCAGGGGAATGCCCGTTACCACGCCCAGCATCATTTTCTGCGAAAGTACAATGCGGGCCTGCGGGCGGAAAACGGTGGAGGGGGCATGTTTGCCGAATTCCTGGTTGATCTCGAGCCCGATGAAATTTTTTGTTCCCGGGAACATATAATGGATATTGGTATTGATCATCATATTGGCCTCCCACTGCCGGGCGCTGAAATGGTGTGTAAAGGCCGGACCGAAGTACAGCAGGGTATGCAGGTTGCTCTTCCAGCTTTTGGCCGCCACGAAAAAGGGCATGGACGTATTTTCGAAGTGGAAGCGGGTCTTGCCGTTGAGAGCGTAGGGAAGGGCCTCGAAATCATTGGTATAGCCGGCCGCCAGCGTCATGTTCAGCTCAGGGGAAACAAAAAAGGAATACTGGGTGGCCATTTTAAGCCCGTTGATGCGGCTCATGGGAATAGCGCCCTCTCCGCGGCCCGATGGAAAATGAACGGAAACGGGCAGCTCAAACTCGATCCCGAGACGGTTTACGGGGGCAAACTCGTATTCTACGAACGAAGTGAGACTGTGGTAGTTTTTATGGTCTTCGAGCCCCATGCCTACGTTCCACTCCTGCTCACCGCGGCGGGCACCCAGGTCGCGCACCAGGTCGTTGTACAGGGGTTCGGCATGCCGTACTTTGGGCAGGATGGAATCTCTGGGCGTCTGGGCCCTTGCAGAAAGTGCCAGGAACAAAAAGAAGAGCAGTGAGGTAGAGACCGTTTTTCTCATGATCGTTGTAATTTCTGATACAAAGCAAGTACCCGAATCCGGAAAGAATCGGGAATCGGCATACCCGGTGAAAAAAAAGCAGGAATTTTCTGAAAAATGTTGCCCGGGACCCTATGCGTAAAAGGCTACAGTGCAAAAAGGAAGTATCGTCTAAAAATACACGCTGAACCGGTGTGCGCCGGGATGGGTATAGGTTACAGAAAAACCGTAAACGTCCGAAATGGATTTTACAATGGCCAGTCCCAGCCCGGTAGAGCTGTTCTCGCCGGAGACCTTGTAAAAACGCTGGAAGATACGCGAAGTGTCAAGGGCAGGACCACCCGTATTTTCAATGTATATACGCTTTTCTTCGATGTGTATACGAATTTCACCTTCCGCCTCCGTGTGGGTAATGGCATTTTTGATCAGGTTGGTGAACAGCACTTCGGCCAGGCTGCGGTTCATGGTATAGGTGCAGTTGCCCGCTTCTTCCAGTTGCATACGGATATTGCGGTAATCGGCCAGTTCTTCGAGGTCTTCGCTGAGTTTACGGATAAGGGCATTCATGTCCACGGGTCCGTTTTCGTCGAACTGCCGGTTATCGATCTTGGAAAGCAGCAGCAGGGATCTGTTGAGGCGGGTAAGGCGTTCCAGGTTGCCGATCACGGCCCCGATCTGCTGCAGTTGTTCGTCGCTGAAATTACTTTTCTCTGCCAGCAGCTCCAGTTTGTTGATACTGATGGCCAGCGGGGTCTGCAGCTCGTGCGAGGCATTTTCTATGAATTGCTTCTGTGCCTGGAACACTTCGCGGTTCGAGCGGATCAGGTCTTTCAGCGTTTCCTGCAGGCGGCTGAATTCCAGTACCCGGGTCTCTTCGAACCGGATATCCTGCTTATCGGAAATTTTGTATCCCCGTATGGCCCTTAATGTACTGTAGAACGAACGCCAGATGCGGCCCAGCAGCAGGTAATTAATGGCCACCATGCTTACGATCAGTACCAGGTAAAGCCAGAGCAGGCTGTAAAGCAGGTCTTCGATCAGGTCGTCCTCTTCCACCATGGAGGAGATCACGCGCAGTTTGTAGTATTTGCCGTTGGGCGCCACAAAAACAGTGGTGAGCATACGGAAGGGCTCGTAATCTTCTTCGTACTCTGTATACAAGAGCGTATCAGCAAAGGTATCCTTGAAGTCGAGGTACTGTTCCTTTTCCACCTCGCGGATGCGGTAATTGCTCTCGAGGAAATTATCTTTGTACAACAGGCTGCTGTCTTCGGAAACCTTGTTGATGATGAGTATTTTGGAGTTGTTCAGGCCATCGTCGATGCTATCGTGTATCTCATCGATCATATTGAAATAAAAGATGGCGGCCCAGATGCTGAGTACCAGGAACAGGGCCCCGGACAGGTAAAGGACGGTATAGTTGTGCAGTTTCAGTTTCATGAATCGCTGTCGCTGAGTTTATACCCGATGCCGTAGACCGCCTGTATCTCTACTTCGGAACCATAGGTCCTGAGCTTTTTACGCAGGTTTTTGATCTGTGAATAGATAAATTCGTAGCTGTCGGCCTCGTCGATCTGGTCGCCCCACACATGTTCGGCCAGGGCGGTCTTGCTCACCAGCCGGTTCTTATTGGCCACAAAATAGGTAAGTATATCAAACTCCTTGCGGTTCAGCTCAATGGTTTTGCCATTGATGCTCACCTGGCGGTTGTCGAAATCCACGCTCAGGTTTTTCAGGGTGGCTATATTGCTCCCGTTGAACTGTTTGCGGCGCAGGATGGATTTTACCCGGGCTGTAAGCTCGGCGGTATGAAAAGGTTTGGCCAGGTAATCGTCGGCGCCCAGGGCCAGGCCTTCCACCTTGTCGTCTACGGAATTCCGTGCCGAAACGATGAGCACGCCCTCACTCTTGCCGGTGCGCTGCAGTTCCTTCAGGATCTCAAGTCCGCTGCCGCCGGGCAGGTTTATGTCCAGCAGGATGCAATCGTAATCGTATACGCCCACCTTATCCATTGCCGACATAAAATCGGAGGCTGACTCTACCACAAAGTTCTCTTTTTCAAGAGATTGTGTGAGAATGTCACGCATTTCTGCTTCGTCTTCTATGACCAGGATCTTCATACAGGATTCAAAGGTACCTGCAAATTCGGGAAAAAAATGGGAATATCCGCGGGAAGAGGTACAGACGACCCGTTATATTCTGAAAATCAACAGAATATAACGGGAAAACCTGGCCCTGCATTTATACCTGCTCACAGCGTTCCTTCAGGGCAAGGTTCATGGCTTCGAAGCCGGCCCGGGTGTCTTTATCGAGGCTGCGGGCGAGCAGGGGCAGCAGGATGCCGCTGAATTTTTCACCATGGATAAAGGTTGTGGAGCCGTCAGTATTCCGCTCAAGGATAAAATAATGTTCCCCGTCGAAAAGGCCGCTGAAGAATAGTTTGCCTTTCCAGCGGAATTCCCGGGAGGTATCGAAAACGAGAACTTCGGGATGGAATTTCATCCCCGGCAGGAAAACCTGTATCGTTTTTCCCACTTCGGGCTTACCGATGACTTTTTTTACGAACGGATTCCATTCCGGGTACTGTTCAAAATCGCTGAGAATCTGCCATACTTTTTCGGGAGTAGCGTCGATGCGGACCTGTGTGCGGAGTTCTTTCCTCATGTTTCCTGTTTTGTATGAGGCAAAGTTCCGGCAAAAGTGCAGGCCCCGGCTTGACAAAGATCAAGAAACACTTTTGCGGCGGATGCGGCTGAAGGTTTCGGGCGTCATACCCAGCATGGAGGCGATGTATTGCAGGGGCACACTGTTGAAAAGCCCGCGGTTTTGCTCAAAGAAAAGGTGGTAACGCTCTTCGGCACTCAGGGAAAGGTGCGAGAAAATGCGGTCTTCCATCATGGCCGCGCATTTGGAAATGAAGCGCTTTTCCAGTTCGTGCCAGCGGGGAATTTCCTGCCCGATCCTGCGGTAATCGTCCTCGTGCAGGGTATACATTTCCACGTCGGTCAGGGCCTGCATATGGCGCCGGGCAGGCACGCCAAAGGTAAGGGAGGCGATATCGGCAATAAAATAGCCCGGGGTAGATATCCACTGGGTCACTTCACGGTCTTTGTGCGGGGCATATACCCGTAAAAGTCCGCTGTGTATATAGCTCAGCTTAATGCAGGGACGGCCCATGCGGGCATAGAAATCGCCTTTTTTCAGTGTCTCCGGCTTGAAATACCGGAGCATCTGCACCTGTTCGTCCGGCGATACACCGAAGAAAGCGCGTATCTGTGTTTCCAGGTCGTTCATAGATGTAAAAGTAGTACGAATTTGTACAGAAACTAAAACAAAAAACCGGCTTCCGAAAACTCCGGAGCCGGTTTTAATAAGCTAAGTTGTTATATTACTGGTTCTTCACAAATCGCAGTATATGCTGTTTCTCTTTGCTGTACAGGCGGAACGTGTATACACCCGGGGCGATCGTGCCCACGTTGTAATAATGTGTTCCGTTCATTCCCTGCATGGCCAGGCGGTTGCGGTCGATCACCTTGCCGCTCATGTCCGAAAGTTCAAAAAGAAAATCCGATTGCGGCACATCCGTAAAGCTGAAGATCACCTGCTGTAATCCCGGCGCATAGTATGCCGAAATACCGCCGCTTTCCGTATCGTCCAGTCCCAGGCAGTTGTTTTTGACCGTGATGCTGTGCGTAAGCGTATCGGAACCGCAGCTGTTGCCGGCGATAAAGATCACGTTGTGGATGCCGGGAGTACTATAGGTCACCGAAGCCGTTGCTGTGGTTGCCGATGCGGGCGATCCGCCGGAAAAGCTCCAGCTGTAGCTGTCGGCATCTGTGCTGGCCGATGCATCGAAAAACAATACACCGCCGCAGTCGATGGTGGTATCGCTGAAGGAGTTGAATGCCACGGGAAGAAGATCAACCTGTATGCTCACGCTTGCACTGGCCGAGCAACTGCCATTGGTCCCCGTTACGGTGTAGACGGTGCTCTGTACGGGCGTAGCCGTAACGGAATCTCCCGTTGTGCTGCTGAGGCCCGCTGCCGGTGACCAGCTGTAAGAAGATGCGCCGCTGGCGTTCAGGGTGGCGGAACCGCCTTCGCAGATCGTGCTTTGCGTGGCCGTTACCGCCAGTGGCAGGGCCGTTACACTGACCTGTGTTTCCAGGGTATCGGAGCCGCAGCCATTGCTTACGATCAGCCGTACCGGGAAAGAGCCTGCCGCGCCGTAATTTACGTTCTGCGTGGCCGCTGTGGCACTGGCGGGTGTACCGCCGTTAAAGGTCCAGGCATAGTTGCCGGTATTCGTACTTGCCGAAGCGTCGAAGCTGAGTGAATTTCCGCAGAGCAGGGTGGTATCGCCGAAGGCGGCCTGTGCATGCGGCAGGGGATTGAGCTGTATGGTCACCGATGTGCTGCCCGTACAGCTTCCGGTAGTGCCGGTCACGGTATAGGTAGTGGTCTGCACGGGTGTGGCGGTCACGGTGCTTCCGCTGGTGCTGCTGAGCGTGGCTCCCGGGCTCCAGTTGTATAAGCTTGCTCCCGCTGCCGTAAGCGTGGTGGAGCTGCCTTCGCAGAGGGTGGTCTGTGCCGCGTTAACGGAAACGTTCAGCGAATCCACGGTGATGGTGCTGTTCAGTACATCGGAGCCGCAGCTGTTGCTTACGGTCAGGCTCACCGGGTAGGAACCCGGCGTTCCGAAGGAGACATTCTGGGCATTGGCATTGGACGTAGCCGGACTGCCGCCGCTGAACGACCAGGCAAAGACGTCTACATCATCACTGGCAGAGCCGTCGAACATAAGTGTGGTACCACAGCTCACGGTTGTGTCCAGGAAAGTGGTCTGTGCCACGGGAGGCGTATGTACCTGTATCTGCACCGTAGTTATGCTGCTGCAGCCGCTGGCCAGGGAACCCTGTACGTTATAGGTGGTGGTCTGTGCCGGTGTGGCAATTACCGTATTTCCGCTGGTTGTGTTCAGTGAGGCCCCGGGCGACCAGGTATAGGACGTGGCGCCGCTGGCCGTAAGTGTGATGGAGTTGCCTGCGCACACGTAATTCTGGGGCGCCGAAACAAATACGTTCGGCTTCGGATTTACGGTAATGAGTGTCTGTGCGGAATCGAGCTGCGAACAGCCGCCGCCCACCACGTAAAGTTTTACGGTATAGGTGCCCGGGGTATTGAAATAAACGGTGGGATTCGGGTTCTGGCTCACACTGGGGGTATTCCCGCCCGGGAATGACCACAGCAGGGTGTCCTGGTAGGTAGAACCGGCCGCATTGAAGGTGATCGGGTCCCCGGCGCAAACCGTGGTGGCCGATGTGGTAAAGGTGGCCTGGGCCGGCTGGTTGGTGAGGAAGGGATGGATAATGAGCGAGGCGTTCAGGTTCCAGGAGCCGGCTGTGCCGTACTGGTACCAGACATTGTTGCTCTGCTGTTCCCAGATGGTCGAAGGCGTTGTCTGCCCGGCAGAGTTACTTACGATGGAAAGGGTATCTTTAATGCTGGCGGTCCACTGCAGGTTGGTGAGGTCCACGCTCACAAAAAAGCGCTTGGATGCGGGCAGTGTGATCGGGTTCGCAAATTCGGCGATGCTGTATGTATTGCCGTTCACGTCAGCCATGATCTGGCCCATGGTCAGGTTGGTAACGCCCAGTTGTGCGCCCGGGCTGCCCGAAGTTCCGTCATAGATGCGGATGGGCACGATCTTGGCCGGGTTGGCCGAATACGCCAGTCCGAATGCTATATAAGCCTGCGTAAGGAAGGTATAGGGCTGTGCCGAAAGGTCGAAGTACATGGCCTTCTGCCGGTCCAGGTATATATTCACCCCATTGATCCAGCCATCGGCGCCTACGGTTGCCCCGGTATAGTAATTGGAAAGGGTCCATCCGGCAGGCAGGGGCAGGTTGGCCGCGTAACAGCCGCCGCCCGCGGTCACCTGTATGTACGAGGTTTTGGTCTCGGTATCCGAGCCGTTGGCATTGCTTACCGTGAGTGATACGTTGTATGTGCCCGGCGTGTTGTACACGATGGGCGGAGGCGTCTGCCCGTTGTAGCTGGCCGGGGTCCCTCCCGGGAAGCTCCAGGTCCAGGTTGTGGGGTTGTACACCGACATATTCGTAAAGGTCACCTGTCCGCCGGCCGTAACCGTGGTGAAATTGGCCGCAAAATCGGCCACAGGTGCATTGCTGAGCGTAGCCGAAACGCATTGCATGGCCGCGGCGGCATTGATACGCCCTGAGCCCAGGAGCCCGCTGTAACCGGGATTCTGGGCATTGATGGAGGTTGCCGTGGAAAGCAGGCAGTTGACCAGGTCGGTCTTGGTCATTCCCGGGTTCAGTGACCACATCAGTCCGGCCAGTCCGGCTACCATGGGCGAGGCCATCGAAGTACCTGATTTATTGCCGTAGGCCCCGTTCACCGTAGTGCTGTAAATATTGTTCCCCGGCGCTGAAACGTCGATCCAGCTGCCGTAGTTCGAGAAAGAGGCCTTGGTATCGGTATTGGTGGTGGCGGAAACGCTTACCACATTGTTAAAGGCGGCGGGGTAGAACTGGCTGCTTACATTGTCGTTCCCGGAGGCGGCGATCAGCACGCAGCCCTGTCCCCAGGCATAGTTGATCACGTTCTGGCCGGTAGTGGAATAGGAGGGCCCGCCCCAGGACATATTGATCACATCGGCACCGCTGGCTGCGGCGTAAACGATCCCGTCGTACCCATTGGTTATGGCCGAAGCCGTACTGGTCGATTTTACGCACATCAGCTTACAGCTGAAACCGATGGAGGCCACGCCGGTACCGTTGTTCGAGCGGGCGGATGCGATACCCGCCACGTGTGTGCCATGGTCATAGGACGTAGAAGGCGGGTTGGGATTGTTGTCGTTGCTGCCTACATCGTATCCGTTTATATCGTCGATATAGCCGTTTCCGTCGTCGTCGATACCGTTCCCGGCGATCTCACCGGGGTTTACCCAGAGATTGGGTGAAAGGTCGGCATGGGTGCGCATTACGGCATCGTCCACAATGGCGATAACGATATTGCTGCCCGATGAAAAATAGTTCCAGGCCGTGGGTGCGCCGATGATGCTGAGGCCCCACTGCGAAGCAAGGCTGGGATCATTGGGCGTAAGACAGGGCCGGTCCAGCGGCACTTTTTCGGCATACTCGATGTACGGACTTTTCTCCAGGCTGCGAACCAGGGCATCTACAGCCGAATGCTGGCTGAACTCGAGCAGGTAGGTCCGCTGCAGCGTTTCGGAGGTCTTTGCCTGCCAGAATGGGATAGACAGGTTCTGCGGACCATAGTTCTGCACAATGGCCTGCAGGAATGGCAGGTGCGAAAGCGGCAGTTTGGCCGGGTTCTCATCCAGGCTGCGGCTTACGGCATAGCTGTCTTTGATCTTGAACCAGATCTTTCCCGGCTGAAATTCGGGCGTAGCTGAGGTCTGGGCGGGAACAAGCCCGGGAGCTGCCAGTAAAAGCAGTATACAGAGTAACTTTTTCATGAGTATTTGGTGGTTAAGTCCCTGCAAAAATGAGATTTTTTTTAATCCCGCCAAAGAAAATAGCTTGAGCAGGCATCCCGGCTTCATAAACATGCGGTGTTTGATAAAAAATGTTGTGCCCGTATAAGAAACAGCGCGATACACGTTTACTTTGAACCGAAGAAGATGGATTTTAATGTAGTACAGGCGGGCAAGCGGGCACCCTGGCGCAGGTGGCTGCGTCGTGCGGGGCGTTTTTTCCTGTGGATATTCGTGTCCCTGCTGGTATTTTTTGGTGTGGCCCTCAGCCTGGCCTATATTTTCGAGGACGAGATCAAACAGTATGCCATCGACAGCATCAACGAACAGCTGAATACCGAGCTGCGGGTACGCGAGATCGAACTTTCGCTCTTCCGGCAGTTTCCCTATGCCTCGCTCGAGTTTAAGGACGTGAGCTGCACCGAAGCACACCCGCGCCGCCCGAAGCAGAACCTCTTCGAGGCCCGGAGCCTTTTCCTGCAGTTCAATATCTGGAACCTTTTCCAGAAAAATTATACCGTAAAGCGCATTACGCTGAAAGATGCGAACCTGAACCTGTACCGCGACAAAGAGGGACGCGACAACTGGCATTTCTGGAAAGAAAGCAGGGACAGCACAGGCAAAAGGTCCTTTGCCTTTAACCTTTCATCGGTGAAACTGCAGAATGTAACTGCTTCATATACCGATGAGGAAGCCTCCCGCGAAATTGCCGGGCATATCGGCGACCTGCTGTTCTCCGGCCGCTTTTCGGACAAAAAATTTGCGCTGAGCGTGCGTTCGAAGCTTACCGTGAACACCCTGCTGGTAAACGGCGTGGAATATGCCCACCGCTACAAGCTGCAGGTAGACGGGAGCCTGGACGCCAATACAAAGGACCATGTGTATAAGATAAAATGGCTGGGACTTACGGTCGAGGACCTGCCCTTTGAATGTTCCGGCGGGATCATGAAGACCGAAAAAGGCTGGTTCACCGACCTGAAGCTGAGCGGGAAAGACCTCAGCATTTCCTCCATTCTTTCCATGCTGCCGGAAAACGTACGGAACATAAAGGAAAACTATAAAAGTACGGGCGAGATCATGGTCAATGCCCATGCACAGGGGTATTTCAACAAGAAAGAACTGCCGGTGCTCAGTGCCGATTTCTCGGTGAAAGGCGCCACATTCCGCTATGTGCCCAATAATATCGAAATGTTCGATGTATACACCTCGGGCAGTATACGCCTGGGCCGCGCGGGGGATTCCTTTGTGCGCATAGATCGTTTTAAGGGGCGGCAGAAAAATTCAGCGATCGAAGGCGATTTCCTGTGGAAGAACTTCAGCCGTCCCGAAGTGCAGACGCGCTTTAAGGCCTCGCTCGACCTGGCAGAATTCCTGCCCTTTCTGCCCCTGGACACCCTGGAGAACGTAACCGGCAGGGCCGACGTAAACATAGCGCTGAACGTAAAAGCAGCCGGCCGTCGTTTTGTAGCGGGCGATTTCAGGGCCGCAGCCATAGACGGGCGTATGGAGCTGAAACAGGTGAATATGGCTGTGCGCCGGTCGCCGTATGCATTGCACGAACTTTCAGGCGTGCTGGTCTTCGATAACAATAACATCTGGGTACAGCATGTGAACGGGGTTTTCTCCGGTAATGAGCTCTACCTGGACGGCAAGGCCCTGAACCTGATGGCCTACCTGCTTACCGATACGGAGCCCCTGTACCTTTCCGTGAACCTGAAAAGTCCCTTTATAAACCTGGACCGTTTCCTGCAGGAAAATGCCACGGCCACCCGCGAAAAGACCGAGGCGGACAGGAATCCTTTTGCCCTGCCCGAACGCCTGGCCATGGACTTTAAGGCCGATGTGGGCAGACTGGTGTTCCGCAAGTTCGAGGCCACGCAGGTAAAAGGTTCCTTCTCGCTCAAAAACCGCGTATGTGTCGCACAGGACGTGCTGCTGAGCACCATGGACGGCGAGGTGCTGCTGAACGGGGTGGCCGACAACAGCCGGGGCGGCAGCTGGAAGATCACTTCCAACGGACGTTTTACCGGGGTGAACATCAGCAGGCTGTTCTATGTGTTCAACAATTTTGAGCAGGACCAGCTCAGTTCGGAAAATATCTCGGGCCGCACCGATGCCACGTTTGAGTTCCGCGCCACCTTTGACGAATACCTGCGCGTGGACATTCCGTCTATATACGCACTTATTTCCATAACCGTACACCAGGGCGAGCTGGTTAAGTTCACCCCGCTCGAAAAACTTGCAGGCTGGGCCAGGCTCGAGGAATTGCAGCATGTGAAATTCTCCACCCTGAAGAACGAGATCCTGGTCCGCGACCAGAAAGTGATCATGCCCGAAATGAGCATACGCAGCAATGCCATGAACCTGAACCTGGGCGGCGAGCACGGCTTCGACAACAATGTGGACTACCGCTTTAACCTGGACCTGGGCACACTGCTGGCCAATAAGTTCCGCATACGCAGGAATACGAAGCAGGAAGAGTTCGGGGACATTATCGATGACGGTAACCGTATGCGCATTTACGTTCGTATGCACGGGCCGCTGAGCAACCCTTCGTTCGGTATGGACGGCAAGGGCATCAAGCAGAAGATCGAAGAGGATTTCCGGAACGAGCGCGTGAACATACGCGACATCGTACGCGAAGAAATGGGCCGCGTTAAGAACGACAGTATCCTGCAGAAGGACCCCTGGCTGAAACAGCGGCAGGAACGGCGCGACAGCATCCGTACCAATGCGGTAGGCGGCGGGGAATTCGAGTTTGAATAAAAGAACTAAAGTCCGGCTACTTTTTTCAGTTGCTGTACATTACGTACAATTACCCTGCGGCCTTCGGTCTCGATCAGGTTCTCCTGTTTAAAGTCGGCCAGCAGGCGGATGAGCGTTTCGGTAGCGGTGCCCACGATGGAGGCAATATCTTCGCGGCGCATGTTAATGTATACCGGGTCATCCCCGGCGCTGCCGGTACCATAGGTCTGGTGCAGCAGCAGCAGGGTGGCGGCTGTACGTTCGCGCACCGATTTCTGAGCCATGTGCGTAATGTTCTCCGTCATTACCTCGAGCTCTTTGCAGGCCATGCGCAGTATTTTCTGTGAAAAGGAGGACGAAAGGAGAAGCGATTCGAGAAAGCAGCTTTTGGGCACAAAGCAAACGTGCACATCTTCGAGCGCCTCGGCCGAAACGGGGTATACATCCTCGGCCAGCAGGGCTTTGTAACCCAGTATCTCGCCCGGTCCGGCCACTTTAATGATCTGGTCGCGGCCATCGCCGTGGCGGTAGATCTTTACCTTACCGGCATGGATGCAGTATACGCCCTGCGGACGGGAACCCTCATGAATAAAGACATTGCCTTTTCGGAAGACCTGGCAGCTTTTGTGTGATTCCATACGGGCCAGTTCGGCAGAGCCCAGCGATTCCCACAGGCTGCTGCGAAAAGAAGCACAGTTGGCACAGGCTATGTCGGCGGATCTTTTTTCAGACATGCGGGACCGGGAATTATACCGCAAAAGTAGCAAAACCTGTGCAAAGTTTTAAGACCCTGAACTTTGTCATAAATACCCGGCATTGATATACAGAACTCTGGACCAGGACAGCCGTTTAAAGAAACCGTTATGCGATTTGCCGCCGGGATACGCGTGTAAGGGTATCAAAAAGAATTATGTTAGCTTTGCGGCATAATTCCTTTCACTTTGAACAGAATTCTGATCACCGGTACGGCCGGCTTTATCGGGTATCATCTGATGCAACGGGTTATTTCCACGGGAGCTTTTGTGGTGGGCCTGGATGTTATTAATGCCTATTACGATACGGCCATTAAGTACGACCGGCTGGAGCAGATGGGATTTGCCCGGGAAGACATCGTTCCCGGTAAATTTGTACAAAGCCGCAGACATGCCCATGCCGGGTTTGTGCAGATGGACCTGATGGACAGGGAAGGAATAGACCGTCTCTGCCGCGAGTACAATTTCGATACGGTGATCAACCTGGCGGCCCAGGCCGGGGTACGCTATTCACTCACGCATCCGTATGTGTATGCAGACAGCAATATCACCGGTTTCCTGAACATCCTGGAGGCCTGCCGGCATAATAAGGTACAGCACCTGGTGTTTGCCTCTTCGTCTTCGGTATACGGCCTCAACGAGGAGATCCCTTTTTCCACCCTGCATAACGTGGACCATCCCATGAGCCTGTACGCGGCCAGCAAAAAAGCCAATGAGCTTATGGCGCATTCCTACGCGCACCTGTACGGACTGCCCTGTACCGGCCTGCGTTTTTTCAGCGCCTATGGTCCCTGGGGCAGACCCGATATGGCCCTGTTCATCTTTACAAAGAACATCCTGGAGGGGAAACCCATCGACGTTTATAATCACGGGGTCATGAAACGCGACTTTACCTATATCGATGACCTGGTGGAAGGCGTTTACCGGGTAGCAGGGCGCCCGGCCGAAGCCGACCCGGCCTGGGGGGGAAGCTCGCCGCGTCCCGATACCTCGTCGGCACCCTGGCGCATATATAATATAGGGAACAACGACCCCGTGGAGCTGATGGACTTTATTATAGCCCTGGAAGAAAAACTGGGCCGCAGGGCCATTATGAACATGCTGCCCATGCAGCCGGGCGATGTGCCGGGTTCCTGGGCAGATTCGGGCGACCTGGTACGCGATTTCGGGTACAGGCCCTCGACCTCGGTAAAAGAAGGCATATCCCGATTTGTAGACTGGTATACAGCCTATTACAACATGTAGAAGCAAAGCCTTAGCAAATTCATAACATTGGGATAACGTTTCCGAAAAACGGCTCGGGTACTTTTGCAGCCTGTTAATCAGGCTAAGTAATGAAACACATCTCTTTTATTTTTTCTGCAATCCTTATTGCTCTTTTCTCCTTTTCCGCAGCCGCCCAGACGGGGAGACTGACCGGGAAGGTGGTCGATGAGAACGGTCAGCCCATGATCGCGGCCAGTGTAATGGTAAAAAATGCATCCAAAGGCTCCATGACCGACATCGACGGTAATTACAACATTGTGATCGCTCCGGGCAAGTACACGCTTTTTATTTCGTACCTGGGTTACCAGGCGGTAGATATTACCGATGTAGAGGTAAAGGCCGGCCAGACCACTACCACCAATGTGAACATGAAACCCAAGACCAGCGAGAGCCTGGGAACCGTACTTATTACGGCACAGGCCAACCGGGCATCGAATACGGCCCTGGCGCTGGAACAGAAAAATTCGGCCGTACTGTTCGATGGCATGAGCGGCGACCAGATCCGCAAGACCCCGGACCGCACCACGGCCGATGTGCTGAAGCGCGTATCCGGGGCTACTATCCAGGACAACCAGTTCGTGGTAGTGCGCGGTCTGCCCGACCGTTACAATGCCGCCTTCCTGAACGGAGCCCCGCTGCCCAGCAGTGAGCCCGACCGTAAAGCCTTCGCCTTCGACATTTTCCCTTCGGCCCTGCTCAATGACCTTAAGGTGATCAAGACCGCCATGCCTTCGCTGCCGGGCGAATTTGCCGGGGGGCTTATCGTGGTGCGTACCAAGGATACCCCTGATAAGAACTACTATAATATTTCCATCGGTACCAATATGAATGCCATTACCACCTTTAAACCTTTTTCAAGGGCTACGGGCGGCAAAATGGACATTTTAGGCTTTGACGACGGTACCCGCAAGCTGGCCCAGGGCTTTCCCACCAATACACAGGTATCAGAGGCCCAGACCGCTTTTGAACGCGATAAGCTGGTAGATTACGCCAAAATGCTGCGCAACAATTATCCCATCCGCCAGTTCAATGCCATGCCCGGCCTGAACCTGCAGTTCTCCATGGGACACCTCATTAACCTTTCGCGCAAGGAATCGGGCAACAATGCCGGGAACAAGGCCACGCTCGGAAGCGTGTTTGCCGTAACCTATAACACTACGCCGCAATACCGCGAGGTACAGCGTGCCGAATTCGATTTCCAGAACGATAAGATGCAGGATTTCTTCGACCGCCAGTACAGCAAGAACACCTCCTGGGGTGCGCTCTGGAACCTGGCCTTCACCCTGTCGAAAAAGAACGGTGCCAATAACCGCATCTCCCTCAAAAACCTGTACAACGTAAACACCAATGACCAGATGGTGCTGCGTACCGGTAAGGACTATGCCAACCTGGGCCCCGATGCCGACGTAATGGCGTATAATATGTACTACACGCAGAACAACCTGTTCTCTTCACAGCTGAACGGAGAGCATGTGCTGCCGAAAAGTAAGATCCGTTTCGACTGGTCAGGAGGTTACAGCCGCCTGCAGCGTATCATCCCCGATTACCGTACTATACAGTACCAGCGCAGCGATTCTACACAACCGTTTGCCGTTCCGCTTTCTTCATCGGTACAGCCGAACATTGCCGGCCGTTTCTTCTCAGAGCAGCTCGACAATATTTACTCCGGCACTTTCGACTTTACGGCACCCTTCAAGCTGGGGGCTACCCGCCACGAGTTCAAGGCCGGGGCTTTCCTGCAGAAGCGTAACCGCGATTTCGGGGCCCGCCAGCTGGGTTATGTGAGCTACAAGAGCAGCGGGGCTGACCTGGCTGCCATACGCCGCATGAGTATCGACTCCATTTTCGATCCGCGCAATATGGGCCCGGACGGACTCATGATCAAGGAGGCCACCAAAAAATCGGACACCTACAGCTCGAGCCAGGACCTGATCGCAGCCTATATCCAGATGGAAAGCTCGTTCTTCAGCAATAAGCTCAAATTTGTTTACGGCGTACGTATGGAAAACTTCCGCCAGCGCCTGAACACCTTTGCCCTGGCCGATGAATCCCCAATCAATCTCGACTCCACGGTACTCGATTTCCTGCCTTCACTGAACGTTATTTACGGTTTCCATTCCAAAATGAACCTGCGCCTGTCGGGTTCGCAGACGGTGACCCGTCCCGAATCGCGTGAGCTGGCCCCGTTTGCCTTCTACGATTTCGGACTGTTCTCGCTGGTGAGCGGAAACCCGGCCCTGAAGCGTACCAAGATCACGAATGTGGACCTGCGTTATGAATATTTTCCCGCAGCGGGTCAGCTGATCTCACTCACAGGTTTCTACAAGTACTTCGAGAACCCGATCGAGCGTATCCTGTTCCCGGGTGCTTCGCAGCGTACCTTTAACTACCTGAACGTGCCCTTTGCCTTCAGTTACGGGGCCGAGCTGGAATTCCGCTTTACCATTGCCTCTTTTATGAAAAAGAACAAGTCGCGTTTCCTGGAAGACTTCAGCATTATGGGTAACCTGGCGTATATCCATTCTGAAGTGAACCTGAGCGATGTGGCCGGGGTGAACGAAAAACGCCCGATGCAGGGTCAGTCGCCCTTCATCATCAACGGAGGTCTGCAGTATAACGACAGCAAGTACGATTTCGGGGTGAGCTTTATGGCCAACTATATCGGCCGCCGTATCTTCTCGGTAGGTAATACGGTAGACCCGACCATCTGGGAAAACCCGCGTGTGATCCTTGACCTGCAGCTTACCAAAACGTTTCTTAAACGTAAACTCGAGATCCGGTTCAATGCCAAAGACCTGCTGGCACAGTTTGCGAACTTCTACGAGGACAGCAACGGGAACGGCCGCTACGACAAGGTTGGCGACAACACGAACTTCAGTTTCCGTTACGGACAGCAGTTCTCCCTGTCGGTGGGATATAGCTTCTAAGTCCCCTTCGCCGGGAAACCACATAAAGTTACGTTACAGGAACCGTCTCGCTGCAAAGCGAGGCGGTTTTTTTCGCTTTTAAAGGATAATCTTTTGATAACAATTGAGTAGCCTGCGCATAATGTGGCCCCGGTACTTTTGCACCTATAAAACAATAAGCAATGAAAAAATTTCTATCCTTTTTAATCGGAAGCGCTTTGGTTGGCGGCGCATTCGCTCAGGGAGCTTTCTTCGAGTACACACCGTACATTGGTGCTTTTGCCCCGCAGCCTGCTACCCCCTGGACCAGCGGCTGGACAAACTTTGACCCGATGACGGCTGTTTACGGAACCCCGACAGTAACGATTACATCGGACATCTCTGCAAACACAACCTGGACCGCTAACAACGTATACCTGCTGGACGATCAGTTCATCTACGTTAAGAACGGTGCAACCCTGACCATCGAAGCCGGTACGGTTATCCGCGGCACAGGTAAAGCTACCCTGATCATTGAGCGTGGTTCCAAGATCATGGCCCAGGGTACTTCAAGCAGCCCGATCGTGTTCACATCCGCCGCTCCTGCCGGTCAGCGTGACTATGGCGACTGGGGTGGTGTGGTTATCTGCGGCGCTGCCCGTCACAACCTGCCTGCCGGTCCTAATGCCATTGCTGAAGGTGGTATCGGTGATGCCAATGCCGGTAAAGGTGTGCACGGTGGTACCAACGACGACGACAACTCAGGTGTACTGAGCTATGTACGTATCGAATTCGCCGGTATTTCACTGACTCCCGCTTCAAACTCTGAGGTAAACGGTCTGTCTATGTACTCTGTAGGTCGCCAGACCAAGATCGACCATATCCAGGTCTCTTACAGCGGCGACGACTCTTACGAGTGGTTCGGCGGTGCTGTAGACTGCAAATACCTGGTAGCTTTCCGTGGCTGGGACGATGACTTCGATACCGACAACGGTTTCCGCGGCCGTATCCAGTTTGCCGCTTCTATCCGTGATTCACGCGTTGCTGACCAGTCCGGTTCAAACGGTTTCGAGTCTGATAACGATGCGAACGGTACCACAAACACACCGAAAACCGCCCCGGTTTTCTCTAACGTGACCATCATCGGTCCCACCTGGACAGGTAACCCCGATGTTATACATGCCGACTACAAACGTGCCCTGCACATCCGCCGTAACTCATCTACTTCTGTATACAACTCTATCTTCACCGGTTATACAGACGCCGGTCTGCTGCTGGATTCACGCCGCACCGTAGCCAACTACTGCACAGGCACCCTGAACTTTTCAGGTAATATCCTGGCCGGCAACAACAGCGACTTTAAACTGGCTGCCAACTCAGATACACTGTGCATCACTGACGTTGCCAGCATGACTACCGCCCTGCTGGCCGAAAGCAACGATACACTGGCTACTGCCAACGAAGTGAACCTGGTGAACCCCTTCGGTAACACCAATGCAAACCCGGACCTGCGTCCTGCTGCCGGTTCACCTGCCGCCACCGGTTCTGTATTCGATTTCGTGAGCGAGTTCTTCTCTAACGAAGAAGCTTCAAACGAAGTAGCGTTCGATGTATACCCGAACCCTGCCACAGATGTGCTGAACATTTCACTGAACGGTCTGTCATCTGTACAGGTTATGGACATTACCGGTAAAACCGTGGTATCTGTTGCCAATGTTGCCGGAAACGTATACAGCCTCAATGTAAACGGTCTTTCCAAAGGAGCCTATGTTGTTCGTGTTTCTTCAAACGGCTCCGTTCATACTGCTAAATTTATCAAGAACTAATTCATAACGTTCATACTTAGCACGTGGCAGGCAGTCTCGCAAGGGCTGCCTGCTGCTTTTTTGTATATTTGCCCCAAGTTTATACAGAAATGAATATAACACTGGACCATATTAAGGAACTTCAAGGCCGCCTGGATGCGGTGAGGGGGTCTCTTTGACCTGGATGATCTAACCATTCAGATACAGGAAGAAGAGAAAATTACGCTGGACCCCGCGTTCTGGAACGATCCCAAAAAGGCCGAACAGATATCCAAGGGACTGAACCAGAAAAAGAACAAGGTGAAGGAATTCGAAGCCTGTAAAAGCGCTGTCGATGACCTGGCCGTGCTTTACGACTTTTTTAAGGAAGGCGATGTAAGCGAGGAGGAACTGCAGCAGGCCTATGAATCGGCACGCGGAGTGCTGGAGGATATGGAGCTGCAGATCATGCTTTCGCGCCCCGAAGATGCTATGGACGCCGTGATACAGATCACTTCCGGCGCCGGTGGTACCGAAAGCTGCGACTGGGCCTCCATGCTGATGCGTATGTACATCATGTATGCCGAAAAACGCGGCTACAAGGTAATTGAACAGGACTACCAGGAAGGAGATGTCGCGGGTATCAAATCGGTAACCTTACAGGTGAGCGGCCTCAATGCCTACGGCTACCTGAAAGGCGAGAACGGTGTACACCGCCTGGTGCGTATCTCTCCCTTCGATTCCAATGCCAAGCGCCACACTTCTTTTGCTTCGGTGTACGTGTACCCGCTTATCGATGATACCATCGACATCGAGGTGAAAGAGGCCGATATCGAATGGGAAACCTTTCGTTCGGGCGGTAAGGGCGGACAGAACGTGAACAAGGTGGAAACGGCCGTGCGCCTGTACCACAAACCCACCGGCATCGTGGTAAAGAACCAGGAATCGCGCTCACAGCTCCAGAACAAGGAGAATGCCGTGCGCCTGCTCAAATCCATGCTGTACGAAGAAGAAATGCGTAAGCGCAACGAGGCCCGCGACGCCATTGAAGGCAGCAAGCGCAAGATCGAGTGGGGCTCCCAGATACGCTCCTATGTGCTGCACCCGTACCAGATGGTAAAAGACCTGCGCACGGATTACGAGACCAGCGATTCGCAGGGTGTGCTCAATGGCGATATCGACGGCTTCCTGAAAGCCTACCTGATGGAATTTGCCATGTAAGTTGCTGCTGTTGCGCAGTTTTTGTATATTTAAGTAACAAATTCTGTACACAAGCATGCAATCCGTAGGTAATATCTATGCCTGGCTTACGCCGCTGGCCATTTTTTTTGTGCTGCTCGAAGTGGGCATCAATGCCTGGTATAAAAAGGGGCTTATCCGTTTCCAGGAACTTATAGCCAATTTCGGTACCGCTATCGGCAACCAGACGGTAAACGTACTGGTAGCGGCGGGGGTGTACGTGGTCTATGGTTACCTGTGGCAGCATTTCCGCATTATCGGCCATATTCCCATGACCTGGTACAGCTTTCTGCTGCTCCTGCTGGGGGTTGACTTTATTTTTTACTGGGTGCACCGCTGGGGACACCATATCAATATCATGTGGGCGGCACATTCCCCGCATCATTCGGCCGAAGAGATGAACTTTGCCGTAGCCCTGCGCGCCAGCGTTACCCAGCGCCTGTTCTCGTTCTTCTTTTTCTGGCCGCTGACCATCATCGGTTTTGCGCCCGAAGATATTTACGCCATGACGGGCATTCATCTTTTCATAGCCTTCCTGCACCATACAGAACTCGTTCCCAAGCTGTGGAGGGGCATCGAGTACGTGTTTACCACGCCCTCGCACCACCGGGTGCATCACGGGGTGAATTACAGGTACCTGGACAAGAATTTTTCGGAGTTCCTCATTATCTGGGACCGTATCTTCGGTACTTTCCAGGAAGAGGACGAGAAGGTGGTGTACGGTATGTACAGCCATCCGAGGTCCTGGAACCCGGTAAAGATCAATTTTCATTATTACGTACTGCTCTGGAAACAGGCAAGGGAGGCGCCCTACCTGTGGGATAAGATACGTCTCTGGTTCATGCCCCTGGGCTGGACACCGCGCGGGCTGCAGCCCAAACCTTTCCCGGAGGAAATTACGGTGGAAAACCAGCAGCGATACAGCTCGCAGGCCTACCGGTATTCGGGCCCGTACCTGGTGGTGCAGCTGGGGTTCGGGTTATTCCTGATGCTGCTTACGATACGCGAACAATCGGTGCTGGGCACGGCAGAGCGCTGGATGGCGGCGGTACTGCTCTGGCAGATGATCATTAACTGGAGCGGTATCCTGGAGTCGGAGCGCTGGGCGGTGTATTCCGAATGGATACGTTTGCTGCTTACGGGTATTTTCCTATACTATACGGGCGTGTTCGGCGAGGTGTGGCAGATGGCGATGTTCGGCGGGTACCTGCTGTTTACGGCCATTACCTCGGGCCTGTTCCTGGTGCCTTCGCTGCAGCTGAGACCGGCCCTGAAATAAAAAACCTCCTCCCGCGGTAGCAGGAAGAGGCTTGTATTGTGTATCTGATCGTAGTCTGGATACTAATTCTCGTCCGGATCGTCGCCTTTCGAGGAAGAATACGCGATCTTATACTGCTCGCGGTCACGCAGTGTTTTCTTGATATCGTTCACCACACCCATTTTGGTACTTCTGTCAATTTTCAGCAGTACGGTGAGCTTGGGCACATTGGCATCGCCGATCTCGTTACGCCAGTCGTCCACGGCCTGTACAAGACCGTTTACGTCAGATGCGATCACATCATTGATCTGTATACGCGATTCAGTCCCGTATACCCCCTGCATACTGGAGATAGGTCTGCCCACGTATACGGTTTTGATGGGATTCGTATCATCGAGCTTGGTCGCAAAAGAAGCGAACGGTCTCTTGATCTCCACTTTCAGGGTAACCTCTTTCATTTTGGTGGCCACCATGAAGAAGAAGAGAAGCATGAACACGATATCCGGCAGTGATGCGGTGGATATGGCAGGTACGCTCTTCTTTTTTTTCTTTTTAAGCATAAGTCTGTTCTTTCTGTTTATTGTTTAACAGCACTTTTACGTGTTTCGGCTTCCGAAATGGCCATGGGCAGCAGATCGTCTATGGCGTCTACGCGCTCGGCGAACGTTTTCTTGGTGGCTTCGTTGTTGCCTTTCGATGCTTTTTCCTTCAGTTCGGCATAGCTCATCTGGAACTCTTTTTGAGCAACCTCGTCGCGCATTTCTTCAAAGGCGGCAGTGAGGATACCCTGCACGGCAATATATTTACGGTACGAAGTAAGACGGTCGCCCTGCAGGGTGATCACGCCTTTCGACTTATAGTATCTGCCGGCTTTCAGGAGCGGGCTCTGCACGAACTTCTGGCTTTTTTCAGAAAGAGCAGGATTATTCGTGGGGTTCAGGATAAACTCTTTAACATCTTCTTTGAGTTTTTTCATATCCCCGCGTTCCCCGTTCACGAAAAGCTCGTCCTGTTTATTGATCAGCAGTAGGAAAACGTTTCGTTCCTCGATAGGGACAGGTTTTTCCTGCTGATCAAGCTTAGCCGGAAGACGACGTTCGATGGCATAATCGGAATCGAATGTGGTCGTTACGAGGAAGAACACCAGCAGCAGGAAGGCGATATCCGCCATGGAGCTGGCATTGATCTCCTGAACTTCTCTTGTTTTTTTAGCCATTCGAATGTAATATTAAAATTAGTTACGTGTGCGGAACATACGGAAGCCTTCCATACCTACGATAGCCAGAGCTGTCACTCCCAGGAGAATGAACATGGCCCAAACGTTGGCGCCGCTGAATTTACGCTGTCCTTCCGTAAAGGTCTTGTTCAGGTCGGCTACCTGCTCAGTGGAAAGGTCGCCCCAGTTCACATAGGAGTCGGCCAGCTGCCAGGAGATGAACCCGATCAGGGCCAGGGCAGCAATACTGCCGAGAGAGCCCAGGGCGCTTTTCGGTTTGCTGATCAGCTTAAATACCCATGAGCCCAGGATAAATACCAGGGCAAGCAGGATCGAAACCAGGTACAGGGTATTCAGAGAACCCAGGTAGCCGCTCATGGACTCCAGCTGGGCCTTGATCTTTTCGCTGTTGCTCATACCGGCAGTATCGGGACTGCCAGCCAGCATAAGCACTACCATCAGGAAGCCTCCCAGACCGATAATGGCGGCGGCACCCAGTGATAATATGCGGATTATTTTATTATTCATAACCTATAATGCTTTTTTAAAATGATTCTGAGAACAAACCGGGATTAACCCACTTTGTTTTTTACCAGTACGTCGATGAAAGAGATGGAAGACTCTTCCATGTCGCCAACGATCGAGTCAATTTTAGAGAGCAGGTAGTTATAAAGGATCTGCAGGATGATGGCCACGATCAGACCACCTACGGTGGTGATAAGGGCCACTTTGATACCCGCGGCTACCACGGTCGGGTTAATGTCACCCGCGATGGCGATGGCGTCGAAGGCCTGGATCATACCTACTACGGTACCCAAGAACCCGAGCATGGGGGCCAGGGCGATCATAAGGCTCAGCCAGGGAAGGCCTTTTTCCAGCTTGTTCATCTCCACGCTGCCGTATGCGATAACCGTCTTTTCTACAATGTCGATACCTTCATCCGAACGGTTCAGACCTTCCAGGAAAATGCCTGCAACAGGACCCGGGGTAGAACGGCAAACTTCTTTGGCCGCATTGGTACCGCCTGATTTCAGGGCAGCATCGATACGGTTCAGGAGTTTTTCAGAATTGGTAGCGGAAAGGTTCAGGTAAATGATACGCTCGATAGCTACGGCCAGACCTACGATCAGTGAGATCACAACCAGGGCCATGAACTCGGGACCACCCTCAACGAAGTAACGTTTGATGTCCTGTGAGATAGTGGTCTTTGCCGGGGCCGGAGCAGCCTCATCAGCGGCCGGGGCCTCGGGAGCCGGAGTGGCAGCGGCCTGGTTTGTATCCTGAGCGGTTGCAGCCGGAGCTGTAGTTTGTGTTGCCGGAGCCGATCCCTGAGCATAGTTATATACTGGTCCTGCGGCTACAAAGCTTACGAATGCGAAAAGAGCTACGATCTTTTTCATGTGTGTGCGCTTTAGTTTACTTTTATTTGTTTTGTTTTTAAATCCGAAATTTTAAGCCTTATTAACGAAAACGGGGAACCCTTCATTGTGTGGCAAAACAGATAAAGCGGAGAGACAGGGATTCGAACCCTGGGTACCCTTGCAGGTACACATGCTTTCCAGGCATGCCCGTTCGACCACTCCGGCACCTCTCCAGTCGTTCAATATCAATGTTTTGCAAACGCAAAAACAGCTTAAAAAGAACATTCCCCCCGTTAAAAGGTGCGCCAAATTACAAAAATTCACGTACCCCCAAAAAAATAATTATCGGCGTTTGTCGGACAAGACCCCTTATTTGTCGTCACTTTTACGCATTTCGCCTCTCAGGTTCTTCCTGAATTCGCGTCTTACGCGATCCATATCCGTGTATTTTCCCAGCAGGTACATCAGCTTGCATACCGCGGCCTCCGCGGTAATATCGCTTCCGCCTTCCACACCGATATCGTGCAGGGCCTTGCCGGTATAGTACTTTTCCTGCTCCACCCGGCCCGTAAGGCACTGGGTAACGTTCACCACGAAAATTCCCTGTTCAATGGCAGCCTGCAGCTCCTCTACAATACCCTCCTTTATGGGGGCGTTGCCGGAGCCGAAACTGCGCAATATAATGCCCCTGATACCGGGCGAGGAACAAACGGCCCGTACCAGTGAGGCCTGTATCCCCGGGAAAAGCGTGATGACCGCCACAGCGGGGTTGAGCCGGGTATGAAAACGGGGCCTCAGGTTCCTTTTGCGGGGCCTGCGCAGACCTTTCCACCATTCTATATGTACGCCCGCCTGGGCCAGGGGTGGCAGATTGGGTGAATCGAAGGCATTGAAATGCTCGGCGCTGATCTTTACCGTGCGGTTGCCGCGGTACAGCTTCGACTGGAAAAAGATGCACACTTCCTGTACTTTGGGAATGCCGTCTTCGTGACAGGCTGCGATCTCAACGGCCGTAAGAATATTCTCCCTGCCATCGGAACGGATCACGTTCAGCGGCAGCTGCGAACCGGTAAAAATGACCGGCTTGCCCAGTCCCTGTATCATAAAGCTGAGGGCCGAGGCGCTGTAGGGCATGGTGTCGGTGCCGTGCAGGATCACAAAGCCATCCTGTGCATCGTAGTGTTCCTCGATGATCCGCAGCATTTCCAGCCATTCGGCCGGACTCATGTCCGAGGAGTCGACCGGGGTCTGCAGCGAGGCAAAGGAAAGGTCTACCTCCAGGCGGCCCAGCTCGGGTACCAGCAGGCGCAGGTTCCGGAAGTCCACCGGTTTCAGGGCGCCGGTCTTTTCGTCGTGTACGCTCCCGATGGTGCCACCCGTATACAGGATCATGATTTTTCTGCGCTGATTCATGCGTATAAATTACGGGCGCTAATATCAGCATTTTCCCGGAACGGACCCTGTAATATTATATACGTAAAAAAAGCGGCTTTGTTCCGCGCCGGTCTATACCCCGAAAATAGTTACGGAATTGCGGGTGGTGATCTCTGCCACTTCGGCCAGGGAAACGCCCTTGATCTCCGCCAGCTTTTCGGCCACATGCAGCAGGTACGAGGGTTCATTGCGCTTACCGCGGAAAGGCACCGGGGCCAGGTAGGGGGCATCGGTCTCCAGCACCATCTGTTCCAGCGGAATATGAGCAATGGCTTTGTCGAGCCCGCTGTTCTTAAAGGTAAGTACGCCGCCTATGCCCAGGTACCAGCCTTTGTCCGTGAGCCTGCGGGCCTGCTCTTCATTTCCGCTGAAGCAGTGAAAGATACCGCGTACGGCATTGAACTCCGGCTTCGTAAGCACTTCCCAGATGGGATCAAAGGCCTCGCGGCAGTGAATGGCCACGGGCAGGTTCTTGTCCATGCTCCAGTGCAGCTGGGTCTGCAAGGCATCTATCTGTTCGGTGAGAAAACTTTTGTCCCAGTACAGGTCCAGCCCGATCTCCCCGATGGCCACAAAACCGAATTCCCCCAGCCATTTTTCGGCATGGGCCAGTTCATCTTTATAATCTGCCTTCACGGAGCAGGGGTGTACGCCCATCATGCCGTAAACGCCTTCGCGGGTCCTGCACAGCTCCACCAGGGGGGCGGCTGTGGTACGGTCTACGTTCGGGATAAAAAAACGGCGCACCCGGTTGTGCTGAGCCCGGGTAAAAACGGCATCGGTCTCGCCGGCAAAGGCTTCGTCGTACAGGTGCGTATGTGTGTCGCTGAGAATGATCATCGTTAAAAAGTGTGCAAAGCGATCTGTTCGCGGTTCAGTTTTACATTGATCCAGGTCTCGTCGAAAGAGGCCCCGAAACTTTTGTAGAATTCAATGGCGGGCGTGTTCCAGTCGAGCACCTGCCAGGTAATAAAAGCCGCATTGCAGGCCTGTGCATCGGCAATACAGGCATTGAGCAGGGCCCGGCCGATCCCTTTGCCCCGGAAAGCTTCACTTACTATGATATCTTCCAGGTAAATGCCCTTGCCTTTCCAGGTGCTGTAACGGGTATACCACAGGTACAGGCCGGCGATCTGTCCGTTGTACTCGGCCAGTCCGCAGGTAAATGCCGGGTTTTCGCCGAAGCCGTCCTCCAGTATCATTTCTACGGTGTTTGTCACCTCGCCGGGGGCGTTCTCGTATTCGGCCAGCTCCCGTATCAGTTCCAGGATGCGGGGCGCATCTTCCCGGCGTGCTTTTCGGATCAGTGGTGTATTCATCAGGCTGCAAAGGTACACAACTGTGCCGAAAAACGATGTTCTTCACCCTCAGCTCCCCGAACGCTAAAAGTTGTATTTTAGCCGCCATAAACGAACCTAAGCAACGTGGGCTCCTTTTTTGCTGACATTTTTGAATACTTTTCACGACGTAAGGCACTGTTCTGGATACTGGTGATCCCGGCTACGGCGGTTTTCGGGGCCGGGCTGCTGCGCCTGAACTTCGTGGAGGACATTACGCAGATACTGCCTTCGGACCCGAAGGTGAAAGCTATTAACGATGCCCTGCAGGAGGTACGTTTTACGGATAAGATCATGGTGGCTGTTACGGCAAACGATACAAGTGCCGGTCAGCAACAAGAAATAACAACGGCTGCCGATGCCTTCGCCGCCCGCCTGGAACCCCTCAAAAGCACCTATATCAGCGAGCTGGCCTATAAGATCGACGAAGAACAGATGCTGTACTACTTCGACCTGTTTTACGAACATCTGCCCCTGTACCTCGACTCTGCCGATTACCGGGAACTGGAGACCGCCACACAGCCTGAAAATATACGCCGGGGCATCGAAAGTGCCTATAAGCTGCTGCTTACCCCTGCCGGTTCCTTTATACAGAAAACCCTCACCCGCGATCCCCTGAGCATGACGCCGCGTGCCCTGCGCCGCCTGCAGGCTCTACAGGCCGACGACGGTTTTACGGCCACCAATAACCGCATCTACACGGCCGACGGTAAAAATGTGCTTATGTTCATCACGCCGCGCTACAAGGCCCGCGAGAGTGCACAGAACGCCCTTTTTGCCGAAGAGCTGGAGCGCATTGCCCGCGAGACCGAAACGCAGTACAACTGCCGGGTGCACATTTTCGGTGCCCCGCTGGTAGCGGCCGGGAACGCCACACGCATCAAGAAGGACGTAAACCTGACCATGTCCGTAGTGGGAGTATGCCTCTTCCTGTTCCTTTTTTATTTTTACCGCAAGCCGCAGTATTTCCTTATCCTGGTGGTGCCCGTGCTGCTGGGCGGCATTTTCGGGCTGGGGACCATGGGCTGGATACAGCCCGAAGTGAGTGCCGTTTCGGTGGGAGTGGGGGCCATACTGCTGGGCATCACGATCGATTATTCCCTGCACGTTTTTACGCATTTCAACCATACACCCGATAAAAGCCTGATGCTGCGGGAGCTTTCCACCTCGCTGGTGCTCAGCTGTCTCACTACTATTGCCGCCTTTTTCTGTCTCTGGTTCACCCGCTCGACCGTATTGCATGACCTGGGATCCTTTGCCGGGCTCAGCATACTGGGTGCGGCCCTGGCCAGCCTGCTGGTGCTGCCGCATCTGCTGCCCAAGAGACCGCGTAAGGAACGGGAACCGAACCTGGTGGAACGCGCCCTGGCCTATCCCTTTCACAAAAATCTTTTCCTGACGCTGGGCGTGAGCCTCGTAAGTGTAGCCGCCATTGTATTCTTCCGCAGCCCGGAGTTTGAGTCCGACATGGACAACCTCAACTACATGTCGCAGGAAATGCGGGCCACCGAGCAGTACCTCGACAGTATCGGTGACGTGTCGCTGCGCTCGGTATTCGTGATCGCCCGCGGGAAAGACGTAAACGAAGCCCTGGAAAAACTGGGTCATGTGCAAGGTCGTTTCGACGGACTGAAACGCGCACAGGTAGCGAAAAAAGTGGTGAGTCCCTCGTTACTGCTGCTGCCGGCCAGTGAACAGCGCCGCAAAATAGAGCAGTGGGAGGCTTTCTGGACTCCCGCCCGCAAAGCCGCCGTAAAACAGGGCGTACTGCAGGAAAGCCGCCGCCTCGGGTTCCGTGAAACGGCCTTTGATCCTTTTTATGCCCTGCTGGACAAAACCTTTACACCACAGCCACCCGAAGCTTTTTCAGGGCTTACCGAAGGCGGCGTATTGTCTGAGTTCATCAACAAAACCGAAAAAGGAGCTTCGGCCTTTGCCATTATCCGTGTTAAGAGCGGGGACCGGCCGCAGGTGTACAAAGCTTTTGAAGGACAGGACGAGGTGGTGGTGTTCGATAAAAAATACCTCACCCAGGAAATGGTAAAAAGCGTTTCAGCCGATTTTCAGCTGCTGGCAAACCTATCCCTGCTGGTGGTGTTCCTGATCCTGCTGCTGGCCTTCGGCCGTATCGAAATGGCCCTGATCACCTTTACGCCGCTTATGCTCAGCTGGGTATGGGTAATGGGCGCCATGCAGCTCTTCGGGCTCCGGATGAACATCATCAACCTGATCGTAACGTCTTTCGTGTTCGGCCTGGGCATCGATTATAGTATATTCATCATTAACGGGCTTATACAGGATTACCGCACGGGCACCAATCGCCTCGCCTCGTACAAGACCTCTATTTTTCTTTCGGCATTCACTACCATACTGGGGGTAGGCGGAATGATCTTCGCCGGGCACCCCGCCCTCAGGTCCATTGCCATTATGAGCGTGGTGGGCATCGGTTCGGTGCTGCTGCTTACCTATACACTGCTGCCGGTACTGTTCCATTTTGTGGTTACGTCCCGCACACAGAACGGCCGGCCGCCGCTTACGCTAAAGAATATTTTTACCAGCATACTTGCCTGGAGCATGGTCATCTGGGGTTTTCACGTGTTCATTTTTTACGCGGTGCCGGTGCGGCTGCTGTTCTTTATCCCGCTGGACAGGCGTAAACGCATGATCCACTGGATGCTGTATGCCTGGGCCAATGTGTACATCTTTATCCTGTTCATCGGCCGCCGTCATATCATCAACCGGCAAAAGGAGAACTTCCGCAGGCAGGCCGTGATCATCGCCAATCACCAGTCCTTCCTCGATACCGTGCTGCTGTTCAGCCTTACGCCCAATGCCATCATTGCCACCAATAACCGCATTTACAACAACCCGATCTTCGGCCCGGTAAGCCGTTTCTGCGATTTCCTGAATGTGAGCGATGGTTTCGATGTGCTCGAAAAACAAATACGCACACTCTGGGACAAAGGCTATTCCTTCCTGGTCTTTCCCGAGGGTACCCGCAGCGAGGACCGCAAGGTGCACCGTTTTCACAAGGGGGCCTTTAAGCTGGCCGGGGACCTGCAGGCAGATATAATACCGGTGCTTATCCACGGCCTGGGCGATTTCCTCCCCAAAGGCACCTTCTGGGGGGTGCGCTGCGACCTGGTGGTGGAGATACTGCCCCGCATAGCGGCAACAGACACCACGTACGGAACTACGTATACAGAACGGGCGAAGAATATACGAAAATACATGGTGACAGAGCTGCAGCGTATGAAGCGTGCTTACGGCATGACCCGTTACCTGCGTAAGTGGATACACCTTAATTACGTGTACCTGAGCCCTGTGCTGGAATGGTATCTCCGTGTAAAATCGAAAATGGAGAACCGTTATGCCCTGCTGGACGAAAACCTGCCCGAAACCGGCAAAATATACGATGTGGGCTGCGGCTACGGCTTTGCTTCCACCATATTGCATTATACCGCTGAAGGCCGCGAAGTGACCGGTCTTGACCACGATGAGGAAAAAATTGCCACGGCACAGCACCGTTTCATGAACAATGAGCACCTGCGGTTCTTTACGGCGGATATACGTCACTGGCAGCCGGAGGCCTGCGACGGTATCGTCATCAGCGATGTGCTGCACTACATAAACACAGAAGAGCAGGAACAACTGCTGCAACGTTGTATGCAGGCCCTGAACCCGGGCGGGGTGATCCTGCTCAAGGACGGCGACAGCAGCAGTCCGCGCTTTAAGCATACACAGAATACCGAAGTGGCCAGTACACGTGTGATCCGTTTTAATAAAAAAGTGCACGAAGATCTGTATTTCTTTAACGGAGCCTTTCTGAAGAAGGTTTGCAGAGCTGCCGGTTTTGGGGTGGAGGAGATCGGGTCGAGCGCATACACGGCCAATAAAACCTGGAAAATTTACCGCGATGTATGATGCCCTGGTCATAGGCAGTGGCATGGGCGGACTGGGAACGGCATTTTTCCTGGCCAAAGCCGGTATGAAGGTGCTGGTACTGGAAAAGAACCGGCAGTTCGGCGGCGCGTTGCAGATATTTTCCAGGGAGAAACAAATTTTAGACACAGGCGTACACTATGTGGGAAGTCTTGGCAAAGACGAAGCCCTGGGCCGTTATTTCCGCTATTTTGGCATATACGAAAAGCTGGATTTTACACAGATGGATACAGACTGTTACGACCGGGTCTGTTTCCGGGGAGAAGCGCCGGTGCATTTTGCCCAGGGTTTTGAGCACCACGCCGGTGTGCTCTCGCAGCGCTTTCCGCATAAACATAAAGAGATCCATGCCTATGTAAAAATGCTGGAGGAAATGCCGGCACAGTTCCCGTTTTTCTCTTTCCGGCCCGGGGAAACAGATGCGCTGGCGAACCCGTATTCCGGCAAAAATGCCTTTGCGTATATACATGAGCTGACAGGAGGGGACGCCGCGCTGACACGGGCGCTCTTCGGTGCGGGAATACTGTACGATTTTCGTCCGCAGGGCACTTCGCTGTATACGCACGGCATTATCATGAGTTCGTACATACGCAGTGCCTGGCGCTTTAAAAAAGGCGGGGCACAGATCGCGAGACAGATGCTGCGCGCAGGCCGGGAACTGGGCATAGAGTACCGGAATTACGCAGAAGTGACGGAAATTATTACGGACAGCGAAGGAGTAAAAGGGGTGAAACTGGGTGACGGCGAAACGATCGCAGCCCGCAGGATCATCAGCAATGTGCACCCGCGTATTACCCTGCACCTGCTGAAGGAGAACCGCTTCATGCGAAATTCGTATATAGAACGCGTCCGCAGCCTGCCCGACAGTCTCAGCTGTTTTTCGGCCCAGTTCGTGATGCGGCCGGACGCATTGGCCTACGAAAATTTCAACACCTATTATACCCGCAGCGGCGGATTACCTGTATACGAAAAAGAAGGGTTTCCCGGCACCATGGGTATTTTCCCTTCTGCGGAAGAAGATGCACAGGCTTTTACGCGTGTGCTGAACGTAATGACGTATATGCACCCGGAGGAAACGGCAGCCTGGAATAAAAGCTTCCGTACCGAACCGCATTTTACGGAGAGCCGCGGCGCGGATTACGAGGATTTTAAAAACCGGAAGGAAGAGGCCATTGTACAGGCCCTGGAAGAACTGTACCCCGGCTTCGGAGCAGGCGTTCAGAACGTATACAGCAGCACGCCGCTTACGTTCCGCGATTACCTGGGCAGCCCGGACGGCAGCCTGTATGGTATACTGCAGGACTCGTCCTCGCCCGCTTCTTCCCTGTTTTCGCCGCGTACCAAAGTACCCGGCCTCTTTCTCACGGGTCAGAACCTGAACCTGCACGGTATCCTGGGCGTGAGCATCAGTTCGGCGGTGACGGCCGCGTCTATCCTGGGCAGCGAATGGATGGAATCGCAGATGCGTACGGTATAATGAACCTTTTACAACATCCGGTGTACAACAGGACATGAAAGTACTTTTTTACCTGTTGTTTTTTTCTGTGCCTGCGGCGATATCTGCCCAGAGCGATACTCTCCCTTCCACGGGGAACAAAGATTTCGACCGTTTCCTGGCCGATTTGCAGGCCTATGAGCAGACCAATCCCCGGCAACCGCTCCTGGCCGACTGTTCAACGTTCCGGCTGGCCTGGACCCATCGTGTCGATGACCGGGAGCAGTCCGTGGTGCAGAATGACGGGCAGCCGCTCTGCCCTGAAGATAAACGGGGCCGTTCGTTGCAGCCCGGAGGTCTGTGTCTTTCTTCCAGGTATATAGGTGACCGGTACTACGTATGCAGCTACGAAAAGCCTGCCGGTTCCCTGCATACCACTACCTGGTATTATGTGCGCGATTCGTCGGTACAGGTGCAGTTTAAAAACTTCCTGGCCGAAATGGAAGCCTATAAGAACGCGCCTCATCCCCCGGATGCACTGGGTCCCTGCGAAGAATACAGGCTGGTATGGCATTTTTCGAACCACAGTTTCCTGGAAAATGTGCAGCGGGGCAGCGGCGAAGCGCTCTGCAAAGAGAGAAAAACAGAGCATCTGCTCACTGGAGGCTGTTGGCCGCAGGTCATCGGCGACCGCTATTATATCTGTATCATCGATATACCGGTGAGCACCATCCGGCAGGATATATACTATTACGAACGTCAGCCGGAAACCCCGGTAAAAAAGCCGGGTGCCCGATGAAACGCCTGCTGTTTTACTCCCTGTTTTTCTGCGGTCTGTCTGCACAGGCGCAAACGTTCACAGAAAAGGAAGAAGTATTCCTTTCCACGGATTCTGCACAGGTATTGCTGGAACGGGAATTTTATGCCTTCAAAGAGCAGTTCCTGGAATATGCCACAGGTCCGCACCCTCCGGATACCCTGGGTCCCTGCGGGGAATACAGCCTGCGCTGGCGTAGATCTGCACAGGACGGCTTTGACTGGATCAGCCGGGGTACGGAAAGCACGGCCTGCTCCGTAAGAATTTCCGTATCGTCTTATGGTAGCCGTACGGTGGGCCGGCCTGTGGGCGACCGCTATTACCTGGTGATCTGCGGTCATCCCGCGGACCCGCTGAATGTGAGCATCGATTATTACGTCAGAGAAGCTCTGCCTGCGGCTGAATAAGTTGCAGCCCGCAGCCGGGGCCGTTTTAGGAATCTTCAAACTTTCTTCAGAATTTTGATGTAATCTTGCATTCCATGAAAGTGCTTATTATTGAGGATAATGAAGAGCTTGCCAACAGTATTCAGCGTTTCCTGGCGCATGAAGGCTATGTCTGCGAGCTGAGTTATACCTGCGAGGAAGCCCGTGAAAAACTTACCCTGTACAGCTACGACTGCATCATTCTCGATATTATGCTGCCCGACGGCAATGGTCTGCATCTGCTTACATTCATCCGGGAGGCCCAGATACAAAGCAGTGTGCTGATCACTTCGGCCAAAAATGCGCTCGATGATAAGATCGAAGGCCTGGAAGGCGGTGCGGACGATTACATCACCAAACCCTTTCACCTGGCCGAGCTGCATGCCCGCCTGCGCGCCATCTACCGCCGTAAAAAGCTGAATGGCGGACACCTGGTGGAATTTAACGAGATCAGCCTCGATACCGACCGCATGGAAACTGCCGTGAACGGTTCCACGCTCGACCTTACCCGCAAGGAATTCGACCTGCTGCTCTATTTCATGGTGAACAAGAACCGCGTGCTCTCCCGGCAGTCCATCGCCACGCATCTCTGGGGCGACTATACCGACAGCCTCGATAACTTCGATTTCGTATACCAGCACCTGAAAAACCTGCGTAAAAAAATTGCTGCTGCGGGCGGTACCGACTATATTGACACCGTTTACGGCCTTGGTTACAAATTCAACACCTCCAAAAAATGAAACTGGTCAATAAATTTACCCTCTGGTACATCAGTATTACACTTTTTGTAATGCTGATCGGGGGTACCATTGCCTATTACCGGGTAAAAAAAGAGATCGATGAGGGGGAGATCGAACGCCTGAAGAACCTGAACAGCAAAACGGCCGAACAGATCCGCCTGGGTGTGGCCACCGAGCTGCAGACCAATGGCCGCCCCATCGAGATCACCAGGCTCGACTCGAACGTTGTTTCCAATACCTGCGAGGTAAAGGAAAGCACCTTCTACAACCCGAACATCAACCACAAGGAGTGCCGGCTCACGGTAAATTCCTACTATACCATCAATGACCAGAGCTACCGGATATCTTCGTATAACTACGTTACCAAGACCAGCCAGATCCTGCGCGGGCTCATCAGCTCCTTCCTGCTGATACTGCTGCTGCTGGCCGTGCTCATCGGCATTTCGGCCCGCCTGGTCTCCAACCGTATCCTCCGGCCTTTTCACCTGGCACTCGATAAGATCCATAATTTCAGCCTGCGCGATAAAAAGCCCATGCAGCTGCCCGGAACGCGCACAAAAGAGTTCAATGAGCTGAACGGCTTCCTGAACAGGATGACCGATAAGATGCTGGAGGACTACAATGCCCTGAAGGAATTTTCGGAGAACGCCTCGCACGAGCTGCAGACTCCCCTGGCCATTATGCGTACCAAGCTGGACCTGCTGATGGAAACCGAGCTCAACGACGACCAGGCACAGCTCATCAGCACGATACAGACGGGCATCGACAAACTTTCGCGCATCAACCAGTCGCTGGTCCTGCTCAATAAACTGGAGAACCATGAATTCGAGACCTCGGTGAACATCCCTTTCTGCCGTGCTACCCGGGAGGCAACCTCTACCTTCAGCGAGCTGATGGACATGCATGCGCTGGAATTTGAATCACACGTGGAAGAAACGGTACACCTGCCCGTACATCCGGCCCTGGCCGACATACTGCTCAATAACCTGCTCAGCAATGCCATACGCCACAATATTCCCGGCGGAAAGGTGGTCCTTTCGCTCAACCGGCAGGGGCTTACCATAAAAAATACGGGAGTTGCGCCCGAAGTGCCCACCGAACAGATGTTCCAGCGCTTCAAAAAAGGCAACCAGAGCAGTGCTTCCATCGGGGTGGGACTGGCCATCGTAAAGCAGATCTGCGACCTTAATTCGTACAGGATCAGCTATGTGTACGAAGAGAACTGGCATATCATGGATATACGTTTTCCATAGCGCTTCTTCAAATTTTCTTCAGATTTATGTGTTCTCTTTGAGCAGTGAACAGCACCGGGAGAAAGAGTCTCCCTTCTTTTGTATAATGATAAAATTTTAAAGTATGAGTCTTGCAAATGCATATGCTGCACGGGATGCCAAAACGCCGCTGGCCCCGTTTCAGCTGGAAAGAAGAGCGGTAGGGCCGCATGATGTACAGATCGAGATCCTGTATTGCGGCGTATGCCATTCCGATATTCACCAGGCCCGCAGCGAATGGGGTCCCGCTATCTATCCCCTGGTGCCCGGCCACGAGATCGTGGGTAAGGTAACGGCCGTGGGCGATCATGTAAAGAATTTCAGGGTGGGCGACCTGGCCGGGGTAGGCTGTTTCGTGGACTCGTGCCGCACCTGCGAAAATTGCAAGGCCGGACTGGAGCAATACTGCGACGAGGGGATGACCAGTACCTACAACAGCTACGAGCGCGATGGTAAAACCCCAACGTATGGCGGATATTCCACACAGATCGTGGTAGACGAGCAGTACACCCTGCATATTTCGGACAAGCTGCCCCTGCACGCGGTAGCGCCCCTGCTCTGTGCGGGAATCACCACCTATTCGCCCCTGCGTTACGTAAAAGCGGGCAAGGGTCATAAAGTGGCCGTACTGGGCCTGGGCGGACTGGGTCACATGGCCGTGAAATTTGCCGTGGCCTTCGGTGCGGAGGTAACCATGCTCAGCAGTTCGCCTTCCAAGGCCGCCGATGCCGAAAAACTGGGGGCACATCATTTTATTCTTACTTCGGACAAGGAAGCGATGAAGAAAGCCGCCGGCACCTTCGATTTTATCCTGAATACCGTTTCGGCCCCGCACGATTACAATACATACCTGAACCTGCTGCGCACCAATGGCACCATGATCGTGGTGGGTGTGCCGCCTGAAGCTTCGCAGGTTCCGGCCTTTAACCTGATCGGGAAACGCCGCAGCATCATCGGCTCGCTTATCGGGGGTATTGCCGAGACCCAGGAAATGCTCGATTTCTGTGCCGAACACAATATCGTTTCCGAAGTAGAGCTGATCGATATGTCGTACATCAATGAAGCTTACAGCCGCATGGAAAAAAGCGATGTGAAATACCGCTTCGTGATCGACCTGGCCTCTCTGAAACAATAAGAATTTGGAAAAACTGCCCTGTACATATTAGCGTAAGTCGGGAGGAGAGCAAATTCCGCGTTTCTCATATTCGTTACTTTTTCATAAGAGGGGGAATTCTCAAATCCTGCGGTCCGCATGCCAGAAAGTATGCGGACTTTTTTTATCCTTTTGTTAAAGAACAGCAAAAAAGGCCCGGCGCCTGCTGTGCTTCAAAATTACTTCAGATTCCTGTATTCTCTTTGTCGCGGGAAACCGGCAAGGACAGAACACCACATACATTATATGACAAAAAAGAATATGTACGGTTTAACGGGGCTGGCGTTTTTCTTTTGTGCAGGGCTCCAGGCCCAGGTACTGAGCATGAAGGATGCCCTGAACACCGCACTGAACAATTACGGCAGCATAAAGGCAAAAAGCAGCTATGTACAGGCATCGGCGGCCGGGCTGGCACAGGCCCGGCGTTCCTATGCCCCCAACCTGGTACTCTCGGCCCAGCAGGATTACGGCACGGTGAATGGTCAAAACGGTCCGCTGTACGGTTTTGGCGGTTTCGGGGTGGCCTCTTCGGGTCTGCCGCTTCCTGACCAGAACTGGAATGCCGCTTTCGGGGCCCTGTACCTGGCCAATTTCAACTGGGAATTCTTTACGTTCGGCCGGGTACGCGAGCGCATCAAGATCGCAAAGAGCGTATTACAGCGCGACTCTGCCGACCTGGCCCAGGAGCAGTTCCAGCACCAGGTAAAAGTGGCTTCGGCCTACCTGAACCTGCTGGCTGCGCAGCGCATCACCCGCTCGCAGGAACGCAACCTGGAACGGGCCCTGGTCTTCAGATCGACCACGGTAAGCCGTGCCGTCAACGGGCTGATACCGGGAGTAGACTCTTCCCTGGCTGCCGCCGAGGTTTCCAGCGCAAGAATAGCACTCATACGGGCAAAAGATACGGAGCAGGAACAGGCAAATAAGCTGTCTGTTTTAATGGGGATTCAAACGACGGATTTTGTGCTGGACACAACCTTTCTCAGCACGGTTCCTGCCTCCGTTTTTTCTTCGCTCAGCTTCCGTGAGGAAACACACCCGGTGCTGCGTTTTTTGCAGAGCCACACCAATATCAGCACGGAACAGACAAAGCTGCTGCGCCGCCAGTATTACCCGTCCTTTTCGCTTTTCGGCATTATGCAGGGCCGCGGATCGGGCTTTGAGGCCGGCTATACGCAGGACCAGACCAAGTTCACACGCAATTACGGCACAGGAGTTACGCCTACACGGGCCAATTACCTGCTGGGTGTGGGAATGAACTGGAATATCATGTCCATACTGCAGAACGAGGCACAGGTGCGTTCGCAGAAGTACGTGACCGAGGGTCTGCAGCAGGAATACGACCTGGCCCGGCAGCAGGTACTGGCACAACAGGTGCTGGCTGAGCAGAAGATGCGCAACGCCATGGATGCCTATACCGAGGTACCGCAGCAGGTAAAAGCCGCTTCGGAAGCCTATATACAAAAAAGTACCATGTACAGCAACGGGCTCTCTACCATTGTGGAAGTGACCCAGAGCATGTATGCCCTGAACCGCGCCGAGACCGACCGCGACATTGCGTATAGTAATGTGTGGCAGGCCCTGCTGATGAAAGCGGCTGCCGCGGGCGATCTTAGCATATTTATTAATGAATTTTAATCACTGAGAGAATGAACCTGATAAGGGCCGCATTACGTAAACCCATAACGGTACTGGTACTGGTAGCGGGCCTGTTTTTCTTCGGGATACAGGCCGTACGGGACATTAAGGTGGACATTCTGCCGAAGATGAACCTGCCGGTAATTTACATAGCTCACCCCTTCGGAGGCTATACGCCCAACCAGATGGAAGCCTATTTCGGCAAGCAGTACGTGAATATCCTGCTGTTCGCCAATGGTATCAAAAGTATCGAGACCAGGAACATCCAGGGTCTTATGCTGATGAAGCTCACCTATTACGAAGGCACCAATATGGCCCAGGCCGCGTCGGAGCTCAGTGCACTCTCGAACCGCATCCAGGCCATTTTTCCGCCGGGATCACAGCCGCCTTTCGTGATTCGCTTCGATGCCTCTTCGCTTCCGGTAGGGCAGCTGGTACTGAGCAGTCCCACACGTTCCAACAACGAGCTGCAGGACCTGGCCAATGTATATGTACGGGCTTCGTTCACGGCCATACCGGGACTGCTGGCCCCGCCGCCGTTCGGGGGCAGTCCGCGTACCATCGAGATCAATGTGAGCCCCGAAGCGCTGCGGGCCCATAACCTTACGCCCGACCAGGTAGTAGAGGCTATCCGTCTCAATAACCAGACCGCGCCTTCGGGCAATGTACGCATCGGTGATATCAATTACATAACACCTACCAACAATACCATCAGGAACATTGAGGATTTCGGGAATATACCGCTGTTCAAGGGCGGAGTGCAGAACCTGTACCTGCGCGATGTGGCCACGGTAAAGGACGGGGCCGACATCACCGCCGGCTATGCCCTGGTGAACGGTAAGCGTTCGGTGTACATCAGCATTGCCAAAGCGGCCGATGCCTCTACCTGGGAAGTGGTGAACCAGCTGAAGAAGAACCTGCCCAGGATACAGAGCACCCTGCCCGAGGATGTTACGCTTACCTATGAGTTCGACCAGTCGGTATACGTGATCAATGCCGTGAAGAGCCTTATCAGCGAAGGCGTGATCGGGGCCCTGCTTACCGGCCTGATGGTACTGTTGTTCCTGGGCGACCGCCGCGCCGCCCTTATCGTGATCCTCACCATTCCCACCTCGGTGATCGCCGGTGTACTTTTCCTGAAGCTGGCCGGGCAGACCATCAATATCATGTCGCTCAGCGGCCTGGCCCTGGCCATCGGCATCCTGGTAGACGAGTCCACCGTGACCATTGAGAACATTCACCAGCACCTGGCCATGGGTAAATCCAAGGCCCTGGCCATCTGGGACGCCTGCAGGGAGATCGCTTTCCCCAAGTTGCTGATCCTGTTCTGTATCCTGGCGGTATTTGCCCCGGCCTTTACCATGTCGGGCATCCCGGGCGCGCTCTTCCTGCCCCTGGCCCTGGCCATCGGTTTTGCCATGATCGTCTCCTTCCTGCTTTCGCAGACCTTTGTGCCCATTATGGCCAACTGGCTGATGAAGGGTCATACCCACAAAAAAGAAGACACAAGTGTAAAAGCACATAAAATTTCGCGTTTCGACAGGTTCAGGAACCGTTTTTTGTATATGCATCAACGCCTTGTTCTATACCGGAAGCCGGTTGTTTTAGTATATATATTCGGAATTTCCGCGCTGGCGGTACTGCTGCTTTCGGGCATAGGCCGTGACGTACTGCCCAAAGTGAATTCCAGCCAGTTCCAGCTTCGTATGCGCGCCCCGGACGGTACCCGTATCGAACGCACTGAAGAAAAGGTACAACTGGTGCTGAAAGAGCTGGAAGACATGGTAGGGAAGGAACACATCAATATTACTTCGGTGTACGTGGGTCAGCACCCTTCGCTGTTCTCCGTATCACCCATCTACCTGTTCACCGCCGGGCCGCACGAGGCCGTGTTCCAGGTGAGCCTGAAAGATTACGGGGCCGATATGGACGAGTTCAAGGACCGGCTGCGTGCCCGCATCCGCGAGGTGCTCCCGGACGTAAGGCTCTCTTTTGAGCCCATAGAGCTTACTGACAAGGTACTGAGCCAGGGTTCGCCCACGCCGGTAGAAGTGCGCATTGCGGGCAAGAACAAGAAACAGAACGAAGAATATGCCCTCAGGATCGTGGAGAAACTGCGGGGCATTGAATACCTGCGCGATGTGCAGATCGCCCAGCCCATACGTTACCCGGCGCTCAATATCGATATCGATCGTACGCGTGCGGCCCAGCTCGGGGTGGACATGAGCGATGTCTCGCGCTCACTGATCGCCTCCACCTCTTCATCGAGGTATACAGAAAAGAACGTTTGGGTGGACGAGCGCGTGGGCCTTTCGTACAATGTACAGGTGCAGGTGCCGCTGAACGAGATGCGGAGCAGGAACGACATCAGCGGTATCCCTCTGCTGCGCAACCAGCTTCGTCCCGTTCTGGGCGATGTGGCCACGATCACGCAGGATACCACCTATGGCGAGAACGATAACCTGGGGGCCATGCCCTACCTGTCGGTGACGGCCAACCTGCATAACAAAGACCTGGGTTCCGCTTCGGCAGATGTGCAGAAGGCCATCGCTTCCCTGGGTGAGCTTCCGCGCGGACTTTTCGTGGAGCAGATCGGCCTGGGCAAAGTGCTGGGCGAAACGCTCGACAGCCTGCAGGCCGGGCTCCTGGTGGCCGTAGTGGTGATCTTCCTGATGCTTTCGGCCAATTTCCAGTCGTTCAAAGTATCACTGGTGGTACTTACCGCAGTGCCTGCCGTGGTGCTGGGTTCCCTGCTGCTGCTGCTGCTCACGGGCTCTACGCTCAACCTGCAGTCATACATGGGCATCATTATGTCGGTGGGCGTTTCCATCGCCAATGCCGTACTGCTCATCAACAATGCCGAAGAGATCAGGAAACGGACAGGCGATGCCTTGCAGGCAGCAAAAGAAGCCACTTCGCTGCGCCTGCGGCCCATACTCATGACCAGTGTGGCCATGGTGATGGGTATGCTGCCTATGGCCATCGGTCACGGGGAAGGCGGGGACCAGGTTTCGCCCCTGGGACGAGCCGTGATCGGCGGACTCGTTGCTTCTACGTTCGCCGTACTGGTGATCCTGCCCCTGGTATTTGCCTGGGTACAGGGTAAAGCCGCCACCACTTCGCTTTCGCTCGATCCTACCGATAAGAACAGCCGCTTTTACGAAGAAGGCAGTGAACACAATGCATAGCCGAACTTAATGATAGATATACTAAAATGACCAGAGTACACATACTATACGCTGCCGCCGGGCTTCTGCTGGCCGGTTGTGCCGCTACGGAAAAGCAGGAGGAAAAAGCCGCCGCCGCACCCGCCCTGACCGAAACTTTTGTACTGAAAAAAGATACACTTTCATCAGGGCTGCAGCTGCCGGGTGAACTCATCGCCTTTCAGCAGGTAGACCTGTATGCCAAGGTGAGCAGTTTCGTAAAAGAGCTCAAGGCCGACCTCGGCACCGAAGTAAAGGAAGGTCAGTTGCTCGTGGTGCTCGAGGCGCCGGAGATCACTTCCCAGCTGGTGGCCGCCGAATCGCGCCTGCGCTCACAGGAAGCGGTGTATGCCGCCTCCAGAGCCAATTATGACCGTTTGCTGGAAACCTCGAAAACGCCGGGTACGGTATCTAAAAACGAACTGGACCAGGCCGAGGCACGTAAAAATTCAGACCTGGCACAGCTCGACGCAGCCAGAGCCATTTACAAAGAGGTGACCACCATGAAGGATTACCTGGAGATACGGGCACCCTTCAGCGGTATGATCACGGCGCGGAATGTAAATCCCGGGGCTTTTGTAGGCCCTGCCGGGCGTGGCTCGGAACAGCCGCTCCTTACGTTGCAGGAACAGAAGAAGCTGCGCCTTACCGTTTCGGTCCCGGAAGCGTTTGCGGGTTCCCTGAAGCCCGGCGATGCCGTGAAATTCAGTGTGCGTTCGCTGCCGGGCGAGGAATTTACGGCAAAGGTATCGCGTATGGCCGGTGCCCTGGACGTACGCCTGCGCTCCGAAAAAATTGAGATGGACGTGTACAATAACGACAAGAGGCTGCTGCCGGGCATGGTGGCCGAGGTAAAACTACCCATCGGGCAGAACGACAGCGCGTTTATCGTGCCGAAAACCGCCGTGGTGACCTCAGCCGAGGGCATTTTCCTGGTGCGTGCGGCAGATAACAGGGCACAGCGCGTAGAAGTACGTAAGGGCCGTGAACAGAACGACAAGGTGGAGGTCTTTGGCAGCCTGGAAGCCGGGGAGACCTACATAGTAAAGGCCTCTGAAGAGTTGCGGAACGGCACTCCGCTGAATAGGGCCTCAAAATAAATGCCTGTATATGTGATTGTTTCGCGGGGATTTTGTATATTCACAAGAAAACAATCATGAAAAAAGGATATGTACTGCCGGTATTTTTGGCGGCTCTGGGCCTTTCGCAGGCCTTTGCGCAGTCAACGGTCCTTATCGGTAATACCACGGTGGAGATCGACACCGTGTATACCGGGCTGGACATTCCCTGGGAGATCACCTACGGACCCGATGACCACCTCTGGATAACCGAGCGAAAGGGCCTGGTAAGCCGCATCGACCCGGTTGCCAAGACCAGGACCCCTATACTCGACATTACGGGGCAGGTATACCAGCAATCGGAATCCGGCCTGCTGGGTATGGCACTGCATCCTGATTTTCCCGCCGTTCCCGATGTTTTTTTAGTATATACCTTCGGCTCCTCCGGGGATATATACGAACGCCTGGTGCGTTACAGCTACAACGGCACCACACTGGGCAGTCCGCAGGTACTTATAGACAGTATCCCGGGCAATACCACGCACGACGGTTCGCGGCTGGCCTTCCTGCCCGACAAGACCCTGCTCATGAGCACGGGCGATGCGCAGAACACGTCACTTCCGCAGAACATGTCCTCGCTCAATGGCAAAGTGCTGCGCCTGGCGGCCGGCGGAACGCCCCCGGGCGATAATCCCTTTCCCGGAAGTTACGTATATACATTGGGTCACCGCAATATGCAGGGCCTGGTAGTGGCCAATGGCCGGGTGTATGCCTCGGAGCACGGCGCCACGTCCGACGATGAGATACAGGTACTGGAAGCGGGCCGCAATTACGGCTGGCCCGATGTGGAGGGCTACTGCGATCAGCCTTCGGAGAACACCTTCTGTAACGATCATAACGTAGCGGAGCCCATACATGCCTGGACGCCGACCATTGCGCCTTCGGGCATGGATTATTATGCAAACCCGGAATTCCCCGAGTTCGACCACAGCCTGCTGCTGGCCGTACTCAAGGACAAAAAGCTGGCCGTGCTGAAGCTGAACCCGGCGGGTGACCAGGTACTGTCCGAAGACCTGTATTTCGTGAACCAGTTCGGCCGCCTGCGCGACGTATGCGTAGGTGCACACAGGGAGATCTACCTCGCTACCAATGGACCGCTTTCTGCCAATACAGAGCCAAACACGCACAGCATTATCGTGCTCAAACCGCCTTTTGTGAACAGCCTGGAAGAAGCGGCCGGCAAAACGGCGCCGCGCCTGTACCCGAATCCCTTTACAGGCCGCGTATACCTCGAAGACCCGGGGAACAGCGCTCCCGACCGTTTGCTGGTGAAAGATATGCAGGGCAGGGTATGTGCCGATGTGAAAATTTCGCAGGCCTCTTCGGGCATCGACCTGCAGCAGCTTGCTCCCGGCGTGTATATTATGCACCTGTACCGCGACGGGAAAGAGATTTCGGTGCAGAAGACCGTTCGCCGTTAGACGCTTTTAGGGTATTTTTAGAAACAGGCTGTATACAATTGCGTACATTTGGACAAACAGGCCTGTGATACCCTATGCACGACCAGGAAGAGGAAGAGAAATACATTTACATCAGCAAGCAGGACCCGCGGGCCTTCGAATGGCTGTATAACCGGCATCATGACCGGATCTTCCGCTATATATATTCCAAAGTGCGCGACACCGGGCTAACGGCCGATCTTACCTCTGAAGTATTCCTGAAGGCAATGATGAATATACGCAGTTACGAGCCGAAAGGTATCCCGTTCTCGGCCTGGCTTTTCCGCCTGGCAAGCAACGAGGTGAACCTGTATTTTAGGCGCAGCGGTAAGGTGAGACATGTTTCGGTGCACGAGGACCTGCGCGAGGAATGGGATGCACAGTGGGACGATCCCGAATGGCGTAAGCGCCTGGCCGCGGCGCTGGAAAAGCTTCCGCCGGAGGACCTGCAACTGATCGAATGGCGCTTTTTCGACGGGATACGCTTTAAAGAGATCGCCGAAATGGAATCTTCGACCGAAGCCGCGGTAAAAAAGAAAGTTTATCGTATTTTAGAGCTATTAAAAAAGCAGCTGGAAACACGTGACGAGTATACAGATCGATAACGAAGATCCCGAACTACCCGGGGAAGAGGTTCGCAAACACCGCGACTTTTCACGGGTACAGAGCCGCTATCGGGGGCATCTGCTGGGTGTACACCGCCGTAAGCCCTACCGGCTTAAGAACCGGTATTATTTCCTGTTCATGCTGCTGCTTCTGCTGTTGCTTATTTTGTTATTCAGCTGACAGGTACCTCTATCAGTGAACCTTACCCGCTCAGAAGGGTTACATGCTTGCCAAGTCCAAACCCGAATACCCGGTACAGGGTCGAAAGCCGGATATCGCATTTCCCGTTTTCAGGCCGGGAGATATAGCTTTTCTTGAGCCTTTTCTTCGGAGGCATCCCGTTTTTCCGTGCCGATCTTTCCGTACTTACTATCTAACAACCCGTCAAAGTTCTTAGCAGTTCTGATTTTCTTTCCAGTCATTACTTTGAGCGTTTTACTATAAAGTTAACTTAAAAGTTATCATTCTGTCTATTGGTTCGTTTTCTGTTAAAGAGCGTTAATCCCGGTTACTTTTTCCTCCGGCCTGCATTATACAGGTAAAACGAACCGGATGAAAAAACTGCTCCTTCTTTTAAGTATGGCCTGGGTATACGGACCCGTACAGGCACAAAGCGGCCTGAAACCCGATGAAAAGAACGGCCTGATCAGCGTTACCGTTACCGATTACCAGGGCAGGGCCCGTGCAGGCGACGAAATTATTTTCGAGGGACTGAAAACCCGCAGAAAAATCAGCGGCATTGCGGATGCCGGAGGTAAGCTGGACCTGCTGCTGCCCAAGGGTGATACGTATCGTATACTTATTGCATCTATCGGGGAACAGAAGGAATATTCGCAGGTAAAGGTGCCCGACGAGCCGGGGGAGTATTCCGGCTGGGTGAAGATCAAATACGAGCTGCCGGCCAGCATTACGCTGCAGAACGTACTCTTTGAGACCGGCAGCGCTGTACTGAGCGCTTCCTCGAACAAAACCCTGGACGAACTGGCCGCGTTCATGAAACGCAAGACCACGATGGAGATCGAAGTAGCCGGCCACACCGATAATGTGGGCAATGCGGGATCGAACCTCAGCCTTTCGCAGAAACGTGCCGAGGCGGTGCGGAATTACCTGGTGGCAAAAGGTATTCACCCTTCACGTATAAAAGCGAAGGGCTACGGGCAGGAAACTCCCGTGGCAGACAACAGTACCGATGAAGGCCGCCGCATGAACCGCCGTACAGAGATACATATACTAAAACAGTGATAGAAGCTTGTTGTCAGAAAGAAGCCTGAGCGCAGAGTATGAACTCCCGTGCGGGAACGGGGGCGGACCGGAAGAGTGCGTTTGCATGAAAGATACGACTCCTGCTCATGTGTGTGCCCGCCCTGCCACGTTATACGTACGATACGGGGTTCTGCTCTTCGTCCCAGGCGATGTTCTGCATACGGAAAAAGATACGCATTAACGTATATACATCCTTGCTGCAGTAGCCGGCAATACGTTCCAGGTCCTGCTGCACATAATACACCTCGCGCACCATGCTTCCGTCGATATCTTCCTTGGGTGTGGGAATGCCGAATACATGGGCCAGCAGGTCGAGGGACACGAAGCTTTTGTAATCGCCGAACTTCCACATTTCCATGGTGTCGTAATGCGGCACCTCCCAGGGTTTGAGGCCGGCCAGGTTCAGGATGCGCGGGATGGGCAGGCGGTTGATCATAAGGCGGCGGCAGAGATACGGGAAATCGAACTCTTTGCCGTTGTGGGCGCAGAGCGACTTAAACCCGAACTCATCTTTTAGTATATGAATAAAATCCTGCAGCAGGGCTTTTTCATCATGGCCGGAAAAAGATTTGATGCGGGCTTCCCACACACCGCTCTCATTGGTAACATAACCGGCCGAAATGCAGATGATACGGCCAAATTCAGCGTAGATACCCGCACGTTCGTACAGGTCTCGTTCGCAGGTATATTTGTCGGTAAGGCGGGGCAGCAGGGTCTGGGCCTTGCGGTCCCAGAGCTTACGCCAGTCCTCACTGAGCGCATCGTACGATCCTTCCCCGGGGACCGTTTCAATGTCGATGAACAGGATGTTCTTAAGTTGTCGGTAATGCATGGTATAAAGATAGCAAAAGGCAGCGTACCGACCGTACAGGAAGAGCCGGACTTAAAATTCCACGTCAAAGACTTTAGATTCGCCGTTACGCAGTACTGTGGCTTTTACTTTATCCCCTTTTTTGAATTTACCCAGGGCTTCCATATAGCCCATCATATCGGTCACTTTGTAACCACCCAGCTCAAGCAGTACGTCCCCGGCCTGCATCCCGGCGCGGGCAGCGGCTTTACCGTCGCTCACCCCGTCCATGCGCACCCCTTCGCCGTCGTACATATAATCGGGTACGATACCCAGCGTAACGCTGAAACGCGGCGCCTTGGTCTGCTCCTGTTCCTTTGTTTTCTGGAAGTCGATGCGTCCCTGGGCATCCATGCGTACCACCAGGTCGATGATGAAATTGGTAACGCGCGTGAGACCGTCATAATTGATCTTGTCGGCATCGTCGGAAGGTTTGTGATAATCGTTGTGCGAGCCGGTAAAGAAATGCAGCACAGGTACGTTTTTGAGATAAAAAGAGGTATGATCGCTGGGACCCACACCGCTTTCGGAGGTTTTCAGCTTCAGGTTTCCCGTTTTAATCGCATTGAGGTTATTGCCCCACATGCTGCTGGTGCCCGCACCGTTCACGGCGATCTCGTCGTTCTCCAGGCGGCCTACCATGTCCATGTTGAGCATGTAATTGGTATTTGCCGGATCGAACAGTGCCGATCTCGTATAGGCTGATGAGCCGAACAGACCTTTTTCTTCGGCGGAGAAGGCCACGAAAACATAATTATTGTTCTTAGGGCCGTTCTTTGCCAGGTATTCAGCAATGGCGATCAGGGCCACCGTGCCGGATGCATTGTCGTCGGCGCCGTTGTGTATGGCTTTTTCGCCGCGGTGCAGAGAGCCTTCCTCGCCCCAGCCCAGGTGGTCGTAGTGTGCACCTATGATCACGTTGTTGGGAGCATGGTTGTTGATAACGCCGATCACGTTGCGGGCCTTTACCGTACTGCGTTCAATGTTCACGGAGATAGCTGCCTCCAGGGAACCGCCGTCGGTAAGCACCTTTGTTGCCGGGCCTTTGGCAAACACTACCGGGATGCGTGAAGGTGTTACGTTTTTGGATATACGTTCCGAAGGTTCTTCGGCATTCTTGTAATTGTCGATGAAGATCACCCCGGCAGCGCCCATTTCCTCGGCTTTCTGCACGCGTGTGCCCAGGTCGGCATATTTCAGGTAGGCGCTGTGCGGATGCACGCCGTCGGGTGTGGAGATCTCCATTACAAAAATGTGGCCTTTCAGCTCTTCGGGCGAAAGATGCGCATAGTCGTTGTACTGGTTCTCCGGGGCCTGTATGCCAAACTTTACATACCGGGTCATGCCCTTGATGCTGCTGTTGGCAGAAGAAGAAAGCGGCCAGAAATCCTCGTGCAGCTTATAGCTCTTGTTGTATACATGCAGCATGCAGCTCTCGTTCACTTTAGCATCGCCGGAGAACTCGAAATAGTTGAACCAGCCGCCATTTTCACCGCCTGGTGTAAGCCCGGCTTTAGCAAATTTTTTAGCGATATAGTCCGACGCAAGGGTCTCGCCTTTGGTGCCGGGAGCGCGGCCTTCGAGCTTATCCGAGGCCAGGTAGTACAGGTTTTTCTGCATCTCTTTTTCCTGCGCGGCCGATACGAACTGGGCCTGTGCGGCTGTGGAAAGGGCCAGGAGTCCCGTGAACAGAAACCATTTTGCTTGCATATGATCCGTTTTTTATGCAAAAATAGGTATTCCGTTCCGCAATCGGGCCTGCTGTGCCAAAAACCACCAATATTAGGTAGGAATGCTCAGACGGAGGTGTCGCGGTTGTAACGGCTGCGGTATTCCAGGGACGACATACCTGTTATTTCCGGCGCCCCGCCCGGAAACGTGCCGAAAGCGCCTCCACGGAGATCCGTTCGTGCAGGTGCTCCCCGATGTGATCCCGGGTCTCGTGCACCATATCGTCGACCCTGAGGAGAGCTGATCTCAGCCCAGCAGCTTCACCAGGAATTTACTCAGCAGGGTATCTTTCTGCCGGGTAACCTTGTCCAGCACGTTATCGGCCTTTTCCATGAAGGCATACAACTCGCCGGTCTGTTTTACGAACTGCTGTGCTTCGGGGTTATTTTCCTTAATGGCCGAAACTTCCTTCAGGATACGGAGGGCCGGCTTTATCTCGCGTTTGCTGCGTTCCCGGGCAATTTTAACGGCCATGTCCTCCACGTTCTTTTCGGCACTGAAATACTCGCGGCGTTCCCCGGCCTTAAATTCTTTATACACCAGGCCCCAGTCCATAAGTCCGCGCAGGTTCATGCTGGCATTGCCGCGTGAGATCTGCAGCTCTTCCATAATGTCTTCCATCGACAGCGGCTGTTCCGAGATCATGAGCAGGGCGTGGATCTGGGCCATGGTCTTGTTGATACCCCACTGGGAGCCCAGTGCGCCCCAGCTTTGTATGAACCTATTGCGTGCTTCGGCGTATTCCATACAACAAAGCTATGAAACAATTTCTAAGCTTTCAAAAAATTTTGAAAGTGCTCTGCGTTGGCATAAAAAAAGCCCTTCCGTAAAGGAGGGGCTTTGTATTTCGGGGATGAAGTACCGCTTAGTACTTGGCGATCTCTACCATGGTTTTCTTGTTGCGCGATTTACCGTTCAGTCTTTCCATGATCTGCAGGGCGTCCCTTTCGGAAACGGAAGCAAAGGAAAACTTATCGGTTACGCGTATCTCGTGGATGAACTTGCCGGGTACACCGGTCTCTCTTTCGAGGTAGGAGGCCATTTCGCGCGGGCCATTGATCTTGTCGAGCTTACCCAGGGCAATGAACAGGCGCTTGCGTTCGCCGAAGGTCCCGCCTCCGTCGCTGTGACTTCCGCGGCGTCCTTTACCGTCGCGGCGGTCGCCTTTGTCTTTAAAGAACCCGCCTTCGCTGATCTTATTAAAGCTTTTCTCGTCCAGGTCGTCCTCGTAGCTGATCTTCAGCACGGCGGCCAGTACTTCTTCGGGTGTGCCCAGTTCGAGCAGCTCCGCGGCAATGCCGGAGAATTTGCCGTATTCCACCTCTTCGTTCACCAGCAGCTTGGAAACTTCTTCCTTGATGTGGCCCACTTTGGCGTCGATCACTTCTTTTACGCCGGGCAGCTTCCCTTTTACGATCTCGGCTTTGGCCACCCGTTTTACCAGGGCCAGGCGGCGGAACTCGCGCGGTGAGATAAAGGACACGGCGGTACCTTTACGTCCGGCGCGTCCGGTACGTCCGATGCGGTGCACATAACTTTCGGGGTCCTGGGGCAGGCCGAAGTTGAACACGTGCGTAAGGTTATTGATGTCGATACCGCGGGCGGCCACGTCGGTAGCCACCAGGATATTGATGGACCTGTTCTTGAAGCGGCTCAGGATACGTTCGCGCTGGTGCTGCGAAATATCGCCGTGCAGGGCCTCGGCGGCATAACCGCGCTCGATGAGCTTGTTGGCCACGCTGTCGGTCTCTACCTTGGTCTGGCAGAAAATAAGCCCGTAGAAGTCCTTTTCGATCTCCATCAGGCGCACCAGGGCTTCGAGTTTATCGGACTCAGACACTTCGTAGTAAACCTGCGAGATGTTCACATTGGTCATCTGATGCTTGGCCACGGCCACTTCGTCGTAAGGGCCCATGAACTCGCGGGCGATATTGCGTATATCGGGCGGCATGGTGGCAGAGAACAGCAGCATGCGTTTTTCTTCGGGCGCATGCGACAGGATCTCGCGTATATCATCGATAAAGCCCATGTTGAGCATTTCGTCGGCTTCGTCGAGCACGAGGTGGCTCAGGTTTTCGAGGCGCAGCGAACCTTTGTGCAGGTGATCGAGCACGCGGCCGGGCGTACCTACCACGATGCTGGTACCTTTGCGCAGGTCTTTCAGCTGCTGGGTCATGGACGCACCTCCGTATACGGTGGTAACGAACAGTTTTTTGGAACCTTTGAAAGAGATAAGCTCTTCGGCCACCTGGATGGCCAGTTCCCGGGTAGGTGCCAGGATCAGGGCCTGGGGCGACCCGCCGGGTTGCTGTTCGTGCAGCAGTTCAATAAGCGGCAGGCCGAATGCGGCCGTTTTGCCGGTACCCGTCTGGGCACGGCCTATGATGTCTTTCTCATTACCGAGAAGAAGAGGGATGCAGGCTGCCTGAATGGGCGTAGGATTTACGTACCCCTTCGATTCTATTGCCTGAAGGGTACTTTCAGACAAGCCCAGCTCACGAAACGTGAGCGTACCGTTTTCAATGTTTGTCATTTGTTTTGTAATTGTACATAGTGCATACTTTGTATGGTGATAATGCCATCGACACGGCACAAATGCACTATGCAAAGTATTTTGTTTAAATCGGCTGCAAAAGTAGACTATATTTTCCGGATATTAAAATAAACGGCAGCGATTTCAACAAATTAACAGGGTTATAAACACCGCAGCGGGGTTTGGGAACGATACAAGCCTTGCCTGCAGCGGATTCCGGCTTATTTCGATTTTTTCAGGGTGAACGAGAAAGTAGCTCCCTTGCCCACGGCGCTGCGTACGTTAATGGTCTGCCGGTGCGCCTCTATAATGTGCTTTACGATGGCCAGTCCCAGCCCGGTGCCGCCCATATTGCGGCTGCGGCTCTTGTCTACCCGGTAAAAACGCTCGAACAGCCGGGGCAGGTGCTCTTCGTTGATCCCCGGACCGTTATCGGCCACCTCGATGAGGATATTTTCGTGCATATCGAAGAAAGAGATCTTGGTATTGCCGTTCTCGTTGCCGTAAATGATGGAGTTGACCAGCAGGTTGGTGAACACCTGGCGTATGGTGTTCTGATCGGCCATTACGTATATGGGGCTGTAGTTTTCGCGGAGCTGCAGCACAATGTTCTTATCGGCCGCTCTTTTTTCGAGCATATCGATCACATCGGTGGCCAGCTCCACGATATCGAACTTTTCGATCACAAGGGGCATATCGCCGCTTTCGAGCCGGCTTACGGTATCGAGGTCGTGCACCAGGTTGATCATGCGTTCTACGTTCTTCTCTGCGTTCCGAAGGTAACGGATACGCATTTTTTCTTCGGGGCCGGCTTGGTCTTCGTTCTCGTCCTCGTCGAGCAGGGTGGTGATATAGCCCTGTATATTGAAGATAGGCGTTTTGAGCTCATGGGCCAGGTTGCCGATGAATTCGCGGCGATAGGCCTCCATCTTCTTCAGGTTATCGATCTCCTTGGTCTTGTCGGCGGCCCATTCCACCACTTCGCGGTTCACGTCGTCGATCACGTTCTCGCCTTCTTCCAGCTTTTTGCGCAGGTTCTTCTTCTGCCCGAGCTTCAGCTGGTGTATGGTCTTGTACACCAGTTTGATCTTATCGTAAATAAAGCGGTTTACCGTAAAACGGAAGAGAAAGAAGATGGTAAAAAAGCTGATCACAAGTACGATAACAGGCAGCTGCCAGGGCATAGGGGTCTCCAGCAGCCAGAGGCTGAGCAGGAGGAACAGCGTAATGATCACCGAACTGATGGAGGCGACATACAATGCCAGGGAAGAAGGACTGTTACTTTTCAAGCGGCGTTTCAGCTTCAGAATTCAAATTTATACCCCACACCCTTTACGGTCTTGATGAACTTATCGTCCAGCTTTTCGCGCAGTTTACGGATGTGCACGTCGATGGTACGGTCGCCTACCACTACTTCCTGTCCCCATACGCTGCGCAGGATCTCGTCGCGGTTGAAGACCTTACCCGGTTTGGAGGCCAGCAGGTACAACAGCTCGAACTCTTTTTTGGGCATCTGCATCTCGGTATCGCCGTAATATACAAGGTATTTTTCACGGTCGATCTTCAGGTCGCCCAGCGAGAGCATGTTGTCCTCTTTCGAGACCTCTTCGCCCGAGCGGCGCAGCAGCGCTTTTACACGGCTTACGAATACACGGGGCTTGATGGGTTTGGTAATATAGTCGTCGGCCCCGGCATCGAAACCGGCGATCTGGGAATAATCCTCGCCGCGGGCCGTAAGAAAGGCCACCAGCACATTTTTCAGATCGTTGTTCTGACGCAGTTCGCGGCAGGTCTCAATGCCGTCCATCTCGGGCATCATCACGTCCAGTATCACCAGGTCGGGACGCACCTTTTTGGCAATGTCCAGACCTTCTTTACCGGTGTTGGCGGTAAACACCTCATAGCCTTCCTTGGCCAGGTTATAGGAGAGAAACTCCAGTATATCCGGCTCGTCGTCCACTAAAAGAATTTTTGAAACTACTTCACTCATAAACAGTGATTAAAAAAATTTACGGCGCAAAGGTATCTTGTTTTTTGTCCCGGGCCGGGTGAAGGAAACATAGAATTAACGATACCTTCATCCCCGGCATACATTTTCTTAACAATGGTGAAGGTGCGAAAAAAATCGCGGACGATTTGTTAAATTCATTCTGCCAACGGAAAAAATCTCTGAATATTTTGCTTGGGAAAATAAAATGTGTCTTACATTTGTACCAAACGTTATTGATAAACCACAACACAGAAACATCAAAAGAATTGATCATGAGGAAGAGCACCTCTTATTTCAGTGAACAAATGCATACGAATGCATTTATTGACATGGCGAAAAAGCATACAAATCTGCCAGATGGCCATGATGACGATGAATATGAGCCGGAAGACACATATTATTCATCAGACGAGGAAGAGGAAGATTCTTCAAAAGAGTCCGAGCCGGAGTTCGACAACCTGGACGATTTCGATGATGACTTTTATGATGACGATGATGATGATTTCTAATCATATCTCATGGTAGCATCGCATTAACAAAAAAAGAGGTAACCGCAGGGTTGCCTCTTTTTTTTGTCTATACGTTTATGTCCTTTATTGTTTCTGGTACAGTTTTTTCTCGGAGAAGCAGCCGCCTTCCTTGGCCATGGAAGCTTTTATCTCTTCGCGGAAGGCCTCGGTGCTGGTAATGCCGTCCATGCCTTTTTCCAGGAAGCTTACGTCGTACAGGGCTACTGCTTTTTTGCCGATCAGTTCGTAATGGTACAGGTAGTACTTGGAATCTTCGGGGTCCTGTACGTAAAAGAATTTCTTGTTTTCCAGCACGGTGGTATAGCCCGTAAAATTCATGGAAGTGAGCGAATACATTTCGCCTTTTTCCTGCACCGTTACCGTAAAGCTGTTCGGTGTTTTTTTAGCGATCACCGCCCGCACCACTTCGGGAGTGCCTTCGATCGAGGCCCAGGTACCCAGCAGACCCACATCGGCCTTTTCCTTTCCGGGCGTACCCAGGGGATAATCAGTGCCTACGGGACAGGCCTGCAGAAGCAGCACCAGCGGAAGAGCCAGCAAGCCGGCGTAACGGAATTTCATAACTGAGCGAGTTGAAAAGTTTTATTCAAACTTATGAAATATTCGGCTACGCCGCCCTAACTCATCTGTAATATTTACGAAATACTGTTGCGCACACGTTGCGTGTAGGAACGCAGCGAATCCTTGAAATCAGAGGCTTTCAGCAGCATATCTTCCTTGATCCAGATGGCGGCCAGCACATGTGTAAGCTGCTCACCCTCGTCGTCGCCCTCTATTTCAACGGGCAGCGTCTCTTCGGCGTAGAGCGCTTCTTCGGCGGCCTTCAGTTCTTCGATGCTGTAATTTTCAACAGCTTTTTTTATAGCGGGGATCTTCATTTTTTTATGCGTTCTTAAGTTCGTCGAGCATGCCTTTTACAAATTCTTCCTTCGCTCCTGAAGAAGCTTTCAGCAGCTGTCCGTTCTTAAAAACGGCAAAAAAAGGCAGGTTATCCACCCCGGCGGCTTTGCGGGCTTCGGGATTTTCTTCAGCGTTCACGTCCAGGAAAGCAATGCCCGCATAGTTCTCCTCCTCGGAAATACGGCGGAATTTGGGCGCAAACAGTTTGCAGGAACCGCACCAGTCGGCATAGTATTTTACGATCACTTTTTCATTGTCCTTCAGCAGTGTTCCGAAATCCTGGTCGGTGGAAAGAATTACAGCCATATTTATTAATTTTAGGGCAAAATTACAGCTTTTATACATATAAGAGCAAATAATGGTTTTCAATCTGTTTATCAACTTTCCTTATAGTTTTCTTATGAACTGGACCTCTAAACACGTCTTCAGCGCGGAGGAACGCGCCGCACTTCAGCAGGAGCTGAATATACATCCCGTTTTCATACAGCTGCTCCTGCAACGCGGTATCCGTACTTTTGATGAAGCCAGGACCTTTTTTCGTCCTGCCTACAGCCAGCTGCACTCCCCCTACCGGATGAAAGACATGCAGAAAGCCGTGCAGCGTATACAAAAAGCCATGATGCGCCGTGAGAAGATACTCATTTACGGCGATTACGACGTAGACGGCACCACCGCGGTAAGCATGGTGGTCTCTTTCTTCCGCGATCAGCTGCGGTATGAGCATGTGGGCTATTACATCCCCGACCGGTATACGGAAGGCTACGGGGTGTCCTATGCCGGTATTGCCCATGCGGCCGATAAGGGTTTCAGCCTGCTCGTCACGCTCGACTGCGGTATCAAATCGCTGGACAAGATACTGCATGCCCAGACCCTGGGTATCGACACCATCGTGTGCGACCACCACCTGCCCGATGCAACACTGCCCCCTGCCGTAGCCATACTGAATCCCAAGCAGAAGGACTGTCCCTATCCCTTTAAGGAATTATCGGGCTGCGGCGTGGCCTTTAAGCTGCTGCAGGCCCTGGCTGACGAGAACGGGCTGGCTGCGGAGGCCGTGTACGAATACGTGGATTTTGCGGCCATTAGTACCTGTGCCGATATTGTGCCGCTTACCGGTGAGAACCGCGTGCTGGTACATTTTGGCATGGAACGCATCAGCCGCTCGCCGCGTCCGGGATTTTTACAGCTGCTGAGGAAAGCCGGCGCCGAAGGCCGGGAGCTGAACGTGGAAGATGCCGTATTCATACTGGGGCCCCGCATCAATGCCGCAGGGCGTATCGCACACGGATCGCGCGTGGTGGAGCTGCTTACGGGCGGAGATGGCCCCGGGCTTGCCGAAATGGCCGCGCAGATCAACGAAAATAACCTGGAACGGCAGGACCTGGACCGCGAAATGACCCGTGAAGCCCTGGAAATGATCGCCGCCGACAGTGAATGGCCGGCCCGCAAATCTACCGTGGTGTACCAGCCACACTGGCATAAAGGCGTGGTGGGCATTGTGGCTTCCCGCATCATTGAAAAACATTACCGGCCTACCATTGTGCTTACCGAAAGTGGAGGCAGGATCACCGGCTCGGCACGTTCCATCAGGGGGTTCGACCTGTACGATGCGCTCAGCGACTGCGAAGACCTGCTGCTGAACTGGGGCGGACACACCCATGCCGCCGGGCTTACCCTGGACCCGCAGAACCTGCCCGAATTCATACGCCGCTTCGATATGGCAGCCGTACGCCGCGTAAAACCCGGCATGCTCGATCCCATGCTGGAGTACGATGCCGAGATCCCGCTCTCTTTAATAGGCCCTTCTTTTTTCCGTATACTCAAACAGTTTGCGCCCTTCGGGCCGGGAAACATGAATCCTGTATTCTGCATCCGTAACCTGAAAATATACAACGGTCATCTGCGCGTTCTGAAGGAAGAACACCTGCAGATGCAGGTATACAGCCCGGAACAGAGCTTTAATGTATACAATGCCATCGGGTTTAAGCTGGGCGAAAAGTATGAGGCAATAGGCCGGGCCCCTTCTTTTTCGATGTGCTGCAGCCTGAAGGAAAATCATTTTAACGGGCAGACCACCCTGCAGCTCGACATAAAGGACCTGGCTGCGGACCTCTGACGCCTCAAATTGTAGCAAAAGCAGGCCTCTTTGGTACAAAATGGGGAATTATTCCACAATGTGCCCTCCGGCACAGGAAAAGCATATTTTTTCAAAAGCCTGATTTTCAGTGTTTGGCACGCAGGGTCATTTTGCGGCACGATTTTTCGTATTACTCTTATCAGACAACGCAACAACGACGAACACGTTACTACAGGAATCCGGAAAATTAAGAGATTAACGATTAAACACAAGAACTATGAAACGTGGATTATTAATTATCGGACTGGCGCTCTCTGGAATTACGGCTGTTACGTTGAATGCGGCGATACAGAACGAGATCGTGAAGGCGATCAGCAACAAAGATAAAGATAAACGGATAGAGATCAAGCCAGATGAATTACCGGTGGAGGTAGCAAAGCATCTGACCGAGAACTATAAAGAAGCACAGATTTCAAAGTCATATAAATGGGTGAATGAAGCCGGCGCCATAGTGGGTTACGAAGTGGTGTTGAATTCCGGCGCCGGCGAAATTACCTTGAAATATGGCCCGAAAGGAGAATTGGTTAAAGAGTAAGGGTGTGAGAAACAGGGTGTTGAAAAAGCCTCCGCGATAAGCGGGGGCTTTTTCTTATATTTAAATCGAAAACTTTTGAAAGATGCCTAAGAAGATATTAGCAGTCGACGATGATAGTACGTTCAGTCTGATGATACAGGCGTACCTGAATAAGAACGGTTTCGAAGTTTCGCTTGCGGGGAATGTACACGCCGCCCTGGAGAGCATCCGCAAAAGTCCGCCCGACCTGGTGCTTTCTGACTACCGCATGCCCGGCAAGGACGGCATGGAAATGCTGGAAGAGATACAGAGAACACACCCGGGCCTGCCCCTGGTGCTGATGACGGGTTTCGGCGATATACGCCTGGCCGTGCGTGCCATGAAAGCCGGTGCCCGCGATTACCTTACCAAACCGGTGAACCCTTCCGAACTGCTGGAAGTGGTGAAAAATATCCTGGAGTCGGACCCCCGGCCCGAAACAGCCCTGCGTACCACCCTGAACAGACCCCCCGCGGGCAAAAATGTATCGCCTTCCTATACGCAGGAAGGTTTTGTACACGGCGTAAGCGCCAACTGGAAACAGATCAATGAGCATATAGACCTGGTGGCTCCCACGCCGCTTTCGGTGATCATACTGGGCGAAAGCGGTACCGGTAAGGAATTTGTGGCCCGCCGCCTGCACGACCTGAGTGCCCGCGCCGGTGAACCTTTCGTGGCCATCGACTGCGGAACGCTTTCGGGCGAGATCGCAGCCAGTGAATTTTTCGGGCACGTAAAAGGCTCTTTCACGGGTGCCGTTACCGATAAGACGGGGCAGTTCGAGGCCGCCAACGGAGGCACCGTGTTCCTGGACGAGATCGGTAACCTTTCCTACGAGGTGCAGATCATGCTGCTGCGCGCCATACAGGAGCGCAAGATCCGCAGGGTGGGCAGCGTAAAGGACATCCCGGTGGACGTGCGCATCATTGTTGCCACCAATGAGGACCTTACCGAAGGCATACGCCGCGGCAGCTTCCGCGAAGACCTGTACCACCGCCTGAACGAATTTTCGATCCGCGTGGAACCCCTGCGTAACCGCAAGGACGATCTGCCCCTGTTCGCCGGTAACTTCCTGGAGCTGGCCAATGCCGAGCTGGGCAAACACGTAAAAGGCTTCAGCCGCGAGGTGATGCAGAAATTCATGGAATACCCCTGGCCGGGAAACCTGCGCGAATTCAAGAACGTGATCAAGCGCTCGGTACTGCTTTCGCGCAGCGATACCGTAGAGATGAACGCCCTGCCTTCAGAGCTGCGCAGCGAACACTTCGAGATACCCGTGGAGAACACCGTAGACCTCAAGGTTATTTCGGAGGACATTGAAAAGAAAAAGATCGTGGAGGCCCTAGAAAAAGTTAAGTACAATAAGTCGAAAGCGGCCCTGATGCTGAACATAGACCGCAAGACCCTCTACAACAAGATCAGGTTGTACGGGCTGGATGCCTAATGGTGAATGCTGTGCATCGCATTCTTCAGCTCGCCGAAAAGTTCCTCGGAACGCAGGTCCAGCTGGGCAATAAGACGTTCGATCTGTTCATTGCTCAGGTATTTTTCCTCTACCAGCCCTTCCAGGTCACGTATAATTTCCATGGCTTCGGTAGCTTTCAGCTGTCCGTACGTATTCTTTAAAAGATGGGCAGATTCGCCGATCTGTTCAGTATTTCCCTCGGTGAAAGATTGTTTTATTTTAAGTATTTCCTTGCGCGAGTTCTCAATAAACAAATCCACAAAACGGTCCAATTGCTCTGTATCACCTCCTGCAAAGGTCAGGAAGTAGTCTAATGAAAATTGTGCCATATCCGCATTGCTGTTTTCCATGAACACATCAAAAACCTTGCCGATGCTGTTTTGCAGGTCGTTTCGGCGGTAGGGCTTGTGTAAAATATCATCAATATGTTTACTTTTTATGTCGCGTGCTATGCTGGCCGTGCATAAAATGGTGCGTGCCTGCCGGTTGTTCTTCAGGCTGCGGGCTTTTTCCAGGAATATTACGCCGTCCATGCCGGGCATGTGCAGGTCGGCAATGATAAGGTCGAACGTGTTTTTCCTGAGCAGTTCCAGCGCCGAAACGGGGCATCTTTCAAAACGCGCTTCGGCTTTTTCTTCAATAAAATAAGGGCCCAGCAGGGCTTCGGTCATAGCGTCGTCGTCTACCACCAGCACTTTCTTGCCGGGCAGCAGCGGAGGACTTTCCATCGGTTTGCGGTCGGTTTTGTACTCGATATTGCTCGCTTTTTCGTAGGGGATCTCAAAAATGAACTCCGATCCTTTGCCGGGCTGCGATTGTGCATAAATGGTACCGTTCTGCAATTCCACCAGCTTTTTGCAGATGCTGAGGCCCAGTCCGCTGCCGCCGAATTTGCGGGTTACGGAGGTATCGGCCTGTTCAAATTTGGCAAAGATGCTTTCCAGCTTTTCGGCCGGTATACCGTCGCCGGTATCGATCACCGTAAATTTTGTCCACACGGTCTGCTGGTCCATACGGGCCTCGATCTTTACCTGGAGAAAACCTTCCCGGGTAAATTTCACGGCATTGCCCATCAGGTTCAGCAGGATCTGTTTCAGGCGCACGGGGTCGCCGCTTACCTGGAGGTCGGCAAATTCGCCGGGTTCAAAAAGGATGTACAGGCCTTTGTTCTCGGCTTCGGGTTCCAGTACCTCGATCACTTCATCCACCACGTCAGACGCATAAAAGCCGATCTTTTCCAGGCGCAGTGACCCGGCTTCGATCTTGGAATAATCGAGAATATCGTTCACCAGGGATAAAAGGTGGTCCCCCGAGCGCAGCACCGCATGCACCTTGGCTTTTTGCCCGGGCTGCAGGCCGCTCTGGTTCAGCTGTTCGGCAAACCCGATGATACTGTTGAGCGGGGTGCGTATCTCATGGCTCATATTGGCCAGGAACTCTTCCTTGGCAATGGCCAGGCGTTCGGCCTCCTGCTTGGCTTCCAGCAGTTTTTTCCTGTAAAAGAGACTTTTCGATACGTCCGAAGACACCGTAAACACCAGTATGAGCATAATGAATACGGTCACTGACCCCAGCAGGGCCAGCTTTTTGGTGTTATCGTCCACCGCTTTGCGGGCAGCCTGCGTCTCTTCGAGCGCGGTGAGCTGCTCCTGGTTCTCGATCTCCGAAAGCAGCAGCTGTATACGGTCCATGAAGCGCATCTCATTATCGAGCAGGGTCTGTTCCTGGTCGGCGATCTTGTTCTTGAGCACGGCGCGCCTGGCTACCCCGGCCTCCAGCGTTTTTTTCATGCTTTTCCAGCTCTTGCGCAGGGTGTCTATCTGCTGGTAGTAACTGCTGTCTATCTGTGTAATTACCTGGGTGGTAACGGTGGGTGTAAGCGTGTCCACCTTAATGGTCTCGGCCTGTGCGTCCTTTTTCTGGCGCCAGTTCCTCGGCTTCACGGCCTTTTCTTCCTTGATGTAAACCGGAACGGTCTCCGTTGTGCGTATGATCTCGGTACGGGGCAGGGGAGTATTGGTCTGCAGGTTGGTCTCACCGGTCTGCAGCAGCCCGTAGAGTTTCCTTTCGGGCTGGTCCTGCTGGCGCGAACGCAGCTGTATGTACTCGTCCAGCGATTCTATGTAACCGTTGAAGTATTTTTCCAGCGTATCGATCTTGGCAAGGTAATTCCGTGTGCCCGGCGCACTCTGCATACTATCGATGAGTATACGAATTTCGTCGGACTGCGATCTGTAGTTCCTGAGAAAATCGGGATTGCCTGTACTGCTGTATTTACCGGAGTATACCTGCAGGGCCGATATGCCTGAGACCATCTGGTTGAGCAGGCGGCCTTCGGTACGCGGGGTGCTGAGCTTGGACACCGAGCGCAGGATCTGCTTTACGCTGCCTGCCGAAAGCCAGGTCAGCAACAGGATGAACAACACAGTGAGCCCTACGCCCAGCAGCACGTTTATGCGGAGCCGCGTAAGCCTTCCGCCGAGATTCTGCCATTTTTCCTGTGGATCTGCCATACCCTATACCAAAGATACAAAGCCGTTTGTAAATATAAGCAATTGCCGTAAAATGTACACGGATCACTGGCAAATTGCAAAGAAGATACTACATTTGAAGGAAGTATATACCCGATGAAAGAACTGTTCCTGATCATTGCCATGCTCTGCCCGCTGCTCCTCCCGGCCCAGGAGGAGGTTTTCCGCAAGATACAGACCCGCCTTATCGAAGCCGCCGACGGAGATACCATTCATCTGCCGGCCGGTACGTACCAGTTCAACCGTGCATTGCTGCTCGATGACAAAAAGAACATCACCCTGCTGGGTGCCGGTAAAAATGCTACGGTCTTCGATTTTTCCGGGCAGATCGACGGGGCCGAAGGCCTTAAGATCAACCGCTGCGAGAACGTACAGCTCATTGGTTTTACCATCCGTAACGCCAAGGGCGACTGCATAAAAATGCTGAACACCAGCCGTATTTATGTACACAAGGTGAAAACCGAATGGACCGCCAGACCAGGGCCGAAGAACGGGGCTTATGGCTTTTACCCGGTGAGCTGCAGCGATGTGGTGCTGGACAGCTGTACGGCCATCGGGGCCTCGGACGCAGGCATATACGTGGGGCAGAGCACCCGCGTGGAAGTGCGCCGCTGCGAAGCGTTTTACAATGTGGCCGGTATCGAGATCGAGAACTGCCGCGACGCCAGAGTATACGACTGCCTGGCAAAGAACAACACGGGAGGTATACTAGTGTTCGACCTGCCGGAGCTGCCCATGAAAAAAGGCGGCAATATCGAGGTGTACAACAACGAGGTTACCGGGAACAATTACCGTAATTTTGCACCCAAAGGCAATATCGTGGGCGAGGTGCCGCCGGGTACGGGGGTGCTGGTACTGGCCTGTTCCGACGTAAAAGTGTATAAAAACCGCATCGTGGACAACCGCACGGCCTCCTGCGGTATCGTAAGCTTTTACCTTTCACAGCGTCCCTATAAGGACGAGGCCTATGATCCCCTGCCCCAGAATGTGGAAATTTACGACAATCACTTTGAAAGGAACAAGAGATACAAACCGTCGAAACAGACCCAGATGGGTTTGCTGATCTGGTTCAAGCTGAAGAAAGACACGCCCTTTATCCTTTACGACGGCATCTGGGACAAAGACCAGCGTAAAATAGGGGAGAACCCGGCCAATATCTGCGTGTACAACAACAGCAATGAAAGCTTTGTGCAGATCGACGCCGCCAATAAATTCAAAAATATGAGCAGGGATGCCGGCCCTTACCGGTGCAGAAAATAATGCAGAACAGGAACTCATCACTCTTTCGGATCGTACTGCCGCTGCTGCTGATCGGCGTGCTGGCCTGGTATTTTTCGTCGGGCCGGGATGCAAAGCAGGCCAGACAGGCAGAGCGTAATACGGCATCGGAGAAATTCGACCGCGACAGCCTGCGCCTGGAATACAGCAAGCATGCCCGCTGCCGTATGGACTGCCGGCAGATCTCCGAAGCCGAGATACAGGAAATACGAAAAACGGGACGGGTAAACCTGGCCAAAAGCGAGCCGGCCAATGACCGCTGTCCCCGCTGGGCCCTGGAAGGCAACAGTGCCGACGGACAGGAACTGCGTATTATATTTGCACAGTGCGCAAGCGAAATGGTGGTGGTAACGGCCATAGACCTGGGCGAAGAGCATGCCTGCGCCTGTAACTGAAGAAAAATGGACCTGGTACAAGAAATAAAACAGGAAGCCCTGGCAGTTTTCCCCGAAATAGTGGCCGTTCGCAGGCACCTGCACCGCTACCCGGAACTCTCGTTCATGGAAGAAAGGACGGCAGCTTTTATTTCAGGGAAGCTCAGGGAATGGGGCATTGAACACCGCAGCGGTATCGCAGGTCACGGCATACACGGCGTGCTTTCCGGCGCGGATGCCGAAGGGTCCTGCATCTTCTTGCGGGCCGATATCGATGCCCTGCCCATATACGAAAAGACCGGGGCGGAATATGCCTCGCAGAACCCGGGCGTGATGCATGCCTGCGGGCACGACGTGCATACGGCCTCCCTGCTGGGGGCCCTGAAAATACTGCAGAAATTCCGGGCACACTGGAAAGGGCAGGTTTCTTTTGTATTTCAGCCGGGCGAAGAAAAGCTGCCGGGCGGGGCCTCGCTTATGATCAGGGAGGGAGTGCTCGAGGACCCGCGTCCGCAGGCCGGGCTGGCCCAGCACGTGTATACGCCGCTGCCGGCGGGAACGGTGGGTTTCCGCAGCGGGCAGTACATGGCATCTACCGATGAGCTGTACATAACTTTTACGGGAAAAGGGGGCCATGCGGCCACACCGCATCTTACCGTCGATCCCATTACAGCCGGGATGCACACCCTGCTGGCCCTGAAAAAGGAGATCGCGGAGCAGAAACCCGCTGATACGCCAATGGTGCTTTCGTTCGGTAAAGTGATCGCCGAAGGCGCCACCAATGTAATTCCCGATACCATGGATGTGGAAGGAACCCTGCGTACGATGGACGAAGACTGGCGGGCCCGCGTGCATGTGCTGCTGCAGGAAATAGCCGGGCGGGTGGCCGCTGAGCACGGGGCTACGGCTCATGTGCGTATCGAAAAAGGATACCCTGTATTGTTTAACGATCCTGAACTGACGGAAGCCTGCCGCAAAGCAGCCATCGAATACCTGGGCGCAGAGCACGTAACGGAGCTGGACCTGCGTATGACCGCCGAAGATTTCGCCTATTATACACAGTATGTTCCCTGTTGCTTTTACCGCCTGGGCACGGGCAACCCCGAAAAGGGCATTACGGCCAATGTACACAACCCGCATTTCGATATCGACGAAGAAGCACTCAAAACCGGGATGGGACTGATGGTTTATCTGGCCCTGGCCCAACTTGGCAGAACGTAACACAGTGTTCATAGAAAGTCTGAAACACCGCCTGCGAAAAACCGTATATTCGTAAGAACAAACTAAATACCAATTACCATGGGTCTCTTTGACAAAATACGCAACGAATTTGTCGATATCATCGACTGGAAGGACGAAACGGGCGATACGCTGGTATGGCGTTTCCCGCGTTACCAGGACGAAATAAAATACGGGGCCAAGCTTACCGTGCGCGAAAGCCAGGCGGCCGTTTTCCTGAACGAAGGTAAGATCGCCGATGTGTTCGGGCCGGGTATGTATACCCTCGAAACACAGAACATGCCCATCCTGGCCACGCTCAAAGGCTGGAAGTATGGCTTCAACAGTCCCTTCAAGGCCGATGTGTTCTTTGTGAGCACCCGGCAGTTCACCGACCAGAAATGGGGCACCAAGAATCCCGTTACCCTGAACGATGAACGCTTCGGCTTCATCGAGCTGCGCGCCTTCGGGAACTACAGCTTCCGCGTAAGCGATGCCGGGCTTTTCCTGAAAGAGATCGCCGGTACCTCGGGCCGTTTCACCACCGAAGAGATCAATGGACAGCTGCGTACCCTGGTGGTGACCAAATTCAGCGATGCCATCGGCGAAGGGAATATCCCCGTGGAGAAATTCGCGGCCAACCTGGAAGAGCTGTCCCAGCTGGGCAAAGAAAAGCTGAACGACCGCTTTACGGCCTACGGACTGGAAATTACCGATTTCCTGGTAGAGAACGTGAGCATGCCCGAGGAGCTCAAGAAAGAGATCTTCGAGTACAGCCGCCTGAACAAGATCGATATGGCCAAGCTTACCCAGATGAAGGCCGCCAAGGCTATCGAAGCCTCTGCCGATAACCCGGGCGGACTGATGGGCGCCGGTATGGGTGCCGGCATGGGCATGGCCATGGGTGGAATGATGAGCGGTATGATGCAGCAGAACATGCAGGGCCAGCAAAACCAGCAGACCCCGCCGCCTCTGCCTAACCAGGCCATCTGGTTCGTAGCGGTGAACGGACAGCAGCAGGGACCTTTCGATAACGGCGTGCTCACCGGCATGGCCGCACAGGGGCAGATCACCCGCGAGACCCTGGTGTGGAAGACGGGCATGGGTGCCTGGACCCCGGCCGGACAACTGCCCGAGCTGGCAGCTATTTTTGCCAATGTTCCCCCGCCACTGGCCTAAACCCGCGCCGTGATCCCTATGGAAAACAATGAAACCGAGACACTGGGTCATATCCGCTGCAAGTCCTGCGGGGGCGACCTGAAATATGCACCCGGCACCAGCAGCCTGCAATGCTCATACTGCGGCACCACCAACGAAATTGAGGCGGCTGAGGAAGACGCTGAAATAAAGGAGCACGATTTTGAAACGATGGTCCGCGAACTGGCCTCCGTAAGCGAGACCGAAGAGCAGCATGCGGCCAAATGCAATGCCTGCGGGGCTACCACCACATTGCCGCCCAATGTTACCGCGGCCAGCTGTCCTTTCTGCGACACGGCCCTGGTAGTTGCGGCCACCGCTACGGCCCGCTTTATCAAACCGCATTATGTGCTGCCCTTTGCCATTGAGAGCAGGCAGGCACAGGGCAAGTTCAAAGACTGGCTCAAAAAGCTCTGGTTCGCACCCAATGACCTGAAGAAATTCGGCGATTATGCAGACCGCCTGCGGGGAATGTACATTCCCTACTGGACCTTTGATGCCGAAACGGAAACCGATTATACCGGGATGCGGGGTGATGCGTATTACGTAACAGAGACCTATACCACTACCGAAAACGGGCAGGCCGTACAGCGCACGCGGCAGGTGCGGCAGATACGCTGGAGTTCGGCTTACGGTAATGTACAGGACAGTTTCGACGATATCCTGGTCATGGCAGCACACAGCCTCCCCCTGAACATCATCGAAAAGCTGGAGCCCTGGGACCTGCCCAACCTGGTGCCCTTCAACGACAAATACCTGAGCGGCTTCCAGTCGGAGGTGTACTCGGTGAACCTGGAGGACGGCTTCGGGCAGGCCAAAGGCAAAATGGATGCATTTATACGCCAGAGCGTATGCCGGGACATCGGCGGGGACGAACAGCGTATATCCACGATGGACACCAGTTATAACGAGGTTACCTTCAAGCATATTCTGCTGCCGCTGTACATCAGTGCCTACCGTTACAACGGCAAGGTATACCGCTTCCTGATCAATGCGCGCACGGGCGAGGTGCAGGGCGAACGACCCTACAGCGCCTGGAAAATTGCGCTGGCCGTAATTGGCGGACTACTGCTGATCTTACTCCTGTTCCTGGTCTTCCAGGGAGGTATTTAAGGAAGTACCGGGGTTGTGCGGAAACGCACCTCTACCGTTTTTTTACCGGAGATCTTCTTAAAGATCGGTCCCAGTATTTCGGGCGCTTTTTCAGCGGCCGTCTGCATGGCCTTCTGGGTCACGGCCGGACTTTTCAGGTATTTGTCGGCTTCCTTGTAGGTCTTGTCGATCAGTTCGGCATCGTCGTCCAGCAGTATCCAGGAGGTTTTCTCGTATACTTTGGAATGTTCGTGGTCTACCTTGCTGAAACAGATCTCCGGCGCAGGCAGGTATACCACCAGCTTGTCCCCGCTCAGCTCCAGGTCTTTCTCCTGAAGTTTCTGCAGGTCTACGCAACCGTTCACCTCTCCGCTCACCATCAGCAGTACTTTGCTGTCGGGCAGGAAGGCACGTTCTTCTTTGTATTCAATGATATCTTTTACGTACAGGGTGGCCAGTTCCATTTTGCCCATCGTTTTAATTTCCTCGATGATGGCCTCGTGGGTCACCACGGTCTGGCTGCCGGCAGAGCGCAGGCGTTTGAAGATCCCGTACCCGGTGAAAAAGGCGATCACCAGTATGGCTATGCCTATATACAGACGGAGGTTCACGGGCTTTTTCACACTCATGGCGTTCGTATAAATTCGTTGATCTTTTCCTTGGCCTCGGCAACGGCATCGGCCAGGATGTCGTTCAGTACCACTACATCAAATTTACTGTAATAATCGAGTTCCTTGATGGCTTTTTTCAGGCGTTTCTGCAAAGATTCCTCGTTTTCGGTGCCCCGTCCGCGCAGGCGGGTCTCCAGCACCTCTACCGAGGGCGGCATCACAAAAATGGCCAGGGCATCGTCGCCGTAAATATTTTTAAGGCTCAGTCCGCCTTCCACGTCCACGTCAAACAGTACATGCTTTCCGCTGTTGCGTATATTTTCGATCTCGCTGCGCAGCGTACCGTAAAAACCATTGGTATATACCTCTTCCCATTCCACGAACTCGTTGTTGTCCACTTTCTTTTTGAACTCCTCGATGCTCATGAAATAGTAGTCCTTCCCGTGCACCTCGCCCGGCCGCTGTTCGCGCGTGCAGGCAGAGACCGAGAAGGCCAGGTTAGGCATTTCGTGCATAAGGCGGTGCACGATGCTGGTCTTGCCGGCGCCGGAAGGAGCAGAAAAGATAATAAGTTTACCAGGTGTATTCGGATGCATATTGCGCGCAAAAATCTGTATTTTCGTCGTAACTTGAAAATAATGCAGGTCATAAGAGCGATATTTTCACCGATTTATTCGGTATGGGCGGTAAGCTGGTTCCTGGTATTCCTGCTGACGGTACTGCCCACGGCACTCATCCTGGAACTTTTTTTCCCGCGGACGGCCGACAGGCGTTTTTTCCGTTATGGCATATCCTGGGCCCGCCTGTGGATGTTTGTCTGCGGTATCCGTTACCGCATGCACAACCGGGAGGAGTATTACAAAAAAGGCAGGTCTTATGTGATGTGCAGCAATCATGTGAGCCTGCTCGACGTATTCTGCTCCACCATTCCGCTGCGGGCGCCCGTGCGTGTGCTGGCCAAAAAGGAGATCAGGCGTATTCCCCTGCTGGGTACGGCCTTTGCCATGGTAAGCGTGTTCGTGGACCGTGCCAGCGCCGAGAGCCGCCGCCGCAGTTTCGAAAAGCTGGGGCAGGACCTGCGCAGCGGTACGCACAGCATTTTTATGTATCCCGAAGGTACACGCAACAAGACCCGCACACCGGTAAAGGAATTTTACGACGGGGCTTTCCGGCTGGCCATACAGGCCGGGGTGCCGCTGTGTGTGTTCGTGGCGGTTCACCCGCGTACGGTGTTCGATCCGAAGGGTATCTTTTTTAAGCCATTCGGTAAGATCGACATTTACTTTCTGCCGCCCTATTCCACGGAAGGAATGAGCGAAGCAGACGTACCTGCCCTGCGCGACCGCGTACGCAGGGACATGTGGAACCTGCTGGTGGAGAAAGACCCCTATTTTGCCGGGGTTGAAAAAATGAGCTGATCTTACAGGATAAAGCCCGGGTTGTCCAGGATCTCCTGGATACCTTTTTCCAGCTCGCGCGGCTCACGGCCGAGCAGTTGCAGCATTTTGGCATTATCGGGCAGACGGCGGGTCATATCGCCTTCCTTGAGCGGTGCCAGGTGCACAATGCGCGAGGTGGAGCCTACCAGGCGCACAATGGTCTGTGCCAGTTCCAGGATAGACGTTTCGCGGTTACTGCCGATATTTACCACGTCATTGGTGAACATCTGCTTCTGGAAGGCGTTGTAGCAGGCTTCCACATTATCTTCCACGAAGCAGAAGGTGCGGGTCTGCGAGCCGTCGCCGTAAACGGGGATATCTTCGTTTTTCAGGGCCAGGGCAATGAACTTGCTGATCACAAAATCGCGGCTCTGCTTGGGCCCGTAGGTATTGAAAAAGCGGAAAATGGTGTATTTAAGCCCGTACTCCTGCTGGTAGGAGCGCAGGTAGGCCTCGCCCACGTTCTTTACAATGGCGTAGGGCAGGCGGCTGTTGAGCGGGGTGGTCTGCTCGTTCTGCGGGAACTCCACGGGTTCGCCGTATACCTCGCTGCTGCTGGCATAGTACACGTGTTTTACGCCGGTGTTCTTGGAGAGGCGCAGGATGTTCTCGAGGCCGTGGATATCGTCGAGCACCGAAACGGGGTTGCTCAGCGTGCGCTGTACACCCACCATGGCGGCGTAATGAAAAACGTAGTCGAAGCCTTTGGTATAGAAAATGTCCGAGATCTCGTCAAAGCGGTTCACATTGGCCTTTAGAAAGGTGACGTTGTCCGATTTGGGTACTTTACGCAGGGACCCGGTAAGCAGGTTATCGGTAATAACAATGTTATTGAGCGGGTCCCGGGCCAGTCTTTCAGCCATAGAACTGCCGATAAAACCGGCTCCGCCTGTTACCAGGATGTTGCGTGTACTCATCTGCTTTTAAGTTGATTTAATAAGTATTGTCCGTAGCCGCTTTTCAGCAGGGGAGCTGCCAGTTCTTCGAGCTGGGCATCGCTGATAAAATGCATTCTCCAGGCAATTTCCTCTATACAGCCTATTTTCAGGCCCTGGCGTTCTTCGATCACCTGTACGAACTGGCCGGCCTGCATCAGTGAGGCAAAGGTGCCGGTATCGAGCCAGGCAGTGCCCCGGTCAAACACATTCACATGCAGTTTGCCGGCACTGAGATAAGCCCTGTTCACGTCGGTTATCTCGTATTCGCCACGGGCGCTGGGACGCAGATCTTTTGCAATGTCTACCACGGAGTTATCGTAAAAATACAGGCCGGGTACGGCATAGTTGCTTTTGGGGTTCCGGGGCTTTTCCTCGATGGAAACGGCCTTTTTGTCCGCGTCAAATTCCACTACTCCGTATCGTTCCGGGTCTGAAACATGATATGCAAAAATAATGCCACCGTTTGGCGAGGTACACTGCTGTAGTTTACGGCTGAGTCCGCTGGCATAAAAAATATTGTCGCCCAGGATCAGCGAAACGGGATCGCTGCCTATAAAGGATTCGCCCAGTACAAAGGCCTGTGCCAGCCCGTTGGGAACTTCCTGTACGCAGTACTCTATCCGCAGTCCCAGGTGCTTCCCGTCGCCGAATAGTTCACGGAACAGGGGCAGGTCCTTGGGCGTGCTGATGACCAGGATCTCCTGTATGCCGGCCATCATCAGTGTGGACAGCGGGTAATAGATCATGGGCTTGTCGTACACCGGCATGATCTGTTTGCTGATGGCATAGGTGATGGGATACAGGCGGGTGCCCGAACCTCCGGCTAAGATGATACCTTTCATTGCTGCAGTTTTTGCATTTTACGGATGCGCCTGCGGTTCTGGCCCTTATGCATTACCATAAGCAGGGAGGGCAGCAGCAGCAGGTTGGTGAACATGGCCGACAGCAGGGTGAGTGAGACCAGTGTGCCCAGGGCTTTGGTACCACCGAAATTGGATGCAGCAAATACCGAGAAGCCGAAGAACAGTACAATGGACGTATAGGCCATACCCAGGGCGGTTTCGCGCAGGGCTTTGATGACCGCCGAACGGATATTGCCGCTGTGGGCTTTCATTTCCTGGCGGAAACGTGACAGGAAGTGAATGGTATCGTCTACCGAAATACCGAAGGCAATACTGAACACCAGTACGGTGGAAGGCTTCAGCGGGATACTGAAATACCCCATCAGCGCAGCGGTAAGCAGGGCCGGGATCATATTCGGGATAAGCGATATGATCACTATACGCAGGTTGCGGAACATAATGCCCATAAAGAAGGCAATGAGGAGTACCGCCAGGGCAAGGCTCTGGAATAGGTTGTTCACCAGGTATTTGGTGCCGTTCATGAACGAAATGGACGCTCCTGTTATGGTTATGTTATAATCTTCGGGATCGAATATTTCGTTGGCCTTGGCCTGTATATCGTCGCGGGCCTGTGCGATCTCGTTCGTATTCAGGTTTTTCATCTGCACACTGATGCGTGCCACAGCCTTGGAGCTGTCGGTAAGACTACTCAGCAGGGAATCCTGGCCGTTCTCGGCCTTCACATAGTCGATGATGAAAGGCGCATCCAGCTTGCTGGGCACGGAATAACTGCCCGGATCGCCTTCGTAAAAGGCCTGGTTGGCCACTTTGAGCAGCTCTACGATACTGAGCGGCCGCGAATAAATGGTCTGGTTGCGGATGTATTCCTGCAGCTCGTCGATACGTTTCCAGGTCTTCTGGTCGCGCACGGCGCCTTTTTCGCGCCTGGTGTCCACCAGTATCTCCAGCGGCATAACGCCCCCGAAGGTCTTTTCAAAGAAGCGCAGGTCGGTCATGGCCCGGTTGTTCTCGGGCATATCGTCCACAATGCTTCCCTTGGTCTTGATCTTGGTAATTCCGTAGAGTGAGAACAGCACCACGGCCCCGGCCCCGATGAATACCCATTTACGGTAGTTCTGGCTTACCAGGATGAATATACGCACTACGGCGGTGGTGAGCTTTTTGTCGAGGTGGGCCCGCACACGTACCGAAGGCGGGGGCAGGAAGCTGAAGATGATCGGGATAAAGAGAATGCTCAGTACAAAGAGCAGCAGTATATTGATGGAGGCTACAAAACCGAACTCTTTCAGGATCTCGCTGTTGGTGGCGATAAAGGTACCGAAACCGATGGCCGTGGTAAGGTTGGCCATAAAAATGGCAGAGCCGGCCTTGTCGATCACGTGGATCAGGGCCTTGCGCTTATCGCCCTGCAGGCCGTATTCGCGGTGGTATTTGGTAATGATGTATACCGAGTTGGGTATGCCGATCACAATGAGCAGGGGAGGTACCAGGCCGGTGAGGATGGTTACCTGGTAACCCATGGTAACGATAATACCCTGGGCCCAGAAAACGGATATACCCACCATAAGCAGGGGTACCACCACTTCCCAGAAGCTGCGGTAGATGATAAGCAGCACGATGGCAGTGACCAGGGCGGCCAGGCCTATGAAGAGGGCAATTTCCTTCTGGCCCATTTTTACGTTCACGGTACGTATATAGGGTAGTCCGCTGATATGGGTCTCTACCTTCTGGCTGCTTTCAAACTCCAGTACGGTCTTCTCCATTTTATCCACCACGTTCAGGCGTTCCTTGGTATTAAGGATATCCTTTTCCAGCGTGGCCAGCATCAGGTAAGTGTTCTCGTTACTGTTATAGAGCAGCTTATCGTACAGGGGCTGGTTAAACAGCTCTATACGTATGCTGTCGGCCCGGCGCTGGTCTATGCTAAGGCCTTCGCGTACCAGGGGTACCGTTTCAAAACGGGTGAGGCTGTCGTTGCGGGTGAGTACGATGGCGTTCTTGAGACTGGCCACACGCTCTACACCTTTAATAGCCTTCAGGTCATCGTTCAGTTTAAAGAATGCGTTCAGCTTTTCTGCCTTCCAGAAATCCTTGTCCTTTACGGCAATGATCACAATACTGCCATCCTGCCCGTAATTTTTCTTGAAATTCTCGTAAGCTATATACGAAGAGTCGGATTTGGGCAGCAGCTGCGCCAGCTTGTAGCTCATCGTAAGTTCTGTGCCCCGGTAAGCAAAATAGGCGGTGGAAAGCACAAGGGCGATAAGTATAGGGATGCGGAAGCGTATGGCAAACGTGGCAATATATTTAAACATGTTGCTGTGTTTTTGGTGAGACAATATGCAGGCTGAAGTGCATCACTGTTTATTGATCCTGAATTGAATTTTTAAATCGAAGGGGCGAAGGTAGGACATAAGAAATAATATTGCAACTTTGCGTTTGTCTACAAAAGATGAGAGCCACATTCTTCATAGCACTCCGGTATCTTTTTTCGAAAAAGAGCCGTAACATAATCAATATCATTTCCTTTATCTCGGGAATTGCCGTATTTGTGGTAAGCGCCGCCCTGGTGATCGTGCTCAGTGCCTTCAACGGCCTGGAGGGTATGGTGCTCGATATTTTCAATACGCTCGATCCCACGCTGAAGGTAGTACCCGCCGAAGGCAAGTCCTTTGAGACCGACAGCCTGGTATTGGATAAAATTGCCGCCCTGCCCGAAGTGGAGAGCGTAAGCCGCGTCATAGAGGAGAATGCTCTTTTTATGTACGGCGAAAAACAATATATAGGTAAACTGAAAGCCATTGAACCGCAGTGGGCCGGGTTGCGGAAAATACGACCCTATATGGTCGACGGCGATACGGAGATCTTCTACGACTCGCTCTATGCCTGCATCATCGGTTCGGGTGTGGCGGTATCGCTGGGCGTAAATCCCAATTCGTACGAGTACCTGTCGGTATATTTCCCCAGGCGCGGCCGCAAGGTGGACATGCTGCAGCCTTTCCATACGGCTTTTGCCTATCCGCAGGGCGTTTTTGAGCTGCAGAAGGATTTCGATTTCACCTATGTGATCGTACCCCTTGAAATGGGTGACGATGTACTGGAAATGCAGGGAAAGATCTCGGCGCTGGACATTGAGCTGAAAGCCGGGGTTTCTGAGGCTGCCGCCCTGGGAGCCGTAGCTGCCCTGCTGCCGCCCGGGCTGGAGGTACAGGACCGCCTGCACCAGCATGCCGTGGCCCTGCGCGTGATGGAAAGCGAAAAGCTGGCCATATTCATTATACTGGCCTTTATTTTCCTGATCGCTTCCTTTAACATCATCGGGGCGCTTACCATGCTGATGGTGGAAAAACGCAAAGACACCATGGTGCTGCGTTCCCTGGGCTTTTCCATCCGGCGTATACGGGCCGTGTTCTTCTGGCAGGGTGCCGGTATCGTGGTACTGGGTGCGCTGAGCGGACTGCTGGCCGGGGTGGGTATATGCCTTATGCAGCAGAAATGGAGCATGGTAAAGATCAACAGTAACCCCGAAGCCCCGGCCTACCCGGTAATTCTGCAATGGGACGACCTGCTGCTGATCCTGGCCCTGGTACTGGGCATAGGACTGCTTACCGTATACCTGCGGGTACGGGCCCTGAAGGCGAACGAGTTAAGCCTGCTCCGCTAAACAAAGGCACAGGCTGCGCAAAACTTGTTGAAATCTATTTGAGGTTCGGGGCCTGCTGCCTACACGCAATTGCTAACTTGAGCAAAATTTGATTCTTTCGCCTATGGCCGTACGGAAAAAAGCACTGCCCAAGATATTTGTACTTGATACTTCGGTAATTCTCTATAACCACAACGCGATCAATGTATTCCAGGAGCACGATGTAGCCATCCCGATCAGTGTGCTCGAAGAGCTCGACACCTTTAAAAAAGGCAACGATACCAAGAACTTTGAAGCCCGTGAGTTCATCCGCCTGCTCGATGGCTATGCCAAAGGTTCCACCTTTAACGACTGGATCCCCATCAACGGAAAGGGTAAAGGTCTCTTTAAGGTGGTAATGGAAGAGCACCTGGGCAAGAGCGATCAGCCCGATGCCATACGCGCCTTCGGTACCGACAAGGCCGACCACCGTATACTGAACGTGGCCCTGAGCCTGCAGCGCCAGAACCCTGAACGCCGCGTGGTACTGGTGTCAAAGGATATTAACCTGCGTATCAAGGCCAAGTCACTGCAGATCGATGCCGAAGATTTTGAGACCGGCAAGGTGCGCGACGTAAGCAATCTTTTTACCGGCAAGGTAGAGATCGACGACGTTTCGCCCGAGCTCATCGACAAGATCTATAAGGACGGGTTCTGCTCCCTGAAGGAACTTCCGAAGGGCATCGAACATATTGCCAACCAGTATTACCTTATCAAGAACGCCAAGTCTTCGGTACTGGCCTATTACAACCAGCCCGAGAACCGCATCGAACGCATCGAGCGCCGGGATGCCTACGGGGTACGCGCCCGAAACGTGGAACAGGTGTTTGCCCTGCATGCCCTGCTGAACCCCGACGTAAAACTGGTTACCCTGCAGGGGGTGGCCGGAACGGGGAAAACCCTGCTGGCCCTGGCTGCCGCCATCGAGCAGCGCCGTAATTTTCACCAGATATACCTGGCGCGCCCCATTGTGCCGCTGAGCAATAAAGACATCGGGTACCTGCCCGGCGATATCAAGAGTAAGCTCAATCCATATATGGAGCCGCTGTACGATAACCTGAAGTACATACAGAGCCAGTACGCCGAAACGGATAAGGAAAGCAAGAAAGTGGCCGAGATGCTTGAGAACGAAAAGCTGGTGGTGCAGCCCCTGGCCTATATCCGCGGACGCAGCCTCAGCAATGTGTTCTTTATCGTGGACGAATCGCAGAACCTTACCCCGCACGAGATCAAGACCATTATAACCCGGGCGGGCGATAATACCAAGATCGTGTTCACGGGCGATATCTTCCAGATCGATACCCCCTACCTGGACACACAGTCCAACGGGCTCAGCTACCTCATCGACAAGATACACAGCCACCCGCTGCACGCGCATATTACACTGGAGCGCGGCGAGCGCAGCGAGCTGGCCAACCTGGCTAACGACCTGTTATAGAATGTGCTGTTTTATGAACAGAAAATCGTAAACAGTGTAATATGAAAAGGAGGGATCGGTAAGATCAACGTGCTTATTTTCAAAATGTTGAAGTTTTGAATTTTACGAACTTAACAATTTAGTGATGTAAGAACAGGCCGTTCTGTGTCCGAAACAGGGTTCGGGTGTCGCCTATTTTTGTAAGGTGAAGCACCTCATGTCACTTATCTCCTGTTGCTCCCTGCTTATCCCTCTTGCCCGGGGACAGTACCAGGGCGGTCCTGCAAGTCTGTCCCTGCCGGCGGCATATACAGGCACCCCGGTTTGTCCCCTGCCCGCTACCGCGGTTTCTGCCATTTACAGCGGAGGCAGCACTTCCTATACAGGTGCTGCAGGCATTTTACAGGCACCTGCCTGCCTGCTACCTGGTTATGGGGTTTCTTCTATTTACGGTGGTGGTCCGGGAACGGGCCAGGCTTCCGTACAATATACCATCAGCGGTACCTGTACGGTTCCCGTGTATGCGTCCTCGTCCGCGTACGGCGGCGGTCCTCATTCAAACGCAGAAAGTGCGGCCCTGTTGCAGAGCCCGACCTGTACCATTCCCGCATACACTTCTTCGTCCATTTATGCAGGCGGAGCGGGCAATTCCCACAGCAGTGCGCTGGTTCTGCAAAGCCCGGTCTGTAATATCCCTGCATCGCTTCCTTCCCCGATCTATGCCGGGGGCGCAGGTACGGCATCTGCCGGGGCCGTGGTGGTACAGAGCCCTGCCTGTGCTCTGCCGCCTTTTGTGCCTTCGGCCATTTATGCGGGTGGAGCAGGTTCAGGCTACACTTCGGTGCAGCTTCCGGGAGCACTTAGTCCCTCGGTGCAGGTGCTGGCACTGGACACCAACCTGTGTGCCGGGGAACAGGTATGGGTCAGGGCCGTATCACAGGCAGGCGGGACCAACCCGGTATACAGCTGGTACCTGAACGGGGCCATGCTTCCACAGGATAACGATACCATTTATATAAGCGGACTTACCGACGGCAGCACCCTCTACGCCACAATGACGGGCAACCTGCCCTGCGCGATAGGGGCTTCCACGGTGTACAGCGATACTCTTACTTTCCGGGTAAGCCAGGACTCACTCTGGGGCAATACCCTGGTGCCTCCGGCCCTGCCTTTCTGCAACGGCAATGTACAGCTCTGGATCAACGGCAGTACGCCGGTCGGCCCCGATACGCTGAGCTACCTGTGGCAGAGCAGCACCTCGGCATCGTTCCAGCCGGTGCAGACCTTTGCAGGCGGCTTACACCTGGCGGTACAGGCCACGGACAGCAACCGCTATTTCCGGCGTATTGTACAAAGCACGACCTGCCTTTATGCCGATACCTCGGCAACGGTAACTCTTAATCCGGCGGCTGCTCTTACTGCTGTCTTCCCCCTGGACAGTACACAGGGCAGTTGCTGGGTATATTATAACGATGGCTGGGTAGACATTCCCGCCCAGAACGATCCGCAGCAGCTTATGGTTTCGGTTAAGGACGATTCCCTGAGCAATGACCTGCTGCAAACACAGGTGCGGGGGTACATCGATCCTTCCGTCCAGACCATACAGGGCCTGAAGGTATTGCAGCGGCATTTTGATATCGTGCCGGTAAACAGCGACCAGGCCACCATACGCCTGTATTTTACCGAAACGGAGTTCCAGGCGCTACGGGCACAGTCTGCGAACATCAGCACCATTGCCGACCTGGGCATCATGAAGTTCCCTACGGGCACCACCACTTCACCGGTATTCATTACGCCGGTACAGGCCGTGAACGACACGCCCTTTACCGGGGTGCATTACCTGGAATTCCCGGTAAGCGGCTTCAGCAGCTTTTACATACACGAGCCCCCCGATCCGCTGCCGGTAAGCTGGGGCGGCCTGAGCGTATCCTGCGCAAAGGGTACGGCCGTACTGAGCTGGACCACTTTTTCCGAGGTAAACAATGCACTTTTCCGCGCAGAGAAAAGCCGCGACCTGCTGAACTGGCAGACCGTAGCCGAGCTGCCGGGAGCTGGCAACAGCAATACACCGCTCCAGTATACGCTGCATGATGAAAGTGCCGGGGAAGGCACCTGGTATTACCGTGTGATACAGACCGACCATAACGGGCAAAGCAGCAGCTCTGCGCCGGCTTCGGCCTCCTGTGCTCCTGTAAACGACGAGGCGGGATGGCTGCACCTGTACCCGAACCCGGCTCCCGGGCAACAGGTGAACATACGTGCGGGCATTCCCTTTACCGGGCGCTGGACATGCACGATAACAGGCGCTTCCGGGGCGGAGCGTATACAAACGGTCATGGAGCTGGAAGCTGGTATACATACCATTTCCCTCAACATCGGGACGCTGGCCCCGGGCATGTATATATGCGAATGGCGGCACGGATCGGGCAGAACGCTTTCGGCCCCTTTCATTAAAACAAGGCAATAAACATCAAACATAAAGCAATGAAAAAGTATCGCTACACCAGAACACTTACCAGGACGCTCCTGAGCCTTTTTTGCGGGCTGAGCCTCATCTCCGAATCCGGGGCTAACAATGTGAGCATTACCAATTTCCAGTACTTATCCGCGACGCAGGAGATCGAATTCGATATTTCCTGGGATAACAGCTGGCGTAACACCGGTACGGCCGGGTCCACGCAGAACTATGACGGCGTATGGGTCTTTGCCAAGTACCGTCATGCCTGTGCCAAAGACTCCGTTTTCCCCAGTGCCAGCAATTACAGCCATATGTGGCTGAGCGGATCGGGACATACCATCCCGGCAGGTGCAACGGGCGAGCTGGGAGCCACCACCATCGGCGGTTCCGCACGTAACCTGGGCATTTTCCTGTACAGGAGTACAGATGGTTCCGGTACTTTTACCCTCACCGACGTGCGCCTGAAATGGGATGCCGCCGCACAGGGCATTTCACATACCGACTGGGACATACAGCTATTTGCCATGGAAATGGTGCATATTCCGCAGGGTAGCTTTTACCTGGGCGACGGAAGCTCTTCCTATACCTTTAGGGATGCCGGTACCGGTAACCCCTTCCTGATTTCGTCGGAGAATGCCATTACCCTGGGTAACAGCGCCGGACAGCTGAGCTTCGCCAGTCATGCGAACAGCTCGGGTACCTTACAGGCCGGTTTTCCCAAAGGGTTCAATGCTTTCTGGTCTATGAAGTACGAGATCACCCAGAAACAATACTGCGACTACCTGAACACCCTTTCCCGCAGCAGCCAGGCCGTAGCGGCCCCGAATGTAAGCGCCTATCTTACGAATGGTAACACCAATGTACCGGCCAATAACCGCGGCGCTTTCCTGATGAGTTCCACAAGCTGGGCCAACCAGAAGAACATGCGTAACGGTATCCGTGTAGATGGTCCCACCGGTACGGCAGATGCTACCATCGATCCTTCGAAGCCTATCACTTTTGTTTGCGATCTTAACGATGCCAATGCCGGTAACTCTGCGGACGACGGCCAGGCCATTGCCTGCAACCTGATCTCCATTGCCAACCTGTGGAGATACCTCGACTGGTCGGGTCTGCGCCCGATGAACGAGCTGGAGTTCGAGAAGATCGCCCGCGGTCCTTCCGTTTCTCCGCCGTATATCCAGATCCCTTACGAGACCGTTTGGGGGAATAACTATTCTGTAGCCGGTAACAGCACGGCTTCCGGTAATGGACTTACCAATGCCGGTATGGCCAACGAAGAGCTTACGGCTACCGGCAACGGCCTGTTCGTGGGTGGTGTTTCGTCTCCGGCAGGTCCGCGCAGGGTGGGTATCACCTATACGTCGAGCACTACGCGCCTCACCGCCGGTTCATCGTATTATGGCGTGGCCGATATGGCCGGTAACCTCGATGAGCGCGTAATTGCCGTTACACGTAACCGTACGGCCAGTGCTGTAACACAGCCCACCTATATTTTCTCCGATTACGGCGATGGTGACCCGGGCACGAACTATCCTTCTGCCTGGCCTACCGTTTCCTATGCCGGAACACCGGCCTTTACCACACGCGGTGGCGGCTGGGACGTGACCGCCGGCAGTGCTCCGCTGGCCATTTCAAGGACCTATGGCGCGTATAGCGGTTCTACCTCGTACTATTACCAGATGCACCGACGCCAGGAGAACACCAACAGCACCACCAACTACTGGGACGAGTACTCCAATGCCTATGCCTATTACGGCGGACGCGGGGTGCGCTCACAGGGTACGATCCTTCCGTAACGGGGGGCCGTGTTTTTTTATTGCTGATTATTTGTAGACGGACCCGGGAAGCCCCGGGTCCATATGTCTATTTTTTAATAATAAATACTATGCGCAGATTCGTATATGGACTTATTCTTTTTGCAGGACTAAACACAGACGGCCTTGCCCAGTATACCGGCAGCCAGGGTTTAGCCGCGGGAAGCTACGCGTACCAGCAGGCTCCCGCGTGTCCCCTTCCGGCATATGCTCCTTCTGCCATATATTCCGGCGGAAACGGGGGTACGGCATCTGCCTCGCTGGCATTTATCCAGCAGCCATCCTGCCTGGTGCCGGTCTTTACAGCATCGGCGATATATGCAGGTGGAGCAGGCGCGTACAACGACCGCGCGGGGGTATTGCAGACCCCGTCCTGTCTGCTGCCGGTCTATTCCGCATCGGCGATCTATGCGGGCGGGCAGGACCCGGGACCGGCCCGGGCGGCAGCCATTGTACAGGGCAGTGCATGTAATATACCGCCTTTTGTTCAGGCAGCTATATACAGTGGCGGGAACGGATCGGGCCAGGCACTTGTTACGCGCATCGTAACAGGCAGCAACTGCCAGGTACCGCCTTCGCTGGTCTCGGCTATTTACACAGGCGGCCAGGACGGAGGTTCGGCCCGGGCAGCAGCTATCAAAGCCTGCCAGCAGAACCCGCTCGTGGTTTCCATTCAGCAGGGAGCTACCCTCACTCTTTGCCAGAACCAGACACAGATCCTCAACACACTGGTATCCGGGGGCGCAGCTCCTTACCAGTATTCCTGGTCACCATCACTTAACCTCTCTGATCCTCACATCGCCAACCCGGTCTTCACCGCCGCCCAGGCCGGGAACTTCAGCTATACGGTCACCGTTACGGACAATGCCGGGCAGCAGGATTCGGCAAGCATCAGCGTACAGGTGAATGCCCTGCCTGCCCCGGCTACGGCCATCAGCGGTCCGGCACAGGTATGCAGCGGTTCGCAGAACGTGGCTTACAGTACATCTGCAAGCGGGGCCCTTTCTTATTCCTGGGCACTATTTCCTTCGGGGGCCGGTGTCATCACCGGGAACGGGGCACAGACCTCGGTCGACTTCAATACAAATTTCAGCGGCACGGCCCAGCTCATCGTTTCCGGCGTGAATGCCTGCGGCGAAGGCGACAGCACCGTGCTGAACCTGACCATAGACCCGGGTACCCCGGCGGTATTTACCATGCCGGTAACGGCCTTCTGTACCGGAACCCTGCAGGTACCGCTTTCGGCTACCCCGGCGGGCGGCTCTTTCAGCGGCCCGGGTGTAAGCGGCGGCTCCTTTTATCCCATGCTGGCCGGTGCAGGTACGCATACCCTCAGTTATACATACCAGAATGCCGGGGGCTGCACCAGCATGGTTTCACAGATAGTTACCGTAGACGTGTCGCCGCAGTTGTCCGTTACGTCTTCGGGCAGCACCACTCTTTGTGCGGGCAACAGCGTAACGCTTACGGCATCGGGCGCTACGGGCTACCAGTGGTCTAACGGCGCTACAAGTGCTTCTGTTACGGTGAATGCCACAGGCACCTATACCGTTACCGGTTACAACGGGGCCTGCTCCGACACGGCTTCACAAACGGTGACGGTGTTGCCCCAGCCTTCGGCAGCCATCAGTCTTTCGGGCCCGGCCACCATCTGCCAGGGACAGTCTGTTACTCTTACCGCTTCGGGCGGCACTTCCTATCTCTGGTCCACAGGCTCTGCCTCGCCGTCCATCACGGTAAATGCAGCGGGCAGCTACAGCGTTGTGGTATTCGACGGGAACTGTTCCGATACGGCCATCCAGGTGATAAATGTACAGGCCCTGCCTGTGGCCCAGGTTGTGGCGAATGGTCCGCTTACCTTCTGCGAGGGCGGCAACGTATCCCTTACGGCTACGGGTGGTACTTCGTACCTGTGGTCTACGGGCAGCACCGTACAGACCATCATGATCGCCAATTCGGGTACCTACACGGTAACGGTCACCGATAACGGCTGCTCGGCCCAGAGCAGTGTTACCGTAGTGGAAGAGGCTATGCCGCAGATCAGCTGGAACGTACCCGATACGCTCTGTACGGGCAGCCAGACCACCCTGTTTGCACAACCTGCGGGCGGGGTGTTCTCCGGGACGGGCGTTTCGGGCAATATCCTTACGGCTCCGTCTGTAACGGGGAATATCGTGCTGAATTACACCTATACCACCACGGTGTGTACGGCTTCCGCCCAGCATACCGTATATATCGAAGAGGCCCCCGTGGCGCTCTTCTCCACGGGTACGAACGGCTACACGGTGACCCTTACAGACCTTTCGTCCGGCAACGGGCAGAATACCTGGGACGTGAACGGCAGCATCTATCATAACCAGCAACAGGTAGTACATACCTTTGGTGCGGCGGGCATTTACGACGTGGTGCTTACCATCAGCAATGGCTGCGGAAGCGATACCGCCTGGCAGAAAGTGACCGTGGGTAATGTGTCCGTGAAAGAAGACCCGGCCCCGGGTGCGGTGCTGGTGTACCCGAACCCTTTCAGTGGAGACGTGGTCATACGCAGTACACTGGCAGAACCCATCCGCAGGGTGGAGCTGCTGTCTGTGACGGGAAGCCTGGTCTGGCTGCGCGATGTTGATTTTACAGGGGAGTATACCTGTGTGCTGCCGGAGGACCTGGCCCCGGGTACCTACCTGCTGAAAATACAGGCTGCCGGTGGGCAGATCATTTTGCTAAGGCTTATAAAAGCAGCTCCGTAAAAAGGGCACAAGAGCTATATTGTTTTAGGGCCGGTCTCCGCAAGGGGGCCGGCTTTTTATTGTTTGCGCACCTCGTACAGCAGTCCGTTCTCTTCATGGATGCGGCGCAGCCATTCCCTTGCCTCTGCGGGCATCCGGCCACCCGGCGGAAAGGAGGCCGCGGCCCGGATAAAGGAACGGTAGAGCGGACCATAGAGACCCAGGCGTTTCAGCTCCTTGCGGAAGAGCGCCGCTTCGTGCTCTATTTCCCCGGCATTGCCCGAAAGTGCACGGCAGATGATGTTGAGAATGCTGTTCTCCAGCACGATCCAGTGGGCTGACTCCGTAATGAAACGATTGTGCTGCCGGGCCTTGAGGAATTGTTTCTCCGCCTCGCCGAAGCGCTGGGTATTAAAGGCAGCCACGCCCAGCATGTGGTACAGGTAATAGCGCATCCTTTCGCCGGCGGTGTACAGCACCAGGTCGCTGATCTCCTCGCGGATGAACTGGTAGGCCTTTTCGTACTCGCCCCGTTCCGTGAGAAAGGCAAAAAATGAATACAGGAAATAAAAATATACCTTTTCATAGGGCTTGTAACCCCGAATCTCCGGGGCCGACCTGCGCAGGCTGAACAGCGATTCCTCGAACATTTCGCGGTTCCCGGACAGGGTATAGTATTTGTTCAGCAGGCAGTCGATGGCAAATTTAAGGTTCGGGTACCGCAGCTGCACCGAAGGGTAGAGAAAAAGGTTGCTCACCCTGCGGAGCCAGAGCTCCATTTTTTCTGCCGTTTCTGCATCCCGGGTGTGTATATTGATGCAAAGCGTGAGATAGGCGCTGTAAATAAAGAATTCCCCGATCTTTGAGCCTTCGGCGGGCATGGTATCTTCCAGCTCTTTCAGCAGGGCCGGTCCGGTGGGGCTCCGGTAGTTCTTTTCCGAGAAGTACAGGTCCTGGAACTCGAAGATGATCTCGAAGAAGAGCCATTCCATTTTTTTCAGCGCGGCGGTCTTTTTTTCCGTTTCCACCAGCAGGCCGCGGTACTTTTTCTGCAGCTGCGGATTGTAGTAGTACAGCATGAAGGCACAGAAATACACTTCGTACAGGCCTTCGTTGTATTCATACAGGATGCATTTCTGCTCCAGGTCCTTCAGTTCTTTTTCCAGCAGGGGATGTTCGCGGGAGTACAGCAGTATCCGCAGGTTATCTACGCGTTCCTTCAGCAGGATGAACTCGTTCTTGCCCAGGCTGTGCCGGAAGCTGATGATATCCTGCAGGAGACGGTGCTTCAGCGTATAGTAGGCATTTTTGCCGTTGCCGTAACCCATTTTCTGCATATCACCGTCACCGGGTGCCGAATTATTGCGCAGCAGGCGCACCAGCTCCATTTTGCGGGGTGTTTTTTTCAGGGTTTTCTGAATGAGCAGGAACTCTTTTTCAGAGAGACTTTGAATATACAATGCCAGAGGGTCCATGTTGCCGTATGCCAGATTTTTGTAACCATGCACGAGCGGGGAGGCGAACGAGCCTGAAAGGTAAACATAAAAATGCAACTGGTACGGCTTCGGGGTTATAAAAACATTATTTTACAGATGAACGACAGGAAGGAAATTTTCATAAACAGGCCCGGCAGGTTGCCAAAGTGAAAACGAAATACGTTCTTTGCTGCCATAACCTTATGAAAACGAAACACATGAAATCATTTTTATTGAGCATCCTTCTCCTGTGTGGCTTCGGAAGCCTGCAGGCCCAGCATGTGCTGCGGCACGACAGCCTGGGTTTTTCCGTTGATTTTCCTTCTGCATCGGAGGCCCTGCCGCCCGAGGTGGTGGAAAAAGGCGGGGCAAAGACCACCGTGCACATGTTTATGAGCATGACGTCGGATAACGAAGTATTCCTGGCCTCGGTGAACGCATTACCGCCGTTCGAGGAAGATGCCGAAAGCGTTCGGGCCTGTCTGGAAGGCGCCAGGGAGGGCATCCTGAACGGCACGGAAGAGACCAAAGGGAAACACAAAGAAAAGTTTACGGCCCATACGGGCGAAATGGAATTCCAGTACATCGATGCGGGTACCGGTTTCCCCACCCGGGCAAGGGTGATATACCGCAGCGGTCGCCTGGTACAGCTGCTGTACATACGTGAGGGCAACCTGAACGAAGCGGCCTGGGAACGTTTCTCCAATTCACTGAAGACCGACTGGTAGTACCGATACACATGAAAACACTACTCTACACACTTGCATTCATCGCGGGCACGGGCAGCTTACAGGCCCAGCATCTTTTCCGGCAGGATTCCCTGGGCATCGGGCTCGATTTCCCTTGTGCGCCCCAGCCCCTGGCAGAAGAGATCAGCACCCCGGCGGGTCCCATACAGATGAAGGGCTATCTGTGCCAGAGCTCTCCCGGTGAGGTATATATGTTCGCCTACAACAGCATGCAGGGCCTGGTAGAAAGTCCCTACCTCATACGTGCCACGCTGGACGGGGCCAAAAGCGGCATGACGGGCAAGCTGGATGCGAAGGTAAAAGGCGAAAAGTATACCGAGGTGAACGGACTCAACACCCTGAGTTTTTCCTTCAGCAGCAAGACCGGTTTCCGTGGTTCGGCCCGTATCATGTTCACCCGCGGCACCCTGCTGCAGCTGCTGTATATGACGGCCGGGAAGGCAGACAAGAAGGGCTGGCAGCGCTTCAGCAGGTCTTTTACCATGAACGGGGTGCAGTAGCCAGCGCCGGAAACTCAGCGATTTAGGCAATGAACCCAAACCTTTAGGTGAAATAGCCTAAACATTTAGCCCGGTAACCCAAACGTTTACCTCCGGAACCTAAAATTTTAGCCTGGTAACCTAAAGGTTTAGGTCGGGTAACCTAAAAATTTAGCTCGGGAACCCAAAGGTTTAGCGCAAAAACCTAAACGTTTGACCTCTGCGGCTAAACGTTTAACCGGAAGACCTAAAGCTCTGGCCTGGTAACCTAAACGTTTAGGTAGGGAACCTAAAAATTTGACTCCGGTACGTAAACGTTTGAGAGATTAACCTAACTGTCTGGCATTATAACGAACGCCCGGACTTCACGTGCCGTAAGCTATTAGCGTATAGCTATCAGCTTTTTCGGACCCCGGACTATCCCGCTTCGCCCCTCTTCACTCCTTGCTCTTTACCCTTCCCTCGCTCCTCGCTTCAAAAATTTTCCTTATTTTTGAGATTACTATGACAAACAAGTTTACACCCGAAAAACGCATACACCAGGGCCGCAACATTAAACGTTTCCGCGAGATGTTAGGCATAAAACAGGAAGCGCTGGCCTGGGAACTCGGCGATCTCGCTTTTAGCGAGAGGAACCAGCAAAAGATCTCCCTGCTGGAACAGCGCGAAACCATCGAAGACAACATCCTGAAACAGATCGCCGAAGTGCTGAAGCTGCCCGTGGAAGCCATACAGAACTTTGATGAGGAACAGGCCGTGAATGTGATTGCGAATACGTTTGGAGACCACGCTTTTGCGAACTCATTTAACAACGGCACCATGAACTTTAATCCCCTCGATAAAATCCTTGAGTTACATGATGAGAAAATCGCGCTCTATGAGCGGATGCTTAAGGAAAAAGATGAGATGATGGCAAGGCTGGAGCGGTTGATTGAAGGGAAACACGCCTAAAAATTTAGCTTCACTGACAAAAAATTCACACAAAAGACTTGTTTTTGTGTTTGGCCTTTGTAATTTAGTCCTATTCTTGCGCTTACCGTTAACTTAAATAACCCCGTTTATGCTACACCCCATTCCCCATTCAGAATAATCCGAACTTTATTATCTAGTCTGTAGACGCAGCACCGTCCTACCTCTTGAATTCGTATGAAATATTGAGGAGTGGGTGGTGAATATAATTCCCACTGCAGCCAACCATAAGCAAATAATCATTTGACTTTGGGCGGGCTATGTGCTGCAAATACGCGATAGGTATATAAAAAGCGCATCCCCAACAATTAATTAATGTAGTAAAAGACAGGTTGCTATTTCTAATGCGCTTGAGAATGGAGGTGCGCATATATACTAGTTATGCCCAATGCTAAAAACGACAACCAACAATAAAAAGAGTAAATGACAACAATTACAAAAGCTAATAAAGGTTCGGAATGGAGAAAGTGGGACTTACACGTCCATACACCTTTTTCGATTTATCAACGCTTTGGAAATAATGACGGAGACACTTGGGAGAAATATATCAAAGACCTTGAAAATTTGCCGACTGATTTTGCTGTAATTGGAGTTAATGACTACCTATTTTTGGACGGTTATGCAAAATTAAAGCAGGAACAAGAGTCAAATAGTCGCCTTAAAAATCTCAAATTATTACCAGTAGTTGAGTTTAGAATTGAAAAGTTTGCGGGTATCAATTTTGAACAACTTAAAAGAATCAATCTGCACGTAATTTTTTCAGATGAAATACCTATTGAAACTATTCAAAGCCAATTTTTAAATACACTTGAACAAAGTTACTTTTTAGAAAGTGGTCAAGCTTGGACTAGAGCTATAACCCCTCAGAGTGTAGAAGAACTTGGAAAGCAAATAAAGGCGACAATTCCTGCAACTGAATTACATAAATATGGTTCAGACTTAACTGAAGGCTTTAATAATTTAAATGTAAAAGAAGAAGATATTTTTAAGTCACTCAACAAGGACTGTTTTAAGGGAAAGTACCTTATCGCAATAGGTAAGACAGAATGGGGTGAGTTAAAATGGACAGATGCTTCAATTGCAACCAAGAAATCCATCATCAATAGAGCACATATTGTATTTATTGCATCAAAATCAGTAGCGGATTTTGTAAAGGCTAAGGAACAACTGACGAATCAAAAAGTAAATAATTTGCTTTTAGATTGCAGTGATGCTCATTATTTCTCATCATCAACAGATAAGGATAGAATAGGGAATTGCTTTACTTGGATTAAAGCAGACCCAACCTTCGAAGGTCTAAAGCAGATTCTTTATGAACCTGCACATAGAATTAGTATTTCTGAGAGTAAGCCAAGAGAACCGATTAGAAAAATAGAAACTCTGAAATTCAATTTCCCTTCGGACACCTACATAAAACGCAATACATCAAGTGACAAGCAAGAGTTTTGTCTTAATCAACTAAGAAATGACATTCAGTTTAGCCCTTATTTTACTTGTCTAATTGGTGGACGTGGTACTGGTAAAAGCACAATCATAAACTTACTTGGCGAACGCTTGGGAGAAAAGACGGACTTTTTCAAGGAGAACAACCTAATAATAGAAAACAAAAAGTATGAAATCGAGACTGACACCAAGACTTATGTTACCGTCACGGGAACTAACGAAATAGAATTTGTTAGTCAAGGAAAAATTGAAAGACTTGCGGAAGGAAATGAATTAACTAAGTTAGTTTTTAATGAACGAATAAAAGAACTTGAAGCTGGATTTTATACTCTTGATTCCGAGATAAAATTTCTAATTGACAAGATTGATGAATCAATCAAATTACTATTTGACTTACAACAGACAAACAGTTTTCTCAAAGAAAAATCAAAAGAAAAAAATACAACACAGAACATTATTGATTCTGTTAATGATGAAAGATACAAGGAAATAACAGGCAGAATAAGTGCAATACGGCAGGAGTTAAATTCATACAGTACAAGTCAATCAAGGTATTCTAAATTACTCAATTCATTACGTTCATTGCTAATTGAAAATGTACAAATAGAAACACAAAATGAAATTGAATCAAGAATTAACGAAATTCTTAATCTTCTAAAGTCGATAGATGAAATTGATATACAAGAAAAAGAAGTTAAAGTAAACCTAAAAGAATTTGAAATTGTAAAAAGTCGAATAGTAGCATTAACACAAGAATTCGATGCGGAAAATCAGAAACTTAAGGAGTTCTTTCAAGAAAAAGGAATGAGTGAAGAAACAATCAAAGATTCCCAAAAAGCTAATGAAAATTTAGCCAGAATTAATGCTGAAATCATTCAACTATCAACACAAGCAGACAGAATAAAAGAAACCTTCAAAGAGAATCTGACAAAAATTGACGGATTAGCATCAATCTATAGTTCTTACAATCAATTGATTCAAAAGAATCTTTCCGAAATAAACAGAAAATTGGAAGTTAATAATGAGAATGTTTTAAACATAAATTTCAAGTTTGAATTCAATGAAGAAGCACTAAAACAAGTTGTCTTCGAAGAGTTTTACAGTTTATTTAAGAATTATCATATTTCAGGCACTTCACAGAGCCAAGTTAAGGATGTCCTATTTTCTATTAAGCCAAATGAAGAACTATTGGATATAGACCATAAAACATTCTTATCCAAGCTTGAAAATGAAATTACTCTCAATGGATTTGGCAAAGGAAGTAATTATGTAAAAATAGTCTTTGACATTTTTGCATCTAACATCAACTTCAATGTTTATAAGCTGATATTGCGTAAACACCTTTACAACCTTTCTAAATTTATTAAGATAAAAGGGTTTTATGGCGACAGAGAATTACAAAATTGTTCATTTGGACAAAGATGTACAGCAGTTATTGTCACGTTGCTAATGACAGGTGTTAAACCTCTCGTTATTGACGAACCAGAAGCTCACTTAGACAATCGTCTTGTTGCTGACTATTTGGTAGACTTAATAAAGACTAAAAAACTTGACAGACAAATCATCTTCGCTACTCACAACTCAAACTTTGTAATTAATGGAGATTCTGAATTGATTCACATTTTGGAAATTCCACTCAATAACATTTTTACAAATATTACATCAACGACCATTGAAGACAGCACAAATAGAGAGAAATTATTAAAACTTGAAGGTGGCAGAGAAGCCTTTTTAACAAGAGAGCAGAAATATGGTATTCACGACTGACACAAAAAGCACTGGGCATAACAGGCGTTTGACTCAATGGCGGGTGAAGTGGTTAATTGAACATTATACCTCGCATCAGCTTTTGTGCTGTATTGAAGTTGTATACTCCAAAATCCATACTGCGCCAAGTGTCAAATCATTAGCGGCTATAATTTAGCAGCCATATAACCTCTAAGCAACCTTGTATAATGACAGGACAAGAACTCATAATCAATTTTGAAGACGATAAAGCATATTTGACGGAGGAGAAGGCTTTGACTTTGAAACAACTGGATCTGCCCGATGTTGCAAAACGCTTCAAATCTCCAGCGGCTTGGATAATAAGAGTTTTGAAATACTACCCGACAGAACGTAGAATATTTGCAGAGATACTTTCATACAAAAATGGCAAACTACCATTTTCATATTATCAATATTCAGAGCACAGCGACATTAATAACATTGATAAAATTACTTTTCGTAGCATTGACACAAACGGACTTCTTTTGACCCTTTCTGGCAATGATTTGAGACGAACAATTATACCAACTCCTGAAAGGATACCAGATAGAGAGCAAAGGCCGCAGATATATTCACAACCACCAATTAAGTTCAAGCATGAGCCACAAATCAAAACAATTAAAGAAACATTTCTCATTCCTTTAAAAAATGTTCGCTTCAAATCCGGCAACGCTTCTTTTGAGAAGCGTATAGGGCAACTTAACCGGACAATTGTGTTTACAGTTGCTAATGACGACATTCGTGAGGAGTTTGAGGCCGTCAAAAATTATTTTGGAAATGTTTTGCAAGTAAAGAAAATTCAGTTTGACATTGAAATTCAATTGATAGACGGAGAGGTTAAAAGCATTGAAACAACATCACCACAGATTTCACGTATAGACCAAAAACTAATTGAAAGTGTAAAGTTTGAGTTTGTAAAATCATTAACTAAGAGAAAGATTGGTGTTGAAATTGACAAATCTCTTTTTACAATGGATGAGTTTTTTGTCACCCTCACAGACGAGAAAGTTAAAGCCAGTGCCTTTTATGATAACGAGAACAAACTCTTTGACGACTTACTTCAAATTACAGGCACCAAACATTACAAACACCTTCGCTTTCTATCAAGCAAACATGCTCATTCAATATTGAAACTTCGGTTTGTAATCAAGCCATTTTCGTTCATCTTTCTCATTGAGGGAGAACGAAACTATCACATCGTTTGGGAAACTCTTGACACAGCAGAGGCGACTTATGTTTGGCATGAGGACAAGAACATAAATAAATTAAAACATACTCTGAAAAAGATTGACAAGATAATAAACGTAATCAAGGCGCAAGGTAAGGCTGCTTACATTAACAAAACAGAGGACAATTTCAGACGAATTTATCACGACTACTCTGAGCTTGTTGACGGATTTATCAAATGGAAGGGTGAACTTGAAAGTGTGCTAACATGAACAGACTGATTACAGATCATCATAGGCAGAGTATTACAGTCGCTAATAAGGGGTTTGCGATAGCGGGAGGCCGTGCACCGCTGAAAGTTTTGTAGCAGTCGAAAGTTCTGTGCTCTTCATAAAAATAAAACGACCTTAGCTGAACTTAAAAAACCCCAGAAAAGCTCAACCAAGTGTAGTAAATATCATTATAAAGATAACAAATGCTCACCCCATCTTCTCCCGAATACACCCAAACCAAACAAATTCTCCTAGGCAAAGCCCAAATGCCGTGGGGGCTGCAGCCTCTGGCCGACTGGATTGATGAGATCTTCGGGCTGCGACCCGTCAACATCGTTCGGGATAGCATCGACGGCGGTACCAAACCCCGTCTGGGCATTATTTTTGAGACGGAAGAAGAAGCCGATATATTCCGCGACAAAAACCCATACAGGGTATAACGAAAGAAAACAAAACCGCATTGCGGCCCGTTATTGGAAACTCTTACACGAGAACCCGGAACTGCACAGCGGAGATCCCTGCCGCATGCACCCCGCCCGGATCTGCTACGCGGCTTTTAAACCCGTGGCGCTTACCGAGATCAACGAGGGCGTTCCGGCAGGACAGGTAAACGAACTGCTGCGGCAGATCGATAATCCGACATCTGGCATGTGGTCCGGGCCTTTTTCGGCGTGGGCTTTTTCGTATATATGGATGCACAGCTCAAAAAGTACAAAGACAGCGTCGAAACACAAACAATGGACCGATGCCTACTTTGCCCTCCTCAAGTTCTACGACGAGTTCGGCTACCTGGAACGCGAAAAGTTCCATATCTACCTGGACAGTAAAGAAAACTTCGATACGAATTACCAGGGCAACTGGTATTATTACTATAAATAACCGGTGAATCAGGCCTTCCACTTTCTTGTTTTTTAGCAGGGAAATGGGTATCTTTGAACTCTTTACCAATATCTTAAATCAGGAATCAGGCCTTGCATTTTAGTGGCAACGCAACCATGTAAGTACCCTTGTTCTGTTTTAGGAACAAAACCTAAAGGAAACAACACAAAAATCCAAGCAACAGCTAAGCCAGGAGCAAAGCGCTCAATGGTTCAATCAGTTTATACATGAAATTAAGGCAGATCAGCTCATGTATGAAACCGATACACTTCCCAACGAGGTTAAAGAAACATACGATCATCTCATAAAAGGTAATGTACGGGAAGCCTTAAAAGGAGTAAAGGATACAATGACCATGGAGATAAGCAGGGAGCTGGTGCTTTCTTTTTTAAAAGATCTGCTGGGTAAAAGAAAAGCACTGCCCAATAAAATTGCTTTTCATCTGGCCAAAGCCAAAGTATATGCCTGGATTGAGATCGAAGACGATAACGAAGAGGCGGAAAAAGCCGTTTTTCTCTCCGAGGCAAAGGTCAATTTCGATTTTTCGGACTATAACCTGAGTTTGTCCACTACGGTGGTGGAATCTTCGGATGAAATGGAAGTTCCCGCTCATTATCAACGTGTAACCCTGTAGAACGAATTATCTTTACCACCCCTTGGCCACCTTTGATGAACACATAGCGCAGTTCCAAAAGAATGTACATTTTTTAGAATTTATTTCGGCAGCAGATTATCCCTGCTGCGACTGGCAGGTAACCGTTGCTTTTTATTCGGCCCTTCACCTGGTAAATGCGCACCTGGTGAGCAAAATGCAGCAAAACTACATCTCACATACCGATGTAGATAAAGCCATTAATCCGAATAACGCGATGTCTGTGGCAAGACTGAACGAAGACGTATATACATCGTACAAATCTTTATATAATCTATCGCGGCGTTCCAGGTACCTGGTGAGTGAGAAAGCGTCTGTCCGTAAAGAAGAAAGTGCCGATCATACCATCGCCGCTGTGAAGGTGACCCACGAAAAACATGTAGAAAAGGCCAGGAAACACCTCAACGGTATCATTGCCTTTTTTGAAAAGCAGTATAGCATTACGCTGCCTAAAGCAGCTTAGGACGCACAGCTTCCCCGCTTTTCTTTCCCAACACTGTCACAGGGTTGTCAACCACCCCTTGCAACTTTGCACTGTACCTAAATGATACCGCTATGCAGAAAACGGTTGTAAACCCCATGGAGACCAAAGACGGCAAACCCGCCGTATACGCCCGCAGCCGTGAAGAATGGCGCCGCTGGCTCCGGCAGAACGCCGCCTCGGGAGCGCCCGTCTGGCTTATCCTCTTTCATAAAAAAAGTGCCGTGGAATCGGTAAACCTGGTCGAAGCCACGGAAGAAGCGCTCTGCTTCGGATGGATCGACAGCCTGTGTAAAAAACGGGACGCAGAAAGCTATTACCTCACCTTTTCGCCCCGTAACCCCAAACGCAGCAACTGGAGCGCCCCGAACCGGGAACGTGCCGAACGCATGATCCGCGAAGGCCGTATGACCGAGGCCGGGCAACGCCTCATCGACCTGGCCAAAGCCTCCGGGAAATGGCAGAAAGAGCTTGTGTAAACGGCAAAAGGGTCGTAACTTTCCCGTAGAGTGATAACAAAAGAATAACCGGAAAATACGATCGATTATGGAAGAATATGCACTGATCATGCGCCATGAGAACGGAGCAGACGTAGCCTCGCCCGAAGAGATCGCCCGCTGGATGGAACAGACCCGCAACTGGATCGGCGGCATAGCGGCCCAGGATAAATTTGTAAAAGGTACCGGCCTGCTTTTTAACGATGCCTGTGTGCTTACCAGGCGCAACGGGCAATTGCTGCTGAGCGACGGAGCCTTTGGCGAAAAACAGCAGACCATCGGCGGACTGATCATTATACGCGCGGAATCGCCGGAAGAGGCCGCCACTTTCGCGCGCGACTGTCCCGTATTGCAGGGCGAAGGCAACAGCGTGGAGATACGCCGGGTGGTGCAGGGCGGAGTGGAGTCCTGATGTAGAGAGATAAAATTTCTCTATATTTGGAGAGTTATTTATTTTTACACCATGACTACTATACCACAGAAGCTCGGCCATGCCCGTCTCAAAGAAACGTATGCAGGACTGGAAATTCAGCTCCCCATGAAAGGTAAAACCTTTATTATCGGCTTTTTCAGCATCTGGCTCTGCGGTTGGATTTTTGGAGAAATAATGGCTTTGAAAAGGTTTACCGATCCTGTCCATGACCCGGATTTTCCAAGGGAAATGATGCAGACCTGGCTGGTCGGCTGGACTTTTGGAGGCATTATCGCTATATCCGTTCTGATCCTGGCGCTTACATTAAAAGAGGTAATTATCATTGAGCCGGGTAAGCTGCAGCTGAAGAGAAGTATACCTTTCCGTAAACCGGAAATATACGATCTGCACCGGGCCCGGAATTTCTGTGCACTGCGGACGGAATCCGGAATGTCGCCTTTCATTACTTTTAATATACTTACACTACTTCAAGTGAATAAAGGAAGTATCCATTTTGAGCAGGACCGTCAACTGGTTCGTTTTGCCTGGGGACTGGATGAAATGGAAGCTCGCTTTTTGGTGCATCTGCTCCTTCAGAAGCAACTGATCGCCAAAGAACAATTGCTTCCGGGCATGTCTTATTAAACCATGCCTCTTCCCCAATTTTTCGTTAATCCCCCCCGCAAAGCATCCTTTGCCGTACTTTTACGTATACCATATAAAAGATTAGGTGTATGAAACATTTGTTGACCTTGTGTGCCTGGATGCTGTGTTCCCTGTTATTTGCCCAGTCGAAGATTGCCGTGCAGACCGATGCCGGCCGCGAAATGCCCGAAAGTTACGGACTGGACATAAAAGCCGTGAAAGTGAAAAAAGATCAGCTGCACGTAACGGTTAGCTATACCGGCAGTAAAAACGACCGCATCTTTGCCTGGTGGTCCGGGATCACGGCGCGCAGCCTTCCGCCCCAGGCCTCCGTTTTCCTGCAGCGTGAACCGGTTACTGCTGCCGTTACGGAATCGGTACCCGTTACCCGTAAGCTGAAGATCGATATGAGCGCCCTGCTGCAGAACAACGATGTGTACGGCGTGATCGTGCGCCTTAACGGTGCGGATATGCCCTACCTGGTAGGCGCGAAAAAAGAGATAAAGGCCGCGCAGGTACGTATGTGATCAGGCTTTTTTCACCGGCTCGCGTATCAGCTCCATCAGCCGCAGTGAAATATTGGTGAGCACCACCTTCATATTGGCGTTGCGGTCTATATAATACAGCGCTTTTTCGAGCATATTGCGTATCTCGGCGGCATTGCCCGGGTGTATGAATACGCTGAACTTCGGAATGAACGAACGTTCGGCCGAGGTCATCCGGTTCAGTTCGGGCATCTCCTGGGCACTGATCAGGGCCTCGCGGATCAGGTGCAGGCAATAGCCCAGGAAACTCTTCTGCCGGTCGCGGTTCATGGCATTAAAAGTATCCGAGAACTGGATCAGGGCTGGTACATTGGTCTGGTAAGCCGCCAGCATCCACTCGCGGAACAGGTTCACCGATTCCGAATTATCTTCTTCGTTAATAAGCCATTGTGCCAGGTTGTAATTGCCATTGGCCACGTTCACGATCTCCTGCGCGCGCTGTATGTCCACGCCGTGCTTCTGCGTAAGGGCCTCCAGCATTTCCCAGTCCTGTATCTTGTCCAGCTTCACCAGTTGCGTACGCGATAAAATGGTGTTCAGGATATCGCCGGGGGAATTGCTTACGAGCAGAAACAAGGTCTGCGGAGGCGGTTCTTCCAGTATTTTGAGCAGTTTGGGCACCGCGGCATGGAAAAACAGCTCGGGCAGCCAGATGATCATAATATTGAACGGCGCCTCGTAAGGTTTGTATTGCAGGTCGCGGTGAATTTCGGCCGCCGAGTCCACATTGATCAGCGGACGTTTGTCTTCCTTGCCCACGGCCTGCAGCCAGTCGGACACGCCCAGGAAGGGATTGTCGGTGAACGCCGCCTTAAAATCGGCAAACTGGTCCTTATAGGTGCTGATCTTATCGGTCTTGTTGGCTGTGATCGGGAACACGAATTTCAGGTCGGGATGTGCCAGTTGCGACACCTTACGGCAGGATTCACAGATGCCGCAACTGTCGTCTGCCTGCGGGTCCTTACAAAAAATGTACTGGGCATAGGCCAGCGCCAGGGGCAGGTTGCCACCGCCTTCGCCGCTTACAAAAAGCTGGGCATGGGGTATACGCTGGTCCTTTACGGCCTGTACCAGTTTGGCCTTAACGGAGCTGCTTCCCGGTATATCGCTGAATTTCATGCTTGTGTAAAACCTTTTTGGTAAACGCTGCGGTTTATTAATTTTGCTCAAAATTAGTCACTCAAATCATTTTTTACATGCGTACCATCGATAATTTTTCGTTTAACGGCAAAAAGGCCCTTATCCGTGTAGATTTTAACGTGCCGTTGAATGCAGAATTCCGGATCACGGACGATACCCGTATCGTGGAAGCCCTGCCTACCCTGCGCAAAATACTGGGCGAAGGCGGATCGGTGGTACTGATGTCGCACCTGGGTCGCCCGAAAGAAGGCCCCGAAGAAAAATTTTCGCTGAAACACCTGGTGCCCTACCTGGAAAAAGCACTGGGCACCACCGTGCATTTTGCCAATGACTGCATCGGTACGGAAGCCGTGGAAAAAGCTGCGGCCCTCAAGCCGGGGGAGGTGCTGCTGCTCGAGAACCTGCGTTTTTATAAAGAAGAGACCAAGGGCGATGTGACTTTCGCGGAAAAACTGGCCCGCCTGGGCGATATCTATGTGAACGATGCCTTCGGAACGGCCCACCGCGCACATGCCAGCACGGCCGTGATCGCGCAGTTCTTTAAAGGGAAAAGCTGCTTCGGCTACCTGATGGCCCGCGAGCTGGAAAATATCGGCAAGGCCATCGGCAACCCGCAACGTCCTTCAGCAGCGGTGATGGGCGGCGCCAAAATTTCGGACAAGCTGGCCATCGTTCGCAACCTGATGGACAAGGTAGACCGCATCTTTATCGGCGGAGGTATGGCCTTTACCTTTATCAAGGCACAGGGCGGACAGATCGGCAGCTCACTCTGCGAGGAAGATATGCTGGAAACCTGCCTGAACCTGCTGAAGGAAGCCGGAAGCCGGAACGTGGAATTTGTATTGCCGGTAGATGCGGTGATCAACAATGCCTTTGCCAACGAAGGCGATATAAAAACGGCGGATATCAACGCCATCCCGGACGGCTATATGGGCCTGGACATAGGCCCGGCCTCGGTGAAGCTGTTCCGCGAGAAACTGGCCGACGTAAGAACGATCCTCTGGAACGGCCCCATGGGCGTGTTCGAAATGTCGTCCTTTGAAGAGGGCACTAAACAGGTGGCGCTGGCCATCGCGGCCGCTACGGAGAAGGGCGCTTTTTCGCTGGTAGGCGGAGGCGACAGCGTGGCTGCCGTAGGCAAATATGCATTAAAACAGAAAGTAAGCTACGTAAGCACCGGGGGAGGAGCCATGCTCGAGTACATCGAAGGCAAGGCGCTGCCCGGCGTGGTAGCCGTAAATGAAGCCTGAGGGCATAGAAAATGACAGATAAAAGAGCTGCGTTTGCGGGAGTGTTTACACGGTATGTGCCGCAGGAAGCCGTGAACTGGTGTGTGGACCGTGTGTTCGAGCACTCCATACAGGTAAAGATCACGCGCAGCCGTAACAGTAAACTGGGCGATTACCGGCATCCTTTCGGGGGTAAGGGACATCGCATCACCATCAATCACGACCTGAATCCCTTTACCTTCCTGGTGGTGTACGCGCACGAAGTGGCCCATCTCATATGCTGGGTGAGGCACCGCAACCAGGTTCCGCCGCATGGCAAGGAATGGCAGACCATCTTTTCGGAACTGCTGCGCGAACTCATAGCCCTGCAGTGCTTCCCGGACGAGATATCGGGTTACCTGGAACGCCGGGGGAATACGCTGGCGGCATCGAGCTGTGCCGATTCGGAACTGTACGAGCTGCTCCGCAATTATGATAAACCCAATAGTTTAGTGCTGCTGAAGGATATACCCCAGGGAGGGTATTTTAAGATGAAAGGCGGCCGCGTATTTCAAAAAGGTCCGCGGCAGCGTACACGCTATAAATGTCTTGAACAGGGCGTTCCGGGGCTTTATCTTATTCATGGGACCGCCGAAGTTTTACCGGTGTTCGTATCTAAGTAGCTGAAAAATTTGACGAATACGATTTCTTTTTTATCTTTCACGACTTTTTTTCTCACCCCATGTTCCTAAAACACTATGAAAAAACCTCTACTAACAACCCTTGCATGCACCCTCGTGTTTAGTGCCTTTGCACAAACGCAGAAAAGTAACGCACCGGAAAATCCCGCAAACAGGCAGTACATCTTCAGCCAGGCCGGTAAAGCCGGGGCCGGGGTAACCGTACGTGCGGAAAAATACCCTGCCGGTTTTGAGCAGGATGCGGCTTTCCTCAGGCAGTACGAGGCGGGGGGACCGCTCGACATCTACAACCGCGAAGCAGAGATACTGGACCTGCGCGATGCCTATTCCAAACACTTCCGCCTGGCCGACGGCAAGGTTACGGCCGTGATCACATCGGGCCCGCAGCACTACCTGGAGAATGGGCTCTGGCATACGATCCTTACCGATATCAGCCCCAATACGCAGGCCGGTGCCGGAATGTATCCCCATGCGAACCATTACAATGCGTTCTCTACACTTTACGGTAATGACGCATCGCGCGTGTTTGCCCTGCGGGAGAACGGTACGGATATTCTTGGCATACAGGCCCCGAAATTGATCTTCCTGGACGCACAGGGCAACGAAACGGGCAGTATTACACTGAATGCCTTCCAGTCGGCAACGGCTTCAGGCAACCGTATTACCTACAAGGATGTGTCCCCCGGTATCGACCTGGTGGCGGAGCAGAACGGAGCGGGCTTCAAATACAGCTACGTGCTCAAGGACCAGCAGGCTTTTGCCTCCCTGCCTGCGGGAACGGTTGCGGTAGGTATCTCGGAAACACTGAACATGGGTGCGGGCTACAGCAATACCGAAGACGGTACGAATGGCCGGGTGGCCTTCAGCAACGGGGAGAAAGACGTTAAATTCAAGAAATTCCTTTTTTACGATTCCAACGATAACCAGGACCGTATGTGGGCCACACAGGTAAAATACGCTGCCGGTAAGATCAGCTATGCCATCAGTGCAGAGTGGATCAGCGACCCCATGCGTGTTTTCCCGGTGTATATTGACCCTACGGTTACCTATACCCCGACGGCTTCCGTTTACTGGACAGGTACAGTAGACGATGACAGCGGCTGCGATTTTTCCACGGACAACGACAACGACGACGAGATCCGCGTAGGTTTTGACGATGGTACTGTAGATAATGACGGCTACGATGGCTATGCGAAATTCAATATCAGCGCACTGCCTGCGAATGCCTGTATCTCCAACGCATACTCACGTTTTTACCAGTTCAATTTCCGCAATACCCAATCCGGCAACCAGTGCTGGGGTAATGACGACCAGCTTACATATTATTACGGAGGCATCAACCCGCTTACCTTTGATCCCGTGGTGGCGAGCTGCGACCAGATCCGCACCGCCATCGGAGGCGCACCGGTGTATGGTTCCTACAACGTATTTTCAGGCTATACCCTGGGTACGGCCAATGGCTGGAAAGACTACAATACCTATAACCTGAACGCCGTGGTGACCAGTGCCCGCGCGGTTCAGAACTATATGACCCTTTCGTTCGACTATTACGGTTCACACAGCGACCCGGGCTTCCAGTTCTGCTGTTTCTGTACCCCGGATAACGACGACTGGATCGACTACCGCGGCTGGAGCGACGGCAACCGTCCGCAACTGGTGGTGACCTACGAAACGCCTTTTATCATCGGTTCGGCCGCCAATATATCGGCCAATAATGTATGCGCCGGTACCAATGTAACGCTTACGCTTACGGGCGGCACCAATGGTTCTTCCGGCAACTGGGCCTGGTATTCGGGTAGTTGCGGCGGCACCCTGGTAGGCACCAGCACGGCGGCCAATGCAGCCATTACCATCCCGGCCCCTGCCACTACCACCACGTATTTTGTACGCGGTCAGAACGTGTGCGGTAACACCACCTGCCAGAGCGTAACGCTTACCGTACTGCCCAATTCTACAGCGGCCACCACGATCAATGCTACTTCAAACCCGATCTGTCTCGGATCTGCCACCACGCTTTCCGTTGCCGGCGGTTCGCTGGGTGCGGGCGCGCAATGGCAGTGGTATTCGGGCAGTTGCGGCGGTGTGGCTTCCGGTTCAGGGACCGCCATCCTTGTTTCGCCTACGACCACTACAACTTACTATGCCCGTGCCGAAGGTACCTGTAACACTACTGTGTGTGCCAGCCTTACGGTTACGGTAAATACGCCCACCGTGGCCGGTTCGCTGAATGCTTCGGCCACCAGTGTGTGCCAGGGTGCGAACTTTAACCTTACCCTGAGCGGACAGACCGGCTCGGTGGTACAGTGGGAGCGCGACCTGAACGGCGGCGGCTTTACCAGCATCGGGAATGCCGGTCTTACTACCATTACCGAAAGCGGCCTGGCCCAGGGGACCTATACCTATCGTGCCCGTGTGCAGAATGGCGTTTGTGCCGCAGCCTATTCGGGTACCGTGGTGGTGAACGTAATCCCGGCCTCCGCGGGCGGGAACACCTATGCCTTTAATTCGGCCCTCTGCCAGGGTAATGGTACCCTGATCTCCCTCAGCGGACAGGTGGGCACCATATTATACTGGGAACAGCAACTGAACGGCGGCGGGTATACCAATATCGGCAGCTCAGGTTCTGCATCCCTGGTTACGGGCGTACTTGCCCCGGGTGTGTACGACTTCCGTGCCGTTGTGCAGAGCGGAGCCTGTACCACCGCGACTTCGGCCGTAGCTACCGTTACGGTCTCGGCCAATACGGTTGCCGGTACGGCAGCCATCGTTCCGGACACCATCTGTATAGGCACACCGCTTACGGTGAACCTGGGTGGTCAGACGGGTTCCGTGCTTTACTGGGAAAGGGATATCAGCGGCTCAGGATATTCAAATATCGGAGCGGCCGGCATGAACCCGCTCACCGTAACCCCGAACACAGCCGGCCTGCATACGTACCGGGCCGTTGTACAGAGTGGTGCCTGTCCGCAGTCCATTTCGGTTTCGGACATTGTATATGTGAAACCGCTGGGTAATGCCAGCTTCAGCTATGCGAACAATACCTATTGTACCAATGGCAGCAGTGATCCTATGCCAACCGTGCAGACCCCGGGCGGAAGCTTCAGCGCTGCCCCGGCAGGGCTTGTGTTCCTGAGTGCATCCACCGGCCAGATCGACGTTTCGGCTTCTGCAGCCGGTACCTATACCGTGACGCACAGCCTGCCCACATCTTTCTGTAATGCTACGGCTACTTTTGTGGTCACCATCAATTCCGGTGCGGTAGCCACACTGAATTACCCCGGTTCTTCCTTCTGTACCGATGATCCGGCCCCGTACCCGACCTTTGCACCGGGCCTGGGCGGGACCTTTACGGCCAGTCCTTCGGGCCTGGTATTCGGCAGTACCTTCGGAGATATCGACCTGCAGGGTTCTGCGGCGGGCACCTATACCGTAAGCTATACGGTAGGCGGGGCCTGTCCTTCCACGGCCACACAGGTCATCAATGTAAAACAGTCGCCCGTGCTTACCATCGGCGGACCTTCCGTATTCTGTGACAACGGTGCGCTTACGCAGATCAGTGCCACTCCGGCAGGCGGTCTGTATACGGGCGGCGTATTCATTACAGGCGGCGGACAGTTCAACCCCGCTGTTGCCGGTCCGGGCGTACACAGTATCGTATACCAGTATACGGCCCCTAATGGTTGTGCAGGTTTTGCCACCACCAATATACAGGTAAACCCTTCTCCGCCGGTGAACGTAAGTACCCCGGCCCCGCTTTGTGACAACGGCGCGCCCGTAGCGCTGAATGCCACACCGGGCGGCGGTACCTGGAGCGGTTCTCCCTTTGTGAACAGCGGTGGGCTTTTCGATCCCTCTTTGTCCGGCCCGGGAACCTTTAATCCTATTTATTCGTATACAGATGTGAACGGCTGTACAGGTTCAGGCAGTACTTCGGTGATCGTGAATACGGCCCCGAATGCGGCTATATCGGCCCAGCCCGTGATCTGCTCCACAGGCAGTCCTGTTCAGCTGAATGCGGTAAATGCAGGTGGTACCTGGAGCGGTGGTCCCTATATTAATGCATCAGGCATGTTCGATCCGGCTATTTCCGGCTCCGGTGCATTCTCCGTAACCTATACCCTTACTTCGGGAAGCTGTACGGCCAGCTCAACACAGAGTGTACTGGTGACACAGGGCCCGAATGCTTCCATTAACCCGGTCTCTGCACTGTGTACCAATGCCACACCGGTGCAGCTGATATCGCCTGCAGCGGGCGGTACCTTTGCCGGCGGAGCCTTCGTGAACGGTGCGGGTATCTTCGATCCGGCGGTTGCAGGCGTAGGCACGCATACCGTGACCTATTCCGTAACACAGGGTTCCTGCTCGGCTACGGGCAGCACCCAGATCACCGTGATCGCAGCGCCTTCGGCCAGTATTACAGGTGCACTTACACATTGTTCGGCAGATTCGGCCTTCTTTGTGGCCGCTACCCCGGCGGGTGGTACCTACAGCGGTAATCCCTATATCAGCATTGCCGGTCTGTTCTACCCGCAACTGAGCGGACAGGGCCTTTACCCCGTTGTATACAGCGTGGCTTCCGGTAACGGCTGTGTGGCTACGGATACGGTAACGCTTACCATTAATCAATCCCCGGATGCGACCTTTACACCGGGCAGCACCATGTGTACTTCGGACGGGCTCACCACTTTTGCGGTGACCTCGGGCGGCGGTACCTGGAGCGGTGGCGCCTATATCACCCCGGCAGGTGTGTTCGATCCGGCTGCGGCGGGAGCGGGCAGTCACCCGGTTACCTACACGGTAAGCAATGGCGGTTGCTCAGATACCTATACTACATTTGTAAACGTAACTTCCGCACCGAACGTGCAGGTACTTTCTGCACTGAACTATTGCTTTAACGACGGTGCCCAGATGCTCTTCGGAAATATCCCGGGCGGCGTATGGACGGGCGGTTCCTATATTTCGGGCGCCGGTCTGTTCGATCCGCAGATCTCCGGTACCGGTTCGCACCTGGCGGTATATACTGTAACGGGCGGTAACGGCTGCGCGGGCTTCGACAGCGTATACATAAACATCCATGCCAACCCGGATGCGACCATCACCTATCCCGGAACAGTTTGCGAAAATGCAGGTATCCAGACACTGACGGCAGTTACGGCCGGCGGTACCTGGGGCGGCGGAGCCTATGTAAACAATAATACCTTCGACCCGGCGGTGGCGGGACTGGGCAGTCACCCGGTTACCTATACCGTAACCTCGGCCCAGGGTTGTTCGGCCTCGTCTTCCATTACCGTAACCGTGGACCCGCTGCCGGTAGCCCTGTTCAACAACCAGAACAATGGTCTTACCGTGTACTTTACCGATATCTCGCAGAATGCACAGGGCTGGACCTGGAACTTCGGCGACGGCAGTGCCGACGTGACCACGCAGAACCCGGTACACCAGTTCCCGGATAACGGGACCTACCAGGTACGCCTGATCATTTCGAACGGCTGCGGCAACGACACCATTATACGGTCTATATACGTAAATAAAGCACTTTCCCTGGACGAAAGCGATGCCGATTTTCAGATCAATGCGTATCCGAACCCGGCGGTGGATGTGCTGAACATTACACTGCAATCGGCGGTTTCGGGTAAAATGACGCTCGAGATCATCGATATGCAGGGCAAAGTGATTAATATACGTAATGATATAAAATCTTCGGAACTGTACAAAGTGAGCATGCCGGTGAGCAGCCTGCTGCCGGGTATGTATACCGTACGCCTGCGTATGGAAGAAGCCATGTACACGGTACGTTTTGTAAAACAACCCTAAGAACCGTTCTCACACATGCTGAAAAAAACACTGTATCCATGGATGGCAGGCCTGGCCCTTATGCTGGGTCTGTCAGGCACCATGTCTGCCCAGTACACACCCGCACAGGTCCGGGACCTGGAATTGGCCAAAAAGGCGAAGCTCCAGGCCGGACAGAACACGCCCAAAAGCGACAAGAACATACAACCGGAGCAGGATTGCCCGGATGCCATCACGATCTGCCAGGACGTGTATGTGCAGACCTTTTCCTATTCAGGCACGGGCTATATCCCCAATGAGATCAACCCGGCCATTTCCTGCCTCGACGGCGGAGAACAGAACGACGTATGGTACATCTTTACGGCCCTGAACACAGGTATCCTGAATTTTACCATTACACCGCTGAACCCTGCCGATGACTACGACTGGGCGGTATTTGACCTTACCGGTCACAGCTGCCCCGAGATCTACGTAGACCCGTCGCTGCAGGTGGCCTGTAATTTTTCGGCCATAACGGGCCCCACCGGTGCCAATAACGATACTACGGGCCATCCGCAGAATGAGCTGGCTATCCCGGTAACGGCCGGGCATACCTTCGTGATCAATGTGAGCAATTTCAGCGCCACGCAATCGGGGTACACACTCGATTTTTCGGCCGGAACGGTGGAACTCTATGATACCATTCCGCCGGTAGCTGACTCGGCCGCTTACGTATGCAACAATTACGGAGTTCGTATATACTTCAATGAGCTGATCTCCTGCGGTACGATCGCTGCCGACGGATCGGACTTCTTTGCCACGAACAGCGCCGGGTCCCCGGTAGCCGTGATCGGGGCCGTGGGTGTGGAATGCTCGCCTTCGCATAAATATACGAATTATATCGATGTGATGATCGCCGGGCAAACCCAGGACGAGACCATTACCGTCGGGGTAAAAGAAGGTTCCGACGGCAATTCCATCGGGGATAAATGCCTGAACATGATGACCACCATGTCCATATCGGCACTGGTTGGCCCGCAGCCCCTGGTAAACCTGGGCGAAGACCTGAAGCTGTGCCCGGTAGACCTGTACTATCCCGTGCTGGACGCCGGTGTGAGCGATGCCGTTTACAGCTGGTACCGCAACGGCGTTTCACTGCCCGATTCCACGCAGAGTTACCAGCCTTCATCGCCCGGGCAGTACAGCGTGATCGTGTTCAAAGACATCACTTCTGATCCCTGTGTGCTGAGCGATACGCTGAACGTGGACATTGCCATGGATTACTGCATCGATAATATGCCAAACGCCTTTTCGCCCAATGGGGACGGGTACAACGATATCCTGCTGAACGGCGTGGACGTGGCCATCGTGAACCGCTGGGGACAGACCCTGTTCGTGGGCAATACCGGCTGGGACGGTACGGTGAACGGCGAAAATGCAGCCAATGGCACCTATTATGCCATTGTGAAATTTTACAATTCAGGCGGGGAGCTCATCACCCTGAAATACCCCGTAACCCTTGTTCGTTAAGACTATGAAAAAACTATACATCTCTATACTTACGCTCCTCCTCGGCACCGTATCACTCCTGGGGCAGACCCCGCTGGAGAAGGCCGACTGGAAATACGAGGATAAAAACTACGTAGACGCCGCCGCGGAATACGAAAAACTGGTGGCCAAGATCAATTCCCAGGATGCCAAAGCACAGGTGATGTTCCGCCTGGGCAACTGTTATTATCACCTGCACGATTATGCCAATGCACAGAAATGGTTCCAGCAGTCGGTGGATGCCAATGCCGCTAATGCCGAGCTTTTTGTGAACTATGGCGATATTTATACCTACCGCGGCCAGTACGAACAGGCGATAAGCCTGTACCGTAAAGCCGAGAACGATACGGCCTGGGGAAAGACGGCCCGTTTGCGCATACAGAGCGCACAGAGTGCACCGCAGCGTAAGGAGGTCTTTTCGGTACTGCTGCACCAGAACGAAAAAGCGCTGAACAGCGAAATGGGCGATTACGGCATCGGGTACATCAGTGCCGATAACGTGGTGTTTACTACATCCAGCAGCCTTTTCAGCGGCGTAAAGGACAAAAAGACCGGGCAGGGCTTCAGTCGCCTCGTGGCTGCTTCGGCCTCGGAGAACGGGGACTGGAAAATAAACTCGGCCCTGCCGGAAATCATCAACTCCCAGTACAACAACGGAAGCTTTGCCTATGATAAGGTGCATAAGGTGGCCTATTTTTCGCAGTGTAACGGTTACGACGGAAAGAGCAGGTCCTGTGTGCTGCTGTCTACCACCTATGACCCGGCGGTAGGTACCTGGGGCACCCCGGAAGTACTGCCTTTCTGTACAGACGGCGCTAATTACGCGCATCCGGCGGTGAGCGCCGACGGGAAAACGCTTTTCTTTACCTCGGACCGTCCGGGGGGTATTGGCGGTAAAGACCTGTACAAAGTTTCGCGCGGAGCGGCAGCCAATTCATGGGGGTCGCCCGCAAACCTGGGACAGGAGATCAATACGGCGGCCAATGAGGGATTCCCGACCATTGCCGGGGACTCGCTGTTCTTTTTCTCCAGCAATGGTAAGGCCGGTCTCGGCGGGTACGATATCTTCCGGGCAAGATACAACAACGGCAATCCATCGAAACCGGTGGCCATGGACATTCCCTTTAATTCGGCAGGAGATGATTTTGGGCTGATATACTCGCCGCAGAGCCGCTTCGACGGGTTTTACTGCAGCAACCGCGGGGGTGGTGTCGGTAACGACGATATCTACCGGTTTATGCTCGATCCCAAGTACAAAACGATCGGGGGCTATATCCGCGAGGAAAAAACGGGACTGCCTGTGGCCAATGCCAAAGTGACCCTGATGGGCACCGATGGCAGCACCCTGACGGCCATGACCGACAATACCGGGCGCTTTTCGCTGAATAACGTGAACCCCGAGGCCGGGTACAAGATACTGGGTTCTGCAGACGGGTATTTTTCGGCATCGACCCTGGTAAAGGCACTGGACCTGAATGCAGGTACAGACCAGTCGGCCCTGCTCAGTGAACGTAATTCGGCCCTGGTGAACCTCATGAAGATCACGAAGGACGAGATTAGGCTCGATAATATCTATTACGAATACAATAAGGCCGAGCTGACCGAGACCTCGAAAAAAGAGCTGAACAAGCTGGTGACCATGCTGAAGGAAACCCCGAATATCCATATTGTGATCAATTCGCATTCCGATGAACAGGGAAGCGACAAATACAACCTGGAACTGTCGCAACGCCGTGCCAAAAGCGTAGTGGACTTCCTGATCGAGAACGGCATCGAGGCGGAACGTCTTACCTCCAAAGGCTGGGGCGAAAGCAACCCGCTGCATAAGAACGCCACCACCGAAGAACAGCATGCCGCTAACCGCCGTACCACATTCCAGGTAACCAACGCTCAATGACCATGAAAAAAATACTTCTAAGCACCGCGATTTTACTTTCGGCCCTGGGTCTGCGGGCACAGAACGATCCGAATATAACACACTGGTATACCATGCGGGGGATATTCAACCCGGCATCGGCCGCTTCCAACAAAGGCGTGGAGGCTGCCCTGCTGCAGCGCGAACAGTGGTTCGGCCTGGAGAACCGCCCGGGAACTTCTTTCCTGAACGCGGGCTATTATATTGCCAAGGCCAACAGCGCCGTGGGTATTTCGGGTTTTTATGACCGGGTAGGCTTCCAGCGCAATACCAATGTAAAGGTGAACTATGCCTACCACCTCACGCTGAACGAAAAGACCTTCCTGAGCCTGGGTGTGGGGGCGGGTTTCATCAATACGTCCACCCGCATGTCTGAACTGAATTTTTCGAACCCGAACGATCCCCTGATCGGCACCCTGGACCAGAACCGCTGGCAGCCCGATGTATCGATCGGCGTGGAGGCCGTACACCAGAACTATACCGTAGGTATCGCCGTGCCGCACGTGATCGGCAGCCCGGGCAGCAAACATCCCTACTGGGCGCGTACCATCCATGCATACGGTAATTACCGCTTCCGCATAAAGAGCAAGGTGACGCTGGTGCCCGGCGTGCTGGTGCGTACTACCTTCTTTAAGACCCAGTTCGAAGGGAACCTCACCGGGTATTTCCTGAAGGAACGTTTCTGGGTGGGCCTGGGCTACCGCTTCCAGGACGCGGGATCGCTGCTGCTGGGCGTGCACATGGGCAAGGGCCTGCGCCTGATGTACTCCTTCGATTACACGCTGAGCCGCATGCAGCCGTACAATACGGGTACGCATGAGCTGGGACTCAGCTTCTCCTGGAAGAAGCCGCACAAACCCACACCATCGCTGCTGAACCCGCGCGATTTCTAAGCTCCCGCACAGGGCAGAAGGCCCTGTTATCCTATATTTTGCCCGTATTCCGCCTGGTGTACGGGCTTTTTTTGTAGTACAGGGAATAAAAAAAGCTGCCTCGCTAAAAAAACGAGACAGCTTAAATAAGGTTCAGAAAAGACGGTTACTGAAAATTAGGGTTAGCCCGTAATTTTATTTTTTGCCGCCCATAGCCTTGCTCACACGGAGCTGACGACCTTGAGTTTCTTTTCCGTCGAGGCCTGCGATGGCAGCATCCTCATTTCCTTCGTCGCTAAGTTCCACGAAGCCAAAACCCTTGCTTCTGCGGGTCTTGTTGTCGATAACGATCTTAGCCGACACTACCGGTCCGTATTCCGAGAATACGTCTGCCAAGTCGTTGTCGCGCATACGCCAGGGCAGGTTTCCTACATAAAGAGCCATAATGAAAAAATAATTAACAGCTGCAAGTTGCACAATTAATTTTGAAAAAGCCAAGTTTTCAGCAAATTAATTTACAGTACCGCAAGATTTTTTCCGGGGCCCGCTTTTTCTTTTTTTGCAAGCCTGATTTTTGTCAGTATTTTGTTACATTCCAATTAGCTACCTTTGTAATACCTATTTATTGTAAAAGTATGCCGATATATCATAAACTGGGGGCGTTCCCGCCCAAAAGACACACACAGTTCCGTAAGCCCGACGGCGGTCTGTACTACGAGCAGCTGTTCGGAACGGAGGGCTTTTCGGGTATGGCCTCCCTGCTGTACCATGTGCACCGCCCCACGCAGATACGCAGCGTGGCCGAACCGGTGAACATGAAACCCGAAGTGGCCGTGGAAAAGAACATTATTCCCCGCCGCCTGCTCGGGTTCCGCACAGAACCTGCCGACGATTTCCTGCAGGCACGCCGTTACCAGCTCGTGAACAGCGATTGCTATATCTCGCTGGCTGCTCCGCGCAAAAGCATGACGGACTATTTTTACAAGAATGCCGATGCCGATGAGCTCATCTTCGTGCACAAAGGTTCAGGTACGCTCAAGACCCTGGTGGGTAATATTCCTTTCGAATACGGCGATTACCTGCTGATACCCCGCGGTATGATCTACCAGATGCATTTCGATTCGGAAGACAACCGTCTGCTCATTGTAGAATCTTTCACTCCCATTTATACGCCCAAACGCTACCGCAACTGGTTCGGTCAGCTGATGGAACATTCGCCCTTCTGCGAGCGCGACTATAAACTGCCTCAGCAACTTGAGACACATGACAAAAAGGGCGAGTTTATCGTGAAAGTGAAAAAGCAGGACCTGCTGCATTCCCTTACCTATGCCACGCATCCTTTCGATGTGGTGGGCTGGGACGGCTATAACTATCCCTACGGCTTCAGCATTCACAATTTTGAACCGCTCGTGGGCCGCGTGCACCAGCCACCCCCGGTACACCAGACCTTCGAGACCGATAAATTCGTGGTGTGCTCCTTCTGCCCGCGCCTGTACGACTGGCATCCGCTCAGCATCCCGGCGCCGTACAACCACAGCAATATCGACAGCGACGAGGTCCTCTACTATGTCGACGGTGACTTTATGAGCCGCAACGACGTGGAGAAAGGGATGATCACCCTGCATCCCGGTGGTGTACCGCATGGTCCGCAGCCTGGTGCCACGGAACGCTCCATCGGCAAGACCGAGACCAATGAGCTGGCCGTGATGATCGATACCTTCCGCCCGCTGCAGGTTACGAAAGACGCACTCGGTATCGAGGACCCCGGCTATGTGAACTCATGGTTGGAATAACAGATTTCTTTCCTAAATTTGTAAAGAAAATTAACTATTAAAATATTTAACGATTATGGATGCAGATATCAATGTACTGGATCACACCTATAAAAAAGTAGTTCCCGAGGCGCAGGACTTTCTGCCGCTGAAAGGGACCGACTATGTGGAAATGTACGTAGGCGATGCCAAAAAAGCCGCCTATTACTTCAAAACGGCGTTCGGCTTCCAGGACCTGGCCTATGCCGGCCTGGAGACGGGTGTAAAGGACCGTGTTTCCTATGTGCTGCAGCAGGGTAAGATACGCCTGGTGCTTACGGCGCCCCTGGTACCGGAAAGCGACCTGTGGAAGCACATTTCCCTGCACGGCGACGGCGTAAAAGTGGTGGCCCTCTGGGTAGACGATGCCCGTAAAGCCTTTGAAGAGACCGTGGCCCGCGGCGCCAAACCGTACATGGAACCCACCGTGGAAAGCGATGAGGACGGCGAAGTGGTACGTTCGGGCATCCATACCTATGGCGATACCGTGCACATCTTCGTGGAAAGAACAAAATACAAAGGTGCGTTCCTGCCGGGCTACAAAGCCATGAGCAGTACCTATAATCCCGGGCCGAGCGGCCTGCAGTATATCGACCATATGGTGGGTAATGTAGACTGGGGCCAGATGAGCAAATGGTGTACCTTTTACAGCGATGTGATGGGTTTTGCCCAGCTGATCTCGTTCGATGACAAGGACATCAGTACCGATTACACGGCCCTGATGAGTAAGGTAATGAGCAATGGCAGCGGCTTTGTGAAGTTCCCGATCAACGAACCTGCCGAAGGCAAGAAAAAATCACAGATCGAGGAATACATCGACTTTTACCGCGGTGCCGGTGTACAGCACCTGGCCCTGGCCACCAATGACATTATTGAAACAGTGAGCGACCTGCGCAAGCGCGGGGTGGAATTCCTGGAAGTACCCGATACCTACTACGAAGACCTTACGGCCCGCGTAGGAAATATCGACGAGGAACTGAGCATCCTGAAAAGGCTGAACATCCTGGTGGACCGCGACGACGAAGGTTACCTGCTGCAGCTCTTCACCAAGCCGATCGTGGACCGCCCGACGGTATTCATCGAGATCATCCAGCGCAAGGGTGCCAAATCCTTCGGGAAAGGCAACTTCAAAGCGCTTTTCGAGTCTATAGAACGCGAACAGGCCCGCAGAGGAACCCTGTAAACGTGCGTTACAATTATACAGGCCCGGGATCATCGTTCCGGGCTTTTTTATTTTATTTTTGAACTTCGTAAATACAGCAAGCATGAAAAAAGTGATCACATCCAAAACGGCTCCCGCGCCTATAGGTCCATACAGCCGTGCCGTACAGGCCGGTAATTTCGTATATCTTTCCGGGGCTATCGCTCTTAAAGCGGACGGAAGCCTGGAACAAAGCTCCCTCGAGGCCGAGACCCGCCAGGTGCTCGAAAATATGCGCACTGTGCTGCAGGACGCCGGTCTGGGCTTTGAACACCTGGTAAAGACCAGCATTTTCCTTACCGATATGAAAGATTTTGCCGAAGTGAACAGGATCTATGCCGCCTATTTCAGCAGCGATTTCCCGGCGCGCGAAACGGTACAGGTAGCGGCTCTGCCTGCGGGTGCCCGCGTAGAGATATCGGGAGTGGCCTACAACGGGTAAGCGGTACGTAAAAGAGATTTTCCGGCCTACCTACTGCCCGGTGAACTGTTTGTCGAGCAGTTCGATGTCTGCCTCGCGGATCTTCAGCTTGCGGGCATAATCGAGGTAGAATCTATTATTGGTAAGGGCATAGGCCTCTTCGCAGAGCTGGCGTGCATAGGTAACTTTGCCCAGTACCTCGTAGGCTACGGCCAGGTTGTAGTTCACCTTTGCCCTGCGGCCTTTGCTGAGGCGGTGCTGGTTCTTGTACAGCTCCCATTTTTCAGCGGCGTCGAGCCAGCGTCCCAGTTCGGCATTGTCGGCAGCCTCCAGGAGTTCCTGCGTATCGCCGGGGAACAGGTAACGTTCCTGGGCTTCCCAGCTGGGAATATAGGTAGAGGCAAAGCGCAGCCCGGTATAGGCGGCGGCCCGTTGCCAGCCCTGTTCGTTGTTCCCGTAGCCTTTATTGTCGTACATACTATAACCGTCGTAATAAAAAGGCAGCTCTTCGCTGAAGGACCTCTCCATGACCACGCTGCGCGTTTTCAGGTCGTACAGGCGCCAGAACGTAAGCACCTTATAGGAATATTCGGCCGAAAAGATGGGTATATCGATGGCCTTACCGCTCGAAAGCAGGAGCTGGTCGCGGTATACATTGCCGTCGGTATAGATTTCGTATTTAAGTCCGTCCAGGGTAAGCAGGGCTTCGAGCGAAGGGTTTTCAGACGCGATCTTTTTCAGGGTAAGCGTATCCAGCGCGGGAGCTTTGTAATCCTTACGCGGGACCAGCGGCAGGGGATTGATCTCGCTCAGGCGCACCCGCTGAAAATTCTCCATACCATCGTAAAAGGAACTCAGCACATCACTGCCCAGGAAATTGGGAATGGCCCGGAATTTGGAAGTGAGCAGGTTCGAAGGATACACACTGTTGAAAGACAGGGAATCGAGCTTGCTGCGGTCGGTGATGGCCACCTGGGTATAGGCCGGAAAGGTCTCACGGGCCGGTTTCAGGATGTCGACCACCACGGTTTTTTTAACGGCGCAGGCAGTTGATAATACTATCATCATACAAGCCGCTGCCTTTGTAAAACCGTTTACGTTCATAATGAATCAAAGGTAATTAATTATCCAAAATTTCAAATAGCAGGCCTATACGCAAAGAGGCATTAATAATAAAATAACAAATAAGGTTTTTGGCTTTCTATCAACCTCTATTTTTGAAGGTGATTTTGTTGATTTTTGATGTTTTTTCGGAAAATGACCTTAAAATTTAAGGGTACTTTTTTATATTATGATACTTTTTATAAATTTGTACCTCAAAAATACACCTCAATATTTATTTTTATGTCAAAACAACGTTTCGACGCATTAAGCAGGGTTCATTCCAGGAAAATGCGGGAAGTGACCCGTCCGTCCAACAACATCACCGATTATTACGGGGATAACGTATTCAGCCTCGACAAGCTGAAGCTGAGCCTCTCTACCGAGGCCTGGGAAAACCTGGAGGCCAGCATCGGCACCAATGAGAAGATCAGCCACGAAACGGCGGATGCGGTAGCTACGGCCATGAAGACCTGGGCCATGCAGAAGGGTGTTACGCACTATTCGCACTGGTTCCATCCCCTGCGCGGCAGTACGGCCGAAAAGCACGATTCGTTCTTTGAGCTGAGCGGCAGTACCCCCGTGGAACGTTTCAAAGGCAGTGCCCTTGTGCAGCAGGAGCCCGATGCCTCTTCGTTCCCCAGCGGAGGTATCCGTACTACGTTCGAGGCCCGCGGTTACAGTGCCTGGGACGCGTCTTCGCCGGCCTTTATCTACGAGATCGCCGGTACCAAGACCCTGTGTATCCCTACCATTTTTGTTTCCTATACGGGCGATGCCCTCGACCATAAGGCGCCCCTGCTGAAAGCGCTGAACGCGGTAGACAAAGCTGCCGTGGAAGTGTGCCAGCTGTTCGATAAGGATGTGACCCGTGTAACGGCTTCCCTGGGTGCCGAGCAGGAATATTTCCTGGTAGACAAGGCCCTGTTCCGTGCCCGCCCCGACCTGGTGATGCTGGGCAAGACGGTGTTCGGGCATTCCCCGGCCCGCGGACAGCAGCTGCACGATCACTATTTCGGGTCGATCCCGCGTCGTGTGACCGCTTTTATGGTGGATTTTGAAACGGAATGTCTCAAGCTGGGTATCCCGGTGCGCACCCGCCACAACGAGGTTGCCCCCGGACAGTTCGAGGTTGCCCCGCAGTTCGAGGAGGCCAACCTGGCCAGTGACCACAATATGCTGCTTATGGACGTGATGGAGCGAATCGCTTCACGTCACGATTTTGAGGTGTTGTTCCATGAGAAGCCTTTTGCCGGTGTGAACGGAAGCGGCAAGCACAATAACTGGGCCCTGATCACCAATACGGGCCGCAACCTGCTGGCTCCCGCCAAAAAACCGAAAGACAACCTGCAGTTCCTTACCTTCTTTATCAATACCATTGCAGCCGTACATAAATATGCCGACCTGATCCGTGTATCCATCGCTTCGGCCTCGAACGACTACCGCCTGGGAGCGAATGAGGCCCCGCCGGCCATTATTTCCGTATTCGTGGGCACCCAGATGAACAAGGTGCTGAACGACCTGGAAAAAAGCGGTAATATACAGCTTGACAAAGGAGATAATGTATACCTGAAACTGGGTATCAACAAAATACCGGAGATCATACTGGACAATACCGACCGCAACCGCACCAGTCCCTTTGCTTTTACCGGCAATAAGTTCGAGCTGCGTGCCGTAGGTTCCACCGCCAACTGCGCCCGCCCTATGACGGTGCTGAATACCGCCATGGCCCAGCAGCTGCAGGACTTTATGGCCGAGGTGAACGTCCTGCTGAACAAAGGCAAGAAGAAGGAAGTGGCCATCGTAGAGGTGCTGCGCAGGATCCTGAAAGAAAGCAGGAACATCATCTTCGAGGGCGATAACTACAGCGAAGAATGGGTAAAAGAGGCCAAAAAACGCGGGCTGAGCAATAACAAGACCACGCCCGAGGCCCTGGAAGCCCTCACTAATAAAAAGCTCACCAAAGTGTTCATTAACCAGGGTGTGTACACGGAGCGCGAGGTAAGCGCCCGCCACGTGATCATGCTGGAAGAGTACATCATGAAGGTACAGATCGAGAGCCGCATTATCGGCGACCTGGCCCTGAACCACGTGATCCCGGCGGCTATCAAATACCAGAACGAGCTGCTGAAGAACCTGAAAATGAAAAAAGAGCTGGGCATCAGGGATGAGACCGTGAGCGATATGGTGCGCGAAATAACCGAGCACATCAATAAGATACGCGTGCTGGTAGAAGAGATGACAGAGGCCCGCAAACGTGCCAATGTGATCGAAGACGAGCGCAAACGCGCCTTTGAATACTGCAACGAGGTTAAAGAGAAGCATTTTGAACAGATCCGCTACCATGTAGACAAGCTGGAGCTGCTGGTAGACGACGAGGACTGGCCGCTTCCGAAATACCGCGAGCTACTGTTCGTACGCTAAAATATCCATAATAATAAATGCATAAGGGCCGTATTGTTTACGGCCTTTTTTGCGTATGTACAGCGCATATTTCGACCACTGCAGGCAGGATCTGACGATTTTGGGCGTATATTGCAGGCATAACCAAATGATTAACCTATGAAAAAAAGTTTACTTAAGATCCTGGGGGTCACGGCGGTATTAGCCCTGACCACCGGCAATGTATCCTTCTCCCAGATCATTTTCCAGGAAGATTTCGACGGTATACCCGGTCCTACCGCAGGTGGTGCCGGAACCTATGTGTTCCCTGCGGGCTGGCTCCTGCGTAACGTGGACAACCGCACCCCCGACGCTGCTACTGCCTATGTGAACGATGCCTGGGAACGTCGCGAGGACTTTAAGTTCAACGTAACGGACTCTGCCATGTTCGGCAATTCCTGGTATGCGCCCCCGGGACAGGCCAATGACTGGGCCTGGACCCCGCTGATCGGGCCGCTGCCTGCCAATGCGATCCTGCGCTGGAATGCTGTTTCCTATGATCCCCTGTACCTGGAAGCCTACGAAGTGCGTGTAATGGTAGCCCCTACCACACCTACAGGGGGTACCGGGACCATCGGGAACCAGATCACCAACTCTACCGTGATCTTCTCGACAACAACCTCACCGGCTGCCTGGACGGCACAAAGCGCTCCGTTGAATGCCTATGCAGGCCAGTCGATCTACATCGGCTTCCGCAATACATCCAACGATAAATTTATTCAGCTCATCGACGATGTAACGGTGGAAGTAATGCTGAACCACGATGCCGAGGTGCGCAATCTTACGCTCCCGACCGAGTACACCATGATCCCCAAAAGACAGACACAGCCCCTGGTGTTCGCCGCCGATATCCGCAACAACGGTTCGCAGCCCCTTACCAATGTAATGCTGAACGTGGAGGTGCGCAACAGCGCCAATGCCGTTGTACACACGGCTTCTTCGGCCGGTGTTACGGTAAATGCAGGTGCACAGAGCGCTTTCACCATCCCTTCGTGGACGCCCCCGGCCAATGCCGAGGTATATACGGTAAAACTCTTCAGCTCTGCTACCGAAGCAGATCAGCAGAACTCCAACGATACCCTTACACGCACGGTGGTGATCTCTGAAGAGCCCTATGCCCGCAATACCAATACAGTAACTGGTTCGCTGGGTATCGGGGCCGGCAACGGAGGTTACCTGGGACAGGATTTCCTGGTGGTGAATACCGGTCGTGTAGATTCCATCGGCATGTATGTAACAGAGGGTTATACAGGCCGCCGTATGGCCATTGCCATCTGGAATATGGCTGCCGGTGAACCCAACCAGATCATTGCCACTACCGATACACTGCTGTACCCTTCTACGGCTGCTGCCTACTATATGCTGCCCATGCACGGTGGTCCGGTTACCCTTACCCCGGGACGTTATGCCGTTACGGCCATCGAATTCGATTCTACCCTGGCACTGGGTCTTACAGACGAGATCTTTATCCTGGGCCGCACTTGGGTTGACTGGCCTACAAGTCCGATAGCCGGCTGGGCCAATAACGAGGATTTCGGTGCAAATTTCCGCAAGGCTTATGTGCTCAATCCGCATTTTATCGACGTATGTCCCGCATCCCTGATCGACTCTGCTGCCACCGCAGTAAATGATGCCGGTTGCGGTCTTTCAGACGGAAGTATCAGCATAGCTGTTTCTCCGGCCGGGAACTATACCTACCAGTGGAACAGCGGGCAAAACACGGCTAATATCACGGGTCTGGCCCCGGGTACCTATACGGTTACCGTAACCAATACCGACCTGGCTTGTACGCAGGTGCGTACTTATATCATCAATAACGTGAACGGACCTGCGCTTACGTCCATCGATGCCACCGATGCATTATGTCATGGCGGCAATGGTACGGCATCTGTGCAGGTAAGCGGCGGTACACCGGGTTATACCTACCAGTGGAGCAATGGCGGCGGCACAACGGCTACCATCAATGCAGCGGCGGGTACCTACAGCGTAGTGGTCACTGATGCCAATGGGTGTATCCTGAATGCAGGTCCCGTGACCATTGCAGAACCTGCTGATATTACGGCTTCTGCCACGGCTACTTCAGAGACCTGCTCGGGTTGTAATGACGGAACGGCTACCGTTACCGCTGGCGGTGGTACAGCCCCCTATACCTATGCATGGTCTCCGGCCGGCGGTACAGGTGCTACGGCCAGCGGCCTGGCCCCGGGTAACTACACGGTGACGGTGACCGATGCCAATGGCTGTACAAAAACAGCTGCCGTGACCGTGGCTGCTGCTTCGGGACTTGCCGAAACAGGGGACAGCGATAAGCTGAACGTATTCCCGAACCCGAGCAACGGGCATTTCTATGTAACATCAGACATTGAGTACTCAGGTGAGGTAGTGCTGGAAGTAATGGATATGAACGGGAAAGTGATCAGCGTATCGAACCATGTGATCAACAACAGCTTCAGCAATACGTCTGTGCATATCACAAACGTGGCCCCGGGCAATTACCTGCTGCGTTTTGTGGCAGGTGAGCAGGTGTTCATGCGCAAGCTGGTTATCAGGTAAACAGGTATTTATCTCATACGAAAAGGGAGGCTTCCGGGCTTCCCTTTTTTGTTATGGGAGGCGTCCGTACAGGCGGTCACTTTTATTCTATATTTGCTGCAACTATCTCAATCTTATGTCTTCCCTGAAAGAAAGAAACGAAAAAGTCTGCCTCAACTGCGGCACCGACCTTTACGGCCGCTATTGCCATGCCTGTGGACAGGAGAACGTACAGCCGCGCCGGCCCATATGGGAGATCCCCTGGCATTTTGTGAACAATATCGTAAATGTGGACGGCAAATTCTTTTCCTCGTTCTACGGCCTGTTGTTCAGACCGGGCTACCTGGCCAGGGAGTTCGTATCCGGTCGCCGTACGGAGCATTACGATGCAGTAAGGTCCTATCTTTTTACTTCGTTCCTTTTCTTTTTTGTGGCGGCGGTCATCTTCAGCTCGGCGCGCGAGGTGGTGGATACGGGCCAGCAGCAGCTCAGCGCCATAGCAGCCGATTCTGTCCGGCTACAGCAGGAACTGGCAAAGGCCGATTCTGTCCTGAAGGTACAGACCGGTAATGTTCCTGCCCTGCATCCCGACAGTATAAAAGCCGCTGTTGCCGGCAAAGAGGGTAAAAGTAATGTGACCTTTAACACCGCTAACGATGTAAAGGACTTTATCAGCCGATACGAAAAAGACCTGCAGTACATGCTCTGGTTCTCACTGCCGGGCTTTGCCCTTATACTGAAGCTGCTGTACCTGCGCCGGAAGATATTCCTGTGGGACCACCTGGTATTTTCGCTGTACCTGTATTCCTTCAATTTCCTGATGATCTGTATGGCCTTCCTGCTGGTGCGCTTCTGCGAATGGGCATTGCCCGGAACGGTAGAGGACGCGGTACTGCCCTGGCTCGAATTCCTGCTCTTTATGGCCGCCATGGTCTATGCCTACCTTTCTATGCGTAATTTCTACGGCCAGGGTTACGGCAAAACGGCCCTGAAGTTCGTGATACTGTCCTTTATGACGCTCTTTCTCTTCCTGGCTGAGCTGATCCTGGTATTTATCGCAGAGTACCGGCAACAGTTGTTTACCTCCTGACAAGAGCTTTCCGGGCAGCTTTTTCTGCGTGCTGCGGATTTAAAAGCATAAAAAAACCTCCGGTGTTTGTTCCGGAGGTTTGCGAAATATGTATGAATACCGGTCTACCGAACGGTATCTGCTTTCATGGTATCGGGCTGTACAGAGGCTTCCGAACCATCCACCGGCATGGGCTTGTCCTTGGTGTTTTTCATCAGGTTCAGCTTGCGTTCCAGCTGATCGTACACGTCCAGCTTGCCCGTAGCGCGCTCTTTGTCGTAAGAGATCTGTTTGGCCTGGTTCCCGCTGAACTGGTTAAAGTAGTTGATGTCCTGCTCCACGCGCTCACGCATGCGGGCCAGCATAGCGGCGGCCTTATCGTAGGCTCCGGCCTCGATATAAGCGTCTACCATATAAATATTATACTCGTTGTACGGGATCTTATTGTCCGGCATCAGTTCGGCAGCCTTGTCGAGCACTTCCACGGCACGGTCCTTTTTACCCTCGCGGATGAGCTGGTTGGCGAGGCGGGCGAAATTATTGCGCATGTTGTAGATCATGTTGCGATTGGTCTCGTCCAGGTAGGTCTCCGGTTTTTCCATGTTGCCCCATTTGAACTGGGTCATCATGTTGTTATACATACGCTCGGTGTTGATCTCCCCGATATCGGGCTTGGTGGCATTGGCCTTATAGGGCACCAGGCGGTAGGCCAGACCTTCCAGCTGGAAATAGTCTTCCAGGCCCAGGAAATCCTGTCCGATGGTCACGGCAAAGTAAACCGGGCGGTCCCAGTTGAAATTCTTCAGCAGGTTCAGGATCATCAGGTCGCTCTTCATGATATACGAACGTTTGATCTCGAAGCGTATCTCTTTCAGGATGCGGCCTTCCTTGCCTTTGGGCACTGAACCGTTGGCAGCTACCTTGGCGCTGTCGATCGGTATGATGAATTTGTTCGAGCGCAGGTAGAACAGCTTGGTACCGCCGCCCAGGTCCATCTGGTTCTTGCCGTCTTCGCGCAGGATCCAGTCAAAATGCTGCTTCAGCGTATAGTAATTCGGGTTCTCCCTGTCCATGATCACCTGTTCGCGCAGCCCGGCACGGTACTGGTCCTGGCGCATGTCGAACTCTACGGCCTTACCGTCATAGGCGGCACGTTTCATCTGGTCTATGTACCAGTCGGTGTTCAGCAGCGAGAGGTTTACCACACGGATATCGGTGCGTACGTTCTCTACTTCCTGCAGGTACCACAGCGGGAAGGTATCGTTATCTCCATTGGTGAAAAGAACGGCGTCTTTTTCGCAGGAGTTCAGGTAATTATAGGCAAAGTTAGAAGCGGTGAAACGCTGTTTGCGGTCGTGGTCGTCCCAGTTCTCGGCGGCCAGCAGCACGGGTACGGCCAGTGCGCTTACCAGGGTAACGCCCCCGGCCAGCATAGGTTTGCTGACCGATGCGGCCCTGCTTTCGAGCCAGGTGTACAGGGCCAGTACGCCCAGGCCGATCCATATACAAAAAGCATAGAACGATCCCGCATAGGCATAGTCACGCTCGCGCGGCTGGAAGGGTACCTGGTTCAGGTAGATCACGATGGCCAGACCGGTCAGGAAGAACAACATGCCCACGATCAGGAAGCTGCGGGCGTCCTTTTTGTAGTGGAAGACGGCTCCGGCCAGTCCCAGCAGCAGGGGCAGGAAGAAGTAATGATTACGTCCCTTGTTGTCTTTGGCTTCTTCGGGCAGGTTGCTGCTTTTGGCGCCGGTAAAGATATTGTCCACGAAACCGATACCGCTCTGCCAGTTACCGTGCAGGGGCGTACCGTCGGCATTCTGCTCGTCGTCCTGGCGCCCGGCAAAGTTCCACAGGAAATAGCGGATATACATGTGGTTCACGTGGTAGCGGAAGAAGAAGGTGAGGTTCTCCACGAAATCGGGTTCTCCCTTGATATTGCCCCACATCTTGTAACCCTGTACATGGCGCGGGTCCTGGCCGCTCCACATACGCGGGAAGATGGTCATACCCTTCGAATAGTTGGGCTCGCGCTTGCGGTCAACTTCGATGTATTCCGTTTTCAGGCTCAGGTTCTTACCCGCTTCTTTTTTCAGGTAGGCCTGGGCCTCGATATTGTCGGAGAAATAGGTAACGCGCTTGCCTGCATTGTCATAGATCGAATAGGCCAGCACAATGATGGGACCTTTGTCCTTATAGCTCTGCCTGTTGTCGAGCGTAGCGTTATAGTACGGGCCGTAGAACAGGGGCTGACTGCCGTACTGCTCGCGGTTGAGGTACGAAAGCAGCGAATACATATCGGCCGGGTTGTTCTCGTCCATCGGCGTATTGGCATTGGAACGGATAATGATCATGGCATAGGATGAGAAGCCCAGGATCAGTACCGCAAAGGACATCAGCAGGAAGTTCATTGTAGAGTTTACGTTATGAATACCCGCAAAGCGGTCATTGCTCTTGTCTTTCATGATGCCCTGCCATACGATGATGCCCGGGATAATGCCCGTACAGGCCAGTACGAAAGCATGGAATTTATTTTTACCTACGGAATAGTAGGCGATGAAGTAAATGACTACAAATGCGAGACTGATGAACCAGCTTCCGGACATAAAGAACCAGAAGATAAAAGTGCAGAGCACATATACCACAAGCGGGATATTGGCCTTACGCGCCATGAGCAGCCCCAGGGTGATAGCCCCGAACACGAACAGGGTAAAGATGGCCAGGCCGGAGAACACCGGCATACCAAAGGAGTTTATGAACAGGTTCTCGAAAGCGGCTGCCCCGCGCACATAACCGGGGATAATGCCGTATTGGATAAAATACAGGAAAAATACGCCGATGAACAGGGTGGCCACCACACCCATGGGAGTGGTCTTATAGCGGCGGAAATAGTAAATAAAGGCCAGGGCCGGTATAGTAAGGAGGTTCAGCAGGTGCACGCCGATGGAGAGACCCATGAGGTAGGCGATGAGCACCAGCCAGCGGTCGGCATGCGGTTTGTCGGCCTCTTCGTCCCAGCGCAGCATGGCCCAGAAAACCACGGCAGTGAACAGGGACGAGGTGGCGTATACTTCCGCTTCCACGGCGCTGAACCAGAAGGTATCGCTGAAGGTATAGGCCAGGGCACCGATAAGGCCCGAGCACCAGATGATGAGTCTCTGCGGGAAAGAAAGTTCTGCAACAGAGGCGGGGCCTCCCGTATGTGCAATGACCTTGCGCGCCAGTATGGTGATGGTCCAGAACAGGAACGCGATCGTGAGCGCGCTCGAAACTACAGACACCATATTGATCCAGAAGCCTACCTGGCTCAGATCGCCGCCCGCCATGAGGGAGAACAGCCGGCCCAGCATCAGGAACAGGGGCGCTCCCGGCGGGTGACCTACCTGCAGTTTAAACGACGAGGCAATGAATTCACCGCAGTCCCAGAAGCTGGAGGTCGGTTCCATCGTAAGAAAATAGGTGATAAACGCCGCTACAAATACAAGCCAGCCGCCTAAATTGTTCATTACACGATAATTATTCATGTGCGTGCAGAATTTTTCTAATTTTGTTCTTTGCGAAAGTAGAAATATTTTGAAAAAGAACGATACATGCAACAAGATAAGCGTGTAAACGTTATGTTAAAGCACAGATCACTTAAAGAGAACGTTACATTTATGAAGGCCGGGGCCGTTTTTTACATATTTTTCCTCATTTTTTTCTCTTCTGCCGCCATGGGACAGCGATACCTGGATGATGACACCGATGACCGGAGCTATGGGCAACCACCAGCCGTTTCGGAAAAAAAAGTGTTTTACGGCGGTTCCATTGCCCTCACCTTTTCGCAGCCTGTTTTTTTCAGTGTGGCGCCGGTAGTGGGTTACCAGGTCACCAAGTTCTACAATGCAGGCATAGGCATTCCTTATATCTATACCAATAATTTCGGACAGAAGTCGAACCTGCTCGGCTTCCGTTATTTCAACCAGCTGCTTTTTTTCCGCGGGGCCATGCTGCACCTGGAATACGAGGCTATGAACTACCCGCGGGTATGGACGGACGGAACGGCCGGCATCAAGTCGCGCAGTTTCGAGCACAGCCTTAACGTGGGCCTGGGTTACCGCCAGTACCTCAGCGCCAGGCAGACGGTATGGGTAGACCTGTACCTGCTGTACAATGCCAAATGGAGATCGGGAATAAGTATCTACAGCTCACCGTTCATCCTGCGGACGATGATCGCGTTCAAGTAGCCTGCGGCTGCCTTCGGATATCTGCCGGAATTTAACAGATATGATTCTTTTTGTTGTATTTTAGTGCGAGTATCCCGTACCATTGAGCTGATAAGAAGCTATGCAACGGGAGGACACGACTGAATACAGGATAACAATGCCCGCTCCCAAAGCCGAAAACATCGATGCCTATATTGCCGCTGCCCCGGCAGAAGCGCAGCCCTACCTGCGGCAGATACGCGCCCTGGTACATAAGACCCGGCCCGAAGCAGAGGAATGTATCAGCTATGCTATTCCCTGCTTTCGCTGGAAAAATACCTACCTGCTTTATTTTGCCGGCTACAAAAGACACGTAAGCATTTATCCGGTACCGCATCAAGGCGGAGAGGCCTTTCAGAAAGAGCTGGAGCCCTACCGTGCCGGTAAAGGGACGCTGCAGTTCGCCATCGGCAAAGAGCTCCCTGAAGCTCTTATCGTACAGATCATTGAACAGCGCCGCGCCGAGACAGAAGCTCTGCTGCAGGCCAAAGCCGAAAAAAAGAAGACAAAATGACAAGGGAAGAAGCACATGCACGGTTCCGGGAGAACGAACACGAAGGCTGGCTGGTATTGCTGGACATCCTGTACGACAATAAGCCGCCACAGGTGGAAATAACCGAAGTGTTCCAGAAATGGGGCGGACTCAAGACGGACTTCAGTGGTGAGGACCCGCTGTTTGGCGAATTAACGGAGCAGGTTTACTACATCAGTGCTTTTATGTGCGAACGCTGCGGCCGCAGCGGGCGTACCGCGGTCATCGGGGCTGGGAGACCGCTCTCTGCCGCACACATTTTGAGGCGACAGAAGTTTCTGAGAAATACTGGCCGGATAAATGAAGCAACAAGCTGCGGGAATCCTGTGATCGGTCTGTTTGGATATATTTTACATCGGGGCCCGTTTAAGTGAAAATGCGAAACGGCAGGTCTATACATAGCAGTAATACAGCCTGCTGCGTATTCCTGCAAATGGTTTAAGATTCATTTAACGGCAGGTAAACCCGGAGAAATCTATCTTTGGGCCGCCGGAACGGGATCAAAGGTTCAGGTCAGGCTAAAAGTAAAGGAGTCAGACCGGTAAGAATACAAGCCGGACTTTTTTAATTCCGTTCCTGCTGTATATACGAAATACCATTTCAGCGATAAACGTATATGCATAAATGAGTATATTGATAAAAGGGGACGGAAAATGGTAAAAGAGTACGATTTTGACCAGGCTGCTGATCTGGTACGGAGTGCAGGTGCAGGAGAAGATGTTATCAGCGAGCTGGACGCCTTCGATGACACGGGCGGAAGTATATTTGTATACGAACACGATGTGCAGCTGCCCGAGCTGAAAGTAGGCGGAGACATCATCATCGTGAACGGCGATCTCGATATCGGGGGCACGCTCGAAGACTGCGAAAAGGCAGACAGCTCCCTGCTGATCGTACTGGGTAACCTCAGCTGCCGTAACCTGATCAACCTGGGCAGTATGCACGTAACGGGCAATGTGAACGTGGAGCAGACCATACTGGGCGATTCGCTCTGTGATTATTCCCTCAGCGCCGGCGGAAATATCAGTGCCCGCACCATCCTGGACAATGGGCACCATATCGTGGCCCGGGGCCGTATTCATGTACAGGACCTGTATTCCTTCCATTCGGTGGAAGATGAGACCGGCCGCCTGGAGCCCAACCTCGACCGTGAAGAGCTTGTGCCGCAGCTGCTGCGTGACGGGAACCCCGATCTGCCGCGTATTATCCATTATATCAGCGAGGGCGGCACACAGTTCCGCAGACCCTGAGATTTTTTAACTCTTTGAACCCAGAGGGCATCCGGGTGTATTTATTCTACATGAGAAAATACGCCCGTCTCCTTTTCTGCTGCCTGCCGGTCCTGCTGCCTGCCCAGGAACGCATATTGCATAACCTGCGCTATGCAGGATACAGCAAGCGTTTTGACACACTGCACACGGAATACCTGCTGTATGATACGGTGCGTACATGCCCGCACCCAGCTGGGATATCTTTATTTCAGCCCCGGGTCCGGTGTATTGCCGGAACAGGGCAATTTTTACAGGTGCCGGGTACTGTTGCAGGATATGCCTCCTGAGCTGATGCTGAAACTGTTACGGAAAAACGGTGCCAGAGAGGACCTCTGCCGCCATTACCGGCCGGACCGGGCGGGAGGAGCTGGGGATTAACAGCTTGTATTATTTTACATATATTTACACCTGTTATGCAACGCCGCGAATTTTTAACATACGCCTGGAAAAAACGGCTGTACCCGGCTTTGCTGCTGGTACTGCTTTTCTTCGGGATCCGCTTCCTGGCAGATGCCTGGCTGCAGAACGGTGCCGAACGTTTCCTGCTCTGGCTTGGATTGGGCTTTGTGCTGCTGCTGGCCGCCGCCCTGTGGTTCCGCAAACAGGTTGAAGAACGAAGCGCTGCACTGTATGCCCGCATCCCGCCCAAAGCGCTCCCTTTCCTGCGGGCCGCGCGCAGGGTGCTGGACATGGCAGCTCTGCTGGGCCTGGGCGCAGTTCTGTATGCCAGCTGGACGAAAGACCCCTGGCTGGTCCTGTTCTTTGTGATCTATATCCTGGGCAGGGCCTGGAGCAGCTTCCTGGCAAACGAGCGTAAAAGGCCGCAGGAATTACAGACCCCTGAACAGGGGACATAAATACCTGCTTTTCGCAGCTGCAGGGGCCGGGAGAGAGCGGCTGTACCGGGATCCGGAAACTCTGTCGTGTGCGAAGTTTCCTGTAAGTGCTTGAAAGACTCAAGGATAGACTTCCGCAGAACGATCCGGTTTTTTTCTTAACAGCCCTTTCCATTCCATATTTATTTCATTACCTTTGCACCCTCTTAAGCAAGGGTTTTTATGTCGGCAGAAGCAAAAATCTTTTCCGGGTCAGCCTCTCTTTACCTGGCTGAAAAAGTCGCCAGCGAATTTGGTGTGCCGCTGGGGCAGATCAAGATTTCACAATTCAGTGACGGGGAGATACAGCCTTCCTTCGAGGAAAGTATCCGCGGATGCGACGTTTTCGTGGTACAGAGTACCTTTCCGCCTGCCGAGAACCTGATGGAGCTGCTGATGATCATCGATGCGGCCAAGCGTGCCTCGGCCCGCCAGATCGTAGCTGTGATCCCGTACTTCGGGTATGCCCGCCAGGACCGTAAGGACAAACCCCGCGTTTCCATCGGGGCCAAGCTGGTAGCCAACCTGCTTTCGGCAGCCGGAGCCACCCGCATTATGACCATGGACCTGCATGCCGACCAGATCCAGGGCTTTTTTGATTACCCGGTGGACCACCTCTTCGCTTCTTCTATCTTTGCACCGTATATCAAAGGTCTCAACCTTGAAAATATGACCGTGGCCGCCCCGGACATCGGAGGTTCCAAGCGTGCCAATGCCTATTCGAAATACCTCAACTGCGAAATGGCCATGTGCTACAAGGTGCGTAAAAAGGCCAACGAGATCGAGAGCATGACCGTGATCGGGGACGTGGCCGGCAAGAACATCATCCTGGTAGACGATATGATCGACACCGGGGGCACTCTCTGCAAGGCGGCCGACCTGATGATGGACCGCGGAGCCCTGAGCGTGCGCGCCATCTGTACACACCCGGTACTTTCGGGCGATGCCTATGCCAAGATCGAAAAAAACAGCCTGGCCGAACTGGTGGTGACCGATACCATCCCCCTCAAACAACAGAGCGACAAGATCAAGGTGCTTTCCTGCGCAGGCCTGTTCAGTAAAACCATTAAGCTGATGCTGCAGGACGAGTCCATCAGTTCCCAGTTCATATTCTAAAACCGTAAATTTTTTAATTTTCATATAATGAAATCAGTACAAATCAAAGCCGAAGTAAGATCGCAGATCGGTAAAAAAGATGCCGTTGATCTGCGCAGAGCAGGCCGTGTGCCTGTGGTGGTCTATGGCGGCAATGAGGTGTTACACCTGAGCGTGGACGAGCGCGAAGTGAACAGCTTATTGTATACGCCTGAAGTATTAATTGCTGAAATTGAAACAGGCGGCAAAACTGTTCGTGCCATCGTTCAGGACGCTCAGTTCAACCCGGTAACCGATCGTACGAACCACGTCGACTTCATCGAGGTGACCGACGACAAACCGGTAAAAGTATCCCTGCCCGTACGTACCTTCGGTAACTCTGTAGGTGTACGTGCCGGTGGTAAGCTGAAGACCGTTATGCGCAAGCTGAAGGTAAGAGGTATGGCCAGCAACCTGCCCGATTTTATCGATGTGGATATCACAGACGTGAACATCGGTCAGACCTTCCGCGTTAAGCAGGTGAAGATCGAGGGCGTTGAGTTCCTGGATGCTCCCGATAACGTGATCTGCACCGTGGCCGCTACCCGTGCTTCACGCCAGGAGAGCGCTGCTGCAGAGGCTGCCGGAAAGAAAAAGTAAACGATCTTTCTATTTTTTATATGCAGTCCCCCGGTTCTCCCGGGGGATTTTTTTTGTCCGTGTATATCGGGCTAATTTTACAAATTTGCACTATGAATTTTCTGATCGCCGGACTCGGGAACATCGGCTCCGAATATGCCTTTACCCGCCATAATATCGGGTTTGACGTAGCGGACGAACTGGCCCGCAAACACGCCGCTCCCCCCTGGGAAACGGGCCGCCTGGCCTGCACCACCACCTTCAGGCTAAAAGGACATACCCTGTACTGTATTAAGCCCACTACCTATATGAACCTGAGCGGCAAAGCAGTAAAATACCATGCCGATGCCCATAAGATACCCCTGGACAATATACTGGTGATAACCGACGACCTGGCCCTGCCCCTGGCCAGGCTGCGCCTTAAACCCAAAGGCAGCGACGGGGGACATAACGGCCTGAAAAGCATTAACGAAATTTTAAATACAATAAATTATCCCCGCCTGCGTTTTGGTATAGGAAGCGACTTCGCCAAGGGACGTCAGGCCGATTTTGTACTGGGCAAATGGAAGCCCGAAGAAGAGCCGGACGTACGCCTGGGAATAGACCGGGCGGTGAACATGATCGAATCCTTTGTGCTGAGCGGCATACAGAATACGATGAACGCTTTCAACGGCTGAGAACTGCCACCCGCCCCGCCGTGTTTTGCGAAAAACAGACCGGGGTTGGTTTAGTAGTGAAAGGGGTTTGCCAATTACCCGGCAAGCCTCTTTTTTTGTTATGGACGGTTTCGTACCTTCGCTGTCGTTACATTAATTCTGAAGAGTAAATGATAGTACTTACGGGCGCAGCGGGATTCATAGGCAGTTATGTGGCCAGGAAACTGAACAGCTACGGTATCACCGACCTGATACTGGTAGACGATTTTACCCAGGAGAACAAAATTGCCAATTTTGCCGCCGTGGACGCCCTGGCGCGTGTAGACCGCAGTATGCTCTTCGAGACCCTGCGCAGCCTGGAATACCAGGGTAAGATAGATGCGTTTATCCACCTGGGCGCGCGTACCGATACCACTGAGCAGAACACAGTCATCTTCAACGAGCTGAATGTACAGTACTCGCAGAAAGTATGGCAGTACTGCAGCGAGAACGAGGTGGCCCTGATCTATGCCTCTTCGGCAGCCACCTATGGCGATGGCAGCAAAGGCTATGACGACCGTACACCGCCTGCGGAGCTGGAACCGCTGAACCCCTACGGCCGCTCCAAGAACGATTTCGACCGCTGGGCACTGGCACAGCAGGAAACCCCGCCTTACTGGCTGGGACTTAAGTTCTTTAATGTATATGGCCCCAACGAATACCACAAAGGACGCATGGCCTCGGTGGTGTTCCATGCCTTTAACCAGATCCGCGAAACGGGTAAGATGCGTCTTTTCCGCTCGCACAAGGAAGGATACAGGGACGGGGAACAGAAACGCGACTTTATTTTCGTGGACGATATTGCCGAGTTCATCTGGTTCGCCTACAAATCCCAGCCCAAGGCAGGACTGCTGAATATGGGCACCGGGGAGGCCCGCACCTTCCTGGACCTGGTAAATGCCGTGTTTAAGGCCATGGACCGGGAACCGCAGATCGAATTCATCGATACTCCCGAAGATATCCGCGACAGCTACCAGTATTTTACTGAGGCAGAGACCGCCAAGCTGAAAGCTACAGAATACAATCGACCTTTCCATAGCCTGGAAGAAGGCGTGGAGAAGTATGTGAAGGAATACCTGCTCGGAGGGAAGTATTATTAGTCCGGGGTTTAGGAGTCCGGAGTCCGGGAGGTGGCGTAAATTTTGGAGTTTCCCATAGCGTATAAATTTAGGTTTACTTGTTGTTATTGGTTCGGACTTCGGACTTTCGGGCTGCGGACTTTCGGACTTCGGACTTCGGACTGCCGGACTTTCGAACTTCGAACTTCGAACTTTCGGACTTCGGACTACTGATGTTACTCGACACTAATGATGCATTGGTCTGCCCGGGTGCTGTTATTATCCTAAAGTTTTATTAAAAGCGGTACTTTTTTTGTTCATTTACGTTATAATTAACCGAACAAATAAGTTATGGTTTCGAAACGTATATTGATCTTCTATTTCGTATTCTGTGCAGCTACGGTGACGGGGCTTTTTTCGCAGGAAAAGAGCGTGGACCCGGTTCCCGACCTGGCCCCCGAAGAGCAGCACGGACGCGTGGGACAGGAAGTTGCCAATGCCCTGCGTTTTTATCATTATAAAGAACCTGCTATCGACGATTCCCTCTCGGCACATCTTTTTGACGCCTACCTGGAAATGCTCGATCCGCAGAAAGTGTACTTCCTGCAATCCGATGTGGACGGTTTCAGCAAACTGCGCCTGCAGCTCGACGATAAACTGAAGGCAGGCGACGTACAGTTTGCCTACGATGCTTTTAACCTGCTGCGTAAGAGGATGTTCGAACGCATAAATTTTGTGCTGGGCATCGATCAGAAAGCCTTCGATTTTACACAGGACGAATACCTGGAGTATGACCGGGAAAAAGCGCCCTATTTCAGTTCGGTGAACCAGCAGGACGACTACTGGAGAAAACGGGTAAAGTACGATGTGCTGAACCTGAGACTGGCCGGTAAGGAAGAAGAAAAATCAGGGGAAACCATAGAAAAGCGCTACCGCAACCTGAGCGATGCCATGCGCAGGCAGAACAGCGAAGACGTATTCCAGCTGTACATGAATGCCCTTACAGAGATCGTAGACCCGCACAGCAGCTATTTTTCACCGCGTACGGCCGAGTCTTTCAAGATAAATATGAGCAATTCACTCGAAGGGATCGGCGCTACGCTGAGTACCGAAGGCGAGTACACCAAAATCGTGGAGCTGGTAAAGGGCGGCCCGGCCGATAAGAGCAAACAGCTCATGAAAAACGACAAGATCGTGGCCGTAGGCCAGGGCGACGGCGAAATGGAGGATATCCTGGGCTGGCGTATCGACGACGTGGTGGCCAAGATCCGCGGGGCCAAGGGCACTGTGGTACGCCTGGAAATTATCCCGGCCAATTCGAGCGACGGGCAGACAAAGACCGTGAGCCTGGTGCGCGAAAAGGTAAAGCTGGAAGAACAGTCGGCCAAAGGCGAGATACATACCCTGGGTAAGACAAAGATCGGGGTGATCAGGGTGCCTTCTTTCTATTTTGATTTCGAAGCCTACCAGCGCGGCGAAAAGGATTACCGCAGCACCACCAGCGATGTGGGCAAAATACTGGATGATTTTAAAAAGCAGAAGGTAAAAGGCGTGGTGATGGACCTGCGCGGCAATGGCGGAGGCTCCCTGATCGAAGCTGTGGAACTGAGCGGGCTGTTCATAGACCGTGGTCCCGTGGTACAGGTTCGCGATGCCGACGGGCAGACGGACATTAAGTTCGACGAGGCCGGTATACGCTGGGAAGGCCCGCTGCTGGTGATGATAGACCGTTTCAGCGCTTCGGCTTCGGAGATCTTTGCAGGCGCCATGCAGGACTATGGCCGGGGGATCATCGCCGGGTCACAGTCATACGGCAAAGGTACCGTACAGAACCTGATGGACCTGAACCGCCTGCTGCCCCGCGAACAGGGCAAACTGGGCCAGCTGAAGCTTACCCTTGCCAAATTCTACCGCATCACGGGCAGCTCTACCCAGCACAAGGGGGTGGAGCCGGATATCACGTTCCCTTCGCCTTTCCCGGCAGAGGAGTATGGCGAAAGTTCCGAGAAGTATGCCCTGCCCTGGGACCAGATACGCGGAGTGATGTTTACCGGCAACCCGGCGGTAAAAGCGGCAATACCACAGCTGCGGAAACTGCACGACAGCCGTATGAGCAATAACCTGCACTATAAATACCTGCTGGAAGATATTGCGGAGTTCAACAGCAAGAAGCAGGAAACCCGCGTAAGCCTGAATGAAGAAGTGCTTAAAAAAGAACGTGATGCCGATAAAGAGAAGAAGCAGCTGCGCGAAGAAATGCTGAAAAAGGTCTCTCCGGCGCATGAAGGCCAGGACGATAAGGACTTTATGCTGGAGGAGGCCTGCCAGATACTGAAAGATATGATGACCCTTTCCAGATAGAAAAGGTAGAATAAAATACAGAGGCTAAACCCCGGATTTACAGGATCCGGGGTTTTTCTTTTTTACAAATTGGTCGAAAAAATTTGTTAATGAACCTTAAATTATTAGTTTTGTTTATCCTAACTAACTGAATAACCTGTATGCTACACCACAGCCCCGGTCTGCTGCGCATTTGCGGCAGCCTTACCTTTGTTTTATCTTTTGCAGTAACATCGCAAGCCCAGAAGCCTGCGGAGGGGATGACCCCGCAACCGGTCAATTACACTACGTTCAGCACTATGGGTAGTTCCGGCCCGGATGCCCTGCCGTACAATGCGCCCTGTACCGAATGTACGGAGGACCTGGCGGCACGTACGGAATTTACCCGTTCGTTCAGGGGTACGGGAAAGAATGCCGGTAAGGTATACAGCCAGTCGGGCTATTCGCCCCTGCACCTGAAAGACGCCTCTGGCCGCTGGATATCTGTGGATGGCCGTCTGAGACCCCTGTCGGCCGGAGTATATGGAGCTCCCGACCAGCACGCTCCGGTAAGGATAGACCTGGATGCAGGCCACAGCATTATTAAAAATGAGGAAGGTGAGATCCGTTACAATAACCGCCCCGAGCTGCTCTGGAAAACGGAGACCGGTCTGCAGTCCCTGGGTCGGGCCGATTTCAGCCGTTACACTGCCGGCGACGATGGGGTGCGCATTATGGACGTATGGCCCGGGGTGGATATGGAGATCCGCGCCCTGCTGGGCGGACTGAAGACGAATTTCGTACTCCGGGAGCGTCCCTCACAGGCAGCCGGTGAACTTATCATCCGGGATGAGATCATGCTCAGCGGCGGACTGCGCCTGACGGAGCATGAGGAGGGGTTCCTGGTGGAAACGGCCTCCGGCCGGGAAGCGTTCAATATCTCTTCCTGCATAGGGTATGATGATCACCCTTCGCGGAACAATGGCGTACAGAACTTCCGCTATGCCCGCAACGGCAATACGCTCGATATTATCCTCCCGCTGGAAATATTGCAGGATCCGCAAATGGTATATCCTTATACCGTGGACCCGCTGGTAAACTCGTCCAACACCCTGGCCCAGGGCTCTATTACAGGTTCGGCCTACAGCGCTACCTGCTTTGTGAATTACTGTTCCTATAACCTTAGCGTACCCACCCCGGCCAATGCTACCATCGTGGATGCCTTATGGTCGTTCAACTACGTGGCTGCCGGCAGCTGCTGGCTGTATGACGGTGCGGTGACCTTTACCACGGGAGGCTGTGCCAGCCCCAACCAGGCCGGTTACTACTGGTTCTGCAATGGTATTGGTGCGGGTACCTGTACGGGCAGCAATATTTCCCTGTATTCAGACGTAGCGCCCTGTATGCCTGCCCCTTCGTGTACACCGCAGAACCTGCCATTCACCATGCGTTTTTACCGTTGTTACAGCAACTCGGCGGGATGCAGCAATTCCTGCATCGGTGCGGCCTCCCCCTGGACCATTACCCTGGTAGGGCAGACGGTTGCCGTAGTTTCGGCTTCGGTGAATGGCTCGGGCAGTACCACCATCTGCCAGGGGTCCTCTGCAACGCTCAGTGCCAGCGGTACCTGGGGCGTTCCTCCCTATACCTATACATGGAACCCGGGTAATATCAACGGTTCGCCGGTGAGTGTGAGTCCTTCTTCGTCTACTACCTACACGCTTACCATGACAGATGCCTGTTCACAGACAGCTACGGCTAATGTTACGGTTAACGTAACACCACAGCCGGCGGCTCCATCTTTAAACAGTAACAGTCCCGTTTGTGCGGGCCAGACACTGAACCTGGGCACTACGGCTACGGGAGTTACCTATGTATGGAGCGGTCCGAACGGTTTTACCTCTTCGGCACAGAACCCGTCCATCGGCAGTATTACAGCGGCCGGTTCAGGAACGTATTCCCTGTATACGGTAGCTTCGGGCTGCACATCGGCCACGGCCACGGTAAATGTGGTGGTGAACCCGGTACCGGCAGCACCTTCCTTTACCCATAATGCGCCGCTCTGCGAGGGGCAGACCCTGAACCTGAACACGGCTTCGGCCGGTTCGGCATATATCTGGAGCGGTCCCAACGGCTTCAGCTCCACGGTGCAAAATCCCACCATCAGCGGTATTACGGCTGCGGGCTCAGGCAACTACAACCTTTCGGTGGTGGTGAGCGGCTGTACTTCGGCGGTAAGCACACAGAACATTGTGATAAACCCTGCACCTGCCACACCGGTCATCACGGGCAACAGTCCGCTGTGTACGGGCAACACGCTCAACCTGGGCACTACGGTAACAGGGGCTACCTATACCTGGAACGGTCCCGGAGGGTTCACTTCCGGGCTCCAAAATCCTTCCCTGCCGTCTGTTACCCCGGCCAACAGCGGTAACTATACACTCGAAGTGGTGGTTTCGGGCTGTACATCAGCGGTAGCTACCTATGCGGTTACGGTCACAGATCCCCCGGCCATGCCTACAGCAGGTAGTAACAGCCCGGTGTGCCAGGGTCAGCCGATCAATCTCAGCGGTACTTCGGTCGCAGGGGTCAATTATAACTGGAGCGGTCCGAACGGGTTCAGTTCTACTGCGCAAAACCCGGTCATAAACCCGGCCACGGCCGCAGATGCAGGTACGTACAGTCTGTATGTGGTGGCGGGCAGCTGTACATCGGCCACAGCTACCGTGAACGTTACGGTAAATCCTGTCCCGGCTGCTCCGGTTGCAGGAGGTAATGCCCCGGTATGTGCGGGTCAGCCGCTCAATCTCACAGGTACGGGCGGCGGTACGGGCAGCTATGTGTGGAGCGGCCCGAACGGTTTCAGTTCCCCTGCACAGAACCCGGTCATAAACCCGGCTACAGTCGCGGATTCTGGTCAGTATTCCCTATATATAGTTGAGAATGGCTGTACATCCGCCACGGTCACCTATAACGCGGTGGTACATTCCCTGCCTGCCACCCCAGTAGCTACGGCCAATACGCCGGTATGTGTGGGCAGTGCCATCAATCTTTCCACCAGTACGGCCACTGCGGGTTCCTATGCCTGGAGCGGTCCGAACGGATTCAGCTCCACCTTGCAGAACCCTGTGATCGCATCGGCTACCCTGGCCGACGGCGGAAACTATACCCTGGTGATCGTGCAGAACGGTTGTTCTTCGGCGGCTGCCACGGTCACGGTGAACGTGATCAATCCGCCGGTTACACCGGCCTTTACCACCAACAGCCCGGTATGCGCCGGACAGACCATTACGCTCACGGCCACGGCATTTCCTATTGTAACCTATGTATGGAGCGGCCCGAACGGTTTTTCCGGCACGGGGCAGGTGGTCAATATTCCTTCGGCTACGGCGGCGGAAGCAGGTACCTATTCCCTGGTGATCACGGCGGCGGGCTGTACTTCGGCTGCGGTAACACAGAACGTGGTGGTAAACCCGACCCCGGCCACCCCGGTAGCAGGTGGCAACAGCCCCCTGTGTGCGGGACAGACCCTGAACCTTACCTCCACGGGCACAGGAACTTTTGTATGGAGCGGCCCCAACAGCTTCAGCTCCGGTACGCAGAACCCGTCCATACCTTCGGTAACAGCGGCCGATGCAGGCAACTACAGCGTATATGTGGTGCAGAACGGCTGTACTTCGGCTACGGCCACCTATACGGTAACGGTGAACGCTATTCCGGCTACCCCGGTCATTTCGTCCAATACGCCGGTTTGCCTGGGCCAGCCTATCTCACTTACGTCCAATGCCACGGCAGGAGCCACGTACAGCTGGAGCGGCCCGCAGAGTTTTACTTCTTCCCTGCAAAACCCGTCCATTCCTTCGGCGGTGGCAGGAAATGCAGGCACCTACAACCTGTATATAACCGTAAACGGTTGCACCAGTGCTACGGCAGGCACACAGGTTACGGTGGTAAATCCGCCTTCGGCGCCGTCCATATCATCGAACAGCCCGGTCTGTGAGGGAGCCGCCCTGCAGCTGAATGCGGTAACCACGGCCAATACGGCCTATTACTGGTCGGGCCCGGGAACCTGGTCCTCCGGTGTGCAGAACCCGTCCATCGCCAATGCGGGAGCGGGAACTGCGGGTAATTACAGCTGCTATGTGGTGGTGGGTGGCTGTACGTCGGCCACGTCCGTATTACAGGTGCAGATCGCTTCTTCGCCCACGGTAGCTTACAACGGGGCGCAGAGCTACTGCGGCAGTACCGCCTCGCTGAGTGCCCTGGCCAATGTAGCGGCACCGGCAACGATTTCATCCATCGACTGGTATGCCCCGGCGGCGATCGGCAGCGGGCAGAACCTTACACATACCTTCGGAGTTACCCTGCCTGCCACGGTGAATGGCTTTGTGGTAGCGACCAGCAGCAATAACTGCGCCGATACGGCTGTATTCAGCATCGTGCTGAATGATGTGCCCCTGGCCGATTTTACGTACGAAGACTTCTGCGACGGACAGCATATCGTGTTCCATGAACAGCACAGCTGGACGGGCAGCGGAGGGAATGCACCTGCTTTCCTCTGGATATCGGGGGCCAATACCGACACGGGCAGCGATGTATCCCTGGCCTTTGCAGGCCCAGGTACCTACCCGGTAACCCTGGTGGTGCAGAATTCGGGCACGGTGTGTGCAGACAGTATCACAAAACAGGTAACGGTACACGCTGTACCACAGGCTTCGTTCACCTACCAGGCCGAATGCCTCCAGGAAGCTACCTTCTACGGCAGCGTGGCCCCGGACTCACTCATCAGCTCGTATAGCTGGGACTTTGGCGACGGGAACTCCGGCAGCGGGGATACCACCTCACATGCATATGCACAGTCGGGGAACTACCACGTAACCTTTTCGGTGCTGACCAGCTATGGCTGTACGGTTACGGAAGAGCAGGACGTAGAGATCGAAAAATCATCCCTTACGATCCCGGCCGGGATACCGAATATTATTACGCCGAACGGGGACGGCATGAACGACTTTATCGACCTGGACCTGTTGCTGGGCGACTGCGGGGAGTACGAGTTCAAGGTATTCAACCGCTGGGGTAATTCGGTATACCTGCAGACAAAAGGCAGTGCTCCTTTCAGCGGAAAAGGCACTAACGGGTCCCTGCTTAGCCCCGGGGTTTACTTTTATGTGCTGCTTTACGGCGAATCGAAGAAGGAGGGAAGCATCACTATAGTTCAGTAATGTAACGTATATTTCCAGAGAGCACACCTGTTTTTTATAGTTCTGATCATCAGTATTTACAATGTTCTCTAAAAAGATATTCCGGGGCTGGGATGGCATAGGGACATCCCGCTGAAACCCGCGTATAGTTTAGTTTTTTAGACGAATTCAGGGGTCGGATAGTTGTTAATTTTTTGTCAATACCTGACGAATGAAATATGTTTGTGGGCTTTTGCCGGGAGATCAACGTACCCGGGAAAAGCCACCTATACAACTTGTTTAACATACTTATCTTAACAGGACAGATCATGAAAAGATTTTCACCTCTATCTCCGCTCCCGCCAGGGAGTGGCAAAGGGAAGAAACTATTCCCGCTTCTGATGCTGCTTGCCCTTCTGACCACGACCGGTCTGAAAGCGCAGATAGCAACGTATTATGTGTTCAGTCAGCAGACCGGCACGTACGATTCCCTTGTTAGCCCTACAGTGCTGGCAACGGCCACCTCAGGGTCTTCACTCGACAATTTCGTTTACGATATTCCGAGCGGAAGTTTCCCCTTTACCTTTACCTATAACGGTACGGGTTATACAGGCTGTAAAGTAACGACGAACGGCTTTATCAGCTTCGGAACAACAGCACCTTCTTCAGGAAACTACACACCAATCAGTTCAAGCGCCGGGTATTCCGGGGCGATCTCTGCCTGGGGTGCCGACCTGAATGCTGTATTCCAGTCCGGAGGTATCGCAGGAAATGTTTCCTGGGCCATAGTAGGAACAGCGCCCAACAGGGAAGTAGTAATTGAGTGGAAGAACTTCAGACCCGCGTATTCCTCTTCTTCTTCCAGCATTTACCGGATCAATTTCCAGATCCGCCTGGAGGAGACCACAAACCGTATCAAAGTAGTATATGGCCCATCCGGGGTGGTTACCGGAACGCCGAGTCCTTCCGGTAACGTTGAAGTAGGCCTTCGCGGTACCACGAACAGCGATTACAACAACCGTACTTCTTCCAGCAGCTGGGCCTCTACAACGGCAGGTACTTCAAACAGCGACAAAGTGAGCTTTTCAACCAGCAACATGCCGGCCAGCGGGCTTACGCTTATCTGGGACGTTCCTCCTCCCTGCGTGGCGCCGGTTTCACAGCCTACGGCACTGGTACTTACCCCGGCTGCAACTTCTATAGCCGGTTCTTTTACGGCAGCATCTCCTGCGGTTGACCGTTACCTGGTGGTACGCACTACCGGTGCGGCTCCGACCAATCCCGTGAACGGAACTACCTATACCACAGGTGCAGGCCTCGGCGGCAATATCGTATATGTAGGTCCGGCCACCAGCTTTAATAACACAGGTCTTACAGGCAATACGGGCTATACATACTATATATTCGGATTTAACAGCGCATGCAGCGGCGGCCCCTTATACAATACCACTTCGCCGCTTACCCTGTCTGATACTACCTGTGTAAGCGCTCCGGGTTCACTTACCTCTACCGGTATCACCACTTCGGGTGCCACTCTGGGCTGGGGTTCTGTCTTTGGCGGCGGTGCTTCACCGGTGACCTATACCCTTGAGGTCTCTGCCAATAACACCTTTACCGCACCAGTCAGCGGTTCGCCCTTTACCATTGCCCATCCTGCGGTAAGTCAGGCTATCACCGGCCTGGCGCATTCAACTACGTATTACTACCGTGTAAAAGCGGACAATGGTTGTGCGAGTGCGTATTCTTCCACATCCAGCTTCACTACCCTGTGCGGTATTAATTCCACACCTACGGCCTTTACCGAAGGGTTTGGAACGTACCTGCCGCCGTGCTGGTCAGAGGCCAATGTACTGCTGGGCACCAATACCACTTTTTCCAATACATCCAGCAGCTGGACCTCAGACGATTACCGCAACGTGACCAATCCCGCCAACCAGTCCGCCAAGCTGAACATATACGGAACGGGCGTAAAAGAATGGCTGGTTACACCGAGCTATGACCTGGGAACCGGGAACAATATGCAGATGGAGTTCGACCTGGCCATGACAGCCTACGGCAGTACAAGCGGCTCAACCCTGGGAACGGACGATAAGCTTGCGGTGGTTATATCTACCGACAACGGAGCCACCTGGTCCAATGCCAATATACTGCGTCTCTGGAACAATACCACGCCTATTACCAATGCGGGTCAGCATATCATTATCAACCTTGCATCGTATACGGGAGTCGTAAAATTCGGATTCTACGGCGAGAGTACGGTTACCAATGCAGATGTAGACGTTTTTGTAGATAACTTTGCTATCAATATCATTCCTGCCTGTCAGCAGCCGACGGCACTTGCCGTAGATTCTGTCGGTGCCGCAGGCGCCAGGCTGAACTGGACCCCGGGCGCATCTGAAACCCTCTGGAACATTGAGTGGGGCCCTTCGGGCTTTACCCAGGGAACCGGGACCCTCATCAGCGGTGTGAACACCCGTCCGTATGTACTGAACGGTCTGAGCTCCACCACGACCTATTCGTTCTATGTACAGGCCGATTGCGGCGGTGCACTGAGTGCATGGACAGGACCTTTCTCCTTTACTACCCGCCAGACCCCGGTAACTGCCTTCCCGTACACATTTGGCTTCGAAACCGGGTTTACCAACTGGGAGACCTCACAGAACGGCCAGGTCAATAAATGGACAACCGGTACGGCCACGTCGAACGGTGGTACACAGGGTGCCTATATTTCGAATGATAACGGCGTGACCAATGCCTACAGCACCGGCACAAGTGCGGTTGCGCATTTATACCGCGACATTCAGGTACCTGCTGCCCTGCAGGCCATTAACCTGTCATTCGACTGGAAAGGCGACGGGGAGAATGACTACGATTACCTGCGTGTATGGCTGGTCCCCACAACCTATACCCCTACTGCCGGAAGCACGATCTCTGCAACCGGTACGGCGCCTGCGGGCAGGGTACGTCTGGGCGGTAACCTGCAGGACATAACCACCTACCAGACGAACAACTATACGATCCCTTCGGCTTATGCCGGACAATCGTTCCGCCTGGTATTTGAATGGACAAATGACGGTGGCAGCGGCACACAGCCTCCTGCAGCCATCGACAACATTGTAATTACCGCTACATCCTGCCTGCCTCCGTCGAATCTCAGTGCAGACAGCGCTACTGCGGCTTCTGTAAAACTGAGCTGGACCGAGAACGGAACGGCCACTGCATGGAACATCCAGTATGGCGCTCCGGGCTTTACCCTGGGAACAGGCACGGTTATAAACGGTGTTACAAATCCGTATGTACTCAACGGCCTTACAGCTGCCACCACCTACTCATACTATGTACAGGCTGCCTGTGGTGCTGAGCAGAGTACCTGGGCAGGGCCTTATACGTTTGGTACTTCACAGGTGCCGGTTACTTCATTCCCGTATACACAGGACTTTGAAGCCGGCCTGGACAACTGGCAGACCGCCCAGACAGGCCAGGCAAATATCTGGACGATCGGTACGGCCACTTCGAACGGTGGTACACAGGGTGCCTACATTTCGAATGACAATGGCGTGACGAACGCATACAATACCGGGACAGCAGCAGTTTCGTTCCTGTACCGCGATATTCATACACCGGCCGGTTTCCCCGCGATCAACCTGTCTTTCGACTGGAAGAACGACGGAGAGAACGGCTATGACTACCTGCGTGTATGGCTTGTTCCGACGAGCTATACCCCGACCCCGGGCACACAGATCACGGCTGCCGGTAACGGTCCTGCCGGTCGTGTACAGCTGGGCGGCAACCTGCAGGATATAACTGCATACCAGACTGCAAACTTTGTAATTCCGCCTGCATACTCGAACGTTCCCTTCCGCCTGGTGTTCGAGTGGAGAAATGATGGCGGCAGCGGGGCACAGCCTCCTGCGGCCATCGATAATATCCATATTAGTGTAGCGGCCTGTCTGCAGCCTTCGGCCCTTACCGCGGACAGTATTGCTCCGGGAGCGGCCAGACTGAGATGGACAGAAAACGGTGCGGCTTCGGCCTGGAACATTGAATATGGTCCGGCGGGCTTTACACCCGGTACCGGTACCCTGGTCCCGGTATCTGCGAACCCTTACCTGCTGAACGGCCTGAACCCCGAAACGGCATATTCTTACTATGTACAGGCTGACTGCGGAGCAGACTCCAGCGCATGGGCCGGTCCGTTCAACTTTACCACACTGTGTCAGCCGATCGCTTTCAGCAGCACAACACCAGGCACACGTTGCGGGATCGGTACGGTAACGCTTGGTGCCACACCGGCCGGAACCGGTGACGTATTCTGGTACAGCGCAGCCACAGGCGGCACCGTACTGGGAACGGGTAACAGCTTTACTACCCCGGCGATCTCTGCCACTACTACCTATTATGCAGAAACGCAAACTATTGGAACCCCTGTAAATGTAGGTCTGCCTAACAACACGGTCACACTCAGTTATTATATCACCAACGACTGGGGTATTACCTTTAATGCCAATGCTCCCTGCCGTATCAATTCGGTTGCGGTATACCCGGGTAATGCCGGTACGATCACCATTGCGGTTCAGAGCTCTATGTCGAACCCGACGGTATTCGGAACGGTTACCTATACGTTCACATCAGCCCAGGTAGGTACCAAAGTGATCATCCCGATGAACGTGTACATCCCGACCGCAGGTACAGGTTATAAAATGGTCATACAGTCATACTCAGGTATGAGCAGCGGTCTGCATCGTGAATCGACAGGTATTACCTTCCCATACAGTACACCGGGTTCTCCTGTTACGCTTACATCCAGTGAATGGGGCGGAACCACTACCGGTACCTATTATTTCTTCTATGACTGGTCTGTTGAAAAGACCTGCGTAAGCGCACGTGTCCCTGTGACGGCTACCGTTACAACGGCTCCTGCCATTGCCCTGAGCGTTGGTACTCCTACCATTTGCGAAGGTACTTCCACCACGGTGAGTGCCAGCAGTCCGAATGCCGGTTATTCCTACGTTTGGAACCCGGGTAACCTGCATGGTGCCTCACAGAACGTAAGCCCTGCATCTACCCGTTACTATACGGTTACCGCTACCGATACTACCGGTGGTGCCAACGCAGGCTGTTCGGCCATTGACAGTATCCAGGTAAATGTGACCCCGCTGCCGCAGACCCCTGTGGTCTCTCCGGCCGCGCCTTCGATCTGTATCGGTGCCGCACCGACTCAGATGACGGTAACAGCTCTTCCCCCGGTATATTCGGCGCCTTCCGGCACAGGTACTTCCCTGTCAGCCAGTACGTCGACCGGAAGCTCACTGGGCCCGAACCCGATGCAGAACTATTACGGCGGAACCCGTCAGCAGATGCTGTTCCTGGCGTCTGAGCTACAGGCCATGGGTGTACCGGCAGGTCCGATCACCGGATTGTCCATCGACCTTTCCCAGGCCGGTACAACGTATGCTTTGCAGGATCTTCGGGTGAAAATGGGGCATACCGCTAATACGTCCCTGAGTACCTGGGTGGGCGGACTCACTACTGTACGTCCCGCCGCCAGCTATACACCAGTGGTGGGTGCCAATGGACTGACATTCAGTACACCTTTTGTGTGGAACGGTACCGATAACGTGGTGGTTGAGATCAATTACTCGAACAACAACACCGGATCAGGTGGTACCAAGAACCGTGCGTACTATACCACGACCTCGTTCCAGAGCACGATTTTCTACCGTAATGATAACCTTACGGGGGCTACCATAGATACGACCAGCGCTATCAGCTACAGCTACAGCAGCCGTAATAACATATCCTTCGGTACGCAGACCGCGGATATGGTGGTATGGTCCCCGGCTACAAACCTGTATACGGATGCAGGTGCTACTACGCCTTATGTTTCGGGCGCCAACGAAGACAGCGTATACTTTAACGGTACAGGCACGCAAACCTATACGGTTACCCGTACAGGCAACGGATGTACCTCACAGCCACAGAGTGTTACCGTTACCGTGAACCCGGTTCCGGTAGTGTCTGCAGGCAATGATACCACGATCTGCGCCGGTTCACAGATCACCCTTTCGGGTTCAGGGGCCGCCAGCTATACGTGGGATAATAGTGTAAGCAATGGCGTGGCCTTTGCTCCGGCTGCCACTACTACCTATACGGTTACAGGTACAGGAGCGGGCAACTGCCAGGGTACAGACCAGGTGACGGTTACCGTAAATCCGCTGCCGGTAGTTTCTGCCGGTGCCGATACGGCCGTTTGTGCCGGAACAATCCTTACCCTGAACGGTTCGGGTGCGGGCAGCTATAGCTGGAACAACGGTATCAGTGATGGTGTGGCCTTTACAGCCGCTACCACCACTACCTATACGGTGACCGGTACCGATGCCAACCAGTGCAGCAACAGCGATTCGGTGCTTGTAACAGTATACACGCTTCCTGTTGTTTCTGCCGGTGCCGATACAGCTATCTGTGCCGGAACAGCCATTACCCTGAGCGGGTCCGGTGCCGCCGGCTACAGCTGGAATAACGGCGTAAGCGACGGCGTGGCCTTTACACCTGCTGCCACCCTTACCTATACGGTAACCGGTACCGATGCCAACCAGTGCAGCAATACAGACAGCGTTACCGTTACGGTGAATGCTAACCCGGTTGTGAACCTGGGGGCAGATATCACTACCACCAATGCTTCGGAAGTACTTACGGCCCCGGCCGGGTTTGCTTCGTACCTGTGGAATACCGGCGAGCTTACCCAGACCATTACGGTGAGCACTTCGGGGACCTACAGTGTACAGGTTACCGATGCCAATGGCTGTGCAGGTGCAGACACCCTGGTGTTTATCACTACGTTCTCTGTTGAGAACGGAGACGGTACCAAAGGAGTGGTGAATATGTTCCCGAACCCGACCAGCGACGTGCTGAACGTGCGTATGGAAGGCATTAACGCTGCGGAGGTACAACTCGAGATCATTTCTGTTTCGGGTGCCGTACTGGCCCGTGAAGTAGTGTACACCCATGGCGGCGCTGCCGCACATGTACTGAACCTGGGCGCTTACGCCGAAGGTGTTTACATGGTGCGTCTCACTGCCGGGGAACATGCCACGGTACACAGAATTGTAGTGAACAAGTAATAATACAGCTACATTGTATATGGACGGCCCTGTCTCGGCCCGCTATCCGCGGATGAGACAGGGCCGTTTCTTTTGCGCTTTCCCGACGCGTTCTTATCCAGGGTATAAAAGCAGAGTTCATTGTTTACCCGGACTTTCCCGGGTTGGGCCTGGTGCTATGACTGACCTTACGAATGAATATATTGAAGCTATTTATGTTGCTGATTATCAGGACGAGAAAGGGCTTGGTGTGCGTCTTTTAGAATAAATAAACAGTCATGACAAATATTTTTCAGGCCAGGACTGTGGGAGAGCTTCCTTTTTTTATATCTTTACTCAACCTTAACATTTATTAAACCATAACTTAACTAACTAATTTAAAATCCTTTACATTCTATGAAACATTTTTTTTACTCTGCTTTAAGCGGCATTGCGATGCTGTGTCTGTCCTTTGCGGACCTCCGGGCCCAGGGCTTTACAGAGAACTTCGATGACATTACCCTGCTGGCCGGTAACGGCTGGTTTCTTCAGAACAACAGCTCGCCTGTAGGCATCACCAACTGGTTCCAGGGAACGAGCGTAGCGGGCGGCGGTCCTTTCGACGCGTATAACGGAGCTGCCAATGCCTATATCGGGGCCAACTTTAACAATACCACGGGTGGTTCCGGGATCATCAGCACCTGGCTGCTCACGCCCAACCGTACGTTCCGCAACGGCGACGTGCTTACGTTCTACACCCGTAAACCGGCTACTCCGGCCGGGGGCACCGATTATCCAGACCGCCTGGAAGTACGTCTGAGTACCAATGGTACCAGCACCAATGTAGGAGCGCCCGGTAACAATGTAGGCGATTTCACCACCCTGCTGATGAGTGTGAACCCCACCCTGGTAGCCGGCGGCTATCCCTATACCTGGACGCTGTATACCGTTACGCTGTCGGGCCTTCCGGCGCCTACGTCCGGACGTATCGCCTTCCGCTATTTTGTGACGGGTGCAGGTCCTTCCGGCGCCAATTCCGATTATATAGGCATCGACAACGTAGTGTATACGCCTTATGTATGCCCGGTACTCAGCGTAAATCCGACCACACTGCCTAATGGGACAGCGGGCTCGGTATACAGCCAGAACCTTTCACAGACCGGTGCCCTGGGCACACCCGGCTATGCCATTACAGCCGGCGCCCTGCCTCCGGGCCTTACACTTTCTGCAGGCGGGGTTATCTCGGGTACACCTACAGCTACCGGAACGTTCAACTTTACGGTAACGGTGAGTGATAACAGCGGTTGTTCAGGTTCCAGGGCTTACAGCATTACTACGGTTTGTCCCGCAAATCCGACCACACTGAACGGGCTGCCCGCACTCTGTTCCAACGATGCTCTCTACACCCTGAGCGAAGGTGCACCTGCCGGTGGTACTTACAGCGGTACCGGGATAACAGGCGGACAGTTCGATCCGGCTGCCGGTACGCAGACCATTACCTATGATTACACAGATCCCTACGGCTGTGCACACAGCACCAGCGCCACCATTACCGTGAATACCGCTCCGGCCGTAAGCTTTACGGCTCCGGCCGCAGTTTGTGCCGATGCAACACCTTTCGCCATCACAGGCGGTACGCCTGCGGGTGGTACTTACAGCGGTACCGGGGTAACAGGCGGACAGTTCGATCCGGCTGCCGGTACACAAAACATTACCTATACCTATACCGATGGCAATGGCTGTTCGGGCAGCGCTGTTGCCGGTATTACGGTGAACCCGCTCCCTACCGTGAGCCTGGGCGCCGATATTACCAGCCCCAATGCTTCGGTAACTATTACGGCACCTGCCGGTTTTGCTTCGTACCTGTGGAACACGGGAGCCACCTCACAGTCGATAACCGTGACCGCCAGTGGTACCTACAGCGTAACCGTAACGGATGCCAATGGCTGTAGCGCCAGTGATGACGTGAATTTTATCACCACCTTCTCCCTGGATAACACCGGCGAGGGCCTGGCCCGCATTTTCCCGAACCCGGCCAGCACAAGCCTGAACGTGGTGTTCGAGGGTATTAACGGCAGCGGTATCAGGGTGGAAATGCTGAGCCTTACCGGGGCTATCCTGTTCAGCGATATGGTATATCCTTCTGCCGGGAATGCCACACGCACCTACGACATGAGCGCCTACGCAGAAGGCATCTATATGCTGCGCTTTACACATGACAAAATTACCCGCACCCAACGCGTGGTACTGAAAAAATAAGGAGGATTCCTCCTGTTGTACAGAACGGGCTTCCTATGATACAGGGAGCCCGTTTTTTGCATAAAAAAGCGCCCTGTGCTTAACGAATCTTAGGAATAAAGTTATTAACGTGTGAACCTAAAGGGTACCGTTTTGCGTTAATTTGTAGAACAGATACCCAAATTCATGCAACTTTCCATTCATCACTCTACCAAATTCCCTTCCATCAAGACCACGATATTTACAACCATGTCGGCCCTGGCCCGGGAGCACAATGCCGTGAACCTGTCGCAGGGTTTCCCTGATTTTGAGGCCGACCCCGCCCTGCTGAACGAAGTAAAGAAAGCCATGAAGGCCGGGTATAACCAATATGCACCCATGGCAGGCCTGCCTGCGCTGCGCGAGCGTATTGCCGTCAAAACCGAAGCTTTTTATTCGGCATCGTATAACCCCGAAACTGAAATTACCGTTACCGCTGGCGCCACCCAGGCTATTTTTACCGCCGTTCTGTCGGTGGTACGCCCCAAAGACGAAGTGATCATACTGGAACCTGCCTACGACTGCTATGCACCGGCGGTGGAGCTCGCCGGTGGTGTCTGCAAGCACGTTCCGCTCACGGCTCCCGATTATTCGGTGCCCTGGGACGTTGTACGCAAGTTCATCACCAAGAACACCAAGATGCTCATCATCAATACGCCGCATAATCCCACGGGCAGCATACTGAATGCCGCCGATATGCAGAAGCTGGAAAAGCTGCTGTCAGGGACGGATATCATTGTGCTGAGTGACGAAGTATATGAGCATATCCTGTTCGACGGGTACGAGCACCAGAGCGTGGCCCGCTTTCCCGGGCTGGCCGGGCGCAGTTTTGTGGTTTCGTCCTTCGGTAAATCGTACCATACCACGGGCTGGAAGATAGGCTATGTGCTGGCCCCCGAAGCGCTTATGGCCGAGTTCCGCAAGGTGCACCAGTACAATGTATTTGCCGTGAACACACCCATGCAGTACGCCTTTGCCGAAATGCTGAACCGTTACGAGGACCTGAAAGGTCTTTCGGCTTTTTACCAGGCCAAGCGCGACCTGTTCCTGCAAGCGGTGAAAGGCTCGCGGTTCACGGCCAAAACCTCGAGCGGCACCTATTTCCAGAACATCTGTTACAAAAAGATAAGCGAGGAGAACGACCTGGAATTTGCCATGCGTATTACCCGCGAACATAAAATAGCCTCTATCCCCCTTTCGGTTTTTTATACGGACAAGCGGGACGAAAAAATGCTGCGGTTCTGCTTTGCCAAAAACGATGATACACTAAAGAAAGCAGCGGATATTCTATGCAGGATCTGAACATAGCCCTGTTGCAGTTTGCCCCGGCCTGGGAGAACAAGACCCGTACGCTGGGTCATATAGAGGAAAAATGGCTGCCTGCCGCGCCGCAGGATGCCGATATATGGGTGCTGCCCGAAATGTTCAGCACCGGGTTCAGTATGAGTGCCGAAGCCCTGGCCGAGGAGCCGGTGGGCGAGACCTATGACCGTATGCTGCAATGGGCAAAACAATACGGCAAGGTGATCTGCGGCAGCTTCATCACGCGGGAGGACGAGAATTTCTACAACCGTTTCTACTGGGTACAGCCCGACGGCATCTGCCAGACCTATTCCAAACGGCATTTGTTTTCCCTGGCAAAGGAGAACGAGCATTATACGGCAGGTGACAGCAAGACCATTATCAGTTACAAAGGCTGGCGTATACTGCCGCTGATCTGTTACGACCTGCGTTTCCCGGTGTTTTCGAGGAGGACCTCCGGGGAGGATTATGATGTGCTGCTGTATGTGGCCAGCTGGCCCGAACGCCGTAATTATGCCTGGACACAGCTGCTGATAGCCCGGGCCATAGAGAACCAGTGCTATGTGGCAGGTGTGAACCGCGTAGGAAAGGACGGTAACGATATTTTACACGCCGGTGACAGTGTGCTGCTCGATTTTTTCGGCAAGCCCCTGGCCAGGGCCGGAGTATTCCGCGAAAAGTGGATACAGGCCGTATTGGATAAGGAGAAGCTGTACACCTTCCGGGAGAGATTTCCCTTTGCGGCCGATGCCGACAGTTTTAGTATAGATATGGATTAAACCAGCTTCTCGGTAGCGAACTGGCGCAGGAAGCGCAGGTCGTTCTCGAGGAACAGGCGTATATCACTGATGCCGTATTTGAGCATGCAGATGCGTTCTACGCCCAGTCCGAAGGCAAAACCGGTATATTCTTCAGGGTCTATGCCGCAGTGCTGCAGCACATTGGGGTCTACCATGCCGCAGCCCAGGATCTCCATCCAGCGTTTTTCGCCGTTCTTTACCCATTCGATGTCCATTTCGGCCGAAGGCTCGGTAAAAGGGAAGAAGCTGGGGCGGAAGCGGATATTTACGTCATCGCCGAAGATCTCTTTTACAAAATAGTAAAGTACTTGCTTGAGGTCGGCAAAGCTTACCTTTTTATCGATGTAGAGTCCTTCGATCTGGTGAAAGATCGGGGAGTGGGTGGCATCGCTGTCGCAGCGGTACACACGGCCCGGTGCAATGATGCGGATGGGCGGCTCCTGGCTGAGCATGGTGCGGATCTGTACAGGCGAGGTATGTGTACGCAGCACGATGGCAGGGTCGGTCTGCACGAAAAAGGTATCCTGCATATCGCGGGCGGGATGGTCTTCGGGCATATTGAGCGCGGTAAAGTTATGCCAGTCTGTCTCGATCTCCGGGCCGGTGGCCACCTCGAAACCCAGTCCCTGGAAAACGGCGATAAGCTCGTGCTTAACCAGGTTGAGCGGGTGGATGCTGCCGGAGGGCATAAAGCCCGATGGACGGGAGAGGTCCACATCCGAGGTACTGCTCTTGGCCTGGCTGAATCCGGCCGCGTTCCATTTTTCCTCGGCATTTTTCTTGAGCACGTTCAGCGGGGCACCCAGGCTGCGTTTCTGCTCGGGGGGCAGGGCTTTAAAATCATCGAACAGCACGGAGATGCTTCCCTTTCTGGAAAGGAACTTAAGGCGGAACGCTTCCTTGGTGGCGGCATCCGAGATAACAAAGGCATCGACTTCGGCCTGTAGCTGTTGAATGATATCCTGCATATAGAATTGAAAAATGAGAGGCAAAAGTACAAAAATATAGAGCGGTATGCCCAAAAATTGTTAGGGGCGAAGCCGGGGCAGATACGGAGCCCGGGCGGGGTTCCTGCGTGCCGGATAGCAGCGGAAGGCCCCGGTACGGGCCTGAGCGTATAGCCGGGAGGGCGTTTATACAGGGCCGGGGGCTGCCCACGCCCTAAAAAGTGAATTTTAAGGGTTAATATTCGTTAATACAAATGAATATTTATATTTGTAGAAATAACTTTTGCAATCGTGTTATGAAAAGCAGTCTGAAACTACTTGCACTCACTGTCCTCGTTGTATTTGCCTCTACCAGCACTTCGTGCTACAAGAAGCCCCGTCACGGCATTGCGCGTATCATTGTGATCGACGGCATTACCAAGCTGCGTGTGCCCAATGCTACGGTACACCTGCACCAGAAAGACGTGGACGAAACCATGACCACGGATTACAATGGTCTGGCCCTGTACGACCAGGCAGACTATACCACGCTGGAGGAAGTGCCGGTTGACCAGGTGCTGAACTGCGATGTGAGCAAAGGTTCCAAGATCGGTTCGGGTATCGTAAAGGTTAAGCCGGGCGAGACGATCACGGAGGTTATTCCGATCTATTAAAAAGCGTATATGCATCAGAGGTGTTGCGGGGTGGATGATCCCGCTCATTTTCATATATTCATAGAGCATTTATCCGGAGGGGCAGAGATCGTTTCTGCTCCTTTTTTGTATTCGGGAGACTGTGATCCTCCTGCCTGATTGTGGGACGGGCCTTACCTAATCTTAGGTACCAATTTACCTAAAAATGAGCATTGCAGAGCCAGTATGGCAGGTATACCTTTGCCCCGTCTTACACTTAAAGATTTATATAATGAAAAAAGTTCTACTTTCCGTATTTGCATTAAGCGGAATTATCACATTAAATGCACAGAACTGGGTGGCTGACTCCGTAGCTACCGGTGCCCAATATGTTAACCGGGTGTTCTACAGCCTGGAAAACGGCCAGGTTGGCAGCTTTCAGTATAACAACCGCGACTGGTTCATCGATGTAAGCTCGCCGTATTCTGCTTCTATCCGTATCAATGGCGGCTTTAATGCCGAACTGTACAAATATACGGCAGGCGATACCTCAGACTGGGCTACCCTGGATACTGCCGGTCTGTCTGCCGGTAACGGATGGCTGCGCGCACGCGATACAGAGGATGCCTATGCACCTTCTGCGTTTGAGGCCGCTGCAAGCGGCGCCTTTAACTATGGCTGGGGCACATACAACAGCACTACACACGACGTGGTAGGTGATAAACTGTTCGTTTACAAGACCGTTGGTAACGGAACCCCGGGTTCTGCCCAGTGGAAAAAAATATGGATCGAGAAACTGGCCGCCGCTACTTCTGCATTTACAGTACGTGTTGCCGACCTGAACGGCGCCAACGAGGAGACCATCACTATTTCAAAAGCCGGAGTTACCGGTAAAAGCACCATCTATTACAGCTTTGCTACCGGACAGACCTATAACGACGAGCCCGCTATGGCCGATTATGACCTGGTATTTACCAAAATGGTAGGTATGTACGGTACGGTTCCGAATCAAGCCATTACCGGCGTGGAGCTCAATCACAATGTGCTGGCTGCCAAGGCAGAAGGACTACCTGCTGATGATGCGGTATATACTGACTATACCCTGGAAGATAAACTGAACGGTATCGGCGCCGGTTGGAAAACGGTAGTTGGTTTTGGCTGGGTAGTATACGATTCACTGAGCTACTTTGTACAGGACGTACCGGGTAATATCTGGCAGATCCGTTTCACCGGCTTCGGCGGCGGCAGTACAGGTAAATACAAATTCGAAAAACGCCAGGTAGGTACCGTATCGGTTGAAGAACCCAACAGCACCATCCCCGCTGTGGCCCTGTTCCCGAACCCGGCTGCCGATAACGCGCAGATCGTATTCACTTCGGTGAACAATGCCCCAATGCAGCTGCAGGTACTGGATATGAGCGGCCGCATCGTACTGAACGAAAACAAAGCCGCAGCTACCGGCATCAACCAGTGGCAGCTCTCTCTCGGCAATCTTACCAACGGAATGTATATTGTGAAGCTTACGGACGGTATCACCGTGAAGACCGAAAAGCTGATGATCCGTAAATAACAACAGTGAGAAACGTAGTTTTTTATATTGTTTATTGTGTTACAGGTATTTTCTGGGTCGGAACTGCTCCGGCCCAGAATCTTTTAAAAGTGTTGAGTGCGCAGGACGGCTCGCCGGTCTTTGCCGCGCACGTGACCCTGCTGCAGAATGAGCGCAAAAGTTACTGTACCACCGACGAGAACGGGGTATGCGCCATTGCAATACAGCCGGGAACAACGGTACAGCTGAGCGTAAGCCATCTTTCCTTTGAGAGATACCAGCAGACCATAACACTGCAGGCCGGTGAAAATACCGTGCGCCTGAGTCCGGCTACCGGTATTATGAACCCCATTACCATTACATCGAATTTTGTGCCCCAGGGCCAGGACAATTCGGTGCAGAAAGTGACCGTGATCGATGCCAAACGCATCGAGCAGCAGGGTGCCGTTTCCCTGGACCAGGTGCTTTCGAACGAACTGAACATACGCCTTTCCAAGGATAATATCCTGGGCTCATCGCTTACGATGGGCGGTGTAGGCGGCGAAAACGTGAAGATCCTCGTAGACGGCGTTCCGGTGATCGGTCGCCTGAACGGGAACGTAGATCTGAGCCAGATCAACATGCAGAACGTGGAACGCATTGAGGTGATCCAGGGCCCGGCCTCCGTACAATACGGGACCAATGCACTGGGTGGCATCATCAACATAATTACCAAAAAGCCGAAAAAAGACCAGGTACAGGCCGGTGTTTCGCTCTTTTACGAAACCGTGGGCCGCTACAATGCCGACGCTTTTGTAAGCTACCGCAAAAAGAAACATACCTTCCGGGCCGACGGGGGCCGTTACTTTTTTGACGGTTTCAACCCCGATACCCTCACGGGGCGCACCCTGCAGTGGAAACCCAAGCGCCAGGTATTCGGCGGACTTTCCTATTCCTACACCTTTAAAGGGCTTACCCTGCGCTACCAGGGCAATTATTTCCACGAAAAAGTGGAGAACAAAGGTCAGCCCATCGCACCTTTCAACGTGGCTGCACTCGATGAGTACTATACCACCCAGCGTTACAGCAATGCACTTTTCCTGCAGGGTTCCATCAAACAGCGTCATAACCTGGACATAACCCTGGCGCACAACGGCTTTGTACGTCAGCGCGATGTAGTGCTGAAAGACCTGGTGACCCTGGACCGCACCGTTACCGACAGCACCTTCGATGCCTTTCAGCAGATCATGTCACGCGGTATCTATACCTATATAAGCTCTTCAGAAAAACTGAACGTACAGGTGGGCTACGACCTGAGCCACGACTGGGGCAAGGGCCTGCGCATCAAGGATACCATGCAGAACATCGGCGATTATGCGCTCTTTGCTTCGGCAGAATACACGGCCTGGGGTAAGCTAACCCTGAAACCGGGTTTCCGCTACGGTTACAATACCCGTTACAAAGCGCCCCCGATCCCTTCATTCAGCGCCATGTACAAGCCGCATAAGTACGTGACCATGCGCTTTACCTGGAGCCGGGGCTTCCGGGCACCGGACATCAAGGAGCTGTATTTCGAGTTCATCGACGTGAACCATTATATCATCGGGAACGAGAACCTGAAAGCCGAGAACTCTGATAATTTCCTGTTCATGCTCACCTTTAAAATGAACAAGAAACGCTATGCCTTTACCCTGGAACCCAGTATATTCTACAACAATATCCGCGACCGCATCACCCTGGCCTATACCGATTCCATTGCACCGGGAGCACAGCCTATTTACCAGAACGTGAACATAGGCCGTTTCCAGAGCGCGGGCCTCAACCTTACGTCTACCTTCAGCTACCGCAACCTGAACGTACAGGCCGGCGGGTCTTACGTGGGCATCAATACGGCCATACCGGGTGCGGACAATAACCCCGACCGTTTCCTGTTTACCCCCGAAGGCCGCCTGAATGTAAGCTATACCGTTCCCAAATGGAAGCTCACCGCTTCGGCATTCTACAAATACACCGGCGCTGCGCCTTTTTTCTATACCGACGGAGAAAATACGGTGCGCCAGGGCAAGCTGCACGATTTTCATACCCTGGACCTCAGCCTGCAGAAAAGCTTCTTTAAAGAAAGCCTGCTGATCGGGGTCTATGGCAAGAACCTGTTCAACGTGACCAATGTACTGCAATCGGGGACCCAGTCGTCCGGTGTGCACGGCGGTGCTTCGGGCTCGCTTCCGCAGAGCTACGGACGTACCTTTGCCGTATCGGTCAAATACACATTTATAAAATGAAAGCATACCGCAACATAATCCTCGCTTTTTCGGGCGTACTGCTCTTCAGCTCCTGCTTTAAGGAAGACAAACCCGTAGATTACAAGCCGCTTACCGGTATTACCAATACCGCGGCTACCAAAAGCGACTATTCCATGCAGGTATATTACGATATGGAAACCAATTCCTTCGTGGGTGAGAACCACCGCGAGGAATGGGACCTGTCTTTCTCGAACCTGGTAGCGGGCGACTGGGATGCCAAGATCAACAGCGCCAAAAAAATGCGGGTGTATATCACCCAGGATACCGATATCAGCCTGGCCTCGCCTGCACCGGCCCCCGAAAGTCCCGACTGGCGCTACGACGATTACGAGCTTGCCGGGGGCATTGCCATGGATATAGGCTCAGGCAGCGCCAACCGCGATAAGGTACATATCCTGGACCTGGGGGTAACCACTTTGGGTACACCCATCGGTTACAAAAAGATCAGGATGCTGAACAGCAGCGCGGACAGGTACAGCTTCGAGGTGGCCGAACTGAACGGCAGCGGCGTAAAGACCTTCAGCGTGGAAAAGAACAGCGATTACAACTTTATGTTCTTCAGCTTTAAGGACGGCGGCCGGTTCGTAAAGATCGAGCCCATGCGCAATACCTTCGATATGATCTTTACCCAGTATACCGACCGTGCCTATTATGCCAATGGCATCGATTTTGAATGGTACAGCGTAAACGGCATACTGTTCAATGCTTCCGGCAATATGGAGGCGGCTGTGGATTCGAGCCATATCGATTTTGAGCAGGTCACTTCGGCTTCACTGGCTTCGTATACGTTTAACCCGCACCTGAACGCCATGGGCTACAACTGGAAAAAATTCAATTTCGATACCCAGACCTACGAAGTAGAGCCTTACGTATACATGGTGCGCGACCGCAAAGGGGAATACTACAAAATGCGCTTCCTGAGCTTTGTGAATGCCCAGGGCGAAAAAGGATACCCCACCTTCGAGATCAGTAAGCTGTAATTACCACAGGCCGGGCAGTACCGCTTTTCTTTGGGCGGGATAGTCGGGGAACTGCTGCACGTACCACCTGTGGTGCGAAAGCGCCCTCGGCACCAGGTTGGCAAAGGTCCACACAAAAAAGGCCAGGCCGGGCATACTCCAGGTAAGCAGCGCAAAACCGCCCCATTCTATGATTTCGCCGAACAGGTTGGGGCAGGAGACCGTATCAAAGAGAAATCCCCTGGGAATTTTATACCCCGTTTCACCCGGCTTGCGCAGCGAGATAAGCATGCCGTCGCTTTTCCAGTTGATGTACATGCCTGCCAGGAACAGCAGCATCCCGGCGATAAAGCGCGGATCATAGAGCCAGCGGTTGTCATAACCGGCAAAATGCGTGAGGAAATAACCGATCAGGAAGCCATTCATCAGGTTGAAGCCCATGCCTGAAAGCATGATCACCACGGGCATTTTCTTGCCTCTGGTATGTATGCGCATCGGGAAGATGAGGCTGCGGTTTATGTAGTGAAAGCTGAAACAGCTTACGATCAGTATCACCGGAATGTTCCACTCTACTTTGAAGCGCAGCAGGAAATACCAGAGTACCACCAGCACAAAGAATTCCATAAAGAACCAGCCCAGCTTGTTGCCGATCATCGGGCCCCAGTCGCTGCGGCTGTGCCGGCCATAGGGAGCGGTTTTCCATAAAAGGACAAAAAAGGTGATGATGCCGATGCCTATCCAGGCGGCTGCGATGTAAAAATATTGCGTACTGCTCATGTTCTATGGTTTTATTTCGCCCAGTTCCTTCAGGTGTGCCACCAGGTCGCGCAGGGTCTCCGGGCAGGGACGCGGGTTGAACAACAGGTCCCTGCGGGCTTTGTTATTGTTTATGCGCATATTGCTGTGCTGTAATATTTCGATGGATTCCAAGGTATAGAGCGGTGGTCTGCCGCTGATCTTCGACTGCAGGGCTACGAAGGGCAGCCCGGCTTTGGCCGTCCACACGGGCACGGTAAGGGTACGGATGCGCCGCCCTTTGATATCGCTCACCATCTGCACAATTTCTTTCAGCGAATGGTAGCAGCCGCTCAGCAGGTAACTTTCGCCTACTTTTCCCATGTGCAGCGCATTGCATATGGCCGTAACCACGTCGCGCACGTCCACCCAGTCGTAACCACCCCGGAAAATGGCCGGTATACGTCCCATGTAAATATCGCGGATGGCCTTGCCCTGCAGCGAAAGTTTATGTTCGGGCGGACCGATCACCGAGGTAGGGTTCAGGATAATGGCGGGCAGTCCTTTGGCCACGAACTCCTGCACCAGCCGCTGTCCGTCGCGCTTACTGCGGTCATAGGCATAGGCCCGGTCGCTCACAAAATCGCGTTGTTCGTCCAGCGCTTCGTGACGTGGATAGGGATTATAGGCATGTATGCTGGAGATATGCAGTACCCGGCGCAGTTTTTTGTCCAGGGCGGCCTGCATAATGGTGCGTACGCCTTCTACATTGGTCTTTTGCACCAGCCCGTGCTGATCGCCGTTAATGCTGATAAGCGCGGCGCAGTGTATCAGGGCATCGCACCCCTCCAGCAGCTCAGCCGCGGTCTGCGGGTCATTGATGCTGCCCCGTACATATTCGGTGCCTCTTGCCTTGAAAAATTCCTCATTGCTGCGGATAAGTACCTTGTAGGCAATTTTCCGCCGGTCCAGCTCCTCCATTACGGCCATTCCTATATGACCTCCGGCGCCGGTTATGGCTACTTTACCGATGGGATTCTCCATACACTGTTTTTTCGGTTACAAATATAAAATTTAGACGACCGGAAGCATAAAAAGCAGCGAAAAGCGGAAAAAATAAGTAACTTGAATTTCCTTAACCAATATCCTGCACAAAATGAGAGGTATATCTGCATTCATTCCGCTCATCACCGCCTGCTGTATGTTCTTCTGTACGGAACTTGCGGCCCAGTACCAGCAGGGCCCGCTCAGCCCGGGGCATTCGTCCAGTGGCAACTGCTCATTCTCCTACAGCAGCTCACTGCACCTGAGCCCCTCGGTGGAAACACTTAAGTCCGACAATGTGTATGCTACGGCAAATCATTGTGCCTGCTGCGATGCCAATACTTCCTGCCTGCGGGTGGACAGCTTTGGTTTTTCCATCCCGGCTTCGGCCACTATTACCGGTATCATCGTGGAAATTGAAAAACGCGCCAGTGCGGGAAGCAATATCCAGGACAATGGCCTGCGCCTGCTCAAGAACGGCGTGGAAACGGGCAGTAACGGCGCCCAGTACGGTACACCCTGGCCCTATACCGATACCTATGTCACCTATGGAAGCTGTACCGACCTGTGGGGGACCTCCTGGACCCCGGCCGAGATCAATTCCGGCGGTTTCGGGCTCTTTTTCGCGAATATCGACTACACCTGCGGAGGGGTAACAACTTCGTATATAGATCATATTCGCATCACGGTGTGTTACGATGCTTGTATCTCTACGGTGGATGCCGCATTCAGCACAGACGATTCCCTGCTTACCGTAGACTGTACCAACCTCTCTACCGGGGCGGATTCCTGGTACTGGGACTTTGGTGACGGTACGGTCTCCGTTCAGCAGGACCCCTCGCATACCTATGAAGATACCGGCACGTATATCATATGCCTGATAGCGCTCGATTCCTGCGGCAGCGATACCACCTGCACAGAGATACAGGTGTTGTGTCCCCTGCCCGACGCCGGTTTTACACACAGCAATACAGCCTTTGAGGTCAGCTTCACCGATCTTTCTACCGGGGCCGACAGCTGGCACTGGAATTTCGGCGATGGCAGCGACGATGTTTCCCAATCGCCCACGCATGTGTACGCATCAGTAGGCAGTTACCAGGTATGCCTGAGGGCGGAGAACAGCTGCGGGGCCGATTCGCTGTGCACACAGGTAACCGTGGCCGGGGATGCGGGTATTTCCGCTTCAGACATACAGGCGATAAACGTATATCCCAACCCGGCTTCGGGCTTTGTGAACGTTTCCTTCGGAAGCAATATGGTCCCGGCGGGTTTGCGTATACAGGTGTACGATGCCTGGGGACGCCTTGCCGCAGTGCCGGTATCTACAAAAGGACCGGGTGGGATACAGCTCAATGTTTCGGGACTGAGACCGGGAGTTTACCGCATACGACTGGAAGGGTCGGGTATAGTGGCCGGTCGCAGTTTTGTAATAACTGAGCCGTAAACTAAATATCGGCTGCGATAACTAAGAAGCATATGTATCGAAGCTGTCAGCTGCGTACATTCAGCCCGGCTTTTGTAAGCTGAATTTTTTTTACAGGATGTGATCCCTGTATTTTTTTCAAGTCCATAATGAGTAACCGGTTTCCAGGCCGGTTATTTTTTTGCGGTCGCGGGTAGCTGAAAGTTCTGTACCGGTCGTTCCGCGGGTTTTGCAGGCAGGTTGTAAAAAATAGGGGACGACTGTCAGAAGTATCGGGGAATTCCTATATTTACCTGTACATAATCAAGATGCACCTATGGCTTCATTAAACCCGGTTACGGGAGTATTGGGCAATGCCAGGGCATCGCACCTGCTGCGGCGTACGGTTTTCGGCTATAATATGGCCACACGCCAGCAGTTTGCAAATCTTACGGCTTCCGATGCCGTAGACCTGCTTTTCCAGGTGCCGCCTGCCGTTACTCCCCCGCTTGAGCCCCTGTCATCACCGCTTGTTACATGGATCGGAGGTACCCCGCTCTCCGAAGGCTTCGAACTACAGCAGTACCTGCTGCACTGGTGGACGGCGCAGCTGAAAAATTCGGGTGCGAATATCCATGAACGTCTTGTTTTTTACCTGCATACCCATTTCCCGACCATTATAGAACGGGTACCCAGGGTCGATTCGGTGTACTACCAGCTGGCCCTGTACCGCTATTACACCACGGGCAGCTTCAAAGATCTTACGCGGGCCGTGGTCATCGATAACGCCATGCTTTCGAACCTCGACGGCAAATACAATGTGTCCGGGGCCCCGCAGGAAAATTTTGCGCGTGAATTTTTCGAGCTGTTTACCGTAGGTAAGGGTGCACCTGCCGGGCCGGGCAATTACACTACCTTTACCGAACAGGACGTGCAGAGCGCCACGGCCCTGCTTACCGGCTGGACCACCGACGAGACCGCTTACGCTACGCTCGACCCCGTTACGGGCCTGCCCTGCGGAAAGCTGAGAGGCAATGGTACCACGGTACAACAGCATACCCCGGGCAGCAAGAACTTCAGCGCATCGTTCCAGAATACGGTCATCACCAGTGCCGATAACTCCGTCACTTCGGTACAGAACGAGCTCACACAGTTCATCGATATGGTGTTCGGCCAGGACCATACCGCACAGTACATCATCCGCAGATTGTATCGTTTCTTTGTATACTATAACATAACAACCGAAGTCGAGAACGACATCATCATTCCCCTGGCACAACAGTTCAAAAATTCGGGATACCTGCTTATGCCGGCCCTCAAAACGCTGCTCTGCAGTGAACATTTCTTCGACCAGGACGATGCCGTGCCGCAGAACGACGTATACGGTTCCCTCATCAAATCGCCGCTCGAAGTGGTGCTGAACGCACTGAACACCTTCGATATCCCGCTGCCCGACGAAGCTACGGACAATGCCACCTTTCACGATGCCCTGGACGCCATACACGCCTCACTCAGCCGCCAGGGGATGGATATGTTCCAGCCCTACGATGTGGCCGGTTACGAGGCCTATTACCAGTTCCCGATGTTCAACCGCTGCTGGATCACGCCCAATTACCTGGCCGAACGCTACAAATTTTTCGAGCTGCTGCTGGGCGACAGTATTCCCGGCGTCAATTTCAATTTTGTGCACTGGGTTAAGGTAAATATCAGCAATCCCGGAGACCCCGATATACTGCTCGACGAGCTTATGGAGCTCATGTTCCCCGTTATGCCGGATGCGGCCCGCCGGGCTTTCTTCCGGGATGATGTGTTTCTCGATACACTCAGTCCTGCCACCTGGCAGACCGAATGGAACGACTATGTAAACAACGGTATCGACACTTCGGTGCGTGTACCGCTCGAACGCCTCTTTATCGCCATGACGCAGAGCCCCGAATACCAGATCATTTAAAAACACCCCAAGGATGAAGAGAAGAGATTTTTTACGTACCACATCGGCTGCATCGGCAGGCCCGCTTCTACTGGGCGGAGTACCTGTATTTGCGAACCCGGTGAACAACCTGCTCACGGCCTGGGCAGCGTCTTCGCTCAACGACCGCGTGCTGGTGATCGTACAGCTGCACGGGGGGAACGATGGCCTTAATACGGTCATTCCGGTCAACAATTACGGCATGTACTATAATGTACGCCCCAATATTGCCATTCCGCAGAACGGGGCCCGCAAATACATTACGCTCGATAACTCGCTCGAAGACGCGCGCAAGGTGGGCCTGCATACCGATATGACAGGCGCCAAGGCCCTGTACGACCAGGGAAAGATGGCCCTGGTACAGAATGTGTCCTACGAGAACCTGAACGCTTCGCACTTCCGCAGTCGCGATATCTGGTTCATGGGTGGCAATTACGACGATTACCTGGCTTCGGGCTGGATGGGCCGCTACCTTGACTACTACTACCCGAATTACCCGGCCAATTATCCCAATCCCGATATGCCCGACCCCCTGGCCCTGGAGATCGGTTCCGGCCTTTCGCTGGCCTTTCACAAGGGCAATGGTATTCCCGTATCGCTGGGGATACAGGACCCGGTGGCCTTTTACAATCTCATCAACAGTGTGGGCACCGATCCGCTCTATAATTTCCCCGATAACTATGCGGGTGACGAATTACGATACATCGCCGAAATGGAACAGCAGGGCAATGTATATGCCCAGCGCCTCCGCGATACCTACCTGGCGGGAAGCAATTCTTCGGTAGTTTACCCGGAAATTTACCCGCACCTGGCCCCGCAGGGCTCGCTCCGCAATCACCTGGCCCCCCAGCTTAAGATCGTGTCCCGCCTGCTTAGCGGAGGCAGCCGTACCAAGATATTCCTCTGCCGTATAGGCGGATTCGATACACATGCCAACCAGGTATTGGAAAACGATACAACCATGGGTTCGCATGCGGCACTGCTGTATCATATTTCATCGGCCGTGCAGGCTTTCCACAACGACCTGCAGCAGCTCGGGCTGGGCGACCGTGTGGTTACGGCCACTATTTCGGAGTTCGGGCGACGTATCGCCTCCAATGCCAGCTACGGTACCGATCACGGCGACGCGGCCCCGCTCTTCGTGTTCGGCAACTGTGTAAAAGGAGGCGTGTTCGGCACCAATCCTTCGGCTGCCGACCTGCAGGGTGGTAACCTGCCGATGCAGATCGACTACCGCCAGGTGATGACCGCCCTGGTGATGGACTGGCTGGGCGCCGACGTATCGGCCATGCAGCACGTGGCCTTTACGGAATGGGTAGATTCCCGCCTGGACATCATAGACTGTAAATGGGTGGGCAGCGAAGAAGCGCAGAAAGACAGCCCCGGCATATCGGTGAGCCCTAATCCCTCTTCGGGAGCGGCATTGGTCCGCTATAAGCTCACGGAAAGTGATAACTATACGTTTACAGTATATTCCGAAGGAGGTACGGCCCTTATACAGCGTTCATTGGGTTACCAGACCCCGGGTAACAAAACGCTCGATATCGATGCCTCGTCCTGGGCCCCGGGCCTGTACTACCTGGTCATACAGGGATCGGCCCGGCGCAACCGTGCCATGACCAAATTTGTGGTAGTTCGTTAAACGTAACAGGTATTATTCTTTCTGTTCCTTTTCATAATCGAGGCCTACGACCTCGTACAGCTCTTTTTCATTCAGCTTGAACAGGGCCGGCCGTGCAAAACTACCCGCAACCCGGAAACTGCCGGCTACCATCAGGCCTTTATCGGCCGTGGCCCGGAAATTACCGATAGTAAAGGGATTTTCGCTGCTGCCGAAATATTTGCGTGCTTTCAGGCTTCCCCCTTCGTCCAGGAGTGAAAAGCATACACGTCCGTTCTGGGTATTGTAGGCATAAGCGATATAGTTGGTGTTAGCAATTACGATCTTGCCGAAACGGAAGTCCGAGTCGGGTGCGGCATCGTCGATCAGCGCCCCGCCCATATTGTCGGTAAGGTCTACCACGCCCGGGGCCGGGGCAAAGGAAGGTACCAGGTACGACTGCCCGAATGAAAAGCGGGCAATGGCGGCATTGCCGTTCTCCATGGCATACATGGCCGAAGTTCCCGAATTGTAGTTGCTGCCGTTGTAGACCGCGTCCTGTGCCGAAGCGCTGAAGGTAAGGAAAGAAAAGCTGTAGTTATAGAAACAGTTGGCCACGTATCTGCCGTTCCAGGTGGCCGTGTAAAAGGGATAGCGTTTGCCGGTACCATTCAGGTGCGCCACGATCTGCGTTTCGGTGTCCTGGTATACATTTACGTTCTGTGTCCAGATCACCTGTCCGTCCGGGGTAATGCGCGACAACTGCGAGCGGTAATTGACCCGGTCGTAGCTCAGGAGCAGCATGCTGCCCTCCTCGGCCTCTGAAAATGCCAGGGGATAGAGCAGTGCGCCGAAATCCACGGAAGATATGGCAGAGCAGGAGTTTTCGTCTACACGTATAACGCGCGTAAACAGGCCTGTTTCGTCCATGGCGCCCACGTAATAGGCCCCGTTTATAAAAAGCAGGGACCCCAGCGGATCGTGTGAGCCGTTGGTGATAACGGCTGCGGCCATCTGCCTGCCGTCGGCTGCGGTACGTACCAGGTGGATGGTCTTGTTGTTCAGTTCCGACAGGATTAAGGCCCCGCCGTCGCCGGTCTCGCGGATATCGAGCACGCGGTAGCTGTTTGCAGAGGCCTGGTCGTCGTATACCTTGAAGTAACCCGGTTCCATGTCCTTGGGCAGCTTGTCTTTGCGGCATGCGGCCAGCAGGCAGAGGAAGCTAAACAAAAAGAAGTATATGTGTTTTTTCATACGCACGCTTTTTAGTATATTAATCGATCGCCCTTAACTAAAGGAATTTGGGTATCCCGGCACATTTGCCACCGATCGGGAACATAACTGTGAGGTAGAGCTCGAGGTTCAGTATACGGTATTTATCCTGTACGTCCAGGTTACCCGAAGCGCTGCCATTGTCGAAACGATGCAGGTCCGAAGTAGGCTGCAGTATGGAATAGCGGCCGTTGGCACCCAGCAGGAACATGGTCTTGCCGGCATAGAAGCTGAGCCCGGCACCGCCTATGGCACTCAGGTGAAACCGGTTGTAGCTGCCCTGTTCATCGGTAGCGGGACTTTGTTCCTGCATATCCGAAGGCAGGGCCGAAGACTGCATCTGCGAGCGGTTACGCGCCTGTACCGAATGTATAAAGGCCGGGGACACACCCGCCTGTATAAAGGGCGATACACGACGCGCCAGGATATCGTAGCGGAACATCACCGGAACTTCAAAGTAATTGAGTCTTTTATAATAGGTGCGGTCCAGGGTCACCGAAGAGCCGCTTTGTGCGTCCGTCCAGGCATAGTTATTGGTATACGAAAGGCGGTACTGGTAAAAAAGGCCTTCCAGCGTAAGGGTAAGGTGATTGGTTATACCGTAGCTCAGCGCTACACCGCCGCCGTAACCCATGTTCTTCATGAACTTGTCGTAGATCTTGGCCTCGCCGCCGTGCTTGGAGCTTACACCGGGCGCAAAGACAGAATAACGCTGACTGATGAGCGGATTGGTAAAATTAACGCCGCCTTTCAGCCCGATCATAAACAGGTTCTTACGTTCGTAGCGTTGCGCGGAAGAGCTTACCGTCAGCAGGGTGAAGAGGGAAAAAAACAGTAAAAGGTTTCTTGTTTTCATCCTGACTCAAATATGCGCAAATTTTCGCACAGAGTCAAGATACAGGTGTTATTAATTTGGCCTGTTTCAGCCACCGGGTGAAGTAGAGAAATAAGAGCTTTTGATTAATATAATGGCATAAAAATATTTATTTTTAAACTTTTAATAGTATATTCGGCGCCCGTAAAACAGTCAATTTTTTTGCTTAAAATATGAAAAAGCTCTTCATTGCCGCCGTTTTCCTTTTTCCTGTTTGTGTTGTTGCACAGCAGGTTGAGCTAATACGCGCGACGAATTTTGACTATGGTATTTTTGATAAAGAACTGAAGAATACCGGTGACTTTATATGGGCAAATGATGATAAAATTTATTTCGCCAGGGCCGGGGAAAGCAAAAAACTGTACTATTTCGGTCAGCTCGATGTAAAAACCATGGTGATAAAAGCATTGACCGCCCCGTCTGTCATGGCATACGAGCCCTACAGGTTGTACCAGTTCAGAGATCTGAGTGGTGGAAACCCAGGTGAAAGTATACTGGTTCGCGCACCTTACAAAAGCGATCTTGCCAGTCGGTTTGGTTTTATGAGCGTGGAAGATGGTGTATTAAAACTGACCGATACCTGGCTGGACGGGTTGGGAGAAGGTCCCTACTGCTCGGAGAACAGGGAACATATGTATATAATTGAGCGCAGGCCCGAAGACAGTCAGATGAAGTACAGGATCGTGTATTATACAGCACCGTATGGTATGGATGAACCACAAACATATAGCTTCAGTCTTAAGGACGATGAAAACGTTTCTCCTTTTTTGGTTAAAGCGGTGGTATCAGGCAGCGGAAAGCTGGCCGTTCTTGTAAAAAATGTCCGAAGGTCTCAAAGCCTCATTCTTTGTAATGGAATACGACCCCTTTACCCAGGATGAAGAGGCACAGCTTCCGGTGAAAGCGCTGAAATTTGAAGGTGTAGACCGCACGAGCGATCCGGATATCACTTTTGTTAATGATACCGATTACGTGGTCACCAGTATAGGTACTACGGAAGACAATGTAAAAAAGCGCCTGTTCTTTTCTTCACGTATGGGAAGCGAAGAAGAAATAGTATCAAAAACAGAACCTCTTGAATTGCTGGAGAACAGAACGATTTACCCGGTACTGAAGAGCAGTTGCCGCCTGGGCGAAAAGCTCCTGCAGGTTATTCAATTCGGGTATTACGTGGGCGCAAATAGTACGAACGGAAGTTTGTGTGTACAGATGGTAGATAAGGATGGGAATCATAAACCCCTGTATTACAGCTACCGGGACCTGGGTGATGTATTTGCCCGGTCATACGCATATGTGTACGGGAACCGTTGCTACCTCTTTTTCTCGGCACCTGCGGGAGAGCAGCCCCTGGGACTGAAAGAAGTTGATCGGTATGAACACATACGCTATGTCATCAAATGTATGGTGATCAGCGAAGAAGGCATGGAGGGAATTATAGAGTTTCCCGAAATGCCGGGTATGCTGATAATGGCAGACAAATGCGTAGCAAAAGGCAATCGTGTACTCTGCTTCGTACGTGATCTCAACAAGACACTTGTTACAGGACCTGGTAAGCCCGGGATGGGATATATAGAGTTCCGGATCGCAGATTAATTATGTATCTGTCTACAGGAAGATAGTGTCTTAATGAATATGTAATTTCTGCTTCAGTTCGGCGCTCAGTATGGCCCTGGGCACAATTACACTGATAGTGTTCAGGGCAAAATACGGCTCGGAGACATATACGTAACCGTCGAATTTCGAGGATTTATCGCCCCAGGAATTCTTTACGATAAAAAAGTTCTTACCCTGGTCGCTTACGCCGGTGCCTGTAATGTGCATCAGGTGGTCGTCCTGTGTCACCAGGCTTTCGAAGAGCTGCTGGCGGTATTCCTGTGTCACCTGTTTTTCCTTCATGTCAGGATCGGGGTTTTTACGGTCGGCAATGGAATCGGCCGGGGCAAAGGCGTAGCCGCTTTTCGATACCCATCCGGCATTGCTCACGTCAGCGTCCCACATTACGGTATAGCCCTTATCTACCGCCGTTTTCGTGATGCTGATAAGCTCGTTCAGCGGTATATTGTAAAAGCTGCCATTGCTGTGGTTATCGGGCACTTCCAGTACAAAAGAGGTATAGAACGGGTGGTGCGAGAAGGAGGTAATGCTTACATAATCGTTCGGGTTATAACGTACCACCTCGCGGGCAAAGCTCTGTGCATTGTATTCCTTTCCTTCATAGCTGAAGGTGGCCGGCACTGCGCCCATGTATTTGTCCATAATGGCATTGAATCCCGCTTCCCAGCCGGTGGCGAGAGGGCGTTTTTTCAGCAGGGTATCCAGGTAGGCCTGCAGTTCGGGGGCCATTTTCGAATGATCGAAGGACTTTTTGCCCGGGTTCATGCCGCTGTAGGCCGATTCAGGCATCAGTCCGTACACCGAGGCGGCATACAGTACATCATGCCCCAGTCCGCCCTCGCTGAAACGCGCATCGCCCTGACGCAGCAGGTAATTGCGGGCTTTTACCAGGTAAATGTTACGTACGGTGAACATCTCCGAAAGGTCGGGTTGTGCCATACCGGCAAGCATGCACTGACTTTCAATGAGCGATGTGGTGGCAAAACACCAGCAGGTGCCCGTATTGCCCTGGTTCTTTACCGGGCTGGCCGCGTTGTTTTTAACGATACGTACATCGCCATAGGCATTTTGCAGGCTTTTTTGTGCCGTAACGGAAAACACCGTTGCGAAAAGCACAACACTCAGGAAGATCGCTCTCATTTTTCTGGTTTTTGCGAATGTAAAGATACGTAAATGGTACATCCGCGAAAGAAAAGTCCCGCTTTTTGGATGAACAGGGGTTGCGGAGCGATGAATGGAGGTAAAAAGAGTCATGACCGTGAGAAAAATACCCGGCGGGAAACATCTGCCCCAAAAACGGGCTGGAACTAAAGCGCGTTAACTTGGTATATACCAAGATTTTTTCCGGGCTTAGGGCCGAACTTTGTCACAAAAAAGATGAATACACAATGGCCCGATACGGGGGAATATCCCTTTAAAGCCCGTTATTTTGAAACAGGCGGAGCCCGCCTGCATTATATCGACGAAGGGGAGGGTGAGTCCCTGCTTTTTGTGCACGGTACGCCTTCCTGGAGTTTCGACTTCCGGCATGTGATCAGGGAGCTTCGCAATGCCTACCGTTGTATCGCTGTCGATCATATCGGGTTCGGACGGTCGGACAAACCCCGTGACTACGACTATTCTGTACAGAATCACAGCGCTACCCTCGAAAAGTTCATTCTTGACAAAGACCTGCGCGGTCTTACCCTGGTACTGCACGATTTCGGCGGTCCCATCGGTTTCCATGCCGCGCTGAAGCACCCGGAGCGTATAAAGCGCATCGTGATACTGAACTCCTGGCTCTGGAGCAGCCGTAACGATGAAGCCTACCGGAAAATGAGCAAGGTACTTCGCAGTCCCCTGCTGCCCTTCCTGTACCGGTATTTTAATTTTTCGGCCCGTTTTGCTTTACCCGCGTCCTTCGGCGAAAAGAAGATCTCTCCGCGTATCTTAAAACAATACACGGGTGCCTTTACCCGCCGCAGTCAGCGCGAAGGTACCCTGGCTTTTGCACGCGGCCTGCTGAACGACCAGGACTGGTTTGAATGGCTCTGGCAGCAACGGGAGGTCTTGTCCGGGAAACCGCTGCTTTTTGTATGGGGTATAAAAGACCCGGTGACCGGTACGCAGTACCTGCAGAAATTCCTGGACGGCTTTCCCGGGGCCGGGGTACTGAAAATAGCCTCCGCCGGGCATTTCCCGCAGGAAGAGGAGCCGGAAGCTGTGAGCAGGGGTATCCGGGAGTTCATGGAGAAATACTGAACCCCTGATTTATGAGTATACTAAATTAATTGCCCGGCTTTTCCAGCAAAGGGGAAGGGCCATATTTTTACAGTAAAGATCATACAGGGATGTCTGGTTTTTGTGTATGTATTGCTATGGTTGTCGCCAAAGGAGATCATGCATCCAGAACGATATGTTATTTTATTTTAACTATTTAAAATGGATTTCATACTAAAATACTATTAGTTTTGGATGTTAACCCAATCTTTATACCTATGAAAAAAATCTTTTATGTGGCAGTATGTACTATGCTGGCCTTGTCTTGCAACAAAGAGGTAAACACGCTCTTAAAGGTAAAAGATATGCAACCCGCTCAGGTTGTTGAAATCTACGATGAGACAACGAACAAATGTTACAGGTTCACGTTTGAAGGTCTTTTCACCGATAGTACGACGTATACGTATGAAGTGACCGAGAGGCCCGAAGATATGCAAGACCAGGTTATTGCATTTATGCGCCCGGAAGATTACCAGATACTGTCCGGAATATCGGAAGAAACGAAGACGATAAAGTTCCTGCACGCGGCATACATGATACATCCGGACAACCCGGGAGCGCCTGTGTATATTGCACCGGGGGACACGAAGAAGATCGTCTGTACCTGTAAAGGAACGGGTATAGAGGGTGAAGAGGGTGGCTGTTTTGTAAGCGTGATGGTTCAAGGGGTGAAGGTAAACATCAAATGCGAGAAAATAGGTTGCAAGAAAAAGTGTAAGCAAACGCATGAAAATGTTCCCGATGAACTGGTTTCAGGAAGTGCCATTTTCTACGTAAAGTGATCAGGCATGAAAAAGAATTTCGTATATCTCTTCGGAATGGCCTGTCTTTTCAATCTTTCCGGGTGTGACAAATCCGAGACGCAAAAAGTGGGAAACGGCTCTGTCGCAAAAGACGAGACTATGTCGGCCGTACTTTTGAAATATGATGCGGAAACGCTCTGTTATATGCAGGTAACACAGTCGGAGGGTGATGCCACGATCAAATGGAAACTGCAATCTATCAACACGGAAGACGCGCCAGCGAATGTTATGGTGCTTGACGATAATGTGCAGATCGTGGAAGTGAATGAGATCGCCACTGTAACGCTCGACCCCGCCGCGTCGTATTATTTCGTTCCGGCGGAAAGTCCTGCAAATCCGGTGAAACTGGCTGCAGGCGTTGGGAATATCACCGTGAAATGCAACTGCATCCTAAAGACGGATCCTAACGCAAAATGTTCGGAAAATTCCTCGACAAACGAAGATGTTGGAACAATAACCTGTGTTGCCGATGAATGGTGCCTTGAGTGTAAACCGCAGGTTGATGACGATAAAAAGAAAATCATATCTTCGAGTGCCGGATTGCTGATTAAAGCCAATAGCATCTATGTTTACCCGCTGTAAGATATTGCTATTCTTATGTCTGTTTATCCCCTTTGCCCGGGGACAACAGGCTTCCATATCGTACGGTAATGAAGGATTACTCCTGGAAGAGCGTATTCCTTCCGGTAAACCGTTGTCCCTTCTGTTTTTTCATTACGACGGCTGTCCGGGTTGTGTGCAAATGGAGAAGACCACGCTGAAAGATACGGCGGTGATCTCCTTTATCAACGAACATTTCAATGCGTATTCCATCAATACCCTTTCTAAAAAGGGCAGAGCGATCAAGGAATATTATAAGGCCGGACCTCAGCCGGTTTTTATTTTCATTGATGCAAATAAGGAAGAGGTGCATCGGGTTTGTGGTATCTTTCCACCGGCCGTTTTTATCGAACACATGAAAACGGCCTTGTCACCGGGAAACACCTTGAAGGCACGAACCGAACTACTGCTTCAGAAAGCAACAGATTATCGTTTCCTTGAGCGCTATGTGCGCGACCTGCATGTGGCTTATACACTAAGAGACAGCCTTCACGTGATACAAAAAGCTTTTGATGCTTTCCCCGGAAGTATGTACGCAGACTCCTTTTTTACACGTTTTTTTATGGACTTTGCAGTTTATGAACAAAGGGATGTACTCAACTTCGATGCGAAGCCCTATCAGTTCTTCTTGAATAACCCGGCACCTTTATACAAGGATTTCGACAGTTCGCGTGTAGCTTACGTTATGTGCCAGATTGCACATGAAGCTTTACAGAGGGCAGAGGACAGCCTTGATGAAAAGGGATATCTCGCCGCTATGTCGGTTATTAAGCGGTTCTGGCGGGATAATGTGTATATGGTATTGGATGAGGATGGGGATGCGGTGGGCTCGGTATTCAGCTATTATGCGCCCTTGCAGACCGAAAGGGATTTCCAGCTATTCTTCAGGAAGGACACGGCGGCCTATAACAAGCTCGAAGCTGAATTTTTTGAGAAAATTAAAAACGATTACCAGGCCCTGTACTTATGTTCCGCGATCATGAAGATAGACGGCAATACAGACAAGCGGGAAAGCCTGGAACGCAGGCTGAAATATGCGACACGGGCCCTGACCCTGCATCAAACCTCGCAGATATACGCTTTAAAAAGTGCATACGAGTATCTTTTAGGCGATATGGAGGCGGCGCGGCAGTCTTTCGCAAAGATCCGGAAAAAGGCCATGAAACATGTTTCTATAGAAAAAGCCGTCTACGAACAGCTCCTGCCGAAGCTGGGCAGTAAGAAACAGAACTAACCCGGACGATATTGCCGGAAACAAAAAAAGCCGACACCACTGTCGACTTTTCTTTCTTTTCGCTCCCCCTTCAGGACTTGAACCTGAGACCCCCTGATTAACAGTCAGGTGCTCTAACCAGCTGAGCTAAGGAGGAAAATTATGTTCCGATCTTTTTTGAAAAATTCGGAGTGCAAAAATACAAAGCGTTTTGAAATAAGCAATATCTTTGACGAAAATTTTTTGAAAAAATGAGCAAAAGCCTTTTGGTCATCGGTACGGTGGCTTTCGATAACCTGGAAACTCCTTTCGGGAAAGAAGATATGGTAGTGGGCGGAGCAGCCACATACGCATCCCTGGCAGCTTCCTACTTCCGCAACAACACAAAGATCGTATCGGTGGTGGGCGAAGACTTTCCCCAGTCTTTCCTCGACACTTTCCGCAGCAAAGGCATTGATATTGAAGGTATACAGATCAAAAAAGGCGAAAGGTCATTCTTCTGGGCCGGCAGGTATCATATGGACATGAACACCCGCGATACCCTCGATACCCAGCTCAATGTACTGGCCACCTTCGACCCGGTGGTGCCCCCCTCTTACCAGAATGCCGATTACCTGCTGCTGGGTAACCTGATGCCCAAACTGCAGAAACGTGTGCTGGAACAGATGCAGACCCGCCCCAAGCTGGTGGTGATGGATACCATGAACTTCTGGATGGAGACCGCCTGGGACGACCTGATCGATATGCTGGGCCGCATCGACGTGCTCACCATCAATGACGAGGAGGCGCGCATCCTGAGCAAGGAGTACAGCCTGGTAAAGGCCGCCAAGAAGATCATGGCCATGGGCCCGAAATACCTCATCATCAAAAAAGGAGAGAACGGCGCCCTGCTTTTCCATAAGAACGAAGTGTTCTACGCGCCCGCCCTGCCCCTGGAAGAGGTGTTCGACCCCACGGGTGCAGGCGACAGCTTTGCCGGCGGATTCATCGGCTACCTGGCCAAAACGGATAACATCAGCTTCGGGAATATGAAGCGCGCTATTATCTACGGTTCGGCCCTGGCTTCCTTTACCGTGGAAAAATTCGGTACCCGCCGCCTGCTCGAGATCAGCGATGCCGAAGTGGAAGAGCGCCTGCAGGACTTTGTAGACCTGGTGCAGTTCGACATCATCCTGGAAGAGAACAACGCATAACCCGGCCCCGGCCGTAAGCATACAAGGGTCTTCGCCACCGCGGAGGCCCTTTTTTTGTACGTTAACCTTTTTATAAAATCAAGAGCGTCTTTTCCTTAGTCCCTTTCTTTACGCTATCTTTGCGGCATGATTTCAGTTTCAGGTTTAGCCGTAGGCTTCTCAGGCAATTATTTATTCGAAGATATTTCATTTCTGATCAACCGTACCGACAAGATCGGTCTCACCGGCCGTAACGGTGCGGGGAAATCTACGCTTATGAAGATCCTGGGCGGCGCACAGCGGGCCGACGAAGGTACCGTTTCCGTGCCCCGCGAATGCCGCATCGGTTACCTGCCCCAGGACCTGAAATCAGACAGTAAGGAAACCATACTGAACGAGACCCGCAAAGCCTTTGCCGAAGTGCTGCAGCTGCGTGCCGACCTGGACCGGATACAGCACGATGTGGCCACCCGCACCGATTACGAAAGCGATGGCTACATGAAACTGCTGGAACAGCTGCACGAGAAGGAAGAACGCTTCGGTATGCTGGGTGGTTACGAGATCGACGAAAAAACTGAAAAAGTACTGTTCGGCCTGGGCTTCAGCCGTGCCGACCTCGATAAGCCCTATTCCGCCTTCAGCGGGGGCTGGCAGATGCGTGTGGAACTGGCCAAGATACTGCTGCAGCAGCCCGACCTGCTCATGCTCGACGAACCTACGAACCACCTGGACATCGACTCCATCCTCTGGCTCGAGGATTTCCTGGTAGATTACCCCGGCGCCGTGATGATGGTTAGTCACGACCGTACGTTCCTTGACAAGATCACCAACCGTACGCTCGAAATTTCGAACGGCGGACTGCAGGACTACAAGGCCAATTATTCAAAATACCTGGTGCTGCGCGCCGAACGCCGCGAACAGCTGGCCAGCGCCTATAAGAACCAGCAGACCCAGATCGCCCAGATCGAACGCAACGTGGAACGCTTCCGCGCCAAGGCCAGCAAGGCCGCTTTTGCGCAGAGCCTTATCAAGAAGCTGGACAAGATCGAGCGTATCGAAATGGAGGATGAGGACAACAGTGCGATCCGCTTCAATTTCCCCAAGGCCCCGCATTCCGGTAAGGTGGTGATCACAGGTGAAGGCATCCGCAAGGATTATGGCGATAAAAAAGTGATCAGGGGCTTCGATTTCAGCATCGACCGTGGCGACCGTATCGCTTTTGTAGGGAAGAACGGCATGGGTAAGACCACCCTGGCCCGTATCATTGCCCGGGATATGGACAAGTACGAAGGTAAGCTGGAAGAAGGTTACAATGTACTGCTCGGCTATTTTGCCCAGCACCAGACCAAGGTCCTCAACGGCGACAATACCCTGCTGAAGGAAATGGAAGACGCCACCGCCCACAGCGATATGTTCACCCGCGTACGTGCCCTGCTGGGCGCATTCCTGTTCACGGGTAAGGACGTGGATAAAAAGATCAAGGTACTTTCCGGGGGAGAACGGGCCCGCCTGGCCATGTGTAAAATGCTTACGGAACCCCTGAATTTCCTGGTGCTCGATGAACCTACGAACCACCTGGACATCCGTTCCAAGGAGGTATTGAAAAATGCCCTCATGAACTTCGAAGGCAGCTTCGTGGTGGTGAGTCACGACCGCGATTTCCTGCAGGGCCTTACCAATAAAGTGTTCGAATTTACCGAGGACGGTATCAGGAGCTACCTTGGTGATATCAATGAATACCTGGAGCGCAAAAAAGTAGAGAGTTTCCGGGAGATCGAAAAAAGCGATGATAAGCCCAAAGCTCCGGCCCCGGCGCCGGTAGCGGAAGTGCGCGCGCAGCCTGCGGACAATAAAAGGTCGAAGCAGGTACAGAACGCTATCCGTAAGTCAGAAGAGCAGATCGGACGTCTCGAAGCCGAAATTGCGGCTATAGAAGCTGAACTTGCAAAGCCGGAGAACGCGGCCAATGTGGATGTATATACTAAATACAGTTCGTTAAAAGGTCAGCTGGATACCGAAGTACAGAAATGGGAGCAGCTGCTGAGTGAGGCCGAAGGCTGATTTGTATACTAAAATGATACAGGCGTAGCCCTGAAGGTGCTGTCTCCTTCCCTGTACAGCACATTGTCCTTATCTGTACGGAATTGCAGCATATCATCCCTGCCGATGTATACACCGGGTTTGCCGCTGCTTCTCATCCGGAAGTCGGTACGGTTTTCATCGGGTCTGGGATCCCCGGGACGGGGCACATGCAGACTGTCGTTCCATACATCACCCTCTTCCTCTTTGTCCAGACGGGCCCGGAAATCGCCGGCCCGGTAAACGGACATGACCGTATCAATGACGGGCCCGGCATACAATATATAGAGCGCCTCATGCATAGGATGGTTCAGGTACCATTTCCCCAGTACTTTCCCGAAGCCGGGGCGGAGACCTTCCAGGTTCCGGCGGTGTTTTTCAGAAAGAGAACCGTATACAACCAGGTATACTTCGGGATCCGTGCCGGGTTCGAAGGGGGGCCTGAAATTTACAGTGGCCCAGGGTAGTTCCGGGTGATCCGGGTATACAGAAGGAACATGGAAATCGATCCTGAGATGGCCATCTTCCGACGCAGCATCGGGATAATGGTCACGGGCAATATCTTCCAGGATGGCGGGAGATTGTTTTTCAGGCAGTTCGATCATCAGTATGCCGGGCTGCTGAAAGATCACCCGGTATTCAGGCCTGCGCCCGCAGGCGCCCGAGAGGAGTAACAAGAGCAGGAGCAGAGAGCGTTTTATGTGTTGCATGATTTAAATATAGCATTTTTATTTTTAGGTGGAGAAGTATATACGTTTTAAAGCGGAAGAATCCTGAGAAGCCGAAAATTACAGTTGTGTCCAAAATTTAGGATTTCGTATTGTCCGATGCGAGATTTTTTGTACATGCATGTAATGTCTACAGGTGATTATCAATAAAATTGTGTATTGCATTTACCGGGAGCACATAGCCCATGGCATGCAGAATGGCCATGCCGTTGTTGAACATATCGTACTTTACGCCCCTGTAGTCCACTTCTGCCGCAGTGCGGTGGTGTGCGGGCACTAATCCGCGGGTCATGCTAAAATCATTTCTTATGCTCGTCGATAAAGGCCTGCACCTGGTTCAGCGGCAGTACATAGCCTACCTCTCCCGGCTGCAGAACGATGTTCAGTCTGGCGCATTCACCTGCATGTATGATCGCCCGGTTGTTGTTGAACGTATCGTACTTGATACCGTTATGCACCACATCGGCGGCGGTACGGTGATGCGGGGGTACCTGCGCATTGGTCATGAACAGCAGATCAAAGTGTGTGCCGTTGTGGGTTGCCCAGTGGTGGTCGTGGAAGAACCAGAAAAGACTTCCGGCGGTATTGCCCTGGGTAGGGCGGCCGTGCATGGGTCTTGCATCCACCAGCATGGCATTGTCATCGTCTCCCTGCTGCACCGCAATTCCGGCCGCTTTGGCCGCTAAGCAGAACATATCGCGCAGCGTGGCGCAATCACCCGTATGTTCCAGGAAACCCCGGTACCCGGAAGATTGGTAGCCGTTATATACGAACGGAAAATGATTTATCCGCGTAAAGATCTGGCCTACAGCAGTGGCCTGGTTACCGGAGAGATTGGCCAGTACGGAAGGCGGAATGAGACCTTTACCGACATGCTGCGAGGGATCGAAGCCCTTGCCATAGGCGTCATTGACACTTACATTATTGTTTGTACCGTGTTCCAGTTGTTGCAACAGATTGTGGGGATCTTTGCCGATGGCCTGGGCCACCCCTTCCACCGTTTCCCAGTCTGGTTCTTCTTCCTGCGGATCTTCTATGTGGTTATTCTGCTGCGGCTGTTTTTTCTGACTTTGTTTGTAATAGTAGTAACCCAGCAGGGTACCGGCCCCGATCACCACCGTAGTCGTAGTGCCCACGGGATGTTCCTTGGCCAGGTTTATAAGACTCTGCAGCCATTCGGGCACGCGTTGTACGGTATGGCCGCTTTCGGCGTGTTGCAGGGGGGCATTACTCAGCACGCCGCTACCGGAAGCCGCTTTTTCGCCCATGGTATCGGCCTCTTTCTCCAGGAAAAGGTCTGTGTTCAGGGGCACATTGCTCTTGAGCTGGGTAGTTGCTTTTACACGCCCCTGCTTTTGCTGTACTACATGCCAGGCTTCGTGCGGCAGGTGTTTGTCCTGTCCGGGCGCCAGGTGTATATCGCTGCCCTGTGCATAGGCATGGGCCTGGATTTGTGCGGGTTTTGAAGAGTTCCGGTGCACCTTCACATCGTCCATCGAAAAGCCCGAAAGGTTCTCGATGCCGGCCTTCAGTCCGTCGGGAAGGCCAGCCTGATGAGCCGTGGTCCCGGCTTGTGCAACAGGTTGTTTCTTATCGTCCTGTTTGCGCAAAACGGCTTTACCCGCAGGTTTACTTACTTGTTTCTGCATTGCGTTAATGGGTTAAAACGGGAGAATGCCGATGGCTGCATTCCAGAGTGGAAGATACACACAAATTGTGAGTTGCAAAAATTTCAGGAGGATCAGTGAGCTTTTTCCTTACCGGGCGCAACAGGAAAGGAAGCATTAGAACAGCATTTTTTTCAGCGGATCCGGTTTAAAACATACCCATAGCCTGCATCTCCCACCTTAGGCGATAAATCATCATCCAGGATAAAGAGCAAATTCTCATCGATCTTCCAGAAAGACCTGTATTCTTCCGGTGCACCCGTTGTAAGCCTGTAGACAATATGCGCCGTATCTATCGCGGTGCCCTGAACAATTTCGACATTGCCTGTATTGGATACCCTGTCTTCACTCTTACCTACGTATATGCGCGACATGGCATACGTGACGGGTAAGTTCGTCTGACCGTTCCCATAGAGTACTATGGCAAACTTCAGCCGTTCGCAGTCACTGCAGGGGATCCGGCTTTCATAAACTCCCAGGACGGGATCGCCGTTTTCATTGGTTTCAGGATACCACTGGGGAGGAGCAGGCTCTTTCCTGCACGATACGGTGGCAAGCACGATCGCAAGAAGTATGAGAACCGCGCAGAGAGACTTTCCAGGAGCGCCGTGCAGCCACGGAACAGTAAAACGGGCATTTGTTATATACTTCATTTCCAGGCGGTTTTTCCTGTATAAAACGGAAAAACAAGAAAAGTATTGCAGTCACAGCAAGTTTTCAGCATTAATTTTTGCGCGTAATTATCTTTTAATCAGTACGATAATCATTTTATACCTTCTCTGATCGGTTTCCCGCAGAGGTTCCAGGTTTGAGATATCCCCCGGGATGTTGTGGAAATAATGCCCTCACAGAGAACGGGAGGTTTATCGGAAAGGGGAGGGAGTACTTCTTTGCCGTCTTTGCTGTACAACCCGTATTTTTTGTGGCGGCCCCGGCCCCTGGCTACCGTAAAAAAGCCGGGAAGGTGTTCGTCGATGTACGTGTAGCGCAACGGAAGTACTATTTCACCCTCTGTGCTGACGATGCCGTATTTGCGTCTTTTTACGATATGGTGGTGCCTGCTGTCTGCACAGGGACTGGTATAGGTATGACGTTTTACGACGGTTATGCCCCCGGTGGTTTTTAGTATATACATTCTCCGGTTTGCGTATATGCGTACCAGGGTATCCCCTATGCGTGTATGCATTTTCCTGCAGAACGGAGTGCGGATATTCCCGTCGCGACCGATAAGTGCCTGCTCCCCGTTTTTCTTTACAAGCGTATATCCTGCCCCGAAATCTTCACAAAGATCGTATATGCATGGGATCACTATACGTCCTTCGGTATCTATATAGCCCCATTTACCATCCTGCTGAACAGCGGCCCTTCCTTCATGAAAAGCAGCTACGCTCTGGTATACGGGAGGAATAACGATACGGCCCGCAGTATCAGCATAACCGCAGGCGCTATCTGTGCAGAAGGCAATACGTCCTTCCGATACGGGTTCGGCGTGTCGCATCTCCCAGGGCATTTCCGGCAGAGGGTCCGGGTGAACGGCGCGCGCAAGTCCGGTAAATAAAGGTCCCGGGATATCTGTATAGGGGATGATACCCGGTACACCGGGCCGGACATGACGGCCGGGAATATCGTTGTACACAGGCGCCAGTATTTCCCTGCCTGAACAGTGCAGCAGGCCTGTCTTCCCGTCCTTTTGCACCACCGCAAAACCACCGCTGAAGCCGCAGGCCTGTTCGTATATGGCGGGTATCACTTCTTGCCCGCTGCTGTCAACAAAGCCGTAGCCATCTTTCCGGCGTACCCTGGCCAGTCCGTCGCTGAAAGGCTGGATATCATAGTATATAGGTGCACAGAGTACGTTCCCGTAAACGTCCATGAGCCCTGCCATCCCGTTTGATTCATATACTAAAAAATGATCGCGGCTGTGACCGCCTGCTTCAAAACGGGGCACAGGCGGGAACCTGTGACTGGATGCAGCCAGTGGTCGCAGCGATTCAAATTCCACACCGGTGTCTATATTCTTTCCATCCCGGAACAGGCGGTACCCGCGGGCGTTCTGCACGATAAAGCTGCCGTCGAGTATATCAATGTGCCGGTATTCCATGGGAACGACCAGGCGTCCCTGCCTGTCAATGATACCATGGTTATCCGCATTCCGGGCATGAGGCCGGAACACATAAAAGTAATTTCCCTGGGGGAGGCCCTGGAACCGGACACTGTCTGTACTCCGTTCCCGTCCCTGCTGATCGAGAAGCAGGGTGGCCGTCTCTCCCCCGTCATTGGTCTTCTGTGCAATGAATGTAGTATCCCCGGCGTAGGAGATAAAGGTATAACGGGCGGGTATGCGCTCCCTTCCGCTTGTGTCTGTGATGCCGTAAAAGCCGTTCTTACGGAAAACGGCCAGACCATATGGGTTAAAAGGGGCTATATACTCGTAAGCGGGTGCCAGCACGATACGTGAACCTTGTTTTATGCCCCAGAGAATACCCTCCGGGTCCTGGAAGGGCCTGGCCTGGGCGTATGAAGTTGCTGCCCGCAATGTATACAAAAGGATACATGCAATAAGATATTTCATATCCCTGTATACACTGTTCCGACAGAAAGGTTCAGTCGTTATCGCGCGTTTTCTGTACCAGGAAGAAGACAAGGGCTCCGCCCGCGGCACAGAGCAGTACTCCACCGATGATCAGGAATGCCATTTTAGCAGAAATTAATGTCATAAGGTTCTACAAGGTCTTTGAAAAGGTGGTCCAGCACTTTCCCCGGGTCGCTGCACAGGCCGGGGTGCGGCCTCGAGGTCTGTATAACGGAGCTGCGTACCGCCGTAAGCCAGCGGAAGCGTGAAGCCTCATCTTCGCAGGCGATGGGCCCTCCGTCCCTGCTGCCATGTGCAATTTTTTCGAAGGAAGACAGGTTCTGTGCGATCTGCTCCAGGTCGGTCCCCGGTGCAAAGACCCGTATACGTTCCCTGTCCAGGAGGTAGCGCATGCGTATAAAGCGCAGGCTTTTGCAAAAGACGATCACGCCCGCATTCAGGAATTCCTCGCGCTCTACCCTCGGCACCACGCGTATTACGGCATATTCATATACGTGCTGCTGCATCCTGTGCTTCTTTTAAAAATATAGCGGAATTCATGAACCGGGTCTGCAAAAATTTCGTATATACATCACGAATCTCTGCCGGTGTCTGTGTGGTGTCTTCCCAGTGCAGCCAGTCATCGGGTAGTAATTGAACAATGCCGTCCAAAATTTCCGGGCTGAGCAGTTTGTGTGCGAGCGCATCGGCTTGGGCCAGGCCGGAAGCATTCGTACGGGGCAGGAGCACATGGTCTTTCACATACGTAAAAGGACTCATCGCGGCCTTGTGCCAGTCGCCCCAGGAATGATGAAAATACAGGGAAGCTCCCTGGTCGATCAGCCAGAGCTCTTTGTGCCAGATGAGCATATTGGTATTGCGGAAGGTACGGTCTATATTGGTCAGGAAGGCATCGAGCCACACAATGCGGGCTGCGAGCAGGGCATCCGCTTCTGTAACCACGGGGTCGAAGTTCACTGCGCCGGACAGAAAGTGAAGGCCCAGGTTCAGGCCTTCGCTGCTACGCAGCAGGTCCTGTATCTCTTCGTCCCCTTCGGTACGGCCGAAGGCTTCGTCGAGCTGTGCAAATACCAGCTCGGGCACCTTCAGGTCCAGGGCCCGGGCTATCTCCCCGCCGATAAACTCGGCAATGAGGGCTTTTACACCGTGACCGGCCCCCCGGAACTTAAGCACGTACTTAAAACCGTCGTCGGCTTCGGCTACGGCAGGCAGGGAACCGCCTTCGCGCAGGGGTGTTATGTAGCGCGTAACATGTACGCTGCGTATTTCAGGATTGAATGGCATCAGGCAAATATACGGATTCGTCTTTCACCGCCGGGGAAAATCACCTCACCTCGTCTCGTCTCGCCAATGGCGAGACGAGACGAGGTGAGACCTTTTGTATATACGTCAATATTTTCGTATATTATTTAATTACGCCCAGTTCCTTACCTACTTTGGTAAAGGCGGCCAGGGCCTTGTCCAGGTGCTCCTGGGTATGCGCGGCGGAGAGCTGCACACGGATACGGGCCTGTCCCTTGGCCACCACGGGATAGAAGAACCCGATCACGTATATGCCTTCCTGCAGCAGCTTGTCGGCCATTACCTGCGACAGGCGGGCATCGTACAGCATTACGGGTACAATGGCCGAAGCGCCGTCCTTGATATCGAAACCGGCCTCGCGGATGCCTTTTTTAAAGTACTGTACGTTCCATTCCAGCTTGTCGCGCAGTTCCGTGGTGGACGAAAGCAGGTCGAACACCTCTATAGACGCACCCACGATGGAAGGAGCCAGGGAATTGCTGAACAGGTAGGGACGTGAACGCTGGCGCAGCAGCTCAATGATCTCTTTACGCCCGGTGGTATAGCCGCCCATAGCGCCGCCCAGGGCCTTGCCCAGGGTCCCGGTGATAATGTCCACCCGTCCCATCACATTGCAGAGCTCGGGAACACCGCGCCCTGTTTTGCCGATGAAACCGGCACTGTGACACTCGTCGGTCATTACCAGGGCATCGTATTTATCGGCCAGGTCGCAGATCTTATCGAGCTGGGCCACGAAACCGTCCATGGAGAAAACACCGTCCGTAACGATCAGCTTAAAGCGGTGCCCGGCGGCCTGTGCTTCCTGCAGGCGGGCTTCCAGCTCGGCCATATCGTTGTTTTTATAGCGGTAACGCGCGGCTTTGCACAGGCGCACCCCGTCTATGATGGAGGCATGGTTCAGCTCATCCGAGATGATGCAGTCGGCCTCGTTCAGCAGGGGCTCGAACACACCGCCATTGGCATCAAAAGCTGCGGCATACAGGATGGTATCTTCTGTGCCGTAAAATTCAGCAATCTTCCGTTCCAGCGTTTTGTGAATATCCTGCGTACCACAGATAAAACGTACACTGCTCATCCCGAACCCGTGCGTATCCAGCGCTTTTTTAGCCGCTTCGATCACCCGCGGGTGCGAGGACAGCCCCAGGTAGTTATTGGCACAGAAATTCAGCACGGTAGTCCCGTTCACCATAATTTCGGCCCCCTGCGGCGAGGTAATGATGCGTTCGCGTTTGTAAAGCCCGGCATCCTCAATGCCCTTCAGTTCGGCCTCCAGGTGTTGTTTTATTGCATTATAAGCCATAATTTCATTAGAATAATGGAGCAAAGCTATACATTTTTTTCTCGCCTAAGGCGAGACCGCTGCAGTCCCGTACGTAACAGGCCGGAGTACGGCTTTTATCCCCCGCGGAACTTTGTACCTTTAGGGTGTATTACGCATTATGAAACTATTTTTCCTGTTCTGTCTTCTGTTCCCGGCCGCTACGGTCTTACTCCCGGCACAGTCTTTTTCGGGTCCGCGCGGCGTGCAGACCGAGATCGTTATAAAAGCCACACCCGGCCAGGTCTGGGAAAAACTGGCCGGTTTCAGCGGCTATGCATCCTGGCATACGTATTTAACGGGGGTTGAGGGCACGGTAAAAAAGGGCCGTATGCTCAGATTTTACCTGCGCAAACCCGGCAACCGCAAAAAGAACTATTTCAGGGCGAAGCTGCTTACGATGGACACAGACCGCGAACTGGCCTGGGGCGGGAGCTTTATGCCCTTTATCGGGGCCCGGCACTATTTTATCCTGCAACCGATAGATGCAGAGCATACCCGCCTGGTGCAGGGCGAATACTGGAAAGGCTGGGCCGGCAGGTCCATGGGAAAAAAGATCTACGAAGAAACTTTTTTCAATTTCAATGAAATGAACGAAAAGCTGAAACGGGTGCTGGAGGGGGATTAAAACAGCCGCGTCTGCGGATCGATAAATCCGTACCCAGGTGCCATCTTCACGAAAGCCCGCGGTACAAACGAGCTCATCATATTTGGATGAAACGGCCGGGTAAGTTTTAACGGCGATGAGGACTTTGGTAAGAGGCATAAGGTGGTAATTTTCATTAAAGATATCAAATGTGCTTTACTCTGTACTGAAAACCCGGTAATTTTTCGATGGCCTCGGCCAGGTGCTTCCGGTGACACTGGCAGATGTCTGCCTCGAAACAGGTAAGAGCGATACGTTTTTTCTCCGTGAGCAACTCCAGTATCTTTGATTGCGTTTCTTTTGTGTGGGGCAGGTTATCCCGGCGATACAGCGCAAAAAGCTTGTCATAATCGGTCTGCGTGGTCAGTGCCTGGCGTTTATCAGACTGTATGCCTACTTCCGGGAAATGGACATATTCAATACCGATACTGTTGCAGAATTTTTTAAGCAGGGTCTTGCTAAAGCCATATTTCATGCTGAGCGGATTGTTACGTACATCCACCAGTACTTTTACATCATTCTTCAGCAGCCTGAGCAGGTATTGTTCCAGGGATATGCCTTCGTAACCTATGGTAAACAGGATGGTTTGTGTGGCTTTGGGCCTGGAATCCTCTACTTTCTGTAATTCCTGTGCGTTCAGGACCTGATGGGCCACCTCGCTTTTTATGGCGTAAAAAGGGAAGTTCACATAGGTATGTTTCATCAGGCCGCGGGCGTCCATGGTGCCGTAGTTCGCTTTGATCTGCGTCAGCAGTAACCGGTCTTCCGGCTTTAACAGGGAAATATAGTTGCCGGGGTCTTTTTTGGTAAAATTTTTGTCGTCCTCCGCAAGCAGGCCTTTTTTAGTCATAGCATACAGGTCTGCATTGGCTGAGTAGGAATAACAACCGAAACGGTAAGGGATAAATTCATATTCGGGTTTGGCCTGGCGCTGACTCAGCAGGAACAGTAATTTTTGAAGCCGTATTTTATCCAGTTGTCCGTCAAACAGTTGCAATAGAGATAAAAGTATTTTACGACGGTAGAACATAGAACAAAGATAGAATTTTTGTCCCCTTCCTGTGCAAAATTCAAGAACCTCTGTCCGATGAAAGTTTCTCCAATGCTTCCTTACAATTATGTCATACCCGCGGTGTAAAGTGCCGGAAATTCATTTTCCGGCGGAAGCGGAACCCGGCGCGTTCATATACCTGTATGGCGCGTGCATTCACTTCGGCCACGTGCAGGTAGGGTACCTGTCCGGCTTTCAGGACCTGTTCCGTGCAATGGGCCAGCAGCTGCCCGGCATAACCCTTTCCGGTATGCGCGGGGTGGGTGACCACGGCGCTCACCTCCGTAAACCCGGGCATGATCATACGTTCGCCGCATACGGCCAGGAGTTCGCCGTTTTCGTATATGCCGTAATAGTTGCCCAGCAGCCGTGTCTTTTCCCGGAAATAGCCCGGCAGTCCCGTCGTTACCAGGCGGAACAGGTCTCCGGCATGCTCGTCGCGCAGTTCGGTGATCCCGGCGCTTATTTCCTGCTGTACGGGCACGGAGTATACCATCTGGTCGCAGATCAGGTCGCGCTGCACGAACTTTGCCGGATCGAAGCGGGGTTCTTCGCCTACCATAAAAAAGGAGTCGCAGAGCCTGGCGTAGCGTTCCATGGCGGCACTGCTGTCGTCCCCCTCACGAAAGGCCCCGAAGGGACAGTAACCGGGATGATAGAATACGGCGCCTTCTTCGGGCAGGGCAAATGCGGCCTGTGTTCTTTCGAGGGAGTACCACACGGGGTTATCCAGCTTCCATTCGTCGGTGCGTATCAGCATAAGATAAACGTAGCTGTTTTCTGCCGCATAGGGAAGGAATTTAGACGAGCCGTTAATCCAGGGCGTCTTTAGGGGGAGAAAATGCGATGACCGTACCGGCTTGCCCTATATGTTCATGCAGATCCTGGCAGCGCTCAAAAAGAAAATGTTTCGCGCAGCAGGGTACGGAAACATTTCCTGTAAATCAACAGATATCCGCTTAACGGACTAAAGATCATCTTAAAAGGCTTACTTCTCGGCCTCTTTTTTCATATCGGCCAGGCCTTTGTCGAAATCGTCGGCGATCATGCTCTTGAACATCAGTCCGAAATAGCCGCCCAGGGCTTTCATGAACACATTGCCCTGTTTCACGTCCGAGTCCATGTACCAGGTCACCTTGGTACCGCTGCCTTCGGGCGCAAAATTAAATCCACCCGTGGCGATGCCGTTTTCCATAAAGTCCATCTCGGTAATAAGCGATTTGTTTTCCTCGTAGCCTTTAATGGTCATTTTGCCATTGCCCATTTTTTCGCTGGTCCAGGCATAACCGGCACCCAGTCCCATCTGCGGACCGAAATACGTGATGTTCATGTTGGGGTCCATCTTGTGCCAGGGCGACCAGGAAGGCCAGTTCCTCATATCGGCTGCGAGCGGGAATACCTTTTCCACCGGGGCATTCACCGAGGCCGAACGTTCCACATGCACCTTGCCCGGGATAAACAGGCCTGCGATAAATACGACTGCGATAAATACGAACAGCCAGATGAGAATTTTGCGGAGAGTTTTCATATTTTATAAGGTTTTTGTCGGCTGAAAGATACAATTTTTGGGCTATCTGTGAAAAAAAGCGGTACTTTGTAACATTTTCCTGATTTCCTGCGTCCTAAATACAGGTCTGACAAACAAAACATGACTGCGAAAGAATATAACATATGCGTGGATACCCATGCCGACGCGGTTTACCGCTTCATCCTGAAGAATATCAGGGACCAGGAGGCCGCCAAGGACATTGTGCAGGACACATTTGAAAAAATGTGGGTGCGCCATGAGGATATCAGCTTCGAGAAATCGAAATCGTATCTTTTTACGGCCGCTTACCGCACGCTCATTGATTATACGCGCAAACGCAAATACGTGATGCCCGAGGAAGCCGCTCCCAAGCAGAGCCTGTACCACGAACAGCAGTACAGCGACGTGAAGGAAGTGGTGGACGCCGCGCTGAACACCTTGCCGGAGGCCCAGAAAGCCGTGATTACCCTCCGCGACCTGGAAGGGTATTCCTACGAGGACATCGGCGAGATCACCGGGCTGAGCGAAAGCCAGGTGAAGGTATATATCTACCGCGGCAGAATGGCTATCAAAGAATATATTTCAAAACTCGATATTGTACTGTAACCATGATCAGCAGGGAAAATTACATATTATGGTTTATCGACTATGCCGATAATAAGCTCTCAGAGAACGAGAAGGGCGTTCTGCGTGCATTCCTCGTACAGAACGGCGATCTGCAGGACGAGTTCCTGGATTTCCTGGAAGCTTCGAAAATAAAGATCGAAGCCGATCCTTTTGTACTGGACACTGCTTCGCTGCATAAGGCCGAAACGGTGCTGAGCGCTGAACAACCTGCGGATATCCGTTCCCTGTTCGAATATTCCGAAGGTACACTGGGTTTTGAAGAGACACTGGCCCTGGAAGCCCAGCTGGCCGGCAGTCCCGGTCTGCAGAAGGAGCTCCGCCTGCTGGAAGCTGCCCGCGTACGCCCGGACAACGAGGTGTTCCCCGCTAAAAGATCGCTGAAGAAAAGCGGCCTGCGCATCGGTTTCTTTGCCGGGTCCTTTAAATACATTTCCGGTGCCGCCGCCGCGGCCATGGTATTCTGGCTGGGATATTCGCTGCAGCGCAGCAATACCCCTACGGTGGTCATCCAGTCGCAGCCGGGTACCGAATGGGTACAGAAGGTATCTGCACTGATCGAGGCCCGTTCCGAGGAAAAAGCCCTGGCCCTGCTGGAAGAGCAATGGGACCGTCTGCCCAAGGACATGCCCGTGGCCGAACGTATCGTATACGTGCAGAGTGCCGCCGGTCAGGAAGTACGCGATGCAGTATCGGGTAATACTTCCCTGGCCTCGCTGGAAGAAAAAATAGAGCTTCCCGTTCCGGAGCTCAGTACACAGGCCCCCTCGCTGCTGGTGGAAAAACCGCAGATGCAGATGGCCTCGGTAATGCAGAACCCCAATGCGGAAGGCACCCGCTTCTCGCCGGTGAAGCCCCTGCAGAACGAAGCGCCTTTTGACCTGCAACTGGCAAACAGCGGCAGAAAGAAACCCCGTTTTATTGATGTTTTAAGCACTATTGTTACCTTAGGCGGTGTTTTGGATAAAAAAGATACCCGTATGGTTACTGAGAAACCCGATAAAGAAGGTAAACAAAAAGTATATTTCTATTCCAAGGCAGTAGAGGCGGAATTCGCCGTTAAATAAATAATTGCCATTGGTATGCTGAAAAAAGCAAATGCATTTTTACTGGTCCTTTGCCTGCTGGGCTCACTGGGCACTCTCTCCGCACAGAGAGATACCATAAAGCTGCGCGTGGGCGAGACCCGCTTCCTGATCCTGAACCCGGCCCGTCCGGCCAGCCCGGACCCCAAAGCGCCCTACCGCTGGAACAACCTGGTATGGGTGGGGATAGACGTGGGCCTGTGTGGCTGGATAGCCATGCCCGGCGGATATGCACAGCCCCAGGGTGCCTACGGGTTTATGGAAACCAGCATACCGCGCTCCTGGCGGGTAGGCCTCAATATCTGGGAGGCTAAATTCCGGCTGAACCGCAAACGTACCGTGAATATTATGACGGGTATGGGCATCGACTGGTACAATTACAGCTTCGAACGCAAGATCATCCTGCGCGAGACCGATGACCTGGGCCCGCTGAATCCCGGCGACCCGATCCTTACCGACGTGAACACCGGTACCAAAAATATACTGCGCAGCCGCCTGCAGGCCTCCTATGTAACTCTGCCGGTCATGTTCAATTTCCGTACACGCCGTACCTGGGAGCATAAAAAACAGGTGAACGTTACCATCGGCGCCGTAGGCAGCGTACGTATAGGCAGTAATGCGCGCCATGTATATACGCAGGACGGCGACCGTATCCGTGAGCTGCGCCGCGACGATTTCCTGCTGCGCCGCTTCCGGGTGGATGCAGAGCTGCGCGTGCGCTGGTACCTGATCAGTGCCTACGGACGGGTGGGCCTTACCGAATCTTTCCGTAACGGGCCTTCGCTGTTCCCATGGACAGCCGGTCTGCACCTGCAGATATTTTAGATCTTTTATTTCCCCGAAACCTTTTTCAGGAAGGGCAGCAGGGCCGGCATCAGGCCTTTGTTGAGCGGCATATAGGGATCGCCGTAGGTACGTATATTCTTGGGCCCGTCTTCCGGCGCGGTTTTCAGCACATGGTTCATCTGGTCAATGGTGATCAGCTCTGCCGAAGGCCGGGCGGCTTTGAGACGTTCTCCTTCCGAAACGGCCACCTGTATATCTGTATTTCCCTGTACGATAAGCACCGGGCATTGCAGCTTAGCGATCTCCTGCCAGGGTTTTACGGCGAACCAGCTGCGCAGGTAGGGCTGTACCGAAGGCCGGAAGAGGGATTGCAGATTGTCGGACACCTTGGGCACGCTTTCCCCGGCATTGATGGTACGGATGATCATTTCGGCCTCCTCGCGAATCTTCAGGGGCTGGGTGCGGAGCTGGGTAATGAGCAGGGAATCGGCCGAACGGCCCGGTCCGCAGAGCGATATAAAGCCGTCTACGCTGTCTGTGAGCGCGGTCACCAGCGATACGGTAGAACCTTCGCTGTGCCCGATGAGCACGATCTTTTCAAAATTCCCGTCCTTGCGCTGTCCCCGGATGATCTGTCCCAGGTCGTTGCAATACAGCGGGAAGGTCAGTTCCGTTTCATTGGTAAATGCGTATACGCTTTCGCCGATGCCTCTTTTATCATAGCGGAGCACCGCATAGCCGTTCATCACCAGGGAATCTGACAGCATTTTGTAGGAGTTTGCGTATACAAATACGCCCGAATTACCGTTGCGGTCGGTGGGGCCGCTGCCCGGCACAATGATGCACAGGGTATTTGTCTTGCCTTCGCGCGGAACGGCCAGTGTGCCGAACAGGCGTCCCTGGCCGGTGGCCTGGCGCCAGTTGCGTTCCTTAATGGGTGATTTCTGGGAAAAAGCACTGCTGCAGAGCAGGATAAAGGCAAAAAGTGAAATACGTATATGCATCATGTAACGGTTTAATGTATTTAAAAGGATAACATGTCGTCGAGCTCGTCGGCGGTCTTATCCAGGTATTTCTTGATCGGGGTGTCGCGCAGGGGGATATGTACGGGAATGTCCATAATGATGGGAATTTTCCCTTTCATCTTCAGGTTGTAGGGGAAACCCACAATGGCCTTCTGGTCTATCTTCAGCTCCAGGTCTATCTCCTGGTCCACCGGGATATTCAGTTTCAGGTCTACCGGCAGTTCGTCGTTCAGTGTAAAACGTACCGGGATGGCACTTTTGAAGCGCAGCGGATCGGTAAAGGATATCTTCAGCTTCTGGTCCAGCGGTATATCGGCTTTGATCTTCATTTTGGGGCCGCCCTTCTTACTCCAGAGCCAGGTAAACTTCTGGTTCACGGGAATTACGGTATTGGCCTGCACTTCCACCGGGTCGGGCAGGGTAATACTGGTGTCCACTTCCACGGTCTCGTCAATGTTCAGCGAAACGGGCACGGTCATTTTATCGTTCACGTCCACCATCATGCGTACGGGAATCTTATCGCGTATCAGCATGTCAATGTCCACGGGCACAGGTTCGGTAATGCTGATCTCGGTCTCCACATCGATGGTATCGCGCACCTGCACCAGGTGATCGATGCTCTGTTCGCCCAGTTCGCGCAGGAAGCCCGAGGCATTTGTCAGTCGTTTTTCGGCCTTGGCCTTTACCATAAGCAGTACGCCGATGGTACCCAGGTTCAGCAAAAGCAGGGCAATGACGGCAATGGTGGTTCCTTTTTTATTCATGGGTGTTTTTCGTACAGGTTTTTCAGGTTATTTCCAGTATTCCTTGGTTTGTTTACGGTGGTATATGTTAAAGAGCCAGCCGCCTTTTACAGAGAACATGCCATTGAATTTCCAGCGGTTGTCGATCTCCTGTGTATCGTAATTGAAACCTCTGTAGCTTTTTACGAGAGCCTGGTTCAGTTCCAGCCCGGCAAAAAAGGTAATGGTGCGTTTGTTGTTGATGTACTGGTAGCCGGCGAACTGCGAGAGCATGAAGCCTCCGCTCAGGCGGTCATAGCCTTTTTTATAGTCCCCGGTAAGAGGCCATACATTGTTGCCGCGGACCTCGGTACGTATCTTGTGCTGGATGTATCCCAGGCCGAAGGTCACATAAAAACCGCTGTTCATATTGGGCTTACCTACGGGGAACAGTCTTCCGAAGAGGGCCGAAAAAGAAAACCCGCGGAAGAAACGGTTCATGTCGCCGAACTCGCCGTTCTGTGCGATCAGTCCGCCTTCGGAGGTAAGCAGGTTCTGCAGGTGACCCGGCTCACGGATGATATTCCCGTTGTAAAAGCAGCCTTCAGCGCCGAACATCCACTGCGAGGCGGTTTTGGTAAGCACACTGCCGCCCACGGTATAAAAAAAGCCGGTACGGTCCATCAGTTCGCCCATAGGCAATATAAAGGCCGCCTGGGGACGGATCATGGTAATGGCCACACTGGTATCGCGCACGTTGGAGGTGCGGGTGCGTTTGCTGGTCTGGGCCTGTGCACTGAAGACCAGGGCCGTAAAAAGCAAGATGACGGATAGTTTTTTCATATTCCTTTACGTGAACAAAGTAAAGATTAATTTTTCTTTTTTTAGCCTACAATTCAGCCGCTTTGTCGGAAGTGCAGGCGCCGGGGACATAAACGGACGCGGCCGAACTTAATTTTACGCTCTCCTCAATAATTTACTACCTTCGCATTCAAATTTCAGCAAAATACATGAAAAGTATCCAGATGGTTGACCTGAAAGGTCAGTATGCACATATACAGAGCAAGATCGACGAGGCCGTGCTGGAAGTGGTCCGTACGGCTGCTTTTATTAACGGGCCCGATGTAAAGGAACTGGCCTCTGAGCTTTCGCAGTACCTGGGCGGCACGCAGGTAATTCCCTGTGCCAATGGTACCGATGCCCTGCAGATAGCCATGATGGCGCTGGACCTGCAGCCCGGCGACGAAGTGATCACCCCGGCCTTTACCTATGCAGCCACCTGCGAGGTGATCGCCCTGCTGAAGCTCACCCCCGTGTTCGTAGACAGCGATCCCGATACCTTCAATATGGACGTGGCTAAAATAGAAGCGGCCATCAGTCCCAGAACAAAGGCCATTGTGCCCGTGCACCTCTATGGTCAGTGTGCCGACATGGAAAGGATACTCGACATTGCAAAACGTCATAACCTGTACGTGATCGAAGATACGGCCCAGGCCATCGGCGCGGAATATACCTTCAGCGACGGACGTAAGGCCAAAGCCGGGACCATGGGCACCATCGGCTGTACCTCGTTCTTCCCCAGCAAAAACCTGGGTTGCTACGGCGACGGCGGAGCCATCTTCTGCAACGACGAAAAACTGGGCGCAGAGCTGCGTTCCATCGCGAACCACGGCCAGAGCCGCCTGTACTACCACGATGTAGTGGGCGTGAACTCCCGCCTGGACACCATACAGGCCGCCGTACTGCGTGTGAAGCTGCCCCTGCTCGACGGTTACAGCGCCAGCCGTAATAAGGCCGCTGCGTATTATGACCGGGCCTTTGCCACCAGCCCGAAGATAAAAACACCGTTCCGCGCAGCGTATTCAACGCATGTGTTCCACCAGTATACGATCACGCTGGACGCTTCGCTGGACCGCGACGGACTGGAAAATTTCCTGAAGGAAAAAGGCGTGCCCAGCAAAGTGTATTACCCGGTGCCGCAGCATTTCCAGAAAGCCTATAACCTGCGCGGTTACAAGGACGGCGATCTGCCCGTGGCCGAAAGCCTGAGCAAGCATGTAATTTCATTGCCTATGCATACCGAGCTGGATGAAGAACAGCTGAAATTCATCACGGACGCGGTACTCGAATACGTAAACAGATAATGGAAAAAGAATATTTCGCACACGAATCTTCGTATATCGATGAAGGATGTATCATCGGTAAAGGCACAAAGATCTGGCATTTTTCGCATGTGATGCCGGGCTGCGAACTGGGCGAGAACTGCAATATCGGCCAGAACGTGGTGATATCTCCCGGGGTAAAACTGGGCAACAATGTAAAAATTCAGAATAACGTGAGCGTTTACACGGGCGTGATCTGCGAAGACGATGTTTTCCTGGGTCCCAGCATGGTGTTCACGAATGTGATCAACCCCCGCAGCGCTGTGAACCGCAAGAACGAATACAAGACCACCCTGGTAAAAAAAGGCGCTTCTATCGGGGCCAATGCCACGGTGGTATGCGGTATTACCATCGGCGAATACGGCTTTATCGGGGCCGGTTCGGTGGTTACGAAAGACGTACGGCCCTATGAGCTGATCTATGGCAACCCGGCACGGCACGGGGGCTATATGAGCGAACACGGGCAGAAGCTGCAGTTCGGTGCAGACAACGAGGCGGTATGCTCTGAGAGCGGCCTGCGTTACCGGATCGAGAACGGAATGGTAAGTAAAATAACGGAATGAGTACGAAGATAAAATTTGCCGTGATCGGCCAGGGACATATCGGGAAACGCCATGCCGAAATGGTCCGCCGCAACCCCGATTGCGAGCTGGTGGCCGTATGCGATGTGCGCCCGAAAGAAGAAACGGGATGCAGCGAGATCAGTGAACCGTACTTTACGGACGCGGAAGAAATGCTGAACAGCGGGCTGGAATTTGATGTGGTGAACATCTGTACGCCCAACGGACTGCATGCCAGGCATAGTGTGGCCGCGCTGAACTCGGGACGCCATATCGTGGTGGAAAAGCCCATGGGACTTACCCGCGCCGAATGCGAAGAGGTGATCTATACCGCCCTGAACCGGCACAGGCAGGTGTTTGCCGTGATGCAGAACCGTTTCAGTCCGCCGGCACGCTGGCTCAAAAGCGTGATCGAAAGCGGGGTGCTGGGCAAGGTGTACATGGTGCAGATAAACTGTTACTGGAACCGCGATACGCGTTACTACAAGCCCGGCGGCTGGAAAGGAACAGCCGACCTGGACGGCGGAACCCTGTTTACCCAGTTCAGTCACTTTATCGATATCATGTACTGGCTGTTCGGCGATATCAAGAACATACAGGGCCGTTTTGCCGATTTTGCACATAAAGACCTTACGGCCTTTGAAGACAGCGGCTGTGTGAACTTCGACTTTGTGAACGGCGGCATGGGCTGCCTGAATTACAGCACCGCGGTCTGGGATACCAATATGGAAAGCAGCCTCACCATCATAGCCGAAAAAGGCAGTGTAAAGGTAGGCGGTCAGTATATGGACAAGGTGGAATACTGTCATATCGGGAACTACAGCATGCCGGATATCGAAGAAACGGGGCCGGCCAACGATTACGGCGGCTACAAAGGCAGCGCCAACAACCACCACCACATCATACAGAACGTGGTGGACACGCTGAAAGGAGAGGGCAGCATCACCACCAATGCCCTCGAAGGTCTGAAGATCGTGGATATCATTGAGCGTATCTACGCATGCCGTCATACACCGAAAGGCTGACAGAAGGCACGCCAATAAATATACTAAATTTTTCTGAGGCATATACTAAAAGTGTATGCCTCTTTTTGTAAAGAGTGTGATCAGAATTTTTCTTTGACCTTTTTGCCTTTTTCGTCGTATTTAAACCATACGCCGGTCTTTTTGCCGTGCTCATAACTGCCTTTCAGCATGGGTCTGCCGTCGGGGTGGTAACCCAGCATCTCGCCGTGGTATTCGCCGTTCCCGTCTTTGGTCGCCTGCAACTGCAGCTGTCCGTTCTCATAGTAGACCGCGCAGGGCCCTTCGGAATGGCGGAGCGCATTAACGGAGTACGTTTCTTTCAGGTTCCCGTTGGGGTAGAACCATTGCTGTAAGCCCCGGCGATAACCGTAGTAATAGTTGGCAAGGGCTTTTTTGCTGCCGTCGGGGTAATACTCGGTCCATTCACCGTGCCGTTCGCCGTCGTGGTAATTGCCTTTCCGTTTCAGGTTCCCTTTTTCGTCGTAGAACTTCCAGGTGCCGTTCTCCTGGTTGTTGCGCAGGGTACCTTCGCGTTCCAGCCTGCCCTCTTTGTAATACTGCCACAGGCCGCTCTCCTTGCCGTTCTCATCATAAGACCCGCGGAAGTCGATATCGCCGTTTGCCTCGTATTCCGTATGGGCGCCGCTGCGTACATCATTGATAAAATGGGTCTCTGTCATCCTGTTGCCATTGCTGTACCAGCTGGTAAAGGTGCCGTTGCGTTTCCCCGCAGTATAGTTCCCGCTTTCCTGCGGAGTGCCATTGGGATAATAACGTTTAAAAGGCCCGTTCTGCTGCCCGTTCTCGTCCAGGGTAAAGCTGGCCTGGAGATTCCCGTTTTCGTAGAAATATTCGATCTGTCCCACGGGTTTACCGCAGATCTTAAAGCCTTTGCTCTTTATATTGCCGTCCTCATACAGCTCGGTAAAAGGCCGGGGCGTAGCGGGGCTGTATCTCTCAAACTTTACGGTGCGGCCGGCCACGAACAGGTTTTTGTTCTTACCGTCTACCTTTACCGAGGCCTTTTTCTCCAGTACCTTCAGGGTACATCTGCCTGCGGAGGCGGAAACTACTTCCACATACCCGATGGAGATCCAGCCGGTCATGATACCGCCGAAGAGCTTTTCCTCGAACTTCTTGTACAGGTCGCCCCGGTCACCGGCTTGGGGCATATCGCCCTCCAGGTCGCGGACCACGGGACGGGTATCCGAATTGTCGGCAAGTATGCCTTCGAAGAGCAGGTCGGGTTCCTTACATTTTTCTTCGGTCTGGGCCTGTGCCTGCGTAAACAGGACGAGGCAGGCACCTAAAAGGAGTGTGCGGGTATGCATGGCGTTGCAGGTTTTATTCAGCAAAGCAAAGAAAATCAGCTCAAAACACAAAAAAGAGAACGCGAAAGATCCGGATTCCTGCTAAAGCCGGAAGGCGCACTTACCGGTTATATAACAGGAACTTTATAGCACATTTTAAAAAGAGATATTAGATTTGCAGCTGATTTTCAAATTTTGACCAAAAGCGGAGATCCGCAGAAAGCATATATGAGTATATACGATCAGCTGACAGGTAAAGAAGCAAAACTGGCCGTGATCGGCCTTGGATATGTAGGCCTGCCTATTGCACTGGCCTTTGCCCGCAAAGTGAAAGTGATCGGGTTCGATATCAATGCCCGCCGTGTGGAGATGATGCGCCGGGGTATCGATCCCAGCAACGAGCTCGACAGCTCGGAATTTGAGAACTGCGACATTGAATTTACCGATTCGCTCGATGTGCTGAAGGAGGCCCGTTTTTTCGTGGTGGCCGTTCCCACGCCGATCGATTCGCATAACCTGCCCGACCTGACGCCCCTGCTCAAAGCCAGTGAAACGGTGGGTAAGGTGCTGAAGAAAGGCGATTACGTGGTGTTTGAGTCCACCGTATACCCCGGCTGTACCGAAGATGACTGCATCCCGGTGCTGGAGCGCATCAGCGGACTGAAATGGAAAGAGGACTTTTTTGTAGGGTATTCTCCCGAGCGTATCAACCCGGGCGACCGTGAACATACCCTGGCCCGTGTGATCAAAGTGGTAAGCGGCGATACGCCCGACGCGCTGGAGCAGATCGCAAAGACCTATGAACTGGTAGTGGATGCCGGTGTGCACCGTGCCGCAACCATCAAAACAGCCGAAGCCGCAAAAATTATTGAAAATACACAGCGCGACCTGAACATTGCCCTGATGAACGAACTTTCGGTGATCTTCAGCAAAATGGGCATCAATACCTATGACGTGCTCGAAGCCGCCGGCACCAAATGGAATTTCCTGCGCTTTACGCCGGGACTGGTAGGCGGACACTGTATCGGGGTAGATCCCTATTACCTTACGCACAAGAGTACCCAGCTGGGTTACCATGCCAAGGTGATCACCAGTGGCCGGGAGATCAACGACTATATGGGCGCGCATGTGGCCCGCCAGATCGTGAAGCGGCTCATTGCCAAGGACGTTTCCCTGAAATCGTCGCGCGTGCTGGTGATGGGTGTTACTTTCAAGGAGAATGTGACGGATATACGAAATTCAAAGGTGATCGACGTGATCCGGGAATTCGAAAGCTATGGCCTGAAGGTGGATGCCATCGATCCGCATGCCAATGCCGAGGAGTTCGAACACGAGTACCGGTGCAGGCTGGCCGCTGCGGCCGACGGGCGTTATGAAGCTGTGGTACTGGCCGTTTCGCATGAGGAATACAAAAATTTAGGAGAGAACGATTTCGCCGCACTGCTTTCGGAAAACGGCGTTTTTGCCGACCTGAAAGGTATGTACCGGGGCAGGTTCACCTTCGATTACTGGAGCTTATAATATGCAGGCTTATCGCAGAAATATTGTCATTACGGGCGGGGCGGGCTTTATCGGCTCGCATGTGGTACGCCTCTTCGTGAATACGTACCCAGATTACCGTATCATCAATTTCGATAAGCTTACCTATGCAGGCAATCCCGAGAACCTGCGCGATATAGAGAACTGCCCGAACTACGTTTTTATACAGGGCGATATCTGCGATGCCGCCGCCGTGCATGCTGTATTTGAGAAGTACGATCCAGACGGACTGATACACCTGGCCGCGGAAAGCCATGTGGACCGCAGTATCGAAGGGCCCGAAGCCTTTGTGCAGACCAATGTCCTGGGCACCTTTACCCTGCTGGAAGCCGCCCGCAAATACTGGAAAGACCGTAATGACGTGTGCTTTCACCATGTAAGTACCGACGAGGTATTCGGTTCCCTGGGTGAAGAAGGCTTTTTTACCGAAAGCACGCCATACGATCCGCAGAGTCCCTATTCGGCCAGCAAAGCCGCTTCGGATCATTTTGTAAGGGCCTATTTCAATACCTATAAGATCCCCGTGGTCATTACCAACTGCAGTAATAATTACGGTCCGAATCATTTTCCTGAAAAGCTTATCCCGCTGGCCATTACGCGTATACTGGAAAAGCAGCCGATACCCGTATACGGTAAGGGCGGAAATGTGCGCGACTGGCTGTATGCTCCCGACCATGCCCGGGCCATAGACCTGGTATTTCATAAGGGAAAACGCGGCGAAAGCTATAACGTGGGCGGGTTTAACGAATGGAGCAATATAGACCTGGTACGCCTGCTCTGCGATATTATGGACCGTAAGCTGGGCCGGGAGCCCGGTGAATCGCAGCAGCTGATCACCTTCGTGACGGACCGGCCGGGGCACGACCACCGCTATGCGATCGATGCGCGGCGTATTAAAGAAGAGCTGGGCTGGGAGCCTGCCGTAACCTTTGAGGAAGGCCTGGAGAGAACGGTAGACTGGTACCTGGCCAATACGGCCTGGACCGATCATGTACGCAACGGTTCCTACCGTGATTATATCCGCCGCCAGTACAAGGAAGAATAGGCGTTTTTATTTGTATTTATTTTTTTTCTCCTGTAAATCAGTCCAGTAATTATTCCCGGGATGCTTTTTGCTGCATTTCATCGCTTACTATTTTGCGGTGTGGATTTAATCGGTACATTTGCAAAGTCTACTATTTAAGTAGACTAATAAAAAGCAACTAAAAATTTCAGTATATGAGTTTACGGTTAGGAGATATAGCGCCTGATTTCAGGGCTGAGTCCACAGAGGGAGAGATTCGTTTTCATGAATACCTGGGTGATTCCTGGGGAGTACTTTTTTCGCATCCGGCAGATTTTACGCCGGTCTGCACCACCGAGCTGGGCCGTACGGCCAGGCTGAAGGGTGAGTTCGAAAAGCGCAATGTAAAGGCCCTGGCCCTGAGTGTGGACGATGTAGATTCGCACAAACGCTGGATACACGATATTAACGAGACCCAGCAGACGGAAGTGAACTTCCCGATCATTGCCGACAAGGACCGCACAGTGGCCGGACTGTACGACATGATCCACCCGAATGCTTCGGAAACATTTACCGTACGTTCCCTGTTTGTGATCGGCCCGGATAAAAAGGTAAAGCTGAGCATTACCTACCCGGCCAGCACCGGCCGCAATTTCGACGAGGTGCTGCGTGTGATCGACAGCCTGCAGCTCACCGCAGACTATAGTGTGGCCACGCCTGCCGACTGGAAGCAGGGTGAGGATGTGGTGGTGGCACCGTCCATTCCCACGGCCGATATCCCCGGCCGCTTCCCGAAGGGGTATACCGAGGTAAAGCCCTACCTGCGGCTTACGCCTCAACCGAACCTGTAATGTTGTTTCGCTGTATAAAAGGGGTTCTCCGTACGGGGGATCCCTTTTTTTCGTAGTGTGCTCTCCGTGAAATAGTCTTAATTTCCTTGCGGGTTCATAAATCTTGCATTACCTTTGTGCCGTAATTATCATTCCAGGTTTAGATCATGAATCTGCCGTCTTTTGAGTTTTTGCACGCCTCATTTATCCCGGGGCATCGTCACAAATGGACTGTTATTTTCCTTTCAAATAATAAAGCCTTTATCCATTGATCCCCCGTTTTTCTTTCACGGGGGAAGAAATCAGGCATTTACACGGCACCGTATTTCGTATACGGATGCTTTGCTACAGATCATTTTTTCAGAATCGCATTTAATCGTCAAGTTATCCGAAGATGAGTAAGAATAAAACGCATATCCCGGTCGGCCCTTTCCTCCTGGTATGGGGCTTCAGTTTTGCCTTGCTGGCCGGTTTCAGTCTGCTGGTAGCCATACATGCCATTTCGCAGGTCTGGCTCTTTATCCCCCTTGTGCTGCTGGGCCTGGTAGCGTTCGACACCTTCCAGAACAAGCATGCCATCCGCAAGAACTATCCCCTGGTGGGCCGTCTGCGTTACCTGTTCGAGTCGATACGTCCCGAGCTGCGCCAGTACTTTTTCGAGGGTGAGCTGGACGGCAAGCCGTTCAACCGGCGCCAGCGTTCCATTGTATACCAGCGCGCCAAAAACGAAAAACAGACCATTTCCTTTGGTATGCAGGACGACCCGAACCGCATCGGCTACGAATGGGCGGCACACTCCGTGTACCCGAAGCAGGCCGACTATACCAAATTCCGCGTAATGATCGGTAGCGCACAGTGTAAACAGCCTTACAATGCCAGTATTCTCAATATCGGGGCCATGAGTTACGGAGCCCTGAGCAAAACGGCCATTACCTCGCTGAACAAAGGCGCCAAGGAAGGCGGTTTTGCGCACAATACGGGCGAGGGTGGCATCAGTGATTACCACCTGCAGGGGGCCGACGTGATCTGGCAGATCGGTACGGGGTATTTCGGCTGCCGCCAGCCCGACGGCCGCTTCAGTGAGACGCTTTTTGCCGAACGCTCATCCATTCCGCAGGTAAAGATGATCGAGCTGAAACTTTCGCAGGGTGCCAAGCCCGGCCACGGTGGTCTGCTGCCGGCCGAGAAAAACACGCCGGAAATAGCCAAGATACGTAGCATAGAACCCTATACCACGGTGCATTCCCCTTCGGCCCACAGTGCTTTCAGCAATCCCGTGGAACTTATGTACTTTATCGGGAAGCTGCGCGAACTCTCGGGTGGCAAGCCCGTCGGTTTCAAGCTGTGCATCGGCCGCCGCTCTGAGTTTACCGATATCGTGGACGCCATGCGCAGCACAGGTATTTGCCCGGACTTTATCACGGTTGACGGTGCCGAAGGCGGTACCGGTGCCGCCCCGCTCGAATTCATCGACCACATGGGTATGGCCCTCAACGATGCCCTGGTATTCGTGAACAGAACGCTTCACGAGGCCGGCCTTCGTGACCAGGTACGCATCCTGGCCTCGGGTAAGGTGATCACCGCATTCGATATTGCCCGTACCCTGGCCCTGGGCGCCGATGTCTGCTACAGCGCCCGCGGTATGATGTTCTCACTGGGTTGTATCCAGGCCCTGAAATGCGACAGCGGTAAATGTCCCGTAGGTATCGCCACCCAGGAAAAAGCCCTGTACAAAGGGATCGACATTACCGATAAAAGCGTGCGGGTGGCCAATTTCCACAAGAATACCATGAAGGCCCTGGCCGACTTTATCGGGTCCTGCGGTTGTGAACATATTACAGACCTTCGCCCTGAAATGTTCTATAAGCGTACCCAGACAAACGAGAACCGCGATTTTGCCGAACTGTACGGCATCGGCGGAGACGTGTACCAGTCCCGCGAAAAGCCCTATGCCTTTGCGCACAATTAAAAAGAAGATACATATAGGTTACAGCAGCCTGTTCCGGGGAGGAGCAGGCTTTTTTATCCGTGACAAGCCGCGGACCGCCTATTTAATGGCAACGCCTATACTGAGACCGCCCCGGATATCATAGGGGATTACGCCCAGCGACCTGGTGCTGAAACGGTCCTGCGGGCTGCCCAGGGTATTCCACTGGTAATAATTATAGCCCGCACCTGCAAAAAGATTGATAGCGAACCAGTTGCCGAATATCCACTGGTAGCCGGCCACACCTCCCGCTGCGCCCATATGTATATAGGCTTTGTGACGGCTTACGGCCGCATTCTGGGTCACGGGGTCGTAGGAATCCTCATAGGTGGAAATAAGGCGGTAGAAGTGATACTGCAGGTAAGGGGCCACATAGAACCCCCGCAGGGCCTTTTTCCAGGGATAAAGACGAAATTCAAGGATGCCGCCGGCCGTCATGAAATTGGTGGGATAGATACGCCCGCTTACATCGGTATAGATACGGTTGCTACCAAAAAAACCATTGATGTTCACAGAGGCCATTGGTGAAAGGTACCGTTCGTAATCGAGGTTGCCGATCAGTACAAAGGCTGAGACCGGGTTCACCCGGATGGCATTTTTGCGCAGCTCTTTATCCCATTTAAAATCATACCGGGTCGAAATGGTGTCCTTGAGATTACGCAGCGGGGTCACCTTTTCCTTTGGTTTTTTACCGCGGGGCTTTTTTCCGCCGGTGGCGGACGTATCTGTCTGAGCCTGGACTGCTGTGTTCAGTGAACATATTAATAGCACCAATATCAGACAGATACGTTTTTGCATAAAGTTCTACAAGGAGGCGGTCGAAACGCCGTTGTTTATTTTTTTCACCAGGCCCTGCAGCACGTTACCCGGTCCGCTCTCGATAAATTCGGTGGCGCCGGCGCTGATCATATTCTGCACGGACTGAGTCCATTTTACGGGAGCCGTAAGCTGGTCTACAAGGTTTTTACGGATAATTTCCGGATTTGTTGCAGCCTGAGCCGTAGCATTCTGAAAAACAGGACATACCGGTTCGCTGAAGCGTGTCTGGTTAATGGCGGCCTCGAGTTCCACGCGGGCGGGTTCCATCAGGGGTGAGTGAAAGGCTCCGCCCACGGGCAGTACCAGCGCTCTTTTGGCTCCGGCGGCCTTCAGCAGCTCACAGGCGCGGTTCACCGCATCTACGGTACCCGAGATCACCAGCTGGCCGGGGCAGTTGTAATTGGCAGCCACCACCACATCGTCGGTAATGCTGCGGCAGATCTCTTCCACGCGGGCATCTTCCATGCCCAGTACGGCGGCCATGGTCGAAGGTGTGATCTCACAGGCTTTCTGCATAGCCATGGCGCGTTTGTATACCAGTTGCAGGGCGTCGGTAAATTCGAGACAGCCATTGGCCACCAGGGCCGAAAATTCGCCCAGGGAATGGCCGGCGGTCATACCGGCAGGACGGCGTTCGGCCGCAGCCAGGTAATTGATAACACTGTGCAGAAAAACAGCCGGCTGTGTTACGCGGGTCTGCTTCAGCTCTTCGTCGCTGCCTGTGAACATAATGTCGGTGATCCGGAAACCCAGAATATCATTGGCCTGCTCAAAGAGAGCACGGGCCTGTTCGTTGTTGTCGTACAGGTTCTTACCCATACCGCTGAACTGAGATCCCTGTCCGGGAAATACGTATGCAATCATCCTGAAATGTAATTTTTGGGGTAAATATACATTTTAGGTCCGCATAGGCGCAATCCCGGGGCAATTTGTGAAAAAAAGAGGCCGGGCCGGGCATAAAAAAACCCCGCTCTGAGCGGGGCTTCCTGTATTATTTCAGCTTAAAATCTTCGAGGAATTTGGTGGTGTATTCTCCTTTCCGGAAACGTTCGTCCTGCATCAGCTGCTGGTGGAAAGGGATAGTGGTCTTGATACCCTCGATCACGAACTCGTCTAGGGCGCGGCTCATCTTGTCGATGGCCTCTTCGCGGGTCTGGGCCACGGTGATCAGTTTGGCGATCATACTGTCGTAATACGGCGGGATCACATAGCTGGCATATACGTGTGTGTCCACGCGCACCCCGTGTCCGCCCGGGGAATGAAAGCTGGTGATCTTACCCGGTGAAGGACGGAAATCTGCATAGGGGTCCTCGGCATTGATGCGGCATTCGATGGCGCACATCTGCGGGTAGTAGTTCCTGCCGGATATCTTTTCGCCCATGGCGATCTTGATCTGTTCCTTGATCAGGTCGAAATTGGTCACTTCTTCCGTGATCGGGTGCTCTACCTGGATACGGGTATTCATTTCCATGAAGTAGAAGTTGCGGTGCTTGTCTACCAGGAACTCGATGGTACCCACGCCTTCGTAATTAATGGCCTTACATGCCTTGATGGCGGCTTCGCCCATGGCTTCGCGCAGCTCGTCGGTCATAAAAGGTGAGGGTGTTTCCTCCACCAGCTTCTGGTGACGGCGCTGGATAGAACAGTCGCGCTCGCTGAGGTGGCAGGCATTACCGAACTGGTCGCCGGCTACCTGTATCTCGATGTGGCGGGGGTCTTCGATGAATTTCTCCATGTACATACCGTCGTTGCCGAAAGCCGCAGCGGCCTCGTTACGGGCGGTATCCCAGCTTTTTTCCAGGGTCTCTTCGTCCCAGATCACGCGCATACCTTTACCGCCGCCGCCGGCCGTAGCCTTGATGATAACGGGGTACCCGATCTCTTTGGCGATCTTACGGGCCGCTTTCAGGTCCTCGATCAGTCCTTCCGAACCGGGAATAGTAGGTACGCCGGCTTCTTTCATGGTGGACTTGGCAGAAGCTTTATCGCCCATGCTGTCGATCATTTCGGGGCTCGGGCCTATGAATTTGATACCGTGCTGTGCGCAGGTTTTCGAAAAAACGCTGTTTTCGCTCAGGAAGCCGTATCCCGGGTGAATGGCATCGGCATTGGTGAGCTCGGCAACGGAAATAATATTGGCAATTTTAAGATAGGAGTCTTTACCTGCGGGCGGACCGATGCACACGGCCTCGTCGGCGAAGCGTACGTGCAGACTGTCTTTATCGGCCGTAGAATATACGGCTACGGTCTTAATACCCATTTCTTTACAGGTGCGTATCACGCGGAGGGCAATCTCGCCCCTGTTGGCAATCAATACTTTTTTAAACATACCGTACGTTTTTTAACCGGGATGTCCCGGCCTGATAATGAATGATCAGAAAATGTAAATGCGCATTAGGCCGGTTCAACCAGGAACAGCGGCTGATCGTACTCTACCGGGGTAGCATCGTCAACGAGTACCTTTACGATACGTCCGTTGATCTCACTTTCGATCTCATTGAACAGTTTCATGGCTTCGATCATACAAACCACATCACCTTTCTTGATATCGTCCCCTACATTCACAAACAGGTCTTTATCGGGAGAAGGACGACGGTAGAAAGTTCCTACCATGGGTGACTTGATCTCTACGTACTTGCTGGTATCGGCGGCGGCAGGAGCAGCGGCCGGGGTTGCGGGAGCCTGGGCGGGCGCGGCAGCGGCAGGAGCAGCGGCAACGGGAGCGGCAGCTATTACGGGTGCAGGAGCCTGTACAGCAATGGTCTCTATTTTTGTGGTACCGGTCTTAATGACGATCTTAACGCCTTTGGTCTCCAGTTCCACTTCGTTCACCCCACTTTTGGCAACGAATTTTATCAAGTCTTGTATTTCTTTCAAATCCATAAATGAAAAGATTTAGGGCGTAAAAGTAGGTATTTTTTCAAAATGGCCTCGAAAAGTGCATTTTTTTAGTCAAAACAGAACTTTTTTGCGTGGTTTTTAATAGGAAATAGTAAAGAGCGGGGAGCCAGGAGTAAATAGCTTATGGCAAAAGCCGAAGGTCGGCAGTCTGTGGTCCCGGCGGGCTGTGACCCGGACCGGAAACTCCTTGCCCGCCACTCTTAACTTAACAAATAGCTCGGGGCTATTGGCTATTGTTTACATTTGCCGCCATGTTCCGCTTCTGGCCGCATATACTGCTGATCCTGGTCAATGTCTTTTATGGGGTGAACTTCCTGGTAGCCAAGGAGATCATGCCTGTGTACATGGGGCCTTCGGCCCTGATCCTGCTGCGGGTGCTGGCAGCGGCCCTGCTCTTTGGCATTACCTTACTGCTGCTGCGTACCTTTAAAAGCGGTTTCCTGGCCGGTGCAGCCCTCTGGCCCGAACGCGGCGACCTGCCCCGCTTTATCCTGTGCGGACTTACCGGGGTGGCCGTGAACCAGCTGCTTTTTTACGAAGGGCTTAATTATACCACGCCCATCAATGCGGCGCTTATCTTCACCTCCAATCCCCTGCTTACCCTGCTGGTTTCGCTGGTACTGCTGAAACAGCGCGCCGGTGTGCTTAAATGGATCGGTATGATCGCCGGGGGTGTCGGAGCTGTGGGGCTGATCGTGCTTTCGCGCGGAACTGGCAATTTCTCGGGCGATACACACCTGGGCAACCTGATGGTATTCCTCAATGCGCTCTCTTACGCCATATACCTGGCCCTGGCCAAACCGCTCATGCAGAAATACAACCCGCTGGTAGTCATCTTCTGGAACTTTTTCTTCGGTATCTTCTTTGTATTGCCTTTTTCGTACGGACAATTCAGCCGGATCGAATGGAGCGGCATCCCGGAGCATGTGTGGTGGGGGTTGCTGTTTACCGTACTGGCGGTCACCTATTTTGCCTACCTGGCCAGTATTATCGCGCTGAAACGCCTGCAGCCCTTCCAGGTAAGCGTATACGTATACCTGCAGCCGATGGTGGCGGCCCTGCTGGCCCTTTACCTGGGCAAAGACCGGCTTTCGCTGCCCCTGGTAGCGGGCGGACTACTGATATTCGCCGGGGTATATTTCGTGATACGGCCGGAGAACGGATTCTTAAAAAAGCGTTATTTCTGAGTCCACTGTACGCTTTTGTGTACATTTGAGCAACTCAAAAACAACAACAATCATATGAAATGGATCCTGTCAATTCTGATCTGTGGCAGCATGAGCTATGCATCTGCCCAGAGTCTCTACATCAATGGAAGTAAAAAAGGTGACATCGAAAGCGACGGAGATGTGTACATCAATGGCAGCAGGAAAGGGTACATCGAAAGTGACGGCGACGTGTACGTGAACGGCAGCAGGAAGGGCTATATCGAGAACGACGGCGATATTTACGTGGATGGCAGCCGGGCCGGTTACGTGGAAAGTGACGGCGATGTATACAAAAACGGCAGCAAGATCGGTTACATCGAAAGCGACGGTGACATCTACAAAAACGGCAGCCGGATCGGTCAGGCCTCCGCATCTACCAAAAGAGAATGGGTAGCGGCCGTAGTGTTCTTCTTCTTCAGTTCTGATCTGGGACTGTAGCGTAAAACGTACAGCTTTTAGCTGAATGGGTGCGGGGATTCAGAGAGGAGAGTCCGCAGTAAAGGGGCGGACTCTGTTTTAAAACGATTTCAAAAAACAACCAATATGAGATGGATTTTTTTTGTACTGCTCAGTTGTTGCAGTATTTCCTTTGCCTCAGCACAGTATATTTCTATCCAGAACAATCGCAAGGGCGAGATCCGGATGAACGGCGATATATACATCGGGTACAATAAGGTCGGCTATATCGAGAACGACGGCGATGTGTACAAAGGCTATAATAAGATAGGGTACATCGAGAACGACGGGGATATTTATGAAGGATATAACAAGGTCGGCTATGTCGAGAACGACGGCGATGTATACAAAGGCTATAATAAAATAGGTTATATCGAAAACGACGGGGATATCTACATCGGGTACAGCAAGATCGGTGAGGGGCCCGTTGCCATACGCCGCGAATGGGTAGCGGCCATCGTGTTCTTTTTCTTCAGCGATGAGCTGGGGGTGGAGATAAAATAGTCCGGGTAAATCGTCCGTAGTCCGGCTGTCGCAATATAGTCCGGAGTAATGCGTCCGTAGTCCGGCTGTTGTGAAGCCCCTGATCCCGTTTACGTATTATTGTAGTATAAGCAGCGGACTTCCGGCCTATTTCCTGCGGACTCCGGACTCCAAACTCCAAACTACCGGACTACTTTTGTGGAGATAAAATAGTCCGGGTAAATCGTCCGTAATCCGGCTGTCGCAATATAGTCCGGAGTAACGCGTCTGTAGTCCGGTTGTTGTGCTGGCTATAATGGGTCCGTAGTCGACCCGGCCCACAATCTTCATACTCCCGTACTCCAATCTTCGGACTTCGGACTTCCGGCCCCCGGACTTCGCGTTATGTGCAGAAAATTTCTTTCTTTGTGCTACATCGAAACACATCTGCATGAAGACAAACAGCCGTGCACTCGTCACCCTTATTTCCGTTTTCTTTTTCTGGGGCTTTGTAGCTGCCGGGAACGATATACTGATCCCCGTTTTCAAGGCCAAGCTGGACCTGAGCCAGTCGCAGTCGATGATGATCGCCTGGGTGTTCTACATCGGCTATACCGCAGGTTCGGTCATTTACCTGCTGATCTCGGCCTTGCTTAAAAAAGACGTACTGCATGCCATTGGCTATAAAAAAGGGATCTCGTTCGGTCTTGTTGTATCGGCGTTGGGCACTTTGCTGTTTTACCCGGCTGCCGAATATGTATCCTTCGGGCTTACCCTGGCCGGACTTTTTATTGTGGCCCTGGGCTTTTCACTGCAGCAGACCGCAGCCAATACCCTGGCCGTGATCATCGGCGATCCGGCCGACGGTAACAAACGCCTTTCCCTTGCGGGCGGTGTGAACAATATCGGTACCACCATTGCACCGCTTATCATCAATTATGCCATCTTCGGGTCTTCGTCCGGCGTGGATGCTGCGGCCATTGAAATTTCATCGGTAAAGGTCCCTTACCTGGCCCTGGGCGCCCTCTTTGTAATTGCGGCTGTTGTGTTTTACGTATCACGCATCCCGGAACAACGCACAGGAACAGAAGATCCCGGCACACCCGCTTCCGGGAAAAAGGCCTGGAACTATACACAACTGCTGCTGGGCATGCCGGCCATTTTTTTATACGTAGGCGTGGAGGTTTCTACTGCGGCCAACCTGCCCGAGTTTATGAAACATGAGCTCGGTTACGGCGAAGGTGATGTGGCTCCCTTCGTGGCCCTGTTCTGGGGCAGTCTTATGATCGGTCGCTGGACGGCCGCCGCCGATGCCTTTTCCATTTCGTCCGCTGCAAAAAAAATACTGGGGCTGGTACTGCCTTTTGCCGCCTTTGGCCTGTTTATCGTGGCCAATCTCATTGCCGGTAAGGATGTAAGCATGTTTGCCTGGTATCCGCTGGTGATCGTACTGCTCATCATTGCCAATTTTATCAGTAAGGGCAATGCGGCCCGGCAGCTTGCCCTGTACAGTGTGCTGGGCATTGCGGCGCTGCTGGTGGGTATGTTCAGCCCGGACCCGTATATTTCGGTGTTCGCCTTTATTTCGGTGGGACTGTTCTGCTCCACGCTCTGGCCCTGTATCTTTACCCTGGCCATTGCCGGACTGGGCAAAGCGGCCAACCAGGGTTCGTCCTTCCTGGTGATGATGATCATGGGCGGAGGCTGGATCTCGCTGATGCAGGGGGTTCTGGCCTCGGAAGATTTCCTGGGCATACGCTATTCCTACGTAATGGGCGTGCTCTGTTTTGCCTACCTGGCCTTTTATGCGGTTTCGGTGAAAAGAATTCTTCAGAAACAAGGTGTAAAACTCTGATATCCTTTTTACTTTTGGAACAAAATTCGGGAAGATGGAACTTTGGGCAGGGATCGATGTAGGCGGAACCACCACGCAGGTGGGCCTGGTAGATGCATCCGGGAGGATCGTGTACAAGAATACGTTCCTGACGGGGACCTCTCCCGAACCGCATGAGCTGATCCGCGCGCTGAGCGTGTGGATACAGGCCAAGGTACGGGGCCTGAACGGGCGCCTGGTGGCCTGCGGCATCGGTGCACCCAATGGCAATATCTGGTCAGGCTGTATAGAACATGCGCCCAATCTCACCTGGAAAGGTATTGTCCCTTTTGCCGAACTTACCGCCGCACGCCTCAATTGCCCCGTGCAGCTTACCAATGATGCCAATGCCGCCGCCCTGGGAGAGATGCGCTTTGGCTCGGCCGGCAAAAAAAAGGAATTTCTTTTTATTACGCTCGGCACCGGCCTGGGCAGCGGTATTGTGACCGACGGGAAGATCCTGTACGGGCACAGCGGTTTTGCCGGGGAGCTGGGACACGTGATCATGTATCCCGGCGGACGTTCCTGCGGCTGCGGACGGCGTGGCTGCTCCGAGACCTACTGTTCGGCAACCGGGCTGGTAAGGACCTACCGCGAACTGACCGGGGAGAACGAGAACCACACCGCACGGTTCATATACGAAAAGGCCCGTGAAGGCGAGCCCGAGGCCATCAGGGCCTTTGATATCACCTGCCGTCACCTGGGCCTGCTGCTGGCCAACAGTGTAGCTGTTACCTCACCGGAGTGCATCTATCTTTTCGGCGGACTCTCGCATGCTACGGAGTTCATTTTTCCCGGTACCATAAAATACTTCGAAGAGAACCTGCAGCAGATATTCAAAGGTACGGTACAGGTACTTCCCTCCGCACTGCCCGAGCACGATGCGGCCATACTGGGTGCTGTGGCGCTGGTGCATGACTTCCGGGAGGCTTATACACTCTAAAAAGATCAGGATTTAAAACCGATGGTCCGGCGGCGGTTGCCCGTTGCGGGGGCGGTTGCAGTAAGCGAGCGGATATCGTCCAGGGTAAGCGTTTCCATAACCTCGTCGCTGCGGTCTGCGGCGGCAAGTGCGGCCATACGCAGGTGCTGGGCCCGGATGGCTTTCTGGATAACACTCCGTACTTCGCGGGCATTGCCAAAGGTCTTGGGATCGCGGTTCGTATACAGATCGTGGAAGTATATACGCAAAGATTCCAGCGTAGCGGCATCGGGATAGAGCTGTTCCTTCTGAAGCATCAGCAGGGCGATCTGCAGCAGTTCTTCCGCGGAATAGTCCTGGAAATGGAAGGTATGTTCAAACCGGGAACGCAGGCCGGGGTTCGTGTCCAGGAAGCCGCTCATATTATCGGGGTAGCCCACGGCGATAACGATAAATTCATCGCGCAGGTCTTCCATACGTTTCAGCAGGGTATTCACGGCCTCTTTCCCGAAGCTGTCCTCTGCCCCCTGCGAAAGGGCATAGGCTTCGTCAATGAACAGTATGCCACCCAGGCTGTCTTCGATCACCCCGCGGGTTTTCAGTGCGGTTTGCCCGGCATAACCGGCCACCAGTCCGCCCCGGTCCGTTTCAACAAGATGTCCGCGTTCAATTACGCCCAGGGCCCTGAATATCTTGGCCATGATACGGGCCACGGTGGTTTTGCCGGTACCGGGGTTGCCCACGTAAAGTGAGTGCATGGAGAACTGGTTCAGCACGTTACGGCCGGTTTCGCGGTAGTAGCGTACGAGCTTTACCATTTCCTGTACGTTCTCTTTTACCGATTGCAGGCCGATCAGCTGGTTCAGTTCGCCCATGGCTTCGTCGAGCAGGGGGCGGTCTATCTGCAGCTCGGTATTGCGGCGGATGGCATTGCGGAATACGGCTTCAACGTCTTCGCGGGTAAGGGTGGAAATGGCTTCGGCCGGCAGTTTTTCGTAATCCGGAAGCTTTACCAGGCGCAGGGCCATATTCATTTTGGCCTCGTCGATGACGGAAATGGCATAACGCGCATTCCCGAAGCTTTTATCACGGTCGCGGTATGCGCGGGTGAATTTACCGTACAGGAATTCCCGGGCATCGTCCTCGATGAACAGGTTACGTTTTTTAAGAGCGCCTGCGGCAATGGCCAGCAGCTCGCCGGGGTTGTAATCCTGGAAATGGAAAAAGGTCTGGAAGCGTGATTTAAGACCGGGATTGAACTCGATAAAAGTTTTCATCTCGTCGGTATAGCCGGCCGCTACAATGGCAATATCGCCGGGGCCGTCGCTCATTTCCTTCAGCAGGATCTCGATCACTTCGGGGCCGAAATCGCGGGAATCTTCCCGGGAACGTACCAGGGAATACGCCTCATCGATAAAGAGGATGCCGCCGCGTGCCCGTTCAATGGCCTTTTTTACCTTGGGAGCGGTCTGCCCGATGTATTCGCCGACTAGGTCGCTGCGGTCCACCTCGTACACATGACCTTTCGAGAGCAGTCCCAGGGCGCGGTATATGCCGCCCAGCATTTTAGCTACCGTGGTTTTGCCCGTACCCGGGTTCCCCGAAAGCACCGTATGCAGGTTTATGCGTTCATTGTCTGAAAGACCGCGCGCCATCCGGTGCCGGTTAAACTTAAGGTAACCGGTATAATCGCGTATCTGTTCCTTTACTTCCTGCAGACCGATCAGGCCTTCGAGCTCTTCCATCAGTTCGGGAAGGCTGCGTTCCTGTTCGGCTGTGCCGCCTTCGGCGGGCAGTATGCCTGTGCCTTTCTGCTGCCCGGGGTACAGCACATTTACGTCACCTTCTTTAAAGTCCTTGCCAATGGTAAAAGGTACCTGTGCGATAAGCCGGTCCATAAAGACCACGTGGATGGCATGTTTGCCTTTTTTCCAGAATTTTTTGTCTTCGGTGCCCCAGGAGCTGGTAAGTATGCTTTCTCCGGGCTGCAGGGCGAGCAGGCGCACGTCCAGGCCTTTCTGTTCGCCTTTGGCATTTACGTAATAGAAGAAAAATTCCAGCGGAACGGGTACAAAAAGGCGGCTTTTCAGCTCTATTCGTATATTAATGAAACGGGTTTCCTGGGCCCTGAAGCGTGAATAGTATACAGGTTCCCGGCCGGGGGCCTGTTCCTTGCCCGATTCAAAAAGACGTATGCTCTTAATATCGAAAAAGGGATTGAACAGGTCGGAAGGTGTGGGATAATCGAGAATGAACGTAAGGGTTTCGTTTATAAGTACCCCGTCGATATATACCTGCCAGCGGAATTGTCCTTCGCTCCAGGCGCCTTCCGTACTCAGGCCCCGGTTTATGCGGGGTTTGTTGTCCTCCGCGGAAACGGTAAAAGCAAAAGTGTCGTCGATGATGACCTTTTCAACGGTATTGGGGGCATTCTTAAGCATTTTTTCCGCCTTGAAACGGATCTCACAGGTCCAGTCCTGCTCATCGAACAGTTTATTGTAAAAAGAGAGTTCGGCAAAAAAACCGTTTTCTTTTATTTCGTTAAGTGTATACACCGAGCGGTATACGCGCCTGGAACCGCCATTGGCCCATACCCACTCGTCTTTTGAAAAAGTAAGTAGTGAATCTTTTTTGTATTTTAAAAAACCGGGATCGGCGGCTTTGTCCGTTTTCTTTTTCCAGAGGCTCATGTGAGAGTAAAATGCTTCCGAAAATACATATTTTTATGTTTCGGCTGCATTTTTGTGTTTTTATAACGTAAAAACCCTCTGTTATAACTCTTTATTTAGAGTGTTCCGGAAAGTTCCGAAGCCCTGATCTGAAAGGCGGCCCCGTTCAGTAGAATAAAAAATCGGTGGGAATAACGCCTGTGGAAAAGGAACTATTCACGCTGCCGTCGGGTTTTAGTATGTATACTTTACCGTCCTGGTTGTAGGAAAGAGCATCTGCCGCCCACACGTAGCCGGTCTGCGGATCTACCCGTAAGCCGTACCAGTTGTGACCGCTTTCCCCGAAAAAGACCTGGGGCATGCTTTCGCCGATGCCCATGGTGTATATTTTACTGCTTCCGAGAAAATACAGGCGTTCCCCGGCCTGGTCTATGCGTATCTTAAACGCTCCCTGTGCGTCGAGGGCAATGTTCTGTAACACAGCGTGGGTTACCGGATCGATCTGTACCAGCTTCGAAGCGGAGGTCTGACCCAGGTTACCCCCGCAGAGTGCCCAGAGTTTACCGTTCTTGTCCTTTATTACAGAGCCGGGCGTGCTGCCGGTGAAAATACTGTCTGTAACGCTGTGTTGCTGCGTGTTTACTACGTATACGTAGTTTTTTTCGTAGTTGCATACAAAGGCTTTCCCTTCTGCCAGCACCATTTCTTCGGTCCAGCCGGGCAGAGGTACCGAACCCGTAATGTTCATGCCGGGCAGGCCCGCTACATACAGTTTATCGGCATACAGGTCGCTTACATAGGCAGTCGTTGTATTTACAGGCAGTATGAAACGGGGACTCATAAAGCCCGAAGCGGTCTGTTGCGACGTAAAATCGCTGCGGTCCATCTTCTCGATCTTTCCTGAGTTGTTTATTACCACGTACAGGCTCTGGTCAAGCATCAGGGCGCTTTGTACCACATCACCCAGGGGGCGGTTGTTCTTTGCCGTGAATACGTTCGGGTACACAGTTCCGTCCGATTTATCGTAATAGTCGATGCGGGCATTGGCCAGCCCGAAGTTCCCTTCACAGAGTATAGCTACGCCCTGTGCGTCCGTTACAGGGGGCGGCCCGGTCACGGGAGGTTTTTCCTTTCCGCAGGAAATAAGGGCCAGGCTCAGCAACCCGGCCCACAGACTTACTGTTTTACAATAGCGATACATTGTTGTTCGGTTTTAAAATAGTATATACCCGGGGCCAGTGCGGAGGTCTGCAATTGCAGGGTACCGGAGGCCGAGCGGCCGTTCATGATAAGAGATCCGGTACTGCTTACAAGTGTATACGAAGTTCCGGCCTCCACATTTTGTATATATATGAAATCAGTAGCAGGATTGGGCCAGGCGCGCAATTTATTCGTATACATATATTCATCAGTGCCGGTCCCGAATGCAAAATGAATTACGCCTACGGCATCCAGGTCGAAGCCCCCGGAGGCAAATTCAGCAGGCCAGGGATCGTTCACCGGGCGGCCTTCACTGTCGTAACTGCGGTATGGTGTTTGCAGGGACCCCACTACGTCCACCAGGCGTATATGGGTAATGGCGCTTTTGTTCAGCGCAGGATCATCGGGCACTTCGTCCAGGTCGAAAGGTGTGCCGTACAGGGCCCGGTACTTGCCGGCAAAGTTGTGTACCTTGGTCAGATCGCTATACGAAAAATTGTCGAGCTGCGTGGTAGTATCCACGTGAGATATGGCCGGGAAGCGGAAAAAGTTCTCTCCGTCTGAGCTTACTTCCACGAAGGCCAGCTCCATGTAATTGTTCGTGAACCCGTTCTCAAATACTGCAAAATCGGGCCCTGCTGCATTCTGTACAGGATAGGGAAAAGTAAGCACGGCCACCCCGCTGTCGCCCAGGCTGATCACGGAAGACCCGTCGGGCTGCCCCAGTGCGTCCTGTTCTGAGCCCAGGGTAACGGTTCCGAGGGAAGGGTTCGCAATATTCATATAGCCACGCTGTACGGTGCATCCGCTGGCCCAGCCCACAAAGGCGCTGCTGTCGCGGTACATGGCGGTACTGCCCGGCTGTCCCGGGGCCGCGGCAAATTGCGCCCGGGTCAGCAGAGCCGTATTTAAAAGTGCAAGTAAAAAAAGGTATCTCATCGTTTTATAAACTTAGTAATAGCAGAACCATGAGCGGTTTGGGCCTTCAGGACATATACCCCGCTCTGCAGGGATTGCAGGTCGATACGGGCGGGGGAAGAAAGCGTGTGCAGCTGAGACATTACCTGTCCCGAAAGGCTGATCACCTGCAGGTCGGCAGCTCCGCCCGTCTCTACAAAAAGCTCGTTCACAGCCGGGTTAGGCCAGGCTTTATAGCTGATGGCCTCCGCATTTTCTACAGAAAGCGGGGTAATGAGCTTTACATTGTCCAGCGCGAAATACAGGGGTGTGTTTATGCCCCACTGGCCTACGTCCGAGGATTTAAAGAAGAACATGATGCTGTCTGCCGTGGCAATGCTGCTGAGATCGATGGTGGTCCAGCTGTCCAGGATATAATCCTGTGCATTGTTGCTGAAACGGTAATCGGCCAGGTAAAAATCAATGGTGTCGTCTACCTGTGTGCCATTGGCATAGCCCACGATCTGCAACAGCAGGAAATCGGGATCATTACCGCCGGCCCCGCCGAACTTTTTGGCAAAGGCGTCCCCGTCGCGCATGCTGAGCGCTGCCAGGGTGGTATTGTTCACGTCCATGGAAAAGAAGTGCTTGCTGCCGGTTTTGGTAATACCCAGGCTGCCGCTGTAAAAGATCATATAATTGGCGGAATTTTCAGCGCCTGAACCGGAAATGCAGGAGAACTGGTTGCCATAGCCGGCCGTGGTATCATCTGTGGTGTTCGAAAGGGCAAAACCATACCAGTAGCCGGTAGTATCGGCATAGTTATGGAAAGAGAGGTCGTCGAAGATAAAGGTACTGTCATTGATGTAGCTTTCCGGGGCCAGGGGGGCACTGTCGAAGTTTACGACGGTCTGCACCAGCTGGGCATTAGCCTGCAGAACACAGGCAGATAAAAGCGTAAAGATCATTTTTTTCATTTTCGTATATGTATTAAAATATTTGTTCCTATGGTCACCTGTATGCCGGGCATGGGGCGCAGGGCCACCACCTCGTAATACTGGTTCATTAAGTTTTGCAGGGTTATGTAGCCGCTGAGGCTCAGTTTTTCCCATTTTTTTTCTGCCGATAGCGTAAGATCTGCCGTGGTGTAGCCGGGCAGGAACTGGTTATTGTCGGCTGTAATGAAACGCCTGGAAACATAACGCTGGGTATAGCCCAGGCTCAGGAAGCGCCAGCGGTAATAAATACTGAGCGAGGCCAGGTGTGCCGGGGTATAGATAAGGTCCTTGCGGTGCAGCAGGCTGTCGGAAGGGCGCAGCAGCTGCGTGAACGTATAGGTATAGCTGCCGCCGATATCGAGGCTATGTTCTTTCCAGCTTTGCAGGTAACGCAGCCGGGTTTCGGCACCCGTGGCCAGGGTATTGTCCATATTGGTCACGCTCCAGTAAATGCCGTCGGGGATCCAGAGAATGCGGTTCTTCAGGTAATTGGCAAAAGCTCCGGCCTTCAGGCTGAAGGATCCTTTCTCCCAGCGGAGCTGCAGATCGCCGCCTATACCGTCTTCGGGCAGTACGGAAGGATTACCTCCGGGTACCCAGTAACGGTCGTTGAGGGTAGGGGCCCTGAAGATACGCCCGGTCTGCATCTGTAAACTGAGCCCGTGCCGGAAAGGCAGTGTAAAGGCCAGCTGGGGCACCAGGGCAAACCAGCGGGAAGCGAACCAGCCCGGTCGCAGGAATACCCGTACATCCGCCTTTCCAGGTTTCGTATATAAATAACCAAGTGCCGTACTTACATTGTGCAGGGCTATGTAGGGAGCCTGGTACGCAGGCACGAACCCGCGCTGGTAAGTGTATTGCGCGCCTGCAAAAAGACGGTGCTCCCTGTTTATCCTGAAATTATACTGGGCGTCGGTGATCCATTGCAGGAAGCCGGAATAGGAACCCTGGCTCAGTCCGTCGTCTGCATAATACAGGTCTTCGGCCATAAAAGCCTGTTTGATACTGAAGGAATGTTTTGCGTATATGCCTTCGAGTCCCGCCAGCGTGCGGATAAAACGGTCGTTCTGCCGGGCATTTAGTTCGGCGGTGTAAATGGGGGCGGGCACCTGGCGCCTGCTGCTGCCATACCAGAGCGAGGCCAGGACCTTTATATGTTTACCGGCCCGGTAACTGTAGTCGAAAGTGGTGCCCCCCTGCTGCAGCGCTGCATTGCGGCGGTTTTTTTCGCTGAGGCCCAGTTCCTGCCATCGGGGTATGGGGAAATTATTTTTCGTATAGCGATGCCAGCCATTGGCGGCAATGGTATGCCTTCCTGCGGCAAAACGCAGGTTGAGCGCCTGCCCGAAGTTCAGGAAGGAGCCTCCGTCGAGCTGTATGCTTACCTGGTTATCGTGTACCTCGCCGGGGTCCAGTACCAGGGCGCCACCCGTAGCGCTCAGGCCTGCCTGGGAATTGATATTACCCGGCTGCCATCCCGAAGCAGCAAAAGCATTTGCGGGGATCAGCGAAAAATCGATGGTACCCAGGGTATTGTTCTGGATATTGATGCCGTGCCATAATACGGCGGTATGCGCCGCGCCCAGTCCGCGCTGGGTAATGGTGGCAATATTGCCCGGACCGTAATTTTTAATGAACACGCCGTTCTCGCGGCCCAGCCATTCGGCCATGCTGGCCATGGGCAATGCCTGCTTTACAAAGGTGGAAAAGGAATCGCGCGCGGGAATGACGGATGCAGGCAGCGGGTTGCCGGTAAAAACAAAGGTGCGCAGGGTATCCGTCTGTGCCTGGAGGGGCAGCAGCGTTGCGAGGAATACGCTTATGGTTACCAGTCTGTTTTTCACATCTGCCTGTCTGGGGTGGGGAATACAGGCAAATGAACGGAACCTGTCCCTGCGGACGTTCCCGATGCATTGCCGGCTTTATTCCCGAAGCCCGGTAAATACTATGTGCTGCAGGCAGGTCTTCTGACTTTTCTCTATCCGTACGCCTTCCCGTTCCGTGTGCAGCGGAGCAGTGGCATTTGTGCGGATTTCAGCGAGAATTACAGCAGCGGGTACTGTCCCGGATTTACACCGGATTCCCTTTTAAGTCCTCGTAAATAGCTTACGAAGGCACCTGCAACGGGGCAAAGGTAGTAAAAATCGTATACAGCCTGAAATATCCTGTAAAAACAGGATTTTGCTATGTGAAATTATCTAAAAAAATTAATCTGAAAACGTGCGTAAATATTTTATAATAAATTAATTAACTTTTTGATGTTATTGATTTCTTCTCACAGTTGGGAACTAAACCCCTTTATTATTCGTTGTATACCTATTAACTTTGCAAAAATTTGAGAAACTATGAAGAAGTTGTTAGTAACAGTCCTTGCAGCGCTGGTGGTAAGCGTTTCTGCAGCATGGGGCCAGGCATTTTCGAAGGGCGATGTGAATATTTCATTGACCATAGGAGCGTCGAGCATGGGTAATATTTATCCATACAGCAACGGGTATTACCCGAACATTTTCTTCCCTTTTACCGGGCAGGCGCATGTACAGATGGAATGGGCGCCGGGCAGGTATGTGGGCGCCGGCTTTACCACAGGTTTCGGCGGACGTGCGCCTTACGGTCCCGGCTGGGGATATTATGGCGGATCGGGACAGTTCAACGTGCCGATCGGAGGTTTCTGTAATTTCCACTTTTACCAGCTGATCGCCGACAAAACCGGTAAAAATATCCATGCCGACAAGCTGGACATCTATGCCGGGCTCAGCCTGGGTTCGGGTATCGCTTTCTGGCCGGGGAACCCGGGAGGCGAACGCGTTATGCCCATGATATATTTCGGGCCGAACGCCGGTATCCGTTATTACTTTACTCCCAGCTTCGGTGTAACGGCTGAGGTAGGCTGGGGTAAGACCGACGTGAGCGGTGGTGTGATCTGGAAACTGTAAAAAAGAATTTCTTAAAAGTAAGCGAAAGCCACCCTCCGGGGTGGTTTTTTTATGCCGGAAAACGGACGGGAACGTACTAAATCACAAAAGGCCGCTCCTGTTAAGAAGCGACCTTTTGCGTTTACCAACCCTTATTGAAGCCAAAGGTACGGCTTTAATTTAAAACACCAAATTTTTTTTTTTCTTTTTTTAGTTGAGGCGTTAAAAATACACGGATTTCGATAAAATTTGCATCGCTTCCACCAGGGCAGGATGACCTGTAAAGCCCGTAACCTGCCCGTAGCCGGAATGGAAAATCATCTGCTTCTGCTCAACCGGGTGCGTAAAGATGAGCTTGCAGGCGTGCAGGGCAATGACGGCTGGGGGCACACCCGGGTCCTCTTTATATAATGTATCGCCCAGGACGGGAAAACCTGCGGCGGCAAACTGAGTCCTGATCTGGTGATAACGCCCCGTGAGCAGTTCAATGAATACGGTAGTGGTATTTCCGCTGCGTGCGAGCACATGGCAGCGCAGTTCGGCCCTTTTTGCCTGCTCGTTCGGTTTTGTATGTGCCAGGGCCTTCAGGCTGCCCGCTCTCTTTTCTATATAATGTACCAGGTGTTCCGGGCCGGTATAATCGCCATTGAGCACGGCCAGGTAATATTTTTTCCAGTGCTCAGGGGGGTAACCACCCAGTATTTTCAGGGGCTGCCGTCTTTTGGTGAGCAGCAGCAGTCCGCTGACAGGTTTGTCCAGGCGGTGCGGGAGCCCGGCCGAAAGCTGCTTTTGTGCGGGGTACTTCCTTGCCAGGTATTCCCCGAACCATTTTAATACAGAGGCTTCCCCGGCACCGGCTTCGCTGGCGATCCCGGCGGGCTTTTCCACCACAGCGATCCAGGGATCTTCATATAATACAGGCAGATCGGTACTCATCGGCTTTCCTGGGTATATTCGAGCCATTTATAAGGAAGCAGGCTGCGCAGCACATCGTCTTCGGCCTCTGCAATTTCCTGCATCACACGCCGGAACTCTGCCTGCTTTTTCTGTCTTTCACTGCTGTTGCCGGTCCTGGCAAGTTCTGTTTCTATATACAGCTTAAAGGCCTGTATCAGCGGGGGGTATACCGAGCCTTTCACCGGCCGCGATTTTTCCAGGTTGATCAGCTCGCGCTCGGCCAGTTCGGTATTGTCTTTCTGCAGGTAATAGATCACGAAAAGCAGGCGGTTGTATATTTTAAGGGCAGGGTCCATGGGCCCGCTCTGCCGCGAGATGATCTTTTTCAGCTTTTCGCTTTCGCCCAGGAACAGGTACGTGGTGATCTTCATGGTCTGTATCTGCTTGTTCAGCAGCATTTTTGGGTGCCGGGCGTCGAGCAGTTCCAGTATTTCTTCGGCTTTGCGGTACTGTTTCAGCTTCAGCAGGGTGGTGGCATAATTAAACTGTATGCCTATGCTGCTCTGGCTTTTGGTAAGGTCGGGATGGTAAATGAGCATATCGAAGACCTCGCAGGCCTTGTCGTGCTCGCCATGTGCCGAGTATTCCATGGCCAGGGCCCCGTTCACGGCGATCCATTCCTGGTCCTTGTAATAGAAGGGCGGCATATCTTTCAGAACGGCGATGGCCTCTTTCAGGATATCGATGGCACGTATGTCCATAGTGCGGTAGGCTTTGGCCTTCAGGCGGAAATAGCGGGCCAGGGTACTTTCGTGTTCGGGCAGGCTGATGGTATGCGTATCGGGAAATTCGCGCTGGTTGTGGGTCTGCCGCAGGTTATAGCGGTAACGGTCTATGGAGGCATCGAGAAAATGACTAAGCCGCATTTCTTCGGTAGCGAGCGTATTTACGATCTGCTGATGCCAGCGGGTACGTTCGCTGAGCATTTCGGTCTTTTCGTCCAGTCCGGCAGGCTGCTGCCAGCTGATGAGGTAGTATACCCGGTTTATGCGCAGCAGATCGGCCCATTCTCTCTGTGCCATGGCCAGGTCGAACGATCTGCGGCAATATTTCAGGGCCAGGTCATACAGGGAATTGAGCATACACCACTTGGCCACTTCGTAAAAAAGGGCATAATCCCTGCCGGGATGCAGGTCTTTGGACGAATTTTGCAGGATGAACTCCTCCAGCTTGCGTTTCAGGATCTTCATCTCCGTACGCAGGAGAATATCTTTTTCAGGACTGTATTTTTCGTGGTATAATTTTCTGAAAATAAACTCCTTATTGGTTTCATTCTTCATGATGCCCAGGAGGTTGAAACTGCGTTTCCCCCGGCTCAGGGAGTTCTGAAAACGGCGCAACTCATCTTTGCTTAAAGCTTGTATCAGATCATGCAGCATTACACAGTAATTTTTTATAACACAAACATAAACAATAATATAAAGAATTTATATTCTTTCTGAAGAAAATATGAAGTTCACAAAGCTTTGTTATTCGGTTTTCTTCGACTCTTAATATTTGTGAAATTTGAGAATCCTGTAACCCCATTCTCTACTGACCAAGTAAAAATTATTCGGAAATGCCCTTTCCGAATTTTTTTTGCCCTATTCCTCCGTTTCGTTCTCTTCGAAATAGGTAAGAATGGCATCCTTGATCAGCTTGTGCTGCTGCATGGAGCTCAGGTGGGGCAACAGTTCGGTGGGTTCCCAGTGAGGCCAGCCATCGGCATCTTTGCCCAGGTAGTTGTAGTAGCCGTATTTTTCCAGGAGGGCGCACACGGCAATATGCATCACCTCCATCTTCTGGTGCTTGTTCAGCTTTACGTATCCTTTACCAAGTTCCTGAAGTCCAATGAGAAAGAGTATTCCTTCCACCTCGAAGTCCTGGTCAAATTCGGTATTCAGTCTTTTTACGAGCTTTGCCCAACGTACATTTAATTCATCCGCTGCCATGCGGCAAATTTCATTATTTTTGTCATTGTTATTACATTTAATGTGTTTTTGTATAAAATCAGACTGAATTTCAGATACTATGGGATGTAACTCGTGTGCAAGCGGCCGAGGCAATACCGATGCTCTGACCCCTGCCGGCTGCGGTAATAAGGGTTCATGCGGTAGCGGCGGCTGTAATAAATTGAATGTTTTTGACTGGCTTAGTGGTATGCAGGATGCTTCTCCGAACCGTTTTCAATGGGTGGAGGTCCGCTTTAAAAATACACGTAAAGAGTTTTTCAGAAATCCGGATAATGTTCCCGTTACAACGGGAGACGCTGTGGCCGTGGAGGCAAATCCCGGTCATGACATAGGTGTGGTATCGCTCACGGGCGAGCTGGTACGTGTGCAGATGCGCAAAGCCGGCGTCAGCGTGAACGATGCAGGCAAGAAGCTGTTCCGCAAGGCCAGGCCCAGCGATATTGACCGCTGGAAAGAAGCGATGGCCCTGGAAAAGGACGCGATGATGCTTTGCCGCAAATACGCGGTGGACCTGAACCTGGACATGAAGATCAGCGACGTGGAATACCAGGGCGATGGTATGAAGGCTACCTTCTATTATATTGCCGATGCCCGTGTGGACTTCCGGGAGCTTATCAAGCTGCTGGCCCGCGACCTGAAGGTGCGTATCGAGATGCGCCAGATCGGGTCCCGCCAGGAAGCCGGCCGTGTAGGCGGTATCGGGGCCTGCGGACGGGAGCTGTGCTGCAGTTCCTGGCTTACGGACTTCCGTTCGGTAACCACCACGGCAGCCCGCTACCAGCAGCTGAGCATCAATCCGCAGAAACTGGCCGGGCAGTGCGGCAAGCTGAAATGCTGCCTCAACTATGAGCTCGAAAGCTATATGGATGCGCTGAAGGAATTTCCGCGCAACAATGTGATACTGCGTACAATGGAAGGCAACGGTTTCCACGTGAAGACCGATATCTTTAAGCGCATCATGTACTTTGCCTACGAGGAAAGTCCGCATATTTTCCATGCCCTGCCCCTGAAACGGGTAAAAGAGATCATGGAGATCAATGCGCGCAATGAGCTGGCAGACAACCTGGCCGGCGCCAGGGCCCAGGCCGCACCGAAGGTGATCACACCGGAATCGGGCTTCTCGAACGTGATCGAGGAAGGCAGCCTTACCCGTTTCGACTCCGGCAAGAAGAAGAAAAAACGCAAGCCGTCCAACAAGAATAAAAATGCCAGAAACAGCAACAGTACCGGCAATAACGATAATCCCGGCAACAACAGCAATAATTCCGGGGGAAAGAACAAGAATCCCAGAAATGCCAAAAAACCGGAGCAGAAGTAAATTCCCGCTGTTCGTACTGGTATGTGCGGTTGTGTTTGGCCTGGCCTCCTGTGACGGGGACCGGGTGTACGAATCGTATACCGATATACCGGGCGCGGCATGGCGCGAGGACTTTAAGCCGGAGTTCGAGGTGGAGATCGCTGATACGGCCAGGGCCTATAACGTGATCCTGAACATCCGCAACCATAAGGACTATCCCTACCGGAACCTCTGGCTGCTGCTGGAAACCGGTTACCCCGACGGTAATACTTCCCTGGATACCATGGACCTGTATTTTAACGATGAACTGGGCCGTGAACTGGGGAAATGCAGCGGCGGAAGCTGTGAGAACGCCTTCCTGGTGAACCGTAAAGGTCCTGTGAAATTTCCTTACAGCGGTACGTACACCTTCCGTTTTTCGCAGCTGATGCGGGCCCCGGAAGAAGGCCTGCAGCATATCAGCAACCTGGGATTACGTGTGGAATATACCAATGCAAGCAACCCTGTTAAATAAACCTGTATGGCATCAAAGAAAGCAACAAAAAAATGGAAGATCTGGTTACTGGCGTTCAGTCCGCTGCTGGTACTGGTGCTGGCTCTTTTTATGGCCGGACTGGGCCTGTTCGGAACGCTCCCGGGCTTTGAAGAGCTGGAAGACCCTTCCTACAGCCGCGCTACACTTATTTACAGTGCCGATGGTAAGGTCCTGGGCCGTTATTATGTTCAGAACCGCACCACCGTTACCTATGACCAGATATCGCCCAAGCTTATAGATGCCCTGGTGGCTACCGAAGATGCCCGTTTTTACGAGCACAGCGGTATCGACGCCCGTGCCATGCTGCGTGCCGTGGGCAAGCTGGGCCGCGACGGCGGAGGGAGTACCATTACCCAGCAGCTGGCCAAGATCCTGTTCCACGGGCAGGACCAGAGCGGTGGCAAAGCCGGCCGCCTGCTGCAGAAGCTGAAGGAATGGGTGATCGCCGCCAGGCTGGAACGTACCTACACCAAGCAGGAAATTGTGACCATGTACCTGAACGCCGCGGATTTCGGGCATGAGATATTTGGTATACAGACGGCCTCGAAGGTGTTCTTCGATAAAAAACCGGCCGAGCTCGATTACCAGGAAGCGGCCATGCTCGTAGGCATGCTCAAGGCCCCCAGTATGTACAGCCCCGTACGCAACGATAAAAGCAAGGAACGCTGCCGCCTGCGCCGCAATACGGTGCTGGAGCAGATGGTGAAATACGGCAAGATCGACGAGGCCACGGCCGAAAAATACAAGAAAATGCCCCTTACCAAATCGGAAGGGAAAATGTACGAACGCATACAGCGCAACCAGTACGGTATGGGCGACCAGGCCGCGTACTTCCTGAGCGAGCTCAAAAAAGACCTTACTGCCTGGTGCAAGGAACACAAGAAAGCCAATGGCGAACCCTATGACCTGCACCGCGACGGACTGCGCATCTACACCACGATCGACAGTAAAATGCAGAAATACGCCGAAGATGCGGCCAAAGAATGGATGGCCCAGCTGCAGGCGCAGTTCTTCAAGACCAAAAAAGGCAATAAGAACGGGCCTTTCCCGCGGAATCTTTCTGCCGAAGAGATCGAAAAGAAAATGCGGGCCGATATGAAGAACAGCGACCGCTGGCGGAACGGCAAAAAGGCCGGGCTGAGCGAGTCGGAGATCGAAAGGTCGTTCCGCGAGAGAACAGATATGAAAGTATTCAGCTGGCAGGGGTACCGCGATACGGTAATGACACCCTGGGACAGCCTGATGTATTATAAGTTCTTCCTGCAGTGCGGCCTGATGAGCATGGAAACGCACAGCGGTTTTGTACGTGCCTGGGTGGGCGGAATCGACTACCGCAACTTTAAGTTCGACCACGTGCGCGCCGCCCAGCGCCAGGTGGGTTCAACCTTTAAGCCTATCGTGTACAGCATGGCCATGCAGGAACACCTGTCACCCTGTATGCAGGTGCCCAATATACAGGTGTGCATCGATAACTGGTGCCCCAAGAACTCCGGCTCCTATAAAGAAGGACAGATGATCACCCTGCAGGAAGGCCTGGCCAACTCCATCAACTGGATCTCGGCCTATCTTATGAAGCAGTATGGCCCTTCGGCCACCCTGAAATTTGCCGAAAAGCTGGGTATAGACGTATCGGACATCGAGCCGGTACCTTCCATCTGCCTGGGTACGCCCGATATTACGGTATACGAAATGGTGGGGGCCATCAATACCTTTGCCAATAAAGGTATTCATGTAAAACCACAGTACCTGCTGCGTATCGAGGACAAGAACGGCAACTTGCTCGAGGAGTTCTACCCGCAGCGCAACGAAGCACTTGATGAACAGGCCGCCTATCTTACCATACAGCTTATGAAAGGAGTGACCCAGGGTACGGGCGGCAGGCTGCGTTCACGCTATAAATTTACCTGGCCCGTGGCCGGGAAAACGGGTACCACCCAGAACAACTCCGACGGCTGGTTCATCGGTACCACACCCGATATTACCACCGGGGTATGGGTAGGTGGCGAGGACCGGCAGATCCGTTTCGCCAGCACGGCCTATGGTCAGGGTGCCAATATGGCCCTGCCGATCTGGGCCCTGTACATGCTGAAGGTATACAACGATGCTCAGCTGAAATACAGCCACGGCGATTTTCAGAAGCCCAAAGGCGAGCTGAGCGTGGAGACCAACTGCGGCGAATACCGTTCTGATATCCAGCAGCAGAACAATTACAATGCCGGCGACGATTTTGACAATCTATTCGAAAAATAATATAAAGTAAAAGAACGATGCCGATCAACAAAGTGGTGCACAGTGCAGAAGAAGCACTGGCAGATATCCGGGACAATATGACCCTGCTCGTGGGGGGATTCGGCCTTTGCGGTATCCCCGAGAACTGTATCAGCGAGCTGGTGCGCAAGGGGACCAAAGGACTTACCTGTATAAGTAACAATGCCGGGGTGGACGATTTCGGGCTGGGACTGCTGCTGCAGAAAAAACAGATCCGTAAGATGATCTCTTCCTATGTGGGCGAGAACGCCGAATTTGAGCGCCAGATGCTCAGCGGCGAGCTGGAAGTGGAACTGGTACCGCAGGGTACCCTGGCCACCCGCTGTATGATGGCCGGTTACGGTATTCCTGCCTTTTATACGCCTGCCGGTTACGGTACCGAAGTGGGCGAAGGTAAGGAAAGCCGCCGCTTCGAATACAAGGGCCAGGAAAAGGACTACCTGATGGAATATGCCTTCGATGCCGATTTTGCCCTGGTAAAGGCCTGGAAGGGCGATACCGCCGGTAACGTGATCTACCGCCAGACCGCCCGCAATTTTAACCCGCTGATGGCCATGGCCGGTAAAATTACCATTGTTGAGGTGGAAGAACTGGTGCAGCCGGGAGAACTCGACCCCAACCAGGTGCATACCCCCGGGATTTATGTAGACCGTATCTTCCAGGGAACACACTACGAAAAACGAATTGAACAACGTACCGTACGCAGCAAATAAGCGTGCATCAAAAAAAGAATATTACAATGCTCGATAAGACTGGAATTGCAAAACGTATTGCCCGCGAAGTAAAAGACGGCATGTATGTGAACCTGGGGATCGGCATACCTACACTGGTGGCCAATTATATCCCCGAAGGCATTAACGTGGAACTGCAGAGCGAGAACGGTATCCTGGGCATGGGCCCTTTCCCTTTCGAGGGTGAAGAGGATGCCGATATGATCAATGCCGGTAAACAGACCGTGACCCTGCTGCCGGGAGCAAGTATCTTCGACAGCGCCATGAGCTTCGGGATGATCCGCTCCCAGCGCGTGCACCTGACCATCCTGGGCGCCATGGAAGTAAGCGAGAACGGCGATATCGCCAACTGGAAAATACCCGGTAAAATGGTAAAAGGCATGGGCGGCGCCATGGACCTGGTAGCTTCGGCCCGTAACATCATTGTAGCCATGCAGCATGTGAACAAAGCGGGCGAAAGCAAGCTGCTGCCCTCCTGCACCCTGCCGCTCACCGGTGTGAAATGCGTAAAGAAGATCGTTACCGAGCTGGGCGTTTTCGACGTGGTGGAAGGTGGCGGTTTCCGGCTGCTGGAAAGAGCACCGGGCGTTTCGGTGGAACAGATCCGCAACTCAACGGCCGGTAAGCTGATCGTAGAAGGCGAGATCCCGGAGATGACCGTATAAAAAAACTTCCCATCAAGGGGGGCCTGATGGGAAGAAACCTGTGTGTATGAAAAACGTTTAACCTAAACTCCGTGTCAAAGATAAGCCGGCCTCCCGGCTTCGCCAATGACAAAAAAAATGCTTTATCGGGGGCAGATTTTAAATGTTTTAACAAAAAAACAAAGGACAGGTGAGAGAACATTACTCTCACCTTTTTGATTTTCAGATGTTTGTGTTGTTGACAAAATAAGCGCTTCTTCTGACGAAAACGGGCATTCCTCCCCCCGGAAGCCTGTTTTTCGGGCTTTATTTTTTAGGCCCTGAACAGTATAAATTTCGTCTATACCCGCATAAATAAAGCGGAAGCGTAAATGTAATTTAACCCGTGCATATGCCAATTATGTTACCTTTGTATAGAAGTTAATCATTTTAAAAACCGTTTAAAATTTTAGTAGCTATGGCATTTGAACTTCCAAAATTACCGTATGATTTTAATGCGCTTGAGCCGCATATCGATGCAAAGACCATGGAAATTCACCATGGAAAGCACCATAATACCTATGTGACCAACCTGAATAACGCGGTTGCGGGTACCGATGCAGAAAAGCTCTCGGTGGAAGAGATCTGCAAAAACATCAGCAAATATTCTGCTGCAGTTCGCAACAATGGCGGCGGTCATTATAACCACAGTCTTTTCTGGACCGTTATGGGCCCCAATAAGGGCGGTACTCCCTCCGGGGCGCTGGCCGATGCCATTAACAAGGCTTTCGGTTCTTTCGATGAATTCAAGACACAGTTTACACAGGCCGCTACAACCCGCTTCGGTTCGGGCTGGGCATGGCTCTGCGTAAAGGACGACAAATCCCTGGCCGTGTGCAGCACGCCTAACCAGGACAATCCCCTGATGGACGTTTCGGAATGCAAAGGAACTCCCATCCTGGGACTGGACGTATGGGAACACGCCTATTACCTGAACTACCAGAACCGCCGTCCCGACTACATCGGCGCTTTCTGGAACGTAGTGAACTGGGATGAAGTTGCCCGCCGTTACAACGAAGCTCTTAAATAAGTCTGTCTAAAAAAACATAACCTAAAAAGTAAAGCGAAACACATGAATAAGAAAATCGGAACGATCATGATCGTGGCGGCCACACTGGTATATGCCAGAGCATTCGGACAGTTGTCCCTGCCCGCCCCGAGCCCCAAAGCCACCGTAAAACAGACCGTAGGCGTTACGGACATCGAGATCGAATACAGCCGTCCTGCCGTTAAAGGCCGTAAAGTATGGGGCGACCTGGTGCCTTTCGGTAAGGTATGGCGTACCGGTGCCAATGCGGCCACCGCGTTTAAAGTAAGCACCGATGTGGAAGTAGGCGGCAAAAAGATCTCTAAGGGAGAGTATGCGCTGTTTTCCATCCCGGGCGAAAAGGACTGGGTGATCATCATCAACAGCAACGAAGGCCAGAAAGGCAGCGTTGATTACAAAGAGAACCTGGACCTGGTGCGTCTGAACGCCAAGGCCGAAAAAGCACCTGAATTTAAGGAACGCCTGGAGTTCAATATCGACGTACTTTCCGATGACAAAGCCAAGGTATGGCTGAGCTGGGAAAATGTACGCGTGGGTTTCGAGGTAAAAACGGCCACTACAGAAAATGCCGGTAAGAACATTGCCGAATTTGCAAGCAAGGCCGACTGGCTGTGGCTGGACCTGGCCAATGCCGCCCGCTATTCTTTCGAGAACAATCTCAATACCGATAAACAACTGGTATGGATCGATCAGTCCATCGCCCTGAAAGACCATTTCTTCAATAAAATGATCAAGGCCAAGATCGTAAAAGCCGCCGGCAAAAACGAAGAGGCCTATACACTCATTTCAGCGGCCAAAGAATACGGCGAGAAAAACCCCAGCGGTTTTTACAACGTATATAAACCCGAAGTGGAAAAGCTGTACACCGAGCTGAGCGCTTCTGCCCCCAGGGGTAAAAAGAAATCCTGATCTTAAGGTATAACAAATACAGGGAAAGCGGACCGAAAGGTTCGCTTTTTTTCTTTGTAAAAAAGTAATAAAGTATAACTTCGTACCCCGTAAACGTAATCTAAACCAGTGGTACCTATAATTATTACAATCGCCGTACTGGGCTATTCGGCCATTATTCTGGAAGCTCCGCTCAAAATAAACAAAACAGTATCAGCTATTTTCACCGGAGCCGTATGCTGGCTCGTTTATGCGCTTATGACCCCGGAAGACGGGCACCTGCTGGCCGACCGCCTGGTGGAACATTTCGGTGAGATCGCAGGTCTGCTGATCTTCCTGCTCGGCGCCATGACCATTGTGGAACTCATCGATCTGCACAAAGGCTTTTCGGTGATCACACACCGCATACGCACCAAATCGGTACTGAAACTGTTATGGATCATAGGATTACTTACGTTCTTCCTGTCTTCCATGCTCGATAACCTGGCTACCACCATTATTATGGTTACGTTATTGCACAAGCTGATGCCGCGCAGCGAAATACGTATGATACTTGCCGGCGTGGTGGTCATTGCGGCCAATGCAGGCGGAGCATTCAGTCCCATCGGGGATATTACCACCACCTTGCTCTGGATCGGCGGACAGGTCTCTGCCGAAGGAATTATAAAGAACACCTTCCTGCCTTCACTGGCCGTAATTATAGCTCCGCTCATCATTGCCAGCATCCGCATGCGCGGTAAGGCGGGTGTGCGCGAACAGCAGCCGATGGAGACCGTTATTTCGGAAGAGAAACAACGCGGCAGCCTTCGTATGCTGCTTTCGGGCATAGGCGCCCTGCTTATGGTGCCTGCCATTACTACCGTTACCGGTCTGCCTCCTTTTATCGGGGTGCTTTTTGGCCTGGCACTGGTAGCTCTTATGTCAGAAAGTATCCACTTCCGCAAGACCGAGGAACAGAAACGTGTATATTCCGTAGGCGCTGCACTCAGCAAGGTAGACGTAAGCGCTATCTTCTATTTTATGGGCATCCTGCTTATGGTATATGTGCTCGAAGAGATACACGTACTGCGTGCCCTGGCCGAATGGCTGCAGGCCACCCTGCCGAATCTCGACTTTATGGTGATCGCCATCGGTTTCCTTTCATCCCTGGTGGATAACGGAAGCCTGGTTGCCGCTACCCAGGGTATGTTCCCGCTTACGGAATTCCCGATGGACCACAAGCTCTGGGAATTTATTGCGCTCTGCGCCGGTACGGGTGGTAGCATGCTGGTGATAGGCTCTGCGGCGGGTATTGCGGTTATGGAAAAGGAAAAGATCACATTTATGTGGTACCTGAAAAAAATATCTCCGCTGGCCCTGGCCGGTTACCTGGCCGGTATTGCCATGTACATGCTCCTGTACATGCTGCTGCGCGCTTAGGTATCTGTATCACTCAGGAAAGCGATATTCCTTTTCAGTCCTTCGAACCTGGTCCGCTTTACGGGTGAATTCCTGAACAGCTCCCGGAAAACTTCTTCCGTAAGTTCTTCCCAGTCTTTTTTACGCATATTCATCAGGCGCTCGTCCGGGTTGAACTGCGGCTCTTTATGCGGTGTGCTGAAACGGTTCCAGGGACAAACCTGCTGGCAGATATCACAGCCGAACATCCAGTTATCCATTTTACCTTTAAATTCCGAAGGGATCAGGGCATCCTTCAGCTCGATGGTGGCATAGGAGATACATTTGCTGCCATTCACCAGGTAGGGTTGCTCTATGGCGTCGGTAGGGCAGGCATCGATACAGCGGGTACAGGTTCCGCAATAGTCTTTTACGGGGCCGTCGGGCTCTGCCTCCAGGTCGCAGATGATCTCGGCCAGGAAAAAGTACGATCCGCTGTTCTTATTGATGAGATTGCTGTGTTTGCCCATCCAGCCGGTACCGCTTTTTACGGCCCAGGCTTTTTCGAGCACGGGCGCGCTGTCTACAAAAACGCGGCCTTCAAAGTCGCCGGTCTGTTCCCGCAGCATTTCCACCATCTGCCTCAGCTTGTCCTTAACCACGAAATGATAATCGGTATGGTAGGCATACATGCTTATCCTGGGCGCTTCGGGATCGCTTTGTTTCTGCGGATTGTAGTAATTATACAGCAGGCTGATCACGATCTTTGCGCCGGGCACCAGCAGGGTGGGGTCCAGGCGTTTATCGAAATGGTTCTCCATGTACTGCATGGAACCGTTCTTCTGTTCCCGCAGCCAGCTTTCGAGCCGGGGAGCTTCCTCTTCCAGGAATCCGGCCTGTGAAATGCCACAGTAGCCGAAGCCGCAGGCACGGGCCGTTTCTTTTATCAGGCGGGCGGTATTTGCAGCTTTGTTACTCATCGAAAAGAGTACCTGCATTTCGGTCGGGCATTTTGCCCAGGTGCCGGTAAGCCTTGTCGGTAACGATACGTCCGCGCGGGGTACGCATCAAAAAGCCCTCCTGGATCAGGTAAGGCTCGTATACTTCCTCGATGGTGCCGGCATCGTCGGATACGGCCGTGGCAATGGTGCCCAGACCTACGGGGCCGCCGTGGAATTTCTCGATGATGGTGAGCAGGATCTTGTTGTCCATCTCGTCCAGGCCAAAAGTATCCACGTTCAGCGCTTCCAGGGCGAACTGTGCAATTTCGAGGGTGATGGTACCGTCGCCCTTGATCTGTGCAAAATCGCGCACACGACGCAGCAGGGCATTGGCAATACGCGGGGTACCGCGGCTGCGGCGGGCTATCTCGCGGCTGGCATCATCGTGGATGGGACAGCGCAGTATGGACGAAGAGCGTTTTATAATACCGGCCAGCACCGTGGCATCGTAATATTCAAGGCGGGCATTGATGCCGAAACGGGCCCGCAACGGCGCGGTGAGCAGCCCGGAACGGGTAGTGGCGCCCACCAGGGTAAAGGGATTGAGCGAGATCTGCACGCTGCGCGCATTGGGACCGGTATCGATCATGATATCGATCTTGTAATCTTCCATGGCCGAATACAGGTATTCTTCCACCACGGCGCTCAGGCGGTGTATCTCGTCTATGAAAAGTACGTCATTGGGTTCCAGGTTGGTAAGCAGGCCGGCCAGGTCGCCGGGTTTTTCCAGTACCGGCCCCGAAGTGATCTTGATACCTACGCCCATGTCGTTGGCAATGATATTGGCCAGGGTGGTCTTTCCCAGTCCCGGAGGGCCATGCAGCAATACGTGGTCCAGGGCCTCGCTGCGCATTTTGGCAGCTTCCGTAAAAATTTTCAGGTTCTCCACCACCTTGTGCTGCCCGCTGAAATCTCCGAAAGAATCGGGTCGTAAAACCTTTTCGATCTCCCTGTCGGCAGAACTTAAATGATCGTATGAGGGATCCAGATTCTGATTCACATTAGGTATTCTTCCTGCAAAAGTACGTTTTTTAGACCGTACCCCAATCTGCTTTGCTAATTTAGCGCCCGAAACAGCAACAACATTGTCTATGGAGAATCAGCACAACTATAGACCGGAGACACTCATGATGTCGTACGGCTATAAACCGGAATTATCGGAGGGAGCGATCAAGTGTCCCATCTTTCAGACATCAACCTTTGTATTCAAAAATGCAGAAGAAGGAAAGGCCTTTTTTGAACTGGCCTACGGTCTGCGCGAAAAAGCCGACGGCGAAGAACAGGGCCTGATCTACAGCCGCATCAATAACCCCGACCTCGAGATCCTGGAGAACCGTCTTACCCTTTGGGACGGAGCCGAAGACTGTGCCGTGTTCGAAAGCGGTATGTCGGCCATAACCACCGTGCTGCTCGAATTCCTGAAACCCGGCGACCTGCTCCTGTACAGTACGCCGCTCTACGGGGGTACCGATCATTTTATCCATCATTTCCTGCCCAAGATAGGCGTGCATGCCATGGGTTTTGTGCCCGGCGAAGAAAGCGAAGGCCTGCTGCAGCGCATTAAAGATGCCGGTATGGGCGATAAGCTGGCCATGGTGTACGTGGAAACGCCCGCCAATCCTACCAATGCCCTGGTAGATATAGCGGCCTGCCGTTCCCTGGCCGATGCCTGCTCCACGGCCGACCGTAAAGTACTGCTGGCCGTAGACAATACCTATATGGGGCCGCTCTGGCAGCATCCCCTGCAACTCGGTGCTGATTTCTCGATCTATTCGGCCACCAAGTATATCGGCGGACACAGCGACGTGATCGCCGGGGCTGTTTGCGGAAGCCGCGAGGTGATCCTGCGTGTAAAGACCCTGCGTACCTTCCTGGGGAACATGGCTGGCCCCTGGACGGGCTGGCTCCTGCTGCGCAGCCTCGAAACACTTAAGGTACGCATGGAACAGCAGGCGGCCAATGCGGCCCGCGTGGCGGAATTCCTGCGTACGCATCCCAAGATCGAAAAGGTGTATTACCTCGGTTTCCTGCCGGAAGGCAGCCGCGAGTATGCCGTGTACAAAAAACAGTATACCTCGGCCGGGGCGATGCTTTCCTTTGATGTGAAAGGTGGCGAGAAAGAAGCGTTCCGGCTCATCAACAAGCTGCGCATCATCAAGTTGGCCGTGAGCCTGGGCAGCACCGAATCGCTGGTGCAGCACCCGGCTACCATGACGCATGCCGGTGTAAGTCCCGGGCACAAAGAACAGATGGGCATCACGGAAAAGCTGATCCGCCTGAGCGTGGGCGTGGAAAATGCCGATGACCTGATCTATGACCTGAACCAGGCCCTGGAACAGTTGTAAATAAAAAAAGCCATAAATAATGAAAACCCCGGCCTGCGATCAGACCGGGGTTTTTTCATAATACCTGTTTCCAGGGAATGGGTCACTCTTATTTTTTGATGAACTTCAGGGAAGTGCCCGAACCGTCAACCGTTTGTACACGCAGGGTATACATACCCGGTCTCAGGAACGAAACATCCACACTTTCCACATCGCTGCCGGTACCGCGTGTGAGGGAGATCACACGGCCTTCGGCGCTGAGTATTTCCATGCTGAATATCTTACCGGCCTCGGGCATACGTACGTTCACGCGGTCGTAAGCAGGGTTCGGGAACAGTTCCAGCTTGCCTGCCAGATAGCTCTCCAGGCCTACCTGGCCCGAGATCGTGATCAGTATGGAATCGGATTTGCTCTGGTCTTCTACCGAAATAGCCCTGGCCCATACGGTACCGTTATCCTGTGCGGTAACCAGTCCGCCGCTGCTGATGGTAGCATTGCCGCTTACGGGAATAATGCTCCAGGTAACGGCCTGGCTTACCAGTGCCGGGTATACGGTGGCTGTAAGCTGCAGGGTACCGTTATCGGTAGTGATGGTGGCCGGAACACCGCCCTGGGTGGCAACTACCACGCTGTCAACCGGGATCGTTTGTCCGCTGAGCGTGATCAGTATAGAATCGGATTTAGTGGCATCCTGTACGGACGTGGCCTTACCCCAGACGGTACCGTCGGTCTGTGCGGTAACCAGTCCGGTACTGCTGATGGTGGCTGTTCCGCTTACGGGAACAATGCTCCAGGTAACGGCCTGGCTGGCTGCGGCCGGGAATACCGTACCTGCCAGCTGCAGGGTGCCGCCCGGTGTGCTGATCGCTGCCGGAACACCGCCCTGGGTGGTTACCACTACGCTGTCTACGGGTACGGTCTGTCCGCTGATGGTGATCTGTATGGAATCGGATTTGGTCACATCCTGTACCGAAGTAGCTTTGGCCCAAACGGTACCATTGCTCTGTGCGGTAACCAGTCCGCTGCTGCTGATGGCAGCGATACCCGCTGCCGGGTTCAGGGTCCAGGTAACGGCCTGGTTCACCAGTGCAGGGTATACAGTGGCTACCAGCTGCAGGGTGCCTGCATTGGTGGTGATGGTTGCGGGAACGCCGCCCTGTGTGGCCACCACCACGCTGTCTACCAGCAGGGGCTGCCCTGTGATGCTGATCAGTATGGAATCGGATTTGGTCACATCCTGTACAGATACGGCTTTGGCCCACACGTTACCATTGGTCTGTGCGGTAACCAGTCCCGCCGTGCTGATGGTGGCTGTACCACCTGCGGGCGTGATGCTCCAGGTAACGGCCTGGCTGGCTGCGGCCGGGTATACCGTAGCTACCAGCTGCAACGTACCACCCGTAGTAGTGATCGTAGCGGGAACACCCCCCTGTGTGGTCACCACCACGCTGTCAACGGGTACGGGAGCAGCAACGTTAACCGTATAATCTTCGGCCTGGCCAAAGTCAAGACCGTCGCCCAGGTCGCCGCAGGCGGGGGCGTACTGGCCAAAACGCTTGGTCACACGCATACGCGTATTGCCTGTAAGAGCGCCTGCCGGAACGGCAATGGTACCTGTGGCCTGTATGGCGTCTGTACCGGTAGAGTTCACAATGGTGCCGAGATCGTACGATTCACCGGCATCGGTCAGGGAGTTGTTCTGGTTCCAGTCGATGTACACACGGATGTAATTGGTCCAGCTACCGGCGGTATTTCCTTTTACCGTGATCGGGTAAGACTGTCCCTGTACCACGTTTGCCGTAAGGCTGGTAAAGTTTTCCAGCTGCGGGGTGGCATTTATGGGAGCCGGAGAAGTATTGTTGATACCGGCAAAGATCACCTGTGTGATGGGCTCTACATCATCGGGGTAGGTCACGTTACAGTAAGGAGCCGGGAAAAGAGGCAGCTGGTTCGTAATAGTGATCAGTATAGAATCTTTGGCGCTGGGATTGGCGGTAGAGGTAGCTTTTGCCCACACGTTACCATTGGTCTGTGCGGTAACCAGTCCGGCTGTGCTGATCGTAGCCGTACCACCTGCGGGCATAATGCTCCATATCACGGCCTGCGGAGCGGCCAGGGGATATACGGTAGAAGTAAGCTGCAGGGTACCGGCATTGGTGGTGATGGTTGCCGGAACGCCGCCCTGTGTGGCTACCACTACACTGTCGATGGTAGCGGGAAGAACAACGTTCACGGTATAGTCTTCGGCCTGGCCGTAGTCACTGCCGTCGCCCAGGTCGTTACAGGCCGGACCGTACGCGTCAAAACGCTTGGTCACGCGCATGCGGGTATTGCCCGGCAGAGCGCCCGCCGGAACGGCAATATTGCCCGAGACCTGTATGGCGTCGGTACCTGTGGAGGTATTGATGGTGCCGATGTCATACGACTCGCCGGCATCCGTCAGGGAATTGTTCTGGTTCCAGTCGATGTACACGCGGATGTAATTGGTATACGGACCGGCCGTATTTCCTTTTACGGTAATGCTGTTGCTGGTGGAACCCTGTACCACGGTAGCTACCTGGCCGGTAAAATCTTCCAGTGCGGGGCTGCCGTTCACGGTGGCGGAAGAAGTATTGTTTATACCTGCAAACACCACGGAAGTGATCGGCTCTACATCGTCCGGGTAAGTAGCAGGACAATAGGGAGCGGGGAAGGGAGGCGCCTGGTTCGAGAGCGTGATCAGTATAGAGTCCTTATACGCAGGGTTTGCCGCCGCGGTGGCCTTGCCCCATACGTTACCGTTACTGATGGCGGTTACCAGGCCCGTTGTGCTGATGGTGGCCATACCGCCCGCAGGGGTAATGCTCCATACTACCGCCTGGCTGCCGCCTGTGGGATACACGGTAGAGACCAGCTGCAGGGTGCCGGCATTGGTAGTGATGGCTGCCGGAACACCGCCCTGTGTGGCAACTACCACACTATCCACCGAGGCCGGGGCAAATACGTTCACGCTGTAATCCTCGGCCTGGCCGTAATCGAGGGAATTACCCACGATACCGCAGTCGGGACCATACTGTCCGAAACGCTTTACCACGCGCATACGGGTAGAACCGGTAAGAGCACCCGCCGGAACGGCAATATTGGCGCTTGCCTGTATGGCATCGGTACCTGAAGAGGAATTGATGGTACCGATGTCAAAGGACTCGCCGGCATCGGCAAAGGAATTGTTCTGGTTCCAGTCGATATACACACGTATATAGTTCGTCCAGCTGCCGGCCGTATTGCCCTTGGCCGTAAAGGTATAGGAGCTGCCCTGTACCACGCTTGCGGACTGGGCGGTGAAATCTTCAGACTCTGTAGTGCCCGAAGCGGAAGAGGTATTATTGATACCTGCAAAATTAACCAGGGTGATCGGCTCTACACCGTCGGGATAAGATACGGCACAATAAGGTGCGGGGAATTGAGAATAAACAGCTGTGACCGGCAGAAGCGCCAGGGCCATCAGCGCCGTCCGGAAACGGTTCTGGAGATTTGGTACTTTTTTTTTCATCATAGAATTATTGTGATTTAAAATAGGTCCTCTCTGCAGGAAATGCATGCAGGATACTCCACAGCTGCCGTGCAGCGGAACAGTTCCTCTAAGCCGGGAGGAACAAGACAATTACGGAGACAGGCATACATTTGCTTCATAATAGTTTATGTTCAACAAGGCAGAGAGAAGTACATAAGTATACGCAACTGAATCTTTCTGTTTAAAAGGCACTCACAGGTATGACCTCCGGGTAGGAAGCTTCAGTCAGGTACGTTTTTCAGGTTCAGGTTTAAAACCTGTAGTTTATAAAAGTAGATAAAAAAAACAAGGCCCGGAAATTTATTTGACGAATGTTGTGTGATCCGTGTGCGAGCTCCGGTATAACGGCTGCTTATTATTGCGGTATAAATGGATATCTTTGTACTTTCCTACAAATGTATGCAGGACGCAACTATCTGGATCATACTCAGCATATTCCTGGCTGCCGCACTCACAGGCAGTGTATCGCTGCTGCTGCACCAGCGCCGGAAGTTCAGGCGTTCCGAAAAGGAAAGGCAGGACATGGAGGTCCGTTTCCGCGACCTGGAGACACGTGTGAACACCCTGCAGCTCGAAAACCTGGACGCACGCCTCAACCCGCATCTTTTCAAGAACGTGCTTAATTCCATACAATCGCACGCCTTTCAGACCTATTTTGCGCTCGATAAGCTGGCACATGTCCTCGATTATATCCTTTACGAAAGCAAGAACGGCTTTGTGAGCCCGGCCGAAGAGGTCGGCTTTGCCCTGAATTTTATCGAGATCAACAAGATCAAGCTGAGCCCGCTTTTCCAGCTGAACGTAAAGACCCGCCTGGATGAGAACGATCCCCTGCTGCACCAGAAAGTACTGGCCCCCATGGTATGTGTGGACCTTATTGAGAATGCCTTTAAACATGCCGATCTGCAGAGCGCCGATGCATTTATCTCGGTAGTGTTCGAATGCCGCGGGAACCGGTTCCAGCTTACCGTTTCCAATAAAATATCCGGCAAACCCGTGTTCCGCAAGGAAAAAAGCGGTATAGGCTCTGCAGCGCTGGAGCAGCGGCTGCGCATATTGTATCCCGGTAAATTCAGCCTTCAGCGTTATACGGAAGGCGATGTTCATATAGCTCAACTTAAAATCGATCTGCTTGACTACACTGAGATGCCTGTTACTGGATGATGAGCTGCCCGGCCTGACCTACCTGAAAATGCTCTGCGAGCAGCTGCCCGGGGTGGAAGTGGTAAAAGCTTTCAATAACCCGCAGACACTGCTCAGCGAAGCGCCTTCGCTGGAATTTGACCTCTGTATCCTCGATATTGAAATGCCCGGTATCAACGGCCTGCAGGTGGCCAACATCCTGAAGGACGTACCCGTGATCTTTACCACGGCCTACAGGGAATTCGCCGCCGAAGCCTTCGATCTGAACGCGGTGGACTATATCCGCAAGCCCGTTACCCGCGAACGCCTCGAGGTAGCCATGCAGAAAGCCCGGCTGCGAATAGAGAAGAACGTACCGCCCCGCACCTTTGTACAGATCAATACCGATAAGGGAAAGGCCGTGCTCTTTTTCGACCAGATCGAGTACATTTACACGTCGCCTACCGACAGCCGGGATAAAAAGGCCGTCTTACAGAACGGCACCGAACTTACACTCAAGAACATCAGCTTTGATAAACTGGCAGGGGTACTGCCCGAAGACCGCTTCTGCCGCATTAATAAGGCCGAGCTGATCGCTGTGCGAAATGTGCAGTTCTTTTCGCACGACCAGATCACTTCGGCGGTGGTCCGCAACGGCAAACCGCTTATCTTTACACTCAGTCCCGCTTTCCGCAACGATTTTCTGCAGAAGGTAAGGCTTTAAGATTCATTACATTTTTTCAGGTTCTTATTACAGAAAAACATGCCGCGAGACACAGGTATATACAGAACAGGGCCGCTTTTCCTGATATTTGTGCCGTTCGGTACACACCAGCCCCGGTTTTAAACACAGGATTTTATGAAGAAGTACAGAAATCTGATCTTTTATGTGAGTACCATCGGCCTCTTTTCCCTGCTGATGTATGGGATCGTAGTGGCCGGAGCTGAACAGGAAGCGGGACGCAACGTGGTGTCGGCCGCCAGCGGCAAAAGCAACTGGACCGAATTCATCGATTCCATGATGCACAATGTCACCCATCCCCTGGCCATACTGCTGGTACAGATCATAACCATTATACTGGCCGCGCGCCTGTTCGGCTGGGTCTTTAAAAAGATCGGACAGCCCTCGGTGATCGGGGAGATCATTGCCGGTATCGTACTGGGCCCTTCCGTGCTCGGGATCTGGTCTCCCGAAATATCGGAGCAGCTTTTCCCGCTGAAATCCATGGGGAACCTGCAGTTGCTGAGCCAGATCGGACTTATCCTCTTTATGTTCGTGGTAGGCATGGAACTCGATCTGAAAGTACTTAAGAACCGGGCACATGAGGCCGTAGTGGTAAGTCATGCCAGTATCATCATCCCTTTTGCACTGGGCATGGGCCTGGCTTATTTCGTATATCAGTCGTTTGCTCCTGAAGGCGTGCAGTTCCTGTCGTTTGCCCTGTTTCTTGGTATAGCCATGAGCATAACGGCATTCCCGGTGCTTGCGCGCATTGTGCAGGAGAGGGGGATGAACAAGACCCGGCTCGGTGCCATGGCCATTACCTGTGCCGCTGCCGACGATATTACCGCCTGGTGCCTGCTGGCCGCCGTGATCGCCATTGTAAAGGCCGGTTCCATGGTAAGCTCGCTCTACGTGATCCTGCTGGCGGCAGCTTACGTGCTGGTGATGCTCAAGGTGGTGCGTCCCTTCCTGAAACGGGTGGGCGAGCTGCATTCTTCCCGCGAGAACATGAGCAAACCCGTGGTGGCCATATTCTTTCTTACGCTTATCCTTTCGTCCTATGTGACCGAAGTTATCGGTATACATGCCCTGTTCGGGGCCTTTATGGCAGGGGCTATTATGCCGGAGAACGCCCGCTTCCGGAATATTTTCATCGAAAAGGTAGAAGATGTGGCCCTGGTGCTGCTGCTGCCGCTGTTCTTCGTATTTACGGGTCTGCGCACACAGATCGGCCTGCTTAACGATCCCTACCTGTGGAAAGTATCGGCCCTGATCGTGGCCGTGGCCGTGACCGGTAAATTTGCCGGCAGTGCCATTGCAGCCCGTATCGTGGGACAGGACTGGAAAGACAGCCTTACCATCGGGGCGCTGATGAATACCCGCGGCCTTATGGAACTGGTGGTGCTGAACATCGGTTACGACCTGGGCGTGCTCACACCGGAAATATTTGCCATGATGGTGATCATGGCCCTTGTGACCACCTTTATGACCGGGCCGGCCCTGGACCTGATCGAACGCGTGTTCCGCCGCAGGGAACACACTATACCTGAAGAGATCGGCCAGTTCAGCAAATACAAGGTCCTGGTATCCTTCGGAAACCCCGAAAGGGCCCGCACCCTGCTGAAACTTGCCAACAGTTTTGTGCGCAGGCTCAATGGCAATGCCTCTGTTACGGCCATGCACCTTACGCCGGCCGGGGACATCAACAATTATAACATGGAAGAGTATGAGCAGGAGAGCTTTGCACCCGTCATCGCGGAATCGGAAATGCTGCAGCAACCGATAACCACGCTTTTCAAGGCTTCTTCGGATATCGATGCCGATATTGCGGACGTAGCCAATAAAGGCGATTACGACCTGCTGCTGGTAGGCCTGGGACAGTCCATCTTCGAAGGCAGCCTGCTGGGTAAGGTGCTCGGGTTCACCACACGCATCATCAATCCTGATTCGCTCATCAACAAATTTACGGGTAAGGAAAAACTCTTCGAGAATTCTCCCTTCGATGAGCGTACCCGCCTTATCCTCGCCAAAAGCCAGGTGCCCGTGGGCATACTGGTCGATAAGGAACTGGAGAAGATCGACCGGGTATTTGTGCCTGTTTTCGGCCCCGAAGATGCTTTCCTGGTGCACTATGCCCAGAAGCTGATCCATAATTCGGGGGTCCAGGTTACGGTGCTCGATGCCGCCGGCAATATGAAGGACCATCCTTCGCTGCGCGAGTCGGTGCGGGCTATTGAACAGGTCTCGCCCAATCACATCACCCTGCTCAACGAACGTAAGATCGAAAAGGAATTCCTGGCCACGCAGGACCTGATGCTCATCAGCCTGGAAAGCTGGAAAAAGCTGGTGGATTCACAGAGCGTATGGCTCAATAACGCCCCTTCGGCCCTGATCCTGAAAGCCTGAGCTACAGTACAAAGGTAAAGACCAGGAAAAGCACAAGCCAGAGCACGTCCGTATAGTGCCACCAGAAGGCAGCCACACGGGTCTTGATATGCTCGTAGGGATTGGTGGTGAGAATGAGCTCATCGGCGGCGTCGCTGCGGTGCCTGCGGAAGGTGTACAGGCGTTCGCCCAGCAGCACGAACCCGGCCAGAACATGCAGCAGGTGCAGCCCCGAGAAAAAATACAGGTAAGCGCCTCCTCCATACCCGCCGGAAAAGAATACACCCTGCGAAAAAAGCTGTACCCAGGCCAGTACCTGTACCAGGGCAAAGGCGATGCCGAGTGCGATTCCCCCGGCAAGACTGCTGTATGCCATGCGCAGGGTACCTTTACGGAAAGCCCGGTTGCAGGAGGCCACCAGTATGCCCGACCCGATCATAAGCAGGGTGCTCCACACAAAGGCCCGTGGCAGGAAAGGTTTTACAATAAGCCCGCTTTCCAGCATCACCTGGAAATCTTCGCGGCGCGCCTGCAGGTACAGGTGCCGCACAAACAGCAGCAGGAGCATCAGGAAAAGAATGCCGCTCGCTACGGCCAGCAGGTACACCAGGGCCTGGCGCGGGTGCACGTTCTGTCCCCCGAAAATATTCAGGCGGAACGGCGGTTCTTCTTTTTTATCCCGTATCTGCGGCATAGCGGTGCTTTAGCGTGCTTCCTCCTCTTTGAACCAGCTGCTGTACATCACGTAATTCCCGGCAATACGGTCAATTTCGCCCGAGATCTTTTCTGGCGTAATGTCCTTCACTTTTTTAGCGGGTACCCCGGCAAAAATAGAGCCTGAGGGTACATGCGTACCTTCCAGCACTACCGATCCGGCGGCTATGATGCTGTTGCTTTCCACCACGGCCCCGTCCATCACGATGGCTCCCATGCCTATGAGCACATTGTCGTGTATGGTACAGCCATGCACATTGGCGCTGTGTCCTATGCTAACGTTGTTACCGATGTTCAGGGGCGCTTTCTGGTAGGTGCAGTGCAGCACGGCATTGTCCTGCACGTTCACGCGGCTGCCCATTTTTATATAGTGTACGTCGCCGCGTACCACGGCATTGAACCAGAAGCTGCATTCGTTCCCGCAGCTTACTTCGCCCACGATGGTGGCATTGGGCGCTATAAAGCAGTTCTCGCCCAGCTGGGGCTCCTTACCCCGTACGGCTAATATTACCGGCATAATGTATCAGTTTAAGAGCAAATGTAGGCAATATTTGAGTTGCTGCGGCATTTCCCGCAGGTCTCTATGCCATGATAGATTTTTTCTATGAGCGGGAGGGTCGCTTTGCATATTTAAGGGACCGCTTTCACGATTTACCCGTATCTTTGCCGTAAAATACAGAAAATTATGTCCGGAACTCCCGTATTGATATATGCCGAAAGTACACCCAACCCCGCCACGCTTAAGTTTGTGGCCAATGTGTTCATGCTGCCCGAGAACAGCGCCGAGTACCTGCGTGCCGAAGAGGCCGAGGGCGCTCCCCTGGTAAAGGCCCTGTTCGAATTTCCCTTTGTGCGCAGTGTGTACGTGTGCAATAATTTTGTTACCATCACCAAAAAAGAGTTCACTTCCTGGACGGAGATCATTCCGCAGGTGCGCGAATTCCTGAAAGAATGGCTGCAGGAAGGCAAGGACGTTATCGTAATGCTGCCCGCCAAACGCGAGGAAGTAAAGCCGGTGAACATCGAAGACCTGAATGCCGAAGGCGTAGCGGGCCAGATCATTGCTGCGCTCGATGAATACGTGAAACCGGCCGTGGAAAGCGACGGGGGCGAAATTTCCTTCGTGTCCTTTGATAAAGGAGTGGTTACCGTACGCCTGCAGGGCTCATGCAGTGGCTGTCCCAGCAGTACCGTTACCCTGAAGCAGGGCATCGAGAACCTGCTGAAAAAGACCGTACCCGGCGTAACCGAGGTGGTGGCCGAAAACGCTTAATCTTTTTTCTCGAGTACTTTGGGCACGCGAATGTAATCGCTGTCCTTCCTGGGGGCGTTCTTCAGCGCATCTTCCAGGCCCAGGGTCTGCTGCGGCACATCGGCGCGGGTCACGTTCTGCTCCTCGCTCATGTACACCAGGGGTTCCACATCGTCCACAGGCAGCTCGCCCAGCTTCTCCACGAAACCTACGATCTTTTCCAGGTCGTTGCGGATCTGCTCTTTCTCCGTTTCGCTGAATTCCAGGCGGCTCAGCTCGGCCAGACGGTCTACGGTTTCCTTGCTCACTTTCATAACGGGCATCTTTGCCGCAAAGGTAGTAAAAAAGCATCAGGCAGCGCTTTATATGTGTGTATCGTAACTTTATAGTACTTTTGTACCCGAAATGCCCAGCATAGGTCCTATACAACTGCCGGATTTCCCGCTGCTGCTCGCACCCATGGAAGATGTGAGCGATCCGCCCTTCCGTGTGCTCTGCAAGGAATACGGCGCCGATCTCATGTATTCGGAGTTCATCAGCAGCGAAGGCCTGATCCGCGACGCCATGAAAAGCCGCAAAAAGCTCGATTTTCATGAGATGGAACGCCCCATCGGTATACAGATCTTCGGGGGCGACGAAGAGGCTATGGCCGAAAGTGCCCGCATCGTGGAAACGGTGAACCCCGACCTGGTGGATATCAATTTCGGCTGCCCCGTGAAAAAAGTGGTGTGCAAAGGGGCCGGAGCCGCCGTGCTGAAAGACGTGGACCTGATGGTGCGCCTCACGAAGGCCGTGGTAGACAGTACCCGCCTGCCTGTAACGGTAAAGACCCGCCTGGGATGGGACGAAGACAGCAAGAACATCGAAGAGGTGGCCGAGCGCCTGCAGGACATCGGCATTAAAGCCATCAGCATACACGGACGTACCCGCGCACAGCTCTACAAGGGCGAGGCCGACTGGACCCTCATTGCAAAGGTGAAGAACAATCCCCGCATACATATACCCGTGTTCGGCAATGGCGATATCGACAGTCCGCAGAAGGCCGTGGAATACAAGGAGCGCTACGGGGTAGACGGGGTAATGATCGGCCGTGCCAGTATCGGGGCACCCTGGTTCTTCCGGCAGGTAAAACATTATATACAAACGGGCGGACTGCTGCCTGTGCCCCCGGTGAGCGAAAGGGTAGAAGTGGCCCGCCGCCACCTGGAAATGGCCATGAAATGGAAGGGCGAACGCATGGGCATTATGGAGACCCGCATGCATTATGCCACCTACTTCCGCGGAATACCCGATTTTAAGGCCTACCGTATGAAGCTGGTGACCTCGGACAACGTAACGGAACTGATGGACACCTTCGGTGAAATTATCGAGCGTTACCCGGTTATGGTGGATTAACATTTCTTTCACGCTTTTTTTTACAGGTAAAATTTGCAGGCGATGCTTTTTTTTAATTGCTTTGTATCTCAAAGTGCTTTATGGAAAAAGAAACTGAATACCTGGAATCGCTGGCAGCCATTCGTAAGATGATGGAAAAATCGGGGCGTTTTTTCTCGCTCGGCGGATTGAGTGGTATCCTGATCGGCCTGCTGGCCCTGGCAAGCGCCGCAGTGGCCTGGTGGCTGATGGGGGACATAAGCCCGGCCTATGTACGCGGAACGGGCTATGCCATGTTCGATATGCTTACCCTGAAGCTGTTCGGGCTGGGCCTGCTTACCCTCTTGCTGGCCGTACTCGTAAGCCTGTACTTTTCTATACGGCAGGCCCGCAGCGAAGGCTACAGCCTGTTTTCACGCCCGGCGCTGAACCTGGCCTTCAATTTCTGCCTGCCCCTGGCCATCGGCGGTATCATGAGCCTGTATTTCCTGTGGCGGGGCGACGTATGGTACATCGCACCCTCCATGCTGGTCTTCTACGGGCTGGCCCTGTTCAGCGCAAGCCGCTATTCGGTGCAGGACCTTACCTACCTGGCCTATGCCGAAATACTGCTCGGGCTGCTCTGCCTGTTTTTCCTGGGCAAAGGACTGCTTTTCTGGAGCATCGGCTTCGGCCTTTTTCATATTATTTACGGGTTTGCCAACCTGCGCAGATCCTGAGAGTGCGTATATTGCAGCCCTTATAGCAAAAACGGGAGTTCCGGATGAATGTAAATGATCTTAATAAAGCATTTGAAAGCAGGGTACGGCTGGGTATCATGTCGGCCCTGGTGGTGAACGAACGTATGGATTTCAATTCGCTCAAGGAATTGCTGGGCATTACCGACGGGAACCTGGCATCGCATATCGCAGCCCTCGAGAAAGAAGAATACCTGCTGGTGGAAAAGAAATTCATCGGCAAAAAGACCAATACCACCTACCAGATCACCAAAAAAGGCAGCAAGGCCTTTAAAGAGCATATACAGCAGCTGGAAAAACTGCTGAAGAAACTAAAGTAATTTTTTTACCCCTAAACTTTGAAATTCAAAGTACTTTTAAATACATAAAATGGAGACGATTCAGACCCACTTCCGCAATCCCGCGATCATCGCCGGACTTGTACTTACCCTGCTCGCATCGGCCGTTTACGGCTTTGCGATCTTCATGCTCGGACGGAACGACGATACCCTTTTCCGCGTCGTATTTATCAACCTGGTATTTGCGTTCGGGTACAGTATATTCTGGCTCGTACAGGCTTTCCGCCAAAAGAACATAGGCCGCGTTTACCTCCCTTTTGTTTACGCACTCTGGCTCCTGAGCTGTTTCAGCTGCAACCTGTTTATCAATATTTTCGAGAACCTGCCTGCCTGGGTATACCTGTTCACGGCCCTGTTCTGCCTCTCTTCCGGTTTGCTGTACTGGGAAGTGCCTTCCCGTTTCCTGCGGGCCCTGGCGGGTTTTGTGAACGGGGTCAGCCTCTGGCTCATGCTCTATTATGCCTTTTTCCTGCTGCCCTACCTGCCGTACAGCTTCCTGGGCATTATTGTGCTGGGGATGGGACTTCACGGGTTTGCACCGGGTTTTATCCTGCTGCTGCACGGTTTCGGGCTGTATTCCCTCTTTACGGAACGGGGTCGTCAGCCGGCCGCTTTTATCAGCGGTTTTTGCAGCACGGGACTTTTTGTGGTGTTCTTTACCCTGGCTATGCAGCACGAAGCGTCGGAGATAAAGGAATATGCCGGTGCCGGCCGGTTTTCTTCCGGCGCTGATCTGCCCGTATGGGTAAGCGTTTCGCAGCAGATGGAACCGAACTATTTCAATGAGCGTATCCTGAAGAAAGACCTGGTGTATACCGGCTCCGATAATTTTTTCCGTTTCGACCGGGGCCGGCCCTTCGGCAATAATCTCAGCTATACCGAGCGCAAGGTGCACGATCCCCTGCTGAACATAGCCTACCTCTTCACAGAAACACCCCTGCCCTCGGAAGACGACCGCATCCGCATCCTGGAGGCCAATTTCAGCGAGCGCCTGCAAACCGAGCGCCGTCTCTGGTCCGGGCAGCACCTGCAGACCCTGTCTCTCACCGAAGATGTGCTCATCTTTCCCGAAACCCGCCTTGCCTACACAGAGCTCACCCTCGAGACCGAAAACCTGTACAGGCAGAACGGAGAGGCCATCTATGCTTTTCAGCTGCCCGAAGGTTCAGTGGCTTCTTCGCTGTCTTTATGGGTCAGCGGTATCGAGCGCAAAGCGGTGCTGGCCTCCAAAAGCCAGGCCCGGGCCGCCTATGACCAGGTGGTGGGCGTGGAAAGACGCGACCCTGCCCTCTTGCAGTGGCGCGAGGGAAACCGCATCGTGGTGCGTGTGTTCCCCGTGATCGAAGGAACCCCGCGGCGTTTCAGGATCGGTGTTACCACCCCGCTTGCCGTGCAGGACAACAAAGTGCTGTACCGGAGCATCGGCATTAAGGGACCGGGTCTGGGCTCTGCAGATGCCGTAACGCGGGTACGTGTGCGCGGAGATGCCGTGCCGGAGTTCAGCACGAAAGCCTTTGAACGGGAAAAGGACGGGTTCTTCCGGGAAGGTTCCGGTGTACATACCTGGAGCCTGAGCCTGGACAAAACGGCCCTGCAGCCGCAGGTGTTCCGCTGGAAGGACCGCGGCTATCTTTTACAGGAGGCCCGTATGGAAAATCGCGGGGCAGCGTACAATGCAGTGGTGCTCGACCTCAATGCCGCCTGGACGGAGGCCGAAGCGCGCAGCTGGCTGGAAAATGTGAAGGATATGCCCCTGTATGTGCTGGAAGAAGGCCGCAGGAAACGTATCACAACAGAGAATTTTACCGGTATTTGGAAGGAGCATTCCGCCTACCGGTATTCGCTGCCCGCGCTTTATGCCCTTTCGGAGGGAGATCTGCTGGTGACCCGGTCCGGGGATATCTCTGCGAATTTTGATGAGCTGGAGGGCTCCGCTTTCCTGGATAAGATGCGCACGGAAACCCGCGGAAGAAACCTGCGTGTGCTGAATACCGGCACACAGCTGAGCCCCTTCTGGCAGACGGTGCGCGAGCAGCACTATGCACAGGTGATGAACGTAAGCCCGGAAGAAGCGCTGAAACTCGCAAACACCCGCAGTTACCCGGTGTATACAGACAGCGCGCAGGTAATACATATACAGGATGCACAGCTTTCCCTGTCTGTAACGGACAGCGTGCAGAAGGCCCTGCCTTCGGACAATGACCATATCTACCGCCTGTATGCCTATGGACGGGTATTGCAGGAGCACCTGGCGGCGGAAGCCGATACTTCGCAGCAGAACAGAGCTTATGTGGCACTGGCCGAAGATGCGCACATCGTAAGCCCGGTAAGCTCTATGCTGGTGCTGGAAACGGATGCCGATTACGAACGTACGGGTATTACAGAGAACGAGAATACCCTGGGCAATGCCTCCATGCAGAACCACGGCGCCGTACCCGAGCCGCACGAATGGGCCCTGATCGTTCTTTCTGCGGCAGGCCTGCTGTATTATATACGAAAAAGAAGAAGGAAATATGCTCTTTAATGCCGACCTGCGTTCTATTCCTGTTCCAAAGGTCAAAGCAGCGCCTCTCGCGGGCCTGCTTTACCTTTTGCTGCTGCTGCTCAACTACCGTACATTGCAGATCGGTCTGGGCAGCAACCTGCCTGTACTTTCAGGTGCCGTCCTTCTTTTCGTATATGCTTCGAGGCCCGTGGCGCCCAAGCTGTATTATGCAGTGGCCGTTCTTGTTCTGCTCCTGTTCCTTTGTTCCTGGCAGCTTTACACACGGTCTACCCTGTTGCTGGCCCTGCTGCTGACGGGTACCCTGCTTTTTTACCTGCATACGGGCCGTTTTTCGCCTGCTGCTTTTCTTTTGCTCATTTTTTGTACAAGTGTGTCAGATAAGATCATCATGCAGTTCAGTGTGGAGATCAAGCAGCAGCTCTGTACCTGGGCTTACCTGAGCCTGGAGGACGTACTGCATATCGAAAGGCAGGAAGGCGTATACCTGTGGATATCCGGCAGGCAGGTAAGTGTAGATACGGCCTGTATGGGACTTTCCATGCTGCGCACCGGCTTCCTGTCTGCTGTGGCTCTGCTCAGCCTGGAAGAGAAAAGAAGCGGCCGGCGTTTTTCGTATATGCAATACCTCCTTGTCTTTGCATTCGCTCTATTTTGTATAGTCCTGTCCAATTATTTTCGTATCCTTATACTGCTGCTTACGGGGAATACAGAGGACAACCTGCTGCACCAGTTTGCCGGGCTCTGCTGTTTTGCGCTTTATATACTGCTGCCCCTGTTCCTGCTTTTCCGTTTCCTGAAGCCCCGAAAGGAATACCGGGAACTGCAGGTGAAAAGTTCGTATATACCTGCCTTTATTTTTAGTATACTCATTATTGTTGCCGGCGTGCTCGCCCTGCGTATGGAAAAAGGACCCCGGTACACGCGTATTCTCGACGGATTACCGGTACAGGGCGGGGAATGGATAAACCCGGAAGTATACAAGATACAGCAGGAAGGGAAACTCACCTATATCAAAACGGCTTCGCATTCGCCCATGCTCTGCTGGACGGGCAGTGGCTACCGGGTGCTGCGCGACTACATAACGCAATACGGGCATAAGCCGACGCACTGTACCCTGCTCGAAAAGGACGGACAGGTACTTTATTCCTACTGGTGGTACGAGAACGGCAGCCAGCGGGCGCTTTCCTTCCCGGAGGTATTGCTTACACAGCTGTTTACGGGTAACCCGGCGCGGCTTATTAATATAACGCAGGAAAAAGCGGAAGAGTTTTAGCTTACTTCTTCCGCAACCAGCCCAGGATGCCGCTTCCTTCGATCTTATATGTACCGTTTTTGTGACTTAGTGTAAATGTCTCCCGGGAAGAAGCGGCCGGACCGGGGTTCTGCTGTATGATCTCCACTTCGTCTGAGCTCACGGCCGAAATAATGGCCACATGCCCGTAAGGATTCCAGCTGTTGCCGTCGTACACGAGCAGGTCGCCCGTGCGTGGGGCCGTGGCCGAGGGATTGGAATACTGCATCAGGCCCCGGGCCTTGTTGTAGCTGCCGTCAGACAGGCTTTTGCTGTAAAAGCTCTTGGCATGTCCGTAGGAATCGGGCATTTTATGCTTATAGTGCTGGTAATAGTATCGTTTTACGAACTCTACGCACTGGTATTTCAGTCCCAGGTTATAGCCGTCGGCTGCGGTGTTGCGCCCGGACACATTGCTGATAGGCCCGTTATAATAGACCCGCACGCCGTTGAGACTGTCTACCGGGTCGCCGATGCTGCGCAGCAGCGGGTAGTGGTAAAAATTGGTGTAGGCGGCCGTGAGCGAAAGCATGCAGAACAGGCCGGAAAAGACGAAAACGAGGGGTTTGCGTACGGGTGTGAACATGCTCTAAAGTACATATTTTCAGCATACACAAGTGTAAAGAAGCGTTAAAAGAAAAGCAGGCCTGCTTTTGCAGGAGCACTGCACGCCTGGCAAGGCCTGTCCCCGGGCATGGAAAAGGCCCCGGCTTCCCTGCTTTACAGTGTGTTAATTTTTTGGTTCGGCCTTCAAATATTGCGTACCTTTGCAGCCGCTATGTTAGTTACAGTACTTAAGTCGAAGATACACCGCGTAAAGGTCACGGAAGCCGACCTGGATTATATCGGTTCCGTTACCATTGACGAAGATCTGATAGATGCGGCCAATTTGCTGGAAGGTGAACAGGTGCATATTTTCAATTATACGAACGGCGAACGTTTTATTACCTATGTGATAAAAGGCGAAAGGGGTTCGGGCGTTATCTGCCTGAACGGACCCGCTGCGCGCAAGGTTTCCGTGGGCGATAACGTGATCATCGTGGCCTATGCCACCATGAGCATGGAAGAGGCCCGCACCTTTAAACCTTCTGTGATCTTCCCGGATACCGAAACCAATAAGCTCCGTTAATGGCCGCAAACAGGCTGAAAAATGTGCTGAAGATCCTCCTGTTCGGGGGATTGGGTATTTTTCTTGCCTGGTTTTCCCTGCGCAGTGTGCCTTTCGAAGAACTGAAAATGCACGCCGCCAAAGCCGATTATTTTTATGTAGTATTGGCCATGCTGGTAGGACTGCTCAGTCACCTGCTGCGCGCCCTGCGCTGGAACCAGCTTCTGCAGCCCCTGGGCTATAAGGTACGTACCGCCAATGCCTTTGCCGCCATACTGGTAGGCTACCTTTTTAACCTGGTGGTGCCCCGCAGCGGCGAAGTGGCCCGTTGCGGCATCGTACAGAATTACGACAAGGTGCCCGTACAGACCTCGGTAGGTACCGTGGTGGTGGAACGGGTGATAGACCTGGTGTTCCTGGCACTGGCCTTTGCCCTTACCTTTGTGCTGGAATTCGACCGCGTATACGGTTATGCCGAAAGCAGTATCCTGCTGCCCCTGGCCGATATGGCGGGCCGTCCCTGGTTCTGGCCGGTAATGATCGCCTGTATGCTGGCCGGCATCATCGGCTTTTATTTCCTCTTTATCCGTAAAAAGCAAAAGCAGGTAGAAGCACAGAAAGGCGGACTGCGTAAATTTATAGACGGCTTTCTCGACGGGCTCAAAAGCATCCGTCACCTGCAGCGCCCGGTACTGTTCATCATCTATTCCGCCGGTATCTGGGTCTGCTACTACATTATGCTGTACATCGGCTTCTTTGCCTTCGAAGGTATGGGCGAGCTGGGTCCGGGGGCTGCCCTGGCCGTATTTTCGTTCGGTACCATTGGCATGATCGTGACCCCGGGCGGCATCGGCGCATACCCGGTACTGCTGGGCGAAACACTGGCCCAGTACGGGGTAAATACTGCGGAGGGCGTAAGCTTCGGCTGGATCATCTGGGGAGCACAAACCCTGCTTTTTATCATCACCGGAACGATTTCTTTAGTAATATTGCCAATAATTAATACGCGAAGATCTTGAAATTAGCAGATATCATACAGGGTAAATTCCCGCAGGGGGAAGAAGTGGAACGCTATGCCTACCGCATGGGATTTATCGGTAAGAAAGTGGTGTTCACCAATGGTTGTTTTGATGTGCTGCACCGCGGGCATCTTACCTACCTGCGCGAAGCCGCCGAACTGGGAGATATCCTTATCGTAGGCCTCAATTCAGATGCATCGGTGAAACGTCTCAAAGGCGAGAACCGTCCCCTGAACAATGAGCAGGACCGTGCCCTGGCCCTGGCTTCTCTCCTGTTCGTGGATGCCGTGGTGATCTTTGACGAAGATACCCCCGAGAATCTTATCAAACGTATAAAACCGCACGTACTGGTAAAAGGCGGCGATTATAACGAAAATACGATCGCAGGTGCCAGCTTTGTAAAGGCGGCCGGCGGCGAAGTAAAGGTGATCCCTTTTATCGAGGGCTACAGCACTACAAATTTTATCGAGCAGGTAAAGGCCAAAGGCTAAAGGTCGCGCGCCGCAAAGGTATCGCCCTGGCGTACGTCGCCCGTTTCATAGCCTTTCCTGAACCAGCGCATACGTTGTTCCGAAGTGCCGTGCGTAAAGGCATCCGGAACGGTATAACCCTGTGCTTCCTTCTGCAGGCGGTCGTCACCGATCGCATTGGCCGCGTTCAGCGCTTCTTCGATATCGCCGTTCTCAATGATGGATTTCATTTCCTGGGCATGATGCGCCCATACCCCCGCATAGAAATCGGCCTGTAATTCCAGCTTTACCGACATGCGGTTGTACTCGCTTTCGCTTACCCTGCCCCGCATGCCGGCCACTTTTCCCGAGGTGCCGAGCAGGTTTTGCACGTGGTGACCTATCTCGTGCGCGATCACGTAGGCACAGGCAAAATCCCCGGGCGCTTTGAACCGGCTTTTCAGATCATCGAAAAACGTAAGATCGATATATACCTTACTGTCGGCCGGGCAATAGAACGGACCCGTCGCCGAGGAGGCCCCGCCGCAGGCTGACTGCACCGATCCGCTGAACAGCACCAGTTTGGGATGTGTATACGTTCTCCGGAAATATTCGGGAAACAGCTTGTCCCATACATCCTCAGTATCTTTCAGCACTACGGCCGTAAATTCGGCCTGGTCTTCCTGTGCGGCTTTCTGTTCCGTGTTCATCGGCGGAGCGGCCTGTTCCTGGGCCAGCTGCACCAGTGCCGAAGGGTCTTTACTCACAAAGACCGTGATCAGGGCCACGATTATACCAATGATACCGCCCCCGGCAAGCAGGCCTTTGCCCATACCCCGGCGGTCTTCCACATTGCCGCTTTGTTCGCGTCCGCGCCATTTCATAGATTCTGTTTTCAGGAAATATACAGAAAATTATAAAATCCTGTAATAACCGGCCGTTTTTTTGAATAGACATTGCTGTAAAAAAAGAGAGGCCCGGAGGCCCCTCTTTTAGTATAATAATCAAACAGCTTGTGCTGTCTATTGTTTGATAAAGCTGATCTTTTCGCTGTTACCGTTAGCCTGCAGCATCATAAAGTACAGACCCGGTGCCAGGCTGCTTATATCGAGCGTATTGTGGCTGTTGCCGTTCAGCTCCAGGCTGCGTATGCAACGTCCGTAGCTGTCGTAGATAGAGCCGTTCACAACCGGCACGCCGTAATCGATGATGTTTAGGGTAATGTTGTTCAGGGCGGGATTGGGATAAAGCAGCGATTCGTTACCGCCGTTATTGACCGAGGTCATAAAGCCGATCTCTTTAGGCGGGGTACCGATCACGCAGCCTGTTCGTTCGGCATAGCGGGTATAGCTGCTGGTGATACCGTTCCGGCGCACAAACAGGCGGATGGCATAGATCTTACCGCTTGCAAAATTGCTGACATTGACGTTGTTTAATGCAGCAGGACCCAGGTTCCAGCCTCCACCGACCGGTATCTGTTGTAAAACGGAGCCCGTATTCGTCATAAGCGGGGGAGTTACTTCCTGCACTTCGTAACGGTATTCTTCATAACAGGTAGAAGTAGCGGCATCCACCGGAGTGCTTAGTATATTGCTGCAAAATCCGTTTACCGTATTGGTAAAAGCGCCCCAGCCGACTGTGCGGGTCTCATTGGGATTAAGCGTGAACCCGGCTGACGGATCTGTGATCAGCACACAAAAATCTTTTGTATTCCACTGGGGCCCGACGCCGTATTCTACCCTGTACATCTGACCGGGTACCAGGTTCAGGGAGCTCAGGTCGATGTTGTCGGGAGCTTTGCCCATGATCCAGCCCGTTGCAAGTATCGTGTTCCCGGTCGCAAAGGTACTCAGGTTAAATTCCGTTACGTTCACAAAATAAGCGTCTTCACACTCGGTACCTGATACATCGATACTCAATGTATTGCTGCAGAAACGGTATACGTCCATGTTCCAGCCCTGGTAGCCGCTTTCGGTGGTCTTGCTGTAGTGACCGTTAACACTGAGGTCAGCGACGGAAGTGGTGCAGGTCTTGCAGTTCAACACTTCTACCTGGTTATCATTAATGGCTACAATTTCCAGCAGATCGTCCGTGTTGTCGAAGTTGCCTACAAAGCGGGGATCGTTGTTATAGGTCGTACTGCCCAGTACCATCATACCATGTTTTGCAGGACATTCAAAAAGGCTTCCGGTAGAATAGGAGATAGCCGTACCATAACCGTTAAATCCGATCAGGTCGTCTTTACCATCTGCGTTCATATCTTCAATAAGGATAATAGGCGTGGAGCTGAGTGACTGAAGGGTCGGGTTTTCCCAGTACTGCCCTACAAATCCTTCTTTGATCCAGGTAGATGCAGGCGAAAAGGAAGAACCTGTGGACAGAGCTACGCTTACGGCAGATTCTCCGAAAAGAATGATATCGTCCTTGCCGTCACCGTTAAAGTCGCCGATACCGCGGGGTGTGCTGGACTGCAGGATACCGCTCAGTCCATATGTAAACGGGGAGCCCCAGGTAGAGACATTAAAAGAACTTCCCGTAGAAAGACCTACAATTACGGCTGTGTTCCCGAAGCCGATAATATCTGTTTTGCCGTCACCATTGAAATCACCCAGCATGCGGGGCCATTTGTCTTCGTCGCCGAAGCCCCCGGTTGTCGTGGAAAACGAACTGGCTCCCCATCCGCTTACGTTGAAAGAACTACCGGTTGAAAGGCCTACTGATACAGAACTATGTCCGAACCCGATGATATCGTCTTTACCGTCGCCGTTAAAATCTCCCACTTTCCTGGGTAAATGGGTGCCGGTAAATCCCTGGCTGTATGTAAAGAAGGAAGAAGGCGTAAACCCGGACGTGCTGAAGGAACTGCCGGTAGAGAGAGCTACGGTCGTACTGCTGTGCCCGAAGCCGACAATATCGTCTTTACCGTCGCCGTTAAAATCTCCCAGGTAGCGGGGAAGCGAGGCCTGGTTGAAACCGTCGGTCCCCCATGTAAAAAGATTCGTCCAGGTAGAAACGTTGAACGCACTTCCGGTAGAGAGCCCTACCGCTACGGAGGTCTGTCCGAACCCGATCAGGTCTGTTTTCCCGTCGCCGTTGAAATCGCCTTTCATACGCGGCAGTTTGCCTGCATTTTCCTCATCGCCGTATTGAGACGATACAAAAGATGTGGTCCAGTTGTTCGCCGGTGTACAGAATTCAAAATCTGTAGTACCGCTTAATGCGCAATCAGAAAGCGTTACATACAACGAGTAGGGGGCCCCGCAGGACCCGTACAGCGGCTGGCTGGGCGTGGCGGTAATGTTACCATTGGTCGTACCTGTCATTACAGAGATCGTATTGGCTGTACTGCTTACGATATTCCAGCCCGGGGGAACGGTCCAGCTCCAGGTAACCCCGGGTATACTGGTGGCCGTGTAGGTATACAGCCCCGGCTCACTTATAAAATTATAGCCGGAGATGCCTGCTTTTTTCTTGGGATAGATAACAAAGGACTGTGAATAGCAGGTTACGAACTGGCCATTGTCCAGCCTGCGTTTCAGACCGGAAATGTTCACCTGGAAGGTAGGTGAACTGAGGTAACTGTTCGAGTTCAGGGTAAAGCGCAGCTCAGAATTGGGGCTTATCTGCCCGATTGCGCCTTGTGTATACGTGGGAGTAACCAAACCCTGCTCAAAAATGACCCCGAAGAGGTAAAATTTGGTTGTTTCGTAAATGGGATTTTCCGGGTCATCGTCACAGGACGGAAAGAACAGCGGGTCTCCCGCCAGGGAAATGCGTACCTCCTCATTGCCGCAGGGCATCCCATTGTTAATGACAAACTGACCATAGCTGAAAAAGCCTGTGGAGCATGCCAGCAACAGTAAAATAAATCTCAGTCTTTGCATATAGTTGTGTGTATTGATGACAGGTGTGTGGTGCCATACAAAAGTAACGCAGGTGTTTTGGTATATGTATACGAAATTGAGTATACGGGCCTTTTTGTCCAGGATTCTTAGTCTCCGGGAACCATTTAACCTTGCGGTACTTTTTTACACTTCTGTATAGTGCAGGAATGCAGACTCAAACAAAAAAGGCCCCCGCAGGAGCCTTTATGATGATCATACCAATTCTTTTATCTTGTGTAGCGCAGCCTGTATACCCGCCGGGTTCTTTCCGCCCGCGGTGGCAAAGAAGGGTTGTCCGCCTCCGCTGCCCTGTATCTCGGATGCAATTTCCTTTACCAGTGCTACGGCGTTCTTGCCCCGTGCCAGCAGGTCCTCGGATACGAATACGCTCAGAGAGGCCTTGCCGTCCTTACCACTGCCGAAAACGGCCACCAGGTTCTGCTCGTCGGCCTTCCAGCCGAAGGCGATGCTCTTGATCTGGTCATTGCCCAGCTCGGTCTGCGTGGCAATAAGGCGCACCCCGTTCACGGTCTCGGCTTTGGACAGCAGCTCGTTTTTGGCACGCTGGGTCTCGGCCTGCTTCAGGCGGTCCAGTTCCTTCTGCAGCTCGGCTTCGCGGGCTACTAACTGTTCGGCCTGTTTCAGCGGACTGCCCGTAGCTTTTAGTATGGTCTTCAGTTGCTCCAGGGTCTCGTTCTGCTCGTTCACAGATTCTTCGGCCTTATCGGCAGTAATGGCTTCGATACGGCGTATGCCGGCTGCCACCGCACTTTCGGAAACAATACGGAAAAGCCCGATCTCGCCGGTGGCCTTTACGTGTGTACCCCCGCAAAGCTCGATGCTGTAATCCTTATCAAAGGTCACCACGCGTACCTCATCGCCGTATTTCTCGCCGAACAGGGCCATAGCGCCCAGCTTTCTGGCTTCCTCGATGGGCATTACGCGTATGTCGGCCGGGATATTGTTACGTACCTGGCGGTTCACCAGTTGCTCGATCTGTTTCAGTTCTTCGTCGCTCACCCTGGCAAAATGCGAAAAGTCGAAGCGCAGGTAATCGGCATTCACCAGGGAGCCTTTCTGTTCCACATGCGTGCCCAGCACGGTACGCAGAGCTGCATGCAGCAGGTGTGTGGCGCTGTGGTTGCACTGGGTCAGTTTGCGCTTGGGTGTATCTACCAGGGCCAGGAAGGATGCTTCCGGGTTTTTGGGCAGTATGTCCGTGGTGTGAATAATCACCCCGTTCTCGCGGCGCGTGGCTGTTACGGGTACCTGTTCCCCGCCTTCGAACTGCAGTACGCCGGTATCACCCACCTGTCCGCCGCCTTCGGCATAAAAGGGCGTTACGCTGAACACCAGCTGGTATTGCGTTTTATTCTTGGTGGTCACCTTACGGTAGCGCAGTATCTCGGATCTTGCCTGTAATTGCGTATAGCCTACAAACTCGGTGTTGCCCGGCTCTTCGGCGCTGCCGCGCAGGAAAACCCAGTCTTCCAGGTTGATGGCCGTTGCCTGGCGGGAGCGGTCTTTCTGTTCGCCCAGGGCCACATTGAATTCCTTTTCGTCGATGCTGAGCCCGTTCTCCCGTGCGATAAGGCCGGTAAGGTCAACGGGAAACCCGAAGGTATCATAGAGCTCAAAAACGGCACGTCCGTTCAGTACATGGCTGCCTGCCTGCCGGGTCTCGGCAATGAGGTTTGCAATGCGGCTGAGGCCGGTTTCGAGCGTTTTGTAGAATGCGGTCTCTTCTTCACGGATCACCTTGGCGATAAGTTCCTGCTGGGAGCGCAGCTCGGGAAAAGCCCCGCCCATCTCTTCCACCAGTACGGGCACCAGCCGGTACATGAACGGATCTTTCATTTCCAGGGTCTGGTAACCATAGCGGATCGCGCGGCGCAGGATACGGCGTATCACATAGCCCGCCCCGTTGTTCGAAGGCAGCTGTCCGTCGGCAATGGAAAAGGAAATAGCGCGTATATGGTCGGCGATCACACGTATGGCAATATTGATCTTTTCTTCCGCATCCGAAGGATCTGCGTCCGTAGCCACGTATTTTTTGCCGCTCAGCTCCGAAATTTTCGCAATAATGGCCGAGAAAATATCGGTATCGTAATTGCTCTGTTTTTTCTGCAGTACGCGTACCAGGCGCTCAAAACCCATGCCGGTGTCTACGTGCTGCCTGGGCAGTTTCACCAGCGATTTATCTGCACGGCGTTCAAATTCCATGAATACGTTGTTCCAGATCTCGATCACCTGCGGATGATCGGCATTCACGAGCTTTGCCCCGTCGATCTTTGCGCGGTCCTCGTCGGAACGGCCGTCGTAATGGATCTCTGAGCAGGGGCCGCAGGGACCCACATCGCCCATTTCCCAGAAATTGTCTTTTTTATTTCCGTTGAGTATACGTTCCGGAGCAATGAACTGTTTCCAGGTTTCGTAGGCCTCGCTGTCGAAAGGTACATTTTCGGCTTCGTTACCTTCAAAGACCGTAACGTACAGGCGGTCCTTATCGATCTTGTACACCTCTGTCAGCAGCTCCCAGGCCCATGAGATAGCTTCTTTTTTAAAGTAATCGCCAAAGCTCCAGTTACCCAGCATCTCGAACATGGTGTGGTGATAGGTATCTACGCCCACCTCTTCCAGGTCGTTATGCTTGCCGCTTACGCGCAGGCATTTCTGCGTGTCGGCCACACGGGGGAACTGTATGGGGGCATTGCCGAGGAAAATATCTTTGAAAGGCGCCATACCGCTGTTATTGAACATAAGCGTGGGATCGCCCTTGACCACCATTGGCGCCGATGGCACAATATGATGCTGTTTCGAAGCAAAGAAATCGAGAAATGCCTGACGTACCTGGTTCGCTTTCATGCGTATGAGATTTTTTCGGAAAATTTCTGTAAAATAAATTTACTTTTGTTTGAAAATGCGGCAAATGTAACGCTAAAACATGTGATTTCGGTAAAGAGTGGTAAGAATTTTACGGCGTCATGGCTCGGAAAAAGATCAAATACATATATAACCCCGACACCCTTCGTTATGAACCGGCAAGGCCCAAGGCCCGCGAGATACTGGGCCGGGTGCTCTGGATACTTGCCACAGGTATTGTGTTCGGTGGGGTGGTGATCCTTGCCGGCTGGCGTTTCCTGGCTTCTCCTTCCGAGAAAAAGACCGCGCGCGAGCTCGAGGATATGCGCCTTAAATACGAGCTGCTGTCGAAACGTACCGAGCTTAATGAGAAAGTACTTACCGACCTGCGCCGCCGCGACCAGAACCTGTACCGCGCCATCTTTGAGGCAGAACCCCTGCCCGAGACCATGGCCGAGATCGGTGCCGGGCCCTATGTAAAGTTCGAGGGACTCAGCAATGATGAGCTGGTTGCTTTTTCCAGGGAACGTATCGACCACCTTTCATCGCAGATCGTGGCCCAGTCGCAGTCATACGACCGTCTTTTCCAGCTGGCAAAGCAGAAAGAGCAGCTCCTGCGTGCTATCCCGGCCATTATGCCCGTGCACGTGAAAGACCTTACCGAGATCGCTTCGGGCTTCGGGAACCGCGTACACCCCGTGTATAAGACCCAGAAATTCCATGCCGGTATCGATTTTACCGCGCCTACAGGTACTCCTATTTATGCCACGGCAGACGGCGTAGTGAACACCGAGCCCTGCGGAGGCGGCTACGGACTTTGTATACTGCTGAACCACGGGTTCGGCTACCAGAGCCTTTATGCCCACTGCAGCCAGGTACTGGTGAAACCCGGGCAGCAGGTGAGCCGCGGACAGCTGATCGGTAAGGTAGGCAGCACGGGACTTTCAACCGGTCCGCACTGCCATTACGAGGTACATATCAACGGCGAAGCGGTAGATCCCGTGAACTTCTTTATTTCAGATGTGAGTCCCGAAGAGTTCTCCAAGATACTCCAGATATCACAAAATGCCTCAAAATCATTTGACTAAAAAGGTAGTTCAGAGGGCTTTGAATTTTTAAAAACTCTTAAGGGACCTTCACATAACTCTCTTTTTTAGTATTTTTCAGGCTGTTATGACCCGAAGAATGAAATCCCTCCGAAGTACCCTGGCCCTGCTGACCTTTTTTATCAGTCCCCTGTTCATAGGCCAGACGCCCCGCCGCGTGCCTCTTATGCAGAAAAGTACGCCTTCTGCCGCACCCGTTGAGATGACCCTGATGCACCGCTTTCAGCATTACAACGATAAAAACCTGCATAAGAACGATGTGTACGACGAGCATGTACACTCGCCCAAATCGGTGAATATCCTCGACGCCAAGGACAAATTCTATGTACAGTCGCTCGAAGGCTGCGAGACCATTGTATACAGCCTGGACAGCTTTAAGCAGATCGGGGTGATACCGCATACGTTCACAAAGCAAAATGCTTCGTTGTTTAAGGAGACCGGCTATTTCGATTACAGTTTCCGTACGGTGGAGCCGGGTAAGGAGAACCTGTTCCAGGGCAAGCCGGTGGAAAGCTGCTTCTCGCACGGGGGCCGTTATCTCTGGGTTACCTATTACCGCCGCACCTACGATGCCAATGCCGTGGACCCCAGCGCGCTCTGCATCATCGATACCGAGACCGACAGCATTGTGCGTGTAATGCCTACGGCGCCCCTGCCGAAAATGATCGCTGCCTCGCCCGATGACAAATACGTGGCCGTAACGCACTGGGGCGATAATACCGTGGGCATTATCGATGTTTCGGCGAATGACCCGCAACAGTTCCGCTACCTGGAAAATGTGGTCATTGATTACCGGCCCGACCTGGATTTCGGCGACCGCGTAGTGAACCGCGACAGCGAATGCGGGCATTGCCTGCGCGGAACGGTCTTTACACCCGACGGCAAGTACCTGCTGGTGGGCAAGATGGGCGGAGCCGGCGGCATTGCCGTTATCGAAAGCGCCACCCGGAAATACCTGGGTACACTGGCCGCTAAACGCCGCAATGTGCGGCACCTGGTCATAAACGGGGAACATCTTTACCTTTCTGTGAACCGTGACGGCTATGTACAGAAAATTGATTACAAGCCCTGGATCGATGGCCTGCTGGGTGCGGGTGGGGGTACTGCCGCGGCCGTATGGGAAGAAGTGGCTGTGGGTGCAGGGGCGCGTACCATCGTAGTTTCGCCCGACGGTAAATATGTGTTCGCTGCCGTGAACAATGCCTGTAAGGTAGTATGCCTGAATGCACAGACCATGCAGAAGGTGTGCGAGATCGGGGCCGACGCCTATCCCGTGGGCATGGACATCAGCCGCGACGGCAAATACCTGATCGTAACCTCGCAGGGCAGGGAGAACGGGGGCGGCAACAGTGTAATGGTCTACTGCATCGATTACCGGTAAGGCCCGTTCCGTTAAAAATGCCTACTTTTGCACCTGAAAATCATTCAGGATGCCCAGATATTACGAAAACATACTGCAGACGATCGGTAACACACCGATGGTGAAACTCAATAAGATCGTAAAAGATATTCCCGCTACGGTACTGGCCAAGATAGAGACCGTGAACCCCGGCAATTCCATCAAGGACCGTATGGCCGTGAAAATGATCGAGGATGCCGAAAGATCGGGACAGCTCAAACCGGGAGGTACCATCATCGAAGGCACTTCGGGCAATACGGGCATGGGCCTGGCCATTGCCGCCGTGATCAAGGGCTATAAATGTATCTTTACCACCACCGATAAGCAGAGCCGCGAAAAGGTGGACGCACTCAAGGCCTTCGGCGCCGAGGTGATCGTTTGTCCCACCGATGTGGACCCGGAAGACCCGCGTTCGTATTATTCGGTGTCTTCACGCCTGGTGAACGAGATCCCCAATGCCTGGAAACCCAACCAGTACGATAATCCCAGTAATGCACAGGCCCATTACGAAAGCACGGGCCCCGAGATCTGGGAACAGACCGAAGGAAAGATCACGCACCTGGTGGTAGGTGTGGGTACCGGCGGCACGATCTGCGGTACGGCCCGCTACCTCAAGGAAAAGAACCCGGCCATACAGGTACTGGGTATCGATACATATGGTTCGGTATTCAAAAAGTATAAAGAGACCGGCGAATTTGACAAGAACGAGATCTATCCCTACATCACCGAAGGTATCGGGGAGGATTTCCTGCCGCAGAACGTAGACTTTAGCCTGATAGACCATTTTGAGAAGGTGACCGATAAGGACGCCGCCATTTATACACGCGAAATTCCGCGCAGGGAAGGGATTTTCGCAGGTAATTCGGCCGGTGCGGCCATTGCCGGGATGCTGCAGATGAAAGACCGCTTTAAGGAAGGCGATGTGGTGGTGGTGATCTTCCACGACCATGGTACCCGTTACCTGGGCAAAATGTTCAACGACGACTGGATGCGCGACCGCGGTTTCCTGAAGGAAGAAAAGCCGAAGGCCGGAGATATCGTGAAACGTCATGCCGGTAAAAAGCTCATTACCGTGAGCCCTGGGACATCCATTGCCGATGCGGTGGCGATCATGAACAAATACGGCATCAGCCAGGTGCCTGTGAAGGAAGGAAATAACTTTGTGGGTGCCCTGAGCGATAACCAGGTGCTGAGTAAAGTACTGAGTGGCGAGGTAGACAAGGCCGATATCGTAGCCCGCGTGATGGGAGCTGCTTTCCCGGTAGTACCGGCAGATACGGGCATCGAAGAGGTGTCACGCTATATCAACCGCGACTGCAACGCTGTGCTGGTGCAGGACCTGGGTGGTAATGTACATATCCTTACCAAGGAGGATATCATCAGTAGTATATACTAAAATTAAAACGTATACACATAAAAAAGCGGCTCCAGGGCCGCTTTTCTTTTTTAGTTTTTTGACGTATATGCATTGAGCTCCTTCACGTAATTGTCGAACGTGAAGCTGGTATGCGTTACGAAATAGTTCTGCTTATCGGGGCATTTGGCGTAGCAGAGCTTGGCCGCCTCCAGTTTTTTGTTGTCGAAGCTGAACAGGTCGAGCAGTTCTTTCACCTGCATGGCGGTAAAGCCTCCCTGGTTCAGTTGTGTGCGTATGGCATCCAGCTTGTTGTTATCGAAAGAGCGGCTGGCCACCGTGCGTTTGAACATCTGGAACGTAGCGGGGTCCATGATGCCATTGCCGTAGTACCCGTCCATACCGTTCTGCGGAGGGTAGGGATTGCCATAGCCATTATTGTAGCCGTTATAGTTGTTGTATCCGCCGTTGTAATAGCCACCCTGCGGGTTGCCGTAGCCGGGGTAAGGGTTATAGCCCATATAGCTGCCTCCCTGGTAGATATTTCCCCACATCTGGTTCCAGATATCGCCATAGGAATTTCCCCCGAAATTGCTGTAGAGATTTTCGGTCTGCAGCAGGTACAGGCCGTAACCGCTGAAGTAATCGAGCACGTAGCGGCGGTTGTTCTGCAGGGGGATCAGGGCTTTATACAGCAGTACCCCGTTCCTGAATACGGCAATGTGCTTCTGGCCGGGCACCAGGTCGAAAAACCGGAAACGGCCATTGGGAGCGGTAATGCTCTGGTCGTCGATCATTACGGTGTGCATACCGGGCTCGGGGATCCGCAGGAATACCTCGGAATAGCCATTGTACACAAAATTCCAGGTATAGGAAGGGGCATTACCGAAACCGAGACTTTTGGCACCGCTTTGTGCGTCCTTCGCTTCGGGCGCCACATTGGGAAGCAGCTCGCCTTTGCTTCCGGGAGTTTGTGCATGGAGCACAGCGCTTATAAAAACGCAGCTGATAAGAGTAAAGATCCGTTTCATCATGGCCTCCTTTTTTAGAATTTATACGAGTATCATACCCAGATCCGAACAAAGGAAATGCCATGAAATGCAAAGTATCTGTTAAGAAGAAAAATTAGGTAAAAATTAACGGCTATACGCTATCAGCTCTTTTTGATCTTGAGCTTTTGCCCTACTTTCAGGGCATCGCTGCGCAGGCCGTTCCACTCCTTGATTTTCGTATATGCAACACCATATTTCCGGCCGATGCCGTATAGCGTGTCCCCGCTCTTAACGGTGTAATAAATATACGAAGATGTGGAGGTCGTTTTGGGAGTGCTGCTGCCTGTGGTCTTCGGCGTAGCGGTAACGCCTGTTTTAACCGTGCTGCCTGCCGTAGATCCCGTTTTGCTCACTGCAGAGCTGTTATTGGGCGTCGGTTTGGTATAGTCCGGTCCGAAGTCTACCTCTTTATCGTCGCCCTGGTCGATGATCACGTTCTGGCGTACGCTCTGGTCTTCCTGGGCTGCCACCTGGGGGGCTTTGCGGGTAACTTTCACCACGATCTTACGGCCGGGGTAGATCTTGGAGCTGCGCATATTGTTCCAGGACTTGATCTGGGAAACGCTTACACGGTATTTGGCGGCAATTTTGCTCAGGGACTCGCCCCGGCGTACCGTATGGTATTTCTTTATGGTCACAGGCTCGCCGGAGGGTGTGGCCGCTGCGGTGGCCGTGGCCGGTTTGTCCAGGTTCACGGGGATCACTTCCTTCGCCGGTTCAAAGTAAAAAGAAGCACGGTGCTGGGCAATGGACAGCTGCTGGTTGCGGAAATTCTGTGCGTGACCGATGGGCAGGTGAATAGGATTGCCCGAAGCGATGATCTCCTTGCGGGCTTCGGTATTCAGCTCTTTCAGTATGTCCAGCGGGATCTGCAGCACTTCGCTGATCTGGCCCAGGTGTATCTTTTCGGAAGACACCACGGTCTCCGAAGGCGACATCAGCTTGGGTACGATAAGCGGCATGCGGTTGCGGTCGAAATTTTCGCCGATGAAAAGCAGTGCCCTGAAAATATAGTAGCGGTTGCGGTATTCGGAAGGCATTTCGTTCAGCAAAGCGCTGAACTGATCGGAGCCCGAACGGATACGTGCCTTGTTCACGATGGCCGGACTGCTCGAAAAGGCCAGTATGGTCACAGGCCAGCTTCGGTATTCGGCATACAGTGCTTTCAGGTAGGCGGCGGCGGCGTCTGAAGAAGCGGACACATTCATACGCTCGTCGCGGAACTGGTCGATCGCCAGCCCGTAACGTACGGCATGTGTATACGAAAGCTGCCAGATGCCCTTACCCCCGTTCTCACCCTGGAAATAGGGGTTCATAGCCGAAACGGCGGCGGGCAGGTATTTCAGTTCTTTAGGCAGACCGGCTTCGGCCAGCTGTTTTTCGATCAGCGGGAAATATTCACGGCAGATGGCGAACAATACCTCGGTGTTCTCGCTTTTTTCGTACGTAAAATAGTGGGTGTACATCCGCACGGCATCATAGTCCTCATGCGGGAAAAGTACGTTCGCTTTCAGGAAGGCCTGCTCGCGTTCCCGTGCCGAACAGGGCACCAGGCACGCGTTTTCGCACAGGGCGTCCGTTTCCACGTTGCGGTTAGTGAGGAGAGGATTTTCGTTCAGTCTCTCAAAGCAGGAAATGCTCACTTTACCCGAAAGGCTGTCTATTCCATGGGCATATACCCCGGAAAAGCCTGTGAGGACAACCAGTACGAGAGATAAAAAGAGTGCTTTTGTGTTCATCACCAATAAGCAAGTTTACTTATTTATCCGGTTTCTCAAAATTTATTTTCAAAACTTTAACAGACAGATAAAATTCCTGGTCAGGGCAATGCGGCTTTCACAGCGGGTTTCAGCGCTTTTTCCCAGCGGCTGTACCCTTCGGCGTTGAGGTGCAGCATATCTTTCCGGAAAAGTGCCGGATCGGGAAGCCCGTTTTTCTGAAGCAGGGGAGTGCGTACATCCACGAAACGGAAATTGGGGTAACCGCTCTCCAGGGCCTGTACACGTGCATTGAAGCCGGCAAATTTATCGCTCCACTGCATACGCGAAGGTGAATCTTTCACGGAGAGAAATACCAGCTGCGTTTCGGGCAGATCGCGTTTTACGGCTTCGAAAAAGCGGCGGTAATCGGCAAAGACCGTATCTACGGAGGCCGCGTCATGGGAAAGATCGTTCTCGCCACAGTAAAAAACGATCATACGGGGCATGTATTTGGGTACAATGCGCGGGTAGTAGTGATTTACCTCCGCAATGGTGGCTCCGCCGAACCCGCGGTTTATAATGTGTGCCGGCCGGAAACTTTCAGCGGCGGTCTTCCATAAACGTATACTGCTGCTGCCGATAAAAAGTACGGCACCCTTACGGTATCCCCGGGTGCTGTCGTCGTGTTCAAAGGTGCGTATCTCTTTTTCGAAACGTGTAATATCCCCGATCAGGCTCAGCGTGCTTACGCCGCGTACCACGGCCGTATCGGAATCATTCCGCGGCAGGGGAGTGTCCCGTTTGGCAATTCCCTGTCCGCAGGACTGCAGCAGGAAACTCAGGGAGATAGTGAGCAGACAGCCTAACATACCTGGATGTAGTTTCAGGCATATAAACGAAAAGCGATGCTCAGGGGTATGTAAAATAACTTTTTTTAGCACAATTATTGTAGGGTAACACGCATCATTACAGGCTGATGATCACTGTACGCAAAGTTCAGATCGCTGGTCTTTACCCAGTCTATGCGCACATTGGGTGAGGTAAGGAAATAGTCGATCACGATCCTGTCCGTTTTTTCAGGATCGAAAGGTGTTTCCAGCTTACGGTTGCTCGGGGTATTGCGGTCTGCACCCCAGTGCCAGCCGTTCTCAGGAAAATCGGCCGGTACGCCGATCTGTGCAATGGCGTCCTTTTGTTTCATCACAGGCACGGTATAATCGGGCGGGTACTGGTTCCAGTCGCCGCCTGCGATCACGTAATTGCCTTTTTTGTATTCGGCTGTGATGTATTTTTTCAGGGTGTCCATCTGCTGTTGTTTCACGGTGCCGTCGTCGTAGGCGCTCAGGTGCAGGTTATATACCACCAGCTGTTTGCCTCCGCCCATATTGAATTTCCATTCCAGCAGGCAGCGGTCCAGCATGAACAGTCCCACCGGCCAGGAAGCGTCGGGAGCCAGGGCGATACGCCGCGAAGAGAGTGGTCCGTAGGGCGAAAGCGATTGCAGCCCGGCCACGCATTTACCGTAGGGATTGCCTATGGGCTGCGGCACAAAGGCACAGTCGTAGTTCAGGGCAAAGGAAGATATGCGGCCGGGAAAAAGCCCGGCGATAGAGGCCGACTCATCCATGTAATAGGACCTTTTGGAATCTTTGTCTACCTCCTGCAGCAAAATAAAGTCGATACTGTCATTGGCCTGCAGGAAATCGTAGATGCCTCTGGCGTTCTTGTCGGTAATCTCTTTGGACTGACGTACACCGGTGCCGCCGTCGAAAAAGAAGTCACTTTCCTTACCCAGTCCGGCATAGCCTATGTTCCAGGAAAGAAAGGTAAAGGAGCGGGCACTGTCGGGAAAGGGTCTGGAAGTACCACTGATCGCTGTGAACTCGACGGGATCGGGCCGGTAGTCCATAGCACTCATCAGGCCCAGGAAACCCAGGAAAGCGAAAACAATGATACCCAGGAAAATACCGAATATTTTAAAAAAGCGGCGTACTGCACTCGTCTTGTTTGCCATAACAGGGATTAACTTTCTATGCAAGTATACTGCAAAAAACGGCGTGCCGCAACAGGCAGACTTTATTTGACTGGTTTATAGAGATATGTGTTGCAGGTGAAAAAAATTGTCGTACCTTTGCCACCCCAAAAAAATATATATGAGAAATAAAAGAGGCCCTCAACAGTCGGGAGATTCCAGAGGCGCAGCAAAAAAACCGGGTACGACCCGCCCGGGTAAAAGCATTTCGAAGAACACAGGCTCCGCACGTTCTTTTTCAAAACAGGAGCCGAAAACAGATAAACCGGCGTTCAAGGGAACAAGGTCCGCCGCCGCCAAAAATACGGGCAAGGGCCTTCCGGCCACCCGGAGTACCGGCACCAAGCCTTTCGGTAAGGCTGCTACAGGCAGAAAGCCATCTGCAAAGAAAGATTTTGAGGATTTTACGGATTTCCCGAAGGAAAAAGCGCCATACCGCAACAAGACCAATGACGGCTTTAAACGCGAGTACAAGGCCCGCCGTGAAGAAACCCCCAAAGAAGCCCAGAAGAAAACCGCATCTAAGAAAAGCACTTCCCTGGCCGAATCGGGCATCCGCCTGAACAAGTTTATTTCCAACAGCGGGATTTGTTCGCGCCGAGAGGCCGATATGTTCATCGAGCAGGGCGTGGTGAAGGTGAACGGGAAGATCGTTACCGAGCTGGGTTACCGCGTGCAGCCTACAGACGATGTACAGTTCGACGGCAGGCATATCCGCCCCGAAAAACCGGTGTACCTGCTGCTGAACAAGCCCAAGGACTATCTCACCAGCATGGACGATGACCGCGGGCGCCGCACCGTAATGAACCTGATCAAGGATGCCTGCAAGGAGCGTGTATACCCCGTGGGCCGGCTCGACCGCAATACCACCGGGCTGCTGCTGTTCACCAATGACGGCGAAATGGCCGATAAGCTGATGCACCCGCGCAAGAGCGTGAAGAAAATATACATGGCCGAACTCTCTAAAAACCTTAAAGAAGAGCATATCGACGCCCTGCGCAGCGGCGTGGTACTGGAAGACGGCTTTTTTAAACCCGATGTGATCGAGTACGTGCACGAAAAGGGGAAGACCGAAAGAGCAAAGATCGGGGTGGAGATCCACAGCGGCCGTAACCGCATCGTGCGCCGCCTGTTCGAGCATTTTGGCTATACGGTGGTAAAGCTGGACCGCGTAACCTATGCCGGGCTTACCAAGAAGAACCTGCCGCGGGGCAAATGGAGATTTTTGGACGAAAAAGAGATTAATCTGCTCAAAATGTTATAAATAGAAAAAGCCGTTCTGCAAGGGACGGCTTTTTGTTTTCTATAGGTATTTAGCTTAATTTTTTTCTTAAATCAGCGAATAATTCCGTTATTTTGCAGAAAATTTCGCAAGGTTAATTATCCATGGATAAATATTCATATACCGGCAATGCAGATCCGAGTGCCATTGACGGTCTTTACGCGCAGTATCTGAATGATAGGAATTCGGTAGATGAAAGCTGGCAGCAGTTTTTCGAAGGTATTGAATTTGCAGGGAAACATTTTCCCCAGAAGCCTGTGTCGGGTTCCGGCGGGGCAGAGGAGTTCCCGAAGGAATTCAAGGTGGTGAACCTGATCCATGCCTACCGTCTGCGCGGTCACCTTTTTACCAGGACCAATCCCGTGCGTCAGCGCCGCCAGTGGGGGCAGCCGATCACCATCGAGCATTTCGGGCTGGATAAATCTGACCTGGAAACCGAATTCGATGCCGGTAAAGAGATCGGTATCGGCCGTGCCAGGCTGAAAGATATCGTTGCCCACCTGGATAAGATCTACTGCGATACCATCGGTTTCGAGTTCATGTACATACGCGTGCCCGAAGAGATCGACTTCATCAAGGAGCGTATCGACGTACTGAAGAACGGTAACCCGATCGGCAAGGAAGAGAAATTACGCATATACGAAAAACTCTCCCAGGCCGTATTGTTCGAGAAATTCCTCGGCAAGAAGTTCGTGGGACAGAAACGTTTCTCGCTCGAGGGCGGCGAAGCCCTGATCCCCGGCCTGGACGCCGTGATCAGCAAAGGTGCCGAGCTGGGAATTGAAAAATACTTCGTAGGCATGGCCCACCGCGGCCGCCTGAACGTGCTGGCGAATATTTTCGAAAAACCTTACGAAGACATTTTTGTAGAGTTTGAAGGACACGAATACGATGATCCCAACCTGGCCGGTGACGTAAAATATCACCTGGGATACACCCGCAAGGTGCAGACCGCGGCCGGTAAGGAGCTTACACTAAGCCTGCTGCCGAATCCATCGCACCTCGAAACGGTAGGCTCCCTGGTAGAAGGTATTTCCCGTTCAGTGCTCGACCGCGAGTTCGATACCGACCTCAGTAAGGTCTGCCCTATCATTATCCACGGCGATGCTGCCATTGCCGGGCAGGGAATAGTATACGAAATTGCCCAGATGCAGTCGCTCGACGCCTATAAGACCGGCGGAAGCATTCATATTGTGATCAATAACCAGGTAGGTTTCACCACCAATTATACCGAGGCCCGTTCGTCCATTTACTGTACCGATGTGGCCAAAGTGACCGGCGCGCCTGCCTTCCACGTGAACGGCGACGATCCCGATGCCCTGGTATTTGTGATGCAGTTGGCGATGGAATACCGTCAGAGATTCCACAAGGACGTGTATATCGACCTGCTCTGCTACCGCAAATATGGTCACAACGAAGGGGACGAGCCCCGTTTCACGCAGCCGCAGCTCTACAAGAGCATCGATTCGCATCCCGACCCGCGTGCCATTTACGTGAAAAAACTCACCGGCGAAGGCCTTATCGACGCCGAAAAGGTATCTGCCACGGAAACCAGCTTCAGCGCCCTGCTCGACGAGCATATGGAGCGTTCCAAGCAGCGCAGCCAGTCGGTGATCCGTAATTTCCTGCCCGAACTGTGGCAGAGCATGCACAAGGCTACTCCCGAAGATTTTGAAGAAAGCCCGGAAACCGGCTTCGACGCCGCTCAGCTGAAAACACTGGCCGAACGTGTCAGTTCCCTGAGCCCGGAATTCAAATACATCCGCAAGATACAGAAGATATACGAAGACCGCGCCGCTATGGTAGCCGATGGTACCCGCCTGGACTGGGCCATGGGCGAGCTGCTGGCCTATGCCACCCTGCTGGCTGAGGGGGTTCCGGTGCGCCTGAGCGGACAGGACAGCGTACGCGGTACCTTCTCACATCGTCACGCTATTGTGAAATCGGAAGACAGCGAGTCGGAATACTGCCCGCTGAACAACCTGGGCGTTGAACAGGCAAAATTCAATGTATACAACAGTCACCTGAGCGAATATGCCGTTATGGGCTTCGAATACGGCTATGCACTGGGCGCTCCGCAGGGTCTCACACTCTGGGAAGCACAGTTCGGCGATTTCGTGAACGGGGCACAGATCATTATAGACCAGTACCTGACCGCTGCTGAGGACAAATGGACCACGCAGAACGGCCTGGTGCTGCTGCTGCCGCACGGCTTCGAAGGTATGGGCGCCGAGCACAGCAGTGCCCGCCTGGAACGTTTCCTGCAGCAATGCGCCGAGCTGAACATACAGGTGGTGAACTGTACCACCCCGGCCAACCTGTTCCACGTACTGCGCCGCCAGCTGAAGCGTCCGTTCCGCAAGCCCCTGGTGATATTCACGCCGAAATCGCTGCTGCGTCACCCCAAATGTGTCTCTTCGCTGGAAGAACTGGCCTTCGGTAAGTTCCGCGAAGTGATCGACGACGAGATCGCGGCCGAAAATGTAGAGAAAGTGGTGTTCTGCAGCGGTAAGCTGTATTACGATCTGCTGGCACAGCGCGAAAAGTCCGGCGACAGTACAACGGCCATCGTCCGTATGGAACAGATGTATCCTTTCCCGATGGAGCAGGTGACCGGCATCCGTGACAAGTATGTAAAGGCCACCCGCTGGATCTGGGCCCAGGAAGAACCCGAGAACATGGGCGGATGGTGGTATATCCGCGGACAGTTCACCAACCGTGCCCTGCGCGACCTGGACCTGGAAGTGATCAGCCGTGAACCCAGCGCCAGCCCGGCTACCGGTTCCGCCGCCAGATCAGCCCGCGAACAGCAGTCGATACTGGACAGAATTTTTGAAAAAGTAAACGCATAAATCATTACAACGCCTGAAGGCAAAAAAATACAACACTATGGCATTAGATGTAGTAGTTCCAAGTCCGGGAGAATCGGTAAGTGAAGTAGAGATCGCAAGCTGGCTGAAGAAAAGCGGCGATTATGTGAACAAAGACGAAGAGATCTGTGAGATCGACTCCGATAAGGCAACGCTTACCGTAAGCGCGGAAGAAAGCGGTGTGCTCGAGATCGTGGTGGAAAGCGGTAAAGTAGAGGTAGGTGCCGTGATCGCACGTATCGATACTTCGGCCAAAGCCCCGGAAGGTACTGCGGCGCCCAAAGCCGAAGAGCCCAAAAAAGAGGCACCCAAAGCCGAAAAAGAAGCGCCGAAGGCCGAAGCCCCCAAAGCTGAAAAAGCGGCTGCACAGGGCGACAGCTATGCCAAGGGTACGCCTTCTCCTTCTGCCGGTAAAATGATGGCGGAGAACAACATCAGTGCTTCCCGTGTGCAGGGCTCCGGTCCGGGCGGACGTATCACCAAAGGCGATATACTGCAGTTCATGTCTGCCGGTCTGGCCGCGAACGCCGCCAATATCGACAGCTGGGACGGTAGCCGTGACGAGGAACGCAAGAAAATGACCGTACTGCGCCGCAAGATTGCACAGCGCCTGGTTTCTGTGAAGAACGAGACCGCTATGCTCACTACCTTTAACGAGGTGGACATGACGGCCCTGATGGAAGTACGCGCTAAATACGGCGATAAATTCAAGGAAAAATTCGGGGTAAGCCTCGGTTTCATGAGCTTCTTTACCAAAGCGGTGACGGAAGCTTTATATCACTTCCCCGCGGTGAACTCCATCATCGACGGCGAAGACCAGATATTCCACAACTTCGTGGACGTAGGTATTGCCGTAAGTACGCCCAAAGGCCTTATGGTACCGGTGCTGCGCAATGCCGAATCGATGGCCCTGCACGAGATCGAGGCTAAGATCAAGGAACTGGCCATCAAAGCACGCGACGGTAAAATTTCAGTGGACGAAATGACCGGCGGTACCTTTACCATTACCAATGGCGGGGTATTCGGCTCCCTGATGTCTACCCCGATCCTGAACCCGCCGCAAAGCGGTATCCTGGGCATGCACAAGATCCAGGACCGTCCGGTGGCCGTGAACGGTAAAGTAGAGATACGCCCCATGATGTACCTGGCCTTCTCATACGACCACCGCGTGATCGACGGCAAGGAGAGCGTAGGCTTCCTGGTGAAAGTAAAAGAGATGATCGAAAATCCGCAATTGATCCTTTTCGGTGGAAAAGCACCCGAACAGGTACTGGTAGGATTGTAAGACATACCATATTATTGAAGAAAGCCTCCCTGATGAACGCGGGGAGGCTTTTATTTTGCTCTTATGGCAGCAGAATCGTAAATTTGTGATAATGAGGACGCCGGATACATCTGCCAGTAAATTATTTCAACAGCTTCAGTGTCTTAGCAATATAGAAATAAAGCGTTTTCGTAATGTGATTAAAAAAGATCATACCGGGGAACGTTTTGCCATACTGGGCATATTGCTGCGGGCACTTAAGAACGGACAGCCCGAACCCGGTAAAGAAGAGGTGTATACCCGGGTCTTTAAAGACAGTTACAGCCGCGGGAAGGATTATATCATCCGCAATGAATACCGGCTCATTTCCGAAGAGTTGGAGCAGTTCCTGGCCTCTGCGCCCGGGGACATACGCGCGGTACAATACCTCAAGCTCAATTACCTGAACCGTCTTTTGCAGGCGGGGGCCTATCACCTGTTCCTCATCGAGAAAAAGGCCCTGCTGAAACAGTTCCCGCACAGCACGTTCCTGAAGAGAGAGACCCTGCGTATCGAATCGGATTTCTTTGCCCGGCATAAGCTCAGCAGGCGCGACGCCATCGGGGAATACCGCAAGCTCATACATACCTTAAAGGAAGAAACACGGGCCGAAGCCGTTCTTTCCGCATCGGAGATCTATATACGCGAGGCGTTTATCTATCGCACGCTGAAAGGCTACGATATTGCGCCGGTGCAGCCCCAGGTGCCGGTTTTCAACGAGGTCCCCGCCGAAGTGGAGGCCGATGTGGCCTATAACCTGCTTAAAGCCAGGCAGTACCTGGAAATGGGCGAGGAGAAGATCGCTACCCTGCGCCGTATGCAGAAAGAGCTGAAAAAATGCCGGCAGATGCCTGCTTCAGAGATCTATTTTCCATCGGCTACCATCGGGCTCGAGCTTATGATCATAGGCCGTTACCGGGAAGCGGTGGCTGAATTTACACATACGCTTTCCCTGCCGGGCTATACAGAATCGGAACTGTTCCGTATCGGCGGTATTTTCAATCACCTGAGCGCCCTGGCCAAAGCCGGGTCTTTCCGGGAGTTCGAAGAGATGTACGCCTCTTTTCAGCCGCTGCTGCAGGTGCATCCCTACCTTTTCCGGCTGGAGCTGATGCGTTCGGTGGTCTTGCTGAACCTCAACGAGTTCCGTAAAGCAAAAGCCCTGGTACGCGATTTTAAAATGGAGGACAAGAGTTCCGATGCATTTTACCTGCGGGTACTTTTTACCTGCTGTTACCTGGGAGAAGGCGACCTGGTGGCCGCAGCCTACGAGCTGGAAAATCTGCAGCGCGCCCTGCGCGGGGGAGGAGCCAGCGGACCTTATTACTATGCCGCACAGGTATTGCGGGCTGCCCTGCGCTGGACCCAGAAACCGTCGGAGGCCTCCTTTGCGAAGCTCCGCGATCTGCTGGAACAGAGCAAGGCCGATCCTTCCCAGGAACTGGAAACTTTACCGGTAAGATGGATCGCCCGTTATGCCGGGCTCAGCGCCTGAGCTCAGCGGGCCCTGGCCTCAAATTTGGCGCGGGCGTAATCAGCCGTGATATGCAGGCTTTTGGTGCCTTTACTGCCCGGGATCTCGTACATGGCATCGGTCATGATACGTTCGCAGATACCGCGCAGTCCGCGGGCGCCCAGTTTAAATTCCACCGCTTTTTCCACGATAAATTCCAGGGCATCGTCTTCGAAGCTGAGCTTAACGCCGTCCAGTTCGAAAAGGCGTATATACTGCTTCACCAGCGCATTTTTAGGTTCGGTGAGTATCTGTTTCAGCACGCCGCGGGTGAGCGGGTCCAGGAAGCTGATCACCGGCAGGCGGCCGATCAGCTCGGGGATCAGCCCGAACTGGCGCAGGTCCGTTGAGGTAACGTACTGCAGCAGGTTATCGTAATCGATGGCCGATTTCTGAGAAGAGGTCTTGAAACCGAGCTTCTGTTTATCGAGGCGGTTCGAGATAATGCGGTCGATGCCTTCGAAGGCGCCGCCGCAGATGAACAGGATATTGCGGGTATCTACCTGTACCAGCTTCTGTTCCGGGTGTTTACGTCCGCCCTGCGGGGGAACGCCTACCACGGAGCCTTCCAGCAGTTTCAGCAGGCCCTGCTGTACGCCTTCGCCGCTCACGTCGCGGGTTATGGAAGGGTTATCGCTTTTGCGGGCGATCTTGTCGATCTCATCGATGAACACGATGCCGTGCTGGGCGGCCTCTACGTTATAATCGGCGGCCTGCAGCAGGCGGGTAAGAATGGTTTCCACGTCCTCGCCCACATAACCGGCCTCGGTAAGTACGGTAGCGTCGGCAATGCAGAAGGGAACATTCAGGGTCTTGGCTATGGTGCGGGCCAGCAGGGTCTTCCCGGTACCGGTCTCACCCACCAGGATCATATTCGATTTTTCGATCTCGGTATCATCGCCATTGGTTCTGGCCAGTATACGCTTATAATGGTTATAGACGGCCACGGCCAGGGACCTTTTGGCGGTTTCCTGCCCGATCACGTACTGATCGAGAAAAGTGGTGATCTGTACCGGGGTCTTGAGTTCGATCTTGCTGAAAGAATTGCTGCGGGGAGCAGGTTCGTGTACCTGGGGGATACCCATTACTTCGCGCACCATTTTATCGGCCTGGTTTACGCAGTTATCGCAGATGCGGGCCTCGGCATTGCCGTTTATCAGTATCTGTACCTCGTCTTCACTGCGTCCGCAGAATGAGCAGTGTTCCTTTGTATTTTTTTTTGTTCCCATGTTCTGTAAAGGGCGGGATATATTAAGTGCAAAAATAACACCAATTATGGGTATTCCGGTTACCGGAACACGTAAAAAACGGCAAAGCGCCCGCTGGGGGCGCCTGCCGGACGTAATTAAGTATATTCTTTATGACTACGCTTTGGGTTTGCGTTCCAGTACCTCGTCGATCATGCCATAATCTTTGGCTTCGGCGGCGATCATCCAGAAATCGCGGTCGCTGTCGCGCCATACATCCTCATAGGTCTTGCCGGTGTGACTGGCAATAATGGTGTACAGCTCCTTTTTCAGCTTCTGGATCTCGCGGGCGGTGATCTCGATATCGGAAGCCTGTCCCTGTGCGCCCCCCAGTGGCTGGTGGATCATGATGCGGGCATGCGGCAGGGCCGAACGTTTGCCTGCGGCGCCTGCACAAAGCAGTACGGCACCCATGCTGGCGGCCAGACCCACGCAGATCGTAGCCACGTCGCAGTTGATGTACTGCATGGTGTCGTAAATACCCAGGCCGGCATATACCGAACCGCCGGGAGAGTTCATATAGATCTGGATATCCTTGTTCGAATCGGCACTTTCGAGGAACAGCATCTGCGCCTGGATAATATTGGCTATATAATCATCGATGGGCGTACCGAGAAAAATGATACGGTCCATCATCAGGCGCGAAAATACGTCCACCTCACGGAAAGGCATGGGGCGTTCTTCAATTACCGTGCGAGTCATATCCTCTACCGTAGACATGTATTTCTCCAGGTGCATACTGCTGAAACCATGATGTTTTACGGCATACTTTTTAAATTCATCTGCTGGAAACATAATTGATCTGTATTTTATTTTATGGAGTGAAGATATAAAGGAAATCGGAATTACGGGAGTACCCTTTCGACAAAAAAGGTCCCCGGAAGGTCGAACACGAAAAAACCCCCGTATTTCTGCGGGGGTCTGTATGGTAAGGCAAGATCTTTAACGTGGAATTAACCGTTGTTCTCCAGTTTAAAGAAGGCTTTGTAGTCGATCTTTTCGGGCTCGGTTTTTACCAGGCCTTTCAGGTGGTACAGCACTTTCTCCTCGGCAATGGAAGCGGCTATGCGCTCACGTTCCTGCTGGTTTTCCAGCACGTTGTGGGCAATAGCGTGGATGCGCTCATGATCGTCGAGCGGCATGCCCATTTCGGCCAGGCGGTTGCGAACCATAGCCTCGGCACGGTCGTGAATATCCTGTTCGGTCACTTTCAGGTCGTTGGCATCCGAAATTTTCTTGCGGATGATCTCCCAGCGGATCACATCGCGTGAGTTCTCGAAGTCCGCAGCGATCTCTTCGGCGCTTTTCTTACCGTCTTCCCTGATCAGCATCCAGCGTTTCAGGAAAGCTTCGGGGATCTCGAATTTGTGCGTTTCCAGTATTTTGGCGCGGATATCGTTCAGCAGGCGGAAATCGGCCTCGGTCTGTGCGTCGCGCTTCAGGATGTTCGAGAGTTCGGTGCGGAATTCCTCTTCGCTGTTCACTTTACCGGCCCCGAACAAGGCATCGAAGAACTCCTGGTTAAGGTCGGCCTGTTCCATACGATTGGCTTTTTCCACGCGGAAGCGCATAGAAGCGTTCTTTTCGGCCAGTTCTTCCTTTTTCATACCGAGGTAGATCTCGGCGGTAGTATCGTCTTTATAGGCTTCCAGGGGCGTAATGGCGATCACGTCGCCGGCTTTGGCGCCGATGAGCTTTTGTTTGGCCTCGTCGGTATTGATGCGGTTATGAAAGATATAGGTCTGTTTCGAGAAACCGTCTTCAATGGGATTACCGTTCTCATCGGCCTCGAAGAATTCGCCCATTACCATATCGCCGTCCTCCACGCTGTCGGCCTCGATATTCTTGCCCATACGGCGGCGTTGTGCGTCTATGTTCTCGTTCAGGGTATCTTCGTCGATCTCGATCTCGTAGTAGCGGAACTTTTCTTTGGGAATTTCCAGGCTGATCTCGGGCAGGATACCCAGTTCATAGATCACTTCGTAGTCTTTACCGAAATCGAAGTCCAGGGCCGGGCTTTCCTCAGCCAGTATGGGGTCGCCCAGGAAATCGATCTTATTGTCCTGGATATATTGATACAGGTTGTTCACGGCAATTTTACCCACTTCGTCGGCGATGGCAGATTTACCGTACATCTTTTTCACGAGTCCGGCAGGTACGTTACCCTGGCGGAAGCCCGGCATATTTACGTTTTTACGCAGCTTTTTCAGTTGCTCCTCCACGCGGCCGGTATAGTCCTCGGGAGTAATGTTTATCTTGATCCTGCTGTGTAAATCGTTGAGTTTTTCCTGTGCAATATTCATGCGTAATGGTATTTATATCTTGATAAAAACGGGTGCAAAGATACGGGAAGGTTTCGAACTTTTGAAAAATTTTTCCCTCCGGCCTGCCGCACACGAATTAAAAGTGCTACATTTGCACCCCAATTCATCCTGAGGATGCCTGCGGGCGTGGTGAAATTGGTAGACATACCAGACTTAGGATCTGGCGCCGCAAGGCATGGGGGTTCGAGTCCCTCCGCCCGCACTGGTAAGTACCATACGATCCCGGAACTTGTTCCGGGATTTTTTTGTGCCATAAGCGAACTGGGTTTACCCGGGTGAGCAGATGGCACAAAAAGAGCCGCTACCGACAGGTAGCGGGTGTATGTAATTGCAACCCGGCGCAGGAGGGACCACGCAGTGATCGCTCCCGCCATAGCTAACAAAGGCGCCTCGCTGTAAGCGAGGCGCCTTTCAAACGTTATCTGAAGCAAACGAAAAAAGCGTATTTATTTCGCGGGGCGCCGGCCCAGCCATTTCCGTACCCTTGCATTCACCTTGTCATTGATCAGGTACATGGCCGGTACCGCAACCAGGGTAAGGAAGGTGGCAAAGGTAAGACCAAAGATCACTGTCCAGGACATAGGCCCCCAGAACAGGGCATTGTCGCCGCCCATATAAATGTCGGGGTTACCATTGTTGAGCAGACCGATAAAGTCGATGTTCAGACCGATGGCCAGGGGCACCAGGCCCAGTACGGTGGTAATGGCCGTAAGCAGTACCGGGCGCAGACGGGTGGCGCCGGCATCCACGATCGACTGCATCAGCTCGCTCACGGGCAGGGGAGCGTTCTTCTCCAGTCCCAGCTCCTCGCGTTTCCGTTCGCGCAGCACATTGGTATAGTCGATGAGTACGATGGCATTGTTCACCACCACACCGGCCAGTGAAATGATACCGATACCGCACATCAGGATCACAAAGTCCATGCGGAAGATGAACAGACCCAGGAATACCCCGATGGTACTGAAAAGCACGGAGGACATAATGATGAGCGGGGCCGTAATGGAGTTGAACTGCGCCACGATGATCAGGAAGATCAGGAACACGGCTATGATCAGTGCCATAAAGAGGAACTGCGAGGACTTGTCCTGCTCTTCCTGCTCGCCGGAGAACTTGTAGGTATAACCGGCCGGCATCCTGTATTCAGCCATCAGTTCTTTATACTGTGCCACGATCTCGTTGGCATTGTAACCCTGTTTTACATCCGACGAAATGGTAAGTACGCGGTCCATGTCCTTGCGTTTTACGGCACCGTAGGAAGACGCGTCCTCCATAGTGGCCACGGCATTGATGGGTACCTGCACGATCTGCCCGGAGGTCATATTACGGAAGGTGATGCGCATGTTCATCAGCGACCGTATATCGTAGCGGTATTCTTTGGCCAGGCGTAGCTGTATCTCGTAATCGTCTTCGCCTTCCTTGAACTTGGAGATCTCCTTACCGAAAAGGGCCGTACGCATGGCCATACCGATCTGCCCGGTGCTCACCCCGTAACGGCGGGCGGCGTCTTTGTTCACATGCAGTATGATCTCGGGCTTACCCGTTTCCAGGTCCATCTTCAGCTTATCCGGGCCGGGAATGTTCGATGCATTCAGGTATTTCAGTATGTTCTCGGTGGTCTTTACCAGTGTATCGTATTCCTTACCGGCAATTTCCAGTTGTATCGCCTTACCCACGGGCGGACCGTCTCGGTTCTTTTCCACGGTGATAATGGCCTGGGTCTCGCCTTTTACCGATTCGCGTATGTCTTCCAGTATCTTGTTGGTGCTCACGTCCGAAAAATCGATGCGGTCCTCATAGGCCAGGAACGATACCGTGATGCGGGCCTTATTCGGCGAGGAACCCATGGCGGGGCCTTCGTTGGGGTCGGCCGTACCTTCTCCCACCTGTGCCACAATGGCCTCTACCACGTCCTTATTGGGTTCTACGGCCTTGCGCACCTTGTCTTCCAGCCTGCGCGTAAGGGCATCGGTCTCCGTAATATCGGTACCCAGGGGCGTTTCCACGTATACATTTACGTACAGCGGTTCATTTTCCGGGAAGAAGAGCACTTTAGGATTTGAGCCGAAGTACACCATCATGGTAACAAACATCATTACCAGCAGTCCGAAGAACAGCAGTACGGGCCGTTTACCTTTCAGGATAAGCTGAAGGAAGCGGCGGTAGCCGTTCTCTACCTTCACCATGGTGCGGTACTGGAAACGGTCGGCCAGGGGTTTTACCAGGTAACGGTAGAAAGGATTGAAGAAGGCAAAGAACAGCAGGAGAGAGCCGAGCCAGCGCACGGCAAACAGGAACAATATACCCAGGATGAACAGTATGCCTGTAATGATCCAGAAACGTTTCGGGGAGCCATTGCGCTGTCCTTCGGCTTCCAGCTTGATGAACTGGGCCGTAAGTACGGGGTTCACCACCAGACCTACGAACAGTGAGGCACCGAGCGTCATAATAAGTGTAAGGGGCAGGAACTTCATGAACTCACCCATCAGGTCGTTCCAGAAGAGCAGGGGCAGGAAGGCCGCTACCGTAGTGGCCGTGGATGCGATGATGGGCCAGGCTACCTCGCCCACGCCGTACTTGGAGGCTCTTTCCTTGTCCAGACCTTCGGAATGGAGGCGGTACACGTTCTCCACCACCACAATGCCGTTGTCAACCAGCATCCCCAGGGCCAGGATCAGGGAAAAGAGCACCATCATGTTCAGGGTGGCACCCATCATGCTCAGCAGCAGTATACCCATGATCATCGACACCGGTATGGCCACGCCCACGAACAGGGAGTTACGCATGCCCAGGAAGAACAGCAGTACGCCGATCACCAGGATCACCCCGGCAATGATATTGTTCTCGAGTGAAACCACCATGGAATTGGTCTGTTTTGACTGGTCGCCGGTGATCACCACGCGCAGTCCCTTGGGAAATACGCCGGCCTGGGCTTCCGCGATCACTTTTCGTACGCCTTTGGCGCCTTCGATCAGGTTTTCGCCCGATTTTTTCTTAATGTCGAGCATCACCACGGGTTTGCCGTCGAGCCGGGCATAGCTGGTGGGCTCTACCGGACCGAAACGTACCGTGGCTATATCGCGCAGGTATACAATGCGCTGGTTCTCATCCTTTACGATAATATTCTCGAGCTCGAGCGGATCTTTGGCCTCGCCGTCGATACGTATGGTACGGCGCGATCCGCCCAGTTGCGTATTGCTGTATATCTCACCGGCCGAAAGCTTGATATTCTCCCCGGCCACCGCATTCTCGATATCCTGGAAGCTGATGTCCATGCTTTCCATTTTGGGCAGGTCCACACTGATCTCCACCTCTTTTTCCACCAGTCCGCGGATGGCAGCTTCAGACACCTGGGGTATCTTTTCCAGCTCGTCCTGCAGGTATTCGGCGTTCTTTTTGAGTTCATCGTAGCCGTAATCGCCCACCAGGTTCACGGTCATCACGGGGAATTCCGAGAAGTCGAGCTCAAAGCAGTTGGGGTCTTCGGGCAGATCATTGGGCAGTTCGCTCTTGGCCTTGTCTACTTTATCCTTTACATCCTGCAGGGCCACCTTGGGATCAATATTGCTTTCGAATTCCACAACGATCGTTGAATAATCCTGTATAGACGTTGATGTGAATTTTTTGACATTCTTGAGTGTTTTTATTTCCTTCTCAATGGGACGTGTCACCAGGTCTTCCATTTCGGCAGGTGAGTTGCCGGGATAAGGCGTACCGATGTAAATGGTAGGCTGCTTGATCTCCGGGAAACTTTCGCGGGGCATATTCATATAGGAGATCATGCCCATCACCCCGATAATGAACAGCAGTACGTATACCGTTGTTTTATTATCTACCGAGAAGCTGGAGATACCGAACTCCCTGAACAGGTTCTTTTTTTCTTTTTCCGTACTCATCGCGGTTCTGTTTTTAGGTTATGGGTTTGCAGAAAGCGTGTCGGTATTGTTGCGTTGTGCGCGGATAATGACCTTGCCGCCCACCTCGATACTCTTGATGCCTTCGGCAATGATCTTTTCCGAACCGCTGAGTCCGCCGGTGATCTCGGTAAGCCCGTTGCTGCTGCTGCCGGTCTCTACCATCACTTTTTTCACCAGGTTGTCTTCTACGGCAAATACGAAGTTGCCCTGCGGATCGAACTGGATAATGCTTGTGGGCAGTACCACCGCATCGGGTTTGGTATAGCTGGCTATGGAGATGCTGGTAAGCATATTGGCCTTGAGGATATCCTTATTTTTAGGCATTACCGGGTCTACAATGAGGCTGAAGGTACGGTTGTTGGGGTCGATGACCTGGCCTACGCTGCGGATCCTGCCTTCGAGGTTCTCGTTGAGCGCCGTAAGCAGTATGCCCACTTTTTCGCCTTTTTTGAAGCGGCCTACGAATTTTTCCGAAATATCGGCGGTGATCTTGATACGGTCGTTGTTCACCACGCGGCATACGGGTACACCCGGCCCGGCCACTTCACCCTCTTTGAGGAAGAGTTTGTCCACCATACCGGCTACGGGCGCTTTCAGGGTTTGCTTGCCCAGCTGGGTACGCAGGGTGTTCAGGCGTTTTTCCAGGTTCTCTTTCTGGTTTTTGGCCTGCAGGAACTGGATCTCACTGCCGATCTTCTGGTCCCAGAGGTTCTTCTGGCGCTGGTAGCTGGTCTCGGCCAGTTCCAGGGCATTTTCCACCTCTTCGATGTTCTTTGCGATCAGGTCGCCGTCGAGTACGGCCAGGGCCTGCCCTTTGCTAACCATATCGCCTTCTTTGACATGTATCTTCAGGATCTTTCCGCCGGTCTCAGAGCTCAGGTTCACGTTCTCTTCCGATTCCACCACGCCCTGGAAATTATCGGTAACGGTAAAAGGGACCTTACCGGGCACGATCACGGCCACTTCCACGGCTTCCTGCGCCGAAGTGTCGGCAGCGCCGATCAGCGTTTCGAGTTCCTTAATGCGTTTTTCGATATCACGTTTCTGTGTTTTCAGTTCCTCGAGTTCGGCCTGTGGTTCTTTAGAGCCACCGCATGCCGCTACCATAAAAGCGGCCAGTATATAAATGCTTATCTTTTTCATGTTCTTTATAATTTGTTGGTGAGTTTATCGTAATCGAGCCGGTTCTGCAGCAGGTTGAAGAGGGTGCTGTAATAGGCATTGAGCGCGTCCAGGTATTGATTTTCGGAGTTAATGAGCTCAAAACTGCCGATAAGACCCTCGCGGAACTTGGTACGGTTGGTTTCCTGTATCTTCTGTGCCAGTTCTACATTGCGCTTGTCATTGGCCAGGGTGGCCAGGTTGTTCACATACTCTGCCTTTATATTTTTAAAGGCCATTTTCAGGTTCTCTTCGGCCTCGGTCTTTTGTATATAGATCTTTTCTGCCTCGAGTTTTGCTTTCTGCTGGGTAGACACACGGCCCCAGGACGAGAATATAGGTACGTTCAGCGTGGCGCCCAGCAGTGTACCGCCCCGGTAATAGGTATTGCCCGGACTGAACAGCACGGCGCGTTTCTTGTCATCGTTGAACCCGCCGTACGACCACTGGAAGAATGCCGAAAGCGAGGGAAAGGCCTTGGAAAATTCCACCCGGTAGTTCTGGCGGTTCACCTTGTAGAGACGGTCGAGCACTTTAATGTCGATGTTCGAGGCCGGATCGAAGGTAGCGGAAGCGTCCAGCATATAATCCACGGGTTTTTCCGCATCGAGGCTTTCGAAGCTGTCGCTGGTGTTCATCACACTGTCTACCGGGAAACCCATGCTCATTTTCAGCATGTTCAGGGCACTTTCGCGTTGCGTTCTCAGTTTATTCAGTGTATTTACCGTAATGTCCCTGTTCAGCACCACCTGTTCCACGTCCAGGCCCTCGCGGAAACCTTCCTTAAAGTAAGCCTCGGTCTCAAAGGTGAGCTTATCCAGGTTCTCCACCGTTTTGGTAAGTACTTCGATGTTCTTATCGATAAAAAGTACATTGTAATAGGCCCGGGTCACATTCTGCTTTATTTTCTGCAGCTCGCTCTCCTGCTGGTTCTGTGAGAGTTCCTTGTAGGTCCTGGCGGCCTGTACACCATAAATATAGCTTCCGTCCACCACGATCATGGAAGCGGTTATATTGGTGGTAACGGTGGTGGGCGGCGTAGCCTGCAGCTGTATAAAGTTGCCGGAGCTGGGGTTGGTAAAATCGGGCAGCAGGAATACCTGGGGCTCGATGTTCCAGTTGTAGTTAAGAGTACCGTTCACCTGGGGCAGTCCCGCGCTTACGTACTGCATGTACTGCTTGCGCGAGATCTCGTAGTTCTTCAGGGCGAGCTGTGCCGCGTAATTGTGTTGTGCGGCGTACTCTATGGCCTGTTTCAGCGTAAAGGTCTGGGTACTGTCGCCTGCCCGGGCAAGGGATGGTAACAGTATCAGCATGAATAGAAGTAGTCGGGGATTCATATATGATTTTAGTTGTTTCGGAATTCTTTTTTCAGCAGTTTTTCCATCACCTTGCGCCCGTTGTCATTGGTAATGGCACAGAGGTGATAGGTAATGTACTCGCGGAACAGGTCTATGTGGTTGAATACGGGGGTGTGGGTATCGATCATATGAAAGAGTGAAAGCTCGAACACAGAATAGAACTCAGCTACCATAGACACGTTCAGGTCCTTGCGGTACAGGCCTTCGGCAATGCCCCGGCGCAGGTTGTTCTCCACGAAGCTGCGCACAAACTCTTTGGAGTGTTGCTGCATACGCTGCCAGAGATTACCGTAGTATTTCTGTATATCGTGGATGGCTGCGGGGTGTATGCGGGTATAGTCACGTATCACCAGGGTCACGGCGGTATAATATTCTTCAACGGCATTACCGGCTTCGTCGGCGCCTATCTTCAGCTCACAGATGTGTCCTTCCAGGAACCCGGAAAGCAGTTCATTCACCAGGGTCTCTTTATCGGCATAGTAAAGGTACAGGGTCTTTTTGGAAACTCCGGCCTGTGCCGCGATCTCGTCCATAGTAACGGTCTTGATGCCCATGCGCATAAAAAGCTGCAAGGCTTTTTGGGCTATGTATTCCTTTTTTTCCACCGTCTCAAAAGTAAAAAGCTTTTTCGGGTTTGGAAACTTTTGGAACGATGAAAGTTTCCTTTGTAGAAAAACGTACGTTTTTTGTAGACGAATGACGGCGGGTGTATCGACCAAGCGAAGGGACGGGGGGAGGCACTGGCCGGCTTCGTATAGTGTTGAATGAAGATGAAAAGCGGCGGGGAAGTACAAAAGCTGATGTAAATCATTTTCCTGAGGAAAGGTTTTTTCATATCTTTAGCTTTAGAAAAACTATTGATTATGGAACCTGTTTTTAAGAACGTGATTGCCGTGGCGAACGATTTTTCGCACGAGAGCTTTACTGCGATCGATCATGCCGCAAAGTTCGCACAGCGCGATAAGGATGAGCTGCTGCTGATCCATGTGCTGGACGATAAGACCAAAGAAAAACTGGAAAAAGGGCATAAAACGGCGGAATTTATCCGTTCTATCCTGGAGGTGCACTGTGCCAAGATCCGGAGCGTATACGGTATCAATGCCCGTTTTACGATGCCCGAAGGCGATATCTTTACTTCCATCGGCGAAGCCGTAAAAACAGAGAAGGCCAAGCTGCTCGTAATGGGTACGCATGGCATACAGAGTGTGGGCGAGCGCGTGCTGGGTTCCTGGGCGCTGCGCATCGTGGACTCTTCGCCGGTACCGGTGATCATCGTGCAGAACAAGGGCCCGCGTGAGGAAGGTTATAAAAAAGTGCTGATCGAGCTCGATAACTCCGACCAGTGCAAGCGCCTGCTGCCGTATGCCGAACAGTTCTATAAGCTTTACAGCTCCGAGCTGGTATTGTTCGAAGATTACGAAGAGGACGAGTTCATCGCCAAGCAGATCGCCCTGAACAAAGGCTTTGCCGAACAGTGGCTCAAAGACCGCGGCGTACCCTATACATTCGCTATCCAGCGTAAAGGTACTGCCTACTTCCGCGATATGGCCGCCTATGCCGGCGAGAACGGTATCGACCTCATTATGCTGGTAGCCCATAAGGAGCGTGGCTTCGTAGAGCTGCTCACCGAACCCGAACAAAAGGTTATTTACAACAAACAGGAGATCCCCGTACTCTGCATGACGGCCATTCAGAACCACTGGATGGGTAACTTTATCCAGGAGGTACAGACCTGGGACTAATTCTGCGTATGAAAAAAAGCATTCTATATACAGGCCTGCTGCTGTTCTTCTGTGTTGCCGCTCAGGCCCAGAAAGCGGCCGATGTACACGAAAGCGTGGTGAACAGTCCGCACGATCATGTCAAGGTAAAAGAGCTCTATCACCCCGATTCCAGCGTGTATAAAGGTTACCTGTTCCTGGGCGAACTGCCTGTGACCTGGGTGAACAAGTCCATAGGTAAAAAGAAAATGACTGCGGCCATGATGGGTGGCGACGTGCTGTACCTCAACAAGGCCGGTAACTGGGAAGCCTGGGCTACCTATACCGTGGATGAGGCAGTGGTACGCGGGCACCTGGCCGAAAAAAGTGATTTCCAGGTGATCGATAAGATCGTTATCCGGGTGGGACCGCAGGCGTATGAAACCATAGCGCAGAAAAGCCGGGCCGAACTTACCGGTGTGGAAACCGTTGACGGAAAAGTATACATCATTGGCAAAATTCCGGGAGAATCCGCAAGGCGCTTCCGGGTGACCTATGCCAATGCAACCCGTATGAATCTGTGTACAGACGATAAAGAACTGACCACGTACCTGGTACAGGTAAAAGGTTGACAGTTGTGTATGATAAAACGGAAACAGCGATATCCTTTCGGGTACCGCTGTTTTTCGTATAAAGAGGTGTATACGTTTTTTAGTTCTGCAGCGAACGCAGCTGTTCCTCAATGAGGCGGATCTTCGCTTCGGCATCGGCCTGTTTCTTGCGTTCGGCCTCGATCACCTCGGCTTTGGCGTTTTGTACAAAGCGCTCATTGCCCAGTTTTTTGGCCACGCTCTGCAGGAAACCCTGGGTATAGCTCAGCTCTTCCTGCAGTTTTTTCACTTCGGCCTCCACATTAATGCCTGCACCGATCGGGGCAAACAGTTCCTGCGTGCCTACGCGTATGGCCAGGGTCCCTTCCGGTTTGGCGTCCACTTTACGGATGGAAGCTACATTGGCCAGCTTGCCGATCACGGCCGTATGGTCAAAATCTGCGGTACTGCTCAGTTCCAGCGCATCGCGCATCGAGATGCCTTTTTCATTACGGAAGTTGCGCAGGGCCGTTACCGTGTTCAGGGCCTGTTCAAAGCGGCTCAGCATGGCAGTATCGGGCATTTTTATTTCCGGCCAGGCGGCAAACATGATAAAATCATTTTCCTCACGCTCTGCAATGTGTTTCCACAGCTCTTCGGTAATGAAGGGCACAAAGGGATGCATGATCTTCAGCAGTTGTTCAAAAAAGTGTACAGTACTGTCAAGCGTCTCCTGGGCGATACGTCCTTCTTTCGGCTTGATGATCTCCAGGTAAGTACTGCAGAAATCGTCCCAAACCAGCTTATAGGTTACCATCAGGGCCTCACTGATGCGGAACTGCGTATACAGATCGTTCAGTTCGGCAAGCTGCTGGGCCAGTTTGTTCGAGAACCATTCCACGGCGTCCTTTGCTTCCTGCGGAGCGGTCTCGTTTACGCCGGTCCAGCCTTTGATGAGGCGGAAGGAGTTCCATACTTTATTGCTGAACTTACTTCCCTGTTCACAGAGGCTTTCGTCGAACAGCAGGTCGTTGCCTGCGGCTGAGCTCAGCAACATACCCACGCGTACACTGTCGGCGCCGAAGTTCGAGATCAGCTCCAGCGGATCGGGAGAGTTGCCCAGTTGTTTACTCATTTTGCGGCCCAGCTTGTCGCGTACGATACCGGTGAGGTATACATCGCGGAAAGGCGGCTGGTCCATGTATTCGTAGCCGGCAATGATCATGCGGGCCACCCAGAAGAAGAGGATATCCGGACCGGTAACCAGTACATCGGTGGGGTAGTAGTATTTCAGGTCGGCCGGTATGCTGTTCATTTTGCCGGTACGCGGATCGTAATCTTCCAGTCCGTCGAAAACGGCTATGGGCCACAGCCAGGAGCTGGCCCAGGTGTCCAGCACGTCTTCGTCCTGGCGCAGGTCGCCCGGTTGCAGGGCGGCATTGCCTGTTTTGATGCGGGCAGCGTCCAGGGCTTCGGTCTTGTTCATGGCCACTACAAAATCGTTCTCGCCCGGGCCGAAATACCAGGCCGGTATGCGGTGTCCCCACCAGAGCTGCCGGCTGATGCACCAGTCTTTTACGTTCTCCATCCAGTGGCGGTACGTATTCTTGAACTTGGCCGGGTGCAGGCGTACTTCGTCGTTCTCTACGGCAGCCAGGGCACGTCCCGAAACATCTTTCATGCGGATGAACCACTGCAGCGAAAGCTTGGGCTCCACTATGCTGTTGGTACGCTCAGAGCGGCCGATGCGCGTGGTGAACTCTTCTTTTTTAAGCAGCAGTCCGGCCTCGTCCAGGCGTTTTACAAACTGTTTACGGGCCTCAAAGCGGTCCATGCCTACCATCCAGTCCAGTCCGGTGGCGGCGTTCATGGTACCGTCGTCGTTAATGGTGTCGATCACGGGCAGGTTGTGGCGCTGACCGATCTCGTAGTCGTTTACGTCGTGTGCGGGCGTTACCTTCAGGCAGCCGGTACCGAATTCCAGTTCCACGTAATCGTCGGCGATAATGGGAATGGTACGGTTCACAAAGGGAACCACGGCTTTTTTACCGATCAGGTGTTTATAACGTTCGTCCTTCGGGTTCACGGCCACGGCTACGTCACCGGGAATGGTCTCGGGGCGCTGGGTGGCGATCACCAGGTGTTCGTCTGTGCCTTCAATGGCATACTGAACGTGATACAGGAAGGAGCGTTCGCCGCCTTCGGCATAGATCACCTCTTCGTTACTGAGGGCGGTACGGGCCTCGCAGTCCCAGTTGATCATGCGCAGACCGCGGTAGATATAGCCTTTGTTGTAAAAATCCACAAAGGTCTTGATCACGGCCTCGTAGTACTTGGGGTCCATGGTAAAGCGGGTACGGTCCCAGTCGCAGGAGGCGCCCAGTTTTTTGAGCTGTTCCAGGATGATGCCGCCGTACTTGTCTTTCCATTCAAAGGCGTATTTGAGGAACTCGTCACGGCCGATCTCTGATTTTTTGATGCCTTTTTCGCGCAGCATACCTACCACTTTGGCTTCGGTAGCGATGGAGGCATGGTCGGTGCCGGGCACCCAGCAGGCGTTCTTACCCAGCATGCGGGCACGACGGACCAGCACGTCCTGTATCGTGTTGTTGAGCATATGGCCCATGTGCAGCTGCCCCGTAACGTTCGGCGGCGGAATCACGATGGTAAAGGCCTCTTTTTCATTCGGCATGCTGGCAAAGCAGCGGTGGTCCATCCAGTTTTTATAGATGGCTTCTTCTACAGCGCTGGGCTGATAGGTCTTTGAAAGTTCCTGCATAATGTGCTGATTATTGAGAAAACAGGTGCAAAAGTACGAAGAAATCCGCAGAAAAGCAGCAGGGAGGCGTAGGAGCTTTTAACGAAGGGGTGATAGCCCTGTATCATATACTGTGCAAGGCTTATATGCGGATGGGAAGTTATTTCAGGCATTCATTGATCTATATTTCCCGGGAAAACGTTACCAGTTTGCTCACATCTGGAAACAATGAGCGATTTTTACGGGAGATCAATGAAGTTTCACGGATGTAATGAATATACGTTTTAAGACAGGCCGTTCTCTGCTCCTTTTGTGCATACTGTATATGGTGTGCACCGTGTATTCTGTAGGCGGACACACTGTGAAAAAGTGACCTGTGGGCTTTATAACCGATACGCTGGAATTATACGATGCGTCCCTTGTCTAAGGCCGGAGCTGTGTACATGGCGGTCTCAGTCCAGCGGTATCCTGCCTTCCGCCCGCCGGGGTCGCCCGCAGGGGACTCTGGCGAACAATAATGGCCTGCTCACCCTACCAGCATTTTCCCTTCCAGCTCTACGCTGAACCGTACTTTGGCACCCAGGGCATCGAAAACCTTTAAAATGGTTTCGAAACGGGCGTTCTTTATACTGTTCTCGATCTTGGAGATCTGGGCCTTCTGCACACCTACCAGCTCGCCCAGCTGTTCCTGGGTAAGCTGACGCTCGCGCCGGGCCTGCCGGACAGCTTGGCCCAGCAGGTCGATGCGGAGTTCGTTCTCGAAGGCTTCGCGGGCCTCGCTGCCCCGTTTGCCTACGTGTTTGTCGATGAGTTCATCGAGTGAGACGGTTTTCATTTTCTTTTCCATGGCTTATGTTATTTGCAGGTATCGTTTTCGTATTTCTGAGGCCTTCTGTATCTCTTTCTGAGGCGTGCGCTGCGTTTTCTTCAGGATGCCGTGCGTGGTCACTACTACGGTATCCGTGCCGTTCTGCCTGTCCCGGAATGCAAAAAAGCGGTATGCCTTTCCGCGGTACAGTGTTCTGAACTCCCAGATGTGCTCATTCAGCTTTTTGAACAGCTCGGGGTCATGAACACACTGTGCCTTCCGTATATTGTAATATACCTTGGCCCGGGCTTTCGGCTCCATATTCTCAAGGAAGGTAACGGCATCTTCCAGGAAGACTACCTCAAAGGTCGGTATCAGTTCTTTCTCCATCACAAAAGTATTAAAAATTTCCTGAACAGGAAACAATTTCTCAAATTTTTTTCCAAAACACTCCGCGTGTAAAAAAGTCCTTCCCACAGTATGCGGGAAGGACTTCCTCTCATTCATCAGCCGGATACGGGGCCCTTTAAAGGCTTTTACCGTGCCTGGACTGTCGCCTCCGTTTGTGCTGGACGCCTGGCCGTAACACCAACTCTCTTATGCATGTTGTGCCATGCAAAAGCCAGGTCCGGAACACTCCGGGAAACATCTTCCTAAAAAGACTTTATGCGTTAGATCTGTTGGCCAAAATTACGGCAGTATCTTTCAGCGGCCAAGCTTTTCGTAAACTCAAAACCCACGTTTACAAAGTTTTAGCCTGGCTTGAATTCGATGTCTATTTTAGTATACACAACGATTTTATTCTCGCAGGAGTGCCCCGTAATTCCAGGCGATACCTGTTCGCTCTATGCCGCAGGGTCTGACTTAAGTGCCCCGGTTTTCTCAGGTCGGGAGCTGCAGAAAGACAACGCAGTACCTGAATTTTTAAAGCGGGGGGCGGTATTCTTTCAAAACGGCTGGAATTCCAGGTGCGATAACCTCGGAATGCATTGTACAGCAAGGATTTTAGACGGTTGCTCATGAACCGGACTGTTGTGCCTGAAGAAATCAGGCTGAAAAAGAAGTGCAAGAGCCTGCCTGTATGCAGACCCTTTACGTTCATCCGGCATGTAATGCCTGGTATATGGCCTGTTCCACGGGGCTGAGCCCGGCCTCCGGGTCCGAAATAGTAAATGCGTCTTTATGGAGTAAGGGCGGCTGTGCCATAAACCGCGGCGTCTTACCCCGGTGTGCCTGTGCGGCGTGCACCAGGAAAGGATGACAGAGATATACCGTGCCCGCTTTACCGGTGGCAAAGACTTTTTCGCGTTCGGGAAGTTCATGCAGTCTGCCGGCGAGCTCCGTAAAAGAAAGACCAGCTTCTCCTTCGGGGTACAGCAGGCGGGCCACGTCTTTGTGCGATCCCTTCCAGAGGACCGAAGGAGCGTCGTTTTCGCTGACGTCGGAGTAAAGGACCAGCATCAGCAGGGCCCGGCCTTTTGAATGTATATTGATCCGCCATTCGAAATAATTGGAAGGATCATCGCCGGGAAAACCCGCATCTACATGCCTTCCCGTGTCCTGTGAGGATTTGTGAGAGGGGAAACGTACGGGAAAAGATCCCACACTGCGGCAGGGTAGCCATCTGCCGGCGCCTGCCAGCTGGTCGAAAGCAGCATGCAGACGCGCTGTGTTCAGCGAATCTGTAAAAGGCGGCCCACTGTACATACCAAGCCAGACCACAGGTTCCGTCCAGCTTTTCGGGTTGTCGCGTTCAAAAGGAATATCTTTCCACAGGATATCCACTGCCGCAGTGGCAAGTTCTGTGGGAAAAGCCGCGTCGACGCGCACAAAGCCTTCTTTTATAAAATGATGTATCTCTGTTTCGTTCAGTATATAAGACATAATTGTGTATAAGTTAAATGTCTTCCCGTTTCGGGGAGTAGACATGTGTGTAAAAAATATAGCATATATAGATAGAAGATGCAGCACGGTAAGACCCGCGTGCAAAAAACGGCCGAAACGTCCGGAGATATTATAACATTACCGTCATTCTCATACGGTAAATTTATAAAAAAAACCGGCAAATTCCCCGTAATTTGTATATCTTTAGTTTCTGAGCATATCTTATGGCAAAGACCGATTTCAAGACCATCGACGAATATCACAGCGTTTTCCCGGCCGTGATACAGGAAAGAATGCAGCAGGTACGCAATATCGTAAAAGAGGTGGCACCCGAGGCCGAAGAGGTGATCAGCTACCAGATACCGGCCTTTAAGACGGGTAAAAAATTCCTGGTATATTATTCGGCATACGCGAAACATATTTCGCTGGCCAGTCCCTGGAGCGAGGCATTGCTGAAGGCGTTCGAAGCGGACCTGAAGGGCCTGAAAGTAAGCAGATCGGCCATCCAGCTGCCCAATGACAAACCCCTTCCGCTTGACCTGGTAAAGCGCATCGTTGCTTTCCGCAAAAAAGAGAACGAAGCGGTATAGGCGACCGTTTTTTTTCTATCTTTCCGTTTACGGACCTTCACTATGGATAAAAAAACGGTTATTTTCCTGGGGATCGGCGCTTCCCTCCTGGCAGGCGTCGCTATGTTCTTCTTTGTGGGCGGGGGCTCTTTCTTCAGTCGTCCTGAAAAGCCCGGCACGCTGTCGAACCCGCGCATGGCCGAAATGCTGAACGAGGCGCTGGATGAGCATATCCGTACGATGGGCAACAGTATTATGTACCCTGGCTATATCCGGGAGGCCGATGATAATGCCCGCCTTTTCCTGAAAGATGTAAAGGAAGTGGTATCGCGCTGTACAAAAGGTCCGAAGGGCGAGCCCAGGTTCAACAAACGCGTGCTGGACGTTACGCTGAACAATGGTACCGTGCTCGAAGATCAGTATACGGGCGAAAGTTGCTACTATATTGTTGAAAAGCCCAATATATACCGGGTTTTCTTTAAAGATGGCCGGGTGGTGGACGTACAGTCGGACGGCCGTGAAAAGGAGCGTCCCGTGGAGAATTTCAGGGTGGAGGCCAACAGCTTTGCGGAATATCTCATCAAGGTAGATATCCGGCTGCACGGCGAGCGGTATTTCCCGCGGGAAAAGAGCAGCCGGGAGATCCGCGAGGAGTGGGAGAAATAGGTTTATCCGGGATCATCCGCGTAAATTTGTTTACCTTTAACACACTAACCATAAATGAACCGGGTATGACAGACCGGGATTTTATAAAGCGATTGCGTATCCCTGACCGGCAGCATCCCTTACGTATACTCATGAGTGCGTGCCTTTCGGGCATCCGCTGCGGGTACGACGGCACGGCCAATGGCGAATACCCATCGGCACTGAAATTAATGGAATACAGCACTGTTAAAATTTTTACATTCTGTCCCGAAGAGTTCTCCTTCGGCTCCCCGCGCGAAATGTGCGATATCTATGGCGGTACGGGGTTTGACGTGCTGGAGGGTAAGGCGCGTGTGCTTACCGAAAGCGGGTGTGACTGGACGGAAGGAATGGTACGTGCTTCGGAAAAAATGCTGGAAATAGCCCGCCGGGAACATATTGAGCTGGCGGTGATGATGGACATCAGTGCGGCCTGCGGCAGCCAGGTGATCTATAACGGGAACCGCTTCGCGGAGAACAAGGTCTACCAGGCAGGAGCGGGCGTATGCGCGGCACAGCTGCTTCGGAACGGGTTTAAGGTGATCAGCCAGCGTGACCATGCTTCGCTCGAAATTCTCTACAGCAAGCTGGACCCGGCCCACGTGATCGACGAAACAAAGACGGACCACCACGAAACGGAGTGGTACCGGGATTATTTCGGTCAGTGAAGAGTGAGGAGTGAAGAGTAAAGAGCGAGGAGTAAAGAGCGAGGAGTGAAGAGTGAAGGGTGAAGAGGACTGGGGACATTTCCATAAAAGTATATCGTTACGTTCTTTGTACATTTTCTTACAGGGAGTTACTGCTGAAAGCCGCTGATACAGGGAAGCTGCAGTATATCCCACAACTTCCGGTCAGTTCTGTCTTACTGACATGGCCTCCTTGCCTTCATCCGCTGCTCTTCTCCGGCCTCCGCTCACACTTCACCCATCATTACGGACTTTTGGATTTCGGACCATTAACAACATACTAACGTACGTTTATGTACTTTTTTCGTCGTGGAAGCGTATATTTGATATACCTGCAAACGCTTTTTATACGTGAAGACCATATATCTCATCCCCGTACTTGTCCTGCTGTTATGCACGGCCTGTGGTCCCCGGAAGCCCGGAGATGCCTCTGCGCGCGGTATTCCCGAACCCGATATGGTGGAAAGACTGCATTCGCAGAAGAAGGAGATTGATGCGCTTTTCCGCAGCCAGCCTTTTCGTATACTGCTGTACACCAAGGCCACGGCCAACGGGGTTCCCCGACCCGTGGGCGACAATTTCCCGAAAGAGATGCATACCATGTACGAGATCCTTACCGATAACGAGGGACGGATGGTCTGTGCCTGGGAGTTTCCCATGATCTCGGCCGGGGAATGGAATATATCGTATATCCATTATTTTGATAAGAACGGTAATACCTTCGCTTTCGAGCGCCAGTGCAGTTTCCTGAACAGCCGGTGTACACCCGGTGTGGCCCGTGAAGTGCGCACCGAGTTCTTCAACGGCGCTTTCCAGCTGGTAGATCGCGAATACGAACTGGTAGACGCCCAGGACAAACCTCTGCAGAAGGGCGATTGTGTATTCCCCTTCAATTTTCTTTACCAGGCCTCTTCAGATACCGGGGAATACCTGAAGGCCAATAAGATCAGGCGCTGAGGCCGTTTGCCGCTCGTCGCCTTTTACGCTAAAAACAGAAAAATGAAAAAACAGGAAGTAGAACTTATTCTTTTGAAAGTAGCCATGAATGGGGATGAAGCCCTGTTCATGAAAATATATAAGAACGGCACCCTCATCCGCCATGGTGTAGGTGGACTGCCCCGCTTAGGCATCTCCGCCATGAGCGTTTTTGAGACCTCGCCTTGTTTTGATACCCTCCTCAGCCGGCTTCCGGGGGAGCTGATCGAAGACCCCCTGCATTATACCGAAGAAACGCCCCACGGCGCCCTGGAATACCTGCTGGCCTGCTATGGCGTGTCGGCAAACGGCGAAACGGGAGAGCAGGCCGAGTGGACAAAATCGACCGGTATCCGTTTCCTGCTGGACGCACAGACCTCTTTCAGCCACCCGGTGCTGGGCTTTCTCGACCATTTTGTGATGGACGCAGCGGAACTGACCAATGAATGGTATTTCGATATTATGGTACATGCCCGCTACGGGGCCCTGAGCTCTGCGCTGCCGGCACAGACCATGGTCGCACAGCCGCAGACGGAAGAAGAGATCCACACCCAGTTCGAAAATTACATCAACCAGATGCTGCAGAGTACCCGCCGCTGGGACATGAACGGATTTACCGCTCATAAGACCTATGCTGCGGGCGGAGATACCTACACGGGTGTGGTACAGCAGAACGCCACCTCTTTTCGCGTGGATTTCCTGCCGCAGGCCCAAACTGCAGCGGAACCTGCCGCTGACCCGCCTAAGAAAAAGGGCTGGAAGTTCTGGTAGGTTTTTTGCAGAGATATCCGCTGCGGTATTTTGGAGACCGGATACGTAAATCTTAATACACTGCTGTGGGATATCAGGAATAAATGTTATATTTCAGTACCCTTTGAAATTAATTACATCACTTCTGCACCATGAACTCCCGGAAATTTTATGCTGAATATGGTCACTGGGTGTACCACCCGGTAAGGGCGTGCGTATATGCACGTGAGCATGCTCTTACTATCGCTGAAAATAACCCATCCGTATATGTTGCTGCAGACACAGGCATCGGAGCCCCGAGCACCTGCCCTGGGATACTTGCCCAACATACCTTGTAGCGGATACCTGCACACCCTTTCAAGTGCAGAGCGCAGCGCCGTAAAAGGTGTTGCGCTTTTTTTTTACAGAACTGCGCAGGGGTTTTCTTATCTTGGTAAAAAAGAGAACGATGGCTATCCTGGAAATACAGAAAGGCGATATCACCAAAGTTCATGCCGATGCCATTGTAAATGCGGCCAACAGTTCCCTGCTCGGCGGGGGTGGTGTGGACGGGGCCGTTCACCGGGCCGGGGGACCTGAAATACTGGAGGACTGCCGTAAAATTGTGGCAAGGCAGGGCGGGTGCAAGACCGGGGAAGCCGTTATTACCGGTGCCGGTCGTCTGCCTGCGCGTTATGTGATCCATACCGTGGGGCCTGTCTGGAACGGTGGCTCAAAGAATGAACGGGAGAAACTGGCCTCCTGTTACCGTAATTCGCTTGCGCTGGCTGTGGAGCACGGCTGCCGTACGGTCGCATTCCCGAATATCAGTACAGGTGTATACAGGTTCCCGAAAGAAGATGCCGCGGAAATTGCCGTGCATGCGGTCAGAACTTTCCTGGCCGGACGAACGGATATCGATAAAGTGATCTTCGTCTGCTTTGATGAGGAAAATTACAGCATTGTCAAAAAAATAATTTCGGATACCGGCCAGGAGTATTAAGTGTCCGGTCTTTTTACAGATATACTACGAGGTTCCGCAAAGGTAAGATCTCCCGGTGTATGTGCACTTGCAATTTCTTTCTACCTTGCCGCCATGTTAGCTGCCTATCTTGAAAGCACCGGTATACTGAGTTCTGCCGAAATAGAGCGGGTATTGCCGTATTACAGGGAACGTACGCTGAAAAAGAACGAATTTTTTATCCGGGAGGGAGAATACTGCCGCGAGGTAGCCTTTGTCCGTTCCGGTATTTTCCGTTCTTTCTACGGCATGGACAACGGGGAAGAGATAACCTATTGTTTCCGTTTCCCGGGGGAATTTGTCACCGCCTATTCTGCTTTCATTACCGGCGGGCCCAGCATGGAGAACATGCAGGCTATATCCGCCGCCACCCTGGCAGTGGTCCGCAAAGAGGACCTGGACCGTTTATGTGAGGAGAATCCCTCCTGGCTGCGTCTTATGAAGATGATGGCCGAGCAGGAATTCATCGGGCTGGAAAAGCGCGTGTTCCAGTTGCAGCGCATGCAGGCTGCCGAACGCTACCGTTTGCTGCTGGAACATCAGCCGGAATATGTGCAGAATATCCCCCTGCAATACCTGGCCTCGTACCTGGGCATCAGCCAGCGACACCTAAGCCGCATCCGGAAGGGACTTGTTTTTTAGACATTTGTCCTGTGAGCCCGGTAAGGCGCACCCTACTTTTGCGGTATGAAAATTCTGATCATCAACGGGCATCCCTATCCCGGGTCTTTTAACTATGCCCTGGCAGCAGCCTACAAAAAAGGCGCCCTGGAAAGCGGTGCCGAACTGGAAGAGATATGTGTGGCCGATCTGCAGTTCGATCCCAACCTGCAATTCGGATTCCACATGCGTAAGGAACTGGAACCCGATCTGCAGGAAGCCTGGCAAAAGATACTGCGGGCCGATCACCTGGTCTGGGTGCACCCTGTGTGGTGGGGTGGTCTGCCGGCCATTACCAAGGGTTTTGTGGACCGGCTTTTCCTGCCGGGCCTTGCGTTCCGTTACCGCGAAAATTCCGCTTTCTGGGATAAGCTGCTGAAGGGAAAAACGGCCCGTATCCTGACCACGCTCGATCAGCCCGGCTGGTACTACCGCCTGGCATTCGGCCGTCCGAGCGTAAACCAGCTGCGGCGTTCCATCCTTGAATTCTGTGGGATAAAGCCCGTGAAAGTGACGTATTTCGGCATTATCCGTAATTCAAAGGAGGAACAGCGCGAAAAATGGCTGAGAAAAGCGTATGCCCTTGGCCGGGAACATGCCTGAACACCGGCGGCAAAACTTTTCTTAAACCTGTTTAAGATATCTTTCGTATACAAAGGGATACCTTTGCCAAAACATTTGATATGCGACTGCAGGAGATAAGTCAGCTCATTTTGCGTGTGGCACTTGCCGCCACTTTTCTTTCGGCCGTGGCCGACCGTCTCGGGTTCTGGGGAGCACCGGGTGAACCGGGTGTGGCCTGGGGAAACTGGGAGAACTTCAGGGTGTATTCCAACAGCCTCAACAGCTTTGTGCCCGAAGCGGCCGGGAACATGCTGGCCCTGCTGGCCACACTGCTCGAAGTGCTCTTTGCCCTTTTGCTGCTGCTGGGCCTCAGGACACGGCTGACAGCCCTGTGTTCGGCAGTGCTGCTGGGACTTTTTGCGCTTTCGATGAGCATCAGCCTGGGTATAAAGGCTCCCTTCGATTATTCCGTATGGACAGGCGCTGCGGCTGCTCTGCTGCTGGCTTCCCAGCCATTTTACCGCTGGAGCCTGGACGCATTGTGGCAACGCAGTAAAAAGTGATACCAGGCTGAGGCGAAAAAAGCAACTTCCCAGGTGTGCCGGCTTTTCCTGTTAGAGTGGATACATATGTGAAATATCCGTGTTTTGTAAGATAATTATAAGCGGCTGCTGATAGAGAGCTTTAGCTATTCTAAATAAATTACTGTAATTAGTATCCTGCCTTTCCCGCCGGGCATCCTTCTACATATTTTGAATTTTAAATAATTTTAAATGAGCATCTTAATCTTTTAATAAAACAGGATATAGTTCTGAATTCAAATGCTTGTGTATTTTTGCACAGCATCAAATCTCAAACTATTCCGCAATGGAATTAAGCGACTGTTCCTCCCCCGGGAACATAAATACCTGTTTATCACCACCTTCCGGCAATATGCGCTCCGGGAGTTTTTCATGTTCAAATACATATATACTCTATCATTTGCCTATGTCACGTTTCTTTTATGCGCTGACCCTGATGACCCTGTTCCTGTGCCGGCCTTTTACGGTCCGCGCCCAGTACCTGATCACGGCCATTTCGCCGCCGCCGCAGTTTACACATGACGACCTGTGGAACCTGACCATTACCCGCACCAATACGGGCGATAACTATACGCAGTTCTACATCGCTTTACGTATATTCAACAACAGCGGTCAGCCGGAAGTAAAGACCAATTCAGCCACGCTGCCGCTGAGCAATGCGGTAACGGTGATCAATACAGGGAACATCGCCGATGTAAAACCGTTCACCATAAACTATTACAATGCTACGGTACTGCAGCAGGTAGTGGCATCGGGAGGACTTTTCCCGCCGGGTGTGTGGAATATAGACTTTACGCTGTACGGCCGCCCGAGCGACGGGGAATTTACCGAGCTGGCCAGTTACAGCTACCCGCTTATTGTAGACGCACTCTGGCCGCCCATGTTATTGTCACCGGCCGACCGCGATACGGTGCAGACACCGAATCCCATCCTTACCTGGACGCCGGCTTTCAGCACGTACCTTTCCGGCAATATAACCTATAACCTGCGTGTGGTACCCATATTTACAGGCCAGACCAAACAGCAGGCCATCAGCTCGAATTTACCGGCCTACCAGGAGTCCGGCATTCCTATGCCCCTGCAAATTTACCCCAATACGGCACAGCCGCTGGACAGCAATACCAGCTATGCCTGGCAGGCAGAAGGCTTTTCGGGCAGCAGCTCACTGGGACAAAGCGAAGTGTGGGAGTTCTGCTATTGTTTTCGTGCCCCTGACAGCACGGTGTACGGTACGGTGCTGTATAAGCTCACCGACCGTCGTGATGCAGTACCGGCCATACTGGACCTGAATTACCTGCCGCTTACCTATAACGAGGAATACAGTCCCGAAGACCAGGTGTTCCGCTTTACGATACGTAACCAGGAAGGCCGCATAGTGGCTGATGAAAACCAGTTTGAAGAAATACGCCGCTTTGGTCAGAATACCTTTATCATTGACCTGTGTTCGGATGCCCAGCTCGATCTGCCGGACGGATATTATATGATGGAAGTGTATCGCACCAATAAAAGTACCTTATATTTCCCGTTCATACTGAAAGACCGGAGACCTTGTAATTAGATATTAACACCTGCAACCCGTTAACATCTTAACATAACAGCATTTAACAGCCTGCGGGCTATACAGAATTATACATTGTCATGCATTCACAACGCATTCTTCAAAAAATCAGGAAAAGCCGTATCACCCGTGGTATTTCTGTACTGTTGATCAGCGAGATCATTTTCCAGGCGGCCGCACCGCTCCTGGGCTATGCCCTTACCTCGGGGCCTACACAACCGGAGGTGGAAGGATTTCAGCCGGTAGGACTTACCGAAATGGTAGATCCTTTCACGGGCGATTTTTCCTACAGCATTCCGCTGATGGAGATCGGGGGTTACCCGCTGAACCTCAGTTACCAGTCAGGCATTTCCATGGACCAGGAAGCCAGCTGGACCGGCCTGGGCTGGAACCTGCATACAGGGGCCATTACCCGGCAGATGCGCGGGTTACCTGATGATTTCTGGAATGATGAGGTGGTGGACAGGGCCAATATGAAGCCGAATAAGACAATTTCAGTAAGTGCCACGTACGATATGGAATTGTTCGGTTTTGAAGCCAAACCGCCAGCCGGCTCTGATAAACAAATGCCGGGAGGCAAGGTGGGACTGAGCGCAGGACTAGGGCTTACCTATAACAATTATACAGGTATTGATCTGAGCTTAAATGCGGGTTTCGGTCTCAGAGGAAATGAAAAACTGCCGATGAATGCAAGTCTGAACCTGACATCTGGTAAAGATGGACTTACCATATCTCCCAACGTTTCCTATAAAAGAGGTTTTGAAAATAATAAGAGCGCAGTTTCCGGGAGCAGCAATATAGGAATAGGAGCCAGTATCAACTCCCGCAGGGGGATGACCAGCCTGGGCCTGAACGGTGGCTTTACGGTGCAAAAGACCAATGAGAAATTCAGCGGGAAACGTATGACGAGTTCGACCACCGGAAAATCCGGGATAGAAAATTCTTCATCGATCAATATAGGGGCCTATACCTTTACACCCTCTGTGGAAAGGGCCATGGAAACCTTTTCATTCAGCGGCCGCTTTAAGATCAACGGTGCTGTTATGAACCAGGATTTCGGAATTGCCGTATCGGCCTATGGTACGGTGCAAAAGCTGCTGGAGCAGGAGACCAAAGTGCCGGCATGCGGGTATATATATGCAGAAAAAGCCAATAATAATGATGATGTTCTGCTGGATTTTAACCGTGAGAAAGACAACAACTTTTCCAAGCATCATAAGCACCTGCCACTGACTGCATACACATACGATATTTTCTCTATAGCCGCCCAGGGGCTCACGGGTTCTTTCCGTCCGCACCGGAACGAGATCAGCTACGTATATAATAATCGCAAGGTAAGTCCAAGTAAATCAGGATCTTTAGGCGTAGAGCTGGCAGGGGGTAATGTAATTGACCTGGGTGCAGATTTCTCTTTTAATTCGGTAACCTCTTCTTCGGGTGCATGGCGCCGGGATAATGAGGCGATTGTAACACTACCGGCCCGTGAACAGGTAAAGAACAAGATCAATGAAGCCTGCTATTTTCGTATGATGGGCGAGAAGATCCCGGAAGCAGACCCTGCCTACTTCAACACACAGGTAAAAGGAAACAGCGCTATACGTTATAATTTCGATCATAAACCGGCCCTGCCGAAGCTGAAAGTGGCCAATTCCTTTACCAACAGTAACGGAGGACATCTCAGTGGCATTACAAACAACAAACGGCAGGATGGCGTACGTGTGCCGCGAAACACAGCCGTATACGTGCTTACGGTAGCGGAGATCCTGAGTGCGTACCCTCATAAACGCAAGAATATTTCGCCGTATGCCAAAGCCCACCACATTGCCGAAATTATCGTGGTAACACCGGAAGGCATGCGTTATGTATTCGGGCTGGCCGCCTACAATACCAAACAGGTAGAACGTTCCTTTGCCGTGGGAGATACCCGTACTTCTTCCGGCCTGGCCACGGGTTCTGAAGACAACAAACGCGGTAAGATCAATTACAACAGCGACGCCTGTTCTTTAGACAATCCGTACGGGATCGATAACTACTACCAGGAGACAGAAACACCTGCCTATGCGCATACCTGGATGCTGACCGAAATTCTTACAGCCGATTATTCGGACCTTACCGGTAACGGGCCCAGCCAGGACGACCTGGGAGCCTATGTTTCTTTTAGCTACGGCAATATTGTGAACGGCGTGCGTATGCCTGATGTAAGTGGCTATGGCTGGAGAACGCCTTCGAACGGTGTAAATTCGGCTACCTATATGCCCGGCCTGCGCACGAATAAAACCGACGATAAGGCCAGTGTGGTATTCGGGACCAAGGATATCTGGTACTGCCATTCCATCGAATCCAAGACCCATAAGGTAAGTTTTGACCTGGCCGACCGCGACGATGCCCTGGGGGTGGACGAGCATGGCAATCTGCAGGCCACGAAAAAGCTCAAACGCATCAACAGCATAACCTACCAGTCGGTAGAACCCGGTGCTGATCCCATTAAAACGGTGTATTTCGATTATTCGTACCGTCTGTGCCCGCAAACGCCCAACTCCGGCGCCTCCGGCAACAAAGGCAAACTTACCCTGGAACGGGTATATTTCACCTACGAAAATTCAAAGGCCGGGCGCTATAATCCCTACGAATTTACGTATGTAACCACCGACTCGCAGGGCAATGACTTTCAATACGACTTTAACGAGACCGACCGCTGGGGGGCTGTAAAGCCTCACGGCAAAAACCCGAACGGGCTGTACAATGCCGATTATCCCTATGCCATACAGGATGCCGCTTACCAGCGCGAAGCCGCGGCAGCCTGGTCAATGAGCTCGGTAAAACTGCCTACGGGAGGTAAGATCGACATCACGTATGAATCGGACGACTATGCCTGGGTACAGGACCGGCAGGCCTGCAATATGTATATGATCAAAGGTTTTGCGAAAGCGAATGCCAACGGTACGATCAATGCGTCTACACAGGATACGCGTGTATTCAATCCCGATCAGTCCACGAATGATTTCCTGCTGATCAATATTCCTGACAATGCCGCGGGTATGGCTCTCAGTCCGCAGGAATTCCGTACCCGTTACCTGCAGGAGCGCAATGGCAATATCGCTTACGGTCCGCTGAAATACCTGTATTTCCGTTTCCTGATGAATGTAGATAAAGGTAACCAGGGAGCCGGGAACGAATATGTATCCGGCTATGCCGAGATCGATCACAGCGATCCCGGTAAGAACTACGGAATGCTGGACGCTACTACGGCCTATGTAAAGATCAAAACCATAAAACCAACCAATGACCAGCTGTTCAATGCGAGTCCTTTTGCCTATTCGGCCTGGTCGTTCTCCCGTATGTATACGCCTGAAAAAGCGTACAATCAGCCGCAGCTCGATGACAGTGATACCGAGAAGATCATCAAGACCCTGGCTTCGGCCGACGTTACATCCGGATTGTTTGAAATGCTGATCGGTGTGAACAAACGCATGGGCCTGCAGGGCTTCGGTTCCCGCGCGGACATCGGTTCTGGGGGAAGCGCTACCGGCTCCTGGGTACGTCTTTTAGATCCGGACGGTATCAAATACGGTGGCGGACACCGGGTGAAGAAGATCGAGATAAGCGATAACTGGCAGAATATGGCCCCCGCCGAAAGCTCGCGCAAATACGGACAGGAATTCAGCTACCGCAACGAAGACGGTACCTCTTCGGGTGTAGCTGCCTGGGAACCGGCTATGGGTGCGGATGAAAATCCGTTCAAACAACCTGTATATAATGATAACCCGTCGCTTAAGCTGGTAATGGAAGAACGTTACTATGTGGAAGAACCTTTCGGCGAGAGTTTCCTGCCTTCGCCGGGTGTGGGTTACGCAAGGGTAGAAGTAAAGGATATTGTGTACGATGCCGGTGTAACCAGCAAAAGTACCGGCAGAACTGTGCAGGAGTTTTATACTGCCCGTGATTTCCCGGCTATTGTTCAGTATACTAAACTCGAAGCGGTGCCAAAAAGGTCGAACCCGATCGTGAGCCTGCTTTCATCGAATACCTGGAACTATATGAATGCCAGCCAGGGCTATACCATCGAAATTAATGATATGCATGGTAAGCAGAAGCGTACCTCCATGTATGCCGAAGGAGCCACGGAACCGTTTGCGTATACGCATCATTATTACAAGACCTATAACAACGGAAGACTGAACAACATGTTCTCCGTGCTGGATGCACAGGGCAGGGAAACCATTGCGGAAACCGGTACGGAATACGATATGGTGGTCGATTTCAGGGAACAGGAGACCATGAGTTACACGGGCAGCCTGGCCTCGAACTTCAACTATGCCCTTACCACCACAGTACCGCCTGTACCGGTGATCAGCCTGAGCTTCTTCCCGGGGTTCAAACGCGATCATACACGTTTCCGTTCGGTAGTGGTCACCAAGGTGATACAGCGTTACGGGCTGCTGGAAAGGACCCTGAGCTTTGACAAAGGCGCCCTGCTGGAAACCCGTACCGTATCCCTGGACCAGGAAACGGGCAATACCGTGGTGCAGGAACTTACCAATGAATATAAAGACAAATACTACAAGACCGATCTGCCCGCACACTGGGCCTATTCGGGCATGGCTCAGGCCTCTGACAATATCATGTTCACTTTTGGTACCAGCGGCTACAGCGATGCCTCTAATTTTAACCGCTATACAGGCGAGATCACCTCGGCCTATCTGAAACAGCACCTGCACCCCGGTGATGAGGTAATACGCGTAAACCCGAGAAGCGGCAATATCGATCCCAATTCGAACACCAATGCCTGGCATTACTGGGTATCGAAACATACTGACGGCAAGTATTACCTGATCAACTATGCAGGGGCCAAAGCCATTTTCCCGAATGGTTACCCGGCCGCGCTCGAGTTCAAGGTAGTGCGCTCCGGGCATCGCAACCAGCAGCAGACCCCGCTGAGCTCGGTGACCAGCATGCAGACCCCGATCCGCAATGTATCGGGTACCAACCGCCTGGTACTGGACCAGAACCTGAAAGTACTGGCCACGGATGCCAGCCAGTTCAAGGAACAATGGCATACGGATTTCCTGGTGCCGCGGGTACAGACAGATAGTATTGCCCACGTAAGCTACGATGCAAACGGGGATGCTCTCATCGGGCTTTTGAATGCCATGATCGGCAACAATGTGCTGGCTGATGCCGTAAACGCGACCCCGCCATATTATTTCCCCGGACAACCGGAATATGATCCGTATACACAAATTCTGAATAATTGTACATACAATGGTTTTGCTTCAAATCTAAGTATCAATATGGCTACAATTAATTCCGGGTCTCCGGCGTCCGGCTTACCGGCTCCCGGTACATATGGCCTTGTTGACGGAAGCCAGCATTCCTATATTCAGTTCCCTATAGGAGCAAATTTGCCGGAATGCGTGCGAGCCTGCGAAGTATTCCGGATCATGGCCCTGGACAATACGGGTACCTTCCCGGGTACGGCCTGGCAGAACATCGCCGAGTTTCAATCGGTGCTGAGTGTACAACAGGGAACTCCCCTTTTCAATTACATCACTAATGTAACCTATACCAACCTGTACCTGGTGAGCGCACGGATGAACGATAACAGTACCAAGCACTTTATTTTTATTGATTATTGCTTTGATGTACAGCACCAGGTAACGTATGAATATACCACCACCTATTCCTGTCTCGGCAGCGGGCAGATGGTAAACCCCTATATCGCGGGCATACTCGGTAACTGGCGCGCTTATAAAAGCTGGGTGTTTATGGGCGACCGCAACAACACGCTTACCACCACTGATGATGTGCTTCGTACCGACGGTTACCTGCCCAATTACAAGCCTTTCTGGACCTTTGTCAGCAATAAGCTCGATACGGCGAACTCCGGGCAGTCGTACGAAAGCTGGACCAATTCCAATACCATGACCATTTACAGTCCGTATGGCTTTGACCTGGAGAACCGCAACCCGCTCGATATTTTCTCGGCAGCTGTCTACGGCTTTAAAAATATGCTGTCGGTGTCCGTTGCTTCCAACAGTATGAACAAGGAAACGGGTTACGACGGGTTCGAGGATTATTATACCAGCGCCTTTAACAATGCCTGCAAAAAGCCGCATTTCTGGGTGGCGGATGACCTGAACCGTATTACTTCGGCTGCCGCGCATACGGGTCTGTACTCGCTGTCGCTCACACAGTGGTATACGCGTTCCTTCCCGCTTTCGGGGCTGTACGGTAATCAGCAGGCGCCGACCGTGCCCTACGTGCTGAACCAGGATGATCTGCTGCGCGGTTTTTCACCCAACAGCGGTCAGGCCACAGCCAAGACCTTTGTGCTTTCGTTCTGGGCAAAACGCTCGAACTACAATGGTTCCACCGACCTGGACATAACGGATGTGGGAGCCGATGTAAAGATCGGAAGTACATCCCTGCTGCTTTCGTCCACACCACGCAAGACAAACCTGGTAGAAGGCTGGCAGAAATTTGAGTACCTGTTCTCTATACCGGCCGGGGCCAGCGGAAACCTGGACCTGGTACTGAAGCCCGTAGCCAGCCAGGGCGGAACGGCACCCAACGCCATCTATTTCGATGATATACGCATCCACCCGAACGATGCGCATATGAAATCGTATGTGTATAACCGCCTGAACTTCCGTTACATGGCCGAGCTGGACGAGAATAACTTTGCCACTTTTTACGAGTACGACCGCGAAGGCAAACTCGTACGCGTGAAGAAAGAGACCGAACGCGGCGTGATGACCATACAGGAGAACCGGAATCATGCCTCCAAACGACAGAACTTACCCTTAGCGCCTATAGGAGGTGGCGGGCAATAAATGCGGCTGTTATGAGAAGATCCCTGAATACACAAGATAAAGACCGATCCTGTTTTGAACCCTCAAAAAATACGGGAAATATGTTCCGGAAAAGTATAATACTGAGACAATTGTTTGCCGCCAGCCTCTTGTGGGTGACAGGTCTGTTCACCCTGCAGGCCCAGAATAACCTGGTGGTCACCCAGAGTACGCCCTATGCGCTCAAGAACTTTACAGACGTATATTCACTGAGTTCGTTTGGAGAGAGCAATGCCGCCATCAGCCAGTTACAGGCCGGTACTGCCGCCTATAACGATAAGGATGTGGTGATGGGCATTGCCGCCTATTTCGATCCCTCAGTGAACAACTGTGTTGCCCTGGGCGGCGACTACCTGAAGGTGGAAGTGACCGTGGGCATACTGTATACCACACTGATCAACGGGGTTGTCAATACCACTACCGATCAGTTCACGCTTACCATTGACAAGTATTATACCCTGGCTGCATCCGCAGAAACGGAACGGGCCATTAAGACCATACCCGACTGTTACCAGCTGGGAGTGCTCAGTATCATTTCGGTAAAGGCTACCCTTCTCGATGGCACGATCCTGACCAATACACAGATACCCGACAACATTTACCTGCAGGCAGAGCTGCGCCGCAACCGCTATTACAAGCCGGTGGCCGGCTCGCTGGGTACCAGCATTTACTGGGGCGGCACCGTACCCCAGTGGGATGCGCAGTGCCTGAGCAATATGCAGACCTATAACGAATTTTCGGTTTCCTGGCTGCCGGTAAGCTGGGCCTCGGAATACGAGATCGAATGGACCTATGTGGACGATTACAGCGCCTCTGACCTTACAGTACCGCAGGCGGCCGGCAATCTGCCGCTTATCTTTAAGAATAACTCTTCACGGGTGCGGGTACCTTCATCACTTACGCATTACGAAATTCCCCTGATCTATGCCGGAGGCTGGGTGTGCGCACGGGTGCGGGCAGTGACCCGGGGCGGTGCCAACCTGGACCAGGACCTGTTCGGTACCTGGTCTTTTGACCCAAATGACCTGGGTACCTTTAAGGTATCGGACCTGAACCAGTTTGCCCGTTATCGTATCGGGCTGCATGCCACTACCACCCTGGTGAACAATGCCAATTCACAATACGGTATCACATTCTCCGAAGATGGTAAAATATTACCCCAGGGTAGTTATGCCGATGGTTCGCTGCGCGTACGCCAGAACAACCTGGCCGCCCTGGTGGACCCTTTCCCTTCCACCCGCCCGGATAACTTTACCCGCAAGACCGGTGTGGTTACCGAAACCTTCTACGATTTTCTCGGTCGCCCCGCGGTGACCTCCCTGCCCGGTGTTACCGAACCCGGTTTCTGGTACAAGCAGAAGTACAACCTGAGCGATACCTATACCGGTGATAAATTCAGCTATAAAGATTTTGACTTCGGCACGGCCGTAAGCGGAGTGTGTTACCCGCCCTCGAACGGTATGGCCACCGGCAAGGGCGTAAGCAATTACTATTCTGCGGCCAATCCCAGCCAGGCCCTGCACCAGGGTTACCTGCCCGACGCCATGAAGTTTCCCTTTACCCGCATTGTGTACGAGGCCGACAATGCCTCACGGCCCAAAGTACAGAGCGGCGTGGGCTATGACCACCGCATCGGCAGCGGGCACGAAACAAAATACGTATATGGTAATCCCTCGCAGGAGGAACTGAACCTGCTGTTCGGCACGGATGCGGGATACGCCGGTTATTACCAGAAAAGCCTGATCATCGATGCCAACGGACAGACCAGTATCACGTATACCGACCTGGCCGGCAAGACCATTGCCACAGCGCTCTCGGGCAAATCGCCCACGGCCCTGGCCCCACTAAAAGATGCCTCGGGTAATGATCTGGAAGACGGTGGCCTGCCCATGACAGAGAACCTGCTGGGCATTGTGGATGCTGCACAGAGTCCGCATGGCGACCAGAACCTGGTGAGCCCCGATTCGATGGGCTATACCGTGAACCGGCACCTGCTGGTGAGCAGCCAGAAAGATTACCAGATACAGTATACCCTGCAGGAAACGGACTTCCAGGATAACTGTGTGCCTAATTTCTGTGCCGACTGTGTGTATGACCTGGAAATAGGCCTTATGGACGATTGCGGGTATTACATCATAGGCAATGCCGCCCATACCGGTCCGCTGAAAATAACCGTGGGCGGTACCGTACTGGACGGCACCTTATTGCTGGACAGCATCTGCCAGACCAATGCGGGTTACAGCCTGTCGCAGACAGTAAACCTGAAACCGGGTATCTATAACCTGGTGAAAAAGGTGCGCATCAACGAAAATGCCCTGAACTACTACGTAGATCACATGATGGCGCACGAGACCTGCTCGCCGGACATCAGTGATTTTTATACGGCACCCGACCTTTCGGACTGTTTTATCGACTGCAGCAGCTGTCTCACGGCCCTGGGCACTGAAACGGCCTTTGTAACCCAGTACCAGTCAGAATATGGTTCTCCTGAAGCGGCCAGGCAGGCTTACCGTAACCTGGCAGACCAGTGCCGCAGCCTGTGCCCGGAATCTTTGTCTGCCGACGAGTGTACCCTGGGTTACGAGATGATGCTCGGCGATATGTCGCCCAAAGGCCAGTACGGCTGGTATGAAGCCGGTTCGGCCACGGGTTCGGAACTTTCTGTCTACAATTCCCTGAATGTGCTGCCTGCCCGCGACCAGGACCAGTTCAGCAATATACTGCCCGGTTCGGTACAGGGTAGCAGTGCTTCTGTATTCGGTGTTGCGACGGTTGCTTACTGGCGCAACCCGATGTACTGGAACGAAGTGAGCCAGACCTGGGTAAAAGGCTATTACGATGCCAACGGCAACCGCGCCATTGTTCTGCTGCAGAATACCGGGGCCGGTTACCTGCCTGCTATTGTACCGGGCAGCTCCGTGCAGACCGATACCAATGGACAGGCCTATGTGTACGCCGAGCAACTGCTGAACCTGCAGGACTTTGTGGAGATATTCTGGCAGCCTTCTTTCGCGAAATCGCTCGTGGTATATCACCCCGAATATTTTAAATATGAATACTGCCGCCATGCTTCGCAACTGCAGCTGAACATGACAGATTCTGCCGGCAGCGTGGTAGAAGTGAACACGTACCAGTACGGCCAGGTACTTTCCACACTGAGCTTTGCACAGGCCGCAGCGGCCGCCAACCTGAACATACCGGTGGCGGGCAGCTATTGCAGTGCCGACCTGATACAGAAAATGCTGGCCCGCGACCCTTATTTTGCAGCCTCTCAATCTGCGGTTTCGTATGCCGATAATAACCTGTTTGCACCGAATGCGGGCTTCAGTACGACGGATATGTTCAATGACGCTTTGTACAATTACTATACAAACCCCGGTACCGGTACCAGCTATGATATTGCCGAATTTGCCCACCTGAACCTGTACCAGGACGTACCGGCCACCGGTTGCAGCAGCGGAACGTTCACAGGCGTGAGCATCCCGGCTTCGGCTATGACGGACGCTATGTGGCAGCAGACGGTATACCTGTATACCTCGGCCCGGCAGAAGGCTATGGCTGAGGCGCAGGAAATTTTCGCGATCGTGAACCGCAAGAAGATTCACAGCGACTGCATCGGCGTGCAGGAATACGATCTGTGGACCAACCCCGATGTGCCGCAGATCAATGGTAACCCGGCTAACCCATGTAATACGGATGATTACAGCCTGTATGCAGCACTTACACAGCGTTTCCCGACCCAGGAATCTGCCGCCGCACAGGCCGGTTACGAGCTGCCTCCCGACCTGGACCAGCTGAACAGCTATGCCAGCCAGGTAACGCAGATGGTAACGGGCAAATGCCCTATCCGCACAGACCTGGAGAACCTGCTGAGCAAGCTGGCACAGAACGGCAAACTGAACAACCTGCCGCAGACGGTGGACGTAACGAACGGCTACCTCGGCAATACCCTGTACAATTACCTGGGTGTTACAGGTACAATAAATGCGACCATTATACAAACGGGCAGCGGACTGGAACTGATACTGCCGCAGAGCAGCGGCTTCAACTGTACCACAGCGGTGGCCAGCCCGGTGTTCCCGGCTGGTTACGGCTGGGACGACGTATATCATGCCGCCGACCTGGTGCCGGTAACGGGCGGGTACAGCGTAAACCTGTTCCTGCAGCACCCGGAGACCACCTATGTGCAAAGCACACTCACAAGCTGCCTGCCCCTGAATACCTGCAGCACCACGGCTACGGCCCTGTGCGCACCTACTGCGCTGATGAAGGACCTACGCGCCCTGATGAATACCCTGGCCGCCAATGGCGTATTATGGACCGGTGCAACACTGAACGGCGCCTATGCCGGCTTTATTACCCCGGAGATAAAGAGCTACCTGGACCAGGGCAGCGGTACCACCTACTACTGGGAGTACCTGAACCCCGGCAGCGGAGAGTTTAACCTGAAGAGCCAGAACGGGACCGGTCTGCGCCAGATCACGCTGAGCATTGCCGCGGGAAGTACGCTGAGCAGCGGTAACAGCTATGTATTCAAACAGATCATCCCGAACCCGGTTACCAATGCCACGCCTACCCAGACGGGTACGGCCCGCATGATGGCCGTACTGAACAGCGGAGCGGGCGCACCGTATTTTACACCGGCCGGTACCCCTACGTATTACCTGGACATTACCATGAGCGGCATCAATCTCCTGCAGAGCGCCTATGCCACCGAGTGCGAAGCGGTGACCGATCCGCGCTGCAATACACAGGAACATCGTAACCGGGTACGCCTGGAGAACAAGCTGCGCGATGCCCTGGCCGCCGGTCTGTCCGTAGCCCTGGGCCGTGAGGGTAACTGTTTTAGCTGGCCGGCCACTTTTGGCAACGGAACGGCATTTAACTTTACTTCCATTACTTCTATAGACAGCGTAGAGGCCGATATGAGCGCCAGCAGCGACGGCATCAGCAGCTACAAGGCCAGGGTGAGCGTAACGCTGGGCAGTGCCCATACCTATTTTATACTCAGCTATTGCCAGCCCCTGCGCAGCTGCGAGCCCTGCGGGGATATCGCACCGCCGGTAGGCACACGCAGCCAGCCCCTGAGTGCTCCCGAATGGCAGGAACCCATTACGCTCGATACCGATATAGACTGTTACGAACCGGTAGTGCCTTTCCCTACGGATACCATCGAAGACCCCTGTGTGGCCTACCTGGTGGAGCTGGCGAACGAAAATGCCTATAATGACCTGCAGGCCTACCTGGACAGCCTGCGCAGCGCCCTGCGTGCGGCCTACATACGCAAATGCATGACCCTTACGGAAACCTTTACGGCTACCTATACCGGTGACGAGTACCACTATACACTGTATTACTACGACCGCGCCGGTAACCTGGTACGTACCGTGCCACCGGCCGCGGTGAAGCCCCTGCTTATTGCACAGTCGGCCGCGGTGAACAGCGCCCGCTTAGCGGGTACCCGCCTGGCTCCGGACCACAACAATGGCAGCAATGCCAGCAGCGCCCTGGCTACCCGTTACCGCTACAATGCGCTGAACCAGCCGGTGGAACAACTGAGCCCCGACGGAGGCAAAAGCCTGTTCTATTACGATAACCTGGGCCGGGTAAGCTTTTCACAGAATGCCAGACAGAGCGCCGTAAGCGCACGCATGTTCTCGTATACACGTTACGATGCCCAAAGCCGCATAACCGAGGTGGGCGAAATGATCCTGGCGGCGGGCTATACACTGCCCTCGAGACCGGTAACGCACGAGAAGCTCTACACAGACCTGATCTTTAACAGCGGTCTCAATACCTATACCAAGGGCCAGTTTGTACGTACGTATTACGATGTGTCAGCGGGCACGGGTTTTTACCCGGCTTCGTTCCTAACACAGAACAACCTGCGCAAGCGTGTGGCCTATAGCACCTATGAGCCGGGCAGCGGCCTGTTACCGGGCAGTACTTCGTACCAGAGCGCTACGTTCTACGATTACGATTACCACGGCAACGTAAAGACGATACTGAGCCAGAACAAGGACATACCCGCCACGGACCCGAACAATTTTATGTTCAACTACAGCTACCAGCGTGTAGATTACCGCTATGACCTGGTAAGCGGCAAGGTACTGGAAGTGGTGCTGAACAAGGGCAGGGAGGACCAGTACCATTACCGCTACGGTTACGACGACCAGAACCGCCTGCGCCGCGCTGAAAGCAGTGCCGAAGGCTACTGGTACGATACGGATGCTGAGTATATCTACTACCTGCATGGCCCGCTGGCCCGCGTGGAATACGGGCAAAACAATGTACAGGGGGCAGACTATGCCTATACCATACACGGCTGGCTGAAGAGTGTGAACAGCGAAAAGCTGGACGCTACGCTGGACCCGGGTAAGGACGGCTATACGGGTGCTTTTGCCAATACAGCGCGGGACGCTTACGGTTTTGCCCTGAGCTATTACCAGGGGGATTACACACGCATCGGTACGGGCGGCAACAACTTCCTGCTGGCGGTGCCGGGAGCATACTATGGCAACAGTGACCTGTACAACGGCAATATTGTGGCCATGAACAACACGCTGAAGCTATGGAACAACACGGCCACGGTAGAACCGGTGCTGCAGGTGTTCGGCTACGACCAGCTGAACCGCATCGCGGAAAGCCATGCCTACAAACAGAATGGCACGCCTGCCGCGATAACGGCCTGGAACGCGGGGGCTCCTGCGGGCAACCTGTACCGCACGGGGTATACGTACGATGCGAATGGGAATATAAAGAGCCTGCAGCGTTACCATGCCACGGCGCAGATCGATGATCTTACGTATAATTACATTGCAAATAAGAACCAGCTTTCTTCGGTAAGCGAAACGATCGGCGCGGCTACGGTGACGTATGATATCGATAACCAGGGCGCGGGCAACTATACCTACGACAACATCGGCAACCTTCTGAGCGATGCCTCGGAGCAGATCCAGGAGATAAAATGGAACGTCTATGGTAAGGTAACAGAGGTGATCCGTACGAGCGGCAGCGCCAGACCGAACCTGAAGTTCAGCTACGATGCAGCGGGGCGGCGTATTACCAAGGCTTCGACCGTTTCTGGCAATACAACATACACGTATTATGTATTAGATGCACAGGGTAACACCCTGGCCACCTATAGCAGAACCTTTAATGCACCATCAGATATCACTCTTGACGATAACCTGCTGTACGGCAGCAGTCGCATCGGTTTGCACAGGCGTGACAAAAAACTTAGCTTTGTAGCACAGACGCCAACACCTGTACAAGTGACAAGAGGACAGAAACGATACGAACTGAGCAACCACCTGGGCAATGTACATGTGGTGGTGAGCGACCGTAAGAGAACGGAGTGCGTAAGCAGTGTATTCAGTCATTACGAGCCGGAGATCATCCATACGTATGATTACTACCCGTTCGGTATGCTGATGGAGGAACGCAAAGGTCAGAAGCCGGAATGTACAACGAGCAGCAGTGCAACGACGAAGACACCGTATAACTATACGTTTACCTGGCTGACGCATGATTTTGCGGGCAGTAATTCAAATATGACGGTAAGCACTACAGGTACAGCGCTGAGCATTGAGTATAATTACAGGACCCTTTCGGGCTGGTATGCGTACCGTAATGGCCAGAGCCTGGTGAAAGGGGTTACCTATACACTGAGCTACCAGTTACAGGGAGCTGCGCCAACGGGCTATACCACCACGGTTGGGAAAACGGTACAGGTTCGTCTGAAATGGGGCACTACGGTAGTAGCTTCTGCGAATATGACACTAACGGCATCGATGCAGAGCGGTTCGTTCAACTATACGGCGGATTATACGGGTGATTATACGATAGAGCTGGTGTATGTGGACGTATTAGTGAGCAAGGCCCAGTTCCTGGCAGATAATATAAAGATCACATATAACTCGCAGCTTACTACGGTGAACTGTGCGAGTACCGGAGAGAAATACCTGTACGGCTTCAATGGCAAAGAGAAGATAGACGAGCAATATGGCATAGAGGGAACAAGCTATGACTATGGATTTAGAGTATATGACAGTCGTATCGCTAGGTTTTTGTCTGTTGATCCATTAACGAAATCGTTTGCTTGGTTTAGCCCATATCAATTTGCAGGGAACATGCCGATTATGTGCATTGACCTCGATGGTTTAGAAAATATGGAGGTAATCACCCATAGTCAACCTGCAAATGGAACACCGGGCGAAGCAGCGATAAATGTTACGTTTGACTATTATGTAGCAACAGCAGGACAAAATGCCTTGATCCATCCAGAACTCCTGAAACCTACTGAATTTAAAAACTTCTTCTCTGCCCGTGATGGTGAGTATTTTATGAAAAGCCTGCCATCTTCGGGAGCTGAGGGGCAATTTCTTACTGATGCGGAAGTTAGAAAAGTAGAAAATGGCAAGGCTAAGTTTGACTATTTTAAAGTTCAAATAAAGTTTGATGCTAATCTTATTGTTCAGAGTAATTTTAGTAAAGAAGATTTTCTCCAGCTTAAATTTGCAGAAGGAGGTGCGGGGAACGTAGGTATTGGCATAATTCTAGCTCCAGTTGCTGGGGCATCTAAGGTCGAGAATGATGCTATTAACCTTTTTAAAAATACGGGACTTAATTCTGCGGGAGATGTGTCTCCTACGGGAGATTTCAATTTTGTTTTTTACAATGAAAACTGGCATTTTAATTTACCGGATATCAATGGAGTTACTGGTGATAAGTTTCTCAATGAAACACAGGTGGCAATTCATGGCGCAGGTCACAATCTTCTAGATAAGGAACATTCAAGTAATATGAATTATGAATACACTCAGGAAGGAATACAAAGTAGTAAACAAAGTCTATTTAAATTCACACGCGAGAACATGAAGGATTTAATAAATTCTTCTGATTCAAGATCAAATGCAACTTATAAATAATAAATCATGAAAAACAAATGTCTTATAGTGGGGCTACTAATAATACTAGTTTGCAGTAATTGTTTTAGCCAAAATGTCTTAACGGGCAAATTTATTTTTGTTGATCAAATCTTCCTTTCAGATGGATATGATTCTGGCAGAATAATATCTCCGGTTGTATTTTCGTCAAATGATGGGAAAAAGAGTATATATGTATTGAAGGGCATTGACTTCTTCTATAGCTTCTCTGGGAAAAACGCCCAAGAATTAAGAAAAAAGCTTTTTTCCATGAACAATATAGAAAGCTCAACATATTTGCGAAACAATTTAACGATGAAGAAGTTTGTTGTTAATGATAAATGTTCTATTGATTTTGCTGAATTTGACGGAAAAATTAGTGTCGATCATCTTGGTACATATTCATTAGAATATTTCTATGGGATACCTAAAATCAAAAATCAAAAACGCCTGAAACTAACAGAGAAAAAAGTTAATGTATACTCTATTAGTTCTATACAAATAACAAAATAGTGGGAATGCATCGTCCGCGGTAATGTTCCATATAAGGACAAATGAAAAAGATACTAATCATTTTTTGCGCATTCAAAATGGGGGCGCTTTTTTCTCAAAGCTCCAGCTCCCCAACCAGCCTATCCAACTTCAATGGAGATAGAGATTCTGTATGTCATAGCTATTCCACAGGCTCTTTTGATAGCTTAGGAAATAAAAGTGAAATATGGATTGACGTTGTAGAGGGACGGATTCATAAAGTATCGAATTGGGACAAGGGAGTTCTAAGTGGAAAAATGTATATTTTTAGATCATCAGGGTGTCTTCATAGCGAGTTGATGTTCCGAAATGGAAAGTTAAATGGTGATGCTAAGTTCTATTCTTCTTCAGGAGTGTTGTTGGCAATTTATAACTATCACAATAACCTACTTAGCGAATTTAAATTCCATATCATTGATCCGGAGAGTCCGCCATACCAAAAAACATTTTTACCGGAATGGTAAGTTTGCATCGTCTCCGAGGATTATATAGAAAGTGCTTTGGTATACAGGAGGTGTGCTGAGAAATAAATACAGAAAGAGGGGCTATTTTGCCCCTCTTTTGGTAATGTCCCAAAACGTCACCTGGCATTTTGGTTCCGGGTAAATTTCTGATATTCAATGCTAAATCATTGACATTTTGCTTAAAAAGCGGGGGTATATTACTCCCGCTTTTTATTTTGGAACGCTGTAAACCCCGTATAATGCGGTATGTTCCCCCCGTCGTGTCCCAAAACGTCACCTGAGGGGTTAAGTTTTTATTATGAATGTTTTATGAGCGAAGCTGAAAAGCTTCGCTCTTTTAATTAAGTAAATTGCGAAGAAAATGACTTGTATTTACTGTGAAGGACCTTGTATAAAGAAAGGAATGCGAAATTCGGTACAGAAATACCGCTGCAAGTCCTGCGGCAAATACTTTCAGTCGGCCCATAGAAAAGCCCGGCGAAAGCGCAGTATGCAACGCATAGGTTTACTTAGTTGCCGTGGTTGCGGTATACGGGACATTGCCTGGTTATTGCATATTCCTAAAACCACGGTACAACGCTGGTTATTACGTTTAGCAAATGAATGCAGCTATAACCCGGTATTTGAGCCAGGTGATAATTATGAGATCGATGAACTGCGTACCTTTTGCGGAAAAAAGAAACAGGAGCATTGGGTGATGTACGCCTTACACCGGGAGAGCCGCCGGATCGTATATATGCTTCATGGTCGGCGCAATAAAGTTAATCTGCAGGCATTAGTACAAAAGGTATTGAGCTATGCAACGCGCAGGGTATACATATACGAAGGCTTTCCCGACGCACGCTTGGCTATACAAAAAGTGCGCTTATGTTAGGTGTTGTTCTGCGGGTTTATCTTGTGCATGGAGTTGTGTGTTCTGTATAATGCTCATTTGAGTCTGAATTCATATTATTTTACAAATGGATATATATGATACATTTTGACTAAATATAGGTAAGAGACATATTTAACTGAAAGTACAATGTCCGGAGTTCTTTTTATATGTTTTTCGGGGTATGATCCGGAGGAAGATTTTGGGGTAAAAGCTCAATTTTTAAAATATTGAATATGAGATGAATAAAATTTGGCTGAAAGGTATTTTTTTATACCTTTCATTTGGCTTAAAGTATTGATTTTTGCTATATTTGAGATGCTTTAAAAGTCCAACGTTCTTTGATTGAAAACGTGTCTTAAGAGGTTGAATTGAAAAAGGCCTTTACCCCGTGCGCGATACCTGCCGTGGTGATAGGCTCGTCTTCGCTGTAAGCGAGACGAGGAGACCTATGAAGATATAGGAGGTACCTTGTTGTTAGGAAGCTTAACGAAGGGAGCGGGTTCTTTACCTGCATTGGTTAACACCTCGCTTAAGTTTAGCTTTAAATTCAGCTTTAAGTTTTCATTTCTGCCGAAAAGTCTGCGCAATACATACTCCTCACTCAGTTATATGGATGATATAAGTGTGCCGTGGCAGAATGCCGCTAAGAGGGGAGTAGGTGCTTACGATGATGTACGAGCGGCCTCTAAATATCTTCAAGCACAAGGAGTGCCAAGAGCTTATCGAAAACAAATTCTGGAAAGTTTTGAAATAGGTACAATCTCTTTACGTACTGCCGATAATGCAACGTTTGGATTGAGATTTTATGGTGGGGCTGCCAACCAAAGTGGAAGGTATCTATTCCCTATTATTGGGCCCAGCTGCACGATGGGGCTAAGGTGAAAATGTGCGTTAGATTAATAGATAGATATAGGATATATAGCGGGAATTTATTTTAGCTATTCTATTGCGCGTTTTCAAATATGCTTAGAGCCCGATTTTCTAACAGGAGTATTTGATTTGAATATTGGGGCAGTTTACTGGAGCCGGAAGGAATGGGTACAAAGTATCGATATGTGGTTAATATACTATATTTTGGCAATATACCGTTATACGAATTAGAGGAACTGCAAAGGGGACTTATTGAAGTAAGCATGATTTTAAAAAATAATTCAGAGAATTATGAGAGAGTTGCAACCAACGCTCATGATGTATTTAATGATTTCTTAAGCGATAATTTATTTGAGAGCGTTCAGGATGCTGTTGGGAACGCGCTGAGACTGAAAAGTGATCTAAAAATTGAATTGTTGAATTATTAATGGGAAACCCATTAATAATGTTCTTAATATATTTATATTTGGAACTATGGAAGAGACAATGATAATTGGTAATAAGGAAATATTTGCTTTTGAAATGTTAGCGCAGCAAAATAAAAAAAGAGGACCATTACGACTTTGGATGCATGGCATGCTTATTGGAAACTTTAAGAAAAAATCAGAATTAATTCATGGAATTAGTTTTTTGAAGATGATTTTAGATTTTGAGAATGAGTTGTTTGAGGAAGGTTTTCGAAACATGAGTGATCGAGCAATTTTTAACAAAGTGACCTTGTCTGATATTGATGTGGAAACGGTTCCTAATGCATGGGAGTTATTTAAACGTTATGAAAAGCATATATTTTTTCTGGGGGATCATTTTGATAATTATAGCATGGCCATTATAAACGATAATGGATGTGCAAAAATTTTTGTTAATGAGTACAAAAAAGAAAAGTTCTCTACATATTCTTTCAAATTTGAGTATCTAAAAAACGTATTTAGTGACTATATTATCTGGTATGAGTCCTTATTTGGAAAAAGCGGATATATACCGCGTAATTTGAGGTAACAAGTTTGCACCTTAAGATCCATGAAGTTTATATAAGAAAGTATCAGACCGTTTCAACTTTATCACCGAAAACCGCATAGAAGCCTTGTCCGCCAACCGGGAAGAACGGCGGGAATGGTCTCTCTCGTTTTCGTATAAGACCTTTGCGGCAGAAAAAGCATAAAGACCGGAATAACCGTCCCGGCCCTGATCTCCTCCCGTAGACATTTTCCCCGAAGCGGGTAATTTTCTACCGCTGTGGCCCCGGCAATTCCATTTGTAAACTACTTTATTTCACTTTGTTATAATTTTTGGGCCGCTCTTTGTCCTCTCCTCATCAAACCTTGAGCGTATGAACAGGAATGTGGGACGATGGGCAGGGATCATTTTACTTACCGCACTTACAGGCTGTGCACCCGTATACTACGGGCCCAATACGCAGAATGTGCCCCTGCTGAGCGAAAAAGGAGAATACAACGTGGCCGTAACGGGGAGCCATCAGCTGCTGGAATTCCAGGTGTCAGGCTCCCCGGCCAATAACCTCGGTATGCAGCTCAACGGTTCCTGGTATATACCCGAACGCGACAGCGGAAACTACGGTGCCGGTTATTATACCGATGCCGGTATCGGCTTCTACAAGGCTTTCGGGCCCAAGAACATACTGGTGTTCGAAACCTATGCCATCGGTGGTATAGGCGGCGTGCGCAATACCTTTGAATCCTATACCCCGGGCAATACTTACGGTACCATCTACAGCAACCTTACACGCTATGGCGTGCAGCCGGTATTCGGCGTAAAATGGAAATACCTCGACGGGGCTGTTTCGGCACGTTTCGCGGGACTTTCCTATTTCAATACCTCCGGGAACCTCGTTTACCGGAGCGAAAACCAGCTGGAATACCTGGCCCGGAACCGGCATTCCTTCCTTATAGAACCGGCCGTTACACTGCGTGCCGGAATAGACGTGATCAAGGTACAGCTGCAGTTCACCGGCAGCTACAATGTAAGCAACCCCGATTTTCACCAGCGTGGCGCCTCCGTTACCATCGGACTGGTAGCCAGCCCCAACCGCGGAAGACAGAAGTAAACACAGGATAGCAAAAGAAAGAACCCGGTACCAATGGCGCCGGGTTCTTTTTTATATAAAGAAAAACAGTGTCGTTACGAAGCTCAGGCCACTTCTTCCAGTTCGGGCAGAGCTGCGGGGACGGCCACACAATTCTTGTCCCCGAATTGTTTTAACGAAAGACCATGCTCATATATTGCCTTAAAGAAGGTTTCTTCGTGGTAATAAGGCAGTCCGAACTCGAGCGCCGTCGCCTGCACAATGGGCGAAAGCCGCTTGTAATGCACGTGACAGATGTTCGGGAACAGGTGATGCTCGATCTGGAAATTCAGTCCGCCCACATACCAGGAGAACCAGCTGCTCTTATTGGCAAAATTCTTGGTGGTAAGTACCTGGTGTATGGCCCAGTTGTTCTCCAGGGTATTATGCTCGTCGGGAACGGGGAATACCGAGTCGGACGTAACATGCGCCGGCTGAAAGATCACCGCCAGGATAAACCCTGCCACATAGTGCGCGATGAAAAAGCCGAGGAATACCTGCCACCAGGCAAAGGGCAGCAGTACTATGGGCAATACCAGGGTATAGGACAGGTACAGGACCTTGGAAACGAAAAGCAGTATCCATTCGCGGCGGGCCGATCCCTGCACACGTTCCACCAGTCCGTCGCGCTGGTACTTGCGCAGGCGCGTAATGTCCTTTACGAACACCCACACGAAGGTCATAAGTCCGTACAGGGGCCAGGCATAAATATGCTGAAAGCGGTGTATGGGCTTCCAGGGGGCATGCGGGTTCAGGCGGAAGATCCCGCGCTGGCTCACGTCCTCGTCCACATCGTTCACATTGGTATAGGTATGGTGCAGCACATTATGCTGTATCTTCCAGTTAAAGGCATTGGCACCGATCATGTTCAGCGTATAGCCCAGCCAGCGGTTCACCAGGGGGTTCCTGGAATAAGCCCCGTGGCAGGCATCGTGCATCACCGAAAGGCCGATACCGGCAATGCCCAGTCCCATTACCATACAGAGCGCGGCCATGATCCATACGGATTGTATCCCGGCCGTCATCATAATGATAAAAGGCACAAAATACAGCGCAAGCATGCACACGGTCTTTACCCGCATCTGGGTATTGGCATGGCGGCACAGCTGGTGTGTCCTGAAGTATTCGTTTACGCGTTGGTTTAAAGTGGTATAAAAGTCGGTCCTGGTCTTTGAAAAGCGCAAAGGCTGAAAAGGTGTCATGTATCTGTTTTAATGGTGTATCGAGAATGTTATTCCGGAACCCGACTGGCAAGAAGCGAAACCGTACTGCGAAATAAAAATCCGGTCAAAAATAGAATAATAAACGGGCGCTGAACCCTTAAAGTATCGAACGGGGGTGTAAAGACCGGTATTTAACATAATGTTAGGGTTAAGAAGGAGGGCATTTTAGGGGCAAAGGCCCCTTGCAAGCCCCGGGAGACAGGGCATATCCCTTAATCGGGTGATAATTGCCGGCAGTTCCTGCATTTTTTGATCATCCCGGCCGGAGGGCCCGTATAATTTCGCCGGTCATATTGTATTTTTTATACTACCTTTGCCTAAAATTGTAAACAAAAATGTTATCACACATTTTCTTTGGTGTAATTGGTCCCTGGCAGATCGTGCTTATCGTGGCCATCGTTCTGTTGTTATTTGGTGGTCGCAAGATCCCTGAGCTGATGAAAGGCCTGGGACAGGGCGTACGTGAATTTAAGGACGGAATGAAAGGCGAGGAGAAGCCTGAAGAGAAAAAAGACTGATGCACACCACACTCCCTTCGTATTTTTCGGACAGGAATGCTTTTTTATCCGGCGGGCTCAGCTGTGCAGACCGTGTAGACTGGTTCCTGCGCCGTATTGAGGAAAACCGTCACCTGAACGCTTTTGTGGAAGTATTCGGCGATGAGGCCAGGCAGGCAGCCGCGGAAAGCGATGCCCGTTTTGCAGCCGGTAACCCGCGTAAGCTGGAAGGTATGGTTGTGGGCCTTAAGGATAATATCTGCTATAAAGATCATGCGGTTACGGCCTCCTCGCACATCCTGGAAGGTTACGTAAGCGTGTTTTCGGCAACAGTGACCGAGCGCCTGCTGCAGGAAGGGGCCATTATCATAGGCCGCCTCAACTGCGACGAATTTGCGATGGGAAGCAGTAACGAGACCTCGGTATATGGCAACGTGCTGAACCCGGTCGACACGGCCCGCGTTCCGGGTGGTTCGAGCGGCGGATCGGCAGCAGCCCTGGCCGCAGGACTGGCACACATTACCCTGGGGTCCGACACGGGCGGAAGTATCCGTCAGCCCGCTGCCTTCTGCGGACTGCTGGGACTGAAACCTACCTACGGGCGGGTAAGCCGCTGGGGACTGCTCGCCTATGGCAGCAGCTTCGACCAGATCGGGCCTTTTACCCACAGTGTACAGGATGCAGCCCTGGTCATGGAAGTGATCAGCGGGGCCGATGAAAAGGACGCCACCGCCAGCCGCAGACCCGTACCGGCCTATACCGAAGCCCTGCATGAAAAAGAGATAAAGACCATTGCCTACCTGCCGGAACTGATGGAGAACGAATCCATTATCCCGGCCATACGTGCGGCCTACCGCAACACGGTGGAACAGGCCCGCAGCAACGGATATAGACTTACAGAGGCCCGCTTCGACTATTTCGATTACCTGGTGCCTACCTATTACGTACTTACCACGGCCGAAGCTTCCTCGAACCTTTCGCGCTATGACGGTATCCGTTTCGGGCACCGTACCGCCGAAAAGACCGACCTGGACGGCCTGTACCGCAAATCCCGCTCCGAAGGATTCGGCTGGGAGGTAAAACGCCGCATTATGCTGGGTACCTTTGTGCTGAGCAGCGGCTTTTACGATGCCTACTACGCCCGGGCCCAGAAAGTGCGCCGCGTGGTGACCGGGGCCACCGACCGTATACTGGAAGATGCCGATGTGCTGCTGCTGCCCACCACCCCGGATACGGCCTTTGAGTTCGGCGCCAATTCCGACGATCCCATTAAAATGTACCTGCAGGATATTTTTACCGTGCAGGCCAATGTTACCGGGCATCCGGCCATTTCTTTCCCCAAAGGCAGCGACGAAAAAGGTCTGCCCCTGGGTATGCAGCTCATCGGCCGTAAATTCGCCGAAGGCAGTCTGCTGGCCCTGGCCGGGGAACTGATGAACTAAAACGACCGTTCCGGTAAATCAGGCCGGGTCGTTAAATAATTCCTAATTTTCACTAATTTTAACACGGCTCATGTACCAATGCATAGAGCTTAGGGTTTTATTTTTTTTCTTTGGAGGTTTGATTTTACTATGAGCTTACATCGTTATATACTTCTTGTTTTTCTTACACTTACACCGTTCACCTTATTTTCGCAGATCCGGGCCGACGACCCGGTAGTGGAGATGCTCGACAGCCTGGACCTGGTGCGATACTTCCGGAACAACAAGTTCACAGCAGACAGGAATTCACAGAACATTTACAATTTCCGCGAGGACGAGGTACCCGAATATACCGAAGAGGAGTTCCGCAAGCGCATCGAAAAGCTGGACGCCCTTTCGCCCTTCAGCCTGCAATACAATCCCAGCGTAAAGATGTTCATCGATCTGTATGCTAAAAAGCGCCGTTCGCTCTGTTCGCGCATGCTGGGTCTCAGTCAGCTTTATTTCCCGCTGTACGAGGAAAAGCTGGCCAAGCATAATATACCGCTTGAGCTCAAATACCTGTCCATCGTGGAATCGGCCCTGAACCCCACCGCCACCTCACGCGTGGGCGCCAAAGGTCTGTGGCAGTTCATGTACCGTACGGGCCTTATGTACGGTCTGCAGGCAAACAGCTATGTAGACGACCGCAGCGATCCCGAACTGGCTACGGAAGCCGCATGCAGGTACCTGAAATACCTGCACAGCCTGTATAACGACTGGAACCTGGCCCTGGCCGCCTACAATGCAGGTCCGGGGAATGTGAACAAGGCCATCCGCCGTGCCGGGGGCAGCAACGATTACTGGGTGGTGCGCAATTACCTGCCGCAGGAGACCCAGAGCTATGTGCCGGCATTCATCGCCGTGGTGTATGTGATGAACTATCACAGGGAGCACAATATTTTCCCTACGGAACCCAAGTATTTCAATTACGAGATCGATTCGGTATACATTCATAAGAACGTTACCTTCCAGCAGCTCAGCGAGCTCATCAATGTGCCCTACGAAGATATAAAGTTCCTGAACCCGATGTACATCAAAGACCTGATCCCGGGCTCGGCCAAACCTTACCCGCTCTGGCTTCCGAAGAAATTCGTGGGCGATTTCCTGGCCAATGAAAGTAAGCTGTACATTGCGCCGGTGCCCCCGGTGGATACACAGAAAGCTGTTGCCGGCGGTGCAACCCCGGCCGTGGAGATACCGGTTACGGATACGGCCAAAGTTCGCGTGGATTACGTGGTGAAGAGCGGCGAGTACATATCGCTGCTGGCCAAACGCTACCAGGTACGTGTTACCGATATTATGGAGTGGAACAAGCTTAGCACGCAGACCCTGAACGTGAACCAGAAACTGGTGATCTTTGCCGAAAAAGGTGTGGTAGCCTCCCTGCAGAAACAGGCCCTGAACACCCCGGTAAAGGAACAGGCACAGGTGAGCAATCCCGCCGCCCAGGTAAGATATAAATATTATACGATACAATCGGGAGATACGTTATATAAAATAGCGGCCAAATACCACGTGACCGTGGCCGATATCATGAAATGGAACAACCTGAAGTCAAAGACCATTCATGCCGGTAAAAAACTCAAGATAAAAATAGGCTGAGCGCTATGATAAAAATGAGACGTATTTTCCTGCTGGCCTTGGCCCCGCTGCTGCTGTGGGCCTGTAAGGGCGATATAACCGGCCTTTTTCCCGAAGCCGGCGGTAAAATGGGAGAACTGGTGCTGGTGGTGAACGAAGAAGACCTTAAAAGCGAATGGGTGGACACGCTGCAGGAATATTTTACACGTCCCATGCCCGTACTGCCCCAGGACGAACCTTACTGGAAACTCTATACCATTTCGCCCGGCAGCTTCCAGAACCTGTACCGCGTGCACCGCAATGTGCTTATCATAAGCATCAATCCCAAACAGACCGAGGCGGCCTATGCCGTGGAAAAGGACGGCTATGCCACCGGGCAGCTGGTGGTTACCCTGGCCGCTAAGGACAAAGCCTCGGTACTTGCCTATTTTAAAGAGGTGCGCGAAGAGATAGAGACCATGTTCCGCAAAAAGGACATGGAAAAGCTGGTACGGGAATACGATAAGATCCTGAACCGTGAGGCCCAGAACAAAATGAAAGAGGTAACGGGGCTGAGGCTCTCTGTTCCCGACGGCTTTTACGGCGTGCGCGATACCACAGATTTCGTATATTATTCACACGAGGCCACGCGCCAGGCAAAGACGGACCGCGAAAGTTACCCGGCCAAGATACAGCGCGGCATCTGGGTGGCATCGGGCCCCTACCTTTCAGCAGACGTGTTTAAACCGTCTGTGGCCCTGCACATACGCGACAGCATTACGGCCCTGTATATACCTTCGTCCAAGGCAGGCTCCTATATGATGACCGAACCCCGTGTCCCTGCCGATACGGCCATTGTGAACTTCAACGGGCAGCGGGCGCTGATCCAGCACGGACTCTGGCGTATGAAAGACGAGTTCAAGGGCGGCCCCTATGTGAACATACTCACCTACAACCCGCAGAAGGTACGCTGGGTGATGATCGACGGCTTTGTGTACGCGCCGCAGTTCGATAAACGCGATTATATGCTGCAGGTAGAAAGCATCGTGCGCATGGCACGTCCCTAATTGAAGACCGGGAACCCGTACCAGCTGCGGCTGCCTTTGTCGTACAGCCATACCCGGCCGTTACAGTACGAAATATTGAACGCATAGATCGGCTCGGTGCCGTAATAATCCGCAAGCTTAACGCGGGCCGTCTGTCTGCCGGTTTTGATATCGAAGAGATACAGCACGGTCTCCCCGGCTTCGAGCAGTCCGAGCTCATAACCTTTGACACCCGTCCAGAGCGGCGCCTGTACCAGCTGAACATCTTCGGAGGCGGGCTGCAGCTTTATCTTTTTCGACTTGCGCGAATTGGCCTTGAACAGGTATACTTCGTTCGACTGTACAAAGATCACCTGCTTTTTGGCCGGGTCGTAGGTGGCCACAGACTGGGCATCCATCCCGTATGAGAACGCCGTGATATTGTTGTTGAGCGGTGTTCCGTTCATGTCGAGCGTAATAAAATAACCGCCTTCATTATTGTACAGAATACCTTCGAGTCTTTTGGCGGCGGGATTGTACCACATGCCGCGGATATCAGCCCCGATCGCACCGGTGTATTTAGACGAACCGTAACGGTCGAAAACTTCGATGGGATAGTAGGCATTGCCGGCATAGGCGGTATAGTAAAGACCCCGGGCCTCGTCGTAGGCTACGGCCACACCGTTATTGCCTTCGTCACTGTAAATGACCAGGCTAAGGTCATTGGAAGCACTGCTGACAGGGGTCTGGGCGCTGAGATGACCGGCAGCGGACAGCAGCGACAGGGCGAAGAGAAAGAGTTGCTTTTTCATAGTGTAGTATCGGTTTTTTGGAAAGCAAACCTAATTTTTAATTCGGCCCGATGCAAATTTTTGCCTAAATTTAAGGCATATGTAGTATTTATGTGGAAAGCGTTTATCAACCTCCTTTTTCCACGCACCTGTATTTTGTGTAATACTTTGCTGTTACCCGAAGAAACGGTGGCGTGTTTAGCCTGTGTACATACCCTGCCCGGCCTGGAGCTGCCGGCGGAACAACGGGCCCTGCAGCAGACCTTTGCCGGTCGTCTGCCGGTACAGCATGCCTATGCCTGGCTGCATTTCCGCAAGGGCAGCGTGGTGCAGCAGCTTTTGCATGAGACCAAATACGGCGGGCGGCCTGAGATCGGTCAGTGGTGCGGTATGCATATGGGCAGGCGCTGGAAAGAGCAGGGTACCTTGCCGCCGGTGCTCCTGGTAGTTCCCGTGCCCCTGCATCCGCGCAGGCTCAGGGAACGCGGCTTTAACCAGAGCGAAGAGATAGCCCGGGGCCTCTGTGCCGAAACGGGCTGGGAACTGCATACCGGCAACCTGGTACGCACCGTATATGCCCGCTCCAATACCCGCCGCAACCGCTGGGCACGCATGCAGCAGATGCAGAACAGCTTTACCCTGCTGGAACCCGCAAAGCTGGAGGGAAGACACGTGCTGCTGCTCGACGATGTGCTTACCACCGGGGCCACTATGGAAGCCTGTGCCGAACAGCTCTGCCGCAGTTCTTTGCAAAGTTTTAACGTGGCTGCCCTGGCCCGTACCCTGTGACTACGCGCCGAAATAGTATCTTTGCTGTCTATGAAGCCGGAAAAATACACACAGTTACTGAAAGAAGCCGCGGCCCTGCTGCAGGACGAGAGCGATCTTACGGCCTCCCTGGCCAATGTATCGGCACTCCTTAAGATGCATTTCAATTTCTGGTGGGTCGGCTTTTACCTGGTGAAGAACAATGAGCTGGTGCTGGGCCCCTTCCAGGGACCGGTTGCCTGTACCCGCATTGCCTATGGTAAAGGTGTATGCGGTACCGCCTGGAAAGAAAAGGCGTCCATCGTGGTTCCGGACGTACACGAGTTTCCCGGGCATATTGCCTGCAGTGCCGCCAGCAACAGCGAACTGGTGGTGCCCGTGCTGCGCAATGGCGAGGTGCTGGCCGTGCTGGACATCGACAGTACGGAATTCAGCCATTTCGACGATGTGGACCGGGAGAACTGCGAACGTTTGTGTGCGATGTTAAGTGTTTTGTTTTAGCCTATGACAAGGAGACTGCTGTTTTTACTGCCTGTACTTTTCCTGTGCGCCTGTGCCAAGATCGTTCCGCTTACGGGCGGCGACAAGGACAATACCCCGCCGGTCATGACCCGCACCGAGCCCGATACTTTCAGCACAAACTTCAGCGGTAAGGAAATACGTCTCAGCTTCAACGAATACATCACGGTAGACGATCCCACCCGGCACGTATATTTTTCCCCGGCCCTTAAGAACGCACCGCAGTTCGTGTCCGGGAACAAAAGCCTGCTGATCAGAATAAAAGATACCCTGCTGCCCAATACCACGTATACCGTGCGCCTGCAGGGTGCCATCAAGGACCTGAACGAGGGCAATCCCCTGGACGAGCAGCTGTTTGTCTTCTCCACGGGTACAAAGATCGACTCAGGCAGCTTCAGCGGCTATGTACGCAATGCCGAGACCAATGAAGGTATTAAGGATGCCAGGATCATGCTGTACGATGCCGGTTCGGACCTGCTGCGCGTAAAGGCCGAAAAGCCTGTGTATTATTCCATTTCGCGGAGCGATGGTTTTTTCACCATCCCCTACATCCGCGAAGGGAGCTACAAGATATTTGCCCTGCAGGAAGAAGACAATTCCCTTACGTATGACCGCGCAGGGGAGGGCATTGCCTTTATCAGCGCCGATATCACCACCGGGCAGGATTCATCGCTGCAGCTGCGGCTTTTCCGTTCGGCCGATGATACGCTCAAGCTCCTGAGATCGAAGTACGAGAACGAGGGCCGTTTTTCCTTTAAGTTCAGCAAGGGTGTTCCCGAGCTGCAGATACGTGCCGAAGATTCTACCGGCCTGCGCGAAATGCTGGTGTACCGGAATACGAACGGCGACAGTATAAATGTATGGCTGCGTGGTAAACCGGCCGATTCAACCGCATTTTACCTGGAAGCACAAGGGTTTTCGGACACCGTTTCCCTTAAAAGCAAGGCCCTGGCCACGGGTGGCGGCAGCCGCGGCCTGAAGATAAGCGCAGCCCTCAAACCTGTAATTACGTTAATTCCCCCGGCGGGCAGAGAACTGAGCCTGTATGATACCCTGGCCATCAGCTTTTCAAAACCGGTCTCCCTGCGCGATTCTTCGCTCATCGTACTGCTGGAGGATACCGTTCCGCATCCCTTCCGTCTGCAACGCTCGCCGCAGAACCCGCTGCTCTGGAATGTCCTTTTTACCCCCCGCAGCGATGTAAACTACACGCTCGACTGGAAAAGGTCGGCCTTTGAGCTGTACGCCACCCGCGATACGGTTGATTCTGCACATTACGAGTTCGCCTATCTGCCGGCAGAGGACTATTCGCAGCTGAACGTGGCCGTACGCCATGCAGATCGCAGCGCACCCCTGATCGTTTCCCTGATGCGCGATACCAAGGTGCTGCTCAGCAAACGCCTGGCCGAGAACGATACCCTGCTTACCTTTAGTAAGCTCCCGCCGGGAAGCTATTCTCTCAAAGCCCTGGCCGACGAAAATAACGACGGCGTATATACCACCGGAAGCCTGCCCGAAGGCCGTCAGCCCGAGAAAATATACTATCTCGCCAGTCCCGTGGTGCTCCGTAAAGGCTTCGACCAGAAAATCGTATGGGATTTCGATAAAAAGGGAAGATAGACCCTTCCCGGATATTTTGGCATAAATTTTGTGAATTAAACAAAATATATGTATGTAGTCTACGCTCCGCCGGGGCCGGGACGTATTACATCTGTTATAGTTGCACACCAATTTTTGAACAAAGCTCCATGGGAAGAAAACCACTACCGAAACAACGCACGCTGGATACGGAGATCCGTCGCGAGTGGTTGAAAAAACTGATGCCCTTTTTTACCAAGTATGGTTTTTCTTCGATCCGTATGGACGAAATGGCCGTACAGGTAGGAGTGAGTAAAGCTACTTTTTACAAGCATTTTATTTCGAAAGAGGACCTTATTTCTTCCCTGCTCAAGTGGAAGATCGAGGAAATATCGGGTTATATGCCCATGCTGCTCGACAGTACCACGGGTTTTGCCGAGCGTTATTTCAAGGCCGTGGAGATATCTCTCATCGGGCTGGGCGGCATTTCCAACGTGCTGCTGGCCGACCTGGAGCGCGAATACCCCGAGCTGCACAAACAGCTGGCTACCTTTCAGAAGCTGAACCTGAAAGTGCTGGGCGAGTTCTATACCGAGGCCAAGAACGCCGGGTTCCTGAAAAGTTCGGTGGACGTAAAGACCCTGCTCATTATGGAAGAGCTGATCCTGCTCCAGATCACGGACCCGCACTATTTAAAACAGAAACAGATCACACTCAAGGACTTTTTCGTAAAGTACCTGCATCTCCGCTCCGAAGCGATCGTGGCGGATTTTACCCCCCAGATGCGCGCCTACTTTGCCCAGTTGGAAAAGAAACTCCACGTGTAAGTCGTATTTTTTGCTGCTTTGGTCTAAATTTAGTGGAATTCTGAGCTGAATTAACGAATTTTCACACCTGATTTAATGGCCGAAGGAAGCATACATACCCTCACTGGGAGAGCCGCCCGGAATATCTACTTCTGGGTTATTTTTCTTGCTATACAGATGTTCTCATTTCTGCGTGAGGACTACAGTGCAGCGCTGATACTCCAGTTCGTATATTCGAACCTGGTGGTTACCGCCATGATGGCCGTTATCGTGTATGTGAACAACCTGTTCCTGCTGCCCCGCTATTTCGATAAAAAAGAATACCTCATCTACTTTATCGGTATCACCGCCTGGGTGGTACTGTCCTCGGCCGTACTGCAGAAGCTGTACAACTTCATGTTCTCGTCCTTCCCTGAGCTGTATACCAATGAGCAGGGCATGCTGGTACAGATCGATTTCTGGGAGGTGATCTTCATTAATGTGCTTTTCGTTTTCGGCTTTACCATGGCCAAGTTTGCCAATGATTTCTTCAACAGCGAGGAACGCCTGCGTAAGATCGAGAACAAGCAGATCGAGAGTGAGCTCAATTTCCTGCGTTCGCAGATCAACCCGCATTTCCTGTTCAATACGCTCAATACGATCTATGCCCTTTCGCTGAAGAAGTCGGACGAGACCCCCGAGGTGGTGCTGAAGCTCAGCGACCTGCTGCGTTACATGCTGTACGAATGCAAAAGCGAAAAGATCGAGCTCGAAAAAGAGATCAATGTACTGCGCAGCTATATCGAGCTGGAAAAGATACGCCTCAAGAACAAGGACGCCGTTTCGGTTGAGATCGAGGGCGATCCGCAGAACCGCTTTATTGCACCCCTGCTCTGGATACCCTTCGTGGAGAATGCCTTCAAGCACGGGCTCAATACGCGGGCCAACGACGGTTATGTGAAGATACGCATCCATATCCGCGCCCGCGAGATCGTTTTCTATTGCGAGAACAATTTTTCGCCTGTCCCGGCCGATTCAAAAACAGGCGGCATCGGGGTGGACAACACGCGCAAACGCCTTGCTCTTATTTACCCGGGCAAACATAAGCTCGAACTTTTATCCAAGGACCAAATATTTACTGTAAATTTAATTCTTCAATATCCCACAACATGATACGTTGCTTAATAGTAGACGATGAACCCCTGGCTGCTGATGTGATGGAAACATTTGTACAGAAGGTACCCGACCTGGAACTGGTGTCCAAGGTGAACAGCGCTGCCGATGCCTACGGCGTGCTTACCCGGGAATCTGTGGACCTGATGTTCCTGGACATACAGATGCCCGAAACCACAGGCCTCGAATTCCTGAAAAGCCTGAAAAACCCGCCGCTGGTCGTTTTTACAACGGCATACCCGAATTATGCCCTCGAGAGCTACGAGATCGACGCGGCCGACTACCTGCTGAAACCGATCGCCTTCGACCGCTTTGTAAAAGCCGTGGAAAAGGCCAAGGAACGCCTGCGCCTTATGAACGGCGCCGCTACCGGTGAAGATACCGAAGAAGTGCCCGACTACATCTTTGTAAAAGCCGACGGCAAGCACATTAAGGTAACCCTTTCGGAAATATACTACGTGGAAGGCCTGAAAGATTACGTGATCATTCACCTGCAAAACTCCCGCATCATTACGCACAACACCATGAAGAACATTGAATCGCTGCTCATGCGCGACGATAATTTTATCCGTATTCACCGTTCGTTTATTATAAACCTGCGCTATGTAAAAGAGATCGAAGGCAACTCCTTCCGTATCAAAGACGAGCTGCTTACCATCGGTACCACCTTTAAGGACGAGGTACAGCAAAAGCTCGAGCGTCACCGTTTCAATTAACCAGTCCTTTCCCGGGTTCTACTCCCTGTACCGGGCAAGGAAAAAATAGTACGGAAAGTTATTCTGTTTGGGGTGCCTGGCACCGGATAACTTCCGTTTTTTTAAACATTCCCTTTCCTGTTAGTGTTTTGTTATACCGGCATCGCCGCGTAATTAATAGCTATTTTTATAGCTGTATAAACGTATGCATATGAAAGTACTGGTCACCGGGGCCACCGGTCTTATCGGCAAAACGCTGCTGCCCATGCTGCGGGCGGGGGAACATGATATACACATCCTGAGCCGTACCCGGCAGCAGGTAGCGGGGGCAAAGGTATTTGTGTGGGACCTGGATGCAGGCACGGCCGAGCCTGCAGCTTTCGAAGGAGTGGATGCCATTATACACCTGGCCGGTGAGAACGTGGGCGATAAAGGCTGGAGCAGGGTCCAGAAGCAGAAAATACTGGAAAGCCGCACCCGCAGCGCGGAGATACTGGCCCGCTATGTGGCTGCACAGGAGAAAAAGCCTTCGGTATTCATCACGGCCTCGGGAAGTTCTTACTATGGCATGGTGACCCGTACGCGTCCGTTCACCGAGGACGAAGGCCCCGGCGAAGGTTTCCTGGCCGATGTGTCCGTTGCCTGGGAAAAAGCGGCTGACCTGTTTAAACCCCTGGTGTCCCGCGTTGTCAAATTAAGGATATCGGTAGTACTCTCGCCGGAGGGTGGCGCCCTGCACAAAATGGCCGGCCCGGTAAAAACGGGCGGAGCAGCGGTTGTTTTGGGTACCGGTAAACAATACATGCCCTGGATACATGTGCAGGATCTGTGCGCTGTAATGATGCAGGCCCTGACCGATGAACAGATGAACGGTCCTTACAACCTGGCCGCACCCGAACAGCCGGACAACCGTACTTTTATGAAGGAACTGGCTTCGGTGCTGCACCGTTTTGTGCTGCCTTTCCGGGTACCCGCCTTCCTGCTGAAGCTGGGCCTGGGCGAAAGGTCGAAACTGCTGCTCGAAGGCCCTCCCCTGAGTGTGGATAAAGTACTGGCAACCGGTTACATCTATCGTTTCCCGGCGCTGCGCGGGGCACTGACGGATTGCCTGAAGCGGGAGCGGTAAAAGTGGAGTATCGTTTAAATAAGTGATAATTCAAATTATCGTTTAAACAGACGATAATTTCATTTATCTGCTGATAAGCGATAGTATAATTTCTTATTTTTAATCATTGGTCGAAGCGTATTCGCTGCATGCATACTTTTTAGTATGTTTGTAGTAACTCATTCTAATTATGAAACCTGTATTATTTGTTGCAGCCTTTTTTATGGGCTCCCTGCTTTCTTTTGCCGGAAATACGCTTGTTTCGGCAGAAAAAGTGCATTCCCTCAGCAAAGAGGAACTGATAGCGCGCTTTAAGAAAATGAACGTCCCCGGCGTGATCATGCAGATCACCAATGGCATCGATGTGTACGAGCTGATGTACCGCTCGCATTTCCCGGACGGCCGCGAAGTAAATGCCAGCGGTATTCTTTTTGTGCCTACCGGTGTGGACAAGCCCCTGCCGCTTATGGTATATCACCACGGCACGCGGCTGCGCAAAGAACGGGCCATTGACCTTACAGGCGAACAGTTCATCTGCTCGGCTTTTGCCGGTGACGGGTATATTGTGGCCTGGCCCGACTATTTCGGCATAGGCAAGGGAGACGGGTTTCATCCCTACCAGCATGCCGAAACCGAAGCACAGGCCTCTATGGACATGGTACGTGCCTCGCGTGAGTTCCTGGACGAGCTTGGCGTAAAACGCAATGAGCAGTTCTTTCTTACCGGTTATTCGCAGGGCGGGCACGCCGCCATGAGTGCGCACAAATTTATGCAGGAACGTCACCCCGAAGAGTTCAAGATCACGGCTTCCTCCCCGATGAGCGGCGCCTACGATATGACCGGGGTACAGTCCGAAGTGATGTTCCGGCCCTACGACCATCCCATGTACCTGCCTTATATCCTGCTGGGGTATTACGAAGTGTATAAATACAGTCCCCTGCCCGCTGAGCTGATGCGGGCCCCGTACGATACACTGATCCCCCGTATCTTTAACGGTATCAACGATTTCAAGGATGTGAACAGCCTGCTGCCCGAGATACCGGGCGAGATATTTACCGATGAGGTGATACAGCGCTACCGCAGCAATGATACTACGTTCAAACTGCGTGGGCTGCTGGAGTCGAACAATGTGTACGACTGGAAACCGGAAAGTCCCATGATGCTCTGCTACTGCAAGGCCGATGAGCAGGTAACCTACAAAAACTCGCTCGTTGCCTATAAGGCCATGAAGGCAAGAGGCACCAAACACCTCAAAAAAACACATGCCGGACCTAAGTTCGATCATAATACCTGTGCCATTTATGCATCGGTATACACCAAGTATTTCTTCGATTCATTCCGCAAGGGTTCCAAATACGGGCGCCGGGGCAACAGCTGGAAGCGTTTCCTGCTGGACCTGAGTAAAATGTCGGTGAACAAGCAGATACGCAAAGCCCGCAAGGCAAAGGAACGCAAGGCCGAAGCCGCTGCGAAAGAGGCCAGGTAATGCCGTTTCTGCCGGCCTTTGCCGGGACCCGTACATCAGCTTGAGTACAAAGTCTCCGCTTCTTGTTCAGGAAGCCGGTATGGGCGCGTAACGCCCTTGCAGGCGGTAAGACCGAACGGTGGAAATAAGGTATGGGGAGAAAGTTCTCGTACGTGTCAGGGCAGGGCGGGGAACACGGCCACATTGCGTTCCGTTTCGTACAGCTTCACGCGTAACCGGAGTCCGCTGTCAATTTTAGCGCGCAGCAGGCGGTAGATCACCACCACGATATTCTCCACGGTGGGGATCAGGGTGGCGAACTCGGCGGTGTCGAGGTTCAGGTTTTTGTGGTCGAAGCGGGCTTCTACCTCGGTTCTGATCAGTTGAGAAAGAAAGCCCAGGTCGATCACATAACCGGTTTCAGGATCGACAGGGCCGGTCACTTCCACTTCCATTACATAGTTATGCCCGTGGTAATTGGGCAGGCTGCATTTGCCGAATACTTCGGTATTGCGTTCATCGCTCCAGGCCGGGTTATACAGGCGGTGGGCAGCGTTGAAATGGGCTTTGCGTATTACGGTTACGTTCTCAGACATGGGAAATCATACAAAAATAAAAAAGCGGCCCGAAGCCGCTTGCAGTTTTAATACAATGAAGCCTTTTTTATTATTTCAGGCCTAATTTTGCTTTTACGGCAGCGTCGATCACGTCCAGCTCATCGAAATAGATAAAGCTGTTGGCATCCATTACGTAAGAGTATCCTTTTTCCTTGGCTACTTCTTTGGCGGCATTGATGATCTTATCGGTGATCGGCTTGTATACTTTCGATTGCTTTTCAACCAGCTCGTTCTCGATAGTGCTGTAGAACTCTTCCAGGCGGGCCTGCTCGTCCTGCAGCTCTTTCTGCTTAAGCTCTTTCATGGTAGAAGAATAATCCTTCTCCTTGGCCTGGTAGTCGGCGGCTTTTTCCTGCAGCACTTTCTGCTTGGCGGAGAGTTCTTTATACAGTTCCTCCTGGTACTTGAATACAGCACTGTCTGCAGCCGGTTTTTCAGGCATCAGAGAGAATATTTTTTCGGTATTGAGTACTGCAATTTTCTTGGTTTGAGCAAAAGATGTTGTTGCGCCCAGTAAACCGAAGGCGAAAACTGCCAGAAGGATGTTCAATAGTTTTTTCATTATGTATATTTTCAGAAATGAAACGCAAAAATAATACCTTAGTTGTACCTTCCAAATGAATTTTGTCCCTAATTAACCTTTCATTAACTTCTGTTCACATTTTCAGGGGCTTGCAATACGTTATTCCCAGGCTTTGGTATCGATGCAAATGGTTACGGGCCCGTCGTTTACGAGGGTTACCTGCATATCGGCGCCAAATTCGCCGGTGGCCACCTTGTTATTAAGCTCTTTGCCCAGCTGCAGGCAGAACATTTCGTACATCATCCTGGCAAATTCGGGTTTGCCGGCCCCGGTAAAGGAGGGACGGCTGCCTTTTTTGGTAGATGCGAACAGGGTGAACTGGCTTATGACCATGGCCTTGTGATCGGTATCCCAGAGCGAGAGGTTCATTTTACCGTTCTCGTCCGGGAAAATACGCAGGCGGGTAATTTTATAGGTGAGCCGGGTAATATCGTCGAGGGTATCTTCGTCCTCGATCCCGAGGAAGATAAGTACCCCGGCCCCGATCTTGTCCTTTACCTTACCGCCGATGCTTACTCTGGCGCTCTTTACCCGTTGAATTACTACACGCATAGGATGATACCCGGTCCGGCCGGTTTATGAAGGTTTATCGTTCTTAGGTTTCGAGCCCGCCCGTATGAGCATGTACATAGAGGCCGCCAGGGCCAGCATGGACAGCCCTACCACAAAAAGAGGCCTGGTGGCGGGGAATTTCGTATCGAGCCAGCGCCCGCCGAACACTCCCGCCAGCACAATGGCCAGCATACGCCAGCCCAGGTCGGCATAGCGCAGTGCCTCGTTATACTTTTTCGGTGTTTTCGGCTTTGGGTCTTTCGGCATGGCTCGGTGCTTGTGCAACGGCGGCAAGCTGCATCATGGAGCGGCCCGAGAACTTGGCGCCGATGTCCATCTGCAGGTTCTCGGCTTTAATGTCGCCGTGTACCTGTGCCCCGTTATTTATGTGTACAGTGCCTGAGGCAATGATATTTCCGTTCACGATACCCGAAACGTCGGCCTCATTGCATTCCACATCGCCTTTGACCATACCTCCCGGGCCGATCACCACCTTGCCTTTGCACAGGATCTTGCCTTCCAGCTCGCCGTCAAGGCGTATATTGCCCTCACTCTGGAATGTACCCGTGATCCTGGTCTTTGGAATTACAGTACTGGTTGCACCTGTATCGGCTGCAAACCCCGCGATCTCGTTTTTGTTTTTCTTGCCCAACATAGTTTCTCATGCTGCCTTCAGGCAACGTTTTTCATTTGTTTTTAATTGAATTTGTACGTTTCAAAGAAGAACTTCATGTACTCCGGAAGGAGCTGTGTCTTCATGAGGGTGACAAAGTTGGATGTGGAGATGGCAAAGGCGACAGGGACCTGTTCTGAAGGTATTTTTTCCAGGATGTCGGAATTGGCGTCGAGGCTTTTATAGTATGTGATGGCGGCTGTGCCGGAAGGGAAATCTCTCAGGATCAGGAAACGGTTCTCGGAACCGAAGACCACTTCCTGTAACTGCAGGTTGCTGTTGCTGTAATATTCGGCATTGAAAGCCGCGATCTGCTGTTTGGTCTGGTTCAGGTCGATCTCTGCCTGCGGAACGGAGATCACGTAAAAGTGCTTTTCCAGGTCCGAAGGTTTGTAGGTTGCCAGGCCACCATTACTCTCGCTGCCGCCGGCGTTCGTTATTTCGCTGTTTTTCAGCAGGTCCAGGATACGCTGTGCTTCCTTGCCCTCGTTTTTGGAGGCATAGGCAGCTGCGGTCTCGGTAAGGGCGGCCACATAAGCGTCTTTACCGCTCAGGGCACCGGTAGCCAGGGCATTCAGCAGGGAGAACTTAGGCATAACGTCCATTCCGGCATAGGCTTCACGGGCATAGGCATACTCGCGCTGTACACCGGCATAGTCCTTGCCTTTAAAATAGTTAAAGGCATTGGTATAGGCCTTTTCTGCCTCCTGGTCCTTATTGTCTTTATTGGCCAGGTAATTGGGATCATTGATCAGCCTGGCATAATCGCTGTCGGCATACTGCCCCAGCAGGATGCTCTTATAGCGTTCGGACTCGCTGTTGTTGTTCTGCAGGCGGTGTGTAATGTAAAGCTGGTAGTATACTTCGGGCACGAATTTGTTGCTGGTACTGCGTTTTACCAGGCCTTCGAACGATTCCACGGCCTGCGGATAGGCACGGATGCGGTCTTTGTATACCAGGCCCAGGTTAAAGTAGGCATGGTAGATGCTCTCCACGATGGAGTCGATAGCGGCCTGTCCCTTCGGGATACGTGCCAGGTAGGTATTTACGTCGTAACGGGGGTTTTCGTCGTCGCGCACGTTCGGGTTATTCGGGTCAGAGCCCACGTTCTCTTCCACCAGGGGGCCGTCGCCGCCGATGCTGGTCTTGTTCTTGCGACGCCAGAAATCCTCGTTCTTACGGGTGCCCCAGGTCTTTTTAAATTCCTGTTTACCGAAGGCCACGGTCTGCGGGTTGTAGAAATACCACTTGCCGTTGTTCTCGACCATATTGGGGTTGGTATTGCTGTTGAGGGCCTGCTGTGCTGCCAGCTCGCGGGCTTCCTTGGCCTCTCTGTCCTCTTTCTGCAGGCGCTGTACCAGGGCTTCGATCTTGCTTTTCTGCTCTTCGGGGCTCATCGAGATCATGGTAAGCAGGCTGTCGCCCTCCGTGATACGGGTGCTGTACAGTACGATGTCCTTCAGGTTGCCGGCCAGCAGCTTTACACGTTCAAAGGCCGGGTGTTTTTTATCGAGGTTGATGGAAGCGCTGTCGAAATAGGCCTGTGCGCGCAGGTAATTGGGCTTTTTGTAGTAGATATCGGCCATGGCCAGGTACGACATTCCCTTTTGCGTACGGTTGGTGGTGCTGGCTTTGGCAGAGCGGGTGAACAGGTCCAGTGCGGCGGGCTCATCGTTCTCTTTCTGCGCCAGTATGGCCATGGCGTAGTAGATCTGGTCGCGGTAATCGATGTTCTTATCGTCGCGCAGCATGCGTTTCAGGGTCTTTTTCAGGGCCGTATTGTCCTGGCCTTCCTGCGATGAAACGGCTACGGCTATGGCGGCCTGGAACTCCAGCTCATACTCGGGCTTGTATTTAATGGCCTGGGTATAGTACTTTTTGGCCTCTTCCATATTGCCGAGCTGGTGCCAGATCTGCCCGATGATGAAGTTGTAGCGGGCTTTGAGCTTTTTCTTTTTGGTGATCTTTTCCAGCTTCGTCAGCGGAATGATGGCCGGGGTATATTCTTCCGATTTGATGAAAAAATCGGCCATGGCGCCGTAGTACATAGCTTCGGCCCTGGGCCCCGGTTTTTTATCGAGGAAGTGATTGAACTCGGCCTCGGCCTGGCTGAACTCGCCCATATCGTTGTAGCAGAGGATCATCCAAAGGCGTGCCAGTTCTTTCATATGCTTGTCCTCGGAGCTTTGTATCACGTAACGGAACTGCTGTATGGCCGGGAAGGTCTCGCGTTTGATGAAGTTGGCCTGCCCGATCAGGAAGTAGCAGTCGTCGATCCAGCGGTTCTTCTGGGAACCGTTGATGAGCATGCTGTGCTTTTTGATCATTTTGGCGCCTTTCTGCAGGGCGCGGTCGGTCTGGGGATTCACCCCCTGTGCAATATCTTTGTTGCCGTACTTGTATACCTGTATGGGGCGGTTGTAATCGTCCTTATGTACCTTGCCCAGTTCGTAGAAAGCTTCCTGTATGGCAAGGCGGCCGTTGTAATACCCGTTGTAGCGCGTATTCATGGCATGCCAGTTGCGGTTGAGCCATTTATCCTGCCGGGTGGAGCAGGAGGCCAGCAACGCCAGGAGCGGAAGAATGAGCAGTATGTATTTGCGTAAATTCAAAGCGTTGTAAATTCCGTGTGTAAATTAACTGCAATATTGCAAAATTATTATCTCCGGCAGGAAAATCAAACCTGTTAAAAACAAAAAAGCCGCTTTTCTCAGGGAAAAACGGCTTAATACTTTATAGAAAGGTATTTATATTACCATTTGAATCTTTTCTCGTCAGAAACGGTCAGTTTCTTGCGGCCTCTTCTTCTGCGGGCGGCAAGTACACGTCTGCCATTGGCAGTTTCCATACGCGTACGGAAGCCATGCTTGTTTACTCTTTTTCTCCTGGATGGCTGAAATGTTCTTTTTGACATAACGCTGTTATTTTAAACGATTACGATTTTCTTAATTTGGGAGCGCAAAGTTACATGTTTTGTTTTAAGACCCAAACTTTTCAACAAAAAATTTTGAAAAAGTGTGAATTAAGCGGTTCACGCGGGCTAAACAGGTATCTTTGCCGCAAAGTTAGAAAAAATAAGCAGTATGAAGGCAAGACGCGCCGCAGAATCGCTGGCAGTGCAAACGGAGATCGTATTACCCAATGATACCAATGTGATAGGGAACCTGTTCGGGGGACGCCTGATGCTGTGGATGGACATCGTGGCCGCCATTTCGGCGCAGCGCCACTGCCGCCGGGTAGTGGTAACGGCCTCGGTGAATAATGTATCGTTCAACCACCCGATAAAACTGGGCGATGTGGTTACGCTCGAGGCCAAGGTGTCGCGTGCGTTCAGCAGCAGCATGGAAGTATACATAGATGTGTACATGGAAGATCATATCAGCGGTAAAAAGACCAAGTGCAACGAGGCCATCTATACCTTTGTGGCAGTAGACCAGCTGGGGAATCCCATTCATGTGCCCGAACTGATACCCGAGACCGAAGAGGAGAAAAAACGCTATGACGGAGCTTTACGCCGCCGCCAGCTGAGCCTGATCCTGGCCGGCAAAATGAAACCGGGCGAGGCTACCGAGCTGCGGGCCCTGTTCACCGGCGCGGATGCCTGATAGCCCTATAAGGAAAAAAAATAGCCGCTCCCCGGCAGATAAACACAGAAACTATTACTTTTACCCCGGATAAAAATACAAAACATGAGCATTCCTCAAGATCTTCGTTATTCCAAAGACCATGAATGGTTACGTGTGGACGGTGAGAACGCCTATATAGGCATTACCGAATTCGCCCAGGGCGAGCTGGGAGATATTGTCTTTGTTGAGATCGAAACCGCCGGTGAGACCCTGGAGGCCAACGCGGTTTTCGGAACGGTAGAGGCCGTTAAGACCGTATCTTCACTGTATATGCCCGTAGCCGGCGAAATACTGGAAGTGAACCCGGCCCTGGCCGACAAACCCGAGCTGGTGAACCAGGACCCCTATAACGAAGGCTGGATGATAAAGATCCGTATGACAGACCCTGCACAGGCTGCAGCCCTGCTCGATGCCGCCGCGTATGCCGCCCTTATCGGAGCTTAAACCGTCATGTTCATAAAACACGGTCTTACACCGCTAAGTACCGCTATTTTCATATTAGTGATCTGTCTGATCCCCGGTTCCGGGATCCCGGACGCCCCTTTTTCAGGCATGGACAAGCTGATCCATGCCTTTATGTTTGGCGTGCTGGGCTTCCAGGTGCTCACTTTTTTCCGGAAACAATATTCCGTGCCATTCTTACGTTTGTCATCTATAAAAGCTTGTGTGTTGTTCTGTACAATTTTTGCTGCCTTCATTGAACTTTTGCAGGGCTCATTTGTACAAAACAGAAGTGCTGACCTGCTGGACCTGCTGGCCGATATCCTGGGGACGGGATGCGGACTGCTGGTGTTCGGACTGATCCACGGCAAATTTAAACACACATAATATGACGAACTATCGTGAAAAAACAACGGAAAGAGAACGCAAACGGCCCCTGCTGCTCCTGGCAGGACTGCTGTTCGCCTGCGGGCTTACCCTGCTCAGCTTCGAGTACAGGGTAGAACGCCGGATCTCTGAGCAGGTCATTATCCCCTCCCGCACCGTTCCTACAGACGGCCCCGTTATTGCCGTTCCCCTTCCCGAACCTCCCAAAGCACAGGTAAAACAGGTAAAAGCCACCGTTGTGCTCCCGGAACAGATCACAGTCACCGATAAGATACTGAACGATGCGGAACCCGATCCCGGAGACCGGGAAAATAACGGCTATAACTACGGCGATATCGAGATCGACGGCATAGAGACCCGCTTGCCTCCCGAAGATCTTTCACCGGCGCCCTTCTATGAGCGACCGGAATTTACGGCCACGTTCTCCGACTGCGGCGATATTACCGACCCCAGGGAGCGCTTTGCCTGCACCGAGCAGAAACTCACCGAATATCTCGGCCGCAGCGTCACTTTCCATAGTTACCTGTACGACCGCGGGGTGGGTGGCATCGTGGAAGTTTCGTTCCTGATCGGTACCGACGGCAGGGTGCAGGACGTGGAAATAGTGCAGGGTGTGCACCGCGAGCTCGACAGCCAGGTAGTGAACGCCCTGCTCAGGATGAAACCCTGGACGCCCGCAAAACAGGGCAGTCATATTGTAAAGCAGAAATTCAGTACGACCGTAAATTTTCAACGGTAGGGAATTTTCAAATTAAAAAAAACATATATTTACGACCGCAAATTTTAAAACATTTGTCATGAGCGTACATCAGAAAAAAGAAGCAAACCTGGATAAGCAGCGTGGCCTGTTCTACGTGATCGGGTTCATATTCGGGCTTACCCTGCTTCTTACCGCATTCGAGTGGAGAACTTTTACAGAGATCGTTCAACGCGAAATAAAGAAACAAACAGTAGTTGCCGAGGTAGAAGAGATCGCCCCGGTAATGTTAACAGCTCCGCCGCCCCCGCAGCAGGCTCCGCCCCCTCCGCCCCCTCCGCCCTCCGTACCCGAGGTTCTGGAACTGGTGGACGATGACGTGGAGATCGAAGAAACGGAACTGGATTTCAGCGCCGATGACAACAGCGATAACCGCAGCGACGGTGTGGTAGGCGGTGTTGAAGGAGGTACAGGTCCCGTTCTCGATGAGGTGGTAGACTTCATGGTGGTGGAAGACCTGCCGGTATTCCCCGGTTGCGAAGGTGTAAAAGGCAACGATAACCTGCTGGAATGTTTCGACCGCCAGCTGGGTAACTTCCTCGGTAAGAACGTACAGTACCCTCCCCGTGCCCGCGAAATGGGTAAGGAAGGTGTGGTACACGTTAAATTTACCATCGGTAAGGACGGCGTGGTGCGCGATGTACAGCTGGCCCTACCCGACCGTAAGATCGGTTACGGACTCGAGGAAGAATCGATCCGCGTGGTGAAAAACCTGCCGAAGATGCAACCGGCCAAACAACGTAACGTACCTACTTCGGTATCGTATATCGTTCCGATCCAGTTCAAACTGCAGTAAGGAACAGCAAAGAATTGAATTCAGGAAAGGAGATCGCAGCACGGTCTCCTTTTTTATGCCCGGCAGAAAGGGTCAGAACACATGCCAGAGGTTCAGCGCCGGAAGCTCCGCTCTTATATGCACGGGCTCATTGCTTACCGGGTGTGTAAATCTCAGCTCAGAGGCGTGCAGGCATATCGACTTATCGGCATTGGCACGGCGGTCTCCGTATTTTACGTCACCCGTAATGGGGCAGCCGATATATGCAAGCAGGCAGCGGATCTGGTGGTGCCTGCCAGTGAGCGGGTCTATCTCCAGCAGGAAAAAACGCTCACTGCGGGCCAGTACCCGGTATCTCAGCTCGGAGAACAGGCTGCCGGGCACTTCTTTTTCCGAAGCAAAGCTTTTGTTCTGTTTTTCGTTCTTGCGCAGCCAGGCTTTTACATGACCTTCGTCGGCGGGCGGGGCAGTACGCACGATGGCCAGGTAGCTCTTGCGCACGTCTTTTTTCTGGAACTGTGCATTCATACGTTCCAGGGCCTTGGAGGTCTTGGCAAAGAGCACGATGCCTGTTACGGGCCGGTCTATACGGTGTATCACCCCACAGAAAACATTGCCGGGTTTGCCGTATTTCTCTTTCAGGAAGGCCTTTACGTGCTCGCTGAGGGGAATATCGCCGGTCTTGTCGCCCTGCACGATATCGCCCGATCTTTTGTAAACGGCGATCAGGTGGTTGTCTTCGAATAAAATATCGCCCTGGTGTACGGCCATATTTTAGTACTGTTCTTTTTCGTTGGGGAAATCGCGGCTTTTTACGTCCTGTACATAGGCACCCACGGCATGACTGATCTCTTCGAAAAGGTTCAGGTAGCGGCGCAGGAAACGCGGGTGAAACTCGTAGGTAAGGCCCAGCATATCGTGTGTAACCAGTACCTGCCCGTCTACGCCGTTGCCGGCACCGATACCGATCACCGGTATCTCGAGCGATGAGGCCACACGGGCGGCCAGGCTGGCGGGGATCTTTTCGAGCACCAGGCTGAAGCAGCCCGCTTCCTGCAGCAACTGTGCATCGGCCAGGAGCTTTTCGGCCTCTTTCTCTTCCTTGGCACGCACGGTATAGGTACCGTATTTGTATATGCTCTGGGGCATCAGGCCCAGGTGTCCCATCACGGGAATACCTGCGCGTACGATGCGCGAAACGCTGTCGATCACTTCGTCGCCCCCTTCCATCTTTACACCGTGTGCACCGGTCTCTTTCATAATGCGGATGGCAGAGTTCAGCGCCTCCTTGGAATTGCCCTGGTAGGTGCCGAAGGGCAGGTCTACCACCACGAGCGCTTTCTGTACGCCGCGTATTACGCTGGAAGCATGGTAGATCATCTGGTCCAGGGTAATGGGCAGGGTGGTCTCATGACCGGCCATTACGTTCGAAGCCGAATCGCCCACCAGGAGCACGTCTATACCGGCACGGTCCAGTATACGGGCCATGCTGAAATCGTATGCCGTGAGCATGGCGATCTTCTCGCCGGCTCTTTTCATCTCCTGTAATTTGTGGGTGGTGATACGTTTACTGTCGCCCGATACTGCTGACATAATTTAAAGTTTTTACCTGTTTGTCCGACAAATGTATGAATATGTTCATGGTGTTTTGTAAAAATAGCTGCTATATTTGTGCTATGACAAGAAAGATATTGTTGGTGGCAGGCCTTATTTCGCTCGTTGCCGGGGGCTTATCTTCCTGCAGGACCGATGTGGACATTGCAGGTAAATACAAGGAGACTACGATCGTGTACGGGCTTTTGAACCAGTATGATACGGTACAGTATATACGTATACAGAAAGCATTCCTCGTAAACGACAATGTGCTCGATTATACGAAAGTTCCCGACTCTATCTATTACAAGCCGGAAGACCTGAACGTCCGCATCGAAAAGCTGAACCCGACCAATAACCAGGTGATCCAGACGATCCCCTGCTTTCCCACGACCATAAGTAAGGATACCGGTACCTTTGCCGGCGGCAACCAGCTGATATACCGTACCAATGCGGCCCTGGACTCGTCCAAGACCTACAGGCTGCGCATCACCAACCTGAAAACGGGAAAAGAGATATCCGGCACCACCTCCCTGGTATCGGGACTGAAGGTGAAACAGCCGGGTACAGGTACTGTAGTGTGGAACTCCCCTTCGCGCAAGGGTTATGATATTAGATGGACCCCGGCTTCGAACGGCTACATTTACCAGATGCAGATCGTATTTCACTGGGTGAACGAAGATATTGTGACCGGTGCCACCAGCAAGGACTCGCTTATATGGAGCTTTGCGCCCATACAGCGCAGCGGTTCGGCCGAGATCGTATACAATATCCCGCAGAACAATTTCTACCGTTTTGTACAGGAACAGCTGGAGCCCGCACCGGGCATACGCCGCAAGATCGGTCTGCTCGATTTCCGCTTTTATGTAGGCACAGAGGAACTGGACCAGTACATCAGCATCAACAAGCCATCCACAGGCCTTATACAGGAAAAGCCGCTGTACACCAATATGGAGAATGCCCTGGGTATCTTCAGTGCCCGCGGCCGTTTCGAGAAAACGGGCGTAGCCATGTCGTCCGCAGCGATGGACACCCTGGTACTGGGGCCTTACACGGGAGACCTCGGGTTTAAAAAGCCGTAAAAAAACAGATCATATATTTGAGAGAATGCCGCTGCACCGCAGGGGCATTTTTTATGTAAGGCCGGCCGCACGCTTTATCTCGTTCAGCTTCATCAGCGCCTCCACGGGCGTGAGCGTGTTGATGTCGATATGCAGCAGCTGCTCGCGGATCTCTTCCAGCACCGGGTCGTTGAGCTGGAAAAAGCTGAGCTGCATACCGCTGTCTTCCTGTTTAACGGTACTGCCGGCCGCCAGGGCAGGGGCCAGGCTTGTTACAGCAGACCTGTCGCGTTGTTTTTCCAGTTCGGCCAGCATTTTCTGCGCACGTTTCAGCACCTGGGGAGGCATACCGGCCATTTCGGCCACGTGTATGCCAAAGCTGTGCTCGCTGCCTCCCGGGGCCAGTGTACGCAGGAAAACAATGCGGTTGCCGCTTTCGCGGATGGAAACGTGGTAGTTCCTGATACGTTCAAAGCTCAGCGTCATGTCATTGAGCTCGTGGTAGTGCGTGGCAAACAGGGTTTTGGCCCTGAACTTCGGATGTTCGTGCAGGTATTCGGCTATGGCCCAGGCAATGCTGATGCCGTCGTAGGTGCTGGTACCGCGGCCGATCTCATCGAGCAGGATCAGGCTGCGGGCGCTCAGGTTATTGAGGATACCCGCGGTCTCGTTCATTTCTACCATAAAGGTACTTTCGCCGGCGGCCAGGTTATCGGAGGCGCCTACCCGGGTAAACACCTTGTCTACCAGGCCGATCTCCGCTTCGGCGGCGGGTACGAAGCAACCCATCTGGGCCATAAGTACGATAAGCGCCGTCTGCCGCAGCAGGGCCGATTTACCGCTCATATTGGGCCCCGTGATCATAATGATCTGCTGGCTGGCATCGTCGAGGAAAATATCGTTGGGAATATAGCTTTCTCCTTCGGGCAGGCGGGTCTCGATGATGGGGTGGCGGCCTTCGCGTATACGCAGGGCAAAACCCTCGTTCAGCACAGGCTTTTTGTAGTTCCGTTCGGCCGATACCCGGGCAAAGGAAAGCAGGCAGTCGAGCTCCCCGATCTGCAGCGCGTTCACCTGCAGGGCCGGTATATAGGGCAGGAGCGAGGTTACCAGCTCGCTGTACAGGCGTTGTTCCAGGGCCGCGATCTTTTCTTCGGCGCCCAGTATCTTTTCTTCGTATTCCTTGAGCTCGGGCGTTATGTAACGCTCGGCGTTCACCAGGGTCTGCTTGCGGACCCATTCGGCCGGCACCTTGTTCTTATGCGCATTGGTCACCTCGATGTAGTAACCGAATACATTGTTGTAGGCCACTTTCAGCGAGGAAATGCCCGTGGCTTCGGTCTCACGCTGCTGTATACGCAGCAGGTATTCCTTGCCGCTGCCTGAAATTTCGCGCAGGGAGTCCAGCTCGGGATGCACGCCTGCTTTGATGATACCGCCTTTGGAAGCCAGGGCCGGGGCATCGGGACTAAGCGTATCGGCCAGTTTTTCCCGCACGTCGGGGCAGGGTTCCAGTTTAGAGGCGAGTTTCTGCAGGCCTTCGTTCTGCACGGTATTGCCCAGTTCTTTCAGGCGGGCTATGGCTTCCAGGGAACGCATCAGCTGTACCAGCTCGCGCGGGTTGATGCGCCCGGTGGCTATTTTGGCGCCCAGGCGTTCGGGATCGCCCACCAGGGGCAGAATTTCGGCCAGGGCATGGCTGAAGGGCGTATCCTTCAGGATATATTCTACGGAATCCAGTTTTTCGTTGATGCGTGCCGCATCCTTAAAAGGCATCAGGATGCGTCTTTTCAGCAGGCGGGCGCCGGGAGGCGTGAGGGTCTTGTTGATCACCGAGAACAGGGTGGCCTGCTGGTCTGAGCTGTTGCTGAGCAGCTCGAGGTTGCGCACGGTGAAAGGGTCCATCCATACGTAATCGTCCCGGTCGATACGTCCGATGCTGCGCAGGTGGGCAGGTCTTTCGTGCCGGGTCTCCTTCAGGTAGTGCAGTACGGCCCCGGCCGCCACAATCGCGGTTTGCATGCCTTCGAGCCCGAAGCCTTTCAGTTTGGGCGTCTGCAATTGTTCGATGAGTGCGTCATAGGCAAAATCGTACTCAAAGATCCAGGGGTCCAGGGCAAAGGAATAGAAGCGGTCTTCCAGTTCCAGGTCCTTGCGTATGGTAGTGCCTTTGCAGTATATGATCTCAGAAGGCTGAAAGTTCAGGATGAGTTTGCGGGCATAGTGGCGGTCGCCTTCGCCGGTGAGGAACTCACCCGTGGAAATATCGAGGAACGACACCCCGTAACGGTCGCGGGCTCCGGTACACACACCGCAGAGCCAGTTGTTGGAACCGTGTTCCAGTACATTGTCATTGAGGGCAACACCGGGAGTTACCAGTTCGGTAACGTCGCGTTTTACAATGGTCTTGGTGGTCTTGGGGTCTTCCAGCTGTTCGCAGATGGCCACCCGGAAACCGGCACGCACCAGCTTGGGCAGGTAGCTTTCCAGCGAGTGATAGGGAAAACCGGCCAGCTCCGTTTCGGAGGCAGCACCATTGGCCCGGCGGGTGAGGGTAATGCCCAGCACCTTGTGCGCACGGATGGCATCTTCGCCGAAGGTCTCGTAAAAATCGCCCACACGGAACAGCAGAACGGCATCGGGGTATTTCGCCTTGATGCTGTTGTACTGCTTCATTAACGGAGTTTCGGAGGCTTGTTTCGCGGAAGTTTTTGCCATTGCACAAAAATATCAATTTCGGGGATGCTTTTATGCACTGTTTTTCAACAATTACAATGCCTGTATGTATATTTGCCGCATGAAGTACCCGGTACGCCGCTTTTTATGCCTGCTTGCATCGGCAGGCTGTATTGCCCTGCAGGCGCAGTCTGTGGCTGAACTTGCCCGGGAAGGCGACGTAATTTTCCAGGAGCTGCCCTGTGGTGAGCTGTGTGAGAGCATAGCCCGTGTAACACCTTCCAAACCGGGATTTACGTTCCAGCATGCCGGGCTCGTTCTGAAAGAGGGCAATGACCTGTATGTGGTAGAATCCATAGGCCGCGGTGTGCAGAAAACCCCGCTCGACAGCTTCCTGTGGCGTGGCCGCCGCCGTTACCTGGCCAATGACGGGGTGGCCCTGGCCCGCTTTAAGCCCAGAGGTATGCAGAAAAGATCGGCCGCTGCCGCCCGTATGGCCCTGGAATATATCGGTGCTCCCTACGACGATGCCTTTCTGCCCGATGGCAATGCCCTGTACTGCACCGAGCTGATCCAGATGGTGTACCGCCGCAACGGCCTGGGTAAACAGATCCCCTCGGCCCCGATGACCTTTAAAGACCCTGCCACGGGCGAAACCTTCCCCGGCTGGAAAAAATACTACGAAGCCCTGGCGGTCGCCATTCCCGAAGGCCTGCCGGGTACCAATCCCGGACGCCTTTCGCTGAATAAGAAGCTGCGTTTCCTTTTCCCGGAACGGGCTGTGCTTAGCCGCTGACTTTTTTACACACCTGTTTTATCCTACTGATTGAGTGGGCTTTGTGCCTGTCCCCGTTTTTTTCTTTAATTTAAGAAAAAGTGGCGGATTTGATTTTTTTTGATCAAATTTGATATAGTAATAATAAACCTGAACTAAACTTTCCTTAACTGCCCATGCTTGCGTTCTTACTCCGGCATAAGAAAACTGCGGCATTTGCCGTCCCCGTGCTTTTCCTTGTTTTTGCGTCCAATACGTCCCTTTCCGCTGAAAAAAAGAAAGCGGAGCGGCTCTATCATACGGAGCAGCAGCGGCGTATGCTTAAAATGCTGGGTCCTATCGGGCCGGGGGAATACTTTCTTACGTCCAGCGCCTGTAAAGGCTGCCATGGTAAAGACGTGCTGCATGGTACCGCTAATGTAGACCCCCTGGGTAACGACGTAAACCTGTACGACGACTGGCAGGCCACCATGATGGCACTTTCGGCAAAAGACCCGCTGTGGAGGGCCAAGGTGAGCCACGAGGTGTATGCGAACCCGGGGCACGGGCCTGCGCTCGAGAACAAATGTACTTCCTGCCATGCCCCTATGGGCCATTATACGGCCTATTTCCAGGGTACATCGCCCTATACCATGGCCGATCTGCAGAACGATACCATCGGGCTGGACGGGGTCTCCTGCGTAAGCTGCCATATACAGGGCAGCAATGCGGGCAGCCAGTTCTCGGGCATCATCCAGTACGATACCACCCGGCACATGTACGGACCCTTCACCGATCCCATGACCGGCCCCATGCAGCTGTATACGGGCTTTACGCCTGCACACGGCAATCATATGAGCACCTCTATGGTATGTGCCTCCTGTCATACGCTCATTACCGATGTTACCGACCTGAACGGCAATTATACCGGGGAAAAATTCATAGAACAGGCTACATTCCACGAGTGGAAGAACTCGGTGTTCAGCGCCACGGACAAAAACTGCCAGTCCTGCCATATGCCTGCCATCCGCGGCCCGGTGGTCATTGCCAACGATATCCTGAACCTGCCCGGCCGTACGCCCTTTAACCTGCATAAATTCATGGGCAGCAATGTATTTATGCTGCAACTGATGAAGAACAACAAGGCGGCCCTGGGCATTGCGGCTACGGATGCTAATTTCGACTCTACCATTGCCGGTACCATCCACATGCTGCAGAATTCCACCCTGGAGCTGGGGCTCGATTTCGAAGGCTGGCTTTCGGACACGGTGGCTTCCTTCTCGCTGAAGCTGTCTAACAAGGCCGGGCACAAATTCCCTTCGGGATATCCTTCGCGCCGTGCTTTTGTGCAATTTGTGGCCACTACCCAGGAAGGCGATACCATTTTCCGGTCGGGGATGCTCGATCCGCAGTATGAGCTGATCGGGCACGATGCCGTTACAGAGCCGCACCACCAGGTGATCAGCCAGGAAGACCAGGTGCAGATCTACGAAATGGTAATGAACGACGTAGCCGGGAACCGCACCACCATGCTCGAAAGAGCCCATACCAAAATAAAGGACAACCGCCTGCCCCCGAACGGCTTTCTTTCATCGGTGCCTGTATACGATACGGTTTCTGTAGAGGGCATCGGCGGCGATACCGATTTCAATAACGAGGGCGGGAGCGAGGGTTCGGGCACAGACCGCGTGAATTACCGCATCCGCGTACCTGGTGGTAACCAGCTTACGGGAAGCATCCATGTATACGCAAAGGTCTATTTCCAGGCGGTGCCGCCCCGCTGGGTCTCAGAAATGTTCAATGTGAACACGCCGGAGATAAACCTCTTCAAATCCATGTTCCAGGCGGCAGATAAAAGTCCTGTACTGGTGGCTTCCACGCAGATGCTGTTTGTACTTACGCCCAATACTTCGCTGGACGAAGCTTTTAAGAACCCGGCCCTGCTGGTGAGCCCGAACCCCTCGGTGGACGGACTGCTGAAGATCACCGCCCAGAGCGATGTAAGCATCTACTCGGTACAGGTATACAACAGCAGCGGTGTATGTACCGACAGCTTCCGCAACCCGGGCAGCAGCCAGTGGGAATACCTGCTGCGCGGAGCTCCCGGACAGTATGTGCTGCGCATAGAGACCAGCAAGGGGACCTTCGTTAAAAAAGTCATTAAATTATAACTAAACTATACCTGTAATCGAATGAAAAACCTAAACAAACACGCTGTATTTGCCCTGCTGCTTTCGGGTTCGCTGCCCCTGACCACGCTGGCGCAGATATCCTTCACCAATGCCACCTCGAAATTCACCAACAGTAATTTCACCTCCGGCAATGCGATCTCGGTAGCCGATATGGACGGGGACGGCCTGGACGATATTGCCCGCATGGACGACGGGTATATCATGAGTGTGGAACGACAGCGGCCGGGGCAGCAGTTCCAGAAGATAAACGGTACCAGTATGGGTAGCGGAAGTGCCTGGGCCATGGTGGTAGGCGATGCCAACGGTAATGGCTTCAAAGATGTGGTGGCCGGCTTCAACGGTTCGGCAAAGCTCGCCATCGATAACGGGGCCGGTACGGGATACGGGGCCAGCAGCACCCTGGTGAGCTCAAACTATTTTCTGCAGAACATGAACATGGTAGACGTGGACAATGACGGCGACCTGGATATATTCGGCTGCAACGACGTGGGACAGAGTAAAATATGGGTGAACAACGGCACGGGTACCTATACCGTTTCCAACATCATTAATTTTAATGTAACGCCCGATGTCCCGGGCGATCAGTCTACGGACGATTCAGGGAACTATGGTTCTGTCTGGAGCGATTTCGATAACGACGGCGACATTGACCTGTATATTGCCAAATGCCGCCAGGGTGTAGGGAACTCCAGCGACCCGCGCCGTATAAACCTGCTCTTCGTGAACAACGGTAACGGTACCTTTACCGAGAACGCACAGGCGCATAACCTGCGCATCGGTGCCCAGAGCTGGACCGCCAACTTCGAGGATATCAACAACGACGGCTGGTTCGATGTGCTCATCACCAATCACGACGTAGAGACCATGCTGATGCTGAACAACGGTTCCGGCGGTTTCACCGACATTAACCTGTCGAACGGGGCCGGTCTCAACCTTGCTTTTACACCCTACGAATCGAAAATGGCCGATTTCGATAACGACGGTTTCGTAGATGTGCTCATCACCGGCAGTCCTACCAGTTCGGCTTCGGCACGCCTGTTCCGCAACAACGGCAATAACACGTTTTCGCCGGTTACCACGGCCTTTCCCACGAACAATGCCATACAGTCCTTTGGTGTGGGCGACCTGAACCATGACGGCAGGCTGGACATCTATGCCGGTTATGCCAGCGGTTACAACTCGCCCAGCTCTACCAATGATATTCTCTGGCTGAACAATACCGACAACGATAATCACTTTGTGTCCTACGACCTGCAGGGGATCATCAGCAACCGCGATGCCATCGGGGCGCGTATTTTCCTGTATGGTGCCTGGGGTGTGCAGACGCGTGAGGTACGTGCCGGCGAAAGTTATGGTACCAGCAATTCCTTTCACCTGCATTTCGGTCTGGGTTCGGCCACAGTGATCGATTCCGCCGTGATCCGCTGGCCTTCGGGAACGGTGACCAAACTTACGAATCAGCAGGTTGACCAGTTCTACAATGTGGTGGAAGGCGACTGCGTTTCCCCGGTGAACGAAATTTCGTATATAGGCTCACCTTACCTGTGCCCGGGTCAGTCCGTGACCCTTTCGGCCCCATCCGGTGCAGGATACAGCTATCTCTGGTCGAACGGTGCCACCACACAAACGATACAGGTCTCGGCCACGGGCGATTTCAGCGTACAGGTCACTTCGGGCAACTGCTCTTCCTGGGCGCCCCTGGTAGGCATTGAGCTCAGTCCTGACCAGACCCCGGTGCTGAACATCGTGGGTGATACCAAATTCTGCGAAGGCGGCAGCGTAACCCTGGAAGGTCCCGCCGGCATGAGCTCCTATACATGGAGCAATGGCGTGCAGACACAGGATGCCGTAATTACCGAAAGCGGTACCTATACACTTACCATACAGGGCTATTGCGAACAGTTCACGTCTGCCCCGGTGACCGTAGAGGTACTGGCAAGCCCCGCTCCGGTGACCACAGGCGCTTCCGTGATGAATTCCGGGTCCGGTACATTAACGGCCACCGGCAACAATATTGAGTGGTTCAGCAGCCCTACAGGTGGTACGGCCATCGGCACGGGCCCTTCATTCAGTACACCGGTACTGAGCACTACCACTACGTATTACGCACAGTCTACCTATCATTACCCCGGAGATACCTCCTATACCGGGCAGACCTCGCACAGCGGTTCCAGCCAGTACAGTGGTTCCAATGCCACCAATACCATTACCTATTTCGACGTATTTGCCAACTGCACCCTGCTTTCGGCCAAAGTATATACCGATACGCCGGGTGAGCGCCTGGTACAGATCAAACAGGGCGGTACGGTGATCTCATCGGCCCTGGTAAACATTCCCAGCACAGCCGGTATGCCCGACGGTATCCGCGTAGCGCTGAACCTGCCCCTTACGCCGGGCAGCTATACCATCGAAACGGATGCGGCCACCAATACCGCCAATTTCGGTTTTGCGGGTCCGCGCCTGCAGCGCAGCAACGGCGGCGGGGTAGCCTATCCCTATACCTTAACGGGACTGGTGTCTATCACAGGTTGCAGTGAAGGTGCCGGACTGTATTACTACTTCTACGACTGGGAAGTGGAAGAGGAAGGTTTTTACTGCGTGAGCGAACGCACACCGGCCACACTTACCGTACTGAGCGATGTAGGGCTTTCAGAAGCGGAGAACGGAGGTATTTCGGTATACCCGAACCCGGCTTCCGGATGGCTGAACATAAAGACCACCGATGGTTTCCAGGATGCGGTGCTGAAGGTGATCGACGTTTCGGGTAAGGTGGTGCTCCTGCGGCAGGGTCTGCATATTGCGGCCGGCGGAACGGCCACGCTCGATATTTCGGCATTTGCACCGGGTATGTACACCCTGCAGGTAATCGGGGGCGGGGAGCCCATCAATAGCCGTATCATTGTGCGATAGAAGGCTGTTTTACAACTTTATGACTTTGCAAAAGGCCGCCTCGCGTATAGCGGGACGGCTTTTTTTGCAGGGCCCGCTCATATTCCTACCTTTATACCCAAAACCAGAAATACATGAGCTTTTCGAATATTCAAACAGAAGACCGCGGGTCGGTGCGGACCATAACCATCAACCGCCCCGAAAAACTGAATGCGCTGAACAAAGCCACGATACAGGAACTGCATACGACCTTTAAAGAAGCCGGATCTGATACGAACATCCGGGTGATCATACTCACGGGCTCCGGCGAAAAAGCCTTTGTGGCCGGCGCCGATATTTCGGAGTTTGCCCATTTCGATCCCGAAGAAGGAAAGCGGCTGGCGGGGGACGGACAACGTATGCTCTTCGATTTTGTGGAAGAACTGGAAAAACCCGTGATCGCCGCCGTGAACGGATTTGCCCTGGGCGGCGGGCTCGAGCTGGCCATGAGCTGCCATATACGCATCGCTTCCGACAATGCAAAAATGGGTCTGCCCGAAGTGAGCCTGGGCGTAATACCGGGTTACGGAGGAACACAACGCCTGCCGCGCCTGATCGGTAAGGGAAGAGCTTCGCAGCTGATCTTCTCTGCCGAGATGATCAGCGCCGCACAGGCCGAACAATGGGGACTGGTGAACAAGACCGTACCCCAGGCTGACCTGCTGAACGAAGCCATGCAGCTGGCCGAGAAAATAAGCCGTAATTCACCGGCAGCCATTGCACATGCCATACGTGCGGTGAATGCCGGGTTCGATGCCTCGAAAAGCGGTTTCGAATACGAAATAGAACAGTTCGGGAGCACCTTCGCCACGCAGGACTTTAAAGAAGGTACCACGGCTTTCCTCGAGAAGCGTAAACCCAATTTTTCGGGAGAATAACCCCGGACCTGCATGAGCCGATTGCGACAATTAGCCGGGCAGACAGTGATATACGGGCTTACCAGTATACTGGGCAAGCTCATCAACTATTTGCTCACCCCGCTTCTTACCGACGTGTTCGAGCCGGAAGCATACGGGGTGCAGTCGGTATTGTATTCATACATAGCCATAGCCCTGGCCCTGCTCACCTTCGGGATGGAAACGGCCATGTTCCGCTTTTCGGGACTGGAGCATGCTGATAAGCGCAAGGTATTTGCCACGGCACAGAATTTCGTTACCCTGGTCTCGGCGGTCTTCCTGGCATCGGTATTTATTTTTGCCCGGCCCATTGCCGGTGTACTGGGCTATCCCAAGCATACCGACTACGTGATCCTGTTCTCGCTCATTATTTTCCTGGATGCGCTGAGCTCGGTGCCCCTGGCCAAGCTGCGCGAAGAGAACAAGCCTGGTACCTTTGCACTGATTAATATACTAAATATACTCATCAACTTCGGGCTGGTGGTCTTTTTCCTGGTCTATTGCCGCGGACTGTACCTCAAGGGTGGCGAAGAAGGGCTGGGCATCTGGTCGGCCGTATACGATCATGACAAGGGCGTGGCCTATGTGTTCATTGCGAATATTGTGGCCAGCGGTATAAAATTCCTGATGCTCACCCCGGTGATCTTTCGTTACGGCATGCGCAACGATACGGCCCTGCTGCGGCAGATGCTCGTGTATGCCGTACCCCTGGCCATTGGTGCCCTGGCTTATATCATCAATGAAAAGGCCGACCTTATTTTCCTGAAACAGTTGCTGCCGGCGGCCGAAGGCGATGAGCAGGCGGGTATATACGGGGCCTGTTATAAGCTGGCCCTGCTGCTTACCATTTTTATACAGGCTTTCCGCTATGCGGCAGAACCCTTCTTTTTCAGTATGAATAAAGACACCGATACCCGGCATACCCTGGCCCTGGTAATGGACTATTTCGTGTGGTTCTGCCTGCTCATCTTCCTGGTGGTGGCTTTGTATGTAGATGTCTTTAAATGGATATTCCTGCGCAACTCTGCCTACTGGTCGGGGATTGATATTGTGCCCGTGCTGCTCATCGCCAATCTTTACAACGGCATATACCAGAACCTGAGCATGTGGTACAAGATCAGCGGCAAAACGCTCTACGGTATGTATTTCTCTATCGTGGGTGCCCTGTTCACCATTATACTGAATATGATGTTCATTCCCCTCTGGGGATTCCGCGGCTCCGCCTGGGCTACGCTCATATGCTATGCCGCCATGTCGGGAATATCGTACCTTGTGGGACAGCGTTACTATGCGGTGCCTTACCGTTTCGGCCGCCTGCACCAGTATATACTGGGTTGTATAATTTTTTACGGCATCACCCGGTTTATCCCGGCCGACAGGCCCCTGCTCTATTATTTTACAGCCACCGCGGGCATTATCGTATATGTATTGTGGCTTATAAAGAACGAAAGAACATTACAGACACTTATCCGGAAAATTGCAGAAAAATATGGAAGTAAAAATACAAAATAGATCAGGCAATGAACTGCCTTTCTACGCTACGCCCGGTGCGGCCGGCATGGACCTGAAGGCTTACCTGGAAGAAGCAGTTACGCTGGCTCCCCTGCAGCGGAAGCTGGTGCCTACGGGCCTGTTCATAGAGCTGCCTGCGGGTTATGAGGCACAGGTACGTCCGCGCAGCGGCCTGGCCCTGAAACACGGGATCACGGTACTGAACAGTCCCGGAACGATCGATTCGGATTACCGCGGCGAAATAGGCGTGATCCTGGTAAATCTCTCCGATACGGCCTTTGAGATACAGCCCGGGGAGCGTATCGCACAGCTGGTGATCGCAAAGCATGAGCAGGTACAGTGGACCCTGAGCGAGCACCTGCAGGAAAGCGAGAGAGGCGCGGGCGGTTTTGGGAGTACGGGCAAAATATAATATTTTCTTTATGAAGTGTTTCCGGCAGTGCGTATTATTTAATTGATATTTAGTTGTTTATTTTTTTTGTGCACAAATAAAAATACATTTCTTTTCATTTTATAGAGTTATTTTTTAATTTACTCCTTGTGCAGGTATATTTTATTTCGTTTTTTTGGTTAACATCTCTCTACAATATATCGTTAACCAATTAATCTGAATATTTTATGAAAAGAATGATCAGGAGAACAGGCAGACTTCTTACGGGAGTCGGGCTTGCCTTGTTGTGTTCCGGCATGTTGCTGTCAGAACTGAGGGCACAGCAGGGAACCGTTAACTGTGCGCAGGAGCATGCCCCATACTACACCGCTGCGGCCGGGCGTCCGCTACCGGGACAGTCCGTAGCCCAGAACGCATTCTGCGATGAGCTGGACCGTTATATCCCGGGTCACCTTCGCAATGATCTGCACCATGTGCTTAAAGTGGAGGTAACCGTGATCGTATGTGCCGACCCGGCCGGTAACTACATGCTTTCCAGTCCGGGGGGGCCGGTTATTGACCAGCCCCTGATGAGTTACTGGTATACCAACTTTGTAAATCCGAAGTTCAGGAACGTTGAACCTATTTATGTTACAAATCCTTCACCCACAACAGAAGTAAGCGATTCTAAAATAGAGTTTGTGGTAAAAGACCTGAAGTATTTCCAGTTCCCTGCCGGTTTTTCGCTTACAACAGGTACGGTATCAACGCTCTACAGTATGATCGAAAGTGCCTTCAGCATCAATTCGGACCTGGTACACATCATTGCACCCGCCGCGGATAACGGAGGCTGGGGCATGGGTATACGAAAAACGGAATCATCTCCAAATAAATTTCCCTATTTTATCTCTACATCCGGCCTGGCCGTGGGCAGTTATGTGCCCTATCTCCACGAACGCCAGCTCACCCACGAGATCGGTCATGCCTTTGGTCTCTGGCACACATTCTGTACCGGATCGTACTGCAATGGCGACGGACTGAACGATACCCCGGACGAGATCATCGGCTGTGATTATGCCCTCGACCCGAACTGTCCTATGAATTTTATGGGTTATAACCCGGGATATTATATGTCTCCGCGCCAGGTGGCTATTATGCGTATGAATATTGAGAATAACCGTGTTTACGACAGCTTTTCAGGTATGGTCGAGCAGGGGCGTAGCACAAACGTACTGGCTAACTGTATTAAGAATACAGGTCTCGGTGCTTACCAGATTACGACCGATCAGACCTGGGACAAGGCTGTGGTCATGGAACAGGATATTCTTGTAAAAACGGGAAAGACACTTACAATTCAATGTAAAGTCTCTATGCCCCGTACGGGTAAGATCACGGTAGAGCCCGGTGCCCGGCTTATCATCGATGGTGGCTGGGTTACCAATTCCTGTGACGCGCTCTGGAACGGGATTGAGGTGCAGGGTATATCCACCGCTACACAGGCCGCAGTTTCCGGAGGGTATCAACAGGGATATCTCGAAATAAAGAACAACGGTATCGTTGAAAATGCCACAGTAGGCGTTACCTGTAACAACGGCGGCATACTTATGGCTACTTCGGCGCTCTTCCGTAATAATGTACGCGCAGTATACTTCAACATCTACCAGAACAGGAACGTATCAGGTACTATTATCAGCAATATCTCTACATTTACCGACTGTTACTTTGTTACCAACAAGGTGTTGAACGAAAACCAGGACTTCGATGCTTTTGTATATGCTGTCGGAGTCTGGCTGAGCCGCTTCCGTGGAAATATTTTCGAGAACAGCCGTGCAGGTCTTACAGGTAGCTCTGCACAACTGGGTACAGGTATCTACTCCTATGCGTCTAAACTTGCCCTTACTTCTTACTGTACCTCCATGTTATTCCCCTGTCCCTCGGGCGACCTGCTGTACAATGAATTCCACAACCTGCATATCGGCGTGCGCATTTCGGATGTAGACCCGGGCAATATCAGCGGCAATAAATTCTATAATTGTGCCTACGGCGTATTGTCAGAGTCTTCCTATGACCTGAGTATTACCGGTAACCAGATATGGGTAGGAGCCTGTCCCACGCCTGCCGTCCACCCCGAATACGGTATCATGCTCAGCGGGGATGCATACGGAGTTACTGTCCGGGATAATCTTATCTATGAATCGGCCAGTCCAGACGCGGAATACACCATGGGCATTGTAGGAAAGAGCACGGGTGCCAACAGCAATACAGTACACCGCAATACGCTTACCAATCTCGACTACGGCTGCGTAGGGCTCAATATCAACCGTAACTCCTCCAATTCAAACGTAGGTCTGCTCTTCACCTGCAATACATTCAGCAATACGGGCGAAGATATTTACGTAAGTTACGATGCCGGCGGACACTATTCCAGTGCGGCCATACGCTATTACCAGGGCTCAGCTACCTCTTCGGCAGGTAATGTATTTACCAATGATGGTGTAGGGACTGAGACGGATTATCATAATCTTACCTATAATAACCTGTATTACTATTGGGATACGGGTGTGAAAAAGAAACCGCTTTACTATACCTCGGGTCGTGTCATCCTTTCGCCCACGGGTGCCACGGCTGTGAACTGTAATCCCGACGGCCGCACCGAGCAAATGCTGCGTGACGATTACGACAAGGCATCGGCACAGCTACTGAACTTGCGGCTGCTGGAACAGGAATGGTTCTTGGATAAATCGGCCCGTAAACCGGATGCAGATGAGTTCCGTGCGGCATTTGAAGCCCGTAACCTGTTTATTCCTACTGGAATGCAGGAGAATATAGGCGATAAAACCACTCCGGCAGAGCTGCAGAGTATATTGTCACAGCTTATTGCCGATGCCGAACTGGAGCAGTACCGCGCGGTAAGTTCTGCCTTGGAACTGCAGCATAGCGGCGATATGGCTCCGGACAACAAAGAACTGGAAGAATGGCTCGGTCGGCGTGGTCATCCCTATACCGGAATGAACAAGGCAGTTAAACTGCTCGAAGCCGGTCGGGGAGAAGAGGGTATAGGTGTGCTGAATGCAATCCCCTCCCTGTATGCTCTTTCGCCGGAGCAGGAAACAGAACTGGTTTCTTTTTCTGCTTTTTACGCCCGCATAAACAGCTGGCTGAAAGAAGGTAAAGACCTGGCCGACCTTCCGGAGACCGACCTGGACTGGCTGCGAACACAGGCCGAAGGCGCTTACGACCGTGCAGGCATCTGGGCCCGCAACCTCCTGAACCTATACTACGGAGGGCATTATACACCTGTGGTGGAGTTAATGGCGAAAACCGCACCTGGACAGACAGAAACTCCGGCTCCAGTCCAGTCTCAGGTATCCCGGCTGAATGTATACCCGAACCCCGCCACCAACGAGGTTACCTTGTCCTGGAATGCACAGGACCTTAGTGGTGAATACACTTTCAGGATGGTGAATGCCCTGGGCCAGGTAGTTTTACAGCAGCAGGGTTCTGCGGGCCAGCAGGCTACGTTTGACCTGTCTTCCCTGAAGACAGGCGTGTATGTATGCGGCTTTACGATAGCAGGGCACAACGAAACTTTCCGTCTAATGGTGTCCCGCTAAAATTTTCATCTTCAAAAAAGTATACAGCCCCGCTCTGGCGGGGCTTTTTTTATCCCGCGTAAAAGCCCGGATCTTTTCTTAACTATACTAAAACAAAAGGCACGGCCACTGTATCCCAAAGAAGTTTACCTTTGGCACATGAACCCGATCTTCAGACTCTCTCCCCATTGGTTCCTTTCCTTTTGTATATGCCTGTGCCTGCTGGCCGGGACAGGCCGCAGCTTTGCCCAGGACCTCGACAGCCTGCTGAACGAGCTGCCCGGTCACCCGGACGATACCGGCAAGGTGAAGCTGCTGGAAAACATCATTTACCTGTACAGCTATAAGGACCCTTCACGCAAAAGCACCCTGCCTTATATAGAAATGATGAATGACCTTGCCCTGCGCATACGCTATCCGCGTGCCGAAGCTTCGGCCAGCCTGAGCTATGCCGATTACCTGACGCAGGCGGGCCGCCCGGAAGAGGCCCTGAAATATGTAGGCAGGGCCGACAGCATATACACAAAGCTGAGCAATACGTTCGGCCTGGCCGGGGTGAACGCCTATTACGGTTCCTACCACCGGAGCCGTGGCGAATACGAAAAAGCCCTGATCCGCTACCAGCGTACGTACGATCTGTACGAAAAGATCGGGGAGAAGAGGGGGCAGGCCCTTACCCTGGGCACCATGGCCCTGCTTTTCCTGAACATGGACAGGTACGAGGAGGGCGAGAACTACTACCTGCGCTCCCTGGAAATACGGGAGCAGATCGGCGACCGCCGCGGTATGTCGCATGCCCTGCTGAACCTGGGCGTGCTCAACAACGATCTGAAGCGCTATGACAAGGCGCTTACCTATTTTAAGCTCTGCCTGCAGATACAACGCGAGCTGAAAGACCTGACGATCATCGCCGGCTGCCAGATAAACATGGGTAATATCTATGTGGCCCGGGGCGAGTACGACAAAGCCATGAAGACCTTTAAAGACAGTTACGACAACTATGTACAGCTGGGTGATACGGTTAAAATGGCCTATTCGCTTATGTACCAGTGCGTGGTGCACCGCAGTACCGGGAATTATACCGGGGCCCTCGATGCATTGAACGAAGGTTTCGGACTGATCAGGCATCATAAGGGCATTGCCCCTGTCCTCGCCGATTTCCATATGGAATATTACAACCTTTACAAAGCCATGGGCAATTACCGCCAGGCCCTGGCCTCGTACGAACTGGCCAACGAATACCGCAGCGGGATCTTCTCGAGCGAAATGGCCGACAAGATCTCTGAGCTGAAAGAAAAATACGAGACCGGCAAAAAAGACCAGGAGAACGATACCCTCCGCAAAAACAGCGAGATCCAGGAGCTGGAGCTGCGTCAGCGGCTTTATCTCATTTACGGCACCGGTGGACTGGCCCTGCTCATTCTCATTATATCGGGGCTGCTTATCCGCAATAACCGCATCCGTTCCGAGCAGCATACCATGCGCCTGGAACAGCGTCTGCTGCGCAGCCAGATGAACCCGCACTTCATTTTTAATGCGCTTACGGCCATACAGAGCTTTATGATGAAGAACAATCCCGCTGAGGCCGGGCGTTTCCTGTCGTCCTTTGCGCGGATCGTACGTTCTATCCTGGAAAATTCCCGCGAGGAATACATTTCGCTGTCCCGCGAGGTACAATGGCTGCAGAACTACATCAGCCTGCAGGAGCTGCGTTTTGAGAATGGCTTTGGCTATACCCTGCACGTGGATGAGGAACTGGACCTGGAGAACACCTGGATACCACCCATGCTTACCCAGCCCTTCATCGAAAATGCCCTGGAGCATGGGTTCCGCGGTATGGAAGGCCGGGGCGAGCTTTCAGTGAGCTTTACCGCACAGGAGGGCTTTCTGCAGGTAGACGTGGCCGATAACGGGGTGGGTTTTGAGCAGGACAACGGCAAAGAACAAATGCCGGGCAAAAAATCGCTGGCCCTGCAGATCACCCGCGAACGCCTGGAACTGCTCAACCGGGGCAAACGCCGCAAGATCCATTTCAGCATCCGTTCCGCCGCCGGTTCGGGGACCCTGGTCTCCTTCCGCATACCATTAAAGAAAAAATTCTAACTTTAAACTTTAAAGCGCTCCCTTCCGGATGATAGATATACTTATTGTTGACGACGAAACAAAAGCGCGCGAGGTGATCGGCGAAATGATACGCCTGTATTGCACAGACAGCGATATCGCCATGCGGGAGGCCGACGGAGTACAGTCTGCCCTGACTGCCATACAGCATAAAACGCCCGACCTGCTCCTGCTGGACATCCGCCTGAAAGACGGCAACGGTTTCGACCTGCTGAACCGGATAAAACACCTGGAAATTCCCGTGATCTTTATTACCGCCTACGAGGAATACGCCATCAAGGCCTGTAAGATATCGGCACTCAATTACCTGCTGAAGCCTGTAGACCCCTTCGAACTGAAAGACGCCATTGCCAATGCCGGTAAACGCATCGAACGCGAAAAGCTGGTGGAAAGGCTCGATGCTTTTATGCAGAATTTTTCCGGCAGCGAACGCCAGGTGAAACGTATTACGCTCAAAACGGCAGAAAGTATATACATCATTAATACCCCGGATATCGTTTTCTGTGAGGCAGACGGCAATTATACCACCTTTCACCTGCTCGATAAACGCCGGGTTACCGTTTCGAGGCCTCTCGGCGATTACGAGGAAATGATCGGCGACGGCCGTTTTATCCGTACCCATCAGTCCTACCTGGTAAACAGGGACCATATTGTTCGCTACGAAAAAGGCGAGGGCATTATTGTTACGGTAAACGAGGACAAAGTACCTGTGTCCACCCGCAAAAAAGAACAGCTGCTGCAGTTCCTGAACAGTTTCTGAGAATATATAAGCGTATATGCATCCAAATGCAGCGTTTATACATTGCTTCCCGGCCTTCGTATTTATCTGTATACTTTTGTACCGTATATGTCCTGCATGGCAGGGAACAAGTTGTGTCTGTTGAATAACGAGAAACTATGAAAAGCGGCCCGCAGGAGAGGAGTATAAGGACTTTCCTGTGGGTTTTTATCGGCCGGATAACTTCTTCCTGTATCGGGAGAATACGGAATTTTGCTAATAATCAACCTCCCGTTCGCTCAGAATCTGATCCCGGGTGCTAAATTAATTTTCTGATAATAAAATATATATGTATTTGCATCACCCTATAATGCCTGTAAGTCCGGAACAGGGCTGTTCTTTAATAAAAGCGTAAGATTATTTTTGCCGGCCTGAAACATCTTTATATTCAATCGATACTCTATATATCACACATTACAAGCAACAAAATCAGATGAAACAAAAGATCTGCACCTCCCTTCACCTCTGCCTGCTCTTTTTATTCTCCCTTGCAGCCCTTGCCCAGAATCCCGGGCCGCGTTACGAAAAGAACCTGGAGATCCTTATGCCCGTAGTAAGCGGACAAAGCCAGAAGCCCTCACGCGTGGAGGCCTGCGCACCCCGCTCCAACGGGAACCTGCTCATTGGTATCAATAAGCAGCTCGATGACTTTGAGCTCGGCGATATCCCGAGAGGTATCTGCGGCCTGGCCGAACTGACGCCCCAGGGCGATACCGTGTGGGTAAAGTACTACCAGCGTGCTTTCCAGACACAGACGGAAATGCGTATCAATTTTATCCGCGAGCTGCCCGACGGGAACTTTTTTGTAAGCGGTATCGTGGGCGAGCAGTATGTAATATCCGGTTTTGCCTGGATCACCGATCCTTCCGGCAATGTCCTGTACCGGAAAAACCTGGAGGTGCAGGCCGATCCCAGTAACCAGTATACATACAAACCCCTGCACATTGTAGATATAGAGGTGGCTCCGGATGGTTCCATCTATTATGCCGGTAATTACCGCGACCTGTTCAGCGGCGGAGTAAGTTATTACGAATGGACCATTGCTGCCTACGGTAAGCTCTCTCCCACACTGGAGCCTGTATGGACCCGTATATACGGGTATAATGTGAGTCATTCACAGGCTAACCTGAACGCCGGTAATGTAGTAGGCATCAAGCTGCATACCAATGGTAACCTGATCGTTGTAGGTATGGAAACGAACTCTACCGGCAATCTGAACATTGCACAGGTGAGTCCTGCCGGAGCTACGGTAGGCTCCATACGCCGGCGGGCGCTGTACCAGGGCGAAACGCCGCTGGGTCTCGTAAAGGCACCCAGCAAGGAGCTGTATCTTATTACGAATTTCAGTACACTTGCCATTCCCACGCTCGGTGGAACAGACATTGCCATAAACAAGTTCAAGGAAGACGGCACCTTTGTATGGTCTAAAAGGATCGGCAGCGCCAACAGTGAAGTGGCAAAAAGAGTATGTTTCGACGTACAGAGCAATACCATCGTAGTGGCGGGTCAGCATACCATCGGTACACAGCGCAATGGCTGGTTCGCACAGTTCGATACCAGCGGCACGGCGCTTATCAGTAAGTCTTTCGGTAATGCAAACCAGGTAGAGATCTTTGAAGACGTATGCCGCAACGGCAGTAATTTTGTCCTGGCCGGTGCCAATTCCGTACTGGGCGGTTACCTGGTGCAGACCGATATGCAGGCCATGACCACCTGTACCGGTATCACCGACGTAGCATTGTCTTCGGCCCCGATAACCCTTCCGTATAATACCAGTGGAGTGACGCATGCGAACGTGCCCGCACGCCAGGGCTCATACGGCACCTCCATGACCACCGTAAGAAGCCAGGGGCTTACCAATAACAATGCCTGCTTTGCCTGCAGCGACCAGGTGTACAATATAAACATAAGTGCCTGCGACAGCTTTTTTGTGGCCGGTGCCATGCAGTATGCCTCGGGTGTGTTCACAGATACCTTTCCTTCGCAATATGCAGGTTGCGACAGTATTATCATTACCAATCTCACTATTTATGACGAACCCCAGGCGGCTGTAGCCGGTCCGGACCAGTCCGTATGCGGAACTTCGGCCCTGCTGGCTGCGGATGCACCCTCTGCGGGCACAGGTACCTGGACGGTGATACAGGGCAGCGGCTCTTTCAGCAATGCCAGTTCGGCCACGGCACAGGTGACCGGTCTTGCAGCCGGTACCAATGTACTGCGCTGGACGGTAACGAATGGCAGCTGCAGCGGTTCTTACGATGAGGTGACCATTGTAACCCGGCAGAGCACAGCTTCTACCTTTACTCATACCAGTTGCGGACCTTACACCTGGATCAACGGCGTAACCTATACCAGCTCTACCAATACGGCCAAAGATACCCTGGTAAATGCGGCGGGCTGCGATTCGGTGATCACCCTGAACCTGACCGTGCTGCAACCCAGCTATGCAACGGATGTACGTACGGCCTGCGAATCCTTTACCTGGATCAATGGGGTTACCTATACTGCATCCAATAATACCGCCACCGATACCCTGGTAAATGCGGCGGGCTGCGATTCCGTCATTACCCTTAACCTGACGATCAGGCACAGTACGACATCGGCACTGAATATCACCAGTTGCGATGCCTATACGTTAAACGGTCAGACCTATACAGCGAGCGGCACATATACGCAGTTGCTGACGAATGCGGCGGGTTGCGACAGTACGCTCACGCTGAACCTGACCATTAAGAACAGTACTTCTTCTGTACTTTCGGCTACGGCCTGTGATGCCTATACGTTAAACGGCCAGACCTATACAGCGAGCGGCACATATACACAGTTGCTGACGAATGCGGCGGGTTGTGACAGCACCATTACGCTGAACCTGACGATCAAAAACAGTACGGCTTCTACGCTGAATATCACGGCCTGTGATGCCTATACGTTAAACGGCCAGACCTATACAGCGAGCGGCACATATACACAGTTGCTGACGAATGCGGTGGGTTGTGACAGCACCATTACGCTGAACCTGACGATCAAAAACAGTACGGCTTCTACGCTGAATATCACGGCCTGTGATGTCTATACGCTGAACGGCCAGACCTATACGACCAGCGGTACGTATACGCAGTTGCTAACGAATGCGGCAGGTTGCGACAGTACGCTCACGCTGAACCTGACGATCAAGAACCGTACTTCTTCCACGCTGAATATCACGGCCTGTGATGCCTATACATTAAACGGCCAGACCTATACAGCGAGCGGTACGTATACGCAACTGCTGACAAATGCGGCAGGTTGCGACAGTACGCTCACGCTGAACCTGACGATCAAGAACCGTACTTCTTCCACGCTGAATATCACGGCCTGTGATGTCTATACGCTTAATGGCCAGACCTATACGACCAGCGGTACGTATACGCAATTGCTGACGAATGCGGCAGGTTGTGACAGTACCCTTACACTGAACCTGACGATCAAGAACCGTACTTCTTCCACGCTGAATGCTACGGCCTGTGATGTCTATACGCTGAATGGCCAGACCTATACGGCCAGTGGTACTTACACGCAACTGCTGACGAATGCGGCAGGTTGTGACAGTACCCTTACACTGAACCTGACGATCAAGAACAGTACTTCTTCCACGCTGAATGCTACGGCCTGTGATGTCTATACGCTGAATGGCCAGACCTATACGGCCAGTGGTACTTACACGCAACTGCTGACGAATGCGGCAGGTTGTGACAGTACCCTTACACTGAACCTGACGATCAAGAACAGTACTTCTTCCACGCTGAGTGCCACGGCCTGTGAGAGCTACACGCTGAATGGCCAGACCTATACCTCAAGTGGAACCTATACCCAACTGCTGACGAATGCGGCAGGCTGCGACAGTACGCTCACGCTGAACCTGACGATCAAGAACAGTACTTCTTCCACGCTGAATATCACAGCCTGTGAGAGCTACACGCTGAATGGCCAGACCTATACGGCCAGTGGTACTTACACGCAACTGCTGACGAATGCGGCAGGTTGTGACAGTACCCTTACACTGAACCTGGTCATCAATCACAACAGCACTTCCACGCTGAATGCTACGGCCTGTGAGAGCTATACACTGAACGGCCAGACGTACACAAGCAGTGGAACCTATACCCAACTACTGACGAATGCGGCAGGTTGTGACAGTACGCTCACGCTGAACCTGGTCATCAATCACAACAGTGCTTCTACGCTGAATGCTACGGCCTGTGAGAGCTATACGCTGAATGGCCAGACGTACACAAGCAGTGGAACCTATACCCAACTGCTGACGAATGCGGCAGGTTGCGACAGTACGCTCACGCTGAACCTGGTCATCAATCACAACAGCACTTCCACGCTGAGTGCCACGGCCTGTGAGAGCTATATGCTGAACGGCCAGACTTATACCTCAAGCGGTACCTATACGCAACTGCTGACGAATGCGGCAGGCTGCGACAGTACCCTTACACTGAACCTGGTCATCAATCACAACAGCACTTCTACGCTGAGTGCCACGGCCTGTGAGAGCTATACGCTGAACGGCCAGACGTACACAAGCAGTGGAACCTATACCCAACTGTTGACGAATGCGGCAGGCTGCGACAGTACCCTTACACTGAACCTGGTTATCAATCACAACAGCACTTCCACGCTGAATGCTACGGCCTGTGAGAGCTATACGCTGAACGGTCAGACGTACACAAGCAGTGGTACCTATACCCAACTGCTCACGAATGCGGCGGGCTGCGACAGTACGCTCACGCTGAACCTGACCATCAAACAGGTAAATACTAATGTAAGTCAGAGTGCGAACGGCATTGTGCTTACAGCCTCTGCATCCGGGGCACAATATCAGTGGATGAACTGCGCCACCGGTTCCACCATCGATGCCGCGACCAGCCAGACCTTCCAGGCCGCTCAGAACGGATCGTATGCCGTAATCGTTACCCAGGACGGCTGTACAGATACCTCTGCCTGCGTTACCGTGAGTACGGTCGGACTTGATGAATCCCCCGGGGACCTGGGTCTGCATGCCTACCCGAACCCGACGGACGGTATGCTGAACATCAGCTCTTCGTTCCAGGGCACGGCGTATGTACATATCTTCGATATCAGCGGAAAGATGCTGCAAACGGTATATATGCCGGATGCTTCCGCCATGAAGCTGGACATGTCTGCACGTCTCCCCGGTATTTACCTGCTCCGTGTAGAATGCGGCGGACATAGCTCTGTGATACGCATTGTAAGAAATTAAGGTATACTCTGTATTTTACCGCAGGAATGATGTATATACGTCGTTCCTGCGGTTTTTTTTGGTTTCTTTTCATGGCGCAAAAGCGGATGTAAAACGGATTTTCGCACTTAGGAAACAAACCCCGGCGGATATACATCGGCCCTTTTACATATAGAACGGCCCGGTATATTTGTCCTGTGATTCTACCGAAGGCACCCCGGAAGGGCCGGAAGCAGGACCCGCAGCGAAATACGCAAACAAACAATAGATATATACAAACGGTTACAGTATTCAGATTCCCCTTCTTAACTATCCGTACCCGAAAAGAGCCCGGTCCCTTACTGCCGGGCTCTTTGCTTTTTCCCGTTTTGTTTTGCCCGTGTACGAAAAAGGCCGGTTTGCTGACCGGCCTTTCTTTTATGTATATACGTTTTAGTGCTTTACAAAACGGCGCACTGCCGTGCCCGCGTCTGTCTGTACCTGTAACAGGTATACGCCCGGGTCCAGTTGCTCCACAGGTATGCTGAGCATTTCGGCGCCTGTCATTTTCGTATACAGTACGCGTCCATTCATATCCGAAATACGTACCTGGCGGATCTGTATGCCCGTTAACTGCAGGTTCAGGCTTTCCGTAGCCGGGTTCGGGTACAGTACCAGGGCCTGTAAAGCTTCGCTCCCGTCCAGCCCGGTAACTATGTTCACCTGTACGCAGGCCGAGGTATCGCTGCAACCGTTCTCTGTTACGATAGCTGCATAGCTGCCGCTCTGTGCCGGGTTAAAAATACGGGAGGTGGCGCCGGGCACAGGTAAGCCGCTGGCACAGTCGATCCATACATAGGCCGCTGCCGTGGCATTGGCGCTGAGTTCCGTACCGTTCTGGCTGATGCCTTCGTTTACCATATTCACCGTAAGAGTAAGATTTACAACACTGTCACAAAGAGCACCCGCTACCGGGAAAATTTCGCTGTAGGTTCCGGAACTGCTCAGTACCTGGCTGCCCAGCGTATAGGTCTCCCCTTCACAGATGGTAGCCACCAGCTGGGTATGCGGTGCCGGCAGCACATACACGGAATCCGCAACGGACTGCACCGGGCAGTTGTTGTATACGGCGCTTACCAATATACCGCTGTCTGTAGCGGGAACACCTGTGTAGGTATTTGCGGCGGATTGCTGTACGCTGTTGCCGTTCAGTATAAAATCGTAGGAATGGAAACCAGGCGTAGCTGTCCAGTTCACGGCCTGGCCTTCGCATACCTGGCCATTGACGGTATTGTCACTCAGTTGTACGGAACTGCCCATAATAGCTTCGATCATCAGGGTGCCCAGGTTGCTGTAGGTACTGGTGGAATCCCCGTTGAACCCGAAGGAAAATACACGGTCTGCGGGAACGGTAGCGGGGTATTGGGTGCCTACCGGGAAATAGCCCTGTGCGGAAGGGTATTGTCTCAGCCCGACATAAAAAGTATCGAGCGGTGCAATGACCGGTATGCTGCTGAAAGGGAAGTACACCATTTTGCCCAGGTCGCCGGTCTGTATGGTGTCCGGGGCAGAAAGGGCCAGTATGGTGCCCTGTTTGTCGAGGAGTGCGCCTGCCACCACTTTGTTCAGGGTACTCGGGGCCGTTGAGATGCGTACGTTCACACCTTTCACGATCGGGAAAAGGTCGGGACCGGTGGAGAAACGGACGGCCAGGATGCCTGCGCCGGTATTGAACCCGATATCGTCGTCGGCTGTGCCGTTATGGCTGTAGCTGAGCGTATCGCATGATACGTAACGGAGGACTGAGCGGCTGTTGTTCTGCGCTACATCATCGGCCGGGACATAAATACTCAGGGTATCGGTACCATCGTTCAGGAAAGCAAGTCCGCTGAAGGTCACGGTGTCGGTACTTCCCGGGGCCAGGCTCGCAAGGGTCTGTACCTGGTTCAGCGTATTGGCGCCGCTCACGTTCAGGGTAAGAGGCAGATTGCTGAGCGTGTCATGGCCTGAATTACGTACATAGGCTCTTACGAAGGTGAAGGGCTCGGCAATTTTGCTGAGATGGGCCTTATTGATATCGATCCCTTCCACCGAGGCATCGTTGCTGTTGGGATTGGGATAGCGGAAACGCAGCTGCGGACGGAAGGCGGAGACCTGGTTTAAGGTGGCCGGTGCCGTAGTAGTAGCCGAAGCGGCCATGTACAGGGAGCCGCTCAGCACGCTGTTACAACGGTATGTGGCCGGGTCCAGCGCGCCGGAGAAGGTACTCCCGAGGTAGTCGATACCTACGTAAAGTCCGCCCCCTGTATAAGAAAAGCCCTGTGTAAGCGCAAGGCCGATCTCCAAAGGTACATTGCCTGCCGGAACACTGTAAGGGCCGTTGTATACCTCGGTCATCGGGCTGATGGCCGTGGCCCAGTCGTTCGATTTCAGGTTCTGTGCATCGCCGGTGTTTTCCAGGTATATACGCAGGTTGCCTGAGAAAGGTACGGAAGCCCCGCCGAAAAGCACAAAACCGATCTCAGAGAACTGGGTGCCGCCCGGGATACCGCTTATCTCAGAAGCCGGGATAATAAAATGACAACGGAATGTAGTGTGCGAGGGAGTACCGTTGGGGGCACGCTGCTGGCTGTTGCCCGGAGCCACTGAAGGAAGGTATTTGGTAATGGTGACCTGTCCGTAGCTGAACAGGGCTGAGGCAACGAACCCCAGGCTGAGGAGAACTTTCTTCATTGTATGCTTGATTGTAACAGGCACAAAAGTACACAGTAAATATAAAGTCTCTGTTATCAGGGCCTTTTAGTATGTGCATTCTCCGTCTCATCCCGGATAGAGGTCTGATACCTAAGCTTTTTAATTTGCCGGGACCGTCCTGTGCGCTGCTGTCCGTTTTTTTTGTCACAGGTCCCTGTTTTGACATTCCTGTACAGGTAAGGATTTCGGAGGATACTTCCCTGCCTTGTATGATGCGGAAGAGAATGCTCCCTGGAACCCCGGGTGAACGGATAAAAAAGAAAAGCCCGGTACATGACCAGGCTTTGTTTTTCTTTAGTAGCGAGGGCTGGACTCGAACCAGCGGCCTTCGGGTTATGAGCCCGACGAGATACCTACTTCTCCACCTCGCAGTGTTTTAGGACTGCAAAGGTACGCCAAAATTTTACAAGGACAAAATAAAATCACAAAATAAATTTAATACAAACTTATGCGCAGTAGTATTTGAGAAGTAAAGGGCAGGGATTCATATATTTATTGCTTATAATAATTTCCGGCAGTAGTATTCGGGCCTGTTCTTACGTCATAATCCCGGCAAAAGCCCCGGGCACTGAAAACAAATTGTCAGCCCGCGCAGGTTTATTATCTTTGTTATATTCAGTTTTGTTTGAACATGAAAGAGAAGGAAGTGCCGCAGGACGATGGAATGTTGCAGGGAAAGACCCGCGACCTGTACTATGTGCTCGATGAGAACGGCAATTATGTAAATGCACTCAGCACCGGCTGGGAGGCTAAGAATATCGTTATGCAGCAGGCCTGGGACATTATCAATGAGGCCGTGGCCGAAGTACGCGGCAAAGTGCTCCGCAACGAAGCATCCACCCTGTTGTACCATATGGAAAAGAACCAGATGGATATAAGGCTGCTTTCACAGTATTCCGGCGTATCCAGGGCAAAAATTAAGGAACATATCCGTCCCGGCGGGCTCGAAAAGGCCACACAGGCTGAAAAAGAAGCCTATGCCGACTCTTTCCGTATCTCTGTTGAACAGTTAGTAAAACTCGATGATCCAGACAATCACCATGCCTGAGCCGGTATTTGAGCACCGCCAGTCGGCCCATTGCGAAAACGGGGTTACGGCCAACCTCTTCCGGTTCCACGGCCTTGATATAAACGAACCGCTCGTATTCGGCATCGGTTCGGGACTCTTCTTTGCCCATATGCCCTTTATGAAGCTCAACGGCATTCCCGTTACCGGTTTCCGCCCCTTCCCGGGTATTATCTTCCAGCGGGCCGCCAGAAAGCTGGGTATTAAAATGAAGGTAAAGACCTACCGTGATCCCGAAAAGGCCATGGCCGAGCTCGACGCCAATCTGGCACAGGGAATTCCCACGGGTTGCGTGGTAGGCGTGTTTCACCTTACCTATTTCCCCGAACCTTACCGGTTTCACTTCAATGCACATAACCTGGTGGCCTTTGCACGTGAGGGCGACCTGTACCATATCAGCGATCCCGTGATGGAAACCCTTACCACGCTGAACCGCCGCGATTTTCAGCGGGTGCGTTTTGCCAAAGGTACCGCTACCCCCCGGGGCAAAATGTACTGGCCCGTATCCGTGCCGGAACAGGTAAACCTGCGCAGGGCCATTGTGAAAGGCATCCGCAAGACCTGCTACGACATGACCCGGATCCCCCTGAAGTTCTTCGGGGCCAAGGGCATTCATTACCTGGCAGACCGCATGCTGAAATGGCCGCAGAAACTGGGCGACCGCAAAGCCCTGCAATACCTGGGCCAGGTGGTGCGCATGCAGGAAGAGATCGGTACCGGGGGCGCAGGCTTCCGTTTTATGTACGCGGCTTTCCTGCAGGAGTGTGCCCGCATCTTCGGGGACGAACGTTTTGCCGCATTCAGCACCCGTATGACGGAGATCGGCGACGACTGGCGTGCTTTTGCCTACGAAGCCAGCCGCCTGGTAAAGAACCGCAGCAATAATGGCAGCGACTGGCAGTCCGTATCAGCTTCCCTGCACCGTATCGCAGGTAAGGAACAGGAACTTTTCGAAGAGTTGTACCTGGTGGCCAGGGAATGGGATAAAAAAGTATGAATGTGGAACCCCTGATACAGGTACGCGACCTTTCCAAATCGTACCGCGGAAAAATAGAACCCGTACTCAACGGGCTGAACCTGGAAGTGCAGCCGGGTGAGTTCTACGGCATCCTGGGCCCCAATGGCGCCGGGAAGACCTCACTTATGAACATCCTGTGCGGACTGGTGCCCTATAAACAGGGTACAGTACGCGTAACCGGCTCTTCCCCGGCCGGTTTCAGCGCGCTCTCCAAAAGCCGTATCGGGCTGGTGCCGCAGGACATTGCCCTCTACGATAAGCTCAGCGCCCGCGAAAACCTGTACTTTTTCGGCAGTGCCTACCGCATTCCGCATAAAGAGCTGCGCGAACGTACCGAGCATTACCTGCGTATATTCGGACTGGAAAAACATGCTTCCCGGCCGCTGAAGACATACAGCGGGGGCATGAAACGCCGCGTGAACCTGATAGCCGGCATCCTGCACGGCCCCGACCTGCTTTTTCTCGATGAACCTACCGTAGGTATCGATGTGCAGAGCCGTAACGTGATCGTAGAGTTCCTGGCCGGGTACAACCGCGCCGGGCACACGGTCCTTTATACCTCACACCACATGCGCGAGGCCGAAACCCTTTGTTCGAGGGTGGGCATTATCGATAACGGAACGATCATTGCCGAAGGCGCTCCCGCCGAGCTGATGCGGCAGCATGCCTGCGAGACCCTGGAATCCATGTTCCTGAAACTAACCGGAAAGGACCTGCGCGACGAATGAGAAGATTTTACGAAGCCTGGAAAAAAGAAATACTGCTGCTGCTGCGCGATCCGGCAGGACTGGGTATCCTTTTTGTACTGCCCGGCGTTATGGTATTTCTTATTACGCTGATCCAGGACTCTGCCCTGAACGCCCAGCGCGAGACCCGGCAACAGATACTCGTATGCGACCTGGACCGCGATACTTTGGGACAGCAGCTCCGTCGTGGCTTTGACGCCTCGGGCTTCCTGGAACCTGTATACGTTCTTGATAATGCCGAACTGAGCAAAGCAGATGTATACCGCCTTACCTCCGACGGCAGCTACAAGATGGGCATGATCATTCCCGAAGGGGTCAGTGCGCAGATCCGGACCAATGCCGGTAATATCCTGGCTTCGGTACTGGGTACGGACAAACCGGCCGCCGATACCGTACGAAAAACAATACAACTGGTGTTCGACCCGGCCGTACCATCTTCATACAAAGCTTCGGTGGAAATTGCCATGGAGCGCAACATCAATGCCATACAAACGGGACTGCTGGTGGATGCTTTTTCGGCCCGCATTGCTGAGTTCATACCGGGTGCAGGCAGGGTACAGCTCAGCACCGATGTAACGGGGGTGGACTTCAGCACGGAATATTCCACCGGGGAGAACAGCCTTATCAAGCCCAACAGTGTACAGCACAATGTGCCGGCCTGGACCATCTTTGCCATGTTCTTCATCGTAATTCCGCTGAGCACCAATATCGTACGGGAGAAAGACAACGGTATCGAACGCCGCCTGCGGGTGATCCCGGGCTCCTTCGACCTGAGCATGTTCGGTAAGATATCGGCCTATATGCTTATCTGTATGGTGCAGTTCGCCCTGATGCTCTCCACCGGGCTCTTCTGGCTGCCTATGCTGGGTCTGCCTGTACTGGTCATCGGCAATAACGTGCTTACGCTGCTGGCCGTGGCGCTTACCTGTGCCCTGGCCGCTACGGCCTATGGCCTGTTCATCGGTATCCTGGCGCGTACGCACGAACAGGCCGCCTCTTTCGGTTCTATCTCGGTACTGATCATGGCTGCCGTGGGAGGTATCTGGGTGCCTTCTTTCGTAATGCCGCCCCTGGTAAAGATCCTGGGCAGTGTCTCGCCGCTCAACTGGGCGCTCAATGCCTTTTACGACGTTTTCCTGCGGGAGGCCGACCTTGCCCTGGTATGGCCCCGGCTGCTCAAACTGCTGCTTTTTACCTTTATACTCCTGCTGGCCGCGCGCATTACCGCAGCCTTCAAATACCGCTGATCTATGCTGAAAGAACTTTATACACAACGGGTACGTTTCGACGAGGTGGATGCACTGGGTATCGTATGGCACGGACATTACGTAAAATACCTCGAGGACGGCCGCGAAGCCTGGGGACGTAAATACGGGCTTACCTATATGGGCATGTATCATACCGAAGGTTTTTCGGTGCCTGTTGTAGACCTGAAAATGAAATACAAACGTCCGCTGAAGTACGAAGAGCATTTTACCATTGAGACCTGGTTCGTACCCTGCGATGCAGCAAAGCTGATCCTCCGTTACCGTATTCTTAACGAACGCAGCGAAGAAGTGCTGGAAGCCGAAAGTATGCAGGTATTCCTGAGCAGGGAAACCTCTGAGCTGCAGCTCTCCTCACCGGCCTTTTACGAGGAATGGAAGCTCCGTATGGGTGTATAGCGTTTTTTGAACGAATTTATATCCGTATTACTTTTTTTGTACATTTCCGTTGGAAAAAGTAAACAAAAAACTTGCAAAACATGAAAAAGCTAATGTACATCGTCCCGGTGGCGGCCCTCCTGGCCTCCTGTGCGGGCAGTGCCAAGGCCGATGAGGCCGAGACTACTTTTGTGAAACAGACCGACAGTACGGTGCAGGTGGTCGATCAGAAAGTAAAAGAGACCGAAACAAAGAATGAACAACTTCAGCAGGAGATCGACCAGATCCTGAATGAAATTTAATCCTGGAAAAAAACGTATGAAAAAGTATATTTTACTGGGAATTTCCCTCGTTGTATGCATGGGCCTCAGCCAGGCCCAGAACCCGGGCAACAGCCAGAAAGGCGGCCAGGGCAAAGGCAATGCGAATGGCCAGGCCAAACAGGAAGAGAAAGGTAAGCCCGATCATGCCGGTAAGCCGGAAGATAAGGCCAAACCGGATCACAGCGATAAACATGAGGACAAGGGAAAACCCGATCACACCGGTAAAGGACATGCGGCAGACAGTACCGGTCACCGCGGCGGCAACGGTAATGCCTACGGTAAGGAAAAGAACGAGCCCCAGGGCAATGCCTATGGCCGGGATAAGGGCGATATGAGCGGCAAGGAGTTCGGACAGAACCGGGCTGCTGAGGCCAAAGCCAAAGCCGATGCCAAAAAAGCGGAGCTGCAGGCCCAGATCGCAGACCGCGAAGCCAGTATAAAAGAAACAGAAGGCCGTATCGGCGAAGCGAAGGACAAGGTAAACAAGCAGCTGGCCTCCAAAGAGATCAGCGCAGCCGAAGCGGAAAGTAAAAAGGCCCGCATCGCCGAAGCCGAATCCAAGCTCGATCTTATGCGGAAAAATGTCGAGCTGCAGCGGGAAGAGCTTAAAAAGCTCGATGCGATCAAAGCAGCGCCATAAACATACAGCGGTCCTTCGGGGCCGCTTTTTTTTGCCTGAATAAGCATTTCTTAGCAGGACTGCCTGCCTGAACTTTCCTTCTTTTTGCTGAATTTTGCCCTATGAACAATACAGCCTATTTCGAACAGGGCATATCCTTTGCCGTTTATATGGAAGATCTTGAACGCGCAGTGGCGGAAAAACGCACCAGCGGTCCCGATCAGAGCGAGTTCATGGTAAATTATACCCTGCTGAACCTGCACCGTATGCAGCGCTTACTCAAATACACGGAAATTCGGCCTTCGCTGCAGCAGAAGATCCGGGACCGGGACCGTAATATTCGTATACTTATCATTACGGAGTTCTGGTGTGGTGATGCGGCACAGAACATTCCGGTGATCGAAAAGGCGCTTTCTCCGAACGAACATATAGAGATACGTTATGTATTCCGCGATGAGCACCCGGAGCTGATAGACCGCTACCTGACCAATGGCGGCCGCAGTATCCCGAAAATGATCGTTATGGACGCGGAAACAGGGGCCGACCTGTTTACCTGGGGTCCGCGCCCGGCGGCTGCACAGGCCGAGATGACACGCATGAAAGAGGCAGCGTTCAGCAAAGACGCCATGATCGAAGGCATCCAGCGCTGGTACATCGCCGATAAAACGCTCAGCATGCAGGCCGAGCTGGAAGCCCTTTTCAGCTGATGCTATTTCTGGCGGAAGAAAATGCGGATAGGCGCCCCGTGGAAATTGAAATTATCGCGGAGTTTGTTCTCCAGGAAACGGCGGTACGGGTCTTTTACGTACTGCGGCAGGTTACAGAAGAACGCAAAGGTAGGATAGTGGCCCGGTAGCTGGGTCACATACTTGATCTTGATGTATTTACCCTTGATGGCCGGCGGCGGGAACTCGTCGAGCAGGGGCTGGAAGAACTCGTTCAGCTCGGCCGTTTTAATGCGGCGCTGACGGTTGGCCGTAACTTCCATGGCGGCTTCCAGGGCCTTCAGCACGCGCTGTTTATTGAGCACGGACGTGAAAATGATGGGAAAATCGCGGAAAGGAGCGGTTTTTTCGTATATCCTGTCTTCAAAAGCTTTGGCCGTATTGGTCTCCTTGTCTACCAGGTCCCATTTGTTCACCACCACTACCAGGCCTTTGTGATTTTTCTCCACCAGGTGAATGATGTTCAGGTCCTGGCTTTCGAGGCCCTGGATGGCATCGAGCATCAGTATGGCCACGTCGCACTCTTCGATAGCCCGGATGGTGCGCAGTACACTGTAAAATTCGATATTCTCGGTGACCTTCGATTTTTTGCGGAGCCCCGCCGTGTCGAGTATCCAGAAATCGAAGCCGAACTTGTTGAAGCGGGTATGTATGGTATCGCGCGTGGTACCTGCCACAGGCGTTACGATATTGCGGTCTTCGCCGAGCAGGGAATTGATAAAGGACGATTTTCCCACGTTCGGGCGGCCTACCACGGCCAGCCTGGGCAGTATGTCCTCTTCCTGCTCCTCTTCGGGTTTCAGGTGTTTCACAATTTCGTCGAGCAGTTCACCGGTGCCGGAGCCGCTCTGTGCCGAAACGGCAAAGATCTCGCCGAAGCCCAGTCCGTAAAACTCGTGCACATCGTTCTCGCGCATGGAATTGTCCACCTTGTTCACTACAATGAACACAGGCTTTTTAGACTTGCGCAGCATATCGGCCACGGCCAGGTCGGGGTGTGTGGTACCGGTGGTCACATCGGTCATGAAGATCACCACATCGCATTCGTCCACGGCCATTTTTACCTGCTTGTTGATCTCGCTCTCGAATACATCGTCGCTTCCGCTGATGTACCCGCCGGTATCGATCACGGTAAATTCCCGTCCGCCCCATTCACATTTACCGTAATGACGGTCGCGCGTGGTCCCGCTGGTGGGGTCCACAATGGCTTCGCGGCTTTCGGTAAGCCGGTTGAATAAGGTGCTTTTTCCTACGTTGGGTCTGCCGACTATGGCTACTATGGTACTCATTTCAACCGCAAAAGTAGACAAAAAACGCGACTATACCGAACGCAGCGGGGGAATGACGCAGGGCAGGGGCCGTAAAAATGCGGAGGGAACAAAAAAAACGTCTCGCCTCGCTGGTAGCGGGACGAGACGGAACGATCTTGCAGGTACCTGCGGTCTTTTTATTGTTCAGCCAGTATAATGGCCTTATTCTGATTCATTTCCAGCACACCGCTTTTGATCTCGATGTACTCGGTCTTGTCGGATTTATCGATCACCTTGATACGGCCTTTTCCCAGCGTGCTGATGATAGGTGCGTGACGGTCGAGGATCTCGAACGAACCGTCGGTCCCCGGCAGCTGTACCAGTTTTGCTTCGCCGCTGAACAGGATACTGTCCGGTGTTATGATATCAACGTGCATGTTTATTCCTTTAGGTTCAACGATTATTTACGGGCTTCGGCCAACATTTTCTCACCGGCTTCGATCACATCTTCGATGGTACCTTTCAGGTTGAAGGCGGCTTCCGGGTATTGGTCAACTTCTCCGTCGATAATCATGTTAAATCCTTTGATGGTATCTTCGATGCTTACGAATACACCCGGGATACCTGTGAACTGCTCGGCCACGTGGAAAGGCTGCGACAGGAAACGCTGTACGCGGCGGGCACGGTGTACCACCAGTTTATCTTCTTCGCTCAGCTCGTCCATACCCAGGATGGCAATGATGTCCTGGAGCTCTTTGTAACGCTGCAGGATCTGTTTTACGCGCTGTGCGGTGTTGTAGTGCTTGTCGCCGATGATGGCCGGGCTCAGGATACGTGAGGTAGAGTCCAGGGGGTCTACCGCAGGGTAGATACCAAGCTCTGCGATCTTACGGCTGAGTACCGTGGTAGCATCGAGGTGGGCGAAGGTTGTGGCCGGGGCCGGGTCGGTAAGGTCATCCGCAGGTACGTATACGGCCTGTACAGATGTGATGGAACCGTTCTTGGTAGAGGTGATGCGCTCCTGCATCAGACCCATTTCCGTGGCCAGGGTAGGCTGGTAACCTACGGCTGAAGGCATACGGCCGAGAAGGGCCGATACTTCGGAACCTGCCTGGGTGAAACGGAAGATATTGTCGATGAAGAACAGGATATCACGACCGCCGCCGCCTGAAGTACCGTCGCCATCGCGGAAGTACTCGGCAATGGACAGACCCGACAGGGCCACACGGGCACGGGCTCCGGGAGGCTCGTTCATCTGTCCGAAAACGAAGGTGGCTTTGGAATCTTTCAGCTCGTCGGTGTTCACCTTCGACAGGTCCCATCCGCCTTCTTCCATGGAATGTTTGAATTCTTCGCCGTATTTCATGATGCCGGCTTCGATCATCTCACGCATGAGGTCGTTACCTTCGCGGGTACGCTCACCCACACCGGCAAATACCGACAGACCGCCGTATCCTTTGGCAATATTGTTGATCAGCTCCTGGATAAGTACCGTTTTACCTACACCGGCACCACCGAAAAGACCGATCTTACCCCCTTTGGCGTAAGGCTCGATCAGGTCGATCACTTTGATACCAGTGAAAAGTACTTCCGTTGAAGTTGTAAGTTCTTCGAATTTAGGCGGTTCGCGGTGGATGGCATAACCTCCTTTTTTGTCAACCTGCGGCAGACCGTCGATGGCGTCGCCGGTTACGTTGAACAGGCGTCCTTTGATCGACTCCCCGATCGGCATGGTGATGGCGGCTCCTGTAGCTAAAACCTCCATACCGCGGCGTAAACCGTCTGATGAGTCCATGGCTACCGTACGAACCGTATCTTCACCAATGTGCTGTTGTACCTCAAGTACCAACGTAGAGCCGTTATCGCGCTTAATCTCAAGAGCGTCGTAAATATTCGGCAGGCTGTCTGCGTTCTCGAACTTTACGTCGATTACCGGGCCAATGATCTGAGAAATCTTTCCTGTAGTTGACATATCTGTTAATGAAAAGAATATCGTTTCTGAATTCGGGTGCAAAGGTAAGATTATTTCAAAATAAAACGAATCAGATCGCTTTTTTCTTCCCCGCAGGCATATAATCCCCTTTTTATGCGACATTTGCCCGTCTTAAACCAAATAAACCTATGAATTCCCTGTGGGTGGATATAATCGGATGGCTGGGCGGCATACTGGTGGTCATTGCCTATTTTATGAATACCACCGGACGTATGGACGCCCGTAATACCTGGTACCAGCTCCTGAACCTCGCCGGCAGCATATTCCTTATAATCAATACCGGCATCGTGGGTGCCTATCCCAGCACGGCCGTGAACATTATCTGGGTATTTATTGCCATCAGCGGACTGGCCAAAAGCCTCCGGAAATAAATTTTTGCTATATTTAGGATATGAAAACGATCCTGTCCTTATTCCTGGGCATATTGACCCTGGGCGCTGCCGCACAGGTCGCCGATTCGGTGGCTAAACCCGTATTTACCGTGGTACAGGACATGCCGGTATTCCCCGGTTGCGAAGAAGCGAAGGGAGAAGAGCGCATCGCCTGCCTCAGCGAAAAGGCAGAGGCCTTCGTGGTACGCGAGCTCCGTTATCCCACAAGGGCCATGCAGGAGAAAAAGGAAGGCGTGGTCTATATCTCCTTTATTATTAATACGGAAGGCAGGGCCGACCAGGTGCGCCTGAGCCGCGCTTCGGAATTACCGGGCTACGGGTTCGAGGCAGAGGCCCTGCGGGTGGTGGCACTGCTGCCCCGGATGGTCCCGGCTCAACAAATGGGAAAACCCGTACCTATGGCGTATACTATGGCCGTACCTTTCCGATTAAAGACCACAACTTCGTCTGCCCCCTCAAAGTAAGCGCAAAGCGCACAAAGTAGCGGCCCAGGATATGCGCTTCGTACAGCTCTTTCTTGATGATCCGGTCTTTGCGGTGATCTTTTGTCTTACGCATGTACAGGGCATCGTAGCCGATGTCGTGCTTTTTCAGCCAGCGCTCGGTCGCTTCGCGGCTGTTGTCCTCACGGCCGGAGAGGAGTATGATATGTTCACCTTTGGCCTTATAGGTACGCAGGATCTCGGCCACGGGTCCGTTCAGGTCGTCGGTCTCGCATTTCAGGGCTTCATAGGGCGAACGGGCGCAGAGTATGGCCAGGGTACCGTCCAGGTCGCAGATGAGGGCGGGCGGCAGCGAAGGGTCCTGTTCCGTATAATGCGGGCGCTCATCCTTCAGCATGTGTTGCTTATACATACGCACGATCACGTCGCGGCCTACTTTTTTCTCCCTTTTCTTATCGCGTTCGATGGCCTCGTCCAGGCTTACTTCTACGGGGATGATCTCTACCTGTACGGCCTCGCCGCTGTCTTTGCGGTACTTCTGCACCAGCTGGGTGATGCGTTCCACCGGGCGGTCGGAAAGATTGGTATCGTCGATGATCACGTGTTTGCCTTCTTTCAGGGCTTCGATCAGCATCAGGTCGCGCAGGCGTTCCACGAATTTTTCATTTGCCGTGGTATAATGGCCGTTGTCCAGCATGGCGCGGAGCTCGTCTTTATTCAGTCGTTTGATGTTCCCGGGATTTTCAGCCAGCATTTTCTTTGCCAGTGTCGATTTCCCGCTTCCCGGGAGCCCTTTCATTATCCATACGGTCTTCATATTGTATACGTTCTTCTTTATTCGGTTTGTTCATCACGCAGCCAGGCCTTACGGTAGGCGGGCCGGACCATCTTCCAGATCAGGGGGGCATAATTTTTCTGGTCAAGCATGTAAAAAAGTACGGTCGGGTACTTACGGGTCTGGAAGTACATGGCTGTTTCCTTACGTGTGTTCAGTATACGAAAATCGGCTTTGCTCTGTTCTTCGATCGCTGTGTATTGTGATTGCAACGTATGTATCGTTTCTTTAACCCAGCGGTAGAACTCATCGGGTACCTGTTCCAGCAGATCATCCTGCGGCACTCCGTCGCGCAGCATTTCCCAGATGCTCAGGTTCGATATGCCGGTCACGATACGGTGCAGGCGCAGGTATTCCCCGAATTTTACCTTTACACGGAACCCGTTCCTGAAGCGGACCACAAAACCCTCGCGGTTCTCTGTGCTGCGTTCTTTCAGCTTCGAGATATCGTATATACCGTGGAACTTTTCCACCAGGGGAAACCCGATGTCCTCCGGTTCCAGCTCCCGCCCCGTAGCGGTCTCGATCACGGCCAGCAGGTGCAGGGCACGTTCGGTTCCGTAATTCACAACAATGCGGTTCTCGGGGTAAATGATCTCGAACAGGTAGGTAAGTCCTTCCTGCAGCAGGGGAATGGAAGCGGCATATTTTTCGTGGAGCAGCCGGGTGGCTTCCTGTGCCTGTTCGCTGGTAAAGGAGCCGCGGCTGGCGATATAGGGCTTCCCGTCCAGGCGGTACAGTATGCCCAGGGAACCGTCCAGCTTGTCCTGCACTTCAAAGGTCTCGTCGGGCAGTACTTCGTCCGGGCGTTCCCCTAAATTGAAGAATTTGGGGAAAGGTCTTGCCACGGGGTTCCCGTATGCATCGAGGATCAGACCGCGGCATTGCAGGGTGATCTCGTTCCAGGCGCCTTCGTACTGGGTTTTCGCGGCGTAGTTATAGATATACAGCTCCGCGTCCGGGTGTTTCTGTACCTGCAGGTAACCTTCCTCCGTCAAACGTTGTATGTTGTCTTTTTCGAACATGTCTCTGACAGCGTAAAAATACGAAAAAGCGCACTTATCCGGTTTTGCCGGAGCTGAAGGTGCGGTCTGGAATGAACGGAAGAAGATACTTGCACAGGGAGGCAGGAGCAAAGACAAAAATTAATATTTTTACGGAAATAATTATCTATGAAAAAGATCCTCTCCCTGACCCTATGGATGTTCTGCCTGCTGGCAGCCACGCACGCATATGCACAGCCCCAGGCCCCGGAACCTGCCGTGAAGACCGGCTTTGCAGGCACCTACACGACCCTGCCCGTATTCCCCGGCTGCAGCGAGGACAGCGATGAGATCACACGCCTGATCTGCTTTGAGAACGGGGTAAGGGAAGTGATCATGAAAAATGTGAAATATCCGCCTGTGGCACAGGAGCAGGGTATTTCCGGCGTGGTATACGTACGTATCACGATCGGCCCTGCGGGAGAGCTGAAAGAGGTACGCAGCGTGGAGGGCCGCGCATACGATAAGGACCTGGAGGCCGAAGCCCTGCGTGTGCTGAAAAAACTGCCACCCATGGCCAAACCCGCCACCCTCGACGGGGAGCCGGTAAGTGTACATTTTATTCAACCGGTGCGTTTTGCGCTGCATTAAGCCTGTTACCATTGATATATCATTCCTGTTTCGTTTAAATTGCACGATCATGATACACCTGCCAGGGGCAAATATGTGGTCCCTGTCCAGTTTAAAATGAATTGAGCACGATGCGCTGAGCTTAAGGAAGGAAGTACGGCAGGGATTAGTTGTTTTTCCGTATCATTGCAAAAAAATTACAAACGTGTCTGCCCAGAAGCCGGTTTCCAAGTTGTCCATCGTGATCCCCGCCTATAACGAAGGGAATACCATTCACCTGATCCTGAACAAGATCAAGGCGGTTAAACTGCTGAACGACATCGAGAAAGAGGTGATCCTGGTAAACGATTGCAGCCGCGACCATACCGAAGAGTCCATCCTGAGATACCGCGAGCAGAACCCGGATTTCAATATCCAGTACTATAAACACCCCGTAAATATGGGGAAAGGAGCAGCCTTGCACACCGGTATCGCCCAGGCCACAGGCGATTACCTCATTATACAGGATGCCGACCTGGAATACGATCCCGAAGAATACAATATCCTGCTCAAACCCGTGATCGACGGCTATGCCGATGTGGTGTACGGTTCGCGCTTCATGGGCGGCAATGCACACCGCATCCTGTTCTTCTGGCATACCATCGGCAATAAGTTCCTTACCTTCCTGTCCAATATGTTCACCAACCTGAACCTTACGGACATGGAAACCTGCTATAAGTTGTTCAATACTAAGATGTTGCAGTCTATCCCCCTGGAAGAGAAACGTTTTGGTTTTGAGCCGGAAGTGACCGCCAAGATCGCCCGCGTGCCCCGTGTACGTATCTACGAAGTAGGCATCTCCTATTACGGACGTACCTACGAAGAAGGGAAGAAGATCGGCTGGCAGGACGGTTTCAGGGCTATTTTCTGTATCCTGAAGTACAATATCTTCAGCAGTTAGGCCATACACAACTTCTTTGTACTTTAGAGCCCGAATGAATACGGCTTATTTTATAGCGTCGAAAATTTCCGGCTGGAATAAGAACCGCGGTTTTGCAGGCCCTATCGTATGGCTGGCATCCGCTACTGTGGCGCTTTCCCTGGCGGTCATGATCGTATCCGTATCGATCGTTACCGGTTTCCAGGGCGAGATCACCGAAAAAGTGACCGGTCTGCAGGCACATATCCAGGTCACGGGTTTTTCCAGCGGTAACTCCTTCGAGGTAGAGCCCGTAAAGTTCGATCCCCATCTTCCGCTTATGCTGCAGACCATCGATGGGGTGGCCTATGTGCAGGCTTTTGCTTCCAAACCGGCCATCATCAAAACGGGTTCGGAGATACAGGGGGTGCTGTACAAGGGACTGCCCGCCGGTTATAACCCGTCTTTTTTCGAACGTTACCTGAAGGAAGGAAGAGCCCCGGTATACGAGGGCGATTCCCTGCAAAGCTCCCCGGATATCGTGGTTTCGACAGAGCTGTGTAAAAAATTGTTCCTAAAGCTGAACGATACCATTACGGCCTATTTCATTAACCGCCCGGGCGAAAAAGTGCCCGAGATAGAGTCTCCGCAGCGCGCCCCGCGGCGTTTCCGCATTGCAGGTATATACGAAACCGGGCTGGCCGAGCTCGATGAAAAGATCGTATGGTGCGACATGCGCCAGGTGCAGGACCTGAACAACTGGTACTATTCTTCCGTGGCCGGCTACGAAGTAATGCTGAACAATGTAGACCGGCTCGATGCGCTTACGGAAGAAGTACGCCTGCAAACACCCTTCGACCTGAACGTACGCAACGTGAAGGAAATAGAACCCGAGATCTTTCTCTGGCTCGAGTACCAGAACATTAATGTATTCATTATCATTACACTTATGATCCTCATCGGCATGGTAAGCATGACCTCGGCCCTGCTGATCCTGATCCTGGAAAAGACACAGATGATCGGTATACTGCGTGCACTGGGGGCCACTCACCGCCTGCTGGTGCGTATTTTCCTGTACCGTTCGGCCTGGATCACGGGCACAGGTATGCTGGCGGGCAATGCAGTGGCGCTGCTGGTCATTTTCCTGCAGAATACCTATCGCATCATCAAGCTGGATAAAGCCACCTATTATGTGGAGGTGGTGCCCATGCATTTCAGCTGGGAATGGCTGCTGATCATCAATGCGGGTACGTTCACCGTGTGCCTGCTGGCCATGCTGCTGCCGGTACAGGCCGTAAAAAGAGTGAAACCCATCCGGGCCATCCGTTTCGATTAAAACGTGTTACGTGCAACGATACGCTTCTCGGCGTTCTTAAAGCGCTGCAAGGGGTCCGCAACCAGGTTGTCGTCACCTTCCTCCTCCTCCTTTTTCCGCTGCATGGTATCAATAAGGATAACGAAGTACGAAATGAAGAAGGGAAGCAAAGGTATCTTATAACGAACGAGCGCCCCGAAATTGGCCGTGGTGAGCCCTACGATAAAGGCAGTGGCCAGGGAGAAGGTAATGCAGAACAGGAGCACGGGGTTGGCGAATGTATATACGAAAATACCGTAAATGCGTGTCCGGAAAAGGAAGTAAAGCGTCATCAGCAGCAGGAAGGTATTTTCGAGGCCGCTCATGAACATTACGGGATTCCGGGCCTGCCAGAGAAAAGGCATGAAAAGACCTACGGAAACGGCGATGGGCACCTTGCTTAATACCCCGCTGAACGTAGGATCGAAAGCCCCGATGTCTATAAAGTTCTCCCCGTACTGGTCGGCACGGATCAGGTCCTGCTGTACCACCGAAGCATAACGCAGGGCCTCGTCGGTAGAGCCGAGGGAGCTGGACTCAAGGCCCTGCCTGAAAAACAGGTAGATGCCTGCCCCCGAGATCAGTATAATGAACGGAAAGAACAGGAAGCGCAGCAGGGGACTTTTCAGGGAACGCAGCCAGGTAAAAGGCCCCCAGAAAAGAAAACCGGGCACCAGTGCCAGCAGCAGGTACGGCTTGATGACAAAAAGCAGGTACATGCACACAAGGGCCGAGAACAGGTAGCGGAGTTTGCGTTCCCTGCGGATAAAACCGTGGTAGAATACATAGACCAGCTCGGCGATGGCAGCCACACAGATGGTATCTTTCATGATACCGCTGCTCCAGAATACGAAAGAAGGAAAAAAGAGAAAAACGAATCCCAGTATTTTTTCTCTTCCGGGGACGATGCTGCAGAAGCTGCGGTAGAACTTCCAGACGAACTGGTAGGCAATGGCCCCGAACACCATGCTGGTGGCGAAAAAATTGTTGAGCCCGGCAATATTGAGCAGGGTACTTACTTTTACCACCATGTGGTTATTGGCCTTTGCGGAAAGCGACATTTCGGGGTAACCCGTATAATTGTTGAAATAGGTAAAATAATCTTCCCAGCTTATGGAGGGGGCAAGGAAAAGCCGGAAGAAACCGGCCGGGTTATCGATGAAAAGCCGCTGCATGATAAGCCCGTTCGAAAAATAGGCAATGGTGTCTCCACCGCCATAGTAAAAGAAATACACCAGGGCAAACAGGTATGAGAACACTACTTTATAGGCAAAACCGGCAAAATAAAGCCGGGGTCCCTGTTCGGGGCCATTGGCATATATACGCTGATGCTTCTGCCGTCCCAGTACAAGAAGTACGGCCAGTACCAGCAGGGCCACCAGGTGGTCTGTTACTGAAAAACGGCCTATATGACTGAGATAGCTGTTCACGGTTTATTTTTTAATGTATGCGGCCTTCAGGGAATTACCCACTCCCGCCAGCGAAAGAAGGGCATTCATAACGACTTTTGTGCTGCGGCTCAGGAACCCGGAATCCAGGGCCTCCCGCAGTTTTTCGTCCCTGGACCCTGCACTGACGGCCCCGGCTGCCCCGGCCGTCCTTTCGTCGCCCAGCAGGCTGCTTAAGCTTAGCCCGGTGGTCTTCAGGAATACTTTTTTCATTCCTTTCTGCCGCATCAGGTAATGAAAGGTGCGCGGGGTATAATAGCTCAGGTGCTCGGGATAGGCGATAACACGGTATGCCGACCGGAGCCGGAAGCGCTCCAGGGCGTTGAAATTAGGCGTGGTGCAGTAAAACAGGCCGCCCCTGCGCAGGAAATGCCGCACACAGTCCATTTCCTCCAGGGGATAATTGATGTGTTCGATCACCTCAAAAGAAGTAACGATGTCGAAGGCTTCCGCAGGGAACATGTCTGTACGGGTCTTGCCCTCCTGCATCTGTATACCTTTTGCGGAACAGATGTCGATGGCCTCGCGGGTAAACTCAGTGCCACAGGTCTCCCAGCCTCTTTTGCGGGCCTCCTCCAGGAAATAACCCACCCCGCAGCCCAGGTCCAGTATCCTGCCCGTTTTGCGGAAGGACTCGAAAAAATCGAGCAGTTCGTTATATCTTTTTACGGTAAGAGGCGAAAGATAATCGTTGCGGGAATAACCCGCATAATGTGCCTGAAGCTCCTGTGACGTAGGAATGCGCCGGTCGAAAACAAAGCCCAGGGGACTGCTTTTTACGAGGCCTTCGTAACCTTCGAGGGGCCGCAGATCGGTACTGCCCGATAACAGACATTGCTGATGTTCAGTGCTCATGTAGCCGCAAAGTAACGATAAAGTTGGCGTTTTTTTTAAGTTCTGCCGCAAAAATGCTCAGCGGAGAACGCGCCACCAGTATACAAAGCGCCGCAGCAGGGAAGGAAAGCTGCGTACCTCGAAGTACACCTTCTGTTCACTGCCGAAAGCCCTGAAAAAACGTTCGATGGAAGGCACCATGGAACCTTCAAAGTCAAAGGCCCTGCCGCTGCTCAGTGCATCCTGTATGCCCTGCCACATCAGCATGCTCAGGGCCCCTCCCTTTTTGCCGGCATCCGTTCCGGCCCCGCTGATGTAGTACAGGCTGCTGTGGTCATGTGCCAGGAAAATAAAGGCCCGGGGGGCATCCTGGCTGTCCAGGGCGGCCAGCACGTAACCAGCCTCGTTCGTATAGCAGGCCTGTATAAGTTTTTGCAGCACCGGGATATTTGCCGGGTCCTTGATGGTTCTCCGCAGATCGAAATGCCGCAGCAGGCCCGGTATCTCTCCTGGGGCCACACGTTGTACGCGGAACTGCTTTTCGGCCTTGCGTATCTCGCGGCGTATATTTTCCCTGAAGTCTGAGAAAGCCTCCTCCGGGCTTTTAGCGGCCGGCAGAATATAGGAGTAGCGCGGACTTACCGACATTTTTTTCCAGATGTAGGGCAGCAGGTTCTGCACATGGGTCCCCAGTTGCAGGTGCAGGGCGCCGTAGGAGGGCAGCTCGTCCAGCACACGGGCGGTCTGCTCATGATCGCGGGAAAGACGGTTGGTGTACTTTGCTTCCGTGGAGGTAAAGCAGGGGCCCAGGAACTGGGTAAAGGGCGGCATGAATACCCGGGAACCCTTGCGGGCAAAGACGAAGGGAGAGGACCCGGCCCCGTCGGCAAAACGCACGTCCCATTGTCCCGGTGCCACCACGTCCAGCCAGAAAGGCCTGAAGTACAGAGGCAGGGAGCTGGTATCGCTCTGGCGGTATATTTCCCTGTGATCACTCATCTCTGGACCCGAAGGTAATAAAGTTTTGCGGCCTTACTGCGGCCCTTTTTCATTTTCAAGGATGATCTCTGCCAGCTTACGGGCATTATATTCTCTCGAAAGCATGTATTTTTCTTCGTCGGTTATCGAAGTGCGGGTATCCTGTCCCTGCATTTTGCGCTGGTATACATCGCGGAGGAAAGCGCTCACCTCGTCGGGCGTATTGGCTATGTACTGGATATCGCGTCCCGGGAAAAAAGGAGAATTTTTGCCGGGCACATGCGTAACGGCCAGTATGGGCCGCCCGGTAACGCCATAGGTATACGTTTTTGCACCGATGATACCGTCGGCGGGATCTCCTACGATCAGGTTCAGCAGCACGTCGGCAAAGGCCTGGTAAGGGGCTATTTCGCGGGCGGGGAGCTTTTTCAGGGTCACTACGTTCTGCGGGTAGGCTGCGGCCAGTTCCGTCATTTTGTCCAGGGCCCGGCCCGCATTGGTCTCCGTACCGATAAAGTATACCCGCACCCCGGCCGCTTCTTCTTTTTCGAGTCCGGAGATAAACTCCCGGAACCCCTCGGAAAAGATGTCCATATAGCCGAAATCGTACATAATGCCTGTGTAGCAGATCACGAAACTATCTGCAGGATATGGGTCTTTTAAGTCCGAATGATAAAAATCAAGTTCTGCTCCGTTTTCAATAAGATAAACATTGTCTTTTTTCAGCCTGGCTGCGATCTGCTTTACCAGTACGCCCGAAACAGTGAGGATGGCCGAAACATTTTTCATGTACTTCTTTTCGGCCCGTTTTTCAATGCTCAGCAGGCCTTTCTGCGGCAGGGAGGTGATACGGCGCAGGTGGTTCTGGGTCCAGTCGTCGCGGTAATCGGCGAACCAGGGTATACCATGCTTTTTCTGCAGGTAATGCCCCACCTGGAACAGGGTGTAAGGATTGCCGGAAACCAGGAGGAATGAAGGCTTATGGTCTGCGATGTACGCATCGGCATATTGCCGGAAAGAACGGAAAGGGTTCAGGGCCGGGTGAATATAGGGAGCAAACAGCTCGGCCAGGGAAAGGACCCTGCGGAACAGGGCATAACGGCTGCCGTAGCGGGTCATGAAACGGTCGCGCAGGGTGCCCCGGTAAGGCAGGTAATGGACCTCGCCCCAGTCGTTCTTTTCGATGCGCAAAGGGCTGTTGTCCGGGCGTGAAAGATCGGGCAGGGTATCTATTTCGTGGTTCCAGTGGCGCGTGACGATGACCGGGTACAGCCCGAATTTATGGAAATGCCTGTACCAGGAGTAGATACGCTGGGAGGCGACCATATTGCAGGGCGGAAAGAAATAGGAAAGGATGAGTATCTTCTTCACGTACCGGAGAGTTTTTTGCAGGACCCGTGCAAAGATAGGCGATTTTCAGAGACTGTCGTAGATGTCTTCCAGGGCCTGTACGATGCGGGCTTCGCCAAAGCGGACCCGGCAGCGTTCGGACAGGACCGCGGGCGTATCATGCTGTCCCCGGTAAATTTTTTCCAGCGCTCCGGCAAAGGCCCCGGCATCGTTGCGGGGTACCAGGAACCCGTCGCCGGCGGTGATGATATCGGCCGGCCCCCCGGAATCCGTGGCCACTACCGGGCGTCCGCAGGCCAGCGCTTCGGCCAGGCTCAGCCCGAAGGTCTCCGTCTCAGAGGAGGACACAAGCACGTGGGCCTTCACCATCTGTTCATATACCGCAGCTCTTTCCAGGGCGGGCATACAGCTTACCGAACCGCTTACACCGCTTGCCTGCAGCAGGTTCAGGAAACCCGCACTGTCCAGGTCTTTCCCCGCCAGTACCAGCCTGGCCTCCGGGTGCCTGTGCACAAAAATTCTCCAGGCCGCCAGCAGCAGCGCGTGATTTTTGACAGGCGTGTACCTGCCAATGCAAAGCACGGTAAAAGGCCCTTCGGGTGCGGGAAGCGGCTTAAAGAAACTACTGTCCGCCATATTGGGCAGCACGCCGGGAGCTTTCCAGCGTGCTTCTGTGGCCTGCATGATCTTATCCCGGGCAAAACGGCTTACAAACAGGAAGTGCGTGGCCTGCTCCGCCAGGCGTGCAAAAGCTCTGCGGTCGGCAGAAGTATATTGTGCCGGGTTAAAGATGAGTCCTGAAGTGTGTTCGGTATGTACAAGCGGTATATGCAGATCGGTGCTCAGCCGCGCGGCAAGTACCCCGCCCATAAAAGCCGCATGAGAATGCAGGACATCCGGGCGGCCGTTTTCATTTATATACGTTTCCAGGAGGTCCAGGCATTTTTTATACAGCTGTTCCGTGTAGTATCCCTTGATGAAAGGAAGATACACGCCCTGCACGATCTCATACACGGGTAATTTTTTGTACACTCGTGTAATTTTCCCCGGTTCCAGGCCTTTCCCGCTCATTGTCTGTTTCGCGGAACCGCTCAGGTTAGGTACCAGCACCGAAACTTTGTGCCCCGCCCTTTGCAGTGCCGCCGCCTGTTCGTATACGAATGAACCGTTTACGGGGTCTGTATCCGAAGGGAACCAGCTGCTTATGACCAGGATATTTTTCATGCGTTCATGTGGATACGAAAATAAGAACCAAGCAATATTTTTACACGTGTTTTCAGGGTATAGGTACGGTCTTTCCCAAACTGTACGGAATATCTCAGCAACTCTGCCGCTTCGGCATACTGCCGGTTACAGAGCGCCTGGTAAATGAACATCTGTATTTTGGCATAGGCATAGGCATGGACCAGCGGCCTGAATTCCGGCCCCCCGAAGGGTGGGTAGCGTAACAGGTCCAGTATGGCGCCGGTATACCTGTAGCAGTCGTTCACGCGTATACGCTGGAAAAAACCGGCTACGGCCGAACCGCTGTGCATGTTCACAAAGGCAATGGCTCCGGGGACCGGGACATAAGGATATCTGACAAGTATACGTAAGAACAGGTGGGTATCTTCCCAGATGGAGAAACGTTCATCGAAACGGAAAGACGTATATATATCGCGGTGAATACACTGTATCACGGAGATCACTTCCCTGGCCGCCAGGATATCAGCGGCACCGGTATCCCCGGGGAAAGGAGCTTTACGTTTTACCGGTTTCCCGTCCTGCATAAAATGAAGCTCAGGCCCCAGCACACATACCGGGAAAGCTTCGCTGCCGGCGGCATGGTACAGGTATTGCAGGTAATCAGGGTGCAGGGTATCGTCACTGTCCAGGAAGCAGAGATAAAGGCCCCGGCTTAATTCCATGCCCCTGTTGCGTGCGGCGCTGCGTTCACTGTTCACCTGCCGGTGGTATTGTACCCTGGGGTCGCTGATGGCTTCGATCACCTGCGGGGTATTGTCGGTGGAACCGTCGTCGATGATCAGCAGCTCAAAGTTGCCGAAACCCTGGGCCAGCACGCTTTGTACAGCCGCCAGCAGCCGTTCTGAGCGGTTATACGTGGGGATGACTATGGAAAAGAAAGGAGTTTCAGGCATGGTTGTTCATTTTAGAGAGAAAAACGAAGTTTCAGCAGTGCAAGCCGCGAACGCCAGTCTAAATACCTGCCGCTGATCCCGGCCAGCAGTTTTTTCCGCTGTGCATGGGAAAGATAGGGAGAATGCAGCAACTGGTAAGCCTGGAAATCACTCAGGCCTGCACATACCTGCTTTTTCTGGGCCTTCAGGTCTGGAACGGCCCCGGGCAGTTCGTCGTCCAGGATCTTCCGTTTCCATTTTTCGGCCACCTGTATACGTTCGGCCAGCATTTCGTCCTGCCGGCTGATGGTCTTGGAGCTGTCGTGCTCCCGGAATTTTACAAGCAGGCTGTCGTTGTATACCGTATGAGCATTTCCGTAGCGGCAGAGGAAAGCGAACCAGAGGTCCAGGTCCATGGCATAATGCAGGCTTTCGTCGAGCGGGATCTGTTCGTACACTTTCCTCCTGAATACCGTGGAAGGCTGATCTACCTTGGCTTTGGAAAATATGGCAGGCAGACTTCCCCGGGGACTGGAGCTGTACTGTTCGTTTTTGCCGCCGAAAATAAAGGAGCGTCCGCAATAGGCCATTACCGAAGGATCTGCGAAAGCGTCTGCAATGGCCTGCAGGGAACCCTCTGCCATAAGATCATCACTGTTCACCCAGTGTACTACCTCACCCCCGGCAACCTGCAGCCCCTTGTTGATGGCATGGGCCTGTCCGCGGTCGGGCTCGCTTACCCAGTAGTGGAGCGAAGAAGCATATTTGCGGATAACAGCGGGCGAACCGTCGGTACTGCCGCCGTCGATGATGATGTACTCCAGGTCTTTGTATTGCTGCGAAAGCACACTCTGGATGGTTTGTTCCAGGAACCCGGCCTGGTTATAGGATGGGGTGATCACTGTTATTTTCATGACCGGGCGGCTTTAATTCTCTGGCGGGTCCAGCGTATGTCCTGTTTTATTTCCCGGGCGGGATTGCCGGCGACCACGCTGTTGCGGGCCACATTGCGGGTCACTACGGCCGCGGCTCCGATAACGGCGCCTTGCTGTATATGCACATTCTTGAGGATCACGGCCCGGTTGGCGATCCATACATGATCTTCTATGAGCACATTACCTGCCGGGTTGATGCGTTTTCCTTCACTGTTGAGCAGGGAATGCGAGTCCCCGGTGCGTATCTCTATCTCTTTGGCCAGCATGCAGTCCGCGCCGATACGCAGTTCCGAATGGTCTTCGGTAACGGCAAAATGGCCGCTTTCAATGGTGGTATTCTCCCCGATGCTCAGTGTACCCTGGTCATCTTCCACCCAGAATTCGCCCCCGCTGATGCGTACATTGCGGCCTATGCTTACCCGGCAGCCGTTCCCGTATATGCGGAAAACGGCATGGGTGACCTTTACGTCCTTTTCAAAAAGGATGGTATTGTCATTACCGCGGATATCTATGGATATATGGTCGTAGTAGCCGTCCAGGATGACCCGGTTACCGGTACCGCGTATCTTTCTGCGGATATGCAGACCGAGCAGTCTTCGTATTTTTCCCGGGATCTTCATCGGTGTATTTATGATCTCAAATATAGTTCCAAATATCGGTTTACAAGAGTGGCACTGCCGAAAGTCTCTGCGGGGAACGCGGTCGCCGGCTGCAAAGGCGGGTCCTTCAGCACCTCTGCCAGTTTTTTTGTATAGGCTTCATCGCTCTCATCGGCGGCCATGTGTACATATTCCGTGCCAAGTTCCGGGGCTATTCCTACCGGTCTTGAGATAACGGGTGTACCGCAGAAAACGCTTTCGGCAATGCTCAGGCCGAAGCTTTCCTCGTAAGAGGGACTGAGCAGGAGATCGGCCACGCTGTAATAGAGACGCATGTGTGCAGCGTTGTTCACACTGCCGCATAGGATCACATCTGCGGGTATTTCCCCGGGAGGCGAGCCGCCCAGGGCCAGCAGGCGATACCCCGTTTCCCGGAGCAGGGGCAGCTGACCGAGCAGGAGCCGGAAGCCTTTCTCCTTACGGTTCAGTTCCGAAGCTGCAAAGAGCAGGTAGCGCTGCTGCGTGTCCAGCCCAAGTACCTGCCGGGCATTTTTTTTGTGTTCGGGGTAAAAAACGGAGGCGTCTACGGGGTGAAAGATCACGGAAGCGGGAGACACGGGAAACTGCCCGGATATGGCCCGCTTCATATGGTAATGGGAAGGGAAGACCCATTCTATACCTGTTTTTTTAGACAATAACGCCTTCTTTTTTACAATCATGTTATTCCGGCGCACTTCTGCATACAGTTCTGAGGGTACCCCATAGCGGGTATGAAATCCGTCGTCGAAGGGCTCGCAGTCGTGCACCGTCCATACCACCTTTTTTGTACATACCCCGAAAAAGCTCTGCCAGTCGAGGAACCCGGAAACGTTATGCAGATGGATGATGTCTGCCCAGGCAAAAAGAGGGTGCTTATGTATCCTGTACGGTGTCTGGGGAAAAGAAAAAAGCAGTCCGCGGTTATGGGCATCGTGGCGTATGGCCTGCTGCTGCCGGTGTGTGCGGCGGTTCCGCAGCCATTGCTGCATTTTTTCGAAGCCCTGTTCGGCAATAAAGTTCCAGTAGACATACTGCTCAGGACGACTGCCATTCGCCTGGTTCAGCAGCAGCACCTTGCTGTGGATGCCCTGCCGCTGCAGGCTTTCGTGCAGTCCCCACATAGCGAGATAAGCCCCGCTGCGATGGTCCGAATAGTTAATGTGCAGTATGTTCATGTCCGCTGATTTTCAGCCATTCGGAATAATAGCCCAGTTTTCGTATACGGCTCAGTTCCCTGTGAAAAGAGGCATCGCTTTGTGGCAGGAGGGCAGCAGCTTTAAGTAGGATACGTTCTTTTAGTATATACCTCGGGATGTTGAAATTTACAGGCCGTCCGGGTTTTTCACGGTAGTAACGGTCTATACGGGCCTCGGCTTCCCCGAACTTGGCAAAGAGGCTGCGCAGGTACCCCTTGCCGGTCCTGCCTGCGGGGATCACATGTCCGAAGCGCAGTGCCGGGTTATAATACCATTTGTAACCTTCGGCCCTGGCGCGGTAGCAGAATTCCGTATCGCCGCCGCTGCTGAGGCTTTTCCCGGTCCTGTCTGACAGGTATCCCGTATGTTCCCCGGCCTGTATCTTTTTGAGAAAGGCCGTCGGCATAAGCAGCCCTGCGCCCCAGGGCACCCGCGGAGGTTCCACCTCTCCTTCGCCCAGTGTAGCCGGTCCCACGGCAAAGGCCTCTTCCAGTCCGCGTATCCAGGAGGGTGGTGCTTCTTCGTATATGGCTTCGGAATGCCCGAAACAGGCTCCCACATCCGGGTGGCCCTGCATAAAGCGGAAACCCGTGGAGAGGTACAGGGGACCGAGATGATTATCGTCGTCGCAGAAAAGGGTAATGCTGTAACGCGCTTCGCCTATGCCGCACATGCGCGCATGCGTGAGCCCGGGCTTTTCTTCCCGGAGTACCTGCATGGGTATGGGAGAGCCCAGCTCCTGCCAGCAGTCCTGCGCTACGGCAACGGTAGCATCGGTGCAGGCATTGTCCACCAGCAGTATCTCGGCCGGGAAGCTAAGCCGCTGCTGGGCCGCCAGGTGCCGCAGCGTTTCCCCGATGCGCTTTTCGCTGTTGTAGCAGCAGATGATTATGGATACTCCTTCCTGCATCTCAGTGTGTTTCTTTACTGGTCTTTTTGTCACGTAGGCTCAGTACCGGTACTTCTACAAATTTATAGCTGAGGTACGAACATACAAATGTACATATCCAGATCGTAATAAAGAGCCAGGGGCCTTCTTTCAGCAGGCGCGCACAGAGATTGATAACGGGTATATGGAACAGGTAAACGCTGTACGAAACAAGACTTACGGTAGTAACGGCACGCATCGCGGGAGATCTGCCCGGTGCCCGCAGACTTGCCGCCAGGGGCAGGCAGAGCGCGAGACCCAGGTCGTAATAATTGAAAAGAAAGACCCGGTTGAAAAAGCTCATGCCTGTAAATAAACTGTTCACATGCAGGTCCAGTACATATATACCGGCGCCTGCCAGCAGCAGCCCGGCCAGGGCCATGTGTATACGAAACCGGTAAAAAACGGCGGGATATACCAGCGAAAGCCAGGCCATGACCACTCCCCAGATGATGGAATCGAGCCGGAAAGGCATCCGTTTGCGCACCAGCAGGTCGTAATCCGTAAGGGGTACATGCACATACAGCATTCTTGCCGCGATCACCAGACCTATATACGCAAATATGTACAGGATGATCTGCCGGAGCGGGAGCGGCCTCAGGAAAGACAATAACAGCAGGAAAAGCGGGAAGCTGATGTAGAACCATTCTTCCACCGAAAGGCTCCAGGCTATGCCGTAAAGCTCAGGTTCGGGCGTAAAGGCGTTCTGCAGGAATACGAAATAGAGGTAATATTTCGGGTTGAGGAAAACGACGTAGAAATTTTTCACCAGGAAAAGGACGGCGGCATGTACAAAGAGTGCCAATATATACACCGGGATGGTACGGAACCAGCGGCGTACCCAGAAATTTTTCAGCGTGGGGAAAGAAATGCGGCCTGTGCCCGAGGGCAGTTGCAGTATAATGCGTCCGATGAGGAAGCCGCTGAGCACAAAGAACAGCTCTACCCCGGCCACACCCAGGTGGTAGGTAAGCGTACCCGTGTTCTGCAGGCCGCTGTAGCCCAGGGTATGCGCAAGCAGCACCAGCAGGATCGCGGTGGCGCGCATCATATCGAGCCCGGCCTTTCTTTTAACCGTGTCTACCGTCATACCTGCATAAATGAGCGGTTCAGGAACAGGCTGAGCTCTCCCAGCTCGATGCATTCGAAATTATTCTCCGTGAAGACGGCCTTTAGCTCTTCCCGGTCGCCTTTGTCGTCGTGTATCTCCATGATCAGCGCCCTTGTACTGCGCAGCATAGTGGCGGGGACACCTTGTTCCAGGAAAACGGGGAATTCGCTGCCTTCGATATCGACCTTTAAGATATCGATCGTACTGCCGTCTGCGGGCAGCAGCATGGCTGGTGTAATGCCGCGTATGGGGCCTCCGGGTGATTCGAGTACGGTCACGGACCATTCCTTGCCGTCGCGGAAGCTGAAGTCGGCCTTAAGCTGTGTCTCCCGTTGCCAGAGGGCCGCTTGCAGCACTTCGGCATGAACGGCGTTCCGCTGCAGGTTTTCCCGGGCCGCTGCCGCGTTCTCTCCGAAAGGTTCGAGCAGTTGCAGGCGGCAGTTTGTGAAATGGAGCGAGAAATACAGGGAAGCCAGGCCGATATTGGCGCCGGCGTCTATGATCAGGGGCACTTCGGGCAGTTGCATCTTTTCCCGGATAAGATGGATGCTGCGAAGGTATTCCTCCTCGATAAAGATCTGGTAAAAGACCTCGGGGTCCGATGAGTTCCTGCGCAGCCGCACCCGGATATCCTGTCCCCGGTAGCTGAAGCTGCCGTCGAGATACCTGCGTGTAAGGGTGCAGGAGCTGAAACAGCCGAATACCTGTTCCGTTTTCAGGAGGAAACGGTCGGTTTCCCTGAATTGCCCGGATGCAGGGCTGAACCGTGCCCGCAGGAAATACAGGAAGCGTTCCCGGAGGTGGAGAAAGGTGTATGGTGCGGAGAAGAATTTCATGTGCGGGGTTGTTCTTTTTCAGACAGGATCTCTGACCTGGAAATAACGAGTCCTTCGCTGATGGTGGGGTAACGCAGGAAGGCAGATGCCCCGGACTCCAGCACGGAGAAAAGCAGTGCATCGTCGATCATCTCTATGACATCGTTGCCGGCATTGATATACGAAATAACGGAATATTCGCCCGGTACCATGCCCAGATCGGTAAAATGAAAGTCGATGCGGTGGGTCTCTCCTTTTCGTATATCGATCCGTTGCCCGCTGAAATTGGTCCAGGAAGAGGTTACCTTGGTACCGAACGCATTTTTGATGGTAACGGCAAAATGGGCCCCGGGCACATCTTCGAGCACGTTAACCCGCATGCGAATGGTAAAGGGCATGCCCGAACCTATGCTTTTCACTTCGTTCAGATCGCGGTCCAGCAGCTGTATATCGGTAAGGCGTATCTGCAGGGACCCTGTACGCTGCAGCTCTTCGGGCGGTTTTTTACCCAGCTCGCTGAAGTACTTCCCGATCATATCGAAGGTGGTCCCCTGCGCATAAATGCGGCCGTTGTTCATCAGCAGGGCATTGGGACAGAGCCTGGCCATGGCATTGAGGTCGTGCGATACAAAAAGTACGGTACGGCCCATCGAGGAGCTTACGTCCTGCATCTTGCCTATGCATTTTTTCTGAAATTCCGCATCGCCTACGGCCAGTACCTCATCTACAATGAGTATTTCGCTTTCGAGGTGTGCGGCCACGGCAAAAGCGAGCCGTACATACATACCGCTGGAATATCTTTTTACAGGTGTGTCAATATATTTTTCGCAGCCGCTGAAGTCGACGATCTCATCGAATTTTTTCCGGATCTCGCTCCTGCGCATCCCCAGTATGGCGCCATTGAGGAAGATATTCTCACGGCCCGTGAGCTCGGGGTGAAAGCCGGTACCTACTTCGAGCAGGCTGGCAATACGTCCGCGCACCTTTATTTCGCCGGCCGTCGGTGCGGTTATCCTGGACAGGATCTTGAGCAGTGTGCTTTTACCGGCCCCGTTGCGCCCGATGATACCCAGCACTTCGCCTTCGTTCACATCGAAAGAAACGTCCTTGAGCGCCCATACGTAGGGGCTTCCGCCAGCGGAGTTCCGCCGGTTTTCGGAACCTATCTTCAGGTAAGGGTCTTCTTTTCCCCGCAGCCTGTGCCATAACCGGTTCAGGTCATGACTGAGCGTACCTGTGCTTACCGTACCGAGGCGGTACATTTTACCGAGACCGTTTACCTGCAGTGCTTTTTCCATGCTTATACGGTATCCATAAAATCGCGTTCCACATAGTTAAACACCAGTATACCGCCCAGCAGCAGCGCCAGGGAAGTGCCCAGGGAATACAGTATCCAGAGTGGCTCAAAAGCACCGGCATTCATATACCAGTACCGGAAGGCCTCGATGAGGGAAGTGAGCGGATTAAGCCACAGGAGCAGGCGGAATTCCTCGGAAAAGGAAGCATTGTTCACCGAGTAGATCACCGGGGTGGCATACATGAGCAGCTGCACGCCGAACTGCACCAGGAAGGACAGGTCGCGGTACTTGGTAGTGAGCGAGGATATGAACAGCCCGGCCCCCAGGCCTGTGATGCCCAGCACCAGTATCACGAAAAGCGTACCGGGCAGCAGCCAGAGCCAGTGTACCTGGAAAGGCTGCTGTACATAATAGTATATCCATACCACGACGAAAAGCGCGTACTGGATCAGGAACTTCAGCAGGTTCGAAAGAATAGTGCTTACCGGGGCCACGAGCCGGGGAAAATATACCTTGCCGAAGATATGCGCATTGTTGCGGAAGATCTGGGAAGTTTCGTTGAGGCAGGCGGCAAAATAGTTCCAGCCGATAAGGGCCGAAAGGTAGAAAAGGGGGGCGGGGATACCTGCCGTATCGATGCGGGCGATGCGTCCGAAAATGAGGGTGAACATAAGCGTGGTGAGCACGGGCTGCAGGAAGAACCAAAGCGGACCCAGCACCGTTTGTTTATATACCACGGCAATATCGCGTTTTACCATAAGGAAAAGCAGGTCGCGGTATGTCCAGAGTTCACGGAGATTCAGACGGAACAGCGTTCTCTGCGTTTTAATTACAGTGACAGGTATATCTGCATTGTGCATGGGGCGAAATTAGAAAAAAAACGAATACTCCCCCAAGCAAAAAAAGTGAGGCTGTGTCAAGTTAACTGTCTTTTTTTGCGTTACTTTGAGCCGTAAGATTCAGATATGAAAAAACTTATTCCAGTTTGTGTCTTCACCCTCGGCCTTACGGCTATCACCAGGGCACAGACGCCGGACCCTTATTCCCCTGCACGTGGCAGCATACTGCCCGGTAATTCCGTTGTGCTCCGGTGGAATACTTCGGGTCTGCCTTATTCTTTTGACCTGGAAATAGCGGATAATGCCGCTTTTGCAGGTTCCCAGCTATATACGGGGATCAGCCAGGACAGCCTGGTATTTACGGTACCCCAGCCGGCGACCTATTTCTGGAGAGTGCGCAGCAGCGGGCAGAACAATAATTCGCCGGTATATACCTTTACGCATTTTTCGCCCACACTGGCGGGAGGACTCAGGGGCTGGTTCAGCGCGCTGAACATTGCACAGGCCAACAATACGCCCCTGCAGAACTGGAACTCGCTCGGGTACACGGCGCTTGCATCCAATGCCAATGCGGCTACCAGTCCTACCTACCGTTCTTCGGGCGGACTGGGCAACAAGCCTTTTGTACATTTCAACGGCAGTGTACGGCAGCTTACCACCAATATCAATGGCAGTGCCATTGCCAATACCGACCCGATGGAAGTATATTTCCTGGGTAAGCTCAATACACAGGCCCAGGCCTACGGGTTTATATTTACCATGGCCAATTTCACCACCTACACGCCCAATCAGCATAACAGGGCTGCCTATAACTATAACGGCGGGGCCAATTTCCTGTGGGCAAGCAATGGCGGAGGAGTGGCCGCCGAATACTTTATCCCGAGCCCGGGGAATACCTACCGCATGTTCACTGCGCTCGACAATACCACTACGGCACGCCTGTACCGCAACGGCACACTGGTAGGCTCCGGGACGGCACAGACATACAGCATTAATCCCAATGCGCCCCTTATTCTGGGCAGTAATGCCGGGTATTCTAATACCTCGGTGCTGGCCACCTCGCAGATGGAAGTGGCGGAAATGGTCTTTTTTAACCAGCAACACAACGATTCGCTGCGCAACCTGACCGAAGATTTTCTTACCCAGCGCTACCTGCCACCGGTGAACCTGGGCCGCGATACCAGCGTAAATCCGCTCTGCGGGCTCATTACCCTGAATGCAGGCACAGGCTATGCCTCCTACCTGTGGAGCACAGGCGCCTCCACGGCCACCTTGCCCGTAACCTCTCCCGGAATATACTGGGTACAGGTGAACGACGGCTTTGGCAATACCTATACGGACACAGTGCGGGTAGCCAGCCTGTCGGCATTTAACCAGCTGCCTCCCGTGAATTACCTGTGCCATGGCGGAAGCCGTGTGTGGCAGACGAACCTCCCCGGGTCCTCATACAGTTTTCTGTGGTCGGACAACAGTATCGATACCGCACTTACGATCAGCAGTCCGGGTACCTATTACGTAACGGTGATCCAGACCGCCACAGGCTGTGTTTTTACCTCGGATACCATACAGGTGCTCGATGATCCGTTTCCCCTGGCCGGGCTGGGCAATGATACTACACTCTGCCTCAATAACAGCCTGCAGCTCAACGTTGCGGGCGGACCGGGCTCTTCTTACCTCTGGAGCACGGGCGAACAAAGCGCCTCCATTATACTCAGCAGCCCCGGCAGCTATTGGGTACACGCTACCAATGAGAACGGCTGCTATGCCGACGATACCATAAATGTACTGCTGAACGGTACGGCGCCGGTGATCGGGTTTACCGCGACCCAGCGCTGTGAGAATGCGGGTACCGCTTTTACGGCCGGCAGTAACCAGAACGTGCTTACGTACCGGTGGGATTTCGGGGACGGCAATACCTCGTCGCAGGCTCAGCCCCAGAACGTATATCTTGCAGGGGGCACCTATCCCGTTGAGCTCTTTATACTGGCGGACAATGGCTGCGGTAATACCATTACGCGCAATATCGTGATCAGTCCGCAGCCATCGGTCTCATACAGCTATGCGGATACCTGCAATAACGACAGTACGGTATTCACGGGCCATGCCCTGCCCAATGCCGGCGGGATCAGCAGCTATTCCTGGAATTTCAATGACCCGGCTTCGGGTGCAGCCAATACCTCGTCCCTTATGGCGCCGAAACACTCCTATGCCCTGCCGGGACAGTATTTTGTGAGCTTTACGGTGCAGAACGACTCGGGTTGCGTGCGTACCCTCACACGTCCCGTGGTGATTCGGGAAGGGGCTTATCCCGACTTCAGCTTCAGCGGGCTATGCTATGAGGCACCTACGCTTTTCCAGAACACGACCACTTTCGGCAGCGGGGTCTCTCCCTTGTCGTACACCTGGTTCTTCGGGAACGGAGGCACCTCCAACCTGTTCAGTCCGCAGATCATCTACGGGCAGGAAGACAGTTTCCAGGTGACCCTGCGTGTGGCTACCAATAACCAGTGCCGGGCTTACAAAACCCGAACGGTGCCCGTGGTAAAAGGAGCCCTGGCCGGTTTCAGCATGCCCGACAGCATCTGTGCCGGTACGCCTATCCCGTTCCTGAACACATCTGCAGGGGTTAACGACAGCATCAGCTCGTATCTCTGGCGTTTCAGCACAGCGGGTACGTCCCAGGCCGAACAGCCCATATTTGCGTATACAGGTAGCGGCAGCCGGATCGTGCGCCTGATCGTTACCACACAGGAAGGCTGCAAAGATTCGGTACAGGGTTCCATATACGTAAAGCAGGCGCCTGCGGCCGGGTTTGGTGTAAACACCACGTTCGGTGCGCCGCCGCTTACGGTAACTCCCACGTTTACCGGCAGCAATGCCACTGCGTTCCAGTGGAATTTCGGCAATGGGGTTCAGAGCGATCTGCAGGACCCCGGCCCGGTGGTCTATACCGATACGGGTGTATATACGCTGATGCTGGTGGCAGGCAATGACCAGAACTGTTCCGATTCAGCCTCCGTGGAGATCGTGGTGAAGGAACGCGAGCTTTCGGCCGGGTGGATGAACGTACAATGTGCAGAAAGCAATGGCAAAATAAGCTTTTCAGGTACCCTGCTGAATACGGGGAACCAATTGATAACCGGTATGGAACTGGGCGCCCGTGTGGACTATGGGGCGGGCTTCCGGGAATTATGGAGCGGTTCGCTGAGTCCGGGCGCCCTGCTGGATTATTCATTCAGCGGCTTGATACCTGAAGGCGGAAATGCCTATCATTTCTGCTGTGTGGATGTATATACGATAAATGATAGTATACTCATCAGCCCGGAAACATATTGCCGGGACCTGGACGGTGATTTCTGGGTGGGCAGGGTCTATCCGAACCCGGCGGAGCAACAGGTACATGCTGATTATGTCCTTAGCGAGGACGAGACCATGAACTGGCGCGTACTGGATATTTCGGGAAGGGTAGTGCTCAGGGGCTCCGTGGCTGCCGTTGCCGGCCTGAACCAGCTGCGTGTGGACGTACTCCCGCTGCGTAAAGGTGCCTATGTGCTCGAAATGCGCAGCCGGCAGGGTCTGCAGAAACAGAAATTCGTGCGGCAGTAAATAAAGCCTTAGCGCATAAGGATAGTAGCTTCCTGCCCGCTTTTGCGGTTTACACAGCGCACTTTTTCCGGGGAGACCGAAGGGCTTATATTTTTGAAATGGCAGTAGTTTAGTCCCTTGTGGGCGGCCACAGCGGTCTGGTACAGGGGCACGCCTCCGGCATCACAGGCGTAAAAGTCGAAAATGCCCGGCTTGGAGGTGTAATACTGTATCACCGGGATACCGCTTTCTTTTTCCTGTGCCGTGCTCAGCAGCCAGAACCCGTTCTCATGGCCTTTTTCAAGCGGTTCGGGGGGTGGCAGGGCCGGGTTTTGCTCTGTGGCCCGGGCTTCGGGGGCGGCGTGGAGCATGCTTACACCGTTATAGGTCTCGAAGCCGCGGGCGTGATAGGCCCTGTATTTCCGGCGGTCGATACGGTTCACGAAATACCAGTCGGCATGGGTACGGGCGGGCTCTATGTCCAGGATAAAATAACCGTGATGTTCCAGGTCGGCAAACCGGATGTGCGGGTTCATATAGCGCACTTCGGATATAACGCCGGGCAGGTTCAGTCCGCTGGCCGAGGTAACCGATGTACCTACGAATTCCACCCCGATCCAGGCTTCGCTGCCATCGGCAGAACGATGGTCCTTGTAAGGAATATTACTGGCCCAGGAGGTATGTATATCGCCGGTGAGCACAACCAGGTTCTCTATTTTACGGTCGTGTACAAATTTTAACAGGCGCTCCCGTTCACCCGGGTAACCGTCCCACTGGTCGGGATTGATCACTTTCCAGGAACCGAAAAGATTAAAGAGCAGGGGAGACATCATTACCTGCTGGGCAAGCACCTGCCATTGTGCCCTTGAATGGCTCATCTGCTGCTGCAGCCATTGCATCTGCTGACGGCCGAGCATTACGCGGCTGCTGTCGTTCAGGGTAGAATCGCTGACAGAGAGAAAAGGCTTCCCGGCCTGCTCGTCGCGGTCGATAAGACGGGTATCGAGAAAATAAAATTCAGCCAGCTGCCCCCAGCGGAACGAACGGTAAATATGTACATTATTGCCTGATTCAGGGAGGCGTACGGGCATCCATTCGGCATAGGCCTGCGTGGAATTCCGCTTGCGGTCCGAGAAAGTGCCTTCGGTGCTGCTGTTGTGGTTCTGGGCCCCTTCGCGCCAGGAGTCGTTGGCGGTCTCATGATCGTCCCATACGCAGATAAAGGGGTATTGCTGGTGCAGTCCGCGCAGGTCCTTGTCCAGGCGGTACTGCGAATGCCGTATACGGTAATCGCTGAGCTGTATCATCTCGGTCATGGGCTCGTGTTCCCGGCCCACGGCGCTGTTGGCGGCATATTCGTATATATAGTCGCCCAGGTGAAAGACCACATCGATATCGTTACGTTTTGAAAGATGGTCCAGGGCATTGTAAAAACCGTTCTGGTAATCCTGGCAGGAAAGTACGGCGGCACGCATTTTCCGGAGGCCTTCTTCCGGGAAGGTGCGGGTGCGCCCGATACAGGAATACCGGTCGTTGTAACGGAAACGATAATAATACCAGTGGTCGGGCTGCAGGCCCCCGGCATCCGCTTTTACGGTATAGTCCTTTTCAGGGCCGGTAAATATGCTGCCGCTGTTCACAATATGGAGGAACATGGTGTCACTGGCAATTTCCCAGTGTACTTCGGCAGAAGGCAGTGCCGCGGGGAGGGTAAGCCTGGTCCAGAGAATGACCCGGTCCTGCAGGGGATCACCGCTGGCAACGCCGTGCAGGAAGGGCGCCATGGCCGTGTTGATATCGGTGCGTTCTGCAAAGTCGGCGGGTTCCTGGGCGGGCAGGGACCCGGCATAAATAAGGATTGCAATTACTATACTAAATTTTCTGAGCATGGGTGTTTAAATTCTCGGCTGTATCTTCCAAATGTATACAAAATATCCGGGGCAGGGAGCATAAAAGTCCGGTTTTGCAGTAATATGGCAGGAGCATTTTATATCCTGGCATCAGCGATCTGTTTCACTACGTCCGGGTCGAGGAGTGTAGAGATATCGCCGAAATTCTCGGGTTCGCCCTCGGCAATTTTCCGAAGGATGCGACGCATGATCTTGCCGCTGCGGGTTTTGGGCAGGCTGCTTACAAACTGTATCTTGTCCAGTTTTGCTATCGGCCCGATGAGGCGTGATACGGTCTGGTTAATGTCCTGGCGCACCAGGCCGAGATCGCTGCTGCTGCCGCTGTACACCACAAAGCCGTAGATGCCCTGTCCTTTTATATCGTGCGGGTAGCCCACCACGGCGCTTTCCACCACATCGGTATGCATATTGATGGCGTTTTCCACCTCGGCGGTGCCGATACGGTGTCCGCTTACGTTCAGTACATCGTCTACGCGGCCGGTGATGCGGTAATTGCCGTCGGTATCGCGGAGGCAGCCATCGCCGGTAAAATACTGGTCTTCGTAGGCAGAGAAATAGGTTTGCCGGCAGCGTTCGTGGTCGCCATAGGTGGTACGGACAATGCCGGGCCAGGGGAACCGTATGCACAGGTTACCGCTGATGGTATCTGCCGGGAGCAGGCCTGAAGCGGCGTCGCTGCCCTCTATGATCCTGCCGTTCTCGTCCACCAGCACGGGTTGTACGCCGGGCAGGGGCAGGGTGGCATGAGCCGGTCTGGCAGGTGTAACGCCGGCCAGGTTCGAGATCATGATGCCCCCGGTCTCGGTCTGCCACCAGGTATCTACAATGGGGCATTTTTCCTTCCCGATATTTTTATGGAACCAGTGCCAGGCCTCTTCATTGATGGGCTCGCCTACGCTGCCCAGTACTTTCAGGCTGCTGAGGTCCTTATCGGCGAAGTAGGATTCTCCAAAGCCCATGAGGCTGCGTATGGCCGTAGGAGCGGTGTAGAGGATATTCACCCTGAATTTGTCCACGATATCCCAGAGACGGCCGGCGTCGGGCCAGGTGGGAATACCTTCGAAGATAAGCGTGGTGGCCCCGGCCGAAAGCGGACCGTACACAAGGTAGCTGTGGCCGGTGATCCAGCCGATATCGGCAGTGCAGAAATATACGTCGCCGGGCGTATACTGGAATACATTTACAAAGGTATAACTGGTGTACACCATATAGCCTGCGCAGGTATGTACCACGCCTTTGGGCTTGCCTGTAGATCCAGAGGTATAAAGGATAAAGAGCATGTCTTCGGCGTCCATTTCTTCGGCGGGACAAAAAGGATTGCCCATGGTCTCTACCTTGCGGATCTCGTCTTCCCACCATACATCGCGGCCTTTTATCATGGAAACGGGCATACGGTTGCGGGTGAGCACGATCACGCGGCGTACGTCGGGCGACTGGACCAGGGCATCGTCGATCACATTTTTAAGTGATACTTCCTTGTTACCGCGGAAGGCACCGTCGGCCGTGATCACCACTTCGCAGCGGGCATCGCGCAGGCGGTCGGCGATACTCCGGGCCGAAAAACCACCGAAGATCACCGAGTGTACCGCCCCGATACGGGCACAGGCCAGCACAGCAATGGCCAGCTCGGGTACCATAGGCATGTAGATACATACCCGGTCTCCTTTTTTAACACCGTTATTTTTCAGCACATTGGCGAATTGCAATACTTTGAACAGGAGCTCCTTATAACTAAGTATACGGTGATGTTCCTCAGGATCGTTGCTTTCCCAGATGATGGCGGGAGCATCCGGCTGCGTACGGGCCCAGCGGTCCAGGCAGTTTTCGGTGATATTCAGCTTTGCACCCTTGAACCATTTTACATCCGGGTCCCTGAAATTCCATTCCAGTACCTTTTCCCATTTTTTCTTCCAGGTAAAATGCTCTGCAACGGAGGCCCAGAACTCTTCCGGTCTCTCAACACTTAACCGGTAGGCTTCCTTATATTGTTCTTCGCTCAGGATCTGATATGGATAACTCATGTGTTCAACGGATTTACATGCTAAGTTAACACAAGATAATACGATCTCCCGGCAAAAACAATAAAAATGCCGCGGGGAGGAAATGCGCCGGGGAAGGGGACCGGTCCTATTTTTTGCTTTTGCGGCGGCGGATCTCCTTTTCGATCAGGGAAAGCTCGCGGCCGGTCTGGCCTTTTACACTGGTGTTCTCTTCCGCCCGGCGGAACAGGTAAGGCATCAGCTCTTTTACCGGTCCGTAGGGAACGTATTTGGCCACGTGGTAACCGGCGTGCGACAGGTTAAAGCTCAGGTTATCGCTCATACCCAGTAACTGGGCAAAGTATACCCGTTCGTCCTGCGGTCTTATGCCGTATTTTTCCATCAGCTGTACCAGCAACAGGCTGCTGTGTTCGTTGTGCGTGCCTGCGCAGATGGCAAAATCGTCTATATGTGCGGTACAGTATTCCAGGGCGGCATTGTAATCGGCGTCCGAAGCGGCCTTATCGGGCTGTATGGGGTCGGGCAGACCGTTTTCGGCGGCATAGGCGCGTTCTTTTTCCATATAAGCACCGCGTACGATCTTAAGCCCGATCTTGTAGCCGCGTTCCCGGGCCAGGGTATGCAGGTTGTGAATGTACTGCAGGCGGTCGTGGCGGTACATCTGCGTGGTATTATAGATAAGCGCCTCCGCTTTGTTGAAGCGTTCCATCATTTCCTCGGCGAGACGGTCGATGGGTTCATGGATCCAGGATTCTTCGGCATCGATGAGTACCTTCACCTTTTTTTCGGCGGCCAGGCTGCAGATGCACAGTACGCGTGCACGGGCGCGCTCCCAGGCGGCCTGTTCCCCTGCATCCAGGGTTTCGCCCCGGTCCAGTTTTGTAAGCAGGGCTGTGCTGCAGATACCCGTTACCTTAAATACGGCAAAGGGAATATGGTTCACCGAAGCGGCCTTTTCCACCGTACGTATAAGTTCATGCGTGGTAGCGTCGAAGCTCTCTTCGTCTTCCTTGCCTTCCACCGAATAATCGAGAATGGTACCCACCCCGTAACGTGCGAGTATCTCCGAGGTGCGCGAGCATTCCTCTATGTTCTCGCCGCCCACGAACTGCCGGAACAGCGTGGCCCTGATGACGGACTTTACAGGCAGGTGCAGCGAGAATGCCAGTCCTGTAAGGGCTTTGCCGGTGTCTACCATCCATTTTTTACTTAGGGTGGTGAACAGGAAACGGGCTCTGCGCAGGTCAGCGTCGGTCTTGTGCCGGAAAGCGATCTCGGTATTATCGAAAGAAACCATACAGTGTAATTGCAGCGCAAAAGTAGGAGATTTTAACCATTTGCAAGCGTTCGGGATAACTATTCGGTGTAGGGTGATCGAAAGCATTTTGTTACCTTGCGGCAAACTTGATGCATGCAGGCCATAGCCCCCATTTTTTACGGCGCATGTACCTTTGACCGGGTACGGGAACAGTTCGGCAGCGAACGCCGATATCTTATTGTGTGTGACCGGAATACACGGAAATTGTGCCTGCCGCTTTTTGCAGGGGAAGCTATGGAGCTGCCTCCTGTCTTTGAAACAGAAGCCGGGGAAGGCGCCAAGACCCTGGCCACCTGCGAAAGACTCTGGACCTTTGCCCTGGAGAACGGTTTTGACCGGGATTCCGTATGGATAAACCTGGGCGGAGGTATGGTAAGTGACCTGGGCGGCTTTGCCGCCGCCTGCTATAAAAGAGGTGTGGCCTTTGTGAATGTGCCTACCACCTTACTGGCCTGTGTGGATGCTACGGCCGGGGCCAAAACCGGTGTGAACCTGCTTTCTGAAAAAAATATGATCGGCAGTTTCCGGGCTCCGGAAGCCATTTTTATGGATACGCGTTACCTGCAGAGCCTGCCCCGGGAAGAATGGCTCAGCGGCATGGCCGAAGTGCTGAAACACGGACTTATTGCCGATGCCGCCTACTGGGAAGACTGCCTGGCCGGGAAACCGGGCACGATGGAAATGATACGCCGCTCTGTCGGTATAAAGTCGGCCATAGTGGCTGCCGACCCGCTTGAGAACGGCCTGCGCAAGGTACTGAACTTCGGGCACACCGTCGGGCATGCGCTGGAGGCTGCCTTTACACGCACCGGGGTCCGGGTTACCCACGGGGCCTGCGTTGCAGCCGGTATGTGGATGGAAAGTCTTGCCGCCGAAGCCTTTGCCGGCCTTTCTTCCGGCGAAGGTGGAGCAATACGCGCGGGATTATCGGGCCTGTTCCCGGCATTGCCTGTGGAACAGCTGCCTGCGGCCGGAATTACCGCACTGATGTACGGGGACAAAAAAAACCGCCGGGGAGAGATACGCATGAGCCTGCCCGACCGCATCGGCCACTGTCTTTTCGATATCCCGGTGCCGGGCGAAGCAGCGGAGGAATGGCTGCATATATATACAGATACCTGTCAGAAATGAAAAGTATACAATTGATCGCAGAGCATACTGCGCGGCCTGCCGGTGAGATACATACCGGGGCCAGCAAAAGCATCAGTAACCGCATGTTGCTGCTTCGCAGGCTTTATGGTCCTGGAACCGAGCTGCACAACCTTTCTGCCTCAGAAGATACACAATGGCTGCAGAAAGGCCTGGAATCGGAAGGAACGGAGATCTATGCCGGGGACGGAGGTACTACGGCCCGTTTCCTGGCGGTGTACCTGGCCACGCGGCCGGGCGAGCACATACTGCGGGCAGGTGCCCGTATGAGCGAGCGCCCCATGGCCAAGCTCTTTGCCGCCCTGGAACAGCTCGGGGCAGAGGTCCGTTACCTGGAAAAACAAGGCTTCTTACCCGTATCTATAAAAGGATGCAGACCCGCAGCGGGCAGCTCGGTACATTTCGAAGAGCCGGAAAGCGGGCAGTTCATCTCGGCCCTGTGCATGGTGGCGCCTTCTGCAGGCATGAAGATCAGCTATTCGGGGGAGGTCACCGAATCGTACATACAGCTTACACTGGCCCTGCTGGCCGAATGCTATGTGCATGCCGAGGCCTATCACGACCCGGAAAGCGGGCACTCGGTGATCGAAATTCACCGCTCCACCCCGGTACTGCCGGCGGAATACGTGGTGGAGAACGACTGGTCCTCTGCGGCCTTCTGGATGGAATGGATGCTGCAGGCGCCGATGAACACGGAGCTGTACCTGGACAAGCTGCTGCCCGACAGTATACAGCCCGATGCCTATGCCATGCACTATTTCGAGATGCTGGGCCTTTCGTTCCGGGAGACGGACAACGGGATCCTGGTAAGAAAGGCGGCCCGGCCCGACGGGAATGAGTTTCACTTTGACCTCGGGTACAATCCCGACCTGTTCCCGGCGCTGGCCTGCTCTGTGGCTGCACTGGGCCTGAGAGCCACCTTCGCCGGGCTGCATTCCCTGGTGCATAAGGAAAGCAATCGCCTGCACAGTGTAGGGGAAGGACTGCGCAAGCTGGGTATGGATGCCGGATTTGACCCCGAAGAGTCGGAATTTTACATCCGGGGCGGACGATTAGGTCCGACGGAAGAGCCGATAGAGACATTCAGCGACCACCGTATCGCGATGGCTTTTTCGGCATTGGTACCTTCCCTGGGAAAAATCACGATAAATGATCCCGGGGTGGTAAAAAAATCCTACCCCGAATGGTGGGCACACATCCGGGCATATGTAAAAGATATTCAGCTTGTTGAGATTTGAATGTCGGGTCTGGCGCCATTTTCAGCGACCGGGTGCTGTAAAAATATCTAAACTTTTTTTCAAAAAAAAGATTCAAATATTTGTGTATTTCATAAACCTTGTTTACTTTTGTTCCATAATCACCTCGGAAAAGTAAAGTAACCCTTTATAGACGCAAAAGCATTAAACGAGGTGATAGAGGGTTAGAGAGGGCCTGTACCTGTAATGGGTATAGGCCTTTTCTTCATTTTGCCGATGCTGCGGATAGCCGGTATGCAGTCAAGGTTAAATGTCAGGGATAATAAACCGAATCATTGTGCGATTCATTAAACTTCGTATATTGCTATTGCTAATGATTCTCTTAGTTAAATAGTATGAGTTCTTCACGAAAACGATCCAATAAAAAAAGCAGTCAGAATAATAATAAAGAAGCGAAGATTTTAAGTGATACTCTTCTTACCTTTTTAAAGTCGAACCCGTCGGCACCGCTCAATGCAAAGCAGATCAGCAGTAAGCTCGGATTTGAAGGCAAAGAAGACCAGGACAGGATATACAAAGCGCTACAGACCTTATTATTACTGGGAGAGATAGAAGAGGTGCAACCCGGCAAGTTCATTGCCCGCAAACCGTTCCAGGTACTGAGCGGCCGTGTGGATTATCTCAGCAGCGGCAATGCCTATGTGATCTCTTCCGAAAGCGAAAAGGACATCTTTATTCATGCCCGCTACCTGGCCAATGCCTATCACGGTGATGTGGTAAAAGTACTCCTCTTTCCCAAAAAAGGCGCTACACCCGAAGGCGAGATCCTCGAGGTGCTGGAGCGGGGCAAATCCGAATGGGTGGGTACCCTGGCCGGTTCGCCCACGAATATGTACGTAAGCCCCGACAGTAACCGTATCCCGTTTTCCATATATATACCGCTGGATGTTTCCAAAGGCGCCTCGCCGGGTATGAAGGTCGTGGCGCGTATCACCGACTGGCCCGTGCAGCAGGGTATGGACGCCCGCGGCGAAGTGCTGCGTATACTGGGTAAAAGCGGGGAGAACAATGCCGAAATGCATGCCATCCTCGAAGAATACGGCCTGCCCTACGAATTTCCGCCCGAAGTGGAGGACGATGCCGAAAAGATATCCTTCGACCTGCCCCAGGCCGAGATCAGAAAGCGCCGCGATTTCCGCGATACGCTCACCTTTACCATCGACCCGGTGGATGCCAAGGACTTTGACGATGCGCTTTCCATAAAAGAACTGGGTGAAGGCAAATGGGAGATCGGCGTACACATCGCGGATGTATCGCATTACGTAACACCGGGTTCCCGCCTCGATAAAGAAGCCGTAAAACGGGCCACTTCGGTCTACCTGGTGGACCGCGTGGTGCCTATGCTGCCCGAAAAGCTCAGCAATGGCGTATGTTCCCTGCGCCCCGATGAAGATAAGTTCACCTTTTCGGCCGTATTTGTGATGAACGAAAAAGCCGAAGTGCTGGAGCAGTGGTTCGGGCGTACGGTGATCCACAGCGACCGCCGTTTCAGCTACGAGGAAGCCCAGGAGATCATCGAAGGCAGGGAGGACAGCTTTGCAGGACCGATCCTGCTGCTGCATAAAATGGCACAGATCCTGCGCGGGCACCGCTTTAAGGACGGAGCACTGCGCGTGGACCAGGCCGAGGTGAAATTCCTGCTCGATGAGAACGGGAAGCCCGTGGATGTATACTTTAAGATACAGCGTGAAGCTAACCAGCTCATCGAGGAATTTATGCTGCTGGCCAATAAAAAGGTGACCGAGTTCGTGGCCCAGCCCAAAGGCAAAAAACGCAACCGCCCCTTTGTGTACCGCGTGCACGACCTGCCCGACGAAAGCAAGCTGCAGGATTTTGCCTCTTTTGTAAAGACACTGGGTTACCACCTGGAGCTGGACAATCCGAAGAAGATATCGAAGAACATCAATGCCCTGCTGGCCGAAGTGCAGGACAAGCCAGAAGGCGATATGATCCGCCAGCTGGCGATCCGCAGTATGGCCAAGGCCATTTATTCCACCAAGAATATCGGGCATTACGGGCTTTCGTTCGATTACTATACGCACTTTACCTCGCCCATACGCCGTTACCCCGACGTACTGGTGCACCGCCTGCTGCAAACCTATCTCGACGATGAGAACGCCACTCCCAAAGAGTCGGACCTGGAGCAGCTCTGCAATCACAGCAGCGAGCGGGAACGCCTGGCCGCCGAAGCCGAGCGCGCATCCATCAAGTATAAACAGGTAGAGTTTATGCTCGACCGCGTGGGCCGCGTATACTCCGGCGTAATTACCGGGGTTACCGAATGGGGCATTTATGTAGAGATCGAGGAGACCCGCTGCGAAGGTATGGTGCGCCTGCGCGAGATGCGCGACGATTTTTACTTCTTCGACGAGAAACGCATGGCCGTATTCGGCAAGAGCCGCAAGAAATCATACCGCCTTGGCGACCGGGTGAACGTACTGGTGAACAAGGTGGATATGGACAAGCGGCAGATAGACCTGCTGTTCGAGAACCTCTAAAGTTTAGCGCAGTTTGGGATTGTTCTTATGACGCTCGCTGTCGCGCTGCGTCTTTTTCTGCATGTTCTTTTCAAAGGCTTTGCTAAGGTCTGTGCCGGTCTGGTTGGCCAGGCAGATCAGGACCCAGAGCACATCGGCCATTTCATCGCCCAGGTCCCTGCCCAGGTCTGTTTTCTTGAACGACTGATCGCCGTAAGTGCGCGCCATGATACGCGCCAGCTCGCCCACTTCCTCGGTGAGGATGGCCATATTGGTAAGTTCGGAGAAGTAGCGTACGCCGGTGGTCTTTATCCACTGGTCTACTTCCTGCTGCATCTGTTCCAGGCTTTTCGGTTCCATAATTTTTTTGTATCTTTAAGAGAATGAGGGCATGCGCAGGTCGGCCAGCAGCCGGTCGTTACGCAGCAGCCCGGTTTCTGCGTCGAAATAATCTTCGGTGCTCCGGCCTTCCGCTATGTTCACAAATACCGTAGGTATACCTGCCTGCAGGGCGCCTTCCACATTGGCAAAGGTATCTTCGAAGAACACGGTGCTCCGGGCGTCCAGGTTGTTCTCGAGCATCACCAGGTCGAAAATGGCTTTTTCCGGTTTACGGAAGCCGCATTCGTAGCTGTAGTAGATACCGTCGAACCAGGCCTCGGGAAGCTGCCCGAAGCGTTCTCTGAAGTCCTTTTCAAAATGGGCGGCGTGGATCACATTGGTATTGCTCAGCAGGAAGATGCGGTAATGTTTTCGTACTTTTTCGAGCAGGGCCAGCCGTTCGGCCGGTACCTGGCCAAGGATCGAGTTCCAGGCATCCTGCAACTGCTGTTCGGTGGCGGCGGGAAAGATCTCCTTCAGGGCAGCCAGGAATTCGGCCGCGCTCGTCTCGCCGCGTTCCAGGGCATCGAATATGGGCAGCTGCTTCTGCTGTGAATAGATCTGTACGGTACCCGAGGGCATCAGGGCATCAAAGGAGCGGGCTACTCTCTGGTAATCAACGGGTAAAAGTATGCCCCCGAAATCGAAAATAATAGCTTCGCAGTTCATGAATGATGGTATGGTTCGTTATTCAGTATGCTGAAGGCGCGGTACAGCTGTTCGGTGATGAACAGGCGCACCATCTGGTGGGTAAAGGTCATGGCCGAGAGCGAGATCTTTTCGTCGGCGCGGTCGTACACTTCCTGGGAAAAGCCATAGGGCCCGCCAATGACGAAAAGTACGCGTTTGCGCGAATGGTTCAGGATCTTCTGCAGGCGCAGGGCAAATTTTTCGGAGGAGTACATATTTCCGTTCTCATCGAGCAGGACCAGGTAATCGTCGGGTTTAACATGGTCGAGCAACATTTTTCCCTCAATATTTTTGCGCTCTGCAGCCGAAAAATGTTTTTTTAGTCCCGGAGCTTCTTTTTCTACCGGAATAAAATTACAATATTTGGCAAGCTTTTTGTGATATGTATCAGTGAGCTTGCGCATTTCCGGATCCGTGGTTTTCCCGATGCAAAAGAGTTCTATCAACATTAGCAACAAAGTAACGAAACAATAAGAACAAATCCATCATGAAAAAACTACTGTGGATGCTGACCCTCGTTCTATTACCTTTTTCGCTGCAGGCCCAGATCGGAGAGGTAACCACCGCACTGGAGAACAATGATGCAGATGCGCTGGGCACCTATTTCATGAATACGGTGGAACTCGAGATCGAAAGCACCGAGGGCATGTATGCCAAGGCCCAGGCCAAAGTGATGGTTCGTGACTTTTTTACAAAAATACGCCCCGCTACCTTTACGCTCAAGCACAAGAGCGACAGCGGCTCGTCCAAATACATCATCGGCGATCTTACCAGCAAGGGGCAGCGCTGGCGTGTGACTGCCTATTTCCGCCGTGAAGGGGCGTCTGATCTTATACAGACCCTCAAGTTCGAGAAAGAATAGGTTTTCTGTGCCTTTTCGGGGCCGTTCTGTCCGTATTTTGCTATTTTCGTAGTAAACTACGATCGTAATGGACAAGGACATACTGCATGATTTTCTGAAACGTGTGCTCGAAGAAGATATCCGTGACGGAGACCATACCTCACTGGCCACCATACCGGCCACAGCCCGCGGAAAAGCACGGCTGCTCGTAAAGGAGAACGGCATTATAGCCGGGGTGGAGGTGGCCCGGGCCATTTTTAAACAGTTTGACAAGAATTTAGAGCTCGAAGTGCTCATCCGTGACGGCGAACCCGTAAAAAAAGGCGATAAGGTCTTTTGCGTGGAAGGCAGCTCGCGTAACATCCTTACCATTGAACGTACGGTGCTCAATATTATGCAGCGTATGAGCGGTATTGCCACCAAGACCCGTCACCTGGCCGAGATCATAAAGCCTACCAAGGCCCGCCTGCTGGACACACGCAAGACCACACCCCTGATGCGTTTCCTGGAAAAGGAGGCCGTGCGCATCGGTGGTGGCTACAATCACCGCTTCGGGCTGTACGATATGATCATGATCAAGGACAACCATGTGGACTTTGCGGGGGGAATTACCCAGGCCATCGACAAGACCCGTGTTTACCTGGCAAAGAAGAAGCTGGACCTGAAGGTAGAGATCGAGGTACGCGACCTGAAAGAACTGCAGGAAGTACTGGACCACGGCGGCGTGGACCGTATCATGCTCGATAATTTTTCTCCCGCGCTCATCGAAAAGGCGCTCGATAAGATCAAAGGACGCTTCGAGACCGAGGCCAGCGGCGGTATTACCGAAGACAATATCCTGGAGTACGCGCTAACGGGCGTGGACTTTATTTCGGTAGGAGCTCTCACACACAGTGTAAAAAGTCTTGACCTGAGCCTGAAAGCCATGTAGGATGCTGAAAAAGCTCTTGACATATATTCTTGCGATGCCCCTGAGCCGTTTTGTGATCATGCGGCTCAAACGCAATTCCCTGCCCGGTTTTGAAGGCATCCCGATATACGATGTGATCCTGAGCTTTGTGCGCGGACTTACCGAAAGCTCGGTGGGCGACCGGGCCGCCGCCGCTACCTTCAAGTTCTTTATGGCGCTGTTCCCCACACTGCTTTTTATCTGTACGCTGATCCCCTTTGTGCCCATCGAAGGCTTTCAGGAAAAACTGCTGCAATCCTATGCCAATATCATACCGCCCCAGGTATCGGGCCTGCTCAACGAGACCATTGCCCAGGTGGTGATGCATACCAATGGGGGACTGCTTTCCGTGTCGGTGCTGCTGGCCGGTTATTTCAGCACCAATGGTATGATGGGACTGGTGCGTGCCATGAACAAAAGCGTGCATGTGACCGAAACCCGCAGCAATGGTACGCTCAGGGCCCTGTCTTTTGCCCTGCTGCTGGGTATTTTTCTTATGTCGGCCATTTCGATCGCCATCCTGGCCTATTCCACCGTACTCATCAGCCGGATGCAGCTCAGCCCGGATTTTTCTGCCGGCATGAAATTCATGATCAAGGCCGGACGCTTTGTGTTGCTGTACATTGTGATCTATACGACCATGTCGCTGTTCTACCTGGTGGTGCCGGTAAAGCAGTACCGCCCGCGCTATTTTTCACCGGGGGCCTTTCTTTCCACCAATATTGCACTGGCGGCCTCCTGGGGCGTGTCGTTCTTCTTTTCCAATTTCGATAACTACAATTCCCTGTACGGGGCCATCGGCACGTTTCCCATACTGATGGTATTTATTTACGTGAACTGTATTTCCGTCATCGTCGGTTTTGAGCTTAACAACGGCATCAAGTGGAACCGGATCAACCGGCAGCCGAAGTAAATTATTTGCGGTTCAGCCGTGTATAGAACAGGGTCTTGAAAAAAGACTGTGAGCTGGTATTATCGCTGTCGGTATAGGGCAGATCGGTGGAGAACTTCACGGCCTCTACGCTGTAAAAGGCGCCGGGTTCGTGTTCACTGATCAGCTTTTCGAGCTGGGGCATACGTTCGCGCTTTATGGTGGTGAAGATAAGCTTCACGGGGCCACGCGTACCTTCCGCGTTCACCTTGGTAAGTCCGAATCCCCGCTGCCGCAGGGCCGTCACTAAACCTTCGGGTTCGGAAGCGGTGATGATCCGTACCACCACTTTGCCCACGGCCAGGCGTTCTTCGAGCTTCAGTCCCACGTACACACCGGTAGCATAGCCGCCGGCATAGGCCAGGTACGAAAGCCAGTGATCGAGGTTCTGCAGTATCTGCGAAATAGCCAGCAACCAGATGCCGCTCTCGAAAAAACCGAGTACGGAAGCCTGTACCTTGCGCCCGTTCATCATCAGCATAACGCGCAGGGTATTGATGGAAACGTCGGTGATCCGGGCCAGGAATATACCCAGGGGGATGATGAGCCAGTGAAATACATCGGCATTGATACCCAGGAAATCGGCAGCGGCACTGTTCATACAAACGAATTTTAGTAAGGTTGGCGAACCTTATGCATACTTAATGCATACGTTCTTGGCTTCGGTAAAAAAGCGCAGGGCTTCCCATCCGCCTTCGCGGCCCACGCCGCTCTGTTTCACACCGCCGAAGGGCGTACGCAGGTCGCGCAGCATCCAGCAGTTCACCCACACGATACCGGACTGTATCTTTTCGGCTATGCGCTGTGTACGGCTTATATCCTGTGTCCAGAGCATGGCGGCCAGTCCGTAGGGCGTGGCATTGGCAAATTCCAGGGCTTCGTCCTCGTTTTTAAAAGGCGTAAGTGTTACCACGGGGCCGAAGATCTCTTCGGTATTGGTGCGGCAATGTGCCGAAAGGCCTTCGATAACGGTAGGCTGCAGGAAATAGCCTTCCGAAAATTCGCCTCCCACAGCGGCGCGTTCTCCGCCGCAGAGTATGGTGCCTCCTTCTTCGCGGGCCAGCTGTATATAGCTTTCCACTTTTTCCAGGTGAGCTCTGGATACCACAGCGCCCATAAAATTATCCGGGTCCGAAGGATTGCCGGTCCGCAGCTGTTTCACCTTTTCCACAAAGGCATCGCGGAAGCGGGGATACAGGCTTTCTTCAATAAAGATACGCGAACCGCAGAGGCAGATCTGTCCCTGGTTGGTAAAAGCGCCGCGTACGGAGGTTTCCACGGCTTTTTCGAAGTCGCAGTCGGCAAATACGAGGTTGGGATTTTTACCGCCCAGTTCCAGGCTCAGCTTTTTGAACATGGGTGCGGCTATACGGGCGATCTCGGCGCCGGTGGCGGTACCGCCGGTAAAGGAGATCGCTTTTATGCCCGGGTGACTTACAATGGCCTTGCCGATGTCGGAACCCAGTCCGTGTACTACGTTCAGCACACCGTCGGGCAGACCGGCCTCGCTGCATATTTTCGAGAAAAGGTAGGCGGTTGCCGGGGTGATCTCGCTGGGCTTGGCCACCACGGTATTGCCGGCGGCCAGGGCCGGGGCTATTTTCCAGGTGAACAGGTACAAGGGCAGGTTCCAGGGAGAAATGCAACCCACTACGCCGATAGGCTGGCGCAGGGTATAATTAATGGCCTGCCCGGGAATGGCATGACTTTCGGCAGAAAAATGCAGGATAGCCTCTGCAAAGAAGCGGATATTGGCCGCGGCCCGCATAATATCCACGCTGCGGGTGAGCCACAGGGGTTTGCCGCTGTCGGTACTTTCGGCCTGTGCCAGCTCTTCGTGCCGGGCCTCGATGCCTGCTACAATACGCATCAGTATGGCGCTGCGTTCGGCGGCGGGCATCATGCTCCATGCGGGAAAGGCGGTCCTGGCGGCTTCGTAGGCCAGGTCACAGTCTTCGGCCCCTGAGGCGGGGATACGCCCGTAAACCCTGCCCCGGGCGGGTTCTGTATTGTCGAGAAAGCGGCCGTTCAGCGGATCGGAGAAGCGGCCGTTTATATAGTTTTGGATCTGCACGGTATCGCTGTTTTTTGGAATCACAAAGGTATCAAAAAACCTTCGGCAAGCACTTATTCAAAATCGGGATACAGCAGGTACTTTGCACGCACCTGTTTAAAGGCCGCCAGGTCGTTCTGCCAGGAGGCCCGTATCTCTTCTTCGTTCTTCCCCGCCACAACAGCTTCCTTCAGCGAGCTGCCGCCGGCCAGCTTATCAAAATAAGGGGTAAAGAACTTACTCTTGTCCGGGCAGTTCTTATAGGCGTCCAGCAGCCAGAAAAGGTACAGGCTGCGTATACCGCGGATCATATCGGCAAATTCGTGCAGGTTGTAGCCACGGCATTCCTGCCCCTTGAACTTGGGGTTTTCGCTGGCGCCGGGTACCGGTTTGGGTGTAAATACATAGGGAGCTTCTTTCCACCAGGGAGCACCTACGATTTCGAAAGGTGTGGCGGTGCCGCGCCCGATGCTCAGATCGGTGCCCTCGAACAGGCAGAGCGTAGGGTACAGCAGTATGCTTTCACGGCTGGGCAGGTTGGGCGATGGGGCCACGGGCAGCGTATACTGCATCTTGTGGTTGTAATTTTTGCAGGGAATTACCGTGAGCTTACATTTTACCCCGTTCTTAAGCCAGCCTTCTTCATTTACCATCCGGGCGTATTCGCCCACCGTCATACCATGTACAATAGGAATGCGGTGCATGCCTACGAAACTTTCGTAGCCTTTCTGCAATACGGGCCCGTCTACATAAAATCCGTTCGGGTTGGGACGGTCGAGCACCAGGAAGCTTTTGTCGTTTTCAGCGGCGGCTTCCATGGCCAGGCTCATGGTGCTTATGTAGGTATAAAAACGGCAGCCTACGTCCTGTATATCGAAGAGAATTACGTCCACATTGCTGAGCTGCTCGGCGGAAGGTTTCTGGTTCTTGCCGTAGAGTGAGACTACCGGCAGGCCGGTGCGGGCGTCTTTTTCGGTGGATACGTGGGCCCCGTCGGAATGGTCGCCGCGGAAACCGTGTTCCGGGCCGAATACCTTTACAATGTTCACGCCCAGCTTCAGCAGGGAATCTACCAGGTGTCTCTGCCCGATGATGCTGGTCTGGTTGGCGATCACGGCCACCCGCTTACCCTGCAGCAGGGGCAGGTATTTATCGGTTTGCTCGGCACCGGTATTCACAGGGCCGTGTGCCTGCTTTTCGAGGTAAAAAATGCCGTTGGACCTCTGGGCATTGCCACAGGCTGCAAGTGTACAGACAAGTATCAGGAATAAAGCGCGCATGTGCAATTTTACACAATTTTAGCGGATGCCGTATGGATGGCCGGGGACAGAAATGCTTTTTTAAGGGTATATCACAGATAAAGGGCTGACTTTTTGGCAGCCTGTGCGGGATTTTCAGGCAGAAATGACAGTTGATTTTTCATATAACTGACTAAAAGTCATTTATTTAGCTTTGGTATAGAGTTTGAAATATGCATACCAGAAAACGTAAAAATAAAATACACGAATTATGTATCCAGTTAGAATTAAATCACAGGCTTTCTCTCCGTTCAACCGTTTGATGGAGGACTTTTTTGAGAACGATTTTTCATTTGCGTCCCAGCCGCCGGTGAACATCAGGCAGACCGAGAATGGTTTCGGCATTGAGCTGGCTGCTCCCGGCTTTTCAAAAGAGGAAATTTCCGTGAGCGTAGAGAACAAGGTGCTGCGCATCAAAGGGGAACACAAAGCCGAAAAGCAGGAAAATACGGAGAAATACACCCGAAAGGAATTCAGCAAAAGATCGTTCGAGCGCAGTTTTACCCTGCCCGCCGACATTAAAGAGGACGACATAAAGGCTTCCTTTACCGATGGTGTGCTCCGCCTGGAACTTGCCCGTAAAGAGAATACGAAAACGGTACATGCCGTAACTATCGGTTAATACACATCCGGTTAAGGGCCGGCAATACCGGGGAGGTCAGCAGTTTCTGCCCGCAGCAGTATAAGCAGGTTTCTGAATTGAGCAATGTAAGGAGGATGATAGCTGCAGGGTAGTTGTGGAATAGGGTAACAGGATAATTATTCCCGTATTGCCGGTTTTTTTACCGGGAAACAAAAGGGTATCTTTTTTCATAGATCTGAGGTATAAGGTAAACATGTCCGCCTGTTGTGTTGCGCAGCAGGCGGACTTTTTTTTACCGGAGCAGGGTCACATGGCCGCTAAGCTCGCGCTGTTTACCCTGCATTTCCTTGTATGTTATACGATACACATATACATCGGGCGGGGCCGGGTGCGACAGGTTGTTGAACATCCCCCCGTTCCAGCCTTTGTAGATATCGTCTGATTCGAAAATGAGTTCGCCCCAGCGGTTAAAGATCAGCATCCGGTAGCTCTCGATCAGGGTAATAACGGGCTTGAATTCGTCGTTGAGGCCGTCTTTATTCGGACTATAGGCATTGGGCACAAAAGCATTGTAGAAAGGATTCACCGTAATGGTCTGCATGAGCGAATCGGTACAGCTGCCATTGCTTACGTACTGTGTGATGCTGTATGTGCCTTCGGATGTGAACGTATAGGTGAAGCCGGGCGTATTGTAGGTAACACCGTTCATGTAGTAGGTGATCACGCTGGCATTGGTGGAGTTATCGGTGATATTTACCACAGGATCGGCCAGGGAAACGGTAGAGGGCGCGCTGAAGCCCGCCTGCGGCGAAGGCAGGTAGCTTACCTGTACGGAAACCACCGAATCGCAGCCGAACTGGTTGCTGAACGTAACGGGATACACGCCTGGCGTAGAATAGTTAACACCATTGAAGGTAAAGGAACCGCCGGGGCAGAACGAACCGCTCACACTGCCCGAGCTTACCGGTAATATGGTCACCGCTGCGGTTGCCGTTCCCGAAGTGCAGCCATTGCTCACGATGTACAACGAATAGGTCCCCTGTGCCGCAGGCTGGGCATTGGTCACCGAAGGCGACTGCAGGTTGGAGCCGAAGGCATTGGGCCCGCTCCAGTAATACTGGTACCCTGCTCCGGCCGGTCCGTTCAGGGTGAGTGTACTGTTCTGGCACAGCGGACTATTGGTACCGATGACCGGGGTGGGTGGCACCGGGTTTATAATCACCGTGGTACTGCTGATGGCCGAAGTACAGCTGCCCGCTACCACAATGGCATTATATACCCCGCTTTCAGATACCCCGGCCGGTGTAATTACCGGGTTCTGCGTGGCGGAGATAAAGCTGTTGGGGCCGTTCCAGTAGGTGCCGGGGGCATCGGACGTAAGATTGAGCGTAGCTCCCGCGCAGAGCGGGCCGTTATTGCCGAGTACAGGCGCCGCCGGTGTTGCGTTTACCGTAACAACCAGGCTTGCGGTAGCCGAAGTACAGCCATTGGCCGCATTGTAGGCCGTATAGGTGCCCGAAGCATTGGTACCCGCCCCGCTGATGAGCGGGTTCTGCACGGTGGACGTAAAGCTGTTGGGGCCACTCCAGTTCATACCTGTGGCCATATTGGAACTGAGCTGCAGGTTTTGCCCTGCGCAGATGGGGCTGTTACTGTTTATGACCGGGGTGGGAGGTACCGGGTTCACCACTGCGTTTACCGTAGCCGTAGCAGAAGTACATCCATTACTTACAGCATAGGCGCTGTAGGTACCGCTGTTGGCAGGGCCGGCAGGTGAGATCACCGGGTTCTGTACTGTAGAGTTGAAGCTGTTAGGTCCGCTCCAGTTAATGCCGGAGGCCACATTGGAGGTAAGGTTCAGGTTCTGTCCGGCACATACGGGCGTTGTGCCCAGTACCGGGGTGGCCGGTGTGCTGTTTACCACTACATTTACCGTAGCTGTGCCCGAAGTACAGCCCGAAGCTACCGTATATACCGAATAGCTGCCTGCTGCCGCAGCCGTTACCGAAGGTATGGAGGGGTTCTGCACCGTGGAGCTGAAGCTGTTGGGCCCCGTCCAGACATTGCCGGAAGGCTCCGATGAGCTCAGGTTCAGCGTCTGTCCCGCACATAGCGGGCTATTGCTGTTCGCCACAGGTGTAGGCGGTACGGGAAATACGTTTACATTGGCTACAGCGGTACCCGATGTGCAGCCCCCCGCTACCACATATACGGAATAAGCGCCTGCATTTGCGAGCGTGGCCGAGGGTATGGACGGATTCTGCAACGTAGAGCTGAACCCGCCGGGCCCGCTCCAGTTATTGCCGCTGGTGGCCGTAGAGGTAAAGCTGATCGGTTGCCCCACACATACGGGATTGCTGGCGATGGGCACCGGGGTGGGCGGCACGGGATTTACCGCTACATTGATGGTAGCCGTAGCCGAAGTGCAGCCGCTTGCGGCCGTATAGGCAGAATAAGTGCCCGAGGCTGCCGTGGTGGCCGGAGCAATGCTTGGGTTCTGCACGGTGGAAGTGAAACTGTTAGGCCCGCTCCAGTTGATGCCTGTACCCGTACTTGAGGTAAGGTTCAGGGTTTGCCCGGCACAGATGGGACCGTTGCTGCCCAGTACCGGTACGGGCGGTACAGGATTTACGGTTACGTTTATGGTAGCGGTAGCTGAAGTGCAGCCGCCGGCAGCCGTATAGGCAGAGTAAGTGCCCGAAGCCGCCGTGGTGGCCGAAGCAATGCTTGGGTTCTGCACGGTGGAAGTGAAACTGTTAGGTCCGCTCCAGTTAATGCCTGCCCCGATGCTCGAGGTTAGGTTCAGGGTCTGCCCGGCACAGATGGGACTATTGCTGCCCAGTACAGGTGTGGCGGGGGTAGTATTGACCACAACGTTTACCGTTGCCGTTGCCGAAGTACAGCCCGAAGCTACGGCATACACCGAATAGGTGCCCCCGGCCGCGGCCGTTACCGAAGGTATGGACGGGTTCTGCAGCGCAGAGCTGAAGCTGTTGGGCCCGCTCCATATATTGCCCGAAGCTGCCGTAGACGTAAGGTTCAGGGCCTGGCCCGTGCATACGGGACTGTTACTGCCCGCTACCGGCGTGGCAGGTATGGGATTTATGACCACGTTCATGGTGCTGGTAAGCGAAGTACAGCCACCGCTTACCGTATAGGCCGAATAGGTACCTGAATGCACCGTTGTTGCCGGGGCAATGACGGGATTCTGCAGGGTGCTGCTGAAGCTGTTGGGCCCCGTCCAGAACAGGTTGGTACCGGTATTCGAAGTTAAATTCAGGGTTTGCCCGGCACACAGGGGGCCATTGTTACCCAGCACGGGACTGGCGGGCGCCGGTGTTACGTTCACCGTTACATTCTGTGTCACCGTCTGCATGCAGGCATCGGTCACCGAAAGGGTATAGGTGGTGGTACTGGCCGGACTCACCGTAACCGTGGCCCCGTTCAGCGCTCCCGGGTTCCAGGTATAGGTATAGGGCCCGATGCCGTAGTTACCGGCTCCGTTCAGGGTAGCGCTCTGCCCCTGGCATATGGTGGTGCTGGCCGCTCCGTTCACCGTGGCCGAAGCAACCTCTACCGTGCGGCCCACCAGGGTCATGGTCCAGGGCGATGCCGCCGAGATACAGCTGTTGCTGCAGCCGCTGGCCGAGTTCCAGCAACGGTAGAAACGCATTTCGAAGGGAATGTTCTGCGGGGTACAGCTGGGCGCAGGCATACAGCCGCCCAGGTGATTATACACCGAAATATTACTGCCCGTGCAGGTGCCGCCACCTGCCGCATTGCAGAACCAGTAGAAGCCGGCTGCGTTCGGACTGTTGCACCCCCCCGTATGCAGGGTAATGGCGCCGTCGCTCATGTAGCAGAGAAATCCGCTGGCCTGGTAATTAAAGCTCCAGGTAATATCGGTAATAGTAGCATTTGCCGGGGAAGGAACATTGAGATAGTAGGAACAGTAGGCCGAAAAACAGGCGGACGAGTAACGTGAGCCTATAATAGAAGCCTGGGCCAGGGTATTGGCCGAGTTCACCAGCGGGTCGATGGTATAGGGGTATACCAGCTGCGGTGCGCTGATCTGATCCAGCGGGATAATAATATCGAGAACACTGCCCTGTATGCGGTAATGGAACAACTGGTACCCGTTCTGGCGGTCAGAGGCATCGTAACCGACACACTCCGAAATGGAGAACTCATCCTGGTCCTGTGCATTCGCAACGCGTACTTCGGTACCGCTCTGCTGCATCTGCCAGCCCGCAGGCATTTCCGTATGGTCACGGATAATAAAGGAACCGCCGTCCTGCTGCGGACGCTCTCGGAGTATGAAATTCGTTTTGATATTTCCCAGGCCGGTGTGGACCTCCATATCGATCCCCGGCCATATATTACGGATAAAGGCGCCTTCTTCCCCGGCCGTATAGTCCGAATAATCGGCAGTGCCCAGGCTGTTCAGCATACCGTCCTTCTCCCAGAAAAGTTCCAGGTTACGGTTAAAACGGAAGCTGCCCCCGGGATTGCGTATAGCACTGAACCCTTCGCTGAGATCGAGCAGGGTAGGGAAATGCTGGTCTTCTGCCGTATAGATATGAGTTCCCGCAGGCCTCAGCCGGGTGTCGATCGTGACCCACTGGCCATTGCGCTGCATATGCAGGGGCGTATACCCGGCCTGCGAGTAAGTTTTTCCCGCGTCGGGGCCCGTTCCTGTAAAGAAACGTGTGTTTTCCGTACGCCTGGAAATATCTTCCTTACAATTTATACAGGGCGCATTATAGGGCAGCCGGTCCTCTTCGGGATGTACCGAAAAAGGCATAGCTTCTGCCGAAGTACTGAACGTGCGGTAGTTGTAGGGAACGAAATTCATCCCTTTTTCCTGGTTCTGCGCATATACCCGTATGGCAGATACACATAGCAGGAACAGAACGAGCGGCAATGCGGGGGCGTTAGTCAGGCGGGGCATTTAAGTGAGTGTTTCCCCAAAGTTAATAAAACATCCGGATTAACATTAACAAATTTTAATAAATTCGATAAATTACGTAAAAAGCCGCTTTTCGTCAGCGGCTTTAGGTGAAAGGTTAGGTATAAAAAACGCCGGAAGCGACAACTATGAAGCCTTATATAAGACGGGCTATTTTAAAGGAGCCATTGCTCAGGGTCAGGGTATCGCTGCCGCCGAAGCCTTCTGCGAACTGCATGCTGAAAGTGCCGTCATATACCTGCATTCCGCTGAGTTGGGTGCGTTGTATCGAAAGACTACCTGCGCAGTCGACATATACGCTGCCTGCATAGTGAAACTGGAAGCCCAGCGCATTGCTGCCGTTGGAGGTAAGTACGGTATCCGAAGGCTGAAAATAGCGCATGCCCATCAGGCAATGTGTAGAATCGGAAATACGGGTAGCGGCGAGTGTAAGTTTGGGTCCGCTGCCGAAATTGGCCACGGCACCACCTACGTCGCCGTCATTGGTCACTTCCCAGAGCTGTCCGTCTACCTGCATACGGAAATACTCGTCCACCCCCGGGCTGTCGTCATCGGGATCGTTGTCCGGGTTGGGGTCGTTTTCCTTGGAACAGGCGTAAAAGGCGACAGACAACAGGAGCAGCAGGCCGAAAATGCGAATACGTTTCATAATATATAGCTGTGTTTTTGTTGGGACAAAGTTCCGCCGGATCTGGGCATCGGCCCATATGATCGTCGTCTTTTTGTATATATTATTCTGGTTTATTTTTAATGATTACATCGGTTTAATTTGTTAATTAACAATTTTGTATGTATATTTAAAAATATATGTTCCTGCACGAAATGATACAGGCCCTGAGCCCGGAAGAAGCCCTCGGTCTCGGTCGTCGGCTGAACCCGGAAAGCAATGCGGGGCGCCTTTTCCGTTACCTGAGGAAGCACGCACGAGCGGATAAAACGCAGTTGTACCGCAAGGTCTTTGCCCGTGCCTACACGCCCGCGTCCGATCACCTGTTGAGGAACGAGGCCCGCCTGCTGAAACAGCGGCTTATCAGTGCTATACTGGAAACCTCCCGGAGCGATATAGCGCCGGTCTATCCTTATTATGCAGATTATGTGATGGCCGGCTGGTGCCTGGGCCATCAGCTTACCGAAGCGGCGGGGAAATATGCTGCCCGGGCCGAAGCTACAGCGCTGGAAATGCAGTCCTGGGCGGGTTTACTGAAGATAAACCGCCTGCTTTTCCGGATCACCCAGTTCGGGAAGAGCGGCTACGGTAAAAAATCGGGCCGCCTGCTGCAATTGCGGCAGCAACACGAGGAATACCTGCAACGCCTGACCGAAGATGAACGCAGCTATGCTGATTTTATAGGAGCAGCCGCGTATAAATTACAGCTGAACCTCCGCAAAGCCCCGGAAACCTTTGTATTTCATACCGCTGAACCGGACCCCGGTTCTGTTGCCGCATTCTACTACCGCGAAAAAGCTTTAGCCTACCTGAACGAAGGACTAAAGGCCGTTCCGCATTTGCAGCACGCCGCCTCCCTGCTCGACCTGCCGTCCGACATACCCGACCGGGCTTCGGAACGTATAGCTCTGCAGGCCGCCCTGGCCATGGAATACGTATTTGCCGGAGAACTTACCGGATCGTTGCGCACTTTTGCCCGTATACTGGAAAGTGCAGACTTCGTTGCGTATAACGGCAAAAACCTGGTATGGCTCAATTATGTCTCTACCCTCATCAAAGCAAACCGTTACCAGGAAGCCCTGCAGGCGCTGACCCGCCTGGAGGCCGAAAAACCGGAACCCGTGGTGGCTGAGCGGCTCTTTGCCCTGAAATGCTATGCCCTGGTGTTCACCGGGGACGCGGCCGGACTGAAGTCGGCCCTGCCCGCGGATATCAGTGGCTATGACCTTTCCGTGAAAATATACTACCGTTTGCTGTTTACCATCGCTTTCCTGCTGAAGGGCGACGGGGAAGCGGCCGAGCGTGAACTGCTGAACATGCAGCAGCTGAAAGGCCTGCGGCTGACGGTATATGAACCCGTGGTGAAACTTTTCCTGCAATACATAGACCGTTATGTGTACCGCATACCCGGGGCAGAAGACCCGGCATCGTCCTTCCGGGATGAATACCCGCAGTTGCTGGGCACCCTGCCCGTAAGCTGGCTGCTGAGCCGTACGGACGGTCCGGGCAAAAAATAAAGCCGCAGGAAGGTCCCGCGGCTTCTGCAAAAATATATAGGATACAACGTTTACCAGCCCAGCAGGTAAGAGAAGATAAGCGGGGCCACGATGGTAGCGTCACTTTCCACGATGTATTTGGGCGTATGGATGTCGAGCTTACCCCAGGTGATCTTTTCGTTGGGCACAGCGCCGGAATAGGAACCGTAGCTGGTGGTACTGTCGGATATCTGGCAGAAATAGCTCCAGAAAGGAATGTTCTCCATTTCCATGTCCTGGTACAGCATGGGCACCACACAAATAGGGAAGTCGCCGGCAATACCGCCGCCGATCTGGAAAAAGCCCACGCCTTTGCCTTCGCTGTTCTTCACATACCAGTCGGCCAGCCACATCATGTATTCGATGCCGCTTTTCATGGTAGAAGGCTTCAGTTGGCCCTTGATACAGTAGCTGGCAAAGATATTACCCATGGTACTGTCTTCCCAGCCCGGTACCACGATGGGCAGGTTCTTTTCGGCCGCGGCCAGCATCCAGCTGTTTTTGGGATCGATCTCGTAATATTGTTCCAGGTCGCCGCTCAGCAGCATTTTATACATGTATTCATGCGGGAAATAGCGTTCGCCGTTCTTTTCGGCGGTGCTCCACACCTCCCACAGGTGTTTCTGCAGGCGGCGGAAAGCTTCTTCTTCCGGTATGCAGGTATCGGTAACGCGGTTGTAGTGGTTCTCCAGCAGGTCCCACTCATCCTGCGGACTCAGGTCGCGGTAGTTGGGCACGCGTTTGTAGTGACTGTGGGCCACCAGGTTCATGATGTCCTCTTCGAGATTGGCGCCCGTGCAGGAAATAATATGCACTTTGTCCTGGCGGATCATTTCGGCCAGCGATTTACCCAGCTCGGCGGTACTCATGGCACCGGCCAGGGTGATCATCATTTTGCCGTTCTCCAGCAGGTGTGTTTCATAGCCTTTGGCAGCATCGATCATGGCTGCGGCGTTAAAGTGCTTGTAATGTTCCAGCATGAACTGCGTTACGGGACCTTTCATCATCTACAAATTTTAAGGGCACAAAAGTACGATTTTTTTCGGGCTTTAAAAGGCTTTTCCACCGGGAAGCCTTGGGAGAGGGCCCGGTTTTTTCCGGGGCAGACTGAACTTTCGGCACGCTTCCCGTTTGGTCCGCACAGTAATTAAATATGCACATATCCAGCGTGATAGCTCAATTATTATTCAGTTTATCGGGCACAGGTGAAAAAAAAATGATAACATTGCCGCCGGATTCAAAATCCGGAAAGCATAAATCAAGCAGCATGTATTCAGTAGAAAAGTTAACCGAACTGTACGAACAGAATTTCCCGGCAGAGATCTTTACAGGTGAGCCTCAGGGACTTTACGATCCCGTTAAACACATCATGGGCATGGGTGGCAAACGCATCCGTCCGCTGTTGTGCCTGATGTCGGCCGATATGTTCGGTAAAAACCCCCTCGATGCCCTGCATCCGGCTTTCGGGGTGGAGGTCTTTCACAATTTTACGCTGGTACACGACGATATCATGGACAATGCCGATATCCGGCGCGGACAACCTGCCGTGCATGCCCTGTACGGCCTTAATAAAGGTATCCTGAGCGGCGATGTGATGTTCGCCTATGCCTACAAGCACGTGTCGATGGTGCCGCAGGCCATCCTGGCCGATGTGTTCGGGGTGTTCAATAAAACGGCCATCGAAATATTCGAAGGTCAGCAAAGCGATATGGACTTTGAGGTCCGTAACGATGTACAGGAAAGCGAATACCTGAAGATGATCGAGTTCAAGACCTCGGTGTTGCTGGGCTGTGCGCTGAAGATCGGCGCCATTATCGGCGGTGCTTCTGAAGCCGACCGGGATGCGGCTTACCGTTTCGGTATCAACCTGGGCCTGTCGTTCCAGATCAAGGACGATTTCCTGGATACCTTCGGCGAAGCGGCCAAAGTAGGTAAACGCATCGGCGGCGATATCCTGAACAACAAAAAGACCTATCTCTACATTAAAACCCTGGAAATGACAGAACCCGCCGATAAGGAGGTGCTGAGCGCCATGCTGGGAGAGAAGGATGAAGAGAAGAAGATAGCCACGGTGAAAAGCATTATGGAAAGCAGCGGCGCCAAAAGGAATACCGAAGAAAAGATCGAAGCCCTGTACCACGAAGCCCTGCGCAACCTGGACGAGATCTCGGTTTCGGAAGAGCGTAAAAAGCCCCTGCGCGAACTGGCCGAACGCATCAATAACCGCGATTATTAAAACGTGTTACATAAAACGATACAACCGGGTCCTGTACCCGGTTTTTTTATGCCCCGGCAGAAATAAAAGACCCGGACCGCAGAGGCCCGGGTGAATATATGGTACGGCAGGTCTTAAATGCTTACGCTGAGGTCTACCTGTATATTGTTGCGGGTAGCATTGGAGTAGGGACAAACCTGGTGAGCGGCCTGTATAAGTTCTTCGGCAACTTCCTGCGTTACGCCGGGAATATGGGCGTGCAGCCTGGCCGAAAGGCCAAAGCCGCCGTTATCGAGACTGCCGATGGTAACTTCGGCGGTAACGGTGGTAGTACCTGTCCTGATCTTTTTGAGACGGGCCACATGGTTCAGGGCGCTGTCGAAACAGGCGGAGTAACCGGCCGCAAAAAGCTGCTCGGGATTGGTCTGTCCGCCGGGACCTCCCATCTCACGCGGTATGCGTACATCCAGGTCCAGGATCCCGTCCGATGACCTAACATGGCCTTCGCGGCCTCCGGTAGCCGTTGCTGCGGCTGTGTACAATGGTTTCATATGGTATTTTTTAAAATGATTATACGTTTTTGTGTTTCAGCAGGCGGGCGCTTACCCGCATGAATTCCAGGTAATCTTCCTTGCCGAAGCCCATGCATCTCTGCAGTTCGCCCGGTATACCGGCTGCCTTGCTTTTGAGTTTCTTTCCTTTGTCCGTAAGGCTTATGAGCACCACCCGCTCGTCTTCGGACGAACGCCTGCGTTGTAGCAGACCGGCCTCTTCCATACGCTTGAGCAGGGGTGTGAGGGTACCGCTGTCGAGCATGAGCTGTTCACCCATATGCTTTACCGAAATTTCGCCGCTCTCCCAGAGGACCAGCATCACCAGGTACTGCGGGTAGGTAAGTCCCAGCTTTTTAAGCAAGGGCTGGTACATGGCCGTAATATGCCGGGAGAGCGCATAGGCCCGGAAACATAACTGGTTCGAAAGTGCAAGCGGGTTCATCATTTTTCTCTTTTGACAGAGCAAAATTAAATTGTTTACAATTAAATTGCAAGAAATATATTGTTTCGAAAATGTTAAATGGGTTAGTTGATTTATTCTCAGTGTTTTATTTTTCATCTAAACAGATACTACAAAAAAGCCTGCCGTCCGGTAGAACGACAGGCTCTGAAGCACTGATAACATATATAGAGAAAACGTTTACTCGAAGCGCATATTCAGGTGCTTGGGATACGTAACACTGAACCCGAACTGTAGTTTTTTCTGCTCGCCGGGCTGCAGCTCCAGCGCCCAGGTAAGCAGACCTTTTTCCTTGTCCACAGAGGCCCCGCCCAGTTCCCGGGCCAGGTCCACCTTGATATCCTTTTCGGTAGACACCGGGAAGGGTTCTGTTACCGTGAGACGTACGGGCATTTTCCCGGTATTGCGTATCTCGGAGGTCCATTCGTAATTGCCGGTCTTATTGGGCAGGATGCCGCCGCCCGTGGTTTTCTGGTAGGTAAGGGTACGCTGTATCTTAATATTGGGGTCCTTACCCATGGAGAACTCGAGGCTGTCTTTCAGGTTGGCCAGGCTGATGGCCGTCTTGCCCGTGTACGAATTGCCGAAGTACAGGCTCACTTCGCCTTCCAGCAGGTTCAGCTTTTCCCATTCGGGGATGAAGATGCTGAGGTAAGCGTCTTTGGAAATTTTGGGTGTAACGGTATACCTGTGTTCGGCCAGGATCTCGCGTTTCAGGATCTCGGCGGTGTAGGGACGCCCGTCGCTGGGCACGTTCATTTTATCTTTCAGGGTATATTCCACGCTTACGGCGGTGTTGCCCATGTTCACGTTCGATTCGGTCACCCTGCCGCTTTCCCTGCGCTTTTCGTCCATGGTATAGGCATAGGAACGGCTCCGGCTGCTACGCCCGGGTGTATAGACCGGCATAGATTCTGCGGCCACATGATCTGCGGCTGCTGTCTTGTTCTGCGTTATCATGATGCTCTGCAGCAGCTTTACGCTGGGTTGCAGCACAATGTACATTTCGCCCTGCTGGATGGGCAGGGTCTGTTTTTCGTAACCCACATAGTTTATGCTCAGCGTGGTGGCGCCCTGGGGCAGGGCCATGCTGAAGCGTCCCTCGAAATCGGTGCTGGTACCGGCACTGCTGTTCCCGATAAGCACATTGGCAAAGGCAACGGGATAACCGTTCTCGTCCACCACGCGGCCGCTCACCCGGTTCATTTCCGACTGGGGTTTCTGTATATCGTACTGCAGGCGGTAGGCCGATTGTGAGATGAACCAGGTCTTGGGTATCGGTGCTCCGCCGTTATTGCCCGGATCGGCCGAAGAAACGGTGATCTCCACGTTTTTCCAGTCGAGGCCCGAGTTCTGGTAAATATGGGCGATATAACCCAGTTCCATAGGTGCGCTGAGGTCGTTCACCCGGAAATCATACGCGGGGAACCAGCCGGCCTCCGAAATAAAATACTCGATGTCGAAGCGGGCCGTACCGGCTCTGTCGGCCAGGATGCTCACCTCGATCTCGGAGGTGGGATAAATGTTTTTGGCAGCGCTTTCATTGATCTGTACGCTCAGTTCGGCAATGCGTTTGTCGGCCTTTGCTATTTCGGCCTGTATGGCCTGCACACGCGTAAGGATATCGCTCAGGCGCTGGCGGAAGAATTCGGCGGCAGCCTTCAGCTTTTCGGGGTCTACGCCGGTTTCCTGTCCGCCGATCGATTTATTGCTCAGCACCATTTCCTTTTCCTGGGCATACACATCCATTTCCTGGTTCAGTGCGGTCTTTTTATCGTTCAGCTTCTGCATCTCTTCCTGCATGGCCTTTATTTTTTTGTCCTGCAGTTCCAGGTCCAGGAAGTTCTTGCGCAGGGTTACGGACTGGATGCGGCAGTTCTCGGGTTTGATGCGGATACTTTCGCGCAGGATATTGTACGAAAGCCCGGTGAAGAGCAGTACGGAACGGCCCTCCGGGACCGTGGCGGCGGCGGTATTGCGGAGCACGGCTCCCTGCAGGAATACGGTGGCCTGCTTTATTTCGGACGAAACTTTCTGGGGTTCGGCTGCAAAAACGCCTGAAAGCAGCATGCAGCAAAGTGTGGACAGGAAAAATCGCATAGGTATATGTTGTTTAAGTGATATACAGATCTAAGCTGGTTAGGTTCAATTTTTCCTGAAAAAAAATGTATATGCCACAGACCCAATATACTGTTATATGAAAAAAACGGGAAAAAAGGTAAAGCAGGTATCAAGTTTCTGCTAAGAAACCTGTACTTAATAACAATGGCCCCACCGCTTTTTTGGCGAGGGGGGCAGGTGCTCTGCAAGCACACGTTCCGGCTAATTGTATTAATGCAAAAAGCGCGCCGTAAAATGCTAAACTATAGGCGGGTTCAGCACGCCTGAAAGTTAATTTGTTGTCTTTTAAAGTGTTTTGAAACAAGTGTGTACGATGCTTAACTAAAACAAAACACCTGGGAAATATTAGGGGGTTGCGGATCTTTAAAGTTCACAAATCGGTAAGTTTCTGTTTAAGCTGGAGAGTGGGCAATGGCCTAATTTTGAATCGTTTCATGAAACTCCTTATACTTCAAATTTTTAAAAAGTTTACTCAAAATGAAAAAGCAAAACCTGAAATTAAAGTATGTGCTGGGCTCTTTATTTGCCCTGGCCACTATGGGTATGACCGTTAATGCCCAGATCATTGAAACAATGGGAACTACGGGTGCCAGCACCGAGACCATTGCAACCCGCGAAGCCAACAACCGTTTCGACATGGTGGCTCTTACCTATTCCGGAACTGCCGATGTGCGCAATACCGTTCCTTCTACCGGTTATACCGGGGCTTCGGGCGGTTACAACGTACTGATACAGGCCCAGGAAACTTTCCAGGTACAGGTGGTGAACGCTGCCCTGTGTACAAACCCGGCCGATTCTCTTTATTTCGGTGTGTTCAAATCGACCAATGCTTCTACCATTACCGATTTCCTGGTAGTGGAGTTCAGCACCGACAATGGTCTTTCATGGACCAATATGCCGTTTGCTGCCGCTCCTACAGGTACAGGTACTTCAAGATGGTACCGCAGAGCTGTGGCCATCCCGGCTGCTGCCCAGGCGTCCAACCTGTGGCTCCGTTTCCGCAGCACACTGGTAGGAAGCTCTTCTTCCAACCCGCAGTTCCGCATCGACGACCTGAACCTGAGCTGCGGTTCTGACGTTCTTTGCGACAGCGCTACTGCCGAGATCACAGTAACAGGTCCTACTACTTATTGTTCCGGTTCCGGCAGCACCAGCCTCAGCGTTACCACGAACATCGCAAACCCGATCTACCAGTGGTACGATCAGAACGGCGAGATCGTTGACGCTACAGGTTCTACCTACCTGCCTACCGAGTCTGGTTCTTACTATGTACATGTAAGCAACGAAAGCGGCTGCGACGTTACTTCTGCGTCTGTGTACATCCTGGTTTACCCGGCTCCGTCCTACTGCCTGAGCGACCTGGAAGGCTGTGAAGGTGAGACCCTGGACGTATGCGTTAACCTGCAGGCCCAGGACCTGATCTTCTCCCAGTATGTGGAAGGTTCAGGCTTTAACAAGTACCTCGAGCTCTTCAACGGTACATGTCTGCCCGTTGACCTGTCGCTGTACGAGATCCGCCTGTACCACAACGGTGCTTTACTGAGCGGTACTCCTACCTTCACTATTCCGCTGACAGGTATCCTGAACGTAGGTTCTGCCTTCGTTATCGCTCACCCGTCCGCTACTGCATGGACCGGTACCCCGGACCTTTCCACTGCGAATTTCCAGGTGAACGGTGACGATGCTTTCGTTCTCGTAAGAAAAGCTACCAACGATTTTGTAGACATCTTCGGTTCACTGGGTAATGATCCGGGTTCTTCATGGAGAGACAACGACACGCTGAGCTCTACTTACGGCTGGTCTACTGAAAACCTGACCCTGGTACGTAAAGCCTGCGTTTATTCAGGTATTACCGTAAACCCGAACCTGGCCGGCATCAGCGGCTTCCCGACCCTGACCACAGAGTGGGACACCCTGACCACAGATGATGTGACCGGTCTGGGTACACACGCTATCGGTACCGCTACCGACTTTACGATCGTTTCCGGTTCTTCAGTGATCGCTTCTGAAGCAGGTAACTGTGCCCAGATCGTAGTAGGTGACGGCGAAACCGTAGTAAGTGTCAGCGCTGTGTTCTGCACGTTCAACAACTGTCCTACCGAAGCCAATGCTTTCGTTATCTTCGATACCTGCGGTGTTGAAGCTGCTGCCCGTACAGCTGCCGCTACTCAGGGTTCTGTTCGCCAGTACCAGTCACAGGTTTACCCGAACCCTGCCGTTGATAACGTAACCCTGGCCTTTACCACACAGAAAGCCGGTAACGTAAACATCGAACTGGTGAACATGTACGGCAACGTGATCTCAGTGATCCGTAACCAGCACATGGAAGCCGGTGTTTACAACATCAATCTGCCTGTTGCCGACCTGGCTGCCGGTACGTATGTTGTACGTATCAGCACCGTGAACGGCCAGGAAACGCTCCGCCTGGTGAAAGCCGGTAAATAAACCCGCGGCCATTCTTCCAAATAAAAGTCGTTTGCCGGGCGCATGCTGTCGAGTACAGTATGCGCCCGGTTTTTTCTGCCCTTTCTGAACAATCTTGTGCATTCGGCAGTTTTTACTATCTTTTGGGCTATGATTGAAACAGAGGAGAAAGAAAAGTATGAAGAGAAAAGCAGCTCGGGTCTGCAGAGGCTGGCCGCCTTTACCATAGCCGCCGCCGGGATCATCCTGTTCCTGATCTATGCAAGATCGCTGCTGATACCCATCGTAGTGAGCGCCTACCTGGCCATGCTGTTGTTTCCGCTGGTGTCTTTCCTTGAAAAAAAGAAAGTACCCCGCATCATAGCCATTGTACTGGCCATACTGCTTTCTACGGCCGTAATTGCCGGGGTGGGCTGGTTCTTTACCGAACAGATACGGGGCTTTGCCAGCGACCTCTCGGATATCCAGGTACGTTTTGAGCAGCTTTCAGAAGAATTCAGCATCTGGCTGAGCGAAAACCTGGGGATAAAAGATGCCCTGGAGTTTAACGAACTGGATAAAAAAGCGTTCGAATACCTGCAGCGCAATGCCAGCACCATATCGGGCATGGCGTTCAATACACTGGGCAGCCTCAGCCTGCTGGTGCTGATCCCCGTGTACCTGTTCATGTTCCTGCTGTACCGCGATCATTTTACACAGTTCTGCATACGCCTGTTCAAGGAGCAAAAAGCCACCCGCGTGGTAGAAGTGGTAAGCGACCTGCGCCGTGTGATACAGCAGTACATCAGCGGTGTGCTGAAAGTAATGGTGATACTGGCCATTATGAACGCTATTGCCTTTTATGCCCTGGGAATAAAGCATGCGCTTTTCTTTGCCGTATTTGCGGCCATACTGAATATTGTGCCCTATGTGGGCCCGCTGATAGGTTCCGTTATACCCATTGCCTATGCATTGCTTACGAAAGACAGCCTCTGGTACCCGGTAGGGGTGTTCATAGCCATGAACGTGATCCAGACGATCGAAGGGAATTTCCTTACGCCCAAGATCGTGGGCTCGAACGTGAGCCTGAACCCCATTGCCTCGCTGCTGGCCCTGATCATAGGTGGTTTTATCTGGGGAGTGATGGGTATGATCCTGTTCATACCGGCTACGGCCATACTGAAAAAGCTGCTCGAACTTTCGCCGGCCACCGGGGTGTACGGTTTCCTGCTGGGCGAGGAGGACCATGATTTCCGGCGCAGGCACAGCATATTGCTGCGCTGGATGAAGCGTTCCAGGCAGCGGGAGGCTGAACATGAAGAAGAAGAAAAAGAGAACGGGAAAGAATAAAAAAAGGGGCGTACCTGGTATGCCCCTTCATTCTTTTTAGTCAGTAAGAAATGCGTATTCCCAGCAGCCTGTAAAATTCCTTCAGGATGGCGGGATGCCCGGGCCAGGCCGGGGAAGTGGTAAGGTTGCCGTCGGTAATGGCCTCACTGGCACTGATCTCGCGGTACGTACCACCGGCCAGGGTAATTTCGGGGCCTACGGCAGGGTAGGCGGTAAGCGTGCGTCCCTGTACCACACCGGCCGCCGTGAGTATCTGTATACCGTGGCAGATAGCGGCTACGGGCTTGTTGTGCTCAAAAAAATGCCGGGTAAATTCCAGTACTTTTTCGTTCAGGCGTATGTATTCCGGGGCGCGTCCTCCGCATACGTACAGGCCGTCGTAACCGGCCGGGTCCACGTCTGCAAAGCTGTGGTTCAGCGTAAAATTGTGTCCGCGCAGCTCGGCATAGGTCTGGAACCCGATAAAATCGTGCACCGCCGTAGCCACCGATTCGCCCGCTTTTTTCTCCGGGCATACCGCATGTACCTCCAGTCCCACCGAAAGCAGGGCCTGGAAAGGCACCATTACTTCGTAATCTTCCACGAAGTCGCCGACAAGCATCAGTATTTTCTTTGCCATAATTCGTTCTGTTTTTACGGATCAAGGTACGAAAGAGCGAGGGTATTTCCTGTTCCGGCACTGTTAAAATTCCGGCCCTTTCCTTTAACTGCCTGTTACCCTACTTGTTTGGTGGGCTAATAAATTCCCCTATCTTTGTGCCGTAATTACAAACCGGGGGCCAGGCTCCCGAACAGGAATTTTAGTATGGAACAACTGGAAGAACTGGAGCAGATTTTCGCAAAATACCCTGTTGAACAAGCTCTGCAAAAAGTAGCGGGAATGTTTCCCGGCAAGGTAAAATTCTCTTCGTCACTCGGTCAGGAAGACCAGGTGCTCACCGATATCATCGGGCGTCACGGCATTGACATCCGCATTTTTACCATCGATACGGGCCGTCTTTTCAACGAGGCCTACAGCACGCTCGATCTTACACAGTCTAAGTACCGCATTCCCGTCGATGTATATTTCCCGCAGGCAGAAGCGGTACAGAACATGGTGGCCGAAAAGGGGATCAATCTCTTTTACGAATCGGTAGAGAACCGTAAGACCTGCTGCCATGTACGCAAGGTAGAACCGCTGAACCGTGCCCTGGAAGGGGCTGCCGTCTGGATCACGGGCCTGCGCAACCAGCAGACCGAGCATCGCAAAGACCTGCCGGTAGTGGAATGGCTGCCCGAGAAAAAAATGTACAAGATCAATCCCCTGCTGCACTGGAGCTATGCCGATGTTACCGCACACCTTGAAAAATATTCGGTACCCTGTAACCCCCTGCACGACAAAGGATTTATAAGCATAGGCTGTGCCCCCTGCACGCGCGCCGTAAGCCCGGGCGAGGACCCGCGCGCCGGCCGCTGGTGGTGGGAACTTTCGCATAAAGAGTGTGGCCTTCATTTAGTTAAATAATCGTATGAGTAATCCGACTTCATCTGTATTTCCGCGTGCCCTGGAGCACGAAGCCATTTATATCATCCGTGAGGTGGCGGCGCAGTTCGAGAACCCGGCCCTGCTTTTTTCGGGCGGTAAAGATTCCATTGTGCTGGTGCACCTGGCCCGCAAGGCCTTTTACCCGGCGAAAGTGCCTTTCCCGATGCTGCATATCGATACGGGACATAATTTTCCCGAGACCATTGAATTCCGCGACCGCCTGGCCGCCGAAACCGGTATACAGCTGCTGGTACGCTATGTGCAGGACTCCATCGATGCCGGCAAGGTGCAGGAAGAGACCGGCAAATACGCCAGCCGTAATATGCTGCAGACCACCACACTGCTCGACGCCATTGGCGAGCTGAAGCTGGACGCCTGTATGGGCGGGGCACGCCGCGACGAGGAAAAGGCCCGTGCCAAGGAGCGTATTTTTTCCGTACGCGACGATTTCGGGCAGTGGGACGCCAAAAAGCAACGCCCTGAGCTCTTCGATATGCTCAACGGCAAGATCAGTATCGGCGAGAACGTGCGGGTATTCCCCATTTCGAACTGGACCGAGCTGGACGTGTGGAACTATATCCGCGAGGAAAAACTGGCCCTGCCTTCCATTTATTTTGCCCATAAACGCTTTGTGATCGAGCGCGACGGCCTGTACTGGCCCGCCTCACCTTACCTGAACACTACGGAGTCTGAAATTCCCTTCGAGGCCACGGTACGTTTCCGCACGGTGGGCGATATGACCTGTACGGCTGCCGTACTGTCTGAAGCGGATACGCTGGACGGGGTGATCGGGGAGATCGAATCGGCCGTGATCTCGGAAAGGGGCGCCCGCATCGACGATAAACGCTCGGAAGCGGCTATGGAAAAACGTAAACAGATAGGATATTTTTAAGTCCGGCGGATGGAGCTGAAGACCGAAACCGAGAAAAAAACGGTACCGTTGCCTGCCCGCGAGGCCTCGCCCGAGATCCCGGAACGTGGCTCCCGCCGACTGGTGCAGATCGGGGTGGTGGCTTTTGTGGCCGTGGTCATCGGTTACCTGGCGGGACAGGTATTTCCCCTGGCCCCGGGTGCCGATCTGTGGTCAGAGATACGTCCGCACCTGAACCGTGAGCTGCTGCTGTACGTACTGGCCGGTTTCCTGGCCCAGATGGTAGACGGTATGCTGGGTATGGGTTACGGTGTTACTTCGGCTACCTGCCTCATGTCGTTCGGGGTAAACCCGGTGTCCATAAGTTCGGCCATTCACAGCTCCGAGATCTTTACCTCAGCCGCTTCGGGGTACAGTCATTATAAATTCGGCAACGTAAACAAAAAGCTGTTCCGCCACCTGGTGATCCCGGGAGTGATCGGGGCCATATGCGGAGCCCTGCTGCTGGTGTTCCTGGACGAAAAATACGGTCAGTGGCTTATGCCCGCCGTAGCCCTGTACGCCCTGGTACTGGGCGTGCGTATACTCATCAAGGCCTTTAAAAAAGAGCAACCCGATAAAAAAGTTAAGCGCGTGGGCATACTGGCCTGGTTCGGCGGTTTCATGGACTCTTTCGGCGGAGGCGGATGGGGCCCCATCGTTACCAGCACGCTCATCGCCAAAGGCCGTTCGCCCAAGTATACCGTAGGTACCGTAAGCCTTACCGAGTTTTTTATAACCCTTTCCAGTGCCTTTACCTTTTTTATAAGTGTAGGCCTGGGCAACTGGAACGTAATTGCCGGTCTGCTGGCCGGCGGAGTACTGGCCTCGCCGCTGGCTGCGCGCCTGGCCGGTAAATTACCGAGAAAAACAATGATGATAGCCGTAGGCATCATGATCATAATCTGGTGCATACGCATGATTTTTAAAAGTATATAAATATGGATGTTCTGAAAATAGCCACTGCCGGTAGTGTCGACGACGGTAAAAGTACCCTGATCGGCCGCCTGCTGTTCGATACGAAGTCGATCACCCGGGACCGCCTCGAGGCCGTGGAAGCCGGAAGTCGCCGCAAGGGACTCGATTTTACCGATCTTTCACTGCTTACCGACGGGCTCATCGCCGAACGGGAGCAGGGGATCACCATCGACGTGGCGCATATCTATTTTGCCACGCCTACCCGCAAGTACATCATTGCCGATTCACCGGGGCATGTGGAATATACCCGCAACATGATCACAGGGGCTTCGCATTCCGAAGCGTTTATCGTGCTCATCGATGCCCGCAAAGGCGTTATCGAGCAGACGCGCCGTCACCTGTTCATTGCCCGCCTGCTGCGGATACGTACGGTGTTCGTTTGCATCAATAAAATGGACCTGGTGCAGTTCAGCGAAGAAACCTTTGAAGCGGTCCGGGCCGATGTGATGCGCCTGGCAGAGACCATCGGGCTGGAGTGTACCCTGGAGTTTATTCCCGCCGTGGCCAAAGACGGCGATAATATAGCCCTGGCTTCGGAACGTATGCCCTGGTACGCGGGAAAAACCCTGCTGCAACACCTGGAAGAGCTGCCCGTGCAGAAGGACCAGGACCTGCTGCCGGCCCGTTTCCCCGTGCAGTACGTGATCCGCCCGCACTCCGACGAGTACCACGATTTCCGCGGTTATGCCGGTAAGCTGGAAAGCGGCCGCCTGCGTAAAGGACAGGAGGTAATGGTACTGCCTTCGGGACATACGGCTGTGATCCGCTCGCTGTATGCCGCCGCGCAGGAAGTGGACGAGGTATCGGCCGGGCAGAGCATTACCGTGGAACTGGATGCCGACCTGGACATAAGCCGGGGTAATATGATCGTGGCTGCGGATGCTGCCTGTACGGCTTCGGCCTCTATACAGGCAACCCTGGCCTGGATGGACGTGAAAAACCTGGTCCCGGGTGGTTCGTACCTGCTGCAGCACGGCATACATACGGTAAAGGCCAGAATAACGCATATCGGGGACCGGGTGAACATCGATACCTTACAGAACGAAGAAGGCATCAGCAGCTTCGGACTGAACGATATAGGACGGGTGCACATTAAAACGGCCCGTCCCGTTTTTGCAGACACCTTTGCCTCGAACCCGCACAACGGAGCATTTATACTGGTGGACGAGTTCAGCAACAATACGGTAGCTGCCGGCTTCGTGGAAGCGCTTTAAGCTGCTTTTACGGAAAATACAGGCAGGATACGGGAAAAAATCGCATATTTGTAGTATACCAAATAGTAACAGATATGAGAAGACAATCCTTGATCTTTGTGATGTTTGTGAGTACCTTGCTGCTCACGTTTGCCTCATGTACCCGTAAGGCACGCTGCAGATGTATGGTGAACGGTTTCGAGATCACCAGCCCTGAGCAGGAATACGATAACAAGCAGGACTTCCAGGACGCTAAAAAGGCCTGCGAGGATAACGGCTGCGATTTCCTGGTGGGCGGTTCTTAAAAGAACAGTCTCCCGATCTTTTTAATAGCAGGCAGGAGCTTCTGGAAAGGAGCCCTGCCTTTTTATTTTATACCACCCGAAAGTGGATACAGGGTAAATCCGGTTCAATTTCAGGCTTTTTCCTCTTTTTTAATTCCGATATTCCTGCCAGTTTTGAACTCCCGGGCAAACGCGGCCGACCTGCTGCCTTGCCTGCGTTTAAAACCTTAACTATGTCAAGAACTATCGTAACCCGGGCCGATGTGGCCGCTTCCCCTGCGTTTAAGGGGCTGGCAGAAGCTGCACCCGATCCTGCCGCCGGAACGCCCCCAAAAGAAGACAAATACACCGATAAGCTCATCAAGCTGATCCCGGGTGAGATCATAAGCGTTTACCTGGCCGTGTATGCCTTTGTAAAGAGCTCTTCCTACGCCGATGCCGATAAACAGTTGCTGCAATGGATCGTTTTTGCGGCCATACTGCTGCTTACACCGGTATACCTGTACAAAATGGCCGGCGTCAGCAAATGGACACAGGTATTGTTCAACACTATTGCCTTCGTGGTATGGGTATTCTCGTTCGGAGGCCCCGCCGAAGGCATGACCATATATCATTTCTCGCTGCAGTTCCTGGTAGCGCTTTTCCTGCCCGTCTACACTCTCTTTATACCTCTTTTCTACAAGTCATCGTCAATCACTACAGGAAGTTAGTGTTGAAAAAGCCCTCTGTACCGGGCAGGCCCCATCGTAAAAGATGGGGCTTTTCCTTTGTTTTACATCGTTTTAACTGCTCATGAACAAACATTATCTACAATCACAGATGAAATCTTCGGGGACCGCCTACCTGTGCTGGTTCTTCTTTGGCGTGCATTATGCCTACCTGGGCCAGTGGGGCTGGCAGGTCCTTTACTGGCTTACCGCCGGGGGCTGCGGTATCTGGACCATCGCAGACCTTTTCCTGATCCCCTCGAAGGTAAATAAACACAATCTTGTTATCGCCGGCCGGATCGCCGACATCGAACGCCGCGAAAAAGCGGAGGAATTCGAGCGGCAGCTCATGATCGCGCGTTCGCAGAATAAGGGTTAGCCCCTTTTCCCCCGGAAAAACTCCTGCAGCAGGTTGCGGCATTCCTCTTCCAGCACGCCGGGTATCACTTCCGTTTTGGGATGCAGCACGGGTGCGTTCAGCCGGATATAGCCGCCCCTGGCATCGGCAGCACCGAAAACGATACGGCTGATCTGTGCCCACTTCAGGGCCCCGGCACACATTACGCAGGGCTCCAGGGTTACGTACAGGGTGCAGTCCGTAAGGTATTTGCCGCCCAGGTATTCAGCGGCGGAGGTAATGGCCTGCATTTCGGCATGGGCGGTAACGTCGTTCAGGGTCTCGGTAAGGTTATGTCCTCGGGCAATGATGCGGTTGTGCGAGACGATCACGCAGCCGATGGGCACCTCGTCGCGTTCGTATGCTTTGTGCGCCTCGCGCAGGGCCTCGCGCATGTAGCGTTCGTGCGGGTTCTCCGTGCTCATAGATACCTTTCCTGTATGATGCGTGTATGATGCAGCTGGTGTCCGGCTGCACAGATGCCGATAAAGCCTGCCGACATTTCGTAACCATTGGCTTTTCCTTTCGAAAGCAGCTCCGCTTCGCTGAAACACCCGAAAAGCGCCAGGGTGCTGTTACGCACTGTCCTGAAGCCGGCCGTTACCTCTGCCAGGCTTTGTCCGGCGGCGGTGTTCAGGTCGGCCCAGGCATTCTCATCAAAGCCGGGCAGCTCAATTCCCGGTGTACGGGCAATATGCAGGGCCCGGTACTGGAAGACCCGCTCGGCATCGCACATATGGGCAATTACCTGTGCAAGGGTCCACTTACTTTCCGCATAGCGGTAAGCGGCTTTTTCCTCGGGCAGGGAAGCCAGGAGATCCCATACTTCTGCGCTTTGCAGTATATCGTAAAAATTGCGTCCGCCCAGCAGGTCCACATAATTCTGGTAGAACGCCGGTACCGTTGTGCCGTAGGTCATCATTCAAAAGGTATTTTCCTGCAAATTTGCATAAAAAATGTAGGTTTGCCGAATGAATACGCTCATTAACCAGGTGGCCGCCCTCACCGGTCTTGCCCCTGAATACATACGGAATACCCTGGACCTGCTTGCCGAAGGCGCCACCATTCCTTTTATTTCCCGCTACCGCAAGGAAGCTACGGGCGGGATGGATGAGGTGCAGATCGCCCAGGTGAAAAAAGAGGCGGCCCGCTTCGAGGAGCTGGCCAAACGCAGGGAGGCCATACTGAAGTCGGTGCGCGAGCAGGAAAAAATGACGCCGCAGCTCGAAAAGGCCATACAGGAAGCCGCCACGCTGTCGGAACTCGAAGACCTGTACCTGCCCTACAAACCCAAAAAGAAGACCAAAGCCCAGCAGGCCATCGAGAACGGTCTGCTGCCCCTGGCCCAGCGTATCTGGAAACAGGGCAACGATACCCCGGAGACCCTGGCAGAGCAGTATACGAATGAGGTATACAAAAGCGCTGCCGCTGTAAAGGAGGGCGTACTGGAAATTATGGCCGAATGGATATCGGAAGACAAGCCTGTGCGTGAGTACCTGCGCGATGTATTCGTGCGGCACGGGGTATTGTCTGCCGTTAAAAAACGGGGCACCCGCGAAGGCGAGGATGTATACCGCGATTATTTTGAATACGCCGAACGCTGGCAGAAGATCCCCTCGCACCGTTTCCTGGCCTGTATGCGGGGTGCCGCCGAAGGTCACCTGAACATAAGCGTGCAGGTAGACACTGAACGCAGCATGCAGTTCATTACCCGTAAGTTCGTGCGGGGCCGCGGAGGCTGTGCGGGCTGGGTGGAAGAAGCCTGCGGACTGGCCTTTGACAAGCATCTGCAGCCGCACTTCGAAAAGGAATGCCTGGAAATGGCCCGCGAAAAAGCCGATGAAGAAGCCATAAAGGTATTCGGTACCAACCTGCGTCAGTTGCTGCTGGCCGCACCCCTGGGCCCTAAACGTATCCTGGCCATTGACCCGGGTTTCCGCACGGGGTGCAAGGTGGTATGCCTCGACGAGCAGGGCCGCCTGCTGCATAACGAGACCATTTACCCGCATCCGCCGCAGAAAGAAACGGCACAGGCCGCCAAAAAGATAAGATCACTCACCGAAGCCTACAAGATCGAGGCCATTGCTATCGGGAACGGTACGGCAGGCCGCGAAACGGAAGATTTCATACAGCGTATCGTATTTCCGCAGGATACCACATTACAGGTATTCATGGTGAACGAGGCAGGGGCCAGTATCTATTCGGCTTCGGCCATTGCCCGCGAGGAATTTCCGCAGTACGACGTAACCGTGCGCGGCAGCGTTTCTATCGGGCGCCGCCTGATGGACCCCCTGGCCGAACTGGTAAAGATCGATCCCAAGTCGATCGGGGTGGGGCAGTACCAGCACGACGTAAACCAGGCCCTGCTGAAGGATGAGCTCGATGCCGTGGTGATCTCCTGCGTAAATTCCGTGGGCGTTAACCTGAACACGGCCAGCAAATGGCTGCTTTCCTACGTATCGGGGCTGGGGCCTTCCCTTGCGTCCAGTATCGTGGAATACCGCGAAAAGAACGGTGCCTTCGCCTCGCGCAACGAATTACACAAGGTACCGCGCCTGGGGCCGAAAGCCTTTGAGCAGTGCGCGGGATTTTTACGTATCCCGGACGCAGAAAATCCGCTGGATAACAGTGCCGTGCATCCCGAACAATACAAGCTGGTAGAAAAAATGGCCGCCGACCAGAAGGTGAAGGTGAGCGACCTGCTGGCCCGTGAAGACCTGCGCAAGGCTATTCCGGTAAAGAACTACATTTCCGAAAAAGCCGGGGAGGCTACCCTCAGGGATATTATGGCAGAGCTGTCCAAACCCGGCCGTGACCCCCGGGCCCGCATCAAAGTGATGGAATTCGACCGCAATGTGCGCAGCATCGAAGACCTGCAGGTGGGCATGGAACTCAACGGCATTGTGAGCAATATCACCAATTTCGGGGCTTTCGTGGACATAGGCGTAAAGCAGGACGGACTGGTACACCTGTCGCAGATGGCCGACCGTTTTATTAAAGACCCCAACGAGGTAGTGCACCTGCAGCAGCAGGTACGCGTAAAGGTGACGGAGGTGGACCTGGCCCGCAAACGCATTTCACTTACCATGAAACTCTGAGTATATGCAGGTAAGCCAGCTCCGCGAACTGTTCTTTTCGTACCCGGACCTCAGCAAGAGGGACTGGATGCAGAACTACATGAAGAACCGCTACCCTTACGTGGGATTGCCCAATCCCATCCGCAGGGCCCTGGAAAAAGATTTTCTCAGCCTGTGGAAACAGCAGGACATGAAAGAGATCGCCCTCGTTTTCCGGGAGCTGTGGAAGCAGCCCGAACGGGAATTCCGCTACACGGCCCTGGAACTGCTGTATGCAACGCGCAAAAAATGGACGGCGGATACACTTGCGCTTATCGAATACGCCATTGCCACGGATGCCTGGTGGGATACGGTAGATACCCTGGCCGGGAAATGTGCGGGGGAGTACTTCCTGAAATTCCCTGCAAAAAGGGAGAAGACCCTGCGAAAATGGACCGCTTCGGCCGACTTCTGGTTCAACCGGGCCGCTATCCTGCACCAGCTGGGCTACAAGAAAAAGACCAATACGGAATGGCTGCGTGAGACCATTGTGCCGCACCTGGGATCGAAGGAATTTTTTATACAGAAGGCCATAGGCTGGGCCCTGCGCCAGTATGCCCGTACCAATGCCCTGTGGGTGGCGGATTTCTGCGACGAATACCCTTTGAAACCGCTCAGCAGAAGAGAAGCGTTAAAGCACTTGTAACGCAAAGGTAATTTGGGGCCTTCGGGGATTTTGGGTACATTAGACCAAAAATTAAGGATCCTGAAATATGAAAACTGTACTGATCACAGGGGCTACGAGTGGAATAGGAAGAGCAACGGCCGAAATACTGGCCGAAAAAGAATACCGCCTGATCATATGCGGCCGCCGTGCCGACAGACTACAGGAAATAGCCAAGAAACTGAACCGCAAGACCGAAGTTTTCACCCTTTGCTTCGATATCAGCAAACGGCAGGAAGTGCAGAACGCATTTTTATCCCTTCCCGAAAATTACCGCGATATCGATATCCTGATCAACAACGCCGGTAATGCCCACGGGCTTTCGGCCATACAGGACGGCGACCTGGACGACTGGGAAAGCATGATCGACATTAACATAAAAGGGCTTTTATACATCACCAAAGAGATACTGCCCGGCATGATCGAACGGAACGAGGGGCACATCATCAACCTGGGCTCCGTGGCCGGTAAGGAAGTGTATCCCATGGGCAATGTATACTGTGCCAGTAAATTTGCCGTAGACGCCATTAACCGGGCGCTGCGCATCGATCTCAACGAATACGGCATACGCGTGGGCGCCGTGAACCCCGGGCTGGTGGAGACCGAATTCTCCCTGGTGCGCTTCAAGGGCGACGAAGACCGCGCCAAAGCCGTGTACAAAGGTTACAAACCCCTGAAGCCCGAAGACGTGGCCGAGATCATCAGCTTTATGATCCATATGCCTCCGCACGTGAATATTGCCGATCTTACCGTTTTCCCGTCCGCACAGGCGGCCCCGGGCATTCTCCGTAAAAAATAAGCGTTTCAGAAAAATAATGAGGAAAGTCATAACTGCGATCACACCTGTTGTGTTGATTTGTACCCTGGTTGCCTGTTCAGGAAAAAAACCGCAAGAACAAGAAAAGAAGATGGAAACAAAAGTAACGCGCGACCCGCATTCATACGCCAGACCGCAGGAGGCGGTGATACAGCACCTGGACCTGGACCTGGCCGTTGATTTTGACAGACACATCCTGAAAGGATTTGCCGAATATACCCTGGAGACCGCTCCCGGTGCCGGAGAGGTGATCTTTGACGTACGCGACCTGGTCATCTCTAAGATCACCCTGGACGAAGATGCCACGCCGGCCGTTTTCAGCACGGGCATTCCCGACGAGGTACTGGGCGCGGCCCTTACCGTAAAGCTGAAACCCGGCACCCGCAAAGTCCGTATATATTATGAGACCTCTTCCGATGCGGCCGCTCTGCAGTGGATGGACGCCAAACAAACGGCGGGCGGGAAGCATCCCTTCCTGTATACCCAGTCGCAGGCCATCCTGTGCCGCACCTGGATACCGGTACAGGACAGTCCGGGCATCCGTTTCACCTACAATGCCACCGTGCGTGTACCCAAAGGCCTGATGGCCCTCATGAGCGCCTCGAACCCGCAGGAACTTTCAGCCGACGGCGTATATACCTTTGAGCAGAAACGCCCGATACCGGCCTACCTCATGGCCCTTTCCGCAGGGAACCTGGCCTTTCATAAATACGACGATAAGACCGGGGTATATGCCGAGCCCGAGACCATGAAAGCGGCATCGTACGAGTTCGTGGACACCTACAAAATGCTGGTGGCTGCCGAAAAGCTGTACGGACCCTATGACTGGGGACGTTACGACCTGCTGGTGCTGCCGCCGTCTTTCCCCTTCGGCGGAATGGAGAACCCCTGCCTTACCTTTGCCACGCCTACCATCATCGCGGGCGACCGTTCGCTCACTTCCCTGGTAGCGCATGAACTGGCCCACAGCTGGAGCGGCAACCTGGTTACCAACCGCACCTGGAACGATTTCTGGCTGAACGAAGGTTTTACGGTATACCTGGAACGCCGTATCATGGAAGAGCTGTACGGTAAGTCCTATGCCGATATGCTGGCCGTGCTGGGCTATGGCGATCTGAGCCAGACCCTGGCCGATATGAAGGCCGGCGGAAACATGAAAGACAGCCGCCTGAAGCTCGACCTCGAAGACCGCGACCCGGATGACGGCGTGAGCGACATCGCCTACGAAAAGGGCTACCTGCTGCTGCGCACGATCGAAGATGCGGTGGGCCGCGATAAATTTGACCCTTTCGTAAAGAAATGGTTCGCCGAAAAAGCGTTTAAAGGCGCCGATACCGAAGAATTCCTCGAATTCCTGTACGCCAACCTCTTTGCCGAAGGTTCGGAAGAAGATAAGAAGGTAGCTCCCAAACGCTGGATCTATGAAGAAGATATCCTGGCGGACGTAAAAGCGCCCGTTTCGGAACGCTTCGAAAAGGTGAAGCAGGCGGCAGACCTGGCCGCAGGCGGCGGAAAGATCCCGGCTGAACAGACGGCAGCCTGGACCTCGCACGAGTGGGTATACTTCCTGCGTTCGTTGCCGGCCAAAAATTCCCCGGCCCTGATGGCTTCGCTGGACACACAGTATAAATTTACGCAGAGCGGCAACAACGAAGTGCTGTTCGTATGGCTGATGATGGCCGTGGAGAACAACTATGCCGATGCTTACCCCGAGCTGGAAAAGTTCCTGCTGCACGTAGGCCGCCGCAAGTTTGTAAAGCCTTTGTATGAAGCCATGATGAAGAACCCGGCCACCACGGATATGGCAAAAGAAGTGTATGCAAAGGCCCGCGGCGGATACCACGCGGTTACCTGGCAGACCCTCGATAAAATTGTGAAATAATAATCAGCTAATACAGCGATTTGTAACTTTGTAAAAAGAGACTCTATGAAAATTCTGGTACCGGTCGATTTTTCCGGCAATAGTATGCATGCGGCCGAACAGGCTATCCTGTGGGCTGAGAAAAGAAGCGCGGAAGTGAGCTTCCTGTACGTGTCGCAGGTGCTTTCGCCCACGGGCAGCGTTATGTACGGTGTACCCGTTGAAACGGAGGCCGAGCACCTGGCAGCCCGCAGCGCCGAGCTGAAGGAAGAGACGGGGAAAATATTCACCACCCTGGGAGTACAGCCCGATCCGGGGCGCTATACCTGGAAAGCGGTGAACAATGCTGTGAACTCCACCGGTATCGTGGAATATGCACAGAGCTGGGGTGCCGACATCATCGTGATGGGGAACCGCGGCGAATCGAACCTTTCCACCATGCTGCTGGGACGCACCACCACCGCCGTTCTCGACAAGTCCGAAATACCCGTATGTACCATACCTGCGGGCAATACGCGGGCCGACTGGCGCAATGTGGCCATAGGCACCGACCTGGTTACCGTAGAGCAGGATATTGCCCTGGCCGCTCCTTTCATAGGCCGTCTCGACGATAAGTTCGACCTGGTATACGTATCGCCGGTTTTCCCCGAAAAAGTGGATATGTCGCAATTCTCGCCGCAGAAACTGCTGGCTGCCCTTCATGAGCAGACCGGCCTGGCCTTTAACTGGGTGAACGTGGTCACCGAAGAAGAGAACGATATTACGGGCGGACTGCAGCAGTACGTAGAAAAACACAATCCCGACCTGCTGGTCATGTTCTATACCCGCCGCAACTGGTTCGAGAAGCTGATCGATGCCAGCTATACCAAGCAGATGCTTTTCAACAACCGGGTAGCGGTGTTGTCTTTCAAGCGTTCGCCTAAGATCGCGGGCGTCTGATACGCACGATCTCGTACATGGCAACGGCCCCGGCTGCTGATACGTTCAGCGAGCCGATCTTACCGAACATAGGTATGCGGGCACGTTTATTGCAGAATTTAAGATTTTCGGGGGCTATGCCGGTCTCTTCGGAGCCGAGTACCAGCGCCACTTTAGGCTCTACCTGCAGGTCAAAGAGATCGTCTTCGGTCTTTTCGGTACAGCCGATCACGTCAAAGCCTTTATCAGACAGGTATTTAAGCGTGTTGCGCAGGTGACTGCTGCGTGCAATGCGTATAAGATGCATGGCGCCGGCGCTCGATTTCACGGCATCGGCCCCGATCCGGGCGGCGCCTTTGGCAGGCACGATCACGGCATCGAAACCGGCACATTCGGCCGTACGGCAGAGCGCACCGAAGTTGCGCACATCCGTTACACGGTCCAGCACCAGTACCATAGGACCGGCTTTTTCACGGAGCAGGGCATCGATGGTCTCTTCGGCCTTCAGCAGTTCCACGGGGCTCATAAAGGCCACAATACCCTGGTGATTGCCGCGTACGGTGCGGTCCAGCTTTTCCACGGGAACTTCCTGTACCACGGTATCGCTTTCTTTGCAGATACGGAGTATTTCGGCCACATTAAAGCCCGACAAACCTTTCTTAATGAGTATCTTTTCCGGTTTTTCGCCCGCTTTCAGTGCTTCCAGCACCGGGTATATTCCGTATAGTGTATCTTTGCTCTCTTGCATCGGTACAAAAGAACGGGTAAAAACGATGCAAAACAAAATTTTTTTCCGTTTGTGAATCAGGTCTTTGTGAAAAAATGCAGTTTTTTTTGAAAATACTGTTTGTCTTTTCGAAAAGTGCCCTTATATTTGCAGCCCGAAAAACAAATGACGGCCCATTCGTCTAGGGGTTAGGACGCAAGATTTTCATTCTTGAAACAGGGGTTCGATTCCCCTATGGGCTACAAAAACTAAGGGTCATAAAACCCACAAATATTATGGCAAATCACAAGTCTGCAATAAAAAGAACCCGTTCAAACGCTGCTAAGAGAGCACGTAACCGTTATCAGCATAAAACTGCTCGTACGTTTATCAAGCGTCTGAAATCTGCCGCTAAGAAATCCGAGGCAGAGGCTCAGCTGCCGAACGTGGTTTCTATGGTTGACAAACTGGCGAAGCGCAGCATCATTCACAAGAATAAAGCTTCCAATATTAAAGGGAAACTGGCTAAATTCGTTGCCGGACTCAATTAATCGAAAACGCTTTTTTACTATATTTAAGCCTGCCGGTCCCGGCGGGCTTTTTTTATGGAAAAAAATACCGAAACCCCTTATATTCCCATCAAAGAGTGGGCCGAATCAGAGCGCCCGAGAGAGAAACTTATGGAACGCGGCAGCGCTGCACTCAGCAATGCTGAACTGCTGGCCATTCTTATCAATAACGGCCCGGTAGGCACCTCGGCCCTGGATATTGCGCGTACTATGCTGCAGATGGCTCATAACAGCCTTGTGGAACTGGCGCGTATGGACCCGCGCAAACTAAAGGACATAAAAGGCATCGGGCCCAAAAAAGCGGCTACACTTACGGCTGCCCTGGAGCTGGGTTCCCGGCGCAGGCATGCCGAGGCCATGGAACATCCCGTGATCGACGGCAGCGAAAGCGCCTACCGCATCATTGAGCCTGCACTGTCGAGCCTGCGGCACGAGGTGTTCCTGGTGCTTTACCTGAACCGCGCCAATAAGGTGATCGGTCAGAAAATACACTCCGTAGGCGGTATAGCCGGTACCATCGTAGACGTACGCCTGCTGTTCAGGGAAGCGCTTATGATGGAAGCATCGGCCCTGATACTGGGGCATAATCATCCCAGCGGCAACAAGAACCCGAGCCGGAGCGACATTGTGCTAACCAAAAAAATAAAAGATGCGGGGGCATTGATGGAAATTCAGCTGCTCGATCACATTATCGTAACGCCGAATGCCTATTTCAGCTTTACGGACGCAGGTTTACTTTGAAGGAGCGTTGCATTGCTCCGAAGGTTTGGCGCCACAAAGGCTGCAGGCCTCGCCATCCTTGTTCAGGAAAGGACTCTGGCTGGCACAGGTACCGGCAAACCTGCCGTTCTTCTTTACGATCAGCTTGATGGCAATACCGGCAAAAGCAAGTAACAGTAACCCGAGGGTCAAACCAAGTGTGGCCAAAATTGTAGCATCCATCTTAAACTCTTTTAATTCTTCTAAATTTGATACAAATTTACCACATATTTGTGGGATAAACCTAATTTTTAACATAGGTGCAACAAACAGTAAGGGCCTGCCGCGAAGAGCATATCGGCAGGCTGAGAACGGGAGTATTTGATATTTTAGTGATAGGGGGCGGCATAACCGGGGCCGGCATAGCCCTGGATGCCACCGCAAGAGGACTGAAAGTGGCCCTGGTCGAGAAACAGGATTTTGCTTCGGGGACCAGCAGCAAAAGCACCAAGCTGATCCACGGGGGATTGCGTTATCTTAAGAACCTGGAATGGAGACTGGTACGCGAGACGGGGCACGAACGGCGTATAGCCTGTGCCAATGCCCCCCACCTGGTATACCCCGAACATATGCTGCTGCCCGTGGTAAAGGGCGGCTCGCTGTCCTACCGGGCTGCATCCCTGGGTATTTATATCTACGACCGCCTGGCTGGTGTACCCGCCGGGCAGCGGCGCAAAATGCTCTCCGCTGAAAAGACCGCTGAGCTGGAACCGGCCTTCCGCAGGGACCACCTGCTGGGCGGGGCCCTGTACCATGAATACCGCACCGACGATGCCCGCCTTACCGTAGAAATTATGAAAACCGCCGCCGCAAAGGGAGCCGTATGCCTCAACTACTGCAAGGCTGTGGCACCGCTCCGCGAAGGCGACAGGCTGAAAGGCTTCCGCGTGTACGACGAAATAAGCGATACCTCTTTTGAGATACAGGCCCGCGTGGTGATCAATGCCGCCGGGCCCTGGGTAGACGAGGTACGTAAAATGGACGGCCCGCTCAGCGGAAAGCGCCTGGTACTTTCCAAAGGCGTACACCTGGTGGTCCCCTACGAAAAACTGCCTGTAAGACAGTCCTGCTACCTGGACGTGTTCAGCCATAAGGGCCGCATGATCTTTGTGATACCCCGCGACGGATGCACCTATATCGGGACCACAGATACCTTTTACGAAGATCCCGAGCACCCGGATATTACCCTGGAAGACGTGCATTACCTGCTGTCTGCCGTAAATGCACATTTCCCGGGCTATCTGCTGAAGCAGGAAGATATAACGGGCGCCTGGAGCGGGGTAAGGCCCCTGATCTACGAAGAAGGCAAACCTTCTACCGAACTTTCGCGTAAAGATGAGCTGATGCTGTCGCCTTCAGGGCTCATAACCATTGCCGGGGGCAAGCTCACGGGTTACCGCAAAATGGCCGAGCGCGCGGTGGACATGGCCGTGCAGAAAGGCGGGCTGCAGGCCGGGCCCTGCATTACCGCAGACCTGAAGCTCAGGGGCGCCGGTATACCTGTGGGCCTTGACAAATATGCCCGCACCCTCACCGAAGAATGCGCCCAGGTACCCCATACCTTTCAGCAGGTAAAGGACCTGGTATACCGCTACGGTTCAGAGACAGAGAAGATCATAGACGATGCGTACGGGCTGTACAATACCGACCGGCAGCACCCTGACCCGCTGGGCGAGGCCGAGCTGCGCTTCTGTATGGCCCAGGAATGGGTGTGCAAACCGGCCGATTTTTATATACGCCGTACGGGTATGCTGTATTTCCGCAGGCATGCCATACCGGTCCACCGGCAACGTTTCGGCGCTGTTTACGACGAATTATCGGGTTTTGATACCGCACGGAATACATTGTTTATGAAGGAATTTGTATCGGATTACGATACAGCGCTGATTTTCGCTTAATTTGTACCGGGTGAAAATCAATATCCGACATATCTCCTTTATTCTGTTAGTGTTCGTAACCATCTCCTATCTTTCGTTCCGTGCGCTCAACAAAAACTATTATTCTCCAGAAAAAATAGCCGGAAGGGTACAGGAACTTTTTTCGCGCCAGGTAGATTTCCAGGAGGTGCTGAAAGACCGTATACAGCAGGACCTGCTGCCCCAGCTGGACATTGCCAATTTTGACCTGAACCGGTACAGCTCCTGGACAGACCTCTATAATTCCAGCAAGACGGGGGTATTTATCTACCGCAACAGCCGGCTGGTGTTCTGGAACAATTCAGACATATCGATAGAAACGCGGTATATTTACAATGTATATACGAACCCGGTCATCCAGAAGAAAAGAGGCTGGTACACCAGCAGTGTGTTCGATAAGGACGAGTACAAGATCGTACTGCTCACCGCCCTGCAGACAGACAAGGCATTGCCTTCGGAAGGGCCGGCTTTCCGCTTCAGTGATTCACAGAAAATACCCCCCGAGGTAGAGATACGCCCGGTTGGCTATAAAAATGCCTACGGGCAGGTGTTCCCGCTCCTGAACGATGAAGGGAACGAAGTGGCCACCCTGTACATACCGCTTTCGTACACCTCGGGCGACCTGGGCCTGGAGAACTTCCTGCTCGGTTTCATGGGTTACTGCGTATTCTTTGTGGGCTTTGCCTTTCAGCCGGTTTTTAAAACACCGCTGCGCCAGGGATTGTACACGTTGTTCTTCCTGCTCATCTCGGCCTGCTTCCGCTACCTGGACTCGGTGTACAATATCTCGGGTAAGAATTACGGTGTAGGCCTTTTCGATTCGTCGCTCTATGCCAGTGGTATCGTTTTTCCCTCCCTGGGCGACCTGTTCAACTGGGCCCTGGTGTATATGGGCTGGGCCGGGATGTATGCCCTGTACCTGTGGCGTTTCGGACGCAAGAAATACCGCATGTATTTCTCCAGGCATCCCTGGTTCTGGGTAATTACGGGTACGCTGAGCGCCCTTTCGATCTTCCCGCTCAGCTATATCATCCACGACCTTATCCAGAACTCCATCGTCCTGCTCGATATCAACTACCTCACTTCTTTTGACAGGAACAGCGTGGCCGGGCTGAGCGTGATCTTCTTTGCACTTCTGAGCTTTTTTCTCATCTCCATTTCATCGATCTATTTCCTGGTGCAGACCAATGGCAAGTTCACCTATTTCCTGATCGGGGCCCTGGCTACGGTAATTACGGTATGGGTGACGGGCGATTTCCCGCTGTACGAAAATATAGTGGTACTGCTGTTTGCCGCCCTGGTGGTGTTCTACACATACAAAGCCTGGGAGCGCAAGATCAACCTGCCGGTATCGTACCATCCCTTCCTGTATTCCTTTGCCTCTTCGGTATTGCTGGGGCTTTTGCTGCTGGACGCGGTGGAGACCAAGCGCAACGAGGAAATGAAGTACTACGCCACCAAGATACTGTACCAGTACGATCCTGCGGCGGAATATTTCTTCCAGCAGTCGGTGCAGTCCTTCGAAAAAGATACCATCCTGCTCAATTCCATTTCCCTGGCCCGGCAGCAGGACCCCGAACTGCTCGAAAGCATCATTACCGAACATTTCCGGGGCTATTGGCTTAATTACAGCATTTCGCCCCACCTGTTCTACGAAGATAGCCGCAAGAACCGGAACGAACGCGGTCCCGGCAGGGAATATTTCGAGCACCTTTTCTCGCAGGGGGCCATGTCCAACATCAGCGGTTTCGTGTCCCTTTCTTCAGATTCGGCCCTGGCCATGTATATGGGACGTATCGAGCTGTACGACACCCATGACGTGAATGTAGGTACGCTTTTCCTCATTTTTGAGGGGCGTAGCTTCATGCGTACCGTGGGCCTGCCGGAATTTCTTATCAAAAGGCCCTACCAGCTCGAGATCCTGCAGAAAGGCTTCCAGTCGGCCCGTTACGTGAATAACCGCCTGGAAGAACGTACCGAGCAGTTCCTTTTTCCTCCCGTGCTGAAGCCTGAGATCATACGGAACGAGTTTGAGAACAGCAAGCTGCGCTATTATTACCTGCAGAACGGTTCCAACAAGGTGATCGTCCTCGACAGCAACCGCTATTTTGTATCGCTGCTGAACTATGTGTCCATGCTTTTCCTTATCAGCGTGGGCTTTGCCGGCGTGTTCCAGGTGGGTATACTGGCGTTCCGGCCTTCGATGCGGGTACTTTCCCTGGGTGGTAAGTTCCGTTTTTTCATTCTTACGGCCATTTCCGTGGCTTTTATGGCCATCCTGGTCAATTCGCTCTATTTCACGCGGAACCTGCTCAGCACCTTTGACAACAAAGGCCTGCTCATGACCAGCGAGAACGTAAAGAAAGAGCTCGATCACTATTTCAGGGACCCTTCGTACCGGGTTTCGGCCGATTCGGTGCAGTCTATCGAACGTAAGCTGCACCGCGTTTCTGAATCGTACCTGGTCGATGTGAACTATTTCGACAGTTCCGGCGTGCTGATGGCATCCACACGCCCCGAGCTGTACTCGAACCAGCTGCGCAACCAGCTGATGGACCCCCGGGCCTTCCAGGCACTGCGTTATGGCTACCGGAACATGTACAATATCAACGAATCGATCGGCGATGTACATTTTATTTCGTCCTTTTCGCCCGTGGTAAATTCGGCAGGCCGCACGGTAGGCTATTTCCAGGTGCCTTATTTTGCACAGAACGCCCAGCGCGAAGCCGACGTTTCCGAATCGCTGGGTATCGTGCTCCGTTACTACGCCGTTATCATTTCCATCGTGTTCATCGTAGCCCTTATCGCCACCAACCGCTTTACCCAGCCCCTGCAGGAACTGCGCGAAAAGATCAGCAGCCTGCGCCTGGGCGAACGTTTCGACCCCATCGAGTACAGCGGTACCGACGAGATCGCCTCCCTGGTAAAAGCCTATAACATTGCCGTAGCCGATCTGGAGAACAGTGCCGACCTGCTGGCCAAATCGGAACGGGAAAAAGCCTGGCGCGAGATGGCCAAACAGGTGGCGCACGAGATCAAGAACCCGCTCACGCCCATGAGGCTGAACGTACAGCAGCTGGAACGCACGTACCTGGACGGCAAGCCCGATTTCCCGGAACGCCTGAAGCAGTTTACCAAAAGCATGCTCGAACAGATCGACGTAATGGCGCGTATCGCTTCCGATTTCAGTCATTTTGCCAAATGGTCGAACGAAAGCAACGAGAAATTCGATGCCGGGGTAGTGCTCAGATCCGTAGCTTCTATTTTCGACGGGTACATGCCCAATATCCGGGTAAAGGTGTCCCTGCCCAAAACGCCCATGTGGGTATACGGCGATAAGGACCACCTGCTGCGGGCCTTCAATAACCTGGTGAAGAATGCCTGCCAGGCCATCGGCGAGCAGCCCGACGGGTTCATCAGTATATCGGCCGACCTGGTAGGGAAGCACTGGGAAATACGCATACAGGACAACGGAGCCGGCATACCGGCCGGGGTACGCGAGAACATCTTCAAGCCGAACTTCACTACCAAGACCACCGGCAGTGGTCTGGGCCTGGCCATGTGTAAAAATATAATAGAACAGTTCGGCGGGCGTATTTATTTTGAAACAACTGATACAGAGGGGACTACCTTCTTTGTGGAACTGCCTGTTGCCTGAAACCCCGTTTGCAATCCAAAAAAGTACCCTATATTGTGACAAAAAACGAGTATGGCCCAAACCAAAGTTTCTGCACCGGCCCCTGACCAGGGAAGGTCACCATCTTCGTCATCGGTTGTTCCCGTGCTTACCATCCTGCTGGGGGCGCTGAGCATATTGCTTTTGTTCGCGGCGGTATTCCTGGGCTGGCAGTACCTGGCACTGAACAGGGAAGTAGGCGTAAAGGAAAAGGCCCTGGTCTCTGCCAAAGCCGAAAGGGACAGCCTGGCCCTGGAGATAAAGAACATCGAGGACGAGCTGCGCCGCCAGAAAGATTTCCATAATGTAGAAGTAGACGATTATATGGGCCAGATCGAGAGCCTGAAGGTGCGGCTGAACTCCAGTACCGGTGGCGGCGGAAATTCAGCATACCTGAAACAGGAAGTAAAACGGCTGAAGGCAGAGCTGGAAACGGCAAACACCCAGCTGGCCGAATGGGTAAAAAAGGAGCAGGACTGGAACCAGGCCATGGAAAAGCTGAAACAGCAGCTGCTGGAAAAAGAGACCCAGAACCGTCAGCTGGCCGCAGATACCGCCAAACTGGGCGAACAGGTGAAAACGGCTTCGGTGCTGCAGATATCCAGCATACAGTGCAAGGCGGTATCGGTGAACAAAAAGGGAAAAGAAAAAGACCAGTCCAAAGCGGTAAAGGTGAACCGCCTGGAATGCTGCTTTACCGTATTTAAGAACCAGCTGGCGGGCAAAGGCCCCAAAGAGGCCTACCTGGTGATCAAGGCCCCGGGCGGCGATGTGCTGAGCGGAGCCACGCGCGAGACCTTCGAAACGTCGTCGGGCCTGCAGAACTATTCGGCTTCGGCCGGCTTCGACTTTAACGGTTCCAACCAGAACCTGTGCATTCCCTTCGATACGGAAAAAGACCTGAAACCCGGTAAATACCTGATGCAGGTATATATCGACAAAAATAAAACGGCAGAAAGCCTTATTCAACTCAAATAAACGCGTATGAAACACAAACATTTGTTACTGGCAGGATTCGTAGCCATCTCTGCGGGCTTTTCATCCTGTACCAAAGAAGAGCTCCTCGGGACCATGACCGCCGACATCAACGGCACCCCGTGGACGGCCACAGCGCAGGGAGCCGTATCGGTGCAGAACCGCTTCGTGATCACGGGCAGCACTACCTCTTCGAGCATTGTGCTCAGTCCTAACGGAAATGCCGTAGGCAGCTATAATACCGACGTATTTTCGGGCAATGTACAGCCTTTCGTGTACACGCCCAGCCTCAGCAGTCCGCAGAATACCTATGTGGGTTCGGGAGGCTCCATCATCATCCAGACGGTGGCCAACAACCGCCTTACGGGAACCTTCAGCGTAACGGCCACCAATTCGCAGGGCGCTAACCAGACCATTTCGGGTTCGTTCAAGAATATACTGGTGAACTAAGCTATAAACAACTGTTCAAAAATATCAGGAGCCGCGTTTTGCGGCTTTTGTGTTTTGTACCGGCATTAGCCGTACCTTTGTCTTATGCGACAGTATCATGATCTGATGAAGACCGTGCTGGATACCGGGGTTTTTAAAGAAGACCGCACTGGCACCGGCACATACAGCATTTTCGGTTACCAGATGCGTTTCAACCTGCAGGAGGGTTTCCCGCTGGTCACTACCAAAAAAGTGCACCTGCGTTCCATTATTCATGAGCTGCTCTGGTTCCTGAAAGGTGAGACCAATATCGCTTACCTGAAAGAGAACGGTGTGAGTATCTGGGACGAGTGGGCCGATGAGAACGGGGACCTGGGGCCGGTATACGGCTCACAGTGGCGCTCCTGGCAGACTCCCTCCGGCGAAAGCATTGACCAGATCGCCAAAGTGATACAGCAGATAAAGAGATCGCCCGACAGCCGCCGCCTCATCGTAACGGCCTGGAACCCGGCCGAGGTGGAGCAGATGGCCCTGCCGCCCTGCCATGCTTTTTTCCAGTTCTACGTGGCCGATGGCAAACTGAGCTGCCAGCTCTACCAGCGCAGCGCCGATATTTTCCTGGGAGTGCCCTTCAATATCGCTTCGTACGCATTGCTTACACAAATGGTAGCCCAGGTATGCGACCTGCAGCCCGGCGAATTTGTACATACCCTGGGTGATGCGCACCTGTACTCCAATCACCTGGACCAGGCCCGTCTGCAGCTGAGCCGTGACCTGCGCCCGCTGCCGCAGATGAAGATAAACCCGGAAGTAAAGGATATCTTTGGCTTCCGCTACGAGGATTTTGAATTGTTGAACTATGACCCGCATCCGCATATCAAAGCTGCGGTAGCCGTATAGCCTATGATCTCGCTTATTGCCGCTATGGCCGAAAACCGGGCGATCGGTCTGCATAACGACCTGCCCTGGAAATTACCCGCAGACCTGAAATGGTTCAAGTTGCAGACCCTTGGTAAGCCCGTGATCATGGGGCGCAATACCATGGAAAGCATCAACCGCCGTCCGTTGCCCAACCGCCGCAACATTTTCATTTCGCGCAGCCTGAAAGAAGCCCCGGAAGGCTTTGAGCATGCTTCTTCCATCCGGGAGGCCCTTGATATGGTACGGGAGGCCCCGGAGATCATGATCGTGGGCGGTGCCGATATCTACCGGCAGTCGCTTTCCATCGCCGACCGGCTGTACATTACCCGCGTGCACGCACACACCGAAGGCGATGCGTTCTTCCCGGAATGGGATGCCGCACAGTGGACCTGCACTTTTTCGGAGATGCATGCCGCCGACGAAAAACACGCCTACGCATTCACATTTGAGATCTGGGACCGTAAGGCTTAGGCCAGTACGGTATTCAGGATACTTTCGAAGAGTTTTTTACCGTCCTCATTGTTCAGCTCTTTGTGCCAGGCCCTTTCGGGGTGGGGCATCATACCGAACACATTGCGGCCTTTATTGGTGATACCGGCAATATTATCGAGTGAACCATTGGGGTTACCGCCCTTGTCGAGCTGTCCGTCCTTATCGCAGTAGCGGAACAGGATACGGTCTTCGTCCTGCAGCTGTTTCAGGGTATCGTTGCTGCAGAAATAGTTCCCTTCGCCGTGGGCAATGGGTATCTGCAGTACTTCGCCCTTGGATATATTCTGTGTAATGAGCGAATTGCTGGTTTCGGCACGCAGGTACACGTTCTTACAGATGAATTTCTGCGTATTGTTGTGCAGCAGGGCACCTTCGAGCAGTCCGGCTTCGGTAATGATCTGGAAGCCATTGCAAATGCCCATCACATAGCCGCCTTTGCGGGCAAAAGCGATCACTTCCTGCATGATCGGTGAAAAGCGGGCAATGGCGCCGGAACGCAGGTAGTCGCCATAGGAAAAGCCGCCCGGGCAGAATACCATATCGCAGCCCTGCAGGTCGTGGTCTTTATGCCAGAGCCGTGCAACCGGTCGACCGCCGGTCTTTTCCAGTGCATAAATCAGGTCCTGGTCACAGTTACTTCCCGGAAAGGTGATTACCCCAAATTTCATGATCGTTACAGAATTTATGCTGCAAAGGTAATAAAATGATAAGGAAATAACCGGTCTAAGGGATCAGTGAAAAAGAAATATCGAAATACCAGTCGGTCTGCAGCCAGATCAGTATCAGCAAAAAGAGCACCAGGCCTATTTTCAGGGGGCGCTGGTCCTTTATGTCGATGATAAGCTGCGTCATAAGCAGGGTAAAAGGGATGCCCAGCAGGGCAAAATGCGATCCGGCCGGACTTTCGGCCAGGGAAATACCCGCCAGGATAAAGAGCGGGATAAGGATAACAATGGTGAAGAAGCGGCGGCTGATGATCTTGATGCGGGGGTATGCCCGGAACGTATGCAGCAGCGCAATATTGAGCAGCAGGAAGATCCAGGAGGCATATCCCCAGATGGCCGGGGAAAAGCGCAGGGAAGCAAAGCTCTCTTTGGGATGGCGCACGATGAGCTCGGGGTAATATACGAACTCGAAGGGCAGGGCCGTGTAGGCACATACAATGTACAGCAGGGGCAGGGAACCGCCGATCAGGAAAGCGATCACGTCCTTGTAGTTCAGCGGCCGGATAATGGCGCAGGCCACGATATTGAAAATATGAAAGACCAGTGCCGGGAACCAGAACAGTGCCGCAATGGTGGTGATGATGCCCGAATTGAAGGCCGCGAACATTACTTTTTTGCGCTGGTACATCTCCAGCAGGTTCCATAAACCGCCCAGCAGCAGGGTCTGTGCGGCCAGCGCGGGCGAAAAGGTGTGCAGGGCCGGGTGGGCGGCATAGAACAGGATAAAGAGTACAAAAGGAAGCCCCGTATTCTTTTCGTAGATATTGCGGATGCCCAGCAGCGAATCGAGCATAAAGGCCTGGGCCAGGATCAGGCACATGGCCCCGGCGCTGCGCCATGCGGCCGACCAGGACCCCGTATGCAGCAGCTGCCAGAACAATTGGTTGCTGAATTCCGTATAGGGGGCCGGCTGCAGAAAGTCGGGAATAAACATCAGGAACAGCAGAACGATCCCCGTTATATACCCCGAAATTCTATTTTGAAACATACTGAGCACCTAAAATTGGGTGTTTTGATATTATTTCTAATTTTGTCACAAAGAAACAAAACAAACTAATAGATATGAACTGGTTTTTTGAACCCCTTGGTGATTTTTTCCTCTGGTCTTTCAAAGGTCTTACATGGCTTGGTGAGCATTATTTCAACGTGGTCCTGATCGCTATCGGAGGCGCCATGACCATCTGGTGGATGGCTCAGATGGCCCGTCACCCGAAAGAACACTAAACCGGTTCTCCGAAAATATACCGCATCTGCCGGCGTGCAGCTGCAAAACGAATAAGGGTACCTGCCTCGCGCAGCTGCCCTTTTTTTGTACCCGTACCTTTCGGGCATAAAAAAACACCTCCCAAACAGAAGGTGTTTTTTTCGGTATGCTTATTTTTCTGGCTAAAACTGTACCTGGTACTGCACTATGAACTGGCGCGGGGCCTCAACGCTGAGCGGACGTAATGAATAGGCCCGGTTCAGGATATTGTTCACGATCAGGCTCACACGGTGGCCCTGGTGTACCTGGTAAGCGGCGCGCAGGTCGATCACATAATCGCCTTTGCGATGCCACTGGCGCGATTCATGAACGCCGTTCAGCACGTTCAGGTCGTCGAAGACCAGGAAGATATTGTCCACGTTCCGCATAAAGCTGTTGTAGCGGGCGCTCACACCAAAGGAGAATTTTTTGTAATTGAACTCCAGGTCGGCACGTACCAGGTGGCGGAAGCGGTATTTCATCTCGTTGGGCTTTGCATTGGCCGTGTCGCTGGTATTGCGGTTGGTGAGCTCTGCACCGGTATTGCTGGTTGCATATACGAAATCAGGATCAAGTACGGTGGGGTTGCTGTATGTATAGCCTACCAGCACGTTCATGCCGAAGTCTTTGGTGAACTGCCCCGTACCCATGATGGAAGCGTCGATACCCCATACCTGCGAAGGACCTATGTTCACCGAACGGAAACCGAAGCCGAACAGGGGATCGCTGAAGGTTCCCCACTGCGCTGCCACAAACTCAATGGTGTTCTGGTAACGCTGGTAGAAACCGGCTACGTCGAAATAACCCATGAATTCCCCGACCTTAAAGCCCTGTTTCAGGCCCAGCTCGGCGCTCCATGATTTCTCGGGCCGCAGGTCCGGGTTCGGGTATACCTGGGCCGGGCCTACGGTGGTCTTCACGAAACGTTCGGCAATGGTCGGGAAACGGTAGCCCTGTCCGAACGAAGCCCGGATATAGGTTGCTTTGGCCACGCGGAAGTTGGTACCCAGGCGGAAAACCGGCTGCAGGTTCTGCGTCTTGAACAGGGTATCGAAAGGCTGTGTGGCCTGTGTATTCGAATTTACGAAGGTGTACTGGTCCCTTTTGCCGATCTGGAAGTACTCCAGGCGGAATCCCCCGGAAATGGTAATGCGGTCGATGAACTTTTTCTCCACCTGCAGGTAAATGGCCGAGTTAAGGGCATAGGTGCCGATCTTGTCGGTGCGGATACTGTCAAAGCCGCTGGGAATGGCCGGCTGGTTACCCGCGAAAAGCTGGGCCTTACCGATGGTATAGGATGCCATAATGCCCGGCGTGATCGAGAAATCCTTGATCTTCGGGAAGACCATGCGGTACTGGTATTCACCGTATATGTACTGGCTGCTGTTGCCCTGGTTGTTGTCGTTGTTGTTGTCCAGGTAGAAATAGCGCAGGCGCAGCGACTGGGTGCTGCCGTTCTTATTGGTATGCGTAATGAAAGGGTCGATATGAAAAATGGTCTGCAGCGTACGCGTAGTGGTGCCCGGCATACCGCGGTAAAGGGAGTCGGCGCCGAATCCCTGCCAGATAAAGGTAGAACCGCTGGCGCTGTACATCAGGTTACCGTTCACACCCCAGGTAAGTCCTTCCTTTTTGGGCACACGGTGACGGAAATTAAAGTTGATACGGCCACGGCGCTCGAATTCACGGTTCTTCAGATCGGCCATGTAACCGGTGCTGTCGCCCGGTACTTTGCCGTAACCCACGTAACCGTTCTCTGAATACAGGTTTCCGCCCACTACCAGGTCAAACTCCTGCTTTTTACCCAGGCGGCGCGCATGCAGGAAGCTTATGCCCGTATTGTAGGGCATGCTGCGGGAGTCGTACCAGCGCTGACTTTTCTTAATATCGTATATACCTGCAAAAAAGGTAACCTTGGTCTTGGGTTTGCTGGTGGGATAGGCCGAACGTACATTGATCACCCCGTTGAGGGCCGCTGAACCGTACAGTACCGAAGAGGCACCTTTCACCACTTCGATCTGTTCCACGTTCTCCACCGGGATAAATCCCCAGCTGGGGCGGCCGGCATCGCCCGAGAGCAGGGGCAGGTCGTCAACCAGTACCATTACACGCGAACCTGCACCAAAGCTGTAACCGCTGCCTCCGCGGAGCTGTGGCTCACTGTCCACGATCACCAGCCCGGGTGCCTGCTGCAGGGCCTGATCGGCCGATGTTACGTTCTTGTTCTCAATAATATTGGGTCTTATCACGTCCAGGGAAACGGTAAGTTCCTCCACCTTCTTCTCGTATTTCCCTTCTGTCTTTACAACAGTTCCCAGGGTCATTTTAACCAGGGCAATGTCTTTTGTGAGAGTTTCTCCGGCATTGAGGGTGATCTGCTCGTTGTGCGGCCTGCAACCTACATAGGAAACGGTAAGTGAGTAGGTGCCCGGGTCAACGTTGAGAGTGAAATTGCCGTCGGCATCTGTAGTGGCCCCTTTTTTAACGGGATTCAGCAATACGTTCGCAAATGGCACGGGTTCGTTTTCTGAAGTAACTTTACCTTTCAGCGTAGCCTGCTGGGCATACGTAAAAGTAGAGATAAACAGGGCTGGAAGGAGGATTTTCCATTTCTTCATGAGGTTCTTTGCGTTTGAATTGTTACATTTAGTTCCGCCAAAATAGCAATTATTACATTTTTATCAACTTGGATACAAAAAATTTACAGGCCCTTATTGCCCTGTACTACTGCCATGGTATAGGCCGCGAGATACTGAAGAACCTGCTGCCTTACTTCAACGCTCTTCCGCTTGCCCTGATGGAGGCGGAAGACAGCGAATTATACGCCATTGAAGGTGTACGGGAAAAGCTCGTCGGAAAACTTCGTTCAGCCCCCGCCAACCTGCGTGCTGCAGCCCGTGAGATAGCTTTTATGGAGCAAAATGGTATACGGATGATCACCTTTTTCGATGCGGATTATCCCTACAGGCTCAAACGCTGCGAAGATGCCCCGCTGTTTCTCTTCTGCAAAGGCAGCCCCGACCTGGACCCCCGGCATGCCCTGGCCGTAGTGGGAACCCGCAGGGCCACCGGGCAGGGACGGGCCGTTTGCCAACAGATCATCAGCGACCTGGCTGAGTACCGGCCCCTGATCGTAAGCGGTATGGCGGCAGGTATCGACATTACGGCACACAAGAGCGCCCTGCATTGCGGACTGCCTACCGTAGGCATACTGGGTCACGGGCTCGACACCCTGTACCCCGCACAGCACGGGTCCATAGCCCGCAGCATCCTGGAGCAGCAGGGCGGACTGCTGTCTGAATACTGTTCGCAGACGCGGCCCGACAAGGGAAATTTCCCGGAACGCAACCGGGTCATTGCCGGGCTCTGCGATGCCGTGATCGTGATCGAAGCGGCCGAGAAAGGTGGTGCGCATATCACGGCCGAGCTGGCCTCGGATTATCACCGCGAGGTCTTTGCTGTACCGGGCCGCCCCACGGATGAATATTCGAGAGGCTGCAACAAGCTGATCCGGGAGAACAAGGCCAGCCTGGTGGAGAACGCGGCAGATGTGGTCCGTTTCATGGGCTGGGGGCAGAAAAGCATCAAGAAGGCCGTGCAGCGTAAGCTGCTGCCGGAGCTCTCGGCCGAGGAAGCGCAGGTGGCCGAGCTGCTGCTGCGCAAGGAACAGTGGCATATCGACGAGCTGATGGCCAATACGGCCTTTTCGCCCGCCAAATTGTCCGCACTGCTCCTGTCGATGGAAATGCAGGGACTGGTGCGCAGCCTGCCCGGCAAACGTTACTGCATGGTCTGAGGCAGCAGCAGCGAGCTGTCTCCGTAGCTCAGGAAACGATAGCCGTTCTCCAGCGCCGATGCATATACGTTTTTCCAGTCGTCCCCGATCAGGGCGCTTACCAGCAGTAAAAGCGTGGATTTCGGCTGATGAAAATTGGTGATGAGCCCCTTCACCACCCGGAAGGTATATCCCGGCAGTATGTACAGGGCCGAATGTCCTGTCCACTCACGGATATTGCGTTCCTGCATGGCCCGCAGCATATTCCGGAGGGCTTTTTCGCGGGGCAGGGGATCCAGCGTATAGGCATCATCCTGCGTAATCCGGAAGGCGGCCTGCGGATCGCTCTCCAGCTTTACCCCGAACCAGTACATGCTTTCCAGCAGGCGGCAGGAGGTGGTGCCTACGGCAATTACCGGGCCTTCCTGTTCCAGTATGCGCTGCAGCAGGGTATCACTGATCACGATCTGCTCGCTGTGCATGGTATGTTCCAGCGCATTCTCAGTCTTTACGGGCATAAAGGTACCCGCGCCTACGTGCAGGGTGGTGTATTCGCTGTGTATGCCCCGGGCATGCAGGGCCTCAAAAACTTCCGGCGTAAAATGCAGTCCGGCGGTGGGAGCGGCTACGGAGCCTTCCAGCCGGGAATATACGGTCTGGTACGTTTCGCGGTCACTTTCTTCCCAGTTGCGGTTTATGTAGGGTGGCAGGGGAATGTTCCCTGCGCTTTCGAGTACTTCGGCAAAGCTCAGTGCGGCGGGTTCCCAGCTAAAGTGCACATGGTTCTGTTCACGGTCGGCATAGCGGCATTGCAGGCTGATGTTCCCGAACCGGGCCTGCAAGATCTCTCCCTCTTTCCAGGTCTTTCGCCCGCCGATGAGGCAGTGGAAGGTACATTCGCCCTTCTGCTGCAGGGCCAGGTGAGCATTCAGTTCCGGGTCGGCAGGACCCAGCACGAACACTTCGATGTTCTTTCCTTTGGGATGCTGGAGAAAAAGGCGTGCAGGCACCACCCGGGTCTCGTTCAGCACCAGCAGCGAACCGGCAGGAAGCACCGAGGGCAGATCCGAAAAAATGCGGTGTTCCATATTGCCTTCGCGGTATACCAGTAACCTGGACGTATCCCGCGGATTTACCGGGAAACGCGCAATGCGTTCGTCCGGCAGGGGATAGTCGAATATATCCATGGAGATCATGCGCAAAAGTACGCTCTTTTTCAACATGACTGCATGAAAAAAAAAGAGGGGTCCCGGTAAATATTTTTCAGTTTTTATGCATTTTTGAGAACACATGGATATAGTTGCTTTATATAATGTTTTCAGGCACTGTGGAAAGATATCCACGGATACGCGCACAGTGGAAAGGGGTATGCTGTTCTTTGCCCTGCGCGGCGAACGTTTCGACGGTAACCGTTTTGCGGCCACAGCGCTCGAAGCCGGTGCCGCCTATGCCGTGGTGGACGATCCCTCGGTGGTGAGCGGGCACGGCTATATCCTGGTAGAGGATACCCTGGTCACCCTGCAGGACCTGGCCGCTTATCACCGCCGCCAGCTCAAATGCCAGGTACTGGCCGTATGCGGAAGCAATGGAAAGACCACCACCAAAGAGCTGATCCATGCCGTATTGTCCACACAGTACAAGGTCTTTGCCACCCGGGGGAACCTCAACAATCATATAGGCATGCCCCTGAGCCTGCTTTCGGTAGAGTCCGACACCGATATTGCCGTGATCGAGATCGGTGCCAATCACCTGGGCGAAACGGCTGCGCTGTGTCGTATTGCCGCCCCCGATTCGGGTCTCATTACCAATAACGGGAAAGATCATCTCGAAGGCTATGGTTCTATCGAGAACGTGCGCCTGGCCAACGGGGAACTGTATACCTGGCTGCGCGAAAACGGCGGCATGGCCTTCCTGAATACCGATGAGTTCGACCTGGTGGAAATGGCCGAAGGTCTGCGCGTATATACCTACGGAGAAGGTACCGAGAACAATGTAAGCGGCCGGGAACTGCCCGGCGGTACTACACTCAGTGTAGAATGCTCGCGCCCTGCCATGCGGCTTGAAACACAGCTTTTCGGCAGCTACAACCTGGGAAATGTGCTGGCAGCCGTGGCCGTGGGCCGGCATTTTGAAGTGCCTGCGGAAAAGATCGCCGCGGCCATCGGGGGCTATGTGCCTTCTTCGAACCGCTCGCGCATTATGCGGGCGGGAGATACCACTCTGGTTATGGATTGCTACAATGCCAACCCGGCCAGCATGGAAGCCGCTTTGCGGAGCTTTTCGGCATCGGGGGGACCACCGCGTATGGTGATCCTGGGCGATATGCTGGAACTCGGCAGTTACAGCCAGGACGAACATTACCAGATGCTGGAGCTGGTGCAGGACCTCGCTTTTGACCGGGTGGTGCTGGTAGGCCCCGAATTCCGCAAAGTAGGGAAAGACTTCCCTTTCGAGAATTACAGCAATGCTGCGGAAGCGGCCATGCATATACGCAAAGAAGAGCTCGGCGGCTGGCAGATACTGCTGAAGGGCAGCCGGGGAATTGCCCTGGAAACAATTGTGAAAGACTGGGAACTATAAAAAACGGGCCCGCAGTTCCGGGGTGGGCATCATGCAGCTTTCCTGTCTGCCGAACCAGCGGTAGCGGTTCCGGCTGATGGCAAGGTAAATGGCATCACGTATAAAATAAGGTATGGGGAAGAAAATGTAGTAGAGCAGGGGCCAGAATCCCGAAAGCCTGCGGGCAATACGCAAGGCAGCCCCCGAATTGGTATAGCATTTGCCGCCTGAATACAGCACTACGGAATCGAACCTGTGCAGGTCCATGTTACAGCGGCTCAGTATGGCCTGCCCGGCCTCACTCTGCAGCGCACTGAACTTAAAATGTCCTTTGCTATCGTGCCGGATGATGAACTGTACCGAGGAGTTACAGAGATTGCATACACCGTCAAACAGAATTACATCTTCCATACGGTAAAGGTACGGCTTTCCGGGCAGAAACCCATGCTATAAATGCAGTATTTGCCTAATACTGGCCGGTATGCAGCAATACCAGGGTGCAGGCCTCTTCGGTCTGTATCCCGGCTTCCTGAGCTTTTTCTTCGAACCCCGGATTTTCGGTCCCGGGGTTAAAAATGATGCGTTTGGGCTTTAATGCTATGATCTTGTCTTCCAGCTCTTCCTGGTTAAAGGGATTCACATACAGGGTTACGGAATCCAGGTCGTCGATATGTTCCGGGAAGCTGTTCTGTATCACTTTGCCGTCGATCTCGCCCTTGTGCTTGCCGAACAGTTCAATGCTGTGCCCGTACTGCGTCAGCAGGCGTGCGGCTTTATAGGCATAACGGTCCGGGTTGGGACTTGCCCCGATCACCAGTGTTTTCTTATTCATTTTCTATGCTTTTAAACTCTTTCAACGATCCTTCAAAGAGTTCAAATTTAGCAAATTTACACTCGATATTCCCGTTCAGCAGGGGGATTTTTGCCGAAGGCTTCAGCCCGATGTGTTTCATGGCCTCGGGATTCCCGCTCAGGATCCAGGCCGTCCAGCCGGTGAACTGGTTCTTAAGCGTGGAACCTATATTGTGATACAGTTCTTCTACATTTTCGCCGATACGGAGCCCGTAGGGCGGGTTCATCATAAGCAGGCCCTTTTTCATGGGTGCTTTTATCTTATTAAAGTCTCCCCGTACCATTTCCACGTCGCGCAGGGCGCCCATGGTCTCCAGGTTGGTCTGTGACACCTGTACGCTCTTTGCGTCGATATCCCCGCCGAAAATGCGTGTTTCCAGGCGTTTGCGGCGTTTGCGGGCCTCGGTCTTGAAATGATAGTACAGTTCCTGGTCAAAATCGTCGAAACGCATAAAGGCATACTCGGTACGGTGCAGGCAGGGTGCCATGTCGGTAGCAAAGGCATAGGCTTCCATCAGCAGGGTGCCGGTACCGCACATGTAGTCGGCAAAGGGCGTGGCCACGTCCCAGCCGCTCAGGCGTATCATGCCTGCCGCCAGTACTTCGCTCATGGGTGCTTCGTTGCGCTGCGAACGCGTATTGCGTATATGCAGTGACTGTCCCGAAGTATCGATGGATATACGAACTTCGTCCTCGTGAAAGTGGATCACGAAACGGGCATCGGGCCGCATTTTATCTACCGAGGGACGTTTACCGTGCCTGTCGCGCATCAGGTCGCAGAGTGCATCCTTTATTTTCAGGGAAGCGAACTGCAGGTGGGTAAAATGGGACGAACGCCCCGAAAAATCGAATACAAAGGTGCCCTGGGGTTTCAGGTATTTTTCCCAGTCTATCTTTCTGGCCTCTTCGTACAGCTGTTCGTTGTTCTCTGCCCGGAACGAATGGAAGGGCAGCAGCACACGCAGCCCCGTGCGGCAGAACATGTTTATTTTATATACCATTTCAGGCGTATACGAAACCGTAACGGCCCTTGACTGAATTTCGGCATTTTCGGCGCCCAGGGCCGTAAGTTCGTTCAGGAGTACTTCTTCCAGTCCCTGGAGAGTGGTAACTGCTATATAGGGAAATTTATCCATGCGTTCTTATGAATTCCATTGCTTTGTCGACCATGGCTGCATTGCCTATGAACAGGGGGCAGCGCTGGTGCAGCTCAACGGGTTGTATGTCCAGTATGTTCTCTGTGCCGTCTGTAGCTTTGCCACCGGCCTGTTCGCAGATGAAGCCGAGGGGGGCGCACTCGTACAGCAGGCGCAGCTTGCCTTTGGGGTCTTTGGCCGTGCCCGGGTAAATGTAAATGCCGCCTTTGAGCAGGTTACGGTGAAAATCGGCCACCAGTGAGCCTATATAGCGTGCGGCATAAGGTTTGCCGCTGTCATTGTTCTTGCTTTTGCAATGTTCCAGGTAGGCCTGCATGCCTTTGCTCATGCCGGAAAGGTTTCCCTCGTTGACGGAATAGATGGCGCCTTTCCCCGGGATGCGCATATTGGGATGTGAGAGCAGGAATTCGCCGATGGAAGGGTCCAGCGTAAAGCCGTTCACGCCGTTGCCCGTGGTGTACACCAGCATGGTAGAGGAACCGTACAGCACATAGCCGGCAGCTACCAGGTTACGGCCCGGCTGCAGGAAATCGGCTTCCACAGCGGGTCTTTCGGCTTCCAGGGTGCGGTAAATGGAAAAAATAGTGCCGATGGAAACATTTACGTCGATATTGCTGGAACCGTCGAGCGGATCGATACATACCACATAATGCCCGTGCGACATGCCTTTGCGGCCGAAAGCCACAAAATCGTCGAGCTCTTCGCTGGCTACGCCGCAGCATTTTTCGCCGGCCCGCAGGGCACGTATGAACAGGTCGTTGGCTATTACATCGAGCTTTTTCTGATCCTCGCCCTGTACATTGGTACTGCCCATTTCGCCGAGGATATCGGCCAGGCCGGCCCGGTTCACTTCGCGGTGCACGATCTTGGCGGCAATGGCCATATCGTACAGCAAACTGGAAAGGTCACCCTTGGAATAGGGAAAATTCTTTTCCTGGAGGTGAATGAACTCGTTTATGGTAATAATTTCCATCCCGCTTTTTTGCGCAAAGATAGCAATTTGATCAGGCCGACAGAGTGGAATGCTGAATTCAGCTTAAAATGCTCAGGACCTGAGGGTTTCCTCGAAAACCGCCCGCCATCCCTGCCAGTGCCCCTTTTCGCTGAGGCTGTGATTGTGCCAGTGTGGTACAAATACGCCTCCATAGGTACGGGTGACCGCGCGCAGGCGGCGTACTTCCTCTATGGCCTGTGCGGGACTGAGGCCCAGGTGTTCGTTCAGGGTACCGTCCATGCAGCTGAACGGATACAGCATAAGCCCGGTTTCCCGGTTGCTTTCCAGGTCGAACCAGGGAAAAGGGCGGCAGGTACCGGCCCGGAACCCCGTTGTGTGTGCATAGCCCATGGTAAAATCGGCCTTTATGCCCAGCTGCAGCATACGGCGGAAAGTCCCAGGCCAGGCAATACGAAGGAAATGCTGCCGGGTCTGTGAGATCACCGAAGGTACGGCGTCCTGCAGCTTTTTGTATTCGCTTTGCAGGATGCGGAGATCGTCATGGCTGGCATAGGAAGGATGCAGCCCCACCGTACCCGCGGCACGCAGCTCGTTCAGGAGGTTCCTGTAGGCCTCCGATTGCAGGGGAACGGGTGTATCGTATGGCGGATTGCGCTCACCGCAGAGCAGGAAGAACACCGCTTTCAGGTTATGGCTGCGCAGTTGTTGGCTTATGTACACATAGGTATCGTAAGGGTCTTCGTGTGTTCTGAAATAGCGCAGGCGTTCAGCAGCGGCCCTGCTCCTGCCCGTGAGGATGTCCCGCAGCCATCCGCCGGTGTTCTGCAGCCATCCTTTGCCGCGGTATGCATAGGCATGGTCGATATCGAAGGTAGGCAGTATGCGGAATTCCGGCTTGTTGAAAATGGCATCCGGCACGCGGTAAAGAATTTCGTCCCAGAGCAGCTTACGCCACACGTCCACCCAGGGCAGAGCAATGCCGTGCGGGGCCAGGATGCTTTTCTGCGGCTGAAAACGCCCGTGTACATCAGTGTGCGGCGAGTTGTACTCTTCCATGCGGCTGAGCATGAAAAAGGCCAGGGAAAAGATATCCGTGCGTTCGGGCAGGCGGTCTCCGGTCCAGGGAGCACCGGGCAGGTGATCGGCACCGGGCAGGATCGCAGTACCGTGCAGAAGTCCGTCGGGAACTATATGCAGGTGCGTGTCCGGGAACGATTCATCCGTATACGCGATCTTATAGCCGTAACTCTGCGTATATTCATTGTAATTGTCGTGAATGCTGAAATGATCATCGAACAGTATACGAAAAATATACAGCTGCCTCGGCGTAAATTTTTTCGTATATATATGAATGGTTCTCACAGGTATTTCCGGATGGTTTTGCTGATGTCCTCGGCCGCTTTCCCGTTGCCGTATATCGAGGGGTAGTTCATTTCGCGCTCAGCAGAAAAATGGTGGTACCCTTCCAGTATCTTCTGCGGATCGGCATCGGCCAGTATGCCGTTACCGGTTTCCATGATCTCGACCCATTCCGTTTCGGGGCGCAGCACCACGCAGCCTTTGCGGAAGAAGTAAGCCTCTTTCTGTACGCCGCCGCTGTCGGTGATGATCATACGGCAGTATTTCTCCAGCAGGATCATATCGAAAAAAGAAACCGGCTCTATAATGCGGATGTTCTTATGTACTTTGATTTTACCCGACTGTTCGATGCGGTTGCGCGTGCGCGGGTGCAGGGGCAGTACCGCAGGTATGCCCGAAACGCTGCAGATCTCGTTCAGCCCGCTGAAGATGTTCTGCAGGCGATCTTCGTTATCGGTATTGAAATCGCGGTGAATGGTACAGAGCAGGAAACGGTCCTTTTTGAGGCCGTTCTGTTCCAGCACCTGGCTTTTTTCTTCGGCTACGCCGGCGAAGTACAGCGAATTGTCGTACATGATATCGCCGGTATGCTTTACCAGGGGGTTATCGATGCTTACGGGTCTTTTCTTATCGAAGGTAAGCCCTTCGCGCTCCAGGTTCTGCACAGCGGTTGCGGTGGGCGCAAAAAGGAAGGTGGACATATGGTCGGTGGAGATGCGGTTGATCTCTTCGGGCATGTTTTTGTTAAAGCTGCGCAGCCCGGCCTCGATATGGATCACGGGAATATGCATCTTGGCCGCTGCCAGGGCGCCGGCCAGGGTACTGTTGGTATCGCCGTAGACCAGCAGTCCGTCGGGACGCAGGTCGTTCAGCACGTTCTCGATGGCTTCGAGCATAGAGCCCGTCTGCCGTCCGTGTCCGCCCGAACCGGTGCTGAGCTGGAAATCGGGCTGGGGTATACTCATTTCTTCGAAAAATACCCGGCTCATATTGGCATCGTAATGCTGTCCGGTATGCAGCAGGTATTCCTTGATCTCCGTGCGGGAGCTTTTGCGGATGGCCCTTGAGAAAGCGGCAGCCTTAATGATCTGCGGACGGGTACCTACGATCGTCAGTATACTTTTTGTCATTTCGAAGGAGCAGATATTTTGTTCTTCAGTGCGGGCGACATATAAATTTCGTATTCGCCGTTAAATGCATCGGAAATGAGGTAGACCATCAGCGAGGGATGGCGTTCCACGAAGCTTACAGCCTTTCCGGCACCCATTACCATAAAGGCGGTGGCATAGGCGTCGGCTTCGGCACAGGTGGGTGCAAATACGCTCGCACTTAACAGCTTATGCTCAACGGGCATGCCGGTACGCGGATCGATCGTGTGGCTGTAACGGCGGCCGTCCTTTTCATAGAATTTACGGTAGCTTCCCGAAGTGGCCAGGGCCAGTCCGTCCAGCTCCACGATGGCCTGCAGCTGGCGGGTGGTAGAATCGCTGATGGGCTTATCGATACCGATCTTCCATATCTTTTCCTTCTGGTTGGTGCCTTTGGCCCGCACTTCGCCGCCTACCTCCACCATGTAGTTCTGTACGTTCTTAGCCTGGAACAGGTCGCAGATCAGGTCTACGGTATAACCCTGTGCAATGGCATTGAAGTCGATGCCGGCTTTGGAGCTCATACGCACATAGCTGAGTCCGCCGGCGGGTTTTACCATGCCCCAGGCGCTGTGGCGGCGGAGCGAATCTACAGAGAACCGCTTGGTTTTGAGGCTGTCCTCGGAAAAACGTTCCCTGGAAAAGCCCCAGAACTTGATCAGGGGATATACGCAGGGATTGAAGGCCCCGTCGGTCTCTTTGTAAATACGGTCGCTGAGTGCGTATACCTTTGCAAAATGTGCATCGGCCGCAACGGGTGTGCCCGGCGTGCTGTTGTTGATGCGTGTGATGACGGATGCCGAGTCCCAGAGCGACATGGAGGCGTCCATGGTCTTGAAGATGGCATCGATATCGGCCTGGAGGTCACCGGCATTGTTGTCGTAAACAATATTGAAAGTGGTACCCTGGGCATACCCGCCGTATACGTTCATTTTCCGGAAAGGCTGCTGTCCGCAGGCGGCAAACAACAGGATGATTATGAGAAAACTAAAGCGCTTCATTCGGACAAAGGTAGCTATTCGGATGTGTTTTACCGTAAAAAATACCCTGTTTTTGCAGAAAATGACCGGGAAAACGGGGCTGACCTTTGCATGGCTTACGGGAATTTTAGCGTACTTTTGCAGGGCAGGATGCGGTGGTCCCGCCCGGAAAATTCCTGTGTTATATTTGTATGAACCAGACAGATAAAGCCTTTCAGGCAGCTTACGAAATATTCAGGAATGGTAAACCTGCGGAGGCCTATGCCGCATTTTCGGCCCTGCTGAACACCTACCCGCACAAGGGTGAGCTGCACTGGTACCTGGCCATGGCCAGCCTGCAGGACGGCAACCCGCAGAAAGCGCTCGGTCATATGGAACAGGCCCTGTTCTTTGAGCCGGGCAATGCCAATTACATCAGTGAGATGGGCGTGGTGCATTTTCACCTGAAGAACCGGGAACTGAGCCTGTACCACATGGACAAAGCCCTGGAACTGGAGCCGGGAAATCCGTACCGGTACAGCAGCCGTGCCTATATACGCTCCTCGTTCGGCATGGTAAAGGAAGCCATTGCCGATTATGAAAAGGCCGTGGCGCTCGATCCCGAGGACAGCGTGGCCTATAATAACCTGGGGCTGCTGCAGGAACAGGCGGGCTGGAGCGATAAGGCGCAGATGAACTACCGCCAGGCTGACGCGCTGGAAGGCCTGAAGAACGCCGTAATGCAGGATATGGAAGCCGAAGAGGCTGCGGCCCGTGCTGCGGAAACCCCGGCAGAGGAGGAGCAACACCCCGAGAACCGGGGTCTGTGGCGGCTTATGCGTGATATCATAGGCAAACGCGAGACCCGGCGCGAATTCCTGGACTTCTGGAAAACGAAAATGAAGGGGAAATAAAAGCTCCGGGATACCCGAATTGTTTAGATTTTGTTAGCGCAGCCCCCGGCTGACGAATTTTAGGATATTTTTGCACCATGCTTAAAACCAAGAACGTACGTTCCATTCTCATTATAGCTGCTTTCTGCATCGTGGGACTGCTGTTTATGCAGCTGTATTTCCTGCGGCGTTCCTATGTGCTTACCGAAGCGCGCTTCAACGATAAGGTGAACCTGGCACTGATCTCCGTGGCCGAGGAAATATACAAGAAGAACCGCGACAGCACTTCTTCCATAGAGGCGGTACAGCAGATCACGCCCGAATATTTTGCCGTGAACATCAACGATACCGTGAACTTCGGCTACCTGGAGAACCTGCTGAACCTGGAGTTTACGAAGTATGACATCGATATCGATTACGAGTACGTGATCTATGACTGTTTTATAGACAGCCTGATCTGGCGCGGCTACGTAGGGGCAACCACCGAAACGAACCAGGCCGATGAGAATTATCTCTTTAAACGGGACGACCTGCCCCGGGACATGCTGCCGGGCGATAGCCACAAATTCGGCGTATACTTCCCCGGGAAAAAGGAATACCTGCTCTCCGAGATGCAGCTTATGATCATTACTTCCTGCGGACTGCTGCTGATCATCAGCTATTTTATCTATATCCTGTACGTGATCCTGAAACAGAAGCGGCTCAGCGAAGTAAAGAACGACTTCATCAATAATATGACGCATGAGTTCAAGACCCCGCTCAGTACCATTTCCATCAGCAGCGAGGCCCTGCTGAAGCCCAATATACTCGAAAAGCCGGACCGTATCCAGCGTTATGCAGGCATTATCGCCGACGAATCGCGCAGGCTGCGCACCCATGTGGATAAAATACTGGAAATTGCCGTGCTGGACGCTGAAAAGCCCAAGCTGAAGTTCGAATGCTTTGATATGAATGAAAGCGTGCGTACCGCTGCCGAAATGCTCCAGGTGAAGGTAGAAGAGCTGAAAGGCAGCATCGAATTACAGCTGGAATCTGTCGACCTGCCCATACAGGGCGACCGGCACCATATACAGAACATCCTTTTCAACCTGATCGAGAACGGGATCAAATACAGCGAGGGACAGCCGCGTATCGTCATATCATCGAAAAAAGAAGGAAAATACGCGCTGGTCTCTATTAAGGACAGTGGTATCGGCATTCCCAAGAAGGCCATACGGCATATATTCGAGAAATTTTACCGGGTAAGTACAGGCAATGTGCACAATGTGAAAGGGTTCGGCCTGGGACTGCACTATGTATACAAAATGGTGCGTGCCCACGGGGGCAAAATAAATGTAAAGAGCGTGCAGGGCCAGGGAAGTACATTTAATGTGTATATCCCCTTGCAGAAATAAATTCCCTTTTACATATTTGTAACCGGACCCTGTTAAAATTAAAATTCCGGATGAAAAAAGATATAAGCATTCTCCTGGCCGAAGACGATACAAACCTCGGTTTTGTGATCAAGGACCTCCTGGAGGACGAAGGATATACGGTGAAATTATGTACGGACGGCGTAATGGCTCTGCAGAAATTCAACGAGGAGCCGTTCGACCTTTGCCTGCTGGACGTAATGATGCCGCTGAAAGACGGTTTTACACTGGCCGAGAATATCCGCAGCCTGAAGTCCGATATGCCCATTATCTTCCTTACGGCCCGAGGGGTTACCGAAGATAAGGTACGCGGCCTGAAGCTCGGCGCGGACGATTATATTACCAAACCTTTCGAGAACGAAGAGTTTATCCTGCGCATCGAGAATGTACTGAAACGTACGGGTAAACAGAAGCGCGAAGAGCCTGTACCCGATTTTATACAGATCGGGACCTTTACGCTCGATCACAAGAACCTTATACTGACCCATAAAGACGGCGAACAGCAGAAGCTCACCGCCAAAGAGGCCAAAATACTGCGTTTGCTGGGTATGAGCCCCAATCGTGTACTGGAACGCGAAGTGGTACTGAATGCCGTATGGGGTAAAGACGACTATTTTACGGGCCGCAGCATGGACGTGTTCATTACCAAACTGCGCAAATACCTGAGCATCGACCCGGCTATCCGCATCGTGAACATTCACGGTGTAGGGTTCAAGCTGGAGATCGATGAATAAAAGATAGAAACCTGACCAGATCCACATACCTATTGTTTAACCCTTTCATTGTTCCGGGTTGAACTGCCTGACTTTTTCCCTGTGCCCAGGATAATTTTCGGGAAAAAATTGCAGTTTAGTTGGAACTAAACAAAAGTATGCATACATTTACGGTCAGAAAGATAGAGGCAGTAGAAGGAGTGCAACAGTTCCTTCAGCTGGAAATCAACGGCACGGGCCAGCTCGACGCATTTGAGCAAAGCCTCCGGGGCAGCACCTACGAAGGCGAATTCAGGCAGATGCTGGCCTATATGGAATACGTGGCCAATAACAGGAGCCTGCCGCTCACCAAATTCCGCGATATTACCCCGGACAAAGACCCGGTAAAAGAATACGAATTTAAGAGCAGGCACCTGCGTATATATGCCTGCCGCATACCCGGCGGGAAACTTATTATACTGGGCGGAAGAAAGACCGGCCAGAAAAAAGATATCACACGCTTCAGGTCATTGAAGAAACAATATTTACAAACCTGTATAAAAAAGTAACATTATGAAACGCGAAGAACTTTTAAAAAGCCCTGAATACTGGGTAACTCAGGTGCAGCTCAGCCTGTTCGGGCTGCTCGAGGCCTACTGCCGCGAAAACAACCTGAACCGCACCCAGCTTGCCGAAAAGCTGGGCGTTACCAAAGGTTACGTAAGCCAGGTCATGAACGGCGACTTTGACCACAAGATCAGCAAACTGGCCGATCTGGCGCTGGCCTGCGGTAAAGTACCCCTTATCCGTTTCGAGGACCTCGACACCTATATTGCCGATGATGCCTCCCGGAGCCGGGAGGCGGAACGGGAGAAAGATCCCGGTATATACATCCGTATTCCCTTTGCTGCTGCAGAACAGAAAGTAAAACCGGTAAGCAGGCATACTGCGGCCGGGTATACCGCCCGGGCCGGGGAGTCCCGCAAAAAAAAGAGCCATGAGTACATATACTAAAAGTTATGCCTTCGAGGGCGAAGAGACGGAGTTCGTTATAACTGCCATGGACGTTACGGAATTTAGCTACAAAGAGCCCGGGCGGAGTTTCCCGCTGCCCGGCAGGGAACAACTGGGGGCCGGCCTGGAACTGGAAATGGAAGAGGCAGATAAGGGCCGCACGATCGTGGTACGGGTGCAGGTAACCTATGTACAGGAAGGAGTTCCAAAGGGCCGCAGGGAACTGCTGAAATTCGGCGGACGGTTCTGTTTTATGCCCGAAGACCCAGAGGGCACCGGCCTGCACACCCGGCGCGTGATGGCGGGCATTGCCGTTTCGGCGACACGCGGAATGCTGGCCCTGAAAACCGCAGGCTCCTTTCTTCAGCATGTGTACCTGCCTCCGCTGGATGTGACGGAACTTTTACCCGCCCTGGACTACGCAGCCGGACAGGCAGATAAAAAACCGGGAAAACGCAAAGCCAGGCCCAGGCACTGATCAGAACAGCTCCATCAGTTCGCGCAGGTGGCGTATGGTATTGCCATTGCCGGGAGTTTCCCGGCCGGGTGCATAGTGAATGCCCGTCATGCCTGCCCGTTGTGCCCCCGCCACATCAATATCGTGGTCGTCGCCGATCATTACGGATTCCACCGGGCGGGCTTTGGTGAGCCGGAACGCAAACTCAAAAATACCGGGATGCGGCTTTTTGCTGCCGGCCCGTTCACTGGTGATCACCTGCCCGAAATAATGATCGATCTTACAGGCTTTCATCTTGATGTGCTGTACCTCTTCGAAACCATTGGTGATGATGTGCAGGTTGTAACGCGGCGCCAGGTACTCGAGCACTTCGGTACTGCCCTCCATCAGCAGGGTCTGGCGCGGACTGCGCAGCACGTATTCTTTTCCCAGGGTGGCCGCCAGGGTATTGCCCGTATGCCCCACCTCCTGCAGGCTCATCTTAAAACGTTTGGAACGCATGCTCTCCTTGCTGAGGCGGTTCTCGCGGTACAGGGCCCAGCATATTTCATTCTTGGAGCGGTAGATATCAAAGAACTGCTCAAAACCCGTATAGCCGAGTTCCTGCAGCTTATATTCCTCGTAAAGCTCGGCCAGGGTATTGCGCGAGTTCTGCTCAAAATCCCAGAGCGTACGGTCCAGGTCGAAAAAGATATGTTTTATGGCAATGCTTGTCAAAACAGTGTGTTTAGTGCGGAAATGATTAATGTCCAAACCAGTACGGCGGCTTCCATGTACAAAAGTACCACCTTTTTGTTGTGGAAGAAACGGGTGGCCAGGAAATTGCCGATGGGAATGCTGATCAGCACCGGGGTAAGCAGGGCAAGCCCGGGTAGCCCGAAGCGGTTTTTGATGCGTACAAAACGGCGTATCTTTTTGCTGAAGATCTTTTTGGGTCTGGCCGGCCGTTTACCCCTCAGCTTACGGATAAGACGGTCGATCTGGTGATTGATGAAATCGCCCGCATAAATGAATGCAATATTGCCTGCCGTGCCGGAAGCAAAGCCAAAAACGATGCTTTCCCAGAAATTCATGTCAAAGGTATGAATAGCAACAGGGAAGCCGATGGCAAATTTTACCGTACAGAAAAGCGCGGCACTGAGCAGTGCCAGTATGGTCTGAGTCACGTGAGATGCAGGTTATATTTTACTACCATAGGCGAGGTCGCCTGCATCGCCCAGTCCGGGTACGATATAGGCTTTGGCATTAAGCTCGGGATCAATGGCCCCGATCCACAGGGTGCAGTTTTCGGGGATACGGGCACGGGTATAATCTACGCCTTCTTCCGAGGCGATAACGGAAGCTATGTGAATATGGTCGGGCCTGCCCAGGTGTTCGGTAATGGCTTTCAGCGCCAGTACCATCGATTTACCGGTGGCCAGCATGGGATCTACCAGGATTAGGGTCTTGTTCTGGAGCCCCGGACCGCTCAGGTACTCGATCTCGATGGTAAAGCTGTTGTCTTTGTGGTGTTTGCGATAGGCGGAAACAAAGAGGTTCTGCGCCCGGTCGAAATAGTTCAGGAAACCCTGGTGATAGGGCAGCCCGGCACGCAGTATGGTACCGATCACTACGTCGTTCTGCGGAAGCTGCATTTCGGCCTGGCCGAGCGGTGTTTCCACGGAAACGGGGGCGAAGTTCAGTTTTTTCGAGATCTCGTAGGCCATGATCTCGCCGATCCGCTCCAGGTTGCGGCGGAAACGCATGGGATCCTTCTGGATATGGATATCGCGTAATTCGGAAATGTAGGTATTGAAAATGCTGTTCTGTTCCCCCAGGTTATGTATCATGACCTTTGCGTGATTTATGGTTTACTTTGGAAAATTCTCGAATTTTTCGCGGATGGCAGTGAAAGTATAGTTTTTTGAGCCGCGACTGATCTCTATACGCCATTTTTTGCCCTTTCTGCGGCCCTTTATTCCCCAGTCACCGTCTGCGGGGTGGCAGCCTGCATCTACGCAGTAGCAGAGTTTGCAGTAGGTTACTACATTTGTCTCCAGGGAACCACAGACTATTTCGAAGCTTTTTTTCGTACCTGCAGGCATCATAAAATACCACTGTTCGATAAATTCATCGTCCATAATGGCTTTGTTGTGTGCGTGGCGGTATTCGATAAAAAAGGATACCGAACCTTCGTTTTGTGTATGATTAATATACGAAAACCCGAACGTGTTCGACGCAGAGAGTTTCGTATCCTCGAAATACAGGGCCTTTACCGCCTCTTTCTCGATCAGGGAGTCGGGCATGGGCGTAAGCTGGGCCTGGGCCTTTATTCCTGCCGTTACCGACAGCAGCATGAACAGTATATACCTGAGCGTTTTCATAACTATACGAAATTACAGGAATTTATCTCCTTTTTCAATACTGATCTCGTTCACAAAGTGCTTGATCTTCTGTTCCTCGTCCATTTTGCAGATCAGCAGCATATCGTCGTACTCCGAAATGATAAGGTCTTTTATAGAACCCAGCACCACCAGTTTTTCGTTGGGGCAGTTGATGACGCAGTTCCTGGTATCGAACAGCATGGTGTTCTTGCCGATCACTACGTTCTTCTTTTTGTCCTTGGTGCTGTTCTCATACAGCGAAACCCAGGTGCCCAGGTCGCTCCAGCCCAGGTCGGCCGAGGTCATATACACGTTCTGGGCGTGTTCCATAATGCCGTAGTCGATGGATATAGCGGTACAGGTGGCGTATACGCTTTCGATGAAGGCTTGTTCCCGGTCGGTATCGTAGGCTTCGGGATCTTCCTTGAACAGCGAGATGATCTCGGGCTGGTATTTGTCAAAGGCATCGAGTATGGTCCCGGCTTTCCAGATGAACATGCCGGAATTCCAGGCAAATTCGCCGGAATTTACAAATACGTTGGCCATTTCAAGGTTCGGTTTTTCGGTGAAGGTCTTCACTTTCACGAAACCGTACTGGTTGGGCTTTTCGGCGGAATCGAACTGGATATACCCGTAACCGGTATCGGGGCGGGTGGGCTTAATGCCCAGGGTAAGCAGCTTGCCGTTCTCGGCGGCACAGGCATAGGCGCTTTCCATGGTCTTGCGGAAGGCATCTTCCTTGGTGATGAGGTGGTCGCTGGGCAGCACGGCGATGACGGCGTCCGGGTCGCGCAGCCAGATCTTGTACGAGGCATAGGCCACGCAGGGAGCGGTATCGCGGCGCGAAGGCTCGCCCAGTATGTTCTTTCCGGGAAGATCGGGCAGCTGTTCACGGATAAGGCGCGAATAGCGGGCATTGGCCACGATAATGATGTTCTCCGGCGGACAAAAGGCGTTTACCCGGCGGTAGGTAGCCTGTAACAGGGTTTCGCCGGTGCCGAGTATGTCAATGAACTGTTTCGGTCTTTCTGTACGGCTCATCGGCCAGAAACGGCTTCCTACGCCGCCGGCCATAATTACACAATAACGGTGTTCAGTACTCATGTCCCTTTATTTATTCAACGTTCTTCAGAAAATTCTCTAACTGCACAAGCATTTCGGGTATCTGTTCCTCCGTGCATGTCCCTACGGATATGCGGAACCATTCGGTGCCGGGAGCATTGCCGAAGGCGGTAAAAGGTACCACGGCAAAGGAGGCTTCGGAGATCAGCAGGGATGCTATACCGAAGGTGCTTTCTATTTTTTTGCCTTTGTAGCTGCGGCCCAGCAACGAAAACTTCACCGAAAGGTAAATGGCGCCTTCCGGGCCTATAGCGTCTACGGGCAGGCCTTTTTCCTTCATGGCCTTAAAGCCGTTGTACAGGGCATTGAGGCGGGCGCTTACCTCTTCCTTCATTTGTTCCAGGAAGGTATTCACGGCCTCTTTATTATCGAGCAGGCGCGCCGTGGCTACCTGTTCGGCCTTGGGAGCCCAGGCGCCTACGTGTCCCAGTATGGAGCGCATCTTACCGATAACATACTCCGGCCCGAAGGCCCAGCCCACACGCACGCCGGTAGCGGCAAAGGATTTGGAGATACCGTCCACGAAAATGGTGTATTCCTTCAGTTCGGGAAAGAGGCTTACGGGGTCTGTGTGTTCCTTGTCGCCGAAGCTGAGCAGGCTGTATATCTGGTCGTACATAAGGTACAGCGGTTTGGTGCCGTTTTCCGCACGGCGTTTGTTTTCGCTGATCACCAGTTCGCAGATACCCTGAAGCTGTTCTCTGCCGAACATGGTGCCCGTGGGGTTCAGCGGGGAACACAGGGCCAGCATGGCGGCATCTTTTATATAAGGTTCAATGTCTGCACGTACGGGCATGAAATGGTTTTCCGGTTTGGTCTCTACCAGTACCTGCTGCCCGTCTGAGAGGTGGGTATAGTGATTGTTGTTCCAGGAAGGCACGGGGAAGATCACTTTGTCTCCCGGGTCGATGAGGGTGCGGTAAATGGCATAGATGAGCGGACGGGCGCCGCCGGCCACGAGTATCTCGTCCGGGGAGTAGCGCAGGTCCTGTTTTTCCCACAGCAGGTCAGATACGGACTGGCGCAGGGGCATGATGCCGTCGGCCGGGGGATAATTGGTCTGTCCTTCGCGGTAGGCGTTCACGATCTCGTCGGTAAGCAGTCCGGGAATAGGGAAAATGGCGGGGTTAAAGTCCCCGATGGTAAGGTTATATATTTTGGCGCCTTCGGCGATGCGTTTATTGATCTCTCCGCCCAGCTTTATGATTTCGGAGCCGATAAGGGTCCCGGCCATACGTGATACTTTCTGTTCCATGCTCATTCAAATTCCGGGGGACAAGATACCACAAAAGCCCGGGATATGGGCCTGCTTTTTCGGCAAAAAGTGTTTAAGGGGCGTTAAAAGCGGGTTGTTTTGTAATAAGAGGGGCTTTTTCTGTAAGACCCGGCGTACTTCGTGCTTTTAACATTTCCACCCGCTTACCGCCCGCAAAAATTAACAGATCCTGAAACCGTTTGGACTCAATTTGTTATACTTTTGTGGCGGATTTTTCGTTTGTGCGTGTAACATTTGCACAGCCCAAGCGTCTTAGCTGTTGTTTAGTTTAAAAGCAGATATGTCATCCGTAAAAGGAGTAAATATAATTGAACAGGGCGAAGAGCGTAAGTCGGCACACATCGAGCTGGCTGCCAATTCGCAGACCGCCGGCAACGGGCTGGACCGTCGTTTTAACTACGAGCCGCTCTTTGCCGCGCATCCTTCCACGGTAGCACGTCCGTTCCCGTTCCTCGGCAAGACCATGCAGGCGCCCATCTGGGTAAGCTCCATGACCGGGGGTACCGAGGCTGCGTACAAGATCAACCATAACCTGGCCCGGGCCTGTGCCGAATTCGGACTGGGTATGGGACTGGGTTCCTGCCGCGTACTGCTCGAGGGCAGCGAACGTTTCCCTGATTTTGACCTGCGCCCCGTAATGGGAAATGAAGCCCCCTTCTTCGCCAACCTGGGTATCGCCCAGCTCGAAGAACTGATCGATAACAACGAGCTGCAGAAAGTGACCGACCTGGTAGGTGCCCTCCAGGCCGACGGGCTTATTGTGCACGTAAATCCTCTCCAGGAGTTCTTTCAGCCGGAAGGCGACATCTTTAAACGCGCTCCCATCGAAACCATCCTGGCCGTGCTCGATCACGTAAAATTTCCCGTGATCGTGAAGGAAGTGGGACAGGGCTTCGGTCCGCAGAGCATAGAGGCCCTGCTGCAGCTGCCCATCGCCGCGCTGGACTTCGGAGCCTACGGAGGTACCAATTTCTCACTGCTCGAGCGTCTGCGCGACAGCAATTCCTACAACGAGATTTATGAACCGCTGGTATATACCGGCCACACGGCTTTCGAAATGACCGATCTTGTGAATGCGGCCGTCGAAAAGCTGGGCGATAAGGTTCAGTGTAAGCATATTATCGTATCCGGCGGGATCAAAAACTTCTCCGACGGATTTTACTGCATTCAGAAACTGCAGATGCCCGCAGTATACGGACAGGCCTATGAACTGCTGAAACGCGCCTCGGTAAGCTACGAGGAGGTACGCAACTACATTCAGAAAAGCCTGGAAGCCTACCGCATGGCCGAAGCTTATTTACGCATTAAATAAACAATAGCAAAAGGAATGAAAAAGCCCAATTTAAGAGCCTTCAACAAAGCAGAACTGGCCGCCAAGGCGGATAGTGAAACTTACCTTGCTAAGACGTATTTCAGGAAAAGAAAGCCGGCGCCCGTAACCGAAGCGGAGACGCGCCTGCTGAATTTCTGCGACCTGCACGAGGATGAACTTTTCCTGGCCGGAACGCACCCGAAATACGTTATTTAACAGACCGGATATTTAGTAAAACTCAAGAGCGCTGCAAGGCGCTTTTTTTTTGATATAACTCAGGGAGAGCGTGAATACCGAAAAAGAAATACTACAGCAATACTGGAAACTGGAGAACCGGAATGGTCGTCATACCTGGCACTTTAAGCCGGATGAGACCCTGTACCCGGAGTATTATACCGATGCCGAAGCGTTCTGGCGCAGTGCCAAAGGACGCGAACTGAAACAGGCGCTTTCGGACGCTTTTGTATACAACAAGGCACAAAATCCCAACAGTGCGGATATCGTTTACCGCAGCTCAAAGACGGGAGCACCCGCCACACAGCAGGAGAACGGCAGTCTTACGGCCGGGGAAGCGGCCAAGAAGGCCATTGAATTTTATTCCCGCCTGCAGGAAGAGGACGGGCACTGGCCTTCGGATTACGGAGGGCCCCTGTTCCTGCTGCCGGGCATCGTGATCAATGCCTATGTTACCCATACGCCTTTTGCCGAAGAAGAGCAGGTACTCATGAGACGCTATATGCTGAACATGCAGAATGCCGACGGCGGATGGGGCCTGCACATCGAAGATAAGTCCACCATGTTCGGCACCGTGATGCAATACGTAGCCCTGCGCATACTGGGCACGCAGCCCGACGAACCGGAGCTGCAGAAAGCCCGCGGCTGGATACAGGTTCACGGCGGTGCGGTAAGCATACCTACCTGGGGTAAATTTTACCTTTCGGTGCTGGGCGCCTACGAATGGAAAGGCGTAAACTCCCTGTTCCCCGAATTCTGGCTGCTGCCGCGCTGGTTGCCCGTACATCCCGGTAATTACTGGTGTCACGCCCGTATGGTATACCTGGGTATGGCCTATTGCTTCGGGCATAAGGTGGTAGGCAAGATCACCGACCTGGTGGCCAGCCTGCGCGAAGAGATCTATGCAGAGCCTTACGGGAAGATCGACTGGAAAAAGGCCCGTAACAACATAAACGGCGAAGACCTGTATTTCCCGCATCCACCTTTCCTGAAGCTGGCAAATAAATTCCTGAACCTGTACGAGGTACGTCCGCCCAAACGTTTCCGCCGCAAGGCGCTGGACGCGGCACTGGCCTATATAGATGCCGAGGACGATCATACGGATTTTATCGATATCGGCCCGGTAAACAAGGCCATTAACGGCATTTGCGTATGGCATGCCTATGGGGCGGATTCCGAACGTTTCCGGCGGCACCTGGACCGTCGCGGCGATTACCTCTGGGTGGCCGAAGACGGTATGAAAATGCAGGGTTACAACGGCTCGCAGCTCTGGGACGTGGTGTTTGCCGCACAGGCCATGATGGAGGGAACGGAAGCCACGAAACAGGTTGCCAAACCTGCCCTGAAGAAAATGTTCTCCTTCGTGGACGCTATGCAGGTGCGCGAAGAAGTGCGCGACCGTGCAGAGTTCTACCGGCATCCTTCGGTTTGCGGCTGGCCTTTTTCTACCGTTGAGCACGGCTGGCCCATTACCGACTGCAGCAGCGAAGGCCTCAAGACCGCCCTGCTGCTCCAGAACAGCAGCCTGCTGCGCGATGAGGTGACCCCGCTGGAGGACTGGCGCCTGAAAGGAGCGGCCGACCTGGTACTTTCTTTCCAGAACAAAGACGGGGGCTGGGCTTCCTATGAGCTCACCCGCGGACCCAAATGGCTGGAGCAGATGAACCCTTCGGAGGTGTTCGAGAACATCATGATCGACTATTCTTACGTGGAATGCAGCTCGGCCTGTATGCAGGGCCTGAAGACATTCAGCAAATATTACCCGGATTACCGCAGTGAGGAGATCAGGAAAGCGATCCGTCGCGGAGGTGAGTTCATTGCCCGCAAGCAGCGTGCCGATGGTTCGTTCTACGGTTCCTGGGCCGTTTGTTTCTGTTACGGCGGCTGGTTCGGGGTAGAAGGCCTTATCACTGCCGGGCACAGGCGTTATGGCGAGCCGGGCGGTCCTTCCCCGGCCATCACCAAGGCCTGCCTCTTCCTGGTATCCAAACAGCTGCCCGACGGCGGCTGGGGCGAGCGTTTCGAAAGCTGCGTCACCAAAGAGTACATGAGCACGGAAGAAAGCCAGGTGATCAATACGGCCTGGGCCCTGCTGGCACTTATGGCGGCCAATTACCCGGACAGAACGGTGATCGACAGAGGTATCGAACTTATTAAAAAACGGCAGCTGGTGTCGGGCGACTGGCAGCAGGAGGCTATTTCGGGCCTTTTCAACCACAACTGCATGATCACATACACGGCGTACCGCAACGTGTTCCCGATATGGGCGCTGAACCGCTATGCAGCGCTGAAGGCAGAATAATACGGAACATAATTATAGAACAAAGCCCGGCTACAGAGAGCAGCCGGGCTTTTTGCGTATGTGTACCGGGTCGGCCGGACCTGCGCGACCAGGTCCGGGGTACACCGGGTTATGGTTTCTGTACCGGTATGTTCCGGGTATTTTCGCCGTCTTTGAAAGGTTCGGCGGGTTCCATCTGTTTGGCAGCTTTTGTGGCCACGGCATGGTTGCTCATGATAGAGCTCATGAATATCTGCCGGCGGATGCCCGGGGGAGTGGCATGGTAACGGCCGGCCATCAGGGCTTCGTAGCCTACATCGGCCACCACGGCAGGATCTTCGGGGTTTTCGGTAGCGGCCCGGGTATGTTCGGCCCCGGCACTCTCGAAAAAGGCCGTATCGGTGGGCGGTGGTATAAGTGCCGTAATGGTTACGCCGGTATTTTCGAGCTCATAGCTGAGCGCATCTGAAAAAGACAGCACAAAGGCCTTGGTAGCCGCATATACGGCCAGGCGCGGCGTGGGCTGGTACGAGGCTATGGAGGCCAGGTTCAGTATCTTACCCTCGTTCCGGGTGAGCATATCGCGCAGGTACAGCTTGGTAAGCACCACCAGCGAAGCAATGTTCAGCTGAATGATGCCCAGTTCGCGCTGCAGGTCGGTTTCGGCAAAAAGTCCGTGTTCCCCGGCCCCGGCATCGTTCACCAGTATGTCTACATGTATGCCGCGGGTGCGTGTTTCGTTATATACGGCCAGCGCATTGCCGCTTACCGAAAGATCGGCCGGTATACACAGCACCGATGCCGCACCCAGGTGCCTGAACTCGGTGGCTACCTGTTCCAGGTGCTCGTGGTTACGGGCCACGATCACCATATTATAATGGTCTTTTGCAAACAAGCGGCTCAGCTCGAGCCCGATGCCGCAGGATGCCCCGGTGATGAGGACGGTTTTTGTACGGTTGTCCTGTTTCATATATTGCTGGTTTTTTATAAATGCCTGTTTTTCATAGCACAAAGTTCATTCCCGTAGGGCGGCTTCTGTGTTATATTTTTTTTATCTGTCTCAAAAGGCCGGTGGCAGCGGGTTCCGGGATGGAAATATTTTTTCGGACAGGTTGCGGCACGGTCCCGGGATGAGTAAAATTTCCACAGCAGGCACAGCCTTTGCAGTGATCTGTATATGGAACGTTATCAGAACAGCTATTCGGGGGTGCGGCGTTACGAGATCGGGGAAGATCATATAAAAATATGGTTTCACGATGCAGGGCCGTATATCTACAGTTACCGCAGGCCAGGAAAGGTACACGTGGAAAGAATGAAGGTGCTGGCGCGTGCCGGACGGGGGCTGGCTACCTACATAAACAAATACGTACGGGGTAATTACGAGGCAAAAAAATGAGGAGCCGGGTTTTGAAAAAGTAGTAAAAAGTTACCGGCTCCCCTGTATCCGTTGCGGATATAATAGATATTTTCATGGTGATACCGGTGACAGAGTTTGCGTGGCAATATTTCAGCGGGTTGCTTCCTCGTAAGCCTCAACATTGATGTTATCCGAGATACTGGTAAGCAGTTTATCGGCTTCCCCTTCTTCATTGAGGGTTTCCTGGAGAATGTCGGCAATTTCGTTCTGGCCGAGCACATTGGCGATAGAGCGCAGAGAGCCATAAGCGGCAATTTCATAGTGTTCTACTTTCTGGGCAGCAATAATAAGCCCTACGTCGCGCAGCAGGGAACCGTCCTCGGTATCGTCGATCACCTCCTGTGCTTCCTTTACCAGGCCTTCCATAGCTTCGCAGTGACGGGCCATGGCTTTGGAGCCCAGCATGTCGAATACTTCCTCCAGGCGTTCAACCTGTTTTTTTGTAACCTCCAGGTGCTCACTGAAGGCATCACGAAGCTCTTCGGATGTGGAAGCTTTCACCATTTTGGGCAAGGCTTTCACCAGTTGTTTTTCGGCACTGAGCACATCGCGCAGCTGATCTTTCAGCAGTTTTTGCAGTTCTTCTGCATGGCCGTTCATAGAATCAGCCCCTTTTTTCGGATTGTTCTGACTTTGTGTTTTCATATAAATAAAATTTGTTTCGATATATAGCACAATTATGATACCGTATTTAGGACGCTGCCGCATGAAATTTGCAGGAGAATATGGTATGAGCAACCAACAGAAAAAGAGGTACGGATTTTTGTACCGCAACGGTCTCACCCTCGTTTTTATGTTCCTGGCCCTTGTTTTCCTGCTGGGGCAGGCCATTGCGGGTATGTACGAGCATAACCGCGACATGCGCGAAAAGGGACAGCCTGCCGCAGACTTCTGGCAATACCTGCATACAGGGCATTTTATACAGGCAACCTTCGAGAACTGGGAAAGCGAGTTCCTGCAAATGGGCATCTTTGTGGTGTTCACTATTTTTCTTTACCAGCAGGGTTCTTCGGAATCGAAGCCTCCCGGCGAAAAAACAGAGGTGGACCGGGAACCGCAGCCTTCGCCCGATGCGCCCTGGCCCGTACGAAAAGGCGGAATGGTGCTTGCCGTGTACAAACATTCGTTGTCGATAGCGCTGTTCCTGTTGTTTGCCCTTTCATGGGCGGCTCATCTGTGGGGTAGCTGGAAAGACCATGTGCAGGAACGCCAGGCCGAAAAGACCGATCCGGGTACCCTCTGGCAGTACCTGGGCACTTCGCGTTTGTGGTTCGAGTCGCTGCAGAACTGGCAGAGCGAGTTCCTTTCCGTAGCCTGCCTTATTTTCCTGTCCATCTATCTCCGCCAGAAAGGTTCACCGCAATCCAAACCCGTAGATATGCCATATGATGAAACCGAGTGAAGAGATAGAGAACTATGTGAACGAGATCAGGGATATCCTGCTGAAGGCCGGTTATACCCTGGCAGTAGCCGAAAGCGTTACCTCCGGCTGTATGCAGATGGCTTTTGCCGGTGCAACAGAAGCAACCCGTTTTTACCAGGGAGGTATTACCTGCTATAACCTGGGCCAGAAGGCAAGGCACCTGGACGTGGAACCTATACATGCCGAACTGCACAACTGCGTGTCTGAACAGGTAGCCGGACAGATGGCCCTGGGTGCTACCCGTATGTTCGGCAGTATGGTAGGTATAAGTATTACCGGCTATGCAGTGCCCCTGCCCGAGAAAGGGATACGGAAAATTTTTGCCTGGTATGGCCTGGCCCTGGACGGTGTTTTGCTGGCTACGGGACGCATCAGCAGCCGGCATAAAGATTCCGAAGCCGTGCAGGCCGACTATTGCCGGCAGGTGCTGAGAAGTGTGCTGAAGATGCTGCGCTCGGCCATACCCGACGACGATGATGAGGTATAATTTTGTACTTTGCCTCTTCATTGAGCACCTATGTACGAATTCCTCGATATCATTCTGCGCAGCACGGCCGTATACCTGTTCATGGTAATAGCCATCCGCCTCAGCGGGCGTAAGGAGCTTTCACAGCTCAATACCTCGGATGTGGTACTTATCCTGCTTATCAGCAATGCGGTGCAGAACGCTATGGTAGGCCCGGATACCAGCCTCTGGGGCGGACTGGTGGCAGCAGCTTCCCTTTTCCTGCTGAACCTTTTCCTGAAAAGGGTGGTATTCCGTAACCGCAAACTGCGCGAGCTGGTGCTGGAAAAGCCGGTGATCCTGGTACATAACGGTAAACCTGACGCCGGGGCCATGGATCGCCTGGGCATTACACGCGACGAACTGGAAGAGGCCATGCGCGAACACGGTGTGGACAGTTTTAAAGATATAAAGCTGGCCATGTTCGAGATCGACGGCAATATCAGCATCATCACGGGCGGCGAAAAGCTCACGCAGACCTATCACAGCCGTAAAAGAAAGCATAAGTCGCTTACAGGTATATAGTGATGAGTCTGAAAGTCCAAGGTTGAAATCTGGGAGTCCGACGTGTTTTACCTTTCCTACTGCTAAATTTAGCGATTCAGCTACGTACCCTGATGGCGGGCTACCTGGTATTGCTTAGGCAGCCGGGATATCCAACCCAACCCAAGCTTCAGTTCCCGCATCTATTCCTTACGGAAATTCACTGAACTAGCGAGTACGATACTCCGATCCGCTCATTTTAAAGTCTTCTTTAATAAAAGACTACCGCAATCGAAAATACTACACCCGAAAACTAAAACGACTTCCATGCATAAACATGGAAGCCGTTGAAAAAAACTCTGTATTTTAGAATGTTATCAGTGTTTAATAAATTTCCGGGTAATGGTAACCCCATCAGCTGTATTCATAATTAACAGGTAAAGGCCAGGACGGAGGGCAGATACATCTATCCGGAAATCCGTGCTGCCAATACCGCTTTTCATATATAACTGAGATAGTTTGCCGTCTTTGAGTGTGTAATTTTCTATTACAGTAGCCGAACGGATCTCTATATAATCCTGAGAAGGATTAGGGTAGAGGGATAATTCCGCTGTAAGGCCGGTCTTATTTTCTTCCAGGTTGAGGGAGGGCCTGGGTAAACCGGTATCATTATAACCTTCACAGCTGGATGCGTAATACAGGCGGAAAAACTGTCCGTTAGACTGGCTGTATATAATATCATTACCACCATAAGCAATTTTAGATGCACTTGTAGTAGCATAATCCAGGTCGGAATGTTGATAATTGCTAGTAACAGGGTTAAGCCAGTAGTTATTAATGGCAGTATTTCCGTTATTGATGTAAAAATACTGGTTTACTGCATTTACAATAGGTACCTGGGTATTGGAAAAATTAGCAGGAGAGGATGGAAAATCGGGGTCGATGAGCCAGGATGTTCCTTGGCGTATCACCCGCACAAGCGCTCCCGTAGTTGTAGAAACCAATAGTGTATTATCATTAACGGCCGTTATTTTATCCCATGCATTGGGAACGGTAACCAGCACCTCTGTCTGCCAGTTTGTAGACCAGTACAGGCGGACTACCTGATTGGAGGTATTCACAAAGAAAATATTGTTACTTGTCGGCACCAGGCTTATGTTTGATTTCACGCCGGAAGGCACTGCATTGTTCATATCGCTGTGTATCCAGCTACTTCCGTTAAACCAGAGCATCTGAACTGCCGAAGAAGTAGTGATGTAGTAAAGTTGGTCATTAGGTGCAACCTGTAACCCGTCGCGGGCATTACCAGGTACTGCTCCGTTAAGATCAGATCGGCTCCAGGTGGTTCCGGCAACATGAGAGATGCTGTGAATCTTATTATCTGTGGTAACGAAGAATACACGGTTATTATAATCGGTTTCGATATCATTGGTAGTATTGTTGCTCCCGCTGTATATAAGGTCCCGGAATTCCCAGGTATTGCCTGTTGTACGCTCTAGTGATTTTATCCTACCTCCGGACACGTAAAAAACCTCATCTTTAATATTGGAATAGGAAAGCTCGCTGAAACCGTTATACGGAGTGCATTCAGAACAGATCTGTTCGGCATGCCATTTGCTGTCTTCACACACCAGTTCGGCAATAAAGAATGCATCGCCATAACCGCGTGTGCGTAATGTTACCGGGATTTCCAGCGTAAGTGCATGCGGGTTACTATTGTAAATGGTATACTGACTGAATTGAAGACCGGTGCTGGGGTCGATCCAGGTAATGAGGTAATTGCCGGTCTCATTAGCATTTAAAGTAAATGTATTATTAACAGAAGCGGGAGCCGGAGGTATCCAGCTGGTAAGCCATAAATATGCCGGATAGTGGTCACGCAGGTTACTGAAAACAAAATTAGTATCCTGTACCCAGCCTGCAAAACGTATACCCTGATTACTTTTACTATGTATCCGCATTCCATTCTCAAGAAAGCGGTTATACACCACAAGGTTTTCATCGGCTTCAAAAAGTTCATAATTGTCTACTATATGTCGTACAGGTATATAATGATAATGAAGTTTGCTGATAAAATCCTGTTCCAAGTATACATCCCACCACCACATCATCGGTGTACCATCTATTCCTGTGACCAGAGAGGATAATAGGGTGGCATGAAGGTCAAAGCCGTGCGGATCGATATCCGTAGCCGGCTTTAAATCAAAAGCTTGTCCGAACTCATTGGCCATATAGGGCTTGTTATTGTATTCATCCTTGCATATCTGCCGCTGACTATAAAAATGGCTTGGGAAGTTATCTTCACTGTTCGTGGAATCTAGGTTTTTGTAATCATGGGTTGTCATATAGTCCATATGATTCCATAGTTCTGATAACCCGTGACCGCCAAGTCCTCCACCCATACTGGTAGATATTACATGCTCATTTATATCATACTGCCTTATATAGTTATACATTTCCTGGTGCCAGCTTATCACCTCATCGAAATAGCCGGGGTATGGTTCATTGTTATACTGACCTGCTACAGAGTCTGTAAGTGCGTTTACCTCATTAAAGAATTCCCAGCCAAACAGGTTGGTGCGATGCCCGAACCGACTTATCATATAACGCAAATAGTTTTTGTAAACGCTTTTGGCTGCAGGATCGCTGAAAAAACTTAAGTGTCCGCCACTAACCGGACCACCGTTAATCGGGTTGTACGGATTCTTAGGCCAACCGTTCGGGGTATGCTTAAATTGCCCTCCATCCGATAGAGTTAGCTGAATTTTTATGTTTTTGGCTTTGCACATGTCAAACACTTTATCCAGGCGCCACAGGTCTTTTTGATTATATTCACCGAGATAGAAATGTTCTCCGTCTTCCAGATCGTAGCCATGTATGGTAAAGCCCCATTCGGTGCCCAGAAGTATCCGGATAAAATCGATTCCGTTCGCCTCCAGCACATCGGTACGGGTTTCGTACTGATATGTTCCAAAAGTCTTTTCTTTATTTCCACCCCGTTCTTTTGAAAAAGCCAGGTTTTGGCCTATCGGGAAATAAATACCGCCGTTATCGTACTTAAAACGCTTATCCCTCACCTTAATAAAACCCGGATCACTGGAATTGGTCACATTGATGTTGTAATACAGGGTAGAAACAGGGAGACCTATAGACGGGTTATGTGTGGAATTGCTGATAAGGATACGGTAACGCCAGGTTCCGGTCTGAGGCAGGGTAAAATGTATACGCCACTCATTATTTCCTGTCGGTTGCAGTATTTCGCAGGGAAACGGGTCATTAACATGGTGATAAACAGGATTTTGTGTATACGACGTGTAGTAATAACCATCCACATAGTGCGTAACGTTAGACGGTGATATCAGCATCAGGCGTATACTGATCTCGTTGTAGTTATAGGGACTGGAATAAACAGCCCCGCTCAGGGTGAAACGAATTGTGTTTTCCGCGTACTTTGCAACACTTGAAGGAGGAAGTACCAGATTTGATACCGTAAGTGCCGAAAATGCATTCGGGCATACAAGCAGAAAGAGCCATAAGAGATGAATTTGTAGGAACTTCATAGCATGATAGTTTATATATATTTTATAATCAATGTGTTATTCCGGACAGTGGCTGCCTGCCAGGACCTGCAGCGGCAGGAATACGGCAAAAATGTAGGCCTAACCATGGACATGAAGAACGACTATTGTATAAGCGGTGACTGTTCCTGTAGAATCGGTGTAATTATATGTATCAGTGGTTAGGGCTTACCTGGTATTGGTACCTACAGAGTCCTTAACAACAGGAAGAAAAATTAAAAAAGCCCGAATCAAAAGATTCAGGCTTTTTCTGTACCCAGAGCGGGAGTCGAACCCGCACAGTATTGCTACCGCTGGATTTTGAGTCCAGTGCGTCTACCAATTCCGCCATCTGGGCGCGTAGGGTACCGTTTCTGAAACGGGTGGCAAAAATACTACACTAATCCGATTTTCCAAAATACCAGGCTTTTCAGGCCGGTTCCAGGTTCTCGATCGAGATCACGCTCTTCAGGCTGCCGAATTCCACGCGGGCCTTGGTGCCATTGATCTCCACCACCTTGCCCACCTGCCGCGTGCCGGTCATGCGTACCTCGCTGCCGGGTACGATCACGGCCAGCTTGCGGGCGATCACCTTTTCGCGGGTGTTCTCTTTCTCGAAACGTTTTTTCTCTTCTACGATCCGCGCTTTCTCCTTGCCCATGGCCTTTACAAAGTCGCTGATGATCTCCTTCTTGTTTTTGGTCTGGTCCCATTTCTGGCCCAGTTCCTGCATTTTGCGGCCCAGGGCGATCAGCTTGACCTCTTCTTCGCGCTGGCCTTTGAACTTATTGAGCTTTTCGGTCCATTTCTCTTCGGCCTGCTTGGCCTTTTCACGGGCTTCGGCGGCTTCTTTGCGGGCCGCCTCGGTCTGGCGGATCTGCTCGTTAAGGTCATTGCGCCGTTTCTGCAGCACATTCAGTATATGATCAAGTTTTACCTTACTGGTATCCGTTTTTTCTTTGGCACGCTGTATCAGGGCCTGCGGAATACCGCTCTTTTCGGCAATCACAAAGGTGTAGGAACTGCCCGGCTTGCCGATCTCGAGCTGGTACAGGGGCTGCAGTGTGCGGTCGTCAAACAGCATGCAGGCGTTCTGCACACTTTTCAGCTGTTCGCCGGCCACCTTGATATTGCCATAATGCGTGGTGATAATACCGAAGCTCTTGCTCTGTGCCAGTTCTTCCAGGATAACCTCGGCCATGGCCCCGCCCAGTTCGGGATCGGAACCGGTACCGAACTCATCGATGAGAAAGAGTGTGCTTTTACCGGCCCGCTCCAGGAAACGCCGCATTTTAATGAGACGCGAGGAATAGGTGGAAAGCTCGTACTCGATGCTCTGGCTGTCGCCGATATCGGTAAGCAGGTTGGTGAAAAAGCCGAACTCGCTCTGTGCGTCGCAGGGTACAGGTATACCCGCCTGCAGCATGATCTGCAGCAATCCCACGGTTTTGAGCGCAATGGATTTACCCCCGGCGTTCGGGCCGCTGATGATCAGGATGTTCTTACCCTGTTCCAGGTGCATGCTCAGCGGTATTACAGGTTTTTTCTGTTCCCGGTTCTTACGTACCAGTATGGGGTGACGTCCGTTCAGGATGTGCACCACAGGCTTTTCAGAATAATGAGGTATCTCGGCGTCCAGCTCGCGGCCCAGCAAGGCTTTGGCACGGGTGATGTCCAGGTGCACCAGGGTCTCGAAAAAAGCCTGTATCACGGGGTATTTGTGGCGCAGTTGCTTTGTAAGCTCCCGCAGGATGCGACGCACTTCCGATTTTTCGTCCACTTCCAGGGAGGCGATCTCGTTATTGATCTCGATGGTCTCGCCCGGTTCAATGAAGGTAACCTTGCCCGTGTTGCTGCTGCCGTGGATAATACCGCGAATCTCGCGCTTGCTCTCGGAAACAATGCTTACCACGCGGCGTCCGTTCATGAAGGATTCCTCCACATCGGCCAGTACATTGGCCTTGCGCAGTTTGGAGAGTATGCTCTGGAACATGCGTTCGTTCTCGCGGCGGCGCGTCTGCAGGGCCTTGCGTATGGCGGCCAGCTGCGGCGAAGCATTGCTGCGGACGATGCCATGTTCGTCGATAATACCCTGTATACGCTCCGGGATCTCTTTCTCGATCTGCAGGTGAGCCTGGAAGCGGTGCAGGTAAGGATAAGCGTCCTCTTTATCCTTTACAAAGCGGATAAATCCGTTGCAGGCCTCGATCACGGCCAGTATGGCCAGCAGTTGTTTTTCATCCAGCACCGAGCCTTCGAGCTTCAGTAGCTGTAATTCCCTGGGTATATCAGGGCATGAAATATCGGGGAAGGACAGGCCCTGTCGGAAGGTAGCCAGCATTTCACCGGTCTGGCGAAGGGCTGTGCTCGATGCTTCGAAATTGTTGTAGGGCCGCAGCTCTGCCACTCTTTCGCGGGCGGTCTTTATACGGCAGTTTTCCTCGATCCATTCCAGGATAGTGAGGAACTCCAGCTTTTCAGCGGTATCTTTGGGATAAATGAACATAGTATGCTGATGCAAAGGTACTAAAAAGGCAGTAGATCCGGCCGGAAGCAGGGCTTGTGAAATTTCAAGCGAAAATGCGGAACCAGGCGGCCTTCAGGAAGATAAAGGCATGGTTCAGGAGGTTGGGTAGCAAACCGTGGTGTTTCTTTAGTACCCGGTAACGGTCTTTGTGCGACAGGCTGCGCTGCTGCTGTGAAAAGCCGTCGAGCCGGAAGTCGGAGATAATGAGTCCTGTATTGAATGTGCGCCCGGGCCGGGTATTCTTGAGTGTGCGTATCAGCCAGTCGATATCACCGGAAGAAGGATGTGCCAGGTCGAAGAGCGGGGCGATGCGGCGGCGCACAAAAACGGACTGGTGTCCCACTACCATACCGAAACGCATGGAACGCCAGCTGAGCTGCCGGGGCAGTTTGCGGTGCCGTATGACCGACATGGTGCCCAGGGGTTCTCCGGCAGCGTTCACGAACAAGGTCTCGCCGTAGCGCAGATCGTAATCGCCGGGTACGGCAAAGGCTTTTTCGATCGTATCCGGGCTGTGAAAAACGTCCCCGGCATTCATGAACAGTACAAATTCGCCCGTAGCCAGCTGCAATCCTTTGTTCATGGCATCGTAAATGCCCTGGTCCTTTTCAGAAACGATACGACGGATATGTTTTTCATACTTTCTTACAATTTCCATTGTAGCGTCTGTAGATGCACCGTCCACAATAATGTATTCCAGTTCCGGCCAGCTTTGTCCGCACACGCTCTGCAGCGTTACCCCGATCACAGGGGCCGCATTGTAGCAAACGGTTATAATGCTGATCAGGGGCCGGTTCATAACATGCTCTCGTAAAGTTCGAGGTATTTCTTTACCTGTGCTTTTTCTTCGAAACGTTCCAGGAATACCCGGCGTGACTGTTCTGCCAGCAGGGCATGATGCTGCGGGTCCAGCACGTAGCGTATGCCTGCTGCCAGGTCGGCGGCGTCTTTGTATCGTGCCAGGTAACCATTGTGTTTATGTACGATAATATCAGGATTACCACCTGTATCGAAACCTGTGACCGGTGTACCGCAGGCCAGGGATTCCACCAGGGAATTGGGCAGGTTCTCTGCCAGGGAAGGCAGCACAAAGATATCGGCGGCGGCATAATAGCGGGCCATCAGTTGTTCGTCTGTGATAAAACCCGTGCAAATACTTTCAAAACCGTGGTAGTTGCTCTCCTGGCGCGCCTTTCCGAAGATCACCAGGGCCATTTCATTTACGGCCTCAGGCTGTTCCTTCCGTATATGCTCCAGGCTGTCGAGCAGGTATTTCATGCCCTTGCGCGTATCGTTCACATTGGCGGCCCCGAACAGGATGATCTTCTTATCTGCCGGTAATCCCAGCTCGCGGCGCAGGGCTGCTTTATCGCCGGGTACGTATACATCGCCGGGCAGGGGATTTGCAATGACCCGCACCTCTTTATCGCGGAAAAGGCTGCTTTCGGAGGCTCTTTCGCCCAGCCACCTGCTCGGCGTTACCACCACCAGGTTCAGCTTATGAAAAAAACGTGCCTTGCGTTTGTGTATATGTGCCGAATAATCGCCGGGGGCCGGTTTTTCCAGGTAGAAACAATCGCCGCAGCCGCGCATGTAATGGTCGCAGTCGTACGCATAATGGCAACCTCCCGTAAAAGCCCACATATCGTGCAGGGTCCATACCACCGGGGTCCCGCGCCGGCTCAGGACTTCCAGCTGACCCAGGGATAAAAAGCCCTGGTTGATATAATGCAGGTTCAGCAGATCAAAATCGCGCATCCGTTTTGCAATGAACGGGTTGCCGCTTACCGCCGAGCTGAACTGGAACAGGTCTTCGCGTTTTTTTATAATGCGGTTTATCTTCTGTTTTTCGTAGGCCAGGGCCGCATTGCGTATCCATTTGTCTGTAAAGGAAGCGGGATCGGAATACACAAAGGAAGCGTCCTGCCCCTGTTTCTGAAGGCCCCTGTACAGGCGCCGGCAGGCTATGGCAGCCCCGCCGTTGCCGGGTTCGCTGTTGAATAAACCTATTTTCATGCCGCCTGCCCGGGTTTATCGGCTTCCTGGAAGAAGCAGGCAATTGCGGACCGGTCCGTCTTCTGTTCCCGGCAGTTGAGCCGGAATTCTCCGCTCGTCAGTTCGTTGTTGTTCTCCATTCTTCAGCTTCAGGAATGCGGGTAAAAGTACAAAAAAATGAAAGCAGGGCTTAATTTTCGCTGCATTTTTGGGACGGCGCCCGGATAACGGCAAAAAATAGTAGATTTGCTGTCTTTCAATACTAAAAACAGGCATAAGACCCGAAACGCAAAAAAAACCGATACTTCGTTTAAATTTGCTCAAGGAAAAAAAATAACATCAGAAAACAGGATGGAAAAAAATCAGACCCGGAAAGAACATATCCTGCTGGCTATTCTCTTTATAGTCAGTATCGTAATTACAGCTATTTACCTGTATCCGAACTTTTCAGGAAAAGTACTGAACCAGTCGGACGTGATCCAGGCCGAAGGCGGACATGCCGAAGTGAAAAAGTACAAGGAAAAAGGCGAACAGATACTGTGGACCAACAGCATGTTCTCGGGTATGCCTACCTACCAGGTGAAACTGGAGCACAACGGCAATTTCGTAAAGCGGTTCATCCTGAATCCCATTACGCAAAACCTGCCTTCCCCGTTCAGCATCTTTTTCCTGTGCCTGGTCTCAGGGTTCCTGTTTTTCTATGCCCTTAAGTTCAAGCCCTGGGTAAACCTGCTTGCTACCATTGTTTTTACGTACAGTTGTTTCAATATCGTAAGTATAGAAGCAGGGCACCTCAACAAGATACTTGCCCTGGCGCTGATGCCTGCCATCTGGGCCGGAGCGGTGCTCATATTCGATAAAAAAGTGATCGCCGGTATGGTGGTGAGCCTTCTTGCCGTAGCCATGCAGCTCGGTTTCAACCACCCGCAGATCACCTATTATACTTTCCTGGGACTGGGTATCTATTTCCTGTACCAGCTGGTGCTGGCGATACAGAGCAAACAGTTCAAAAGCCTGCTGATATCCGCTTCGGTAATGGTACTATCTGTGGGACTGGGTGTGGGCAGCAATGCCTCGCTGCTGTGGACCACCTACGAATATGCTGATGAGACCATACGGGGCGGCTCTGAGCTTTCGGACGCGCCCAACAGCGGACAGGACGGCCTGGATAAGGATTATGCCTTTAGCTGGAGCTATGGTATAGGCGAGTCGGTAAACCTGATCATTCCCAATGCTTATGGTGGCCGCAGTTCCGAAGAACTTTCCAAAAAATCGGAGACCTACAAGGCCATGATCGCGCATGGGGTACAACGTTCCGCAGCCGATAATTTTGTAAAAGGAGCGCCTACCTACTGGGGCGATCAGCCTTTTACGGGCGGACCGGCCTATATGGGTGTCATCGCCTTCCTCTTCTTCCTGTATTTCATGATCGCGGGCAGATCATCGCAACGCTGGTGGCTGCTGGGGATATTCGTGTTTTCCATGCTGCTGTCCTGGGGCCGTCATCTGGGAGGATTCTCCGACTTTATGTTCAGCTATTTCCCGATGTACAATAAATTCCGCACCCCGCTGATGGCTATGAGCCTTACCCTGCTCTGTGTGGCCGCTGGCGCCGGTTTTGGTATCATGACCCTGATCGAAAACCTGAAGAACGATCCGGCCAAAGAAAGCAAACGTTTCTTTATCGTGGCTGGAGTACTGGGTGGTATATGCCTGCTGATAGCCCTGGCCCCTGCGCTTTTCCTGTCATTCAGCAATGCAGAGATCGACGGAAGCATCAAAGGTATGGTGGGCGGCGAACAGTGGCTGCTCGACGCCATTCAGTCGGACCGCGCCAGCCTGGCCCGTGCGGACGCTTTCCGCTCCTTTATTTTTGTAGCCCTTACCGCCGGAGCCGTATTCCTGCTGAACAAAAACATACTGAAACCACAGGTATTTACAGCGGCACTGGCCCTGCTGGTAGTTATCGATATGATCGGTGTCGATTCCCGTTACCTTGCCCCGGGCGACTTTAAACCGCGTAAATCGCTGACGGCCTCTGCCAGTCCGGCCGATCGCCTGATCATGCAGGACCCCGACATACATTACCGTGTGTTCGACGTTACACGCGGGCCATTCGCAGATGCCCTGCCTTCGCTTTTCCATAAGTCGATCGGTGGTTACCACGCTGCCAAGATCCGCCGATACCAGGATGTGATCGAACGGCATATCTCCAAACAGAATATGGCCGTACTCGATATGCTCAATGCCAAATACATCATCGTGGCCGGCCAGGACGGTGCACCGCAGGCCATGCCTAACCCCGATGCCCTGGGCAATGCCTGGTTTGTAAGCAACTTTAAATGGGCCGCCACACCAGACGATGAGATCAACGGGCTTACCGGTCTGAACCCGCGTACCACTGCCGTAATAAGCGAAAAGGACAAGGCTTATGTAAGCGATGTACAAACTACGCCGGACTCTTCGGCTTCGGTAAAGCTGGTATCCTATCACCCCGACCGTATGAAGTACGAATCCGTGAGCAATGCCCCGCGCCTGGCCGTATTCTCCGAGATCTACTACAACAGCGGTAAAGGCTGGGAGGCTTATATCGACGGACAAAAGGCGGAGCATATCCGGGTGAACTATATCCTGCGGGCGCTGAAGGTCCCGGCGGGCAAGCACAGCATCGAATTCGTGTTCGAGCCGAAAAGCTTCCGTACAGGCACGCCGATATCCCTGGTATCGAGCATTCTCCTGCTTACGCTTGCGCTGGGTGGTGCAGGCTGGCTGGTATACAGGGACCGCAGAAAGTCAACGCAGGCCTAACGCAATGGGAATTGTAGCCAGAGAAGGTATCAAGGGCACTATTGTGTCCTATATAGGCGTGCTTGTTGCCTATGTGAGCCTGGTTATTATACTGCCTTATTGTCTGACCAAGGCAGAATTTGGACTGGTACGGGTATTCGTGGAGGCCGTGGCTATTTTTGGCCTTATTTTCCAGTTGGGAATACCCAGTGCTGTTATACGCTATTATGCGCGCCATAACGAAGAGTCCCACACAAGGCAGGCCTTTATATCCCTGAACGTATGGGGAGCCCTGGGGGGTATCCTGCTTATGTTCCTGCTGGGCTGGGCCCTGAAGGAATGGATATTTGACTATTTCAGCAGCGAAGCGCCGGAGTTCAACCGTTATTATATCTATATATTACCCGCGGCCGCTTTTGTTATACTGGCAGCCATTTTTGAGAAATTTTCCAATACCCTGCTCAAGATCAGCTGGCCCATTTTTTTCAGGGACGTGCTTACCCGCGTATTGCTGGCCGTTTCCGTACTTCTGTATTTTTTCGGGATACTGAGCATTACACAGATGTTCCTGAGCATCGTGGCAGGCTATGCCCTGGTATTCCTGTGCCAGGCGGTGTATTTCCTGTTTACTTCGGGAGAATCGTCGCGCCTGCGCAAACCTTCGCTGGGCAAGGGTTTTCTGAAGGAGTATTCCGTATACCTGCTCTTTACCTCGGTAGGCAGTATCGGCAACAGCATCGGCGGACGTGTGGATATTTTCATGATCACCGCGTACACCGGCCTGGAAGATGCGGCCGTGTATTCCATGGCCTTGTACCTCGCTACCATCATCGAGCTGCCGCAACGTTCGCTGGGACAGGTATTATCGCCGCTTATGGCCGATGCCATCAATAAAAATGACCTGGAAAGGGTGCGGACCATAAACCGGGATGCGGCCGTGTCTCAGCTTATGGCAGGTTTCCTGCTCTTTCTGCTGATCGTGCTGAATATTAAGGACTTTTACGAAGTGATCCCCAATGGTGAAAAATATGCCGGGGGAATCGGCGTGGTGATCATTACCGGCATTTCCAAGCTGATAACCCATGCCATGGGGGCCAATACGCTCATTACCACCAATTCCAGGTACTACCGCATCAATTTTGTGCTCATCATTGCCTTCGTACTTGTGAACATTACAGGTAACTACCTGCTTATTCCCATTTACGGGATCGTAGGGGCAGCCGCGGCTACCGCATTTTCAACCATGCTTATTGCGGTGGTCTACTTCCTGTTTGTGCGGGCCAGGTACAAGACCCAGCCTTTCTCATCCAAATCGGGTATCCTGCTGGCTTTGTTCGGTGTGTTGCTCCTGCTGGGTTACTTTATGCCCCTGCACTTTCACCCGCTGCTGAATATGGCACTGCGTTCGGCGCTGATAGGCGGTGTTTACCTGTTCGTGGTACTGCGTTTCAATATTTCGCCGCAGTTCACGGAGATTTTCTACAGGTATGCCGGCCGCTTTATCCCGGGGCGTAAATAGACCTACTTGATCTCTTTGTACTCAATGTATTCCCCGTCGTCGTCGTTGTTGCGGCGCTGCTGCTTTTTCGGGTGGTGGTCCGTACCGTAGTCGATGGTCTGGTTGCGGCGTTTTTCACGTTCATTGATATCATTGGCCGCTTTTACAATAGGACGTATGTACTTCCTGAAAAAGTTCAGGATCAGTATCACGATCAGCAGTATGATGATGGCACGCAGTATCATTATCTACTCAGGTACAGGTTACGTTGTGCGTATACTTCGCGGAAGAATTTATCTTTAAGGTCGTCGATGAAGTAGATGCCTTCGCCCGTGGATTTCATTTCGGGGCCCAGCTCTTTCTTCACTTCGGGGAATTTCTCGTAGGAGAACACCGGTATTTTAATGGCATAGCCCTTCATCTGCGGATCGTAGGCAAAGTCTTTCACCCTGGCCTGGCCCAGCATGATCTTGGTAGCCCAGTTTATATAGGGCTGACGGTAGGCTTTGGCAATGAAAGGCATGGTACGCGAGGCTCGGGGATTGGCCTCGATCACGTATACCTGTTCGTCTTTTACGGCAAACTGAATATTGATGAGTCCCTTTACCTGCAGGGCTTTCCCGATCTTTACAGTGTAATCGCGCATCTGTTCCAGCACTTTTTCCGAAAGGTCGAAGGTGGGCAGCACGGCAAAGCTGTCGCCGGAGTGGATACCGGCCGGTTCGATGTGTTCCATCATACCGATGATGCATACGTCCTCGCCGTCGCATATGGAGTCGGTCTCTGCCTCTATGGTACGTTCCAGGAAGTGGTCGAGCAGTACGCGGTTTCCCGGGAACTCTTTAAAGAGCTCAATTACGTGGGCTTCCAGTTCTTCGTCGTTCAGTACGATCTTCATTTTCTGGCCCCCCAGTACATAGCTCGGACGCACCAGCAGCGGGAAGCCCAGCTCGCGGGCCAGCTCAATGGCTTCGTCGGCGGTGGTCACCGTGCCGAATTTGGGGTAAGGAATGCCCAGCTCTTTCAGCAGGGTAGAGAAACGTCCGCGGTCTTCGGCCAGGTCGATGCTCTCGAACGAGGTACCGAAGATCGGGATACCGTAGCGGTTCATTTTCTCGGCCAGCTTCAGCGCGGTCTGTCCGCCCAGCTGCACGATAACGCCGTCGGGTTTCTCGTGCTGTATGATATCGTATACGTGTTCCCAGAATACGGGTTCGAAGTAGAGTTTATCGGCTGTGCTGAAATCGGTGGATACCGTTTCGGGGTTACAGTTCACCATAATGGTCTCGTAACCGCATTCCTTGGCGGCCAGCACGCCGTGCACGCAACTGTAGTCGAACTCGATGCCCTGCCCGATGCGGTTGGGGCCCGAACCCAGGATAAGCACCTTTTTACGGTCGCTGCGTACGCTTTCGTTCTCTTCTTCGAAGGTGGAGTAATAATAGGGGGTAAGCGCCTCGAACTCGGCTGCGCAGGTGTCTACCAGCTTATAGGTACGCTGTATGTTCAGTTCGGCGCGTTTTTTGTAGATCTCGCTTTCCAGGCAACCCAGCAGGTGAGCTATCTGGCGGTCGCCGTAGCCCTTCTGCTTGGCAATTTTCAGCAGTTCGCGCGGCAGGGTATCAATGGTGTACTCACGGATGGTGTTTTCCAGGGCGATCAGCTCTTCGATCTGGTAGAGGAACCATTTGTCGATACGGCTTACCTTGTGTATGGTATTGATCGGAATACCCAGCTTGATGGCGTCGTACACGTGGAAAAGGCGGTTCCAGGAGGCAAATTCCAGGCTTTTCAGGATCTCGTCGCGGTTGGTAAGTTCCTTTCCGTCGGCGCCCAGGCCGTTGCGGTTGATCTCGAGTGACTGGCAGGCCTTCTGCAGGGCTTCCTGGAAAGAACGGCCTATGCCCATCACTTCGCCCACCGATTTCATCTGCAGGCCCAGTACGCGGTTGGCGCCTTTGAACTTATCGAAGTTCCAGCGTGGTATCTTTACGATCACGTAATCGAGCGTAGGCTCAAACAGGGCCGAAGTGCCGGTGATCGGGTTTTTCAGTTCGTTGAGGTGGTAGCCCAGGGCCAGTTTGGCGGCGATCTTCGCAATGGGATAGCCGGTAGCTTTGGAGGCCAGGGCCGAGGAACGGGATACGCGGGGATTGATCTCGATGGCGATGATCTCTTCGGTATCCGGGTTTACGGAGAACTGTACATTACATCCGCCGGCAAAATTACCGATGGAACGCATCATTTTAATGGACATATCGCGCATGCGCTGGAAGGTGGTGTCGCTCAGCGTCATGGCAGGGGCCACCGTAATACTGTCGCCCGTGTGGATACCCATGGGGTCGAAGTTTTCGATGGTACAGATGATCACCACATTGTCGTTGGAGTCGCGCAGGAGTTCCAGCTCATATTCCTTCCAGCCCAGTACGGCCTTTTCTACCAGTACCTCGTGGATAGGCGAAAGTTGCAGACCGCGTTGCAGCAGTCCTTCGAACTCGTCTTTGGTATGTACGAAAGCTCCGCCCAGTCCGCCCAGTGTATAGGAAGGACGGATCACCAGCGGGAAGCCGATCTCATTGGCAATTTCTTTACCTTCGAGCATGGAGGTGGCCACGCGCGACGGGGCTACACCCACCCCGATGTCGATCATCAGCTGGCGGAATGCATCGCGGTTCTCGGTGGTCTCGATGGCTTCCATATCCACCCCGATCACCCGTACACCGTGTTCTTTCCATATGCCCATTTCCTCGCATGTTTTGGCCAGGTTCAGCGCGGTTTGCCCGCCCATGGTAGGCAGCACGGCGTCGATCTTCTGTTCTTTCAGGATGCGCACAATACTTTCAGGCTCCAGGGGCAGCAGGTACACGTGGTCGGCCGTTACCGGGTCCGTCATGATGGTGGCGGGGTTCGAATTGATAAGCGAAACCTCGATACCTTCTTCACGCAGGGAGCGCGAAGCCTGTGATCCGGAATAGTCAAACTCGCAGGCCTGCCCGATAATAATGGGGCCGCTGCCAATAATTAAAACATGTTTTATGGAATTGTCTCTCGGCATACGTTATGAATAGTTAGCAATAAGCCGGGCACAAAAGTAACATTAAATTTATGATTTACGAACCCGGTACCTGCCGAAAACGCGGAGAGCCGCATCCGGCGGGGAAAAATTTCAGCGATGGTCTATAAAGAGCAGGGGTTTACGGCTTTTGGCAGGCCAGCGGCTTTTTTCGATCTCCTCGGCCGTTTTTTCAACGATCTGCGGTGCCACACGTATGCGGGCCCGGAAACGGTTGCGCAGCTCGTTCAGCTCTTCTTCGCCGCCGCTGCGGAGGGCCACCCAGATGTGCAGCTCGTCTGTACCGGCCGGGGAGCTGGATACATGTACCTGGAAGGTCTCTATGTTCTCCGATTCGTTCAGTACGCCGATCAGGGCAGGCGGGTACAGGGTAGTGCCCCGGTATTTGATCATCTGCTGTTTGCGGCCTTCCACCGGACCAATGCGCAGGCTGCTGCGTCCGCAGGCACAAAGGCCCGTATAGTGCCGCACCAGGTCGCCCGTGCGGAAGCGTACCAGGGGCATGGCCTCTACACCGATGCTGGTAAAGACCAGCTCGCCCAGTTCGCCTTCGGGTACGGGACGGTCATTCTCATCCAGGAACTCGCTGTAGATAAGTGTGTCCTGCTGGTGTGCGCCCAGCCCGGCCCCGCATTCGGTAAATGCCGTGCTCATCTCGGTAGAGGCATAGGTGCTGAATAATTGTAGACCGGGCCATTTTTCGGCGATGCGCAGGGCCAGCTCATTGGGACTGAGGTCTGCATTGCGTATGGGTTCGCCGATGCAGATGGCCTTACGCAAGGATGCTTTTCGTATATCGATGCCGTTCTTTTCGGCAAATTCGGCCATTTTCAGCAGGAAAGAAGGTACGGCAATGATCACGGTGGGATGCATCTGGCGTATGCTGTCCCATTGCAGTTCGGGAATACCCGGCCCGGAGCGGATCGCGGCGGCACCCAGGCGGCGTGCGCCCAGGAAATAGGCCAGGCCCGCCATAAAACGCCGGTCGAGCGTGGTGGTGATCAGTATGGTATCTTCAGGCTGAATACCTGCCAGAAGGAAGGAACCGGCCTCGTTCCGGGCCAGGCGTTCCAGGTCTTTTTCGCTCAGGGCATACCATACCGGGTCGCCCAGGGTGCCGGAAGTGCTTACCCAGTCGGCCACCTGCCGCTCCTCTACGCATAAAAAGCGGCGGTTCCCGCCGGAAAGGTCGGTCTTGGTGGTGAAGGGCAGCAGGGGCAGGTCGGCAGGGAACTGCATCTTTTCCACGGACAGGTCACGAAAGTGCAGCCGGTAAAAAGGCGATGCCGAAGCGGCGTATAATATGCTTTGCTGCAGGGAGTTCACACGGTATGTTTTAGCCGAAAGCCGGGGCTTTGGGAGCGTTCTCGAGTATATCGTCGATGCGTTGCATCACTTCGGGTGTCAGTTTGTCCAGGTGCTCTGTGGCCGCCAGGGTCTCCTGAAGCTGTTCGGGTTTGCTGGCGCCCAGTATCACAGTGCTCACGTTTTTGTTGCGGGCACACCAGGCAATGGACAGTACGGCCACTGAAATACCCAGTTCCGCAGCCAGTGCCTGTAACTGTTTTACTTTTGCGATCATGGCGCGGCCTTCGTCATTGCCGAATTTTTTGCGCCAGTTCTCCATTTCGGGCAGGGAGGCGCGTACACTGTCGGGAATGCCCTCGTTGTATTTGCCGGTGAGTATGCCGCCGGCCAGGGGCGACCAGATGGTGGTGCCCATACCGAAATTCGTATATAAATGACGGTATTCCAGCTCCAGGCGGTCGCGGCGGAACATATTGTACTGCGGCTGTTCCATGGTAGGGCCGATCAGGTTATTGGCACGGGCTACGGCATGCGCTTCGGTAATACGCTGGGCCTCCCATTCGCTGGTTCCCCAGTAGAATATCTTGCCCTGGCGTATCAGGTCATTCATGGCAAACACGGTCTCTTCCACCGGGGTCTCCGCATCGGGGCGGTGGCAGAAGTACAGGTCCAGGTACTCTACCCGCAGGCGTTTCAGTGCGGCATGACAGGCCTCGAAGATGTGCTTGCGGTTCAGGCCGTACTGCGTGGGCTTTTTGCCGCCCCAGTACACTTTGCTGGACACGATGTACGAATCGCGGCTCCAGCCGGAGGCAGCCAGTATGCGTCCCATCACTTCCTCGGAACGGCCTTCGGCATAGACCTCGGCATTATCGAAAAAGTTCACACCCCGGTCATAGGCCAGGTGCATCAGCTCGCGGGCCGTATCGTCGCTGATCTGGTTCCCGAAGGTGAGCCATGAGCCCAGGGAAAGGGCGCTTACCCGTAACCCGGAATTTCCTAAACGTTTATATTCCATAATTTATAGGCTTTGCGGGGGCTGGTTCTGTACCACGATCTTCATCTCGCATTTCGATACGCAGTCCTCACCGAGGTATGCCGCGCATTCGATCACAGAGACCGGGCCTACCCGGTGAATAAAACGGATCTCTGTCTGTAAGGTAGCACCCACGGGGGGCAGGGCCAGTATCTGCAGGTTCTTTATCTGCCCGATAAAACCTACCGGGGGCTTTGTGCCATTGCGTTGTGAGTCATACCCCGAATGCAGGGCGGCGGTCTGTGCCATGTGTTCGGTAAGTCCTGAAGCGGTAAGACGGCCGTTTTCCACCAGTACGTGCACTCCAGGAACGGTAAAGGTAGATACGGCGCCTTCGGCATTGCACTGCTCCAGGGTACTTACCAGTACAAAAGGATCTTTCTGTGGTATAAAGCGGTCGATCTCGGCGGCGGTTACAAGACTCATAATTATACAACGGTTAAGTGAGCATATCCATAGGCAAAGCGGGCGCTTTCGGGCACCATCACCAGCAGACGCTGTCCCTTTTTCAGCTTTCCGCTACGCCACATTTCCTCTAATATAAACAAAAAAGCGGCCGATCCCAGGTTACCTACGGTGGTGAGGTTCGTGAACCAGCGTTCGGCAGGGATGTGAAAGCCGATCTCCGTATAGCCGCTCTGCATCTGTTCGTGGAAGAACATCGACGAGATGTGCGGCAATATCCAGTCGATGTCATCCGGCTTCAAGCCGTGTTTTTTCACGATCTCTTCCGTGTATTCCAGGCCTTTGCGGATAATGAACTTACCCAGCAGCCGGGTGTCCTGCTTAATGGCAAAGATCGAATTCGTGAGCCATTCCTTATCGGTATATTCGCGGAAGCCTTTCAGGTCGCCGGTCTGCGGGTCCTTATCACCTCCCATATACATGCAGGTCTTGAGCTCATGGGCAAAGGACTTGCTTTCGATCCAGTCTATACGCAGGCTTATTTCGCCGGCGGGACGGGTCTCGAGCAGGGCGGCGGCAGCTCCGTCCGACAGCATCCAGCGCAGGAAATCGCGGTCGAAGGCTATGTAGGGCTGTTTCTCCAGTTCCTGTAACTTATGGGCCTCTTCTTCAAAATATTCATGCCGGAAATTCTTGCTCCAGAGCTCGGAGCCGGTTACCACGGCATTCTGGTGTAAACCCGCAGCCAGGTTCAGCCAGGCCGTTTTAAAGGCATGAAAGCCCGAAAGACAGGAGCCTGTGTTGCCGCTCACTTCCATGTGGTTCCCGCCCAGAAGTCCGTGCACCATGTTGGCATGCCCGGGTAAAAGCTGGTCGGGCGAGGTGGTGCCACTGGTAAGCAGTTGAACATCGTCGGGGTTCATATCATTCCCCAGCAGGCTGCGTACCGCTTTGGCGGTCATTTCGGCATTGGTTTCGAGCAGGTTGCCCGCTTTGTCGATGGCATAATAACGCGAAGTGATTCCGTTATTACGCAATACGATGGCTTTACTTTTAGACGGTTTCCCGGATACAAAGCCCAGGTACTCTTCCATCTCTGCGTTCGGAACAGGGGCTCCGGGCAGGTATGCGGCTATACGGGTTATATATACACTATTTGTCAACAGATGCTAAGTTAGAATTCGTAAAGAACGGCAGAAACGAAGATTTGTTCACTTTCTGCAGGCAAACAAAAGTAATATTTATCCGCGAAAAGACCGAACGGTATGCAAACGCCTGCTTTTGTGAGGTTTATTGCACTCGTTCAGAGGTCTTTGTCTGAGGGATGGAAACGGCCTTTTTCAAAGGGTAGCTGTACCAGGTATTCGGCCTCGCGCCGCAGCTCTTTCCGTTTCAGGAGTACCTGTACGGGGCGCAGCAGGGTAATGAGCGGGGTAAGCAGTACGATCATAAAAGGCAGGAACCAGGAGAAAAAGATCACCCGGGGTACCCGGCCCTGTTCTCCTTCAGCACCTTTGGCCGATATCCATTTCGCAAAAAAGACAAAGCGCTGCGAGCCCGTTTTTTCCATCAGGATCAGCTTGGGTTTTATCTGCATGGCGCCCAGGGAAAGCAGCCCGGCCTGTAAATTCTGCCAGTTGCCGCTGCGGAGGGCTTTGTATATGGCTTCACCCATTTTGGGACTGCTTTGGTAATACGAAGCATCGATACCCCCGGAGGGGAAGATACCCATAAAATTTTCCTTCACACCTTTGAGCATCCAGGCCAGGATGGTGATGAGGCTCACCAGGTTGGGCGAATGGTTCACCATGGCGATCTGCCCCACATGTCTTGCCTTCACTTCGGCGAGGTAGCGCTTCATTTTTTCGTTGGCGCTTACCCACATATTGCGGCAGCCCAGGAAGGTGACCACGGGCGTATTCTCCAGGACTCCGCGGCCCTGTTCCGAACGCATAAAGCTGAGTATGGGGCGGTTCACGGAAAGGAACCAGGGTTGCCAGCCCAGCAGTACCAGGTCGAATTTTTCGCCGGGGGCCAGGTCTACCGGTTCCAGGGCGATGGGCTTTTCGAGAACGGTCTCGGGCATGGCATCGAAAAAAGCCCGGCCATTCCAGGGGAAGGGGTATTTTTTTTCGGGCTCTATATGTACATGCTTCACTTCGCAATCGTCGCCGAAACCCTTCAGGATGGCTTCTGCAATGGCATTGGTCTGCCCCGTCTGCGAATAGGTAATTACCAGGATACGATACGCCATACCGATTTATTTGCAGCAAATATATCAATACCGGGCAGAAAAGCAGCCGGGGGATTCAGGGGTATTGTGATAAAAAATGCCGGGCTTTTTCGTATTGGTCGCAATTAATAATGCGGATGCCCATACCTGCCAGGTAGTGCCAGGTCTTTCTACGGTTGCCGGCGCCCCACACCCGGGTCTCCATGCCTTGTGCAGAGGCCAGGCGCAGGCGCTCCCGTACTTTTTCGGGGCCGAGCTCCCTGAGCGTTTTGCGGAAAGAGCCGTAGGAACAGCTCAGGCGGCCGGTGCCGGGTACGATCTCTGCTCCGTGGAGAAAGGCAGACAGGGAGGCATCGTATACAATATTCAGCCCGGGGAAAGATATGGCCTGTTCCCGCCTGTAGGCGCCGGTAAGCAGTATACGAAACTCTGTGCCGGGGGTGTTGTCTGCCAGTTTCTGTATTTCTTCCAGGGTGTACCAGGTAGTACTGTCGTGTCCGGATTTAATGTCCCACATCAGGGTGAGGGAGTCCGGCAGGCGTTTTTCCTGTGCTGCACGGTCAAAAGCTTTTCCATATAGGGTATGCAGGTCTTTTTTGGCCCCGAGGAACAGGGGTATATGCGAGACCACCACCCGTTTTTTGTGATAGTAAACATCGATCTCTATACTTTGTATGCCGGCATCGAGGGCATCGAACAGAGGATGTTTTTTCGTATAGTCATTATGCGCATGCAGCACCGGCCTCTGCTGTGCATGTATGCAGGGATATGCTAAAAATACGATGAGTATACTAAATATCTTGCGGAAGGTCGCATTCATGGCCTCTGCAGGTGTATAAAAGGTTCTTATCTGCCCGGAAGCGCCCTTCAAACAGGGGAAGGTCTGAAGGGGCTGTTACGTAAAACACATCACTGTTCGGCGCCGCATGGGCGTACAGGGCTTCTGCCTTTGCGGCGGCATCGGGGCCGGTCAGTACCTGCTGTACATAGCCGTGCTTTACACGCAGCGCCAGTGCGGCCCACTGGCTGTAAGCTCCGGGGAATCGGGCAAAGGACGGCATTACCTGCTGCAGCATGTGCAGGGCCTGTTCTTCCCATTCCGGCAGACCGAAAATATGGGCCAGGCGGTACAGGTTGCCAGCCATTACCGCATTGCCGGAGGGCATTACATTGTCCTGTACCTCGTACACGGGTGTTACCAGTTCCGGGGCCGTTCCCGATGCAAAAGGGAAAAAGCCCTTATCGTTCCGCGGAAAATGTTCCAGGGCCTGTGTGCAGATATCGCGGGCTTTCCCGAGCAGGGCAGGGGCATCGGGGAGTAGGGTGGCGGCATCGGTCAGGGCTTGTACCAGCAGGGCATGATCTTCGAGCATACCGGGTATCTTGCGTTCATTGCTTCGGTAAACGGTGTTTCCCTCGCAGCACTGTTCCAGCAGGAAATTCAGCAGGTCCTGCAATTCTTCACGCGCCTGTATATCGCCGAACGTTCTGTAATATTCGGCAAAGGCCGAGGCCAGCAGGGCATTCCAGCTGCACAGCCTTTTGGTATCGGTAGAGGGCGGCACACGGCGGTCCCGCCAGGCCAGTATCATAGTATTTATGCGTTCGCGGGCGGCTTCCCGGGCAGCACGGCGTTCGGGCGGCACGGTATTCAGCAGGGAGCGCAGCAGTATATATTTACCATCTTCCCAGTACCCTTCCGGGTTGATCTCGTATATTTCCTGTACGGTCTCGAGCTCTCCGCCACTGGCTTCGTTCAGCTCGTCCAGTGTATATACGTAGTATTTGCCTTCCTCGCCTTCGCTGTCGGCATCCAGGGCCGCGTAAAAGCCTCCTCCGGGACTGCGCATGTTACGTAAAAGAAAGCGGAACGTTTCTTCACAGACTTTGCGGTATTCTTCCTGTTTCGTAAAACGATACGCCCTTGCATACAACTGCAGCAACTGGGCATTGTCGTACAGCATTTTCTCAAAGTGCGGCACCTTCCAGTAGGCATCGGTAGAATAGCGGAAAAATCCGCCGCCCGCCTGGTCGTAAATACCGCCCAGGGCCATCATGTGCAGGGTGTGGGCCACGTGTTTTTCCAGGTCTGCCTGTTTTTCCAGCAGGGCTGCGTCCAGGCGGAAAAGGTAGTTTACGGGCATCGGGAATTTGGGTGCGCCTTCCGTTCCGCCGTGCACGGTATCCCGGTATGCGTGGTCTTTCTCGAGTCCGCTCTGCAGGTAAACCGCGGTTTCCTGTGCTTCTTTCACGGGTTCCAGCAACAGGCTGCTCTGTTGCATGCCTCCCAGCAGGTTCCCGGCATAGGTAAGCACCTGGGTCCGGTCTTCCATCCACAGTTTCTGCAGCATCTGCAATACATCGTTCCATTTTTTCTGCGGGAAATAAGTGCCCCCGTAAATGGCCCGTTTGTCGGGCAGCAGTATCACGTTCAGGGGCCAGCCTCCCTGCCCGGTCATCAGCTGTACGGCCTGCATGTACACGGCATCTATGTCGGGTCTTTCCTCGCGGTCTACCTTTATGTTTATGTAAAATTCATTCATCAGGGCCGCCGTGTGTTCATTTTCGAAACTTTCGTGTTCCATTACGTGACACCAGTGGCAGGTAGAATACCCGATGCTTACGATCACGAGCTTGTCTTCAGCCCGGGCCTTTTCAAAGGCCGCTTCGCTCCAGGGCTCCCAGTGCACGGGATTATGGGCATGCTGCAGCAGGTAGGGTGAGCTTTCGTGTATAAGAGCGTTCGGCGTTCCGGAATTCATGTTTTTATACTTGTTAAGGAACGGGGAATAAATCCACGTTTGTTAATTAACGTTTCAAATATACAATCTTAAAAGGCGCTGCGGTTATATATTTCAAAGGTACTTCCTCAAGAACCTTATTAGCATCATAACAGTATGGATCAGGGCGGAAATAACTATCTTCGTCCTGATTTTTTTGTAGTATGAACAAACCGGACATCCGCCAGCTGGCAAAAGAACGTATACTCATCATTGACGGGGCTATGGGCACCATGATCCAGCGGTATAAACCCGAAGAGGCCGATTACCGGGGTACACGCTTCGCCGACTGGCCGCATCCGCTTAAAGGCAATAACGACCTGCTTTCGCTTACGCGCCCGGAGATGATACTGGAAATTCACAATGCCTACCTGGAAGCGGGAGCCGACATCATTGAGACCAATACCTTCAGCAGTACTTCCATTTCTATGGCCGATTACCATATGGAATCCCTGGCCTATGAGCTGAACCTGGCCTCGGCCCGCCTGGCCCGCGAAGCCGCCGATACCTTTACGGAGAAAGACCCTTCCAGGCCGCGTTATGTGGCCGGTTCCATCGGGCCTACCAATAAGACCGCCTCCCTCTCCCCGGACGTGAATGACCCCGGTTACCGCGCCGTTACCTTTGACGAGCTGGCCGGAGCCTATACCGAACAGGTGAACGGACTGCTGGACGGAGGTGCCGAACTGCTGCTGGTGGAAACGATCTTTGATACACTGAACGCCAAAGCCGCACTTTTTGCGATACAGGACGTGCTGGAAAAACGCCGCCTCGATATTCCCGTGATGATCTCCGGTACCATTACTGACGCCAGCGGACGTACCCTGAGCGGACAGACCATCGAGGCTTTTTATATCTCACTGCAGCACGTGCATCCTTTTAGTATAGGCATAAACTGCGCACTGGGGGCCCGCGACATGCAGCCATACCTGTATGCGCTGAGCAAACTGGCTACCTGTAATGTAAGCGCCTATCCCAATGCCGGACTGCCGAACGAATTCGGTCAGTACGACGAAACCCCGCAGGAAATGCGCGAACAGGTAGAAGTATTCCTGAAAGAGGGCTACCTGAACATACTGGGCGGCTGCTGCGGTACCACGCCCGATCACATACGCGCCATGGCCGAAGCGGCTGCAAAATATGCCCCGCGCCAGGTGCAGGCCGGTGTTACGGCATAGGTTCTCCCGCTTATATTCGCTGCAAAGCCTGTTTTACAGCTGCTTTATTTATATATCTTTGCGCTTCAATATTTAAATTTATATCGACGTGTCTGAAGATCTGCTGAAAAAGGTGATTTCCCATGCCAAAGAGTATGGTTTTGTGTTTCCTTCGTCCGAAATTTACGACGGGCTCAGTGCCGTGTACGACTATGGTCAGTACGGCGCCGAGCTGAAGAAGAACATCAGGGAATACTGGTGGAGAAGCATGGTGTACTTTAACGATAATATCGTGGGTATAGACAGCGCCATCTTTATGCACCCCACCGTATGGAAAGCCAGCGGACACGTGGATGCCTTCAACGATCCCATGATCGACAACCGTGACAGCAAGAAGCGTTACCGCGCCGATCAGCTGATCGAGGGCTATATCCAGAAAATTGAAGAGAAGATCGATAAAGAGGTGGAGAAGGCGAAAAAGCGCTTCGAGAATTTCGACGAGGCCATGTTCCGCTCTACCAATCCGCGTGTGCTCGAAAATGCCAAAAAGGCCGAAGAGGTAAAGGACCGCATGAACGATGCTTTGAATGCCGACGATATGGAGGCCCTGCGCCAGATCATCATCGATTGTGAGATCGTTTGCCCCATAAGTGGTACGCGCAACTGGACCGAAGTGCGCCAGTTCAACCTGATGTTCGGCACCCAGATCGGTTCTGTGGCCGAGGATGCCAGCACCATTTACCTGCGCCCCGAAACGGCCCAGGGTATTTTTGTGAACTTCCTGAACGTGCAGAAAACCGGCCGTATGAAGGTGCCCTTCGGTATCGCACAGATCGGTAAGGCCTTCCGCAACGAGATCGTGGCCCGCCAGTTCATTTTCCGCATGCGCGAGTTCGAGCAGATGGAAATGCAGTTCTTCGTACGCCCCGGCACCGAAGGAGAATGGTACGAGACCTGGAAGCAGAAGCGTATTAGCTGGCACAAGGCCCTGGGCATCGGTGAGGAATACTACCGTTTCCACGATCACGAAAAGCTGGCCCACTATGCCAAGGCCGCGGCCGATATCGAATTCCGATTCCCCATGGGATTCCGCGAGCTGGAAGGTATACACAGCCGCAGTGACTTCGACCTGAAACAGCACGAAAAATTCAGCGGTAAAAAGCTGCAGTATTTCGATACCGAACTGAACGAAAGCTATGTACCCTATGTGGTGGAAACGTCCATCGGTCTGGACCGTATGTTCCTGGCCGTACTGAGCTCTGCCTATACCGAAGAAAAGCTGGAGGACGGCAGCGAACGTACCGTTCTGAAGATACACCCGGCCCTGGCCCCCGTAAAAGTGGCTGTGCTGCCCCTGGTAGCCAAGGACGGACTGGATGATAAAGCCCGCGAGATCTACCGTACGCTGCGTGGCGTGGTAAATGCCCAGTACGACGAAAAAGACAGTGTAGGACGCCGCTACCGCCGCCAGGATGCGCTGGGAACTCCATTCTGCGTTACGGTGGATAACGACACGCTGAACGATGGTTCCGTGACCATCCGCGAGCGCGACAGCATGAAGCAGGAACGCGTGAAGATCGGTGAACTGGCCGGTATCATCGCTGCCCGTACCGATATTAACCAGCTGTTGAGCGGTAATTAACGGATTTATCCAGGCCGCGAGCAAAGGAACACTGTTTTTATACCTGTTTATGTAGTACAGGTGGACCGTTTATGTACGGTACCCCTATTAAGGCATCAGCAAAAGCAGTCTCCGGACGCGTAACTGCGGACTTTCTCACAACTATTAAGGCATCAGCAAAAGCAGTCTCCGGACGCGTAACTGCGGACTTTCCCACAACTATTCAGGCATCAGCGAAAGCAGTCTCCGGACGCGTAACTGCGGACTTTCCCACAACTATTCAGACATCAGCGAAAGCAGTCCCCGGACGCGTAACTGCGGACTTTCCCACAACTATTAAGGCATCAGCGAAAGCAGACCTCGGACGCGTAACTGCGGACTTTCCCACAACTATTCAGGCATCAGCAAAAGCAGACTTCGGACGCGTAACTCCGGACTATCTCAATATATGTATCGTCAAGCGCCCGCACTTCGGACGTGCCACCCCGGACTGCCTTTACACTACTGTCCAAAAGGGCCGATTTTTTTTGTAAACGCGGGTTTTGAGTTTACGAAAAGCTTGGTGGACGGGTAGGTATGGCGTATTTTTGGTAGACAAATAAAGAACAGCAATTTATATCAACATCCTTAAAAATAAAAACAATGATCGCATTCACGAATCTACTGAAAAAGATAGCCGGTTTCGAAAGACACAAGACCGTTCCTGAGATCATGGAAATGCTGAGGGGGCTTTATCCCGGCTCCGATTTCCGCCCGGGAAATATGCTCCTGCTGTCAGACCGTAACCAGGTACGCCTCTGGCTGGTCTGGACCGATACGCATATACTGGTGGTAGGCGATAACGGGCATAAGGCAAGGCCGATGCTGTACCGGGAAAAGGAAAGGTTCAGCTTTCATATTATCTATGAGAACTATCAGCCGAGGCTCTACATCAATCATACCATTACCACCCTGCCTGTAGATGCCGTTTATACGGGAAGCACAAAGCAATTTGAGGCCCGCCTGAAAGAAATTCTGCACAACCCTAAAAAAGAAGAAATACTTGAACTGGCTACGCACAATATGGACTGACTACAGCACATTCCTGTCCGACAACATTCCGCCGCCACAGAATAAGATACTGGTTTCGGTGCTGGTCGTATTTACTTTTTCGGCAGCCATTTTCAGTATTTCAGCCATTTTAAAATCGTTCCGGAATATCAACCTGCTTAAAATAGAGCAGTACACCCTCAGAAGGGGTGCCACCTGGATCGCCGGTGCGGTATTGCTCGATTTCATACTGATCACCACCAAAATTGTAGCGTACAATATCGTTGGATTCCTGTTTATCTCTATGGTATGGGATGTCATTTACCAGCGCCTGTTCAACCAGGCCCAGGAGCACGCACCCGTTCTTACCGTAGAACCTATCGAGCAGGACGACCCGGATGTATAACAGCCTGATCATCTGTTTCGTCCCCCGTGTCAAGCGCCGGACTTCGGACTTCCCAGCCCCGGACTATTTTTACCTGTCAAGCACCAGACTCCGGACTTTCCAGCCCCGGACTAATTTCACCTGTCAAGCGCCGGCCTTCGGACTTTCGGACCCCGGACTATTTTTACCTGTCAAAAGCCGGCCTTCGGACTTTCAGACCCCGGACTATTTTACCTGTCAAGCGCCGGACTTCGGACTTCCCAGCCCCGGACTATTTTCACCTGTCAAGCGCCGGCCTTCGGACTTTCGGACCCCGGACTATTTCACCTGTCAAGCGCCAGACTTCGGACTTCCCAGCCCCGGACTATTTTCACCCGTCAGACACCGGCCTTCGGACTTTCAGACCCCGGACTATTTTACCTGTCAAGCGCCGGTCTTCGGACTTTCGGACCCGGACTATTTTTAGCTGTCAAAAGCCGGACTTCGGACTTCCCAGCCCCGGACTAATTTCACCTGTCAAGCACCAGACCCCGGATTTCATACCCAACTACCTTATAAGGTTAATATGCCCGATGATGTCGTGCTTTTTACCGTTGAAATCCACGTAGTTGATCTTAAATACATAGGTGCCCTGGGCCACCGGTTTCCCGGTATTGTTCCACCAGGAGCCGTTCCAGCCGGTATAAACATCCTGTGATTCAAAGAGGCGTTCGCCCCAGCGGTCGAAGATCACCAGGGAATAGTCCTTGATGAAGGCGATCACCGGTTTCCATTCGTCGTTGGTACCGTCGTTATTGGGCGTAAATGAATTGGGGATGTATGGCGGCGAATCCGGGCGTATCACGATCTCGCGGGTAAGCGTATCGCTGCATTGCCCGTTAACGGCTGCCTGCGTAATGGTATAGGTGCCTTCCTGGAAAAACTGGTGCATGAAATCCGGTACATTGTACGTGTCGCCTGTGCTCAGCCAGTAGTAAACCGAAACGGCGTTCACGGCCGTACTGTTCACGTTCACGCTGGGTTCGGCCAGGCTCACCTGGGAAGGCATATCAAAATTGGCTACGGGCTGCGTAAGCAGTGTCAGCTGTATGGTTATCGTACTGTCGCAGCCGTGTACTGTACTGAAAGGTACCTGGTATTGCCCGACCGCCGTATAATTGGCCCCCGCAAAGGTATATACGCTGCCCGAGCAGATACTGGCCTGTATCACGGGGGCAAAGTTCGGATGTACGCTGATGGTATGCTGGGCCAGGGCCGAAGTACAGTTGCCGGCCACCGCGTATACCGTGTACAGGCCGCTGTGGGCAAGCTGTGCACTGGCAAAGGACAGGTCTTCGGTAAGTGTACCGTTGTTCCAGAAGTACTGTGCTCCGGGGATCGTATTCGCGTCCAGCAGAATGGCCTCGCCTTCGCAGTAATCCGTTGCCGCCGTGATCACCGGTGTGGGCGGAAGCGGATTAACATTTACCACTACGGTATCGGTATTCTGGCAGGAATTGTTGTCTGTTCCGGTGACCACATAGGTAGCTGTGGCGGTTGGATTGAACGGAATGCCATCGGTCACCCCGTTGTCCCAGGTATAGGTGCTGGCTCCGCTGCCCGTGAGCGTGGCTGCATCCCCGGTGCAGATGGTCTGATCGGGCCCTGCGTTCACGGCCGGCAGCGGGTTTACCGTCACGGTCACCTGATCGGTGTTCTGGCAGGTATTGGCATCGGTGCCGGTTACTGTGTAGGTGAGGGTGGCAGCGGGTGTAAAGGCAATGCCATCCCCGATACCGTTATCCCAGGTATAGCTCAGGGCGCCGCTTCCTGCAAGGGTTACGGAAGCCCCTGCACAAACGGCCGTATCGGTACCTGCATTTACAGGCGGCAGGGGATATACGGTCACGTTCACCGTATCGGAGGCAGTACACTGGTAACGGTCTACAACGGTGATGCTGTATGTTGTACTGGCCGCGGGCGATACCGGGTTGGGCTGCCCGTTCACTCCATTGCTCCAGGTATACGTATATGGATTGGAACCGAACAGGGCATTGCTCGCATTAAGGTTGGCCGTACCGCCCTGGCAGATGCCTGTATCGGTACCGGCATCCACCACCGGACAGAGGTTCACCTCGATCACCGACTGGGCATTGGCCGTATTGCAGTCCAGGTCGTTCCACATGCCGTCCGGGTATATCTGTGTACAGTTCTCCCCGTTCAGGTTATTGGGTTCGCCGGGTGCCCAGTTCGTATATACAACGGGCGACTGATCGTACCATACAAAATTGTTCTCGACCTGTTCGTCGTTAAAGCCGATCCAGATCACGCCGCCCTGCCCCATATTGTTCAGGGCCGAAATGATACACTGGTTTTCGGCTGCCGATTCAATGGATACCAGGTTGGCGCCCAGGGTCTGTGCAAAGGCCTGTGCCTGGCTGCCCGACATGGATTGAGGGTTCAGGAAATACATACTGCAGGAGTTCACGCAGCCTGCGATCTCTATACATCCTGCGGCCGTGAATGCCTGGCGTATCTGGTTGATATTGCATCCATAAGTATTGGGGAAGTTGGGGCATCCCAGCGGATTGATGGTCACTACTACCTGGTCTGTATCCTGGCAGGTATTAGTGGAGGTGCCTACCACCGTATAGGTCGCGGTGGCCGGAGGTACAAAGGCCACGCCATTGGTTACGCCATTGTTCCATACGTAGGTATTGGCACCGCTGGCCGTAAGCGTGACCGGATCGCCTGGACATACCGATACGTCGGGGCCCGCATTTACCACGGGAGCAGGTTGCACGGTAAGGGAAACAGTATCCGAACCGCAGACAGTACCGTTTTGCACGGAATAATAAATGTCGAATGTACCCGCCCCGGCGGCAACCGGGTCGAAATTACCGGTGGCAGGATCGATACAGGCTCCGCAACTGGCGGCCCAGGTACCTCCCGGCGTGTTGGCCGTTATTGTTAGGGGGCTCTGGTTGCTGCAGATGGTGCCGTTCACTGCGTTTATTACAGGCGGAACGGGCGGAGGCGGTGCGTTCACATTGGTCTGTGCCAGGAAGGCTGCCAGGCCCGAAGGCGACATTACCTCCACCAGTACGGTATTCAGGCCCGCCTGGAAATTGCTGCACAGGTTGATATTGGCCCCGGAGCCCGGTGTAAAGCCCCCGAATCCGCCGGGCGGTACACCGGGTTCGGCCACACCGTTCACAAAAATATTGGTGATCAGGTTATCGACCATGAACGACATATTGATGCAGAAATTGGCCGGTACACTGGTACTGCACGCATTTACACAGGGCAAAAGGAACTGTATGCGGTAATAGTATACGAAATTGCCGTTGATAAAGAACTGGCTGTCGTCCGTGGCGTTCACATTGGTGGATATCCACTGGGCATCGGGCCAGGGACTCACCGCATAGGGATTGGTGGCCGGTGCGCCCAGCACGATGGCCGGGTTATAAGGCCCGCCGGGTCCGTTGATGGAAACGTCCCAGTCGAGGTCCTGTGCACCCGAGGGCAGAAAACCTCCGTTGCCGTCTTTGCCGGTATGAAAATAATTGCTGGCCGGTACGGGAAAGCCCGAACAATCCGGGTCGTTACAATCGGCAAGCCCGTCCAGGTCATCGTCGATGCCGTTATTACAGATCTCTGCCACCTGGGCGGAGAGCAATGAGGCGCACATACATAACAAAACGGTGAGGAGGATACGAGTAAGTAAAAGTCTCTTCATTTTTCAGAACACGGTTTATTTAGTATACAGGTTATCCGCCACGGAACAGACCCGGCAAGGACAGAGGGTTGCAGCAGCGGTTCAGGGAAGTATTTTTAATTCATGATATAATACGCGTTTTTATTTTTTTCAGGCACTGTTTTAAACGCAGAGATCGGCTTGTTGCTCCCGGAAACCGGTTCCGCGGACATCCCTGCGAAACCGTATATTTCCTGAGGTAAAATATACAAAAAATTGATTACCTGATATATGTATTTTGTCTTAAATACACATTACTTCTTTATCCTGCAGTTTTAGTAGGGTGATAATCAGTGTATTGTTAAAATTTGTGAATTGGCAAAGCGGGGTTCAATGACGTAAAGTTCTTCAGAATGGTCTGTTCAGGGCCGGTCTATTAAAGGCTTCCCCGGTATGGCGGCCCTGTCCGGGGCTTGAACGGACAGGCTGTATATACTACTTTTTAACCGCTAAGTTGTGTATATAAAAAAGTATATATGTCGGACGGGTATATAAAAACCTTAAATTGGGGCAAACCATTAAATCGAAAAATTATGAAAAAGTTAGTTGCAGAATTTATTGGGACATTCTGGCTGGTATTCGGCGGATGCGGAAGTGCACTTCTGGCGGCCGGGTTCCCGGAAGTAGGGATCGGGCTGGCCGGAGTTTCGCTGGCTTTTGGTCTTACGGTAGTGACCATGGCCTATGCGGTGGGGCATATCTCGGGAGCCCACTTCAACCCGGCCGTTTCTGTGGGGCTATGGATCGCCGGTCGTTTCAGGGCCGGTGAGCTTTTTCCATATATACTGGCGCAGGTGGCGGGCGGAATTGCCGCTGCCGGAGCGCTCTATATCATTGTTACCGGCAATGGCAGTGCCATCGGCGATTTTGCATCGAACGGCTATGCAGAGCATTCCCCGGGACATTACAACCTGCTGGCGGCCCTGCTTACCGAAACGCTGATGACCTTCATGTTCCTTCTCATCATCCTGGGCGCTACCAGTGAATCGGCACCCAAAGGATTTGCCGGCCTGGCCATAGGTCTGGCACTTACGCTTATACACCTGGTGAGTATACCGGTGACCAATACCTCGGTAAACCCGGCGCGCAGCATCAGCCAGGCGGTATTTGCCGGGGGCTGGGCCCTGGAGCAGCTCTGGCTTTTTATTGTTGCACCGCTGGCGGGGGCTGCCCTGGCAGGTATCGTGTACAGGTGGCTCTCGGCGCCGGAAGCAAAAACGGTATAGATCGAACAACATACCTGGCCCGGCAATGCCGGGCTTTTTTTATGGCCGGGAAATAAAAAACTCCCCGTGCGGGAGTTTAGGTACGGTTGGTCGGGGCTGACATAAATTAGGAATACAAGGGGGGATTTCCTATGATTTGGCGATTCCTGAATACAAAAGTAGGGCCGGGGACCGGACCCTACAAGAGGATTTTTCCCTTTTGTGCCGGGGATTTTCCCTTTCCGGCCCGGTGAAAAAAATAAAGCCCGGGATTCGCTCCGGGCTTTATAATTTTGGGTTAGTGAACCAAAATAAGGGATGGTAACAAAGGAATTTAAAAGGGGGAATTCCTAAAGGTCATTGGTTTTATAATGACAAAGGTAGGTCGGGTAACCGGTCCCTGAAAGAGGAAAAATCCTGTTTCTGCCGGGGATTTTCCCTGTACCTGTTTTTAATGTTAAAAAACGGGGCGCTGAAAAGCAAAACTCCCGGGTATACCGGGAGTTTCTATAAGTTGTTGGCGCATTTCAGGCGGTAAACATAAATCTCTTAGTCAAGGGGTTCGGTCGTTCGAGTGTTATGTTAGGGCAAAGTTAAGCCGGGCCTGTCTTTCCTGAAAGAGGAAAAACCCTGTTTCTTATAAGGATTTTTCCCCCTTGATTAGTTCGGGTATTAGTATTTTATTTGTTTCTTTCAACACTAAAAATTCCGTATTATGAAAACGAATGCTACGTTAAAGAACGTGCTGATCGCCGTTCTGGGGCTTGGCCTGGCTGCCGAGACCACCTACCTTGTCAAACCGGAATGGTTTGCGTCGGGCAATGCAGCGGCAGCGGCTAATGAAGCACCTGCCGTAAATGCACTGGCCAGTACCGGCCCCGGAGCCGCCGCTCCCAAGCCAATAGCCAATACTACAAGGATATCTGCTGATACGGCTGCCATGTGCATAAATGCATACCGCGAACACCCCGACACCCTGATGATGATCACCCCCGAGAACACCCGGCAGGCCCTGCGCGGTTACCGGATGAACGTGAACAACCTGATGCCCCTGTTCGAACTGAGCCCTGAAGAGCTGTACATCGAATTCGGCGTACGCCCCGACGATCTGAGCAAACCGCCCGCAGAACAGGCCTTCACCATATTTATTTCGGGACTTACCAATAACGAAAAAGTAAAAACAGCTTCCGGTGTTACCATGTATTACGAATACGTAATGCGCTGCCCGACCAACTGTCCGAAATAAGATATGACCTTCGACTTCTTATTTTATATCTATACAGGCCTATTAGCATTTTATACGCTGATAGGTCTGTTTTTTTGGAGCAGGACCACCCCGGCCTACCGCATCATGGTCGTCAATATCGCATTTGCCATGGTTACCGAAATAGCGGCCTGGCTGGTGGTCACAAAAGGATGGATGATCAATAACTTTATGATCTTCATGCCTTATATGTGCGGTTCCTTTGTGCTGTACATGTTCTTTTTCAAGCTGGATACCCGCGACCGGCTGCTGCATATCGCAAGCTGGTGCACGGCCGTATTCATGCCGCTTTTTATGCTGGTGAACTATTTCCTGCTGCAGGACCCCGGGCGCTTCGCCTCCAACGTAGTGGTGCTGGGCTCGGTATTCCTTATCGGTGCCTGCCTGCGTACCCTTTACCTTACCATGAAAAATGCCGACGAAGTATCTATATACGAAAAGAATGGCTTCTGGATGTCCACAACTATCCTTATCTACTATACACTGCTCGTACTGCATATCAGCTTCGTGAACTACCGTACCGATAACCTGCTGGGCCGGGAGGCAGACCAGGTTATCGAGATCAGTTTCCGTTACCTGAACGTGCTTTTTTACCTGGCACTAAACCTTATATTTATAAAAGAACTGCTATTCAGTCCTCAACCCGGCGAACAAAAACAGGAAGTATGAACAATACCGGATCTTTAATCATTGAACTTTTTGTGTTCAGCTTTGCGGGGCTGGCCATCTTTATTATGATGATCTCCTTCGTGGTCTTTACCGTGATCCTGTACAACCAGCGGCAGCGGGCCTTTATCAGTGACCGCCGCGAGCGGGAAGCCCGTTTCAAGGCCGAACTTTCGCAGGTACAGGGTGAGATCCTCGAAGATATCATGAAACAGGTATCCTCCGAAATTCACGATAACCTGGGACAGCAGGCCGCCGTACTCAAGCTGCAGCTCCACGGCATCAAAAAAATGCAGGAGCCGGCCATGGCCGATAAGGCCCTCGAGACCCTGAGCGGACTGATCAGTGACATGAAATCGCTTTCCGTAAGCCTGAACACCGAACAGCTTAAAAAGAACACCCTCTCCGAATCGGTACTTTTCGAAGCCACGCGGATCCACAATACCGGGCTTATCAAAGTAAACACCGAGATCGAACAGGACCTCATGCCTATGTCGCCCGATACCCGTATCTTCCTCTACCGCATTGTGCAGGAACTGCTGCAGAATGCCCTGAAACATGCCAGGGCCACGGAAATAGATGTACGTATCCACGGTAATGACCAGCTGGTGCGTATCGAGGTGGCCGACAACGGCATAGGCATGGAAGCCTCACGCAGGGAAGGTGTGGTGAGCACCGGGCTTGACAATCTGCGTAAACGCTGCGAACTGATCGGGGCCACCCTGCAGATTAACTCAGGTGCGGGAGTGGGAACAAGCGTAAAAATTAATTACTTTGCAGCGGATAATTCAACATCCTGATGCTTAAAGTAGTCTTGGTCGACGATCACCCTATATTCAGAAGCGGGCTCGCTTTTATTCTGAATACCTTCTCGGATAATGTGTCCATTATCGGGGAATACGGTAACGGCGCAGAGTTCCTGGCCGGTATAGGTGAGGGCGGCAACCTGCCCGACCTGGTGATCATGGACGTGCAGATGCCCGTGATGGACGCATACGGCGTGCTGGAAGAAATGAAAAAGCGCAGCATATATACGCCGGTGCTCATTATTTCGATGGTGCAGGACGAAAAAGGTATCGTACGTATGATGACCAAAGGCATACGTGGTTTCCTTCCCAAAGATTCGGACCCCGAGCGTTTCGTGGAGGCCATACATAAAATTACGGCGGGTGGCGTATACTTTGCCGATTCCATTTCGGGGATACTCGAAGATGCTTTCCCGGCCGCTGTACCCCAAGAGGAGCCTGCTTCCGGGTCATACACCGGTACAGTGCCGCTCACGGATAAGGAACTGGAGTTCATACGCCTGGCCTGTTCGGAATATACCTATAAGGAAATTGCCGAAATACTGAACCTGAGCGTAAAGACCATCGACGGCTACCGCGGTATGCTTTTCGAGAAGCTGAACGTAAAATCGCGGCCCGGCCTGGTGCTGTTCGCGGTAAAGAACCGTATTATCGAAGTGGATTAATTCCAGAAACGGTAAAAATTGTACCACTGGTAAGGGTACCTCTTCACTTTTTCCTCTACCGTTCTCACATAATCTTCAATGAGTGTCTTCAGGGCTTTTTCGCGCTCCTGCGGATTGCCTTTCATCTCGTACAACTTGGGCGGTGTACAGAATAAGTGGTAATGTCCCCCGGCCTCGCGGCAGGCAAAAACAAAGCAGACAGGCACCCGGAACTTAGCCGCCAGGTAAAAGGGCCCGGAGGGGAAACGGGCTTTCTGTCCCATAAAATCGAACTCGAAGAATTTGCTTCCCGGCGGTACACGGTCGCCGTGCAGGGCGATCAGCTCACCGGCATTTACAGCTTTGGAAAGTTCCAGTACATGCGAAAGATCGTCGCGCAGGGGAATAACGTGCACGTTCTGTACCTGGTTCTTTTCTTTCTGCACGGAGTCGAGCAGGCGTTTCAGGTTTTCGTGTTCGGCCTCGTACATCACAATATTTACCTTACCGCCGATGTGCTTGAACATATTGCCGGCGATCTCCCAGTTACCGATATGCGCCGATATGAGCAGGGCTGCCTGTTTTTCGGCTGCCAGGCGGTGCAGGTTCTCCTCTCCGTCGAAATAAAAGGTAAGATGCGTACGGATACCGGCCAGCAGGGCAATACGGTCCAGCAGCGACTGCCCGAAGCGGTAGTAGTTCAGGTACAGTGCCGGCAGACTTTTGAAAAAGCTCCAGCGATGTATACGGCGGAAGTAATACCAGGCCGAAGCCGTGGCCCTGGGAGCGAAGGGAATAAAATAAAAGGCGACAAAGGCCAGCAGGCCGTAAGCGGCGCGCAGCCCGAGATTGTGAAGGAACCAGATAAATATGCGGTAGCCGGTGACGCCGCCCCTCGATTTACCTTGCCATTCTGCCATATACGGAATTAAGCAGGCTCTGCGTTACCTACACGTTTGGCGATAAAATCGTAGAAATCCTGGAGACTTACAATCGACTTGAAATCTTCGGTCTTTACCTTGAACCCGAAAATGCTCTCTATCCCGGCCACAATGTCCACATAGTCCAGGCTGTCCAGGTCCAGGGCATCCTTCAGGTTGGCATCCGGCGTAAGGGATGATTCGTCCACTTCGAATTCATCGGCCAGCCACACATTGGTTTTATGGATAATCTGATCGAACGTCATATTTAAAACGGGGTGTTACTATATGGTTAGTATTTATACTCTTTTGACAATCAGGGAGGAGTTGGTGCCCCCGAATCCAAAAGAATTCGACAAATATACGTCAATATTCTTTTCCAGGGTTTTATCGGGGATAAAAAGTTTGGCGGAGTCCTCGTCCGGGTCCTCGAGGTTGATATTGGGAGCCACGAAGTTATCCCGCATCATGAGGGTAGAATAAACGATCTCACTGGCCCCGGCCATCCAGCATTCGTGCCCGGTCATACTTTTGGTGGAGGTTACCGGCAGCGATCTTTCGCCGAAGACCGAACAAATGGCTTTGGCCTCGTTGGCATCGCCGATGGGTGTGGAAGTGGCATGGGCATTGATGTAGTCCACATCGCGTACTTCGATGCCCGCATCGCGCATGGCCATCTGCAGGCTGCGCACCGGGCCGTCTACATTGGGCTGTGAGATATGGTCGCCGTTCGACGAGAACCCGTACCCGATAATTTCTCCCAGTATAGTGGCACCGCGTTTCAGGGCCTCTTCGTAGCTTTCGAGGATCACCGTGGCCGCCCCGCCGCTGGGCACCAGTCCGTCGCGGTTGCGGTCGAAGGGGCGCGAAGCTTTCTGCGGTTCGTTCTCCCGCACCGAAAAAGCCCCCAGCGCATCGAAGCTGGCAAAGGTATAGGGGTTCACTTCCTGGGCCCCGCCGCAGATGACATGTTTCTGAAGCCCCTGTTTAATAAGCAGGTAGGCCAGACCGATGGCATGTGAACCGCTGGCACAGGCGCCGCTTACCGAAAAGTTCACCCCGCGCAGCTTAAAGATGGTAGCCAGGTTCATGGTCACGGTCGAGTTCATCGACTGGAACACATAGCCCGAACCGATGAGCGTGGTGTCTTTCTTGGCCCGCAGTATATCGGTGGTCTCTACAGTGGCCCGGGCCGAGCTGTCGTTCCCGAACAGGATACCGATCTCGTTACGGTCGATGAAATCCTGGTCGATGCCGGCCATTTTCAGCGCTTCGAGCGTACTGAGGTAGGCATATTCGGCCTCTTCGGCCATGCCCGCGCGCGAACGGCGGTCCAGTATGCCTTTCAGCACGGGCTCATCTACCATGCCGATAAGGGCACTGCGAAAGCCCATCTCCTTGCGTACCGGGTCGAAAATAATGCCGGAACGGCCCTGGTAAAGGCTTTGCCGTACCTCTTCGATATTTTTACCTATGCAGGAATAGATGCCTACTCCCGTAATTACAACTCTGTTCATAGTATCAGGTATACAAACCTCCGTTAACTTGGATCACTGTGCCTGTTATATAAGATGCTTTTTCCGAGACCAGGAAGCTTACGGCATGGGCCACCTCTTCGGGGGTTCCGAAGCGCGCCATGGGAATTGCCTGTTTGTACTGGCCTTCGTCGATATCTTCGGTCATATCGGTCTTTATGAACCCGGGCGCCACGGCGTTAACCGTTATATTGCGGCGTCCCAGTTCCTGGGCCAGGGCTTTGGTGCCGCCGATCACCCCGGCTTTGCTGGCCGAGTAATTGGTCTGGCCCGGCAATCCCTTGATGCCCGACAGCGACACAATATTCACGATGCGTCCGCGGCGTTTGCCGATCATCCCGCGGGAAGCGGCACGCGTAACCCAGAACCAGCCGTTCAGGTTGGTGTTCAGCACATCGTCCCACTCTTCATTGCTCATCATTACCATCACATTGTCTTTCCGGATACCGGCATTGTTTACCAATACCTCAATAAACGTGCCGGGATGTTCGGTGGTCCATTTTTCGATGGCAGATTCTATCGATTGCCGGTCGGCACAGTCGAAGGGCAGCAGTTCGGCGCTTCCGCCCTTTTCGCGTATAGCATTCAGGGTAAGTTCGGCTTCGGCCTGGTTGCTGCGGTAATTGATCAGCACATGCATACCTTCTGCCGCCAGCTGTTCGCAGATAGCCCTGCCGATCCCCCTCGATCCGCCGGTTACCAGTGCTGTTTTCTTTTCTGCCATGATCTATAGCGTTTTAAGAGCTTCCGTTAATTTGCGTATATACGGGTATTGCGGCACGTCTACCGTAATGGACGGGGCGTGGGTACGTATAAAACCGAATATTTCCTTCGAGGAACTGCTGAGCTCGTCTACGCATTCCAGTATCTCGGTGGCCTGGGCCAGCGCCATGAAATGAATGCTCATCACCTCGAAAGTATTGTCGATCACCCGGCGGGTAAGTAAAGCCGAATTGCTGCCCATGCTTACAATATCCTGGTTATCGTTGTTGTTCGGGATGCTGTGTATGTACATGGGATTGGACAGGGTCTGGTTCTCGGCCGTGGTAGATACCGCCGTGAACTGTACGCCCTGCAGCCCGAAATTGAGGCCCAGCCTGCCGTTATTGGTAAAAGGTGGCAGTATGTTGTTGAGCTTGTGGTTCATAACGTAATTCAGCTGGCGCTCCATCAGCATTGAAAGCTTGGTGATGGCTATACGCACTTTGTCCATTTCAAAGGCCACGTAATCGCCGTGGAAATTGCCTCCGTGGAATACATTGGCCGAAGCCAGGTCTATGACCGGGTTGTCGTTGGCGGAATTCACCTCGTTGGTAAGCACTTCCTCGGCCACCGCAAGGGCGTCGTACACCGGGCCCAGTATCTGCGGCACACAGCGCAGGGAGTAGTATTCCTGCACCTTATCGTTCACCACGTCCTCGGTGGGAATATGGTCGTACAGGTGTTCGGTACGGGCGCGTACCCGCCGGCTGTCTGACAGGTGCCTGCGCATGCGTTCGGCAATGATGCGCTGTCCCTTGTGACGTTTGGCCTCGTTGAGCTCCTGCGAATAGTGGTCGCTGAAGCTTTTCACGATCTCGTTGAGCCAGGCCGAGGCCACCACTGCATGGTTCAGCAGTTGCTGGGCATACAGCAGGTTAATGATGCCGATACCGGTCATGCCGGCTGTGCCGTTCATTACGCCCAGGCCTTCGCGTATATGGATGGAAACGGGCTGTAGTCCTTCTCTCCGGAATACCTCCTCAGCCGGTAGTATTTCGCCTTTGTGCCACATTTCGCCTTCGCCGATCATACCCAGGGCCAGGTGGGCCAGCTGTACCAGGTCGCCGCTGGCACCTACGCCGCCGTGCTCAAAGATCAGGGGCAGCATGTCGCGGCGGATCATCTCGCGGAAGGTTTCCACCACCTCGGGATGCAGGCCCGAGTAACCCTGCAGTATGGTATTGGTGCGGGCCAGTATAACGGCTTTAATGTACAGCGGGGAAAGCAGGTCGCCGGTACCCGAGCAGTGACTGCGTATCAGGTTGAGCTGCAGCTCTTTCTGGTGCCGTGCATTGATGCGGTACGGTGCCATGGGACCGAAACCGGTATTGATACCGTAAATGATCTTGTCCTTGCAGAAAACTTCCAGGAACTGGTAACTGGCCTTGACACGGTTCAGCGCAATATCCGAAATCTCAAAAGGGGCATCATCAAACAGTATCTTCTTAAAATCTCTTATTTCGATCGGATGTGTGCCGATTTGTATCATCTTAAGCGTCTACGACTTGGTTTAGTAGTTAAAATTAAACATTTGTTTGCATAACTGAAACAATTTCTACATTTGCGGCAGTCTCCCAAACAAGACGCAAAAGTATCAATTTCCAGCTTTTAAACGAATACTACAACTGTACTAAATTCCCTGACGGATGCAAACTTCAAAGACGGATATCCTCGTGATCGGGGCCGGTCCTGCCGGAACAGTGGCCGCTGCCATTGCCAACAAGGCGGGTAAAAAGGTCCGTATCATCGAAAAAACACGTTTCCCCCGTTTTGTGATCGGGGAGAGCCTCATCCCCAGGGTGATGGACCACCTGGCCGAAGCAGGTATGCTCGATGCCCTGAACCGGATGAACTTTCAGAAGAAATTCGGGGCCCGTTTCATAAAAAACGATAAAGTGTGTGAGTTCGACTTCTCCGACCGCTTTACCGAAGGCTGGGCCTGGACCTGGCAGTGTCCCCGCGCCGACTTCGATATGGAGCTGGTAAAAGAGGCCGAACGCCAGGGTGTACAGGTGCAGTTCGAAACCACGGTCACCGCTGTGGACATGTCGGGGCCGGTAAAAAAGACCACCGTTCAGTATGCCGATGGTTCCACGGAGATCATCGAGTCGGACTTTATCATCGACGCCAGCGGGTATGCCCGTGTGCTGCCCACCATGCTGGGTACCGTAAAAACGGCCAAGCTGCCCCCTCGCAAGGCCATGTTCGTGCATTGTAGGGACGAAAAACGCCCCCGGGGCCGCGAAGGCTGGATGATCTCCTTCGTGGTGCACCGTGTCGATATCTGGATATGGGTAATTCCCTTCAGCAACGGGAACTGTTCCATCGGCGTAGTGGGTAATCCCGATTTCTTTAAAGATTTCGGGGGGACGAACGCAGACGTGCTCCGGGCTATCCTGGAGCAGGACCCTAACTACCGCGAACGTTTCCGCGGTACGGAATTCCTGTGGGAACCGAAAATACTGGAAGCCTATTCGGCATCGACCTCCGAAATGTACGGCAGGGGCTATGCCATCGTGGGCAATGCCGTAGAGTTCCTCGATCCCGTGTTCTCGTCGGGGGTGATGTTCGCCACCGAAAGCGGGAGCCTGGCCGCAAAGCTGGCCGTACGTGAGCTTAACGGCGAAACGGTGGACTGGAAAAAAGAGTACGAAGATTATATACAGAAAGCCGTAGAGACCTTTAAGACCTATGTGGCCTCCTGGTACGACGGGGCTTTGCAGGACGTGTTCTTTGCCGATGAGCAGAATCCCAAGATCAAGCAGCAGCTTTCATCGATCCTGGCCGGCTATGTATGGGACATGAAGAACCCCTGGGTGCGTAATCACAGCAAGCTGGTATACACGGTTTCAGATATGATACGCCGTAATAACAATGCCATACCGGCTACCCTGGGCGAAAAGGAAATGTAATTATTTATAAGCCGATATCGTAAACGGTACATCCTGCGGGCTGTACCGTTTTTTCCTGCATACAGCATACGAAATCCCGTTCTTCTTTCCCGGGTGCGTTCTTTTAGCTACCCGTTTGCGGGCCTCATACCTAATTTCCCGCAGAAAAAGGGTATTCCGATCACGCCGGGCATGGATTACCTTTGTTTCAGCAATTAAAACCGGGCGTATGTGCAGGTATAAGATATTACACCATAACGAAGACGGTTACGTAGTAAAGTGTAACGAATGCGGACACATCAAGGTGTGCTACAAGACGGTAGTGCTTACCCTGGATGAAGAACTGTTCTACGGGTTCCGCGACTCCGTGGAATACAATTACGAGACCCACCGCGACCGTATCTGCCCGCACCAGCGGCGTATACACATCGGAACGGCCGACCCTTCGGTAAGTATGGTATTCTGCCTTACCGACCTGGAGCGCCTGATGCATATGCTGGACGAAGCGCACATGAGTCTCGAGATCGAGAAACTGATATCCTGAGACCTGAAAGAAAACGACCCTTATGAAAACAAAAAGACGTCCCGCTGCCAGGGACGTCTTTTTTCAGGGGAAAATATGAACGGGCGTACCGTCGGGGCAGTGCCCGAACAGGTAATCCATAACCTGCGCAGGAACAGCGATGCAGCCGTCTGTCCAGTCATGCGGCATATAAAAGCGGTCGGGCAGCTGTCTTTTCCCGGGAAGGGCATGTATCTTGATGTCCCCGCCGGGATCCGTGCCTTCGCGAAGGTCTTTTGCCTGCGGATAGGAAATGCCCAGGTTTTTGTAATAAGCGCTTTTGTCATTACGTCCGCTGATATGGTAAAGTCCTTCGGGGGTCTTTCCGTCGCCTTCGCGTTGTTTATGCCCTTTTGGATCGCGGCCCAGGCTGATGTATATACGCATAACCCGTTCCGTATACGAAAACGCATCGAGTATACGCATGCTCTTGCATATACGAAGTTCGGTAATCGTGTATCTCTGTGAGGGAAAGATCATGAATAACAGGTTAAAGGTAGCCTATTTTATTTATTTCATCATATTCGCACTATGCATTACTTTTGCTTTTTCACGGAATAATCTCAACCGGCAGTGTTATAATGACTTTACCAGATAAACATACCATGATGTTGTCGGGGCTCGAACCCCTGGTGATACGGCCCGAATCCAATTTTATCAATATCGGCGAACGCTGTAACGTAACGGGTTCGCGTATGTTCCTGCGGCTGATCCGGGAGAACAATTACGAAAAAGCCGTAGAGGTGGCCCTGGAACAGGTACGCGGAGGTGCGCAGGTGCTCGATATCAATATGGACGAAGGTATGATCGACGGGGTGGAGGCCATGACCCGCTTCCTGAACCTGCTGGCCTCGGAGCCGGAGATTGCCCGTATTCCCTTTATGATCGACTCCTCGAAATGGGAGATCATCGCCGCCGGTCTTAAATGCCTGCAGGGAAAAGGCATCGTGAACTCGATATCGCTCAAGGGCGGGGAAGAGGAATTTATACGCCAGGCCTCGTACATAAAGCGATTCGGCGCTGCGGTGGTGGTAATGGCCTTCGACGAAAAAGGACAGGCCGATTCGTACGAACGCCGCATCGGGATCTGTAAAAGAGCCTATGATATCCTTACGGAGCAGGTACATTTCCCCGCTTCGGACATTATTTTCGACCCGAATATCTTTCCCGTGGCCACCGGTATGGAAGAGCACAACAACAATGCGCTCGATTTCTTCAATGCCACCCGCTGGATACGCGAGAACCTGCCCGGAGCCAAAGTGAGCGGGGGCGTGAGCAATGTTTCGTTCTCGTTCCGCGGTAACGACACGGTGCGCGAGGCTATGCATTCGGCTTTCCTGTACCACGGCATCCGCGCGGGTATGGACATGGGCATCGTAAACCCTTCGCAGTTGTCCATTTACGACGAAATACCCGCCGATCTGCTGGAACACGTAGAGGACGTGCTGCTGAACCGCCGTCCCGATGCTACCGAGCGCCTGCTGAACTTTGCCGAGCAGATAAAGGACAAAAAAGAAGTGCAGAAAACGGTAGAGGAATGGCGCAGCCTTCCTGTGGCCGAACGCCTGAAATATGCCCTGGTAAAGGGGATCACCGATTTTATAGAGCAGGATACCGAGGAGGCCCGGCAGGGTTTTGAACGTCCGCTGATGGTGATCGAAGGCCCGCTGATGGACGGTATGAACGTGGTAGGCGACCTGTTCGGAAGCGGCAAGATGTTCCTGCCCCAGGTAGTAAAAAGTGCCCGTGTAATGAAAAAAGCGGTGGCATACCTTACTCCCTTTATCGAAAAGGAAAAGGCCGGAGCGCCCGCTTCCAGTGCGGGACGGGTATTGCTGGCCACCGTAAAGGGCGACGTGCACGATATCGGGAAAAATATCGTGGGCGTGGTGCTGGGCTGCAATAATTACGAAGTGATAGACCTGGGCGTAATGGTGCCCGCTGAGAAAATACTGGAGGAAGCCCGCAAGCAGCAGGCCGGCATCATCGGGCTGAGCGGGCTGATAACCCCTTCGCTGGACGAAATGGTACATGTGGCCGCCGAAATGGAAAGGCAGGGTTTTGATATTCCCCTGCTGATCGGGGGGGCCACCACCTCCAGGATACATACCGCCGTAAAGATCGCCCCGGCTTATTCAGGGCCCGTGGTGTACGTGCTCGACGCTTCGCGCAGCGTGCCCGTGGTAGAGGCCCTGCTGGGACAGAAAAAGCAGGACTTTATGGCCGAAGTGCAGAAAGATTACCTCATTATGCGCGAAAGGCATGCCCTGAGCCGTGAACAGAAGAATTACATCAGCCTGGAAGAGGCCCGGGCCAATAAATTTGCCGGGGATTTCAGTGATATCAGCACGCCGCAGTTCAGCGGGGTAAAAGTGCTCAATAACCTGCCCCTGGGGGAGTTGCTTCCCTATATCGACTGGACGCCTTTTTTCCAGACCTGGGAGCTGGCGGGCCGTTTCCCGGACATTCTTACCGACGAGATCGTGGGTACCGAGGCCTCGCGCCTGTACGCCGATGCCCGCGAAATGCTGCAGCGTATGGTAGACGGACGCTGGGTAAAAGCCTCGGGCGTGTTCGGGATATTCCCGGCCCATTCGGTGGAAGAGGACGATATTGCCGTATTTGACCCGCGGAACCCCGGGCGGGAGCTGCTGCGCTTTCATACCCTGCGGCAGCAGAACAGGAAAGCCGAAGGTCAACCCAATTTTGCCCTGGCCGATTTTATAGCTCCGGCAGGGAGCGGACAGCACGATCATATCGGAGCTTTTGCCGTAACGGCAGGCATAGGGCTCGAAGAACACGTGCGCCGTTTTGAGGCCGCCCATGATGATTATTCGTCCATCATGATAAAGGCCCTGGCCGACCGCCTGGCCGAAGCCTTTGCGGAATACCTGCACATGAAGGTGCGTACGGATTACTGGGGCTATGCGGGCGGCGAACAACTGAGCAATGAAGACCTGATCCGTGAAAAATACCGCGGCATCCGCCCGGCACCGGGTTACCCGGCCTGTCCCGACCATACCGAAAAGGAAACCATATGGAAACTGCTGAATGTGGAAGAACATACCGGCATCCGTTTGACCGAAAGCCTGGCCATGTGGCCCGCAGCCTCGGTGAGTGGCTGGTACTTTGCACACCCGGAGGCTAAATACTTCGGACTGGGTAAAATTTCCGAAGACCAGGCCCAGGATTATGCCCGTCGCAAAGGCCTTGGCAAAGAGCTGGTGGAGAAATGGCTGTCGCCGGTGCTGAATTATTAGACCTCGCTCATACCCAATGTGTTGCGCATAACTGTGAAAAATAGGTTAAAGGCATTTTTTTTACATGAAAGATGCAGATCGAATCGTTTTAACTCCTACATTTGTTTCGCAATCCGCTATGAGATCTTTCAGAAATAATAAGAAAATAGCAGGTCGTTTTTTACTGATGGCCTTTATTCTCGTATTTACTTCGGGACTGGTGCTCATTTTCAGTGACAGCGGATTTTCAACGGCCAAACAGAGCAAGATCTCCAAAACAGACAGTATTCCGGGTACAACCGAGACGATCTCTGATAAACCTCCCGGAGACGAAGACCAGGACAGGGGAGATTCCGGTGGCGGCAAAATGCCCATAGCCCTGCCCGATTTCCGTTCGGCCATTGACTTTTTTCTTTCCTTTTTCCGTACCTTCAGGCCTTCGGCATACCAGGACACCGAAGTGGTCCCTGTGCCTCAGAAAGATATGCGCGATACGGTGATCCGTATTTAACTTCCTTTCCCTAACCGTAGTTGTTTTTAATGTGAACGGGATTTATTTCCCGGATAAGAACGTCGGCTTTTGAAAGACCCCGGCCTGGTGTTACAGCTTAAAATATGGCTTACACACTGAAAATCAGCAGATAAATTTATTAACGTTTCCTTAACAAACAAAACCCCGCTCTTATGCGTCTTACCCTTGTTCCTTACTTGCAATTTATTGCAAATACAGGTGTTTGTTTTCATGGTGTAATGAGGAAGGTGGTTCCTTCCTCATTTTTTTTTGCACAAAAAAACCGGCAGAACAGCTTCTACCGGTTTGTGAAAATATAAGACCCCCAGGTATACTCTTTATGACTGGCTGGTGATGGTGGCCGTCTTTACGGCCGTAGCCCCGTCATGGTTCAGGATGGCGGTGACCACAATTTCCATCTGTGTGCCGCCCGGCATATTATTCACCCATTCGCCGTGGATATGGTAGGTAGCCGCATGCTCATGGGCATCGGTTGAATAAAGCACGGTCTGATCGTCTTTTTTGCGGATAAGCAGTTCCCATCCGTGCATGGCAGCCGAGCCGGTAACCTGTGCATGTACCATCACGGTATCACCCTGGGCAAAGGTGGCCCCGTCTGTGGGTTCTTCAATCACGATCCCGGCGGTTACATCATCATGGTCGTCCTTGTCTTTGCACGAGGCCCAGAATCCCACAGAAGTGGCGATAAATAAAAGAAGTAAGAGATTTTTTTTCATAATGAATGATAATTTAAAAATCAGAATAGTACGGTAATTTGTGCGGAAGCCCGCTGATAAGGAGTGGTAAGGCCCTGCCCCAGGTTATGGTACAGGGGTTGCTGTGCGCTGAGGCCCAGTACAAAGCGTTTGTAGTAAACGTCGATCCCCGCCCCGGCCAGGGTGACCGGTCCCCCGGATTCTGCCACGGTAGCGCCCAGGTTACGGTCGGCAGCGCCGTATTCGGCCGAAAGGCTCAGCTGCGGCAGCAGGCTCCAGTTCTTGAAACGTGCCCAGTAAAAGCCGCGCAGCGATCCCGTAACGCGGTTCCCGAAGCGGTAACCGGCCGCATTGGTAGTGGTGATGCGGGCATTGGCATCGGCCTGGAAGCCCCAGCCTTTTACACGCAGGGTATACATAATATTAAAGATCATGTCCCAGGAACCGGTGCCAGGCTGCATATTGGCATTCAGCTTTTCGCCCTTGCGATAGGCATTGCTTTCGCCGGTAGCCATTTTAAGTCCGCCGCCGGCAAGCAGGGTCTGGTTCACCCGTTTTTGGCTGCTGTCGGGCGTTTGCAGTATGGCATAATTGGCCCATACCTGTACGTCGCCGATACCGAAGGAGGTCATGGTAACCCCCGATTCGGTCTGCCGGAAATAATTGACCGGGAGCGAAGCGAAGAGCTGTACCCTTTTATGCGGGTAGAACCGGGCATACAGGTCCCAGCTGTGAAATACGTCGTCGGACAGGAGCTTGCTGCCGTCCGTGGTAGGATGACTGGTTTTGAAATGCCGGAAATAATAACGTGTTCCGACAAAATGTCTGCTGAACTGTGGCAGGATGCCCGTGTACATATTGCCGGCCGAACATCCGCATACGTCGCACGCATACGAACTTACGCCCGGCAGCAGCACAACGGCCAGTGCCAGTATGAACTGTTTCATTGCAATAAATTATAAGTAAGAAAATGGATCTGTCCGTTTAACCTGCTTATAATTCAGGTGGCTGGAACACCGAAGAAAGGATGCGTTGTAAGATACCCGGGGTCTTATGTACGGGCAGGATATGCTCTGTAACGCTGCAGAATGCAGGCGAAATATGGAATACCGGGGTAAATACCGCCGGGGAAAGGTCTTTTACATATTCGAGGTTCGGAAAGGCGGGACCGGGGTTTTCGGTCTCTTTCATCTGGTCTGACAGGTAACAGCTACCCTTACAGTTAAGCTCGGGCCTGTTCTTGTTTACGCAGTGCTCCTCGGTGATCTGGCGGAGATTGAGATAATAATGGGCAAGTAATCCGAGTTTGGCGCTCATGCTGAACATGAGACAGCCGATCACAAATATGGACACTGCCTGTTTCATCCTCTGCAAAAATACGAATAGTTCCGGGGCAGGGTAGTATCATTCGTCTATTTATTCGCAACAGAAGGAAAGTATGCCGCAATTTCTTAACACTGAACGAAAGTTGTACTTTCGCGGCAAATTATGAGGAAGTGCCTGCTCTTTTTCGCGTTTTGCATGCCGCTGCTTGCTTTTTCCCAGAAAGATAAGGTCTGGGGCAGCTGGACCATTGCCAATGTACAGTATGAGTTTGCATCCCGCTGGTTTGCCTATATGGAGCTGCAGTCGCGTTCGCATGCCATGGCCAATCACTTTTTCTATTACGAGATAAAGGGCGGACTTAATTACCGCATCAATAAAGACTTTATTGCGTTTGTAGGTTTCGGGAATTACGGCACCTACAACTGGCAGAACATCCGGGGTATGAAGACGCAGGATGAGCTGCGTATCTGGGAGCAGTTCGTGATCAACCAGTACCTCGACCGTCTTAAGTTCGAGCACCGCTTCCGTTTTGAGCAGGCCTGGATCAACAAGAAGTTCCGCAACCGTTTCCGGTACCGTATTAACCTGATCGTACCGCTGAATCACCGGAAAGTGCAGACAGGAACGGTCTTTCTGTCCGCTTTCGATGAGCTGTTCCTTACCGATACGCCGCCTTATTTTATGCGGAACCGTATTTATGTGGGCGCCGGTTACCAGGCTACTCCTTTTCTTACCCTGCAGCTGGGCTGGATAAATCAGTTCAATTATTCTTTTGCGGCTAAAGGAGCCAAGAACAACCTGATGCTTTCCCTTAATTTCCGTTTCGTGCGTAAGGATAATCAGTTTGAGCGGATGCCTACGATGCCGGATTAGGGTGGGAGTCCGAAGTCCGAAGTCCGGCGAAAAAAAAAGCCGTCTCACGTAATAGCGAAACGGCCTTTGAAATATTTTCCGGTTACTTGCTTATTTGCTGAGGAGCTTACGTCCGCGCTTCATTTTCTTTTTACCTACCTTTTTCAGGTTGTTTTTGCGGTATTTGCCTTTTCCGAGACCTACCGGGCTGCCTACACGGTCCATGGCGCAGCGGAAGCCGATCCAGGCGGTAGATTGTCTTTCGTCGAGGAAGCGGCGTGTACCGGCAACCATCCAGAAGGCCGGATCTTTCCAGGAACCTCCTTTGATCACTTTGGCGTTGTCGTTGATGATCGAGGTCACGGAGAACTCGTACATCAGGGCGTTACGCTGTGAGCTGTCGGCATAGGACTCGTCGTTGTAATAGATCGAGGAGTTGTAGTCACCGTCGATATAGTCGCGGTAGTCTGATTTTTTATAGTTGCGGCGCTCCAGGTTCTCTTCTTCGGTCACGCGCACGTACTGCAGGCGTCCGAGAGAGTCTTTCTGTTCGATGTTGCCATCGATATCGAGCAGTTTTTTCTTGAATACGTTACCACGGAAGGGGTTATAGTCGTCCATGTCGGTAAGGGTGAGCGGACGGTAAGTGTCCATTACCCATTCCGAAACGTTGCCGGCCATGTTGTACAGACCATAGTCGTTGGGCCAGTAGGAATATACCGGAGCCGTAATGCTGGCATTATCGTTCAGGTGGCCTGCGGCACCCATGTAGTCACCACGTCCGCGGCGGAAGTTGGCAATGAAGTCACCTTTAAAGCGGTCGTTCGGGTTACGTGCGATGTGCCCGGTCCAGGGGTACATTTTACGGTCCATGATGATCTCCGCATCGGTTTTGGGGTCTACGTTACCGATCAGGGAAAGGGCGGCGTATTCCCACTCGGCCTCTGTCGGGAGGCGGTACTTCGGAAGCAGGATACCGTCTTCCATACGTACTTTACGGTAAGCGTTATCACCGGCAGACGGGTTCAGGTCGCGCACACCGGAATTTTTACCGGCAGGCAGCGGTTCGTACTGACCGGCCAGGTAGGCTTCTGTGTTAAAGTTATCGTCCACCGTCTGGTTCGGGTTCACGGCGATGATGTTCTCGCGGATCATGATATTCTCGTTCACACGATCGGTACGCCATGCGCAGTAATCATTGGCCTGCAGCCAGTTTACGCCTACCACCGGGTAGTCGTTGTAGGCAGGGTGACGCAGGTAGTATTCCACGTAGGGTTCGTTATAGGCCAGTTTAGACCTCCATACCAGTGTATCGGGCAATGCGTTCCGGAGCACCTCGGGGTAGTCCAGCGCCCATACACGGCCGATCCAGTAAAGATATTCGCGGTAGTTAATATTGGTTACCTCCGTTTCGTCCATATAGAAGGAGTGCACGGTAACACGACGCGGCTGGTTGTTCCAGTCGTACATAACGTCCTGTTCGGTACGGCCCTGGACAAAGGTACCACCCTCGATGAGCACGAGGTTCGGACCTGTTTCCTGTTCCGTATAGGCTACACGTTCAAAACCGCCGTTCTTGGAATCGTTGTAATTCCAGCCGGTATTCGACGATTTGGGTTTACTGCACCCGGCGAGTACAATAAGGCCGGAGCTCAGTAAAAAACTTCCGTTACGGATGAACGATTTTTTCATAACACATGATGTAATTTGTACAAATATATAACTGTTGGTAACATGTTAAATTGTTAACAACCGAAAGTTTAAGTTTTTTTTAGAAAGACGGACAACGTACGGTTCTGAACCTGCGGATAGGTGGTTTACACGGGATCTGGAAACCCAGGGAAACTTCGTGCGAACCCCCGGAAGCATTGGTAAGCCTGGAGATCGTAAAGTCGTAGCTGTAACCGATACGGAATTTGCCTTTCTGGATACCTGCCAGCAGGATAAAGGAATCGAGGTTACGGTACCAGAGACCGCCCACGAAGATGCCCTTGGTGGCGTACAGACCCAGGTTCAGCTGGTTAAAGTTCTGCTGGCGCTGGTAGATGATGTTCGGCGAAATGGTTGCCGGAGATACGTATTTACTGCGTTTGTTCAGCTGGAAAAGCGCCCCGAAATGTACCGTTACCTTAATGGGCAGACGGGCCACACCCAGGAAGCCCTCATTGGGGCGGGTAAGGTGATGCACGGCCACACCGCCGTAAAAATTCTCGGTATAGGCCACTACTCCCGCAGCTACGTCAAAATAACGCGTGGTAAGGTTCGGCTGGTTCTCCTGGGTGGCGTACACAAAACCATAGCGGCTGTCGATCTGGTCGCCGAAAGTAAGCTTGCTCCAGTCCACACTGCGCTGTCCGTAGGCCGCCTGTATACCGAAACGCATGGTAAACTTACGGGTAACGTTCAGCTGGTAGGCATAGGCCACGGCTGCATACGTAGAGTTCAGGGTACGGTTACCCGAAAAGTCCGTATACACATAAGCGCCTATACCGCCCTGGAGCGGATAGAAATGCTGGTCATACGACACACTGTAGGTCTGGTAATTACCGCTTATGGCAGCCCACTGGTTACGATAATTCAGGTTAAACCTGGCACAGCGTGCAGAACCCGCAAATGCAGGGTTCAGGTAAAGGGGATTTGCGTAGAACTGAGAGAACTGGGGGTCCTGCGCGTGTCCCTGGCCCATTGGAAGTAGTATTGCTATACAGAGGGCCCACAGATATTCATGAGGCTTTAGACGCATCTTTTCAGGTAAAATTTTATCTATAACGCTATAAAGTTTTTGTTTGGTATACTTTATTGAGATAGTCCAAAATTAGAAATCGTTTTTTGATTAAACAAAATAATTGTTAAAAATTATCCAGGTTTCTTTGCCTGGCCTGGGAATAATTGCTGTTAATTGCAATAATTTTCATTAAAATAAGTTAACTTTGAAACCTTGAAGGTATTCAAACTTATGAAGAATTTTTCGAAACTGGGCATACTTTCCTTTTTTCTCTCAGTCCCTGCGTTTTCCCAGGTTACCCATTCCGTACTTGCCGGCGGCAGCTGGTATAAGGTGGGAGTAACCTCATCCGGCATATATTCCCTGAGCGGTTCTTTCCTGCAGAGCAATGGTATCAGTATTTCAGGCATCAACCCGAACCAGGTGAAGGTACACGGTTTCGGCGGCGGGCCCCTGCCCGAGAAGATCGGGGTGGCACATCCCGACGACCTGCCGGAGCTGAAGGTAAAGGTGATCGATAACGGTACCCCCAATGTCATGGACGCCTCAGACGCTATCCTGTTCTATGCCAGGGGGCCGCACCCTGTAGAGTACAGCAGCTCCGAAAATATGTTCATCTGTTCTGCCAATCCCTATGCCGATACTTCGTATTATTTCATCCGCCTGGGCGGGGCAGGTAATAACCAGGCTCCCCCTGTACGTCCTTCCGAGGCCGGGGCACCTGTGATCACCCTCAATAAATATACCGACTACGCCCTCATCGAAAAAGATTCGCTCAATATCGCCGCTACCGGCCGCCGCTGGTTCTGGAAAAGCTTCGAGTTCGTGAATTCCTATTCCGTGGGGCATACCTTCAGCGGTTCGGGGTATACCGATTCGGCCAAGGTAAAGATAGAGATGGCCGGGCGCTGTGTGAACTGTCTCTCGAGCCAGACCGTGATCCTGAACGGCTCTGTGCTGGGAAGCATCGGCATTACGTCCAACAGCGGCATCTACAACGGGCCTATGGGTGAGACCAGTAACGGCATCTTTGTTACTTCCCCGCAGACCAGCTACCGTTTCACGTTCAACAAGCCGCCCTCGGTGGCCAATGTGTGGCTGGACAAGATCAGCATCAATATCGGGCGCAACCTGGCCCGCTACGGTTCCTTCACCACCTTCCGCAACCCGCGCTCGCTCAGCCCGGGCATAATCGGCTTTTCGGTAGGCAATGCCTCCTCTTCGCTGATATGGGACGTTACCGATGCCATCAACCCGCTGGAGCAGCAGCACAGCGGCGGCAGCTTTGCCGTAACGGGCGGCAGCCTGTACGAGTTCGTGGTGTTCGATCCTTCGGCCTCCTTTGCCAGCCCGGTATGGTTTGGCGGGGTGCCCAACCAGGACCTGCATGCCATGCCCTATGCAGATATGATCATCGTAGCGCCCGAGTTCCTCTGGCCGGAAGCACAGCGCCTGGCACAGCACCGTTTCGAGCGCGACGGCATCAGTTCCCGCATCGTATCCCCCCGTATGATCTACAACGAGTTCTCTTCGGGGGCGCAGGACCCTACGGCCATCCGCAATTTTATGAAGATGTTCAGGGACCGCACCTCTTCCGGGGAGCCGATGATCCGTTACCTGCTGCTTTTCGGCGATGCCAGCTATGATTACAAGGACCACCTGCTGCGCACCGTGAAGCTGGATGAGAACAAGGTACCCGTGAATGTGAATACCAACCTGGTGCCTACCTGGGAGACCAAGAACTCCTACAGCCGTTCCGGCGGCTCCTATGCCTGCGACGATTATTTCGTGATGCTGGACCCGAACAATATCGTGGGCACCACCGAAGAGGTGGAAACGCTGAACGTATACGGCACCCTTTCGGCGGGTGTGGGCCGCATACTGGCCTATAACGAAACTTCGGCCCGCGAGGTGGTGGACAAGATCATCCATTACGACGATAATGCAGACTGTAAAAGGGACTGGCGCAATAAAGTGCTGCTGCTGGCAGACGATATGGACGAACCCTGGGAAAGTCTTTTCGTGGACGGTTCCGAGGCCATCGACGCCATTATGCGCAACCAGTTCCCCGAATACAACGTAGATAAGATCTATGCCGATGCCTATTCACAGACCGTGTCTACCGGGCAGCGCTATCCCGAGGCGGAAAAACAGCTCTTTACCTCGCTGAACAATGGGGTGCTGCTTTTCAACTATATCGGGCACGGGGGCGAGATCGGCCTGTCTTCGGAAAGGCTTCTGGCCATGGAAGACATCGATAAATGGAATAACTTCGACCGTTTGCCGGTATTTCTTACGGCAACCTGTACCTTTACCCGTTTCGACCAGACCGATTTCGTATCTGCCGGGGAAAAGATGGCCATGCGAAAAGACGGGGGCGCCATAGCCCTGGTATCTACCACGCGGGCCATATCGCTGGTGGGGCAGTTCAACGATGCTTTTTACAATGCCGCATTTACACCGGATTCCAGCGGGAACATGCCCACCCTGGGCGATGTGTTCCGCCTGGCCAAGAACAATTCCAACGATGCTACCAGCGGCCCTATCTCTCTGTTCGGCGATCCTTCACAGAAAATGGCCTACCCGCGCAACCAGGTGTTTACGACCGGTATCTACGACGAGAACGATAATCCCATAGATACCATCAAGGCCACACAGGTGGTAAAGATCAAGGGCTATGTGGCCGATACAGACGGCTTCCTGATGTCGGACTTCGACGGTACGGTATACCCCACCATTTTCGATAAGGCCGGAAGCTACCAGACCAAACGCAATGATGCTCCCGCTGTGCTGCGGAATTTTAAGATACAGAAGAATATCCTTTTTAAAGGATCGGCCCCGGTGGAGGACGGACGCTTTGAGTTCATCTTTAAGGTGCCCAAGGACATCAATTACCTGGTGGGTAACGGGAAAATAAGCTATTATGCCTCTAATGCCACTACCGATGCGCACGGCTACGATACGGTAAAAGTAGGTTCCTCCCTCAACAACTGTAACGAACAGGATGCCCCGCAGATCGCTCTCCTGCTGAACGATTCGCCGGTGAACGGGCTTACGGTGGGCAGCAACCCCGAGCTGAAGGCCGTGTTTAACGACGAAAGCGGCATCAACAGCAGCGGTATCGGTATCGGGCACGATATCATTGCCACGCTTACCGGTCCGGTGAACCAGACCTTTACGGTGAACGATTATTATTCGTCGTACCAGGGCACCTACCGCAGGGGCGAACTGCGCTATCCCTTCCTGAACCTGCCCGAGGGTGATTATTCCCTGAAGGTTTCAGCCTGGGACAACTGCAACAATTTCGGGGAATCGTCCATACAGTTCCGTGTAGACAGCAGCTCGGCCGTGATCAGCGAGTTCCTGCCCTATCCGAACCCATCGTCAGACCAGGTTACCTTTGCCTTTACGCACAACATGCCCGAGGGTATACTGATCGGGCACCTGCATATCTACGATGTGAACGGACGCCTGGTGCATACAATCAACAAGGAAATCCTGTCATCGGCCTACCGCAATACGCAGTTCACCTGGGACGGCCGTAATGCCGCCGGAGGCAGCGTAGCCCCGGGCATATATTTCTGCCGGATACATCTTGTAAGTCTTTCAGGAAAAGATGCTTATGCAACTGCCAAAATCATCCGCACAAATTAAATCACCGCGCTTTAACAATATTTTGACAGTTTTCAAGTTAATTCATGGTTTATTGTAATTTTGACGCGTTTTAACAAAGTCTATGCTTATCAGAAACAAGATATTCATGCTGCCGCTGATGGGATTAGCCACAGCAGCTGTTGCCCAGACACCGGGGGACGTAACCAATCAGACCGATTATAAGGAAGTTTACAAACAGGGCGGTATCGCCAACGTTATCACTACTACGGTCCCATTTCTGAATATTTCACCGGACGCCCGTGCGGGCGGTATGGGTGATATAGGTGTTGCCACGGCTCCCGATGCCAACAGCATGCACTTTAACCTGGCCAAATCGGTGTTCCAGGAGCGCCAGACCTCCGTTGCCATTTCGTACAGCCCCTGGCTGCGTAACCTGATCCCCGACGTGAACCTGGCCTACCTGAGCTTTAACCAGAAGATCAAAGACTTTGGCGCCGTTTCTGCTTCACTGCGTTACTTCTCCCTGGGCGACATCACCTTTACCGATAATACGGGTGGTGTGATCGGTAACTTTAAACCGAACGAATTTGCCGTGGACGTAGGCTATTCCCAGAAACTGATCGATAATCTGAGCATGGGCGTAGCTTTCCGTTTTATATACTCGAACCTTACCCTGGGCCAGACGGTGAACGGACAGGCCACACGTGCCGGTCTTACCGGTGCCGGTGATATCTCGCTGTTCTACCAGAACAACAACTGGGAAATAGCCAAGAAACCCATTACTTTCCGTTACGGGGTGGCTTTTACCAACCTGGGCGCCAAGATCCGCTACTCGGCCAATTCCCGCGCCGACTTTATCCCGATGAACTTCCGTACGGGTGCCGGTCTTACCATGAAATTCGACGATTACAACAGCCTGCAGTGGTCTGTGGAGATCAGCAAGCTGCTGGTACCTACCACACCGCTTTATAAACGCGATAACAACGGTCAGTACGTAGATGAGGACGGCGACGGCAACCCGGATATTGAAGCCGGTATGGACCCGAACCGCGGCGTAGTGAACTCGATCTTTACTTCCTGGGCCGATGCCCCGGGTGGTGCCCGCGAAGAGCTGGACGAAATTAACGTTGCCACCGGTTTCGAATACTGGTACAACCGCGTATTCGCAGCCCGTGTAGGTTACAGCCACGAGTCCACACAAAAGGGCGGCCGCCGTTATGTAACGGTAGGTGCCGGTGTGCGCTACAGCGTGTTCGGTCTCGATTTCTCGTACCTGATCCCGATCGTACAGCGTAACCCGCTCGAAAATACCATCCGCTTTACCCTGGTGTTCGACTTCGATAAGCTGAGCAAGCTCAACGACGAGAACTCAAACCCGTACCCGGGCCGCGGAAACAAAAAGAATAAATAACACAGGTTGTTTTAAGAATATACGAAAACGTCTCGTCTCGCTCTAAGCGAGACGTTTTTTTTTGTGCCGAACATTTCACTGCAACGCATAAAAAAGCCCCGCTTGTAACGAGGCTTTCTGTGTAATGATCTCTGTCGCGTAGCACCCGGGCTCCCGGTTCAGGCTTCCGGACTAATTCTCTTCGTTGAAGAATATCTTGTAGTAATTCATCTTGCGCTTTTCATCATAGCCTTTTTCCAGCAGTTCAGCGCCACCGTGCACGTACAGGTGGAAATTGCGGTCGAGCTTCAGTACGCTGCGGAATTTTTTGGACACTTCTTTTTTGGCATCTTCGTTCAGGGAGAAGCTCTGGGCCAGTTCCGGCACCTTGAAATCGTCCTCGAAACCTTCCTTGAACGCTTTGAATTCCTCCACCACGTCGGGTTCACCGATCACTTCGGAGGCAAAATCGTCCAGGTCGAAATTCTCTTTTTCTTCAAAGTAGCGGGCCGCTTTGGAGTTAAAGTCGATCTGTTCGCGGCGGTCCTTGGTAAATTCCTCTACGTCGTTCTCCGGGTTAAAGTGCAGCTTGGAGAATTCCTTCACGATCTCCATGTAGTTACGTGTAAGGTAATAATCGTCGGGGATAGGCTGCAGGTGCAGGAACTCGTCTTTCCAGAAGGCGGCCTCACCGGTGGGGTTCAGCTTGTCTACCGTAACCACCTTGCAACCGGTTTCGCGTTCTGTATCGAAAATGATACAGCCTTTGTCCAGCTTGTGAATATTGATACCGTCCTCGAAGTCGATCTCGAAATCGTCGTCTTTCTGGTAAACCTTCAGGAATTTGTCTTTGTTCTCACTTTTAAAGATGCCCACGGCATTGCAGATCTCGTCGTCTACCTGGCAGCCGGCAAATTCCACAATATACAGTTCACCTTTTTTGATCTTGGGGTGATTGCTTTTTTCGTACAGGTGATTGGCAATGTTCACCGACTGGTCGTAGAGATCGTTGTGGTCTTCGAATATCTTGCGCACATAGGTGTACACCTCGTTCAGGTTCAGGTCGGCATCGTGCCGGAACTGGTACATGATATTGCCGTCGAAGGGTTTGGTAAAGTACATCATGAGCAGGTCGCGCACGTAATCGTCCTTAATGGTATGGGCGCTTTTGGAGTACTTAACGCCTTCCATCTTACCGCGGTTACCTACCTGGTGTACCACCATGCGGCGGAGTTTGGTATTTTCGAAATTGAGCATAGTCTTGTTTTAGTTTAGGCAAGGATCTTACGGGCGATCACTTCTTTCATGATCTCGTTGGTCCCTGCGTATATACGTTGTACGCGTGCATCGGCCCAGATACGGGCAATGCGGTATTCCCATATGTATCCGTAACCACCGTGCAGCTGCACGCATTCGTCGGCTACGCGGCACTGCATATCGGTCATTTCCTGTTTGGCAAGGCAGGCCTGGTATACTTCCAGCTTACGCTCGTTGTGCAGCTCGATCATGCGTTCGACGAACACCCGCCCGCGGTCTACCTCACCGAAGCACTGGGCCAGTTTGAAGCGGGTATTCTGCATATCGGCCACGGTCTTGCCGAAGGCACCGCGTTGCTTTACATATTCGATGGTATCGGTCAGGGCCACCTGTGCCCCGGCCAGGGCGGCAATGGAAACGATGAGGCGTTCCTGGGCCAGTTCGGTCATCAGGTAAGAGAAGCCCTTGCCTTTTTCGCCGAGCAGGTTATGCCTGGGCACGATCACATTGTCGAAGAACAGTTCGCAGGTGTCCTGGGCATGCAGGCCCACTTTTTCGAAGGGCATACCTTTGGAGAACCCGGCTGTTTTTGTGTCTACCAGGAACAGCGAAATACCTTTGGCCCCTGCCGTGGGATCGGTCTTGGCGGCCACCACCACCACATCGGCCAGGTAGCCATTGGTAATGAAGGTCTTGTTACCATTGATCACAAAATGATCACCCTTGTCCTCCGCGGTGGCTTTTATACCCTGCAGGTCGCTCCCGGCACCGGGTTCGGTCATGGCAACGGCGGCAATGGCCTTACCCTGCACCATCAGGGGCAGCCATTCCTGCCTGGCCTGTTCGGTGGCATAATGTTCAATGTACGGACAAACGATATCGTTGTGCAGGGGGAAACCGATGGCCGGACCACTGCAGCCCGTCTTTCCCAGCTCTTCGGCAAAAATGGCATTGTAACGGAAGTCTTTGATACCCAGTCCGCCATATTGCTCGTCCACCTGCATACAGAGGAACCCCGCTTCACCGAGTTTTTCCCAGATATCGCGGCTTACCATTTTGTTCTTTTCCCATTCGGCATTGCGGGGCGTGATCTCGCGTGCAGCGAATTCCGCTACGCTCTGCCTGAAAATCTCATGTTCCTCGTTATAAATTCGATATGGTGTAAACATGCGTCCTTTTTAAATTTCCACAAAAATACCAATGCTGCGGTATTAATCAAAAAATGCCACGGCTTTATTTATGCGTGGCTCCGTGTTTCAGCCCGGCTGTTTACGGATGCGGTACTCAGCGGGTAAAAGGTTGTTGAAACGGGTGCCGATATTTTTGGCCCAGCCCAGTCCGAGACCTTTGTACGTGACCAGGCAGAGCCCTTTTTCGAGTTCGGGCCTGGCCTGCAGGCTTTCTTTCCGCAGGAATACCAGGGCCTGCTGCCGGTCCAGCTCCAGGTGCCTTACTTCCGGGGAAAGCGCGGTACTCAGGGCCATGGCATGCGAGGGAATGTAATCGCTGCCTTTTTTCTCCCCGGCCTCTATACCGGCATAGGTCACTTTTATGGAATGCAGGGAGGCGAGGATGCGCTGCAGGGCCTGTGGCACAATGTACTGCCGTCCGCCGATGGTGCGCAGCTCAAAATTTTCGGGATCGGCCAGGAATGCGTTCCATTCGTTGCTGCCGGACGTTTTCAGTCCTCGGATATTTTTCGGGTCCCGGGGCAGGGGCTCTTCTTCCGCCCTTTTGCGGAAAACACTGATGAAAAAGCCTTCGCCCTGCACCTTGTCGGGGTAAAAGGCATAGCCGGTCACGCCATTCATTTCCCGTTCTTCGATGTTCCATTCGGCCGGCACCTGTAAACGCAGGGATTCAAAGCCCTGTTGCAGCAGCAGGGAAGGTGCCCCGAAATTTTCGGCCGGGTTATAGGTGCAGGTGCTGTAAATAAGATAGCCGCCGTTCTTCACGGAAGAGGCCAGCTCGCCCAGGATGCGGTTCTGGCGCAGGGCGCAGAGTTCGGTATTGGCGGTGCTCCATTCCCCGATGCTCGCCTTGTCTTTGCGGAACAGGCCTTCCCCGCTGCAGGGCGCATCCACGAGCACCAGGTCGAAAAAAGCTTCCATACCTGCAAAGGCGGAAGGGTCGGCCTGGGTAACGATGCAGTGAGGATCGCCCCAGCGTATGATGTTCTCGCGGAGGATGGCATTGCGGGAAGCGATCACTTCGTTGGCCAGCAGTACCGATCCGGCCGGCAATGCCGAAAGCAGCAGGGTAGACTTGCCCCCGGGGGCGGCACAGGCATCCAGGGCCAGTATTTTACCGGGCAGACCCAGTTGCTGTATCACGTAGTGCAGGAACATGCTCGAGGCTTCCTGCACATAATAGGCGCCCGCGTGCCAGAGCGGATCTTCGATGAATACAGGTCTTTGGGGCAGGATAACGCCGCCGGGATGCCAGGGTACGGCGCTTCCCTGTACAGGGGCTGCGGCTTTGGCCGGGTTGTTGCGTACTGATACCACTGCTTCGCCTTCCAGGGCTTTAAGAAGCGAAGCAGTACGGGCCGGACCCAGGTCCTTTTCGAGTCTTTGTATGAATGCTTCCGGAAACATAATAAAAAAGCCTTCGGGTTTATCCCAAAGGCTGTATGCATATTTTTTGGTCCGTGCAGATTACTCTTTCACGAAGTTAAATGTAAAGTTTACGGTGTTTGCCACAGTAAGGGTGTCGATCGTGGTAACATCGTTCGCAAAGAATTTCCAGGTCATGTCTTTGGAAGACAGGCGGTCCAGGTAATATTCATTGGTGATCACATACGGCAGCAGGGTATTTGCGTTCATGGTGTCCAGATTACTGATATTGCCTTCGTTCACCAGCTGCAGTCCCAGTTTGTCCTTGCCTTTATCGAGCCAGTTCCAGTTACCGGTCCCTTTGTAGATCTGGGTAATGGAGGTACTGGGGCTTACCGGTCTGTAGAAAACGGCGTCGTAGTTATAGTCACCGGTCTTTTCAAATGTAATACGGAATGAGTAGGGGAAAGTTCTGCTCACAGGCGCATTGGTATTCTGGGAATACTGGGTTTGCTCCAGTCCGTTCTGTGTGGCGTCTGTGTAAGATGACGTGAGGGATTCGGAAGTGGTAACACTGCCAGAAGTGGTATTTACAACGATGGAACCCTGTTTCTGTGTCAGCTTCCAGGTACCTACCAGGCGGTTAGTGCGGGAAACCAGCGAAATGGCAGGATCGTTCTCGCCGCGTTTGCAGCTTTCCAGTGTGAGCAGTGAGCCGGCTAAAAGTATAGCAGTCAGTGTTAAGTACTTTCTCATTGTAGGTATTATGTTTCAGAACAAAAGTAAAAAAAATGACTTAGCATGCAATTTTTTACAGATTATTTATTGCATGCGCAGCGGCAGCCCTTGCTGTACTCCAGGCAGCCTGGAAATTGAAGCCCCCGGTAATACCGTCCACGTCCAGTACCTCGCCGCAGAAAAAAAGGCCCGGAATATGCCTGCTTTCCATACTGCGCATGTCCACACTGCGTAAAGACACTCCGCCTGCCGTTACAAATTCTTCTTTGAAAGTAGTTTTGCCGTTCACCTGGTAAATGTCCGAAAACAGGGTGTTTACAATGCTTTCAAGCTCTTTTGAAGAGATCTCTGCTGCATTTTTTTCGGAATTGATGCTGCATTTATCCAGGAAATATTCCCACAACCGGGCCGGTATCTCTGCCGGTTTCAGGTTGCGTACCTTTTTGTCCCTGAATTTTTTATACAGGGTAGAGAGTTCTTCGCTGACCGTATTTCTTTTTTTTGAATATAACCAGTTTATTTCAACAGAGAAAGAGTAGTTCTTTTCGTATATCCATTCTGCAGCAAAGGCCGAAAGCTTCAGCACCGCCGGGCCGCTTAGTCCCCAGTGGGTTATGAGCAGAGGGCCGCTGAAACGGAATTTACTGTCGCGTATCTTTATCTCTGTATTTTCTACAGATATACCCATCAGGTTGCAGATAGGGTTTTGAGGCAGGTTAAATGTAAACAGGGAAGGTACGGAAGGGCGTATTTCGTGCCCGTGTTCCTTTATCCAGCCGAGCATAGCGGTTTTCGGGGCCCCGCCGCTGGCAATGATCAGCCGTGCCGCACGGTAAGTCTCTCCGCTGCGTACCGAAATATAAAAAAATCCGTTCTCATGGCGGAAAGCCGTTACGTCTTTCTGAAGCTGCAGCTCTCCGCCCAGGTTAAAGAATGTTTCCCGCAGGCAGGCGGCGATCGTTTCCGAACGGTCACTCCGCGGGAACATACGCCCGTCCTCTTCGGCCTTCAGCGCTACGCCGTGCTGCCGGAACCATTCCACGGTCTCCTTCTGCCCGAAACTGTAAAATACGTTCAGCAGGCTGCGGCCCCCGCGGGGATAATTCTTTACGAGCTCGGCCGGTTCGGAGCATACATTGGTCACGTTACAGCGTCCCCCGCCTGAAATAAGTACTTTGGAGAGTATTTTACTGCTTTTTTCGAGGATCAGCACACGGGTGCCCGCCCGCATTTCCATGGCGCTGATGCCTGCAAAGAACCCGGCAGCCCCGGCCCCGGCAATGATTATATCGTACGCTGGCTGTTCCTTCAAAACGCGGCTAAATTACCCATTCTGAATGCAAATCGGGAATTTCCACATCTTTTATACCGGTTTTGTGCAGGGTCTCCCGGAAGTTCATCATGGTATCCCATTCGCCGTGAACGAGGAATACCTTTTTCATGGCATAAGGTTCCGATCCCGTGATGTAATTTACCAGGTCGCGGGCATCGGCATGTGCGCTCAGGGTACGTATCTGCTGCACTTCGGCCTGTACTGTGTAAAGCTCGCCGAAGATCTTTACCTCACTCATGCCCGAAAGGAGTCTGCCCCCGAGTGACGAAGCCTCGCAGTGACCCACGAACAGGATGGTATTGGCCGGGTTTTCGATATTGTTTTTGATGTGGTGCTTTACCCGTCCGGCATCGGCCATGCCCGAAGAGGAGATAATAACGCAGGGCCCTTCGATGAAATTCAGGGCTTTGCTCTGTTCTACGTTCTGCGTATAGTGCAGGTTACGAAAGCCGAAAGGGTCGCTGTCTACCGACAATATGGCCTGCATCTCTGCGTTGTAGTACGATCTGTATTTCTTTATCACGGCAGTGGCTTCGGTGGCCAGCGGACTGTCAACATACACGGGAATATCGGGCAGGGTCTTGTCCAGTTCCAGGTTGCTGAGGGCATGCAGCACTTCCTGGGTACGCCCTACACTGAAGGCCGGGATGATCAGCTTCCCCTTTTTCTCCATACAGGTGTAGCGTATGGCTTCCCGCAGGCGCGACTCGGTATCTTCCGCGGTTTCGTGCAGGCGGTCGCCATAGGTGCTTTCGATGATAAGGTAATCAGAAGCGGGGAAAGGCTGCGGTGCGCGGAGTATAGAGTTCTCATAGCGTCCTACGTCGCCCGAGAAGGTAAGGGTCTTTACATGGTCCCCGTCCTGTATGCGCAGGTGAATGGCTGCACTGCCCACCATATGGCCCGTGTCGGACAGACTGAGTTCCACCCCGTCCATGATCTCTGTGGGTATATGGTAGTCCAGCGGAACGAACAGCTCCACCAGTGCCCGCACGTCGTCGGTATCGTACAGGGGTTCCAGGGCGGGTTTTCCCTTGCGTATACGTTTTTTGTTGATGTAACGGATGTCCTGTTCCTGTATATCGGCACTGTCCAGGAGCATGATCTCTGCCAGGTCGCGGGTGCCTGCCGTACAGTAAACGGGACCGGAGAAGCCTTCCTTCACCAGCATGGGCAGCAGGCCGCAGTGGTCGATATGCGCGTGGGAAAGAATAACAGCGTCCAGTGATAGGGGCGAAAAGCCGAAATGCCGGTTCAGTACTTCGGTGTCGGCGCCGTGCCCCTGGAACATGCCACAGTCGAGCAGGATCTTTTTGCCGGAGGGTGTTTCGAGCAGGTGTTTGCTACCGGTTACGCACCGGGCTGCACCATGAAAAGATATTTTCATAGAGATCAAAATTAATCATCGTCGCTGCCATTATCAAGTGCAGGCAGCGGTAAATTTTCGTTGCCGGATTCCTGCTGCTTCCCGAAACGCCAGCTGACCGTAAGCATGGCTATACGGCTTTCTTTTTTGCGGTTGCGGTCTTCTGCGAAATTCAGCCCGGAAGTATAGGTGATGGTGCGGTCGGTATTAAAGATATCGCTGATGTTCAGCGTCACGGACAAGCGGTTTTTCAGGAATTCCTTACGTATGCCCAGGTCGAAATAGTAACGCCAGTAGGTAGTACGCTGCGGGGTCACCTGCGGACTCAGCACGGTGGTACCGAACTGGATAATCATGTTCTTCCACACTTTTACGCTGTTCAGCATCTTGAGCTGGGCGCCGATATTGTTCTGGCCCAGGTCGGCCTGCAGGTTGGAGGCATCGATGGCAAAATAATACACATTGAGCCCGGCCTGCAGGTTCCAGCGCTTCAGGATGCGGAAACGGGAGGTGAACTCGAAACCGGCATTGTGCGATTGCGCAATGTTCTGGTAAGTTACATTGGTGATGCCGGTAAGACTGTCGAGCACGGCAAAACGGCCGATCACATTGCTGGTATGCTTGTAGTAAAAGCCCGTGGTGAAATAGTGCTTCCTGGTCTCGAAGTCGTACAGCAGTTCGGCGGAATGCGTGTATTCGGGGTTCAGGTCCGGGTTGCCGTAACGTATGCTGAGCGGGTCTGAATAATCGGGGAAGGGATTCAGGTTACCCGCTGAAGGGCGGTTCACACGCCGGGAATAGGACAAGCGCAGGGTGTGCCCGTCTTTGGGCTTGAAAATAAGTGCGGCGGACGGATATACGTTCCAGTAGCTTTTTCGGTTCAGCTGGTTGATGGTGAGCTGATTGATGCTGATATAACTGTACTCGGGCCGGAGGCCGATCTTGTATTTCCATTTTTTTATGGTGTGCTGCCATTCGGCATAGGCAGCATATACCTGTTCGCTGTAAATAAAATGATTGCTCACCAGGTTATTGAACAGCAGTTCGCCGCTGGCGGGGTCTTCGTCAAAACGCCGGATATCGGTGTTATTGTTCCGGTAAACGGCCTTGATGCCTGTCTCCAGCTCCATTTTCTTGCCAAAGGGCAACTGGTAATCTACCCGGCCGGTAAGTATACGAAAACGCTTTTTTTCCCGGGTGGTATAAAATTCCCTTGGCAGGCCTATACTCTGCCAGTCTTCGCCTGCAAAAACGGAATTGAACTCCCGGTAAGCACTGTCGGGCCGCTGCGAAAAAGAGGCCTCTGCCGAAATTTTGTGCTTTTTGTTCTTAAAATGCTTCTCGAAGCCGGCGGCAACCTCCCCGGTGATGTTATTGGTGCCCTCCACGGTAATGCGGCGCCGGTTCTCCACGAAGACATCGGGATCGGTCACCCGTTGCTGCTGCAGCAGGAAGCGCCACTGGGTCTCATAAGCATACTGGAACGAGCCCTCCGCAAAGAGACGTACCGAGCTTTTGGGCCGCCAGGCGATGCTGCCCCGCGTAAAATGGGTGCCCATGTAATCCGTTCCCGAATTGGTGCGCGAATAACGCAGGGGCACGGGCAGCTCATTGATACGCGTGGATATATAACGCCGGTCGTATTCGGTGTAGCGGTAAGAATAATCCACATTGAACATGAGTTTATCCGTAACGTAGTCGAGCCTGCCAAAGGCGCCGTACTTATGGCCGGAACCGGCATTGATGCCCAGGGAACCGCGCAGGCCTTTACGGGCATCTTTTTTCAGTACGATATTGATGATACCCGCACTGCCGTCGGCGTCGAATTTTGCCCCGGGATTGGTAATGATCTCGATGCGTTCGATGGAGGCCGCGGGCAGGTTGGCCAGGAAGGCTTCGCGGGCAGAGCCGGTAAGCCCGCTCTGGCGGCCGTCGATCCATATCTGTGCGCTGCGACTGCCCCGGAGCTTGATCTTGCCGTTCACCTCCACATTTACGAGCGGTATATTGCGGAATACGTCCAGGGCCGAGCCTCCCTCGCCGCTCAGCACATCCTTCGGATCGAAAATATAACGGTCGTCGGGGGCCTCTTTGGGGGCCAGTATGTTCACTGTATTCAGTTTATTGTCGGGCTCCGGCCGCAGGGTGCCGAGTGACAGGGTGGCGTTCTTTTCTATACAGAGACTGTCTTTCCGCAGGGCGCTGTAGCCTACATGGGTCAGCTGCAGAGTGTAACAGCCTTCGGGTACGGGAATTTTAAAATGTCCCTTTTCGCTGGTGCTCATACCCTGTATAAAGCCTTTCCCGTTCTCGAGCTTTACATTGGCCCCGGCAAGAGGCTGCCCGTTCTCGCCCAGTACGGTGCCCGATACAAAGCCCTGGGCCTGTGCAAAGGCGCTGATGCATAACAGGCTTATGCAGAAGAGGAAGAAGCGGACCGGGGACTTCAAGGTTTTCGATTTAGATACACAAACCTAACAAAATAATAACGTAAAATCTACATATGTACCAGGGATGTGAATTCTTCATAATTACCGAGATACACATTCAGGTCTACGGGTGTGCTGATGCCGTCGACGGTAGCCTTATCGGTGAACTGCCATATACGGGCATTCATGCCGCCGGGGATCAGCGGGCGGTTCACATAATAGTGGGCCAGCCAGAAGGTGTAGTCATCGAAACCCTGCTCCAGGAACCTGCGGTAAAAGGACGGACTGGTATAAATAATAGGTTTGCGGCCCGTTTTCTGCTGCAGGAGCACCAGGGCCGTTTTCAGATCGCGGCGGATCACGGCGGGTGGTATACCGTCATCGTCTTCCACGTCCAGCACGGGAGGCAGGGTAAAATCGTGTTTGGCAATATGCTTTACGAAAAAGCTCACCTGGGCCTCGGGCGTATCGGTAAAACGGTAGAAGTGGTAAGCTCCGGCAAAGAGCCGCGATTTTTTCCCGGCTATGGCATTTACTTCAAAAAAGGGGTCTTTCAGGTTATCGCCTTCGGTGGCCTTTATGTAGGCAAAGGAGAGCCGCAGGTGGTTGTGCCGGGTCTCAGAAAGGGCCGTCCAGTTAATGGCGCCCTGGTAACGGCTTACGTCCACCCCCAGCGTGGTATAGCCCTGAGGTATGTATACCCCGAAGCTTTTATAGGTACGCGCCGGTTTCAGGTTGTAGTAGAAATACAGCAGTTCTCCCCGGAAGTACCAGGCCACTGCCCCGGCAACAGGTAGCAGCAGAAGTAGGGTCCAGAGGCTTGTTCGTTTTTTCTTCCGGGGCATGCTTTGCAAAAATGAAAAAAAGCTGCCCAAAAGAGGCAGCTTTCCGCAAGAATATTTTCAGTCTGATCTAACGGATCAGGTTAATGCTTCCCATCTGGTCCAGGTCTTTACCATTGATAAAGGTACCTGTAATGCGGTATACATAGGTGCCTGCCGGTGCGGCTTTTTCCTTGCCGCCTACTTTACCGTTCCATCCGTGGTACAGGTCGTCGCTTTCATACATGACGCTTCCCCAGCGGTCAAAGATCTTCAGGTTAAAGTTCAGCAGGCCGGTGGCCATTACGTTGAACACATCGTTCACACCGTCGTCGTTCGGGGTGAATGCAGCCGGTATGAACGGTCCCGGGAGGGATACATTCACAATGGCCTCACCCAGCGATACACAGCCGTGGGCATCGGTTACCTCGATGGAATACACCGTGGTGTTCACCGCTGTACAGGTAGGTTGTGTACAGTTTGTGCAGCTCAGGTCCGCAGGAGGGGTCCAGTTGTATGTGTAGGGGGGTACGCCGCCGTAAGCCCCGATGGGAATGGTGATCACATCGCCCAGGTTAATATGGTATTCCACCGAGTCTACCGTGAGCACGGGCGGTTCGGTGATGGTAAGCGTATCTGACCACCAGCAGCCGTTCACATCGGTAATATAGGTGGCATATACGCCGGCGGGCAGGTTCACATTGCTCATGGAGCCCGGGTTGCCGTTCAGTGTCACGGTAAAGGGCGCTATCCCGGTCTGTGGTACAAATACCAGGCTTCCGGTAAGGTCGCCGTTGCAGAGTACGTCGTTCACATTGCTGGTAAGGTTTATCTGTGCACCCACACCTACTGAGAAGCTGCCGCTGAACGGACATCCGTTGGCATCGGTAACGGTTACGCTGTAATTGCCCTGGGCCAGTCCCTGCGGGTCTTCATTGGTATCGCCATTGCTCCACAGGTAGCTGAAGTACGGGTTACCACCGCTTACGGTAAGGTCCAGGCTGCCATTGGCGGCGCCGGGGCAGGACTCGATAACAGAGGTTGCCGACAGGTTGGGTGTGCTGCTCAGTTCCGTAAGCGTAAAGGATAAGGTCTCGGTACAGCCATTGGCATCCGTTACGGTAACCCCGTACGTGCCCATGGCATACCCGCCTGAATAATCGCTGACATTACCCGCATCATCGGTCCAGGTATAGGTGTACTGCGGTGTACCACCCGTAGTGCTTACCTGGGCGGCGCCGTCGCTGCCACCGGGGCAGGTAACGTCCGTGCGTGCAATGGTGCTCTGCAGCGGAGCCGGTTCGGTTACGGAAGCCGTACCCTGCCAGGGACAACCATTGGCATCGGTAAATATAAAGTTATAGGTACCCGCCGCCAGGCCCGTAGCTGTAAAAGAGCTCAGGTTGGGATCGTGTGCCCAGCTGATGGTCTCGTTGCCGGTAGCGCCCGGTACGGTCACGGTGATCTCACCGTCGCTGAGGCCGTTGCAGCTTACATTGATCACGGCCGTATTGGGTGTTACCGCCGCGTATTCCGTAATGGTGAACGGCGCCGATGTGCCCGTACAGCTGTGATTGTCCGTTACGGTAACGGTATAGGTGCCCGCGCCCGCATAGGTAATGGCATTGGTATCGCCGTTGCTCCACTGGTAGCCGGTATAGGACTGGGTAGTGGCCAGCGGAGTGGTCTGTCCGGGGCATACCTGTGTATTGCCCGCGATCACGGGTGTAGGTGTAACATACGGGTATACTGTTTTGGATGTGCTTAAGGTACAGCCGCCATAGGTCACCGTTACGTTATAGGTGCCGTGGGGCCCCTGGATGGTCGGCGAGGTGCCGGTGGCCGCGCCTGTCCAGTGATAGGTGTCCCAGCTCTGCGGCAGGTAAAGGGTGGCCGTGCTGCCGGGACAGATGGAGTCCGGGCCGCTGATGGACGGCTGGTAAGGCGGTACGGTAACGTTCAGGGTAAAGTTCACCACCGTGGTCTGCGGAGGTGTACCGTTGTCAGTGGCCGTTACAGTAAAGTTCTGCGGCCCCTGGGTGCCCGGTGTGGGCGTATAGGTCCAGTTGATGGTATAGGTGCCCGAACCGCTGCTCAGGGTGGACGAAAGACCCGGAGGGCCCGAGATCGAAAGCGCCACGGACTGTGCCGATTCCGGGCCCGTGAAGGTAAGGGAGCCGGTTACGGTCTGCCCGGTGCAGATACCGCCGGGACCGCCGTTCGGCAGGATCACCCCGCCCGCATAGGCATTACAGCTGTCCACCTGGTAGGTATAACCCGGGATGACCGCGTTTACCAGTGCCGGCGGCAGGTTTACGTTGTTACATACATTGAACTTGAACGATTTGTTATCGAGCCAGTCGATACCGTTATTGGCATTGTTGGGGCCGTAAAAGTTACCACCCGGCTGGTTAAAGATACCGAACAGGTTGAACTGGCCGGAACCATTACCCCAGTTGGCGCCTACCGTTGCCGGGTTGGGTCCGCCGAAACCATTGGAGCCCGTAACGTCGCCTGAGGTCCACTGCATATCTTTGTAGCAGAAGGCCACGTTATTGCCCGTACCGATGATCGGATCATTGCCATTGGTAAGGATAATGGAAAAGGTATTGCGTTTGTCGCCGTGGTCGTTGAAATAACCTACGTTCACCCAGTTGATGTAAATGGCCGTGGGTGTAATTTTATAACGGATATTACCGATGGTACCGTTGTTCATGTCCACATCGGCCCAGAAGGCACCGATAATGGCCTGCCCGTTGGAGGGGAGAGGCGGCGGACTGTAGGTGCTCAGGGGCGAATTGAATGTAACGTTCCCGTTGGCATTGATGTACAGGGAATTGTCCGTTTGCCCGTAGAAACAGAAGGTGAAGGGAAGCGCGATCAGGCTCGAGCTTGCATCATCCTGCAGGTTCAGTGTATTCCATGTTGCATCGGGTTCAATATAACATCCGCAGCCGGATTGCGGAGTGACCCCGCCCCCGCCCGGACCCCATACGGGAGTACCCGGTATGTCCTGGGGAGTACCCGGTGTATAGCTGCCGAGTGTGCCGTTCAGCTTTTGCTGATCATATTCAGGGCTTCCTTCTGCCGGAACAGACACCTGCGATTGTGCTGATAACACCATGAATATGAGCGCGAAAAGAGCCCATAGTTTTTTCATTTTCACAAATTTTAACTCAAATGTATTAAGAAATTTTAACAAATCCAAATAATCGATTCTCAAAGCCTGTTTTTTTTAAACGTAAACTGCCTGTTAAAGAAAAGCTAATGTAAGCTAAATCCTTGTTAAGCGCCTATAAATAGTGTTAATCAAAATGTATTTTTACGGCAAATGTTGCATCGGAAAGAAATGATTCAGGCGATGTTCATGAGCCTGGCGCTCATAGGCATCCTGGCCCTCCAGACCTATTGGTTCCTGGCTGCCATCGAACTTAAGGAAGAGGAGTTCGACCGGGCCGTGGCCACCTCGCTTTCCTTTGCCACGGCCGAAATACGCAAGAATGCCGTAGAGGAACTGTTCGATCCCCTGGCGGTGAGTCCTACCGTAAGTGCCGAGCCGGCTCCTTCGGGCAATACCACCTTTAAAAAGGATACCTTACCCGACGGCAGCGTGTTCGAGTCCATCAGTACCTATTCCAATATCGATTCGCTTTCACGGAGCGGTAAGGAATTCTGGCCCACCGATATTTTCGGCAGCCTTTTCGGGCATATGGGGCAGATGCTTACCAAGCGCAGCGTGCTCAATGCGGCAAAAGCCGATTCCATACTGCAGACCGCCATACGGCTGTACGGACTGCCTGCCCGCTACGAGGCCATCGTGGTGGGGCCGGGTTTCCAGATCAACGATACCCTGCACGGCGAACTCAGGACCCTGCCCCTGAACCATTCCACTTATGAGGCCCTGCTTTTCGAAGGCAGTCTTTTTTCCTCGCCCCAGTTCCTGGTAGTGCATTTCCCGGGCAAGAAACAGGTGATCCTTACCCAGACCCTGCCTTTTGTGGTCATGTTCCTGGTGCTCTGCGTGGTCATCCTTTATATATATATATCCACCCTGCGCAGGTTGCTGCGGCAGAAAAAGCTCTCACAGATGAAGACCGACTTCATCAATAATATGACGCACGAGTTCAAGACGCCCATCGCGTCCATATCGCTGGCTGCCGATTCCATTGTAAACGAGAAGATCATCAACCAGCCCGATATCATACGCCAGTACAGCCGCATCATAAAGGAAGAGAACCGCCGCATGAACCGGCATATCGAATCCGTGCTGCAATCGGCCGTGCTGGAGGCGGGCAAGCTGGAGCTGCGCCGCGAAAAGCTGCTGCTGTCCGAGCTGATCGAATTTGCCAGCGACCGGGTAAGCTTTCACCTGCAGGAAAAACAGATCCGCTTCGAGCATTCCGTACCCGAGAACGAGCCTTATGTATATGCCGATTACACGCATTTTACCAATGTGATCTCGAATATTTTCGAGAACGCCGTCAAATACAACAATGCCGAGACCCCGCTGATACGTACCAGCCTGAAGCTGACCGAGGACGGAAATTTCATTGAGCTGCGCATTGCCGATAACGGCATCGGTATCTCCCGGGAGAAACTGCCTTTTATCTTCGATAAATTCATGCGGGTTTCCGGCGGCGATATCCACAATACCAAGGGTTTCGGCCTGGGACTTTTTTATGTGCGCTCCATCGTGGAACTGCATAAAGGAAACATTAAGGCCGAAAGTACCGTTAACAAGGGAACTACTATAATCATTCAACTGCCTCTAAAACTGAACGAACATGAGTAATACAAAGATCTTACTGGTTGAGGACGATGCGGGCTTCGGCCCCCTGCTGCGCGATTTCCTGATCATGCATGAATACGACGTAACGCTCTGCCGCAACGGGCAGGAAGGCTGGAACGCGTTTCAGCAGGAAAGTTTTGAACTGTGTATACTGGATGTGATGATGCCCGTAAAGGACGGGTTTACCCTGGCAGAAGAGATCAAACAGGCCAATCCTGCCATGCCCGTGATCTTTCTTACGGCAAAAACGCTGAAGGAAGACCTGGTAAAAGGCTACCGTATCGGTGCCGACGATTATATAACCAAGCCATTCGACTCTGAGATACTGTTGCTGAAGATACAGGCCATTTTGAAAAGAGGCCAGGAAGCCGCGCCCGAAAAGAAACAGCACTATACCATCGGTAACTATACCTACCGTTCCGACCTGCGTGAGCTTACCGGGGCCAATGGCTCGGTGCAGACCCTTTCGCCCAAGGAAGGTGATCTGCTGGAAATGCTGTGCCAGTACGAAGGCCGCGTAATGCCGCGCTCCCGTGCCCTGAAAGAGATCTGGAAGAACGACGATTATTTCACGGGCCGCAGTATGGACGTGTACATCACTAAACTGCGCAAGTACCTGGCGGATGATCCCCGTATCGAAATACGTAACATCCACTCCGAAGGCTTTATCATGCAGGTGAAAGAGGCCTGATCCTATTTACACTCGCCTTTTGCATAGCTGGTAACCCCGGCGCAGCCTGCCGCACAGGCATTGCTGTAGGTCTTACCGTCGCATCCGCAGACAGGGTCGTACTGCAAGGTGCACACACAGTCTTCCCTGGCTTTGGTAAGGCAGTCGTTCTTGCTGCCCCCTTTCGAAGAGGCGCAGGCACCGCACATAAGCACGGTGAAAACAATGGCAGGTATGGTCAATACGTTTCTCATATCCTGTTATACGTAAAAGCGGCGGATATGTTCTATAGCGCTGCGGCCCATGTTCAGTACGGCCTCGCGGCTGTTGCCCCCGATATGCGGTGTGCCGAAGAAGTTATCGAGCCCGGTGAGGCGGCTGTCGGTATAGGGTTCGGGGTCGAAGGCATCGGCAAAGTACCCGCCGATCCGTTCCTGTTCCAGGGCCCGGATCATGGCCTCGTGGTCAACCAGCTCGCCCCGGGCACAGTTCAGCACAAAGGCACGGGGTAACATCTGTTCCAGCACAGATCCGTTTATCATGCGGTAGGTCTCGGGCGTATACGGCACGTGCAGCGTAATGAAATCGCAGTGCCGGTAGATCTCTTCCTTTTCGCAGAGGCGTATGTTCAGTCGGGCGGCCTCGGCCGTTTTGTCCAGGATATCATTGGCCCAGATCTCCATCCCGAAGGGTTGCAGCAGCTCCGCTACCTCTGTGCCGATATGTCCCAGGCCGATAATGCCCAGGCGGCGTTCCTGCACGCAGGTGCCCCCGTCTTTGTACCAGATGTCCTTTTTGAGACGGTTGCCCGTGAAAAAGGTGTTGTGGGCGGCCCCCAGCAGGAAGCCGATGGTAAGCTCGGCCACGGAGCGTTTGTTCACACCGCCGGTCCAGCCCAGCTGTACATTATATGTATGCAGGGCCTGCAGGTCGATATTGTCGATGCCCACGCCGTATTTGGCTACGATGCGCAGGGCCGGACAGTTCTGCAGGAAATCCTCGTCGATCTTCTCACGGCCCACGATCAGGGCTTCGGCATCGGCGCAGAAAAGCCGCAGGGCCTCCATGTCCCACTCGGCGCCGGTATACAGCACCGCATCGGGGAAAAAGGACAGGAGCTCGTTCACAAGCTGCTGGTTCTTCAGGAAGGACGGGGCGATCACTTTAAGCATACGTACCGTGTTTAAGGCCACATGTGGACCACTTTCTTGGTCTCGAAAAATTCCGTTTTAAAATAAGGATACAGTTCCATCACCTTGCTGTGCAGGGGCACCTGTACCAGCTCTTCGGCAAAATCGCCGCCCTTCAGGTACCAGTACGAGGCTCCGGGCTTCAGCAGGTGACGGGTAAAAGCATAAAATTCGGGAATATTCTTTACGGCACGACCCAGCACGGTGTCGAAGGTATCGCGTACGTCCTCGCTGCGTGCATGCAGGGTGCGGATATTCTTTATTCCCAGCTCACCGGCCACGCCCTGTGCCACTTTCAGCTTTTTGCCGATGCTGTCGTTCAGCACAAATTCAGTTTCGGGGAAGAGTATGGCCAGGGGCAGCCCGGGAAATCCGCCGCCGGTACCTACGTCGATCACTTTCTGCTCGGCCCCGAACTGTTTGAACAGCGCTATGCCCAGGCTGTGCAGCACGTGATGCTCGTAAAAATGTTCCATGTCCTTACGGGATATCACATTGATCTGTGCGTTCCAGTGTTCGTACAGGGCTCTGGTGGCCAGCAGCATTTCGCGTTGCTGCGGGCTGAGCGTAAAATGTTCGGAAAGTATATTTTCGAAATGTTCGGGCATGTCTGCTTTATTTTCCGGCCTGTTCAAGCTGTTTTTCCAGGCGCAGCAGGGTAGTGTCGCGCGGGTTTTCCTGCAGCTTCAGCTTAACGTCGCGCAGTTCGGGCCGGTGACTGTATTTCCAGTTAATGATACTTCGGTCCGGGATCCAGATACTAAGCAGTACCAGGGCCGAAAAGGCCATAAGGCGCAGCATCAGCAGCCGGTGGTAGCGTTTAAGGGCGGCTTCCTGCTTTTGTTCGGACATATAGGCGAACCCGAAGGCCAGGGTAAGCAGGAACATGGTGCCCAGGCTCACGAAAAAGCTGCCCGGTACCTGTGCCAGCTTGAACCAGATGCTCACGCCGGCCAGCCCGAAGGCAAAACCGCAGATGGCCGAGAGCAGTATCTTATTCTGTTTGTTCACCCGGTCGCGCAGGGTAAAGGTACCCAGCAGGCCGTATACGACCAGGCAGAGTACCATGCTCAGGGCCAGCATCTGTTCGCTGTTCTCCGTGTGCAGGGTCCCGGTAAGGAGGCTTGCTGCAAAGAGCAGGGCCACGGCTATTTCCAGTATGAACCAGGTCATGCGTTAATCCAGTTTTAATACGGCGAGGAATGCACTCTGGGGAACTTCCACGCTGCCGATCTGGCGCATCCGTTTTTTACCTTCTTTCTGTTTCTCGAGCAGCTTGCGCTTACGCGAGATATCGCCGCCGTAACACTTGGCCGTAACGTCCTTGCGCAGTGCCGAAATGGTCTCGCGGGCCACGATCTTGGCGCCGATGGCGGCCTGTATGGCTATCTGGAACTGCTGGCGGGGCAGGAGCTCCTTCAGCTTTTCGCAGAGGCGTTTACCGAAATCGTGGGCCTTGCTGCGGTGGATCAGGGAGGAAAGGGCGTCTACCTGTTCGCCGTTCAGCAGGATGTCCATCTTTACCAGGTCCGACTGGCGGAATTCGATCACATGATAGTCGAACGAGGCATACCCGCGCGAAATGGTCTTGAGCTTATCGTAAAAGTCGAACACGATCTCGGCCAGGGGCATCTCGAATATCATTTCCACGCGGTCGGTGGTGAGGTAGTTCTGGCTTTTGATGATACCGCGCTTCTCCATGCACAGGTTCAGGATGGGACCGATGTAATCGGGCTTGGTAATGATCTGTGCCTTGATATAGGGTTCTTCGATGAAATCGAGGTTGTTGTGGTCGGGCATATCGCTGGGCGTACGCATCATAAACTTGTCGCCCTTGGTGGTATAGGCCCAGTAGCTTACGTTGGGAACGGTGGTAATTACATTCATTTTGAACTCGCGCTCCAGGCGTTCCTGTATGATCTCCATGTGCAGCATGCCCAGGAAGCCGCAACGGAAGCCGAAGCCCAGGGCCGCGGAACTTTCCGGCTCAAAGGTGAGCGAGGCGTCGTTGAGCTGCAGTTTTTCCAGCGAGGCGCGCAGTTCTTCAAAATCTTCGGTGTCTACGGGGTAAATACCGGCAAATACCATGGGTTTTACGTTCTCGAAACCCTGTATGGCCTCTTCGCAGGGGCGGTTCAGGTGTGTGATGGTATCACCCACTTTTACCTCTTTGGCCTCTTTGATGCCGGAAACGATGTAGCCTACATCGCCCGTATGTATCTCGTTTTTAGGTTCCAGGTTCAGTTTGAGGGTGCCGATCTCGTCGGCGATGTATTCTTTGCCGGTGGCCATGAACTTTACCTTATCGCCTTTGCGGATGGAACCGTTCATGATGCGGAAATAGGCAATGATACCGCGGTAGCTGTTGAACACGCTGTCGAAGATCAGGGCCTGCAGCGGGGCTTCCGGTTCGCCGGTAGGCGGCGGTATGCGGGTAATGATGGCTGCCAGTATGTCTTCGATGCCCTGCCCTGTTTTGCCGGAGGCGGGGATGATCTCTTCGCGCTTGCAGCCGATCAGGTCCACGATCTGGTCTTTTACCTCCTCGGGCATGGCGCCGGGCAGGTCCATCTTGTTCAGGATGGGGATAATTTCCAGGTCGTGCTCAATGGCCAGGTACAGGTTGCTGATGGTCTGGGCCTGTATACCCTGCGCGGCGTCCACGATCAGCAGGGCGCCTTCGCAGGCGGCGATGGAACGGGACACCTCGTAGGAAAAGTCCACGTGGCCGGGGGTATCGATCAGGTTCAGTATATAGTTCTGGCCTTCGTAGATGTATTCCATCTGTATGGCCTTACTTTTTATGGTAATTCCACGTTCGCGCTCCAGGTCCATATCGTCGAGTACCTGGGCCTGCATATCGCGGTCGCTGATGGTTTTGGTATGCTGCAGCAGCCGGTCGGCCAGGGTGCTTTTACCATGGTCGATGTGTGCGATAATGCAAAAATTACGTATGTGTTTCATAGTGCAAAAATACGCCAGTTTTTGGATTTACAGCGTACCTCCCGAAGTTTTAGGGAACCAGGGTTGCCGGGGAGTTAAAAAACGTCCTTTTTGTTGCGGAGCACGTTGTGCAGGAGGTCGCGGGCGCGGAAAAGCTGTGCCTTTACCGTGCCGATGGGCATTTCGAGTATTTCGGATATCTCTTCGTAGCTCAGTTGCTGGTAGTACCGCAGCTCGATGAGGCGTTTGTAACGGGGCTTGAGCTTGTCTACGAACTCGCGCAGCATCAGGGCTTTCTGTTCCGAGATGAGCTCGGCTTCGGGATTCGGACTGTCGTCGGCCACGGTAATGCGGTATTCGTCGCCGTCCGGTTCCTTCATGGTCTTATCGATGGAAAGGGTAGACAGGCGCTTTTTGCGCAGGTGGTCTATACCTGCATTGGTGGCAATTTTAAAGAGCCAGGTACTAAAGGCAAAATCGGGCCGGAAGGCCGGCAGGTTCCGGAAGGCCTTGGCAAAGGTCTCAATGGCAAGATCTTCGGCATCGTCGCGGTCGCCTACCATCTTCAGGATCACATGGTAGATCGATTCGCGGTACCTTCCCAATAATTCGGCGTAAGCCTGCTGGTCATTGAGTTCAACGGCCCTCCTGACCAATTCCAGGTCGTCTTTCGCCTTCCCTGAGAAATTTGTTTCGTTTACCCCCATCGTTTTGTCGGCGTAAAAATGGAGGATATTGTTAACAAAAGCAAGGAAAGTAGATAAAATGTATCTAAAACAGGGATTAAGGCAATGTGTACAGATGTCTCAAAACGCCGGCAGAGACGGTTGTATATGAAGCTTTTATAAATTATGTAAAAAGTATACGTAAATAAAAAGACCATGCCTTCGCCGAGGACTGCCAGCAGGAGCCCGCCCAGCAGGAAGATCCAGGCGGAAAGCTGTTCGGCGGCCAGGCTCCGCAGAATATCCCTGCGGTAAAAATGTCCGGCGCTCAGGTGGCGCTTTTTCTGGCGGACCCAGGCAGAGAAGGACCCCGGCGGCACACTGATGGTAAAGGCCCGGGGATGCAGGCACAGGGCGGTGTTCTGTTTACCTGCGATCTGCTGCACCAGCAGGTCGTCGTCGCCATAGGGCAGTTCCGACTGTTTTTCGTAGCCTCCTGCTTTTTCCCAGGCACTTTTGCGGAACAGCAGGTTACGGCCCACGCCCATATAGGGTTTTCCCCGGAGCGCATAGCCCATATAGCGGGCGGCGGTGGTAAGGGTTTCGTACTGTACCAGCTGGTTCAGCAGGCCTTTTTCCCTGGAATAGCTGCCGTAACCCAGCACCAGGTCTTTATCTTCGGTACAGTGCGAGGCCATTTCGGCGGCCCAGAAACGTCCGGCGGGCCTGCAGTCGGCATCGCTGAGCAGTATAAAAGGATGGGCGGCGGCCTGTATGCCGCTCGTAAGCGCCTGTTTTTTACCGGCATGTGCAGGCAGGTGGATCACGCGCAGGGAAGGGTATTGTGCAGCGGCTTCCCCGAGCAGTTGCCGGGTACCGTCGTCCGAGGCATCGTTCACGATGATCACTTCGTAGTGTGCATGCTGCTGGTCCATCCAGAGCGGAAGGTGGCGGCGCAGGTTTTCGGCTTCGTTGCGGACGGCGACCACCAGGGAAATACCCCCGTGGTTATAGGGCGCGTCGGGATAGTCGTGTACGGCGGCCCGCAGGAAAAGCTGCAGCATAAAGTACAGCTGAACAAAGAAACACAGTAGCAGAACGGAATACAGTACGACCATGCAAAAAAAGTTTAATCGTCGGCCCAGGGCTGGTACTGGTTGCTTTCGAGGATATTGAGGTAGTTCTTAAAGCGGAAATCGGCAATGCCGCCTTCTTCCAGGGCGGCCTGCACGGCGCAGCCGGGTTCGTTGCGGTGGGTACAGTTATTAAAACGGCAGCCGGCTTTCAGGGCCAGTATCTCGGGGAAGTAGTCGCCGATCTCGTCGTCGTGCATACGCACCAGGCCAAATTCCTTCACCCCCGGGGTATCGATGATGGTGCCCCCGAAGCTCAGGTCGTGCATTTCGGCAAAGGTGGTGGTGTGCATGCCTTTTTCATGCTTGCGCGAAATATCCCGGGTGCGCAGGTCCAGGCCGGGTTCTATGCGGTTCATGAGGCTGCTTTTGCCTACGCCGCTGTGCCCGATGATGAGGGTGTTCCGGTCCTTCAGCAACCCGCGCAGGGCATCGGTACCTTCGCCTGTAAGGGCATTGCTGGCATAGGCAGGGTAACCGAGAAAGCTGTATTCGGCCATGAGTTCATCACGGTATTCGCGTTCGTCCTCGTCGAGCAGGTCGCTTTTGTTAAAGACAATGACGGCGGGAATAGCATAGGCTTCGCAGGTGACCAGGATACGGTCGATGAAGCCGGTGCTGGTACGGGGTTTGGCAATAGCGGCCACGATCATTACGCGGTCCAGGTTCGAGGCAATGATGTGGGTACGTTTGCTCAGGTTGGTGGCGCGGCGCACAATGTAGTTGCGGCGTTCCTGCACGTCTTCGATCACGGCGGGGTGACTACCCGTATGCACGCTTACGATATCGCTCACGGCCACCGGGTTGGTGCTTTTTACGCCCTCGAGCCGGTATTTGCCGGCCAGTACACAGTCCGTAAAGACGCCGCCGGTCTTTACGCGGTAATTACTGCCTGTGGATTTATATACGGTACCTGTCTGAAGCATGCAGGCACAAAAGTAGGAATTAGATACGGGTATGCAAGGCAGGGGCTAAGTGCTTTGTTCATAAAAATTTAAGCTGATTTTAGGTTTTTTTTAAAACAGGGTGTGCATTTTTTTTGTAATTTGGGGTAACACTGGAGACAGGTTTTTCGTCATACCAAAAAGTACGTATCTGGCCCTGTTCCGTAAGTATACAGTTGCGTGTAGAAAGGTGCAGGGTAGTCAAAAGCCTCTTCCGTGTGATGAGCATGGATAAATATTGTGTGTTATACATAATATTTAATTACAGGCAATATGGATTTCGGAAGCCGCCCTCATGACAGGGCGGTTTTTTTATGTATAACAAAAACCGGACCCTTCACAGGACCCGGTCTCCGTTGTTGTTTATCATCATTACTCCCGTATGATCTTTGTATAGAAGATCCCCTGCGCCGTGCCGGCCTTCACAATGTACAGGCCCGGTACAAGCTGCGACAGATCGGCCTTTTTGTACACATTACCGCGGAACACAAGCTGTCCGCTGCTGCTGTATATTTCAAGGCTGACAGGCTGTTCTGCGTCTATATACAGGAGATCGCGTACCGGGTTGGGATACATCCGCAGTGTGCTGCCCGCAATGTTTTCCAGGCCCAGGCAGGCCGAAGTGCTGAACTGTATATTCACCGCATCCGTATGGCTGCAGCCATTGCTGTCGCTCACCGTTACGGTATAGGTGCCGCTGCTGCTTACCTGTGCGCTGTGGGTGCTGCTGCTTGTTCCCGTCCAGGTATAGGAGTCATACCCGGCCTGCGTCTGCAGGGTATAAGGCGCCGCAGAAGGACACAGGACGGTATCGTTGCCGAGGTTCACCAATGGCACAGGGTTCACCTGCAATGTAAGCGTTACCGTGCTGTCGCAGCCGGAACTGTTCTGCAGCACGGCCGTATGTACACCCGCTGTGGTATAGCTGTTGTTACCCAGTACATAGCTCTGGCCCTGGCAGATACTGGCGGAAAGACCGCTGCTGTTCACCGGGTTTACGTTTAGTATGGTATGCACTACACTGTCGCAGCCTCCCGAAGCGATGAGCGTATCGGTGTAACTGCCCGCCGATGTATATACGCTGCTGCCTACCTGCAGGGTCTCGCCCTGGCATATGCTGACGGCCTGGTTCGCCTGGATCAGCGGTACCACGCTCAGGTTCAGGGTCATATTGCTGTCGCAGTTGTGAACGGTATTGAACTGGGCCGACTGTGTGGTACCGGCCGTGTAGGTAACCCCGTTAAAGGTGTAGGACTGGCCCTGGCAGATGCTGATATTGAGTGTCTGGTTATACACGGGATGTACTGTAAGCTGGGTGGTAACCACGCTGTCGCAGCCATTGCTCATGGTAAAGTGGTCAGTATAGGTGCCGCTGGCCGTGTAGGTGCTGCTGCCCACGGTATAGCTCTGGCCCTGGCAGATGGCGGCCTGTTGCGAGGTATTTACATTGCTGCAGGCTGCGGGCAGTACCAGGGTGTTCGAAATGGCATTGTCGCCGTTGTTGGCCCCGTTGAAATTGGCCGCCAGTCCCGAAAAATAAAAGGTAACGGGTCCCTGGCCCGAAGGCGGGGCCGTCCAGGTGGCTGCCCAGAGCCCTGTTGCGCTGGGCATGGTATGTTCAAAGTATGTGCGCCCGGAAAGGTTCACAAGTTGTGAGCCTCCCAGGGGAGCGCTGAAGCTGCCTGCCTGCAGATTACCCCCGCGCAGTGCCACCAGCTGAAAGCCCTGCCGGGTGCCCCCGGTTACCTGTACGCCGATATTGTAGGTTTGCCCGGGAATGTACGAAGTGACGGGATTCCCCGAAAGGTCGGCCACCACAGCCTGCACAGTCACAGGGAAGCTGCCTCCGCTGTGACAGCTGTTGCAGTTTACACCACCGCTGAGCGGACTCATGGTCACGTCGCCGGCACCATTGGCCGCCGGACCATTACTGCGTAAAAGTCCGTGGGGACTGAAAGCCGCGGCTGCCAGCGATAAAAGGGTGAGCAGCAGAAAGGATACCTGTTTTTTCATGAGAGAGATATTTTTAAGGAAGTATAAAAATAGGGCCTAATTGCACGCGTATGCCGGGTAAGCCTCTCTCAGCAGCATTAAATTATCCGGAAGTGAACCGGGGGTGATGATTTTATTATTTTGATTGTTAGGTATTTACATTCTGTTTCATGGAAAAGAAGGTAAATGTATGTCACAGAATACCTGCGGATTGATTGTTTAACATTTGTCCGCAATGCATAAAAAAAGGCCGGAATGCCGAGGATTATGCAGTTCCGGCCGGAGGCGTTCAGGTAAAGATCAGCCGCGGGTAGCCAGTCCTTTTATTTTTTGCAGGGCACGGTCCCAGGCGGCAGACATGCTGTCGAAATGTTCTTCATCCATATCGCAGTAAATTTCCAGGCGGGTATGATCGCCGTTCCCGCTCAGGGTATAGCTTTCGCGGGTACCTTTTACAAGCTCGGACATCTCGGGGTCTTCCAGCCCGTTCACCAGCATGCTGTGGTATTCTAATGAGAGCTTTTCCCCGGGACGGCTTTCGGTCACGATGCCGGCAATGCCGCTTCCGCTGTCGTCCATGAACAGGGCCTTGCTGCCCTCTTTCCAGTCTGTCTGCGCATGCGTTCCCTGGCTGAATTCCGAGTACCATTCACGGGTGTGCCGGTCCTGCGTGAGCACGTCCCATACACGGGCGGGTGAGGCAGGGATCTCTACCGATTTTACAATGGGTTTCTTCATAGCATCTGTTTTGTTTGATTACTGTTTCGGATGATCTACATTAATGAGCCACTGTATGCCGAATTTATCGGTGCAGGTGCCGAAAAGCCTGGCCCAGAACGTATTGCTGAGCGGCATGGTCACCTGTCCGCCTTCAGACAGGCCGTTGAACAGGCGGGTGGCTTCGGTCTCATCGTGCAGGTGCAGGGAAAGATGTACATTGTTCCCCGGTACTTTTGCATGCCCGAAGGCCTCCAGCGTATCCGAGCCCATGAGGTAATTGTCTTTGCCGATGGGCATGGACACGTGCATGATCTTTTTGCCGTCCTCTTCAGACAGTGCAGGCATCCCGGGCATGGGCGGAGCTTCATTCATGCGCATCAGCATATCGAATTCGGTCCTGAAGACCGACTTATAGAACAGGAACGCTTCTTCGGCATTCCCGTTAAAGTTCAGGTAGGGGTTCATCAGTATCATAACTTGTTGTTTAATGTTACCCTGCAAAGTTAAGGCGCTTCCGGCGGACGGAGCGGGTGCAAACACGACAATATCAGGGGGAAAATGCGGCAAAGTTTTTTCTATCTTTGAAGAATGAAGCATGTGTCGATTCTCATTCCGCAGGGACATAGCAGCCTGAGCAATATAGAAGGGACCCACCATATTCTTTCGGAAGTGAACAGCTTCCGGCAGGGCATGGGGCTGGAACCCCTGTTCCGCGTGCAGCTGGTAGGACTTTCGCGTGCAAATACGCAGCGCAACGGCCTGTTTACCGTAAGTCCTGACCTGCTTATAGACGAACTGGAGAACTCCGAGTACGAGCATTTCAAACCGCAATCCCTGACTACGCCACCGGTGTGGCAGGCCCCGGCAAAGGTTTATGTTACTGCCGGCCAGAAACAATACGAGCTGGGCAATCACCTGGGCAATGTGATCTCTACGGTGAGCGACCGGAAGGTGTCCAAAGAGGAAGATGTGGAATCCGGCGCTCTGACCCGCTATTACCCGGAAGTGCGCCTGGCCACCGAGTACTATCCCTTTGGCTCTCCCTTGGTGAACTGGGGTTGCAGCGAGGGCGTGCAGTGCAGTACTTCGGTACAGACCAGTCTGACCCCTGTGGTGATCAGCAATTTTGTAAACCTGGTTCAGAAGAACACGACACAGACAGAACTTACACCGGGTTGCATCGGGGCAAGTCGCGCAGCTACCTGTGTACAGGTGAGTATGGAAGGCAGTGCCACCCGTGGTGATGGAGCCTACCTGAACCTCCGCAGTAGCAATACCGGTATGCAGCAACTCGCTTCAGAGATCGTGATCCAGCAGCAGGACTATATGCAAAGCATGAAAGTATATGTCCTGAAAATGGATACGGCGGGTTTCAAAGTATTAGACACGCTGTATACAGGTATTGTAGATGGCATTCCCGGGGACACGGTTAAACATACGGTATCCTTTTACAACGATAATGCCGACAATGTATTCCAGGTACGTTATAAGAAAGTCGTTACGGGTGCCACAACGATGCAGTGGATGAAGGTGACACTGAATATGGTGACGGAAACCTATGTCCGAAACTGTGATAACACACCCGGAGCTGGCGGCTACCGCTATCTGTTCAACGGGCAGGAAAAAGAAAACGATTTGTATGGAATAGAGGGGAGTGCATACACATTTGAATATCGTATTCATGATCCTCGGCTTGGACGGTTCTTTAGCGTTGATCCTCTCCAGGGTGACTACCCTTACCAGAGCACATATTGCTTTGCCAGTAACAATCCTATTGCATTAATTGATGCATTGGGATTAGGCCCGGAAGATCCTAACGATAGCGGGAACCATCCTAAACCTACGGAGGCAGGAACCCGTGAGGGACAGTTAGGTGCAGTTTATGCCAATACCTGGGGTGTCGGAAGTGGTCCTGCTCATTGGGAATCCGTTTATCACACGGGTTCGAAGAAATATGCGGCTGGATGGTATACCCGCGAGGACTATAAGAATTTGATAAGTGACCTGGCATCGGATTGGTATACTCAGGCGGATGGAAAGGGAAATTTCCCAGCTTTCGCCGGAATCCCTAATGTTGAGTTAGATAATGCCTATGACGAGGCACTATATTCCTTTGATCCCAGCCTCTATCAGTATAAGGTAGATGGCCATGAATCTGGAGCTTCCGGTTGGGCTGTATATTATGATTCCTATAAGCAGGAATATTTCAATAAGCAGTGGCCGGCAAGCGGAGCCATTCAATCGGCTGAGTTCGAGTTTGTGTCTACGGTGGTTCCTGCCTTTAAGGGAGCCTACGCAATTACTACAGTTGGGTTTAAGCTTGCAGCCACAGAATATGTGACGTGGAGACTGAATGTGTATACCACTACTGCTACACAAACTACAAAGCTTACTTCTAACCAGATAATTGCTGTGGGTAGAAGGCCATATTTATATAATACTTTTATGGGAACTCAGATTGATTTCGCAGTAAAAGAAAGGGTATCTTCAAGTCTAATAACAAAGTATTTAATTAGGAGCACACCCCAATTCCAATATGGCCCGGACTTCTATTCAAAAAGTCTGAATACATTCTGGGATATAGGCACAAGAAAATCTTGGGGAGTACATTATAAGTATACATCGCAATTCGGAAAGGGCGTTCCAATTTATTGGCGGTAATGCTGAAAAATCATAATATTGATGCGATCAAATCGGATTTAAAACAGCTTGAGATGGAAAAAGAAGAGTTTGAAAAGTGGCTGCTTTTAAAAGCCCTAATAGAATCTGGGCGAGTTAAGCCTTCAAAATTTAAGAAGAACGATGCTGGTTATTATGATTTAACCCATTATGATGCCCGGAAAAAAAACCGCAAAAGCACTGTAATTAAAACAGAGAAGTATAATGTCGAATTTAAGGATAGCAATGTAACGATTAAAAAGGGGAGGATTGAATGGGTCGACTTTAGTAATTCTAATTTTTCGGAGAGTATTTTCAAGGAGTGTGAGTTCATTAATTGCCAATTTACCGAAACCAGTTTTAAAGACACCAGGTTTTGGGCGTGTCACTTTGAAAATTGTAGTTTCAAAAGGACAACTTTCAACGAGGCTTCAATGGCTATCCGTGTAGGGAAAAAGTTAGGGTCCTTTTTAAACTGTTCCTTCACAGAAGCGAGATTTCGAAAAACAAATTATGGTTTTCCGTTATTTCAAGATTGCGTTTTTCAAGATTGTGATTTGCTTCAAGTAGATTTTAATGGGAGTCGATTTGTAAGAACCAGGTTTATTGGTTTGCTGGATGATGTACGTTTCAGGGGAATTGGATTAGACATTGCTCCGTCAGTTCTTCCTTGGTTGAGAATTAATCCTTCAGAGCTGAAAAACCCGATGGATAAGGTAGATTTTTCTGAAGCTGAGCTGTTGTCAGTTGATTTTTGTGAAGGTATAGATTTGTCAGGAATTATATGGCCAAAGGACGATTCCACGTTTCTTATTATTGATAATCACGTAGAATTTTTTAAGTATTTAAGGAATGAATTTGACGATTGGGAAGGGGAAGACAAGAGAATTGCTCTATATCTGATTGACAAACTATATCTTCAAGAGGGGCATCTTTCCCAGACACAACAATTCATTGAACGAATGGGTCTTGAAAACGAGTTTGGAAAAGATTTCACAGACAGATTTTGGGCAATCATTAAGAAGAATCAAGACAAGATAAGCAACTAAATGTGGTGCCCGAAACTCATTTAAGATTACATCAGCAGTCTATCTGAAGCTAAGGTCAGTATATATTAATGAGTGGTCATTTAGTGCGATTTATTTGTGATTGCTGAATGCCGGAAGAAACCTTCCGGCATTTTAATTATAAGTTATGGGGCTGGCAGATAATTACAGGCAACATTTAACGGATCCAAATTATCAGAGCCTTTATATCTGTTTAAGGCTATTTGTTACGGTTTTTAAGAATACTTTGGACTTCCTTTTTCGTTAATCCATCATTCTTCTTAAAGGCTTTGTAATCCTTATTATGTTCTACATGAAACTGGTACAAATTCTCTCCAAACCCTCGTTGGATTACGAGCATATCGGCGTTCCTTTCATCCAGTGATTTATGCGCCTCATAATTGATAAATTCCTTGAAGAACTGCAAAACCGACTTATTATCGTCAATGACAATGTGAGCGAATTCATGCGCAAGGCAACCTTTAAAGGCTTTAGGAGAGAATTGACGGATTTCGTTTTCTATAAAGATTGTGCAGCCAAACAGTCGTTTGGTTGCCATATAGTAATGATGATCCTTTCCCGAGACAAATAGGTACTTAATACTTTTCGAGGCAAGTTCCGGAAAGCCTTTAGATATTAAAGTTTCTGCAATTTTGATGGCTTCAGATTCGGATATCAAGACTAATAATCATCATTGGGTTGAATAGTAAATGTACAATAAAAAAGCCGATGCAGAAGATTCTACATCGGCTTAAAAGGAGTGGGCCCACTTGGGCTCGAACCAAGGACCACCTGATTCACTTGACCGCGGGTTTCCCTACGGGGTGGACTATCTCATCACCCTTCCAAAATTGGAGTGGGGTGCCGGGCGCTGATACAGGGTTATTGGTTTGGATTCCTCACCTGTTAGTCTCTGCACCTTCCTGCCTACTTTAAATCCATTCGGCAGGCTTGGCTCAGGATTGCCATATCGTATATATGATACGATGTAGGTTTCCCTGAATTCACCCGGTTTGCAACCAAAGATTACGCTTTGGTGTCACCTTTTAATTGATGAGTCAGGTGCTCTAACCGACTGAGCTATAGGCCCTTTTATATAGAACGCAAAGTTCTAATTTTTTTGAAAATTTAAGAAAGGTTTGCAAAAAGTTTGCAAATAGAGCTCGCAATCTGCATAAGCCTACCTTAAACATCTAATTTTCAGTAACTTAAAGAACGGTAAATAGCTGATTATGAGTCAGGTGCTCTAACCGACTGAGCTATAGGCCCGCATCAGCCGTGGCTGATAATTTTGGGACTGCAAAAATACGCGTTTTTCGCTTTCTGCAAAATTTATTCCCGTATAAATTTCAGTACCTGCATGCGTCCGGCGTTCTGTACCTGTACGTAGTACATGCCTGTAGCCAGTCCTGCTACCGAAAACTGTATGGGATTCCCGCTGTGCTGTTCCGTACGTACCAGCTTACCGCCCGCGTCCATGATGCGCAGGTGCGTCTTTTCCTGGCCGGGACTGCCCAGCAGGGTCACCTGGTCTGAGGCCGGTACCGGGTACAGTTCCCAGCCGGTCTCCGTGTCCGTGGGCTCCGTTACATCCAGGGCGCCACCCACCATAAAGCTGTGAATGATGGAAGTACCGAAATCGCCGTTGAACGAAATATAGGTACCCGGTCCTTCGGCTTTGGCAAAACGTATGGAACCATTGCCGTCGTTATTGGCCCAGAAACGGATGCCGTCTTTCTCGGAATCTACCATTTCGAAGCGGTAGCAACCGGCCGGCAGGGTAATGGTATCGTTGTACGTAGTATTGTTGGCCGCTGAAGTACGGGATCTTACAGTGGTATTGTTCTGGTCGTATATGAACCACTGCGTCTCGCCGGAAGCCATATTGCTCTTGTAAGCCACCACAAATTTGGAAGGATATACCGGGGGCGATACAAAACGGCTGCGGAAGGTATTATTGAGCGTATACTGATCGCCGCTGAGCTCGATCTGTGTGATGAAGGTACCTGAATTGGCCGACCAGCTTACATTGGCGGGCAGGTCAACCCATTCAGACTCCATAAAGCCCAGGTTGCCGCTCCAGTTATAGGTAGAAAGTGAACCGCCTTCCACGCCGTAGCGGATCGTGGCCGAAGTAAGGGCGGCCGTACCGTTGTTGCGTATGCGTACCCGCGGGGAAGCGCAGATGGGGTTCATACGACGGTATTCATACTGCGTGCTGGGACGTGCCACATCTTCCACACTGGCATCGGTGGTAAAGGAAGGCGTGCCGTATTCGATCAGGTAGGCCTCCGTTACGTAGTTGGGGTTCTGAGAAGCATCCGTATTGGTAAAGGGCTGCATATCAAAATCGAGTGTATGCGTAGAACCTCCGGCAAAGCTGAAGTCCACTACATCGGGGTTCACCGTGGCGCCGGGGCACCAGGCCGCGCGGTCATAGATCCAGGTGCCGGCCTGCGGGAACAATGGGTTCAGACCACAGTCGTCGCGCCATACATCTACCTGGCTGTGGGTATTGTTGTCCACGATCAGCCTGCGCCATTTGGGACAGAATTCCGAGCAGTATTCCACGTTGTCGGCACCATGACCCGTCTGTACGATGCGCAGGCGCTGGCTCTGCGAATTGGATGCAATGGTCACCGATTTGGAAGTGAGGTAGTTCTCGATGCTGTTACCGGCCGCTCCGTAAGGAAACCCGCCGTTCCACATGTGACGGTACTGCACAAAAGGCCGGATGGGCGTACCTTCTATAAAGATGAATTCCAGGTTGATGACCCAGCCGCGGCCCACATTGGTCTCGTAGCCGGTGTGGCGGTACTCGATCTCCACGGAGTCGCGCAGCAGCCATTCCCAGTCGGTAAGGTCCATCATGTATTCAGCCCCGAAGCTGGCATTGAACGAGTTGCCATAGGGCGTTATGTAACGGGCCAGCTCTACGTCCACGCTGCTGTCGGCCGTTCCGCCTTTGCGGCGGGCATATATAAAGTTCAGGTAGTCCCACTCACCGCAGTTTTTGCCATTGGGACAGCGGATATTCATCTTAAGCAGCAGTTTGTGCACGGGGACCCCGGCCGCAGGGAACTGGCCCCACATCTTGTAGGCCGTAAATCCCACCCCCGGATCGGTGGCTATTTCTACATCGTTATGGGTCTTTACCCGTATAGTATCGCCGTTTGCCGCCCTTAGTCCCGTAAAGCAGAACAATGCAGCCATGAGCATGAGAAAAAGAGTACGTGTATTCATGTGCTATGTGTTTGGACAAATGTAGATAAATGACCGGCGCCGGGCGGAGCGGACAGAAGCGCGACAATTTCAGGGACAGGTTAAGATGCTGGTATATTGTTGCTTAGGTGTGCGGGACAAAAAAGGGACAATATACATTGCGTATTATGATCCCTGTATATAAAGTGCGTAATGATATTATAACCTTGATATAGGCCGGTATAAATGATCTCATATACGTAACCGGTTATTAAACAGGCTTTTCCCGGCAATAAAATTTTAAAAGTTCTGAAAAGTTCTGACCAGAAGTTCAGATAAAGAAAAAAAAGCTAAACATTTGGCCCCTTTTACACTAAATGTGAACGAAATGCATGGTATTGCATTTTTTATACTTTTATGCAGAATTTACAAGAAGACTGAAGATATATGAAATTTGGAACAAAAGCCATACATGCGGGGGTTCATCCGGACCCGGAGACAGGGGCCATCATGACCCCGATCTACCAGACGTCTACCTATGTACAGGCCGCGCCCGGGAACAACAAGGGCTATGAATATGCACGTACCGCCAATCCTACACGCACCCAGCTGCAGGATTCCCTGGCGGCGCTCGAGAACGGTAAATACGGCATCTGCTTCAGCAGCGGGATGGGCGCTATCGATGCCGTGATCAAACTGCTGAACCCCGGCGACCACGTGATCGCCGTGAACGATATTTACGGGGGCTCCTACCGTCTGTTTACCAAGACCTTCCGGCGCTTCGGCATCGAATTTACCTTTACATCCTTCGATGACCCGGCCTCGGTGGAAGCACTTATTAAAAAGAATACCCGCCTCATGTGGATCGAAACGCCCACGAACCCCCTGCTGCAGATCGCCGATATCGAGGTCTATGCCGCCATGTCGCGTAAGCATAACATCATCAGTGTGGTGGACAATACCTTTGCTTCGCCTTACCTGCAGAACCCGCTGGACCTGGGCGCGCACATCGTAATGCATTCCATGACCAAGTACCTGGGCGGGCACAGCGATGTGGTGGCCGGCGGACTGGTTACCAGCGACGACGCACTGGCCGAGGAGCTTAAGTTCAACCAGAAGTCGACAGGGGCTACCCCCGGACCCCAGGACTGTTTTCTTTTGCTGCGCGGAATAAAAACACTACATTTACGTATGCAACGGCATAGTGAGAACGGACGCACAGTAGCTGATTTCCTGGCAGCGCATCCCGCGGTGGACAAAGTTTTCTACCCCGGTCTGAGCTCGCACAAAGGGCATGAGCTGGCCAAAAAACAGATGCGCGATTTCGGGGGCATGATGTCGTTCACCCTCAAAAATGACAGTATGGAAGCAGCCCTGAAGGTACTGAGCGGCACGGAACTCTTCTCCCTGGCCGAATCGCTGGGCGGGGTAGAGTCGCTGATCGGTCACCCGGCCTCTATGACGCATGCCTCTATCCCGAAGGCCGAACGCGAAAAGGTAGGCGTTACGGACTCCCTGATCCGTTTAAGTGTAGGCGTTGAGGACATTGAGGACCTGCTTGCCGATCTGACCCATGCACTTAAACAGGTAAACTGATATGACACCGGGAAAATTTGCCGTTATCGGGCTGGGGGTCTTCGGTACTTCCATCGCCAAAGCACTGGCCGCCGACGGGGCCGAAGTACTGGCCATCGATAACGATGAGGCACATATCGAGAACATAAAAGACGACGTAGCCTATGCGGTTACGCTCGACTCTACCGATAAAAAGGCCCTGGCCGCGCAGAACATTCACGAGGTGGAAGCGGTGGTAGTGGCCATAGGCGAAGATTTTGAGGCCCTGCTGCTTACCACGGTATATTGCCTGGAGCTGGGCATAAAACGGGTGATCGCCCGCGCCAACAATGCACAGCAACGTATGATCCTGCATAAAATGGGCGTGTCCGAAGTGCTTTCGCCCGAGCTGGAAGTAGGCCGCCTGGTGGCGGAACGCCTGCTGAACCCCAGTCTGCTTTCGTTCATACAACTGCCCGACGATTACGAGATCGCCGAAATTACCACCCCGCCGGGGATCGCCAACCGTACCCTGGCCGATATCAACCTGCGGAACAAATACAAGCTGAACCTTATTACGCTGAAACGGGAATTCGAGACCGAAGTGAACGGCGTAAAGGAAAAAGAAATGCACATCGTGGGCGTACCGGGAAGCGATACCGTGATCCTGGCCACCGATACCATTATCGTATTTGGCACAACCAAGGATATAGAACGTTTTATAGATATAAATCAATAACACACGCATGAAAAAAATCATTGTCAGCGGAGCCCTTATTGCCCTGATAACTAACCTCAACACCTATGCGCAGATGCCCGAAGATATCACCCATATCTGTGGAACGTCGCACATGCAGGAAAAGGCCATCCAGGAAAATCCTGCCATTGCCGACAGCCTGGCAAAATGGGAGCTTACGGCCAATCAGCCCGGCATGAGCGAAAAAGCGGCAAAGGTATTCCCGATAGTGATCCATATCGTGCACACCTACGACGGGAACTGGATCGGCAACGACCAGGTGTATGATGCCATCCGTATCCTGAACGAAGACTACCAGGGCCTGAATTCAGACCTGGCCAATGTGATCCCTGCCTTCCAGGGCATAGTGGATAACCCCGACTTTGAATTCCGCCTGGCACGCAAAGACCCCCAGGGAAACTGTACCAATGGTATTACGCGTACTTTCTGGCGCCGCACTGTATCTGCCGACGATGACGTAAAGCAGATCGCCCCGCAGTGGGACCCGTCAAAATACATTAACGTATGGATCATACAGGTTACCGAGAACGGCAGCGGCGGTTATGCCTACCTGCCCGGAACGGCGGCCTTTATGCCCGGCCGCGACGGTATCGTGCTGCGCTCTTCGCAGTTCGGCAGCATAGGGGCCAGCGGCGGTTCCACCCTGGCCAAAAGATCGCTCACACACGAGATCGGTCACTACTTTAACCTGAACCATACCTGGGGCGGCTCCAATACACCCGGCCTGGCCTCTAACTGTAATATGGACGACAATGTGAGCGATACACCCAATACCATCGGCGTGGGTAATGCATCCTGCAATACCGCCCAGAGTACCTGCGGAGTGCTGGACAACGTGCAGAATATCATGGACTATGCATCCTGCCCGCTGATGTTCACACAGGGACAGTCTACCCGTATGACCAATGCGGCCAACTCCGCCACGGCCAACCGCAATAACCTGTCCACGGCGGCCAATCGTCTTGCTACGGGTATCAATGACGGGTATTCCGACACCATCTGCGTGCCCCTGGCCGATTTCTATACGGCCGTACGCACTGTTTGCAAGGGCGGCAGCCTGCAGATCCGCGATTTCAGCTGGAGAGGTACTGCCACCAGCTACAACTGGGAAGTAAGCAATGGCAGCACCACGCTTACCAGTACCCAGGCAAACCCCACCTTTACCTTTAACGAAACCGGCTACTATAACGTAAAGCTTACCGTAGGCAACAGTGCCGGCAGCAATACCATTACGCGCAACAACTACATCGTGGTAAGCGATACCCAGGCCGAGTTCGGCAGCAACGGCTACCAGGACGATTTCGAGAACGGCCCCATCAGCTCACAGCGCTGGTACGTGATCAATGATAATAACCTGGGCTGGCAGCAGACTACCCTGGCCTCTACCAGCGGTACCACCTCGCTGCGTATTGCCAATGTAACGGCCGATACGCTGTCTGTCTACACACTCATCAGTCCTACCTACGACTTTACACAGGTACCGGACGTTACCCTCAAATTCAAATATGCATACGCACGCCGCAGCAACAGCAGCGGGGACCGTCTGCGTATCTCTATGTCAGTGAACTGCGGACAGACCTGGAACGTGATCTACAATTTCTCTTCCAGCGCCCTGTCCACCGCCCCGAATACAAATGCCAACTTCGTTCCCCTGGCTTCCCAGTGGAAAGAGGCTACGGTTGCGGTTCCGTCCACTTTCAAGAACAAGCCGAACGTGCGTATCAAGTTCGATTTCATCAACGGGAACGGCAACAACTTTTACATGGACGACCTGAACATACCAGGCGTGGCCTCTACACAGGAAGAGTTCAATGCACAGAACTTCCTTACCATTATGCCCAACCCGAACAATGGCAGCTTCCAGGTTTCACTGGACATGGAATCGGCCGGTAACGGAAGCCTGCGTCTTATCGACATGGCAGGTAAGACCGTGGCCACACAGAACCTGCCGCTGAGCGCCGGTAAGTCCACACATGCCCTGCAGTTCCCGAACCTGAGCACAGGTGTGTACTGGCTGAGCATCCAGACCGAAAAAGGTCTGCTGAACGAAAAAATTGTAATCCAGTAATGAAAAGATCACTCCTGTTTGGCCTTATGTTGTCGGCACTGAGCGGCCGGGCACAACAGGCTGCGGAACCCTGCGGGACCTCTGCCGCCGAAAAGCAGCGTACGGACGCGAACCCGGCCCTGCTCATACGTAAAGAGGAATGGCTGCAGAAGATAAACGCACTGCAGCTGGACCCCGGGACACCCAAAACGGTGTACCGGGTACCGGTGGTGTTCCATATTATGCACCAGTACGGGAGTGAGAATATTTCCAGGGCACAGATAGACGACTGCCTGCGCGTGCTGAACGAGGACTTTAACCGGCAGAATGCCGATACAGCCGATACCCGCGCCATGTTCAAACCCCTGGCCGCCTCTTTCGGCATCGAGTTCATCCGGGCCTCCATTGATCCCGAAGGCAACTGTACCGACGGTATTACGCGTACCTACAGCCCGGTTACCTTCGGGGCCAATGATATGGTAAAATTCGATGCGGCCGGCGGAAAGGACGCCTGGCCTACGGACCGCTACATGAACATCTGGGTGGTGGGCAGCATCAAGCTTGATAATACGCCGCAGGGTGGTATCATACTGGGCTATGCCTATTATCCCTATGCGGCCGGAGAAGCTTATTACGGCATCGTAATGCACAACCAGTATACGGGCACAACAGGCACTTCGTCTGACGACGGACGTACCATCAGTCATGAAGCGGGCCATTACTTCGGCCTGGCACATACCTTCGACGACGGTTGCGGCAACAACTGCAACAGTTCCGGCGATAACGTATGCGATACGCCGCCTGCGGCAAACGCTACCTATGGCTGTAACTTTACGCAGAACACCTGCACCAACGATGCGGCAGGCACCGGTGCTTTTCCTTCGGATACGCAGGACATGGTAGAGAATTTCATGAGCTACGATAACTGCCAGAATATGTTTACCCAGGGGCAGAAAAGCCGGGTGAACGCTTCGCTGGGTTCCGACCTGGCCCTGCTGGTATCCGCGGCCAATGCCTCGGCTTCAGGCATCGATCAGTCGCCCCAGGTACTCTGTACCCCCCTGGCCGATTTTTATGCGCTGGAACGCACGGTATGTGCAGGAGACAGCATCCGTTTCCTGGACAATTCCACCCAGGCTGCACCTGCCTCACAGAGCTGGCTGGTACAGAGCGCCGATACCACCTTTACGGTGAACGCGGCCGATCCTTACATCACCTTCCCGCTGCCGGGCGTATATTCCGTAACCTATACGGCCTCGAATGCACAGGGCAGTGCCCAGCGCAGCCGCAATTCCTACATTACCGTATTTGAACCCACCGCCACCGGTGCCGCCTACTATGTGGACGATATGGACGAGCAGCCTATCACTACGGGACGCTGGGGCGTATTTACCAAAGGCCCCGAGACCTTTAACGGCTGGGAAGAAACGAATGCCGCCGGGGTGTCGAATGGTTCATGTGTATACGTAAACAACAATGCTTCCCAGTTCCAGGGCTATCGCTGCGAAATTATCTCAGGCGGGTATTATGTACAGGGCATGGCCCAGCCCGTGGTGCGCTTTAAAACGGCTTTTGCCCGCCGGGACCAGGATTCCAAAGACCTGCTGCGCCTTTATGGCAGCAACAACTGCGGCAGCACCTGGACCTTACTCACGGTAAAGCCGGCTGCTGAGCTTACTTCGGCCCCGGACCAGACCACGGATTTTGTTCCCCTGGCCTCTCAGTGGAAAGAACACGAGGTGCAGCTTACAGGTACCCTGGCCAATACCCAGAACCTGCGACTGAAATTCGAGTTCCAGGGTAAGGGCGGCAATAACATCTACCTCGACGACATTAATGTGCTGGCCCGTTTTTCCAACGAGGAAAGCGCGGCAGATGCCTTCCTGAACGTGTTCCCGAACCCGGCCGGGGACCATGTGCGCATCGAAAGTGCACAGGCCCTGGGAAAAGTAGAGATTTTATCTGCTGAGGGTAAGCTTATTTCGGTGTACGAAACAAATTCTTCACAACTCGATCTGAACATTTCCGCTGTATGTAAGCCGGGAATATACTACCTTCGCATTCATTCCGGAGCACAGACCCTGGTCCGGAAGATTGTGAAAATGTAGTCAGAACCTATGGCACTCGGAAAGATCGAACACATGGGCATCGCCGTTAAAGACCTGGGCGAAGCCGAAATACGCTATACACAGTTGCTGGGCACGGCTCCCTACAAACGCGAGGAAGTAGAGAGCGAAGGGGTGATCACCCTGTTCTTCAGGGCCGGCGACAATAAAATTGAGCTGTTGCAGGCTACCCGTCCCGATTCGGCCATCGCCCGTTTCGTGGAGAAAAAAGGGGAGGGCCTGCACCATATTGCCTACGATGTGGAAGATATCGAGGCCGAAATGGAGCGCCTGCGCAACGAAGGTTTTACCATACTGAACGAAACGCCCAAACCGGGTGCCGATAACAAGATGATCTGCTTTGTGCATCCGAAGGATACGCATGGTGTTCTGACCGAACTTTGCATGGAACGTAAATAATTGAACGGAAGTTTTGAAATATTTCAATTTGTTATATTTTTACTCTCGGTTGAAACAGCATTAATGAATAAACCTGCGGTGCACGCCGCACTGAACAAACACCAGTACTGAAGGATGGAGTATCAAGTAAAGCACGAAAATGAATTCAGCTATGTGGAAGCAGGTCAGGGGCCTGCTTTGATATTGCTGCACGGTCTGATGGGAGCATTGAGTAATTTCAAGGAGGTTGTTGATCACTTTAAGTCCCGTTATACGGTAACTATTCCCCTGATGCCGCTGTTCGACATACCGGTGAACGAAGCCGGGGTGAAGCCGCTGTATGAGTATATCCGCCGTTTTGTAAAATATAAAGGCTATAAGAAAGTGTCGCTGCTGGGCAATTCCCTGGGCGGCCACGTGGCCCTGGTATATGCCGTTAACCACTCCGACGAGCTGAACCACCTGATCCTTACCGGCAGCTCGGGCCTGTACGAGAACGCTTTCGGAGGCTCGTACCCCAAGCGCGAGGACAAAGAGTTCATCCGCAAAAAAGTGGAGGTTACCTTTTACGATCCGGCCATTGCCAGTGATGAGCTGGTGGACGAGGTGTTCGAAATGCTCAACGACCGCCGCAAGCTCGTAAGCATCATTGCCATTGCCAAAAACGCTATCCGCTACAACATGGCAGATGAGCTGCATCATATCCATGCGTCCACATGCCTTATCTGGGGCCGCAACGATACCATAACTCCTCCCGAAGTAGGCGAGGATTTCAAACGGCTTATCAAAAATTCGGAGCTGTTCTGGATCGATAAATGCGGGCATGCTCCCATGATGGAACACCCCGCCGAGTTTAACCAAATACTGGAGAGCTGGCTGAACAGGCACCCGGTCTCCGAATAAAAGATGATCATTCATTCTGCCGATTTTGTGATGAGCAATACGGAAGTGGACAAGTGTCCGGCGCCCGTACTGCCCGAATACGCTTTTATAGGCCGCAGTAATGTAGGCAAGAGCAGCCTCATCAATATGCTCACCGAAAAGAAGAACCTGGCCCTCACCAGCGGCAAGCCGGGAAAGACGCAGCTCATCAATCACTTTATCATTAACCGGCAGTGGTACCTGGTCGATCTGCCCGGTTACGGCTATGCACGCACTTCCAAGACCAACCGCAGCAAATGGCAGGACATGATCGCCGATTACCTGCTCGGGCGTCCCAACCTGGTAACACTGTTCGTACTGATCGATATACGGCACGAGCTGCAGAAGATCGACGAAGAGTTCCTGCAATGGGCAGGCGAAAGCCAGATACCGCTCTGCATTGTGCTTACCAAGGCCGATAAGCTGAAGCGCAGCGAAGTGCAGAAATACGCTGCCGCCATACGTCGCGGACTCAGGCATACCTGGGAGTTCCTGCCGCGCATGATCATCTCGTCCGCAGAAACAAAAACGGGACGTGAAGAAATTCTCGATTTCATCGAAGAATGCAATGCCGATTTTAAACCCGGAACTTAGTCCTTCAGGTTCTCAAAGACCGTTTTTTCGTTATCCGCAATGCTCGCGTTCAGGTGCAGGGAGTAAAACTTCCAGATATCCGTCTGCGCGTTCACCGGCAGGGCCCCTTTGGCCTGTACATAGCGGTTCTTATGCTGCGGATCGATGATACGCGTTTTGGTATTGTCGTTCAGGTAAAAGGTGGCAATGCGCATCAGGCGCGATCTCAGCTCGGGACTTTCCACCGGGTAGGCCACTTCTATACGGCGGCTCAGGTTACGGTTCATAAAGTCGGCCGAAGAAAGGTACAGCTTATCATTACCCGCATTCTTGAACCAGTAGAGGCGGTGATGTTCCAGGAAACGGTCTACGATGGACGTAATGCGTATATTTTCCGAATAGCCTTTTTTGCCCGGTACCAGGCGGCAGATGCCGCGTACGATCAGCTGTATCTGCACACCTGCCTGTGAGGCCTCGTACAGCTTTTCGATCATTTCGATATCGTCGAGCCCGTTCACCTTGATGATAATGCCCGATTCCTTTCCCTGCAGGTGGTGTATGATCTCACGGTCGATGAGCTTGTACACCTCGTTGCGCAGCTTGTCAGGAGCAATGAGCAGCTTGGAGAAATCGAAGCGTTTGCGCATGTCTTCCAGTATCTCGAACACGCGTGCGGCTTCCTGTGTCATTTTTTTATCGGAGGTGAGCAGTCCGAAATCCGTATAGACATTGGCCGTTTTTTCGTTGAAGTTCCCGGTAGAGAGATAGGCATAACGCCTGGTCTCGTTCCCTTTTTTGCGTACCACCAGGCAGAGCTTGGCATGCACCTTCAGACCCGGGAAGCTGTACAGCACCTTGGCCCCGGCTTTGCGCAGCTCCTCGGCCCAGAACAGGTTCGATTCCTCGTCGAAACGGGCTTTTACCTCGAAAAAGGCGGTTACTTTCTTGCCTTTGCGCAGGGCGCGGATCAGGGCCTTGCACACCTCGCTGTTCCCGGCCACGCGGTACAGGGTGATCTTTATCTCGGTCACCGAATTACTGTCGGCCGAAGCATTCAGGAAATTGATGAAATGCTGAAAGGAATGGTACGGGTAATGCAGCAGCACGTCCTTTTTGTTCAGCACTTTAAAATAATTCGAGGTGTCTTCCAGTTCCTTCAGCGGAATTTTGGGCAGCGATTCGTAGAGCAGTTCCGGTTTTCCCGTGAGGTCGGGGAAGTCGAAAAAATCGTTGAAGTTGTGGTATTTCCCGCCTTCCATCAAGTCTTCGTCACCCAGCTTCCAGATAGATTTCATGATCTTTACCAGGCCGGCGGGCATGGCCGAATCGTACAGGAAACGGGCCGGGGCCCCGTCGGCACGGTTTTTAAGGCTGCGGCTGATCTTCTTTACCAGGTTGCCGGAAAATTCGTCCTCGATGTTCAGTTCCGCATCCCGGCTCAGCTTAATGGCATAGCCCTTGTTCTCGATCTCTTTGTTGCCCTGCGGGAAGAAAATGCGGATGATATCATCGGTAAAACCGACCTTGATCACCCCGGGTTCCGAAGGGAATACCACGAAGCGTTCTGCACCGCTGAAGGGGATCTCGACGATCACGGAGCTGCGGTCGGCATTCTTCCTGCCGGGGAACAGTATATAGGTCTTGCGGTTCTCCAGGAAGGGCGTTTTGCCGTAGTACAGCACCTTTACCGGGGAAAGCACGGGCTGTATCTGCGTTTTGTAATGATCGTACGCAAAGTCCCTGAACTGCTTGCGTATCTCCTCTTCGGTAAGGATGAATATGTTGTTCTTATTGAGCTCGGGAATAATTTTGTTGCGGTAGATATCGCCGAATTCCATCTGCTGCCTGTGCACGGTATCGATGATATCGCGCAGCAGCACGGCCGGGTCAAAATCGAGCTTGGAACGGTTGGGATCGTCTTTGAGCGAGCGGATGGCCGCAACCTTTACACGGAAAAACTCGTCGAGGTTATTGGAGAATATAGCCAGGAAGCGCAGGCGTTCCAGCACGGGTACCTTCGGATCTTTCGCTTCCTGCAGTACACGGTGATTGAACGATAACCAGGACAGGTTGGTGCTGTAAAGCGGTATCTTGTGAGGCATACAAACTTTTTGAATGGCTGATGTTACGAAGGTATCACAAATATTCCGGTTTCGTATTATTTTTCCATTAAGCGGGCCGTGCCGGTTTTCGGGCCGAAAACACTACCTTTGGGCGTTAAAGTAAACAGGATGTATTCGTACCGGCAACTTTTTCTGAACCATGTGGCGCAAACCAGCCCGGCCCCGCTGGCCCTTGAATTTATCAAAGGGCGGGGCGTATGGCTCACGGATATACGCAAAAAACGCTATATCGATTTTATCTCGGGCATCGGGGTAAGTTCCGTCGGGCATGCCCACCCTGCAGTGGTGAACGCGGTGCAGAAGCAGGTACGCAAATATGCCCACCTGATGGTATACGGCGAATACGTACAGTCGCCCCAGGTACGCCTGGCGCATAAGCTGGCGGAATTCCTGCCGCCTTCACTGTCTTCGGTGTATTTTGTGAACAGCGGCGCCGAAGCGGTGGAAGCCGCCATGAAACTGGCCAAACGCGCTACGGGACGTTCGCAGGTGCTGTCTATGCAAAACGCCTACCACGGCAGCAGCCAGGGCGCACTGAGCATAATGGGCGACGAATATTTCAAGACCTCTTTCCGGCCCCTGCTGCCCGATACGGGTATTATCCGCTTTAACAATACGGAAGACCTGGAACAGATCACCACACGTACTGCCGCCGTTTTTGCCGAGACCGTTCAGGGAGAGGCCGGGGCCGTAGCTCCCGATGCGGAATGGCTCAAGGCCCTGCGTGCACGCTGCACCGAAACGGGAGCCCTGCTGGTGCTGGACGAGATACAGGCCGGTGTGGGACGCACGGGTACGCTCTGGGCCTTTGAGGCCTATGGCGTAATACCCGATATTTTACTGCTGGCCAAAGGCATTGGTGGCGGTATGCCCATCGGGCTCATGATCGCCTCGAAGGAACTTACCGGGCTCTTTACGCACAATCCTGTGCTGGGCCATATAAACACCTTCGGCGGGAATGCCGTATGTGCTGCGGCTGCACTGGCTACGCTCAAGGTGATCACCGAAGAGAAACTGTACGAATCCGTGCCCGAAAAAGAAGCCATGATCCGGAAATTTTTCAGCGAGCGCAACATTCCCGTTAGCGGCAAAGGCCTGCTTCTGGCCGCACATTTTAACGACGAGGACACAAATTTTAAAGTGATCGGGAAGAGTATAGAGAACGGGCTCATCACCGACTGGTTTCTCTTTAACAGCAAGGCCCTGCGCATGGCCCCTCCGCTCACCATCAGTATACGCGAAACGGGCACCGCGCTCCGCAGGCTTGAAAAATCCTTGCAGGAAACGGGTCTTTAAATGGTTGAAATAAAGTATATTTGTCAACCTCTATTCATCAATCATATAAAAGAGCCCAAAATGAAAAAAGCAATTTTGAGTTTATTTGCCGTACTGCTTTCGCTTGCGGTATTCAGCCAGGCAAACGTGGACTTTAAGAAGGCTAACTTTGCCGGCGACAAGGAAGGTTTTGACAAGGCCGTTGCCAATCTCCAGAAAGCCGACGGATATTTCGGACAGGGGCCGCACCGTTACGAAAGAGCTCTGAAATATTACCTGCTCGCCAATGACTTCAATCCCAACAATGCGTATCTCAACAACCAGATCGGTACCATTTACAAATCGCTGAACCTGCCCAATGAGGCCCTGCCTTTCTTTGAAAAAGCGGCGGTGCTCGATCCCAGGTATACCGTGGAAGGGCAAAAAGTGATCGCACTTACCTATCATCTCGATATGCAGTGGGACCGTGCCGCAAAGGAGTACGAAAAGTACCTCTCCATGCTCGATACCGAAATGCAGAAGGCGAAGAAAGACATTGAAAAAGAGGCCATCCAGGAAGAGAAGGAAGAGATACAGCTGCGTATACAACAGTGCCGCAGTGGCAGGGAAGTGATAAACGACACCGTACGTATCGTAATTTCGAACCTGGGCAAGACCATCAATACCAAGTATCCCGAATACTCGGCCATTGCCACTGAAGACGATCAGAAGATCTTCTTCACCTCGCGCCGCAGCACGGTTACCGGGGGCGAAATTCCTCCCGGCGATGTGTATTATTACGAAGACGTGTTTTACAGCCAGCGTACCGAAGATGGCCAGTGGGACGGCGCCCGCCCCGTGCCGGGTGCCATTAATACCAAAGACCACGAGGGCCTGGTCGCTATTTCGAAAGACGGGAAGAAAATGATCATTTACCGTTTTAAGAACGGGGGTGACCTTTTTGAATCGGAATTTGACGGTAAGAACTGGAGCGCGGCCAAATCCATCGACGAGATCAACTCTCCCTTCCGTGAGTCGCATGCCGCATATGCACCCGACGGGAATACGCTGTACTTTGTATCCGAAAATACAGACCTGGGAGCCAAAAACCGCGATATCTTTTACGTGGTAAAGGGTGCCGACGGCAAATGGGGCAAACCCGTACGCCTTTCCGACGAGATCAACACACCTTATAACGAGGACGGGGTTTTTATTGAAAGCACCGGCAAGACCATGTATTTTGCCTCGCAGGGCCATAATTCCATGGGCGGTTACGACATTTTCAGATCGGAATGGGACGGCACACAGTGGGGCAAACCCGTAAACCTGGGTTACCCGGCCAACACACCCGCCGATGAAGTGTTCTTTACCGTACAGGCCAATGGGCGCAAGGCCTATTTTGATTCGAACCGACGCGGCGGAAGAGGCGAGAAGGACATTTACCAGATGCTGTTCGTAGACAACCTGGAGCTGGCGCTCAAAGGTACCGTGTACAATTCGGTGACCCGGCAGCCGGTGAAAAATCCGAAGATCACCCTCAGCATCCCGGCCGATGCCGCACAGACCGTGGGCGTTACCGCCGGTGAGAACGGACAGTACGCCTCGCAGGTATCTACACGTTACACCTACAATGCACGTATCACTGCCCAGGGTTACGATGATTTTGAGACGAACTTCAGCATCGAAGATATAAACCTGGACAGCCTCACGGCCCGCAAGGATTTCTTTATGACACCGGGCGGCGATGTGGTGTGGACCGGTTCGGTGATAGACGGAGAGACCGGGGCCAGGGTACCGGCAAAGATCACCATGACCGAAATGATGATCAAAACTGAAACGAAAACAGATGTAAGCGCCGATAAAGAGTTTGAGATCCCGCTCGAGGGCGGCCGTGCCTATACCGTAAAAGTAGAGGCCCAGGGCTACCTGCCGCACGAAGAGATGATCTCGGGCAATGATGCCGGCGCAGAGGACGGTGTGGTAAAACGCGATATCACCGTGTTCAAAAAAGGACAGGAAGGCCAGTTCACCATGAACGGCAAGGTATTCGATGCCACCAAAAAACAGGCCATCGATGCCCGGATCACTGTCTACCGGGAGAACAAATCGGTACAGGGCAGTACGGCCTCCGATAAGTCCGGCGGGTACAGTACCCAGCTTTCGAACAATACGGTATACTACATAAAAGTAGAGGCCGAGGGCTACAATACGCTCGAGGAACGTGTTAAACTGAACGTGGCCAAAAGCAAGAATACATACAGGAAAGACTTTTACCTTACGGCTACCCCGGCCAACCTGCTTGCCATCAAGAATATTTATTTCGATTTCGACAGGTACGATCTGCGCAGCGATGCCCTGGCCGAGCTGGAGAACCTGAAAAAGCTGCTCGGCAGTTATTCCGATGCTACGGTGGAACTGAGCGGGCATACCGATACCAAAGGTACCTACGAGTATAACAAGGTGCTTTCGCTGAACCGTGCCCGTGCGGCCTATAACTGGCTTATCGCGAACGGTATTTCGAAAGACCGCATCAAGTATACGTACTACAGCTTCTCGAAACCGGCTGCGGCCAATACCAATGCCGACGGCAGCGATAACGAGGCCGGCCGTGCCCTGAACCGCCGCGTGGAGTTTAAGGTATACAACATCGGAGAAAGCGAAGAAGACGAAGAATAAGCGATCCTGAAAATATTAGCAGACCCCGGGTATTGTGTCCGGGGTTTTTTAGTTGCGATAACGAGAAAATAACAGCCTGCGTTTCAGTTGCTGTGCGTGTTGCTGTGTATCTTGGTACTAAAGCTCAGGCATATGCTGAAATACTATTCCCCGGAATGCCCCGGAACAAAACGTACGGTCTCCGTATTCCTGCTCCTGCTGCCTTTTGTGCTGCGGGCACAGCCCGGACCGTTCGGGTCTGACCTGTATTTTTCGTTACGTAACCCGGAACAGCTGAAAAACAGCCTGGTGCTGTGGTACGACGAGGATACGAAACAGAAAAGCAGCCTGTCGCCCGGCAAAGACGGTATGTATCGTGTAGAATGCCATAAAACGCCTCTTGGAGGAAATGTAAGAGGGCATGTAGAGATTGTATACAAAAAGGATACCATGTATATCTATCCGCCTTACCTGAACGGCCGGGATGATATTGAACTGACAAGTATACCTTTCCATAAAGGCCGTTATTGCATACCGGGATACATATATACCAGCTGGGAGCTGTTCAGCCCGGATATGAGACACCGCGTGAGACCCAGCCTGGACGGCGACTGGCAGGAGTTCGACATGGACCGTCCGGACCTGCTGCCTTCCCTGCTGCTACGCCGGGAAGAGATGATCCGTCACGGGCATATCGGTTCGCTGCTGGGCAGCCGGGATGGCATTTCATCTATAACGGCGTCCTGTATACCGGGATATTTTTTTCGTGATAAAAGTACGGGCGAAAAGATCATGGGACATGGGATCTGGTTCCCTTCGCCTTTCCCCTATTATTGTTTTGGCATATTGCAGAATACGAATGTCTATTTTCTGCTGCGCGAAAGGGATTCGCTGCTGGAATACGGCATCCTGGACCTGCCGGATGGCATAGAGGATACGACCAGGGGGCAGGAAGGAGACCTGTTCTGGAAAGGAGATGCCCGTAATGCAGAATTCAGCACATACCTGTTTGCACAGAGCGACCTTCCGCGGGTACTGGGATATTACCGGGTGAACCGGGGTTGCGGCAACGAGCCGCAGCATACCATAGAAAGATGGGGTATTTTTTCCGTACAGATCGGTAAGCCCGATGCCGTGTTGCTGAAAACGATACGCAATGAACACCGGGATGATAACTGCCTGCCTCCGCTGAAAGAATAGCTTAGCGTATCATCACGCCTTTTTCGTTCACGATGGGCACCTCGGTGAGATTTTTCTCATCGATGGTCTCGGGCAGGAAGATGTATTTTTTATCGTACATCACCTTATCCATGTAAAAGCTTACCCAGTATTCATTGCTGAGCCCGAAAACCTCTTCCACGATGGCTTCGATCATTACGTAGGAGCGGGGTGGTATTTCGTCGAAGAACCAGCGTATGGTGGATGTTTTGCGCTGTTCATCATTCAGCACGCCATATCCGCGCGAGGTTACCATTACGTTTTCCAGTTTACGGTCGTTATCATTGATCAGGTATACATTCCAGTCACCCTGGTTCTCCGGACCGTTCTCACAAATTACCGCTACGATGATGCCCTTCATTTCCGGGCGAAGATCTTCAACTTTCATACTTATTAACCGCAAATAAAAGTGCAAAAATACGGAAGCTTTTGCTAACGGAGCGTTAAAATGCGGGCTTATTTGTCTTTGTCCTTGCCGTATTGCTTTTCCAGGCTCTTGAATTCCTCTTCGGTCACCTCGATATTGCCGCGGCCGTCGTTAAAGTTCACATAGCCCACGTATTTGCCATTGGGCGAGGAATAGGGCGAGAGCAGCACTTTATTGGCGGCGCGGCGGGCTTCCTGCAGCGCTTTTACGCGTTCCTGCTCGGCTTTCTGTTCACGGGCTTCCTGCAGGGCCTGTGCTTCGCGGCGCTTTTGCTCCTTTTCTTTCATTTCCTGCTGTATAGCTGCCTGGCGGCGGTTGTAGAAGCCCGAATAACTCTGCTCCTCCTTACTGCGTTCCCGTTCGCTTATCTTGCGGTTGCGCTCGATGGCCGCCTGTTTCTGATCTTCCAGTTCCCGGAGCCTGCGGGCCTCTTCCCGGCGCGATTCCTTCAGGGCACGCACAGATTCCCTGAGCTCGCTTTCGCGGCGTTTGTTGTATTCTTCGTTCACTTTCCGGTTGTGTGCGTCACGTTCCCGGATAGAAGCGTAGTATTTTTTCCAGCGTTTGTAGTCGAAAGACTGCGTATCGCGCGGCGCGGGGCGGTTCCGGGCCAGTTCTTCCTCGCGCTGTCTCTGCCAGCGGGCCTGGGCTTCGGCCTCCCGCGCGGCTTTGGCCTTACGTTCCTGCTGTATCTGCAATATGCGTTCTTCTTCGCGTTTTTTAGCCTCGGCCTCTTCGCGGGCGCGCTTTTCTTCAGTCTCTTTGCGCTTCGCTTCGGTCAGGGCCAGCCTTTCGGCTTCCTTACGGGCAAATTCGGCGGCTTCGGCCTGTTTCCTGGCCTGGGCCTCTGCCTGTTCCCTGGCCACTTCAGCGGTATTTTTACGGGCTTCTGCTGCTTCGCGGGCACGTTGTTCCTCCAGGGCTTTCAGGCGGGCAACCTCTTCGGCCAGGCGTTCTTCCTCTCGCTTCCTCGCCTCTGCCTCTTCGCGGGCGCGGGCTTCGGCCTCTGCCTGGCGCCTGGCTTCAGCCGCGGCCAGCTTTTCAGCTTCTTTCCGGGCCAGTTCCTCGGCCTCGGCTTTTTTCCGCTCCTGGGCCCCGGCCAGTCTCTTTGCGTTCTCTTCGGCTTTCAGCCGGGCTTCCTCGGCTTCGCGGGCGCGCTGTTCTTCCAGGGCTTTCAGGCGGGCAACCTCTTTGGCAAGGCGTTCTTCCTCGTATTTCCTTGCCTCTGCTTCTTCGCGGGCACGGGCTTCGGCCTCGGCCTGGCGTTTGGCTTCAGCGGCAGCCAGCTTTTCAGCTTCTTTCCGGGCCAGTTCTTCTGCCTCTGCTTTTTTCCGCTCTTCGGCCTCCGCCAGTTTCTTCGCGTTCTCTTCGGCTTCGCGGGCGCGTTGTTCCTCCAGGGCTTTCAGCCGGGCTTCTTCCTCTGCTTTTTTAAGGGCTGCCATATCGGCCTTACGCTGAGCTTCCAGGGCCTGCAGGCGTTCCATTTCACTCTTCTGGGCGGCCTCGGCCTCGGCTTTTTTGCGCGCTTCCTCTTCGGCTTTCAGTCGTGCGGCTTCCTGCTGGGCTTTCAGCTGAGCTGCTTCTTCGGCCCTGCGTTTTTCTTCCTCGGCTTTTTTCCTGTCCTGGGCCAGTTGTTTCTGTTCCTCTTCCCAGGCTTTCTGCTCGGCGGTCTTTGTCTTTATGGCATCGCGGAAAGCCTGCTCTACTTTGGCATCCCTGCCGAAGTCGCCCAGTTGCTCATCGATATACAGCTTGCTTACCGGCTGTTCATAGGCCTCGTCGATAGGCCCGCCGGTCTTTTTAGGCAGCTGAACATTAAAGTTGAGGGGAGGCAGATCGTACTCATCGGCCTCTTTTACGGTGCTGGTACTTATGAGCATACGTTTGCCCACATTACCTTCCGATCTGTATTCAATTTCGTACTCTTTCTGGAAAGAGAGTTCCAGCTCGTATTTGCCCTGCGCATTAGGGTAGAGGGTACGCAGCTTGCGGCCGTTCTCGTACAGGGTAATGGAAGCGGCGGATACATCGCCGGTCTCGGTCTTCAGGTATCCGGCCACCGTGATGCTTTCAGAATCGTCGGGGTCCAGCACCTGGGCCCGGGAATGCAGGCATAGCAGAACGGCCAGGACGCAGAGCATGCTCCTTGACAGCGATATCTTTTTCCCCCTGTATATGCGCATCAATGGATAGTTTTCCGGTAACCCGGCACGTGGATACCGGGTTTATATATACCCCCCGCGGCCCGATTTGGTTTCGCAAAACTATGTAAAAGTTATTAACGGGTTGTTAATTAGTTACCCACAGTCTGCCCCGGTTTCCCGACCTTCATTTTGTATCTCACTCATTCCCTTTATTTTTGTTTTTTTCAGAAAGTGAATATTGTTACTAATTTGTACAGTCGCGTGCAACATCTGCCGGGCAGAATCGTTTGTATTTCGTACCTTAGTATCTTGTTTAACACTATGCGGTATCTGTTTTTCCTTTTTTCACTGTGTTTTTCGGTTACGGCCCTGCTGGCCCAGGATGAAAAGCTGGCCCAGGAATATTACAACCAGGGTAAGTTCGACCTGGCCGTTCCCATCTACGAAAAGCTCTTTGCCCGGGATAATTACGGCGAAACGTATTTCCGCAAGCTGCAGGACTGTTACCGGCAGGCGGGCGATGCCGAAGGGCTCGAGAACCTGGTCATGAAACAGTCGCGCCGTTTCGAGGACGAAGTATGGTACAAAGTGGAATACGGAGCCCTGCTGGAGGCGAAAGGCGATGCCAAAGGCGCCCGTAAACAGTACGACGAGGCCCTGAAAAAACTGCCGGCCTTCCCCGATAAGGTAAAAAAGACGGCGGCCGCTTTCCAGCAGGCGGGCAGGAGCGATTATGCCCTGCAGGTGTTCGAAAAGGGCGAGAATGTTTCCGGCAAGGGCTATTATGCCTTCGAAAAGGCCGATATACAGATCCGCCTGAAAGATCATACCAATGCATCCAAAACCCTGCTTTCGGCCCTGAAATCGGACGTTACCCTGCTGCCCTCGCTCAAGACCGCCCTGTCCACCTGGCTCGAAGACGATGCCCAGGGGCCCTTCCAGACGGCTTTTCGTACCGAGCTGCTGCGCGAGATACAGTCAGACCCCAATACCCCGGCGCTGAGCGAACTGCTGATGTGGCAGTATATCCAGCAACGTAATTACGAAGCTGCTTTTATACAGGCCAAGGCACTGGACAAGCGCAGCAGGGGCTTCGGCGAAGAAGTGTATAAGCTGGGACGCATCGCCGTGGAGAATGAACAGTTCGACCTGGCCGTGCGCTGCTTTGAATACGTGGTGGACAAAGGGCCTGAATACCTGCTGTACCCCGCGGCCCGTACCGACCTGGTGCGTACCATGCATGCCAAGTTTGCCAAAGGCTATTCTGCCGACCCTGCCGATGTGCAGAAGCTCGATAACCTGTACGAGTCCACCATAAACGAGATGGGCATCAATAACAACACAGCTTCCATAGTGATCGATTATGCCGACCTGTGCTGTTTTTACCAGGATAACCCCGATAAGGCCCTGGACCTGCTGAACAAACTGCTGGTCAACAGCGGCATTACCCCGCGCCTGAAGGCAGATGCCAAACTGAAGCTGGCCGATGTGCTGGTGTTCACGGGCGATATGTGGGAACCGGCCCTGCTGTACGGACAGGTGGAAAAAGAGTTCAGGAACGATATCCCGGCCCAGGAGGCCAAGTTCCGCAATGCCCGCCTGGCCTATTTCCGCGAGGAATTTGAATATGCGCAGGGCCAGATGAAAGTGCTGAAGGCCTCTACGTCCAAGCTGTTCTCGAACGATGCCATGTGGCTATCGCACCTGATCACCGATAACCTGGGCCGCGACAGCATACGGGCGCCCCTGCAGTTCTTTTCCAAGGCCGACCTGAAGTTTTACCAGAACCAGAATGCCGAAGCCCTGGAAATACTGGACACCCTGCTGTATTTTTACCCGGACCATAATATCGGCGACGAAGTGTATTTCCGCAAGGCCCAGATACTGATGAAAATGGGCAGCTATCCCGAAGCCTATGCCCAGCTGGAACAACTGATGCAGAAATTCCCCGGCGAAGTGCTGATGGACGATGCCCTCTTTATGGCCGCGGATATACAGGAGTTTCAGCTTAAGAACCCCGAACTGGCCATGCAGCTTTACGAGCGTATACTGCTGGAACATAAAGACAGCCTGTTCGTGGCCGAGGCCCGCAAAAGGTACCGGCAACTGCGGGGCGATGCCGTTAACTGAGCCAATTCACAGTATTGCGTTGACAAAAAAGCCGGGCGGACACAAAGCCCTGTACCCCTAATCCTTTATTTTGCAGATGATGAAGAAGTATATCCTTGCCATATGGAAAACCGCGTTCAGGTACAAATACCTGATCACCATCGGGACTTTCCTGGTGTGGATGATCTTTTTCGATAAGCAGAGCTTCTTTTACCAGCAGAAGCTCGACGGCGAGCTGCAGGCCCTGGAAAAGGACACCCTGTTCTATTCGTCCGAGATCGGGGAGGCCACCCGCAAGCTGGAAGAACTGCGCGGGAATAAAGAGGCCATGGAAAAGCTGGCCCGCGAAAAATACCTGATGAAGCGCGACAATGAGGACGTGTTCGTGATCGTACCGGCCAGCCCGGGAAATACAGCTGCCGAATAATACATGGAGACACTGGTTAAAGCATATTCCGTTACAAAATCTTACTCCGGCCACCTGGCGCTCGACAATGTATCCTTCGGGATACCCAGGGGCTCGGTATTCGGACTGCTGGGGCCCAATGGTTCCGGCAAAACCTCTTTCATACGTATACTCACCGGCATTACCGTGCCCGATTCAGGCGAATGCCTCTACAACAACAGACGCGTACTGCCCGGTTACATGGCCCATATCGGTTACCTGCCCGAAGAGCGCGGCCTGTACCGCAAAATGAAGGTGCAGGAACAGATCGAATACCTGGGAAGGCTCAAAGGGCTCGATAAAAAAGAGGCCCGCAAACGTACCGCCGACTGGCTGGAACGCTTTGGACTGTCGGCCTGGGCCGGGCGTAAGGTAGAAGACCTTTCCAAAGGCATGCAGCAAAAAGTGCAGTTCATTGCCACCGTGCTGCACAACCCCGAATTCCTGATCCTCGATGAGCCTTTCAGTGGTTTCGACCCTATCAATGCCGAAATGCTCAAGAACGAGATCCTGCGGCTGGCCGCTTCGGGTGTTACCGTAATGCTTTCCACACACAATATGAACAGCGTGGAGGAACTCTGCGATCATATGGCTCTGTTCAATAAGGGAAAACTGATCCTGAACGGCAATGTGAAAGAGGTGAAAAGCCGGTACAATTCCGGCATGTGGGAGATATCCTTCCGCGGCAACTGGGTCAATTTCTCCACGGCCCTCTGGACAGGCGCACGCCTGGCCGAAAAATCGGAGGACAAAGGTGTTCTTACCGCCGTAATAGAGCTGCTGCCCGGTAACAGCATCAATAATGTGCTGGGTACACTGCTGCCTTCGATAGAGCTGGTGAGCGTGCGCGAGAACCTGCCTTCGATGCATAAGATATTCGTACGCGAAGTAGGCGGAAACGATTTGTTGAACCGTTCGGTACTTACCGAATAAAGGCTTATCCCGAAAATGAAAACACTCTGGCTGGTCATACAACGCGAATACAGTACCCGGGTACGCAAACGTTCCTTTATACTGCTTACCCTGCTGGGTCCGCTGCTGGTGGCCCTGGCCTACGGCGGTATACTGGCCCTGATGGTAAGCGAAGGTACGCCCGAAATTACCATCAATGTGGTAGACGACAGTGAGCTGCAGCTGGGCCGTAAGCTTATACGCGAGAACCGTTCCGCGAACATACAGCTGGTGCAGGCGGAATCCGACTATTTCAGGGCCCAGGAAAAAGCCGGGCAGGACGATACCTGGGATGCCGTGCTGTACATAAACCGGGACCCGCTGAACGTGCGCAACGGCATCAACCTGATGTATGCGGGCAATAAGCCCCCGCAGAGCCTTATCCGTTCGCTGGAATGGACACTTACCAAGGTGATCGAACGCTATAAGCTGAGGCTGAGCAATGTGGACCCGGACGAGTACGACAGCATCCGTTCGCAGGTATTTGTGCACCTGGAACCGATCCAAGGTGGCAGTGACCGGGGCACCGACGTGCAGGGCATTGTGGCTTTTGCGGCCAGCCTGCTCATCTATTTCTTTATACTGATGTACGGCATGCAGGTGCTGCGCGGTGTGCTGGAAGAAAAGACCAGCCGCATACTGGAGGTAATGGTGTCCTCGGTGAGACCTTTTCAGCTTATGATGGGCAAGATCATCGGCATCGGGGCCGTGGGCCTCACGCAGTTCCTGGTATGGGCCCTGATCAGCGGCATCGGCATACAGGTGATCTCCCTGTTCTTCCTGGGATTTTCAGACCCGGCAGATATTGCGCAGCGCCTCTCCGAAATGGAGCAGTACGGCGCCAATAACCAGTCCGAAGATGTCTTCCCGGTGGGCAAGCTGGCCGATATACTGGCGGGGACCAATTTCGCGGCTATGGGCATCAGCTTTGTGCTGTACTTTATTTTCGGATATTTATTGTATGCCGCGCTTTTTGCGGCGATCGGCGCTATGGTCGACAGTGAGAGCGATACCCAGCAGTTCATGCTGCCCGTAACACTGCCCCTGGTGCTGGCCTATGTGTCTGCCCTTATCGTGCTGATGAATCCCGGCTCTGTGGCGGGCAAGATACTGTCTTTCGTGCCCTTTACCTCGCCGGTGGTCATGATGGTACGCATTCCCTACGGTACCAGTATTTTGCTGGAGGTGGTACCTTCGATACTGATACTGATCGCTACCTTTATCGGCACCACCTGGCTGGCCGCCCGCATCTACCGGGTAGGTATACTGATGTACGGCCGTAAACCAGGCTTCCGCGATGTGCTTCGCTGGATGAAGTACAAATAAAATTATTTTAGTTTTCCTGTAAAGTTCGGCCTTCCTGCTTGCGGCTGAGGTCCATGGCTACCAGCATGGCTGCCATTGCCCAGTAGGGAACCGAGGCTTTGTCCAGCTCCAGGAAATTGTTCAGGATGCCATGTACCCAATACGTAACAAAACAAAGCATGATCCAGAGCGCATAGCGCTTTAGCCGGACATCCTGTGCGTATTTGTATACATTGTTACCCGTATACAGGATGCCGATGATGATGGCCAGCACCAGGGCCAGTCCGGGTATGCCCTGTTCGGCCAGGGGGCCCAGGTACTCACTGTGTGCATTGCCCTTGTTACCGGCATTGGTACTGATAAGCGTAATATCTTTCGATTTCTGGAAACGGGCGTATTCGAACTTATAGGTATTGGGTCCCCAGCCCAGCCAGGGTTTTTCTTCGTACATGGCCAGGGCGCAGTTCCAGCGGTTGATGCGTTCCAGGTTAGAGGCATCGGTGGAAATATTCGAAATGGACTGGATATGCTCTTCCAGGTTCTCGGAACTGTCCTGCTTGTTACGGCCCAGGTCTATGAACAGCTGGGTACGCAGCGACATGAACAGCAGCAGGGCTCCCAGGGCCCCTGCAAGCACAAAGTACCAGCGTATGCGGAAGCGGAACAGGAAATACACGCCCACCGCAGCCATTACGCTGAGCCAGGCCGCGCGGGAGTTCGAGAGGCGGAAGGCGATGAAAAAGGCTGCTACCACGCCCAGTATCATCAGTTTTACAAAAAGATTGTGGCGGTTGTTAAAGGCATAGCCCGCCAGGAAAGGGATGAACAGGGCCAGGATCATGCCGTAGGCGGTATGGTCGTGGTAAAAAGGCGTCATTACCCAGTGCCCGGGCGCTTTTTCAAAGCCGCGGATCGAGTGTTCGTAGGTAGTGTATACAATAACGATCAGTATACCCAGGATATGCGCCCACATAAAGCGGGTGATGTTCCCCGGCTTTTTGAACAGCTCGGCACCCAGGAAGAAGAAGGCGGTCACGAACCAGATGCGCGAGAGCAGGAACTTGAACGAAACCAGGGGCAGACTGCTCATGAGCGAGGTAAAGAACATCCATACCAGGTGCAGTATAATAATGACCGTAAGCGGGTGCCGCAGGATGCGTTTGTCGTAATTGCCTTCGATAAGTACTTTACCGGCAAAGACCATCATAATGGTAATGATGAGCGGCTCCGAAGGCAGGCTGAGCGCTGCGCCCATGTTCATATCCTCCAGGGTTACGCTGAGGGGGGTAAGAAAAGAGATCAGGATCACGAAGTGATCCATGCGCAGAAAAGCGAGGGCTATGATCATAAGCCCCACGGGCAGTGCAGAGAACCAGTAGAACTCCGACCATATAAGCACACTGTTAAGCGCGATGAATGCACTTAGCAGCAGGGCAAATATCCAGGGTCTCTGCAGTTTTTCCGTCACGATGCACTCTTGCTTTGTTCTTCTTTCAGGCGTTTGTAGCTGCGGTAATTATCGATACCGATGAGCACCAGCAGCGAGAACAGGAAAGTACCTGCCGTGGCACCCAGTACAATGAGACTGCGTTTGGGCGTAGACTTGCGTTCGGCGGGAAAGGCCTTGTTCACCACGAATTTGGTGGAAATGTTCTGTGTAGCGTCTACGGTGGCCTCCTTCAGCTTGATCTTGAGCAGGGAAAGCTGTTCGCGGTACAGCAGCAGCCCTTCGTTGAGCGACATATAAGCGCCCCCGTACCTGGAAAGGTTGTTGAGCTTTTCTTCCAGGGCCTTGATGGCACGCTGGTTACCACTGGCCAGGGCGGCGGCGTATTCTTTGTTCAGTACTTCGGACTGTGATTCGTAGTCGTTGATGCCCAGCATCCGTATCTGCGTAAGTGAATCCTCCATGTTCTGCACCATCTGGGCCATTTCGTCGTATTCGGCCTGTACGATGGCCAGACCTTCCCGGGCACGTTCCTTCTGCATGCGGTTCTTTACGCTGTCTACCAGGTTCGAGATATCATTGGCGATATTGGCCGCCATCTGCGGGTCTTCGTCCATTACGTTCACCTCTACCGAAAGGTATTCGGTGCGCGAATAGGTGATGTTCTCCATGTAACGCTTCTGCAGCTTGGTCTGGGCAAATTTCGAAGCCGGGTCTATCCGGTAGTGCTTCATCAGGTCGTACTTCTGTATGATGCGGTTACGGATCTCGTCTGAGTTCAGGATCTGTATCAGCTGGTCGGCGTCCTCTTCCATACCGAACTCCAGGATATCGGCCTTCGAGGAACCGGTCACGTCGATCAGGGCCTTGGAAATGGAGTGTGTGGTGGACGGGAACATCACCACGGTACTTTTGAACTTGTCCTTGATGAACAGCGAAGCTACGGCCGAAATGACCGCGGCAGCCACCGTGGCAATGAGAACGGGCTTCCACCAGCGTACGATAAAATCGATAATGGACACAGCCGAAAATGAAAAGCCGTCTTTGGAGTTAGGCGTCATACAAATGGATTTTGAGGCAAAAATAAAAACTAATACGAATCTTCGGCCTAAAAACGCAGTTCTGGGGGCTTAAGTATGCAGGCGCACTATTTTTCCATGCCCTGGCGGCAGAAAAGCTGGAAGAAGAAAGCGATGAAAGTGGCCGAGGCCTGGGTCTCGAATACGTCTTCGTTGAGCATGCTGAGCGCCGTAAGCAGAATGAAGAAAAAGGCGGGCGGAATAAGGTGACGGCGGTCGGCCAGGGGCAGGAAAACGGCCGTCACGAGCCAGATCAGTGCCGGGAAACCCAGGGCCATCGTGGTGCTGATCCACTGGTTATGGGCCCCGTACGATTTGTCGTAGCGTATCGGTTTGGGATCGCGGTAAACGGCTTCCTGCAGGGCCGCGCGTACATCGCCCGTGCCTACACCCGCCAGCGGATTCTGCCGTATGATCTTCCAGGAAGCCTGCCACAGCTTAAAGCGGGTGGCCACCGACTTACCCGTGGCATCGCCCGAATTGTACCATACCTCCAGTTCCCACAGGGTTTCGTAGATGCGCCCCTTCAGGCTGAAGCGGTTGGCATAGATGTAGTTGGGAATACCCATCTCCACATTGCGGATATCCTCGTCCGTCATGCGGGCAAAGCCTTGTGCATCTTTGCTGTACCCGCGGCTGGTCATGTAACGCAGCAGGGTATAATGCACCAGTTGCCCGCCGGCATTATAATCTGTCTGTGAACGTTTGCTCCATTCCCGCTCCAGCTCAATGGTGCTGAAACGGTCGTATACAAAGTGCCCGTTCTCGTAAAACATATGTTCCGGCATCGATTCATACACATGGCCCTCGGCTGTTTTTTCGGGCAGGGCGGCAAAATCGGGCTCCTGGCGGTCGAAAAACGTATAGGTATAAAAAGCGGTAAGGGCAGTTACGATAACCACAGGGGCCCAGCACAGGCTGGTGATAAGTATACGTTTTTTTCGGTCGCGGACCTTTGCGGCCAGCCATATACCGGCAATAAAGGAGATGATAAGCAGGATAACAAGTGCGGTGAGCGATTTCAGGATCAGCAGCCAGGCAAAGAAAATACCTGCCGAAAGTACATAGACGTACTTCGGGAAGAAGCGCAGCGTATCGGCACGGCGCATGGTAAAATAGAGCTGTATCATAATGCCGGTGACCAGGAAAAGGCCCATGCGTATGTGCGATACAAAAGGCGACAGCTCCCTGAAATGCCCGGCGTCGGCATCGGAACTGCCGAAGAACAGGTATACGCCGGCCAGCATATTGATGTACACCCCCGCCAGGAAAAAATGCAGCACTGTACTGAATTTGATGCCCGACAGCAGGGGCATGAAGCCGATGGCGGCCGCAAAGACCCAGATGGGCATTTTAATGCGGATATCTTTCCAGAAATAATACGTATCCTGTGAGTGAATACCCCCGGCCATAAAGAGCAGGAAGAGCCCGATCCAGGCCAGGGCCACGGGGTTATGCCCGATACGCCGAAGCTTTTCCATATAGTTGAGTCCGCCGAAGACCGCCACCCCGAAGCCGAACTGGGCAATGCTCATGCCGATATGGCTCACGGGTATGCTGAGGGCGCAGAGACACAGCGACAGAAAGTAAATGGTGTCGAAGGCATTCCGCCAGGCGTGTTTTTTATAAAATGGGACTGCGGACAAGTGTATCTTGGAAATTTTTGCGTTTTTTGAAGCCATAAAAATAGAATTTGTTTTGAAAATCGTAGTAAACTGCCGCCTTTTAAAACCTGCCCGTCTCGACGGTATCGGAGTGTATGCCCTGGAACTGCTGAGCCGCTTGGTACAGGAACGCAGCGACTGGCAGTTTGTGTTTGTCTACGATAAAATTCCGGCCGATGCCTTTGCTTTTCCGCCGAACGTAAAACAGGTATCCTGGATCTGCCCTACCTACCGTCCGCCGCTCATGTGGGCCTACCTGCGCTTCCTGGACAAGGTGTGCCGCCGCGAAAAGGCCGATGTGCTCTTCAGTCCCGACGGCTGGGCCCCGAAAAAGACCTCTGTACCGCTCATAAGCACCATTCACGACCTTAATTTTGAACGCAACCCGGAATACCTGCCCGGCTACTGGGCCCGGATGTACCGCGGCTGGTTCCCCGTAATTGCCCGCAATGCGGATAAGATCTGTACCGTATCCCGTTTTTCAGCCTCGGAGATTGAAACGCTGTATGGCATTCCCCCGGGAAAAATAGTTGTTACGTACAACGCAACATCTGAGAATTTTAAACCGGTAAATGCGGCGGAAAAAGAAATGCTGAAAGCCCGCTTTTCGGAAGGGAAACCCTATTTTGTATACGTAGGTACCCTGCACGAGCGCAAGAACATACGCGGCATGATGCAGGCCTACCGCCGTTACCGTGAGCTGGGGGGCACCTATGCCTTCGTGATCGTGGGCGATGCGCTCTGGGGCGATGCCCGCGACACCTATACCGGGAAGGATTTTCCCTGGGCTGCCGACCTGTATTTTACCGGCAGGGTAGGGGCTGCCGACCTGCGCAATGCCTATGCCGCTTCGGAGGGACTGTTCTTTGTACCCTTTTACGAAGGCTTTGGCATACCCGTGCTGGAAGCCATGGCCTGCGGGGTGCCCGTGCTTACCTCCACGCTGAGCAGCCTGCCCGAAGTAGCCGGCGACGCCGCTTTACTGGCCGATCCGCACGATACGGAGAAAATGGCTTCGGCCTTGCTGCAACTGGAAAAAAATCCTGAACTTTGCGCGGAACTGGTAAAAAAAGGAGAACAGCAGTACCGCCGTTTCAGCTGGGATGACTCGGCTGCCGTGCTGCGATCGCTGCTCAGAGCGTATGAAAAGACTTAAGCCCTATTTACTGAAAAACCGAATGGAAGCCGGCTGTGATGAAGCGGGCCGCGGCTGCCTGGCCGGTCCGGTGACCGCCGCCGCCGTGATCCTGGACCCGCGCAGGCCGATCAAAGGACTTAACGACAGTAAACAGCTGAGCGAAAAACTGCGCGAAGAACTGGCCCCCGAGATCCGGGCCAATGCACTGGCCTGGGCCGTGGCCTTTGTAGATGCAGGCGAAATAGACCGGATAAATATACTGAAAGCAAGCATCCTGGCCATGCATAAAGCGCTGGACCAGCTTACCCTGAAGCCCGAGCACATACTGGTGGACGGCAACCGTTTTTACGATTACCCGGGTATCGGGCATACCACTGTGATCAGGGGCGACGGTATTTTCCAGAGCATCGCTGCGGCGTCGATACTGGCCAAAACCGCCCGCGACGCCTATATGCACCAGATCCATTCCGAGTTCCCGGAGTACCTCTGGTGCGATAACAAGGGCTATCCCACACCGGCCCACCGCGATGCCATTGCCCGCATCGGTTCCTGCCATTACCACCGCAAAAGCTTTACCCTGCTGGGTGCACAACTGAGCCTCGACCTGGAAGCAGAAGAATTATAGGCCTGTTCCGGCCGCGGAAAGTACCGAAAGTATCACCTGGGGCTCAAATCCTTTGGAAGCGGCAAAGGCCATGGCCTTACGTTTTCGTATATGCATGTTTTCCTCTTCCCGGAGGGACTGCATTTTCTGGGCGAGCAGCTTGCCCAGTACGGCCCTGTATTCCCCTTCGCTGATCTCGCTGCGCAGGGCCTCTTCGATAAGAGCATCGGCAATTTTCTGCTTTTTGAGGTACATGCGTATCTTGCGCCGCCCCCATTTGTTATGGCTGAATTTGCCCTTTACTACCGAGCGTACAAAGCGTTCTTCGTTCAGGAAGCCCTGTTCGGTAAGTATTTCAACGGCCTTACCTGCGGACGGAGGCAGGCAGCCCAGGTCCAGCGCCTTGCGGTACACTTCCTGTACGCTGCGTTCGCGGTAGGCGCAATAAGCCGATAATTTCTGCAGGATATTCTCGAACACGATATACAAAAATAAAAAACTCCCGCTTCAGAGCCGGGAGTTCCGTATATAAAAATACGTATATGGATCAGCGCATCAGCTTTTCGGGGCTGAAGATTTCGCGTTTGTATTTTGCCGGGACATCGAACAGGGACCTGGGCTGTTCTTTCTGGTTGTATTCCAGCAGGGTAACGGTGGTGGTCATATTCATGCCGGCTTCGTTCACCGGCATCTGGTACCGCACGGGGAAACCTTCGATCTTATAGCCGAACATGGCGCCGAACTGGCTGCCGTTGGCTGCGGCCTCGGGTTTGGGCATCTTTATGTCTTTGCTGGCCCAGAGGTAATGGGTAACGGTCTTGTTGTTTACGGTGGTGGTAATTTTATATTCGTCGGCATTGTAGCCGCTGATCTTTTCGGTTTTGCCCGTTTTTTCGGTAGTTATGGTAAGTTCGGGTTTGGTCTGTGATCCGGCTTTTTTATCGGCGGGCATCAGGAATACGGTCTGCCGGGCATGCATGATCATGTAAGCGGTATCGGGCTTTGCATTATCGCTGAGTACCTCGCCGAATAGCATGCTGGCCATGCCCCCCGATAAACGCAGCAGGCTTTTGTTATGGCCGAAGAACAGCTCCATAGTGGTAGGCATGGCCGCGGCCATCATTTCGGCGTTCTCGCCCTGCACGCTCAGGGAGTATTTCATATAGCCGCTCTGGTTCTGTGCAAAGGCTGTGAAGCCCAGGACAAATGCACAAATGCTGAAAATGCAGTTTTTCATATAGGGTATAATTTTTTTTTTTTGACAGGTAAAGGTACTTACTATAATACTCAAAAGCGCACTTAACAAAAAATTATGCAGGCATTTCCGGCGAAGACCGGAAAATTTACGTTAATTTGAGTAAAATATTCAAAAAATGAAAAAGCTATTTTTAGTATCAGCATTCTGCATAGGAGGTTTCGCGCTGGCATCTGCCCAGACGGCCACTTCAACCCCGGCTTCTTCTTCTTCAGCCGCCAGGCCTGCCTGCTGCCAGTCCAAAGCCGGAGCCCAGTCTTCCTGCGCTTCGTCCAAAACGGCAACGGCTGCTTCCTGCCACGACAATAAAGGATCGGCTTCTGCAGAATCCAAAGGAAAAAAGACAACAGCCTCTGCCTCAACGGGTAAGGCTACTGAAAGCCGCAACAGATCAGTAAATGTTACTGAAAAGTAAACACTGCTGCATATTAATTTTCTAAAAAGAGCCGCTGCCACAGCGGCTTTTTTTATCTTTACGGCTGAAACCTCTTCAAAAAAAATCTATGCGCCTTAGAATACTACTATGCGCCCTACCGGCCATCTTTCTGTCTGCCCCTTCCCTTGTAGCCCAGAACATAGAATTTACCAAGGAAAATGTAAATGGACGATCTGAGTGGGAAAAGGCGGTAAGAGAGATAAAGAAAGGGGATAAATTCTTCAACAGGGGAGGGTATGCCCTGCGTTTTGCGCTTCCGTACTATTACGAAGCCTACAAGGTAAACCCGAACAGCGCCAGCCTGAACTACAAGGTGGCCAAATCGCTGCTGGTCTCGCAGGACAGCTACCAGGCCCTGCCTTATGCACGTAAGGCAATGGACCTGAACAGCTCGGTGGCAAAGGATGCTCCGCTGGTACTGGCACAGAGCCAGCATATGGCAGGCCATTTCGAGGATGCCATTGCCGGCTACAGTGCGGCCAAAAGCCTGGGCCTTTCTCCTTCGGAATATCCGGTTGAGTGGCTCGACAAATGCATCGAGGAATGCCGCAACGGTATAGCCCTTAAGAGCCAGACCCAGTTCGACCTTAAAAACCTGGGCCCGAAGGTGAACACCGAATACTCGGAATATGTGCCCCTGGTAAAGGCCGACGGCGATTTTATCATTTTCACGGGCCGTAAGCCCGAACCTAAGGCCGAAAAATCGAAGCTGCCCTATACGCGTTTCGACTACGATGTATTCGAAGACATTTACAAGGCCAAAAGAGAAAGCGATACTTCCTTCGGGAGCCCGGCCAAGATCGGTCTGCCCATGGACATAAAGCACAAGCACGATGCCTGTATCAGTCTTTCGCCCGACGGCAAAAAGATATACCTGTATACCGACCTGGTGCACGGCGAGATCCGCGAGGCGGAGATCAGCGACGGAAGCTGGGGCATACCTGCCGAGGTAAAAGGGATCGACACCAAGTACTACGAAACGCATATTTCCGTTTCGGCAGATAACCAGACGGCCTACGTGGTAAGTAACCGCAAGGACGGGTTCGGTGGCCGGGATATCTGGAAGTTTACCCGCGTAAACGATAATGAATGGGGCAATCCCGAAAACCTGGGCGATAAGATCAATACGGCCTATGACGAGGACGGCGTATTTATTCATCCCGACGGTAAAACGCTTTATTTCAGCAGTAAGGGTCATACCACTATGGGCGGTTACGACGTGTTCGTGAGCAAATACGAGAACGGTAACTGGACCACCCCGGTGAACCTGGGCCCCCCGGTGAACACGCCCGGCGACGATATCTTTTTCGTGCTGACAGGCAACGGGGAGCAGGGCTATATCTCCAGCGCCCGTGAAGGCGGTTTCGGCGGCCAGGATATTTACGGTGCCATCCCGAAAAAAGCGCCGGAGGTGAACCTTACCATCTTTAAAGGTTCGGTGGTCGACGGCAATACAGGGCAGCCCATTGCCGCTTCGGTGGTGATCGTGGACAATGCCACCGGCAAGGAAATATTCAATAACCGCAACGACGTGCGCGAAGGTTTCCTGGTGTCGCTCCCTTCCGGCAGCAATTACGGCATCTCGGTAAATGCAGAAGGTTATATCTTCCATTCGGAGAACATCGATCTGCGTAACAAGAAAGGATACAACGAAGAAACGGCCGTGATCCGCCTGTACAAGCTGGAAAGCGGCAACAAGTTCGTGCTCAATAATGTATTCTTCGATTTTGACAAATCAGACCTGAAGCCCGAATCGATCGCCGAGCTGAACCGGGCCATAGGTGTATTCCAGAAATACCCGGACCTTAAGTTCCAGATCGAAGGCCATACCGACAGCTACGGGACCGATGCCTATAATATACGCCTGTCACAGATGCGCGCCGAAGCCGTAAAGCAGTACCTGATCAGGAACGGTGTCGCTGCCGTGCGCATTACCAAAGTGATCGGCTCCGGTGAAGCGAAGCCGGTAATGACCAATGAAACACCCGAAGGCCGCGCCAAAAACCGCCGCGTGGAATTCAAGCTGGAAAATTCTCCGCAGTAAGCGGCCCCGATATTTGATGCAAAAGGCTGTCCCGCCCCGCTGCCAGCGGGAAGGGGCAGCTTTTTACTTTGCCGGCGGCATAAAAAAAGGCTATCCGAACAGATAGCCTTCCTTACATTATTATACGTAAGAACTGTTTCTATTGTTTCACCAGCTTGCGGGTGCCCAGGGGGCCTTTTACATAGTAAACCCCGTTGCGGAGGCTGCTGATGTCTACCAGGGTCTTGCTGCTGTTGGCCGGTACCTGCTGTACCATGCGGCCGGAAGCGTCGTAAATGTGGTATACGGCATTATCTGCCGATGAAGAGACCAGTGTAAAGGCAGCCGTGGCAGGGTTGGGATAAATATCAAAGGAGGTATGGGCCTCAACCTGTTCCAGGGAAAGAGTGGGGTCTTTGCCGATGCTGCCGGTGGTGTTCAGCAGCCAGTTGGCGGGATCGACCGTGATGCCCAGGTTGCCGGTTACTTCGGCCCAGGGGAACGAAAAATAGGTATCCGCAGCCGTAAGCTGTACCCGAACAACGGTATCCGCGGCCGGGCATACGATACGCAGTTCGAGCGGGGTACGGAACAGCGGTGTGGCCGAAGGCATGGACGCGGTCTGGCTCACTTTCAGGTATACGATGCCGTTGGAATGGTTCCAGCGTACCGAAAAGGTGGGGTAGCCCTGCCCGTAGTACCACTGGTTAAAGTAGTCGTCCAGGTCCAGGCCGGTTTCGGTCTCGAACACATTCTTAAGATCGGTGCCCAGGGCGGTACCGTGACCGAACTGCTGCAGGTAGGTGCGCAGGGCGGCAAAATACAGCGAGTCGTTATTCACTTCGTAGCGCAGGGTATGGAAAATGGCAGAACCTTTGTCATAGGTAAGACGACTGTCGAAAAGACGGCCCACGTTCAGGGTATCGCTCACATATACGCTTCCGCCGGGCTGCGACAGCACATTGCCGTGCACGCCGGCCATAAAGGAACTGGCCTGTGCAGGTGCGAACTCCTGTATCATCAGGTATTCCAGGTAGCTGGCAAAACCTTCGTTCAGGGCGATGTCGGCCCAGCTTCCGCAGGTTACGTAGTCGCCAAACCACTGGTGCCCAAGCTCGTGTGCAATGATCTCCGGGGTGAATACGCCCTGGGTGGTCATGGTCTGGTGTTCCATACCTCCGCTGAGCGGTGCGGCACAGTGACCGTATTTTTCATCATGGAAAGGATATACCCCGAACAGCTCAGAAAAATGTTCCAGGAAATCTTTGGTCATATCGATACGGGGTGTCACAAAAGTGAGGAAATCGGGCTTGTTGTACAGGTAATTCTGGATAAGCACCGGGTTGGGAGCACCCGCGGGATTGGCATAAAAGGAGTAATCCACGTAATTGCCCACGGCGGCCGAGATCAGGTAATAATCAATGGGATGGCGGTGTCTCCACTCATAGCGGGCCTTGTTGCCGGGCAGGGAGGTAATGTTCTGCAGCACGCCGTTGGAACCGGCTTTCAGGCTGTCGTCCACGGTGATCCATACGTCGATGGAGTCGATCTTGTCGCGGAGCGACTGTTTGCAGGGCCACCATTCATAAGCACTGTAGGGCTGGCTCAGGGTCCAGGTGACGCGTGCGCCCCAGGACGGCGAGATGTCATTGGTAATGCCCGAGCCGATAGCGGCCTGCGGTGTGGACGTAGGCAGGCCCTGGTAGTAAATAACAGCGGTGAACTGGCTGCCCTGGCTGAGCGGGGTGCCCAGCGTCACGGTTTTGTAATCGCCATTGGTGGTGTGTCCTGCCAGTTGCCCCTGGAAGCGGATGCTGTCTACCGTAAGCGATGGATGCAGCTGAAACTCGAACTCGCTCATGCTGGGCGAAATAACTTCGGCACGGAAGGTGACCGCCCCGCGTACATACGTGCTGGTATTGCTCAGGTGCAGGTCCAGCTTATGATAATGCAGGTCATACTGGTCACTGGCCGTACTCAGCATCGATTTGGGATGGAGCATGGCTTCGGCCCGGCTTCTTTTCCCTTCCGAGCATAAATGCGCTGCGGTTTGTGCATAGGTATGCACCAGGCACAGGAACATGCCCCAAAGTAGTATAGTTGCTTTTTTCATCTGTGTATGATAAAAGTGTGTTTAAACAAATGTACGTTTCGTTTTTGTTTCCCCGAGGCCCCGGTCTAAATAATGGTAATTATTTTTTAAAACGGACAGTCGGGATAGCTTGAAGGTGTAAATATATGATATTTAATACTTTGTTATTTGTCCGGACAGATTGTCCCTGTTTTGTCCCCTGCCGAAAAGTGAATAAAGGTTAAAATTTCTTTAACATTGGTCTGTAAATACGACTATACTCATGCTTCAGAAGATCACCCTATTCATTTTCAGCCTGCTGCTCGCCGCTGCCGGTACCCGGGGCACAGCACAGACCACCGTTTTCGGGCAGCTGCAGGGGCAACCGACTATGATCACCACCGGATGGACAATGGCGGGTACAGCGGTACTCGGCGATACACCCGGCGACAGTGACACGGATAATAACGAGCTGATACTCACCCCTTCTATTGGCAACAGCAGCGGAGCCATTTTTTATAACACACCCATAAATCTTTCACAATGTACCAAATGGAGAGTGGAGTTTGAATTCCGCATCTTCGACGGTAACGGGGCCGACGGCCTGGCCTTCTGCTTCCTGGACGTACCTCCCAGCGGTTTTGTGAGCGGGGGGGGCATAGGAATACCGGCTACGGCCAACGGTCTCAAAGTAGCTTTTGACCCTTATGACAACGGCTGCGGAGCCAACCCGGAGATACAGGTGTACAACGGGGTAGGTTACAACGAATGTGCGGCCGGTATCGTAAAAGTGAACAATACGGGCGGTAACCTGAATTTTATCCGTTCCAACGGCTATAATGCGGCCGTGATCGACTACAACGGGGGCACCGTTACCGTGAGCATAAACGGAACAACTTGGATAACTACCGCCGTTACAGTGAACTACACGGGTTATATGGGCTTTACCGCCAGTACGGGACAGAACTTTGACCATCATTCCATACGTAATGTGACCATCTATGCCGATAAGGCCAATGCCGTGGCCGGCCCGGACGTTGCCATCTGTAACGGGCAAACCGTACAGATCGGGGCGCCTGCAGAGCCCAATACCACCTACAGCTGGTCGCCGCCCTTCGGCCTCAGCTCCACCAATGTGGCCAATCCTACCGTAAATCTTACCAATACGGGCGGAACCCCGCTCATTGTGAATTACGTACAAACGGCTACGGTTACGGGCACCACTTCCTGTCCCACTACGGATACGGTAACGGTTACCATTAATCCCACGCCTACGTCTAACTTTAACGTTTCACCCTCAACGGTTTGTGCACATGCACCCGTTACAATTACCTACACGGGTAATATGGGAGCGGGAGCTACCTATAACTGGAATTTCGGCGGCGGCACCGTTATTTCGGGTTCGGGACAGGGACCCTACCAGGTGAGCTGGGCTACCGACGGACCTAAGTCCATTACGCTGGACGTGAGTCAGTTCGGGTGCAACTCTACTACTACGACCAAGAATATTACCGTGTTACCTGCCCCGAACATTACCATTACCGGTCCTTCGGTGATCTGTGCGGGTGATACGGCAAATTACAGCGGCACGGCCGATATCCCGAATTCCGTGTTCACCTGGCAGCCGGGCAATATACAGGGTACGCCGGTAGGTTTTGCTCCTGCGGTCACAACTACCTATACGGTAACGGCCAAATCGCCCCAGGGTTGTAATTCCCTGCCGGATACCTTTACGATACAGGTAAACCCTGTACCGGTGGCTTCCATCACGGGGGTGTCCTTTATTTGTCCGGGCGACAGCGCCCTGCTGGAGGGCAGCTCTTCGGAAGATCCCGCCACCTATTTCTGGATCCCGGGGTCCTATTCAGACAGCAGTATATGGGTGAGTCCTACGGATACCACGGTGTATCAGCTGGTGGTAACGAAAGACGGCTGCAGTTCCGATACGGCTGAATTTACCCTGGCCGTGGAAAAACCGATCAACCTGCAGGTGCCCGACAGCCTCCAGATGTGTGTGGGACAGCAGCTTACCATTGAGGCCACTACCGATGTACCGGCCAGCTTCGACTGGCAACCGGGCGGAATGACCGGATCTTCGGTGCAGGTTTCGCCTGCGGCGTCCACCCAGTACGAGGTATATGCCTATACGGCCAACTGCACCACGGAAACCAGGACCATAGAGGTCACGGTAATGGAAAACTGCGAATGCAAGCTGCTGATACCAAATGTATTTACACCCAATGGCGACAGCTTTAACGACAATTTCCTGGTACAGAACCCACAGGGCTGCGTGATACATACCTTTAACTTTATCCTGTACAACCGCTGGGGCGAAGTGGTATGGCGTTCCGAAGACATACAGGAGGTGTGGGACGGAAAGATCATGAACCGCGACGGCTCCGAAGGGGTTTACTTCTGGGTGTTCAGCTATTCGTACCTTCCGGGTGGTATCGGCGAAGCGAAATCTGTGACGGAGAAAGGTACTGTGACCCTTTTCCGTTAAAAAAGGAATATTTACATAAGGTTTCTTAGAAGTTATATTTGTATATTGGGCAGGTAAAACTCAGTCGACGTACCTTTTTCGCACACTTGTTTTCCTGATGAGGCCCTCAAATATCTTCTGCATTGCTGTCTTATTGATCCTTTTTACGCTGCAGCCGCTTTTTGGTGCGGGTTTCGACCCTGTTTACCAGGCAAAGGGCTCCGGGCGCTGTGCCACGGCCAAAGCGCTGTACGGGCAACCGGGTTTTATAAAAACGGTAAGTGGTCCCGAAATAGCAGAGCTGCTTCGTTTTGCAGGAGATAAGGGCGATAAATGCCTGCAGCTTTCAGCACTTACTTTCTGGGCCCGTTACCTGGACCTGGACGATTCTATTGATATCGACAGCGTGATCCGCGCCTACGACGGGGCCCTGCAGTTTGCCCGCGAGCACGATTTTGATGTGGAAGCCTCTGTGCTCGGGTTTGAGCTGGGCATGAAATATTACGAGAAAAAGGACTTCCCGAAGACCTTTGAGCTTCTGCTGGAAGCCTATGACCAGTTCAAGTCCATCGGGTTTGAAAAAATACCCGATGTGCAAACCTACCTGTACGAGATCGGACGTGTGCACTTTGAGTTTTCGGACTATCAGCAGGCATTGTTCTACCTGAAACTCTCGCTCAGTTACCCGTTCAAGAACTACCGTTCCGTAATACATACCTATAATACACTGGGCCTGGTATATATGCAGACCGGTAAAAACGATCTTTCCCTGGATTATTACAAAAAGGCCATGGCGGTGGCACGTGCCAGCCGGGATTCCGTATGGATCGGCATTATAAGCGGGAATACCGCCAATGTATACATGAGACAGAACCGGGTAAAGGAGGCCAAACCCCTGATCCTGCTCGATTATGCCCAGAGCCTGCGCTATAAGGAATGGAACAGTGCGGCCAGCAGCCTGCTGCTCATTGTGAGCATAAATATGGAAGACGACAGCCTGCAGGTGGCGGAAGAACGTCTGCGTATGGTGGAAAAGCTTATTGAGGGAGAGGCCCGTTCTATGTACGTATACCGGGATTATTACTATTACAAAAGCCGCCTGGCCTACCTGAAAGGGAATTACAGGACCGCCTACGAGCTGCAGGACTCCGTGCGTGCGTACGACCGCCGCATTACCCGTGAAAAGAACCAGGAAGTGGTACGGAACTCCGAAATTAAGGTAAAGACCGAAAAATACCTGAACGAGATACAGTTGCTGGAAAGTAACCGCAAGAGGGATGAGACCTTCCGGAATTTTGTGATCTCGATAGCGGTTTTTATCATCATCATCGCATTGATGCTGCTGAACAGCCAGCGCCTGCGGCGTAAAAAAGACCAGGCCCTGTACCAGCTTGAAAAACAGAGGGCCGGTGAAGAGCTGAAAAGTGCCGAGGCCCAGTTACAGGCCTATATGCACAGCCTGCTGGAAAAGAACCGCCTTATTGAACGCCTGCGCCAGGAAAACGAACATGCCGAAACGAAAGAAGTGATATCGGCTGAAAAAGAGCAGGTTATTGAAAAGCTGTACGAGTTTACCATTCTTACTGAAGACGACTGGATCAATTTTAAACGTATGTTCGACAAGGTGCATAAGGATTTCTTTATCCGCCTGAAAGAAAAATACCCCGACCTTACCCTGGCCGAAACACGGCTTATTGCGCTCACCAAGCTGAACTTATCGGTGAACGAGATCGCCAATATGCTGGGTATATCGCCCGATTCGGTGCGTAAAACGGCCAACCGTCTCCGTAAAAAGCTGAATTTGCCTTCGGGGAACGATGTTTTCAACCTGGCTGCCGACATATAGGAACTGCCCATGTAACGGAATTGTTAAAGAGAACGGGGCTTTCCGGTTTTTGTCCGGCCCCTCTGCAACGGGTTGAAAATTATTGAATTGTGTTTTTGTCCCCCATTTGTCCCTGCCAATTTTAACAATTATTAGAGATTAAATGCGGTATTTTGAGAATGGAAATTTCTTGTATTCTTAATTCACTGTAAATAAAGAATCACAGGAAAGGCTCTTTAACTCTCAACGTATATTAAACAATAAGTTTTACATGAAAAGAACAATGTACTCTGTTTCGCTGCAACGTGCAGGTCTTCTCACTGCCTTGTGTTGCCTGATGCTGCTTTTTCCGGGACTCGTACGGCTGAATGCGCAGACTGTTACCGCGCAGGTAGGTACCGGCACGGGGACCAATTCGACCAACCCGATCACTTCCTGCTACGGCTACTCGTATACCCAGCAAATATATACGGCTGCCGAAATAACGGCGGCAGGCGGTTTTCCCGGTAGTATCAGCAAGATCCGTTTCTTTTTTGCTTCTACCTCCGGTGGTACTGGCAGCAGCACCGACTGGACGGTTTACATGGGGAACTCTACCCGCACGCAATTTACAAGTAATACAGACTGGGAGCCCCTGGCAAACCTTACACAGGTATACACCGGTACGGTTAGCTACCCGGCCGCCGGCAACTGGCTCGAGATCACACTGCCCACGCCTTTCCTCTGGGATGGTGTAAGTAATATCGTGGTAGCTGTGGACGAAAACCAGAGCAGCTGGAACTGTACCATCAACTGGGGAGTAACGGGTACTTCGACGAACCGTGCCATCTATTACCGGAGCGACAGCAATAACCCTAACCCGGCCTCACCGCCGACGGCTACGGGTCGCCAGATGCATATCCCGAACATACAGTTCGATTTTTTACAGACGCCCTGTGCGGGTCTTACCCCGGCTCCGGGAGCTACCAATGCTTCTCAGCCGAACCTGTGCGCCCTGCCCGGTAACAGCACCGTGCTTACCGTACAGAACAACTACGCGTCCAACTCGGGCATAACTTACCAGTGGCAGGAGAATACCGGTACCGGCTGGAGTAATATCTCCGGTGCCACTACCACTACCTATACGGTAAATAACCTGGCTGCCACCACGCAGTACCAGTGTATACTTACCTGCGACGCAACAAATTCGGGCACTTCCACACCGGTTACGGTAAATGTGCACCCGCTGCCGGTAGTGAGCGTATCGCCGGACTTTGCCACTACCTGCGGGCCTACCGAGCTCATCAACCTGACCGCTACGGGTGCGCATACCTATGCCTGGACCCCGAATACGGGTCTCAGCGGCACTACCGGTGCAACGGTTCAGGCCTCGCCGGGTACCTTGCAGAACTATGTGGTTACCGGTACTGATACCATCACCGGTTGCTCTAACCGCGATACAGCTACCGTAGCCCCCATACAGCAAATGCCGTACACGCTGAGCTACAGCCCGGCTTCGAACTGCGCCCCCGGAACTCCCGTTACCATCAGTGTGGCTCATCCTTCGGGATACGTGGCCGGCCTGGGTACGCTCCAGTACGAATTCCTGGACGCTTCGGGCACAACTACCCTGCAGGCCTGGAGCACCACGGCACAATACACATTTACCCCTGCGACCGACAGCATTTATGAATTCAGCGTGCGCCTGCGCAGCAATGTATGCGATTCCAATATGACCCCGCTGAAGAAAATAAGCGTGATGGTAGGCTTCGGCGGCGATGTACAGATACTGAACCACGTGACCTGTAACGATTCTACCGGTGCACTGACCGTTCTGAACGCTTTCGGACAGGGCGATTTTGCCGTCTGGTACAACAGCGATTTCTCTGCAGCCCCGAACCCGGCTGATGCTACCCTGCAGGGCGTAGCTGCCGTGAACGCCGGCCGCATGGTACTTACACCCTCGGCAGCTTCTGCCAAAGGCGCCATGACCATCCTGAACCCGGCAGGTATCACCGGCAGCAATGTGGAATACCATATATCCTTCCTGCTTACGGCCGATACCCCGCTGAACAACTTCGGCACGGGCGGCGGCGACGGACTGGCCTATTCTTTCGGTGATGATGCCAACTACAATGCATCCTTCCCTGCCTGCAGCGGTTTCGGTACCAAGCTGCGCATTTCTTTCGATGCCGCCGACAACAGTTCAGAGAACGGTAATGCCCGCGGCATTTACCTGGTATACGGCACCAATATTACCAGCACACAGGTAGGTCCTGCCAGCAATGGTACCCTGGCCTACTCCAACAACGTGAACGTATGGAAGACCAAAACGGATGTTCCGGTCGATATCGTGATCACGGCTGCCGGCAAGCTGAGCATGACCGTAGACGGTGTGCTGATCTTTAACGAGGTACAGCTTCCGGCTTCTTTCCAGGCGGCCAGCAAAACCAACTGGAAACACGTGTTCAGCGCCCACACAGGTGGCGACGCCCTGCGCCAGGCCATAGATGATGTGAACATTGAGCTGGTGAACTACAAATACGGTATCAGCGTAAGCGGAGCCGGTGTACCGGCCTCATGGCAGGACGGCGGTCGCTTCGACAGCCTGGCCGCAGGTTCATACGATATCTACATGGCAAACCCGGCCGATACCATAAACTGTAACCGTTTGCTGGGTACCTATACCATACTGGACCTGAACCCGGTACTGGAACTGGGTAACGATACCCTGCTCTGCAGCGGTTATACCCTCACACTGGACGCTGCCAACCCGGGAAGCACCTATTCATGGAGCGATGGTTCCGCTGCCCAGACCCTGGCCGTGACCGGTGCAGGTACCTTCTGGGTGCAGGTGACCGATACCTTCGGATGCCAGGCTTACGATATCATCAATGTGACCGGAGGCCATACGCCTATACTGGACCTGGGTGCCGATACCACTATCTGTGACGGGGAGACCGTACTGCTGGATGCCGGTATCGACGGCGATTTCTATCTCTGGCAGGACAACTCGGCCAACCAGACCTATTCAGCTACCACTACAGGCATGTACTGGGTAGACCTGTCGAATACCGACGGCTGTCATTCCATCGACTCCCTGTACGTAAACGTACTGCCCCTGCCTACCACAACCGGTATTACAGCCGTGGTTACGGGCAACAGCGTGTCCTTCTCGGCAGACAATCCGCAGGACGTATTCCTGTACGAATGGCATTTCGGTGACGGTAACGAGATCACCAATATCTCACCGAACATCCAGTACAACTACCTGGAACCCGGCACCTACACCGTAACACTGGTGGTAATTAACCAGAACAACTGCGGTACCAACACAGTTACCATTACGGTTACCATTGCCGACCACACCGGCCTGGAAGAAGCCGATGCACAGAACGGTGTGCATGTATTCCCGAACCCGGCAAGCGATTTCATTCAGCTGGCCAACCCGGGAGGCATCACCATTGACCGTGTGAGCATCTTCGACGCTTCGGGCAAACAGGTGTATGTATCCTCGCCTTCGGCTCCCGCCGTGCTGCCTTCGGTGGCCGGTTGGACCAATGGTCTGTACCTCATTAAAATAGAATCTGCTGATAAACTGTTCGTGCAACGGTTGATCATCCAGAAATAAATAAGTTAAGTTAGACCTGGGATAATGCCGGCACGTATCAACTCGGTACTGCCGGCATTTTTTACTTTTTCAGAAAACAATTCGGGCCCATGTATGCAGTAAGGTATATATTTTCCCTGGCTCTTCTGCTGATGCTAAGCGGTACCCTGCGGGCACAGAACGTGATCTTTGCCCAGCTGCAGGGAAGCCCGGTGATGAATACCAGCGGCTGGAACCTTACCGGTGCGGCCGGGATCGGTGATACACCCGGTGATGCCGATGGTTTCAACAATGAGCTTATCCTGATCCCCCCGGTGAATACCACCAGCGGAGCGGTTTTCTACAGTCAGCCCATTGATCCCAGCGTCTGTACCAAATGGACCGTCGATTTTGAGTTCCGCATCTTTGACGGTAACGGCGCCGATGGTATTGCTTTCTGTTTCCTGACCACACCTCCCGCAGGTTTCGTAGTAGGTGCAGGGGTGGGCATCCCGGCTGCGGCCACCGGCTTAAAAGTGGTCTTTGATACGTTCGACAACGGCTGCGGTAATAACCCGGAAGTACAGCTGTACAACGGCACGGGCTACGACGAATGCATCACCGGCATACAAAAGGTGAACAATACCGCGGGAAACCTCGATTTTATAAGGTCCAACAACTACAATTCCGCCCGCATCGTTTATGATAACGGTTTCATTACGGTTAGCATCAACAATGTGGTTTGGCTGAATAACATCAGTTCGCCCATCAACTTTTCGGGCTATATGGGCTTTACTTCGGGTTCGGGCGCGTTCAACGACCGCCATTCCCTGCGCAATGTGGTCATTTATGCCGAAATGGCCGATGCCGACGCCGGTCCGGATGTTGCCTACTGTTCAGGCGACAGCGTACAGATCGGTACTGCCGACAGCGTTAACTACAACTATTCCTGGTCTCCGGCTGCGGGCCTGAGCCAGACCGATATATCCAACCCTTTCGTACACCTGGTGAACAACGGGAATACGCCCATCACACAGGTGTATACGGTAACCACCACCCTGGCCAGTAATCCCAATGCCTGTCCGCAGACAGACGCCGTGACCGTTACGGTGAACCCGGTGCCTGTATCCGGTTTCACGTTCTCCGTACCCCAGACCTGCCAGGGACAGAATGTGGGCATCAGTTACACGGGCAATATGGGTCCGGCAGCCACCTATGCCTGGGATTTTGACGGAGGCACCGTCGTTTCGGGGGTGGGGCAGGGGCCTTACCAGGTGAACTGGCCCGATACAGGCATGCATACGGTTACGCTTACGGTATCGCAGTACGGGTGCAGCTCCACACTTTTTGCAGACAGTATACGGGTGTACGAGGTGCCTGCGGGCAACTTCAGCATACCTGCGGAAATATGTATCTACGACCAGGCCGCTGTGACCTACACGGGTGGCGCAACCCCGGCCGCGGCCTATACCTGGGATTTCGATTCGGGAAATGTACTCTCCGGCAGTAATGAAGGGCCTTACAATGTACAATGGGGCACGCCGGGCAGTAAGATACTTACGCTTACGGTAACGGAGAATGGCTGCGTATCGCCCCTGTACCGTGATACGCTTATCGTGCGTCCCAAACCCACGGCTACGTTCACCGCCGATACACAGGTATGTGCCAATGCCAATGCCACGCTTGTATATACGGGAACGGCATCGGCCGCTGCGAATTACGACTGGTTCTACTCCGGTGGCTCGCAGGTGCTGAGCGGAGGAGAACCCCAGCAGACCGGCTGGACAGCAACGGCAGGCACATACAGCCTGGGACTGCAGGTGAGTGAATACGGCTGCATTTCCGATACGGTACAACACAGCATTATTGTATACCCGGTACCTACGGCCACTTTTACGGTCACCCCGGAAGTGTGTACGGGCGAAGCGGCCCTATTTACCTATACCGGTACGGCTTCGGCCGCTGCGCAGTACAACTGGGTGGTAACGCCGGGTGTAGTGCAGTCCGGAAGCGGACAGGGGCCCCTGCAGGTAAGCTATGCCAATGCGGGGAACCCACAGGCAATACTGACCGTAACGGAAAACAACTGTGTTTCTGTTCCCGATACACAATGGGTGCTTGTACACCCTATCCCTACTTCTGATTTTAACGTGGCCGCGGGTATCTGTGCCGGGCAGACCAGCATACTCAGCTATACCGGTACGGCAAGCCCGGCTGCACAATACAACTGGGACTTTGACGGTGTACAGGTAGTATCCGGCAGCGGACAAGGGCCATACACGCTCGGCGACGGCGTGCTGGGCAGTTTTAACATCAGTCTCCAGGTTACTGAGAATAACTGCGTAAGTCCTGTGACCACCCATCCTTTTGTAGTGCTTCCTTCCCCGGTGGCCGATTTTACGGCGGCCCCGCTGATCGGCTGTAACCCGCTGCCTGTACAGTTTACCAATAATACTACGGTACAGCCGGGGATCCGGTACGAATGGAGTTTCGGCACGGGCGACAGCTCCACGGTGAGCGATCCGCTGTATACCTACCTGCATGCGGGCAGCTATAGCGTTACCCTGTATGCCGAAAATGCCTTCGGCTGTTCGGACCAGCTTACGCGCAGCAACTACATTAACGTAACCCCGCATCCGGAGGCCGGTTTCAGCGTGGGATCGGATGTGATCGACATGGATAACCCCACCGTACACATTATTAATGAGGCCCTGTATACCGAAACCTGGTTCTACGACATGGGCGAAGGCACTACCTATAAAGATCCCCAGCCGGTGCACACCTTCCCCGAAACGGGCGAATACCTGGTGCACCAGGTCGTGAGCAATTCACTGGGCTGCACAGATACCATGAGTATACTTATTACGGTACTGCCCGTTACTAATGTATACATTCCCAATACATTTACCCCCGGCTACGACGGACTGAACGATGTATGGAAGCCTTCGCTGTCGTACATAACCGAATACGACCTGCAGGTATATGACCGCTGGGGCGGACTGGTGTTCCGCTCGCAGAATATTTACCAGGGCTGGGACGGAACCCATATGTTCTCGCACAAACCCGTGAAGCAGGATTCGTACGTGTACGTAATACGATACACCGAACTGGCCGGTGAACAGAAAGAATTGCGTGGCTTCGTGAATGTGCTGCGCTGATATTACCAAACGATTCATGCCTGTAAGAGAGAACGGGGAGTTACTGAGAGCTTCCCGTTTTTTTATGCCGGGAATTTATTGCAGGTCCTGCGGACCGATATAAAAAGTGGCGGTGGTATACCGTTTCTGGGACAGCGTTCCCGGTTCCGCAGTGAGATCTATTGCTTTTTTTTCTTGTATACCGGCACGGTGCTGCAAGGCTCGCCATACATAAGGCTTTTTACCACGGGCAGCAGTTTCTGTGTTACCTGCAGGTAGCATTCGGGTGTTACCCAGGCGGCACCGCAACCTTTTATCACTACGCGGGCATCGCTGTAATCGGCGGCATTCAGTTCCCGTTCTATTTTATGCAGTACGATGCGGGTACGCAGCTCGTCCGGGTGGCAGAGAAAGGCCTGTATGGCCGCACCCTGCAGTTTCTGCATCAGCAGCATCCAGGCCCAGGGCTGTATAATGGCATCTGTGCTGCAGTATACGGCTACGTAAGCATCCCGGTAGGGCGTAGTATCGAGCTGTTCCAGTTTTTCGCGGAACAGTTTTTCGCGCAGCATAAATTCCTCCTCCAGCAATGCGGCCAGGTCCAGCACGGCGGTAGGGGCCTCTGCGGCCAGGTCCTGCATGTCCAGGGTAACAATGCCGCTCTGCGCTACTTTATTTATGATAAGATCTTCGTTCGTGTTCATAGATTACAGGAAGCCAAGTTCGAGCTGTGCTTCTTCGCTCATCATGTCTTTGTCCCAGGGCGGATCGAAGGTGATGATCACATCGGTCTTCTTCACCTCTTCGATGGCATTCACCTTGTCTTCCACCTCGCGGGGCAGTTCTTCAGCCGAAGGGCAGTTGGGCGTGGTCAGTGTCATTACCACGGTCACTTCCTTGTCCTCGCTGATGCGTATTTCGTATATAAGTCCGAGTTCGTAGATATCCACGGGGATCTCCGGATCAAAAATGGTCTTGATCGTTCTTACTACTTCGTCTTCCAGTTCGTGTGCTGTCATTGCAGTGTCGTTATCCGTTTACCTTCTGCAGCCCGGCTGCAAAGGCCTTCATTTGTTTAACCATGCTCACAAGTCCGTTGCTCCGGGTAGGCGTAAGGTGTTCCTTAAGACCGATGGTATCGATAAAGCCCAGCTCGGCATGTGCCACGTCCGAGGCTTTCTGCCCCGAAAGCACACGTATGAGCAGTGCCACGATCCCTTTGGTAATGATGGCATCGCTGTCGGCCGTAAAGACCACGCGGTCGTCCTGCGCTTCGGCATGTATCCACACGCGGCTCTGGCAGCCTTTGATGAGATGTTCCTCGTTTTTGTATGCTTCGTCGATCAGCGGAAGGTTCTTACCCAGCTCGATGATGTATTCGTATTTGTCCATCCAGTCGTCAAAAAGGCTGAACTCCTCAATAATTTCGGCTTCGGTCTCCGGTATGCTTTGCATGGTGCAAAGATACGAAATTGCACTTATTTAGAATAATTCAAAATAAACAAAGGGAAGCTCTTCTTTATCCCCCGTTCTCCATTCCTTCGATGCGGGCAATGATGTTCTCTTTCAGTGCCGTAAGCTCGCCTGCCTTTTCGGGCCTGCCTTCGCGGCTGTAGTAGGAGATCAGGTTATTGAACATACGTATGATGATCGTGTAATTGGCCGTGGGCGTATAATAATGGTCTTTGGGCTCGATCTTGCTCTGCATCAGGAAGGCGTCGATCTCGCGGCGGCTGAATACGGCGCCCCGGTTCAGCGGGTTCATGTAAAACAGCACGGGCGTTTGTGTTTTGCCCAGCAGCAGGCGGGTAATCTCGCTTTTATCGAGCCAGCAGAGGATAAAATGTTCGGGCAGGTTCACCCCGTGCACGGGCAGCTCCAGCGATTGGGCCACTACTATGTACAGGGCGGCCAGCGTAACGGCATTGCCCTTTTTGCTTTCGATGAGCTTGTTGATGTAGTTATTCTCCGGGGCCTGGTAATTGGTGGTATTGGCGGCAAACTGGTGTATGCCGTAGAATACGTGGTTAAATACCTTGCATTGTTCCAGGGCGGTCTGCGAATGGTTTATCTCCATCCAGATATCTTTCTTGAGCCGGCCCACGAACTGGTGTATCTTGTCTTCCTCCAGGTCGGGGTACTGGTAACGCGCCACCAGTATAATGCCCCGCAGCAGGTCTTTGGCGCCCTGGTCTATCCATTCGTGGAACTGCAGGGTGATCTCGCCGAGCTGTATATGGTGAATGATCTCTTCGATGCGCTGCTGCAGCTCGGTATTGAAGGTGCCCTCCCATACGCTTTCGAGCTCGGGTATTACGTCCGGGCCCAGTGAAACGAGCTTGTCGCGAACATTCCCGAAGACCTCGCGGTCCGAGTCGTCGAGTAAACTGATCAGAGCTTTTAGTTCGCGTGCATTCATTACTGCGAAAGTACGACGCCAAAGGCCGGATCGGTGCCCGGCAGACATAAATAATTTCAACAGGTAACTATGAATATACCCTCCGTTCTACAGGAACAGGCTGAAAATTAAGTAGAAGAGAAATCCGCTGTACATGCAGCCGTCCAGGGCGCCGTCGAACCAGAAGGGAGAGCATTGCGGCCCTGTTTTGCGTACACACCAGGCGCTGAGCAGGCAGGCGCTGAGCCAGGCACACAGGGCAGACAGCGGCCAGTATTTCAGCAGCCAGCCGGTAAGGATCAGCAGGGCGCAGCAGCCCAGGGCCAGCAGGGAGAACAGGCGTATACGGCGCACGCCCAGGGTATGCCCCAGGGTAAGTACCTGGTCCTGGCGGTCCTGCTCCATATCGCGCAGGTCAAAAGGGATCGTAAGTGCCCAGGTGAACAGGAAGGCGGCGGGCATCAGCAGGTACAGTGCGGGACGCCGGAACAGTTCGGGGTCCATGCTGAAACCGCTGAAATTTACGCAGACCAGCATCCAGCTCAGGGCTACCAGGAAGGACTTCAGCAGGGGTATCTCGCGCAGGCTGCGCTTACCCCGGATCTCGGGCATGGGCAGGCTGTACAGTATGCTGATCACAAAGGGGATAAGCAGCAGCAGCAATGCCCGCAGCGGGATAAAAAAGGCCAGGGCGGCCGCAGGTACCAGTGCCGTACCGATGGCATATTTAAGCGTGTCTTTGTGTTCCAGTATCCAGCGGTGCCGTTCATTGGTGCCGTGGCTGCGGTAATGCGGCACCTGCATCAGGCGCTGGGCACCGTAAATACTGAAAACGCCGAGAAAAATGAACAGCAGGGTGCTTTCGGGTACGGGTTCTCTCAGCAGGGTGTGCTGCACCAGCAGGGTAAAGCATACGCCTGCGCCCGCTATCCACAGGTTCCCGAAGAAAAGTATGCGCAGCACTTTCTGCATTTATTCCTTGCTTTTCTGGTATTCGATCACACCGAACCCGATGATAAAACCGGCTGCTCCGCCGATACCGGAGAAGATGGCCTTGCGTTTTTTCACCTGGGTGGTAAAACCCCGGCGGTAATCCTCATCGCTTTGTATACGCCCGGCTGTCAGCCGCATCAGCCGTTTGCCTTTCAGGGAAGGCCGCACCGACGATTCTACGCCGGTATACACAGCCGGCGTAATAATGCCGTAAGGCCCCAGGAAATAGCCGCTCACAATGCCTATAACGGCATTTACATACAGTCCGTAATCGTTGCGGTAAAAACGGCGGGCATCGCGTCCCCCGTCGGCATAGGCACGGGCCATGGCTACCGAAAAGGAGTCGTACATGGTAATGTAAGGGGTAAACACCATTTTTTCGGCCCCGTTCTGCGTATACAGCAGCAGGGCATTCTTACGGACGGTCTTAAATCCGCCCCCGCGCTTACGGAACACGTAACGGGTGCTGTCCTTCATATGATCGAAACGGCAGGGCAGCATGCGGCCGGTAAGAAAATAGGCATAATCCGAAGGATAAAAATAGCGGCCGTCCTTCTGCACGAACTGCAGGCGGCGGGCCGGGACCTCCTTTTCCTTTTTCTTTTTGCTGAGGTATACCACCCGGCTGCTGTCGTACGAAACGATCCCGGCCTCCCGGAAGGGTCTGCGCCAGGGCTGTATGCCCGATTGTGCCAGGGCCGTATGGCAGCCCAGGGCCAGGAAGATAAGAAGGATATATTGTTTCATCAGGAAGCAAAGTAACAAAATCCTGTGGCAAAGGGGCTACAAAAAGCCGTAAAAATGCCTCTGTGGTAAAAAATATCAAAAGGTATCCACAGGCATGCAGATACGCTATTAAAAGATTACTTTTGTGTGATTTTTTTTACAGCATAACTTCCAATGAGAAAAGAAAAGTTTGTTCGCAGACATATAGGGCCTTCTGCCGCCGAAACACAGGAAATGTTACAGGCCATCGGGGCCGCCGGGCCGGACCGGCTTACGGATGAGGTGGTACCTGCGGCCATTCGTCTTAAAAACCCGCTGGACCTGCAGCCGGCCCTCAGCGAACGCGAATACCTGGAAATGATCGGGAAAAAAGCCGCCAAGAACAAGGTTTTCCGTTCGTTCATAGGCCAGGGGTACTACGGCACGTTCACTCCTTCGGTGATCCTGCGTAATATTTTTGAAAGTCCATACTGGTATACGGCCTACACGCCCTACCAGGCCGAGATATCACAGGGGCGTATGGAAAGCCTGCTGAATTTCCAGACACTGGTGACCGACCTTACCGGGCTGCCCCTGGCCAATGCCTCGCTGCTCGACGAAGGTACCGCCGCCGCCGAGGCCATGAGCCTGATCCTGAACAGCCGCAGCAAAGAGCAGGAGCAGAACAATGCCATGCGTTTCTGGGTGAGCAATGCCGTGTTCGCACAGACCATAGATGTACTTATTACCCGCGCCGAACCGCTGGGGATCGAGATCGTACTGGGTGATGCCGCCGATCCGCAGCTGGACGAAAGCTTCTTCGGGGCCCTGCTGCAATATCCCAATGCCTTCGGCGAAGTGGAGGATTATAAGGCCTTTACCGAAAAATGCCATGCACAGCAGATCAAAGTGGCCGTAGCTACCGACCTGCTGGCGCTTACCCTGCTGGCCGCTCCCGGCGAATGGGGTGCCGATGTGGCTTTCGGTTCCGCACAGCGCCTGGGCGTTCCCATGGGTTTCGGAGGTCCGCATGCCGCTTTCTTCTGTGCCCGCGAAGAGTACAAACGCCAGATGCCGGGCCGTATCATCGGGGTTACCATCGATGCCCAGGGAAACAATGCCCTGCGTATGGCCCTGCAAACCCGCGAACAGCACATCAAACGTGATAAAGCTACGTCCAATATATGCACCGCCCAGGCCCTGCTGGCCAATATGGCGGCCATGTATGCCGTATACCACGGTCCCGAAGGACTGAAAGAGATCGCTTCCAATATCCATGAGCAGGCCTCTGTCATATACAATGGTCTTAAGGCTATCGGGGCTGCGGTAGTGAACACGCACTTCTTCGATACCGTATTCGTAAAGGCCGATGCCACCCAGGTACAGGCCATCCGTAAGGCTGCCGAAGCAAAAGAGATCAATTTCTTCTACGGTAAGGAAGGCTATATAGGTATTTCCTGCGATGAGCTCACGACCGAAGCCGATGTACAGGATGTGCTGGGCGTTTTCGGCGGCGTGTACGGCAGGAATACCGGAGCCCCGGCTGCTGGCAACTTCCTTGGAGGCCTGGACCGCACTTCAGACTACCTTCAATACCATGTATTCAATTCCTACCACAGCGAAACGGAGCTGATGCGCTACATTTCGCGCCTGGAACGCAAGGACATCGGGCTTAACTACTCGATGATCGCCCTGGGTTCCTGCACCATGAAGCTGAACGCGGCCAGCGAGCTGATCCCGCTCTCACGTCCTGAATTCAGCGCCATACACCCCTTTGCACCACAGGACCAGGTGCAGGGTTACCTGGAAATTATAAACGAGCTTTCTTCGGACCTGTGCACCATAACAGGTTTCGATGCCATGTCGCTGCAGCCGAACTCCGGCGCGCAGGGCGAATATGCGGGCCTGATGGTGATCCGCTCTTATTTTGCCGCCCGTGGCGAAACGCAGCGTAAAATTGCGCTCATCCCGTCTTCGGCACACGGTACCAACCCGGCCAGCGCCGTAATGGCAGGCATGGACGTGGTAGTGGTAAAATGCGACGAGCTCGGTAATATCGATGTGGCCGACCTGCAGCGCTGCTGCGACCTGTACGGCGATAAAGTGGCCGTGCTGATGGTTACATACCCCTCTACACACGGTGTATACGAGGAGCGCATCATGGAAATCACTTCCATGGTACATGCCATCGGCGGACAGGTATATATGGACGGGGCCAATATGAATGCCCAGGTAGGTCTTACCTCGCCCGGTAATATCGGGGCCGATGTATGCCACCTGAACCTGCACAAGACCTTTGCCATTCCGCACGGCGGCGGTGGTCCGGGAATGGGGCCCATCGGTGTACGCAGGCACCTGGCGCCGTACCTGCCGGGGCACGTGTACCTGGCCTCTGAAAGCAGTACGCATGCCGTTTCGGCCGCTCCTTTCGGCAGCGCGCTCATCCTGCTTATTTCCTATGCTTACATCAAAATGCTGGGTGCGGACGGACTCACCGAAAGCACGCGCTATGCCATACTGAACGCCAATTACCTCAAAGATAAGCTCAAAGATCACTTTACACCGCTTTACACAGGCAATAACGGCCGCGTGGCCCACGAATTTATCGCCGACTGCCGCGATTTTAAACGTACGGCCGGCATCGAAGTGGTAGACATCGCCAAACGCCTGATGGACTTCGGTTACCATGCACCTACGGTATCGTTCCCTGTGGCCGGTACGCTGATGATCGAGCCTACCGAAAGCGAAAGCAAACAGGAGCTGGACAAGTTCATCGAAGTAATGATCCGCATCCGCGAAGAGATCCGCGAGATCGAGAACGGAACCGCCGACAAGGCCGATAACGTGCTTAAAAATGCACCGCATACCTGTGCCGTGGTACTGAGCGATGCCTGGGACAAATCCTACAGCCGCGAAAAAGCCGCTTTCCCGGTGGCGCGCCTGCGTACGGATAAGTTCTGGCCTTCGGTAGGACGTGTGAACGAGGCCTACGGCGACCGCAACCTGGTATGTACCTGTCTGCCTCTGGAAGCATACCAGCAGACAGAAGTGAGTGACCCGGCATAAATAATTGACCGGTTTTTCGTAAGTTCGCTTTACCAAACACAAAGCAACTTACATGAAAATCCGACTGTTACTGTTCTTCTGTGCCTTATGGGGCGGGCTTTTACATGCCCAGCACATACAGGTATCCGCTCCTTCATATCTGCGTAAACTGCCCGTGAACCCGGCATTGCTCCATGCTGCACCCATGCAGGAAAAAGGTCTTATGGACCTGTACCTGGACTACAGTGTGGCCAACCTGGACGATGACTGGTATATATGGCCCCTGAACGCCTTGTATACCATTGACGATACCATCGGCTTCAGGAACTGTTTTGTAAGTGCAACGGTAAAGATTGACGATTATGTCACCGGCTACACCAGCCTGGCCGATCTGCCGCGCAAGATCGCAGGTACGCCGCAGCTGTATACTACGCTGGTACAGGCTCCCTACAACCCGCAGTGGTCCCTGTACATCGATTCCCTGTTCGCTTTCGTGAACCATAAGAACAGTTCGGGGCAGTACAATAAGCTTACGGCCCAGCTCATCGGGCAAACTGCCGGCAGTCCGAACCCCGCGGTGGTGTTGTGGTCGGCCACGGATTCTACCACGGGCAATTTTACCGATCCGCAAAGCCTCGATGTACTGGCCTGGAACCCCCAGTACACGGTACCTGCGGGGCAGCGCCTGGCCTTTAACCTGCGTTTCGAGGCCCCGGATGCCGATACCCTGCAGCTGGCCGCCGGTTATGTGGACGGCAATGGCAATGGCCTCTGTGAAGCGCCTACGGATTTTAAGACCAGCTACGGACGGCTCATCTATCTTCCCGCGGTGTCGAATACCGCCAACCTGGTATACCAGCAGAACGGGCAGAACTACTATTTTGCCACTCAGAACTGGCATCTCTGGTATAAGGTAAGCTATACCGATTATACTTCGGCCGAAGAGGCAGAGGCCAAGGGCTTCGGCATTGAGCAGAACACGCCCAATCCCTTCAGCGGGCAGACCACGGTAAAATACCATATGCAGCTGGGCGGGGATGTATACTGGCATCTTACCGACATCAGCGGGCGTACACTGCGCAGGGAGTACCTGGGTTACCATACCCCGGGCTCCTATGTGCTGCCGCTGGACGTACAGGGGCTCAGCGCCGGGATATACGTGTACGGTATTACCGTGAACGGCTCCACCGTTACAAAACGCATGATCGTAAAATAATTCAGACGTCTTTTCGTTTTAAAAACGCTTGCAAAACGGTAAGCGCTTTTTTTATTTTACTTTTGCCGCTATGCTCAGACATTTATCCGCATTTTTTACAGCCTGCCTTTTTGCCGTAGCGGCACCTGCGCAGTCGTATGAGTGGATGCACAGTCCCTACCCGGTAAAGGCGGTGGTTCCCGGCTGGCAGCAGAATACGGCAAAGACCGGCTTTGATGAGTTCGTGGTGGATTTCGACCGCGAAGAGGAGGCCATGGCTGGCGCGGCCAATTACCGCCGCGGGTTCTGGCAGTTGTCCGAAAAGGGCTCCAATCCCATTGCCTATGCGGTGATACGCCCGGATACCTTTCCGAAGTTCGGCAGCTCCGAAGGATATGCAATCTCGTACCTCACGGCCATCCGGCTCGACAGCATCGACCTGCTGCTGGCCCATAAAAAGCTCTCTTCCGGCAACGATACCATTATTCTTGAATTCTCGGATACGGACGCTTCCCGGCATCCGCTCAGCACGGTGTTCGAAGCCGATACGCTGATCACTTCCACGCCCTTTTTCGCGTCGAACACGCTCGACACGGCCTATACACTGCGTCTTTACCCGGCCATCTGGTATACGGGTCTTGTGCCGGTAGCCATCCGCATCCGTTTCCTGGCGCCCCAGCAGGATACCCTCTTACTGGCAGCCGGTTTCCGTTCCAACGGGGCCTGCGGTCTTACCGACAAACCCGGCCTCACGGCTTTTTACCCTAATTCTTACGCATACTACAAGGATTTTAACGAGCTGCTGCCTACGACCATCGGCGGCAATATCTATACGGAATGCGACGGCATTGCCGGGCAGGATTCCACGGCCGACGGATTCAGCCCCATACAGAACTGGTGCGCCACCATGTATTTCAGGGCCAATACCCTGGGACTGGACCCGGGCGCTGCCGCACAGAAATTCGGGGTATACCCGAACCCCACCGCCGAAAGCGTACGCATAAAATCGGCAGAGGCCCTCGAATACTGGCACCTGCTCTCGTCCGAAGGGCGGCTTTTACGCAGTGGCAAACAGGCCGATATAGACCTGCAGGCATTTCCGCCGGGGATTTATTTCCTGCAACTGAAAAGCATTCATACCTTTGACACTATAAAAATTACTAAGTATTAATGAGAAAATTTTTCGCTTCGATCGTATTTATTGCCGCCGCCGGTGCTGCCTGGGCGCAGAAGACCGCCGGGGGGATCGGTATCAGCGGTCAGCCCATACAACGCAACGATAAAGCCGTGCTGGACACCGTGTTCAACGGGTTTGAGAACTATACGCCGGTGGTATATACCGTTCCGGACGATACAGGCGGTTATGTAAGCGGCAGCAATGGTTACGGCGATCAGGCCAAGGTACAGGAATTTGTGCCCGCCGCCTCCTGTTTTCTCACCGATGTGATCTACTGGTTCGGTAAAAAGGTAAAGAACACCGGGGGCGATACCTCTTCGGTGATCCTGAACTACTACCGCAAAGATTCCATACAGATGGTGAACGGCGCCGGAGCTTTTGTGCCGGGTACCATCGTGGTATCGGATACGGTAAAGCTGGCCGATATTCCCATCGATCCGGATTTTGACCTGGGTATGTACGTATGGAACCTGCCCGCGCCGGAATTCATAGACGTAAGACACTGCCTGGGCTTTGACATGAGCCTGATGAACAACCGCGACAGCATTGCCATCTATACCAGCACCAACGGGCAGACCCTGGCTGTTGACAGAAGCTGGGAAAAATGGCAGAACAAGTGGAATACCATCGACAATGCCTGGGGACTGAATATAGACCTGGCCATCTTCCCGGTGTACGATATCGCCAATGCCAGCCTGGAAGAGACGAACAGCCTGCCTTTTCATGTATACCCGAACCCGGCGGCCGACCGTATTACGGTAAATGCCGATTTTATGCTGGCCTCTATGCGGGTAATGGACCTGAACGGCAAAACACTGCTGGTACAGAACGGTTCACAGAACAGCCTGAGCCTGTCCCGGCTTGCCGAAGGCGTATACATCCTGAACCTGGAAAGCACGGCAGGCGCGCGTCATTTCGTGCGCATCGTGGTGAAGCACTAAGAATATCAATGTGATCTTTTTCCGCCGGAGGGCATTTTTACCCCGGCGTTCACGGCTATGGGCAAAACGTTCTCCGGGGGCACCACCGGGCAGCTGAAGCGGTCGCTGTAGGCACAGTAGGGATGATAGCTCCGGTTAAAGTCCAGGTATACGTTCTGCGGATCGGCCGGTATGCGGAAATCGATATAACGTCCGCCCCCGTAAGTAGTGCTGCCATTGGTAAGATCGCGGAAAGGCAGGAAAAGATAATCCTTATAGGCTTCCTGCTTCAGCAGGTCCACGCTCTGGTATACATACAGCGAGCAGGCTACGGAACCGTACCGGAAATGCAGCAGGGCAAACTTCAGGTACGGCGCCATACGTGCGGAGGAAGTAGCAAAGATCACCGTATCTTTCTGTGGCAGCTCGCGGTAGGTTACTTTAAATCGAAACTGTTCATCCGCCGGGAAATACGTCACTTTTTTCAGTGTTTTTTTCTCTTTGGCGTTAAAACGCGATTCCTTACCGAAAAAGTCCTCATGCTGTTCTTCGCGGAAAGCGGCCACTTCCTTTTCGAAGGCGGTCTGCGCAAAAAGTCCCTGCGCCAGCAGGAAACACAGTACGGTGCTACGTAGCTTCATTATTTCGTATAGATCTTTGCCAGTTTTTTCATCAGCTCCGAGGCCAGCACAAAGTCTTTCAGGTACTGGTTATCGCTGTTGAAGATGTCTTTACCGCGGCCTTCCCACACGTTTTCGCCGTGGTGCATGTACATTACGTTCTCGCCGATCTCCACCACCGAGTTCATATCGTGCGATACGATCACCGTGGTAATATCGAAATCGTGTGTGATCTCGTACAGGAGCCGGTCGATGATGATGGAGGTCTCCGGGTCCAGGCCGGAGTTCGGTTCATCGCAGAACAGGTATTTGGGGTTGAGGGCGATGGCACGGGCGATGGCCGTACGTTTTTTCATACCGCCGGAGATCTCGGCAGGATACAGCGTAAGAGCATTGGAAAGGTTTACGCGTTCGAGGCAGAACTCCACGCGTTTTTTTTTCTCCGCGGCCGTCATTTTAGAGAACATATCCAGCGGGAAGGCTACGTTCTGCTCTACCGTCATGCTGTCGAACAGGGCGCCCATCTGGAAAACCTTACCCATATCGCGGCGTATGGCCATGCGGGTCTCGGCATTACCCTGGGTAAAGGAACGTCCGTTGTAGAGCACTTCGCCGCTGTCGGGTTCCATCAGGCCGATGAGGCATTTCAGGAAAACCGTTTTACCGCTGCCGCTGCGCCCGATCACCAGGTTCACCCGGCCCGGCTCAAAGGTGGTGCTTACGTTTTTCAGCACGGGTCTGCCGTCGAAACTCTTTACGATATTCTTTACTTCGATCATAGCAGCATCAGGCTTGTAATAACCAGGTTTGAAAGTAGAACGGAAAAAATACTGTATACCACGGCATTGGTACTGCTGTTGCCCACTTCAATGGCCCCCCCGCGGGTATTGAAACCCTGGAACGAAGAAATGGAGCTGATGAGGAAGGCAAAGGCCATGGTCTTGGTCAGTGCATATACTAAATCGTAGGGCTGGAAGTCGAGCTGAAGGCCGTAGATGAAATCGCCGGGGGTGATCATACCCGTCTGTACTACCGAAAGATATGCGCCCGAAATGGCCAGGAACATGCTCAGCAGCACCAGGAAAGGCATAATGATCATAAAGCCGAGTATCTTGGGCAGTATAAGGAAAGAGGCCGAATTGATGCCCATTACCTCCAGTGCGTCCACCTGTTCGGTAATGCGCATGGTACCCAGCTGCGAGGAAATATTGGAGCCCACCTTACCGCAGAGGATGAGGGCAATGATGGTGGTGGAAAATTCGTAGATCACCGACTGTCGGGAGGCAAAGCCCACGGTAAATTTGGGGATCAGGGGCGTATCGGTATTGGCGCTGAACTGCAGTGAGATCACGGCACCCATGAATACGGAAACGATAGCGATCAGCGGAAGCGAATTGATGCCGATGGCCACGATCTCGTCCACCACCTGCTTCCTGAAAACGTTAAAGTTATCAGGCCTGCGGAAAGTCTGCCTCATGGTAATACCATACTTCCCGAATGCTTCAATAGTGCGTACTAACATACAGGTATTTGTTCATCTAAAATACTACGCTTTCTTGCATTTGCCAAATATTTCGGCAGATAGCCGTCCGGTGTTCCGGTAATCACCTTAGGTATAACGGTTTTATTGTGCGGGCCTGATCTTGCCGAACAGCGCGCGCATACGCATATTCATCACCCCGAAGGCCGCTTCGCGCACGATGCTTCCGCTCATTTTGGAAACGCCTTCCTGGCGTTCGGTAAAGATGATGGGCACTTCCTTTATTTTGAAGCCGAGCGTAAAGGCCGAAAATTTCATTTCGATCTGGAATGCATACCCTTTGAACTTAATGCGGTCGAGGTTAATGGTCTCCAGCACCTTGCGCGTATAGCACTTGAAGCCTGCGGTGGCGTCGCGGATGGGCATACGCGTGATAAAGCGCACGTATACGCTGGCATAGTAGGAGAGCAGTACCCGCCCTATGGGCCAGTTCACCACGTTTACGCCGGTTACGTAGCGGGAGCCTACGGCCAGGTCGGCCCCTTCGTTCTTACAGGCATTGTACAGGCGCACCAGGTCGTCGGGATTATGCGAAAAATCGCAGTCCATCTCGAAAATGTACTTGTAGCCCCGGGGCAGCACGTGCTTAAAACCGGCTATGTATGCGGTGCCGAGCCCACCTTTGCCGCTGCGCTCCAGCAGGTGAAGACGGTCGGGAAATTCCTGCTGCAGGCTCTTTACGATCTGGCCGGTACCGTCCGGCGAACCGTCGTCCACGATAAGCAGATCAAAAGGTTCCGGCAGGGACATTACCTTGCGGACCATTTTTTCGATGTTCTCCTTTTCGTTGTACGTGGGTATGATTACAATTCCTTCGTGCACTGGCCTGTAAATTTGTGCAAACCTACATTTTTTTCTCAGAAAAAGATGAATGATCCACAACAGGGCCTGCGTTTTGACGTTTCTTTAACGGAGGTTCCGTCCCTCCGGGGAAACTGGCATTTATCAAAGCAATTTTTATCTTTGCAGGTAATATGAAGTATATGCTCCGTACACTCGTTATGACACTCCTGTTTGTTCTCAGCGCCTCTGCGGCAGTTTGTGCCCAGCGTGCCGATGCCGATACGGTATACCAGCGAAGTGGCAAAGGGACTTCGGAAATACTGAGTGACGGCGGCGGACAGTCCTTCGTGAGCGCGTATAAAGCTTCGGACTTCAAGCCCAAAGGCTACCGGGTGCAGCTCATTGCCGAAAGCGGCCAGGGCTCGCAGGACCGTGCGCAGGCCACCCGTTCGGCATACCTGGCCCGTTACAAGAACGAACATAAGGTCTACCTCATTTTTGATGCACCCAACTTCAAGGTACGCGTGGGCGATTTCCAGACCAAGTTCGAGGCCGCTATCCTGTGGAAAAAGCTGCAGGCCGAATTTCCCAACTCCTACGTGGTGGAAGACGACGTGAACGTGATACATAAGAAATAAAGCGTCCCCCGGGATAACGTATATCCGTTCCCGGGCACAGGTATTGCTTTCAAAAGGACCATTGGAAGAAAAAAGAGCCCGGTTTATCGAAAATCGTACCCTCTTTCCCGCAGAACAACGTATTTTAGAAGTACTAAATACTATTAAGAGCTATGAAATTATTTGTACAGGAAAGAATCAGACAGATAGAACGGGAAGGTTATACACTCAGTTTCGACGAGATATTCAACCGCGGGTTCAATATATGGAAAAAGGTGACCCTGCCTATGGCCGGAGCTTTCTTCCTGCTGTTCATTCCCATCGCCATCCTGTTTACGCTGTTCGCCCCCTTTCTTTACGGGATGTCCTTCAGCGATATCATGGAAGCGGGGCAGCACAATCCCCAGATCTTCTCGGCCCTGGCCGAAGACCCGATGTTCCGCCTGCGCAGCACCCTGTTCAACCTGCTGATCAGCCTGATCCTTTCGCCTTTCGGTGCGGGCTTCATACGTATGTGCAAAGAGGCCGATTTTACAGGTCGTGCCGCTTTCTCCAATATATTCTATTATTTCCGCATGCCTTATCTTACCAACCTGCTCATTGTTACCCTGCTCATCAGCCTGGTAAGCCTGGGTATAGGCTTCGGACTGCAGGAGCTGGGCATGATCGGTAATATCCTCAACTACGTGGTAATGATAGTGGTACATACACTCACGGCCTTTGCCGTTACCCTGGTGATCTTTGGCGATGCCGGCCCCCTGGAAGCGATCGGCAACAGTATAAAACTGGCCTCGAAGAACTTTTTCATGGTGCTGGGAATGGCGCTCATAGGCGGTGTTATCGGTTTCCTGGGCGTGTTTGTATGCTGCGTGGGACTGTTCTTTACGCTTTCGTTCATCTATATGGTCACGTATATCCTGTACCGCCAGGCCATCGGCTTTGAAGAAATACAGCAGGCAGATGATACCCTGCCGCCGGTTACGGACAGCGAAGGCGGGACCTTTGTATAACTAAGTTACGGGACTCAGGGGAAGTTCTGCGAGGGCACGCTCTGGGGCTCGGGCAGGGGAATATTGCCTTTTATGGTATTCCACTTGGCTACGCCTTCCAGGAAATTGTCGGAAGCGCCGCCGGTGGTATAGGTAAGGTCTTTCAACTGAGGGTCCCCGTTTTTGGCCTTTTCCCATCCATAGGTGATAGAGCCCAGGTATGTATTCGTATTCATGTCAAAGGCCGTAGTCGTAAACAGCTGGCTCATGCTTTCGTTCTCCAGGTTCTGCGCCCGCAGGGAACGGCTATTGATACCCGGGTTATCGAGCCTTGAGGCATGCTTTATTTCCGTTTTCCGTCTCTTGCTGTGCACGGGATCCCTTTGAAGCCCCAGGTTGTACAGATCGTCGCTGACAGGCGTATCGTCAAAGTCCTCGTTCCGGCTCTTCTCTGCCCCGAAAACGGGGTTATTCGATTCAGGCAGCGTATCTACCCGGAACCCATTGGGGCCGGTACGCTTTTTCACGTTATCCGGGGTTTCGTCCTTGCCGTCTATCAGGGTTTGCGCTACCTGTACCAGGGCAATTTTCATGTTCCCCGGTCCTCCCTGGGGCTCATAGGTAAGCGTATGCTCCCGGAGACCGATCCAGGCGCCTCTCTGCAGGGCATATTCGCTGAAGATCCACTTACCGTCGGGGGTGGTCTTTTCCAGGGTGAACTGCAGAATACCGTAGGCTTTGCGTTGCACAAGGGCCCGGGTGCTTCCGTTTTGCACCAGGTTGCCAAAGCTCCGGGCCTTTTCGCCCATGATATCGGCTTCGGTCTCCAGCCCGCTGTCATCGTTCATGCCTGTGCCTTTCAGCTGCCGGGTGGCCTGTACGCGTCCCTGCTTCTGCTGTACCACATGCCAGGCTTCGTGCGGCAGGTGTTTCTCCTGGCCGGGAGCAATGTGTACCTGGTTTCCCTGTGCAAAGGCGTGGGCCTGTAACTGTGCCGGCTCGCCCGAATTGTAATGCACGCGCACATCGTCCATAGAAAAACCGGATAGCTTTTCTAAGCCGGCCTTCAGGGAATCGGGCATGCCCGTGCGGTTCTTTTGCATTTGTACGGGTGGAGTACCGGCCGCGTTTTGTTTGTCGCCGCTTTTGTGTACAGCATGAAGGCCGCCCTGTGCTGATGCAAAGGATATCTCCGGCTGTTTCCCGGTTTTTTTATCGGCATGGGTATTCATGGTCGGGTAACGATGTCCTCAAAAATAGTAAAAGTTCTCATTTTAGACAGCTTTCCCAGCCCAGCCATAAATTGAATTTCTGTGCTGAAATGCACCCGGTAGGTCCGTGCGGGAGCTACGGGTACAGCAGGCTGTCCTGCCGCGCGGCACAGAGTTTTGTCCTGAACTCTGAAAAGGCTGTATTCACTGCGATAACAGCCGAACTGCCGGCTGGGCATATATACTCCGCCGGTCCGGGGAACAACAACAGGAAAAACAGGTGTATGATATTCATATTAAGGTATATACACGCAGGGGCCGGAAAGGTTCACTTATTCTTTGTACCGGTAACGCTCAGGGTGCCGCCGTTGTAATTTTCCCCGTGAAAGTTCCCGCTTAGAAATTGATTATTTGATAATCTGCTGATTACTTTATCCTGTTCCAAGGCATAAAGGCCTGGAGGTTCCCGGTTTGCTCAACCATAAGCTATTTTCTGTAAACTGTCTTTATCCCCCAATTTTACCCCGGAATCTGCGAAAACGCCATTTTTTCTTCCCATGTAAAAACAGTACCTTTGCACTTCAATTTGGAACGGAGAAACCATGAGCGACAATATCAAGCATGAATGCGGAATAGCTTTCCTGCGTCTGCGTAAGCCTCTTGACTATTACAGGAATAAATACGGTACAGCCCTGTATGGCGTCAATAAAATGTACCTGCTTATGGAAAAACAGCACAACCGCGGGCAGGACGGCGCCGGTCTCGCCAATATCAAGCTGGACCCTGAACCCGGCTACCGTTACATCAGCCGTGTGCGTTCCATCGAACCCCAGCCTATCAAAGACCTGTTCGATAAGGTCACTTCCCGTTTTGCCGACGCGCGCGAACGCGATCCTTCCATCTTTAACGATACCAAACGCCTGAAACGCGAGCTGGCCTTTACCGGGGAGCTTTTCCTGGGGCACCTGCGCTACGGCACCTATGGCAGGAACAGCATCGAAAGCTGCCATCCCTTCCTGCGCCAGAACAACCGCATTGCCAAAAACCTGATCGTGGCCGGTAACTTTAACCTTACCAATGTGGACGAGCTCTTCCGCGAACTGGTGGAATACGGCCTGCATCCCAAGGAAAAAGCCGATACCGTGACCGTAATGGAAAAGATCGGGCATTTTCTCGACCGCGAGGTGGACGAACTCTACCGCAAACACCGCGATGCCGGCGCCACCCGTATGGAAGCCGTGGAAAAGCTGGCCGCCGAGCTGGACGTGGCCAAGATCCTGCGCCTGGCCAGTGCCCGCTTCGACGGAGGCTATGTAATGTGCGGACTGATGGGGCACGGCGATGGTTTTGTGCTCCGCGACCCCAATGGCATACGCCCGGCCTATTACTACGAAGATGAGGAAGTCTCCGTGGTATGCTCTGAGCGGGCCGTGATACAGACCGTGTTCAACGTACCCTTTGAAAGCATCATCGAACTGCCCCCCGGACATGCCTTTATCTCGAAAAAGGACGGCAGCTCCAAAGTGGAAATGATCAACGAACCGGCCGAATACAAGGCCTGTTCTTTTGAACGTATCTACTTTTCCCGCGGCAGCGATGCCGAGATCTATGCCGAGCGTAAGGAGCTGGGCCGCCTGGTGGTGCCCGATATCCTGAAGGCCATCGACTACGACGTGGAAAATACCGTGTTCTCCTTTATTCCCAATACTGCGGAATCATCGTTCTACGGCATGATCAAAGGGGTGGAGGACTATCTCAATGATCATAAGATACGCAAGATCACCGAAATGGGTGCGAATCCCGACCCCGAACGGGTGGCCGAGCTCATCAACCGCAGGCCCCGGGTAGAAAAGCTGGCCATCAAGGACGTAAAGCTGCGCACCTTCATTACCGACGATGAACACCGCGACGATATGGTGACACACGTGTACGACATTACCTATGGCACCGTACGCCCGGGTATCGATAACATCGTGATCATCGACGACAGCATCGTGCGCGGTACCACGCTGAAAAAAAGCATCATCAAGATGCTGAGCAGGCTGCAGCCCAAATCGATCGTGATCGTGTCCTCTGCGCCGCAGATCCGCTACCCCGACTGTTACGGCATCGACATGGCCAAGATCGGCGATTTCGTGGCCTTTAAGGCCGCTACCGAACTGCTGCACGAACGCGGACTCTGGCACGTGGTGAACGATGCCTATGCCGAGGCCCTTGAAATGGAAAAGTCCGGTACATTCCGGTCGCGCAACTGCCTGCAGAAAATATACGAACCGTTCAGCTACGAAGAGATCTCGGCCAAAATTGCCGAGCTGGTTACCGATAAGGACATCGAATGCAATGTACAGGTAGTATACCAGAGCGTGGAGAACCTGCACCGTGCCTGTCCCAAAAACAAGGGCGACTGGTACTTTACCGGTAATTTCCCTACGCCGGGCGGTACCGGGGTAAGCAACCGGGCCCTCATGAACTACGTGGAAGGTAAAAATATTCGTGCATACTGATATGGACAAGGAAGAACGCTTACGCAGAGCCGCCGAGGACGACTGGGGCGATACCGGGCGCAAGACCTGGAAACCCGAAGCCGGACTGAAGTTCAGTATGGGCTGGTACATCGGCCATATATTTATGGTGCTGTACATTGCCGCGGGTGCGGGGGTGGTACTCTGGCAGGCCGCCATGGGCCTTAACTTCCGTATACTTACCGTAGCTACCTGGCCCTGGGTGCTCAGCAGCTCCAAAGCAGTATTCATACTGGCCATAGTGCTGTATACAGGAGTGCTCATACGCATTACCTGGGAAGTGGTGCGCCAGGTGCGCAATTTCCCGCTTACTGCGGCCAATCTCTCCTGGTTTTTCCTGTATTTTATGCTGGAACTGGCTATGCTGGCCCGCTTTTTTATTTTGATGATCACACCCGAAAAACCGGAGAATTTAGTACCTTAGGGATTCATTTAAATCCCATGAGTCCCAACTACATATTATTTGCGATCCCGGTCTTTTTCCTGTCCATGGCCCTGGAGTTCTGGTACGGCCGCCGAAAAGGCGTACGCTGGTACAATTTCGAGGACACCATTACCAATCTCAACCTGGGCATCGGCAGCCAGGCCACCGGGATACTTACCAAACTGCTGGTACTGGGCGCCTACGACGCGGTATATACACAGTTCCGGTTCTTCAGCCTGCCCGGCAGCTGGTGGGCATGGACCGCCGCCTTTGTGCTTTTCGACTATATTTATTACTGGGCACACCGCCTGGGCCATGAATGGAATTATATGTGGGGTGCACACATCGTGCATCACCAGAGCGAACAGTTCAACCTTTCGGTAGCCCTGCGCCAGAGCTGGATACATAACCTGCTTTCCTTTTTCATGTTCCTGCCCCTGGCCCTGCTGGGCGTACCCCTGTACATGCTGGTGCTCATCGGTGCCGTTACCACCCTGTTCCAGTACTGGATACATACCCGGGCCATACGCCGCATGCCGCGCTGGTTCGAATTTGTGTTCAACACGCCTTCGCATCACCGCGTACATCATGCTACCAACCCGCAGTACCTGGACAAGAACTATGCGGCCACCTTTATCCTCTGGGACCGCCTGCACGGCACTTTCTGCAAGGAAAAGGAAGAACCCGTGTACGGTATCACCAAACCCCTGCATTCGCTGAACCCCGTATGGGCCAACCTGCATTTTTACCCCGAACTCTGGAAAGGCATACGCCGCGAAAAAGGTCTGCTGCGTAAGCTGCTGCTGCCCTTCCGCGGACCGGCTTACCTGGGCGCCCTGCTGCCACAGGCACCGCCAAAGAAACAAGACCCCGCACAGGCGCCCGTTTTCATGAAGATCTATGTGTTCATCCAGTTCATTATTCTTACGGCAGCCCTGGTCAAATACCTCATTCATTTCGAAGAGCTCAGCAATTTCTACCGCCTGGCAGGCTTCGGACTCATTGTGCTTACCACGCATATCTGCGCCGGACTGCTCGAAGGCCGCCGTGCCGCCGTTTTTTCCGAAGCCCTGCGCCTGGTCTGCGTGGTGCTTATGCTCAACGCGCTGTACTATACGCAATACCATGACTGGTTCCTGGTCATGCTCACCGGTTCTCTTTTCCTGAGTGTGTCCTTCGGGCTGGCCCTGCTCGTTAACGGGCTGCGTACGGCCCCTGCACGGCGCATGCGGGTGTAGGGACCTCGTACGGCACCTGTCCTCACACATAAAATACAGGTGTATGAAACTGAAATCGAGCGAACCTTTCTGGCTGGTCAGGAACGGCCTGCTGCATTCGTACCCCTCTCTGCATACCGATGCCGAAACGGATATCCTGGTCATCGGCGGGGGAATTACAGGCGCACTGATGGCCCACCAGTGCATAAAAGACGGCTACCGTACCCTGCTGGCCGACAGCAGGGAAGTGGCCCACGGCAGTACTTCGGCCACCACCTCCATGCTGCAGTACGAAACCGACATGCCCTTTTACCGCCTGCTGCAGCTGCACGGCGAAAAAGCCGCGGTAAATGTGTACCGCTCCTGCTTTAATGCCATCGGCACCCTGGGCAGCATCGCGCGGGAGATCGCCCCGGATGCGGGCTTCGAAGAAAAAGACTCCTTCTATTTCGCCGCCCGCAAAAAGGATATTCCCTGGCTCCGGCAGGAGCTGGAGGCAAGGCGTAGCCACGGCTTCCCTGTGCGCTGGCTCAGTGCGGGAGAGGCAGAGGAACGCTACGGGCTGCAGGGTACACAGGGCGGCATTCTTTCGGCCGGGGCCGCAACTATCGATGCTTTTCACTTCACACACGATCTGCTGGCCTTTAATCACAAAAAAGGACTGGACATCTACGATAAAACGGATATCCGCCGCGTACGGCACACCCGGCAGGGGATCGAGGCCATTACGGAACACGGTTACCGTATCCGTGCCCGCAAGCTTATCTGGTGCGGCGGTTACGAAAGCATGCGGCTCATCCCCGAAGAGCCCGTACGTCTTTTTTCTACCTATGTCATTGCCGGCGAACGCTGTATGCAGAGCCTGAAACATTTGCAGCACACACTGTTCTGGAATACGGCCAGCCCGTACAATTACCTGCGCGCCACAGACGATAACCGCCTGCTCATCGGCGGGGGCGACGAAGATTTTGTGAACGATGCCCTGCGCGACGCCCGGCTTGATAAAAAAGCCGCACAGCTCGGGAAATACCTGCGGAAAATATTGCCGGGTATAACGTTCCGTACAGACTTTGTCTGGGCCGGCGTCTTTGGCAGTACTCCCGACAGCCTGCCTTACGTAGGTATGCATCCGGGCTACCCCGACACGTATTTTGTGCTGGGTTTCGGAGGCAATGGCATCACCTTTTCGGTATGTGCTATGGAAATGATCTCGGATATGTTACGTAAAAAGAAACACCCTCTGATGCCGGTCTTTCGCTTCGGAAGATACGGACCTCATGCGGGCGCAGTGGACCTCTCGGCCCTGTAAAACCGTCCGGGACCCTGTGTACGGGCTGCGGCATCCCTGCGGGCTGCGCTGCGCTCCGTACAGCGGGTGCGTGCACGCAGGCCCTTTTTCAGTCAGGCTTGCCGGTAATACGTTTACTTCTGGGCACAGGTATAATCCAGCGCTTTCAGGGCGGCTACCTGCTCGTTGTAGGCATTTTTGTCGGGGAAATCCGACTCGCAGTAATTCAGCGTGGTCTCACCCTGTTTCTGGCATTGTACGCATTCGCCGCTGCAGGCCGTACCCAGCAGCAGGCACAGGAAAGCCGGTATGATCAGAATTCTTGTTCTCATACGTATATTTATTAAGCAAATATGCTGTTTTTTATCGGGATTTTCGCTTTGTGCTGCCGCTAAAATTGTTAGTTTTGCCACTTCAAGAAAAAGTCTATTAAAATTCAGCAATACAAATATGAACAAGATTAAAGTAGCCAATCCGGTGGTGGAACTTGATGGCGACGAAATGACCCGCATCATCTGGAAATTTATCAAGGAAAAACTCATCCTGCCTTACCTCGACCTGGACATTAAATATTATGACCTGGGCGTGGAATACCGCGATGAGACCAATGACCAGGTGACCATCGACGCGGCCAATGCCATCAAACAATACGGTGTAGGTATCAAATGCGCCACCATTACGCCCGACGAGGCCCGTGTAAAGGAGTTCAACCTGAAACAGATGTGGAAATCGCCCAATGGTACCATCCGTAACATCCTGGACGGTACTGTATTCCGCGAACCCATCGTTTGCTCCAATGTGCCGCGCCTGGTCACTACCTGGGATTCACCCATCATCGTAGGCCGTCACGCTTTCGGCGACCAGTACCGCGCCACCGATTTCGTAGTGCCCGGTAAAGGTAAGCTCACCGTGAAATTCGAAGGTGAGGACGGTACCGTGATCGAACACGAAGTGTACCAGTTCCAGGGCCCCGGCGTATCGCTCAGCATGTACAATGTAGACGATTCTATCCGCGGTTTTGCCCGTGCCTGTATGAACATGGGTCTGCAGAAAGGCTGGCCGGTATACCTGTCTACCAAGAATACCATCCTGAAAAAATACGACGGACGTTTCAAAGATATTTTCGAAGAAGTATACCAGAACGAATTTAAGGCCGAGTTCGAAAAAGCGGGCATCACCTACGAGCACCGCCTCATCGACGATATGGTGGCCAGCGCCATGAAATGGAACGGCAAATTCGTATGGGCATGTAAGAACTACGACGGCGATGTACAGTCCGACTCCGTGGCCCAGGGCTTCGGTTCACTCGGCCTGATGACCTCCGTACTGGTTACGCCCGACGGCAAGATCATGGAAGCCGAGGCCGCACACGGTACGGTTACCCGTCACTACCGCGATCACCAGAAAGGTAAGCCTACATCTACAAACCCGATCGCTTCGATCTTCGCCTGGACGCGTGGCCTGGCCTTCCGCGGCAAGCTGGACGGCAATGCCGAGCTGATCCGTTTCTCCGAGACCCTGGAGCGCGTATGTATCGAAACCGTGGAAAGCGGTAAAATGACCAAAGACCTCGCGGTTTGTATCCACGGCAACAATGTGAGCCACGGCGAACATTACCTGTATACCGAAGAATTCCTGGACGCTATCGACAAAGGCCTCAAAGCCGCGCTCGCTTAATCCGGGAAAATATATATTTATGGGTGGTCTCGCCGAGGCGAGACCACCTTTTTTATGCGTTCAGGGTACAAACAGGCAGTCCATGTCCAGGTTGTTCTGCACCAGGCCGGCCGAATGCTCATTGGGCCTTACGCCGTAGGTGGTGATCATGGTCAGGAATACGGCCTTGCGGGTCTGTGTTTCGTTTCGGAATACACCTATTTTGTTGCGCAGCTCGGCCGCATATCGTTTATCGATCGTAAAGGGATGGATCGAGAATTTCATTTCACAGAGATTGATCACCTGGTCGCGCCGGTCGATCAGCAGGTCTACCTGTGCGCCATTGTCTTTGCCGGTGCTGCGCCAGGAGGCTTCTTCGGAGTGCACCCCGCTGATGCCGAGCTCTTTTTTGATCTGCGACACATGCGCCAGGCACACCTGCTCAAAGGCATAGCCGCTCCAGGCCCGGTGTCCCGGGCTGTCGGTCTGCTGCAGCCAGTGATTGTCTGAGAACTGCCGCCGTTTATGGATAAAGCGGTAATAAAAAAGCGTATAGAAATCGCTCAGCTGGTACAGGCTGTCCTTTACCTTTTTCCCGAAGGGCAGGTAACGGCGTATAAAACCGCTGGCCTCCAGTTCGTCTAGCACTTTGGTAGCCCCGCCTCCATTGGGCAGTCCCGAGGCGGCGATCAGCTCCTCGCGGGTCAGTCCGCGGGCTTTACGGCTCAGGGCCTCGCTCACGGCCGTATGGTTCTCCGGGAAACGGAACAGGGAGGCGTACAGGTTGTCGAACTCCCGGCGCAGGAGCCCCGTTTCGGAAAAACAAAGCCGGTCTATGTTCTGTGCCGGGCTCAGGCCGGGCCGCAGCGCGTCCAGGTAATAAGGTATGCCGCCCAGGGCCATGTATATTTCAATTACCTGGTAACGGGTCCAGTGTATATGCCTGGAATGCAGGAAGGCTTCGCACTCGTGCAGGGTAAAAGGCAGTATCTTCATGCGGCGGGTAACCCGGTTGTGCAGTCCGCCCCGGTTATTGATGAGCTTGTTCAGCATCCAGGAGGCCGCCGAACCGCATACGATCAGCACAATGTCCCTGCGCGCCGAGGCCCAGCTGTTCCAGAAATGTTCCAGGGCGCTGATGAAGGACGATTTAGGCGTGTCCAGCCAGGGCAGCTCGTCCAGGAAGATCACCTGCCGTTTCCTTTTTTTCTTCTCCAGGCAGGCCATCAGTTGCTGAAAAGCCTCGAACCAGCTTTCGGGCAGCGGGTATTCCATATGCGGGAAGGCCTTTTGCAAGGCCGTATGAAAGTTGAGCAACTGCTGGGCAAGACTGGCATTGGCCAGCCCGGTAAGCTGAAAAGCAAACCGCTGCTCAAAGGCCTCGCGTACCAGGTAGGTCTTCCCGACCCGCCTCCGGCCATATACGACCACGAATTCAGACCGCCCGGAGCTCATAAACTCCCTGAACTGCTGCAGCTCAGCCTTACGTCCTATAATATCGGCAGCACCCATTTTCCTATAGATCGCTGTAAAGGTATAAAAAATACTACATTCAGCGACTTATAATTCTATAAATCGCTAAATCGTGTAAAAATAGTGTAGATTTAGCGACTTATAATCTGAGAGGCCGGAAGGATATTTCCCGGAGGAGGATGCCCGGGGGCCATACAACTTTCCGGGAAGTGCTGCCGGATGGGTTTTCCGGCGTTTTCCGGCTGATTTTGCCGCTCAATCTCCGCAGAGCGGTTCCGGGTTCCGGCAAAATTCGTACGTTTGTTCTCTTAAAATTCTACGTATGGTATATCTCGACTTTGAAGAGCCTATTAAACTTTTGGAGGAACAACTCGAAAAAACCCGCGAAATCACGGAAACATCCGGGGTAGATACTTCAAAAAGCGTAAAGGAACTGGAAAAGACCATTGCCAAGACCCGTAAGGACATTTACAGCAAGCTGAGCGCCTGGCAGAAGGTACAGGTGTCGCGTCATCCCGACCGTCCCTATGTGCTGGCGTACATGAACGCTCTTTCGGACAATACCTTTGTGGAACTGCACGGCGACCGCAACGTAAAGGACGACAAGGCCATGGTAGGCGGTCTGGCTAAGATCGACGGCAAACCGGTGATGTTCATCGGGCAGCAGAAGGGGATCAATGCCAAAATGCGCCTGTACCGTAATTTCGGTATGGCCAATCCCGAAGGATACCGCAAGGCCCTGCGCCTGATGCAGACGGCCGATAAGTTCAATATTCCCATCGTGTGCTTCGTAGATACTCCCGGCGCCTATCCCGGCCTGGAGGCTGAAGAGCGCGGACAGGGCGAGGCCATTGCCCGTAATATCTACGAAATGTTCCGCATTAAAGTGCCCATCATCGTGGTGATCATCGGCGAAGGTGCTTCGGGCGGAGCCCTGGGCATAGGCGTGGGCGACCGTGTGTTTATGCTCGAGTACACCTGGTATTCGGTAATTTCGCCGGAAAGCTGCTCCTCTATCCTGTTCCGTACCTGGGACGAGAAAGAGCGTGCCGCCGAGGCCCTGAAACTTACTTCGGACGATATGCTGAAGAACAAGCTCATCGACGGGGTGATCCGCGAACCCGAAGGAGGCGCCCATACCAACCATGAACAGGCCTATGCCAATGTAAAAGAAGCCGTAGTGAAAGCGCTCGCCGAACTCGAAAAGCTGAAACCGGAAAAACGCATCGCGCTTCGGATCGGGAAATTCGAGAAAATGGGCGTATTCAACGATTAACAACGTATACATGATCTCTTTTTCTCCGAACGATAAGACCCCGCTGGCCGTGCAGGCCTACCTGCAGGCTGCCATCGGACCCCGGCCCATTTGCTTTGCCTCTACCATCAATGCGCAGGGCGAAGTGAACCTGTCGCCCTTCAGCTTTTTTAATATTTTCGGTACCAATCCCATTACCCTCATCTTTTCACCGGCCCGCCGCGTGCGCGACAATACCATCAAGCACACGCTGGAGAACGTGCGCGAGGTGGACGAAGTGGCGATCAATGTGGTGAACTTTGCCATGGTGCAGCAGACCTCCCTGTCGAGCACGGAATATGCCCGCGGTGTGGACGAATTCATCAAGGCCGGCTTTACCAAAGTGGCCTCTGAGACCATAAAGCCCCCCCGCGTAAAGGAAAGTCCCGTACAACTGGAATGTAAGGTGAAGCAGATCGTGGAGACGGGAGACGGCGGTGGTGCCGGGAACCTGGTGATCTGCGAGGTGCAGAAGATACATATCAGCGAAGATATACTGAACGAAGCGGGTATGATCGATCAGCACAAGATAGACCTGGTGGGCCGCCTGGGTGCCAACTGGTACGTGCGGGCCTCCGGCGATGCGCTCTTCGAGGTGACCAAGCCCCTTACCACCCTGGGTATCGGTGTGGACGCCCTGCCGGAATCCATACGCAACAGCACGGTACTTACCGGCAACAGCCTGGGCCGCCTCGGCAACGTGGAAAGACTGCCCGATGCCGGCGAGCTGAACGATTTTGAAGCTTCGGGCCGACTGGCTGAACTGGGTAAGGAATTTGGTCTTACGCAGGGCGAAATGATGGTGCAGGCACACCCGCTGGCCCAGCAGCTGCTGAACAGCGAAAGGGTGGAAGAGGCCTGGCTCCTGCTGCTGCTCTCCTTAAAAAATAACGCATAATGCTCATATACAATGTAACCATGAACGTAGATCATGAAATTGTGGCCGACTGGCTGCAATGGATGAAAAACGTGCATATCCCCGAGGTGATGGCTACGGGCAAGTTCACCGAATACCGTATGCTGCGCATGACCGGGCAGGCCGACTCAGGACTGACCTATGCCATACAGTATACCTGTGCCGATCAGGCTACCCTGAACGACTATATGACCAATCACGCACCGGCCCTGCAGAAGGAACATAACGACCGCTACGGGCACCGGGCTGTGGGCTTCCGTACCGTACTCGAAATAATAGATTAACTTTGATAGCTCCCAAAAAACACCTGGGTCAGCATTTCCTGACAGACACCGGCACGGCCGAGCGCATTGCCCGCGCCATCCTGGATGTGGCCGGAGGCGCCGACCTGGTGGAGGTAGGGCCCGGTAAAGGTGTACTTACGCAGTTCCTGCTGGGCCGCGAAAACCGCCGTACCATTGCCGTGGAGCTGGATAAGGAATGCATTCCCTACCTGCACAAACATTTTACACAACCCGATCTTACCGTGCTCGAAGCCGATTTCCTGCGGCTCGACCTGCATACGCTTACCGATGCGCCCATCGTGATCTGCGGTAACTTTCCCTATAATATTTCCACCCAGATCGTATTTAAGGCCATCGAGAACCGCGACAAGGTAAAGGCGCTCTGCGGCATGTTCCAGAAAGAGGTGGCCGAACGCCTCTGCGCCCCGCATGGTTCTAAGGTGTACGGTATCACCAGTGTGATCGCCCAGGCTTTTTTCGATACGGAATACCTGTTCACGGTGAACGAGAACGTGTTCAATCCGCCGCCCAAAGTAAAAAGCGGAGTGATGCACATGATACGTAAACCGGGTTTTGAGCTGGGCTGCGACGAAAAAGAATTCGTAAAAGTGGTAAAGGCCGCATTTAACCAGCGCCGCAAGACCCTGCGCAATGCACTGAAGGCCATTCCTAACGTGGACCTGAGCCGTGTACCCGGAGATATTCTCAACAAGCGCGCCGAGCAGCTGCCCTGGTCCGAATTTGTAAATATCACAAGGCAGATCGCTACTTTATAAAGGTGCGGTTCAGTACCTCGGCCAGTTCGCGCCGGGTCTGGTTCCAGATCATGATTTCTTCCATGAGGCCCATTTCCGATTCCTCGCCCATTTCGGGCATCAGCTGTTTGCGGGTGTTTTCCAGCAACTGGTCTACACGTTGCAGCTTCAGCGAATAAATGGTCTTCATCACACTTTTGAACATGCGGTCTTCCTCCTTCAGGGGATATACCTCGAACTTGCTCCAGTTCTCGCTGAGCGTATAGGGACTTTCGGTGAGGTTGATCACCATTTCGCAGATCTCCGGGTCGGGATGGCCCAGGAAATAGCTTTCGATATTGGTATAGAAAGGGTCGTGCAGGATCTGCTTGTATTCGGTATAGATACGGGCAAAGATCTCGTTCTCGAAGCTGAACCCGTCCAGTTCGATCTCGTTCACGATCAGCTCGCCCACCTTGTAGCTGGCCTGCTCTTCGTTGCCTTCGGCGTCATAACCCACATAGTGGGCCATGCGGGAACCGAACTGCAGTATATAGCGTATGATGTCGCGTTCCTGGGGGAGCAGTCCGCTGGCCCTGTTCTGCGTCAGCACCGGCACTTCGTGTTCGGGGTCGGCCGGATCGGCTTTCTGTACCTCGCCGGTCTGGGTTTCCGCAACTGCGGGCGTTTGGGCCTCACGGCTGATCTGTCCCTTGCGGATGCGGTTCATTTCCAGCACCAGGGTATTCTCATCGATGTCCATGAGCCGGGCGCATTCCTTAATGTACACCGAACGCGTAATGGAATCGGGTATCAGGGCAATGCTCTGCACCAGGTCGCGGATCAGGGCGGCCTTTTTGATGGGATCATTACCTGTATCCTTTAGCAATACACGGGTCTTGAACGAAATAAAATCCTCGGGTTTGTCCTTCAGGTAGGCGACCAGGTCCTCGTAGGGCGTTTTACGGGCAAAGCTGTCCGGGTCCTCGCCGTCGGGGAACAGCAGTACCTTTACGTTCATACCGGCTTCCAGGAACATGTTTATCCCCCGGAAAGAGGCTTTGATACCCGCCCAGTCGCCGTCGTACAGGATGGTCACGTTAAAGGTAAAACGCCGCAGCGCCTTGATCTGGTCACTGGTAAGCGAGGTGCCCGAGCTGGCCACCACGTTTTGCACACCGTTCTGGTACAGCGATATCACATCGGTATAGCCTTCTACCAGGTATACCATGTCCTGCTTTATAATGTCCTGCTTGGCAAAATAAATGCCGTACAGGGTCTTGCTCTTGTTGTAGATCTCGCTTTCGGGCGAGTTCAGGTACTTGGCGGTATTCTCGTTCTTTTTAAGCACACGGCCGCCGAAGCCCAGTACCTTTCCCGATACATTGTGTATGGGAAACATAACACGGTCGCGGAAATAATCGTAGGTATCGCCGGAATCGTTCACTTTCTCCAGGCCCAGCTTCTGCAGGTAAACGGGATTATATCCCTTTTCGCGCGCGGCGGTACCGAAAGCCTTACGCTGTTCCGGGGCATAACCCAATTGAAAACGGCGTATCGTTTCCTCGCTGAACCCGCGTTCCTTAAAATAGCTGAGGCCGATCACCCTGCCGTTCTCGCTGTTCCAGAGCTGATCGCTGAACCAGTTGCGGGCAAATTCATTGGCCACGAACAGGGCGTCGCGCTCGGTCTGCTGTTCCTTTTCCTCCCTGGTAAGCTCGCGTTCTTCTATGGTAATGCCGTACTTGGAGGCCAGCACACGCAGGGCATCGGTATAGGAAAGCTTGTCGTGGTCCATCACAAAGCGCACACTGTCGCCCGCCTTGCCACAGCCGAAACATTTGTAGATCCCTTTGGCCGGGGCCACCATAAAAGAAGGCGTACGTTCGTCATGAAAAGGGCAGAGTCCCTTCAGGTTCGAGCCTGAACGCTTGAGGCGCACGTAATCGCCCACCACCTCTTCGATACGGGCGGCGTCCTTAATCTGTGCTATGGTCTGGGGCAGGATCATTCTCAGCAAAAATACAAAGGATTTCAGGATTTCCGGTGACCGGTCCCCGGGTCGGGAACGATTATTTTTGATCCGCAGGGAGGGAATACGCGTATATTTACTAAGTTTATATCTGGAAAATTACGATATATACTATGGTAAGCTGGGTAAAATACCTGTTGTTCTTTGCGGCGGTCTGTGTGCTGTCGGCCTTTATGGCGGCCCTGGCGGTGTATTTTAAGCCGCACAGGGACACGCGCGATGCCAGAGCGGATCATGTATTTACAGTGGAGGCATTTGCGGCCGATGTAACGGGTAAGGATACTTCATATACAAATAAGTACATAGGAAAGATCATTGAATTATCCGGTAAACTGGGCAGTATCACCCGCGATTCGGTACAGTCTGTCCTGGTCTTTTCCACGGAGAACTACGATATTTCAGGCACACTGGACGAAACCAGCATGCGATCGGCCGGGAGTCTTAAAGAAGGCGGCCATGTTCAGCTTAAATGTATCTGCACGGGCATTGAACCGGCCGAAGATCCTTTCCCCGGCGTTATCCAGATGAACCGTTGTGCCATCATCGAAAAATAAAGTATGAAAAAAATCTTTTTTAGTCTTTCTGCGCTGGCTGCGGCCGGTATTTTAACCCAGAGTGCCTGTACCTTTAAGAACGAAGAGGAGACCTACGGAGCGGGCTGCGATACCACGAATGTGACCCTCTCGGCCACCATACGTCCCATCCTGGAACAGCGCTGCTACGCCTGCCACAGTGTGGCCAATGCCAATACCCTGGGCGCCGGGCTCGATTTCCAGACCTATTCTTCCATCAAGCAATTCCTCGACGGTTCCGCCGATGTGTTCATTTCGGCCATACGCCAGGAAGAAGTGAACGGGATCACCGCTTCGTCCATGCCCAAGGCAGAACCCCGCATCAGTACCTGCGAGATACTGAAACTGGAAAAATGGATCGCGAACGGGTACCCCGACAATTAACAGAATACTTGCAAATGAAGGCATACCCTTTGTATACCTTATATTAATACCTATTGAATTATGAAACGTATTCTTTTTCTTTTTGCCGTAATAATGGTCCCGCTGCAGACCTTTGCCCAGTCGACAAAATACAAGACTACCACCGGCCATATCTGGTTTACTTCGGTCTCTCCGCTGGAGACCATCGAGGCGCACAACCGCCAGGTGATCGCTCTGCTCGATAAAAGCACGGGCAGCATAGCCTATAAGGTGGTGATGAAAAGCTTTGAGTTCAAAAAGGCGGCCATGCAGGACCATTTCAATACGCAGTACCTGCATACCGACAAGTACCCCAATGCCACTTTCGACGGTAAATTCAGCAATCCCTCCGCGGTGAACTATGGCAAGGACGGCAGCTACAGCGTGGAGGCCAGCGGTAAGCTTACCATACACGGGGTTACGAAGGAAATTAAGGAAAAAGGCACGGTAACGGTAAAAGGGAATACGGTTACTACCAAAAGTAGCTTTACCATCAACCTGGCCGATTACAATGTGACCATTCCTTCGAATTACGTAAATAATATTTCGAAGACCATTACCATTAATGTAGACTGCAGCCTTACGCTTCAGTAAGGAACAGCTTGTCCAGCACAGGTTTCAGCGCCGCATTGGTCTTGTGGCGGATGAGGTCGTGCCCGGCTTTCAGGGCATGGTGCGTACCTCCGCTCTGTTGTGCAAAACGTGCACCTATATTCTTGTGCAGCACCCGGTCGTGTATACCGGTAAAAATATGTGCTTTTATACCGCCTTCGCGGATCATTCGGTAGGTTTCGGGCGTGGCACCGCGAATGAAGGCATAGCTGCGCCAGGTATCGAGCACCAGCTGCCGTTTTTCCACGCTGGAAAGGTTCCCGGATACGAATTTATACAGGGACCGGTCCAGCAGTCCTGCTTTCTGCATGCTTTTAAGCGCGGGGAAAAAGAGCCCGGAGCGCTTCATGGTATTGCGGTACAGCCATTCGCCCGTTTTACTGCGGCTTACAAAGCGGTACCAGCCGCTTTCGATGATGCCGTCGGGGGCAAAGAGCAGTATGCCTTCGGGTTTCTGTACCAGGGTACTCAGCAGGAACAGGGCCGTTTTTCCGCCCAGGCTGTACCCGGCCAGCCAGTACCTGTTTATATGATTGCTTTGCAGGAAGGCGCTGAACAGGGCCGTGTAGAATTCCGGCTGCAGCGGCGTGTCTTTCTTCAGGCCCGGCGGGTAGGTGCTTTGCCCGTGGTGAAAATGATCGAATGCGTATACGGTAAAGTGGGGCAGGAGCGATTCGTGCAGTTGTTCCCAGATATCCGCGTTTTGTCCGAACCCGTGAAAAGCCAGCAGTACCCGGGGGCCATGGCCCCATTTGCGGTAGTGCAGTGTATACTGTCCGAATTCGAAAAACATATTTTCAAAGCTACGTTTTTAAACGAAAAAAGGCGACCGGAGCCGCCTTTTTGTTATCTGCAAGGTTATTGAAAAAACTTATTTGGCCACGGCTACGGAACGTTTTTCGCGGATCACGGTCACTTTTACCTGTCCGGGATAGGTCATTTCGTTCTGTATACGCTGCGAGATATTGAAGGCCAGTGCATCGCTTTCGTCGTCGGTCACCTTGTCGCTTTCCACGATCACGCGCAGTTCGCGGCCGGCCTGGATGGCATAGCTTTTCAGCACGCCGGGGTAGGCCAGGGCCAGTCCTTCCAGTTCCTTGATACGTTTTATGTAGCTTTCGGCGATCTCGCGGCGGGCTCCCGGGCGGGCGCCGGAAATGGCGTCGCACACCTGTACGATCGGGCTGATCATGGAGGTCATTTCAATTTCGTCGTGGTGGGCACCGATGGCATTCACTACCTCGGCGTTCTCCTTGTATTTCTCGGCCAGTTTGGCTCCGAACAGGGCGTGCGGCAGTTCCGTCTCTCCGTCGGGCACTTTACCGATATCGTGGAGCAGACCGGCACGTTTGGCCAGTTTTACGTTCAGTCCCAGCTCGGCGGCCATAATTCCGCAGAGGTTGGCTACCTCGCGGGAGTGCTGCAGCAGGTTCTGTCCGTATGAGCTGCGATAGCGCATGCGGCCTACGTAGCGGATCAGCTCGGGGTGCAGACCGTGAATGCCCAGGTCGATGCAGGTACGTTTACCGATCTCGATGATCTCGTCCTCTACCTGTTTTTTCACTTTTTCCACGATCTCTTCGATGCGGGCCGGGTGGATACGTCCGTCGGTCACCAGCTGGTGCAGGGCCAGGCGGGCGATCTCGCGGCGGATGGGATCGAAGCAGGAGAGTACGATGGCCTCGGGGGTATCGTCGATGATGATCTCTACGCCTGTGGCGCTTTCCAGGGCACGGATATTACGTCCTTCGCGGCCGATGATACGTCCTTTCACATCGTCGCTGTCCAGGTTGAACACGGTAATGGCGTTCTCGATGGCCGTTTCGGTACCGAGACGCTGTATCGACTGCAGTATGATGCGTTTGGCCTCACGGTTGGCATTGAGTTTGGTCTCTTCGATGAGGCTCTGCATATAGCTGAGGGCATCGGTCTGGGCCTCGGCCTTCAGGGTCTCTACCAGCTGTTCCTTGGCTTCGGCGGCGGTAAGGCCGGCAATGGTCTCGAGCTGCAGCACCTGGCGCTTGATCATTTTGTCCAGCTCTTCCTTCTTTTTCTCCAGCACTTCCATCTGCTGGGCAAGGGCGTTGTTCTTATTGTCGAGGTCTTTTTCCTTACGGGTATTGTTCTCCAGTTTCTGGGAAAGCTGGTTCTCTTTCTGCTGGGCTTTTTTCTCGAGCTCGGCCAGGTTGCGGTTGCGTTCGTTCACTTCTTTCTCGTGGGCCGATTTCAGCTCGAGGAATTTTTCTTTGGCCTGTGTTATTTTCTTTTGTTTGATCACTTCCCCTTCCTGTTCGGCCAGTTTCAGGGTTTCTTCACTTTTCTTTCGTGTATTTTTCAGCAGAGCTGCCGAAGCCAGGAAGTACCCGCCTGCGGCTCCTGCCAGCAGACCGGCTACGGCTGTAACGATTATGGTTATGAGATCCATTGCGCTGTATATTATATATTTATGTAACTATTACCTGGGTTTCCAGGCTAAAGGTACGGGCAATGAATTCCGGGCTATCAAACGTTGCTATCCGATAAGAGGCGGTCGATCTTCGACAGCTTTTCGGTAAGGTCTTTTTCCGTTTCGGCAAGCTGGCTGCTGCGTTGTATCAGTTGCACTCCCTGTTCCAGGGCGCACATGGCCAGCAGGTCCTGCTTATCCTTTACGGAAAAGGTCTCCTCGTATTTCTTTATCCTCTCGTTCAGAACGGAGGCTGCCTTCCGGATGTTTTCCTCTTCGGAGGCATGTATGGTGAGCGGATAGGTTCGTCCGGCTATCTGTAACTTGATGGATAAGGTTGTTCCTGAGCTCATACATATCCTTTCAATTCACGAATGCACAGTTCTGTCTCTTCTATCAGCACATCCAGTTTCTGTTTGATCGCTTCGGCCTTCAGGTTGCTCTCCGAAATAAGGTCCGGTCCCTGTAGCCTGTTATTTTCTGCCTGCCATGCGTCTGCCGCTCTCCGGATATACTCGTCCCGTTCGGCCCTCAGTTCCGCTACAGCCTGCTGTAACGCGAGGTTCTCCTCCATCAGGGCCTGATGGGCATTGACCAGCCGTTCTACTTTTTCGGCCAGCTTTTCTGCCAGTGTCGAAGAGTTTTCCATTGAAAATCAGCTCTGTTTGCCGCTAAACATGCAAAGTACAAATATATGTTTTTTGAATGTCTTTTCGCAGCAAAATTATCAGAACTTTAATTCATTTTTGTAAAATATTTATAACCAAAGTTTTATAATGTTTTTGGACAGGCCTGTACCGGCATTCCTTTTTAATTTGCAGAAATTAAACAAATCCTTTCCGTTTTTTTTTATTGTTTTGTTGAACATTTCTATTCCGCTTATATGGCACTTGTCAATACGATCAACGACGATATCAAAAAGGCTATGCTGGCAAAAGATGCCGTGGCACTGGCCGCATTACGGGCAATTAAATCGGCCATACTGCTGGCTCAGACCGACGGCAGCGGGAAAGAGCTCGACGAAGCCGCGGAGCTGGCGCTGCTGAACAAAATGGTGAAACAGCGCAGGGACAGCATTTCGGTATACGAACAGCAGGGCCGGGCCGACCTGGCCGCCGAAGAAAAGGCACAGCTGGCCGTGATCGAAAAATTCCTGCCCGCGCAGATGAGCCCGGAAGAGATCGAAACGCTGGTAAGCGCAACGGTCACAGAACTGGGCGCATCGGGGCCTAAGGACATGGGTAAGGTAATGGGAGCCCTGCAGCCTAAGACCGCCGGAAGGGCCGATGGTAAGCTGCTGGCCGAAACCGTGAAACGTGTCCTGGGCAATTAATTATAGCGACTACAAAACATTATGGCAAAAAATCTGGTTATTGTTGAGTCACCGGCCAAGGCCAAAACCATAGAGGGATTCCTGGGAAAGGACTTTACCGTGAAATCGAGCTACGGGCACGTACGCGACCTCTCTGAAAAAGGCATCTCGGTGGACATAAAAAACAATTTCGAACCCAAATACGAGATCAGCGCCGACAAGAAAAAAGTGATCAGCGAGCTGAAAGACCTGGTGAAGAAAAGTGATACCGTATGGCTGGCTTCAGATGAGGACCGCGAGGGAGAAGCCATCGCCTGGCACCTGAAGGAAACGCTGAACCTTGACGAAGGCAAGACCCGCCGCATCGTGTTCAACGAAATTACCAAGAACGCGATCCTGAAAGCGATCGAGAAACCGCGCCAGATCGACCTGAACCTGGTGAACGCCCAGCAGGCCCGCCGTGTGCTCGACCGCCTGGTGGGCTACGAAATATCGCCCGTACTCTGGAAAAAGGTAAAGCCCTCCCTTTCCGCAGGCCGGGTGCAATCGGTGGCCGTACGGCTTATCGTGGAACGCGAGCGCGAACGTTCGGCCTTTAGATCGGTTTCGGCATTCCGTGTAACAGGCGTGTTCAAGGTAGGTTCGTCCAAAATACGCGCCGAGCTGAACAAACGCTTCGCTACGGAGAAAGAGGCCCTCGACTTCCTGGAGAAATGCGCTTCGGCCGATTTCAGCATCGGTTCCGTAGAGACCAAGCCCGGTAAACGTACACCGGCCGCACCTTTCACCACATCTACCCTGCAGCAGGAGGCCGGCCGCAAGCTGGGCTATAGCGTAACACGCACCATGACCCTGGCGCAGAAATTATACGAAGAAGGAAAGATCACCTATATGCGTACCGACTCCGTAAACCTGTCCGACACCGCGCTGGAAGGCGCTTCGGCACAGATCGGCTCGCAGTACGGCGATAAATACATACAGACCCGCAAGTTCACCACCAAGAGCAAAGGGGCCCAGGAGGCGCACGAGGCCATACGCCCCACGCACTTCGAGGAACTGAAGGTGAGCAGCGATTCCGGCGCACAGAAACTCTACGAACTGATCTGGAAACGTACGGTGGCCTCCCAGATGGCCGATGCCATACTGGAAAAGACCACGGTGGAGATACAGGGCTCCGGCCTTGCGGAAAAATTCGTGGCCCGCGGCGAAGTGATCAAATTCGACGGTTTCCTGAAAGTATACATGGAAAGTACCGACGAGGAAGAGGAAGAAGAGAACGAAGACCAGATCCTGCCGGCCGTGAAGAAGGGCGACACCCTGCAGCGTCAGATCATTACGGCGGTAGAGAAGTTCTCCATACCCCCGGCCCGCTATACGGAGGCCAGCCTGGTGAAAAAGCTCGAGGAACTGGGTATCGGCCGCCCGAGTACCTATGCGCCCACCATTACCACCATACAGAAAAGAGGCTATGTAGAACGCAAGGACCTGGAAGGCACGCCCCGCAATTACAGCATCCTTACCCTGGAAAAAAGCAAGGTGGACAAAGAGGTGAAGACCGAGATGACCGGTGCCGACCGCAATAAGCTGTTCCCTACGGACATCGGTACCATCGTTACGGATTTCCTCACTGAACACTTTAAGCAGATACTGGACTATAACTTTACCGCGCGGGTAGAGAAGGAGTTCGACGAAATAGCCGAAGGCCTGATGGAATGGCAGGACATGCTGAAGGACTTTTACGGGCCCTTCCACGAAACGGTGGAACATACCGAAAAGCACAGCGAACGCGCTAAAGGCAAGCGCGAGCTGGGCGTAGACCCGGCTTCGGGCAAGAATGTATATGCGCTCATCGGCCGTTATGGCCCTATGGCACAGATCGGGGAGGCCGAAGACGAGGAAAAACCGCGCTTTGCCAGCCTGCAGAAGAACCAGAGCATCGAGACCATTACCCTGGAAGAGGCCCTGTCGCTCTTTAAGCTGCCGAAACCGATCGGAATTTTCGAAGACCAGGAAATGGTGGTGGGCGTAGGCCGATTCGGTCCCTACGTACGTCACGCGGGCAAGTTCTATTCCCTGCCCAAAGGCGCAGACCCGCTCGATTTCCAGATGGGAGAGGCCATTAAGCTGATCGAGGAAAAGCGCATCGCCGACAGCAACAAGACCATCAAGGAGTTCGACGGTACCGATATACAGGTGCTTAACGGCCGTTTTGGTCCCTATATAAAGCAAGGAAAGGAAAACTACAAGATACCCAAGGGCACAGAACCGGCAGCGCTTACACTGGAAGAGGTGCAGAAGATCATTGCAGAGGCCCCCGCCAAAAAGACAAAGAAAAAAGCCAGGTAAAGCAGGCTTTGTGAACGATAATAAAGGTCTCTTTTCGCTGCTGCGGAAGGGGACCTTTGTCTTTACAATGTATTGTTGAATAGTTTCCGATAAGTTCATACAGGGGCGCCGCCTTGTTTTTTACCTTTAGCCCATGAATTTTATGGAATTCTTTTCACCGGTGCCGGGGTTCTTGCTGCCCGACCGGCCTAACGGCGACCGCCTGGGCGATTCGATCCGCTATTTCGGCAATGTCGGCGGTTTCCCGGACCTCAGCGCCCGTCCCGACCTGCTGCTGCTGGGCCTGGGCGAACGTAAGGATGGGTCCGTGGACAACCGTTATCCCGACGAGATCCGTAAACATCTCTATACCTTATATAAAGGATTGTACAAACCCGACATCGCCGATGCGGGCAATATCCGCTTCGAAGGCATGGGAGAGGCCGAAACGGAAGACGACCGCATCGTGGAAGCCCTGGTCTGGGCTATGAAATCGGCCGGACTGGTGATCCTGCTGGGGCATACCCAGGACCATACCTGGCATATACATGAGGCGTACCGCCGCCGCAATATGTACTTCAATCTCTGTGTGATCGACGCCTCGCTGGACATGGGCGACGAGTCCGAAGAGCTGAATACCTCCAACTGGCTGGGCAAAATACTGTTCAACCGTCTCAACAAACTCTTTAACGTAAGCCTGATGGGTTACCAGAACTACCTGGTGCCGCCCCGCCTGGTGCAGACCTTCCGCGACCTGCATTTCGATGTGGTACGCCTGGGCGACCTGCGGGCACAGATAGAAGAGGCCGAACCCTACCTGCGCGATGCCAATGTGGTAAGCATCGACGCTTCGTCCATGCAGCATTCGTCCTGCCCGGCAGCCCTGGAACAATGGCCCAACGGTCTGCGCGGCGAAGAGCTCTGCCGTATGGCCCGTTACATGGGAATGAGCCCCAAGCTGGCCTGTGCCGGCGTCTTCAACCTCGATACGGGATCGCCGCAGTTCAGCCTGGGGGCTTCGGCCATGGCACAGGTAGTATGGCATATCATCGACGGCTTTTATGCGCGTACCGTAGATAATCCCGATTTCTCCTCTTCGGAGTATTTGTCCTACGAAGTAGCGGGAGAGAACGAGAGCAGTACCCTTAAATTTTACCAGAACCGTATTTCGGGGCGCTGGTGGCTGCGTATACCGCTGCCCATCGCCCTGCAGATACGATATGATGTACCCGAGTTAGTGGTGCCCTGTTCTGAAAAGGATTACCTGGCCGCTACCATGAACGAGATGCCGGAACGCTGGATGAACTCTTTAAAAAAGTTAAATTTGTAACCTTTTGATAATAAAATAATTGATTGGATTTCTTGAGCAGAAATGAACATTTTTTTGTTAATCGTTTGCACTTGTTAAGAAAAATTATTCGTATGTTTACGTTTCAAAATCATATTATTTGAGAAACATATACCGCAACTGTATGAAATTCAAATCCTTGTTTGCTCTTGGGGCTTTTTTCGCCCTCAATACCAGCTTGTTTTCTCAGCAAGACCCTCAGTTTACCCAGTTCTATTTTAACAAAACTTTTATTAATCCGGCTGCGGCAGGGATTCATAATAACATTTGTGTAAACCTCATGAACCGCTACCAGTGGGCGGGTTTCCAGGGTTCTCCGCTTACCAACCAGCTTACGGTGGATGCGGGTCTGAAGAACATCATAGGCCACGACGTGGGTGTGGGGCTGAGCGTTTATAACGACCGTCTGGGTTTCTTTAACCATACAGGACTGCGCCTGGCCGGGGCCTATGGCTTCCAGGTAGGCGGCGGCCGTCTGCGTGTGGGTATCGACCTGGGTTTCATGAACACGATCGTGGACGGCTCCCAGTGGCAGGCGCCACAGACCGTACTGGGCGACCCGCTGATCCCGGCTTCCGGCTCGGGGCTTACCTTTAATGCCGGTGCCGGTGTATACTACCAGGCCAATAACTGGTATGCAGGTATCTCCGCTTCGAATATCCCGGGGCTGCGTGCCAAGAACGTGAACATCACACAGGCCCGTCACATGTACATCATGGGCGGTTATACCTTCCAGGGTGTGGGTAACCCGCGCCTGGACATCAATCCGAACGCGATCATCAAAACCGATTTCAAATACATTCCTTCGTTCGATATCAACTGTAACATTATATGGGACAGACGTTACTGGGGCGGCCTGACTTACCGTTTCCAGGACATGATCTCGATCGGCGGCGGAGCCGTGATCTGGCAGACATCCAAGCACAACCTGACCGCCAGCTACACGTATGATCTCACTACCTCGCGTATCCTGCGTTTCAGCTCGGGCAGCCATGAGCTCCTTCTGAAATACTGCTTCGTGATCGAGATCAACCAGCCGTCAGGCGGAGGTTTCATCGTACGTGACCTGGGTTCAAGAACGCGCAGATATACGCCGTAGTTTCGTTAAATTTTACAAAATAATTAACGAAAAGCAACATTAATTTAGGAAGCTACCGTTTAATACCATAAAATTGCATCTCTTAAAAGTTTTCAAGAAATCTGTGTTGAAAATGAAAAAGCAAAATCTCAGAAAAGTTGTTTTGGCCGGAGCAGTAGCCGCTACCGTGTATAGCTGCGGTGACCCCTACGGAGGTCAGCTGGTGGGCGCTCAAAACAGACCCAAGTGGTATCAGCCCGATCCGTTCGGTATGGTATACATTCCTATGGGTAGCTATAATATGGGTCCTTCCGACCAGGATGTGCCGAGTAACTTTACTTCGCAGTCGAAGACGGTTACCGTGGAGGCCTTCTATATGGATCAGACTGAAATCTCCAATAATGAATACCGCCAGTACGTGGAATGGGTCCGTGACTCTATGGCGCGCCGCCTCCTGGGCGAAGCCGGCATAGACGGGTTCTATATCCCGGACGAAGATTATGAAGAGTACATCCAGAACCTGAACCTTCCGGACCCCCCGATGCTGAACTGGAGGACCCGTATCGAATGGGATGACCCCGATCAGGCAGACGCCCTGGAAGAGATGTACTATCCGCAGAAAGAACGTTACTACAAAAAGCGCGAGCTGGACGTTCGTAAGTATGTATACGAATATTACTTTGTTGACTATAGAATGGCTGCATCGGATCCTGAGCGCGGCCAGGACGACAGAAGCCCGTTCCTGCGCAAGGAACGTGTTAAGGTATACCCGGATACACTGGTGTGGGTAGCCGATTATACCTACTCATACAACGAGCCGCATACCAAAATGTATTTCTGGCACCCGGCGTATGACGATTACCCGGTAGTGGGCGTTACCTGGAAACAGGCCAACGGTTTCTCACACTGGAGAACGAATTTCATGAACAATTACCTGCAGAGCCGCGGTGAGTTCCCGGTACACGATTTCCGCCTTCCTACCGAAGCCGAATGGGAATATGCCGCACGCGGAGGCCTGGAATTATCCCCGTACCCGTGGGGCGGTCCGTATATCCGTAACTCCAAAGGTTGTTTCCTTGGTAACTTCAAACCGCTGCGCGGTAACTATATCGATGACGGCGGCGCCAAGACCGTACAGGTGGAATCCTACAACCCGAACGGTTACGGTCTGTACTGCATGGCAGGTAACGTGGCCGAGTGGTGCCGTGATGCCTTCGAGGAATCAGGCTACAGCTTTGCGCATGACCTGAACCCGGATTTCTATTACGAAGCCAAAGACGGCGCCCTTGACGGTCCGATCGCCCTGCGCCGTAAGGTGATCCGCGGAGGTTCATGGAAAGATGTGGGCTTCTTCCTGCAGACGTCTTCACGTACCTACGAATACCAGGATTCCTGCAAATCGTTCATCGGGTTCCGTAATGTGCAAACATTTATGGGTAGGGCTAAAGAGGATTATAAGTAAGTTACTTTCTTTCCTGACAACATAAATTCCATTTCTTTTATCAACTTTTAAAAATGCCTAAATTATGTTTACCCTGTGTGAACGGTGTATGTAATGGAGGTATATTAGCATAGGTAAAACCAAAACGAACAATAAAAAAACAAAAAGAAAAGCGTTATGAAATTCTTGCATTCAAAAAGAGGAAAGATTGTAATGAACCTGATCTATGGATTGGGAGCTGCGGTGGTAATCGTAGGTGCATGGATGAAGATCCTTCACTTACCCGGCGCCAACTACGCTATCTCCGTAGGTCTGCTTACAGAGGCCGTTATATTCGCGATCTCGGCGTTTGAAACTCCGAAAGAAGAAGTGGACTGGACCCTCGTTTATCCCGAACTGGCAGGCTTACCTGCCGAAGAACGCGCTGCCCGTGGCGGTGGCGGTGTGGGTACTGCAAACCTCGTACTGAAAGATTCTGTTACACAGGAACTGGATAAAATGCTGGCCGAAGCCAAGATCGGTCCCGAACTGCTCACAAGCCTGCGCGACAGCATCTCACGCCTGAGCGAAAATACATCACAGCTGAACGAAGTGGCCACGGCTGCCAGCGCTACCGACGAATACGTGAGCAGCGTACGCAACGCCAGCCAGACCGTTGCCAAATTATCGGACACCTATGTAAAAGCCGCAGAAAGCCTCACAGGCCTGAGCTCTACAGAAGCCGAAGGCAAAAGCTACGGCGAACAGCTGCAGCGCGTAAGCAAGAACCTGTCTGCGCTGAACAATGTATACGAACTGCAACTGCAGGGTTCACAGGATTACCTGGAAGCTACCGGTAAAGTATACGGAAACATTGCCCAGCTGCTGAATAACCTGAACGACTCTGTGGCAGATACGCAACGTTACAAAGAAGAGATCCACAAATTAGGAAATAATCTGTCTGCACTGAATACCGTATACGGTAACATGTTGTCTGCGATGAATATCCGTCCTGCAGGTAACTAAGATCGTCCATTGTTTCACACTATTAAAATGAAAGGCAGAAAAAATGGCAAGTGGTAGTCAGAGCCCGCGGCAGAAGATGATTAACATGATGTACCTCGTGTTAACAGCGATGCTCGCGTTGAACGTATCAAAAGAGATCCTCGACGCCTTCGTGATCGTAGGAGAGGGCCTCGTTATGCAAAAGGGGAACCTGGAAAGTAAGAACGACCTGCTTTATGCTTCGTTTCGCCAGCAGAAGCTCCTGTACAAAGACAATTTCCAACGTATTAAACCATACTATGACAAAGCCTTTAAGGTAAAAAGCATGTCAGACGAACTGGTGAAATACATCGAGGATATGAAAACAGAACTGATCGCCGAAGCGGAAGGTATTACCAAAGACGAGGTGATTAGTAATAATATCACAGCGAAGAACCTGAAAGCGCTGGATAACTATGATATCCCTACGTATTATTTCGGTACCGACGATCCTTCTAAAGTACAGAACGGTTCGGCCCGTGTATCGGAACTGAAAAAGAAGATCGCCGAGTACCGCGATAAGCTGCTGTCCAAAGAATTCCTGGATAAAATGAAGGACTCTTCGGAACTGCGCTTTAACCTGAACACCAGCGATCAGCAAAGCTTTAAATCCAATGAGATACTTCCCTGGGAGCTTTACTATTTCTATCACCTGCCTATGCCTGCGGCGCTTACCGAGCTTACCAAATGGCAGAACAATGTTCGCGCTGCGGAAGGTGATATGGTAGAATATCTCTACAACCGTATCTCGGCCAGCTCCTATAAGTTCGACGCCATTAAGGCCGCCATCATTCCCAAGTCGAATGTGGTGTTTGCCGGCAATGCCTTCGAAGCGGAGATCTTCCTGGCCGCCTATAACTCTACCGAAAAACCGGAGATCATCGCCAACGGTACCCAGGTAACGGAGTTCGTTGACGGTCGCGGTATCTACAAGATACAGGCTTCGGGCGAAGGTGAGAAAACGGTAAGCGGTGTGATCAAGATCAGCGATCCGATGAGTGGTGGTGTTCGTGAAGAGCCTTTCGAAACCAAATACCAGGTGTCTAAACCGATGATGTCGGTATCACCCGATAAAATGAACGTGGTATACCGCGGTCTGGAGAACCCGATCACCGTATCGGTACCGGGCGTTGCTCCCAACCAGATCACGGCCAACTGTTCAGGTTGTGCCTCTTTCACAGGATCGAACGGTAAATTTATCCTGAAACCGGGTTCCGGCAGCACCGTTGACATCAGCGTAAGCGTAAAGCTGTCTGACGGTACCGTACAGAGCATGGGTAAAGCTCCTTTCCGTGTAAAACGCGTTCCCGATCCCACCATCCGCTGGGGTAACGTTAAATCCGGCGATGCCGTGAACGCAAACCACGTGAAATCAGTGAGCGCCATCGTGCCGATCATGGAAGACTTCGACTTCCCTCTGTATTCCAAGATCCTGAGCTTTAAAGTGGTATCTTTCCCCGGTGGTAACTTCGACGAAAGTTCGGTTACCGGTAACGTACTGCCGGAAGCTGTGAAGAGTAAAATGGCCAAGACCCCCAGGGGTAAATCCATCTACTTTGAGCAGATCCGTGTACAACAACCCGACGGTAGGACCGTTACACTGAACGCTGCATTCCCAGTCCGCTAAAAAAATTAAAAACAATAAAGTATGATTTCTAAATTCAGATTTCTCTCAGTCTTAGCCCTCGGACTCCTGTTCCTGGCCCTCGGTCAGTCAGCGTCCGCACAGGTTATGGAACCTCGAGACGGAGTGTATGATAAAGTAACTACTCCTTCGCGCCGTGTAGTTCCTTATCCGGGAATCAGGGAAGCCGACGTAATGTGGCAACGCAGGATCTGGCGCGTGATCGACCTTCGCGAGAAAATGAACCAGTACATGTACTACCCGTTCGAAATTACGAACGGACGTAAGAACCTGATCACGATCATCAAAGAAGGTATCGAAAAAGGAGAGCTACGTCCCTACGACCCGGTATACGATGACTTTACCGTGCCCCTGACACAGCAGCAGGCTCTGTCTATCGGCTCGGATACTATCTTCTATACCGACTATCGTCCGTATGAACCTTACGAGGAATTCGACACCTTCCGGTATCAGCCCCTGGACTATTCTTCCATTAAGAAGTTCCAGGTGAAAGAAGACTGGGTGTTCGAAAAATCCCGCTCGGTAATGGAAACCCGTATCATCGGCATTTGCCCCGTACGCGAAGTTCGCGACCCGCAAACCGGTGAGTACCGCGGCGAACAACCGATGTACTGGATATATTTCCCCGAGCTGCGTCGTAAAATAGCTAATGAAGAAGTGTACAACCGCTTCAACAACATTGCACAGCAGATCACTTACGACGATGCTTTCATGAAACGCCTGTTCTCCAGCTATATCTACAAGGAAGATAACGTGTATGACCGTAAGATCAAAGATTACATGAAGAACGGACTGGAGGCCCTCCTTGAAAACGAGGACATCAAAGACCGGATACGTAATTACGAACACGATCTCTGGGAACAGTAATCAATAAGATTTTTTAAGAGAGCCGCTGAAAATGCGGCTCTTTTTTTTGCGTTATATCCTGGTACGGAATTATCTGTATACGTAAATCTTCTGTGCCATGAAAAGTATATGTTCCCTCAGCGTATTTTTTCCGCTGCTGCTGGCAGCCCAGACAGACGAGCCGCATCCCCAGCCCCCCGCAGAGCAGCCCATTGCCATCCTGCGCGAACCGGTGCCTTATGCCGCCATGCGTGAGGCAGACATCATGTGGCAGCGCCGCATATGGCGGGTGATCGACCTGCGCGAAAAAATGAACCAGTACCTCTACTATCCCTTCGAGATCACAAATGGCCGCCGCAGCCTGTTCAGCATCATACAGAGCGGACTGCGGGCCGGGCAGCTGCAGGCCTATGACCCGGCTTCGGATGATTTCAGCGTGCGGATGCAGAATGCGGATGCACTTTCCATAGGTACAGATACGGTGTACTATACAGACTACATGCCCGAACCGCCTTACGAAGAAGTGGAGAAAAAGCGGGTGGAGACCCTGGACCCGGCCTCTGTGAAGAAATTCCGCATCAAGGAGGACTGGGTATTCGATAAAACGCGTTCCGTGCTCGAGGTGCGTATCATAGGCATATGTCCCGTACGCGAGGTGTACGATCCGCAAACGGGAGAGTTCCGTGCCGAGCAGGACATGTACTGGATCTATTTCCCCGAGCTGCGCCGCCTGCTGGCCAATGTGAACATCTACAACCGCTTCAATATGGCCGGTACCATCACGTATGACGACGCTTTCCGGCAGCGCCTGTTCTCGGGTTTCGTATATAAGGAAGACAACGTGTACGACCGCCGTATTGCCGATTACGTAACAGGAGGCATGGAGGCACTGCTCGAGGCCGAAGCTATTAAGGAGCATATACGTACCTGGGAGGCCGATCTCTGGGAACCCTGATTTTTGTATTCTTACTTTTTTTCAGTAAATTACGGGTATGAAACTCTATACTACGTTTTTTGCCCTGCTGCTCGCAGCCTCTGCCTGTGCACAGATCGACGAGCACGTTTCGTTCACCGGTTATGGCAATATAGCCCTCGGTTATTCGTATAAAAGCGTTAAGAACATCCTGGACGATGAAGAAGCGCATGTCGATTACTATACGCAGAAGGAGAACGAATATTATATGCAGAAGGAAGGTCTCGGGGAAGATGACTTCGACGATACGCCCAATGCCTATTACATCAAGCCGGGGCTGGCCGCCTATTCCGAGATATTCGGCGTTAAGGTGAGCAGGACCGAGGTGGTGTTCGACGTGAACGATAAGGTAGTGCAGATACTGCTCTTTATCCCCAGGAGCAATGAGACCAAGTTCAAGCTGATACAGCAGGCGGAGAACCGCTTCGGGAAAGGCGGCTGCGATCTGCTGGAAGGCAGGTTCTACTGCGACTGGAACGATTCGGTACGTATATACGATTACGAAGAACGGGGCGACGTTATCTACAACGAATACATCTATATACGTTTTTCAAAGGGCGATTACTGATATCCTTCCTGGTCAGGGTGCGAACAGGTAGAAATCCCGGGTTTGCTCCAGGTATTCTTTCGTATATCCGTCCTTATTTCGTATATACAGTTCGCTGATGTGCGGTGCATCCGCCGCTTTTTTGCAAAATTCGGCACATACCAGCTTTTTACTGCTGCCGGGCCCGGTCTTTAGTATGGTCTTGCGAGCCAGCCGCCATTGCTGTACGGGAAGCTGCCCGAAGGTCTGTTCCGGTACGATCAGCGACAGTCTGGCCTCTGCGGTGCTCATCTCGCAGCCCTTCTGGAAAAGAATACGGAAAAAGTCCTGTGAGGTGTGCCTTGCCCTGCGCAGGCGTTCGTCGGGATTCGGGAGCTGTTCGCTGAAATAGGGCGGGTTGCAGATGATATGATCGAAGAGGACCGGGGAGGAGAAATCGCTGAAATCCCCTTCGATAACGGTGATACGATCTTTCCAGGGTGAGAAGGCCACATTGTTGCGGGCATCTTCGGCCGAGGCGGGGTCTATTTCCAGGGCGGTGATCTGTGCTTCGGGATTGCGCTGGGCGGCCATAAGCGCCAGGAGGCCGGTGCCGGTGCCCAGGTCGAGAATGTGCCGGTCTCCGCTGAAATCTGCCCAGGCTCCCAGGAACACGCTGTCGCCCGTTACCTTAAAAGCCGCCAGTTCCTGCAGTATGGTAAATTCCCGGAAGCGGAAGGGCTTACTCTTCTTCATCGTCGTCCCGGTCTTCGTCGCCGGCATCGTTCAGGTACAGGTCCAGCAGGCCTTCGGGTGTTTCTACGAAAATGACCCGGGCTTCATGGTCCACGTCGGCAATAAATTCGGGCGTATAAGGGATCAGGATCTCTTTGCCGGAGGCATGTGTTACCGACAGCACTTTCTGCATCCTGCTGCCGCCGATCCCGGCCAGTTGCCCTATGGAGCCCTGCTCAGTGTCCCGGACCTCGAACCCGATCATACGTTCGGGGCTGTAGACATCGGCTTCGGGCATCTGGTCCAGGGGAATGTACACCTGTTTGTTTTTAAGGGCTTCGGCCTGTTCGGGCGTGGATATCCCTTCGAATTTCACATAGGCTTTGTTGCCCTTGATCGAAATTTCCTCGATCAGGTAAGGCACCAGGCTGTGGTGCTGTTCAATAAATAATGCGCCGAGTTCCGCATAAGCTCCGGGGTCTTCCACTTTGAGCCCGATCAGGACACTGCCTTTGATCCCGTGTGGTCTTAAAACGAAACCCGGACTGAAACAATCACTCGTTTGCATATCCGGGTTTAATGTATTTGAGGTTATTGATACTTCAAGAACCGATGTTATTCTGCAGCAGCTTCTGAAGATTCTTCAGCGGCAGGTGCAGTTTCTGCTTCCTCAGCGGGTTCCGCTTCGGCAGTGGCAGCATTGGCGGCAGCTTCGGCTTCGGCCTGTGCAGCGGCGATGGCAGCAGCACGTTTCTCGGCAATTTCTTTCTCATTGCTCAGGGCTTTCGCTTTGGCGTCTTCCAGTTTTTTGCGGATTCCGTCCAGTTTTTTACCGGTACGTCCTTCCTTGTCTTTCATCCAGGCTTCGAATTTTGCATCGGCCTGTTCCTGTGTAAGGGCACCTTTACGTACACCTACCAGGAGGTGGTTACGGAACATAACACCTTCGGATGAGAGCATGGCACGTACTTTATCGGTAGGCTGGGCACCATTCTGTAACCAGTACAGTGCACGCTCCGAATCCAGTACCAGTTGCTGGGTTCCGATGGGGTTGAATGACCCGATCTTTTCGATAAAGCGTCCGTCCCGCGGAGCTCTGCTGTCAGCCGCTACGATGTGGTAAAAAGGACGCGCCTTTCTTCCGTGTCTTTGTAGTCTTAATTTTACCGGCATAATATGTATTTATAAAAATTTAGGACCGCAAAGATACGATTTTTTTTAATCTGTGCTCATTTCCGTCTCTAATTTTATTACCCCGTCGGCCAGCAGGCGGAAATAATATACGTCGTCCGTATAGATATCGGCATCGAAGAAAAAGTCGATATGCTTCGGGCCGGGCGGTTCCGCCGGGTTATTGTACAGCTCGCGCACCACCACGTTGTTGCTGTTGAACATGGCAATATGTATCGCTTTGGTGGACGACAGCCGGAAATCGTAGCTGCCGCCGATCTTTACGCGGGGTGTTGCCTCCAGGTTGCGCTCATAGTCATCGGGATCAGGCGGCGGAGGAATGGCCCGGCCCGTGATCAGGGCCAGTTTTTCCACTACCCGGCTGCGGGTGTTCTCGTTAAAGGACGTGATATCTTCCAGCGGTTCATTGTCCGAAACAGCCCAGACGGCCTGCTGTCCCGTGATGCTCTCGTACAGGCCCATGTCCCGCACCAGCTCGGCCACCTGCAGCATTTTGCCCGTGGCTTTGCCCGCATACCGGTAAGGGGCCGTACTGAACGGAGAACCCCGCTGAGCATGGATGCACATGGCCGATACCGCTACCGGCTTGCTTTCGCCCGGGGCCAGCTGTACCAGCATATCGCGGTTACTCATATAGCCCTGGTACGTGGTGTCTTCCGGCTCAAAAAGAGTACCGGCGGGGATGTTCACTTCCAGGCTGCTGCCGCTGGTATTGCGCAGGGTAAGCAGCACGGGGTTCTGGTAATGGGCCGATGTTCCGTTGGAAACGATCTCGGCCTGCACTTTTTTCTGGGTCAGTGCCGGACCCAGTTCCACGGGCGTACCCTGGAACCACTGGAGCAGATAAAAAAGCAGGTGCATAGGCATAGGTGTTTCTTGATTCTAACGGATTTAGTTTCAGTTCGTCTTGTTTTTTTTGTTTTTTAACAGGATGGCCCCGCCTGAAATTATAAACACGTTCCCCTGCAATAAAACCCCGTTTTTTGCGTAGGTTTGAGGTCGGATTATGAGTGTAGTAAAACGCATACACCGTTATACGCTGAAGTCGTACCTGGGACCGTTCATCCTCACATTTTTCATCGCCGAGTTCGTGCTGCTGATGCAGTTTGTGTGGAAGTACGTGGACGACCTGGTGGGCAAAGGTCTCGAAACCTCGGTGATCCTGGAGCTGATGTGGTATACCTCGGCCAGCCTGGTGCCGATGGCCCTGCCCATCGCTATCCTGCTCAGCAGCATCATGACCCTGGGCAGTATGGCCGAAAGCCTGGAGCTGGTGGCCATTAAATCGGCCGGGGTATCGCTGTACCGCCTCATGCGTCCCCTTATCATCTTCTCGCTCATTACGGCCCTGGCGGCATTCTACTTCTCGAACAATATCCTGCCCGTGGCCAACCTGAAAACGCGCTCGCTCATTATGGACATCCAGAAGCAGCGGCCGGCACTGGACATACAGCCCGGGGTCTTTTACAACGGTATCCCCGACCTGGTGGTACGGGTAGACCGCGTGGGCAAGGACAAGAAATCGCTCTACGATGTGATCATTTACGATCATTCGGATTACAGCAAGGGCAACGGCCGCGTTACCCTGGCACAGTCGGGCCGTATCGAGGTCACCTCTGACGACCGTTACCTGCTGCTGGCCCTGCATAACGGGGTTACCTACGACGAACTGGGCTTCTTCGGCAAGCGCGATCCCGACCTGCCCGAGGCCGTACAGCATTTCAAGGACCAGGTGATCCTGATCGACCTGTCGGAGTTCAAGCTCTCCCGTGAGTCGGAAAACCTGTACAAGGACCATTACCAGATGATGACCATCTCGCAGCTCGACAAAGCCATGTTCGATATACGCAACGAGGGCCGCCAGCGTTCCGAAGCCTATACGACCAGTATGCGCAAAACCTATTTCTTCGGGCGCAAAAGCTCGTCCTCCGCTCAGGTAAACCCCTTTGCCTCCCAGGACAGCGCCAGCATACGTACCATGAGAATGCTGAACCCCGCCCTGCCCAACAACAGCATGAAGAACATGATGGACTCACGCTACCAGGTGCCCGTGGTGCAGGGCGACAGCACCCGTCCGCTGATCAGCTTCGAGGAGTTCGGAAAGAATGACTGGATGGAGGAGCTGAAGCCTGAAATGCAGATACAGATGTATGACCTGGCCCTGAACGTGGCCCGCAGCAACCGTGCCCGCGCCGAAGACTATACCAGCGAAATAAAATACCGCAACGAAAACCTGGCCCGCCATAAGACCGAATGGCACCGGAAATTCACCCTTTCGGTGGCATGTGTACTGCTCTTTTTTATCGGGGCCCCGCTCGGCGCCATCATCAAAAGAGGTGGTCTGGGTCTTCCGCTGGTCTCTGCCACCCTGATCTTTATTGCCTATTACCTTCTCAGCACCATCGGCGAAAAAGCGGCAAAATCGCTTACGCTTACACCCTTCTGGGGTATGTGGATCAGTACCCTGGTACTGCTGCCCTTCGGCGTGCTACTGACGTATATGGCTGCGAACGATAGCAAGGTATTCGAACGCGAGACCTATAAAGATCTGGGTAAGAAATTTTTATTCTGGCGGAGATGGAAAAAATAAAGGTACTTTTTGTAGGGAATAAGGTCCCGTTCCCGGACCTGGACGGTGGCACGGCAGCTTCCCGCGCTATGATACAGAACATCCTGGATGCCGGCTGCAGGGTACAGGCCGTGTTTTTCGATACGGAGAAACACCCGGTGCGTTCCGAAGCGCTGTTCCCCGAATGGCACGACCCGGCGTTCAGCCTGGAAAAGATACGTGTGGATACCCGCGTGAACCTGCGCGATGCCCTGCTGAACCTGTTCTTCAGCACCAAGAGCTATCATATCATCCGGGTGCAGAAAAGCATTGTGCAGAAGCAGCTGCAGGCCATTACCGAAAAATTCGCCCCCGACATTGTCCTGCTCGACGGCCTGTTTGCCCTGGCCCAGGCGCCCTTCCTGAAGTCGGTGACACCTGCGCCGCTGGTATACAGGGCACACAATATCGAATCGGAGATCTGGTTCCGCCTGGCCGATCACAGCCGCTTCATTCCCAGGAAACGTTACCTGCATATACTGGCAAAACGCCTGCAGAAATTCGAGAAGAAGACCGCGCACCTGCTCCGCGAGGTGTGGGCGGTGTCTGAACCTACGGCCCAGTTCTTTACCGCGCTGAAGGTATCTGCCCGCGTGGTATATCCCTCGTTCCGCCTGCAATCGCACGAGACGCCTCACGAAAACTATACCGGCAGCGGCGCTTTCCGTATGTTTCATGTAGGGGCCATGGACTGGCAGCCGAATACCGAGGCCGTGTCCTATTTTGTAAAAGAGATATTTCCGAAGCTGCGCCGGGAGTTCCCGATGGTCGAGTTCCATGCGGGAGGGCGTCATTTCGATGTAAATGCGTTCCCCGGAACAGAAGGGGTGTTCTGTTATGGCGAAATTGAGGACTACCGGGCCTTTACGGCCGATAAGCATGCCCTGGTGGTACCCCTGCTTTCGGGCAGTGGCATACGCATGAAAATACCGGAGGCCTGGGCAGCCGGGATCCCTGTCCTGGCAACACCCGCGGCTATACGTGGCATTCCTGCGGAACCCGGTGTGCATTTCGGGATGTTCAGCAATACAGCCGAACTGATCGCGTTGTTCCGGACCTACCTGGGAGCCCCGGAATACTGGAAACAGCTCTCACTGAACGGTCGCCGGCAGGTGGAAGAAAATTTCTCGCACGAAGCCCTGGCAAAAAGTGTGGGCGAATACATGGCGGATATCGTGCGCCTCGATAAAAAATAGTAGGTTTGCGGGGTGGTAAAAGCGTCGCAAAAAATACTGCTGGTATTGCCCCGGTTTCCCCTGCCTGCCGATAAAGGCGACAAGCTCAGGGCCTGGGAGCAGATACGTGTACTGGCAGCGGAGAATGACGTATATATATTCTGCCTGAGCGATGAGCCGGTGCCCCCGGGAGAGCTGGCCGCACTTTCTTCCCTGGTGCGTGAGGTGCAGGTGGCACAGCTTTCATCCCTGTCTGTTCTGTGGTCGGCCTGTCGCGCCCTTTTTTCAGGCCTGCCTTTCCAGGTAGCATATTTCCGCAGTTCTGATGCATATACTAAGTTAGAGGAATTTGTACAGCGTACCGGCCCCGATGCCGTGTTTTTTCAGCTGGTACGCATGGCACCCTATCGCAAAGCCGCCGGCAACCGCATTACGGTGCTCGATTTCATGGACTGTATGAGCCACAACGTGTACCTGCGCCTGCAGACGGAGAGCTTTCCCGACCGCATCTTCTGGAAGTCGGAATACCGTCGCCTGCTGCGTTACGAAGCCGCCGTACAGAAGGAATTTACCCACAGCTGTATTATCTCGGAGCGCGACCGCGATACCCTGCCATTTGCCGCAAAAGACCAGGTGCAGATCGTTTCGAACGGCATCGACCTGGAACGTTTTCGTCCTTCAGAAAAAATGCCGGAATGTGACCTGCTTTTCGTGGGGAATCTCGGTTACAAACCCAATATCGAAGCCTGTGTATGGCTCGTGCGTGAGATATTACCGCTCTTACATCAGAAAAACGTATATCCTTCACTCCGGCTGGTGGGCAGCAATCCCGATGCCCGTGTGCAGGAGCTGAGCTCCGTTAAAAATGTAGACCTGCATGCCAGTGTACCCGATACGGTGCCCTATTACCAGGCGGCCCGCATTATGGTGGCACCCATGCGCATCAATACCGGGCAGCAGAACAAAGTGCTGGAAGCCATGGCCTGCGGTCTGCCCGTGGTGACCACCTCCAATGCCAATGACGGCATCCGTGCCCCGGAAAGCTGTGTGTGCGTGGGTGATACGGCAGAGGAACTGGCGGCGCATATCCTCTCTCTGCTCAACGACCCGGCCCGTACCCGGCAGATGGGCGAAAGGGCCCGTCTCTTCGTGGAGGAGCATTTCAGCTGGCATACGCATACCCGCGTATTGCAGCAATTACTTACGGGAAATTAATCTTGCAGGATACCGGCATATACCGCTACGGCACGCGCACAGCGGTAACCGTCGATAGCCGCGGACACAATGCCGCCGGCATAACCGGCACCCTCGGCACAGGGGAAAAGCCCGGCCGTCTGTACATGCATCAGCGTATGCGGGTCGCGCGGGATGCGCACGGGTGAGCTGGTACGACTTTCCGGGGCCACGAGCACGGCCTCGGAAGTTACGTAACCGTACATTTTCCTGCCGAAATCGCTGAAGCCTTTCTGCAGGCGTAAGGCCACCGCCGGGGGAAGCACATGGCGCAGGTCGGCGGAAACGATGCCGGGTGTATACGAACATTCAGGCAGCACGGCGGATACTTTGCCTTTGATAAAATCGGGGATGGTCTGTGCAGGCGCGGCCTGTGTATGACCGGCAACGGAACAGGCGTCGCTTTCTACCCGGGCACGGTAATGCAGCAGGGCCAGCGGGTCGCCGGGATATTCCTCCCAGCCGCGGGCGTCTTCGGGCGTAATTTCGGTAACGATACCCGAATTGGCAAAGGGATTGTTGCGCTTGCTGGGACTCCAGCCATTGGTAACGATCATGCCTTCCTGTGTGGTACAGGGCGCAATGATACCGCCCGGACACATGCAGAAGGAATATACGCCCTTGCCCTGTACCTGGGTGACCAGGCTGTAATAGGCAGGAGGCAGGAACTCGCCGCGTTCGGCACGTTTGTACTGTATACTGTCGATCAGGCCCTGCGGATGTTCGGCACGTACGCCCAGTGCAAAGGCCTTGGGTTCAATGTAGATATTCCGGGAGCGCAGCAGGCGGTAAATATCGTCGGCAGAATGCCCCGTGGCCAGGATCACCCCGATGCCGCGCAGGCTTTCGTTCTTTTCGGTTTTTACGCCCAGCAGTACGTTGTCGCTGATAATAAGATCGGTTACACGGGTGTCAAAGAGTATCTCTCCGCCTGCGGCCAGTATAAAGGCCCGCATCTGTTCCATGATGCCCGGCAGCTTATTGGTACCGATGTGCGGACGTGCATTGACGCGTATATCGGCATCGGCGCCGAAAAAGCAGAAGGTATCGAGCACTTTGCGGATATCGCCGCGTTTGTCGGAACGGGTATAGAGCTTACCATCGCTGTAGGTGCCTGCGCCGCCTTCGCCGAAACAGTAATTGCTCTCAGGGTTCACGATATGGCTGCGGGTAAGCTGTGCCAGGTCGCGGCGGCGTTCGCGGACAGGCTTGCCGCGTTCCAGTACAACGGGCTTAAGGCCAAGGGCGATGCATTCCATGGCCGCAAAGTACCCGGCCGGTCCGGCGCCCACGATCAGTACCTCCGGGGCATTGCCCACCTGCTTCTGCACAGGTTCGTATACTTCCGTTATGGGTTCTTCGCCTTCGGCATAACAGGTAATGGCCAGCTGGTAGCGCACTTTCCCGCCGCGCGCGTCGATGCTGCGCTTCGTCACCTCGAAGTGGCGGAACTTGATACCTGAGCTGCGCAGGGCCTGGGCCTGGGCAACAGCATCAAAGGCTTTTTCGGGTTCCAGCTGTATCTGTACGGTCTTTGGCACGGCGCAAAGGTAATCAAATCCGGCAAAGCGCCGTATGCTGCGGCGGGGGCCTTATTCCTTCGGTTTTGAATTGGAGCGGATGGCCGCCTCGATCTGGTCCCACATTTCGGGTGTGGTCATCATGTCGAGCCAGTTGAATTCCCCGGCGCCATTGAGCCACTCGCCCCCGTCGATGGTCACCACTTCGCCCGTTACATAGGCGCTGTAATCGCTTACGAGATAGGCTGCCAGGTTAGCCAGTTCCTGGTGTTCGCCCACCCGTTTCAGCGGTACGCGCATATCGGGTTTGATCATTTCGGCGAACTGTTTGGGGAACAGGCGGTCCCAGGCACCTTTGGTAGGGAAGGGCCCCGGTGCGATGGCATTCACACGGATGCCGTACTTGGCCCATTCCACGCCCAGCGAGCGGGTAATGGCCAGTACGCCGCCTTTGGCCGCAGCGCTGGGCACCACGTAACCCGAACCGGTAAAGGCATAGGTAGTGGTTATATTGAGCATATTGCCCTGTCTTTTCTCAGATATCCAGTATTTGCCCACGGCCAGGGTACAGTTGTAGGTACCCTTCAGCACAATATCGATGATGGTATCGAAAGCGCGGTTGCTGAGGCGCTCGGTAGGCGAAATAAAGTTGCCGGCGGCATTGTTCACCAGTATATCTACTCCTCCGAAAGCGTCGATGGCAGCTTTCAGCATGGCTTCCACCTCTTCGTAATTACGCACGTCGCAGGCTACGGGTAATACTTTACCCCTGGTCTGGGCCTCCAGTTCGGTGGCGGTTTCCTTCAGCACGTCGATCTTGCGGGAAGTGATCACCACATTGGCGCCCAGCTGCAGGAAATAACGGGTCATCGATTTGCCCAGCCCGGTACCGCCCCCGGTAACAATGGCCGTTTTGCCGCGGAAAGAACCTTCGGGTAACATTGGTTGTGTATGCGTGGTCATCATGTGTATCTTGATTTGTAATGTGTTTCTGTAACGAAGGTACAAGGAATCTTTTTAGTATGCAAGCTGAGTATTTAGATGCTCAGTGTTTTGGATTTAAGTGTTTTATGTTGATTCATGAGTGGTTTCCTGTAAATGTTTGCTTGTTAATTTTTAGCCAAATTCCCGCGTATGGCAGGTCTGTGAAAAAAACAGGCATTGCCTTTGTACGGGTTTAGACAAATGCCCTTACATTTGAAACCTTATAAATATAGCAATATGAAACGTTTCTTTACACTGCTTGCCATCCTGGCCGCTGCCAGCCCCGTGTTTGCCCAGAACCCCGGACAGATCGGTACCCTGCTTCCCAACTCCGCCCCCGTAACCAAGAATAACCGCAGTATGAACAGCGGTACTATGAATTACGTGTGGAACTACAATTACATGCCCGGTTATGCCGAGGTCTTTATCCGTATCCCGGAACCCGGTGTGTTTACCGTGACCGTGAACAACCAGAGCATTACCACCAACAGCGGCCGTTTCCGCTTTTTTGACCTGCAGCCCGGTGCCGGTAACTTTGTGACCATTATGCGCAACGGCGTGCTTACCTACCGCACTACGCTGAGCCTGCAGAACAACATGCGCTACATCGTGGACTACTTCTCTATGCAGGGAATGTACCTGCTGAACACCGTTCCCCTGAACATGCCCATGGGTAGCGGCAGCTACAGCGACCTGTGGAACCAGATGTGGAACGGTATGTACAACCCCGCGGGCAACGGAAGCATGTACAACTTCGGGCAGAACTGGAACCCGTTCTTCGGACTGGATTACAGCTTCGGTAACAACAATTGGAACACCAACCCGAACTGGAATGGTCAGAATCCCAACTGGAACAATCAGAATCCTAACTGGAATAACAATAACCCGGGCTGGAACAACACGAACCCCAACTGGAACAACAACCAGATGATGGCAATGGACCCGGCCACCTTCGCCCAGTTCAAGAGCACCGTTACCCGCCAGAGCTTTGACGACAGCCGCGTCAATACCATCAAGCAGCAGACCCGCACCAGCTGGTTCACTTCTGCACAGATCAAGGAAATGTGTGACCTGCTCAGCTTCGAAAGCGGTAAGCTGGACGTGGCCAAATACTGCTACGATTACTGTATCGACCGCCAGAACTATTTTGTGATCTATCCTACGTTCGACTTTGAGAGCAGTGTGACCGAGCTCACCAATTACATAGGCAGCCGCCGCTAAGTCCGTTACATATCCAGAAAAAAGTAAAGCCTTCCGGTTGCGCGGAAGGCTTTTTTATTTGCTGATGAGCATGAAAGTAGCAGACTAACGTAAGTGGTAGCGCAGCCCCAGCTGCCCGTTGGCACGGTAGGGATAGCTGCGTACCGAAGGGTCTTCGACGGCACTGAGCAGGTGATACCGGAAGCCGCCCGAGGCAAACAGGCCCCAGTTGCGGATGCGGTAGGCAAGTACGGGTTCCACACCCAGCGAGATATTGAAAGAGGCCGGCTTGCTGATGTCCACGGGAAGTTTGGTACCGTCCTCGTTGCGGAAATAGACGTTCTGCCGCAGCAACGCATGAAAGGCAGGTCCGGCGGTAAGGCCCAGGGAAAAATTGCGGAAATTATAGCGTACGCCCAGGTCGAGCGGGAAGAACAGGTTGTGCGTCTGCATGTGCAGGCGTCCGTTGAAGGTTTTCTGGGGCCCGCTGTAGCTGGTCACGGGCAGGGGAATGCTTACGTCGCCGAAGGATTCGTAGGAACCGGCACTGATGTTTTCGGGAGCAGATCCCGTTCCTATATTGGGCGTACCGGAATAGGTAAGGGCATAGGGATTGGAAAAACCGTAATATTCGTACCCCATACCGGCAGAAAAGATACCGTGACGGCCGAAGAAGAACCCGCCTTTGAATATACCCGCTGCGTACAGTCCCGAAGTACGGCTCTGCATGCTTTTTTCGGCAAGGCCGTTCTGCGGACCGGAAACGGAACGGCGGTCGTACCATACCGAACCGGCCGAAGCTTCCAGGCTGATGAAGGGATCGATCTTAGGATATACGGGTCGTATGGCCGGGCGGAAATAAGCGCCTTCGCGCAGGTTGTTCTCTCTCAGTGCGGGTCCCGGGGTTCCGGTGTACAGGGTAAAAGCCCCTTTGCCGGGTATGCTGAGCGGGCGCAGTGTATAGGTGTGCTGTACGGAAGTAAGGGCATTTCTCTGCGCGGTAGTGCCGTAAGGTGTACCAGGAGTCGGAGTGTTCCTGCGCGGGGCCGCTGTGGCAACGGTACTTTCCGCGATGCCGGGAAGGGCGTCCGTATTTGTATACAGGCTGCCGTCCCGGGTTAGGCCAATCTCCCCGGGAGCGTCTGAAGGAGAGGTACTTTCCCTGCCCCTTGCAGGATCCGTGCGAACCTGCGTTGTACCGGCCTGTGCAGACCCGCTGCCTTTTACAGGTGTGGCAGAAACAGCCGTGCTGCCGGAGGTATGGGCCCTTTCATTTTCTGTTGCCGGAACAGCACCTGCCGTTTGATCCGCTGTCTTTTTACCGGCAGGCGCAGTATGCAGGGTTGCGGACCTTCCGGCGGCATTTTTCCCGGTTTGCTGTGCGGTCTGTTCCCTCCCCGGACGCGTTGTATCGCCCCGGAACCATAAGGCGCTGCCACAGGCGATACCGCCCAGCAGCAGGAACCAGAAAAGCAGGCGGCGCTTTTTCTTCTTCTGTTCGAGCGCTTTGGCCACGCCGCTCCAGACCTTGTCTGAAGGCATTTCGGTATAGCCTTCCAGCTGCCGGCGCAATTGCTCGTCGTTGTATTTCGTTGAATCGTTCATTTCGGTGTGTGTTGTGGTTTGGCTTCGCGGTGCAGGTGTGTTATCTTGTCTTTAAGCAGTTGCCTGGCCCTTGCCAGCTGCGATTTGGAGGTGCCTTCGCTGATCCCCAGCCGTCCGGCGATCTCCTCGTGGGTGAATTCTTCCATCACATACAGGTTAAAAACCGTCCGGTAACCGGCGGGCAGGGTTTGAATAAGGGCAATAAGCTCGGCGGCGGATATCCCCGAAATGGCCGTGGAATCTTCGCTGAGTGCAAGCGAGGGCAGGTCGGCTGAGGTATCGGCCGGTAAATGGCGGCGGCGCAGGTCTTCCAGGCAGGTGGTAACGGTAATGCGGCGGGCCCAGCCTTCGAAAGAGCCTTCATTGCGGAAATCGGGTATCTTCTGGAAGATACGTATCCAGCTTTCCTGCATGTAATCTTCCGCTTCGCTGCGCGAGGAGGCAAAACGCAGGCATACCGGGAACAGCCGGGGCGTAAGCAGCCTGTAAAGCTGCTCCTGGGAGGCTTTTTTGCCCGAACGGCATCCGTTGAGTATGTCGGCAGATATCTCCAAATAAAGCTCGTTTACTGCTGAAAGGTAAAACTTATTCCCATTTCCAGGCGGTGATAGCTCATACTGCGTGTCTGTACCTGCATGGGGCTGTTGTAGGGCTGTACCTCGGCGGTGTAGGCAGCCTGCTGCAGACGGTAACCAAAGTTAAGGCGTAAGATCGTATTGCGGTCTATCCGTCCCGCAAAACCGATCCCCCCGGCCAGCATCAGTCCGCCTTTTGTGCCGGTCACACGGTAATATTCATCGCCTTTGGGCGCGGTTTTAATGCCCAGCCCGTAGCCTGCCTGCACAAAATATACCGGGGTAAAACGCCTGTTGAGGATATTACCCGAGACCTCCCCGAAAAAAGGCAGGTTCAGGGCCAGGGTCTCATAGCGTTCTATACCCACACCGGCGCCTACGTTCAGGAAATCGAAGAAACGATAGCCCGTGGTGTTCCGGAAGCTGAAGGCCACCCGGTTCTCCGTATTGTTGTAATAGGGGTAAGGACTGAACATATCGCCGTAATAAGGGTAAGGGTAATAGTTATTGGGCGCCATGCGGGGCATAATGCTGATGGAAGAGGTATTATAGACACCCAGCATGCTTTTACGCGGCAGGGGCAGTATTGTGGTCTCTTTCTGTGCTGAAAGGGCAGGGGCGGTCAGCAGGACCGGGAACAGTATGCTGAAAATTCTTTTCATGAAGTGTCTTTTTGTTCCTTATAGATGCAGAACGGTCCCGGAGGGTTGCATGCCCCCCGGAATTTTATTTTTTTGCCGTTCGGTGCAACCTTTTTCGTTCCGCCTGCATCTTGGCTGAAAAACTCAACGAACTTTATGAAGTATATCCGATTCTCAACCGTTGTTTCCCTCCTGGTGCTGGTATTTGCCGGCTGCCGTGACAAATGCAGTGTGGAAACCGTTTACGACGCCAATGTGCCGGTATACCTTTCCTACGAGGAACTGCGCAAACCCGTGACGCTTTCGGCATCGCAGGTACTGGAAAAACCTTCCAAATTCTGGCGTACCGACGATCATCTTTTTGTGAGCGACCTGAATAAGGGTATACACATCTACAACATCAGCAACCCGGCGGCCCCGCAGGAACTGGTATTCATTAACGTCCCCGGTGTGGTGGACGTGGCGGTGAAAGGCAATTACCTGCTGGCCGACAGTTATACCGACCTGCTGGTGATCGATATCTCGAACCCTTCCTCTCCTTCGGAGGTAAAACGTCTTACCGATGTGTTCGAGTACAACCCCTTTAAAGTAGAGGCCAAGGTAGGTTACCCCGTGGTGGCGCCGGATAAGGCCAAAGGCGTGGTGACCGGCTGGAACATCGAAAAGGTGAAGGACGAACAGGCCTGTACGCCCGGTGGGAACACCATTTTTTACGAAATGGACAATTTTACTGGCGGACCGTCCCTGGCTTCGGGCGGTGGCGGCGGCCCTGCAACCTATTCGGGTGGCGGTTCCCTGGCGGCTTTTGCCGTACGCGGTGATTTCCTGTACAGTGTGAGCCCCGGCAGTCTCAGCGCCTATTCCCTGGCCGATCCGTCCAACCCGTCCAAAGTGTCTGAACAGCAGGTAGGCATGAACATCGAGACCATCGTGGCCTATGAGCGTTTCCTCTTCATCGGCAGCCAGAACGGCGTGTTCATTTACAGCCTGCAGAATGCTTCCACGCCTGCCTACGTAAGCCAGTTCACGCATGCCACGGCCTGCGACCCGGTGATCGTAAGCGAAGACATAGCCTATGTGACCCTGCGCGACGGCACTCCCTGCCAGAACGGAAGCAACCAGCTGGACGTGCTGAACGTGAGCCAGGTGCAGAACCCCGTGCTCATACGCACCTATCCCATGGTAAACCCGCACGGACTGGGTATCGAGGGTAATGTGCTGGCCATATGCGAAGGTACACACGGTGTTAAGGTGTTCAATGCGGCCGATCCGGCGAACCTGTCGTATACGCAGGAGCTTACCGGCCTGCATGTGAAGGATGTAATTATGTACAATGGTGTGGCCATGTTCATCGGCGATAACGGAATTTACCTGTATACCTACGACCAGTCGGGTAATTTCCAGGCGGCCGGTATGATCGCCATCGCCGGGTAAACGACAAACGAAGAAGTAATGAATAAAGCAGCCGCATATATCATCGTACTTGTACTGGCAGGCCTTTTCTCGTGCCGTAACAAAGACAGGGCATGCATGGAACCGGCCATGGTGGTCCCCTGCAAGGAAGACCCGGCCATGACCAATATACGTATACGCAATGTGAGCGATTATAATTTCTGCAGCGTAATGATGAATCCCGGTTCTTACACAGCGTATTACGGCCCGGTAAAGAAGAACGAGCTCACCTGCTACCAGCCTTTTTCCCAGGCCTATGCTACACCCAGCATTACGCTGTTCATAAACGAGAAGAAGTTTATCCTGCAGGTGATCGACTATGTGGACGCTATCGCCCTGGATAAGGGAAAATATACCGTTTCGATAGATGTGACCGATTTTGATAAAGGTGAGCTGCAGTTGCAGACCACCCCCGACTGAGTATGAAAAAGTAACGATTCATAAACAAAAGACCGTAAAACCCCGCAAGGGTATAGGCGCCTGTAAAGCGGGGTTTTTACGGTTTTTTGAAAAGATCCCGGAGGTTTGGTTTTTTATTTCACAAATAGGAAAAGGCTGCCTTGCTTACAGCGGGACAGCCTTTTTTAATTTCGTATATGCTACGTATTATTTTTTCTTTTCCTTGTCTTTCTTAGCACCTTTTTCTCCGGCGGCGGCCGGTTTGTATCCGTACTCCTTTTCGAGCTCTTTTTTACTCACCTTGATCACTTTGGCCGTAATTCGGATATCCTGCTCGGGCTTATCGCCGGGACGTGTTTTTACGGCGGCGATCTTATCCACCACATCGAGGCCCTTGATCACTTCACCAAAAATGGTGTATTCGCCGTCGAGCCAGGGAGTACCGCCTACGGTACGGTAAGCTTCCTTCATCTCATCGGGCATTTTGTAGGAAGGATTGCGTGCCTGGCGCTGTTTTTCGGCCATCATCAGCTCCTGGTCGTTCAGCTTTTTGCCCTGCACAATGTAGAACTGCGATCCGCTGGAAGCTTTGGAGGGGTTCACGGCATCGCCCGTGCGCGCGGCAGCCAGTACGCCCTTGCGGTGGTACAGGCCCGGCACGATCTCGGCATCGATGGTATAGCCCGGTCCGCCCTGCCCGGCCAGGTGTGCCTTATCGGCGGTTTTGGTATTGGGGTCGCCGCCCTGTATCATAAAGGCGCTGATCACCCGGTGAAACGTAGTACTGTCGTAAAAGCCCTCCCCGGCCAGTTTCAGGAAATTGGCCCTGTGTTTGGGCGTTTCATCATACAGGTATACGTACATGTTTCCGTAAGAGGTAGAGAGCTCTACGATCTCGGTCTTGTTCTTCTGCGCGTCGGCATCGGCCAGTACGCCGGCTAAAGCTATGGTCATAATTATTTTTTTCATCTGAACGTGAAAGATAAAGTGCCGCAATGTACAAAAAAGGCAAAATGTTCAGAGCTGAAGGGACTTTTTCAGGTTCTGAAGCTCGGCCCGGATGTTCTCGAGCCGCTGGATAAGCTGTTGTTTGCGTTTCCATTCCTGCTCGGATTCTTCCAGGAACTTTCTGGCCCCGTCCAGGGTATAGCCCTGCACTTTTACCAGCTGGTGAATGCGGCGCAGGTATTCCAGGTCGTTACGGGTAAAAAAACGGTTGCCTTTTTTATTGCGTACGGGTTTCAGGGCGTCGAACTCGTTTTCCCAGTAACGTATGAGCGAAACATTTACGCCGAGCATTTCTGCAACTTCTCCTATGGGATAGTATACTTTCAGGTGATCGTCATTTACTTCTTTATACGGCACAGAGGGGGTTGTTTTATTCGACGAATGTACGGAAATATTAGACATCTGCAATTCAACTTCTACATATTTTGATGGTTAGGCTTAAAAATAAAATATATCTTTGGAGCTAATACGTTTTTAAAAAATATCATGAAAAGACTATTACCTTTCATTTTAGCCTTTGGTACAGGTACAATTCTCAACGCCCAGATCACCATCGGGGTAAACGACTTCGCCTCTCCCGGAGATGAGGTATACATGGGTACGGACAACCTGCCTCCCACCAACCTCCCTATCGGAACTCCCGGCACGAACAAATCGTGGGACTTCACTTCCCTGGAAACGCGTTCCCTGGATACGATCTCTTTCGTAGACCCGGCCACACTGCCCAACGGAGCACAGTTCCCGGCCTCCAATATCGCACAGGTACAGGGTAGCACCATTATCTACCTCAATAAGCAGAGCAATTCGGTAAGCGCTGTGGGCACTGAGCTGATCTTCAGTGGTTTTCCTATCGCTGTGAATTTCAACCCCGGTTATACCGTACTGCCTTTCCCCACCAATTACCTCGATAATTTCGGCGGTAACTACCAGTTTGAGCAGAAAGTATACCTGGGTATCGATACCACGGTTACCGTTCCGCTTATGGGCAATATACAGGTAAAGGTAGACTCCGTATGGATCAAACGCCAGTCAGACATTGATGCCAATGTGGACGCATGGGGTAACCTTACCACCGATCTGGCCGTGGTGGCCGCCCTGCGGGCCAAAGTGGTGCAGCATAACGTGGACACTACCTATGCCTATTTCGGCAACCCGATCGTAGTGCCGGGCTTCATCAACATTACACAGGGCTGGAACCTGATCGACCAGCAGTTCGCGCAGACCATCGCACTGTTCTCGCCCGAACTGGCCGGCGCCCTGGGCAATGCCACCGGTATGGATACCATCACTACCTACGAGTTCTTTGCCAATAACTACGACTACCGTTTTGCCAGCATCGAAGTGGACGAGACCAGCAACCAGCCTACCAATGCACAGTTCATCTCGAACGAGTCGCTGATCGTAGGTATGGAACAGTTCGAAAGCATGCCCGATCTGAAAGTATACCCGAACCCCACTGCCGGTGAGATCCGTTTCTCACAGCAGATCCCGGCCGGTACCGTGTACAAGATCTTCGACATGAAAGGTGCGCTGATCGAAGCCCGGACCCTTAACTCAAACGTACTGTCGCTGCAGGACCTTAACAGCGGTTCCTACGCAATTATGCTTTATCATAACGATGGTAAGCTGATGGCTATGGAAAAAGTAGTGGTTCGCAAATAAGCCTCACTGTTCATTACTATAGAAGGCCTTTTCCGACAGGAAGAGGCCTTTTTTCATTCCGGCAGGTGGCAAGCTGCCCGCTCCGTAAACAGGTCTGAAAAGAGCAGTAAGGCATGATTCAGGGATGTAAAAAGGAAAGATAGGCTTCTTCTGCCGGTTTCAGCAGGCTTTTTTTCAGTTTGTACTTCGGGGCAAAGAAATGGTATTCCATATCGGTGCATGTCTTTTTCCGTGTGCGTTTCCAGGTGCCATGCGCCTGTCCGCCGTACAGGATAAGCGGCCGGAAGATGCCGTTCTCCGTAACCACCTCGCGGGTATGCGCTTCCGGCAGGAACAGTCCGCGGCTGCGGTAGGCGATCAGGTATTCGTCAAAGGCCGGCAGCAACCGTACATTTCCCGGTACGTTCTTTGTATCCGTGCCCGTTTCAGCCAGGAAATAGCTTTCGTTCTCAAAAACAATTTCGTGCAGTTGCCTGCGTACCGATTGCAGGGCTTTGCGTGCTTCCGTGACAGGCAGGCCCGACCACCAGCTGAAATCGGCCAGGGTAGCGGGGCCATGACTGCCAAAATAGCGCAGGCAGAGCCGGGCCAGGGCCTCTTCGCGGCTTAGGGGCGTTTGGGTAGGCACCCGCAGGTCGAGCAGGGCATAGGTATGGTTTTTACCGCGGGGTATGCCACTGCAGATAAGTCCGTCCAGCTCGGCCCGGAACAACAGGTGCAGCAATCGCAGGTTATTGAGCCTGATACCGGCCTGGTCAAGCTGCAGGGCCAGTTCTTCCCGGGTAAGATGCAGACCGTTCTCCAGGGCTTTGCCGAGTATTTCGTTACTTTTGAGGAAGGTTGCCTCGTCCAGTTCCAGCTTGCGCAGCATGGAGCCGATTCCCGTCCTAATGTGCGGGGCGCTCAGCCGCAGCATCCAGCGGATGTCGCCGGCATGCACCAGGTGCCAGGTAGGGCGCAGCACATGCGTGCGCAGGATACTGCCTTCGTCCAGGGCCTGCTGTACCAGGGTTTCACTGCTTCCGGGCAGACGTATGCCTACGGCCCAGAGAGCCATATCGTGATCCTGGGCCTGCATAGCGCCCATATGGGCCACCACTCCGGCAGGCGAGGAAAGACCGGGGGCTTCCAGGGCCTGGCTGCGGAGTCGCAGGGAACATATTTCGGCGGCAGTCATCAGCCCGAAAGGTACTAAATTCTGAAATGAACGTTAAAATGCCCGTTTTCACCGGGTTATGTATCCGGGCAGGACAGGAGAATATCGCTTTTGTAACATTGTTTGCCCGAAAACGTCTAACTTTGCGTTTTTAAAACCGCACATTAATGACGGATACAAATGCTATAAGCCGTATTGCCAACGGGTTTTCGAAGTTGAGCAAGGCCGAAAAACTGAAGGCCACGGCCTCTCTTTTTCCCGATGCCGCCCGGGTGGAGGCAGAAATGAACTCTTTTAATCACCCCGATGCCGCCAAACAGAAAATATTTGATGAATTCTCGGAGAATACCATCACCAACTATTATTTTCCATACGGTGTAGTGCCCAATGTGATCATTAACGGCAAAAGCTACATGATGCCGATGGTGATCGAGGAGAGCAGCGTGGTGGCGGCCGCTTCCAAAAGCGCCAAATTCTGGAGTACGCGCGGCGGATTCCATGCCGAGATCGTAGATACCCGCAAGCTGGGCCAGGTACACTTTATCTGGAACGGCGATAAACAAAAACTGCTGAATGCGTTTGCCGACCTGAAAGCCGAACTGCTGGAGCAGACACAGCATATTACCGCCAATATGCAGAAACGCGGCGGTGGAATACTGGATGTGGAACTGGTGGATATGACCGTTCACGAACCCGGTTACTATCAGCTGAAGGCCTCTTTTGAGACCTGTGACAGCATGGGCGCCAATTTTATCAATTCCTGCCTGGAGGAGTTTGCTTCCATCCTGCGCAATTTCTGCGAAGACCGCGAAGATTTCAGCGGAAGCGAAAAGCAGGTGGACGTGATCATGAGCATCCTGAGCAATTATACGCCCGACTGCCTGGTGCGCGTATGGGTGGAATGCCCCATTGAAGACCTGGGAACTTTCGAGGACGGAAAGATCTCTGCAGAGGAATTTGCCCGCAAATTTGCCATGGCGGTAAAAGTGGCCACGGTGGATACTTACCGCGCCACTACCCACAATAAAGGCATCTACAACGGTATCGACTCCCTGGTGCTGGCCACGGGTAACGATTTCCGGGCCGTAGAAGCTGCCGGGCATACCTATGCCTCACGCAGCGGTAAATACTCTTCGCTTACCTATATCGACCTCAGCAACAATACCTTTAAATACGTACTGGAAGTGCCGATGGCCCTGGGCGTGGTGGGCGGACTTACAGCCCTGCACCCGATGGCGCGCCGTTCCATCGAAATGCTGGGGAACCCCGATGCCCGCGAGCTGATGATGATCGCGGCCACGGCCGGTCTGGCCAATAACTTCGGTGCCCTGCATTCACTTACGACCAGCGGTATACAGAAAGGACATATGAAAATGCACCTGCTGAACATCCTGAACCATTTTGAGGCCAGCGAGACCGAAAAACTGGACGCGGTGGAGTATTTCAAACATAACAAGGTGTCATTCAATTCGGTACGCAGTTTCCTGATCGCCTACCGCGAAAATATTCTCAACCACGGATAGCTGATGGAATACCGTGCCCACGGCAAATTTTTACTCAGCGGCGAATACATGGTGCTGAAAGGCGCCAGAGCCCTGGCCCTGCCCCTGAAGTACGGACAGAGCATGCAGGTGAGCGATATCGCTTTCGAAGGCTGCCGCTGGCACAGCTCTGAGAAGGGGCATGCCTGGTTCGAGGCCACGCTGGACAGCAGTATGTGCGTTACAGCCACCAATATGCCCGCCATCGGCGACCGCCTGGAAGAGATACTGGCTTCCATACTGCGTCAGCGCCCGGAGGCCGTAAGCCTGTTCCGGGGAAAGGAATTCCGTTTTGATACGGATTTTGCCCGCGACTGGGGACTGGGAACCAGCAGCACCCTGCTGGCCCTGCTGGCGGAATATGCAAAGGTAGACCCTTACCGGCTGCTGGCCGATACCTTCGGCGGAAGCGGTTATGACCTGGCCTGCGCCATTGCTTCGGGTCCCCTGTTCTTTACCCGCAGGGAAGGAACGCCCCTGGTGGAGCCCGCACCTTTCGATCCGCCCTTTAAGGAGCACATCTTTTTCGTGTACCTGGGCAATAAGCAGAACAGCTCAGCCGAGGTAAAGAAATTCTTTAAGGAAGCCGTTATCAGAGAAGCCGATATACAGCGTATCAGCGAGCTGGCAGAGGCTTTCTGCACGGCCGCTACCCCTCGCGAGCTGGCCACCCTGATGAAGGAACACGAGCAGATCATGGGCCGTATATTGCAGACACAGCCCGTGCAGGAGAAGTACTTCCCCGATTTTGCCGGCGCCGTAAAAAGTATGGGCGCCTGGGGAGGCGATTTTGTTATGGTAGTATCTGAAAATGAGGAAAAAGTGACCCGGAAATATTTTTTTGACAAAGGCTTTGTAACTATTCTGGGGTATTCAAACGTCTTATTGCGAGATTAATCATGAACGTACAAACACAAACATACCCGGAAACCCTTCCGGCTGAATTTGCGGACGGCCATACGGCATGGACCAGTCCGTCGAATATTGCCCTGGTGAAATACTGGGGAAAATACGATAACCAGATCCCTGCCAATCCTTCGATCAGCATCACGCTTTCGGCATGCCATACCAAAACGGAGATGGAATGGTCGGCAGCGGAGAACGGCCCCGAAGTAGAATTTTACTTCGAAGGAAAGGCCAATGAAGCGTTCGGAAACAAGATCAAAAAATTCCTGGAAAGCCAGTTGCCCCAGCGTCCTTACCTGTCGGGCATGCGTTTCCGCCTGGAATCGGAGAATACATTCCCGCACTCGGCCGGTATTGCCTCTTCGGCAAGCGGTATGAGTGCATTCTGCATGTGCCTGGTAGAAATGGAGCGCCGTGTGTTCGGCCTGCATGCCGACGATGCTTCCTTTTACCGTGAGGCCAGCATTCTTTCGCGCCTGGCCAGCGGCAGCGCCAGCCGTTCGGTATACGGCGGACTGGTAAGCTGGGGGGCCATCGATGCCCTGCCCGAAACCTCGGACCTGTTTGCCAGTAAGTACGAAGGCAAGGTACATCCCGATTTCCGGGGGCTTCAGGATTCCATCATTATCTGCGACCGCGGCGAAAAAAGCGTAAGCTCACGTGCCGGTCACGGGCTCATGAAAACTAATCCCTATGCCACCCGCCGTTTCGAGCATGCCCGCGAGAACATGGATGCCCTGCTGCAGGCCATCGGTGAAGGCGATTTTAACCGTTTTGCCGAACTGGTAGAGAACGAAGCACTTACTCTGCATGGCATGATGATGATGAGTTATCCCTGGTTCATCCTGATGAAGCCCAAAACCCTGGAACTGCTCGATATTATGAAACAGTACCGCGAACAGCACGGGATACGCATGTGTTTTACGCTGGACGCCGGTCCGAACATACACCTGATCTATCCCGAAAGCGAGAAAGAAAAGGTACACGCATTCCTGGAGAACGAAATAGCTAAACATTTACCTGAAAATTCCATTATCTTTGATAAAGAAGGGAATGGCCCGGTAAAACTGAAATAACCCGACATGGCAAACAAAAACTTCAAATCAAAGATTTTGTTGTTTGGTGAGTACAGCATCATTCATAACTCGATGGGGCTCACTATTCCCTTTGATTTCTACAAGGGCAAGCTCACGTTCAGGAGCCGTAACCTGTCCGAAGAAGATGCGAAGCAGAGCAATGCCGACCTGAAAAAGTACGCGGCATACCTGCAGGGACTGGTAGAAAAGAACGAGCTGGGCTTTACCTTCGATATCGAAGCGCTGAACGCCGATATTGAAAAAGGCCTGATCTTCGACAGCACCATTCCCCAGGGATACGGTGTAGGCAGCAGCGGCGCCCTGGTGGCTGCCCTGTATGAGCGTTACGCCTTCGATAAAGTGTACAACGAAGAAAAGCCGGGCCCCGAAGATATACTGAGGCTGAAGGCCCAGTTTGCCAAAATGGAATGTTATTTCCACGGTACCAGCAGTGGCCTGGACCCGCTCATCTGCTACCTGCAGCATCCCCTGCTCATCGAGAACAAGGAGGCCATCGGTGCGGTACAGATACCCGAAAGCGTAAAGACCGGCAATGGCGGTATTTTCCTTATCGATACCAAGCAGGTAGGAAAGACCGGTCCGCTGGTACAGCTGTTCCTCGATAAATGTAAGGAAGATGGTTTCCTGGGCCTGGTGCGCAGGGAAATGATCCCTTTCAACGATAACTGTATTAAAGCATTCCTGAAAGGTGAGGCCAAAGACCTGCTGAGCAATGTAAAAGAGCTCTCGCACTTCCTCATCTCTCACCTGGACCCGATGATCCCCAAAAAGTTCCGTAAAGTATGGAAAAAGGGCCTGGAAAGTGAAAGTTATTACCTGAAACTCTGCGGAAGCGGCGGCGGCGGTTACCTGCTGGGCTTTGCCCCGGACCTGGAAAAGGCCCGAGCCGAACTGAAAGAGTTCAATATAGAGGTAATACATCGGTTTTAAATAAATAATAGCAACGAGAGGCTCCTGGAAAGGGGCCTTTTTTGTTGATAAGGATTTTTCCTTTTCGAAAACAGGATAAATCCTCTATGTAGAATCAGGAATATTGCTGAATTTGCATTTTCCTATCTATTACCAAGTATGTCCGAAACTTCCCTTAGCCTTAAACAACAAGGCGAAATTATTGCTTTGTTGAATGCTTTCAGTCAATGGTTACATGACAAAAATGTAATCTACAATAGAAAGAAAATTGAATATTTTGTCAAAATGCCGGCGGCAGATAACCAGGATTGGGTAATGAAGGTTGATGGCACGAAAATTGAGTTCAATACTTCTATAAGTAAAAAGTGTTCTTTCGATTTTTATAAGCTGGTGGTGCTTCATGAGTTCTTTCATTTAGACGTACAGAAAGTACCTAACAAATCAGATGCTATAAGAATTAAAGATGCATTCGGAGAGCAGTTTATGCGGCTTATTGATATAGAGGCAGATTATTTTACGGCCTTATTCTTTAAAGAAAAGCTCGGATATAGCTTAGTGGATTACATGCGTCTTTCTTATAACGGGAATAAGATTTTTTTGGATAAGCAGATAAGACCGGGAAAATTAGAACGTTTTATAGGAACATTACTCAGTATTGTGAAGATGTATATTAACTCAGAGGAAGAAACAAAGCGAAATAGAACGATGTGTGATTTGTATCTGCCAACAATAAGCCCGATTTATACGGAAAATAGTTTGAGGATTCTGGTCATTAGAAAAGAACATATTTATTTGGATGAAATTAAAGCAGGTTACAAAGATTTTGTGAGAGTTAAAAAGTGCTATGTGTATCATGATGAGATGACAGAAAAAGACTATGTGGAAGGATTATTGACGTTTTCTTATAAAGCATTAAAGAAAAGAATGCCTCAATCTGTAAAAACAGGTATAGCAGAAATTATCTAAATTTGACACAAACTATGACAGCAACAAAAACAAATAGAGGAGTCAGAACCGAGTTTATTACGGCGGTAAAAGAATCGTTAAGATCACTTGGATATTTTCATATTGCCACACAGTCATCTTCAAAGAAGTATGTTGAAGCTGATGGCGGCAGATCGAGGATGCTTGTTTATTTGGCAGATAGGGTGGAAATTGAGTCTAAAGATTTTCAAAAAACACTTGCCAAACTGATGAAAGAAGCAGGCAAACAGAATAGAGATCCTTGGATTGCTAAATATCATGATGGAGTTAACTTAGTTGAATGGCTGGAGCCAATCGATTTTAAAAAACCATAAGAACAGTGAATGCTATAACGTACGCCTGAAAAATCACTAATTTTGTTAGAGATAACCGTTGAAATTTTAACGATCTTTGGGCAAAATTTTTAAGCGTATGTACACACTGAAAACGGCCGACGGCCGCTTTAGGACCATAGCCCTTATCGAAAGCCTTTCTTTCTTATTCCTGCTGTTCATAGCCATGCCCCTGAAATACGGCGCCGGGATGCCCCTGTTCGTCAAATACGCCGGCTGGGCACACGGACTGCTGTTCATCCTGTATTTTTTCATGCTGATCGATGTATACATCAGCGACCGCTGGCCCCTGAAACAGGCTTTCCTGGCCGGACTGGCCTCCGTACTGCCTTTCGGCTGCTTTATCTTCGAGAAATACTGGCGCAGCAAGCAAACCGCCGCATAACGCAACATACTGAAAAAGAAAAAGACCATTTCGCTGCAAACGAGATGGTCTTTTTTTATAATATATATTCTGGTGTCTTATTTTCTTCCGCCGAGAATACGCAGCAGGAACAGGAAAATATTCACAAAATCGAGGTACAGGGTAAGCGCACCGAAGATGGAACCATTGCGGGCACTTTGTTCGTCCAGGGCCAGGGCCATATGTTTCAGCTTCTGGTTGTCGTAGGCGGTAAGGCCCAGGAATATGGCCAGACCTACATAGGTAATGATCCAGGTAAGGGTGTCGGAATTCAGGAACAGGTTTACCAGCGAGGCGATCACCACCCCTATAAGTCCCACCAGCAGCAGGGAGCCGAGCGAAGTAAGGTCGCGCCTGGTAAAATACCCGATAGCGGCCATACTGCCGAAAAGACCCGCGGTGCACAAAAAGGTGATACCGATGGTCTGCTGGCTGTATACCAGGAAAAGTCCGCCGAAAGTAAGCCCCGTAAGAGCTGAGTACAGCATAAACAGGCTTATGGCCACAGGATAGCTTATTTTATGCAGCAGGCGCCCGATGCCTACTACCAGGCCCAGCTGAGCCAGGATCAGCACCCAGAAGGCCAGTTTATTTCCATAGATAAGTTGCAGGGCCAGCTCGGAAGATGCCGTAAAATGTGCTACCAGGCCGGTTACGATAAGGGCAAGAAACATCCAGCCGTATACTTTCGACATAAAAGCAGCCTGTTTCTGTTCAGCGGCAATGGCCTCAGTTTCGTAATAATAGGGAGTGTTCATCAGATAAATATTTGGATTAAATATACGAAAAATTTTATAAAGGTTGTTCGTAGGGCAGGTGCCGCACACTTTCGAAACGGGCGAATGCCGCCTGGAGCGTAGGATGCGTAAGCAGCTCCTCCAGTTCTTTCTCGGGGAAATACCCCTTGTCGATGCCCTCTTTTATAAAAATGAAATTAAAGCCTAATTCATTGGTACCGATCAGCTTATAACCTTTCTTTTTGCCCAGTTTTTTCATGGCTACGGGCGAGGCACCGTGGTATACGGAATGTACGTCATTGAATTTGTTCTGTGCATCGTAAGGCACCACAATATCGTTATAGCCGAACTCTACATGGGTCTCTATCACTACCACCTGGGGTTCGATCTCCGAAATGGCATCCCAGATCCAGTAATCGTTACCGTCGATATCGATAGAGAGTACGCCCACTTTTCCCTTCATGTTGTGTTTCTGCAACAGCTGGTTGATGTTCTCCCGCGAAACGAAGCTGCATTCGAAACGGGGTTTGGGGAACCAGGGATGCGGGTACTTACCGTAAAAATAACGTCCGCGGTCTATGGCCTGTGGATTGGCATCGATGAAAAGCCCGTTGAAACCGAAGTGAAAATAGAGATTGGCACAATTGCTGTTCACCCCGTCGTCGGAGCCTATTTCCACGAAAGTTTTATGTTCCATGCCGATAACGGCAAAAATGAAGAGCAGCAGCCCGTCCTCCTCGAACTGTGAAAAATTACGGAACCCGGTATCTTTGAGCGGTATCTGTAGCCCGGCCTGTATTTTTTCGCGGTAATACAGGAACAGCTGTCGCTGCTGGATCTGCACGGCCGGGGAGAGTTTGTGCCGCTGCCACAGGATCTGGGCGTATTTTTTTATCCGGTTTTTCATTACACCAAAAGTACTATTTTAAAATTTGAAGCAAAACCGGGTCGCCTGTGGCGACCCTAACCCTGTGGCTGTCTTTGAACTAAATGTAACTGGAATGTAAAACGAACGATAAAAATTTGTAGGTTTGATATAAGCTAAACTTACCTTTTTATGAGAAAAACCGTACTCCTTTTCCTGATGCTGTTCTCTGCGGCATACGGGGCAATGGCACAGGGAACCTCCTGCAGTAATGCCACCCCGGTAACGCCGGGTAGCTATACCGCCCCGCAGCCCAACAGCTGGTATACCTTTGTACCCACACAGCCGGGAATTTACCGGATATTTACCTGCCAGCAGAGCTCATGCGACACCAAGATCTATGTGTATGACTACTGCGTGGGTCTGACCCCGACCGAGAACAACCAGGCCACCGTGCTCTATAACGATGATGCCTGCAGCCTACAGAGCGACGTGCAGGGGATACTGCAACCGGGTACCACCTACTATATCCGTATCGATGACTATAATAACCAGTGTAACGGGCAGGCCATTAACTGGACCCTGCAGTACATAGGACAGATATCGGGCTGTATGGACCCGAATGCCTGTAACTATAATCCCGAAGCTACCATCGACGACGGCTCCTGCGTGTATGCGCCGAGTCCGCTCTGTCCTTCGCCCGACCTTACCGTGGTACAGAGCGCCATGGAAAGCTCGCTGAGCATGGACACCCGCAATGCCGACCAGTGTTCCGTGGAAGAAGGCTGCCTCAATGGTTACGGACTGCGCGATATCATTCGTTTTACCACACATATCAAGAACGTGGGTAATGCCGATTACTACATCGGGCAGGCCAATCCCTCGAACCCGCAGTTCGACTACCTGAACTGTCACCAGCACGCGCACTACGTGGGCTATGCCAAATATGAGCTGTACGATCTGAACGGGAACGAGATACCCATCGGCTTTAAGAACGGGTTCTGCGTAATGGACCTGGAATGCAGCGGGGGCGGATCATCCCAGTATGGTTGCGGGAACATGGGCATTTCGCACGGTTGCGGCGATATTTACGGCGCCGGGCTCGACTGCCAGTGGGTAGACATCACCGATGTGGACACGGGTACCTATCACCTGGTGATCAAGGTGAACTGGGACCACAGCCCCGATTATACCGGCAAGCACGAAGCCAGCTATGACAATAACTTTGCCTCGGTATGTATACGTCTTACCCGCGATGCACAGGGTATCCCGTCCTTTAGCCTGGTGCAGGGCTGTGCGCCCGTGGTAGACTGTATGGGCGTACAGTTCGGGAATGCACAGACCGACTGTAACGGCATTTGTAACGGTCCGGCCGTGCGCGGCGATATGAACAGCGACCTGGACCTGGACCAGACCGATGCCTCGCTGTACAACCAGAACCTGATCTCCGGCACCCTGCCGCAGGTGATCTGCAACGATATGGACGCCGACGGTACCTGGACCGTACATGACGCCGCCCTCATCAATAACTGCACACTGAACGAGCATCCCATCAATAATCCCTGCGACTGGCCTTTCGGCATCAGCAACAACCAGCATACCAGCGAGCTTTCGATCATCGGTTACGACTGGGACCAGCAGTATATCGACATCGGCATAAAAAATGCCACCCACAGCGTACTGGCCTACCAGTTCCGGGTGAGCGGCATCGAGATACAATCGGCCCAGAACCTGGCAAACCCGCTGCAGTATAACATTACCCCGCAGTTCCAGGTAAACGGCACCGAAGTGATCGGTATGTCGTACCAGGAAATGACGCTGGACACCTCGGCCGTGCTGCAGCCCCTGGTGCGCCTGTTCTTCAACAATATCACCGCAGAACAGATCTGTATCGATACCATTGTAGATATCGTAAACTCAAGGTACGAAGCTACCCTGAAGGCTGTTACGGGCAACTGCCTCATTTCGCCCTATGCTTCGGTAACGGAATACAACAAGGCCCTGCAGGCCGAAATTTTCCCGAACCCGGCCTCGGACCTGCTGAATATTAAGGTAAGCGCCATACAGGCCGGAGAGATACGTATGCGCATACTGGACGTATCGGGCCGTGTGGTGCGCACGGCGGTATGGAACGGCAGTGCCGAACATACCGAAACCCTGGACATACGGTCATTTGCCGACGGCCTTTATACCCTCGAACTGGATTTTGACGGTGGTAAAGTGGCGAAGAAATTTCTGGTAAAGAAATAGAAGCCTGTGAAACTATGAAAAGGAAAACCCCCGCTGCAACGGGGGTTTTTTAGTATGTGTACTGCCGCAGGAAGCTGCGGCGCAGGCTGTAATAATAAGGGGAGGCGGATCATCCGGTGATGTATGCGGGCAGGAGAGGACTCCGAGCCGGGAAACGCCTGACCATTTATGTATGATAACGCAGAACTCCGTACAAAAGTGTGAAGAAATACGGCAGGGTTGCCCCGACGGTTCAGGACCCGAAGGCCGGGGAGGCAGAGGAAGCTATAAATGCTGCCTGCGAATCTGCTCGCGGAAGCCGGTGAAGTCGATGCCTTTCATCTTCTTGAAGAACTTCGAGAAATGCGCGGGATCGTCAAAACCGAGGGCAAAGGCGGTCTCCTTGGTGGTCATATCGCTGTGGGTGGCATAGCGCATCGCTTCCAGGGAAAGGCGGTTCTGTATATGTTCCTTGGCACTGGCCCCGCTGGCCTCTTTTACCACTTCGTTGAGGTAATTGGGCGTAATGTTGAGCAGGCTGGCATATTCGGCCACCTTGTGCTTCTGGTGAAAATAATTGTCGAGGTTATCGAGAAAGGATTTCAGGATGCGGTTCTCGTTCCGGTTCTCTATCTCGTTGGGAATGAGCCCTTTGATGCGGCTGCATTCGATGAGGAAAAGACGCAGGTACGAGGCGGCGGCTTCCAGGTGAAAATCGTGCGAGGGATCGGTCTCGGCAATGGCTTTTACACAGAATTCCGCAAGCATAGCTCTTTTATCGGCGGGAATAAAGAGAGGCTCTGCCTGGGTGCAGCCCGTAAAGAGGCCCAGGGCCTGTAAAAAACGAGGGTTGATGCCACAGGCCTGTAAAAACTCTTCGGTGAACAGGAAGAGATAGCCTTCCACACCGGGGTCGGAACGGAACCAGTGTACCTGCTGCGGGCTTACGAAATGTACGTACTGGTCCTCGATCGGGAAATCGGTAAAGTCGATCTGGTGTATACCCGAACCACGGGTGATCCATAGCACGGTAAAAAAGTTGTGCCGGTGTGGTGTTCCCTCCGGGTTTTTCTTGCCCGTTTCTTCCTGTTGCAGGGTCTTGGCCACAAAGCCGGAAGGCAGATCGATTTTCGGGATGCGGATTTGAGGACTTGCCAACATGGTATAAAGATACAAATTCGGTAAGAAAAGGCTAACCTAAAAGGAAAATGAGTGAAAATTAACTTTATATAGAATTACACATATTCAGATGATCTCTGTCACAAACAGGTTCCTGTTCAGGCTTAACATATACTTAAAGCAGGGTATATATTCAGGTAGTGCAGATGGAGTTTATTTGTATTTTTAGCACTCCAAATCACTATAAATGAAAACACCTCTACGCACTCTCTTCTGTGCCTGTATGTTTTTTACCATACACTGCGCATGGAGCCAGGTAACCCTCAGTACCTCACCATACACACAAAACTTTAATACCACCCCCGGAGCCGGCGGCACTTCGTATCCCACGGGCTGGAGCAGTTACGACGGAACTACGGTGGATAATGCCATGACCACAGGTTCGGGAAGCAGTACCACCGGGGCCAACTACAACTATGGTTCCCGCATCGGTCTGCTGGGCAGCGGTTCGGCCTTTGATCCGGGTTCTATTGTACTGGCCATAACAAATACCAGTAATCTCTGTAACCTGCAGATATCCTATAACGTTATAAAGATAAGGGAGCAGACCCGCGATTGTTCCTTTCACCTGCAATACAGCACCACTTCGCCAACGGCGGGGTTTACCGGTGTAGCGGGCGGTACCTATAACTCAGGCAGCATTGCGCAGAATACCAGCACGGCCTATACCAACCTGGATATTTCGGCACTGGATAACCACAGCGGTGTGGTGTACCTGCGCTGGTACTACGCTTCAACGGGGAGCGGAAGCCGTGACGGGATAGCCCTCGACGATGTGTCCATCAGCTGGACCAGTTGTTCTTCTTCCGCCCCGGAGATCAATATCCGTGGTAACAGTGTAAATATCGTGTCGGGAGACCTCACACCCGCAACTGCCGATTTTACCGATTTCGGCAGCACTACGATAGGCGGACCGGCCATTACCCGCGTGTTTACCGTTCAGAATACCGGTACGGCCAGCCTCACCCTGGGTGCTCTTTCCCTTACGGGAACCGATGCTGCCGATTTCTCCGTGGTATCGTCCCCGGCTCCTTCCGTAGCGGCGGGCGGTTCTACTTCCTTCAGCATAGCCTTTAATCCTTCGGCCGCCGGCACACGCAATGCCGGCATCAGCCTGGTAAATAACGACAGTGACGAAAACCCCTATACCTTTGCCATCCGTGGTAACGGAACGGTTGCCTGTACCAGCCCGGACGCACTTGAGTTTGTCGTACAGCCTTCCGGTACCCAGCAAAGCACTGCCATGAGCCAGGTGCAGGTACGGGCCTACTGTAGCTCCAGCGGCGTTACGGCCACGGGCTATACCGGCCCGGTGACATTGCAGGTGCTTAGCCCGGGTTGCGGGTATACCAGCCAGACGGTGAACGCGGTGAACGGGATAGCCGTTTTTTCTTCCATCGTGTTCCAGCGCAGTCCGCAGAACGGTCTGCAACTGGGGGCTACGGCCCCTGCGCTTATACCCGACACCAGCAGCCCCTTCAATATAACCATTCCCCCCGGCACGCCGGTCACGACCACGCTGCGCGACGAGAACTTTGAAGCTTCGCCGGCCATGCCCTGGTCATACAGCATCGGTACGCCTACTGCCACAGGTTCGGGTGGTTCGGCGGGTACGGATGTCACCGGGCCCATGACTTTCAGCGGGAACACCGTACTTTCCAAAAGCTATTCCGTGGCCAATGCAAGCGGGGAACGGGGGAGTACAAATACAGTAACATTTGCCAATGTAAGCGGTCTGGCTGCGTACAATTACGTAACATTCAGCTTTAAGGTAGCTTCCCTGGGCAGTGGCAGCGGTGCCGGCAATGATGCCAACGAGGATTTTACCCTGCAGGTCAGCACCAATAACGGCGGTAGCTGGCAAACCATTCTTACCGAAAGAGGTGGCAGCAACCGCCTGTTCAACCTGTCGGCCTCGCCTGTGACCGGTCTTACGCTCAGCAACAGTACCTATACCTCAGGATCGCTGAGTGCTTTTTCGATACAGCTGAACAACATCAGTAATTTTGCCTTCCGTTTTACGGCTTCGAATAACCGCAATAACGAAAACTGGGTGATCGACGATGTACGCCTTACCGGAACGGCTGTCCCGGCAGCGGCTTCCTTTGCCCTGCCGACGGCCGACGCAGGTCCGGACCTAACCGTATGTAGTGGTTCAGGGGCCCAGCTTTCCGTAAATGTAAGTTCTTTCCAGGCTCCGCTTACCTATAGCTGGACGCCTGCGGCCACACTCAGCAGTGCCGCGGTCTCAAACCCCGTGGCCACGCCTTCAGCGGCGCAGACCTATACCGTGGTGGTGACCGATGCAGACCAGTGCCGGGCCACAGACCAGGTAGACGTACTGCTGCACGGTACCGGCGGTACGCCGGGCCTCTGGACCGGTGCTGATAACCGCGACTGGTTCAACTGTTTCAACTGGGACGACGGCCAGGTACCCGGACCATCTACCGATGTGAACGTACCCGTGACCGCCAATGATCCCGAGATCGGCCAGCCCGGTGCCGAGGCCAATGACCTTTCCGTAGCCGCAGGAGCCCTGCTCGAGATCGACGATCCGAACGCTGCACTCAGCCTGTACGGCCATTACACCAACAACGGAAGCCTGCTGCACAGCGCCGGTGAGGTGATCGTAAGCGGCAGCGGAAATGCGGTCTTCAGCGGCACCGCATTCTCATTCTTCCGCCTGCACATGAACAACCCCGATACACTTATCATGAATACGCCGGTACAGGTCGACAGCCAGTTCGTTTTCAGCCAGGGGGCCGTCCGCACACAGGCGCACACCTTTACCCTGGGTTCTTCTGTGTTACATACGGGCCTGCTCAGCTATACATCCGGTCATATCATCGGAACCATGAAACGCTGGTTCAGCGGCAGCAGCAGCGGAGCGGCCAAAGGACTTTTCCCTTTTGGTGTAAATGGCAACGACCGTTTTGTGACCGTGGAATATACCTCGGCCCCCGTTACGGGAGGCTCGCTTACCGGGCATTTTGAACCGCAGGCCATGGGCCTGAACGGTCTGCCTTTGGGTGTGACCGCGGCAGGGACCTGCCCTGCATTTTCAGCAGAGAACACACAGACCGAAGGCTACTGGCAGATGGACGACAACGATGGCCTGAGCGGAGGCATATACGATATTACCCTGGTGGGCGAGAACCTGGGCGGAATCACCTCGCTCTGCGGGCTCACGGCCCTGAAACGTACAGGCGGCGGGGCCTGGCACCAGAGCGGCATGCACCAGGAAGCACAGGGCTCACTTGCACGTCCGGTGGTACAGCGGACGGGCGCAACAGGCTGGAGCAACTGGGGCTTTGCCGGTGGAATGCCGAGCCCGTTACCCGTGCAGATGGGCAACATGGAACTGCGCTGCAACAGCCAGGGTGTGGCCGAACTGACCTGGGAGACCTATACCGAGGTGAACAATGCCTATTTCCAGGTAGAGCTGAGTGCCGATGCCGAAAACTTTGAACCGGCCGGTATCCTGGGCGGAGCCGGTAACAGCAATACCCCGCTTTCGTACAGCTATGAGCTGCCACGAGGTACACAGGGCTACCTGCGGCTGAAACAGGTAGACCACAACGGCGATTTTGAACTGTACGGCCCGCTGAGCATACCCTGCAAGCAGGCGGCAGAATGGAGCTACCTGTGGAACGGGCAGCAGATGCAACTGCAGTTCAATAGTGATGCAGGTGCCTCGTACACGATAGAGGTGCTCGATATGTCGGGACGCATCCTGTACAGCGGAAAATACGGCTGCGAAAACGGCGGTTGCCTGTGGCAGAGCGATCTGCAGGGCCTGAGACCCGGCGTATACGTGCTCAGGGTGTACAACGGCGCCGGAACGCAAAGCATTAAATTTGTGAAGCCATAGAGGTATATACGAAATATAAATGGGCCTCTTTGTCGGAACAATTGCTTTTTGAATAACTTTGTTACGTTATTCAACTTTATTAAAAGCAAAGCAGTTTACTATGAAAAAGATCATGTTACTCTTCGTCTTTGCCGCACTGGGTCAGTATACCTTTGCCGCATCGAACTCTGTTGCCGCCACACCGAATATCGGTAAGCTCATTACCATGTTCACGGGTTCCCTGTCCCCGGATGCCTTTACCAGCGCCTGGGATGCGGGTGGTAAGAAAGAATTTACCAAAAAGGTGAAAAACAACGCCAATATGCCGGTGGTAGGCGCGGCGCTGTCGAACCTGGCGAGCACGTACCTTACGGACGCAGCGTTCAAGACGGGCTGGCAAACGGTGAAATCGAAATGGATCAAGGATGCTGCGGCGGCCAGGACCGTGCAGAACGTGGCAGGCAGCCTGCTCACCCTGCAGCAGTACATCAATCCTTCGATGTTCACCAGCAAATGGACAAAAATTCAGCCTTACTGGGAAACCGGCCTGAAAACGCTGGCCTCGTAAACAGCAAAAGCACTGAACAAGCAAAAAGCCTTCCCCGTAAGAGAAGGCTTTTTTTACACCCTTGTACAGGTGATTACCTGGTTTTAATTTCGATCAGCGGGCGGAACCCGATAAAGCTCTGCGCGGCGGAATCCCTGGCCACGAAGCGGCGGGTCTTCACCTGCATATAGTGAGCGGGCATATTCCAGGCTCCGCCTTTTATGAGCAGGCTGTCGCTGCCTTCGATGGGCTGTACCATTTCGGCCGCATTGCCGCTGATGCAGTATAGGCCCACACTGTTCGGGAAATACGAAATAACGGGCGCTGTGATACTGGCATCCTTATAGGGCAGATGTACACCTGCAGAGTCTTTGAATGCCTGGAAATTAGCCAGGAAAATCCCCCTGGAATTCCGCACATAGGGACCGCCCCAGGGATAAGGCCCCGCAAGCCGGCCCAGTGCGGCCAGCATCCATTCGCTTTCGGTGGGCAGGCGTACCTCGTAAACGCTGTTGTTGCGCGGCCGGGCAGAGGCTTCTTTGTTCACCAGGTCTGTAAGCCAGCGGCAATAGGCCAGCATGGACCCATAACGCAGGTTCACCACAGGGTACCCGTTATAGGCGGGGTGCCTGGAATAATGCTCGCGGAAAGGCTCACCGTAGGTGTGAAGCATCTTCCACATAGAATCCACAATGGCAGCGGCGCGAAATTCGTCCAGGCGGTTATGGATCACCAGGTCGTACAGGAAGGTACGGTATTCCAGGTTGCTGATCTCGGTGGCGCTGATGAGCAGCGTATGTGGTGATGCACCCGGGCTGATCCCGGGCCAGCTTTTCCTGTCCTGCTTCAGGATGGCCTTTACCATTTCGCCCTTGCGTTTTTCATTGGCCAGGGCCTCCGCTTCGCTGATCTCCGGTATCTCGGGCCAGACCGGAGATTTTACGCGGGCGGGCGGAACAATACGTCCCCCGCTACCATTACCGCGGCCTATGTAAAAATCGTTGCTCTTTTCGGCAGCGGTCCATGAACTATCCTCGGTCAGGGGGATGCCGGAGGGGGAGGATGTACCGGGAGTACGGGGCGGGACGGTGATCCCGGCTGCATGCGTAGCGGAAGATCTTCCGGGGTCTGTGCCGGGTGCCTGTCCGGGACCGGGGTGCCCTGTATGTTCCGTGGCAGCTCTTTTGGCAGGGGAAGGGGAATTACCGATGCCACGGAGCAGGAAAAAGAGACCGATGCCTGGTATCAGCAGGCCGGCCAGGAAGATCTTCAGGTAGAATTTCGGGAAGGCTCTCGTTTTATACGGCCCGTAAACGGGTTTCCCGTTCAGTATGAAATTAGCTGTCATGTCGAGTACGGTTTCGCGCTCATCATATTCCGAGAACAGTGCCGCCTGCCGCAGCAACTGCTCTGTATCAAACGCGGTCAGGGGCTTATTTTCCATGATGTTGCTGCTGTTTTAGTTTTTCATTCAGTTTCTTTTCGAGCCGCTTTTTCAGCCGGGCATAGTATACCTTAAGCTGGAAAGCGGGTTTGCCGGTATACGAGGAAATGGTGCTGTAATCCACACCCTGGCTGCGGGACAACAGCAGTATGCGTTCCCATGATTCCAGTTTTTCCAGTTCTTCGTTCAGGAGCTGCAACTGCGGACTGTTCACAGGGGACGGAGCTTCGGGTTCCGGGGCCCGTTCTTCCAGTTCCTGCAAAGGTACCACAGGGGCAGCTTTCGGGCCGCGCAGCGAATTCTTCAGCTCGTTCACAAAGATCCGGAACAAAAAACCGGCGTATTTTGCCTCGCTCTCGAACGTGTATGCGTCCTTCTTCTCCACGGCCCTGTACAGGCATTTGTATACCAGGTCCCAGGCAGCGTCTGCCTCAATTCCCCAGGTATGCACGGCATAGCGGTGCAGTTTCTGACCATAGGTTTCGAACGCTTTCGAGATCTCGGCGTTCCTGCTTTCGTCGGGGGGGAGATATGTGCTGCGTGTTCTCAATACAAATAATGCCTGTAAATATAAAAACACAAAGCGGTAACAGCTTTGGTCCGTTAAGCCTGTCCGATATGCAGGTTTAGTTATGAAACGGATGTACATGATAATTTTTAACTATGTATAGACTTGTTTACCTGTTTTACTTTAAATGCATTACGTTTTTCTTTTTTGTGAAGCAGATTCCCGGGGAAAATAGGTCCGGTGTGCAGGCGGAGATGTGGGCAGGGCCCAAAATAACCTGTTGATGGTATTTGGGTAATCGCCGGATATGCCGTATTTTTGCACACTTTTAAACAGATTATGCAACACGAATTGAGCGAGCAGGAAGCCCTGCGCAGGCAAAAACTGGCCGAGATCAGAGCACTTGGAATTGACCCTTATCCCGCCGAGGAGATAAAGGTAAGCCATTTTGCTGCCGATATAAAGCGGGATTTTACCGAAGGTGCTGCCGGTTACGAAGAGGTATACCTGGCCGGCCGTCTCATGAGTGTGCGCGATATGGGTAAGGCCAGCTTTGCCGAACTGATGGACAGCAGCGGCCGTATACAGATATACGTGCGTCGCGACGATATCTGCCCAGGCGAGGACAAGACCCTGTACAATACCCTCTTTAAAAAACTGCTCGATATCGGCGATTTCATCGCTGTAAAAGGATACGTTTTCAAGACCAAGGTAGGCGAGACCTCCCTGCATGTGACGGAGTTCCGCCTGCTGGCCAAAACGCTGCGTCCGCTGCCCATCGTAAAGAAAGACGAGGAAGGCAATGTGTTCGACGCCTTTACCGATCCCGAAAAACGTTACCGCATGCGTTACGTGGACCTGGTGGTGAACGAGGGCATCAAGGAAACTTTCCTGAAACGTACCCGCATGATCAATGCCATCCGCGATTTCCTGAACGAACGCGGTGCCCTGGAAGTGGATACGCCCGTGCTGCAGAACATTCCCGGCGGAGCGGCCGCACGTCCCTTTGCCACCCATCACAATGCGCTGGACGTGCCCTTTTACTTGCGTATCGCCAATGAATTATACCTGAAACGCCTGATCGTAGGCGGTTTCGACTGGGTATACGAGTTCAGCCGCAATTTCCGCAACGAGGGTATGGACCGTACGCATAACCCCGAGTTTACCGTGCTGGAGTTCTACGTGGCTTACAAAGACTACAACTGGATGATGAACACCACCGAACAGCTGTTCGAAAAAATAGCCCTGGCCACCAATGGCAGCACCGATCTGCCGGTAGGCGAACATACCATTTCGTTCAAAGCGCCGTTCAAACGCGTGTCTATCTATGACGCCATTAAAGAACATACCGGCATCGACGTAAGCGGTATGGACGAAAATACCCTGCGCGAGGTGTGCAGGCAACTGCATATCGAAGTGGACCAGACCATGGGTAAAGGCAAGCTGATCGACGAGCTGTTCTCCGAGAAATGTGAGCACCATTATGTACAGCCCACCTTTATTATCGATTACCCGGTGGAGATGAGCCCGCTTACCAAGAAGCACCGCAGTAAGGAAGGACTGGTGGAACGTTTCGAGCTGATGATCAACGGTAAGGAGATCGCCAATGCCTACAGCGAGCTCAATGACCCCATTGACCAGTACGAGCGCTTCGTGGACCAGATGCAGCTAAGCGAACGCGGCGACGACGAGGCGATGATCATCGATCACGACTTTATCCGCGCCCTGGAGTACGGTATGCCGCCTACGGCCGGTATCGGCATCGGTATCGACCGCCTGGCCATGCTGCTCACGAACCAGGCCAGCATACAGGAAGTGCTTTTCTTCCCGCAGATGCGCCCCGAAGTGATACACAGTAAAGAAACAACCGAACAATCGTAATATGAGCTCGCCGAAGTGGGTACAACGCTTACAGGAACGCTGGAACCTGGGATCTGCCTGGCAGGTGGTACTGGTATTGCTGGCTTTTGCCTGCACGGGTACCACGGTACTCTTCATTAAGGAACCCCTGCTCGGTTTCCTCGGCATTTCAGAAAAAGGAGGCTGGGTGCGTACCGTACTTTACCTGCTGGCGGTATTACCTCTCTACAATATATTACTGCTTGCCTACGGGGCTGTTTTCGGGCAGTTCCGCTTTTTCTGGGAGTTTGAGAAACGCACGGTACGGCGCATGCTGAAGTTGTTCCGTATTAAATAATGTTTAACACAAGCTTCTGAATAACAGAAAAGTATTGATGCTAATATAAACCCCGCTTGATGATGGGGTAATACGTATTTGCGTACTTGCATATGAGAAAAAACAAGTACGTGAAAAGAAAAATCCAAATAGCCGTAATCTCCGACGTACATTTAGGTACCTATGGCTGCAGGGCCGAAGAACTGCACAATTACCTGCGTTCTATCGAACCGGATATCCTTATCCTGAACGGGGATATCATCGATATATGGCAGTTCAGCAAGAACTACTGGCCCAAATCGCACATGAAAGTGGTGAACCGCCTGCTGAAGATGATCAGCAACGGCACCCGCGTATACTATATCACAGGCAACCACGACGAGCTGCTGCGCAAGTTCACCGACTTCCAGCTGGCTTCCTTTACACTCTGCAATAAGCTGGTGGTGGAGATCAACGGGCAGAAGACCTGGTTCTTCCACGGCGATGTGTTCGATATGAGCATCAATTACAGCAAATGGCTGGCCAAGCTGGGCGGCAAGGGGTACGATCTGCTGATCCTCATAAACAGTTTCCTGAACAATGCCCTGGAATACTTCGGTTACGAAAGGGTATCCCTGTCCAAAAAAGTAAAGAACAGCGTTAAAAGGGCCGTTAAATTCGTGAACGATTTCGAGAAGACCGCCATCGATATGGCCGGTTTCCACGGGTACGACGTAGTGGTATGCGGGCATATACACCAGCCTGCCATGCGTAAGGTACAGACCGAACACGGCGAAGTGATGTACCTCAACAGCGGCGACTGGGTGGAGAACCTCACCGCACTCGAGCTGAACAACGGTACCTGGTCCGTATTCTCATACCGCGACAGTGCCTTGCACGAACATCCGCTGGAGCGCGAAAGTGCTGAAGAAGACCCGGAAGAGGATATTGCCAAGGAGTTTGAGCCGGTATTGCAGATGATGCGCTCTATAGCCTGAAATGCCCTTCATTTGTCGCGTTTGTTAGGTTTTTCAGTAAGTAAAAAAGGCTGCTTCGCTATGAGCAAGGCAGCCTTTTTTGCAGGGTAATGCGTTCGGGTATCCCCGATGGATGTACGCTTATTTTTTCTTCTTCTTTTTGTCTTTGGCTTTGGGAGCTGCCGCTTTTGCCATGCCGGTCTTTTTTACGGCTGTGCTCTTTTTGGCCGCAGTACTCTTTTTAGCCGGTGCAGGTGCCGCTTTTTTGGCGGACGTACGCGAAGCGCTCCTGGCTTTTGTTGCGGATGCCGCTTTTTTGGAAGCCGCCGCTTTGGTCCTGGCCGTGCTGCGTGCCGCCGGTTTTGCCGCTGTCCCGGACTTCCCTTTTGAAGCGGAAGCCTTGCGCCTGGCCGCATCGCCGCGGTTATAGTACGCTTTCAGCTTGGGACTGCTCTTCAGGTGCTCGTTCAGCTCCTCGCGGGTGACCCATTTCAGGTTCTCGGCCTTGTTATTCAGTTTGTCGTGATCAAGGTGTATAACAAATTCGGCTTTTCTGCCGGGTTTCTTATTAAAGGTCTCAGCCACGATCTTATGGATGAACAAAGTAACGTTTTGTCCGTCAGGCTTCGCCTTAAATACACGGTAACCCTGTACCAGGGTGCCCCTCAGCAGTTTGCCGTCTTCGGTCTTTTCGCGAAAACTTACAATTCGACCTTTATTCGATATGGCGTACTGATTCCTCAGCAGCGTGCCCTTAAAACTGAATTTTAAAGGCTTAAAGGTTTCGCCGGGTAGAAGTTTAAAAGACATTCTTTTATAGGTTTTATGTTAGCCATACAAATATAGTTTTTTTTAACAATCTTAAACTTTTATTTGCAACAAAAAGAAAATCTTATGTATACTATTTCCGGTGAAATCCTGCCGGCTAAAATAGTTTAAGAGTATACGCACAGCGAAATATTTTGTAAATTAGGGCGTTCTTAAACATTCAAAACAAGGTATTCTATGAGATCATTTTCGTTATTCCTGCTGGCAGCGCTGAGCAGCATCCTGGTTTCCCCCGCGCAAACGGTACAGAAGTTCGATATCTTTCTTTTCGGGGATAAGGTAGGCACAATGACGGTCTCCAGGAAGGATTACGGGAACGGTACCATGTACTACGAGCTCAAGAGCCATTCCGAGGCCAAGATCATGTTCATAAAAAAGGTGCTCGATGTGGAAATGACCTCTACCTACGAAAACGGTAAAATGGTGCGCTGCTACAGCAGCTACGTGGTGAACGACAAGGTCGAGACCTTTGTGAGCGCCTCCTGGGACGGCAGCAAATACAATATCGAATCCGAAAAGGGCAAGAGCACACATGCTCCCCAGGTGGTGTATTCGGTGCTGCATCTTTTTTACAAGGAACCCAGTGCCCAGCAGCATCTCTGGTCTGAGCGCGTAGGCGAGCTGCTGCCTATAAAGCATAAAGGAGGCGGGGTATACGAATTTAAAAATCCCGGCGGTGCCACCAATGTGTACAAATATGCGAACGGCAAGGTCAAGGAAGTGGAGATGCAGGCCACCTTCGGCACTTCGTATATGCGTCCGGCCATATAAAACAGCAGTTGAACGTTTGATACCATAAAAAAAGCGGCCTTTGCGGACCGCTTTTTTTGTAATCAGTTCTATCGGGATCAGGCTTCGAGCTCTGCCGGCTGCTCTATGGCTGCCAGGGCTTCGGCCTGTTTCTTTTTCATAAGTCCGATCTTCGACGGGCTGCCGAAAATGTAGAACATCTTCTCGCGGAAGCCGTCTGCTTTTTTTACATCGGCCGCGATCTCCCTGATCTCATGGAAATTGAGGTAGAAAGGGTTCGAGCTGTAGGGGATCGGCGTGGTGAGTCCGTATACGGGGCGCTCTTCCAGGGGCTGGTAGGTGCCGAACATGCGGTCCCACAGGATAAAGGTGGCGCCGTAGTTCACGTCCAGGTATTTCTCCTGCGAACCGTGGTGTACCTTATGATTGCTCGGTGTGGCAAAAATGTACTCGATAATGGGGTGCAGACGCGGCACGTACTCGCTGTGCACCCAGAACTGGAACAGTACGGCTACCTGGTTGGCCACGAAGAACACCAGCGGGTGAAAGCCGGCCAGTACCACAGGCAGGAAGAAGATGATCTTGAACTGCTGTATCCAGGACAGGCGGAAGCTTACGGCCAGGTTGTAGTGGTTACCGCTGTGGTGCGTGATGTGCGTACACCACCAGAAGCGCTGCTCGTGTGAGATACGGTGAGCCCAGTAGCTGCAGAGGTCCAGCAGGATATAGCAGGGGAAGAACATCCACCATACAAATTCCTGGCGCCAGGGGATCAGGTTATAGATAATCCAGACCATGGAAAAGAGCAACAGTTTGGTAACCAGGTTGCTGGCCAGGTTCCCGAGGCCTACGAAAATAGACCCCCATAACTCCTTGTTGTTGTAATAATCGCGTTTGTCGTGATTGTTGAGCCAGTATTCCAGGCCGGTGAATGCCAGCATTACGGGTACCGCCCAAATGATGAGCTGGGGTGCTGCTTTGTCAATGCCGCTCAGTGTATCCCAGGTAAGGGGGTCGGCTCCAAAGATCTTAAAAGCTATGTGCATCATGTTGCAAAAGTAAAAAAATAAGAAACGTAGTGTTTTTTTTTATAAATTTTCATTAAAAGAAGGGGGCAGGGCCGCGGGTAGGGCCCGATTGTTGAAAAAGCGTCAAAAATGGCCGGAGAACCCCTTCTTAACTCCTTTTAAAATCGTATTTTTGCATGTTAAATTAAAGTAACGAATGAGTGAAGAACAAATAAGCAGCCAGTCGGTCGATTATTCAGCTGGTAATATCCAGGTACTGGAAGGTCTGGAAGCGGTACGCAAGCGTCCGGCCATGTATATCGGCGACATCGGCCCCAAAGGTTTGCATCACCTGGTGTACGAAGTGGTCGACAACTCTATCGACGAAGCACTTGCCGGTCACTGTAAGAACATCAGCGTTTCTATTCTCGAAGGTAATGCCATACGGGTAGAGGACGACGGTCGCGGTATCCCTACCGATATGCACCCGAAAGAGAAAAAATCGGCACTGGAGGTAGTAATGACCGTGCTGCACGCCGGAGGTAAGTTTGACAAGGATTCCTACAAGGTCTCCGGGGGTCTGCACGGGGTGGGTGTATCCTGCGTAAACGCGCTGAGTACGCACCTGCAGGTAGACGTTTTCCGCGAAGGCAGGCATTTCCGCCAGGAATACGAGATCGGTAAACCGCTGTATCCCGTTAAAGAGGTGGGTACGGCCAACCGCCGCGGTACCACCGTTACCTTTCAGCCCGACGGCACCATTTTTACCACCACCCTGTATTCATACGAAACCCTGGCTGCCCGCCTGCGTGAGCTTTCCTTCCTGAACAAGGGCATCCGCATACAGCTGCGTGACGAACGCGAGCTCGACGAGCAGGGCAATGTACGTTCCGAAGAATTTTACAGCGAAGGCGGTCTGCTCGAGTTCGTAAAATACCTCGACGGTACCCGCGAAGCGCTCATAGCCACGCCGATCTACCTCGAGACCGAAAAATCGGAGATCCCCGTAGAAGTGGCCATGACCTACAATACCACCTTCAGCGAAAGCATACACAGCTACGTAAACAATATCAACACGCACGAGGGCGGTACCCACCTGGCAGGCTTCCGCCGTGCACTTACCCGTACCCTGAAGGCCTATGCCGAAAAGTCGGGTATGCTCGAAAAGATCAAGTTCGAGATCAGCGGCGACGACTTCCGCGAAGGACTTACCGCAGTGATCTCCGTAAAGGTGCACGAACCACAGTTCGAAGGCCAGACCAAGACCAAGCTGGGTAACAACGAGGTTTCCGGCGCGGTGGACCAGGCCGTGGGCGAAGCACTGCAGTATTACCTGGAAGAGAACCCCAAAGACGCCAAAAAGATCGTTGAAAAAGTGATCCTGGCTGCCACCGCCCGTCATGCGGCCCGTAAAGCCCGTGAGCTGGTGCAGCGCAAAGGCGAGGGAATGGGTATTTCGCTGCCGGGAAAACTGGCCGACTGCTCGGAGCGCGATCCTTCCAAATGCGAAGTATACCTGGTGGAGGGTGACTCGGCCGGCGGAACGGCCAAACAGGGCCGCGACCGCAGCTTCCAGGCCATCCTGCCCCTGCGCGGTAAGATCCTGAACGTGGAAAAAGCACTTATGTACAAGATCCTGGAGAACGAAGAGATCAAAACCATCTTCAATGCCCTGGGACTGAGCGTAGGTACCGAAGAGGACAGCAAAGCCCTCAATATGCAGAAGCTGCGTTACCACAAGATCATTATCATGACCGATGCCGATGTGGACGGCTCGCACATCACCACACTGCTGCTTACCCTGTTCTTCCGCTATATGAAAGAACTGGTGGAAAGCGGGTTCGTGTATATCGCCACACCACCGCTGTACCTCGTTAAGAAAGGTAAGGACCAGGTATATGCCTGGAACGATGCTGAACGCGATAACGTGGTAAAACAGCTCTCCGGGGGCGGTAAGGAAAGCGGAGTGAACATACAGCGCTACAAAGGTCTCGGTGAAATGAACGCCGAACAGCTCTGGGACACTACCATGAACCCCCATACACGCACACTGCGTAAGGTGACCATCGAGAGCGCCGCAGAGGCAGACCGCATTTTCTCCATGCTGATGGGCGACGATGTGCCGCCGCGCCGCGAGTTCATCGAGAAAAATGCCAAGTACGCCAAGATCGACGCGTAACGCGTACAGCGCAAGTAATGAATATACCAAAAAGGCGCCTCGCTTACAGCGAGACGCCTTTTTGTATGTGTATACTTTTTCTTATTTTTTCAGGAAGCGCAGGGTCTGGTTGTCCGTGTGTATGAAGTACAGCCCGGGACGCAGAGTCCCCAGGGAAAGCGTATATACATCGCTGGTGTTCTGTATATGTTGCAGCACCTGGCCCGTTGCCGACAGCAATAACAGATCACCGCCCGGCGTCATGCCCTTAACGGTGACCTCTGTCTCCGCAGGATTCGGAAAAAGATGCAGGCTGCTTCCGGCAAGGTTTTGCAGGCCGGTGTTATTGCTGCCGGTATCACTGCTTATGGTAAGCACCTCGAGGTCGTCGAAATAAAAGCCGTCGCCCGTTACTCCCGGATCAGTAACCAGCTGAAAACGTATATTGATGGATTGACCCAGGTAACCGTTCAGTGAAATTTCTTCCTGCACCCAGTCTGCCTGTGTGCCGTCGTACAGGGGCTCGCCCTCTGCCTGGTCGGCCGTTCCGGGATGCGTATACTTTCCGCAGAGCGGCGTCCAGGAAACGCCGTTGTCTGTACTGGCCTCTGCCTGCGTATAGTCATAACCGGCCTCTATGTCCCACTTGGCCTGGAAACGCAGCAGGGCTTCCTGCAGGTTGGGAGCGCTGAGGTCTACCGGGGCCGAAAGCACGATGCGTTTATTCTGGTTATTGCTGTAATTGCCGTTCGGGCTGTCGGTGATGCTCGAAGGTGCACTTACAAAGGTATTGGTGGTGATGTTCCAGCTTCCGCCCTGCATAGTGAACCCGCTCAGGGACGAGGCATCGTTATCGAGTATGGCCACCGCCGTGCCGTATATTTTCTCAAGCGTATCGCTTTTGCTGAACGTGCCATTGTTTACGGTAAGCAGGAATTTCAGCACGCTGCCTTCGGGCAGGCCACTGTTCAGCGTATAGGCGATGCTGTCGCTGTATACCTGTAACTGCGCGGGATTGATATACGTAACCGGGGCCCCGGTGCTTTGTATGCCGCTGCCCAGGGGAGTGAGCGAAACATCGAAGTTCCCGTTCTGCATACCGTAACGGCTGAAATCATAGCGTATATGACCCGATACCGAAGACAGGTAACGGCTGCTGCGGTCTTTTGCCAGGGCGGTTTTCAGCACCAGGCGGGGCAGGTCTGTGTTCATTTTCAGGTTGGCGCGGCATATAGGCAGTATACGGTTCTGCGCGGGCCAGAAGCCGTCGTCATCGCCGCCCGTTTCCGGGGTCAGGGCCAGCACTCTGGGCTTGTCGGGCGTAACGTCGTAAAGCCAGTCGTCCGAATCGCCGGAGGCCGGGTAGAGGTCAACACTCTGTATATTGCTGAAATGGTTCACCGAGACCATTTCTTCGGTAAAGGCTGCGAAATAGGCATCGTCCGGGGTCTGCACATTGGCATAGCCATAAGGGTACAGCAGCAGGTTCGAGTAGCTGTGATGCGTAAAGGAGGCCGCAAAATCATATTGTTCGGCAAACCATTTCAGGGCCTGTGTCTCCGGCTCCGAAAAAGCCGAAGGTCCGGGATAGGTATCGTCATTGGTATTTGCCGAAACGCCTGTGGTGCCCCATTGCACCCCAAAGTTGCGGTTCAGGTCAACCCCGGGATTGCTGGTACCTACATTGCGCATGTTCTTGCGGTGCATGCCGCCTCCGCCGGGCGACAGTGTCTCGTTGCGGATCACGCCGTCGGGGTTCAGCACCGGTATAAAGTACAGTTCAGCATTATCAACAATGTATTTGATCTCCGGGTCGGCAGCATAATTTTCGAGTATATGCCACATAAAATAGAGCAGCTGCATGCCGCTCACGGCCTCACGGGCATGTATATGCGCGCTGTACAGCAGGCGGGGCTCGTTCTCGTCTGCCTGGGCATTATCGGATATCTTTACCCAGTACAGCGGGCGGTTCTGGTGGGTAACAAAGCTGCCGACCTGGGCTTTCCCTTTGAAAATGGCCGGGTACTGGGCCGCCATATCGTCCAGTTCCTGCAATATCTCTGCATAGGTAAGATATCCTCCCATATTGCCGAGGTTAAAACCGGCAGGGTCGCTGTACTGCAGCGGTGCGCAGTTGTCTCCTTCGCCGCCGCTGCTTTTGGCTGCCAGGCGTGTGGCATAGAAGCGTTCCATATCTTCCTGCAGAACGGTGCAGGTATGTCCCTCCGCTTTGATGCGTGCGATCTCGCTTTCGCTCATCTCGGTCACCAGGCCATCCTTACCGGTGTGGTAATGGTCGGCCCCGTATTTCGCAGCGAACGAGGGCTGGGCAGCCGGGTCCACATGCCAGCGTACCTTATGGTAAAGCTCCTTCTGCTGGGCTGTGGCAGTACCAAAAAGCAGGGAAAAGGCAAGCGCGGAGAAAAGACTTTTTTTCATAATAGCACAATTGTTCTTTCAAAGTAAACAGTTGTACCTGAGAAAACAAAGCCTGTTCCCTGAATATTTCCCTGCCTGTCAGCGGTTGATCTTTACCGGCTGCTTGTGCTCGTCGATCGCCACGAAGGTAAACTCGCCGCTGACGGCTTTTTCGCGTTCTTCGGAATACATCTGCTCTATAAAAATGTCTACGCGTATCTTCAGGCTGGTATTGCCCAGGTAGGTCACTTTACCCACCAGCTCCACGATGGTGCCGGAAGGGATCGGTCTCTTGAAGTCGATACGGTCGCTGCTTACCGTGACCATGCGCTGGCGGCAGAAACGGGTAGCGGTAATAAAGGCAGCCTCGTCCATAAGCTGCATGGCGGTGCCCCCGAAGAGGGTATCGTAATGGTTGGTGGTATTGGGAAACACGGCTTTAAAGATATGTGTTTCGGCCTGCCGGATCTTTTCTTCTACGGTCATATGATTTCGTTTGCGGGTGCTGAAAAATGAAGGCTCATGATGTGGCTGAGCTTTTTGGGGAATATGTTCTTTCTTGTCTGCACAGTTCTGTGTATCGTTTTTCATACATTTCTTTGGTATACAAAGCTGCGCAGTGAAGGGAAAAGACAGGACAGAGCCCGTGTATACGCACGATCTCCTGTATGGGTCAACTCCTGCTTCAATCCGCGAAAGCATGGTCTCTGCAACAAAGGCAGGTCTCCTGACTTGTACCGTTCTTACCGCCTTCCCGTTTCGCTTACAGCGAGGCAGTGGCACACGGGTAAAAACCACAGGGTACTTACAGTTGCGGGACAGTTCATGATTTACACACGATTCCCTTTTCATCCCGCGTACAGCGGGAACCTTTGTCTGTATTTACCAAAGAGCGATGGACAAATATACAAATCCGCCGCAGATCTGTTCAGAGGCCGTGTTTTTCTTTCAGGAAGCGGATAAAAAGTGCCTGCTGATCGATGAAGACATTGTGCGAACAGTTCTCGGGATAAAGCAGGTGCCCTTGCGGCAGTATGTTCTGCAAAGCCTGTACCTGGGTCGGGGAATAGAGACCGTCCTCGCGTCCGTAAACAGCGTATACAGGTAGTTTCTGTGCTTGCAGTGCCTGCAGGGAAGGCGTAATATCGAGCGTGGTGTAATTTTCGTTCCGCCAGAAACCGGCAGGGGCTTCACGGCTCATCTGCGAAAGCAGGACATGCTGCGAGTCGGCTGCCATTTTCGTATATATATCTTTCGCTTCCCGGGTAAGATCCGCCGGGGAGTAAAACCCGTTCTGCATAGCGTGCATAAAGCAGTAAGACGCATATTCCATGCTGGTGGAATCCATTTTTTCGAGTGCGTATATGTACTTCAGGTTCGTGTGGTCCTTCTTTTCGATGTATATACTTTTTACGCGGTTTCGTATATGCGTGAACGATTCCTGGAGGTTCAGCGGGACCCCGGCCAGTACAAGCGCATCCACTTTCCCGGGGTATCTCATACTGAAGAGTGTACCCAGTATGCCGCCGAAACTGTGGCCCAGTAATGTGGCCTTGCGTATTCCGCTTGTCCTGTACACCAGCAGCAGGTCGCTGAAGCTTTCCTTAAAAGTATAGGCCGCTTTGACGTCGGGTGAGCGTCCTTCGCCTCGGCGGTCGTATACCACTACGTAAAAACCCGAATCGGCCAGGGTCTGTGCCGTGCTCAGCTCAAAGGAAGCAGCGTTGTAACCGGGACCTCCGTGCAGGAACACGAGGGCCGGGTTTTCTTTGGCACCGAAAGTTCGTATATACAAGGATTGTGCCTGCAGCCGGCCGTTGAACACAGCGAAGAAGATACAGGAAAGACCTGAAAAATACCGGAGAAAGTTCATACTCAAAAATAGTATTAAAATGCCTGTTTAAAGCGGTGTTCTTATTTTTTACAACGATGTTTAATTTATGAATTTTACCTGTAAATAAGACCGGCGGTCGGGAAATAGTCAGCCGGGGCACTTTGTTGTTTTTGTAATATTTTGATTTTAAGTGTTTTATTTTGATGTTCTAAGGAGTGTCTTTCTTTTTCGTCTAAATAATTAACACATCTTAACGTTTTTGTGATTTTTTCACTAATATTACATTGACTAAACAATTTAACTAACAACAAACCAAGCTATACCTATGAAGTATTTAGTATTGCTGTGCTTTGCACTGTTCTCTGCTGGCGCTTTTGCACAAACGGAGATCTGCAACAATGCAATTGATGATGACGGCGACGGCCTTATTGACCTGAATGACTCTACGGACTGTGTATGTAGTAATGCGGGAACCTCGGTGTCTTCACTGATCCCTAATGCTTCTTTCGAGGCCTATGATTACCTGCCGACCGCTTTTTCGCAGATGGATGCGGCTACCGGGTGGACACAGGCAACCTCTGCCACGTCCGACTATTTCAATCACCCTTCCTACAACTGGGCACCGGCCGATAGCCTGGGCCTGGTACCTCCGCCGGACGGAGTGGGGTATGTGGGCTGTCATATTATGAACGGGTATATCGAGTATGTGGGCGCCTGCCTGTCTTCGCCGATGCTGGCGGGTACCAATTACACGATCTCGTTCCAGACGGCAGCTTTCCCTACGAATGGCAGCGGCGGAAGCTGTAACGGTGACATGGTGGGCGCTACTACCATCGACCTGGTGATCTACGGAAATGCCAGCTGTGCCCAGATGCCCGTAGGTACCACGGATTGTCCCATCCTGGCTGATCCCAGCTGGGTAGAACTGGGCCGCGTTACCTATGTACCCATCACTTCATGGTCTACGGTAAACATAGCTTTTACACCTCCTACCAATATCAATGTGATCATGCTGGGCGGTCCCTGCTCCTCAGACATTCCTGCCAGTTTTGCAGGGGCTTTCGGCCAGTTCTGTTATCCCTATTTCGTATTCGATAACCTGGTGCTGAACGAGTCGAACCTGTTTGCCGCCGTAAACGACAGCGGAAGTTTCTGCGGAGAGGACATGACCCTGCTGGCCTCGAACCAGAGCACCCCGGGAGGCTGGCAGTGGTACTATGAAGGCGTGGCCATGACCGGGGAGACCGGTCAGAACCTGGATGTGATCGCAGCCGGTAACGGACCCGGCCTGTACAATGTTGTGTATACCGATACAAGCGGCGCCTGTGTGGTAGCTTCCATAGAGATCGATAACCCCGTTACCGTGGACGCAGCATACTCCGCTACAGAAGAATGTGTGGGCAAGGTGACCACCTTCACCACAGCATCTACTACGAATGACGGTCCGCTTGCTTACCAGTGGGATTTTGGCGACAATTCAGGCAGTACCGACGAAAACCCGGCACATACCTATACCAATGCCGGGCAGTATACCGTAGAGGTGCTGGTGACCACTGCCACGGGCTGCCAGGACAGCGCCACACAGACAGTTACGGTGAATTCCCTGCCCCAGGTAGATGCCGGAGAGGACCAGTATATATGCGGCAATGCCAAGGTAACCCTGAGCGGCAGCGGTGCGGCCACCTATACCTGGGACAACGACGTGCAGAACGGCGTAGAGTTTCAGCCGGCGCCCAATACCTATACCGTGACCGGTACCGACAGCAACGGTTGCGTAAATACCGACCAGGTAAAGATCGATGTGGTCCAGGACGTGAATACCGGGAAAGTGCCGAACGTGTTCAGCCCGGACGGCGACAGCATGAACGATGTCTATACTACCGACCAGTTTAAGGAATGTACCGCGTTTGAATGTACCATTTACAACCGCTGGGGCATAAAGCTGTACCAGACCAATGACGTGTTCATTAACTGGGCCCCGGGCTCCATTGAGGAAGGGGTGTACTTTGCCACGATCTTTTACACCGATTGCAGTGGTAAACAGGAAAAGCATGAACAACACATTACCATATTTCAGTAGCATCTGATGATGTAAAAGCAAAATGCCGGAGATTGATTTCTGCCGGCATTTTTTTTGTTTTCGTTTTGGGTAAGCGGGAAGGCATAACGAGGAAGCGAAGCGTCAGGATACCTCTTCGGCTACCTGGGCTTCGGGGGCATTCAGTTTTACGGACTCGATGCCGTTGTCGCGCGCGGTGATGCTTTCGTACATTTCGCTCACACCGATCACCTGGCCGTTCGCTGCCTTTAGCGTAAAATAAGGCCTGCCGTCCGATGCGTTCTTGCGTTCGTACATACTGTCGTCGGGCGCGTTCTTGCGTACAGATTCGATACCGTTTTCGCAGCCGGAGCGGGAGGCATAACCTTCGCTGCTGAGAATGATACGGCCGTTGCCGGCTTTGAGATCGAACTGATACTCACCGTTCCTGCGTTTACTGATGACAAATTTTCCCATGGTTCGTTGTTGTTAGGTGGATAAATAATGAAGAAACACAAATTTAAAATAAATGTGCAAATGACCAAATATATCTCTCCGGCACTGCCCTCAGGAAAGCAGCAAACGCTGAAGGCCCAGCTGTACCAGCAGCAGCCCCAGCAGCCCGATGCACGTATACAGGGCAATGAATATACGTTTATGGGCGGGTGACTTTTTTTCACCGGGTACCCGCATCAATATACGCAATACTTCAAAGACCTTTTCGCGGTTGAGGAACAGTACCAGCAAAAGCAGCAGCAGGTAATAACAGGCGCCCAGCAATGCCCCGCTGTGTATCCCGAAAAAACTGTCGGCCACGATGATATTAAGCAGGATGGGAATGAGTATGGCAGTGCCCAGTAATTTGGTCCGCCCGGACAGGAGCAGAAGCGCACCGCTCACCTGCGCGAAGCCGATAAAGAATATGTAACCGTATGAATACCCGAAAAAAGTCCAGGCCAGTTCAAAGCCGCTCAGCTCAGCAGCGGTCTTGGCAGCTACTTCGGGCGGCATCTTACCGGGGCGGTAGAACTGCATGCCGAAGAGCTTGGCATACCCGTATATGCTCAGCGTGATAAATACGTACCAGCGGGCGGCGATCTCGAGGTAACGGAGAGCAATGTTCCGGTCTTTTTCCATCAGGATATGGTATTAGGGTAACATATTTCGGGGTATGTATCCAAAGATAGGGAACAGGGCCCGCATGACAAACGGCAAACGTCTACACAGCCGGGGCCTTTGTCGACACGCAGGTCTTATTGCGCGGGTAAGGGGTGTAGACTAACAAATAAAAAAGGAACCTGACAACAAGGGATTTGCTGTCAGGTTATATGAATATGTATACTTTCTTATGCGGGTTCTTTTACTTTTTCGTAAAAATCAACAGAGGAAACAAGCTGATCGCTGTACATAAATAGATCATCCAGAGACAGGAACTCGAATTTGGTTTCTTTCTTTTGATCATCGAATATGCCGATCTGTTTTTTAGTACCATTGAGATACAAACGGCAGATGGCTTTGCGGTTATTATCGTCTAACAGGATAGAAAAGTAAGATTGGGCGTCCCTGTAGGCTATACGTGATACGTCTATCCTCTGGCGTAAAATGGTCTTTACAATAAGAAAGCACTCAAGTTCTTCAGCGGTAGTAACAATTTTACTGATGCTTTCCGAAACATCTGCTGCAACTCCCTGTTCAGTTGTAGCGTTCTCAGATTCTTTGGACAAAGCTAATTTTAAACGTTCTGTAATGAGATCACTTACATAATGTGAAATGGACTTACGCGTGAGATTGGTAAACTGATCCAGTACTTTCTGTGTAATTATCCCGGGATATACCTGTCTTGCAAAGTGTTTGACGAAATTCTCCGAAGGATTTGTAAATTCATTGTTTATGAGTGCTTTAAGTTCGTTTGTGTACTTGAGCTCACTGGCTGTCGTTATAATATTATCAACATCGAAGTATGATTTGTGGAATTTTTTCAATTCTTCGATCTGGTTATCACGTAAGTCGGCCAGGTTAAACTCAAGGAATGGTTTTTCATCCATTTTGTTAGGTTCTACCAGGTCAGTATAAAAGCGGTAGAGAATACCATTGGTCAGTATACCGAACCGGGCCTTTGATACGTGAAAATAGCGCAGGAGTTGTCCGTCATGTACATCAAGATTTTGATTCCAGTGTTTACACTCGATGAGGATCGTAGGAATGGCATCTTTTAAAATTGCATAATCAATTTTCTCCCCCTTTTTTGTGCCTATGTCGGATATGAATTCGGGAACAACTTCTAACGGGTTGAAAACGTCGTAGCCCAGTGCCTGGATAAAAGGCATTACAAATGCGGTTTTAGTTGCTTCTTCGGTGTGAATTTGTTCTTTTAGCTTAAGAACTCTTTCACTAAGTTGTTTCAGGGTGTCTTTCAGGTCCATAATTTTAGTATTAAAGTTACTCTTGGGTATTGAATAAAAAGCCTTTGAACAGAATGTCCTGTTCGGCAATAATGATAAATACGTTCTGGGAATGGGCGGATGTGCTATAAATCAGGGTAATAAACAAAGTTTAAGGTTAAACGATGTTCAAATATATTCATTTGTAAAGAAATCCCAAGGGAAATTAAAGAAATGTATGTCCGGGTACTTTCAGCACACCACCATTTCTGTGGTGAACGACTCAGCGGCAGGAGGCAGTAATATATATGAACCGGTAGATAACATAAGCGATCGATGAAGGTACAAAGATAGGGCACCCTCCGGGCATGCGCAAGAGGAAAAATCCGGTTTCTTACAGGGAATTTACCCGCATCGACCCGGTTTCCAGCGGGCAGGTTCCGGTTCCCTGTGGCATTTGCAGCTGCGGCGTATCTCGCTTACAAACCACTCCCCGTCGCGCAGGCGGGCCAGCAGTACATAGCGTATGGCGCGGTAACCTTTGCCCGTTACCGGGTCGTGCACCAGCTCGATGCGGTATTCGTTGTTGCCGTAATTCTCCGATCTCACCGTTATGCCGGGGATCTTTACGCCGGGCGGCTGTTCGTAGAACAACAGGATCAGATCTTCGGGTGTTTCAATGTCCGGCCGGTCCTGTACACGGGTATTGATATCGGTGGTGTCCAGCAGATCGTACTCCCTGGCACAGGAACTGAGAAAAAGCGTGAGGCACAGCAGCAGGGAAAAGGGTCTTATTCTCATGATAAACGGTTTGGCTAAATGGGTATGCAGGGGCTGAATGGTCAAATATACTGATTTGAGACGGTAGTTCCACATAATAAGATCATTATCGGGAATAACTTCTAACGGTAGCAGTAAGCGCAGGCTTTGCTGAAGCCCCGGTCTTCGGCGTCTTTCTTTTTCAGCTTTTTAATTTCGTGTGTGCAACGTTTCAGTCCGCTGCAATAACCGCTGTGATAGGCATAGGCGCTGCTGCTCATACATACGTAGACACTGTCGGAAACCGCCGGCACAGAAGATACCCGTTCCGGTAAGGGCCGGTAGCCGTAGAGCAGGGTAAGCCCTGCCAGGGTAAGGGATAAAAAGGTTTTCATCGTGTGGGTTATAAATGGTGTTCTTCAAAGATACATTTTCCCCCGGACTTTACTCACGCACGTATACTCTTTTTACACGCTGCCCGATGGAAGTAAGCACTTCATAGGCAATGGTATCCAGGGCCCGGGCCATTGTATGGATATCGGGGTTGTCGCCGAACAGCACCACCTCATCGCCTTCGCTGCAGGGAATACCTGTTACGTCGATCATGCACATGTCCATACAGATGGAGCCCAGGGTCTCGCAAAGGTGATCGCCTATTTTAACGCGGTAGCGGCCCAGTCCCAGCTTCCGCGGGAAACCGTCGGCATAGCCCACCGAAATGGTGGCGATACGGGCTTTGCCTTTTATTTTGCCGCGGCGTCCGTAACCTACGGTCTCCGGTTCTTCGATACTGCGTATGGCGGCGATGCGGGTTTTAAAGCTTACGGCATTCTTCAGGTATACCTGTTGTGCGGGGTCTGCGGCAATGCCGTACAGGCCTATGCCCAGGCGTGCCATGTCCATAGAACGGGGATGCAGGCGTTCCAGCCCGGCGGTGTTCTGTACATGCAGCAGGGGAGAGATACCCAGGCGCCGGGTAAGCTGATCGGCCGATTCGTAGAAACGCCTCAGCTGCTCGCGTGAAAAATCGTCCATCGCCGGGTCGTCGGCAGCGGCCAGGTGCGTAAAGATACTGCGCACTTCGATCTGGGGATTGGCGGCCAGCAGGTCTGCCAGGGCTTCCGTTTCCGCCGGCATAAAGCCCAGGCGGTGCATCCCGGAATCGATCTTTATATGTACCCCCGCGCGGCCCCTGCGCTGTTGCACGCCCAGCTCCTGCAGGCCTTGTATCAGGAAATGCAGCGAACGGAAACTGTATATCTCGGGTTCCAGGTTGTAATTGACCAGGGCGCTTACCGAAGGTATCTCGGGACTCATGACCATAACAGGCAGCTGAATGCCGCCCTGGCGAAGCTGTACACCTTCGTCGGCATAGGCCACGGCCAGGTAATCGGCCCCGAGGTATTGCAGGTGCCGGGCCATTTCCACCGCCCCGGCTCCGTACGAAAAGGCTTTTACCATTACCATAAGGCGGGCATTGCCGGCCAGGCTGCGGTAATGTTTAAAATTATGCGATACGGCGTCCAGGTTTATCTCCAGCACGCACTCGTGGTTCTTTTCTTCGAGAATGGCGGCCACCCGTTCCAGGCCGAAGCTGCGGGCCCCTTTGATGAGTATGGCCTCCTGTACGAAAGATGCGGGGTTCAGTTCCGCCAGCAGGTCGCCGGTTTGTGCAAAAGAAGTGGAAAAGCCGTTGAACAGTCCGGCATAGCGGGTGATCTCCCGGCCGATCAGTATCACTTTTTCGAACTGGTAACTGTTGGCCAGGCGGGCAATTTCGGTATACAGCTTTTCGCCCGGCACATTATCGGCAAAATCTGAAAGTACCAGGGTCCGTTTTAGCTGTACAGGCATACGGTGCAGCTCTTCCATAGCTATTTTCAGCGACTGGAGATCGGCACTGTACGTATCGTTGAGCAGCATACAGCCATTGATGCCGTTCTGTATACGCAAACGTCCTTCCGGGGGATGCAGCAGGGGAATTACAGTGCCCAGCACGGTTTCGGGGACCCCGTAGTGCAGGGCTGCGGTCAGGGCCAGTCCCAGGTTCAGCAATGAGGTGCGGTCTGTGCGGAAAAAAGCCGAACGCAGCAGGAACTTACCCTGGTGCCATATCTCCACTTCCTTATCGGTGGCGGCTTTTATATACAGGGAAGCGGTATTGTCCTGCAGGGAAACGCTCAGCAGTTCCTTTGCCGGGAAAAGATCGCGGAGAGTCCCGGTATGCGGGGCCTCTTTCTCGGCGATCAGTGTTTGACAATGCCGGAAAAGTTCTGTTTTTTCGAGGAATTTGGCCTGTTCCGACTCAAAGTTTTCGGCATGCGCATCCCCGATAAAAGTAAGGATCCCGGTCTCGGGCCGTATGATGCGTTCGAGCCGCTGCATTTCGCCGGGCCTGGATATCCCGGCCTCAAAGATCCCGATCTCCGTATCTTCATCCAGGTGCAGCACAGAAACGGGCACGCCGATCTGCGAATTGTAGCTGCCGGGGTTCTGTGTCACGCGCATAGTGCGGCTCAGGAGCTGTCCCAGCCATTCCTTCACAATGGTCTTGCCATTGCTGCCGGTAATGCCGATCACAGGTATACGAAAAGAGGCCCGGTGTGCAGAGGCAAGGTCCTGCAAAGCCTGCAGGGGATCGGGCGTGAGAAAATAAAAAGCGTCGTCATGGCTGTGTTCAGGCCGTCGGCTCAGCACAAAATGCCGGCAACCCTTGCGGTAAGCGTCTTCGCAGGATTCCAGGCCTTTTTCGCCGAAAGCAAAGAACAAGACCCGGCTTCCGCCGGCAATACGGCGGCTGTCGAACTCAGGCTGCAGGTCGCGCAGGGTATCATCGCCCGTAACGGTTGCGGCACCCAGGAGGCGGGCCAGCTCATTCAGACGTATTTTCATGTTGGCGCATTTTATCGTTGAAACATTCGCGGCAGAGCGGCACGTATTTGTCCACCTCGCCCAGCACCACCAGGTGATCGCCGGGTGCAAAACGGTAAGAATGGTTCGCCTGGAAGCCGCATTCCACGCAAATGGCATGTACCTTGGTCACAAATTCGGCAATGGCCATCAGCCGGGGCATAGGTCCGAAAGGACGACCCAGGTAGTCCATGTCGAGCCCCGCCACGATCACGCGTATGCCCATATCGGCCAGCTGGGAGCATACCTGGGGCAGACCCGCATCAAAGAACTGGGCCTCGTCGATGCCGATCACGTCCACATCGGAGGCCAGCAGGAGTATGTTGTGCGAACTTTCCACCGGGGTGGAGCGTATGGCGTTCCTGTCGTGCGAGACCACTTCGGTATTGTCGTAACGCGTATCGATGGCCGGCTTGAAGATCTCAACCCTCTGCCGGGCGAACCGGGCCCTGTTCAGACGGCGGATGAGCTCCTCGGTCTTGCCGGAGAACATACTGCCGCAAATAACCTCAATGCAGCCGCGCCGCGACGAAAACTGGGACCTATGCTCAAATACCATCGTTTTAAAAACCGCCTGTTAATAGATTGCCATACCGGCTTGCCACAAAGTAAATAATTTTAGCTTGTTTTGATCGTTTTTATTATGAACCGGTGTATATAAAAAACGATCGAACATGGATAAAAGGGCTCTGACTCTGGAAATTGATCTGCTTCTGAAAAAAATCAATGCCCGTCATCAGAAAATGATGGGCTATGGTACGGATATTCCCGAAGGTTTTGCAGAACTGCTGCAACAGGAAGTACTTACCCTGTATAAGAAATACGTACAGCTGGAATATACCCTGCAGACCGAGCAGGAAACGGCATCCTTCCAGGAAACACGGGTGCTGCCTGCACCTGGAGCAGAAGTTCCCGAAACGCCAAAGGCGCAAGTCCAGGCCATTGCGAAGAAAGAGCCTGAGACAGAGGTACCCCAGGAACCCGTGCAGCAGTCCTCTGTGCCCGAACCGGAAAAACCTAAGGCGGGTGACGATTCCATCGTGAAGCTGGTGCAGCAGGCCCTGAGCGGGCAGGGAGAACCCCGCAGCAATCCCTTTGCCACCCCGCAGCCCCTGGTAAAGACAGAGCCCGTACCCCAGGTGCCGAAAGAGCCCGAGCCCGTAAAAACACAGCCCAAATACGAAGAGCCCAAACCCCAGGTGATACAGCCGGTGGTGAAACCGGTATCTACACCGGCGCCCGCCCTCAAGAACGAAGAGGAGACCCCGCTGACCCTGGCCGATAAGCTGCGTATGCAGGGTATTGCCGATCTGCGCAAAGCTATACCGATCGCCGATAAGTTTTTGTATATGAATGAACTGTTCCAGGGTGAGATAAACCATTATAACCAGGCGCTGGACCGCTTTAATGCCTGCGGCAACGCACTGGAAGCCCGGGACCTCTTCGAAAGCATGAAACAGCATTTCGAGTGGGACGAGAATTCCAAAACAGTAAAGCGTTTTGCCGACCTGCTTACCCGCAAATTTTTATAGGATGAAGAAAGCGCTTGCCGGACTGCTTTTCAGCCTGCATTTCCTGGCCGTACAGGCCCAGGACCGTGGCTATGCCATGCAGCAGGTACGGGTGCTTACCTCAGACAGTCTGCATGGCCGGGGCTATGTATACGGCGGTGATGCGAAGGCGGCCCGCTACCTGGAGCAGGAATTCAGGAACATCGGTCTGCAGCCGCTCCCGGAGCTGGAAGGTTACCTGCAGCCTTTCCCGAACCCGGTGAACACCTTTCCCGGTAAGCTGAAAATTGTTTACAACGATACCGAGCTGAAACCAGGGGTGGATTACCTGCTGAGTCCCCAAAGCACTGGCGGAAGCGGTAATGCGAAGGCCGTACGGGTAGACTGGAACAACCTGCACAGCATAAAAGCCTCTAAATGCCGGGGCAGGGTGCTGGTAGCCGATCCCGGTACCACGAAAAATAAGGACAGCCTGTCTCTCTTCTGGAAAACGCTTGCCCCGCTGAACCGGGAAGCCGCCGTATTTGTGAGTATAGAACACAGTAAGCTGACCTGGGGCGTAGGTTCCGGGGTGGCTCCGAAAGTACTGATCGAACTGGCTGCCGGCGTTCCCCTCCGGTATGGGAAACCGCGCTCACTGGCCTGGGAAGTGGAACAGAAGACCGAACCGGGTTACCGTTCGCAGAACGTGATCGGTATGGTAAAAGGGAGCATTGCCGATAGCTTTGTGCTGGTGACCGCGCATTATGACCACCTGGGCCGTATGGGTGCGCAGACCATTTTCCCCGGGGCCAATGACAATGCCAGCGGTACCGCCCTGATGCTGGACCTGGCCCGCAGCTTTGTGCAGGAAACCCCGAAATATTCCATGCTTTTTATAGCCTTTGCAGGCGAGGAGGCCGGACTGGTCGGTTCGCGCTATTTTACGGAACATCCGCCGGTGCCGCTGAAAAACATAAAGATGGTATACAATATCGACCTGGCCGGTGGCGGTGATAAAGGCGTTACCATTGTAAATGCCACCGAATACCCGGTCCTGTTCGCCCGCCTCGAAGAGCTGAACACCCGCAACGGCTGGCTGGCCGCGGTAAGAAAAAGAGGCAAGGCGGCCAACAGCGACCATTACTGGTTCAGCGAGAAAGGCGTTCCGTCCTTCTTTATGTATGCCGAGGGCGGCGTTACCGCTTACCACGATGTGAACGACACCGCCGACAAGCTGCCGATGGACGAGTACGAAGACCTTTTCCGCCTGGTACGCGCCTTTCTCGCAGGTCTGTAATAAAAAAAACAAATTCCTTGGGATAGAGGTCCGAAAGAATTTGTTTAATTTTGTGATAGAGGATTTAGAGAGGTACCAGAGTTAATACAATTACCGTGCCATAAATCGAAATTTTTTTTGAGCCTCTTTTCAATTTAACAAAAAATGCCCCTTTGTCTAATAAAATCATTCATTCTTTAAACATTAGGGGAATCTTAACATTGATTTTAATTATTGTGACTACCTTTGCATAGGTAAAATCTATATCTATGACCGTACTGCAACTTGAATACATCATAGCCGTTTACCGGCATCAGAACTTTACCGAAGCCGCCGCTTCCTGTAATGTGACCCAGCCCACCCTCAGCATGCAGATCCAGAAAGCCGAAGAAGAGCTGGGTATACGCATCTTCGACCGTTCGAGGCAGCCCGTGCGTCCCACCCGCGAAGGCGAAAAGATCATCGAGCAGGCCCTGATCGCCCTGCAGGAAGTGCGTAAAATATCCGAACTGGCCCAGATCCATCACGATGTGGCCGAGGGGGAGATCTCCGTAGGCATCATACCGACCCTGGCACCCTACCTGATCCCGCTGTTCCTGGCCGATTTCCTGGAAAAGAACCCGAAAATACGGCTGAACCTCTTTGAGCTGACCACCGAAACGATATTGCGTAAACTGAAGGACGAAAGCCTGGACGCCGGTATACTGGCCACCCCGCTCGAGGACGGCGATCTGCTGGAAGAACCCTTGTTCTACGAACCTTTTGCCCTGTACCTGCCTGCCGATCATAAGCTGCGCAAACGCAAGACCATTACCAGTGCCGACATAGACCTGGACGAGCTCTGGCTCCTGAACGAAGGACACTGTTTCCGCGACCAGGTGATCAACCTCTGCAAGCATTCGGGCGGCGAGACCTATTTCCCGAACCTGCGCTTCCAGAGCGGCAGCCTGGAGACCCTGCGCAAGCTGGTGGACCGCAATTACGGGTATACCATATTACCCGAGCTGGCCACCAAAGATTTTAACGGGAAAGACCTGATGAAGCTGCGTTACTTTAAATCGCCGCAACCCAGCCGCGAGATCAGTATGGTAACGCTGCAGGGCCGTGGCGAACGACTGGTACTGCAGGGCCTTGCACACAGCATAGCACAGTCGGTACCGGCTCACATGCGCCGCAAGGCCGGGCACCAGGCCGTACCTATTTTACAGGAACAGGGCTAACGGTATAGCCCTCGCTGCGCAGCAGGCTGATAAGTCCTTCGGGACCGCCCAGGTGTGCCGCGCCTACGGCGATAAAGAGCTTTTCATTACCGGCGAACATGTCTTTCATCTTTTCGGCCCAGCGCTTGTTACGCACGATCAGCAGCGGATCGTTCAGCGAACTGAACTCGTCGGCATTGGCAATATAATTGTAAATGGCCTCCACGTCCTGCGATTTGTACACCTGGTACATCTTATCCAGTTCCCGGGCCGATTTTTTGGGATTGGTGGCAGTCTCGTACAGCGACCTGGCCTGGTCTTTCAGCGAGATAGCCTTTAAAGCCGCCAGCTGTACTTCGGGCTCATCGAGTCCGCCCGTGAGCTTGCCCAGTTCCTTTGCCTTGGCCAGGAAATAGGTCTCATAGCCCTTGGTATCTTTCAGTACGGCAAGCTGCATCAGTTGCTGCTGTGCCATGAGAGGTTTGAACTGCTCGAACATGGCAACCGACAGCCCGTGCTTGTCCATCGCTTTACTGAGCTTTTTATATTCTTTGGGCGTATACAGTTCTTTTAAGGTCTTTACGCTGTCTATCTTCAGGGCTTTCAGCACTTCCATCTGAAGCTGCGGCGCGTTCAGGTCCATCTCGAACACAAAACGGTCGCTGCCGGCGGCCACACTGTCCAGGCGGGGAGTCACCTCGAACTGGTCTGCAGGGATAATATGAACAGTACCGAAAAGGTAAACGGGCTGGGTGATATTGCCGCCTTCCACTTTCCATAACAGGCTCGACTGGCCAAAAACGGAGAGCTGGCTTATGAACAGGGTAAATGTAGAGAGGATGTGCAAAATTTTCATAAAACAGGACCTTTATATATATTTTTGTAAATGTAATCGAAATAGATGATGATTATGGCCTTTGGAAAGGATTTTCAGCATTTTTTAAATACCCCGCTGCTGGAACTGGATAAATATACGCTGTACCCGCGGCATGTGCTCAGCCTCATCTTTATTGTGGCGTTCACCCGTTTCCTGTCGTACCTGGCCCGCGTGATCATTATGCGTTACGCCGCCCGTAAAAATATGGCCAGGGGCAGTGCACAGTCCATACACCAGATCGTAAAGTACTTCCTGTACATCATGGCCATAGTGGTATTCCTGGATAATATGGGCATAAAGGTGACCGTGCTGCTGGCCGGTGGTACGGCGCTTTTCGTGGGTATAGGCCTGGGATTGCAGTCTACCTTCAACGATTTTGTTTCGGGCTTCATTATCCTGTTCGAAGGCAGCGTGCGCGTGGGTGATATCCTGAATGTAGACAACGAGGTGGGCATCGTGCGCGAGATACGTCTGCGCACCTCACAGCTGGAAACCCGCGACGGCAAGCTGATGATCATTCCCAATTCGAAATTCGTGAACGACAGTATTTCGAATTATACGCATATGAACGAGCAGACCTCTTTCGACGTGACGGTAGGCGTGGCGTACGGGGCCGATCCGCTGCTGGTGGAAAAGGCCATTACCGAGGCTATGGACCAGGTACCCGATATTCTGAAAGAACCCCAACCGGCTGTGTCCTTCCATGATTTCGGCGACTCGGCCATGCAGTTCCGGGCCTCGTTCTATACCCGGCAGATATTTGCCGCCAACCGCGTGCGGAGCCAGCTGCGCTACAAGATACACGAGACCTTTAAAAAATACGGGATCGAGATACCCTTCCCGCAGCGCGACCTGCATGTGGATATGGAATGGAAACAGAAAAATGACTAACTTTAGAATCTCACAACCGCAAAGAATATTGTAATGGGTATGTCGCACGAAGAACTGGTAATAAATGCCGAAAAGGAACGCCTGGAGATCTTACGGAAATACAAACAACTGCTGAAAGCGGTAGAACCGCACATCAAATCCCGCGATGACCTGAAACAGATACACAAGGCCTACGAGCTGGCCTGTGAAAAACACAAGGATATGCGCCGCAAATCGGGCGAGCCGTATATCTATCACCCTATTGCCGTGGCACAGATATGCGCCCAGGAACTGGGCCTGGGGGTTACCTCGGTGATCTGCGGACTGCTGCACGATACCGTGGAAGATACCGATCTTACCCTCGACGATGTGCGCGAGCTGTTCGGCAATGATGTAGGCAAGATCATCGACGGGCTGACCAAGATATCCGGCGTATTCGACCAGTCACAGTCCATACAGGCAGAGAACTTCCGTAAAATTATCCTTACCCTGTCCGACGACCTGCGTGTGATCCTGGTGAAGCTGGCCGACCGCCTGCACAACATGCGCACACTGGAACACATGCGCCGCGACAAACAGCTCAAGATCGCCAATGAGACCCTGTACCTGTTCGCTCCGCTGGCACACCGCCTGGGCCTGTATGCCATCAAGACCGAGCTGGAAGACCTTTCGCTCAAGTACGTAGAGCCCGAAAAATATACCGAGATCGCCAATAAGCTCGAAAAGACCAAGGAAGTGCGCGAACGTTTCATCAGCAGTTTCATTCACCCCATCAAGAAACAACTGTCCGAGCAGGGGTTCGAGTTCGAGGTGAAGGGTCGTACCAAGTCGATCTACTCCATTTATAATAAGATCGTTAAAAAGGGTGTGCCCTTCGAGGAGATCTACGATATCTTTGCCATCCGTATCATTCTCGATTCCCGGCCGGAGAACGAAAAATCGGACTGCTGGCGGGTGTATTCCATCATTACCGACCTGTACAAGCCCAAGCCCGACCGCATGCGCGACTGGATATCCTTCCCGCGCAGCAATGGTTACGAATCGCTGCACATTACGGTAATGAGCCCGTCGGGAAAATGGGTGGAGGTACAGATACGTACCGCCCGCATGGATGAAATTTCGGAGCGGGGTTATGCCGCCCACTGGAAATACAAGGAAAGCGGCATGGAAAACGCCGTGGACGACTGGATACGCCGTATCCGGGAGATACTGGAGAACAACGAGAACGCCGTAGACCTGGTAGAAAGCTTTAAGCTGGACCTGGATACTGAAGAGATCTTCATATTTACGCCGAAAGGCGAGCTGCGCACCCTGAAATCGGGTACCACCGCCCTCGATTTTGCCTACGACATCCACTCCGAGATCGGCAATACCTGCATCGGGGCCAAGGTAAACAACAAGCTGGTGCCTATCAGTTACAAGCTGCGCAGCGGCGACCAGGTAGAAGTGCTTACCTCCTCGAAGCAAAAACCCAAGGAAGACTGGCTGAAGATCGTGATCAGCACCAAGGCCCGCGAAAAGATAAAGACAGCCCTGCGCGAAGAAAAGCGCCGGGTAGCCATAGACGGCAGGGAAGTGTTCGAACGCAAGCTGCGTCACCTGGGTGTTACCTTTAACGAACAGGATATAAACCGCATCCTGCATTATTTTAAGGTGCCCGACGTACAGGATTTCTACTACAAGGTGGCTACGGGAGGTATCTCCAATTTCGAGATCAAGCAGTTCTACAAAGACGAGAACAGCCGCAGCTGGTACCAGTACCTGGCCAATAAGATACGCCGCAGATCGCCCGAGAAAAAAGAAGAAAAGACGCTGGAAGAACTGATCAAGGACGCCAAGCGCGATGACAGCCTGGTGATCGGCGATAATACCGTAAAGCTCGACTATAAGCTCTCGTCCTGCTGCAATCCCATCCCCGGCGATGAGGTATTCGGCTTTGTGACCGTGAACGACGGCATCAAGATACACAAGACCACCTGTCCGAACGCCATGCAGCTGATGAGCAACTACGCCTACCGCATTGTAAAGGCCCGCTGGACCAACCGCGAGAGCATCGCCTTCCTGGCCGGGCTGCGGGTCGACGGGTTCGACGAGGTAGGTATCGTAAACCGCATCACCAAGATTATCTCGAACCAGCTGAAGGTGAATATGCGTTCCATTTCGTTCGAGACCAAGGACGGCCTCTTCGAGGGAAACATCATGGTTTTCGTACAGGACACCAATCACCTGAACGATATGATCGCCAAGCTGCGCGAGGTACCGGGCGTGATAAACGTAACGCGCCTCAACTAAGACACAGAATATTTGTTTTCAGATAATATATAAAGAAAAACGTTATGAGCACATTAAAAGTAGGAGACAAAGCGCCCGCCCTGAGCGGCACCGACCAGCACGGCAAACCCGTTTCGCTGGCAGATTTTAAGGGAAAGAAACTGGTACTGTATTTCTATCCGAAAGACGATACCCCGGGCTGCACGGCCGAAGCCTGCAACCTGCGCGATAATTATGCCGCCATCAAAAAGGCCGGTTACGAGATACTGGGCGTGAGCGTAGACGATGCCAAGAAGCACACCAAGTTCATTGCCAAATACGACCTGCCTTTTTCCCTGCTGGCCGATACGGAAAAGAAGACCGTGGAGGACTACGGCGTATGGATCGAAAAGAGCATGTACGGCCGCAAGTACATGGGCGTGAACCGGGTAACCTTTATTATTGACGAGAACGGCGTGATCGAAAAGATCATCGACAAGGTAGATACCAAAGACCATACGGCACAGATACTGTAAGCGGATTAATATACTAAAAGAGAAGAGGCTGCAGGAATCCCCGCAGCCTCTCTTTTTTACACTGTATGAGAAAAACGTATTACTGTACGATAAAGGACCCGCTGTGCGAAGCTTCGTCTGTTTTATTTTCGAGGATGTAATGATACAGTCCGGGTTTCATGTGCCCGGTGGAAAGCTGCAGCGTTTCGCCATCCATGTCGCGCGCCTGCACCTGCTGTCCGCCCGCATTTACGATGCGCAGACGTTTGACGCCGCTGCCCGCCCCGGAAATATACAGGGTATTGCCGGCACTTACGGGATTGGGCCAGAGCAGCAGTTCGTTCTGCATATGCTGGGGTATACTGGTGGAAGGACCTTCTTCGGGCACAAACCAGCGGAAGTGTCCGCCCTGAGGCATGCCGGGTATGGGTTCAAACTCGGCTACGGGGAAACCGTGATCTTCGGCCAGCCACTGGTACCTGCGTGTAGTGTCTGTGCTTACATCGCCGCTGAACATGGGCACTGAGCCGGCTGTGAGCTGGATAAAAACAGAATCCTCTGAAATTTCCGTCTCAAAGATACGTAGTGCATCGTAGGTGCCGGCCGGGGTGCTGATACTGCCCCAGGCATCGACGCTTTTCTGCAGGCTGATGTGCTGTATAACGATGATGCGGTGTACGCCCAGCTGAGAGCCGTCGATGGAGATTTCGGAGCGGTAACTGCTGCCGAACTGGTCGCCGGATTGCAGGGGCAGGCTCAGTTCGGTGCGGGCCGGGCTGAGGACCATAGGGTCCACACCGCTCATGGTGGTGCCGAAACCGTATACATTATAGGCGAAAGCGTCTACCGAGAAAAAGATAAAGGTAGTATCGTCTTCGGTAAGCGCCAGGTCTGCACCGGGAAAAGTGGCCGACATACCCGTGGAGGCTGCCGTAACAATTTTCTGTTGCGAACGGTAATGTTCCTGTGCCGCAGAGAAATCCCAGCTTGCATTACTGCCCGAAGCGCCGGGTCCGCCGAGGCCTGTGGTATCGGTATACAGGTCGGCTTTACCGCCCGCCGAATACAGGTCGGCCTGCGTAATACTGATCTGGGCCTGTGCAGCCACTGAACTGAAGATAAAAGATGCGATTAATGTGTACTTTTTCATTTTGTCAGGGAATTTTTATGTGTATGATTTTTGTGAAATGTTCGGACAATAGGGTAGCTGCCCGGGAAAATCCGGGAAAGCTGAAGTGTTTATTAGTTAGATGATTACAGGTCGAAGGTCCGGGTGCGCAGGGAATAACCTCCCCAGATACCGCTGCCGTTTGTGATGTTGTCGTATACCTGCACGGGATTGCCGAAAGGATTGCCGGCGCTGCCCTGGTACTGGCTTACGGAGTTTATGTATTCATAATAGGCTTTGCTGCATTTGCGCAGTTCCAGGTAGAGTTCGCCCTGGCCGGGATCGCAGCCGTTTATGGAATGATTCACGGGAAAGGTAAAGCGCACTTCCTTGCCATTGATCTCAGCATCGCTGAAGGCCACACCGTGGTAATAGCTGATGTCCTGGTAGCGTACATTGGCATAGGAGGAAGCATTGGCATTATTGCCGCTGCCCAGCGGGTTGTCCAGGTCATAGCTGATGTCTATATAATCCTGGAACGATATTTCTCCGCTCATGTAGCAGCGTTTAAAGAGTACGGCATGGTAAAAGTCGCCGGGTTGTGGCGGATCGTCAAAGCGGAAATCCACCATCAGGTACAGGGACCCGTCGGCAATGAAAGAATCGGCGCTCAGGCTTTTGATGGTCACCGGCTGCGGCAGGTATTCCTCCCCGGAAAACACGGGTTCGCTCAGCCCGGGTATTTCGGCTTGTATGCGGTAGTTTTGGCCGGGCAGCACTTTCCAGCTGCTTTCGTAGCGATTGCTCTGGCTGTTGTAGCTGAGTGCCTTCTGAACGCCGTTTTCGTATACCCATACCTGTGCATCCGTGATCTTATCGAAAGCGCCCTGTGCCCCGGGACCCAGTACGGGCTTACTGCGGGTAAGGTGTACGCTCAGGGTGGTATCGGCGCGCATCAGGCCGTTCAGCACGGGCCGTCCGGAAAGATCTTCCAGGTCGGCGTCTACTTCTTTGGTGCAGGAAAAAAGCAGCAGGCTGCCGATGCAAATAAGTATATACTGTGAAAGATGCCTGTTCATAATTATCTGAATTTGAAAATATAACTAAAGGATGGTATGATGGGCGATATGGACACCTGCTTCAGCTTCGCTTCGGATACATAGTAAAAGAAAGGGTTCTGGCGGTTATAGACATTGTATATGCTGATGTTCCAGGTACGATGTCCCCAGCGGGTCTTTTTGTGAAAATTAATGGCAAGGTCGAGGCGGTGGTTGGCTTTCATCCGGAAGCCGTTTCGCGTCTCAAAATTGTGTATCACATCGGAATCGGAACCGGGATTGGCTACGGGAACGGTTTCTACCGGCAAGGTTATGGCATTGCCGGTACCGTAGACCCAGGTGGCGCATACTTCTATTTTGGGGGTAATGGCGTAGGAAAGGGTAATTTCAAAATCGTGACGGCGGTCGTATTTGTAAGGGAATGGTTTGCCTCCGTTCAGATCGGCAAAGCGGCGGTTGGTCCAGGACAGTGTATACCCGGCCCAGCCGGTGATCTTACCGGTCTTCTTACGTATGAACAGCTCGGCCCCGTACGACTCGCCGCGGCCCTGCGTAAGACTTTGTTCCCAGTTGCTGCCTGTGAGCAGGAAAGAAGAGCCGTTGCGGTACTCGAGTACATTGTCCATGGTCTTGTAATAGCCTTCTATACTCGTCTGCAACAGACTGCCCCAGTCTTTGAAAAGGCCCAGGGCCACCTGCCGGCTGCGCTGTGGTTTTATCTGCCCGGTAGAAGGCAGCCAGATATCCGTGGGCAGGTTTATACCCGGGTTGGAGAGCAGTTGTACGTACTGGGCCATCTCGGCATAGGAGGCCTTTACGGCAAAATTTTCCATGATCTTGAAGGATGCGCTCACCCGGGGCTGCAGCGACCAGTAGGTTTTCTCCTGTACGTGAAAGGTGCTGCCATGCAGTCCGAAGTTGATCCCGAAACGCGGATGTACCTTCCAGTCGTCCTCGATATAGATCTGGGTCTCTCCTGCCGTTACGCGCCCGGTCTTATCGGTTATGGTACTGTCGTTCATGTACTGCTGCGTAATGCCCGGTGAAAAGTAGTGAAAGATGTAGCGGCCCCCGAATTTCACATGATGCCGGGAAGAGGCGAACCAGTCGAAATCCACGGCACCGGCCAGGTCATCGATCCCCGAGCGGTAATCAAAACCCATGTTCAGGGTATCTCCGTAGGAAACCGATTCCAGGCCTGAGCCCGTTTTAAAGCGGAAACGCGTATAGGTAAGCGTGGTATTCATGAACAGCGAAGGCGAAACGGCATAATTCCAGCGCAGGGCAGTGGTAACATTGTTCCAGCCCAGCTTCGATTTAAGCCGGTACGAACTGCCTGAATATACATTCTTGTCGCGGAAACGCAGCGAAAGGTTGTCTTCGCCGGTGTAGGCGCTCAGGTACAGACGGTGTTTTTCGTTGATCTTCCAGTTGATCTTGGCATTGATATCGTAAAAATAATACGAGAAGCCGGTGGCCGATTTCCTGCTCAGGTTCAGAGGCAGCAGGAACAGGTCCATAAAGGTACGGCGGGCGCTGAGCAGGAACGAGACCTTATTTTTTACAATGGGGCCTTCGGCGGTGAGTTTCAGGGCCAGGGGACCTACCGAGCCCTCGCCCCGGAAGCGGTTCATATTGCCTTCTTTCATCGTGATATCGAGCACAGAGGACAGGCGGCCGCCGTAACGGGCCGGGAACCCGCCCTTGATAAGTTCGGCACGGCTGATGGCATCGGTGTTGAATACCGACAGGAAACCGAAAAGGTGCGAGGCATTGTACACGGGCACCCCGTCGAGCAGGATCAGGTTCTGGTCGGGTCCGCCGCCCCGTACATAAAAACCGGTGCTGCCCTCACCGCCCGACTGTACGCCGGGCATCAGCTGTATCACGCGCAGCAGATCGGTCTCGCCGAACAGGGCGGGCACTCTTTCGATCTCGTCCTGTGTAAGTACCACAGTGCTCATGGACGTACCTTCGGATACCCGGTCGTTGCGTTCGGCACTTACCACCACGGTAGAAAGATCGGTATTGCTTTCGAGCAACACTTCCAGGTTTTGTTCCTGCAGTCCTGAAAGTACCATGGAACGGCTTTTGTAACCTATATACGAAAACTTGAGGGTAAGGCTGTCGGTTTCCGGCAGGTTCAGGCTGAAATAGCCAAAGGTATTGGTACTGGTGCCGAGGCTGCTGCCCGGGATAAAGACTGAGGCACCGATCAGGTTTTCGCCGCTGGCGGCATCGCGCAGGTAGCCGGATACTTTGTTACGTCCGGGTTTCAGGTCCTGGCCGGAGGATTTCGGGAGCGGCTGCCTGCGGATAATATACCCATCAGCCTGTTGCACGGCCTCCAGGCCGGTGTTCTTCAGGATCATCTGCAAGGCCTCTCCGGCGTTTTTGCCGCTGAAATCACCGCTTACACGGTGTTTTTCGGGTAACAGGGCCGGGTTGTAATACAGGGGAAGGCCGGTATGGCTCTCCCAGCGTTTAAGGGCATCGGGCAGGGGCAGGTCCTTAAATACCAGTCCTTTCCCGGTTTGTGCCGTTAACAGGGCCGGCAGCAGGAAACAGAGCAATAGGAACAGGATGCCTGCCGCTTTGGGGTTTGTGTCTTTTTTCATTTTTGCGTTTTCTGATAAGCGAAAACCATTACCAGATCAGGGTTTTGCATTTACATGCACATAACCTGAGGAATCGGAGAAAACGATATGAAGCGTTTCGGAAAGAATAAGACGAGCCTGGGCTTCGGGCATGGGGCGCAGGGTGCCGGTGAAATAAAGCGGGTCTGTGCCGGGCTGCAGCCGGTAACGGCTGCCGTATACGTTCTGCATGATGTCGAGCACATAAGGCAGGGGTGCTTTTTCAAAACGCATCTGCCGGGTCTTCCATGCCAGGGTATTGAGATCGGCCTTGTCGTAGCGGGCCGGTTTGCCCGTTTCCAGTACGGCTGCCTGTCCGGCACTTACCATAAGGGCTTCCCCGGTTTTAGGCCCGAATGCAACTTTGCCTTCACTTACCAGCAGGCGATAGGCTCCGCCGCCGGCTTCCTGCAGGTTAAATTCGGTGCCGAGCACGCGGGTGCGGCTGCCCCCCGTTTCTGTAATAAAAGGCCGTTCCGGATCTTTTTCCACATCGAAATAAGCCTCCCCTTTCAGTTTTACGAGGCGCTCGTTCTTTGCGAAGGTTTCCGGGTAGCTGAGTTCCGAATTACGGTTCAGCCACACCAGTGAACCGTCGGGCAGTCTGACCTGGCGTATGCTGTCGCCGGAGCTCAGCACGATCATCCGGGCACTGCCGCCCTGTTCGCTGAATATATTTTCCCAGAGCATAAAGGCGCACATGCCCAGCATAAAGAGTACGGCGGCGGCAATGGCAGGGCGGTATTTCCGCGTCCATGAAAGAACGGGGGCCGGTGCTGCCTGTATTTTACGCAGTGCTGCATCCGCATCGTAACGGCCTGCTTCAGCGCTGAGCCACAGGGCCAGGGCCGCGCGGTATTCTGCCTGCAGGGCTTCGTCTTTTTCCAAAAGTTCAAAGAACGCTTTCTCCTGTTCTGTATCAGCCTCAGCGGCCAATATCAATGGTAACAGTATGTCAAATTGTTCGTTCATTCCCGCGAGAATTCATTGTGATCACATACTAAAGACATCCCAGAACCATTTTACCCCCAAAAGAAAATGAAAAAAAAACTGAACGAACAGATTCGCAAGTTGTTGCCTGAGCTTTTTAAGGGCAATGCTCACCTGGTTCTCTACAGTTTTGGGCGAAATGTCGAGCGCTTCCGCGATCTGTTTATAACTTTTGTTTTCGAAACGACTCATGGTAAAGATCTTCCGGCAGCTTTCCGGCAATTCTTCCACGGCTTTATCTATATGCAGGCGGATGCGCTCCATTTCGGCGGTATCCAGGCTTTCGTCGTACAGTATATGCTTTTCGGTGATCTCTTCGTTCTGTATGCGACCCTCACGCTGCAGGCGGTTCAGGGCGGCATTGCGCACCGCACGGCCTATGTACAGGGCCGGGTTTTCGGCAGGCGGCAGGCGGTCGTGCTGTTCCCACAGCTTTTTGAATACTTCCTGCACAATGTCTTCGGCATCGTCGTGCGAACGGACAAGAAAACGGGCACGGGCACAGTGCATGGCATAATACTTTTTAAACAGGAAGGTGAACGACACCGGGTTCCCTTTGCGGAGCTCATCCCAGTGAAACAGGTCCGTAGGCGGTTCGTGCAGTGGTGTCGTCATACATCGGCGTGGTGGCTGCAAAGATGCATTTTTTTTCAAGGGAGTGACAGATTTTTTTGCAAAACAGGAACCTTTGACTAAATTAATGCCGAACAAATTGACGAAAAAAATGGCAAAAGATGAAAAACTGATGAAGCTGGATGCGTTAAAACTGACGCTGGACAAGCTGGAGAAGGAGTATGGAAAAGGTACGGTGATGCGGTTGGGTGACAGGAATGTGGATAATATAGAGGCCATTCCTTCGGGATCGTTGTCGCTCGACCTGGCGCTGGGCGTGGGTGGTTACCCGCGCGGCCGCGTGATCGAGATCTACGGCCCGGAGTCTTCCGGTAAAACAACCCTTACCATTCATGCCATTGCCGAGGCACAGAAACAGGGCGGTATCGCTGCGTTTATCGATGCAGAACATGCCTTTGACCGTTTTTATGCCGAAAAGCTGGGCGTGGACATCAACAACCTGCTTATTTCACAGCCCGACAACGGGGAACAGGCGCTCGAAATTGCCGATCACCTCATCCGTTCCGGGGCTATCGATATCATCGTGATCGACTCCGTGGCTGCCCTCGTGCCCAAAAGTGAGCTCGAAGGCGAGATGGGCGACAGCAAAATGGGTCTGCAGGCACGCCTTATGTCACAGGCCCTGCGTAAGCTGACGGCCACCATCAACAAAACAGGCTGTACCTGTATCTTCATTAACCAGCTGCGCGAAAAGATCGGCGTAATGTTCGGTAACCCCGAAACGACCACCGGTGGTAACGCACTTAAGTACTATTCTTCCATCCGCCTGGACATCCGCCGTATCGGGCAGATCAAAGACGGGGAGGACGTGGTGGGTAACCGTGCCCGCGTAAAAGTGGTGAAAAACAAGGTAGCCCCCCCGTTCCGCCAGGCCGAATTCGATATTATGTACGGCGAAGGCGTAAGTAAGGTAGGCGAGGTGCTGGATATGGCCGTGGAACTGAACGTAGTGAAGAAAAGCGGCGCATGGTTCAGCTACGGCGATACCAAGCTGGGCCAGGGCCGCGATGCCGTGAAACAACTGCTGAAAGACAATCCCGAACTCTGCGAGGAACTGGAGCAAAAGATCAAGGAAACGATCTTTTCCGGCGCTGAAAAAGCAGAGAAAGCCGATAAAAAATAGGCACCGTTATTCTTGAAAGATAAGCCGCGTAAAAACGGCAAAGGGGGCAGAAGCCCCCTTTTTTATTATCGTAATGTTCTTTTTTAATCCAGTGTGATAAGCGCCGGCGTATTGTTCTTGTAACCGAACAGGCGGGCTTTGGCGCCGGAGCTGATCAGCCTGCCGGGAGCCATCTGGGTAATGGCCAGCGGTACAATGATCTTGTCTTCGCCGCGGGTATCGAACAGGAAATTGGTCTCGGGTTTACCGTCGGGACTGATCCTGGTCATTACCAGGGCGCCGTCTTTGAAACTACGGTACTGCACCGGGGCCGAATTTTCGTCCAGTCCTTTGTTTTTAATGTGGTCCATGTAAAAGAGGTACAGGTTATCGTTGTATTCGAACGCGCTTACACTGGCACCATAGGTAGTGTTTACCAGGTGCTGGTTCTTGGGCACTTTAATGGTCCATTCTTCTTCGCCGCTGGCATCCAGGGCAGAAACAATGATGTCCTGGAACATGTAGTGGTAAGTATAACGTACATTTCCCTTAGAATCGGTGGTGGTGGTCACATACATATAATACTGCTCGCCTACCAGGTAACGGCCGCCATTGCTGCGTTTGATGATCTTGCGGGTCTCCAGGTTGGTCATACCACGCTCTTCGCCGCGTTTTTCCTCTTTGCGGTCCATTTTGCGCTTATCGCGGGCCGATTCAAAGGCACGTACCAGTTCCGGTGAAAAATCGTAGCGTTTCAGATCGGTCATTTCCTTGGTCTCCGGGTCAAAAATAGCCGTGAAATAGCCTTTGTAACCTACGCTCTTTTCCGTGGTATAGTAACCGGCGATCATAATATCGCCCGCATTGTCCAGGCTGATAATGAACTCCGACAGGCGCGAATCGTTGATGTCCTGTTTGTACTCCACGGCTTCGTCGCTGCCGTCTGCAATATGGAACACAATGAACTCATCGAAGGGCTTGTTCTTTTGTTTACCGCTGCCGCCATCCGATTTGTTACGGGCAAAAATGTAAATATCGTTGCCGAAAAGACGCTGACCGATGATCGAGAAGTTCTGGTCCGGCTTGCCGATGTTTACGTCTTTTTCCCAGATCATCTGCAGGTCCTGGTTAAAAAGAGCGTAGCTCAGGCGGCGCTGTACGGGCTCGCCGCGTTTGCGGTCCTGTTTTTTGGAATAATACACCAGGAAATTGGGATTGTCTTCAAAACCCTGTACGCTGAATTTACCGTAAGTAGCAAATTTATAGAAGCCGGTCATGATCGGAATGCCTTCTACTTTACTGTTCTCGGTCTCTATCATCAGCTTGGGCGCTTCGCTGATCTCGCCTTGTTTTGTATCGATCTCCTGGAAATAGAGTTTTTCGGAATTGAGCTTTTTGTCGTAATCGGTGCTCAGCAGGTAGCTCTTCCCGCCCAGTGTAAGCACATCTTCCAGCAGGTAATACTTCGATTTGCTCACCGGGCTGATGGATGAACTTTCCAGGCCCAGTGTGGGCGTAAGTTTAAAAAGACCCACTTCTTTTTTGGCACGGTAAGTTACCTGTGTAAAGCCATGTTCCAGGTCGCCGGCAAAGCCGAATTTAACGTGTTTGGACGGCAGCTTGATGGTCTCACCGAATTGTACGGTAACCCCGGGTGCAGAATAGGATTCCTGTGCAAACCCGCCCGTATGCAGGGCGAAAACGGAGGTGACTGCGAGTATTGCAGCTTTTAATTGATTCATAATAGTGTATGGAATAAAAATATCAGATAAAGAAAAATAGCCGCCGAGCCCACAAGGCGAGGCGGAAATGCAGGTAGGTCATACAGTACAAGGGCCGGAACACTGCTGAAATTCATAGTAATATAGTGTTAAGGCGCGCCAAAGATAGAGACTTTTTACATTTTTTCTATCTGCGGACGGAATTTTCTGGTGAGAAAAATTCCCGCTATTCCTACAAGTATCAGCACGGTAGAGATAATTTCTGCCTGTGTAACACCACCCAGTATATTGTATTCGGAATTTACACGGAATTGCTCTATAAAGAAACGCTCAATGCCGTTGAAAATAAGATATACGCTGAACATAAGCCCCGGACGGTCCAGTTTTTTGCGGAAGAACCAGAGCCCGGCAAAGATCAGCAGGCCCATAAATATCTCGTAAATGGGCGTGGGTATTACCGGTATGGGCAGACGGTTGCAGTATTCGCCCCGGCAGTTTTCGATGGGAATACCGTCGTTATTCACATTGTGCGGGTAAACGGAGGCAAACATCCAGTCGGGCAGGAAGCTGAGCGCCGCCGGTTTTTCGAAATAGGTATAAGGTACCTGGTCTACCGAACCGAAAGCTACGGTATAATAGGCCGCATGCTCTTTTATATCGTTTTGAATGCTGTCGGGAGGTACCTGCACATAGGTGCCGGTAGCGGGTACATAACGGTAGGCGCTGTTCACTACGCCCCAGTCGCCGTCACCGGCCAGCTGACAACCCAGCCGGCCCAGTCCGTAGGCCAGAATCAGCCCGGGTGCCACGCAGTCGGCAATATGCATAAAGTTCAGTCCTTTCGAGCGTACGTACCATACCACGGCAATAAAGCCACAGATGAGCCCTCCGTAAAAGGTGAGCCCGGCAAAGGAGAAGAACTGCCCGGCGGGGTCCTGCATAAAGGCGTCCCAGTACTCGAAATGGTGAAATATCTTGGCCCCGAGTATACCGCTGATGGCGGCCACCATGGTGATATTGGTCACCAGCTCACCCGAGGTAAGTGCCCGTTCTTCGGTAACGGGATCCGGCACGGATTTACGTTTTTTGTCCCAGTATACATACCCGGCCAGCAGGGCGGCACCGATGAGGCCCGTTACAAAGTTTCCCTTAAGCGAAAGTATGGCTTCCTGCGGGTGTGAGCTGAACAGGGCTGCGTCCGTAAGCAGCAGGCCCAGCTTGTAGCCGAGTATAAAACCAAAAATAAGATTATAGATGATCTCAGAGCCTGTAGCCGGTCTGCCTTTGGTCTCTTTGGTCATTACCGGTTTAAAAATGCCCGACTGAAAACGGCGCTCCACTTCTTTCTTAAGTACCCAGGCCGCAGCCAGGAACGATAAAGCCACCACAAATCCGAAAGTAGGCAGACCCAGGGTAATGTCGGTGCCGAACAGGTAATTCAGTAAATAGCCCAGAGTAGGGAACATACGCGTCTTTTCTTTGTTTGGATTGCAAGTTTACGATAAAATGGCAGCATTCGGTATATTTTTTCTGTCTGCGATCCCCTTTTTTCCTGCGTAAACAGAAATTTAACGCGATCCGGGCTGCTGGGATCCGGGCTGTTAAGATTCGCTTAATTAAGTTCTTTTAAAGCAGCAACTGCCCGGATCTTTTTATTATTACGCTGTATGAAACGGATAACAGCGAAACTGGTACCGCTTGTTATGCTCCTGTTTACGGGCATAATACCGGCTTCGGCCACCTCTTATTTTACCCCGCAGGGGGTGTTTGCAGGGAATTATGAACCCGAACGCACCAATGTGGCCATTATCTCGCACGATTATGTGCTGGGCCGTGACAGCATTACGGAGTTAAATATCCCGGCAAAGCATTTCAATACCATTGCGCGCATCATACGCCTGGAAAGCCTGCTGGGCGATGCCGACGAAGTGCTGTACATTGCGCATACGGCCAATAACCGGGCCAGGGAGCTGGGCATTTCGCTCTATGACCTGCTCATGACCTCCTATTCATCGGTGAAAAGCTGGCATAAAACGGAAATGGACCCCCTGGATACTTCGCTTGGCTCCTGCAATGCGCGGGCAGCCCTCATCGATGTGCTGCTGGGCAACCCCGATCCCACGAATGGCGCCACGTTCTGGGACGGTACCGATTTCCTGGCCTGGGGCCTCCAATCACCTAACGGTACCCCGCAGAATAAATTCGAGGAATACAATTGTATCGAAATACCACTCAGCGTATTTACGGCCTATCTCTATAATCACCAGTTGCGCTACCGCGATCAGCTGGTACGTTATTCGCGCCGTGAATACGAGTTCCCGGCCCCTGTGTTCACGGAAGGCAGCAACTGGAACGGCAGCAATTTTGCGTTTTATACATCGAGTGCTTCGCCTTTCCAGATCGAGGCCACGGCTGCGGCCGGCTACAGTATTTTCTGGAAAAAATATCCCTGTACGGTTACGGCTGATTAAGCGCCTGCCATACGGGCTGCTATGGAATCGGGAATATCTTCGCGGTTGGTGAGCTGTATCGTCATCACACCTTCATCGTCCTGCTGCAGCATGCGCGCTTCACGGATCTCGTTGATATAAAGCGGATCGTAGGGCATTTTCACTTTCAGGTAATTTTCGGTGAACCCGTGCATCCACTCGCCGTCGTTCTCGGCTTCGAACAGTACTTTCCAGGTTTTTCCGCGCTGACTTTCGTAAAAGGCCCTGCGTTTTTTCTCGGAAAGGATGCGCAGCATATTGGTACGGTCCTTACGTACGTTTACGGGCACTTTACCTTTGATCTTCAGGGCCCCGGTATTGCTGCGTTCGCTGTAGGTGAACACGTGCAGGTACGATACCTCCAGCTCATTGATAAAGCGGTAGGTGTCCAGGAATTCTTCCTCGCCTTCGGAAGGGAAGCCGGTAATTACGTCCACCCCGATGCAGGCGTCGGGCATCAGGCGGCGTATGCTGCTTACCCGTCCGGCATAGAGCTCGCGCTCGTATTTACGGCGCATTTTTTTAAGGATATCGTTGTTCCCGCTTTGCAGGGGAATATGAAAATGCGGTACAAATTTGCTGCTCTGCGCACAGTATTCAATGATCTCGTCAGACAGCAGGTTGGGTTCTATGCTCGAAATGCGGAAGCGCGGCACGTCCACGTTGCGGTCCAGGGCCTTTACCAGCTCAAAGAAGGTTTCGCCGGTACTCTGCCCGAAATCACCTATGTTCACCCCGGTGAGCACGATCTCTTTGGCGCCTCCGGCCACGGCTTCGCGGGCTTTCTGCACGGTCTCCTCCACGGTGGCGTTACGGCTTTTGCCACGGGCCAGCGGAATGGTGCAGAAGGTGCAGAAATAATCGCAGCCGTCCTGTACCTTCAGGAAGGTGCGGGTACGGTCCCCGGATGAATAGGCGGGGGTATAGCTTTTTACGTCTTTTATGTTGCCATTGCGCACCAGCGGGGTTTCGGGGTGTCCCTGCTGCAGGTAACTGCTTATATTGAATTTTTCGGCAGCGCCCAGTACCACGTCCACGCCCTGTATACGGGCTATCTCTTCCGGTTTAAGCTGGGCATAGCATCCTACGATGGCAATAAATGCGTAGGGATTGTGCTTTTTGGCCTGGGCCACTACTTTTTTACACTTGCGGTCGGCATGGTCGGTCACCGAGCAGGTATTGATCACATATACATCGGCGCCGTCTTCGAAGTTTACGCGCTCGTATCCCTCTTCGGCCAGGTTTTTGGCAATGGCCGAACTTTCGGAAAAATTGAGCTTGCACCCGAGTGTATATATGTGAAACGATTTCATTGCGGGGGCAAAGATACGAAATAGATCATCACTCAGGCAGTGGTCCAGCTATCCCTGTCCAGGCTGCGGTACTGGATGGCTTCGGCCAGGTGCTCGGGGCGTATATCGGCCGAACCGGCCAGGTCGGCTATGGTACGGCTTACTTTCAGGATGCGGTCGTAGGCGCGTGCCGAAAGTCCCAGTTTCTGCATGGCGGCTTTCAGGAGCAGCATTCCCGGCTGATCGATGCGGCACCAGGTATCCAGTTGCTGTTTGTTCATCTGTGCATTGCAGTATACCCCGGGGATGTCTTTATAACGTTCCAGCTGTATATCACGGGCCCGGATCACGCGTTCGCGTATGCTGCTGCTCTCTTCACTCCTGCGTATCTCGCTCAGCTCGCCGAAGGAAACGGGCGTAACCTCTACATGCAGGTCGATGCGGTCGAGCAGGGGGCCTGAAATTTTGTGCAGGTATTTGCTCACACTGCCCGGCGGACAGCTGCAGGGCCGGTCGGGATGGTTGAAGTTGCCGCAGGGGCAGGGGTTCATGCCGGCAATAAGCATAAAACCGGCAGGGTAATCGATGGTGAAACGGGAACGCGAGATGGTCACATGCCGTTCTTCCATGGGCTGGCGGAGTACTTCCAGCACACTGCGTTTAAACTCAGGCAGCTCGTCCAGGAAAAGTACGCCGTTGTGTGCCAGGGAAATTTCGCCGGGTTGCGGATTGCTGCCCCCGCCTACCAGGGCCACATCGCTTATGGTATGGTGCGGACTGCGGAAAGGTCTTTGGGTGACCAGGGCATCTTTTGCCTGCAACTTGCCGGCCACGGAATGGATCTTGGTGGTCTCGAGGGCCTCGTGCAGGGTAAGCGGAGGCAGTATCGTGGGCAGGCGCTTGGCCAGCATGGTCTTGCCCGAGCCGGGCGGACCGATCATGAGTGCATTGTGCCCGCCTGCAGCCGCAATTTCCAGGGCGCGTTTTATATTTTCCTGGCCTTTCACTTCAGAAAAGTCCATGCTGTAATCCGAGAGATTCTCGAAGAATTCTTCCCGGGTATTGATCTCCGTTTTTTCAATTCCGCCCTGTCCTTTGAAAAAAGCTACCACCTGGCCCAGATCGTCGGCCCCGTATACGTCCAGCCCGTTCACGATAGCGGCTTCACGGGCATTCTGCCGGGGGAGTATAATGCCTTTGAACTGCTCTTTGCGGGCCTGTATGGCAATGGGCAGGGCGCCTTTTATGGGGCGCAGGCTGCCGTCCAGGGCCAGCTCGCCCATAATGATGTAGCGTTGCAGCGCTTCGGCCGGCATCTGTTCCGATGCGGCCAGGATACCTATGGCCATGGTAAGGTCATAGGCCGAACCTTCCTTGCGGATATCGGCCGGGGCCATATTGATGGTGATCTTTTTACCCGGGATATGAAACCCGTTGTTCTTCAGGGCGGCCTCGATGCGTTGCTGGCTTTCCTTTACGGCGCTGTCGGGCAGTCCTACCAGGAAGAATTTGATTCCCGGAACCATATTTACCTCTACGGTAATGGTAATTGCATTTACGCCGTACACGGCGCTTCCGTATGTTTTTACGAGCATGTTGTGTATAGGTTGATAAACAGGACAAAAATACGACTAAAAAGTATATCCCGCGCCGATCCCGCACCATACGGAAAAAGTACGTGCGAATAGGAATGCGTCTTTTTCAGCACTGCTGATGTCCGTACCGAGCGGCGATACACGGAACGAAGGCAGAACGGCGGCCCGCAGGAACAGTCCCCCGCCGGGCTTGCGGTACGAATACCCGATGCGCGGTGAGAGAATAAAGTAATCGCGGGTATTGCTTACGGTACTTTGCATATCCGGAGAACGCTGCTGTGTGGTAAGGTTAAAATAGGTGATGCCTGTCCCGATCTCCAGGTGATGCGCCGTTTCGCGGTGGTACATGAGCGTAAGCTGCAGGGGAACGGCAGGGCCTTTCAGCGAACGGAAGGGAACATAGCCGAAACCGGCCCCGGCACTCAGCTTGATGCGGCTGTCACGGTACACCAGGTAATCGTAGTTCACCGACCAGGTATAGGCATTGCCCAGCAGCTCGGCATAAACGGTATGCCTTCCGTCCTGGCGGTTCTGGGCGGAAACGGGCAGCACAGCCAGGCAGAAGAAAAACGGCAGGCAAAAACGTACAGGTAATTTCATAGGTTAAAAATAGGAAATAGAACGGTATAAAATGCAGAAAACCGCATCGCTTATAACGATAACGGTCTTCCGCACTTTTTTGTATGGATTATCAGCGGATCACGATCTTTTCGGTAAAGCTCCGGTTGCCCAGCGTTACCTGTATCATATACACACCGGCGGCGCCGAATACGGCCCGGTCCAGCGTAATGTTCTGCGTACCGGCGGTAAGCGGTCCCCGGTACAGTACAGCTACTTTTTTCCCTACTATATCGTAGGCGCTCACGTTCACTTCCTGCACAGGTTGAGGCAGCTCAAAACGCAGGGTGGAAATACCGCTTACCGGGTTCGGGAACACCGCCAGGGAAAGGTCTGTGGCGTCCATTTCCTCCACCGTTACGGTATTGGCCGAGAATATCTCGAAATCATCGAGCCACAGGTTGTTGTTGAACTGTCCGCCTGCCGTGAACTCAAAGCGGAAACGTACATCGGCACCGAGGGCATTGTTACCTGTAAGGTCGATGCTTTGCTGGGTCCAGTCTACCTTTCCTGAAGGTACAAATTCATTGGGATTGATGGTATTGTGCGAAAGTTCAGCGGCCGTAAATACCCTCAGCGGGGTCCAGTTGTTGCCGCAATCCGTGGAACGGGAGACCAGCAGACGGTCCGGTTCGATCATATAGGCTTTCTGGTCTTCTTCGTCGAACCCGATACTGCTGCCTGTACGTAATACATAGGCCGATTTAAAACGCAGCTTGATATTGCCGCCGGTGACAGCGCTCATATTGTAGGCGGGAGATACCAGTACATATTTGGCGTCGCGTACACTGTTTATATTACGGCAAACCAGGCTGAAATCGTCCGTATAGGCCGCTGCATTGCTGCGGTGCCAGCCTTTTGCGGGATCGGGTTCGTTCACTACGGTCCATTTGCCCTGTTCAAAAGGATCACCGATCTCGATACCGTCGCGGTAGCCCCAGAATTTGCTTTCTACATCCGCAGGCATTACGTGTATATAGGCCGTGCGCGAAATGCTGCTGCTCCCGTTGGCCCCGCTGATGGTCATCGATACCGTGTAAACCCCCGGAGTGTTGTAGGTGACCACCGGGTTCTGTGAAGTGCTGCCTGCCGGCGTACCGCCTTCGAAGGTCCAGGCCCACTGGTGGGTGGCCGGGCTGATGTTACCGTTGAAAGAGCCGTCCCGGAAGTTAACGGTTTGCCCTGTGCAGATGATATTGTCCGTAGCCCAGAAATCGGCATAGGGCTTGTAGGCTGTGCAGGGGGGAGCGCCGTCGGCTACCCCGGTACCCGTTAAATTTGCCGGTTGCCACAGGTCTTTGCGGTACTGGTAAAAGTCAAGGGCGGCTCGCATTCTTTCTACCTGGCCGCGGGTGAACATGCTCGGGCAGTTGTAATTATTCACATAGTCCATAAGGTTCTGGTAGTTCTCGCCGATCACAAAACGGCGGATGGAATCCAGGGAATTGGTCTGCCAGTCGTCATAACATACGGCCTCTTTTACAGCGGACCCGCAGGGATCGTTCCAGGCAAAATTGGCCGTATCACTGATGGGGGTATCTTCTACCAGGTCGTTGCCGCAGACCTCATCGCCCCAGATATGTACCAGGTTCAGGAAATGGCCTACCTCGTGTGATGGCACTGCCTGCGACACGGTAGAGGCGGCGTCTACCACGGGGCCATCTTTCAGGGACTGTGCGCTGCCCGGCAGGTAGGCATAGCCGAGTATGCTGCCCGGGCCTGTGGAACCGGGTTCGCGGATGTTCTTCACCACCCAGATATTCAGGTAACGGGAACGGTCCCAGTAGCTCAGGGTCTTGAAACTTTTGTCCTCATAGGTGTTTGCCGTGGCATAAGGTGCATAGATACGCCGGATACCGTCGGTACAGTTGCCCTGCGGATCGAGGGTGGCCAGGCGGAATTCCACCTGGGCATCCGCAGCCAGGGAATCGAAGCTCAGGGGCAGGTTGCCGATATTGGGCGTAGCCCGGTCGTACGCCTGGTTCAGCTTGCTGATCATGGTATGTACATCGGCATCGGGAATGTTCGAAACAGCCGATCCGTCGTGTATAATGTGCACCACCACCGGTATCACCCGCAGCTCATTGGACTTGAGCGGAGGCATTGCCGGAAGCTGGTCCATGTAAGACCGGAAAGCAGCCTGCTCTGCAGCGAATTGCGTGTTTTGCAGGCTTTCGCGATAGTTTGGTGATCCGCAGGCAGCGCTGTGTATATGCTGTGCGGAGAGGGCAACCGTTAAACCGGCCGTAAAGGCCGTGAATAATAGAATTTCCTTCATAGTTGCTGTGTTTTAGGTTCTTAACACAAATTTATTTTTTTGACCGGGCTGTTCCCTGTACAAATTTCTGCGCTTGTCGGACGCCCCGGCAGCATGTAAAATGTTCAGGTACCTGTGTAAAGAACTATGGGAAATAAAAAACGGCCGCCTCGCTTGAAGCGAGACGGCCATTCTGAAAAAATTTATTCTATCGTTTGTTTACTTGATCACGATCCTTTCCGTGAATTCACGGTTGCCCAGGGATACTTTCACGAAGTATACACCGGCAGCACCGAAGGTATTGCGGTCGATGGCAATGTTCTGTACACCGGCCACGAGTGAGCCTTTATACAGGGAAGCCACCTGTTTTCCCACCATATCGTAGGCCACAACCGTTACGTTCTCTACAGCCTGGGGAAGTTCGAACTGAAGTGTGGACATGCCGCTTACCGGGTTCGGGAAGATGCTCAGGTTGAGGTCAGATGCATTCATTTCCTCTACAGAAACCGCGTCGGCTGAGAAGATCTCAAAGTCGTCGAGCCACAGGTTGTTGTTGAACTGGCAGCCAGAGGTGAACTCGAAGCGGAAACGCACATCGGTACCGGTGGCATTGCTGCCAGTGAGGTCGATGGTCTGCTGTTTCCATTCTACCTTGTCCTGCGGAACGAACTCGTTCGGGTTGATACCGCCGGAAACCAGGTCGGCTTTGGTAAATACCTTCAGATTGGTCCAGGTATTTCCGCAGTCAACAGAGCGTGAAAGTGTCAGGCGGTCGTCGATCACGCGGTACACGTTCTGGTCGGCTTCGTCGAAGGCATAGGCACTTTCGGTACGTAATGCGTATGCTGATTTAAAGCGCAGTTTTTTGTTGGCGCCTGTAATAGCTGTAATGTTAAATGCAGGGGAGATCAGCGTGTATTTGGCATCGCGTACGCTGTTGGTATTGCGGCAAACCAGGCTGAAGTTATCGGTATAGGCGGCATCATTGCTACGGTGCCATCCTTTGGCGGGATCGGGCTCGTTCACCACGGTCCATTTACCCTGCTCAAACGGATCACCGATCTCGATACCATCGCGGTAACCCCAGAATTTGTTGTCCACATCGTCGTCCATTACACGGATGTAACCGGTACGCTCCTTGGTGCTGCTGCCATTACCGTTCGAAATGGTGAGCGTAACCGTGTAGGTACCCGGTGTATTATAGGTAATAACGGGATTCTGTGATGTGCTGGTGGCAGGGGTGCCGCCTTCGAAGGTCCAGGCAAACTGGTGTGTGCCGGGGGTAATATTTCCGTTAAAGGAACCGTCGTTGAAATTTACGGTACCACCTACGCAAACCACGTTGCGGGTAGCCCAGAAATCCGCGATCGGTTTCAGGTTGGTGCAGGCGGGAGAACCGTCGGCAACACCGGTGATGGTCAGGTTCTCATCATCCCACAGGTTTTTGCGGAAAGAGTAGAAATCCAGCGCAGAGCGCATTCTTTCTACCTGGCCTTCGGTGAACATGTTCGGGCAATCGTAGTTGTTCACATAGTCCATGAAGTTCTGGTAGTTCTCACCAATGACAAAGCGGCGGATAGAATCTGCCTGGTTGGTCTGCCAATCCTGGTAGCAGGTGGCTTCTTTCACGGCTGAATCGCAGGGGTTCGGCCAGGCAAAGTTCACGTTCTTGCTGATGGGGGTATCGTCTACCTGGTCGTTACCGCAGTCGGTATCGCCCCAGATGTGTACCAGGTTCAGGAAGTGACCCAGCTCGTGCGAGGTAACGGCCTGTGACGTAGCCGAAGAGGCAGCAACGGTAGGACCGTCTTTCAGGGCCTGTGCACCGCCCGGGTAATAAGCATATCCCAGAATGGTACCTCCGCCTACTTCACCCGGCTCCTTGATGCTGCGCACTAGCCAGATGTTCACGTATTTGGCACGGTCCCAGTAGCTGAGATTTTTGAAACGTTTGTCTTCATGTGCGTTTACCGATGCATAAGGCGCATAAATGCGGCGGATACCATCGGTACAGTTACCTAGGGGGTCCAGTTTGGCCAGTCGGAACTCCAGCTGGGCGTCCGTAGCCAGGGAATCAAAGTGCAGGGGCAGATTTCCGATGTTCGGGGTAGCGCGGTTGTAAGCCTGGTTCACCTTGGTGATCATCAGCTGTACGTCCGCATTGCTGATATTGGACTGGGCAGTTCCGTCATGTATAATATGAACAACTACGGGAATAATGCGCAGCTCGTTGGCTTTAAGCCCCGGTGTTGCCGCAGGCAGCTGGTCTACATAAGTCTGGAATGCAGCCTGCTCCGCAGCAAACTGCGGGTTTTTCATAGCCTCGTGGTAATTCTGTGTTCCACAGGCTGCCGTATGAACGTGCTGCGCGGAGGCAACTCCTGTAAAACCAGCCACTGCGGCTGTCAACAATAGAAATTTTTTCATAGTCACGTATTTTCTTAAAATACAAATTTAACTTTTTATTATCGGAACTCGTTCGAACAAATTTTTACGTTTGTCAGAAAAATATTCCCGGTGCAATTATAGTACAAAATTAACATTTCAGTAATTTTACAGAACAAATTTATCGATAATCCACATACACAATGAGTAAGAAGAATATTGCGATCAATGGTTTTGGAAGAATTGGACGATATACCCTGAAAATGCTTCTCGAAAAATCCAGCCACGAAATAGTAGCCATCAATGACCTGACCGATACATATACGCTGGCCCACCTGCTGCGTTACGATTCCGTTCACGGCCGTTTCAAAGGTACCGTGGAACACCGCGGGCACAGCCTGGTCATCAATGGCCGCGAGATCCCGGTGTATGCCGAAAAAGACCCGGCCAACCTGCCCTGGGCCAAACACAATGTAGACGTGCTGGTGGAGTCGACCGGCATCTTCCGCTCCCGCGACAAGGCTTCGGCCCACCTGGGAGCAGGCGCGAAAAAAGTGATCATTTCGGCCCCCGCTGACGGCGACGATATAAAAAGTGTGGTAATGGGCGTGAACCATTCGGTGCTCGACGGCAGCGAGGATATTATTTCCAATGCGTCATGCACCACCAATAACGCCGCCCCGATGATCATGGTGATCGACCGGCTCTGTGGCGCCCTGAGCGGTTTTGTGACCACCGTACACTCCTACACAAGCGATCAGCGCCTGCACGACTCCCCGCACAAAGACCTGCGCCGTGCCCGTGCCGCTGCCGAAAATATCATACCCACCACCACCGGTGCAGCCAAGGCCATTACACGTATCTTTCCCGAACTCGACGGCAAGATCGGCGGAGCCGGTATCCGTGTGCCGGTAAAAGACGGTTCCCTCACAGATATTACCCTCATCGTGGAAGATCCGAAAAGCGTGGAGGAGATCAATGCCGCCTTTAAAGCTTCGGCCGAAGGCGACCTGAAAGGCATACTGGAATATTGTACAGATCCCATCGTATCTACCGATGTGATCGGCAACCCGGCCTCCTGCGTTTTCGATGCGGAGCTGACCTCCGTGATCGGCAATATGGTAAAGGTAGTAGGCTGGTACGACAATGAGGCCGGCTACAGCAACCGCCTGGCAGACCTCATCGATTACTGGACCTCTTTATAAGGTATACATATTTTTATAAATACAGGGAGCTCTTCTGCCACAGCGGGGGAGCTTCTTTTTTATTTAAGGGAAACGATGCGCCCGTCGGCCATCTGTATATGCCGGTCGGAAATGGCGGCCAGCTCTTCGTTGTGGGTTACGATCACGAAGGTCTGCTTCAGTTCGTTGCGCAGCGAAATGAAAAGGTTATGCAGGGCCGCGGCATTTTCGCTGTCGAGGTTACCGCTGGGCTCATCGGCGAAGACCACCGAAGGGGCATTGATCAGGGCCCTGGCCACCGCGGTACGCTGTTGTTCCCCGCCACTCATGGCCGAAGGTTTGTGCTGCGCACGGTGGGCTATGTCCAGGATCTCGAGCAGTTCCCAGGCGCGTTTCTGGGCCTCTTTTTTATGGTTGCCCGAAATATAGGCCGGTATCAGTATGTTCTCCAGGGCCGTGAATTCCGGCAGCAGGTGGTGGAACTGGAATACAAAGCCGATATTGTTGTTGCGGAAGGCCGATAGTTTGCTGTCGTTGCGGAAGTTCAGGTCTGCACCGCGGAATTCCACCTTACCTTCATCGGGCGAGTCGAGCGTACCCAGTATGTGCAGCAGTGTACTTTTGCCGGCCCCGGACCGGCCGGTAATGGCCAGGATCTCCGCCTGCCGGATGTCGATGTCTACCCCTTTCAGTACGTGCAGACTGCCATAACGCTTGTGTATGTTCCGGGCCTGGATGATCATGTTGTCGATTTTAGGAATTCTTCTGCAAATATAAAATGGTCTTTGTAAGCAGAGGGATGTGTGAGTATATTGATGTGGTCGTAGTCTTCGAGATTGCCGTTCTTACGGGACAGCAGGCGGAAATTTTCTTCGGGGATACCGCTTTCTTTCAGCAGGCGCTTCACGTCGGAGGCATGTCCCAGCAGCTTGTCGTTCACCCCGGTGAGGAACAGCGAGGGCGGAAGCTGCATGCTGCGCAGGGTGCGGGCTATATCGCTGCCGTCGGGGTAAAATTTCCAGCGGCGGGCATATACCCAGCGGTTCACCTGCAGGAAAAAAGGCCCGGGCTCATCGTCGCTGCCCATCTTTAGTCTGCGGGCAGGCAGGTAACCCAGGAAAAGTGCGCAGAAAGTGCCGATCCCGCTCCACAGGATATCAATGATCCAGAGGCGGCGCAATGAAAATACACCGATGCGCCGTTTGCTGCCGAAGCAGAGCAGTGCCGAAATGTGCGGCAGCAGTTCCGGTTTGCGGGCCAGGGTGGCCAGGGCCAGTACACCTCCCCAGGAATGTGCGCCCAGGATAAGCTTTGACCGTCCGGTTTCCTGCATGGCCCAGCGGATCAGTGCCGGTATCTCGGTCTCTATCGTATCGTATTGCCCGGCCCGGTTGCCCTTGCTTACGGCCGGCACCGACCCGCCCTTGCCGCGCAGATCGGCCGCAAAGACCGTGTATCCTGCATTGGCCAGGAAGGGCGCCAGTCCCTTGCCGCTGCGGCTGAAGAAAATGCGCGCATTCTCTATGGACCCGTGCAGCAGCAGAACGGTTTTCCCGTTGGGAACTTCCGGTTCAAAGCAGTGAATGGCTACCTGGTCTGCCTGTAAGGTGAGGGTAGCCTTTCGGTATTGATAGTTCATGAACGGGAGCGGATTATTTTTCCACAAAGTAATAAAAAGCCGGCGGGATATTATTATTTTTGTTTCCCGCTTTGGAGATGAAGGAGTTTCTATGTCAGAATTTATAGTATCGGCCCGGAAATACAGACCGCAGACGTTCGAGGATGTCGTAGGCCAGAAACATATCACAAATACGCTCAAGAATGCCATACGCACCGGGAAGGTGGCGCATGCATTCCTGTTCTGTGGGCCGCGCGGGGTGGGTAAGACCACTTCGGCACGTATCCTGGCAAAAACGCTCAACTGTATGAACCTTACGGCCGAGCTGGACCCCTGTAACGAATGTGAGTCCTGTACGGCCTTCAACCAGTCGCACTCCTTCAATATCCACGAGCTCGACGCCGCCTCCAATAACGGGGTGGACGATATCCGCCAGCTGGTGGAACAGGTGCGCATAGCCCCGCAGGTAGGTACGCACAGCGTATACATCATCGACGAGGTACACATGCTCAGCACCGCGGCCTTCAACGCTTTCCTGAAGACGCTGGAAGAGCCGCCCGCACACGCCATTTTTATCCTGGCTACCACCGAAAGGCACAAAATTCTGCCCACCATCCTGTCGCGCTGCCAGGTTTTTGATTTCAGCCGGATCACCATCGAGGACATGGCCGAACACCTGGGCAACATCGCCCGTAAAGAAGGGGTAGAGGCCGAGCAGGATGCCCTGCACGTTATTGCCCAGAAGGCCGACGGCGCCCTGCGCGATGCCCTGTCCATCTTTGACCGTATGGTCACCTTCTCCGGCGATAAGCTTACCTATGCCGCCGTGATCGAGACCCTGAACGTACTGGACTACGATTACTTCTTCAAGGTGGTGGACTATGCGCTCGACGGCGATATCCGCCAGTTGCTGCTCACTTATAACGATATCATCAACAAGGGCTTCGAAGGCCATAATTTCATCACCGGTTTCTGCGAACACCTGCGAAACCTGATGGTGGCCCGCGATGCACAGACGGTACGCCTGCTCGAAGTAGGTGAAAAAGCCCGCGAACAATACCTGCAGCAGGCCAAAAGTACGCCGGGTGACTGGCTGCTGGCCGCCCTGCGCGAATCGACCAAGACCGACATCGATTACAAGGCCGCTACCAATAAGCGGCTTATCGTAGAGTTATTACTGTTGCAACTGGTCGACCTAAAAAAAAAAGCCATGACCGCTTAAACCTCTCCGATACAGGAGACGGTTACATTACCACTTCGTCGCATACGCCGTCCCGCACACAGCCCGGGCAGACCGGGGGCGCGGGCAATGCCTATTCCAAAGCCAAAAAAGGCGTGGAAGAGAATATCCTGAAGCCGGGTTATTCCATCAATCCCAATACCGTGCTGGGCAATAAGCCGAAGCAGCCTGCCGCTGCACCAGCACCGGACGAGGACGGCCTCATGGTGGTGGAAGACCCCGAAGTTGTGCGCCAGGCCGGGGAACGCGAGCTGCTTGACTTCGATACGCTTAAGGCACAGCTCATAGAGCAGTACAAAAATCAGAACCGCAGCAATATGGCCACCTGGCTGGGAATGCTGCAATACAACGAAGCGGCGGGGACACTGGATATTACCGTGGACGCCAAAGCCCAGGAAACGGAGATCAATGGCGAAAAACCGGCCCTGCTCTATCATTTCAGGCATGGTATGGGCATGCCCGGACTGCAGCTGAACATAGTGCTGCGCGAGGTACAGAAGGCCGATGTGAACATGCGTAAGATGTACACGGCCAAAGAAAAGTTCGATTATATGGTGGCTAAAAATCCCAACCTGGAAATACTGCGCTCTACCTTCGGGCTGGAGATCGATTTTTAATTTTTGGGCAACAAGCGGAAAGAGCTGTAAATTTCCGGGGCAAAGTGTTCATTGGCTACCTGCAGCAGGTCCTGTGAGCTTACCTCATCGATCTGGCGCATGATCTCGTGCACGCTCAGGATATGCCCGTTATGCAGGAAAGAGCGCCCCATGTAGTGAATAATACGGTCTTTATTGTCGTCGGCCAGGGCCATAGCGCCTTTTACCTGCTTTTTGGCCCTTTGCAGGCGGGCCGGGCTCAGGGCAGTCTCACGGAGTTTTTTCAGTTCTTTCTCTACGATGCTCACGGCTTTTTCCAGCTTGCTCTTTTCGGTATTCAGGAAAATATGCATGGTGCCGCAGTCGCTGTAGGCGTTCAGCTGACTTTCCACTGAATAGGTGAGGCCGTTCTTTTCGCGCAGGCTCAGGTTCAGCACCGAAGTAAGCGAAGGGCCGCCCAATATATTGTTGAAGAGCAGGTGCGGGGCACGCAGGCGTTCTTTGCGCGAAGGACCGTGTGTGGCCAGCATGTAGTAGGCCGAGTGCACATCGTCTTTCTGCGTGGTATGAAAGGGCGAGGTATAGATAAAGGGCTTGCGCTCAAAGCTGCGCGGCGCGGCCGGTACCGCGTTCAGCAGGGGCTCGGCATACCTGCAGACACGATCGAAGCTGAAATTACCCACCGAACAGAAAATGATCTGGTCGGTATTGTATTTGCGGCGCACAAAACCCGACAACTGTTCCCGGGTGATCTTCTTTACCGAAGCAGTGGTGCCCAGGATGGGCTTTTCGAGCGGGTGTCCCTTGAAATACAGGGCATCGAACTTATCGAAAAGACTTTCCACCGGGTCGTCCTTATACGATTCGATCTCGTCCAGGATCACGCCCCGTTCTTTTTCCACCTCTTTTTCAGGAAACGTACTGTAAAAGGTGATGTCCGTGAGTATGTCCACGGCTTTTTTCAGTTCAGACCGGAGGAACGATGCATATACGAAAGTTTCTTCCTTGGTGGTATAGGCATTCAGCTCGCCGCCACTGTCGTCGATGGAAGAAATGATGCGCCAGGCCGGGCGTCTTTCGGTGCCTTTGAAGAGTACGTGCTCAAAAAAGTGAGCTATGCCGCCTTCGCCTTTTTCCTCATCGCGGGTGCCGGTATTGATGTACAGTCCGCACCAGGCCGTGATGGTCTTTGCCGGTGCGTGCAGGATGCGGATGCCGTTATGAAGTTCTTTTACAAAATACTGCATGTTATTTCCAGCGCAGGGTTTGGGTAATATGTTCCACGTCCTTACGCAGGAAGGCCAGGGCCGGGGCCACGGAATCGGCATTGGCGCTGGTATTGAAGTACAGGCTGCCCCGTATGAAGTGACGTACCGAATCGGTGAGGTGAAACTGGCAGTTGGAGGCTGCATCGCCCTGTATCTGGTAAATGATACCGTATACCTTACGTTGCGGGTCGCTCACCAGGACCTCGTCGATGGCATTGGCCTTTACCGTATGTTTATACACCAGGGTGCGCGAATCTTCGAGATAGGGGCGGGCATCGCCTTTTATATCCTCGTAGCTCAGGTAAACGGTAGCATTGTACAGGGGAAACTGCAGGTCGAACCAGCAGGGCCGGGTCTCATCGCCGCGTTTGTAGGGTACGATCTTCGAGTATACCGGGTATTCGAAAGAAAAAGGACAGAGCGAATCGTAGCGCAGGTATTTCTTTTCGGGTTCCGGCAGGCGGAAATAGCCCTTGGGTTTGGGTATAAGTTCTTTCTCTTCGCCTATACAGGCCTGCAGACCCAGAAGCACGAGCGATAAGAAAATCAGAACGGTGATATTATTCCTGGACATTTTCGTTTTCAATGATCGTTATTTTTACTTTATGTATGCGGCGGTTATCGGCACTGAGCACTTTCAGCTTCAGGTTGCCTATTTCCACTTCCTGGCCGCGTTCGGGTATTTTGCCCAGTGTTTCCACGATGGCGCCGCCCAGGGTATCCACATTTTCTTCCACGTGGCTAAGGGCGCCTTCGGGCAGGTTCAGCACCTGGTACAGGTCTTTCAGGTAGGTCTTGCCGGAAAATATATATTCCGAAGCGCTCAGGCGAAGCTGGTCGCGTACTTCCTCGTCGAATTCATCGTTGATCTCACCCACGATCTCTTCCAGGATATCCTCCAGGGTCACAATGCCGCAGGTACCGCCGTATTCGTCCACCACTACGGCCAGGTGCATCTTTTTATTCTGGAATTCTTTCAGCAGGTCGTCGATCTTTTTGTTTTCCGGTACGAAGAATGGTTTGCGGATCAGTCCCTGCCAGTGGAAATCCTCGCCTTCGTGCAGGTAGGGGATCAGGTCCTTCACATACAGTATTCCCCGGATATTATCGGCATTACCGGTATATACGGGCACCCGTGAATAACCATTCGCCACTACGCTTTCGATCATTTTGCCGAAGGAACATTCGTCCTGTATAAAGAACACGTCCACCCGGGGTGTCATGATCGTGGAAACGTCCACACTGCCGAATTTTACGATACTCTGCAGCAGTTTGCCCGAATTTTCGTCCTGCGTGCCTACGCCCGTGAGTTCCAGGGCCTGGGAAAGCTCTTCCACCGAAATGGAGTTGTCTTTTTTACGGATGCGTTTATCGATATAGTTGCCCATACCGGAAAGGGGCAGGGAAAGCGGTTTCAGCAGGCGTACCATTACGGAGGCCGGACCTGCCATTACCAGGGATATCCGCAGGGAATTGCGGTTGGCAAATATTTTGGGAATGATCTCCCCCACGAGCAGGATTAGGAAGGTAACGGCCACCACCTGTATCAGGAACTGTGCCCACTGGGGTACAGAATGCATGGGCAGCGAGGCCAGCAGGGGTTCCGAGAGCACGACCACACCGATATTTACCGTATTGTTCAGTATCAGGATGGTAGCCAGTAGGGTCTTGGGCTTGTCGAGCAGGTTTTTGAGCTTCTCGCGCGAGGAAGTAGGGGGAAGGTCTTCCAGTACGGTGGGTTTAACGGAGAAAAAGGCCACTTCGGAGGCGGATACCACCGCCGAGCAGACCAGTAAGAACAATGTTATGATGCTGTAGACGATCAGACTTGTGACCGGATCGGAGATCTGCATTCCCGTTCCTGCAAAGTTGACCGTCAAACTGACCGGATGATCGTCCAATGTGTGAAGTTTTTAGTTAATATTAAAAAGGACTGTTACTGCGTCCTTCCGTCTCATTGCCAAGGTCTTCGAAATTCGGCCCGGAAGTGTTGCCTGTATTCGGGTTATACGGCGTTTCGTCGTAGGTCTCGCCCTGGCCGTACCCGCTGCGGTTGCTGTCCTGCCGGCGGTCGAGCATCACCAGGTTCTCGGCTTCGATCTCCGTGATCGTTTTTTTGGAACCGTCCGGCCCTTCGATCTGCCGGTTTCTCAGTTTGCCCTCCACGTAAATGCGTGCACCCTTGCGCAGGTATTTGTCCGCCAGGTCGGCCAGGCCTCTCCACAGAATGATGGTATGCCATTCCGTTTTATCGATCCGGTCGCCGGACGCATTGCGGTATGTTTCCGTTGTAGCCAGTCTCAGTCGTGCTTTCGATGCTCCATTGTCCAGTTTTCTAAACTCCGGGTCCAACCCCAAATTACCTACAAGAATTACTTTATTTACTCCGTTCATTTTGGCAAATTGATTACTACGTTTTTCCTATTTCCTTTTGTCAAATATAAATAAAGGATTTTATCAAATAACTCCTCTTCCCAAATTTACCTAAAAAAACGGGATAACCTATAAAAGCCCTTCCCCGGCGATAAAAGCATTGCTGAATTTGCGCAGCACGATGGGAAAACCGTATCTGCCCAGGTCTTCGTCGGCCACCGCTTCATAGCCCGGAAGCCTGTCGGCATGGAGCTCGGCCTGCCAGAAGCGGATATGCAGCAACTGGTGGCTCAGGGTATGCCTGGACTGTTGCAGCAGTTTCGGGACCGTGCCATTGACGGCAAAGGAAGGCAGGGGACCCGGTTCGGGGCTGCCTGTCTCGTAGAGCGGGAACTCGTAGAGGCCCTGCCAGATATCGCCTGCGCCGCGCTTACGCAGGTATTGTACGCCTTCGCTGCCCAGGTAGTAATGCAGGTAGCGTTCCTTTTTCGGCGCGGCCTTCGTTTTAAGGGGAATACGATCGGTAAGTCCGTCCCGGTAGGCGATACAGGCACTTTGCAGGGGACATTCGCGGCAGAGCGGGTTCTGGGGCTTGCAGATGAGGGCGCCCAGTTCCATCAGGGCCTGGTTGTGCAGGGCGGCCGTACCGGGCTGCAGCCATTCCGCGGCCATACGTTCTATTTCGCGGCGCACGGGCGTGGAGTTCACCGGGGCGGTAATGCCGGCAAAGCGGCTGATGACACGGATCACGTTCCCGTCCACCACGGCGCGGTCCTCATTGGCGGCAAAGGACGAAACGGCGGCTGCCGTATACGGACCGATGCCTTTCAGGCGGATGAGCTCATCGTATGTTACCGGAAAATGATCAGGGAACTTTTCGACGATCAGTTTGGCCGTGGCGTGCATGTTACGGGCCCGGGAATAATAACCCAGTCCCTGCCAGAGCCGGAGGATCTCATCTTCGTCAGCTTCAGCCAGTTGGCGCACATCGGGATAGGCCTCTGCAAAAGCGTTGAAATAGGGAAGTCCCTGGTTCACACGCGTTTGCTGGAGTATTACTTCTGAAAGCCAGATCAGGTAAGGATCGCGGGTGTTGCGCCACGGCAGATCCCTTTTAATATCAAGATACTTTTTTATTAAAACTTCCGAAATTTTCATGCAAGGTTTGGCAAAGTTACAATTTAGATTTGTACATTTGCACCCCAATTTAGAGAGGCAAGTATTACAAAATCAATGTTTAAATAAAATAGAGATGACAAAAGCAGAAATCGTAAATCAGGTTGCAGATGCTACAGGAGTAGAAAAAGTAGCAGTTCAGGCCACAGTTGAAGCTACCATGAAGGCTATCAAAGACAGTCTTTCACGTGGTGAGAACGTGTATTTGCGCGGTTTCGGTTCTTTCATAGTTAAGAAAAGAGCTGAGAAGAAAGGCCGTAACATTTCCAAAAACACCACAATTATTATTCCTGCTCATAACATCCCTTCTTTCAAACCTGCCAAAGTATTCATGGAGCAGGTGAAGAAAAAGGTGAAATAAGCCCCTGGCTTGGTTAAAAACATTTTCAGATGAATAGAACGGGCATCATACTTATATTGACACTGGTTGCGGGTACGGCCTTTGCAGCGGTGTTTCTCATGCCTAAAACATTCTCTGATGAACAGGTTAAAGAGCGAAATCGCAAACAGGCGGCGGAAGAGTTCCTGAAGGAACTGAAAAGCATCAAGACGGAAATTCCGCCTCAAACGGCCGCAGCTTCCGACCGCTGGGAAGAAGTTCTTGCTTCGGGCGGCAGCCAGGCTGTTCCTGCTTGCGATTCGCTTGTTTCACTCTGGGACAGGGCCATGTTCCCGCAGGTCTCCGCTTACTTTTTCGGCAAAAAGGCCGAGCTGCTGAACGATGCGGATACCTGGACACAGGCCGGTAAACGTTTCCTGGCCGTATCGGCCTTTGCAGGGGACGGGAACCGCGGCTGGGCCGTTGAGAATGCGGAACACGCCTTTGGTAAGGCACTGGCGATCGATCCGCGCAACCGCTCTGCCAGGATCAAACTGGCGGCCACCATCGTGGAAAAAGGTACCGAACCCATGAAAGGTATCGCCATGCTGCGCGAGGTAGTGGCCGAAGACCCGGCAAACACCGAAGCGATCATGGAACTGGGACGCTTTGCCATGGTCTCCGGTCAGTTTGACAAGGCCATAGGCCATTTCACGGAAGTGACCCGTATCGACAGCACCATCAGCGAGGCCCGCTTCTACCTGGCCGATGCCTATGCTGCTTCCGGTAAAAAAGATTCGGCACTTGCACAACTTAACCTATATTTGCAGAAGGTGCCCGCCGATATGGTGGCACAACAGGCAAAGGAATACATGAAATCCACCTACGGGATTGAGAATAAATAAAATTATTGTTTAACGAATTAAAAATTACACATCATGCCTTGCGGAAAAAAAAGAAAAAGAGCTAAGATGAACACCCACAAGAGAAAGAAGAGACTTCGCAAAAACCGTCACAAGAAGAAGAAGTAATTCTTTTAGCTAAGTATTATCCCATTGTATAATTTGGCCCCGTTCCAGTATCGGTATATAATGCCGATTGGTACGGGTGTGCCTGTTTTATCTTGACTTATTATGATGAATGAACTCATAGTAGAGGTAAAGGGTAAGGATGTATATTTGGCTGTTTTGCAAGATAAAAACTTAGTTGAGTTCAACCACGAACTGGCCGACAGCGCCTATACCGTAGGCGACCTGTACCTGGCCAGGGTATCGCGTGTGATGCCTAACCTGAACGCGGCATTTATCGATGTGGGCTATGAAAAGGATGCTTTTCTGCACTACTTTGACCTGGGTCCGCAAATACGCTCACTGAACAAGTTCATTTCCGAACTGCAGTCGGGAAAGGTAAAAACAGGTAACCTGATGTACCTGAAACCCGAACCCGATATTGTAAAGGAGGGTAAAATTGTGGACGTGATCAAGCCGGGACAGAAGGTCCTGGTAAAGATCGCCAAAGAGCCCATTTCCCAGAAAGGACCGCGTCTCTCTTGCGAAATCTCCATTCCCGGACGATATCTTGTACTGGCCCCCTTCGGGGCACGTGTCTCCGTGTCCTCAAAAATCAAGGACAGCGAAGAACGTAAACGGCTCAAGGATATCATTGAACCGGTCTTACCCAAAAATTTCGGATGCATCATCCGGACGGCCGCAAAAGGGGTAGAGGCCCGAGAACTGCAGCGCGACCTGGAAGAACAGCTCGTGCGCTGGAATTCGGCCGTCGATATGATGAAAGTGGGACATACCCCCGTAAAAGTTCTCGGCGAGCTGAAACGTACCTCCGCCATCCTGCGCGACCTGATGAACGAAAGTTTCTCGTTCGACAGCGTGGTCGTGAACAGCAAGGCCCTGCACGACGAACTGCGCGACTTTGTTGCCAACACCTTACCCGGTAAAGAAAAAATTATTAAATTCTACGAAGGCAAAGCCGATATTTTCGATGCCCATAAGGTCACCAAACAGGTAAAAGCCCTGTTCGGACGCCAGGTAGGGCTGCCCAGCGGGGGATACCTGATCATTGAGCATACCGAGGCCCTGCACGTGATCGATGTGAACAGCGGAAATATGCTCAAAAAAGGCAATGACCAGGAAACAAATGCCATCGAGGCCAACCTGGAAGCTGCCGCCGAAATTGCCCGTCAACTACGTCTGCGTGATATGGGCGGAATTATTGTGGTTGACTTTATCGATATGCATAAGGCCGAAAACAAGCAGAAACTGTACGAGTTCCTGAAAACGGCCATGAAGAACGACCGGGCCAAGCACAATGTACTGCCTCCTTCCAAGATCGGCCTGGTGCAGATCACCCGCGAACGGGTACGCCCCGTGATCGATATCGAGACCAAAGAGGTGTGTCCCACCTGTCACGGTACCGGTAAGGCCGAAGCGCCCCTGCTGATCGTGGACGATATGGAGAACGAAGTACGCTACCTGATGACCGAGCGCAAGGGAAGCCCGCTTACCATCGAATGCCACCCGTTCGTGCATGCCTTCCTCACCAAAGGCTGGATCTTTTCCCTGGCCAATAAGTGGAAACGTAAATACAAAGGCAGGATCGAGGTAAAATCGAACCTGTCGCTGCCTTTAATGGAATACCGTTACAAGGATAAGGACGGCGTTGAGATCAATGTATGATCCCTGGCTCCGGCCGGGATGAATGTATAGGGTTGTCCCGTCCCGCTTCAAGCGGGACGGGACAACTTTTTAAGAGGAGTTTGTATACAAAAACGAACTGGTGACGGGGGAAGGCCTGTGAAGCAAGGAAAAAAGGTAACAATAACGTACGCAGCTTTTTATCCCGGGGAGGAATACGTAATTTTGGGTATGGAGAAAATGAAGGTATATGACAGTGTAACGGCAGCAAGGTATTTGCTTGCCCTGGGGTATGCAAAGCGGAAGATACTCAATGTAACGAAAGTGCAGAAACTCCTTTTTATTGCCTACGGGTACATTTTAGCGCGGGACGGGTATGCCTTTCTCGATGAACAGCCCCGGGCCTGGCCTTACGGGCCGGTTTTCCCGCATACCAGGAGCAGGATCGATTATAGCCAGGTTATCGACACCGATGACCCGGCCCTGGCCGAGATCCGTGAAGACCCCAAAATAACCGGTATTTTTAATACCATCATCGGGAAATATGCACATTATACGGCAGGGGAACTGTCTGCCTGGTCGCATACAAAGGGAAGTCCCTGGGAAAAAACGACCCGTGAGCCCCGCTTCGAGTGGAACGATCCCATCGGGCAGTCGTATATCCGGGAGTATTTTGCCGGCATCGAGGTGTAGGCATGCATGGCTAATGCGTCGCGGAATACTCTTAACCGTCTTATTAAAGACTCTTCCAGGGAAAGGATAAAAGATCCCGATATCGATGCGGACGGTATCGAAGAACAAAAGCGGAAACTGGAGAACCAGCGCTATAAAGACGATTCCGAATACCGCATCAGGCTGGCCATATGGACCCGGTGGACGGTCTCGGCATGGCTGGGAACGGTTCTGCTGATCCTGTGCCTGAACGGATACCTGTTCTTTCTTTCGGATGCCGTGCTCATAGCTCTTGTCTGTACTACTACGCTCAATGTGCTCGGCCTGGCCTATATTGTACTGAAGGGCTATTTTCATGCAACGGACAAGTGGAAGTAGGCAGGCCGGACAAGGCGGGATACCGGGTTGCGGGTATTTCCCTGTACTTTCATTTTTCCTGTTTTTCCAGGGCCTGTTCGGTCCAGCTGCGGTCCTTGCTTAAATATATATCCGGGCTGATACCTTTTTTTTCATAAGGCAGGTATTTCCTCCAGCGGTCTTTCATATCCGAAAAGTATATACGAAAGCGCCCGGAGGGACTTACGTGGTCCTCCGGGTAATTACGGCCATACGTGATCATGCCGCGGGTATTATCACCCAGTAAGATTACGTTCTTTAAGTCTTTAAGTCTTTAAGTTTTAGGGTGAACTGCTCGGCATTGCTAACCGTCCCAAAGTTGATGAGTACCCACACCGTGCCTTTATAGGCTTTCAGGAGTTTGTAAAACTGCTGCGAAGTACGGTCGCCGCCACCCGGATTATTTCGCAGGTCAACAATAAGGTGGGGCGTATGAAGCTTATCTTTTACTGCCGTACAAAAAGCCGTTGCTTCTTCCAGGTTCTCGCTGGAAGAACCGAAGTTTCCCAGCTTGAGGTACAAAGTACGTGTATTCAATGTATCGAAATGGAATTTCTTGCCCGGGAAATCTGCCCGGTAAAAGGAATGTGCCGCTGGTCCTTTTTTCCAGGGCATGAGTTTAAACTCGCCTGCATCGAAATAATCGAGCGTTGAAAAGAGCCGTTTGGTAATAATATGGCCCATGAACAGGCGAAAACGTTCATTCTCCTGCGGGAGCAGGTACAGCATGATCTCTCCTTTCTGCCAGGAAGGTATGAGGGATTCCAGGACGATGCCTTCATACATATCTTGTGCATTCCGGCGGATGCCGATCTTAATGTAGGTCTCGTAATAATAAATGCCTTCGTGATCGCTCATGTCTTTCCGGTCCAGCGCAGTTTCCAGGCTGTCCAGGTCCACCCCGCTGAAAGGATAAAAGTTGTATTCGGGAGAAGTACGGATATTTTCCAGGAATTCCGGCTTCTTCAGATCTGTATACGAAAAGCTCTCCGTATTGCCGTAAATATCATTGTGTAAATCGTTGATGGCATCGGTGAGCTTATAGAGCAGTAAAAAACTTTCAAGCGTACCGGGTTGCCGGCCGGCGTACCTGTCCTTCAATTCCCGGTATATGGCATCGGCCTTTCCCCGGTTATCTTTCTGGGTTTTGTAGGAAGACCCCTGTTTCAACTGTTCGTATACAAAATCCAGGTCCTCGCTGAAGCTCTTTTGCGTATATGCATGCAGACTGATGCAGGCCGCAAGCAGGAAAAAAGTAATTCTCATGACAAATGCGGGGTAAACGATATGACAAATTAAACAGAAAAAGCGAAAGTTCCCTTCCGCCTTTTCTATATACTGTATGATCTTTTCGTTTAGTACTGCGCCATGAATGCATCCACAGATTCCATCACATGGGCGATCTGTTCCTGGTTCAGGCCCTGGTGACAGGCCATCAGCATACCGCCCCGCATTACACGGTCGGCTTCCGGGTAAGCGTCCACACGTTTGCAGGCAATGTCCTTAAAGCCCGGCTGACGCAGGATGTTACCGGTAAATACCGTGCGGGTCATGATATTGCGTTTTTCCAGGAATATCTGCAGGTCGCGGCGGATGAAAGGCGCATTGTCGCGCAGGGTCACCGCAAAGGCCAGCCACCCGGTGCGGCTGTCTGGCAGCTGTTTGGGCAGTATGAAGAACTCCTCGTATTTCTCAAAGAAAGAACGCATCTGGTTGTAATTGGCGATACGTGCATCGATGTTCGACTGCAGCTTGGCCAGTTGTACCAGTCCGAAGGCGGCGCCCATTTCAGAAGGCTCCACGTTGTAACCCGGTTCTTCGAACACGAATTTGGCATCGTAAGGTATCCCGTCCACTTCTACATTGAAGCGGTTCTCTATCTTTTCACTTTCCACGAACAGCGATGAGCTGCGGCCCCAGGAACGCAGCAGTTTGCCGCGGTTGTAATGAGCGTCTTCGTTCACGCAGAGCATGCCCCCGTTGCCGGCGCAGTTGATCACGTGCGAACCGTAAAAGCTGGTGGTGCTCATATGGGTAAAACGTCCCGAGCTGGCCCCGCCTATTTCGGCGCCCAGGGTATCGGCACTGTCTTCCAGTACAAAAAGTCCGTGTTTATCGGCGATGGCACGCAGCTTTTGCCAGTCGGGCAGGTTGCCGATGAGGTTCGGGATGAACATGGCTTTGGTCCTGGGCGTGATCATGGCCTCTACCTTATCGGCATCGATATTGTAAGTACCTTCTTCCACGTCCACAAAGGCGGGGACCCATCCCTTTTTGATCAGCGGGGCAACCGTGGTGGAGAAGGTGAGTACCGGCGTAATAATCTCGGCTCCGGGCTCATAGTCGAGCAGGTCAGCGGCCAGGTACAGGGCGGTAGAACCCGAGTTTACCATGATACCGTATTTTTTGTTGTACAGCGCCGAAACTTTTTCTTCCATTTCGCGCACGTGTTTACCCATCATGGTAGAGGTACGAAGCACGTTCACCACCGCTTCGATTTCTTCTTCCCCGTGTACACTTTTACCGTAGGGGACCTGAATGTAATTTTGCGTTACTGACATATAGATAGCCGATAAATTGACGACACGAAGGTGCGCAATATTCTTTGCTTTTCAAATCGGCCCGGTGTGAAAATTCTCTTTATAAAGGGTTAATTCGGTGTGAAAACCCTTACTGTTCCCACTTATATTTGCAGGAAACGGCCTGGAGAGGTTTACCCGATGCACTTTGTTCGCAGATCTTTTCATCGCCTTTCCAGAGTTCCACACGTATTTCATCATTGATGAAGAGACTGCTGTCGCAGGCGCCCGTTTCGGGGCATACGGAACTTTGCACGGCCACCTGTACAGGCTGGAATTGCAGGGCGGCGATCTCCTGTTCGAAAGAGGTGCCGAAATCCGAGCGGGCCACGAAATTGCCGTCGCTGTCGTAATAGCTTACTTTGCAGGCGGTGCTGCAGCTGGCTTTATAGGAAAAGGCCGTGGTTTTGCGGCAGGCCATAAGCCCGGTGCCGACAAGACCCAGCCCCAGGAACAGAATTGCTTTCTTTTTCATAGTAGCTCGAAAATAAACTCAGCTAAAGATAAAGACTTCCGCTGAAAAACAAAAAAGGAGGCCGGAGCCTCCTTCTGTTTAATTTTTTATCAGGTTTCGTGAGATCACAAGTTTCTGAATTTCGGAAGTTCCTTCCCCGATGGTCATCAGTTTGGAATCGCGCAGGAATTTTTCGGCAGGGTATTCTTTGGTGAACCCGTAACCGCCCATGATCTGTACGGCTTCGTTCCCGCATTTTACGCAGAGTTCCGAAGTAAAGTACTTGGCATAGGCCCCGGCCTGGGTCACTTTTTCGCCGCGGTTCTTCAGGTCGGCGGCACGGTAGGTAAGCAGTTCGGCTGCTTCGATCTCGGTGGCCATATCGGCCAGTTTAAACCCGATGGCCTGGAAATTGGCGATGGGCTGACCGAACTGTTCGCGTTCCTTGGCATATTTCAGGGCGGCTTCGAAAGCGCCTTTGGCAATACCCAGCGATACGGCCGCGATGGAGATACGTCCGCCGTCGAGGATCTGCATGGCCTGCTTGAAGCCTTGTCCTACCTGGCCGATCACGTTCTCTTCGGGGATACGTACGTTGTCGAAGATAAGCTCGGCTGTTTCACTGGCGCGTACGCCCAGCTTGTTCTTGATCTTTACGGCCGAGAAGCCGGGGGTACCTTTTTCCACAATAAAAGCGGTGATACCGTTGGAATCGAGCAGGTCGCCCGTACGCACAAGCACCACGGCCACATCGCCGCTCAGACCGTGTGTGATCCAGTTTTTGCTGCCATTGAGTACCCATTCATTGCCGTCCTTTACCGCGGTACATTTCATACGCATGGCATCGGAACCGGTATTGGCCTCGGTAAGTCCCCAGGCGCCGATCCACTCGCCCGTAGCAAGTTTGGGAAGGTATTTTTTCTTTTGCTCTTCACTGCCGTGATAGTAGATATGCCCGGTGCAAAGGGAGTTGTGAGCCGCTACGGAAAGGGCCACTCCGCCACATACTTTAGCCAGTTCGCTCAGAGCTGCAACATACTCGTGATAGCTGAACCCGCTTCCGCCGTAAGCTTCCGGAACGAAAATGCCTAAAAGGCCCATTTCGCCCATCTTTTTCATTACATCAACAGGAAAGATCTCGTTTTCGTCCCAGTGCATCACATTCGGACGGATCTCCTTCTCTGCAAAATCACGCACCATCTGCGCGATCATTTTTTGATTTTCATTAAATTCGAAATTCATGGGTTTCAAATAAATAATATGACAAACAACAACTTAGAGAGAGTACTTTTTCAGGGCCGCTAAAGTAGTAAATAAGGTACACATTTGGAATAGGTTTCGGCGTTTAGAAGTCCCTTTTCGCCCAATTCTTCGATCCGGCGGAAAAAGCCGTTCTTTTCCCTGTAATTTACGATAGTACGGGCGGTCTTCCTGTCGATGTACGGCAGGCTGGCCCATTCCTCATAGTCCGCATAATTTACGGATATCTGCCGCAGCTTTACGGGGCTGACCCACAGGTGTTCTTTAATGCCGAGATAGGTCTCTTCCTTCAGGCCGTACACATCGCGCAGCTGCGATACGGAATGAAAACCGCCCAGGCTTTCCCGGAAGCGTACAATGCGCAGGGCAAGCGTGCTCCCGATACCGCGCAGGCGTTTCAGTTCGGTGGTATCCGCTGTGTTCAGGTCGGTCCGGGATCCCGCAGGAGCCGGCGGAACATTGTTTCCCGCAACCTGGGGCGTTGTTTTTCGTATACGTATAAAAGGGGCTATGCGCCTGTAAAATTCCGGGGAGATCACAAAGCACTGCTGCAGGTCTTCCGGTGTACGGAAACCGCTTATGCGGGCTTCGTATTTCTTCAGGGCTTCGGCCTGCCGGGGCGAAAGACCCATGCGTACCCACTCAGCGGCGGGCAGACCGTTCGGATCGAAGGGCTGAAGTTCAACAGCGGGCTTTTTATGTTCACTGTAAAGTTCCCGTGCCGCATAACCCGGTGCGGGGCGCAGGGAGCTGTCGAAGGGCATAGCTGCAAATACCTGCAGCTCGGGAGACACGGGCGGTACAATAAGGGGCAGGATAGCGGTAAAAAGAATGCAGGCACCTATGATGCCTGCAAGTACGATCATTCCCCTACGTTCCGACCTGTTAAAACTGAAAAACGGACGCAGGAAGTGTTTCATATAGTTTTAAGGATTTTCGTCCAGCGGATCGGGCAGTTCTGTATGCTCGCCCTTTTCCGTAGGAGCTTTCATTACTTTTATAAAGAAATAGATCGTGATGGCCGTAACGGCAACCTGTACGGTGATCATCATGGTTAGTGCAATCGTATTCATAACTTAGAATTTTTTAGATCTGAGCCTGCTGGCACGGTATACCAGGAAGCTGATGAACAAAAAGGCTGCTACCAGTATTAAACGGGCAATAATGGTAAAGGTAAGTTTCTTTTCCAGGAAAGCACGTTTCACGTTGTCGGTCTCGGCAGCAATTTCGCCACGGAGGCCGTTCATGGTAATTTTCCTGATCAGTGACCCATTGTCGAGAGGCCAGCCCTCACCGCTGAAAAGCCCGCTGAAGGCCATGCCCCAGTCATTGTCCACCGGTTTGATGATATTGGCCAGGAACACGAGCAACAGCAGTACGGGTGTGATATAACCGATCACATACCTGAAGAAGCCGGGCACTTTGAAATCGGCGCCGAGTGTAATTTCCTGCCAGCCTTTTTTCATGCCGAATATCCAGGCAAAGAGCACGGTCTCTGCCAGGGCGAACACAAAGAGCGAGTTGGTCCCCGCCCAGTCGTCGTATTCGTCAAACACCCCGTACTGGTAAAAGAAAACCGTAGGCAGGCCCAGCACCAGTACAAACAGTCCGAAGGACCAGGCGCCCAGCTTGCGGCCCCAGCCGTATTCGTCGTGCATAAAGCCCATCCAGGGGGTACCCATGGCCAGTGATGAGGTGATCCCCGCAAAGAACAGCAGTCCGAAGAACATAACGCCGGCTACCGGGGCCAGTATGCTGCCCCACTGGTAAAACAGGTAAGGCATGGTCTTAAAGCCCAGTGCAAAGCTGCCCTGCTTGGCGATCTCGAGCATACCTTCCACACCGAAATAACCAACGGTGATGGGTATTACGATAGATGCACCCACCACTACTTCTACAAATTCGTTCATCCAGCCGGCACTCATGGCATTTAAGGCCACGTCGTCGCGGGAGTTCAGGTAAGAGGCATAGCAGTGTACCGTACCCATACCTACCGAAAGGGTGAAGAAGATCTGTCCGGCCGCGGCCAGCCATACGTTCGGGTTATAAAGTGAAGTGAAATCCGGGGTCCAGAGGTAATTGAGACCTTCGGTACCGGCATAGACCGCTCCGCTTTCGCCCGCCTGCAGGGTAATGGCACGTATAGCCAGGAAAATGCCGAAAAGGATCAGCAGGGGCATACCGATCTTTGCTACTTTTTCCACCCCGTCGAGACCTTTCGACAGGATATAGGTGTTCAGCAGTAGGCACAACAGGTAAAAGATAACGGCTTCATAGGGTATACCGGTGGTAGAAGTACCTATGTCTACATAGTTATCAAAGAATGCAGCCACTGCATTACGGTCCATGCCACTGAAAGTTCCCATCACGGAGTGCATCACGTACGACATGGTCCAGGATTCGATATAGCAGTAATAGGCGGCTACGGCCACATTGGTAAAGATACCGAACACCCCGATGTATTTCCAGAGGGCTTTTTTGCCCATTTCGTTCAGGATAAAAGGTGTGGAGTGGTTACCGAAGCGTCCGCCGTAACGTCCCATGCTCCATTCGATCCAGAGCAGGGGTATTCCCATCAGTACAAAACATACCAGGTAGGGAATAATAAAGGCACCGCCGCCGTTCTGAACGGCCTGTGCAGGGAATCGCAGAAAATTTCCGAGTCCGACGGCATTACCCGCCATAGCTAAAATAAGTCCGATACGTGATCCCCATTGTTGTTTTTCCTTTGTCATAGGCTAAGAAATAGTGTTCTTGATCGGGCTAAATTAATAATATTATGAAAAGTACAAATGAAAGTTACGTTTGTTTTATGAGGCTCGGATATCCGCAGATACCATCACAGCTGACCTAAAGGGCGTGGATATCTTTTTTAGTATATTCATGAAGAGTTCTTTACCGGTAATGTTCCGTTGCGTAATATTTTGTTGCCGACAAGGCAGGAGATACACTGCCGGGCGCGGCAGTAGCGCTTGTGCTGCTGGTATGCGGCCTGGGTATCAAAGGCGTTCTGTTTCGGAACTGCCCACTGTGCATATACCCGGGTGTGGCGGTTATCTTCCGGGGGCAGGGATTGCAGCAGTTCCACCGTTCTGTCCATTAAGGCGGTATTCCCGGAGCGGGCGGCTTCCCAGGCCATAAGCGGAACGGCCGAATTGATCAGCAGTCCGTCGATACTGTGTTCGCCCAGCTGTTCCTGGCGTCGCGGCCGTGGCGAATCAAAATCGTAATGTGTGGCCCAGAAATCAGAACAGCTTGCCCGGAACAGGCTGCGGATACCTTCGGGATCGTTCTGTTCCAGGATACGGTTCACCATAAAGCTGGAATGGTGTACCAGGGCCGCCAGCTGTGCCAGGCGTACCGTAGGAAAATTACCCGGCCGGGTCTTTGAGAACTTCCACAGGTGCTTTTGCATAGGCGACAGCGGGAACAGGCGGCGTATGTGCAGGAATTCCCTGCGCAGCTCCAGCGCATAGGCATTCTCTCCCGGATCGTTGAGAAAACCGGCCATGCCCAGCAGTATGGCTTCCAGCTGAAACAGCGAATGCTTATGCCGTGCCAGTATCTTTACGTCGGTCCGTAATCCCAGCATCTGCCCGGCCTCGGTATTGATACCGAACCCGAAATTACGGCAGAGCAATATAAAAAAAGCCTGGTCGATCCGCTGCCCGGTACCCTGGAACAATTCTTCCAGGCGCCGCGCCTTTTCCTGTATCCGTTCTATACCGGCTTTTTCCCACTGGCGTGTGAAGTAAATACCGGGTACCTGCTCCAGGGCGTGTGTGCAGGCGGGCCGGCCGCTTACTTTCTGGAGACCGGTATAGGTTTGCCAGAAGGCTTTTTCCACGAAGGGGTACAGTTCCAGCACGGGTATATCCTTACCGAGCACCTGCGTGCGGCAGCCTTTGCGCAGTACTACGTGCAGGATCACATTGCTGTAGGCGGCATCGTTCTGGTGCCTGTGCAGGTACCAGTCGGGGCCTTCGGCATGCAGCTCCACGTTGCCTGCCAGCAGCAGCCCGCCGATCCGCAGCCGTGCATTGAAAAAGTCGGGTCCTGAATCGGGGTTCAGCTGACCGGGATGAATGTATTCCACCCTTTCGCCATCGAGGGTGTACAGGCGGTCCTTATCGAAAAGGCCGTACTGCCATATAAAATGGAGAACATTTTCGCGCATAGGTTGGTAAATTTTGCGTATGTCCAAAAATAAAAAGAGCCTGCACACTGTGCAAGCTCTTCGTAAATCAATTTAGCGCGTTTACAAATTAATGTTTGATAAAACGCAGGGTCTTTACCCCGTTTTCGCTTTTCATACGTACCATGTATACGCCATTGGCCAGGCCGGTAAGATCAAATGCCTTGATGTACTTACCCTGTGGCACGAATTTTTCTTCTTCGAAGATCTGTTTACCCATCGCATCGATGATGCTGAACGTGATATCGCCGGCAACAAAAGCCTCGAAATTCAGGCTGATGTTCTGTGTGGCCGGGTTCGGGAACAGCAGTACGTCGCTGAAGGCGGGCGTTTCTTCCACACCGAAGAGCGAGGTAACATTGATCACGTTCGAGGTGTCTGAACAACCGAACATATTGGTGGCAATTACCGAGTAGCTGCCCAGGAAGGCGGGCGTAAGGGTGGAGCCGGTGCCGTTCGGGAATACCGGGGTATTGTTGAACAGCCACTGGAATGTACTTCCGGCCTGTGCCGAAACGCTCAGTACACCGGCATTGTTCGTGATGCTGGTATTGTACACACCGGGGAAATGGGCCACATAGGTCCAGGCAGACTGGCTTGAACAGCCGGTAGCCAGGTCGGTGATGCGCACCATATAATAACCGGAATCTATTACAGTGATGGAGTTCCCTGATGTATCAGAAAGCAGTCCGGCGGTATTGTACCATTCGTACAGGTAGTTACCGGCAGGGGCACTTAGGGTTACCGGGGTGAGCTCGCACACGCTGTCGTTGGGCGAAGTGCTTATGGCCGGTGCTGCCGGAGAAGTGAAGATATTAATGGTATCGGTAGTGGTATTGTTTGAGAACTGGCTCTGCGTAATGTTGAATGAGAAGTTCACACCACCGCCGCCGGAAGTGATGGCTGTAGTAGAGCCGTTGTAGGTACCCGGACCGGTTACGATCACCGTAGTGGCGCCGCCGTTGTCGTTGGGAGAACCGAACGGGGGACCGGTATCGTTCTCCTGGAAGGAGAAGGTCAGTGTCCAGGATTGCAGCACTACGCCCAGGTTCGACCAGGAAGGATTAACGGTATTCCCGATCTCACTGCTGGTATAGTTACCGGCACCGTGGGTCATGGTAAACTGCAGGTCGGCATTACCGTTGCCGCAGTTCAGCTCTTCAATGTCGCCGCACCACCAGCCGCCGGTAACCGTGGCAGACAGACTGCTGAGCACCGTATTGTAAATGGTGGTCGTAAGTGAAGGATAATAGGCTCCGGGCGAGGCATAGTTTTGTGTCGGCGGATTGGCTGCCGTACTGTTGTTACCGTTGCCGAAGTTCCAGGAATAGTTGGTGATCTGCGGAGGAGTGGTAACTACATTGGCCGTAAAGTTGATGGTAGCACTGTCGCAACCTCCTACCGGTGTAAAGTTGAAATAGGAGTTACCGCTGGTAGGCGCATCGATCGTAAATACATACTGCAGCTGCTCGTTTTGTGTAAACTGGCCGAAAGGCGTATTGGCCGTACCGGCAATATTGATCGTGGCCGTATAGTTGCCCGGAGGGGATAGCGGCGTGCCGCAGAAACGGATACAGGCCAGCTGTTCGCCGGCATCAGGATTGTAGTTGCAGCCGTTGGCGTTGTTGTTACACTGCCAGCTGATGCCTACCGGAAGTCCTGAGATAGACACATAGTCCACATTTACGATCTGTACCGTACCGATGCCGGATATATTCGTGTCCTTGGGCATATAGAACGTAACGTCTGTCTGGTAAGGCTGGTACTGCGTCATGTGAGGTGACTGCCCTGATAAGGGACACTGTGTACCTCCCTGCGCAAAACACCCCGGTAACGGAGTGCAGGTGCCGCAGGCCTGCGACCACAGGTTACCCGTGACCAGTCCTGCCGCCAGGATAAGTGTAGAAATCTTGTATTTCATACGCGTTTGGGTTTACTGATGTATTTATTTAGATGATGTTGCTGACAAAAAAGGGAACCAGACCTATTTGATGATGATCTTCTTTTTAACGGTGCCTTTCTCGAAATCTACCAGGGCGATATAAATGCCCGGGGCCAGTGATTCCACCGAAACGTATTTGTTCCAGGTATTGGCCGCAGCCTGTATGTTTTCGCTGTAAATAGTCTCACCCACCATGTTTACCAGGCTGAAGCGCAGCGGGGTATGATCGCCGCCTTTGATGTTCACCGTAAAGTGCCCGTCGTTCGGGTTCGGGAATACCGCGATCATGTTCTCGTTCAGTACCTCTTCGTTGCCCACGTTAAATACGTTCACTACGTTCGAAGTGTCTGAACAGCCATACTGGTTGGTAATTATCAGTGAATAGCTGCCGTTTATGGTAGGCATATAGTTCTGTGTCTGGCCTGCCGGGATGATCGGTGTACCGTTCAGGAGCCACTGGTAAGAGGTATAACCTGCATACAGGGTACTCAGCTCGCCGGAACCCAGCTGGATGGCGCCGCCGCTGGCAAACTGCGGGGGCAGGGACTCATTATAGGTCACGGCAATGGATGCGGAAGAAGCGGCACAGTTATTGGCCGGGTTTTTGATCACCAGGCGGTAGTGGCCTGTCCAGGGGAAATTGCCCGGTACGGGCACCACGAAGAAAGAATCCACAGCCGTCGGGATCAGGGTAGTATCATTCTCATACCATTCGTATACATATCCGCCGGGACCGTGCAGGGTAAGGTTCTGACCGTCGCAGGCCGTAAATGCGGGCGAAGCGGTTACCACCGGTACCGGGGGCAGGTTATATACATCAACGGTATCCGTGGTTACAAACTGGGAAGCCAGTACGGTATCGATCACAAAAGAGAAGTTTACACCGCCGCCGCCTGAAGAAACCGCCGTAGTGGTGCCTGAATAGGAACCGATACCGGTTACATTGATGAAGGTTGCGCCTCCGTTATCGTCCTGCGAGCCGAAAGGAGCGCCGTTATCGTCTTCCGTAAAGTTAAAGGTAAGGTTGGTGCCCGAAAGCGGCTGGTTCACGTTCGGCCAGCTCGGGGTCAGCGTGTTACCGATCACGGAAGAGGTATATGCCAGTCCGCCGGATACGGTAAAGAAAAGGTCGGCATTCCCGTTGCCGCAGTTCAGCTCTTCGATGTCGCCGCACCACCAGCCGCCGGTAACGGTAGCTGCCAGGGATTTGAGCCGCAGGTTGTAAATTTTGGTATACAGTGTCGGATAGTACTGCCCGGGCTGTGAATAGGTACTTGCCGTAGTATCGTTGATAGCCGAGAAATAAGACTGGCCATTGCCGAAATCCCACTGGTAGGCAACCATCTGTACAGGGTCATTACTGGTATAGGTAGGATGAAAGCTCACCCCGATGCTGTCGCAGCCCGATGCAGGGGCATAGGAGAAGAACGCGTTGCCGCCGCTCGCACCGTCGATCGTGAGCGGCAGGGTGAACGACTGGGCCAGCGTGGAACAGCCTACGATCGGGATATCGCACACGGTAACCATTACGTTTACGATCACATTGTAGGTACCGGCCGCCAGGGGAGTGCCGCATATTTTAACACAACCGCGCTGGGTGCTTACGTTCGACGTAGGATTGTAGGAATTCGAAGGATAGGTGTTCGAGGTCCAGTTCAGACCCAGAGGCATCCCGGCCAGACCCGTGATGGTCACCTGCGTAAGGTCCAGGTTACTGAAACCGCTCGCATCCACCTTGTCGGGCATGAAGAACGTAACGTTCTGGTCATAGGGCTGAAGCTGTGTACCGTTAGGCATCGTAGCCGGACATAAAGACGGAAAGTTTGTCGGGCTCGTACAGTTCATGTCGATATTGCAACCCGGACACTGGTTTCCCTGGGCGTTTACGAACCCTATAGTGATTAGGATATAAAATGCAGCTAAAGAGGAAATTAGGGTAAAATTTCGGATCTTCATAGGTTAATATGGTGTTTGTTCTGGTGTAAAAATATTAAATAATTCCATTCATTTTGAATCAGAACACTGAACTTCACTTTTTTTCGACGTCGAACAGTACCCGGCATCTCGGCAGGGATAAACGTAAGATATCCAGTTCCTCGCGCGAGATCATGTTCCCGCGTACGTCCAGGGTCTGCAGGTTGCTCAGGTAGGCGAGCGTATAGGGCAGCGTGCTCAGCTTGTTGTTCTGCAGGGAAAGGTATTGCAGTTTTTTCAGGTAGCCGATGCTGGACGGAAGTTCCTGCAGGGTATTGTCAGACAGGTCAAGATGCACCAGGTCGGAGGCATAACCGATGCTGTCGGGCAGGTAACTCAGCTTACAGCCCGAACAGGTCAGCTTTTCGAGCTTGCGGGCCTCGTAAATATTTGCATGGAATTTATATACATCGGCCTTTACGATCTGCAGGGTACGCAGGGAGCGCATCCTGAAAAAATCCTCGGGCAGATGCAGGGTATCCTTCGATTCGTTCTGCATGATCCGCAGCAGTTCCAGGTTCTGCATGCCGCAAAACTCAGACGGCAGGGAATCGAGCTTCGTACCGGTCAGCTCCAGGATCATCAGGCTCTGTTGCCTGCCGATGGCCGGGTCTACGAAACGGATGGGATTGTTCTTGCTCGAGAAAATGAAGAGCTGTCCCAGGCTGCCCATCGCTTCAGGCAGCTCTGTAATGCCGTTGTTGTCGAGCAGAGCGATCTGCAGGGAGGACAGCTTATCAATTTTACGGATCTTTTTGCCGAGGTATTCCCAGCTTATTTTCATTTTCTGGCAGTTGCGGCCGTCCTTTACGGCACTGCCCCAGCTTGTATGTACGGTGGCATTCCCGGCCCCTGTCTTGTAAATAAAATCGGGGTCCTGCGTATTAAGATCGGTTTGAGTGCGTGCAGCAGTGTATGTCCCGGAAACGAGCAAAAAGAAAACAAGCCAAAATCTGTATGTCATATAAGCCTCTTTATCGCAGTCTGGCACCAAGTTCCGACTCATACGTACCGATCAGTTCCTTCATCAGGCCGTCGATCGTTTCATCGGTCAGGGTGCCTTCCTCGCTCATAAAGATATAACTTAAAGCATAGGAACGCGTTCCTTCCGGTAAATTTTTGCCTTCGTATACGTCGAAAAGGTTAACCCCGCGCAGCAGCTTTTTCCCCTTTTTGCGGGCAATATCTTCCAGCTGGGTATATTTCACGTCTTTGCTCACCACCAGGGCCAGGTCGCGGCGTACGGACGGGTATTTAGGGATCTCGCGGAAGCGTATCACGTTCTGTATTCCCGGCTGCTGCAGCTTTTTCACATCCAGCTCGGCATACCATACGTCGGCCTTTATGTCCATAGCCTCGGCCGTTTTGGGACGGATATGCCCGAATACAGCCAGGGTACCGGCTTTTTTCGATGTGTACGCCAGTCCGTGGTCCATTACGGAATCCTGGTATTCGGCAGCTTCGTGGCCTTCGAGTCCCAGGAACTGGAACAGTCCGTCCACCGCAGCTTTCAGGGTATAAAAGCCGGAAGGGGTGGCCGGGTTTCTCCAGCTTTCGGGGCTTTCGGCGCCACTGATCCAGAGGCAGAGCTTTTCTTCCTGCACATACTGATCAGGTTTACCCGGAACGGCTTTGTAGGTATTGGCCATTTCAAAAAGGCGAAGGTCGGGGTTCTTGTGGTTGCGGTTGCGGGCTACCACGTCCAGTCCGCTGAACAGCAGGGTAGGACGCATAATGTCCAGCTCCGAGCTGATCGGGTTGATCACCTTTACCCATTCTTCCTCCTTTACTTCGGTCATCAGGGCCGCATTTTTGCTGTGGATGAGTGAATTGGTCAGTATCTCGCTGAAACCGCCGGCCGAAAGGTAGGCCGCCGTTTTTTTGTAAAAGCGTATGGCTTCCCGTTCGCCTTTCAGGCCGGGCGTATAGCCGATGGTCTTGTTCAGGGGCACGTTGTTCAGGCCGTAAACACGTACCAGCTCTTCCACCAGGTCGATCTCGCGGGTAACGTCCGTTTTAAAGAGCGGTACCCGTACTTCGTAGGCCTCGCTGCTTTCGCTGCGTATCTCTATGCCCAGGCCGGTGAGTATTTTTTTGCAGATATCGCCCGGAATTTCCATGCCCGAGACGGAGGCGATCTTCTCTTTGCGCAGGCTGATGACGCGTTCGGGGACCGGAACGGGATATACGTCCACGATGGCCCCTTCGGGTTCGGCGCCGCATATTTCCTGCATCAGCAGGGCGGCCCGTTTCAGGGCGTACAGGGTTCCTTCCGGGTCGGTACCGCGCTCGAAACGGAACGAAGAATCGGTCTTCAGTCCCTGGCTCTTCGAAGTACGGCGCACCCAGGACGGGTTAAAATAGGCACTTTCCAGGAAAACGTTCACCGTTTTTTCTGTAGTGCCGGAATGCAGTCCGCCGAAAACCCCGGCAATACACATGGGGCCCGATGCATTGCAGATCACCAGGTCCGAAGCACCCAGCTTACGTTCTGTACCGTCCAGTGTTACAAAAGGGGTGCCTTCGGCGCAGGTCTTTACGATCACTTTATTGCCTGTAATCGCATCTGCATCAAAGGCGTGCAGGGGCTGCCCGGTTTCCATCAGCACAAAATTGGTGATGTCTACCACGTTATTGATGGGCCTCAGGCCTGTGGCCAGCAGGAAATTTTTAAGCCAGCCGGGCGATTCGCCTACCTTCACATTTTTCAGGTAAAGGCCGCTGTAACGGGGGCAGGCTTCTGTATTTTCAATTTCAACCTGTACGGGACCTGCATTGCTGCCGGTTTTGAAGGCGCTCACATCGGGCAGGTTCAGTTGCAGGCCGTCGGCCTCGATGCCCAGGTAGGCAATGATATCGCGGGCCGATCCGATATGAGAGGCTGCGTCGGGGCGATTGGGTGTAATATTGGTCTCGATCACGGTGTCGGTCTCAATGCGGAAATATTCGGCAGCCGGCATGCCTACGGGCGTATCTTCCGGCAGTACCATGATGCCTGCATGCGATTCTCCCAGGCCTATTTCGTCCTCGGCGCAGATCATTCCTTCGGAAACCGCACCCCGGATCTTCGATTTTTTAATACTGAAAGGCTCGCCGTTCACGGGGTACAGGGTAGCGCCCACGGTAGCCACGATCACTTTCTGCCCGGCAGCTACGTTCGGCGCCCCGCACACGATATCAAGCAGGGTGCCGGTGCCGATGTCTACCTTAGTAAGACTCAGGCGGTCCGCATCGGGATGCTTGTCCTTTTCAACCACCTGGCCTACCACCAGCCCCTTCAATCCGCCCTTTACGGTCTCGAACGCAAAGATATCCTCCACTTCCAGGCCGGTAAGCGTAAGGATTTCTGCGGTTCTTTCTACCGAAAGAGGTACCGGAAGGTACGTAGAGAGTTGTTTGTAGGACAGTTTCATGTTGTAAAATGACTTTTAGCTGAAATTTGTGCAAAAGTAAGATACGGCAAACAAGTGACCAAATATTACTTTTGTACCATGATCGAACGGGGGACCGATATACAGAAAGCGGCAGAACTGCTCCGGGGCGGGGCCTGTGTGGCCATTCCCACGGAAACGGTGTACGGCCTGGCCGCCAATGCCTTTGATACGGAGGCGGTGGCTTCGGTGTTCCGCATTAAGGAGCGCCCGTCCTTCGACCCGCTTATCCTGCACATAGCCTCGCAGGAACAGCTGGCCGCACTGGTAACGGACTTCCCCGAAAAGGCCCGCATACTGGCCGCTGCCTTCTGGCCCGGACCGCTTACCCTGGTGCTGCCCAAAAGCGCAAAAGTGCCCTATAATGTTACTTCGGGTCTCGAAACGGTGGGCATCCGTATCCCCGATCACCCGCTTACCCTGCAGCTGCTGCGGGAGCTCGATTTCCCCCTGGCCGCACCCAGCGCCAATCCCTTTGGGTATGTAAGTCCTACCACGGCCCGGCATGTGGTGGATTCCCTGGGCAGTAAAGTGCCTTACGTGCTCGACGGAGGCCCCTGTACCCGTGGTATCGAAAGTACCATCGTGGGCTTCGGGGACGGGGAGCCGGTCATTTACCGCCTGGGAAGCCTGCCCGTGCAGGATATAGAGGCACAGGTGGGCAAGGTGCGCATTTCGGTGAACCAGAGTTCCAATCCCGTGGCACCCGGCCAGGTAAAGATGCACTATGCGCCTATGGTGCCCCTGCTGGAAATGCCTGTACCCAAAGCCCTGGAAGTATACGCACCCGGCGAACTGGCCGTGCTTGTTTTCGGCGAAAGCCCGCAGGAGATACCGCCGCAGAACCGGGTATTTCTTTCTGCCAAAGGTGACCTGTACGAGGCGGCCCGCAACCTGTTCGGGGCCCTGCGGCAACTGGATACGCTGCCTGTAAAAGCCGCGGTGTTCTCGTATGTGAAAAACGAGGGCATCGGCGCAGCCATTAACGACCGGCTGAGAAGAGCGGCGGCCCGGCATTCCTGAAACCCCTGTCCGGGGCAGAAAAAGGCAGGGCGGACACATTTTATAACCAAAGTATAATTTTTGCCCCTCGAAATATTTATGTTATTTTGTACCTGCAAAAAAAGGAGTAAAAATTGGCCGAGGAAAAGAAGATCATTTACAGCGAAGATAATGTACGCACACTGGAATGGAATGAGCATATCCGTTTACGTCCGGGCATGTATATCGGCAAAACCGGCGACGGGTCTGCGCAGGACGACGGTATTTATATCCTGGTAAAGGAAATTATCGATAACTCCATCGACGAACACGTGATGGGGCATGGCAAGCGCATCGAGATCACCATTGAGGAGGGCCGGGTGACCGTGCAGGACTTCGGCCGGGGTATCCCGCTCGGCAAGGTGGTCGACTGCGTGAGCAAGATCAATACCGGTGCCAAGTACGACAGTGCTGCCTTCCAGAAGTCCGTGGGACTGAACGGGGTGGGTACCAAGGCGGTGAATGCCCTGTCCATCGATTTTGCGGTGCGCAGCACGCGTGACGGACAGACCAAGCTGGCCGAGTTCAGCAAGGGCGTTATCGTAAAGGATTATCCCGTGACCGGTGCCGAGCCGGGCATGAAACAGGGTACGCGCATGGAGTTCGTCCCCGATGCCGAGATCTTCCACAACTTCAAGTTCCGCCTCGAATACGTGGAAAAGATGCTCTGGAACTACGCCTACCTGAACCCGGGACTGGTACTGGTGCTCAACGGCACGGAATTCCATTCGGAGAACGGCCTGCTCGACCTGCTGCAGAACAACATCAACGGCGAAGTGTGTTACCCGGTGATCCACCTGAAGGGCAAGGACATCGAGGTGGCCTTTACACACGGACACCAGTACAACGAAGAATATTACAGCTTTGTGAACGGGCAGTTCACCCCCCAGGGCGGTACACACCAGGCTGCCTTCCGCGAGGCGGTGGCCAAGACGCTGAACGCCTATTTCAAAAAGGATTTCGATCCGGGTGATGTACGTAACGGTATCATTGCCGCGGTGAGCATACGTGTGATCGAACCTGTGTTCGAATCGCAGACCAAGACCAAGCTCGGAAGTACGCATATGGCCCCCGACGGGGAAACCGTGCGTACCTTCATCAACGATTTCATAAAGAACGAGCTGGACAATTTCCTGCGCCGTAACCTGGAAACAGGCAATGCCATCCTGGAAAAGATCATGGCCAGCGAAAAGGAACGCAAGGAGCTGAGCGGCATCCGCAAGCTGGCGCGCGAAAGAGCCAAGAAAGCGGCCATTCACAACCGCAAGCTGCGCGATTGCAAATCGCACTTCAATACCAATCGTGCCGACCGCCTGGAGACCACCCTGTTCATTACCGAGGGGGACTCGGCCTCCGGTTCCATTACCAAGGCGCGCGACGTGAACACCCAGGCCGTGTTCAGCCTGAAGGGAAAACCGCTCAACGTATTCGGGCTTACCAAAAAGATCGTGTACGAGAACGAGGAGTTCAACCTGCTGCAGAATGCCCTGAACATCGAAGACGGTATCGAGGGACTGCGTTACAACAATATTGTGATCGCCACCGATGCCGACGTGGACGGTATGCACATCCGCCTGCTGCTCATCAGCTTTTTCCTGCAGTTCTATCCCGAGATCGTGAAGGCCGGGCACCTGTATATTCTGCAGACGCCGCTGTTCCGTGTACGAAACAAGAAAGAGACCCGTTATTGTTATTCGGACGAAGAACGTAAAAAAGCCATCAAGGACCTGGGCCCGAACCCTGAGATAACGCGGTTCAAAGGACTGGGAGAGATATCACCGGATGAATTCCGCGGTTTCATCGGGCAGACGATCCGCCTGGAACCGGTGATCACCAGCAAGGACCTGAACATTAAAAACCTGCTGTCGTTCTATATGGGCAAGAACACCCCCGAACGCCAGGATTTTATCATCGGAAACCTGAAGGTGGAAAAAGACGTGGCCCTGGCCGATGCATAAAACAGAAAAACCCGAACCTACCTGATAAAATACAAAAGAAGACATGAGTGATATGCGTACATGGGTTGCTGAATTTGCGAAGCAACTTACCGATGCGGAGAATATAAGCCGTAAAGCCGGTCTGAGGCCGGTAACGGAACCCGTAAAGAATGTGATCATAAGCGGCCTGGGTGGCAGCGGCATCGGCGGTACCATTGTATCGGAGCTGGCCAAGCTGCACAGCCCGGTGCCCGTGACCGTAAATAAAGATTATTTCTGCCCGGCTTTCGTGGGGCCTCATACGCTTTTTATCGCCTCCTCGTACTCCGGCAATACCGAAGAGACCCTGCAATGTACTGAAGAAGCCCACAGCAAAGGTGCCCGTGTGGTGGTGATCACCAGCGGCGGACGCCTCAAGGAGATGGCCGCTGAAAAAGGGTTCGACTGTATCGTGGTGCCGGGTGGCTATCATCCGCGTGCCTGCCTGGGATACTCGCTCTTTCAGCTGCTGGGTATCTTTATGCATTACAACCTGCTGCCTGCCGTTTTTGAGGAATACCGTTCCGGGCTGGCAGACTTTATCCGGGAGAACGGGGCCGCGTTCCAGGCCAGGGGACAGGAACTGGCACATTTCCTAAAAGATTCCATTCCCGTGCTGTATGCCGAAAGTCACCTGGAAGGCGTGACCATCCGCCTGCGACAGCAGATCAACGAGAATGCCAAAATGCTGTGCTGGCACCACGTGATCCCCGAAATGAACCACAACGAGCTGGTAGGCTGGCGTAATACCAATAACGGCCTGGCCGTGGTGTTTATCACCGACCCGGACGGCTATTACCGCAACCGCGAACGTACCCAGTACTGCATCAGCGTGGTGAAGAAATACACGCAGCGCTACACCGAACTGTCTGCAAGCGGGAACAACCCGCTGCAGAAGGTATTTTCACTGATACACACCGGCGACTGGGCCAGTATCTACCTCTCTGAGCTGAACGGGGTGGACGCCATGGAGATCGATGTGATCCATACCCTGAAAAGTACACTGGCAGACCTTAAATAATGAGTACAAAAGTTCAACTGAAAGACTGCGGACGCATTTCCTACAAAGATGCCTGGGAATTGCAGACCCGCCTTTTCGGACGATCGAACGACCTGAAAATATTCAACCGCAGCCATAAAGACCAGGCACGGCCTATTGCCAATTACCTGCTCTTCTGCGAGCATAACCACGTGTATACACTGGGCAAAAGCGGTCACGAAGAGAACCTGCTGGTACAGAGCGATGTGCTGGCCGAGCAGGGCATTGAGTTTTTCCATACCAACCGCGGCGGCGATATTACCTACCACGGCCCGGGACAGATCACCGGCTATCCCATACTGGACCTGGAACAGTTCTTTACCGACGTGCACAAGTACATGCGCTACCTCGAGGACGTAATTATTCTAACCTGCGCGCATTACGGCGTGGAAGCCGGGCGGGTACCGGGACAGACAGGCGTCTGGGTCGACTACGACAAAGGGGTGCGTGCCCGCAAGATATGTGCCCTGGGCGTGCATATGGGCCGCTGGATCACCATGCACGGCTTCGGGTTCAATATCAACAGCGACCTGCATAAGTTCGATCTTATCGTGCCCTGTGGTATTGTAGATAAGGGGGTTACTTCCCTGGCCGCCGAAACGGGCCGCGAAATAGATATGCAGGAGGTAAAAGAGGTGATCGCCCGCCACTTTGCCGAGGTGTTCTCCGCCGACCTGGTAGAATTCCGCGAAGAAGAAGTAACGGCCGGGTAACCGTTTACACTTCGGATATCTGTACTTTTAGTATACGGGTCGTTCCCGGGGTTATTTTCGTTCTCTCGGACACTGCATGGCGGTACAGCCATACGATCTCGTCGCCCGAGCAGAGCACCAGGGCTTTTTCCTTATCGAAACGGTTCACCTTTTTATCCGTAAGGATATCGCTTATCTTTTTGCGTCCGCTCATTCCCAGGGGCTGCATGCTGTCACCTTTTGCCACATTGCGCAGCAGCAGGGGAAAAGAGAGCTGTTCCGCACCGGCATAAAAAACGGAAGGGTCTGTAAAATCGGGCTCTTTTCCGGGGGGCATGAATGCAACCTCTATGCGGTATTTTTCGTATATATAAGAACCGGGACTCTCTACCCGGAAGCGTAGTTCGGCGGGATCGTATTTCCCCTGGCTGAAGATCAGTTCCCCGCCGTGCAGCAGCAGTCGTCCCAGGCGGCTGTGCCATTCGCCCCGTTCATAGCGGCCCGATAGTATTTCGGAGGCCAGGGTGGAAGCGAAGCCTTTTTCAGCCAGCCATTCCGCGTAAAAGAGCTTATACCCGGGTTTCAGTGCCAGTTTTTCGGCACCTGCCTGGTATTGCAGCTCACGCGCACAAAAGTCACGGTAGGCCGTATGGTAAAAGGCCAGTACATGTTCCAGGCGTTCGCGGCTGCGTGCAAAATTCTGCATGGCCTGTGGGTTCAGGTCTTCGAACAGGGGAGCGATCTCCCGGCGTACCCGGTTGCGTTTATAGATATCCCTGGCATTGGAGCTGTCGTTCCGGTACGAAAGTCCTTCGGCACTGCAGTAGGCCTCGATCTCGCGGCGGGTGCAATGCAGGAAGGGCCGCAGGTATTTGCCGTTCTGCGAAGATATGCCCAGGAAGCCCGAAGGGCCGCAGCCGTCGGCGGTGTTCATGAGCAGGCTTTCGAAGGCATCATTGGCCTGGTGGGCCGTAAGTATATACGAAAACTGAAGGCTCCGGTCCAGCTCTTCAAAGAAACGGTATCGGATATCGCGTGCCCATTGCTGGGTATTGCCGTTCTTTGTAAGCGGATCGGCCGTATATACATGAATGGGAATATGGAGCCTGCGGCAGAGCTCGCGGCAGAATGCCTCGTCCTCATGGCTCTCTTTCCCGCGCAGGCCGTAGTTCACATGTGCGGCATGCACGGTACAGCCCAGCGTATGCAGCACGTGGAGCAGGGCTACGCTGTCGGCGCCGCCGCTCAGGGCCGTAAGCAGGGTACCCGTACGGATACCGGGTATATTTTTCACATATTCCGAAAGAGCCATTCCGGGAATAAAATTACCATTTAATGTCGGTTATATCAAGGCCCAGTGCTTTCAGGGAACCCATGGCCTTCAGGCGGCATTCCTCGTATTCGGCAGCAGGGTCACTGCCTATGGTAATGGCGCCGCCTACGGGAATGCAGAGCCTGCCGCTGTGTTCGTCGTAGATAATGGAGCGTATCACCACGTTCCAGTCCATGTCCCCGTCCGGGCTCACATAGCCCAGCGATCCTGAAAAGATACCGCGCTGTTGTTTCTCATGCGCGCGTATCAGCTGCATGGCGCTTATTTTGGGGGCGCCGGTCATACTGCCGGGCGGGAAAGCGGCCTGTATCGCATCGGCAGGATGCAGGTCGGGGGCGGTCTCACAACTGATGGTGGAGATCATCTGGTGCACCGTCGGGAAAGAATAAATGCCGAACAGCTCCTCTACCTGTACGCTGTCTTTCAGGGCAAGCCTCGACAGGTCGTTGCGTACCAGGTCTACGATCATTACATTTTCGGAACGTTCCTTCTCAGACATGGCCAGCATTTTCTTCAGCTTTTCGTCCCCGGCGGGGTCGCTGCTGCGGCGGGCAGTGCCCTTAATGGGCTGGCTCACCAGTTTCTGTCCGCGGCGGGCCAGGAAACGTTCGGGCGAGGCGCTCAGTACCCAGAATCCGTTCATATGCAGCACAGCGGAAAAAGGTGCGGGATTATTGCGGCAGAGTATATCGAACAGGGCATAGGGATCGCTGATATGTGCCCGGCCCTGTAACTGCATGCAGAAAGTGAGCTCGTAGATATCGCCCTGCTGCAGGTGTCCCTTGATGGACTCGACGGCCTGTATGTATTCCCGGCGGCTGAGACCGGGCTGTAAAGCTTCGGTCCATGCTATTCCCGGATCTGTTCTTTCCCCGGGGATGATGGCCTCTTCTGAAAAATGCAGCTCTTCGGGCACAAAAAGGCACATGGGCGGTATATCGAAGAGGCTTTCCGGGTGCGGAAGGACCCCGGCCGTTTCCTGCTGAAGCTCATAACCCAGGTACCCCGCGAGGAAGAGCCCGTTACCCTGCTTTTTCCATTCCTGCAGCGAGCGTATCAGCTGCGGGGCCTGTGCCGAAGCCCGGCAGGTACCGAAGGCCGAATACGGGTCCTGCTGCCCGGGAGGCAGAAGGGTACGTGCTTCAAAATAGTAGGGAGCCGGTCTCATTGCGGGTACAATGTTACAAAATCGGCGCCATACAGGCAGCTTTTGGCCGGGGTATGTACTTTAAGCGCTTTTTTTGCGTTGGACATCCGGTATCCTTTTTGTTTCTTTGCCGCGGACAGATGAAAACCATCGACATATACATCATGCGTAAGTACCTGGTCACATTTTTTGTGAGCCTTACGCTGATCATTGCCATTGCCGTGGTCTTCGATATTTCCGAGAAAGTGGACGATTTCCTGGGTAAGGGAGGCAAGGCCCCTTCGCTGTCGGAGATCGCCTTTGTGTACTATGCCAATTTCATCCCGTACTTTGCCTCACTGTTCGCCCCGCTGTTCGCTTTTATTTCGGTGATCTATTTCACCTCGCGTATGGCCTTCCGCAGCGAGATCATCGCCATACTGGCGGCCGGGGTCAGTTACCGCCGTATGCTGGCGCCCTTCCTCGCCGCGGCTTTTATCGTAAGCATCATGCTGGCCGTACTGGGCAATTTTATTGTGCCGGTATCCAACCTGAAAAAGAACGGCTTCGAGCGTGAATATTTCGGGCACGGCAAGTACAACCCGCGCAATATGCACCGGCAGATAGCCCCGGGAATGCTGCTTTATATCGAATACTGGAGCAATGAGAACCTTACCGGGCAGAAGCTTTCCATAGAGCAGTTCGACGGGCGCCGCCTCGTGTCCAAGCTCATGTCGCAGTCGGTAAGCTACGATACCCTGCACAAGCGCTGGACCCTGGTCGATTACATTATCCGTATCCCGGGCGCAAAAGGAGATAAGATCTATGCAGCCGTACAAACGGATACCCTGCTGCCTTTTACACCCGCTATTTTCCAGGTAGAGAACCGGGATGTGGAAACAATGAACTTTTTCGAGCTGAACGAGTTCGTGGAGAAGGAAAAGGAATCGGGCAGCAATTACATGGACTTTTACCTGATCGAAAAGTACAAACGCTGGTCAACGCCTTTTTCTACCATTATTCTCACGCTTATTGCCGTGCCCCTGGCCGGTCGCCGTGTACGCGGGGGCGTGGGACTGCACATCGGTATGGGGGTCGGTCTGGGCTTTTCGTACATTTTTTTCGATAAAGTGGCCGTTACCTATGCCATCAATGGCACCCTGGCCCCGATACTGGCGGCCTGGCTGCCGAACGTGATCTTCCTCTTCGTGGGGGCCTATCTCATCCGGACGGCACAACGGTAGTCGTTGTATTATTTTGATTACCAGTATTTTGAATTTTAATTCCGGGAAAGGTTTCTTTTTTTCGCGTAAATCATTTTACCTTTGTCCCGCTTTACGGCAGATACTTTCTGTCGTGCTGCCACGGGGTGCTTCCCGCCGCTGATGCGGGAGAGGCTGAGATCATACCCGTAAAACCTGATGCGGATAATGCCGTCGAAGGGAATGGCAGGAGATACCACCAAAGGATCGCCTGTCCGATTTAATTTATTAACGAAAAAGACAGGGATGAGAACAACTGTACTTCTTTTCAGCTTATGGCTGAGTGTGGCTCTTGCAGGAGCACAAACGCGCGTAAAAGGAACTGTGGCCGATGCCGCTTCCGGAACACCATTGCCTTTTGCCACCGTGGTGTGGGAAGGTACCTATGCCTATACCGTTACCAATGGTCAGGGCTATTTTGAACTGAACCTGCCGGCCAATGCCCGGGGTATCCTTAAAATTTCGCTGCTGGGCTATATCAGCTACCGGGACAGTATTTCTGCCTTCAGCGGGAAGGACCGGTTTCTGCTGACCCCGGACCCGCGTACCCTGCGTAATGTGGAGGTGACCTCTACCCGGGCGGGCAGCAATGACCCTTTTACTTCCAGCCGCCTTACCGCACAGGACCTGGAAAAGACCAATACCGGGAAAGACCTGCCCATACTGCTGGACCAGACGCCCGGCACCGTGGTGAACTCCGATGCGGGGAACGGCGTGGGCTACACGGCCATGCGTATACGCGGTTCGGATATTACCCGTATCAATGTGACCATAGACGGGATACCCGTGAACGATGCCGAATCGCAGTCGGTATTCTGGGTGAACACACCCGACCTGGCCTCCAGCGCCAACGATATCCAGATACAGCGCGGAGCCGGTACCTCTACCAATGGGGCCGGGGCTTTCGGGGCTTCGGTGAACCTGAGCACCACCAGCTTCGAGGAAAAGCCCTATGCCGAATTTGCCGGTACCTATGGTTCGTTCAACACGTATAAAACCACACTGAAAGCCGGAACGGGACTTATCGCCAAACAGTTCACCATCGATGCCCGCGCTTCCAAAATACATTCCGACGGGTATATAGACCGGGCCAGCACCGATCTGCAGTCCTTTTTTGTATCGGCCGCCTGGCATGGTAAAAAGACCAATATCCGCTTCAATGCCTTTACCGGTAAGGAACGCACTTACCAGGCCTGGAACGGGGTGCCGCAATACCTGGTAGATTCCCTGCCGCGGTATAATGAGTCGGGCACCGAAAAACCGGGTACGCCCTATGCCAATGAGACCGATAATTACCGGCAGGACTACTACCGCCTGTTCATCACGCATTCCTTCTCGCCTTATCTTACCCTGCACCTGGCCGGTTTTCTTACCCGCGGCAAGGGCTATTACGAGCAGTACAAGGCCGGGGAGGATTACAGCAGTTACCTGCTGCCGCCCATGATACACGGAGCGGATACCAGCTACAGCACCGACCTGGTGCGCCAGCTCTGGCTCGATAACTATTTCTACGGTGCCACCTATGCCCTTCAGTATACGAAAAAGCGCTGGGACGTACGCGTAGGCGGAGCTTATTCGGCTTACGACGGCCGCCACTACGGCAAGGTGATCTGGGCCTCGGAAGGTCTCGGCGATCCGGAACATACCTATTACCATATGCCGGCCTTCAAGAACGACTTTAATATCTATGCCAAGGCCAACTTCAACTTTGCGAAGAAATGGTATGTTTTCGGCGATCTGCAGTACCGCTACGTAAACTATAAGGTGCGCGGCTTCCGCAGTAATCCCGGTATCTTTGCCGACCTGAACTGGAATTTCTTCAATCCCAAAGCGGGTATCAGCTGGAGGGCCACCTCGCGCGACCGCCTCTTCCTGTCCTTTGCCGTTGCCAACAAGGAGCCCAACCGCGACGACCTGGAGGCCGGAGCCGCCAGCCTGCCCAAACCCGAGACCCTGTACGATACCGAACTGGGCTACGAGCACGCTGGCAAACGTTTTTCACTGGGCGCCACCGCTTATTTTATGTACTACCGCAACCAGCTTATCCAGACGGGTAAGATCAACGATGTGGGCGCCTATACCCGTATCAATGTGCCTGAGAGCTACCGCGCCGGTATCGAGCTGCAGGGAAAGGTACGTTTCCTGAAACGCGTTACCTTCTCGGCCAATGTGGCGTACAGCATCAATAAAATCCCCGAATTTACCGAGTATCTCGACGATTACGACAATGGCGGACAGCAGGAGATCGTGCATACGAACACGGATATTGCCTTTTCGCCTTCGGTGGTGGCCGGTGCCACCCTCGAAGCGGACGCTTTTAAAGGATTTAACGTAGCCCTGGTGGGCAAATTCGTAAGCCGCCAGTACCTGGACAATACACAGAACCGTGCCCGCAGCCTGGACCCCTTTGTGGTAAGCGACCTGCGCATGAGCTACCTGGTGCCGGTAAAGGCCCGGGTGCTGAATAAATTACTGCTTCATTTCACCATCAATAACCTGTTCAATACGCGCTACACGCCCAATGGCTATACCTATGGCTATTTTGCAGGCGGAGAGCGCAGCGACGTAAATTACGTGTTCCCCATGGCGGGCATACACTTTACGGGCGGACTTACCATACGTATCCAGTAAGAAAAAGATAAAGGCTGACTGTGTGTCCCTGCCTACGGGTTGGGGCCGCAGTTACAGCTGTTGGTGAACTCGATCTTGGTGCCGGGCAGCATTTTCCCGAGCTCTTCCTGCTGTTCTTTGCTGAACACGATGTTTCGCAGGTCGATATACATCAGCTGTGTGCATCTTTTGAGCGAAGCGGGCAGGGTAGCCAGGTTGGTGTCCCAGGCAATGATCTGTTCCAGCGAAGAGCAGTTGCCGAGCGATTCGGGCAGGTAAAACATATCGGTGCGGTTGATGTCGAGAATTTCGAGGCTCTGGAGACTTCCGAAGGATTCAGGCAGATTTTCGATCTTATTGCGGTCGATGCGCAGTATCCGCAGTTTTTTCAGCTGGGATATCTCGTCCGGGATCTTCGTAAGCTTGTTTTTGGAGAGCACCAGTTCGTACAGGTTCTTCAGCTCGAACACGTCGGCAGGTACCTTGCTCAGCTTTTGTCTTGAGAGGTCGAGGCGTTTCACGGCCAGGGGCGTTTTCATGGCCTCTTTCATGTCGGTGAACACGGGCTCGTCCCGGAAGTCGCTCTGCGCCAGGGCAGGCAGCACCAGCAGCAGGCTAAGGAGCAGGCAGCCTAAATATTTCAAGGGTCTTGTTGCGGTCGTTCTGTAACTGGGTCTTGAGTGCATCGACGGATTCAAATTTTTGTTCATCACGAATACGGGTTATAAAACGTATGGATATCACTTTGTTGTATAGATCGCCTTCAAAGTTAAGAATATGCGCCTCAATTTTTTCTTCGCTGCCGTTAAAGGTAGGGCGGGTACCGATGTTTACCATGGCCGGCCAGGCCTTGCCCTCAAAGATCACTTCGGCGGCGTAAACGCCCTGGGCAGGCACCATTTTCAGCGGTTCCAGCGGCTGTATATTGGCCGTGGGAAACTGTATGGTACGTCCCAGCTGATGGCCTTTTACCACCAGTCCGCTGATGCTGTAGGCATAGCCCAGTTTTTCATTGGCCTTTTCAATTTCGCCGTTCAGCAGGGCCTTGCGTATCTTGGTAGAGCTCACGGCCGAATCGTCGATCTCCAGCGCGGGTATCTCTTCCACTTCAAAGCCGTAGGCCGGGGCCATTTCCACCAGGTCTTTAAAGCTGCCGCCACGCCCCTTGCCAAAACGGTGGTCGTAGCCGATCACCAGTTTACGGACGCCGATGCGGTCCACCAGTATATCGCGTATGTATTCCTCACCCGTGGTCCCGGCAAATTCACGCGTAAAGGGAATGATCACCAGGTGGTCGATGCCTTCTTTTTCGAGCAGGGCGATCTTCTCTTCGGTGGTATTCAGCAGTTTCAGCTCGGTATTGGCCTCGGGATGCAGCACCATGCGCGGATGCGGGTCGAATGTAATAAGTACCGCAGGCCCGTTTATGGCCCTGGCGGCATTGCGCAGGCGGTTCAGGATCACTTTGTGGCCGCAGTGTACCCCGTCGAAGGTGCCCGTAGTAACGGCGGCATTCTTCAGCGGACTGAAATCGTTTAAATTACGGTATATTTTCATCCGGGACCTTTACAGAGCGCAAAAGTAATATTTTGCACACAGCTTTCCTCTTTTTTCTGCGTGCGGGTAAGGCCGGGCAGGGCATAAGATCTGTCGTTCATTTGGGCGGATTCGCAGTCCTTTTTGTGCTGTTAAGCGGAATTTCGTGCCAAAATGCAAACGTTTTGCGTCCTTTGACGTATACTATCTGAAATAAAGAAAAAAGTAGAATGAAAAAGAAGAGAATGTTATTCTGGGTGATCATGGTACTGGGCGTAGCTACGTTCCTGCCGTCCTGCGGATATAACAGCATGGTTGGAAAAGAAGAAGGAGTGGATGCGGCCTGGGCCCAGGTGGAAAACCAGTACCAGCGCCGTTCGGACCTGATCCCGAACCTGGTGTCTACCGTAAAGGCGGCCGCCGTTAAAGAGCAGGACATCCTGGAATCTGTGGTATCGGCACGTGCCAAAGCCACCCAGGTAACCATCAACCCCGAAAACCTGACCCAGGAAGAGCTGGACCGTTTTGATCAGGCCCAGGGCGAGCTGAGCCAGGCCCTCGGACGCCTGCTCATGATCACGGAGAACTACCCGCAGCTACAGTCCATACAGGGCTACCAGGACCTGCGCTTTGAGCTGGCCGGTACCGAGAACCGCATTGCCACAGCGCGTATGCGCTTTAACCAGGCCGTGCAGGACTATAATGCGTATATACGTAAGTTCCCGAATAACCTGACCGCAGGCATGTTCGGCTTCGAGAAGAAAGCCTACTTCAAGGCAGACCCGGCCGCACAGAAGGTGCCCGAAGTGAATTTCGAATAATCAAGGCACACAAGTCTTTTTATACAGAATGATCGTCTCGCTTGTAGCGAGACGATTTTTTTATTCGGCTTTCACCGTAAGCTTCACCTCTTCGATACGGGCGCCCGAGCTTTTCAGGATAATGAACTCGAAACGCCCGATGTTCAGCACCGCGTCCTTTTCCGGTATGCTTTCGCCCTCGTCGATAATGAGGCCGGCCAGGGTGGAATACTGCTCTGATTCGGGCAGGTCGAGGCCGTATTTTTCGTTCAGGTATTTGATCTCCTGCCGTGCAGAAAACACGAACTCGTTCTCGTCGATCACACGTTCGGTCAGCTCTTCCTGGTCGTGCTCGTCCTCGATCTCCCCGAAGATCTCTTCCATAATATCTTCGGTGGTGATAATGCCGGAGGTACCGCCATACTCGTCAATGACCAGGGCCAGGCTCTTGCGCTGCTTTATAAGGTCGCTCAGGGCGCTCTGTGCGGGGTAGGATTCCTGTACTTCGAGCGCGGGTATCAGTATGCTGCGTATATCGGCCGGTTTGCGGAACAGGGCAAAGCTGTGCACGTAACCGATGATGTTATCGATGGAATTTTCGTATACGAGTATTTTAGAAAGCCCGGTCTCCACGAACTTTGTTCTCAGGTCTTCGAGGCCGGCGCTTACGTCAATGGCCACGATCTCCTTGCGGGGTATCATACAGTCGCGGGCCTTTACATCGGCAAATTCCAGCGCGTTCTTAAAGATCTTTATCTCGTGGTCTACTTCTTCCTGGCTCTGGGCCGGGTTTTCCTCGGTGGCCTCCTTGATGAGGTGGTCCAGGTCCACACGCCCGAAAGAAAGTTCTTCGCCGCTGTATTTCTGCCCGAAGATGCGCAATACCATTTCGGATATCCATACCGAAAAGCTCACCACCGGGTACAGGAACCAGTAGAACAGGTAGGCCGGGATAGCGAAAATGCGCATTACCCCGTTGGGATTGATGCGGAAAATGGCTTTGGGCAGGAACTCGGCCAGCACTAAAATAACCAGGGTGGACACGAGTACCTGTATGGCCGTAATGATACCGGCATTGCTGATGTACAGGCGCAGCCAGGGTTCCATGAGCTCGGCAAAGAAAATACCGTACACTACGATCACAATATTGTTACCCACGAGCATAGCCCCGATGAATTTGGCCGGCTGCCGTGCGAAAAAGGCTACGATACGTCCCGAAATACTGCCTGTATTCCTGTCCAGCTCTATTTTGAGGCGGTTGGCCGATACAAAGGCTATCTCCATGCCGGAAAAATATGCCGACATACATACGCAGAAGCTGATTACGATCCAGTGGGTACCTGTTTCCATGCCTGTGAGCTAAAATACGATAATTGTTTAATATATATGCGTTTACTGCTTTTGAATAAGGTAAATATAACGCAGGTACTGTTCACGCGTTTCCTGCACCAGGAAGCCGGGTTTGAGCAGTGATACAGAGTAGTCGGGATAGACGGAATGCAGGCGGTAAAGCCCGGGTTTGTCCTCCAGGATGCGGGTCTTGTGATCGCGGTTCACCAGCACGAAAGTGCCCGGGGGCAGGGTATCCAGCGCGGCCTCTGACGTGAAGGGTACGATGCGGCGGGCATAGAAATCGAGTGAATAATTATGTCCGTCCAGCGCGTAGAAACGGTCCTGCGGAACCTGCATCTTATGTATGTAGCGGCCTACGGCAGAAGTTCCCTGGTAACCCAGCAGGCTGGGGTAGAAATGTACGGCCATAAAGGCTCCGAGCCAGAAAGAAGCGCTGCTGCCGGCCAGGAACCATTTTTCGGCAGAAGGACGTCCGCTTTTGATGATAAGGAAAAAAGCAATGCCCAGTACCCCGCAGTAGGCAATGAGCCGGGCCGCTCCCAGCGGGAATGCGTATATGGATAAAAGTATGACCATGGCGGGCACAGCGGCGATCACAATGCCCTGCAGTATGTTCAGCACGGTGTTCAGCACTTGCGGCAGACGGGCTTTATAGGTATACAGGAAAGACGCGATCTGCACCGCAGCAAAGGGAAACAACGGGAATACATAATGCGGCAGCTTGTAGCGCGAAGAGGACAGGGCCGCCAGGCAGAGCAGGAAGCCCCAGAAGGTATAGGTCTCCGCCTCCGCCTCCGGGGTGTGGAAATTGCGGATAATACGCCAGGCTGAATACAGGAAAGCCGCCACAAAAAGCAGGTACCAGGGCGCCATGTCCCAGCCCATGGACATAAGAAAGAACTCGGGACCGGAATCGTCCTTCCAGTAAATATCCCCGGTGATGCGCCCGAAGCTCTGTGTCCAGAAAAAGAATGTAATGCCCGAAGGGCCTTTGAGCCCGTATACTTCTTTTTCGGGGTGCAGGTCGTATTGCTGGTACAGGCCGTACAGCATGGGCAGCAGGCAGAGCAGGGCCACCAGGGGCACCAGCAGCCAGCGCGGGTTAAAAATGGTGCGGAGATCGCGTTTATACAGCAGGTGCATACCGGTAGCGGCCAGGGGTATCACAAAGCCGATGGGACCTTTGGCCAGCATGGCCAGGCCTATGCCTGTGCCGCCCAGCAGCAGGTGTATATTCTTTTTGTACAGGGTGAAGGACAGCAACTGCCAGGTGGCAAACGCCGTAAAGCCGGTAAGCAGTCCGTCGGTGCGTACATCGTTCACCATCAGGAAATAGCCCTGCATACAGGCCAGTATAATAGCTGCACTGCCGGCAATGCGTTCGTTGTAGAACAGGCGGGCGGCGCGGAAGGTGCTGAACAGGCCCAGCAGCAGTACCAGCATGGCAGGCAGCTTGAACGAAAAATTGTGTACACCGAAAACTTTAAAAGAAAGAGTAACCAGCCAGAAGAGCAGGGGCGGCTTGTCCAGGTAATCGCTGCCGCGCTGCTGCACCTGCAGGTACATGCCGTTCTCGTTCATTTCGCGGGAGATGGACGCATACTGTGCCGCGTCGATGTCCATAATGTCGATGGGAAGGAACAACAGGTAAAAAAGCCCGATCCCGGTAAGTGCGGCAGGGTAAGGATTGTTGCGGATGGTATTGCTTAACAGCTGGATCAGCGCTTTCATCGGTAGTGCACAAAACTACACAAATTGCGCCGAATTACGTTTTCTGTTTTTTCTTTTTCGCGGCGGGAAAGAGTACATTGTTCAGAATGAGCCTGTAGCCCGGCGAAGTAGGATGCAGGGCCAGGTCGGTGGGCGGATCGCCTACCATATGCTGGTAATCTTCGGGATCGTGGCCGCCGTACCAGGTCCAGAAGCCTTTACCGGCCTCGCCGTGTATATAGCGGGCCTCATTGGCGGATTTTGTTTCACCCAGTACCAGTACGCCGGGTTTCAGCACCTGTTTGCGGAAAGCCGTGGTCTGGCCCATAAAGCCGGGGATCACGCTCTGGTGGCATTGTGTGAGCATGGTGGGTACGGGGTCCCATTTGGCCGAAAAGTCGAACAGCGTAAAAAAGTCCTGCGTGCGGGGCACGGCCCGGTAATTGGTAGCGTCTATATTGCTGTATTCGTATTCCATGGGATTGGTGGAAAGGGTAAAATCCCGGAAGGCGAAGGTCTGGTCAAAGTCGATCTTATCCTGTGCGTTCCTGTCCATGGGGTCTCCGTCGAACATATACTCGCAGATGTCCACCCCTTCGGCGGCCAGGGCAATATCGTAGCTGTCGGTGGCGCTGCACATGGCAAACATGTAACCGCCGCCTATCACAAAGGTCTTTATGTTCCTGGCCACGGCCAGTTTCAGCTGGCTTACCTTGGTAAAGCCGTATTTGCGGGCAACGGCCTCCTGCGAGCGTACCTGCTCCTGGTACCATTCCGTATTGCGGTAGCCGGCCCAGAATTTACCGTACTGCCCCGTAAAATCCTCGTGGTGCAGGTGCAGCCAGTCGTACTGTGCCAGTTTGCCGTCCATTACCTCTTCGTCGTAAATGACCTCGTAGGGAATTTCGGCATAGGTAAGCACCAGGGTAACGGCATCGTCCCAGGGTTGTTTGTCTTTGGGACTGTACACCGCGATCTTCGGCGCTTTTTCCATGCGCACGGCATCCATGTTCACCTCGGGATCGGCAATTTCTTCCAGTATGGCCGTGGAACGCGAGTCGGCGATCACTTCGTAGCTCACGCCGCGTATGGTGCATTCTTTTTCGAACTCGGGCGCATGTTTGAACATAAAGCTGCCGCCGCGGTAATTCAGCAGCCAGTATATCTCTACGTTGTAGGTAAGTACATTATAGGCAATGCCATAGGCCTTCAGGTGGTTCACCTGTTGCTCGTCCATAGGCAGCAGTATATACGAGGCACGTGCATTTTGTACCAGTAAGGTCGCGCAAAGGACCAGGGCCGTCAGCAGAAATTTCACCTTGTGCATTTGATCTTCAACGTGAAAATACGGAAAATGTTGTGATTTAGAAGGGTTCGTCGTTGAATTTCGAGCTCACCGTAATGGTATCGAACTGTACGCCGCCGTCGAAGTTGTTCTGCATCACATAGGTGGTCTCCAGGTTCTCGAAGCGGGTCTTCTCCTTCACGAAGCGCAGGTTCACCGAGCCTACCGAGCCGCTACGGTGCTTGGCGATGATGATCTCGGCTATACCCAGCAGGCTGTTCCCGTTCTCGTCCACGTCCAGCTCGTAATATTCGGGACGGTAGATGAACATTACCATATCTGCGTCCTGCTCGATGGCACCGGACTCACGCAGGTCGGAAAGCTGCGGTTTCTTGCTTCCGCCGCGGGTCTCCACGGCACGGCTCAGCTGCGAAAGGGCAATGATGGGAATGCCCAGCTCTTTGGCAATACCTTTCAGGGAGCGCGAAATACTGGAGATCTCCTGCTCGCGGTTGCCGGGGCCCTTGCTTTCGGTACCGGCGGTCATCAGCTGCAGGTAGTCGATGATGATCATCTGTATCTGGTGCTGCATCTTCAGTTTACGGGCCTTGGCGCGGAATTCGTAAATAGAAAGCCCGGCCGTATCGTCGATATAGATCGGGGCCTGTTCCAGGCGGGCGATCTTGGCGGGCAGCTCCAGGCGTTCCTGCTCGGTAAGCTTCCCTTTTTTCAGCTTTTCACCATCGAGGTCGGCTTCGGACATAATAAGCCTGTTCACAAGCTCCAGGTTACTCATCTCGAGCGAGAATATGGCCACGGGCTTGTTGAAGTCCACCGCGGCATTGCGCACCAGCGAAAGGGCGAACGAGGTCTTACCCATGGCCGGGCGTGCCGCCAGGATAATGAGGTTGCCCTTCTGCCAGCCGGCCGTCATCTGGTCCAGCACGTAGTAGCCCGAAGGTACGCCCGTGAGTCCTTCTTCCTGGTTAGAGGCTTCTTCCAGTTGTTTCAGGGCTTTCTGGATCACGGTGTCCACGCTTTCCACCCCGCGTTTGATGTTGTTCTCGGCCACGCTGAAAAGGCTGCCTTCAGCCTCGTCGAGCAGCTCGAAGGTATCTACGGTATCGTCGAACGATTTTTCAATGATCTTTGAAGAGATCGTGATCAGTTCGCGTTTGATGTATTTTTCGGCAATGATGCGTGCATGGAATTCCACGTTGGCCGAGGAACCCACACGCGAAGTAAGCTGGGCTATGTAAAAGGCGCCGCCCACCAGTTCCAGTTCCCCGTTCTTGCGCAGGCGGTCGGTAACGGTCATGATGTCTACGGGCTGACTGGCGGCGAACAGCTGCGAGATCGCCTTGAAGATAAGACGGTGCTCCTCGCGGTAAAAGAAATCTTCCTTCAGTATTTCCAGTACGGTCACCACCGCTTCCTTGTCAATAAGCACAGCGCCCAGCACGGCCTCTTCCAGGTCGGGGGCCTGGGGTGGTACTTTGCTGTTCTGCGGCCATGCACTGATGTCTTTCTGGGTGCGGGTAGCCCGGCGGGTCTGAGGTTTGTTTTTATCTTCCATATTCAGTACTGCAAATGTAGTGAACCCGGTGCGTTAAACGGTTTATGAAAATTTTTCAACACAAAGCCGAAATTCTTTAGTTTGCTTGTATTTATTACGATACAGGAAGGCGGCACGTTTCGCTTTTGTGTTTTTTTAATGGCGCCGGATGTGTTAAGCCATTGTTTCGCAACGGGTTGTTTTATTTCCCCTGTGTTAATAAAAAAAAGCACTTTCACAGGAGGGACTTCCTGATTGTTAATAATGAAAAATCGTATAGCCGTAGCGGGTAGAAAATGATACGTTCCTTCTCCTGAAAGGCTTTATACTAAAGGTTTTTCAGCGGTTATTCCTAATTCACTTTTTCCACCCCGCCTGAAGCGCTGTCGTCTACGTTGATCTGCGAAGGGTCGCCCTTGTAGCGTATGTTCCCGCTGCCCGAGATACTGCCCGTCAGCTTCTGCATAACCGTAGTTTCGATATTGCCGGAGGCCGAGGTACGGGCCTCTGTGTTCTGCGTAATGCAGTCGAACCCGAAGATATTGCCCGAGGCGCTGGTCTTGTACACGGCATTGGTGGCCGCACCTTTCAGGGTAATATTACCCGATGCCGATGTTGCGGCGCTCAGGTTGTCGAAAATACCCGTTACCTCGATACCGCCGCTGGCACTGGTCTTCAGCTCGGCCTGGGTGTCGAGGCAGTCGGTGCAGCGGATATTGCCCGAAGCGGAAGTGGACAGTCCGCGCAGCTTGGCCGATGTATGGACCTCGATGTTCAGCACATCGTATTTCTGCAGTATTTTCATAGGTTTGGCATCGATATGCAGTTTGCCGCTGCTTACGTTGATCCGCAGGGCATTGATGATGTTCTCGTTCGACGTGACCTTTACGAGATCGGTGCCGTCGTGTATCACGGTAATTTCGCCGGCCGTGGCCATATCCACGCGGTCGAAGCTGCCGGGTTCAAAGGTCTTGCTTACTACGGGGCCTTTGCCTTTAACACAGGCCTGGAGACTGAGAAAGAGGGCGAGGACAGGGAGCAGTGTGCTGTATTTTACGGTATGCATCATAATGTATTTTAGAAGCACAAAGATAGGAAAAGCTTCCGGGGCAGAGGAGCACCGGTAAAATCTTAATATTTCCAGTAGTAATACAGCAGCTTCTGCCATTCGGTATTCACGGCAATGAGGCCTTCTTCGCTGTTCCACCAGTTACGGGCATCATAGCGTTCAGGAGGCACACCGAAACAATAGATATCCGGTCTTTCCGGCAGCATTTTCCTGCGCAGGCGCCATACACGCCGCGTATGTGCCGAAGAGGTGATAATGACCAGGGAACCCCGCCGTTTCTGCAGGAAGGAAGCGATCAGCCGCATTTCTTCCAGGGTGGACGTGCCTTTGTTCTGTAAGAGGATGCGTGTGCTGTCCACACCATTTTGCAGCAGTACCTGCCGGCTCAGTTCGCCTTCGGTCTCATTACGGCCTGTGATCTTAAGATCGGCGGGTATATTGGCCCCGGTGCAGATCAGCGTATCGATCTGTCCCTGCCGGTACAGGGCGGCTGCGGTAGCGGCCCTTTCGGCGGCATTGCCCGAAAGCGTATACGGCATGCGGAAAGGAAGCGTTGTCCGACACGTCGAGGAATGCATACATACCCCGCAGCAGCGGTTTGCGAAAACAGAAAAGGAGAAGTGGTACAAGCAGGCAGAAGAGAAGGGCACGGAACAGCGGCTTTTTAGCCCAGTTTCTCAACGGAGCGTATAATCTTTTCATACACTTCGTTGTTCACAGGCGCCAGGGGAGCACGCAGAACGTTCTCGCAGAGACCTTTTTTGTACAGTGCGGCTTTGATGCCGCCCGGGTTGCCGTCCAGGAAGATGTAGCGGGTAAAATCGAACAGCTTGAAATGCAGTTCGCGGGCCGATTCAAAGTCGTCGGCCAGGCAGAAGCGCACCATTTCCGAGAACTCGTAGGGATAGGCATTGGCCACCACCGAAATTACCCCGGTACCGCCACTGGCGATAATGGGCAGGGTAAGAGCGTCGTCGCCGCTGATCACCTGGAAATGCTCCGGCTTGTTCATAATGATGTCGGTGATCTGTTCCAGGTTGCCCGAAGCTTCCTTGATCCCCAGGATGTTTTTATGTGCATTGGCCAGCTTCAGTGTGGTAGCGGCCGTCATATTGCTGCCGGTACGTCCCGGTACATTGTACAGGATCACCGGTTTGGGCGAAGCGTCGGCCAGGGCCATAAAATGCTCGAAATAGCCCTGCTGGTTGGGTTTATTGTAATAGGGGGCCACCGAAAGTACGGCATCCACCTTCGAGAGATCATAGGTCTCGAGGCTTTGTATCACCTCGCGGGTATTGTTGCCGCCGATGCCCGCCACCAGGGGTACGCGGCCGTGTATCTTTTCTGCGGTAAAAGCAAGCAGGGCCTTTTTTTCTTCGGCGTCCAGGGTTACACTTTCGCCGGTGGTACCCATTACCACCAGGTATTCCACATCGCCTTTTATCCAGAAATTGATAAGATTTTCCAGGGCGTTATAGTCGATACTTCCGTCTTTTTTAAACGGCGTTACAATAGCGATTCCCGTTCCTTTGAGTTTAAGCATGCTTGCTGAATTTTGGGCAAAGATAGCTATCGGTTTACAATTTACTGCGGAAAAGTACTTCGGCCTTACCGCTTTTATCGGTGCGGTAAAATTCGAGCCAGACCTCGTTGCCCGGGTAAATGCGTATTTCGGCATGGCCGCGGCCAGGATACCCGAAATGCAGGCGCTTGTGCTTCACCACGTGCGATGATTCGGTACCGGCCCCGCTGGTCACGTAATGTATGCCGTTCTGGGGTATGTATTGCAGCGAATGGTCGTGCCCGTTCAGGTAAATGGTGTTCGGGTACTGTTCCATTACGCTCTCGAGGCGCTGCTGAAGCTGTTTATAGCGTTTACTGGTAAGGTCCTGTATATAGCCGCTCTTGCGGAACAGCACATACATACTGCCGAGCACGGGCAGGGGTATCCAGAGTTTGCGGTTGAACTCGCGCAGGGGGAAGAAATGTGCCGTTACCGGGAATTTGCCGCCGTGGGGGCCCTGGCTTTCCATGGGGTGGTGTGCGGCCACGATCACTTTTTTACCGGCATTGCGGCGCATCATATTCTCGAACTCGTTCAGGAACAGTGCGTCGCTGCCATAGGGGCAGATGCCCGTATCGGGCTTGGCATGCGGGTGCAGCCACCACTGGGTATTGAGAATGATCATGGTGATGCCGGAATCCAGTTGCAGTTCCTGCGGACCGGGGCAGGCGTCCTCCGGGTAAAAAACGGAAGCGTTCCGCATCTTTTCCTCGATGTATTTTTCTTGTTCACGGGCCCGGACATAGCCATTGGCATGGCCTTCGTCCCAGTCGTGGTTCCCGGGTACGAATATGGTGCGGCCGGCAAAGCTGTCGGCAATGGCGATCTGTGCGTCCAGGTGGGCTTCGAACTCTTTACGGCGGCCTTCGCTCGGGTGCGGCAGCCCGGCGGGGTAAATATTATCGCCGAGGAAGATCAGCATGGAATTGCTGCCCGCTTTGGACAGACGGTGCCGCAGTGTACCAAAGTTGCTGTCCATACGCAGGGTATCGGGGTCGCCGGCATCGCCCAGGGCAAAAATGGTATATGCAGGAGCGGTCTGCGGCAGGCTCAGATGCTGCCAGTTGCCGTTGGTGCTTTTGTTGTAGACGGGGCGGGGACCCGCGCATGAAAAAAGAGCCGGTAAAAATCCGGCTCCCAGTAATACGATCAGGTATTTTCTCATTTTATACGCTCTTCAATATGGCCGTCATTGGCCACACAAACATCTCTCCAGTTGTAAAAGTAGTTGGTGGAATATATGGGATCGTCGGTACACAGGGTGCCGCCCACTTCTCCGTTGTCGTTGCGTATACAGTCGTAGCAACGCGTCTGGCAGGATGCCAGCAGGCCGATGGTCAATGCAGAAAGAACAAGAATAAAAAGAGATGATTTTTTCATTATTTTTCAGTGAATTGAGTCACAATCTCCGGGGCTATGCCCATCTGGCTGAAACCTCCGTCGTGGTACAGGTTTTGCATGGTGATCATACGCGAAAGGTCGCTGAACATGAACACGCAGAAATTGGCACAGGCTTCCGAAGACGCATTGCCGAGCGGAGAGAGCATATCGGCATAGTCGAAGAAAGCGTCGAACCCGCCTACACCGCTGCCTGCAGTGGTTTTGGTAGGCGACTGCGAAATGGTGTTCACGCGTACCTTTGCTTTTTTACCATAGTGGTAACCCCATCCGCGGGCAATACTTTCCAGCAGGCTTTTGGCATCGGCCATATCGCCGTAATCGGGGAAAATACGCTGGGCCGCGATGTAAGATAATGCCAGGAAACTGCCCCAGTCGTTCACGGCATCGAGCTTATAGGCGGTCTGTATCATTTTGTGCAGGGATACCGCCGAAATATCATATGTTTTCTGCAGGAAATCGTAATTGAGGTCGGTATAGGGTTTGCCTTTGCGCACATTGGGCGACATACCGATGGAGTGCAGCACAAAGTCGAGCTTTCCGCCCAGGTGGTCCATACTGTCCCTGTACAGTTTTTCCAGGTCTTCCAGGCTGGTGGCATCTGCCGGTATCACAATGGTATTGCATTGCTCGGCCAGCTTCTGGATGGCACCCATACGCATGGCCACGGGCGCATTGGTCAGGGTGATCTTTGCACCTTGTTCCACGGCTTTTACGGCCACTTTCCAGGCAATTGAATTTTCGTCTAACGCTCCGGTTATAATTCCTCTTTTCCCTTCTAATAAGTTTTGCAGCATGTTCTAAGGTTTATGTGCTGCAAACTTAACATTTTTTTTCATGCCGGGTATTGAAGTTCAGGCAGAAAAAAAGCCCCCGCGCGTTGCAGGGGCCGTTGTTATGATAACAGGGATATGGTGATCTTTTCAGGGTTGTACGTCGTTGAAACTGCCATTGCTCAGTTCCAGGCCGGCCGTACCGTCGTTCACCGTTCCGCTGAAGGTACCCGACCAGCCTCCGCTGCCCGCCGTGATCAGCCTGAGCGTGCCGGAAACGCCCTGGGTGTTCACCGCACTCCCGTTGTTGTTCACGTAGTACTGGAAGGTGGCCGAACCGGCACTGCCCTGGGAGCTGAATGCATAATCGCCCTCGCCGGTGCCATAGATGTCGATCTCGATATTGCGGTAGTTGTTGCCGCTGCCTTCTTCCCAGTACAGGCGGTTGCGGTTATCGGGCAGGGTCTTGCGTACGGCCTGTACCGTAACGGTGTTGCCTTCTATCGTAAAGCAGAGGTTACCGCCGTTGCAGGATGCGGTTTTTTCCTTGTTGCAGGACGCCAGTATGATTACCAGCGCCGGGAGCAGGGTGAAGCGTATGTTTTTCATCTTTTTTTGATGCAAACATAGGGGCCTGCCGGCAGCTCCGGGCTCATACAAATGCAGTATTTTACAGTACAAAAGCCCCGCGGCGCAGTTCCGGCTGTTGAGAACGGACCCGCCACAGGGCATGAACAGAAGCTTGCTATCGGTAGTAGCCTGGTTTAGTGTAAATTTTAGCAAATTGAAGTTTGGCTTAATAGATAACAGTTCCGTCGTATGTATTCTCCCATTAGTATACGAAAATAAGAAGCTCTGCCCTGCGTGCCGGTATCACTGCTGTTGAGAGACAGTCCGGGTACTGGCAGAGCTTAAGGGAACAGGGTGTTCCATAGGGTAGCGGCTTTGGCGCTGATTTAGCTATTGTTGATAAATGCTGACCTTACCGTTGTAATTCTATCCTGGCTGTTTGTCTGATCATAGCTTGTTAGTTTGGTGTCTGGTATTTCAAAACTATATCATTCATAACGGGGCTGCAAAGACAGAATACACCCTTTGTCAGGGGAGGACAGCGGCAGGACTTTGTGTTTCCAGGAGGCTGTGATCCGCCCGGGCCATAGGTTTTGCCGATAGACACAAAATCCGGCTTGTGGAAAAACAATATGGTTGCACAGCCCGTAAAAGGAAAAAGAAACTGAGTAAACGGCAATAGCCTTAGTTAAACAGGCCCCAGCTGATGCCTACGCGGAACTGCCGGTCGGGCATGGGCATGCCTTTGGCCACAAAATATTCGCTGCGTGCAGGGAAGCCCTGGTTGATGTGGCTGGCGATGAAAAAAGCCCGGAAACGCTTGATGCGGATGTTCACGTTTACGTCGATATACGGATAGTTGCCGATCATGGCGCCGTTCTGCAGGTACCAGTTGCCGGTGGCCGGCATATAGGCATAGCCCTGGAAGCCGAGGGCATAGTATACATCGAACCCGATCTGCGCCTGCAGGCGTTTTTTGAAGAGCTTGTTCTCGTAATAGAAATTGCTGCGGAAAAAGAGCGGCGCTACGCGTATCCAGTCGCGGTCGGCCCGCTGGTGCATCACAAAATTGTTAAAGTGGAAGTTGCGGGCAAAGGTCAGGTCGTACTTCAGCCATACGTTATACCCGCTGATGGCGGCCGTGGCCTGCACGGGAACGGCTGTGGTATCGTAGTAGATAAAATTACCCAGTGTATAGGCAGATCCGCCCAGCGACAGGCCCCATTTAGGGAATATGGCCGTGAAATTGAGCTGCAGCGTGCGGGTCTTGGCAAAATTGTTGTTCCAGATAAACTGGTTGCTGTACATGGTCTGCTGCAGGAATGCCGGTTCAGCCAGGCGGAACAGTACCCCGGGCACCAGCTGCACGATCTTCGGACGGCCTTTGCGTCCGGCGCTTATACCCAGGTCGGCCTTCAGCTGCATATCGTTCTGGTTGTAACCGAGCGGGAAATAATCGAAACGGGCCCGCAGGCGGAATACCTCACCGAACTCGAAATCGAGGTTCGAGAACAGGTTCACGTTATAGGTGGTGGTAAAGATGCTGTCCTGCTTCACGTCCAGGTAGGCGGCCTGTACACCGGCCGAAATACTGTTGAAGCTGCCCTTGTTGCGGAAGGGATAGAACGAGAATTCCACATTCCCGGAGAAATTGCGATGATAAATGCGGTAAAAGGTACGGCTGGTATCGAAATAATAGTTCGGGTAAAAATTGTCCTGGGCCAGGGTGGAATCGATATAGCGGTAGCGCTCCACGCGGAAAATAAAGCGGTTGCTCACGCGGAAAAAGGGTATGCTCACTTCGGGCGAGGCGCTGTCGCTGCGGAACGTGCGCGTACCGATGTTGAAACCCTGGAAAAGGTCCAGGTCATAGCTTTGTGACTGGTTCTGTGCTGAAGTAAGACGTACGGGGTACTGCTCCTTGCGGTCGAGGCTGGCCAGGGGATTGCCCAGGGAATCGAGCTGCTGCCGGTTTTTAAAGTCCACGGAAGCTGCCAGGCCGCCGTTCTCGTACATGCGCTGGTTGTTGAACGAGAAGGAACCCACCAGGAAATACTTGCTGGCGGGGGAGAAATACGTGCTGAAGGCCCTCACATTGGTGAGCCCGTTCCACATATGCTCGTAAAAGCCTACTGCCGTTATCCTGCGGAAATCGAAGCCGATCTGCACCGATGGCGAGATACGCTGGGTATGCAGTATGTTCAGCACCTGCTCCAGCCGCCGGTCTTCCTTGGGCAGCCCGGTATTGGCAAAATTGTAGGCCGCTTCGGTATAGGGGCGCAGGGTACGGTAATAGCGGGCATTGCGGCCGTTGAACTCGTAAAAGGCAAAATGAGGCTTTCCCAGGTTAAAGCCGCTGAGCGTATCGGGCTGAAAGATCATGGGATATACCGGTCTCCCGGGGTTATCGGTCACCGGGTACTTGTAGTACTGCAGGGCCGGGTGCCAGAGATGCAGGTCGCGCAGGGTGCTGTCCTTGCGGATGAGGCGTTGCTGGGCCAGGACGAACAGGCGGTAATTGTCCAGCGTATAGCATTCGGTAGTGTCGCGCAGCAGGCGCAGGCTATCGGCCCGTGTCAGTTTCTGCTTCGGTGCCGCTACCTTCTGTTTCTGGGCATACGCGCCCAGGACAAGAAAGAGAAAAAATGCTATGGCCGTTAATTTCTTCAATGCGTGCAAAAGTACACTTTGTTTTTAAAACTGGGTTCAAACCTTTCCTAAACCCGAAAACCTGGAATATATTGTAAATTTGTGCTCATGATCCCGAGAATGATGACAGAACTGGTGCTCGCTACGAATAACCCGAAAAAGATAACGGAAATACAGGCCCGCTGGGGCGATGATACCGTACGCCTCTTCACGCTGGAGCAGGCAGGTATCACGGAAGAGCTGCCCGAAACGCATGAGACCCTGCGCGAAAATGCCCTGGAAAAAGCACAATATGTATACGAAAGAACGGGCAAATGGTCCCTGGCCGATGACTCCGGGCTGGAGATCGAAGCCCTGGACGGCCGCCCCGGTGTGTACAGTGCCCGTTACGCCGGTGAACACGGTAATGCAGAGGCCAATATGCAGAAGGTCCTGGCCGAAATGGAAGGCATCAGTGATCGCCGGGCTTCTTTTAAAACGGTGCTGGCCCTCGAAACGGGAGGATCCACCTATTTCTTCGAAGGAGAGATACAGGGCACCATCATTCATGAGAAGAGAGGAACCGGTGGCTTCGGGTACGATCCCATTTTTGTACCCGAAGGATATACACAGACCTTTGCCGAAATGGACCCGGCCGAAAAGAATGCCATCAGTCACCGCTCCCTGGCCGTGGACAAACTGCTTGAATTTTTAAAGAATAACTGATATGGAATTTATCAACGAAGCCATACAACAGTACGCCGATGCAATGACCGAGCCCGAAACGGAACTGCTGGCCGCGCTTAACCGTGAAACGCATGCCCGGGTAATGCAGCCCCGTATGCTCAGCGGGCATTTCCAGGGACGCCTGCTTTCGATGCTCAGCCATATGCTGCAGCCCAAACGCATCCTGGAGATCGGGACCTATACCGGCTATTCGGCCCTGTGCCTGGCCGAGGGACTGGCCCAAGGCGGAGAGCTGCACACCATAGATATTAATGCCGAGCAGGAAAAGCGAATCCGCAGCTATTTTGAACGCAGTCCTCATGCATATTCACTGCACCTGCACATCGGCAATGCCCTGGATATTATTCCCGGGCTGCAGGCACCCTTCGATATCGTATTCATCGATGCCGATAAAAGCAATTACCTGAACTATTTCAACCTGGTGGCGGATAAAATGTCGCCGGGCGGACTTATTATCGCCGATAACGTGCTCTGGAGCGGAAAGGTGCTGGACGAAAAAGAACGTACCAAAGATAAGGACACGACGGCCCTGCACGAATTCAATACCCGCGTATCCGCCGACCCGCGTTTTCAGCCGGTTCTGCTGCCCGTGCGCGACGGCCTGATGCTGCTGCGCCGCAAGTAGGGAAACCCTTTAATGCGTCTCCGTGCGGGGAAGAGAGGCAGTATTGACCCGCAAAGCTTTTAGCAATAAGGAATTGGAAGTGCCGCTTCATAAAAAGTTGGTCACTCTCAAAAATTCTTAGTAAGATTGTCGAATTATTTCATCGCAATGAGTGATAAGCAGCGTACATTAAAACAACATTTTTCACTGTCAGGACAAGGGCTACATACGGGGGCTTCCGTAACCATACGGTTTAACCCCGCCGCGGTAAATACCGGCATCGTATTTAAACGTACCGATCTGGAGAACCAGCCCGAAATTAAAGCAAGGGTTGAGTATGTGACCGATACAATGCGTGGTACCACCCTGGGTATCAAAGATGTAAAAGTGCATACCGTAGAGCATGCCCTTTCGGCCCTGGTAGGTTGTGGTGTAGATAACGTACTTATCGAACTCGATGGTCCCGAGGTGCCTATCCTGGACGGCAGTGCCATGCCTTTTACCAGTGCCATACTGGAGGCCGGTACCGAAGAACAGGCCGCGGACCGCGATATATTTGTGGTCACAGAGCCCATCCGCTACAAAGACCCCGAAACGGGTTCGGAACTGGTGGCCCTGCCTTCGGACACCTACGAGATCACTACCATTGTGGATTTCCGTTCCGTGGCCCTGCCTACGCAATATGCCTCGTTCACCTTCGGTAAAGACGATTACGCTTCGGAAATTGCCCGCTGCCGTACCTTTACTTTCCTGCACGAGCTGGAAATGCTCATGAAGCACAACCTGATACAGGGCGGCGACCTGAGCAATGCCATCGTTTTTGCCGAGCGCATGATCGATGCCGATATCCTCCAGGCCCTGCGCGAACGCTTTAACCTGCCGGAGCACGATATTGAGGCAGGCCGCATGATCAATACCGAACCCCTGCGTTACGAGAACGAACCGGCCCGCCACAAACTGCTCGATGTGATCGGAGACCTGGCCCTGGCCGGCGTGCATATCCGCGGGCATATCCTGGCCACCAAACCCGGGCATAAGGTAAATACCGCGTTCGCACGCCTCATTGCCGACGAGGTGAAGAAGCACCGCAACGCTAACCAGATGCCGGCTATCGACCTCACCAAGAAACCACTTTACGATATATACGATATTCTTAAGATACTTCCGCACCGCTTCCCCTTCCTGCTGGTCGACAAGATCCTGGAAATGAACGAGCAGCGCGTGGTAGGCGTTAAGAACGTAACCATGAACGAACCGTTTTTTACGGGACACTTCCCCGGGAATCCGGTAATGCCGGGCGTTATGATGATCGAATCCATAGCGCAGGTAGGCGGGATCCTTGTAATGAACACCCTCGACAACCCGTCTGACTACACGCCGTATTTTATAAAGGTAGATAATGTAAAATTCAAGCGTAAGGTATCTCCCGGCGACACACTGGTTTTCTTCGTGGAGCTGGTAACACCGATACGCAGGGGTATCTGCCATATGCGCGGGGTGGGTTATGTGGACGGTAAACCCGTGATGGAGGGCGAAATGATGGCCCAGATAGTTAAAAACGACACCACAAACATCTAAGGAATGATTCAACCGCTTTCATTTATCGATCCGTCGGCTAAAATCGGGGCCAATGTGATAATCGACCCTTTTACCGTGATTCATAAGAACGTGGAGATCGGCGACGGCACCTGGATCGGGAGCAATGTTACCATCATGGAAGGGGCCCGGATCGGCAAAAACTGCAAGATATTTCCCGGGGCCGTTATCTCTGCTATCCCGCAGGACCTGAAATACCAGGGGGAAGATACCACGGTTGAGATCGGCGATAATACCACCATCCGCGAGTTTGTGACCATCAACCGCGGTACCAGCGACAAATGGAAGACCGTTGTAGGCGCTAACTGCCTGGTAATGGCCTACTGTCATATCGCGCATGACTGCATCGTGGGCAACCACTGCATACTGGCCAATGGCGTTACCCTGGCCGGGCATATCCTGGTGGGCGATTATGCCAATATCGGCGGACTCACCGCTGTGCAGCAGTTCGTGCATATCGGGCAGCATACCTATATCGCCGGGGGCTCCCTGGTGCGTAAGGACATCCCGCCCTACGTGAAGGCCGCCCATGAACCCATTACCTATATGGGCATCAACAGCGTGGGACTGCGCCGCCGGGGCATGAGCGCCGAAAAAATAAACGAGATACAGGATATCTACCGCACCATATACCTGCGCAACAAAAACCTGAGCCAGGCGCTCGAAGTGATCGAGACCGAAATGAAGCCTACACCCGAACGCGATGAGATACTGCTCTTCATTACCCGCAGCAAAAAGGGTATCATGAAACGCGGCGGGGGCGACAACGGATCCGAATTTTAAGTATGGATATCCGGCTCGAAAATATCTCCAAACGATTCGGAAATACGCTGATCGCCAAAGACCTTTCCCTGGACATAGCCTCCGGCGAACGCTGGCATATCGCCGGCCCGAACGGCAGGGGCAAATCTACCCTCATGCAGATCATAGCCGGCTATGTAACTCCCGATAAGGGTAAAGTACACTACACAGACGCGGGTAAAGCCGTAAAGATCGACCAGCTTTATAAGCACATCAGCTTAAGTACGCCCTATACCGACCTTATCGGCGATTTTACCCTGGCCGAACAGCTCGGTTTTCATTTTAGCTTTAAACAGGCCCTGTATTCCCGTGCCGAAACGGAGCAGTGGCTCGAACGCGCCGGGTTGTCTGCCGTAAAGAACCGCAGTATCGCCCGGTTCTCCTCCGGTATGAAGCAGAAACTGAAGCTTGTGCTCACGCTGTGCAGCAAGGCGGATATCATTTTCCTGGACGAGCCCTGCTCGAACCTCGATGCGGACGGAAGGCAGTTCTATGCCGAACTGGCTCAGCACCGGATGCAAACGGAAGCCACCTGGCTGGTATGTTCCAATAATATGCCCGAAGAGCATTTCTTCTGCACGCGTACGCTCGACCTGGGCATGCTCTGAAAATAGATCAGGATTTCAGTAAAGTACCGAAATGTGTCCGAAATATTCGTGCTCACGTCCGAATACATCGCGCACGAAAATGCGGTATACATATACGTCCTGCGGCACGATGGGGCCGGAATCCCGGTTGTTGCGGCGGCCGTTCCAGTGGTAGTCGATGTCCGACGATTCGAAGATCTTTTCGCCCCAGCGGTTAAAAATATAGATCTGGAAGGTATCGATCCCCAGGCCTTTTACGGTATAGGTCGGGTTGATCTTGTCGGCGTCGGGGGTAAAGGCATTGGGGATATAAATACCGTATTCCGGTTCTATGATCACTTTCTGCATGGCGGTGTCGGGGCATCCGAACTCATTGGTCACCGTCTGCACCACCCAGTAATTGCCGGCTTCGAGGTACTCGTGTATGGTATTGCAGTTGCCGGAGGTCATGCCGTCGCCAAAATCATAGTGGCAGGCAATACCGCCTGTAGACTGGTCAAAAAAGCGGATGGTGGAAAGAAAGATATTGGCCACGGGAGGCGTAAGGAAGAATCCTGCATCCGGGCGTACGAATACTTCAACGGCATCGTTCAGGCTGATGGTGGTTTGCGCCGTACAACCCGAAGGATCGGTAATGGTAAGAGAAACGTCGTAGCTGCCGGGCGCACCGTATACATGCGAGGGATTGGGCAGGCTGGAGGTGCCGCCGTCGCCGAACTGCCAGGAATAGACCGGGGATGCATTGGCATTGTTACCGGTATAGGTAAAGTAGGCGGTATGCGGTACACAGCCTTTCGATGTGTCGATCTCCCAGGCAGGTACAATGGGGCCTATGACCGTAACTTCGGTCTGGCGTATTTCCTCGCATTCGAACTGGTTGCCCGTGAGTGTTACCGGGAAGGTGCCGTAGCTGGAATAGGTAACCCCGTTCACCGTTTGTCCCGTAGCCGTGCCCGGGGTGGAAGGCCCCCCGAAGGTCCAGTTGAAGGTGGCGCCATTCTCGAAGATCCCGTTCACATTAAAATTAAAGGAATTGCCGGCCAGGCACTGCGGGGCCGGGGCCGTGACCTGCGGATCGAATTCGGGCCGTACCACCAGGTCCCGGTAAGAGGTGTCTGCACAGAAATAGCCGGGGTTGGAGACCAGCATGATCTGGTAAGTACCCGGTCCGGGAAAGGTATAGGTGGGGTTTGCCTGCGTGGAATTATCGGTAGTGATGTTCGGCACCCCGAAATCCCAGTAGTAATAGCTGGAATTGATGCTGTTGTTGTCGAAGGTCACCTGCAGCTTTCCGCAGCTCACGTATGTACCGTTCACTTCCTGGATATCGTTCAGCGGTATCTCGAACTGCGAAACGGTATTTACAAGACACTGGGTCACATTGAACTGGAAATCGCGGCGGTGGATGCCGATCAGTACGCCGTTGCGGTATTCGCGCGCCGCTACGCCTACCACGAACTGTCCCTGCTGCGTGGGATATACCTTCAGCACCCCGGTCTGCGGGTCAATGCTCGATGCGGGACTGGAGGTAATGGGGTTCGTGGCCGAGAACGGAGCCTGGAACAGGATAGGCGCATAAGGCGGGTTCGATGCCACATTGGGCATGGGATTGCCAGGGGTAGCGCCCGAGAAGGTAGGTACAAACTCGTATACCAGCGAATCTCCGTCGGGGTCGGTGGCCGAGTGGTCGAAGATCAGGCTGTCGCCTACGCAGAGTGCGATCGGCGGAAAATGATTGAAGCGGGGACTGTTATTACAGGTGGCCACATTGTTCATGGGCGTGGTTTCTGTATAGGTGGCGCCTGTACCGCCCGGGTCGATGATGTTCAGGATGGTGTTGTTCCGGCAGCAGCGCTGGTAGGCAAAGGTATAACCGCCCGGCGAGCCTGAAAGGGTAACCGTGGTTACGTAAATGGCTTCCTGCACGCACACATTGGGCGGAGCCTGGAAACAAGGATTGCCCGGTGTAAAAGGTACATTGGTAAAACCCGGCAGCGGAATTTCCAGGGTTTGCAGCACCTGGTTGGCCGAACCGAATATGGTGAGGAACAGCGGATCGTCAAAGCCGGTGGTAACCCCCGGACCGCAGTCCTTGTATATTTTTATGGTAATACGGTACTGGTCGCCGCCGAGACAGTCATAATACAGTTCCCCGCCTACAATATGTGTGGCCCTGGCTTGTATTCCCGCAAGCAGTAAAGAAAGTGCACAGCATATTTTCAGCAGGGTTTTCATAAGTTGTAGTTAGTGGTGAGGTGTGTATCAGCGAAGCAGGTTTACGTGTCCTATATACCTGTATTTTTCCCCTATGGGCGAAAGGATCTCGATCTTGTACACATAGGTCCCGACCGGGGAATCTTTACCCTGGTACTTACCGTCCCAGCCGCGGCCATGCAGTTCGTCAGACTCATAGATCTTCTCTCCCCAGCGGTTGAAGATCAGGATGGATTCGGCAATATAGCCTTCGCCTTTACCGTTGAAGAAGGGATTGATATTATCCCCGTCCGGCGTAAAGGTATTCGGGATAAAGTACTTGGTAGGCGGATAGGCACGCACCGGCTTCTGGATACTGTCTTTACAGCCGTACTGGTTCTCCACGATCAGCGTTACCACGTAGATGCCCGTATCGGCATAATGATGCAGCGGGTCGGTAAGTGAATCCGAGCTGCCGTCGCCGAAATGCCAGGTCCATGCGATCACGTCGTCGGTAGACTGATCGAAGAACTGCAGGGTTGGATTGTCGATATAGGCATAGGTGAACTGGGCGGCAGGAGATACCACATCGATATTGATCTCCCTGCTCAGCGTATTGCCGCAGCTGTCGGTCACGCTCACGGTATAGGTGGTCGATTCCGCAGGGTTCACAAAGATGCTGTCTCCCGTGGCTCCGGTGCTCCACAGGATATGGCGTTCGCCGATGCCGCCGGTTGCCGTAGCCCAGAGTGTAATGCCTTCGCCTCCGCAGATGCCGGTATCATTAATGGCTACCAGGGTGAGCGGGTCATAGGGCGGCACGTGTACGGTAACCTGGTCCGTGAGGGTGGTATTGGTACATTGTTCCGTAACGGAAACGGTATAGGTGGTGGTCACCGTAGGATACACCACGGCCGGGTTGCCGCCGATATTGCCCGGTGTCCAGATGATCACATTATTGGCACCCCCGGTAATGGTGGCATTCAGGGTAACCTGCTCGTTGTTGCAGTTTACGAAAATATCGTCGGGAGCGGTAAGCGCCAGGGGCTCATAGTCACGGATGATGATCGTGGCCGTAGGCGGCTGTGTGGTGGGACAGGGCGATGTGTCGATGATCGTCACCGTTATGTTCTCTGCGGGTTCGGGGATCCCGTCGCTCACGGCATTGAAGGTTACGTCCACCTGGCTCTGGCCGGCAGCAAAGGTCACCGTACCGCTGAAGGGTGGCGTATAATCGGCGGGGCTTGCCGTACCGGAAACACCATAGGTGATCGTGAGCGGCGAAGAAAGGTCGCCTTCGCGGGTAAAACGGAAAGTGGCCGTGCCGCAGCCTTCGAAGATCTCGTTGGAAGCACCTGCCACCGGGGAGTTGATAATGGGGATCACGTTCAGCACATTGGTCTGGAACGACTTGGCCTCCAGGAACACGCCGCTTTCGTAAATGGCGTCTCCCACGTCGGTAATGGCCAGCACAATGGTATAGGTGCTGCATGGCACCACATCGGCCTCGGCAGTGAGCACCTTCGTGAAACCGTCGAACTGTATGGTGGTACCGCCCGTATTGTTGATGTAATAGCTGCAGTTGGTGCAGGGCCCCGTATTGGTGGGCCCGTTGTTGAGCGTGTTGATGGACACGGGATCGCCCGAGCCCGGTACGCGGGCCAGGTTGTTCAGGTTATAGTTGCCGCCGGCCGGGTTCGGACCGCTCAGGAAGAACCCGAAAACGTCGTTGAACTGCGAGCCCACGTACTCGGGGTACTCTTCAGACCCGAACACATAGCGGAACTTGATCTTGTTTCCCTGCGGGATAAAGTTGAACGAGAGCACCGACGCATTCTCCATACTGCTTACCCCACCCGGAAGGATAGAGGCCAGCGCGTTATAGATCGGTCCCGGAGGAGCTCCGGCGCCGTTGTTGAAAGAAAGCGAAGGCGAATTGTTGGGGCCTACGGCCGATTGCAGGTTCCCGGTGGTCATCAGTACCCCGCTGGCAAGCCCGATATTGGTACTGGCCCCGTTAAAGAAGCCCAGTGCTGCGGTAGAGCCGCTGAAAGAAATGTTGGAGACCTGTACACCGCCTCCGAGCAGTACATTGGTAACCAGGTCATTGGCGGTCTGTTGCTGTACCACAAGCTGCGCTCCGGCATTTCCGGCGGTACAGGTGAGTAATAGGAGAGAGAGGTATATGTAGTGTAAAAGTTTCATCAAAATTTAAGATCGGCTTAGCATAGAACGTATTGACAAGTAATTTTGTTGTATCAAAAATATAACGAATTTTGCAATCTTTGGAGCGAAAACAAATAATTAACAAAGATGAGCGAAGTAAAAGCCTACATTGAGCAGCATAAGGACCGTTTCATAGAGGAACTGTTTGAGTTATTGCGCATTCCGTCCATAAGCGCCGACCCGAAATACAAGGATGAGGTATTCCGTACCGCCGAGGCCGTTAAAAATTCTCTCGTAAAGGCAGGGGCCGACAACTGCCGCCTGATTCCCACCGCCGGTTTCCCCGTGGTATACGGCGAAAAAATCATCGACCCCGCCAAACCTACCGTGCTCATTTACGGCCACTACGACGTACAGCCGGCCGAACCCCTGGAACTCTGGACCAGCGGTGCCTTTGAGCCCGAGATCCGGGACGGTTATATCTATGCCCGCGGTTCTGCCGATGATAAAGGCCAGGTATTCATGCATGTAAAGGCTTTCGAGCTGATGATGAACACCGGCTCACTGCCCTGCAATATCAAATTCATGATCGAGGGAGAGGAAGAAGTAGGCTCTGCCAACCTGGCCCCTTTCCTCAAGGAAAATAAAGAGCTGCTCAAAGCAGACGTGATCCTGATCTCAGACACTTCGATGATCGCCAACGATGTACCCAGCCTCACCGTAGGACTGCGCGGCCTCAGTTACGTGGAAGTAGAGGTGACCGGTCCGAACATCGACCTGCACAGCGGTGTGTACGGCGGAGCGGTGGCCAATCCCTGCAATATCCTGGCTAAGATGATCGCTTCCATGCACGATGAGAATAACCATATCACAATACCCGGTTTCTACGACGATGTGGTGGAAGTAAGCGCCGAAGAACGTGCCGAAATGGCCAAGGCACCTTTCAGCCTCGAAGAATACAAAAAAGAACTGGCCATTGCCGATGTATGGGGCGAAACAGGCTATTCGGTGCCGGAGCGTACCTCTATCCGTCCCACCCTCGATGTGAACGGCATCTGGGGCGGTTACACGGGCGAAGGCGCCAAGACCGTACTGCCTTCCAAGGCCTATGCCAAGATCAGCATGCGCCTGGTACCCAACCAGGACCCGGATAAGATCACAGAGCTGTTTAAAAAACATTTCGAGAGCATTGCCCCGGAGTCGGTAACGGTAAAAGTTATGCCGCACCACGGCGGTCTGCCCGTTGTTACGGAAACCAATACCCCCGAGTACAGAGCGGCGGCCATGGCCATGAAAGAGACCTTCGGCAAAGATCCCATTCCGCAGCGCGGCGGCGGTTCCATTCCGATCGTAGCCCTGTTCGGCGAGGTGCTCGGACTTAAAAGTGTACTGATGGGCTTCGGTCTCGACAGCGACGCTATTCACTCACCGAACGAAAAATACGGGGTGTTCAACTACCTGAAAGGGATCGAGACCATTCCGTACTACTTCAGATATTATGCCGAACTGAAAAAATAACAGTCAGGCCGAAAATGAAAAATGAAAGGCCGTCCCGCTTGGAGCGGGGCGGTTTTTTTGTATATTTATACCGATGAAACCGAGCCTTGGACGTGTGATACTGCTGGTGAAAGATTACGACGAAGCACTGGCCTTTTATGAAAAGAACTTCTTCTGCCGTACGCTCTTCGATGCGGAGGCCGACGGACGGCGTTACCTGCACATTGCCTTTCCCGGTGACGAAGCCCACGGTATCTGGCTTATGCAGGCAGAAGGAGAGCCCCAGCGCAGACTCATCGGCTCGCAGACGGGCGGGCAGCCTGTACTGGTGGTTTATGTGAGCGAAATAGAACGTTTTGCAGAACACCTGCGCAGGAACGGGGTCATCATCACCGAAAACCTGGTAAAAACACCGGAAAGCAGTTTCTTCCACTGTCTCGACCTCTATGGCAACCGCATTGTCGTGGCCGAAGTTCATTAAGTACCGGCCTGCGTATTTCTTGTCCTGCATTAAGTAACAGACCCCTTAGTACGCCGTATCTTTGTAGTGTAATTAACAACAGCAACATTATGAATAAAGAAGTAGTACTGAACGAGGCCGAACACCGTTTCGAGATACAGAATCCCGAAGGCATCGCTTTCGTGGAATTTAACCTGTTCAAGAACGGGATCGTATTTACCCACACCGAAGTGCCGCCCGCCCTGGAAGGGAACGGCCTGGCAGGCATACTGGCCAAACATGTGCTGGACTATGCCAGGGACAAGAACTGGGAAGTGCTGCCCCTGTGCCCCTACATAAAAGGATACATCGACCGGCACGACGAATACAAGAGCATCTCGAGCTTACACAGGGAGAAATAAATTATGAAAAGATCTGTCGAACATGTTTTTGAACCCGCCGAACCACACATGGTAGGGGACGGGTTCCGGGTACACAATTTCTTCCCTTCCGGCTACCGGATCGGGTATAAACGTATGAGTCCCTTTTTCCTGATGGACTACAATGCGCCTTTCCGTGTGGAGCCTTCACAGACGCCCCGCGGCGTAGGCGTGCACCCGCACCGGGGCTTTGAAACGGTGACCATTGCCTACCAGGGTAAGGTGGCGCACCACGACAGCGCCGGCAACAGCGGTGTGATCGGCGAGGGCGACGTGCAGTGGATGACCGCCGGAAGCGGTGTGCTGCACAAGGAATACCACGAACAGGAATTCAGCCGTACAGGCGGGACCTTCCAGATGGTACAGCTCTGGGTGAACCTGCCTGCACGCTACAAAATGACGAAGCCCGGCTACCAGGGTATAACCCGTGCACAGATGACGGCCGTGGCACTGCCCGGAGGCGGTACCGTGGAGGTGATCGCCGGGGAATACCAGGGACATAAGGGCCCCGCAAAGACCTTTTCGCCCATGCATGTGTACAATGTGCGCCTGCCCAAAGGAAGCGTGGCCGAGCTCTCGTTCCCTGCCGGCTTTAATACCGGTATCGTGATCATCGGGGGCAGTGTGCGCATACAGGACGAAAAAAACGTGACCGCCGACCGCTTTGTACTTTTCGGCAACGACGGGGAAGACATCAGCCTGCAGGCCGAAGAAGACGCCGTGGTACTGGTGCTGAGCGGCGAACCCATCGACGAGCCCATTGCATCCTACGGGCCCTTCCTCATGAATACGCAGGAAGAGCTGGTACAGGCCGTGAATGATTTTAACGAAGGCAAATTCGGTTACCTGGAAGAGTAAGACCTTAATTATTCGTACAATACGTCAAAAGGGTGTTCCCGGGGGGAGCACCCTTTTTGACTGAAAGGGCATCTGCGGTGTGAAACAGACGCCCGGGCTGATGGAACGCAAAAGGTCTGCAGTACTTCCGGGGAACCGGGTACTGCGTGCTATTCCGGCCGAAGGAAGCTGCAGCCGGGCAACAGGGGCCTTGAGCGAGGGTAGAGAAGGCCGGTACCACCCGGGAAACCAGGCCGGGGCCGGATGTTTGCCACAAAGATCAGCAGCCCCGCCGGGATGCACAAGCGTTTTGAGGCCTGTTTTTGTGAGCGTTGGTATTTATTTGACGAAAACGGATTTTTTTTTCACGGGAAGCAGGTGAACGAAGTGTGAATTTTTGCTTAAAGTGCAGGCCGGGGGCGGCTTTCTGAAGAAAAAGAATGATCTTTGCACTATGTTTTCAAAGCGCATTTTCCAGAAGTACGGCAAATGGCTGGGCGTTCTTACCCCTGTGGTCATGCTGATCGGTATCTGGATATATTCTTCGGGTTCGGGAGAAGCCCGCACGCGAAGGGGGGCCATGCTGTACGCGGAACATTGCGCTTCCTGCCACGGCAACTCGGGCGAGGGACTGCGCAAACTGATCCCCCCGGTGACCGGCTCGGACTACGTAAAGGAAAACCCCGAGAAGCTGGCCTGTATCATCAAGTACGGCATCCGGGGACCTATGACCGTGAACGGCCATAATTACAACGGCGCCATGGAAGGTATCAGCCGCCTGGAGGCCGACGAGATCCGCGACATTATCAATTACATGCGCATTTCCTGGAACGGCGAAAAAGAGGAGTATTCCCTCAAAGACGTGCGATCTCAGCTCGACGCCTGTTTATAATGCGCTATTTTTGATATCTTTGTGGCCGTTTAAGAAAAAAGTATTGGCCAGGAACCGCATATACGACATTGAAAAAGAGTATTCTGAAGAGGCCGCTGCCGGGGAACCGCAGTCCGCTTCGATGGACTTCCTGCAGTGGCTCAGGCAGGCCGATGCGGGTGAGTTGCTGCGCCTGAAAAAGAAAAGTGTACAGCAGCAGGTGATCGACCGCTTTATCACCACGGCGCCTAAAATAAAGCCTGTGGGCAAGGACGATGAGGAGTTCAGGCCCCTGGCAGATGACGATGCGCGCACCGTGAACCAGGAGATCGTTTCCGAGACGCTGGCCCGCATTTATATGGAACAGCAGCATTACGCAAGGGCCAGGGAAGTTTACCAAAAACTAATTTTGCTTTATCCGGAAAAAAGTAATTACTTTGCAACCCTTTTAAAAGATTGTAAAAAACAAGAACAGGCTAATCGCAAATAGAAATGAACACATTTATCATTATAGCCATCATCATTGTATCGGTAGCACTTATAGGCATCGTACTCATCCAGAATGCCAAAGGCGGCGGCCTGGCATCCAATGTGGGTGTAAGCAGCCAGATGTTCGGCGGTGTTAAAAAACAGAGCGACCTGGTGGAGAAGATCACCTGGGGGCTTATCATTGCACTGTTTATCCTTTGCCTGGGTTCCGGCTTCAGCTTTAATGCCGGTTCCGAAGGTTCTGACCAGGCCCCCCGCGTACAGGTACCGGCCCAGTCGGCTCCCGCCACGCCTCCGGCCACTTCGCCGATCCCTTCACAGGGCACGCCGGTTGTTCCGCAGCAGTAATACGTAGTAAATTTACTTTACAATAATCCAGAGGTCCCGCAGCATTGCTCCGGGACCTTTTTTATAATGCCAGCTCGGTGTTCGGGTCCCAGTATACTTCCTTAAAATGCTGTACCCGGTCGTTCTTAATTTCGATCCCTTCTTCCTCGAGCCGTTCCTGCATGGAGCGCCCGGTAAAAAAATGCTTGCCGCTCAGCAGTCCGCTGTGGTTCACCACCCGGTGTGCCGGTACCGGTTCGGCCTGGCTGCCTGCGGCATTCATGGCCCAGCCTACCATACGGCTGCTGCGGGCTGCGCCCAGGTATCTTGCAATGGCCCCGTAACTGGTGACACGCCCGTACGGAATGAGCCGTACCACCTGGTAAACCTGGTCAAAGAAGTCGCCCCCGGCCCTTTTTTCAATATTATGCTTTTGCATTTGGCAAAAATAATGCAAAGAATTACTTTTGCCGTCCTTTAAAACAATGGTAATTACTAAATATACAAATACATGGAACAAACTTTGATCTACGTACTTCCCGGGTTTGGTGTGCTTGCACTATTATACACCATTATTAAGTTCGGCTGGGTGAGTAAGCAAAATGCAGGTAATGAGAAAATGCAGCAGATCGCCGGCGCTATTGCCGACGGAGCCATGGCATTCCTCAAGGCCGAATACCGCGTACTCGCCATTTTCGTTGTAGCCGCAGGTATATTGTTGGGTATAATATCAACGGTGCCTTCCATTAAAGCAGAGCACAGTCACTGGTTCATCGTGGTGGCCTTCGTGATCGGCGCCGTTTTCAGTGCGCTGGCCGGTTTTATCGGGATGCGCGTGGCTACCAAAGCGAACGTACGTACGGCCGAAGCTGCCCGTACCTCACTGAGCAAAGCCCTTAAAGTATCCTTTACCGGCGGTTCGGTAATGGGCATGGGTGTGGCCGGTCTGGCCGTGCTGGGTCTCAGCATGCTGTTTGTTCTTTTATATACCTGGTTCATGGGCGGAACCTATACAGGCCCCGAAGACATGACCAAAGTACTGGAAGCCCTGGCAGGATTCTCCCTGGGAGCCGAATCCATTGCCCTGTTCGCACGCGTAGGCGGCGGTATCTATACCAAGGCGGCCGACGTAGGCGCCGACCTGGTGGGTAAGGTAGAGGCCGGTATCCCCGAGGACGATCCGCGCAACCCCGCCACCATTGCCGATAACGTGGGCGATAACGTGGGCGACGTAGCCGGTATGGGCGCCGACCTCTTCGGTTCGTACGTGGCTACCGTGCTGGCCGCCATGGTGCTCGGGAACTACGTAATTAAAGATTCAGGCGGTATCCAGGACGCTTTCGGGGGTATCGGCCCCATCCTGCTGCCTATCCTCATCGCCGGTCTGGGTATCGTATTTTCCCTCATCGGTTTCTTCTTCGTGAACGTAAAGGACGAAGGTGCCAATGAATCGAAGGTACAGGGCGCCCTCAACATGGGTAACTGGTCTTCGATCATCCTTACCCTGATCGCTTCCTTCTTCGTAATTAAATGGATGCTTCCCGAAACCATGACCATGAACTTCTTCGGCGAAGGTCCCCGTGAAATATCTTCCATGCGCGTATTCTACTCCGTGATCGTAGGTCTGATCGTAGGCGGTCTGATCTCCTTCATTACCGAATACTATACAGGCATGGGTAAAAAACCGGTGAACGGTGTGATCGAGAAATCGGGTACCGGTGCCGCTACCAATATCATCGCAGGTCTGTCACTGGGTATGATGAGTACCTTTATGCCTATCCTGCTGTTCGCCGGCGCTATCTGGGGCTCTTATACCCTGGCGGGTTTCTATGGTGTATCTATCGCCGCCGCCGCTATGATGGCCACCACGGCCATGCAGCTGGCCATCGACGCATTCGGTCCCATTGCCGACAACGCAGGCGGTGTAGCCGAAATGAGCGAGCTGCCCAAAGAAGTTCGTGTAAAAACAGATATCCTCGACTCGGTAGGTAACACCACGGCCGCCATCGGTAAGGGCTTCGCCATCGCTTCCGCAGCGCTGACCGCCCTGGCCCTTTTTGCCGCTTATGTGACCTTTACGGGTATCAATGGTATCAATATCTTCAAGGCCGATGTACTGGCCGCTTTATTTATAGGCGGTATGGTACCGGTGGTATTCTCGGCCCTGGCCATGAGCTCGGTGGGTAAAGCCGCTATGGACATGGTGAACGAGGTACGCCGCCAGTTCCGCGAGATACCGGGTATCATGGAAGGCACCGGCAAACCGGAGTACGGCAGATGCGTAGAGATATCCACACGCGCCGCCATCCGTGAAATGATGCTGCCGGGCGCCATTACCATCATTGCCCCGATCCTGATCGGTTTTGTGATGGGTGCCGAAGCACTGGGCGCCTATATGGCCGGCGTATGCGTGAGCGGTGTACTCTGGGCCCTGTTCCAGAACAATGCCGGTGGCGCATGGGACAATGCCAAGAAATCGTTCGAGAAAGGCGTAGAGATCGATGGCAAGAAGCACTTCAAAGGTTCCGATCCGCACAAGGCTGCCGTTACCGGTGACACGGTAGGCGACCCCTTCAAGGACACTTCAGGACCGAGCATGAACATCCTGATCAAACTTACCTGCCTGGTAGGTCTGGTGATCGCCCCGATCCTGGGTAAAGCGAATGGCAGAACGCATGCAGACAAGGCCCCGGCAGCGGTTGAGGTGAGTATGAACGTGCAGCAGGGCCAGGTTGAACAACATTAATAAGATAGAAAATACAGGGGTTTGCAAAGGCCTGATTTAGAAAAAGATTATTTTTTAACAATAAGGTTTGGATAATTAAAAAAAAAGTCACACCTTTGCAAGCCCAAAAATAAGGGGTTAACAATATAAAGTTCTTATACAGAAATGAGTCAGAAGATACGTATCAAACTGAAGTCTTACGATCATAACTTGGTAGACAAATCTGCTGAGAAGATCGTGAAGACCGTGAAGTCGACAGGTGCAGTGGTTAACGGTCCTATTCCGCTTCCTTCTCACAAAAGGATCTTCACAGTGTTACGTTCGCCACACGTAAATAAAAAGGCGCGTGAACAGTTCCAGCTGGCATCTCACAAGAGACTGCTGGATATTTACAGCTCTTCAGCAAAGACCATCGACGCTCTTATGAAACTGGAGCTGCCGAGCGGTGTTGAAGTTGAGATCAAAGTGTGACGGATACAAAAGTTTGGTCATTAATATAGTATAAACTGCAAGAAGGGTTGGCCCGAACGGGCACCGTTCCGCTGCAAAAAAATAGAAATATGTCAGGAATTATTGGAAAAAAGGTCGGTATGACCAGCATTTTTTCTGAAGAAGGTAAAAACATTGCCTGCACAGTAGTTGAAGCCGGTCCGAACGTAGTGACCCAGGTAAAGACTATTGAAAAAGAGGGTTATGAGTCCATTCAGTTGGCCTTCGGAGAAAAGAAAGAGAAAAACACCAGCAAAGCGCTGAAAGGACACTTTCAAAAGGCAGGTACTACGCCGAAAGCGAAAGTTGTCGAGTTCAAAGAATTTTCTGAGGCGAAAGCCCTCGGTGATACGATCACTGTAGATTTATTTCAGGTTGGCGATTTCGTTGACGTGGTAGGCACCTCTAAAGGTAAAGGTTTCCAGGGTGTTGTTAAACGTCACGGTTTCGGTGGGGTAGGTATGCAAACCCACGGTCAGCACAACCGTCTGCGCGCTCCGGGTTCCCTGGGTGCGTCATCATTCCCGTCTCGTGTATTCAAAGGTATGCGTATGGCCGGCCGTACAGGCGGTGAGCGCGTTAAGACCCAGAACCTCGAGGTGGTAGCAGTGTTTCCGGAAAAGAATATTATTGTGCTTAAAGGTGCCATCCCGGGACCTAAAGGCGGTTTTGTAATCATTGAGAAGTAATCATGGAACTGGCTATATATAACATACAGGGAAAAGAGACCGGCAAAAAGGTTACCCTCAGCAAAGAGGTATTCGGTATCGAGCCGAACGAACATGCCGTGTATCTGGATGTGAAACAATACCTGGCCAATCAGCGTCAGGGTACCCACAAAGCAAAAGAAAGAGCAGAGATCGCACGTACCACTAAAAAGGCCTTCCGTCAGAAAGGTACAGGCGGTGCGCGTCGCGGTTCCTATAAATCTCCTGTTGTGCGCGGTGGTGGTCGTGTATTCGGTCCCCGTCCCCGTAACTACAGTTTCAAACTGAACCGCAAGCTGAAACAGCTGGCCCGCCGCTCTGCCCTGAGCACAAAAGCTGCCGGTGGTTTCATCACGGTTATCGATAACGTGAACTTCGATGCACCCAAGGCGAAAGCTTTCCGCGAAGTGCTGAAAAACTTCGGTTTCGCAGATACCAAAACACTCTGGATACTGCCGGAGAACAACCAGAACGTGGTACTTTCGGCCCGCAACTTTAAAGGAGCGAACGTTATCACTGCTTCGGACCTGAACACTTATGCCGTGATGAACGCACAGCGTGTGGTACTGGCCGAAGGATCTCTTTCTAAAATTGAAGAATTATTAATTGCGAAATAATGGCAAATAATACGATTTTAAAACCTTTGGTTACCGAGAAACTGACCATCCTGGGCGAGAAGCTGAATCGCTACGGTTTCCTGGTAGATCTGCGCTCTAACAAAGTGGAGATCAAGAAGGCTATTGAGCAGATGTACGGAGTTACCGTAGTTTCCGTGAACACAATGAACTACATGGGTAAATCCAAAGTAAGATATACAAAAACAGGATTCTCTTCCGGACGCACGAATCACTTCAAAAAAGCGGTGATCACCGTGAAAGACGGAGATACTATTGACTTCTTCAATAATATTTAAGAAAATGGCAGTAAAGAAATTAAATCCGGTCTCTCCAGGTACACGTCACGCGGTAGTGGCTGACCACAGCGGTTTGTCTGCCGTTCGTCCTGAGAAGAGCCTGACAGGAACCAAAACAAGGTCCGGTGGACGTAACAACACCGGTAAAATGACCATGCGCTACATCGGCGGCGGTCACAAGAAACAATACCGTATCATCGACTTCAAGCGTAACAAGTTCGAAGTTCCGGGTACCGTAAAAACGATCGAGTACGATCCGAACCGTACGGCACATATCGCCCTGGTAGTATATGCCGATGGTGAGAAACGTTATATCATTGCTCCTTCCGGATTACAGGTTGGACAAAAGATCTCTGCCGGTCCGAATGCACCGATCGAGATCGGGAATGCCTTACCGCTTTCTAAAATTCCGCTGGGTACCATTATCCACAACCTGGAGCTGAAACCGGGTCACGGAGCCCAGATCGTACGCAGTGCCGGTGCTTATGCCCAGCTGGCTGCGAAAGATGGTAAGTATGCCGTAATCAAGATGCCTTCAGGCGAAACCCGTATGATACTGATCGAGTGTCTGGCTACCATCGGCTCGGTAAGTAACTCGGAGCATAACCTGCTGGTAAAAGGTAAAGCGGGTAAAAAACGCTGGGCCGGTCGTCGTCCGCGCACACGTGGTGTTGCGATGAACCCGGTGGATCACCCGATGGGTGGTGGTGAAGGTCGCTCTTCCGGCGGTCACCCGCGCTCACGCAAAGGTATCCCGGCTAAAGGTTACAAGACCCGTAAACCGAAGAATCCGACTTCTAAACTTATTATCGAACGTCGTAAGAAGTAATTGAATTATGGCAAGATCACTTAAAAAAGGTCCATTTGTACACTATAAACTGTACAAGCGTGTAACCGACATGAACGAGTCGAACAAAAGAACCGTGGTGAAAACATGGTCACGTGCTTCGATGATCCTTCCCGATTTCGTGGGACACACGATCGCCGTTCACAACGGAAATAAATTTATCCCGGTTTTTGTAACCGAGAACATGGTTGGTCATAAATTGGGTGAGTTCGCTCCGACGCGTAACTGGAGAGGTCACTCAGGAAATAAGAAAAAATAATAAAGAAGCTTTAATATACTATGGGAGCTAGAAAAAAAATAGCAGCCGACAATCGTAAAGCAGCGAACAAAACCAAATACTGGGCTATTCTGCGTAATACGCCTACTTCCCCGCGCAAAATGCGCCTGGTAGCGGACATTATCCGCGGCCAGGAAGTGAACAAGGCCCTGGATATTCTGGCGCATACCAATAAGGAAGCAGCTCCGCGTCTTTACAAATTATTGAAGAGCGCTATCGCCAACTTCGAAGCGAAATCGGGATTACGTGCTGACGAAAGCAGCCTGATCATTTCCGAGATCCGTGTTGACGGCGGTACCATGTTAAAGCGTATTCAGGCGGCTCCTCAGGGACGTGCTCACCGTATCCGTAAAAGATCGAACCATGTAACACTGGCCGTGGATACCGTAAATCCTGAGATCAAAGAAAAATTAATTAATCAAGCTAAAGAAGCTAACGCTTAATCATAGAATCGAATGGGACAAAAGGCTAATCCAATAGGTAACAGGTTAGGATATATCAAAGGTTGGGACTCAAACTGGTATGGTGGTTCCAACTATGCGGACAAAATTGTGGAAGACTACAAGATCCGCAAGTATATCAATGCCCGTCTGAACAAGGCAGGTGTATCCAAAGTGGTTATTGAGCGTACTTTGAAATTAATTACCGTAACCATTCACACATCCCGTCCGGGTATCATCATCGGAAAAGGTGGCCAGGAAGTGGACAAGCTGCGTGAAGAATTACGTAAAGTGACCGGGAAAGAGATCCAGATCAATATCTTCGAGATCAAACGTCCGGAAGTAGATGCCCGCCTGGTGGCTGATTCCATCGCCCGCCAGATCGAAGGCCGTGTTGCTTACCGCCGTGCGGTGAAAGCTGCCCTTTCTTCTGCCATGCGTATGGGAGCCGAAGGTATCAAGATCAACATCGCAGGTCGTCTGGCCGGTGCAGAGATCGCCCGCAGCGAGATCTTCAAGGAAGGACGTACCCCGCTTCATACTTTCCGTGCTGACATCGATTATGCAGTTGCGGAAGCACATACAACCTATGGTCGTATCGGAATCAAAGTCTGGATCTGCCTGGGAGAGGTATACGGTAAACGTGATCTTTCCCCGAACGTAGGCAATCCGAAGGCCCGTAAACCTGCCGGTAATGCCGGTGCCCCGTCACATGCCGGCGGCCGTAGAAAGAAAAAATAATATTGGTATTAATTAACTGAAAAAAAGGCTTTTAAAATGTTATCGCCTAAACGTGTAAAATACAGAAAGGTCCAGAAAGGCAGAATGAAAGGAAATGCTCAGCGTGGTACTGAGATCGCCTTCGGTTCCTTTGCTCTTAAGTCTTTGGATACGGCCTGGCTGAACAGCCGTCAGATCGAGGCTGCCCGTGTAGCGCTGAACCGTTACATGAAAAGGGAGGGTCAGGTATGGATCCGCATCTTCCCTGATAAACCAATCACCCGCAAACCGCTCGAGGTACGTATGGGTAAAGGTAAAGGTGCTCCGGAGTTCTGGGCTGCCGTTGTGAAACCGGGACGTATTATGTTCGAAGTAGAAGGCGTTCCATTAGAAACTGCTAAAGAAGCTTTGCGTTTGGCCGCACAGAAGTTACCGGTGAAAACTAAGTTCTTGGTAAGAAGAGATTATGTAGCCTAATAAATAAATTTGAAGAAAATGAAACAGGCAGAATATAAAGAACTTTCCATTGCTGAGTTAACTGAGAAAGTAACAGGATTGCGTGCCGAACTGCAGAAATTGACCATGACACATTCCGTTTCTCCATTGGAAAACCCGATGCTGATCCGCAAAGTTCGTCGATCAATCGCAATTATCCTGACAGAATTAAACAGCCGTAAAAACACTGTTCAGTAATAATCTTAAATAGATCCGGAGATGTCAGAGTCCGTTCAAAGAAATATCAGAAAAGAAAAAATTGGAGTGGTAACCTCCAATAAAATGAATAAAACCATCGTGGTGAGCGTGGAGCGTAAGGTGAAACACCCGCTGTACGGCAAGTTCGTGAAAACGACCAAGAAATTCTATGCCCACGATGAGAAAGCGGAATGCGGAATCGGTGATACCGTACGCATCATGGAAACTCGCCCCTTGAGCAAACTGAAAAATTGGCGATTGGTTGAAATAATTGAAAAGGCTAAGTAATCATGATACAGTCAGAAAGCAGATGTACTGTGGCCGATAACAGCGGCGCTAAAGAAGTATTGATCATCCGTGTACTGGGTGGTACAGGCAAGCGCTATGGTCGCCTGGGTGATACGGTGGTAGTAACCGTAAAAGATGCTATCCCGAGTGGTAACGTGAAAAAAGGTCAGGTTACCAAAGCTGTAGTAGTTCGTACGAAAAAAGAAGTACGCCGTAATGACGGGTCCTATATCCGTTTCGACGACAATGCGGTAGTGCTCCTGAACAACCAGGGAGAGATGCGCGGAACGCGTATCTTCGGACCGGTTGCCCGTGAACTGCGTGAAAAACAATATATGAAAATCGTTTCATTAGCACCCGAAGTGCTTTAATCCATATATATAAAATGAAACTGCACGTAAAAAAAGGTGATAAGGTGATCGTGATCTCCGGCAACAACAAAGGAGCCACAGGCACGATCCAGAAAGTAAGCATTAAAAATGCTACTGCCATCGTTGAAGGTGTGAACCTGGTGAAACGCCATACCCGTCCGAGCGCACAGAACCCGAACGGAGGCATTATCGAGAAAGAAGCGCCCCTTCACGTGAGCAAACTGATGCTGGTAGATCCGAAAACCGGTAAGGCTACACGCATCGGCAGAAAAATCGACGAGAAAACCGGCAAGTCTGTTAGAATCGCTAAAAAATCAGGGGAGGTAATTAAATAATGAGCACGCCCAGATTAAAAGAAAAATACACGAATGAAGTAGTTCCTGCCCTGAAAGAGCAGTTCGGCTACAAAAACGTGATGCAGGTACCTAAAATTACCAAGATCGTACTGAACCAGGGTATGGGTGCCGCCGTTGCCGATAAACGTCTGATCGACGCCGCGGTGAACGAAATGACCATGATCGCCGGCCAGAAAGCCGTTCCGACCAAGTCTAAAAAAGATATCTCGAACTTCAAGCTGAGAAAAGGTGTGGCCATCGGAGCCCGTGTTACACTGCGCGGAGAGCGTATGTACGAATTCCTGGACCGCCTGCTGTCTATCTCCCTGCCACGTATCCGTGACTTCAAAGGAGTGAACGCCAAAGGTTTCGACGGCCGCGGTAACTATACCTTCGGTGTTACCGAGCAGATCATCTACCCGGAGATCGATATCGACAAAGTGTCACGTATCAACGGTATGGACATTACCTTTGTTACCACGGCGCAGAACGACAGCGAGGCCTATGCCCTGCTGAAAGAATTTGGAATGCCTTTTAACAACATAAAAAAGAGCTAAGAAGTTATGGCAAAAGAATCAATGAAAGCCAGAGAAAGAAAACGCGTTTACCTGAACAACCGTTTCGGAGCCAAGCGCGAATCTTTAAAAGCTGTGGTAAACAGTACCGGATCTTCTTTCGAAGAGCGCCTGGAAGCCCAGTTCAAATTACAGCAGCTGCCCAAGAACTCTGCCAAGGAGCGCCAGCACAACCGCTGTAAACTGACCGGCCGTCCCAAAGGATATATGCGCCAGTTCGGTATCTGCCGTAACCAGTTCCGCGAAATGGCCAATTTCGGCCTGATCCCGGGTGTTAAAAAAGCAAGTTGGTAATCAAGATATATAGAAAGAAATGGATCCAATAGCAGATTTTCTGACCAGAATACGCAACGCAGCCAATGCCCGTCACCGGGTTGTGGAAGTGCCTGCATCGAACCTGAAAAAAGATATCACGAAGATTCTTTTTGACAAGGGTTTTATCCTGAACTACAAGTTCGAAAAAGGAGAGCACCAGGATGTGATCAAGATCGCTCTTAAATATCATCCTGTTACCAAGGAATGCGCTATCCGCTCTATCCAGCGCGTAAGTACCCCGGGTCTGCGTCAGTACACGGGAGCCAACGAATTACCACGCGTTCTGAATGGCCTGGGTATCGCTATCCTGTCCACTTCGAAAGGGGTAATGTCGGATAAAAAAGCCCGCGAACTGCACGTTGGCGGCGAAGTATTGTGTTACGTTTATTAATGAATTGATAGAAAATGTCACGTATAGGTAAATTACCCATAACTGTTCCTTCCGGCGTTACGGTTGACGTTAATGCGAACAACGTAGTAACCGTAAAAGGTCCGAAAGGCGAGATGAAACAGGCCATTGATCCTGCCATTACCCTCAAACAGGAGGACGGCAAGATAGAACTGGTACGTGCTACCGACCAGAAGCGTCACAGGGCCATGCATGGTCTGTACCGCGCTATTCTGAGCAATATGGTGGAAGGCGTATCGGCCGGTTTCAGGAAAGAGCAGGAGCTGATCGGTGTGGGATACCGTGCCGAAGCAAAAGGACAGATGCTTGAGCTGAACCTGGGTTACTCACACACCATCATGTTTGAGATCCCCGCCGAAGTAAAAGTGGAAACCAAGACCGAAAAAGGTAAAGCTCCCCTGATTACCCTGACCAGCCACGATAAACAACTTATCGGACAGGTGGCCGCAAAGATCCGTTCTCTGCGTAAACCGGAACCGTACAAAGGAAAAGGTATCCGTTTCGTGGGTGAAATCGTACGCAGAAAAGCTGGTAAATCTGCAGGTAAATAACAATAGAAACGTTGCATAAAATGGCAAATACGAATATTAAAAGAAGAAAATCCATCAAACTGCGCATCCGTAAAGTGGTGAACGGTACCGCTGAAACTCCGCGTATCAGCGTATTCCGCAGCAACAAGGCGATCTATGCCCAGATGATTGATGATTTGAAAGGTGTTACCCTGGTAGCTGCTTCATCACGCGATAAAGAACTGGCCGGCGTAAAAGGCACCAAAATAGAGATCGCTGCAGCCGTAGGTAAAAAGCTGGCCGAGAAAGCCTCAGCCGCAGGTATTACGAAAGCTAAGTTCGATCGTAACGGATATTTGTATCATGGCCGCGTGAAAGCTCTGGCCGATGGTGCACGTGAAGGTGGTATTCAATTCTAAAAGAAATTATGACAAACTCAAACATAAAACGCGTTAAAACCAATGGCGATATCGAACTGAAAGATCGCCTGGTTGCTATAAACCGTGTAACCAAAGTTACCAAAGGTGGCCGTCACTTCAGCTTTTCAGCGATCGTGGTGGTAGGTAACGAGAATGGTATCGTTGGTTACGGATTGGGTAAAGCGAACGAGGTAACCGATGCCATCTCGAAAGGTGCCGAGGATGCCAAGAAAAATCTGATCAAAGTTCCGATCATCAAAGGGACCATTCCTCACGAACAGTCTGCCAAATACGGCGGTGCCCGTGTATTCATCAAACCGGCTGCGAACGGTACGGGAGTGATTGCCGGTGGTGCGATGCGTGCCGTGCTCGAGACCGTAGGCGTAAAAGACGTACTGGCCAAATCGAAAGGTTCATCGAACCCGCACAACGTGGTAAAAGCTACGTTCTATGCCCTGGCCCAGCTGCGCGATGCAGCCAACCTGGCCCAGCTGCGCGGTGTTAATCTTGATAAAGTATTCAACGGTTAAAATTATCGGTCATGTCTGAAAAGAAAATCAAAATCACACAGGTTAAGAGTGGTATCGGAAGACCTGAAACGCAAAAACGCACCCTGGTTGCCCTGGGCCTGCGTAAGCTGAACCATTCCGTTGAGAAGGTGGCAAACCCGCAGATCCTCGGTATGGTACGTACAGTAGAACACTTAGTTAAAGTTGAAGAAATTTAATTCCTGAATCAGAAATGAATTTACATACATTAAAACCAGCAGACGGCTCTACAGGAAAAGGTAAACGTGTGGGCCGCGGCCAGGGATCAGGTCGTGGCGGTACTTCCGCACGCGGTCACAAAGGTGCCCAGTCGCGCTCCGGTTACTCCCGCAAAAAAGGTTTCGAGGGTGGCCAGATGCCTTTACAGCGCCGCGTTCCTAAATTCGGTTTCAAAAACGTGAACCGCGTGGAGTACAAATCGCTGAATCTGGATACACTGCAGAGCCTGATCGACACACACAAGGTAGATGTGATCGATACCGAGGTACTGTACCAGCACGGCCTGATTTCGAAAAGCGACCTGGTGAAGATCCTGGGCCGCGGAGAACTGAAATCGAAAGTGACCGTTAAAGTACATGCATTCTCTGGCACTGCTGTTAAAGCTATCGAAGCTGCAGGTGGAACCGCTGAAAAAATCTAATGAATGAAAGGTTTTATTACTACAATCCGTAATATATTCAAGATTGAAGAACTGAGGACTCGTATTCTTACGACCCTCAGTTTAGTTCTTATATATCGTCTGGGCTCGTATATCGTGCTTCCGGGCGTGGATTCCACCCGCCTCGAAGCTGCCGGCGGCGACGGAGCCACCCTCATCGATATCCTGTCCAACTTTACCGGGGGCGCATTTACCCGTGCTTCCATTTTTGCACTCGGTATCATGCCCTATATCTCTGCATCGATCATCGTGCAGCTGCTGGGCATCGCCGTACCGTATTTCCAGAAACTGCAGAAAGAAGGGGAGAGCGGACGTAACCGTATGAACCAGATCACCCGTATCCTGACCATTGTCATTACCGCCGTTCAGGCCCCCAGCTATATCTTTACCTATGTAAATGCCGGAGCCCGTCCCGACTCCACCCTGTGGCTGATCATGGCCGTTATTACACTGGTTGCCGGTACCATGTTCTGTATGTGGCTCGGTGAGCGTATCACCGATAAAGGTATCGGTAACGGTATCTCCCTGATCATTATGATCGGTATCATCGCCAACCTCCCCGGAGCCCTCTTCGTGGAGTTCGGTTCCAAAATGGAGCCCGACGGAGGTGGTCTGATCATGTTCATGCTGGAAATGGTAGTGCTGCTCGGTGTGATCATTGCATCGATCCTGCTGGTACAGGGTACCCGTAAGATCGCCATCCAGTATGCCAAGCGCATCGTTACTTCGGGTCGTACCCCGCTGCAGCAGGGTGGCCGCCGTGAGTACATGCCCCTCAAAGTGAACTCAGCAGGCGTTATGCCTATTATCTTCGCTCAGGCGATCATGTTCGTGCCGATCTACCTGGCCGGTTTTGCCGGTGGTGACGGTAACTGGTTCGCCCGTAACTTCAGCGATTATACATCGTTCTGGTATAACTTCGTGTTCGCGTTAATGATCGTACTGTTCACGTATTTCTATACGGCGATCTCGATCAACCCGAACCAGTATGCCGACGATCTGAAACGCGCCGGCGGTTTCATCCCGGGCATCAAACCCGGTAAAGCTACGGCCGATTATATCGATAACGTGATGTCGCGTATCACCCTGCCCGGGTCCCTGTTCCTGGCACTGATCGCGATCCTTCCCGCATTTGCCGCACTGGCCGGTATCAACTCTGCATTTGCTTATTTCTACGGGGGTACCTCCCTGCTCATTATGGTGGGCGTGGTGCTGGATACCCTGCAGCAGATCGAGAGCTACCTGCTGATGCGCCAGTATGACGGTCTGATGAAGTCCGGACGGATCAAAGGCCGCAACGCAAATCTTGCTCCGCAGAGCGGAATATAGGAGCCCTCTCCCGCCGCGGCGGGACCAAACGTTCTTTGCTTGTAAGCAAAACCCCGGCAAAGGGGACATTCGGCGAAAAAGCATATTTATTATGCCTAAGTTTTTGAATATTACGAAAAAGTGTTACCTTTGCCGCCCCTGAAAACGGCTTTAAAACAGGCCTTCTGCGGAATGAAAATGTGCTGAAAGTCACATGCATAACGGGAAGCAGAAGTATGTAAAAGACGTCCGGCGGGCTGTGGGAACGGCGCAGGCCGTACCTGCAGCGGAACAAAGAGTATATAGAAACAAAAAATATTGCTGGAAGTAGCCCTATGGCAAAACAACCATTGATAGAACAAGACGGGACGATCATTGAGGCCCTTTCCAACGCGATGTTCCGCGTGGAATTAGCAAATGAGCACGTAATAACGGCTCATATATCGGGCAAGATGCGTATGCACTATATCAAGATCCTGCCGGGCGACAAAGTAAAGGTGGAGATGTCTCCCTACGATCTGACCAAAGGAAGAATTACATACAGATATAAATAAAATTATGAAAGTTAAAGCATCCATAAAGAAAAGAAGTGCGGAGTGCAAGATCGTGCGCCGTAAAGGTAAGCTTTATGTAATCAACAAAAAGAATCCCCGCTACAAACAGCGTCAGGGATAATTAACCGATAAGAAGACAGTTAAAGAACATGGCAAGGATAGCAGGTATTGATTTACCAAGAAACAAAAGAGGCGTGATCGGCCTTACGTATATTTACGGAATTGGTCTTTCCACATCTAAACGCATTCTGGCACAGGCCGGTATCGATGAGAACGTCAAAGTACAGGACTGGAATGACGACCAGCTTACGGCGATCCGTACATTCATCAGCAACGAGATCAAGGTGGAAGGTCAGCTTCGCTCTGAGGTACAGCTGAACATCAAACGCCTGATGGACATCGGTTGCTACCGTGGCGTACGTCACCGTGTAGGTCTTCCGCTCCGCGGACAGCAGACCCAGACCAACGGACGTACCCGTAAAGGTAAACGTAAGACCGTTGCCAATAAAAAGAAAGTAACTAAATAATAAGTAACAGATACCAATGGCTAAAGGAAAGGTAACGAAGAAAAAGGTGAAGATCGAGCCGCGCGGTGAAGCACATATCAGCGCTACGTTCAATAACCTCATTATTTCGTTGACGAACTCTGCCGGTCAGGTGATCACCTGGTCATCGGCAGGAAAGATGGGCTTCCGGGGCTCTAAGAAGAACACCCCGTATGCGGCCCAGGTTGCAGCTTCAGATGCTGCAAAAGCAGCGTATGAACTCGGACTTCGCAGTGTGAAAGTGTACGTGAAAGGCCCCGGTGCCGGTCGCGAAAGCGCTATCCGTACCATCGCGCAGGAAAATATTGAAGTGATTGAAATCGTGGATGTGACCCCTATGCCGCATAATGGTTGTCGTCCTCCTAAAAAACGCAGAGTTTAATCATTTAACCAGTAAAAAATTATGGCACGATATAGAGGTCCAAAATCCAAAATCGCTCGTAAATTCAAAGAGCCCATCTTCGGTCCTGATAAAGTACTCGCCCGCAAGAATTACGGTCCGGGTATGCACGGTCCTTCAAAACGCCGTCGCAAACAGTCTGAATACGCTATTCAGCTCCAGGAGAAACAAAAAGCAAAACTTATTTACGGGGTACTGGAGCGCCAGTTCCGCCGTATGTTCGAACATGCGAACCGCATGAAAGGTATTACCGGTGAAAACCTGCTGTCACTGTGCGAAAGCCGCCTGGACAACGTGGTTTACCGTATGGGTATCGCCCCTACGCGCCGTGCTGCCCGCCAGCTGGTTTCCCATGCACATATAACTGTAAACGGTGAAGTTTGTAATATCCCGAGCCGCAGCCTTCGCCCGGGCGACGTGGTTTCCGTCCGCGAGAAATCAAAGACCCTGAGCGTGGTTACCAGTAACGTGGCCGGCTCTTCTGCTAAACTTGACTGGGTTACTTTTGATGCGGCTACGCTGTCAGGTTCTTTTGTTGCCCGTCCGGTTCGTGAACAGATCCCGGAAAACATCAAAGAACAGCTCATCGTAGAATTGTATTCTAAATAATAACATTTAAACGTCATACAAAATGGCTATTCTTGATTTCCAAAGACCTGATAAAGTAATAATGCTGGAATCTGATGATTTCAACGGGAAATTCGAATTTCGTCCGCTGGAACCCGGATATGGAATCACCATCGGTAATTCCCTTCGTCGTATCCTGCTTTCTTCTTTGGAAGGTTTTGCCATCTCCGGTGTGAAAATCGAAGGCGCTTCGCACGAGTTTTCATCACTGAAAGGAGTTACTGAAGACGTTACGGAAATTATCCTGAATCTTAAAAAAGTACGCTTCAAACGCCAGATCGAGATCCTCGACAACGAGCGTGTGACCGTGAACTTTACCGGTGGCGACAAACTTACCGCCGGCGATCTGGGTAAATTTACCAGTGGTTTTCAGGTGCTGAATCCCGATCTGATCATCTGCCACATGGAACCCGGTACCAAATTCCAGATGGAATTCTCCATCGTGAAAGGCCGCGGTTATGTTCCCGCAGAAGAAAATAAACAGACCGGTGCAGAAATCGGGGTGATCGCTATCGACTCCATTTTTACACCGATCCGCAATGTGCGCTATGCCATCGAGAACTATCGTGTAGAACAGAAGACCGACTATGAAAAGCTGGTCCTCGATATCGAGACCGACGGTTCCATCACTCCGAAAGATGCGCTGCAGGAAGCTGCCAAGATCCTTATCCAGCACTTTATGCTGTTCTCCGATGAACGCATTACCCTGGATATCGAAGAGAAAACGCAGACCGAAGAGTTCGACGAAGAAGCACTGCACATGCGTCAGCTTTTGAAAACGAAGTTGGTTGACATGGATTTGAGCGTTCGCGCATTGAACTGTCTGAAAGCCGCTGATGTGGAAACACTGGGCGAACTGGTTTCCTTCAACAAGAACGATCTCTTAAAATTCCGCAACTTCGGTAAGAAGTCGCTGATGGAGCTCGAAGAACTGGTACGTTCCAAAAACCTGCACTTCGGTATGAACGTGGCTAAATTCAAACTGGATAAAGACTAACTTTACAATAATCCTTAAATTTTTTAAGAAAAATGAGACACGGAAAAACTATAAATCATTTAGGGCGTACTGCTAGTCACCGTAAAGCGCTTCTGTCGAATTTAGCGGCCCAACTGATCACGCATAAAAGAATCACTACGACCGTAGCCAAGGCCAAAGCGCTGCGTAAATTCGTAGAGCCTATCATTACCAAGGCCAAAGACGATACCACACACTCACGTCGTGTAGTGTTCTCTTACCTGGGTAACAAATACGCGGTATCTGAACTGTTCCGCGAAGTAAGCGCCAAAGTAGGCAGCCGCCCCGGTGGTTATACCCGCATCATCAAGCTGGGCGTTCGCCCCGGCGACGGTGCCGAGATGGCCCTGATCGAGCTGGTCGACTTCAACGCAAACCTCACGAAAGATACTGCCAAAGCCGGTAAAAAACGTACCCGCCGCGGTTCAGGAACTTCAAAACCGAAAGCTGCCAAGGAAGAAGCCCCGAAAGAGGAGCCCAAGGCTGAAGAATCTGCTAACGAAGAAACACCGGAAGAAAACGCATAAATGTTGCCTTTTTTTTCAATTAATTTTCACAAAGGATAAACCGCAAGGATTTATCCTTTTTTTTTGTACTCTGATTATGAAATATAACGTACCGCAAAAAGGAATTGTATACCTTCAGGATGGAACTGTGTTTGAAGGTTTTGTAGCAGGAAAGATCGGTACCTGCACCGGGGAAATATGTTTTAATACCGCCATGACAGGCTACCAGGAAACCTTTACGGACCCGTCGTACCTGGGCCAGATACTGGTAATGAATACCGCGCATATCGGTAATTACGGCGTACATGCCGAAGAAGTGGAATCCGGGGGCATCAAGATCGCCGGGATGATCTGCCGCAACCTTTCGGACAAATACTCCCGCACGGCGGCCATCGGCTCCATACAGGCCTATTTTGAAAAGGCGGGCGTTACCGTGGTGTACGGTGTGGACACCCGTGCCCTGGTGCGTCATATTCGTAACTGCGGGGCCATGAATGCCATCATCAGCGGTGAGGTGTTCGATACCGCCGAACTGCAGAAGATCATGGCTGCCATCCCGTCTATGGAAGGACTTGAACTTTCTTCAAAGGTATCTGTCAGCCAGGCCTATGAGACCGGCCCCGAAAAGGCTGAAAAGAAAGTGGCCCTGCTCGACCTGGGCGTAAAGCAGAACATCGTCCGCTGCCTTACGGAGCGTGGCGTACGTGTGAAAGTGTTTCCCATGAATACTTCCCTGGCCGAAATGCAGGCCTGGAACCCCGACGGTTACCTCATCAGCAATGGCCCCGGCGACCCGGAAACGCTCACCGGTATCACCCAACTGCTGAAAGACATGATCGCGGCCGACCTGAAAGTTTTCGGTATCTGCCTGGGACACCAGGTACTCGGACAGGCCCTGGGCATGCAGACCTTTAAAATGTTCAACGGGCACCGCGGTATCAATCACCCCATCCTGAACCATATGACCGGAAAGGGTGAAATTACGACCCAGAACCACGGTTTTGCCATTAAAAACGAAAATATCCCCGATCATGTGGAGATCACCCACAGCCACCTGAACGACGGTACCGTAGCGGGCATACGCATCAAGAATAAACCCGTGTTCAGCGTTCAGTACCATCCCGAGGCTTCGGCAGGGCCGCACGATTCCCGTTATTTATTTGACGAGTTCGTTGCTTCTCTGTAAATTTGGTATATGAAGAAACATATACTCGCTGCATGTATTCTTGCCGCCCTCTGTATTCCAGGCCTTTCCGCGCAGAAGGCCGACCTGTTGCTGACACCCGATGCTGCTGAGCTGAGCGCTGCGGCCAAGAACGGTTCCATGTACGTGATCGGCCAGGTACAGGAAACACCCGGTCATACCTCGGAGAACGCAGGTACCTGGATCACCCACAGCGACGGCTCCCTGCTCTGGCGCTACACGATCTCTGCCCCGGGCGCCGCGGGGATAGACCTGTACTTCAACGAGCTCGATCTGCCACAGAACGCCGCTATGGTACTCCGTGCGCCGGATAATGCCTTTGTGGCCGGGCCCTATTTCGCTTCCGATATCAATGACGGCGTGTTCGCCACCGGGGTCGTACCCGGGGAAAATGCCCTGCTGGAAGTATATCTCCCCGACGGCAGCAAGAGCGGGTTCTTTGCCCGTATCCCGGAGTCGGGCTATATTTTCAGAGGGGTGGGAGACCTGGTCGAGAAAGATGCCGGCGACCTGGGCGCTTCAGACCCCTGTGAGGTGAACGTGAACTGTCCCGAAGGCATCAACTGGCAGGACGAAAAACGTGCGGTGGTAAAGATCAAGCTGCGCGAAGGCAATCTCATCGGCCTGTGTTCGGGCGCCCTGCTGAACAATACGGCGCAGGACTGTAAAAATTACCTGCTCACGGCCCAGCACTGCGGCGCAGGAGCTACGGTAACCAACCTGAACCAGTGGGTATTCTATTTCAATTTTGAAGCGCCTACCTGTGCTACACCCGGCTCGGCCACCACGCTCGACGACCAGACCATTACCGGCTGTGTGCGCCGTGCCGCGGGGGGGACCGTTTCGGAGGTGGTCAATTCGGATTTTCACCTGCTCGAACTCAATAAAAGCATTCCTTCTTCCTACAATGTGTATTATGCCGGCTGGAACAAGGCGGGCACCACTTCGCCGTCCGGTGTGGGCATTCACCACCCGATGGGCGATATAAAAAAGATATCCACCTACAGTATCCCCCTGGTCAGCAGCAGCTGGACGGGTACTCCCGGTACACACTGGGCCGTTTCCTGGGCTGCCACGGCCAGCGGGCACGGTGTTACGGAAGGCGGCTCTTCGGGTAGTCCCATCTTCGACAACAATGGCCGCGTGATCGGTGACCTGAGCGGGGGCGGTTCTGAATGCGCTTCACCTGCACAGGCCGACCTGTACGGGAAATTCAGCTATAGCTGGGAATCCGTGGGCGCTTCTGCCGACCGCCGGCTGAAACCCTGGCTCGACCCGGGCAACCTGAACCCTTCCTTCATCGATGGCCGCAATGCCTGTACATCCGCCGCGGCGCCACCGGTAGCCGATTTTACCGTAGACAATACCCTGGTAGCCGTGAACGGTATCGTATATTTTACACAACTTTGCACCAATTCGCCCACGTCCTATTCCTGGACCGTATCGCCGGCAGCCGGCTGGGTGTTCGCCTTCGGGAACTCAACCAGTCCCTACCCGGGCCTGCGCCTCATCAGCGTGGGATGTTACACTATTACGCTTACGGCTACCAACAGTGCCGGTTCCGACAGTGAGACCAAAACTTCGTATGTATGCGCATCGCTTACGTCCAATGAGGAAGACGGCCTGAATGCCGTTCAGATCTATCCCAATCCTGCCACAGAGACCATTTACGTGCAGCAGCAGGGAAATGAGACCATAGCGTACCAGGTTACCGATATACAGGGCAAAATCATCCGTAGCGGCATCCTGAACGGGAACAGCATTGCGGTAGACCAGCTTGCCGGCGGTACGTACTATCTTCGTATCAAAACGGGAAAAACGCAACAGACAGTGCCTTTTGTTGTTGCTCATTAATAAAATCAGTGTATGAAAAAACAATTCCTTTTACTCGCCATGCTCCTTGCCGTACAGGTAGGGTTGTATGCGCAGAAGAACGTTTACCTGAGTACCCCGAGGGGATTCAGTGAGCGGCAGAACCTGCCCGAGATCTCCGCACAGAGGATCGACGCCCCTTCGGAACAGGTCATTGCCGAGATGATCAAAGAAAGTGGCAAGGATGGCAGCTTTTACAAGATCGCCCGCCTGATGCCCGTTGCCTACGACATGAACAATGCGGGCAAATGGACCCTGTATCCCGACGGCAGCCGCCTGTGGCGCTTTAAGATCAGAGCCGAAGGCGCACAGGGCCTGTCTTTCTATTTCGACCGTTTTTACATTCCGCCCGGAGCTGTGCTCTTTAGCTATAACCTGAACACCGGTTTCGTGGAAGGCCCGCATTATGCCAATGAAAATACCGAAACGCAAACCTATGCCACCGCCATTGTCCCCGGCGACGAGATCGTGCTGGAGTACTACCAGCCGGCTTCGGTAGAAGGAGAGCCCGTGATCGAGATCGGGGATATCGGGTATTTTTTCCGCGGCCTGAATTTCCTGGAAAAAAATGCCATTGATTTCGGCGCTTCGGATGCCTGCCAGGTAAATGTGAACTGCAGTGAAGGTACCAGCTGGCAGGACGAGAAACGTTCCGTGGTAAAGATCATCGTAGTGGAAGGCAACAGTGCCGGTCTCTGCAGCGGTGCCCTGGTAAACAATACCGCCCAGGACTGTAAGAATTACCTGCTCACGGCCCAGCACTGCGGAGCAGGAGCATCGGCCTCGAACCTGGGACAATGGATCTTCTACTTTAATTTTGAAGCTCCTTCCTGCCCGGACCCGGCTTCGGCCAATAACCTCGACGACCAGACCAAGACCGGCTGCGTGCGCCGTGCGGCCAGCGGCACCAGTTCCACGGTAAGCCAGTCTGACTTCCAGCTGCTGGAGCTCAATGGTTCTATCCCCGCTGCCTACAATGTATATTATGCCGGCTGGAACCGCGGTGCCACCGGTTCTCCTTCCGGGGTGGGCATTCACCATCCCTCCGGAGATATCAAGAAAATCTCTACCTATTCGTCTACGCTCACCAATGGCACCTGGACCAATGGAACGGCCAATGCACACTGGCGCGTGACCTGGGTACCCACGGCCAATGGCCATGGCGTTACCGAAGGCGGTTCTTCAGGAAGCCCGATCTTCGACAACAACGGCCGCATCGTAGGCGACCTGAGCGGCGGAAGCTCTTTCTGTTCCACACCGAACCAGCCCGACCTGTATGGTAAATTCTCCTACAGCTGGGAAAGTGCCGGCGCAGCTAATTCACAGCGTCTGCGTCCCTGGCTCGATCCGGCTGGCAGCAATCCCACCACGCTCGACGGCAAAAATGCCTGTACGGGCACACCCCCGGTAACGGGTTCCTGCGATACTACCGGTAACTTTATCCTGGGCACCAGCACGCCCTCACAGGTACAGCTGTCTAATGGCGACGGGTACCTGGCAGGTAATAACAACTATGGAGATAAGGCCAAAGCCGAACTCTTTACAGACACCTGGCCCAATGGCTACCTGCTGAAGGGCGCCTTCCTGGCCTTCTACAACGCCAGCGGCAGCGGCACCTGTATGTTCAAGGTATGGAGCGCGAACGGGGCAGGAGGAGCACCGGGTACCGAACTGCGTTCCCTCACTGTGAACGTAAGCTCGCTGCCTACCGATGGCAATTTTGTGTTCTGGGACCTGAGCGCTAACCCGGTGACCGTAAACGGGAATTTTTACGTAGGTGTGGTGCTGCCCACAGGCGGGAGCACCGTAGCCCTGTTCACTTCCGCTGCCGGCGAGGTACCGGGTACGACCGGCTGGGAGATGTATAGCGATAATTCATGGCATTCCTATGTAGAAAGCTATGGCAATAACTATGCACACACCATCTTTTCGGTGGTATGTCCCCCGGGAACTTCCGCGGAGAACAGCGAACTGACGGAAGAGAACATACAGTTGTTCCCGAACCCGGCTGCAGGCGAACTGTTCATCGAAGCCGGTAAAAGCGGGTTCAGCGTAGACGTGATCGATATGGCCGGACGTACTGTACTGGTAACACCTTCGCAGGTGAATGAATCACTGCTGCGCCTGGACGTATCCGGCCTGAAGAACGGCGTATACAATGTGCGTATCCACTATAAGAATACAGACAAGAGCGTAGCCCGCAAATTCGTGATTGCACGATAGGGCAGCCGCATACAGAAATGGAAAAGGGTAGCTTGGGGCTACCCTTTTTTTATTCGATCTTTAAAAGTTTAATACGTTTCACCGGCCCTGGGCACATCGTAGTGTGGCAGTTCATGCAGCCTTCGGTATAACTGGCGAAGGCTTCCTTACGCTTTTCGGGCGCGGCGGACAGGAGTTCCTTCGTGCGGCGTATAAAATCGTCGGCAAAAGGATCGAAGGTCTCGTTCTTCATATGCTCGTCCGTAGGTCTTGCCGTTTTGAGCTTATCGAAGCTAACGGGATAAATGCCCAGGTCCTGCCCGTTCCTGATGGCTTCTTTCCATTCTTCGGAGCGGGAGAACATTTCGCGCATCAGGGAAGCCAGTTCAGACGTACCGTTGGGATTCACCCCGTCCGCAGGTTTGGCGCAGGAGGCCGAATCTTTAGGGGCACTATCGGCACTGCCGGTCCTTTCCTGTTGTGTGCAGGCGGCCAGGCAGGCAAAACCGGCACCCAGGATCAAAATGCTAAGGTTTTTTCCGGTTCTCAAGGGCATCCAGTTTTTTCTTGGTCAATTCAATATTTACCAGGTCGTATACTTCCTCCAGCTTTTTACTGTTGGCCGAATAATAGGCGAAGCTCTCGTCGAACTGAAGGGTATCGGTACCCATACGTTCCAGGGCCTTCTGCTGTACCTGGCGGCCTCTTCCCTGCAGGTCGGGCTCGATGGCGCCACTGCGGTAGGCTGCTTCCACCAGGTGCATTTCGGCCAGTATATGGGCCATGGTCTCCTTATCGTACACCCCCGGATCGATCATGTTCCGGCTGTCGTTATTCACGCAGGATACCAGTGCCGGCAGTATACAGGCTGTAAGCAGGATCGTTTTAGTCCAGTACCACTTCATCCGAACCGGCAAAATCGCCGTCGATATAAATTTCGAAACGATAATTCCCCTTGGTAAAAACTTCCTGGTCCCAGTTGACCTCCTGGGTGGAGCTTCCGCCGTCGTAAGTGAACTTTACCAGGCGGCTGTAAGGCATTTCCTTGCCTTCGCGGGTGCTGAAGGTACGCGTGGTCTGGTTTACGTCGGCCACCACATAACCCTGCGGGTTCACGATGCGCAGGTAGGCTACCTTGTCACCGGGCGCAGCCAGTTTATTGGCCATGATGGTGAACTTTACATTGATGCGGTCGGCCTTGCTGGCTTTTTCAACGGCTACCTGCTTGCCGCTGCCTTTTACCTTGAAGGTGGTAAGGCGTATGTTCTGTACTTTGAGGGCAGAGGCGATATCTACCTTACCCACAAGTTCTTCGTTCTTTTCATTGAGCTTGTCTACCCGCACGCTCAGTTCGGTGTTCTGGTAGCGCAGCTCTTTATTTTCGGCCAGCAGGTTGTCGATCTGCTTCAGGTACTCGTCTTTCAGCTTGCGCAGCTCATTGTAACGGGCCTGCAGCACCTGGTAGTCCTGGCGGGTATCGATCAGTCCGGCGATCTGGCGGCGCTGGGCTTCAATTTTCGTGTTGGCCTCGGCCAGCAGGGAATCCAGTTCGGCGCTGCGGCCACGGAACTGGTTCAGTTCGTCGGATATCTGGGTCACTTCTTTTTCCAGCTCCGATTTACGTGCCGAGATCGTGTCGATCTGGGTTTGCACCTGTGCTCTTTCCACGATGATCTCCCTGGTGTTGAAATACTGGTACACATTGCCTCCGAGCGACAGTAAAAGCAGTAAGAGTAAAACGATAACAAGTCCTTTGTTCGATTTTTTCGGATTCACTTGATTTTCCATACACGATATTTTTGCAAAAGTATCAAATTCTTCAAATAACGGTCAAAACCTTTAATCTGCGGCCTTTTTAATATTTTTTTAATGAACAACCAATAGTTTACCATTGCCGTTCAGCTTGCCGGTATTGCCTTTCCAGTGCAGGGTATAGAGTCCGCCCGCCAGGTCCTGTACAGAGAACTGCAGGGGTGTGCCGGGCTGGAAACGTTGTGTGTATACGGTTTTGCCGGCCATGTCAGTGATGAGGAGGGTGCCGCCGGAATGCGGATCGAGGGGAATATTTACCTGTGCCGATGCCGGGTTGGGGTAGGGAAGGAGCTCTGTGGTACTGCTTTCCTGCAGGCTGGTATTGAAAACTGTTCCGCGGAAGGCTGAAACACCGCCCGCATAGTTGCCGAGTACCAGGTCCCATTTGTTGTCGTCGTCGAGGTAGGCAATGGCGGGGGCCGTACGCAGTCCTTCGCGGGTAAGGCCGCCCAGGCTATTGGTCACGCGCTCGAATGTGCCGTTCAGGTTCCAGATCACGTTGCGGTAATGCGATACCCGGCCGCTGTACGAACCTACGAAAATATGGATATCGTTCCCGTCCTCGATGGCTACGGGCGTGCTGAAGCCGTTGAGACTCACACTGCTGTCCACCACGCTGATACCACCGATCTTGGCAATGGTAGGCGTAGACGAAAAGTCGGGGACCGTGCTGCTGCCGTTGTTCTGGTAATAATCCACCCAGCCCCGGATATTGCCCACGATCAGGTCCAGCTTGCCGTCCTTGTTCATATCGAACAGGAAGGGTGCATTGTACTGCTGGGTCTGTATGCCTTTGAAATTGGCCTCGGCCAGGCTGAACTGCGCAGGTTGCCCGGCAGCGGCGGTATTCCGGTAAAAATGCAGTCTGCCGTTCTTTTCGCCGATGATCATGTCCTTATCTCCGTCTCCGTCCAGGTCTCCGAAAGTGGGGGTAATGCTCTGAAGGCCGGCGCCGGAGAGGTTCGCGAAGTTATCGTTCACCAGGGTGAATGCCGGTGCCGAGGCCGTGCCCGTATTGCGGAAAAGCGCTATACGCGTGCTGTAGCTGAGCAGGGATATAAAGTAGCCGTGGTTCGAAATAAAGAGGTCCTGCAGCCCGTCACCGTCGTAATCGAAAAACACGGGATAGGCCCCTTCGCCCAGGTCGATCATCTCTTTCTGGATAAGGTCCTTTTCCACGAACTTGAGATCGGGGAAACCGTCACTGCCCTCGTTCCGGTACCACCATACGCTCTGCTTGTTCTCGGAGCGGTTCACTCCCTGCGGCGACAGTACCAGGTCCCGTTTGCCGTCATTGTCCACATCTTCGTAGAAGGCTGCGGGAAAAATGGTCAGGTTCGCGGCCGAAGTAGAGAGGTTATTGGCGGGGAACTGGGGATCGAAGCTGGTAAAGTCCGCAACGACCGGGGTACCGCCGTTCTTCAGTGAGATCAGGTTATTGTAGTTGGCATCGCCGAGCACGCATTCCACGAGTCCGTCGCCGTTCAGGTCGGTGATCAGGAAGGTGGAGGCCCCGTCGGCCTTCTCGCTTTTGAGCACATCGCAGCTATCGTTCAGCACCACGTCGTTGCTGCTGATACCTTCGGAAAAGTTGCCCCAGTTGTCGGACTGCAGGCGGAAGCGCAGGCTGTCGGAATTGCCGTAGAGTTCCTGGCTCATATTGCGGTGGAACTGCACACAGCGCCCCAGGTTGTTAAAGGTGCAGATATCTATGTCCCCGTCCCCGTCCACATCGGTGATGCCCGGGATATCGTCGGAGGTGATGAATATGCTCTGCGTGATCATGCCGGTATTGCTGGTGAGCAGGTTGTTCATCAGCTGGAAGCTGAGGCCGGAACCGGCACTGCCTGTATTTTTGTACACGGCGGCCCCGCCCGTGGAATAGGTAAAGATGTCCATTTGTCCGTCGCCGTTATAGTCGCGCATGATCATCCATTCGCGCATGGCCGGGAAGGCAGAGCGGAATTCGGGTGCGTAACGGTAGTTTACTTCCCCGCTGTTGCCCCCGTTCAGGAAGGGAAGTACACGGAAACCGCTGCGGTCGAAGAAGACCAGGTCTTTTTTACCGTCGTAATCGAGGTCTATCGAATTGGCCTGCACAAAGTTCATGCCTCCCGTCCAGGCATTCCGCAGCAGGACAGACTGTACGGTCACCGGTATCTCATCGGCCCGCTGGAACTGGTAAAACCCCTGGGCATGGATTTTCCCGGAAGGGCCGATCAGCAGCAAAGCGGCGGCCAGTTTCAGCGGGAGCGAAAAACTTATGGACAAGTGTTTATTTTTCATCGGTAACAAAATTGGGAAATAAAAAACAAAAAGATATATTTGCCGCCTTAATTTTAGGATCAATATATTTAAATTTCACTAAACGTCTATGCAGAATAAGGGATTTGTTCAATTCCTGGTAGTATTGGTGGCGCTGGCCTCACTGTGGTCCTTGTCTCACACCTTTGTGAGCCGCAAGGTAGAGAGCGATGCCAAGGCCTATGCCAATGGTGACGCCACCAAAGAACGCCTGTATCTCGATTCGATCGGGGACCAGCAGGTATTCGGCAAATACACCTACTTTACCTACAACGATTCAAAGCGCAGAGAGCTGAATCTGGGATTGGACCTTAAAGGTGGTATGAACGTTACCCTCGAGGTATCTGTACCGAAACTGTTAAAAGCACTTGCCAATAATACGGAAGATGCAAATTTCAATAAAGCCCTGGAAAACGCTAAGGAAGAGGCCAAAACCTCTAACCAGAACTTTGTTGATATATTCTATGCAAAACTGAAAGAGCTTGATCCTAAGGTAGTACTTGCCTCCCCTGCATATTTCGGACATAAGGACCAGACTTCCATTACCAACAAAACGACCAATGAGGAAGTGGTTGCCATCCTGAAGAAAGAAGCGGAAGAATCGATCGAACGTTCTTTTGAGGTACTGAACTCACGTATCGACCAGTTCGGGGTGACCCAGCCGAATATACAGCGCTTACAGGGTAAAGACCGCATCCTGGTGGAGCTGCCGGGTGTGACCGATCCCGAGCGTGTACGTTCCCTGCTGGCCGCCACGGCTAAGCTGGAGTTCTGGGAAACCTACGAAATGCGTTCCCTGCTCGACGAGTTCGAAAAAGCCGACCAGGAAGTACTGCGCTTTAAGAACGGTGCCGCTTCCACAGCGTCGGCCGCTGCAATCGATACCACGCTGAATGACTCTACAGCTACGGCCGACGTTACTGCCGTAGACGCCAGCAAGATACAGATGCCCGGCGATTCAGGCGCCAATGCCGAGACCCCGGCCCCCGATGATTCTGAGGCCATTCTTAAGCAGCAATACGACGAGTTCAAAAAGAACAACCCGATGCTGAGCCTTGTTCAGTTCAACATCGGTATTAACCCCGAAACACAGCAGCAGGAGTATATCCCCGGCCCGATCCTGGGTATGATCCTGACCAAAGATACCGCCGAGTTCAACGGTTACATGCGCGATCCGCGTATCCGATCGTTCTTCCCGGCCGACCTGCGCCTGATGTTCAGTCCGAAACCCGTCCTGGGCGGCGGCGGCGCTTACCTCACTATCTATACCATTAAAGAGACCCGTAAAGGTAAATCCCTCATGGACGGTGACGTGGTAACGGACGCTTCGTTCGAGAAGAACCCGAACGGAAGCGGCTTCATGGTAACCATGCAGATGAACCGTGAAGGTGCCGAAAAATGGTCGCGCATCACCGAGGAAAAAGCGGCCAAAAAACCGCAGGAGGCCGTAGCTATCGTACTCGACGGCAAAGTATACAGCGCTCCTACCATCAACCAGAAGATCCCGAACGGATCTTCACAGATCACCGGTAACTTCTCTTTCGAAGATGCCAAGACCCTGGCCACGGTACTGAAAGCGGGTAAACTGCCTGCACCTACCGAGATCATCGAAGAAGCGGTGGTAGGTCCTTCACTGGGAGAACAGGCCATCAATGCCGGTCTGCTTTCTGTAGTGATCGCCCTGGTAGTGGTACTGATCTATATGGCCTTCTACTATGGTAAAGCCGGTCTGGTGGCCGACGCAGCCCTGGTTTCCAATATCCTGTTCCTGATGGGTACCCTGGCCTCGCTGAGCACCACGCTCACACTGCCCGGTATCGCAGGTATCGTGCTTACCTTCGGTATGTCGGTGGATGCGAACGTACTTATCTTTGAGCGTATACGGGAGGAGCTGCGCGAGGGCAAGGGCCTGCGCCTGGCCATATCAGAAGGTTATTCCAAAGCCTACAGCTCCATCATCGACGGTAACGTCACCACCATCCTTACAGCCCTTATCCTGATGATCTTCGGTGCAGGCCCGGTAAAAGGTTTTGCCGTTACCCTGTTCGTGGGTATCCTTACCTCACTGTTCAGCGCCATCTTTATCTCGCGCCTGATCTTTGAATGGATGCTGGGACGCAAGCAGGACATCCCGTTCTCGATCAAAGCCACGGCCAATGCCTTTACCCGTTTCAACTTCGATTTCGTAGGCAAACGTAAGATATTCTATATCATTTCAGGTACCATTATCCTGGCCGGTTTTGTGTCTTTCTTCACCAAGGGCTTTAACCTGGGTGTGGACCTCCAGGGCGGACGTACCTTTACCGTTACCATGGACAATACCGAGTTCAGGACCGACGATATGGCCAAATCCATTGCTGTACAGTTCGAAGGTATGGAACCGCAGGTGAAACTGTTCGGCGGGAATGATAAGGTGAAGATCGTGTCCAAGTACAAATATGATATTACAGACCCGCAGGGCGAGGACGATGTAAAATATAAACTTTACGAAGGTCTGAAGCCATTCTACAAGCAGGACCCCGGATTTGAAAAGTTCAGGGATGAGAACTCAGGCATAGGTCTGAGCGCTGCGGAGAAAGTAGGACCGAGCATAGCCGGCGACACCCGCCAGCAATCGGTTTACGCCGTGATCGCTTCACTGGCCATTATGTTCGTGTACATCATGTTCCGCTTCCAGGGATGGCGCTTCGGTTTCGGAGCCACTCTGGCCCTGGCGCATGACGTACTGATCACCCTGGCCATGTTCTCGCTGCTCGACGGTATCGTGCCGTTCTCGCTGGAGGTTGACCAGGCCATCATTGCTGCGGTGCTGACCGTGATCGGTTACTCGATCAACGATACCGTGGTGGTGTTCGACCGTATCCGTGAATACCTGGCCGCAAGCCGCAGGGGACCTTTCCGCGACCTGGTCAACGCAGCCCTGAACAGTACCATTTCACGTACGATCAATACCTCGTTCACGACCCTGATCGTACTGATCGTAACCTTCCTGTTCGGCGGACCGGCCATCAAAGGTATGAGCTTTGCCCTGCTGGTGGGTATCGGTGTGGGTACCTACTCGTCCCTGTGCATCGCTTCGCCGATCATGATCGACCTGGGCGCTGAGAAAAGCCGTAAAAAAGAAGAAGCGAAAGATGCCGTAAAAGCATAACGCAGATTCTCAGAAGATATAATGTTAAGAGAAGCCCCGCCTGTCCAGGACGGGGCTTTTTTCATACCTTTGTAAAAAATAAGTTCATGTATATTCCTTTCTTTCTAAATATGAGCGGCGGCGAGATCTTCGTGATCCTGCTGTTCATCCTCATCTTTTTCGGCAGTAAGCGTATCCCCGAATTTGCACGTTCGCTGGGCAAGGGCATGCGCGAAGTGAGAAATGCCACCGATTCCATCAAGAAAGAGATCACAGGCAGCGTGCGTGACGTAGAGCGGGAGATCTATGAGAACCGCCGGAATTTCACGGAAGAGATCGACAAGACCCTGAAAGATATAGACCCCGCCGATAAAGAAAAATAGCTCTTTTTCTCTTTTTTTTTCTTTTTAACAAAATTTTCATAATTTCGCTCTACGTGTATATTTAACAAAGTTTATTCCTCTACTTATGATATCTTTGAAAAACAATGCCTTAACCTTGGTCCTGGCTGCGGGTAGCACCCTGGGAGCGTTTGCCCAGTGCGATACAAAAGCCTCTATGGAAGCGGATAAGCAGTACAATCAGGGTTTCTATTTCAGGGCCTATGAGTACTATGAGAAAGCCGCCTCTAAAGTGAAAGATAAGTCAGAGCGCGGTTGCCTGTACTATATGATGGGTAACTGTATGAGCTACATGGAAGATCACAAAAAAGCGATCAGCATGTACGACAAAGCCCTGAAAGCCGGTTCCGACAAGCCGGAGCTGCACCTGTACAAAGCCATTTCCCAGAAAGAGATGGGCCTGTACGAAGATGCCAAAGTAGAGTTCCAGGAATTCCTGAAGACAAATCCTGATAACGCCGTTGCCAAAGCCGGGCTGGAGTCCTGCGATATGGCCGTGAAATACAAAAACAATCCTACCTGTTACACGGTAGAGAACCTGAAGCCGCTGAACACGAAAGAGAATGATTATTCCCCGATCTATGCCAGCAAAAAAGGCGACCAGGTAATTTTTACCAGTAAGCGTGAGGACGGTATGGGAAAACCGGATATCATCACCGGGCAGCTTCCCGAGGACCTGTATTCTATTTCTTACGACGTTAAGAAAAAGAAATGGGGTAAGGCCGCTCCGCTGGGCGAACCGCTGAACACCAAGGCCAGCGAAGGCGCCACAGCCATTAACAAACGCTTTAACGTGATTTATTTTACCCGCTGCGCCACCGATAAAAAGAACAAGGTAGGCTGCCAGATCTACGAAGCCAAGAAACAGGGCAAAGGCTGGGGCGAACCTACGCTGATCCCGCTTACGCCGGACTCTTTCGTAACCGGTCACCCGGCGATCTCTGCCGATGGTAACTACCTCGTATTCTCATCCAATATGCCCGGCGGTAAGGGAGGAATGGACCTCTGGGTTGCCAAATACGACCGTCGCGGACGTACCTTCGCCGATCCGGTGAACCTGGGCCCGGAGATCAACTCAGCCGATAACGAAATGTATCCCTACCTGCGTGCAGATGACCGCCTGTACTTCTCCAGCGACCGCCTGAGCGGCATGGGAGGCTTCGATATCTACAAGGCCGCACTGGTTGAACCCGGAAAATGGAACAATGTGGAGAACATGCGTTACCCGATCAACTCCGAAGGTGACGATTTCGCCATCGTGTTCGACGGTATCAACGAAAAGGGTCTGCTTACCTCGAACCGTCCCGGTGGCCGTGGTAAAGACGATATCTACACATTCGAAATCGCCAAGAGCAGCATTGCCATCGTAACCACCGTGGTGGATGTGAACAGCAAGCAGCCGATCGCAGGTGCTACCGTATCGTATAAGAACTCCGCCGGTGAGACCAAGGAGTTCACCACCGACGCTTCGGGTAAAGTTACCCTGCAGGGCGCTTCTTTCAACGAGGTATACGATATTGCCACACGCAAGGAGAAATACTTCGGCAGCAGCGGAAATTCCACTACCAAAGGTATCGACCCGCTCACTACCTGTAAGGATACTACCCTGTACCTGGAGCTGACCATGAAGTCGAGCGAGGTGCCCCTGGCCTTCGATATCCTCTTCGTGTTCGCCCGCCCGGAATACTACCCGGAATACCAGGATACGGTTGACAAGATCTACAATATCCTGAAGGAGAACCCGACCATGACAGCCGAGCTGGCCGCCCACACCGATAACCGCGGTAGCGTGGAAGCGAACCAGAAACTGTCTGATTCCCGTGCCAAATACGTATACGATAACCTGATCTCCAAAGGCATTGACCCCAAACGTCTGAAAGCCGTAGGTAAAGGTGAGGGTGAACCCCGCGTACTGCAGGAAGATATCGGGCCTTTCAAAAAAGGTACCAAGCTTACCGAGGAATTCATCAATGGCCTTACCAATAAGGACGACCAGGAACTGGCTCACAAGCTGAACCGTCGTGTGGAACTGCGTAAGATCGACGACAGCTTCGTTCCGCCTGCGCCTCCTGCTCCTAAAGAAGAGCCGGAAGACGAGAAAGAAGATAAGTAGCATTTAAACGAATAAAACAAAGAGCATTTCCATTCATTTTGGGAATGCTCTTTTCTTTTTCGTTCCTTTGCACCCGAATTACGAAAACCGATGAGTGAAGCATCCAAATACGAACAACGCGGAGTATCTGCCGATAAAACGGACGTTCATAACGCCATCCGGAACCTGGATAAAGGACTTTTCCCGAATGCGTTCTGTAAAATTCTGCCCGACCTGGCAGGAAATGACCCGGAGTATGTGAACGTAATGCATGCCGATACGGCCGGTACCAAAACTTCGCTGGCATATATCTACTGGCGTGAGACCGGTGATCATTCCGTGTGGCGGGGCGTGGTACAGGATTCCATCGTGATGAACCTCGATGACATGGCCTGTGCCGGTATCACGGATAATATCATCCTGTCCTCCACCATCGGGCGTAATAAGAATTACATCAGCGGCGAGGTATTATCGCACCTGATCGCTGCCGCCGGAGAATTTATCGCTGAGATGAAGGAACACGGCGTATCGCTGTATCTTTCGGGCGGAGAAACGGCCGATGTAGGCGATATCGTGCGCACCCTGGACGTAGGTTATACCGCCTTTGCCCGCCTGCCCAGGAAAGATGTGGTAGACATACAGGTCCGCCCCGGCAGCGTGATCGTGGCTTTTGCCTCTTACGGAAAAGCAGCCTGGGAAAAGGAATACAACGGCGGTATGGGTTCCAACGGACTTACTTCGGCCCGTCACGACGTGTTCAGCAAGGAGTACAAAACAAAATACCCCGAAAGTTACGATGCCGTGAACATGCCTTCGGAACTGGCCTATTCCGGTATGCTGAAGCTGACGGACACAGAGCCTCAGACCGGTATCACGGCCGGTAAGCTGGTACTTTCGCCCACACGTACCTACCTGCCGCTCATCAAAAACATACTGGCCAAGCACCGGCCGGCCATACAGGGCATGATCCACTGTACCGGCGGCGCCCAGACCAAGGTGATGAAGTTCGTGGAAAACCTGCGCGTGGTGAAGAACAACCTGCTGCCTGTGCCGCCGCTCTTCCGTATGATACAGGAGCAGAGCGGTACCGATGCCCGCGAAATGTACAAGGTGTTCAACATGGGGCACCGCCTGGAGATCTATACCGATGCTGCCAGCGCCCAGGACATGATCGCTATGGCCGCCGCCGTGGGTATCGACGCACAGGTGATCGGTTACTGCGAGGCCGCGGAGAAGAACGAGCTGCTGATCGAATCGGAACTGGGAACATTTACCTACTAAGCGCCCGGCCCTGTGCCGCTGTACAATATTTGAACTATGTTAGACAAACTGGAATTTATAAAAGATCGCTTCGAGGAGATCGGTAAACAACTCACCGACCCCGCGAATATCTCCGATAACAAGAAATTTATGCGCCTGAACAAGGAGTATAAAGACCTGGAGCCGATCGTGGAGGCGTATCATCAATACAAACGCTGTCTCGAAAACATCGAGGGAGCCCGCGAAATACTGAAAACGGAAAAAGATCCCGACCTGATCGAGCTGGCCAAGGAAGAGCTGCAGCAGAACGAGCCGCTGAAAGAAAAGCTGGAAGAGGAGATCCGCATTATGATGATCCCCAAGGACCCCGAAGATGCCAAGAACGCCGTGGTGGAGATCCGCGCGGGTACGGGAGGCGACGAGGCCTCGCTGTTTGCCGGCGACCTTTTCCGTATGTATTCCCGCTACTGCGAGCGCAGGGGCTGGCGTGTGAACGTGACCAGCTCCAACGAAGGCACTACGGGAGGTTTTAAGGAGATCATCTTCGAAGTGGAAGGGAACGACGTATACGGCACCCTGAAGTACGAAAGCGGGGTACACCGCGTGCAGCGCGTACCCGAGACCGAATCGCAGGGCCGTGTGCATACTTCGGCTGCCAGTGTGGCCGTGCTGCCCGAGGCCGAAGACTGGGACGTGGACCTGAAAGAAAGCGATGTAAAGATGGAGACCGCCCGAAGCGGAGGTGCCGGCGGACAGAACGTGAACAAGGTAGAGACCAAGGTAATGCTCACCCACATTCCCAGCGGACTGGTGGTGGTATGCCAGACCGAGCGTACCCAGCTGGGCAACCGCGAAAAAGCCATGCAGATGCTGCGTACCAAGCTGTACGATATCGAATACACCAAACGCCAGGAAGAAGTATCGCGCAAGCGTAAGACCATGGTAAGCACCGGGGACCGCAGTGCCAAGATACGCACCTACAACTGGCCGCAGGGACGCGTTACCGATCACCGTATCAACTACAGCAGCTATAACCTCGATGCCGTGGTGAACGGGGAGATCGATGATTTTATCCGCGAATTGCAGACCGCCGAAAATGCCGAAAAACTGAAAGAAGGATCTTTAATTTAGTATATACATGAATCGTGAGCAGCTGGTAGCCGAGATATTCCGTAAGAAAAGTTTCCTGTGCGTAGGCCTGGACACCGATGAGCAGAAACTTCCGGAAGGCCTGGAAGGGTACGACGAGCCGGTATTCGAGTTCAACCGCCGCATTATTGACGCTACGCGTGACCATTGTGTGAGCTACAAGCTGAATACGGCTTTTTACGAATGCCTGGGCGCCCGCGGCTGGGAGATCATGTCGAAAACGATACAGTACATCGGCGACACACATTTTGTCATTGCCGATGCCAAACGCGGCGATATCGGAAATACCAGCGATATGTATGCCCGTGCCTTTTTCAATGACCTGGGCGCCGATGCGGTGACCGTGGCTCCCTATATGGGCCGCGACAGCGTGGAGCCCTTCCTGGAATACGAAGATAAAAGCACCATACTGCTGGCCCTTACCTCCAATGCGGGCGGCAAGGATTTCCAGCTGTTGCAGAGCGATGGCCTGGAACTGTACAAGCAGGTGCTGAAGACCTCACAGACCTGGAAAGGCGCTGCCCGCCTGATGTACGTGGTAGGTGCCACCCGTGCCGGATACCTGCAGGAGATACGCCGCTATATCCCCGATGCTTTCCTGCTGGTACCGGGCGTAGGCGCGCAGGGCGGCAGCCTGGCCGATGTGGTGAAGTACGGCCGCAACAAAGAGATCGGACTGCTGATCAATGCCTCGCGCTCGGTGATCTACGCCTCTTCCGGCAGCGATTTTGCCGAAGCCGCCGCACTGGAAGCCCGTAAAATGGCCGCCGAAATGGCAGAGCTGGCCTTCTGATAACCGCATATACAACGATCATATCCACTTATACACCCGTCCATCGGGCATATTCTCCTTTGCGTTAATTTTATGACAGCAACTATACAAAACTGTCATGAGAAAACTTTTTATTTCTGCATTTTTTCTGCTCTGCCTACAGGACTTGCTTTCTGCCCAGAACTTTGTGCCCCTGGGAGCTACCTGGCATTATTCGGGGGCGGAATTTTCGCCATTCTGGGAACGTAGTACATACGAAAAAGATACCCTGCTCGACGGCAGAAGCCAGATGAAGATAAGCGTACTGCGACAGTCTTTTGGCTGGATGGGCACAGGTACACCCTGGATACCGGGCCCGCCCGAATATTACACCCGCTATTTTTACCAGTCCGCAGATACGGTATATGAACGGCAACAGAACGGGATATATCGTATTTTATTCGTTTTTAATGTTCCTGTGGGTGATAGCTGGGAGACCTGGCCACCTTTTGAAGAGAACCCCGGCTGCATTGTGTACAGCCGCACACAGGTGCTGGACACGGGTACCGTACAGATCAACGGCAAAACGCTGCGTTACTGGGATATCGGCCCTACCGACAGTTCTTTTATTGCCATGGAAGGCCGGATCATTGAACAGATCGGTCCCACCGGCCGGGGCTGGTACTCAAAGGTATACTCCTCCACAGAAAGTAACCATTGTGCACAGGGTATATACGAAAATATGATATCTGCTTTTACCTGTTTCGAATCGGACAGTATCGGAGCGTATAGATCAGAAGCACTTCATTACGGCCAGTGCGAGTATTATTTAAGCTCCCCGCCCGAAGACATACCGGAAGACATTATGCTTCTGTACCCGAACCCTGTCAGGGAGGTATTTTATATGTATATGAGAAAGGGTAGCTATTGCGACCTGGATATCCTGGACATGCAGGGACATCTGCTTAAAAGCCTGTCGCATAAAACGGCAGGCGATGCAATATCTCTTGAAGGGTACGGGGCCGGTATTTACCTGGTGCGTCTGCGGCGGCCCGGTCAGCCGGCCGTATTAAGAAAACTCATTAAAAATTAAAAAGTATGAGAAGAATTATCCTGCTGCTGTTTTTGTACCCTACCATAAAACTGTTATGGGCCCAGAACTTTGTGCCATTGGGGACGACCTGGCATCATACCGGTATTGCTTTCACCCCATTCTGGGAAAAGACCGTTTATGAAAAAGATACACTGACGGCGGATGGCCGCACCTGTATGAAATTGTATTTTTTGCGGCAGAACTTTGGCACAGATGGACCCGGCATGCCTTATTATCCATCGGGGCAAGACCATTCATACCGCCTTTTTTACCAAAGTGGCGATACTCTTTACGAACGCTCTGTTTCCGGCGAATACAACGTGTTTTTTGTACTCAACGGCTCTATAGGTGATACATGGGAAACGCAGCCTCCGATTATAGAAAGTCAGACCTGTACTTTGTATAACCGTACACGTATTATCGATACCGGAACGGTAGTTATTAACGGTAAAACGCTTCGATATTGGGATATAGGACCCGAAACAGGTTCTTTTATTTCGATGGAAGGACGGCTTATCGAGCAGTTTGGTATTTATGTACGATCCTTTTACAGTAAAATACACAGTGGCCCGGGATCGGGAAATTGTTCCCAAAGTATATTCGAAGATGTGCAGATAAATTTTTCGTGTTTCGAATCAGATAGTATCGGGTCTTATAACATAGCTCAGTGGCCATACAGCGAATGCGAATTTAATTTCTCACTCGGCGAAACGGCAAACCCCGGCCTGCGTGTCTTTCCGAATCCCGTTACAGAAGTTCTGTATATTGATCCGGGCCCCGGTGTTTTTGATGTCGATATCCTGGACATGCAGGGCCGTGTGCAGAAAACGCTTCGGCAGCAGACCCCGGGAGCAGGCATATCGTTCCGGGAATTCCCGCCGGGGATCTATATGGCGTGCATCAAACGCCCCGGTCATCCGGCCGTATGGCATAAACTCGTTAAAAACTAAAAAGCAGAAGTATGAAAAAAATAATACTATTTTCCTTTTTTCTGTGTGCGGTCCGAATACTCTCTGCCCAGAACTTTGTGCCCCTTGGAGCTACCTGGCATTATACAAATGCAGTATATTATCCTTTCTGGGAAAAAATGGTCTACGAAAAAGATACCCTTATTGCCGGAGAGAACTGCATGAAAATAGTTCGGACCCGTCAGCGGTTCACTACAGGAATTGACGGTATGCCCATATCATTACCGCCTGATTATTATATAAGCTATTACAGTCAGCATAGTGATACCTTATACAAGGTTGATCCGGGTAACCGCACCGTATTGTTTGTGTTCAATCTTAATATAGGCGATAGCTGGGAAGTATTGCCCCCGATGCAACAGGGTGCGGATACTGCCTGTGTGTTGCCCAATAAGACATATGTACTGGATACGGGAACGGTTATCATAAACGGAAAAAGCTTACGTTACTGGGACGTGGGACTTAACGATTCTTCCTTCATCTATATGCAGGGACGCTTTATTGAGCAGATCGGGTATATGAGCTCCTTTCTTTTAAACTATAATACCAATAACTGCGCAGGCGGGATCATAGAGTGCTGTACCACATTCTTTACCTGCTTCGAATCGGACAGCATTGGCTTTTACAATACCTCAGCGTGGCCGTATAACCAGTGTGAATACTATTACTCGCTCGGCGAAACGGCAAACCCCGGCCTGCGTGTCTTTCCCAATCCCGTTACCGAAGTTCTGTACATTGATCCGGGCCCCGGTGTTTTTGATGTCGATATCCTGGACATGCAGGGCCGTGTGCAGAAAACGCTTCGGCAGCAGACCCCGGGAGCAGGCATATCGTTCCGGGAATTCCCGCCGGGGATTTATATGGCATGTATTAAACGCCCCGGTCATCCGGCCGTATGGCATAAACTCGTTAAAAACTAAAAAGGATAAGTATGAAAAAAATAATCCTGTTTTCCTTTTTTCTGTGTGCGGTCCGAATACTCTCTGCCCAGAACTTTGTGCCCCCGGGAACGTCCTGGTATTTCACGAACCAGCTTTTCGGCCACTTCTGGGAGCATATACAGTACGAAAAAGATACCCTGCTGAATGGAATGTCCTGTATGAAAATGAAACGGGAGCACCAGGCCTTTTACCCGACCCCGGAGCAGGGATGGTATACGGATCAGCCGGTCCTGAGTGTGTTTTTCCTGAAACAGAGCAATGACACGGTATACCAGTGCAACGGGCAGGGGCAGGCGGTCCGCATATTGTATATCTACAATCTTCCGGTAGGCAGTGTATTCGAAACGAACGAGCCGGATACCTTCGGGGCCGGCTGTATATTGTATCACCGGACAACGGTGAAGGCCAGCGGTACCATGACCATCAACGGAAAAACGCTCAATTACTGGGAACTGGGCGGTGACGGAGATTCGTCTTATATGGCACTCCGTGGCCTGCTGGTGGAAAAGGTAGGGATGTTTTCCGGGTATTTTTTCCCGGTTCTCTCGGGATATTCCCTGGCAGGCGGCTGCCCGATCTTCGACGGGTACGATCCGAAACTGAGTTGTTTTGAATCCGACAGTATCGGCTTTTACCGTAATCCGCAGTTCCAGTACGATGATTGTAAATATTATCTCGGAACGGAGCCGGTTCCAGGGCCTGCCCTTACGAGGTTCTATCCGAATCCGGCCCCGGAACAGGTGACCCTGCAAACCTCGGTGCCGGGAACGGGCCATGTTCGTATACTCGACATGCAGGGACGTACGGTCACCGAGATACCGAATACCGCAAACGGCAGTATTATCAGGCTGTCCCATCTGCCGGCGGGCGCATACTTTGCGGAGGTATATACGGCCGATGGCAGCCGTACGGTGCACAAACTCTTAAAACAATAACGGCCTCAGGCCGAGACCACGATCGAGGAGATCAGCAGCAGGAAGCGCAGGGTCCAGCCGAGGGTGATCACCAGGTTCTGCTTCAGCAGCTTTTTATGCAGGGCAGGGTCGAAGGTCCTGTCGTATTCCTTCAGGGTCTTGTTGCGCAGCATGAACGTGTATACCAGTAGCAGCACCAGCAGCAGGGTAGCGGCGGCAAACAGGGGATAGGCCTTGCTCTGTGAGGCCATAAAGAACAGGAACACCGCACTGGCGGCCTCAAACAGCATTACGGGGTAAGTGACCATGGTAAAGTTCATCCGTCTTTTTTCGGCGAAAGCCCCGCGCGAGGCGGCATCGATATACGGCAGCATCGGCAGGTATACCACCTGGATGAACCACAGGATACCCACATAGGCAACGGTAAGGAACAGGTTAAAGTAGAATATGGCCATACGGTATGTTTATACCCCAAAGGTAGGTATTTCTGCGGGTTTAGGGGAAACAGGCCCCCGGGCGTTTGGCAAGCCGGGGATTTCTGCTATTTTTGCCGTCCGTCTCACTGAAAGATATGTTGTTCGGCATTAATATATGGCAGTTGTTCAAGTTCGGCATTACAGGTGCTGCCGGGTTCATTATCGATTTCGGCGTTACCTACCTGCTGAAGGAAAAACTCAAGGTGCACAAGTATATCGCCAACAGCGTGGCCTTTATCCTTGCGGCAACCAATAACTACTTCCTGAACCGGAACTGGACCTTCGAGAACAGCGATCCGGACATGACCGGGCAGTACATTACCTTTATGATCGTAAGCACAGGCGGACTGCTGGTGAACAACGGCACCATCTGGATACTGAACGACCGCGGTAAAATGAACTTCTGGCTGGCTAAATTCCTGGCCGTTTTTGTTTCCATGATCTGGAACTTTATCGGTTATAAATTCTTTACCTTTAACCAGTAATGACACTGTCGATACGTATAGGCAACTGGCTGTACCGGAATGCGTTCCCGGTGTATAACCGCGTGTACCCGCTTTTCAAGAACATACAGGATAAAACGGAAATGGAGCTGATCGGCAGCCTGGTAAGACCCGGCGATACCGTGGTGGATATAGGGGCCAATATCGGTTTTTATACCCGTTTCCTGGCCGAAAAAGTAGGGTCACAGGGCAAAGTTTACGCCTTTGAGCCCGATGCCCTTAATTTTAAGCGCCTGTTGCAGAATACCCGCGGCTTAAGCCAGGTGCAGGCCGTACAGGCTGCTGTAAGTCATGAGAACGGCGTGCTGAAAATATACCGCAGCAAAATGCTGAACGTGGACCACCGCACCTACCCGGTAGACGGGGCCGAAAGCGTGGAAGAGATACCGGCCGTTACGCTGGATAGCTACCTGCCGGCAGATCTCAAACCTTCGTTCATCAAAATAGACATACAGGGGTACGAGTATTTTGCCTTCCGGGGTATGCGCGATCTCATTGCCCGTACGCCAGGTCTGCATATCATTTCAGAATTCTGGCCGCATGCCCTTGCCCGTTCCGGTGCCTCGGCCGATAAAATGCTGCAACTGCTGGACGAACTGGGGCTCAGCATAAAAGTGGTGCGCAAGAACGGACCCGAAGAACTGAAACCGGAGCAATATTTAAATCTTGATAAGTTAGAATTTTTAAATTTGTTGCTGAACAAAACGCAACATGAAGACAAAAACGGGTAACCCTCTCGCTTCAGCCTCCAAACCTGCCGCAAACAAAGAAGGAACAACCGGTATTTTTGCCATACTGGACAAGCACTTCTCTGCCCATTATACCCGGTATATGTGGGGTTTCACCATCTTTGCCCTGCTCATGGCCCTGGGCAGCTTCCAGGGAAAAATGTCCATTGCCAATGACGACGCCCTGTACGTGGTTGCCGGTTACCGTATGGGCCAGGACCCGGTGGCCAATCCCTATACCTTTACGGCCCCGCTGTACATCATGCTGCTGGCCCTGCTTACTTCCGTATTCGGCCTGAACCTGCTGGTACTGAAAATAGTTTCGCTGATCTGCTATGTAGGATCTGTGCCGCTGTTCTTCCGCGCGTTCCGTGATAAAGTTCCCGCCACGATCGTTATGTGTAGTATGTTCCTGTTCACGACCAACTGGCTGCTGCTGGAATATGCGTCCTATACCTTTACCGAAGCTTTTTTCCTGCTGCTCTTCGCCTGGCTTTTTGTGCAGTATTCCCGCCACCTCGACCTGGAAGACCGCGAACCCTTCGGCCGTAAGCTGATCCTTTCACTGGTGCTGCTCGGTTTCATTACCATGCTGATCACCACAACGCGTAACGTGTCCGTGGTGGTGATACCTGTGATCATATTCCTCTTTTTCATCCGCAGGAAATTTAAGGAGGGCCTGGTCTATGGCGTATCACTGGGTGTATTTGCAGGCCTGCGCGAGCTGATCTTCCGCCTGATCTGGGGCGATAAGCTGAACCAGTACAAGGGACAGGGCAGCCGCATCATGTACAAGGATTATTACAGCGATGCCCCCGGTAAGGAAGACCTTGCGGGTCTGCTGGTACGTTTCAAGACCAACTGTGCCTTTTATACCGAGCGTTTCCTGGAAACCCTGGGCTTTATTGATCCCTATTCGGCCATAAAGCCCGGCACATACGGTACCGCTGCCTTTATATTCGCCGCGCTGCTCATTGCCGGCCTGGTGTTTGCACTGCTGCGCCGGAACCGCATGGTGCAGTTTGCCGCCTTTTTTGTACTCTCCCTGCTGGGCGCAACCTTTGTGGCCTTGCAGACATCCTGGGCACAGCACCGTTTTATTGCCATATACGTACACCTTATTGCCATTACCATCCTCTTTTTCCTGTATACGGTAAGCTCGCGCCGCAGCGTGAACCTGATGCAGGTCTTTGTACTGCTGCTGTTCGCCGTAACAGGTATTTCCTCCTTCATAAGCGCCCTTACCCGGCTCAACGAGAACATACCGGTGGCCATTGCCAACCTGCAGGGCGATAAGTACAAGGGCTATACCCCCGACTGGCAGAACTTCCTGAAAGCAGGGGAGTGGTGTGCCAGAAACCTGCCGCCCGACGCCGTGGTGGCCAGCCGCAAGGAACCAATGTCGTACCTGTACAGCGGCGGCCGCGATTTCTTCGCGATCTATAAGATACCTGCGGACAGCGTTACCGGCAACCCTATCCAGGATGCCGACGCTATGGTGGAATACCTGCGGAACGTTCCCTCCGGCACTTTCAAGGGCAAAAGCGTGGAATACTTTATGCTGGCCCAGCTGCGCCTGGACCTTAAACGCAAGATCCCCGGGCGTTTTATCAATACCGTGCACAATACCCTGTACCCGATCGAGGCTAAGTACCCGGGCTGCCTGAAACCCGTGCATACCGAAGGTAAGGATGAGATAACCCAGATCGTAAAGCTGGATTATGCGTTCATCGATTCCATGCGCGCGGTAATGGCTTCGGCGCCGCCGGCCGTGCAGCAGACGCCTGCGGACGCAAAATAAAAACGGTAATAACAGTTTATGCCTTTGAGGCCGGTACGGCAACCAGGTCTACCGTGCCATAGCGCGGAATATGGTCCGTATAGTTCTCCGGGGTTACCGCCGCGCCTTCCGGCATAAATACCGCATAGCCCAGCGCCTGGAAATAGTTGTGGTAATCGTTGTAGCTGATGCCTTTTTCTTCCATCACATACTCGCCGATCTCGAACACGATCTGTGGTTTAAAGCCGGCAATGAGATTGCGGCAGCCTTTCAGCACCTCGTACTCATGTCCGTCGGTATCGATCTTAATCAGGTCGATGCGGCTGATGTTACGTTCGGCACAATAGTCGTCGAGGCGTACCGAGGGAATATTGTTGCCTGTTTTTTTCACGCCCTGGTGAATGGAATGCTTGTCCGAACCGCCGGTCACGGGCCAGCTGCTGAATACTTCCACGTTCACCGATTCGCGGGCCTCACTGCTGATGAAAGCCTGGTTCAGGGTAATGCGTGCAGCCTCGTCCGGGTTCAGCTCCATATTGCGTTCAAACTTGCGCAGGGCATAATCGGTGGGCTCAAAGCTGTGTATCTCGCCTTTGGGGGCCCGCTGGGCAAACATCAGTGCCATTACACCGGCATTGCCTCCCACGTCGAAAATAACAGCGTCGGCAGGTATCTTAATGATATCGTTATTGTATACATGCTTCTGAAAATTCCCGAACCAGAACAGGTGCAGGTCTATGCCCTCCCGGATGTCCAGCTCAAAGGTAATGCCGCCTCTTTTCACCACCTGTACAGGGTTCCAGATAAAAATACGGGTGAGAATGTACAGTATTCTCGCTATGAATATTTTAATGCGGGTGATCTTGAGACGTCTCAGAATGAATTTTTTCATAAAGTAAATTGCTGTTCCAAAGGTAAAAAAAACACCCTATTGCAAAAGGAATTCCGCCATATTGCGCCCTGGCTTACTGTCAGGCGCTGCTGTGTATGTGGCAATTTAGCGTGAATAAAAATGCGAATTGCGCGGCAAAAATTTATATTTGTGGGCCCCGGAAAGGGGTTTTCCGACAAAAGACAGAACCGTATTGAAAAGTAATCTACTACATACCGAACACCTGGGGTATTTTAACCAGATCGCTCCCGGGCTCAGGAAATACCGCTCTTCGCGCCGTTACTACTGGAACGATATTGTGCGGTACTGCAATTTCTATATCCACGAAGAAGATTCGGTGCTGGAAGTAGGCTGTGCCAACGGCGACAGTCTTTCCCGCCTGAAAGGACGCGAAAAGACGGGCATCGATTTCAGTGAGAACATGATCGAAGAGGCCCGCAAAGCACATCCCGGCATCCATTTTCACGTGATGGACGCCCATGAGATCACCCTGGAACAGAAGTTCGATGTGATCGTTATTTCTAATTCCGTAGGTTTCTTCTACGATGTACAGAAAGTGTTCGAAGAGATACGCAAGGTATCGCACCGTCATACCCGCGTTATCATTACCTATTACAACCACCTGTGGGAACCCCTGCTGAAGCTGGGCGAAACCCTGGGCATAAAGCACCGTACACCTACACAGAGCTGGCTTTCAGGCCGCGACCTGGGCAATATGCTCGAACTGGCCGGCTGGGAGAGCTTCCGCAGTACACGGCGCCTGCTCATTCCCTACAATATTCCGGTGATCTCCTGGTTAACGAACAAGTACCTGGCCAAGCTGCCCTTTTTTAATCCCTTCTGCATTAACAGCTACATCAATGCCCGCCTGGTGCAGGACATAAGCGGGGACACCTCGCAGAAATATTCCACCTCTGTAGTGATCCCGGCCCGCAACGAAAGCGGCAATATCGAGAACGCCATCCTGCGCCTGCCGCGCTTTGGCAAACACGTGGAGATCATTTTCGTGGAAGGCAACAGTACCGATGACACCTGGGACAAGATACAGGAGATACAGCAGAAGTATAAGGACACACACGACATTAAAATTGCCCGCCAGGACGGGAAAGGCAAGGGCGATGCCGTACGCAAGGGCTACGCCATGGCCACGGGCGATATACTCATGATCCTCGATGCCGACCTTACGGTGCCGCCGGAGGACATTCCCAAGTTCTATGAGGCCATTGCCAGCGGTAAGGCCGAGTTCATCAACGGTTCGCGCCTGGTGTACCCCATGGAAAAAAATGCCATGCGCTTCCTGAACATGCTGGGTAATAAATTTTTCTCTATGCTGTTCTCCTGGCTGCTCGAGCAGCATATCAAGGATACGCTCTGCGGCACCAAGGTGATGTTCCGTACCGATTACGAACGCCTGGCCGCTAACCGCAAGTTCTTCGGGGAATTCGATCCCTTCGGCGATTACGACCTGCTGTTCGGGGCCTATAAGCTCAATCTCAAAATTATGGACCTGCCCATTCGCTACCGCGAACGTACGTACGGGGACACCAATATCTCGCGCTTCAGGCACGGACTGCTGCTGCTGCGGATGTGCTGGTTCGCCGCAGGTAAGATCAAATTCATTTAAAATAAGAGATAAACAAAAAAGAGGGCCCCGGATGGAAGCCCTCTTTTTGTTGAAATATATTCGAACGATTACTTCTTGATGAAAGAAGAACGTTTTACGATACGTTTGCCATCGCTCAGTGTAGCGGTATACATACCGGCTGCCAGTGTATTTATGTTTACGCTGGCGGTCTGGCCCATGTAGGCCTGGGTAAGTACGGTCTTACCGGTGGCGTCGATGATGTTCAGGCGGCCGTTCTGGATGTTCTGTGTATAGGTAACGGTGATCATGTCTGAAGCGGGGTTCGGGAAGATGGTCATGGTTTCGCCGTTCAGGACATCTTCTTCCTGGCCCATGGTGTAGTCGAACGAGATATCGTCCACCCACAGGGTGCTGTTTACCTTACCCTGGCCCTGTGTCAGGTTCTGCAGGTTGTAGCCGGCGCTGGAAACACAGAGAACGATGATCGAGTCGGGAGTACCGGTAGCCAGTTCCTGGAAGGGTATCTCGAAAGCGGTCCAGCTGCTTACTGTCTGTTTGATCACCATTTTGGCAACGGTAAGCGTTTCGCGTACACCGCCTACGGTACGTACGGTAGCTGCGCTGAGCTCGGCAGAATCGCCCTGTACGGAGGTATAACGGAACCAGCCTTTGAATTTTTTAGGGCTGTCGGTAAAAGGTACACCCAGCTTGGCGCCGATGGTCGGAGTATAGTAAGGTTCGATCGTACCCAGTACCCCCGGTACAAAAATATTGGAGCCCTGGAAGGTCACATTGCCGGATACCATGCGGGCTGAATAGGTGCCTCCGTGCGGGTTGTTATTATCTTTAAAGCAGGTAACAGGAGGATTGCCCGGGAATGTTGAGATCTGGTTCAGGGATTTCAGCATACCGCCGGTGGGTTCGTCATAGGTTCCCGGAGGAGGACTTGTCCAGCTTTCCAGGTCGCCATTGATCAGCGGAGCCTGGGCCGAAGCCGTATAGGCTGTGAAGAGTGCCGAAGCAATAAGTAAAAGTTTACGTTTCATATTCTCTCGATATTTAATTTTAAACAAAGATATTACAATTTATACATAATCTGCAGCTGCGTGGAACGCGGTGCTTCGGCGTTCATCGGGCGCAGCACGTACGATCTGTTGAGCAGGTTGTTTACGATGACCGCCGCCCTGATGCGGTTTTTATAGCCTACGCTCACCCGCATGTCGAACACCCATACATTCAGGTTGTTGTTCTCCATATAGTGGCGTATGCCGGTACCCAGGCCTCCCGGGGTATCGAAGTCGATAAAGAACTGGTCGATATTGCGCATACCGCTGTAATAGCGGGCCGAGGCGCCGATGCCGAACTCCATCTTGTTGAATTTGCCCTTGCCGAAATTCCCCAGGTTAAACTGTATATCTACCTTACCCAAGTGCTGTATGCGGTATTTGAGCAGGCGTACGGTACTGTCGGGGGTATTGTCCGGCCCCGGCATTTTATTGTTGTTCACCAGCGAAGAGCTGTTCAGGTAGGTAACGTTCACGGAATCCAGCCCGATGAAAGGCTTGTAGGAACCCACCACCAGGTCGGGCTGCAGGGTAACGGGATGTGTATAGGTATAACCGCTCAGCAGCTGTATTTCCAGGTGCTTGCCTATTTTACCCTGTCCGGCCAGCGTCACTTCCACACCGGGTACGCGGGCACGCCCGGTGTTCAGGAACTGGAAACCGGCCCCGAGTATGGTGGTCTGCTGCAGGTCGGGGTAATTATTCCCCCAGCCGCCGGCATAGAATTCCACGAAGTTCTTGTATTCCTGCCAGAAACCTACCACGTCTACAAAACCGCCGAAGTTCTTGATGCGGAACATCTGTTTGAAGCCGATCTCGGCATTGTATGAAGATTCGGGTTTAAGCCCGGCATTGGGGTAGAAGCCGAAACCGCCCACGGCCGTTACGATGTAGCGTTCGCCGATACTGGGGAAGCGGTACCCCTGCCCGAAGGAGGCCCGGATAAAGGTGCCCTCCGTAACCGCGAGGTTGGCCCCGGCACGGAACACCGGTTTACCGGCCGATTCGCCGTTGATCTCGAAATACTCGAAACGGGCGCCGCCCAGCAGGGTCAGGCGTTTAAAGAATTTTTTCTCCAGCTGCAGGTACATGGCCGCATTGAGCTGTGTACTGCGGTTGCTGCCGTCGGGCGTACCGATGAATACCTGTGAGTTGGCAATGGTATACGAGGTCATAACGCCGGTCACCAGGTTAAAGCCCAGTTTCCTGAACAGGCGCTGGTACTGGTATTCGCCGTAAATATTGTGGCTGTTGGAGTTCTGCCCGCGGTCGCTCAGGTTATCGCTGTAGAAATAGCGCATTTTAAGGCTGTGGCGGTCGTTCTGCTTGTTCAGGTAAGTTACGTAGGGGTCCAGGTAAAACATAAAGTTGGTAAAGTTGATGAAGGAGCCCGGGAACGATTTGTAGAACCCGGTGGTATCGTTCAGCCAGAAGGTTGCCTCGCCCTGCTGCTGCATCATAAAGTTACCGGAAAGCCCTATGGCCAGTCCCTCTTTTTTCTTGGGCATATAACGGACGGCAAAATTGATGCGGCCGCGTTTTTCGTATTCGCCCACGTTCTTTTTGCTGATGATGCTGCTGTCGAGCACGGGGTTTAAGTTCAGCTCTTCGGGGCCTACAAAGCCCTTGTCCCAGAAGAAATTGGCGCCGAGCACAAAGTCGACCTCCTTACCCAGCTTGCGGGCATGCAGGGCACTGATACCTGTGAACCAGGGGTTATTCCCTTTTTTCCAGGGACGCATGCTTTCGTCCTTCGGGGCCGAATATACGCCGGCGAACACGTTCACCCTGGTCTCGGGCTTGGAACGGGCAAAGGCCGTGCGTATGTTTATGGCACCGTTCAGGGCCGATGAGCCGTACAGTACCGATGAGGCACCTTTCAGCACCTCGATCTGCTCTACGTTCTCGATCGGGATAAATCCCCATACGGGGCGGCCTGCATCGGCACGCATCAGGGGCAGATCGTCCACCAGGATGGTCACCCGGCTGCCCAGCCCGGACGAGAAGCCCGATCCGCCGCGCACCTGGGGCTCGTTGTCGATCACGGTCACGCCGGGAGTGGCCTCAATGGCGCGGTCTATGGAAGTGGGGTTCTTGTTCTCGATCAGGGTAGGGCGTATCACCTCTATGGAAGTGGTAATTTCCTCCTGCTTCTGTTCGTATTTCGATGAAGAGATCACGATGGTGTGCAGGTTGGTGTTTACCTTCAGCATCTCGATGGTAAGCGGTTTGTTCCCGTCTTTTTTCACTTCCACGATACGTACCAGTTTATCGTATCCTACAATGGAAAAGGTAATACTGTGCAGACCGGGGTTCAGGTTCAGCTTAAAGGTGCCGTCGGAGCCGGAACTGGTGCCTTTGGCCTGGTCCTTTACGGAAATGTTTACAAAAGGAAGGGTTTCCTTCGTGTCCGAGTCGATAACGGTACCGCTTATCTGAACGGCCTGGGCGAGAGAAAGGGAAGGACTGGCGAAGAACAGGAAATGTAAGGATAGTAAGGCAATTAAGTAGCGTTTATGCATACGCAGATGTTTAGGTTTTCGCTACAAATGTAGAAATTGCCTTATTCAGACCAAAAGTTTGCTGTCTAAATTTGCTTTCCCGCATGGAGACAGCGCTTGATCTGAAATGTTAAAGATTAATTAAACTTTTTTAACTAAACTGTTGGAACAGTCAAAAACTGTTCTTAATTTTGACAGAATATTTAATCTATAAATAATATTATGAAGCACCTGTTAACATTCATTGTATTTTTGATGGGAGCGCTCTGTGCGGGCGCCCAGGTGGGGCCCGATCTATCTGTCACCAAAAGCGATCTCAGGGGAAAGACGATGGAGATGGTATATTCCACTTCTACAACCAATTACTACGCGGTCGATCTTTCGGACCTGGATGATGTGGCCAGGGAATATTTCAAGGAATCTGTATACAAGGCCTCTCTCGTATTTGCCGCAACGGTAGAGAACAAAGAGGGTCTCTGGGTACTGGGTTCGCATGTGAGCTATGCCCGCCCCGAGGTGGAAGCACAGATCAGCAGCATGCGCTCTGCCGCCATGAGCCGCGCCAACGTGGCCAGTGAACCAGAAAAGAGAGAAGTTATAAATAACAAGAAGAAATAAAAAACCATGAAAAAACTTTTAACCTTATTCGGAACGGGGCTTTTATTTCTTTTTACCCGGGACGCAAATGCCCAGATCGGTCCCCCCTGTAATGCGGCCTCTCCGGCCTGCGCCTCGCAGGGACTCAGTTTCGGTAACTCTACCGGTGTGCCCAGCCTGGGGAGCATAGGCTGCCTGGGTTCTTCGCCTAACCCTACGTTCTTCTTCATGGAGATCGCAGCGCCCGGTAACATCGATATTACCATTAACCAGACCAATACCACGGGTGGCGGTATCGACGTAGACTTTGCCCTCTGGGGGCCGTTTACCTCGGTGAGCTCAGGCTGTAACGCCATTGTAGCCAATCCCGGCGGTACTATCGACTGTAGTTTCTCTACGGCTGCTACCGAGTATGCCAATATCGTAAACGGACAAACCGGCCAGATCTATATCCTGCTGCTTACGAACTATTCGAACCAGCCGGGTACCATCAATTTTGTGCAGACCGGCGGTAACGGAAGTACCAACTGCGGTATCCTGGCCACGGCCTCCAACAATGGCCCTATCTGCGAACTGCAGACCCTGCAGCTCTTTGTGGATACTCCGTATACTCCGGGTCCCTGGCTGTTCCAGTGGACAGGCCCCAACGGCTTCACATCCAACCTGCAGAACCCGACCATCCCCGGTGCTACCGCCGCAGCCAGCGGCACCTACCAGGTGATCGTAACCAATGCCGTTACCTTTGAATCAGATACAAGTCTTACCAATGCTACCGTAAACCTGGTACCCGCCGCTCCGAGCTGGACCATGCCCCCGGTATGCCTTGGCCAGCAGTTCTGCCTGAGCCCCGATCCCCCGCTGATCCCGGGTGCCACCTATAACTGGACGGCCCAGGTAGGGGCAGGTTCGCTCAACTCCACCGCCGTGCCCTATTGCAATATAGGTACCGCCCAGTGGAACGGGGTGAACATGTCGCTTACCGTTACCGTGAACGGCTGTACCAGCCCGGCAACCACCCATCCGATCACGCTCAACCAGCCACCCACAATGACCATTACGGGGCAGCCCGAGGGCTGTGAAGGTGTGCCGGTGACCCTGACTGCCAATCCTTCGGGACTGGATGCCTATTCCTGGTCCCCCGGCGGAGCTACTACAGAGACCATCCAGGCCACACCGGGTACCACCTATACCGTAACGGGTACACTGAACGGCTGTTCGGGTACTTCGGCACCCTTTAACCTGGGTGTGATCCCGAACCCGCTGAATGTATCCGGCAATACCCCTTTCTGCAGCGACAACAAGATCGAGCTGCGCGCCAGTCCGGGCAAAGCTTCCTATATCTGGAACGGGGTAACCACCACTGACTCCATTTATGTCGTTTCTGCTTCGGATGCCCCGCAGGTTACCCTGCAGATCGTGAGCACCGACGGCTGTGTACGTAACGATACCTTTGATATTACCGTGTACAATGCACCGCATGCAGCCTATTCACCGAATACCGTTTGCGAAGGGACTATGATCCAGTTCAACGACGAGACCACGATGGACTCCGTGGAGTATGCATCGGGTACCGGTTACCTTAGCTCATTTTTCTGGGATTTCGGCTCCGGCGGAAGTACCTCTGCCGATCAGAACCCCAGCTTCCAGTACCCGGGTCCGGGAACCTACAATATTACCTATATCGTAGTAACGGCCGAAGGCTGCGACGATACCCTGCAGAAGCCGTTCACCGTGTATGAAAAACCGGAGGCGAACTTTGTGGCCATACCGTTCTGCTTCGGCCAGGTACAGTTTAGCGATACCACTGCCCAGGGCGATACCACGCTGGCTACCTGGCTGTGGACTTTCAGCAATGGTGTGGAGAACGAGACCGTACCGATGTTCGATAAAACCTTTACAGGTACCGATACCGAAGTGGAAGTGACCCTGGCTGTAAGCGATAACCACGGCTGTACCGATGATACAACGATGATCGTACCCATTACGGCCACACCTGATTTCAACAAGCTGGCCAATGTAATAACCCCCGGCGACGGTGGACTAAACGATTATATCGATCTGGGTCCCGACGGGCCGATCTATGATCAGTGCTACGATTATTCGATACAGTTCTTTAACCGGTGGGGACAAAAAGTATACGAGATCACCAATTCTTCACAGAAGTTCGAAGGTCTCAACAGCTCCGGCGGTAAACTGGAATCCGGCGTGTATTACTACGTGATCATGGCCGACAGCAAAAAACGCCATAGCGGAACAGTCACCATTTTCAGAGCAGGCAGCTAAGCTGTTTTAAACGATCATAATATTTTAATAACGGATTACTCATTATAGGGTAATCCGTTTTTTTTGTCGAATGAGTGAATAATTTATTGGCCGTTCGTGAAAATTTGTTAAATTTGCGATAAGGTTATATAATTACGGTATGAAAAAAATTCTGCTCTCTTTATTCACTCTGCCTTTGTTTACTCTGAATATGGAAGCACAGTGTCTTTCCGGAGGTTGCTTTGTAGATATTACAGCCAGCACAACAACAATCTGTGAAGGTCAGTCTGTGACTCTTATTGCTGATTCCGGCTCTGCACTCCTTTTCAACACTTTTAATAATTCCACATTAGGTACCGGTTGGGTAACCAATAACAATGTGGTAAACTTTAACAGTCCCTGCGGACCTTCGCTGGACGGTACGCCGCACGTATGGTTCGGTAATGCTGCCGGAGCGGGGACACGTCTGCTTCAGACTGTTGATTTTAACGTAATGGGCGGGGGGACGATCTCTTTTGACCTGCGCTTTGCCGTACAGGGGCAGGCCAGTCCCTGTGAGGGCCCTGACGAAGCCGATGAAGGTGTTTCACTGCAGTATTCTACGGATGGCGGTGTTACCTGGGGCGATATTACGTATTTCAGTCCCTCGGGAAACCTGCTGCCATCGAACCCGGGAGGTAGCAACGTTGTAGCTCCGGCATTTTCGAATTTCAATACATGGGCCAACTATTCCTTTGCCATTCCACCCGCGGCTATTACGCCATGTACACGTTTCCGCTGGTTTCAGCCTTTTAATACTTCTGCTACTAATGACCACTGGGGTATCGATAACGTATCTATCGTATCTTCGGCCCCCCCGTCAGGTCCTTCCAGCTTTGTGTGGCTCGATAACGGAGGCCAGCCGGTGAACGGTCCGCGCGTCGTTTCGCCTACTGTGACCACCTCTTATATTGCCCAGTGGGCTAATCCGACCGATACCTGCAGAGATACCATTACGATTGTAGTGAATCCGATCCCCGCTGCTCCGTCCTTTACTGTACCCCCGGTTTGCCAGGGACAGCAGTTCAGCCTGGCCCCGAATCCGCTTATCCCCGGCGCTACCTATTACTGGACCGGTTCCAACGGGGTTGCCTCCAATGCCATGCCTTACCAGAATATCGGCTCCGCAGCCTGGAACAATGTAACCATGAACCTGGTAGTGGTAGCCAATGGCTGTACCAGTACGGCGGCCAGCAATGTGATCACCGTTACGCCTACGCCGGTGTTGTCGATCACGGGCCCGAACCAGGAGTGCGAAGGTGTGCCGGTGCAGCTTACGGCCAATCCTGCGGGACTCGACAGCTTCCTGTGGTCAAGCGGTGCCACCGGCCAGGTAGCTTCGGTACTCCCGGGGCAGTCGTACACGGTAACCGGCTACCAGAACGGATGCCCGGGTACCTCGCAGCCCTTTAACGTGGCCATTGTTCCCAACCCTCTTACTGTAACAGGGAACCAGCCTTTCTGCGAGAACAGGACCATTACACTTACGGCTACCGGCGGTAAGCAGACCTATACCTGGAACGGTACCACCGGCGCCGATTCTACCTATGTGGTATCTTCAGATGATCTGCCGCACGTGATCCTCACCGTGGTAAGTCCCAATGGCTGCTCACGCACCGATACCATTGACCTTACCGTATATCCTGTGCCGAATGCCTTCTTTACACCGGGCAGCATCTGCGACGGAGAAAATATCCAGTTCAATAACGTGACCACGCTCGATTCTTCAGGCGGCGCTACGATCGCCGGGTTCTTCTGGAACTTCGGCGACGGCACTACCAGCACCGATACCGACCCTGCCAAGCTGTTCAGCACACACGGCACATACAATGTTTCGCTGGTGGCCGTGAGCAGCCAGGGATGCGCAGACACAGCCACAGTACCCTTTAAGGTGTACGAAAAACCGGAGGCCAATTTCGTATTCGCTCCCTATTGTTTCGGCGCGGTAATGTTCAGCGACAGCACGGCCCTGGGCGATACAACAGTATCTGCCTGGCTGTGGACCTTCGATAACGGTGCCGAGAACGAAACAGTGCCCGCTTTCGAAAAAGAGTTCAATGGCAACAGCGTGAACGTGACCCTGCAGGTAACCGACCACAACGGTTGTGTAGACGATACCACGATCAATGTGCCCGTTATGGCAACACCTGATTTTACCGAACTGCCCAATGTAATTACCCCGAACGGCGACCTTATGAACGATGAGATCAAGCTGCTGCCGATCTTCGACGAATGTTACGACTATTCGGTGCAGTTCTTTAACCGCTGGGGTCAGAAAGTATTCGAGATCACCAATTCTTCACAGGCATTCAACGGTATCAGCTCAACCGGTACCAAGCTGGAGGACGGCGTATACTTCTATGTGCTCGTCGCCAACGGTGAAAAGCGATACAGCGGGTCTGTGACCATATTTACGGGAAGCTAAACCACCATTTTGATAAATAATTAACAGAGCGGAAGAACAGGAGTTCTTCTGCTTTTTTTATTTTTGTAACGTGAAGATCATTCTGTCCATACTGCTTTCTTCCCTGCTGTTCCTTTCGGGGTTCAGCAAAGGGCCGGCATTGCATTACTGCTACTCCAGCGGTAATGTGCGGGCAGATATCAGCCGTGTACTTTCCGGCGATCATGACGATGCGCACAGCGCCTGCAGCCAGGCCGCCACAGAAGCCTGCTGCGCGGTAAAAAAGGCTGAGAAGGAACGCAGCGAAGCCGGTGGCTGCTGCGATGATTTCGAGTTTAAGGTAGAGCTGAAAGAGTACTCCTTTTCACAATGGGCAAACCCGGTCCCGGTGCCTGCCATGCTGCAGCTCTTTATCATTCCGTTCTTCTCCGTTTTTGCCGCTCCGCAATATATTGCCACAGAAAGTCTGCCATACAGCTATGCAGACCCCGGCATACTATGGTCGGAGAAGATTCCGCTATTCATAGAATACGCCGTATTCCGTATTTAGAACGGGTGCTCCTCAGGGAATTTTTGCTCCCTCTGCGGGAGTGCACTCAGTTTTAAAAATATGGAATAATGAAAATCAGACTATTATTTATTTTACTGTGCGGTATAACGGTAAACCTCTGGTCGCAACAGACCATCAGCGGTTTGGTACACGACAGGGACCGGACCCCGCTCATCAATGTTCAGGTATACTGGAAACTGGCCCGCAACGGGGTAGTGACCGATACCGCAGGGATATTCTCTATCCCCCTTTCTTCCAGGGAAGGCGATACCCTGGTACTGCGTATGGTCGGCTACAAAACAGAGTACTTTCAACTGGAAGCCGGCGAGTACGATTTTGAGCTCCAGGCAGACAATACACTCAAAGGTACAACGATCGACGGTTCACAGCCGGGTATGGTCATGACGGAAAGCGTAGGCATACAGTCGGTGATCACGGCCGCAGGTCTGCGTAAATCGGCCTGCTGTAACCTGGCAGAGGCTTTTGAGACCAATGGCGCCGTTGACGTATCGTTCAGCGATGCCATTACAGGGGCCAAACAGATACGCCTGCTGGGTCTCGACGGTAAATATGTACCCATTACCTTTGAAGGACTGCCCAACCTGCGCGGCCTGGCCTCCCTCTACGGACTCAGTTATATCCCGGGCCCTTTTATCCAGAGTATCTCCGTATCCAAAGGAACGGGTTCGGTTACCCTGGGTTACGAAAGCATGACGGGGCAGATCAACGTAGAGTACAAAAAGCCCTTCGAAATGGAAAGGCTGCATGTGAACGGGTATTTCAATTCAATGACCCGCAGCGAGCTGAACCTGGTGGCTTCACACCGCTTTAAAAAGGGATGGAGTACGGCACTTTTCGCCCACGGAAACATTTTCCGCATGCATACCGACCGCAACAAAGACGGCTTCCTGGACATGCCCTTTGCGCATCAGCTGAACCTGAGCAACCGCTGGGCCTATGCCAGTGAAAAAGCCGAGTTCCAGGCGGGTATCAAGTATGTATGGGATGTAAAAGAAGGAGGGCAGGGCGCCTATTACCGGCACCTGGGCCACAGTGATCCGAATACGTACTACCGTTTCTTCCTGAAGACCCACCGGGCCGAGGCCTGGCTTAAGAACGGCTTTTTCTGGAAGAACAAGCCCTATAAATCGCTGGCCTATACCATGACCTTTATTCACCATGACCAGCGCGGCAGCTATGGTCTGCGCCCCTACAACGGCATCCAGACCTCGGGGTATTTCAACAGTATTTACCAGAGCATCATTGTAAATACGAACCACAAGTTCAAAACCGGCATCAGTTTCCTGTACGACCGGGTGAACGAGCGCTTTGCCTCGGCTACTGCGGCCCGTACGGAGTATGTACCCGGTGTGTACGGTGAGTATACCTTTGCCTTCCGCGAAAAGCTGGACCTGATCGCCGGATTGCGTTACGATTACCACAACCTGTACCGCCACCAGGTAACCCCGCGCCTGCAGATGAAGGTGACGCCCGTGAAGGACCTCTCCCTGAAGCTGAGCGGAGGCCGCGGGTTCCGGAGCCCGAACGTATTTGCCGATAATGCCTTCCTGCTGGTATCGAACCGCCAGGTGCTGATCCCGGCCACGCTCAGGCCCGAAATATCCTGGAACGGGGGCGGCGGAGCAGTATACCGCTTTCAGAAGGGAAAGGTGAGTGGCAGCATCGGTGCCGATTACTTTTATACCTGGTTCCAGAACCAGCTGATCCCGAACATGGAAACGGCCGGGCTGGTAGTATTCGAAAACATCGGCGGCGCCTCGTTCGCCCATGCCTTCCAGCTCGATTTTATGCTGGAACCCGTAAAGCGCCTGCAGTTCCACCTCAATGCCAAATGGAACGACGTACGTTCGGTATACAACGGTGAGCGCAAGGCGGTACCTTTTATCCCGGTATACAAGGGACTGCTGAACGTAGCCTATGCCACGGGCGGTGCCAATCCCTGGAGCTTCGACGCTACCGTACAGCTGAATGGTCCGGCCCGCCTGCCGCTGACCTATGATCCCCAGACGGGCCAGGCCAACCGCACACGATCTCCCGTATATGCACTGCTCTTTGCCCAGGTAAGTAAAAAGATCCGCAACTGGGAGGTATATATCGGGGGCGAAAACCTTACGGATTACCGCCAGCTCAATCCCGTGATCGACCCGCAGAACCCCGGCAGTGCCTCTTTTGACGCCTCGCAGGTATGGGCGCCCGTATTCGGGGCCATGGCCTACGGCGGATTTCGTTACACACTTAAATACAAGTAAAACATTAATCGTAATTTTGAACATATGAGAACCATCAGAAATAGTATCCCGGTATTCCTGCTCCTGGCAGGCATATTGTTTGTATCTGCCTGCAAAAGCTCCGAAGCTGTTTCGGGCGGCACCTATGTGTCGGCAGTGATCACCACCAGCGCCGAATGCGATATGTGTAAAGCCAAGATCGAAGGCGTGATCGGTGAAATGAAAGGTGTACGTTCGGCCAAGGTAGACCTGGCCAGCAAAACCCTTTCGGTGCGCTACAGCAAGGATAAGCTCAGCCTGGACGAGATACGCAAGGAAGTGACCACCCTGGGCTACCGTGCCGACCAGATGGCGCCCAGCGCCACGGCCTACCAGGCACTGCCGGCCTGCTGCAAGAAGAAATAGAGCGGCCGCCTGGCAGAATTTAACGGGGCATGTGCAGCAAAAACCGTCCGAAAAACGCATATTTGCACAAAATTCACACACATGCTCAATTGCAATCTTGCCCTGATCGAAGAGACCGCCGCGTTCATAAAGACCAGAACGGACATCAGCCCGCTTGTGGGCATAGTACTGGGTTCCGGCCTGGGCGGTGTGGTTTCCAGGATGGAGATACAGCATACGATCCCGTATTCAGATATTCCGAATTTCCCCCAGAGTACCGTAGCGGGCCATGGGGGAAATTTGCTTTTCGGCCGCTGGAACGGCGTACCCGTATGTGTGATGCAGGGGCGCTTCCATTATTACGAGGGATACCCGATACAGCAGGTTACCTTCCCGATACGTGTGATGAAGCTGCTGGGCGTGGAAACCCTGATGGTAAGCAATGCGGCGGGCGGACTAAACCCTGCCCAGCACATCGGTGAGCTGATGATCATCAACGATCACATCAATATGCAGCCCGAACATCCGCTGCGTGGCCGTAACGAAGAACGTATGGGCCCGCGTTTCCCGGATATGAGCGAGGTGTATGACCCTAAGCTGATCGCTCTCTGCAAGGAAAAGGCGGCAGCCATGGGCCTGCACGTGAGCGAAGGCGTATACGTAGGCGTACAGGGCCCTACCTTTGAAACGCCTGCGGAATACCGTATGTTCCGTCTCCTGGGCGGTGACGCGGTAGGCATGAGCACAGTACCCGAAATAATCGTGGCGCGTCATATGCAGATGCGCTGTTTTGCCATGAGCGTGATCACCGACCTGGGCGTGGACGGAAAGATCGTAGAGATATCGCATAACGATGTGGTAAAGGCTGCGAACGAGGCCGGCGAAAAAATGACGGAACTGTTCGGGAAAATGCTGGAAGAAATGGCCGGCTAATATGCCCTGGCCACGGGAATGTCAGCAGGGAAAGGGCGCAGAGCGTATTTTTGGATAGTTATCGGTGTGATTTTTTTACCAGGCAGAATGAACGCGCTCTTTTCTGAAGATTAATAGTTTATTATCAAAATGTTATATGTGGGTGCGCCTTTTCCGGGCTCACTGGTCTACTTATTATTTTGGTAAAGCGCAAGACACACCCTGTTTATATTAAAGTATTCTTTTTGTTCCGTAATCAAACAAATACAAAAAAACATGAGAAGATATTACTATCTCTTCCTGCTTTTTTGTGTATGGAACGGATCCTCTGTCTATGCGCAACTGAGCATCACTGCAACCGGTGTGAACTTCACACAGGACTTTAACTCTATGGGTGGCTCCACAGGGGCCATTCCCGGCGGTTTCCGGGCAGGTAACCCGACCAATGCTTCCGATGACCATAATGCCAACGGAACAACCACCAACCAGGCAACCACAACGTTCAGCAGCACCCAGACCGGGGGCTGTTACAACATGGGGGCCGGCGATAATACCAGTGACCGTGCCCTCGGTTTCCTGAACAGTAGTTCTTTCACATCCGGGAAGGCCGTTACGCTGCAGATCACGAACAATACCGGCGTACCCATCAACAGTATCACACTCAGCTGGAATTACGAAAAATACCGTAATGGCAACCGTGAATGGATCTGGACCTTTTTCCACGGACCCGGATCTCTCGCGAGTATCGCCGCCACTGCGGGCAACCAGGTATATCCCACCGATGGTGCCAATGGCAGTACCATCAGTCCCCCGCTCAGTGTTTCCAAATCGGTAACGCTTACAGGTCTCAACATCGCCCCGGGCGCTTCGTACTATTTCCGCTGGAAACTGACCGGTACCGGGGGCAGCACCAATGGCCAGGCCCTGGCGATCGACAATTTCGTGATCAACTGTACCAGCAACGTTTCACCCTGTCCTCCGGGTACACCCAGTGTTTCCCTGGGTAATGACACTTCATTCTGTGCAGGTACACCTTTCAGCCTGCTGCTGGATGCCGGTAATGCCGGTGCTACGTTCGACTGGAACAACGGTGCCGCCGCTACCCAAACCTTTACAGCTACACAGCCGGGCACTTATATCGTAAAAGTGACCGATGGCAGCGGATGTATCGACTACGATACCCTGGTGATCGCTTCGAAACCCCTGCCGGTGATCCCGCTGAACAATACGGCTACCTACTGTGCCGGAACTCCTTTCAGCATGACCCTGGACGCCGGTAACCCGGGCGCTGCCTATGACTGGGAGAACGGTGCCGCCAGTACGCAAACCTATACCGTAACCACAGCGGGTACCTATTCCGTAGTGGTGACCGGAACGAACGGCTGTGTAAACAGCGACTCTATCGTAATTACACAGAGCCCGCTGCCGGTGGTGAATATCGGTGCCGATACCTCATACTGCGCAGGTTCTTCTTTCTTCCGTATCTACGATGCCGGTAACCCGGGATCTACCTATAGCTGGAACGGCGGGACCTTCACAGGACAAACCTTCATCGTCAACCAGGCCGATACCTATACCGTGACCGTAACTACCCCGGCCCTGTGCTCGGCAACCGATACAGTGATCGTTACCGAAGTGCCCCTGCCGGTGGTTAACCTGGGACAGGACACCGCTTACTGCGCCGGAACGCCGTTCTCATGGACTCTGGATGCCGGTAATGCCGGGGCTGCCTTCGACTGGAACAATGGCGCGGGTTCTGTACAGACCTTCGTGGTTTCCGGACCGGGCAACTGGTTTGTGACCGTTACCGATTCCAGCAACTGCGTAAATTCAGATTCTGTGGTCGTTACAGAACATGCCCTGCCCGTAGTGACCCTGCCTGCCGATACGGCCTACTGCTTTGGTACGCCTTTCTCCTGGACCCTGGATGCCGGTAACCCCAATGCTACTTTCGACTGGAACAATGGTGCCGGTTCCGCGCAGACCTTTGTGGTCAGCTCGGGCGGAAACTGGTTCGTGACCGTGACCGATTCCAACAGCTGTGTAAATTCAGACTCCGTATTCGTGACCGAAAACCTGCTGCCCGTGGTAGACCTGGGCAATGATACTTCATACTGTGCGGGCGTTGCCTTTGCCTGGGCCATCAATGCCGGTAATCCCGGGGCAACCTATAGCTGGAACAACGGAGCCGACTCTGCGGCCGTATTCATTGCCACTACCGCCGGAACGTACTCCGTAGTGGTTACCGATGTAAACGGCTGTGTGAATGCAGACTCCGTGATCGTGACCGAGAACCCGCTGCCGGTGCTGGACCTGGGCCCGGACGTGGTTACACCCGACCAGAATGCCGTGCTGACCGCTCCGGCAGGCTTTGCCGCCTACAACTGGAGCAATGGCCAGAACACGCAGACCATATCTGTAACACAGACCGGAACGTATACGCTTACCGTAACGGATGCCAATGGCTGTACGGACAGCGACGATATCGGGGTGCTGATCACGTTCTCGAACGAGGAAACGGAACTTGCCCTGGACGCTACGGTATACCCGAACCCTTCGAATGGGTACCTGCACATCCGCCTGAACGAGGCCCTGAAAGGTGCTGCCGATGCGGCGCTCTTCAATATGGCCGGTCAGTCGGTATACAACACCCGCATCCAGGAAGGGAACCCGGGGGCTGAAGTTACCCTGGACCTGGCACATCTTGCCGAGGGCATGTATATACTGCGCCTGAACGGCGATGCCAAAACACGGACCTTTAAAATTATAATACGGAAATAAATCTATTTCCCCCATGCTTTTAAAAGGCTGTCCCGCTTTAAGTGAGACAGCCTTTTTTATTTGTACAAACTTGAAAAAAATACAGGAAAAATGTGTTGAATAAGCGGGTGATTTTTGCTATTTTTAAAGAAAGCGATCTATAATGTACCGACCGACTCAGATAGCCGATTATTTACTTTCAAAGTATGGAAGAGAAGGAAAAATAACACCCCAGAAGCTCATTGAACTTGTTTACCTGGCGCATGGCTGGCACCTGGCTGTTACCGGCAGGCCCTGATCGATAAAAACCCTGAAGCCTGGAAATACGGCCCGGTCATTCCCATATCTGCTGGCTAAGAACGAACGGGAGGCCCCGTATTCAGAAACATGAGAAAACGATTTAATTACAGTACCGGGTATGTAGACTGGGTTCTGTTTACAGGTATGATCACCCTCGTTATGACCGATCTGTTCAACGGGAAATCAGAAAATAATAACAAGTACTGACGCTGTTCAGCCTTACTCCCTCAGCACTGTAACCGTGGTCTTGTGAAAGGCCGTGCCGGTCTTCAGCACCAGGAAGTATACACCCGGACTGATGCGGTCGGGGTTCCATTCGGCCGGTAATCCTTGCGAGCGGAATACCGAAACACCCCAGCGGTTAAACACCTGCAGTTCAGTGCAGTCTGTAAATCCCGGTGGTATCTGCGTGTTCCAGGCATCGTTCTGGCCGTCGCCATTGGGCGTGATAACGTTCGGAAGCAGTACCTGCAGGTAATCTTCCAGTTCCTTGGCGGTGAGTGTTTTTTCTGCCGTATCGGTACACTGTTTGTTGTAAGCCACCAGGTTCAGCGTATAATTACCGGAATAGGGCACTGTTACCTGTATGGAACTGCTGCTGCCCAGGGCCTGGGGCATATGAAACCACTGGATACTATCGCCGGAGGCGGAGATGTCGTTAAAGGTCATCACCAGCCCTTCGCAGGCAGGGGACACCCCGGCTTCTTCAAAAGCGGCCTGGGGCCTGGGAATGCTTTCAATGTTCAGCAGCAGGGTATCGGTGCACAGACCTTCGTAATCCAGCACGATCTCATAGCTCAGGGGACCACTCACCAGGATGCCGGCCGTACAACCGTTCAGTTCCTGCGGCAGGGGATCCCAGCTGCACTGTATGCCCGCACCCGAAACCGGGGTATATACGAAAAGTGTCTGCTCGCAAAGACTGGTGTCGATATCGTCTTTGGGCACATCGGGGACACGTATGCGCAGGCTGTTGGTATCAGAGCATCCATGTATATCCGTAAATTCGGTGAGGTAGTCGAAACTCTGCGGCGGATAGAAAAGATGGCTTCCCGGTACGCCCGCCGTATTGTACAGGTTGGGCTGTACGCTCAGTTGCAGCGAATCAGGATACAGCAGCGCAATACTGTCGCCGAAGCACAGCACATACTCATTGGCCCAGGGATTCTGCGGCAGGGGCAGCACTTCCACATAAATGCTGTCGGTGCGTGTGCAGGTAAGCGGATCGGAGACCGTAAGCGTGTAATATCCCGACTGCTGTGCTATGGCATAGACCGTGGGAGTGTTCAGCGGCGGAATAAGCCCCGGACCGCTCCAGGTATAGCTGCTGAAACCCGTATTGCTGCAGCTCAGCATAATGGTATCCCGGGAACAGGTGCTGTCGGGAGCGCCCAGGCTGAACTGGGGCTCAGGCAGTATCACCAGGCTGTGCTGAGCCGTATCGCTGTTGCAGACGCCCTGCCATATAAGCTGTACGGAGCCGTTACCCGTATTGTTCCACTGGGTGCCGGCCATGGGCTGTGTGGACGGAGTGAGCAGTGTGCCGTTCTGCACGCTCCACTGGAAAGTACCCGCGGGCACATTGGAGCCGAATGTGATCATTTCGCCCATGCATACCGAATCGGGACCGCTGATCTCTACCTCAAAGGGCAGGCTGTCTACCTGGAACGAAAGGATATCGAAATCATTCTTCGGCAGGCAGCCGTCGTCCACGGCCTGTATGTACAGGTTGTAGGGAAAGGGCGAGGCCTGCCCGCAAAGCGGGGCAAAGCATATATCCAGTACCGTTCCGGAGGCCGAACTGCTCAGCACGCTGATCTGGGGCGGGTTCGGCAGGTCGAGGACGGGCCCGCCGAAAACATAGCTCAGGCTGTCGCCGTCGGCGTCGCTGAGTGTTACCTGCACGCATACCTCCTCTTCTTCATGCACATTTACCAGGGTGCTTCCGCTTTGCAGCTGTACCTGGGGCGGATTGTTCTGCGGACACTGGGTCACGGCGATCTGAAGCTCGCGGCGGGTTTGGTTCAGCAACTGGTTGTTGCGGAATTCGTTCACTTCCAGGGCGATCACGAAACTGCCCGAGATAGTGCCTTTTATGCGGGTGAGCCCGTTCGATGCGTTCAGGAATACATACCCGCCCGGCCCGAAAGGCTGTGTGGACGAAAAACCTGCGGCATAGGTCACCGGGGGCGGCTCAAATCCCAGGGGATTGGGCGGCGGCGGGGCCGTATTGGTAGGCGTGCCGTACCCGGCATAGGGATGTACCCAGTTGTAGATAAGCAGGTCGCCGTCGGGATCGATGGCCGTATTCGGGAAGGTGAGCGTATCGCCGATGCATACCAGCGGCAGCACGGCAGGCTCAAACACCGGTGTGCTGTTGGGCTGCTGCGTAGGCGGAATGGTGCACACAAAACTTTCGGACTGTAAAGAAGGACCGTTCAGGCTGATGACCTGGCTGCTGCGGCAGCAGCGTTCGTAAAAGAGTATATACCCCAGGGCAGATGCCGGAAGCAGCAGTGTATCCCGGTAAATGCCCTCGTACATGCAGATGCTGAAGGGAACGATACAGCCGGGAGGCAGCGCGGGCTCCACCTTGCGCGTGCTGTGCAGCTGCAGGCTGAGTGTCTGCAGAAGCGGCTTGAATTCGCTGTTTGCATTTTCGTACAGTCCTGCGCTCAGCGGACTTTCCGGGAAGGGGATCTCCGAACCGGAGGTGCAGTCGGTATAGGTGGTAAGCTGTATGGCATAGCGGTACTGTCCGTTCTGCATGCCCAGGTAGGTATAGCCGAAATCGCCGCCCAGCAGGTGACTGGCCGAGACCAGGCCTGTGCCCAGGAAAAAGAACAGGAGTAAAAGGCGGTATTTCATATCAGTTCCGGATCAGTTTTTGAAAATGAACGCCGTTCTGCGTATACAGGCGCACCTGGTACATTCCGGGAGAAAGTGCGCGTACGTCCAGCTCTGTGCCGGGATCCTGCCGCTGGTAAACGGTCTGGCCCTGCATGGAAATGATCTCCGCTTTTTCTACTACCGAGGTACTTTTTATAAATACGTAGGCTGAGGACGGGTTGGGGTAGAGTGTTACGGACGGCTGCAGGTCCGTTTCTTCCTGTCCCAGCTCACAGAGCATAAGGGCCGTAAAGCCGGAAAGAGTATATACATCATCCGTCTTTTGTATCAGCGTGAGCGAAGGGCCGGTAGATTGTATCACGCCGCCCTGGGGCAGTGTGGTACCGCTGAATTTGCCGATGAGCGGGTAGCTGCTGTTGGGCCCGTCGTAGATATAGAGAAAATCGAAACCCTGTTCGAAATTAAATTCAGTAAAGGTAAGCTTTATATTTTCGGCAAAGGATGGCGATATTACCAGGGTGCCATTTGTATTATCGCTGTAATTATTTTTTTTACCGTTATCCATAATTACCCCGTTGCAGTAATAAGTCTCTACACGGGAGCCTGAAACCGGCATCAGGATGGTGTCACAGACCGGTGAGAGTGCTACATGGATATACGAATTACGTACCAGTGTATCTGCACCTGCCGAATTCCCCGCGATCAGGCGTACGTTGAACACGCCGCTCTGCTGGTACTGGTGGCCCGGACTTTCGAGCGCAGAGCCCGTTCCGTCGCCGAAATCCCAGGTATAATAGGTCGGGTTGTTCAGGGATGTGTTGGTAAACGATACAAAACCATTACAGGAAACCTGGTTTTCCTGCGGTGAAAAGAACCCGGCCACGGGTTTATCCGGGGCGGGAACGATACGAACGCGGTAGAGTTCGGTCTGCCCGAACTGCGGTGTGGAGCAGGGCAGGGGCTGCGAACCGGAGAAGTCGGCACTTGCCAGCATAAGCAGGGGCGTATTGTAAACGGAAGCCGGGGGTACCGTTACCGGGGACGATACACTTACGGTATTGTCTGCGCTGAAGAACAGCTCGGCCGGGTGTTCGAGCGTACCGTTATTGTTCAGGTCTATCCATATACGGTAATCCTGTGGCAGAGCTGTATTCGAGCTGATCTGGAGCAGTACGGAGCTGCCTTCGGCCAGGTCGGGAAGGGACAGGCAGGAGAGATCGCGGAAACCTTCGGCCCCGTCGGTACTGCTGTGTGTAAAGCCATTCAGCCCGAAGGACGTAATGCCATAGCCGCAGCAGTATACACTGTTTCCCTGCACACAGGAAGGGAGTGACAGCCCGGAAGGTGTGTATTGTATATAGTTCGAACGTATAACAGAATCATAACTGCCTCCGCTGTACCGGTAGAGCGTAATTGTATACACTCCGGCAGACGGATAGGTATATACAGATTGGGGCCCGGTGGTACGGGCACCGTTTCCCCAGTTCCATACAAGTGAATCGTAACTGCCTGTACCTGTATATTGTATATGCACTTTCCCGTCGCAGGTAATGCTGTCCGGCGAGTAAAGAACCCCCTGTGCCTGTACCGGGAGGACCGGCAGGAATAAGCACAATAAAAGAATGAGAAGTGGTGTCTTTTTCATCTCGGGAATTGCGTGTAAATATACAATAAGGAACGGCTCAGGCCCGTATTTTGAGATACAGGCACTCAAAAAAATATTCCTGCCCGGTCTTGCTTTTGTTGTAAATTGTTGATTTTATGAATATAATGCCGGATTTGCTTCGCCGGTCTGCAAGATCGTGTAAAAAATTTCTTTCCACAAAAAATGTAGACTTTTAATAAAATATGACACTGTTAATCAGCATATTATATTTTTTTTACTTCTTTTTATTCCCGGCGCTAATAAAAGCTACGCATTTTAATTATATTTTTGAAACTGAATTCTTATGACACCCTGCATCCGCTTTTGCGCCCTGATCTTTTTTCTGTCTCTTTCCGGGGCAGCGGGCCTGCGTGCGCAGATCATGGTCAGCCCCAAATGCAACGAAAGCAATGTACAGCAGACCGGAGACCTGTTCCCGGTAGAGATCAATAATTCGGGCGGAGCGGTACAGGTACGCCTGCTGATGGAAATTTCACAGGACGGGGAGTCCGTAGGTGCAGGTCAGAGCAGCGTGGTGCAGCTTCCTTCGGGTGTGTACCGTTTCCAGCGGGATATTTCGGCCCAGATGCAGTGGAATTACGGCAGTACGCCATCCGCAGGTACCTTACGCAGTAAACAGTATTTCGAGGACGGCAACTACCTGGTATGCTGGAGCCTGCAAACCGCCGAAGGGGTGGAGCTGGGACGCGAATGCCGCAGCATCATCGTTTCGGCACAGCGGCAGCCCGATCCGAAGAACCCTAAAGACGCCAAAGCCGCAGCAGATAAGAAACAATTCCCGGTCTCCTTCCACGGTAATGCCGAATGGATGGTGGAATACGGTTCCCGTCCGCCGATGTACTCGCAGTACCCCAACTGGATGACGACCCTCTCCGTTACACCCCGTCTCAGTATTTACGATGTACCGCTCACGGGTACCCTGCTCTTTACCAACCTGGGGGGCGGAAAGCTGCAGAGTCCCAATGTGTTTTCACTCCAGTTCGATGCCGAAGGCTTTAAGCAGGCCCTGATGAACCGCCTGAAAAAAGCGGTGATGGAGAATAAAAAGGTACAGTCGGTCACCGGCGGAAAGCTGCAGACCTTGTCCGAACTGCAAAACCTCAACTCCGTGCTGGAAAATCCGCAGGTGGTACAGGAGCTGAAAGGTATTAAAGAACTGGACGCCTACCGCGGTGTGCTCGACAGTGTACAGCACCTGAGCAAGCTGGCCGAAGGCTTCGACACACAGGGCCTCGACAAAAAAGCCCTGGACCTGCTGAAGACCCAGGGTAGCAAATATGCGGCCAAACTGGCCGATTCCCTGCAGAAATGCGGCTGCGTGAGCGATTCTCTCTCAAAAGTACAGGAGCCGGACAGCCTGCAGGGTGACAGCCTGAACAAAGTACAGGGCGATTCGCTGAAACCGCGCCTGCCGGGGATGGACAAGCTCAGTGCGGGGGTAGATAAAGGTGCGGACAAGATCAGGTCTGCCTTCGAAAAGCAGAAAGACAAACTAAAATGCGACTCCCTGCAAAACCTGCTGAACACCGAGATCAAAACCCCGGATTTTAAGAACAGCTTACAGAAAACACAGGATTCACTCCAGGGAAAGATCGGCAACCTGGCTTATCTCGACTATAAAAAATCGGGTTACAACAGTCTTTTACAGCAGAAGGAAAAACTGCTGGGCGACGCCAGAATGAACGGCTGGCTCGATTCGGCCGGCCGGGTGGTGAACCAGGCGAAAGACCTGCAGAACATGGACATGGCCCAGTTGCAGGACCCCAATAACCTGCTGCAGAACCTTCAGAGCCTGGGCATACTTAAAAAATACGAAAAATACCTCACGTATCTCAAATCATTTACCATCGGTACGGGTTTCCGCCAGTATTCCGATTTTTCACTGAACAATGTGCCTGTGAACGGGATCTCGTTCGAGGTAATGCCCAAAAACGTTTACGTAAGCGCTACTTACGGACAGGTGCAGAAGCCTGTATATAGCCAGCAGCCGGAAGAGGCCAGCTACAAACGTACCCTCTGGGCAGTGAGCGCCGGTTACGGGGCCCAGGAAAAGTCGCATTTCCACATCAATGTTATGCAGGGCCGCGATAATCCCAATTCCATCAACCCGCGCGATTCCATTTACCTGTATTATAAAAAGCCGGCCCAGAACAATGTGATCAGTGCCGATTTCGGGCTCAATCTCTGGAAGAACCGCATACGGATCAGCGGTGAACTGGCCGGATCACAGATCATACGCGACCTTACCTATGAAGCCGATACCAATATCATCGCTCTGCAGGGGCAGAAGCTCTATCCTTCGGGCGAATGGTATATGAACATTTTCCGCCAGAAACCGGTGAACCTGAATACGGCCGTAGACTTTGCCTTTCAGCTGAGAACAGAACTGGACCTCTTTAAGAACAAAGGCCGCCTGCGTCTCGGGACCAGCCGCGTGGGCAAGGACTTCTACTCTTTCGGCAACCCTTTCCTGATACGCGATATGTTTGTACTGGAGGGTAATTATTCGCATACTTTCTGGAAAAACCGTATCCGTATCGCCGGTGGTGTAAAACGCCTGGAAGACAATACCGCCAAGGACAAGCCGCTTACCACCAACCAGTGGCGCTGGAATGCCGAACTGGACATCCGCATACCGAAGCTGCCCCAGATCAGGCTGATGTACACCCCCGTGATCCAGCAGAACGACTCAGGCATGGTGAATATGAACGTGGCCAATGCCAATGTATCGTACAGCCGCAAGATACGCAAGACACAAAGCGTAAGTACCATCGGTTATGTATTCCAGAAAGGCGTGATCACCTACCTGAACGGCAGCTTTTCGGCCCACTACATCATCCTGAACCAGATGCTGAGCTTTAAGTCGGGCTTTGTGTTCAATGCCAACCTGAACTACATCGCTACGGACAATATCAATGGTTTTGTGCAGACGATCACCAGCAATATGTCCGTAGGCGGTATCATTAAAAAGAAAGTACAGTGGAATGCCGGCGGGAATTTCCTGCTGAACAAGAACGAGCAGCGCATCGGCGTAATGGCCCGCACGGGTTTTGCGGCCACCAAGTTCATGCGTTGCCAGCTGCAGTTCGATTATTTCTTCTATAGGTCCTGGAACAGTACCTACATCTATTACCCGCGCTACGAACGGGCTGCCCTGCGCAGCATCTTTACCTTTAACTGGTAGGGTCCCCAGGCAGTGCTGCCGCTTTTACCGGGACAGTTACCCCGGGGCGTAAACTATAATCCTTCTTTTTGTTAATTTTATTGGCCTGAAAAAGAGTTATTTACTCATTTTATTGTCATATTTAATACATAGTTTATATGAAAATATCCCGAATATTGTATTTTTGGTAAAAGCTCCTTTTGCAGAACACACCTGTTTACCCTTCCCGGTAAGCCAGATACAGCTCTCCACACGCTGTATATTTAATACCTACTCCTATGAAAAAAATTCTTACGATCCTTTTGGGTGCATGGTTTATGCACGCGTCTTATTCGCAATACGTGCTTACCTGCATAGCCCCGCCGCCCCAGTTCAGCCACGACGACCTGTGGAACCTGACCATTACCCGCGTAAACCTGCTTGATAATTATGCGCAGTTCTATATTGCCATGCGCATCTATAACGGGCAGAACCAGCTGGAAGTAAAGACCAATTCTGCTACCCTGGGATTGCCCGGTGTGCTCACGGTCATTAACCTGGGCACTATTGCGCAGGTTCAGCCTTTTACCATTAATTACTACAACGGCAGTACCCTGCAGCAGGTCATCAGCTCGGGGGGTATCTTTCCGCCGGGTACCTATAATGTAGACTTTGCCTTATACGGCCGCCCGAACGATGGCGAGTTCACCGAACTGGCCGGTGTATCGGTACAGGTGATCGTGGATGCCTTGTGGCCCCCGATGCTGCTGTCCCCGCCCGATGGCGACAGCATACAGACCCCGAACCCGGTACTGACCTGGACCCCGGCTTTCAGCACCTACCTGTCCGGCTTTGTAACGTACAGATTACGGGTAACCGAGATATTCAGCGGCCAGAGCAAACAGCAGGCGATCAGCTCGAACCTGCCGCAGCATATGGAGAACAATGTGCCGATGCCTTTGCTGATGTATCCCAATACAGCCCAGCCGCTGGATACAGGTAAACGTTATGCCTGGCAGGTGGAAGGCCGTATAGGGCTCATATCCCTGGGACACAGTGAGGTATGGGAGTTCTGCTACTGCTTTCCGCAACAGGTGCAAACCATTTACAATGGCTATTATTATAAGCTGACAGAACATCCGCAGTCGCAGTTCGAACGGGTAAAAGGCAATGTTATACCCGTAGCTTTCCCGGAGAAATATGTACCCATGGGAGGAAAGCTGGTATTCCGGCTGAAAAACATGGCGGGAAGCCTGCTGGCTGACGAGCAGGATTTTGATGCCCCGAAGAAGATCGGGCTGAATAAATACCAGATAGACCTGTGTTCGGCAAACGATCTGAATATAGCGGATGGCAACTACACATTCGAGTTCCCGACAGAAGGCAGGCAGACCTATTATTTATCCGTACAGCTGAGCGAACGGACAAACTGTCCCTGATCCATCTATTTTATTCACGTATACTCCCTTACAAATCATGAATAACCTACCTGTTTTTAAACGGATCCGTGAAAGCAAGGCCGCACGCGTAATTGCTTCCGGCATGATCCTGGAACTGCTTGCGCAGACCCTTCAGCCCTTAACCCTTTCAGCACTTACCTCGGGTCCCACACAGCCTGAAGTGCAAGGTTTTCAGCCTATAGAGATCACAGAAATGGTAGATCCGTTCACGGGCGACTTTTCGTATAGTATTCCATTGATGGAGATCGGGGGTTACCCGCTGAACCTGAGCTACCAGTCGGGCATCTCGATGGACCAGGAAGCGAGCTGGACCGGCCTGGGCTGGAACCTGCACACCGGGGCCATTACCCGGCAGCTGCGCGGACTTCCCGACGATTTCTGGAACGATGTGGTGACCGAACGCAGCAACCTTAAGCCGAATAAAACCATAGGCGTAAATACCACCTTCGATATGGAACTGTTTGGTTTTGAAGCTAATGCTATAGAGAATCCGGGCGGCTCATCCTCCGGGAATTTATCGGTAGGCATCGGGGTGGTCTATAACAATTATACGGGCGTTGATCTTACTACTACGCTCGGGCTCGGTCTTTCAGGAGGAAGTGAGCTGCCCATGAACGGGGGCTTTAATATGAGCAGCGGTAAGGACGGTCTGCAGATCAATCCCACCATTTCCTATGCGGCCCGTTTTGCAAAGAGCAGCTCAGATGCAAGCGGTAGAGTGAATATCGGTATAGGCGCCGGTATCAGCTCGCGCCGGGGGCTTACCAGCATCGGCTTTAATACTGCTGTAAATTACAGTCGCCAAAAGGGTACGGTAAACCTCAAGGATAAGACCGCCAACGCAAAATGGGGTGGAGGCATCAGCAGTTCTTCCTCGATCGATTTCGGCACGGCCACCTTTACCCCGTCCATCGAAAAGTCGATGGAAACGTATTCTTTCTCCGGCCGTATCAAAATAGGCGGAGCTACCATGAACCAGGATTTCGGGGGCAGCGTATCGGCATTCGGGTCGGTTCAGCAACTTGTAGATAAGGAAATAAGCACCCGGGCTTTCGGCTATATGTACTCCGATAAGGCCGGGGGTGACGAAAATGTACTGCTCGATTACAACCGCGAAAAGGACAATAATTTCAGCAAACACCATAAGCATTTGCCGGTGACCAGCTTTACACACGATGTGTTTTCCATATCGGCGCAGGGTTTATCGGGTTCTTTCCGGCCCTTCCGGAACGAGGTCGGCTATGTGTACAACAACCGCAAATTCAGTCCGAGCACCTCGGGTTCGCTTGGTGTGGAAATAGGTATAGGACAACTTGTTGATGCCGGTATTGACCTGAACCTGAATGTGGTCAGCTCCAGTTCGGGCGCCTGGACGGAGGACAATGAGGCCTATGCGCATATCCCGTTCCGCGAACGCAGGGCAAACGATATACGCGAGCCGTATTATTTCCGCATGCTGGGCGAAAAAGCAGCGGAAGCGGATGCAGCGTACCTTTCTTCTACACTGAAAGGCGCGCAGACCATCGCGTACGAGAACAATACGGTGCCCATGAACCCCCAGGTTACCCTGAAGAACCGTTTCCAGGATACAGAAGGGGCTTCCCTGCCCGGTATCTCGAATAACGAACGAAGCACACGCCAGCCGAGAAATACGGCGGTCTATGCGCTTACGGCCGCAGAGATCCGCCAGGCATACCCGCATAAGATACGGAACCTGTCTGTACATGCCCGGCCGCATCATATTGCCGAAATTGTGGTGGTAACACCCGAAGGCATGCGCTACGTATTCGGGCTGGCCGCTTACAATACAAAACAGCTGGAGCAGTCCTTTGCCGTAGGAGGTACGCGTACGAACCCTAACGGCGGTCTGGCCCCGGGCTCTGCAGAGAACCAGAGCGGCCTGGTGAATTATACCACGTCGGCCGCATCGCTGGATAACAACAGGGGAATTGATAATTACTTCCAGGAAACAGAAACACCGGCCTATGTACACAGCTGGATGCTTACCGAGATACTCTCTGCCGATTATGTGGATGTAAGCGGGAACGGCCCCAGCCAGGACGACCTGGGCGCCTATGTGCTTTTTGAATACGGTAGCCGCGACGGCAGCGGCCTGCGCGTTCCCGATGTGCAGGATTATGGCTGGCGTACACCAACCGCCGGTAGTATGAAAGCCGGTTACATGGAAGGACTGAAGACCTATACTACGGACGACCGCGGTAATGTGGTATATGGTACCAAAGACATCTGGTACTGCCATTCCATTGAATCGAAAACGCACAAGGTGCTGTTCGAGCTGGAAGACCGCCTGGATGCCTGCGGTACGGATATATACGGGAACCTGCAACCTGCCAAAAAGCTGAAGTATATCAAAAGCATCACCTACCTGTCGGCAGAAGCTACCGTAAATACCCCGCTGATAAAAAAAGTACATTTTGAGTACGATTATTCTCTCTGTCCCTCCACTCCCAATTCACTGGATGCGAACCAGGGTAAGCTGACCCTGAAGAAGCTGTATTTCACCTACGAGAATTCTCATGCGGGCGTCTACAGTCCGTATGAATTTACCTATAACCAGGAAGACGGCAACGGGGCCGATTTCGTATATACCTACGGCAGCAGTGACCGCTGGGGTATCCTGAAATCACCGGCAGATAATCCCGACGGGATGTCCAATACAGATTATCCCTATGCCCTGCAGGATGCGGCGAAGCAGGCCGAATATGCAGCCGCCTGGTCTTTGTCGGAGATCGTTCTGCCTTCGGGCGGATCTGTTGAGATAAGCTATGAAAGCGACGACTATGCCTATGTGCAGGACCGCCGGGCCAGTGCCATGTATACCATTGCGGGCTTTGCCACGTCTAAGAACGGAGCGGTCTCCGACCAGACCTATACCCTGGCCTCAGGACCGGCAAACTACCTGATCGTAAATGTACCGGATGCGGGCGCTGCACTGAGTTCAGAGGAATTCCGGCGGCGTTACCTGCAGGAGGAACGTTCACCCGGCGACCGGTACGGGCCGCTGAAATACCTGTATTTCCGTTTCCTGGTAAACGTGAACAAGCCCGGCGATAAAAAGTACGAATATGTTTCCGGCTATGCAGAGATCGACCGTACCGGCGATTACTGCGGTATGATCAATCCTGCCCAGGCCTATATAAAAATTAAAAGTATTATTCCTGCACCGGGCGGTCCGGCATCGAGCCCGTTCGCCTATGCGGCCTGGTCTTTTTCCCGGATGTATACGCCCGAATATGCCTATAACCAGCCCCAGGTAGACGATAGTAATGCCGAGCAGGTGATCAAGCTGCTTGCTTCGGCCACTGTGCTCAATAACCTGCTGCAGATGCTGCAGGGCGTAAACCGCCGGATGCGTAACGAGGGCTATGGCAGCCATGTGGATACCAGCCGTTCCTGGGTGCGCCTGTTCGATCCCGATCAGCGAAAATTCGGGGGAGGCCTGCGTGTGCAGAAGATCGAGATCAGCGACGGCTGGAACGATATGTCGCCCAATGAACCCGGCCGCCGTTACGGGCAGCAGTTTTCGTATATGCTTCCCGACGGACGGTCTTCCGGGGTGGCTTCATGGGAACCGGCCATGGGTGCAGATGAAAATCCCTTTAAGCTGCCCGTATATAATTCAGATCCCAACCGCCTGCTGGTAATGAGCGAACGCTTTTATACAGAGGAACCTTTCGGGGAAAGCTTTATGCCTTCGCCGGCTGTGGGTTATTCCCGGGTGGAGGTAAAAGACATTGTATACGATGCCGGGGTTACCAGTAAAAGTACGGGTAAGACGGTGCACGAATATTATACGGCCCGGGAGTTTCCTGTAATAACCAGGCATACCGAGATCGATGCCAGGCTTAAACGTTCGGACCCTATTGTAAGCCTGCTCTCATTCAATTCCTGGAACCTGCTCACAGCCTCGCAGGGATACAGCATTGAGCTGAACGATATGCACGGCAAGCCCAAAGCACAGCGCATGTATGCCGAAGGGGCCACAGAGCCTTTTGCGTATACGGAATACCTGTACCGGCGCGATGCTTCCGGGAAACTGGACAATTATTTTGATGTGATCGGCCGCGATGGTGTGCAAAGCCGCGAGGAAGTGGGGGTAGACTATGATATGGTGGCCGACTTCCGGGAACAGGACACCGAGGGATATAACGGCAGCCTGGCCTTTAACCTGAACTATGCCCAGCTGGTGCCCTTCCCGCTTATTACCTTTTCGCTTTTCCCGGGCTTTAAAAGAGAGCATTCCCGTTTCCGTTCGGCAGTGGTCACCAAGGTGATACAGCGTTACGGCCTGCAGGAAAAGACCGTATCCTTTGATAAGGGCGCCCTGCTGGAAACCCGTACCCTGGCCCTGGACAGGACAAGCGGCAATCCCCTCTTACAGGAGCTTACCAATGAGTATAAGGATAAGTACTATAAGACCGACCTCCCGGCACACTGGGTATACCGCGGCATGGGACAGGCGGCACAGAACATACAGTTCAGCTTTGCGGCCGCAGGTCTGAACGACAGCAGCCGTTTCAACCGTTTTACGGGAGAGATCAAACCGGCCCTGTATCCTTACCTGCAACCGGGCGACGAAGTATACCTGGGCCTGCGTTACGGCAATGCGCCCATAAACCCTAATTCAAATGCATATCGTTACTGGGTGGCCAGAGACGAGCCCGGCGGTAAGTGGTACCTGATCAACTATGCGGGAGATAAGGCAATTTTCCCGGCCATATACCCACCCATCCTTGTTTTCACGGTGGTCCGCTCCGGGCATCGCAACCAGCACCCGGTGAACGTAAGCAGCATCACCAGTATGGAAAACCCGCTGCGCAATGTTTCGGGTACCTATAGGCTGGTGTTCGACAGCAGCCTGCACGTGCTTGCTACCTCGGCCAATGAGTTCCGGGAGCAGTGGCATACCACGTTCAGCATACCCGAAGTGTTTACCGATACCACGCTGATACCGGCGCAGGATTCCACAGAACTGGCCCTGCTTGCCGTCTGGAACGATGTTTTCACGAACCAGGCAGACGCGATCCTGGAACAGTATGAAACCAATCCTTCGGTAGGATACTCCTATAATTACGATGCCGGTACGAACTGGGCCGGAGATTACCTGCTCCACTGCAGTATGCCCTTATATACGGGCTTTGCCAGGATAGATATCGAGACAGCCGATGCCGCATGGAGCCAGAACGAGATGCCGCCCCCCGGACTCTGGGGCATCCAGGCCAATACACAGTATACACGTTTAAGCATAAACCTGATGCATGGTACGGGTAACTGTCCCTATTGCGAACGTATGCTGCTGGTGCCGCTGGAAGACGTCGGTACGTTTGCCCCGGGCAACTGGCCGGATATAGTTTCTGTCGATCATGTGCTGGACACACATACGGAGCCGGCCTCGTTCAACTGGTGGTTCCAGGGGAATGGCCCGATATTCAGTACCTATTTCAAACTGGTATCAGTGACCATGAGAGATGGTTCGCATAAGCAGTTCATCCTGTACGATAACTGCTTCCAGGTTACCGGGAGCGCCGGTTATTCCTACGAGACCACGTATGGCTGTTCGGATACGGGCAAGGTGGTAAACCCGTACCTGGCAGGTATACTCGGCAACTGGCGCACGCTGCGCAACCGGGTTTTCCAGGGAGACCGCAACAACACGAATGTATACAGCCCCGAAACCCTGCGCCGCGACGGTTACCTGGCACATTACAAGCCCTACCATACCTATAACGGAAGCACGGGTTTCTGGCAGCAGAACCCCCAGGTGAACAACCTGCAATACGAGAACTGGAACTGGACAAATACCATGACCGTGTACAGCCCCTATGGATTCGACCTGGAGAACATCAACCCCCTGGGCAATTACTCCGCTGCTGTATACGGGTTCAAAAATATGCTGTCGACAGGTGTTGCCGCCAATGCTATGTACAAGGAAATGGGCTACGACGGCTTCGAGGACTATTACCAGGATGCTTTTAATGCGCCCTGTAAACGGCCTCATTTCTGGATCGCCGATGCCCTGGATAAAATTACGGATACCGATGCCCACAGCGGCAGGTACGCTCTGCGGATCAGCAGTGACTATACGAAAAATTTTGAGCTCAGCTTGCCGCCGGGACAACAGCAGTCGCCGGTTGTGCCCTATGTGCTCGATAACAATGATATGCTGCCGGTGTTCTCGCCCAACAGCGGGGCCCCCGCAAAAGAATTCGTGCTGTCTTTCTGGGCCAGGGGTACCTATACACACAGTACCTATACGTATACGAATATTTCGGCTGATGTACTGTTGGGTGCGTCTTCCCTTATCGTGCCGGGTTCGCTTCAGAGATCGAAGCTGGCAGAAGGCTGGCAGAAATACGAATACCGGTTTATCATCCCGGCCGGTTCTTCCGGTACCTTATCCCTGGTACTGAAACCGGGAGCACAGCAGACCCTGTTCGACGATATCCGTATACATCCCTTCGATGCCAATATGAAGAGCTATGTTTACGACCGCGATAATTTCCGTTTCCGGGCCGAGCTGGACGAGAACAATTTTGCCACCTTCTACGAGTATGACGAAGAGGGCAAGCTGGTCCGCGTAAAGAAAGAAACGGAGCGAGGGGTCATGACCATCCAGGAATCGAATACACACACCTTTAAACGCTAAAGCCATGCATAAACACATTGTCCGCATATTCGTTTTTGTCGCAGGCAGCGTACTTTTTCGTGCCTATGCACAGCCCAATATCCCGAGTATCCTGGTAGATTATACGCTGAACCAGTTCCCCGGCAGTCCCGATTACGTGGGTAGTGCCACAGACCCTGCCTATAGCGCCATTGCTGCCAATACGGCTAATTTCCGCGATAAAAAGGCCGATCTGCTGGTATCCCTGTATACCGACCCGGACGAGAATGCCTGTTACCCGGGGTATATGAAAATACAGGTACAGCTGGAGGTGAGTTACCGCACCGTAAATCCCTTCGGGAACCCTTCGGCGGTACAGACCGATATAATTACCCTGGAGACGGAGAAATCGCCCGAGCTGGTCACCCCTGACAGGGAACGCGCCTTTAAGGTATACCCGGATGCGTACTGGTCAGAGGTAAACGTTCTTTCGGTATCGGCTGCCCGGGAAGATGGCAGCATTGTGCCCTATGCCGATATACCTGCCGATGTAAAAGTGAACCTGGAGCTGCAGCGTACCCGCTACTATAACCTGGGCACCCTGTCCACGAGCATTGCCACCGCACCTTCGGGCACCGTAAACACCTACTTTACACGTGATAACGTTTTTTACATCACCTGGACCCCGCTGAGCTGGGCCTCGGAATACGAAGTGGAATGGACCTATGTGAACGATTATGCGGCCAGCGGCGGACTGGGAAGCAGCCTGCCCGCCTCCTCGCTGCCGGTACAGTTCCGTAACCGCTCCTCGCGGGTGCGTGTGCCGGCTACCCAGCGCAGTTATTTTATACCGGTCATTTATTCCCGGGGATATATATGTGCCCGGGTACGTCCGCTCACCAAGGGCGGACCGGAACTTGAGGACGATCTTTTCGGCACCTGGTCGTTCGACTCGCTCAATACAGGCAGCTATACCGTAGCGGATGTGCCTGCGGACGCCCGTTTCAGCATAGGTTTGTATAACAGTACCCTCATCAATAACCTGAATGCACAGTATGGCATAACATTTTCGGAAGAAGGCAAAATTCTGCCGCAGGGCACTTATGCCGACGGCTCGCTGCGCATACGGCAGAACAATGTGGCCATAAAGGCCGACCTGGGTGCCGTTTCGGACCGTAATGCATACGGCAGGCTGGGTGTGGTTACCGAGACCATATACGATTTCCTGGGACGTCCGGCGGTGACCACACTGCCCGGGGTTACGGAGCCGGGCTTCTGGTATAAGGCCAATTATAACCTGGACGATAACGGCAATAAATACAGCTATTTCAATTTCGATTTCGATACCCCGGTACCCGGCACCTGCTATGCAGAATCGCAGGGTATGGACACTGCGCGGGGCGTAAGCCGTTACTATTCGGTACAGAACCCGAATAAGGACCGGCAGCAGGCCCGTTTGCCGGATGCACTGAAATTCCCTTTTACCCGGGTGATCTACGAGGCCGACAATGCTTCGCGCCCCAAAATACAGAGCGGGGTAGGGTATGAACACCGTATCGGCAGCGGGCACGAAACACAGTACGTGTACGGAAATCCTTCGCAGGATGACCTGAACCGCCTGTTCGGTACCGATGCCGGTTATGCGGCCTATTACCAGAAAAGCATGATCATCGATGCCAACGGGCAGGTGAGCATTACCTATACCGACCTGGCCGGAAAGACCATTGCCACCTCGCTGGCGGGGATCTCGCCCGATCAGCTGGACCCGCTGCGCGACAGCCTGGGGCAGGAATGGCAGGACCTGGGTGAGCAGAGGACCGAGGACCTGCTGGAGCTCAGCGCCCAGAACGTACACGGGAACCAGAACATCGTAAGTGCCGATTCTCTGGGCTATACCGTTAACCGTTACCTGCTGGTGGCCAGTGAAAAAGAGTATACCATCGACTATGAGTTCTTCCCCGAAGAGTTTTCCCCGGCCTGTGTGCCCGGTTTCTGTGCCGATTGCGTATATGACCTGGAAATAAGCCTGCGCGATGACTGCGGCAATTACCGGCTGGGCAACGACAGCCTCAGCGGGCCTATGGTACTGCGTATACCGGGCTCGGCGCTTAACGGAGTATGCGACGGCCCTGCCAGTTATACCTTTGATACCCTGCTTACCCTGCAGCCCGGCGTGTATAACCTGCTGAAACGGGTACGGGTAAATACGGAAGCGATCGAGAGCTACCTGGATACGATCATGGCACTGGATACCTGCCTGCTTAGCCTGGACGATTTTTATCATGCACCTGCATTGTCTGACTGTTTTATTACCTGCGACAGCTGCCTGGCGGCCGTGGGTACGCTTACGGATTTCCTGGAAGAGAACCTGGAAGCCTTTAACGGCGACAGCGCTGCCGTTACCATGGCCTACAACAACCTGAAGGACCAGTGCGAGGGCCTTTGTGCCGATACTTATAAAGATGAATGTACCCTGGGCCGGGAAATGATGTTGTACGACGTATCGCCCATGGGGCAGTATGCAGAGCATGACAACGGCGATGCATCTGCCTACCCGCTTTCCCTGTTCAACGAAGGTAATGCAATGCCGCGCCGGGATGCCACACAGTTCAGCAATCCTTTCGGGGCAGGGAACCAGCCGGGTTATACCGTGTTCAACCAGTCGCCCGCTACCTGGCGCAACCCGCGTTACCGGCACCCGCTCAGCGGTGAATGGCTGCGCGGCTATTACGATGTATACGGCAACCGGGTGCGCATAAGCATGTATGACGACGGTAACGGGAATGAACTGCCCGCACTTGCCGCGGGAGAATCGGCCTATACCGATCCGCTTACCGGTGCGCGCTATGCCTACCCCGAACAGCTGGCCACGCTCAGCGGGTTCCTTTCGGCCTGGCAGCCCTCCTTTGCCCGCTCCCTGGTGGTATATCACCCCGAGTACTTTAAGTATGAATTCTGCAGTGATGCGCTGACGCATACGGTCACTATCGATAACGGTTCCGGTACGCCGGCAGAGGTTAATACCTATGAATATGCCAATATACTGGAGCGTTACAACGCAGCACAGGCCATGAGCGAGCTGGGCATTACATCCGGTATGACCCGGGCACAGATCATAGACCACCTGCTGGCAAACGATCCTTTCTTTGCCGCTACGGCCACGACCTATGCAGGAGGGAACCTGCTCAACAGCTCACCGGCCCTGACCGCAAGGGACCTGTTACTGGGCAGGCTTACCTATTACCAGGACGATAACGGCCTGGTGCTGGACGTCGTAGCCACGGCCTTTGTGAATGTAAACTGTGGTCTGGCCTCGTCTCCGTCCTGTCTTTTATCGGTACCTGCGGTTATTGACCTGACGAACCCGGCCATACAGCCCGACCAGGTCTGGAGGCAGCTCGCCATCCTGTACGCCACGGCCCGCCACGATGCCATGGGACTTGCCATGGACATATTTCCCAAGACGAAGAGGGCGGGTATTTTTACCGATTGTATAGGCGATGATCTTTATATCTACCCGTTCAATTACACATCGGTGAGCTTCGGCGGCGTGCCTGCCAATCCCTGCCACCTGCCCGAGTTTATCCTGTACATGGAAAAAACACAACGTTTCCCGACACGGGCCTCTATGCTGGGCGCAGGGGGCTTTAATGATCCGCCTTCGCCGGAAGAGCTGGAAGAATATGCGGCCCAGGCCGGTAGTGCCGCTACGGGGAAATGTCCCATGCAGATCGACTTTGAGAACATGCTGGGGCAACTGGCCCTGAACGGCAGACTGCTCAGCAGCAATATCACCGACCTGAGCGCCGGGGGCTACCTGGGCACTGCCCTGTACAACTGGCTCAATAATGAAGGTAACGGGTATAATGCCTCTATCAGTGTGAGTTCCGGCAGCATCGATATCATTATTGCCGGCAACTGTACCACTACGCTCAGCTGGCCTGCCGGGGCACCTGCGGGGCTGGACTGGGACGATGTGTATTTTATCACGGACGTGCACGACGGGAAACTGTACGGCTATACCGGTCCGGGGCCCGATTCCTTTATAGAGATACCGTTCACGACCTGCCTTACGCTTACGGGCTGTACCACCTCTGCCGCGGCCGTATGTTTGCCCACGGCAGAGATACGGGAGATACAGGCCCTGATGAATGCCCTGGGCAGTGCAGGTACGCTCTGGAATACCACACCGTTCACACTGGGCAGCTATGGTCCGCTGCTGGGCTACGGGCTTAGGTCCATACTGGGCGATAATGCTCCCGGCGATTACAGCTGGGTCTTCAGCAATACGCCTGCGCCGCATTTCCTGCTGAGCAATGCCATAAGCGGGGCCGTGCTTACCATTGCCCTGGATACGGGTTCCAGTTCCCTGCCGATTCCGCCGGCACAACCTTATATCTTTACGAATTTTTACCAGCTGCCTGCCGTAACGGGCTCCCCTTCGCAACAGGCCGGGTTCAGCTTCGGCGCGGTAGAAAGCGATAATGCCACGCCTTATTATATTGCCCCGGGCAGCACGGAAGAAAGCCTGCGCGGAACCCTTTCCGTAAGCGGGGGACTGCGCAATGCCTACGGCAGCACCTGCGATGTGGTACCTGATCCGCGTTGCCGTACACAGGAACATATTGCTGTACGCATCCTGCGGAATCGCCTGGAAGTGGCCCTGTATGCTCCCCAGGCGCTGGAGGAGTATGAGAACTGCTTTACATTCCCCGCTACTTTTACCAATGGCACACCCTTTGATTATGACGATGTATCCTGGATAAACGACGTAAGTGCCGATATGACACGGGCCCAGGACGGGCAGGGCAGCCATTATGCCCTGGTAAGGGTAACCCTGGCAAATACCGACACGGTGAGCTTTGTGATGCAGAGCTGTATGGCCATGCGCAACTGCGATCCCTGTGCGGAGGATACCTGCCTGAACGCATACCTGGAATACAACCTGACGGCCTATATGGGAGGTTCCCTTGAGGCTCCCTATGATACCTATGCGCTTACGCCCTCGGGCGACTGTCATTTCTTTCCGCAGAGTACCCTGGAATACGACGTCAGCTATGCCTCCTTCGAAGCCTTTATACAAGCCTGGGCAGATACGATAAACCAATTGTACGGCAGTAGCCTGGGCATACATGCTTTTGTATACGAAGGCAAACTGGTCATTGAGAAAAACAAGGTATTTATCCCCCCGCACTGTGCCTGTGACGGGTATACGGAAGTATTGAGCGCCTTGACGCACGAAGCGTTTGAAATAACGGAGGTTTCTGCCTGCTGCAGTCCTTACCGTGACAGCGGTCTGCCACAGCCTATACCGGTAACGGAGCCCGACCCGGAATGGGAAACCCCGCTGCCGCCGCTGAATTTCGATATTGCCTGTATAGAGCCTACCGTACCTTTCCCCCTGGACACCATACAGGACCCCTGCGTAAGCTACCTGCTGGAGCTGGCTGCAGAGACAGCCTGGAACAATTACCAGGCCTACCTGGACAGCGTGCGCAGTGCGTACCGCCTGGCGTACCGCAATAAGTGCATGCAGGCCCTGGAAACCTTTACCCTGCATTATGTGAGCGATGAGTACCACTATACGCTGTATTATTACGACCGTGCGGGCAACCTGGTGCGTACCGTGCCGCCCAAAGGGGTGCAGCCGGTGGACATGAGCCAGATGACCGCCGTGAACAGCGCCCGGGATGCGGGTACTGAGCTTAAGCCCGGTCACAACAACGGCAGCAGCGATGCCCTGGCTACGCGCTACCGCTACAACAGCCTGAACCAGCCCCTGGCACAGGTGAGTCCCGACGGCGGGCGCAGCCTTTTTTACTACGATAACCTGGGCCGCGTGGTCATTTCGCAGAATGCCAAGCAGGAAGCTCTTACGGCCAATGTATATTCCTACACGAAATACGATGCACAGAGCCGCATTACCGAAGTGGGAGAGATGACGCGTACTGACCTGCTCACGGCCTCGCAGGCCTACCTGCACAACCCGCTGAACTATACGGCCTTTTTTACCACGGGCTTTACCAAGGCCGAGTTCGTACTTACCTATTATGACCGCCCGGCGCCCGGCAGCGGCTATTACCCGGCGGGCTTCTTTACCCAGGAGAACCTGCGCAAGCGGGTGGCCTATACCACGTACCAGCCATTCAGCGGTTATGCACCCGGGAACAGCAATTATATGACGGCCAGCTATTACAGCTACGATTATCACGGCAATGTAAAAGAGCTGCTTCAGCAGAGCAATTACCTTCCGGATACAGACCCTTCGGACTTTAATTACAATTACCGCTACCATAAAGTGAGCTACAGGTACGACCTGGTAAGCGGCAAGGTACTGGAGGTGGCGCTGAACGCCACGCGGCAGGACCGCTTTATACACCGTTATACCTACGACGAGCAGAACCGTCTGAGCGAGGCAAGCAGCAGTGCGGACGGTTACTGGTTCGATACGGATGCGGCGTATTTCTATTACAATCACGGACCACTGGCGCGGGTGGAATACGGCCCGTACAAGAGCCAGGGGGTAGACTATACGTATACGGTACAGGGCTGGCTGAAGAGCATGAACAGCGATCAGCTGGACGAAGAGAAAGACCCCTCGCGGGACGGGAAGACGGGCACGGTGTACCAGTACGTAGGGCGTGACGAGTACGGCCTCTCGCTGCATTATTTCCAGGGGGATTACCAGAGCATAAGCAGCGCGAACGATTTCCTGCTGCAGGTTCCCGGGGCGTATTACGGCGGTTATGACCTGTACAACGGCAATATCCGTGCGATGAACAATACGCTGCGCACGGACAGCACGAGCGAGCCCCTGCTGCAGGTGTTCGGCTACGATCAGCTGAACCGCATCGGCAGCAGCCGGAGCTATATACAGAATGCGGTGGCGGCCTCCATAAGCAACTGGAACCCGGCAGCGCCGGTGACCGATATGTTCCGCACCCTATATACCTATGATGCCAATGGCAATATACAGGAACTGCAGCGTTACAATAAGGCGGGGGTACCCTTTGACCACCTGAGCTATGGGTACACGGCGGGCACGAACCGCCTGGACCATGTGAGCGATGCCATTGCTGACGGTGTAGTGAACTACGATATAGACAATAATAACCCCGGCAATTACAGGTATGATGCCATCGGTAACTTAAGCGGGGATGTAAAGGAAGAGATCGCGGACATACGCTGGAACGTATACGGTAAGGTAACCGAAGTGATCCGCAGCAGTGGCAGCAGCCGGGCGGCCCTGTACTTCGGGTATGACGGTTCGGGCAGGCGCATCTCCAAGCGGGTGGTAAAGCCCGGCGGAGAAGAATGGACGGAACACTATGTGCTGGACGCGCAGGGCAATGTGCTGGGCATCTATAAGGTGGTACCCGTGGAGGACGAGGAGAACCCGGAGGAAGTGTACCTCCGCCAGAACGTTCTGTACGGCAGCAGTCGCTTGGGTTTGTGGGAAAGGAATAAAAAGCTTACTTTCACACCTGTAACAGAAACGATACAATCGGTGCATCGTGGTGATAAAAGATATGAGCTGAGCGACCATTTGGGGAACGTGCATGTGGTACTTACCGACCGCAAGGAACTGCACTGCGGCCTGGAGGACAATGTGCCCTTCCCGGAATACTACACGGCCGAGGTGAAGAACCGCTATGATTATTACCCCTTCGGTATGCTGATAGAAGAGCGGAAGTACGGGGATCCGGATTGTATTTATGACCGGGATTCAACGCTTACGATGTATTCGCAGGACCTTTCCTTTGATAATGCCCCCCCGGACTGGTATTATATCAATGAGCAGGATAACCCGGGTGTTGACGGGAACGGAAATATGGTGCTTGACCGGGAACAGAATACGTTGCTGCGCCTGATCACCCCGACGGAATCAGGACAGCAGTACCGGGTGCGTTTCGGGATAGACCTGAACGGCTGTGATTCGGTGCTGGTGGTTGGTAACTTACAGGGTGTAACTACACAGTATATAAACAGCTCAGGCGATCATACTTTTTATTTCACGAGCAATGATGATACCTATAGTTCATTCGGGTTTTACCTGGATGGCCCCTGCCAGGTACTGATCAGCTATGTGATCATCGAGGAACTGGATGTAAGCACCACGGTGGTTTGCGATACGGATAGTGTGGCAGGGTATAGATACGGCTTCAATGGACAAGAGAAGGATGATGAGGTATACGGCGTGGAAGGGACGAGTTATACCGCCGAATACTGGCAGTACGACAGTCGTTTGGGTCGTAGGTGGAATTTAGACCCGATTTCTCAAATTGATGTTAGTGATTACACCTGCTTTAGAGATAACCCGATTTTATATACTGATATAGATGGGCAAGCTCCTGATTGTCAAAGTTGCAAAACAGAGGAGGATTGGAGAATATATATGGCTCAAATGCAAAATAAACTTGCATTGTTAGGAAGAGATATGTGGGATTTGCCAGATAACTGGAGCTCTTCAATGGATGAAGATGGCCACATGAGCTTTTATATCAATGGAGAGCAGCAAGACATTGATCGATCAAACAGGGCCGGTAAATTACTAAGTTTACTACCTGATTTTCCAGTGTCACCGGCACCGGGTACTGTTCAAACACTCAAAACGGTTACTATATCAGCTAAGAATTCATTGAAAAATGCGGGTGCAGCATTATCAAATGGATGGCGTAAAGCGAAAAATGGAGTTTCAAATGCGTGGAAGACGGTAAAGTCTTGGTTTACATCTAGCACTCCAAATAAGGCTAACAGTGGAATAATATACGAAGAGATATACCCTGTTGGTAAGAATGGTGTATTTTCTATGTTTAGATTATCCAATGGTAGAACAGTAGAAGTTTCTGCGGACATAATTTCGGATGGAACACATGTCACATTTGACAATTTATCTGTTTTTCAGCAAACAACTGAAAATGCAAAAACGCTTGGAAATACGATTGGACGTTCGAATATTATAGAAATGCGGAATAGATTGTTGAATTGGGCAAAAGAAAGCGGATATAAGACTGCTAATTTTAAGGGTTTTAGAATAGAAGGTTCTGCTAAAAATCCCGGAGCTACTCAAGGAACAAATAAAACGTACAATCTGGAAAAATATTAAAATTTATGAATAAAGAATTCAAAGTGAATGTGCAAAAATTTGCTTTATTAAAGGCGAATGGAGAAGTACTGCGCAATATATTACTAGAAATATATCGTGATGGTATTTCTATGGTTCAAGCTACTGCAATTGTTGCAGAGATAGAAGATATTAAGATGGACGTGGCGAGAGAGATAATTACTAAATCCCAATTGTGGGAAAGTATTGGAAAAAGAGTAAATGAAAATACTCAAGAATTTATGAGAGAAGCTGGAGATGATGAGTATGACCTGTGATCTAGGTATTGGTCAAAAAGAGTACTTTACATCGTCCGCGAGAATTATATATAAAGTGCTTCGGTATGCAAATGCATCGTCCACGAAGATTACATAAAAAATGCTCCGATATACTGGAGCATGCGGAAAAAATAAACACAGAAAGAGGGGCTGTTTTGCTCCTCTTTTGCTTTAAGTTTCTTTTGCCATTGTCGGCTGAGCATGAGCATGCAGTTCTTCCCTAAATTTCAGGGCTTCTTCATAAGTGTCGAAGTATATGATCCACGCGGTGTTTATGTTTTGTTCTTCCATGAACGTCCGCATATCGGGAACAGCGGAGATGATAAATTTGGGGGAAGCCGGTTCCGTTGTAGTGTCCGGAACAGATATGATTCCGGGCTTATGACTGGCATTATGCTGTGTTACTTCCATATAGGCAATATCGGGAATACCTTTTAAACCAGAGCGGTTTTTATTTTACCGTCCTCCCGCTAAACGCCACACTCGTAATCCCATCAATGCACAGCTTAATGTAAAAGTGATATTGCCGCAGGTGGAGTAAATCCTGTGCATCAAAGACCGGCGCAAACTCTTGCGCCAACCGCCGGGCATCGGTAGAACCAATGCGGAAGCACAGTAGCGTCCCGATATTACCAAAGATCGCATCCTGCAACTCATCCGGGATGTTCCCCAAGTGCTGCGTAGCCATGATCAATCCTAGCCGGAACTTGCGGCATTCGGATAGAATTTCCGCAATGGCCGGTGACAGAAAGTTATGCATTTCATCAACATAGATAAAGAACGGCACACGGGCTTCCTGCGGATAATGGGCGCGGAACTGCGCTCCATTCATAAAGGCGGTCAAAAGAAAGCTGCCGAGAATCATGGCAGCGTCTTCGCCTAGCTTCCCTTTTGAGAGATCTGCGATAAAGACCTTGCTGCCGTCCATGACTTCTTGGATACGGAAGTCCGAGGATTCCTGTCCGAACACGGTACGGAGCGGTCGGGATGCGCGGAAGATACCGATCTTGTTTAATATTGGAGCAATGAGATCGCGCTGTGCGGATTTCGACAAGGCATCAAACTCCTGCTCCCAAAAATCAATGAGGTACGGCTCACGGATAAAGGTAGCCAGTAGCTCAGAGCGGTAGGTGTAATTGGTGAGGAGCGGCTGCAGATCAAGCAGTGTTACCCCGTCACAGGCAAGCAGGGTGAGAAGTGCATAGCGCATAACGTGTTCCTGTCGGGTTCCCCAGGTGTCTTTGAATATACGCTTGAATACCCCGATCAGTCCGGCAGTTGTAATGTGGTGGTATGCCGAAGGAATGTTTTCCAGCGGATTAAATGCAACAAAGAAGTCCAGATCGGAGGGGTTGAAGTAGATGACATCACTTTTGCGGTGTTCGGGAATATGCTCCATGAGATACCGTGCCGAGTCTCCGGCGGGATCAAGGTAGACTAATCCTTTCCCCATTTGTAAATCAGATAACGCCATTCCTTGAAGGAGATAGGTCTTGCCCATGCCGGTCTTGCCCAAGAGGAGCATGTGCTGGAACTTATCGCCTTCATACATACCGAACTTCTTGTGCTGGCCGCGCCATGTGGTTTCTCCAATGTGGGTGATGCTGTGATGTGGATCATACATATACGCATGGTAGCGTTCCCTTTGTCCACGGGTAAGCCACAATTTCTGGCAGTTGAGTGCCATTTTTTGTGGGTTATGTGGGGATACAAAATAGCAGAGAATGGGCGTATGGCAAAAAAACAGCCCGATTATGCCGCACTGCGCAAGATATTAGAGAAAGACATCGGCAAGAAGTATACAGATCAGCTTTCTGATGAGGATGTAAAGACGTTCGGGGACTTTTTGCTGGCCGTTACGCGCGGCTGTTCCTTTTAAGCAGCGGCAGTGTGTGCTATACTGGCTATGCCAGACTAAGTACCATGCCGCAATATCCTTTTGTGGGTAGAGATGGGGCAACAACCGGTACTTAGTCTGGCGATTAAGAAAACGTTGTTGCCCTTTTTCTGTATGCAATCCCTGAAATACATCAACTATAACCGAAAATCGAGTGACTCAGAGGATAAGCAGATGCTTTCCATTGTGGCGCAGGAGGAATCAGCTCAGGACACGGCTGCCCGTTTTAAACTATCGGTTACCGAAACGATCAGCGAGAGTAAAAGTGCGAAGATACCGGGCATGCGCATGGGATTTGCCCGTATGGTGTCAGGGATCAAGAAAGGCAAATACAACGCTATTATCTGCTGGAAGCTCGACCGTCTCGCCCGTAATATGGTAGAAGGCGGAGAGATCATTGAACTCTTGCAGCAGGGTAAGATACAGGAAATCCGTACTCCGGGTAAAACGTATACCCCGAATGAAAACGCCATTTTGTTAGCGGTAGAGTTTGGCTCAGCCAATCAGTTCAGCCGCGATCTATCGGTCAACGTAAAGCGCGGGCAGCGAAAGAAGGCGCAAATGGGTATCCCGCATGGCGTGGCTCCTTTTGGTTTTATCAATGATAAGCGAGAAGAAAAGGGCAACCGTCGTTGGCTGGTGGATACCGAGCGTATGGCAATCCTACGAGCTGTATTTTCAAAAGTTTTAGAAGGGCGCAACTCCGCTCGCAGTATATACGCCTGGATGATACAGACCTATTACCCGACAACGATGAAGCGCAAACGTATCGGGGGTAAACCCATAGCTGAATCTTATTTTTATACGATGCTGCGTAACCCGATCTATGCCGGTTTCTTTTATTACGAAGAAGAACGATACGAATTAGACCCGGCATTGCCGAAGGTCATTACGGAAGCACAATATTACCGTATACAGCGGATGCTGAATGCACATACGCCTTCCGCCCGCATCAAGCATGAGGCTACTTATGTAGGCTTGATCCAGTCCCCTACAAAGGAATACATCGGTACGGACTTTAAGTTCCAATTGATCTGCGATTGTAAATACAAATTCAGTTACACGAACCGCACTCATTGTCCCAAGTGTGGGCGCGTAATTGCCGAGCTGGAAAACCCGAAATACCTCTCGTATACCTATTACTACAATGTCCCGCGTAAAAAGCGCGGAGAGAAGGTTACAATGCTTTCCGAGGCAAGGGTGGAAGAGAAGGTCAGAAAGGTGTTATCGCCATTACAGTTTTCACCGGATATGAAACGCTGGATCATGGAAAACGCCACCACGCTGGCAGACCTGAGTGAAGAAGAACTTCAACAGCGAAGAAAAGCAGAGGCGGTCGCTGATCTGAACAACAAGAAGCGCAGACTACGAGGGCTTTTGGCGGATGAAATTATCAGCAAGGACGAGTACCTGTCCGATATACAGGGCATCGATAGTGAATTAGAAAAGTTAACGGTTACGGACAAAGAAACTCAACAACGGTATTTGCAATCATTGGAAGCGGCAGTAAACGCTTACGATGCGTTCCAATCCAACATCCCGGAACATAAATCAGTAGCTTTGCATACATTGAGTTCGAACCTAACCTGGGATGAAGAAAACCTTGAATTTATAAGGCCGAAATGGATGGAAGTGCTGATTGAAGGCATTCAAGAAGCTATACGTGAAAACCCACAGTTCGAACCTAAAAAAAGCCTTGCAAATAAAGACAAAACAGAGGTTTTTGCCTCTGTTTCACCTATCCTGCTCCGAACGTTAGAGAAAGTTCGGGGAACTTTCTATTTTGATAACTCCTGAAGTATATCATGCTTTTTATTAAATCAACTTTATCCACTCCCTACCCACAAAAAATGGCAGTTGAGTGCTGATTTTTGTGGGTTATGTATCAATCGTTAATTTCTCATACTACCTCTATGGAACCAATCAAATACGAAAATAGATTAAAGGAATGTAGGCTCAACGCAAAACTAAAGCAAAGCCATGTTGTAGAACTACTCGGTCTTGCGAGCGCAAACAGACTCTCGCGCTGGGAGAATGGTTTAGCTGAACCTAATCTTAAAAACCTACTTCAGCTTAGTCGTATCTACAACGTGGATGTGGAATTACTATACCCAATAGACGACGGCAGGCCACCGAGGTTTGGTTATACTAAAGAATGTACGTGTGGATCTTCGCGCCAATACGGGCGCGTCTTTGAAAGAAGGGATGGTAGTGTAGAGATTGTAACAAGCAGTCCTTTTAATAGAATAACTACTCCTCGACGGACTAAGCGAGATGCCTTAGAAACTGCATCCCCTGGTGACAGCGAGTAAGAAATCACCAAAGGCTTGTATATCTTCGTCTGACAACTGATCTACGTATTTCTTGCCAATATCCTTTTCGAGGATTTTTCTAAGTGCCTTATAATCTGGCGTTTCCTTTTGTTCTTGCATAGGCAAATAAAAAAACCGCCAATCAACCCTTTAGATCGGCGGTTAACAAATCGTGTATGAAGAAAAGCTATTACAAGTATCAGCATACACCAGGTAGACATATTGTCAATATAAAAACCCCGGCGGATCTTGCGACTGGCCGGGGCGTGTATGTGGCCATCATAACAGAAGTAACAAACGGTGTAAAGTGAAATGTATTAATAAGTTTCACCCCCCAACTATAAGGGTAAAAATCAATTCGTTTCTTTAGTTTCTATTTAAATTATTTTTATAAACTTGTATTAACATTACCCACCTATAAAAGGGTGATATTATTACAACTATGAAAATCACCAGCATAGAAATTAAGAATTTTCGACTACTAGCATCAAACATTATAGATTTGGCTGACGAGGTAACTCTCATAGTCGGCAGGAACAATAGTGGCAAGACATCCGTGGTTGAGATATTCAATAAGTTCCTAAGTCAAGGAAAAGGATTGTTCAAATTTGATGATTTTTCGGTTGGATGCCATAAAGACTTTGACGAAGCCCAAAAGCTCTACAAAAAGCATCTAAAACTTAAAGGGGAGGGCGCAGACGATGATGCATTAAGAGCAAGTGAAAAAAGCTACAAGGAAAAACTGCCCAAGATTCAACTTCTTATCAATATTGAGTACACCGATAGTGACGACCTTGCTTCCCTTTCGAGTTTTATAATGGATCTTGATCCAAAAAGGAATGATGCTCAAATTATCTGCGAGTACAGCGTGTCTAACCCTGAACAGTTTCTTGGTGAATACGAGAAGTCAGCCAAGAAATTTGATAAAAGCATTATTAAGTATCTTAAAAAACACTACAAAAACGTTTACAAGGAGAAATATTATTCCGTCGACTCTGCAAATCCAGAAAACTTCAAGGAAATAGAAAATAAAAAGAGTATTGAAAAAGTTTTTCAGACCAGTTTTGTATATGCTCAAAACCAACTTGATGACCAATCGCTCGATAAAACCAAAGGGCTTTCAAGAGGATTTGAAGACTATTATCGGTTCAATAACAAAGACAATGCTGATGTTGAAAGTATTGAGGAATCACTCACAAAGGTTTCTGAAGAGCTGGATGGTAAATACAAAGACCTTTTCAAAGGTATATTCGATGATTTGAAAACCTTTGGGGTTGATACCAAAACAAATATTCCTCCAATTGAAATCAAATCAAATTTTGATGCCGAAAAAGTAATTCGAGGCAATACCCAGGTTTTTTACGACCATGATAGTAACCTGCTTCCCGAAGCCCACAATGGACTAGGTTATAGCAAACTTATTTACCTGATTCTAAAGTTCATCAGCTTTTACGAGGAATATTCCAAGAAAAAGCCCAAGCCTAACTTCCACCTGCTGTTTCTAGAGGAGCCCGAAGCCCACCTGCATCCACAGATGCAGTACGTGTTCATCAGAAACATAGACAAGTTCATTCGTACCAAGCCAGACTGGAACGTACAGGTAATCATAACGACTCATTCCTCGCACATCGTCTCTGAAAGCGGCTTTAAAAGCATACGCCATTTCAACAACTCTCCTTTACCATTGCGCGTAAGAAACCTTTCAGAATTTTATCGAAAAGTATCTAAAACTGATGACGATGCGATTAAATTCCTTGCGCAATATATGTCGCTTAAAAACTGCGATATGTTCTTTGCCGATAAGGCAATTTTAGTTGAGGGAACCGTTGAACGAATACTCTTGCCCAAAATGATAGAAAAAGAAGCCCCCAAACTTCTTACTCAATACATTTCAATCATTGAGGTTGGTGGTGCTTATGCACATAAATTCAAGGAATTTTTAGAGTTTATCGATATCAAAACCCTTATCATTACTGACATAGACTCCGTCAAAAAATTGCCAGATAAAAAGATTGGCAAATGCAAGGTAGACGAAGGAGAGAAAACAACTAATGCAGTACTCAAAGGATGGTTGCCAAAGAAAGAGCTAATTCCAGATTTGGTTGCCTGCAAAGACGAAGAAAAAGTTGATGGAAAGACACGGGTCACCTATCAAAAATCGGAAGACGGCAAGCTGCCCGTCGGTCGCAGTTTTGAGGATGCTTTCATTTTGAAAAACGCAAGGCTTTTGGCCAAGAATACCACGGGACTAGTGATTCCAAAGTACTTCAAAAAGAAAGATGAGAAGACGGTGATTACTGAATATTACGAAATCGCCAAGAAATTAACCAAACTCAAGACAGACTTTGCATTTGATATACTCTTGCTTGACAAGAAATGGGAAACCCCTAAATACATTAAAGAAGGACTGGTATGGCTCGAGACGGAATAACCCAAGAATCGCTAGCTAGCGTATTGGACTGCATCGATGCGAAAAGCAGCTTTTTGCTTGAAGCAGGTGCAGGGTCTGGAAAAACGTGGACGCTGGTTGAAAGCTTACGTTATATACTGCTTCATCAAACCGATTTTCTTGAAACCAACAACAAGAGAATAGTCTGTATCACGTACACCAATGTTGCAAAAAATGAGATTTCAGAACGCATTGATTTCAATCCGCTCGTCTCCGTCTCCACCATCCACGACTTTTTATGGAGCTGTATAAGCGGCTTCCAGGCAGAATTGAAGGAATTTCTCATTGAAGCCAATACAACCTCGAAAAAGCCTGTCGAAGATCTGGAAGTTCATTTAAAGCGCAAACATGTCAACTATTCCCCTTATGGCCGTAACTTGATCTTGGGGCAAGTTACCCACGATGATGTCATAGATGCAGCAACTAAACTATTTGAAAAATACCCCAAGATTGCCAAAATTACTGCAGATAAATATCCCTACATCTTCGTAGATGAATACCAAGATACCCAGCCGCAAACGGTCAGCCTACTTCTTGATAATCTCTTAGAGAGACAAAGCGATAAGGTTAGCCTTGGTTTTTTTGGTGATTCAATGCAAAAAATTTACGGAGCAGGAATTGGTAAAATCGAATCTGATCGGCTTACACAAATCACCAAATTGGAGAATTTTCGGTGCTCTTTGGCTGTTATCGAATTGCTCAACAAAATCAGAACCAATCTAAAGCAACAGCCCGGGGACAAAAATCTAGCAGGCAGCATACAATTCTTTCATTCCAATACTGACCTCGACAATCCAGACAATTACAATAAAGTCAGAGCATTCTTGGAAAAAACCCAAGACTGGAAATTTGATTCAAGTACAGGCGTGGTTAATACCAAAATACTACAACTTACTCACAAAGGCATTGCCAAAAGGCTTGGATACGAAACCTTGTTGAACATTTATGATGACTATATCTCTTTTGGAAGGGATAGACTTTTTGATAAAGAAGAAATCTTTAGTAATTTTTTCTTGGACAAGGTTGAGCGGCTTGTTGAACTCTATGCTGCGAAGGAATATTCTGAATTTATTCAATTGCTAGCTAACGATGGGCGCAATATCCGAAAAGCTGCCGACAAGCAAAGAATACTCAATCTTATGGAAGGACTTGATGTTCATCGAACAAAAGGTACGGTAAAAGATGTATATGATTACGTTCTTACCGAAGGATTGCTTATTAAGCCTAGCAAAATTGAAGAGTTTGAGTATCTGATAAAACAACCAATAATTGATGAAAAGATAGGCCAGAAAAAACTCTTCTATCAACAGCTAATGGCGCTCAAATATTCAGAAATAGCAGGCATAGCACAATTCATTAATGAATCCACTCCATTTTCAACCAAGCACGGCGTAAAAGGAGCTGAATACAATGATGTCGTGGTGGTAATCGACGATACGTCCTGGAACCAATACAAATTCAATGATGTGTTTAGCGGAGATAAAAGTAAAATCGATAGGTACAACAGAAGTCTTAATTTGCTGTATGTTTGCTGCTCCCGCGCAAAGAACAGGCTCGTCGTGATAGCTCTCTCAAAGATGGATGCAATAGCTTTAACCAACATCGAATCGTGGTTTGGGAAAGCCAATGTAAGAGATATAAAATCCCTATAGAGTTTCAATGCGGTAAGCACCTTCTGGTTCTTCTTTTCCTGTCCAACTTATCTTTAAGCCCTGGTCTCTTATAAGCAACGGAGTATCAGAATAAATTTGCGACAACAGTTCATTAAATCGGGAAGTGTTCTCTTGGGAGTGGTAAATTTTGCTACTTAACCCAAACTCCTCAATGAATTTTACTAATTCTTCATGCAGGTTACCAAAATGCATAGATAGGTTTTCTCCGGCAGAAATATCGCGTTGGATAATTTGATCTAGTAGCGGCTTTACTGGACCAACCCCTCCAATTTCAACATGTAACGCCCAATTGCAATAAAAATTCAATACAGGGAAATCTGCTTGCCTCTTTTCCAGTTCCAATATCTTACGAATACGGGAAAGAATGTAAACAACATTTGGTTCATCTCTTGTATCTGCATCTAATTCTAAGTTCAGTTTTTCTATGATTTCACTTCTCATGCTAATCGTTTAAATAGTCAGATAATTATACCTAAAAGGAATGTCAATTGCTAATTATGGAAACTAAAAACCCTTAGGAATAAGGGTTTTTAGTTAAGAAATTGCTATAAATAGCAAGTGCTCCAAACCTTGTTGAAAGTTCGAAAATGTTTCAACTAGGTTGTATAGGGTTATGGCTTTAGTACTATCGAACTAAAGCTTTCCTGTTATATAAATCGACCACAGCCTTTTGTTCCTTATTGGCTTCACGTATTACCTTTACCATAAGCTGCTTCTTTTCGTGCGCTTTTGCATTGAGAAAGAACGCCGAGAAGTCGTTATCCGGCTGGGCTGGCTTTTTATTTCGGATGAGGGTAAAAAGTTTGTTCATACGTTTATGAGAGCATGGTTTCTAACGCCTGTTTAGTATACGTTTTATCTAAATACCCGTCAAGAGAGGTGATATTCATCCGAAAACCGCTGAGATCGTTATTGTAGTCCTTCGTCATCAGGTTTAGTTTTACCTTGTTTTTAAAGGTCTTTTTGGCACAGGTCACGTTTTCAATGGCTTTCAGGTAGGTTTCAATAAAGTTGTCCTTGAGGATTCGACGTTTTTCCACATATTCCCTTGCCTGGGTGAAACGCCAAGCTAATACCGGTTCCTGGTATACAAAATAGATCTCTACCATCCTGTCTTTATCAAGGGATGCCTGAATATTATCCATCGCCCGGCTGTAAGCAAAGGTGCCATCCATGATGAGATTCAGATTGTGTTTGAGGCAATGCTTATACAGGTCATCTACAACAATACTTGCGGCATACTGGAACAGGTGTGCATTCTCGCCCGTATAGTGCGGAAATTCTTTACGGATTTCATCCGCGTCAATGCGTACCGGGCTATCCAGGAACTGCTCAGTCAGTTTTTTTGAAATTTCGGTCTTCCCTGCTCCGGGTGAGCCAGCCATAAAGAAGGTAAACGGTGTATTGGTGGATCGGTACGTTGCCAGGCTTGCAAACTGCTGTATAAACGTCTCTTTGTTTTTGCGTGCGTATTGTTTTGCTTCTGCTGCGATTTGTTCATCGGACATGCAGAAAGTATACACGGAACACAGAAATATGTAACAACATAGAGCCGGGATGAAACTTTTCTGAAGCAACATGCTAAGTTATCCACCATACTGGCACTCAACTGCCATTTTTTGTGGGTTATGTGGGTTTGTATGCCGTGCTACTTTTTATAAGGTATGCATACCAAAAACAAATATCCCAATCAATTATTACGGTATCGACGCATCGCAGGTCTGTCGTACAAACAGGTGGCCCGGATATTGGGTGTTCGTAATGAAAATATTATCTCCCGCTGGGAGCGCGGATTGGTAATGCCTTCGGGTGTAAATCTGTTCAAAATGGCTGTCCTGTATGGAGCAAGTCTTTCGGGGCTGTACCCTGATTATTACGAGCGTACCCTGACTCTGGTTGCTTTGCGACGTGAGAAATACAGCCCCAAACGCAGCCCGCCGATCGATCGTTCGCAGGAACGATAGAACGAATGAACGTCGATCGTTCTTTACCAATTAACACCTAATCCACAGTATGCAAGCAATACGTGATGAAGCATTAGCATATCATCTGGCAGATAGCCTCGATGATCCGGGAGCGTTACCGCTCTTTAAAGTGTATGTGAAGCGGTATCCCCCGCATTTCTTACGTGATACCTTAGCCAAAGTGGTATCTATGCCACAGGAGAAGATACGCACGAATCGTGCCGCCTTATTCGTTCACCTTGTACAGCAATATGATCCCAAGTACCACGCTCGGCCTTAGTCCCGGTAGTAAGGTGTGCGGGATAGCGGTATTCCGGGACGGCTCATTGGAATACCTGAAAGTCTGTACGAAAAATACCCCGGGGTTAGCCGAGGTACGATCCGTCCTACAAAAGTATAAAGTACGGGCAGTAGCCGTTATGGAAACGCATCCGTCACGAGGCTCTCCCGCAACACGGGAGGCCAGCGAACGGCTCGTTACCCTAACGAAAGATCAAGATCTGCCGGTATGTATGTATTCCATAGAATGGCTCAAGAAACGGATGGGAGGCAAGTTCCGCAACAAGCGGGAGCTGTTCGGATACTTAGCCGCCCGATTTCCTGAGTTGGAAGTACCGTATCATAAGAGCCTACGTGAGCGCAACCCGTACTGGACAAAGTTACTGGAAGCAGTTGCCGTTGCGGTTGCAAGTGTGAACGGTACGGAATAAGAAAGGGCCGTATTAACGGCCCTTTCTTATTTTTTCTTTTTGAGTGCTTTAAGTGTCTTTTTGAGATTACCGACTGAGATAGGAGGAAGATTCGGGATTCGCTCACGAGTAGTAATAAGTGTCTGAAAAGAGTTAAAGGAACTTTTCCTTGCAATATCGCCACCTGCATCTAAGCTACCAGAGATCTGTGCTGTACCATAACCATACTTAGCTTTGCTAGCTAATTTTCCTCCGCCATTAAAGGACGAAGTCCCATTGTTGGTTGCCCAGATAACCTCATAACTACGGTTTGCTATAATTGTATCAGAGTCTTTCAGTTCATCATCTAAAAGTATAGCTTCGATCGTTTTTATTCTGGCTGCGGTATCCATAAGCAACCCACCAGCTCTATCACCATATATAGCAGCGGCAATTGGCGAAATAACAACCCCACCAGCTATGAAAATAAGTCCACTGCTTTCAAGGGCTGTTTTGGCGTTGGTAGCAATGTCAGCTCCAGGAAAAGATGCCTCTGCAGCCATTGCAGCCATAAGATAACCCGAGCAATCAAGTGTATAAATAAATGATCCAAAGCCATCCGCAATATAGTTTTCTACATTAAAGTCCAGGTATGTTGGCGCTGTAAAAAGTGGTTCGGGTTCAGATATTTTTCCATTCTTTTTAAAAACGACAAGGTGCAGAAGGTATTTTAGGCTAGTATTTTCAATTAGAACCGCAGAGTCAGGCCAGTTTGTAGCATGATCCTGCACGGTTTTAGGAGGCCAATTGTCGCCTCCTTTTTTCAGAACTTTTTTGAGTTTACCAGGAACAGGGCAACTAAAGGCTTCTGGGTCAAAAATTCTAACGATTTCAGCCTTTACATGAACTGTTTTCTTCAGAAGAACTTTACCCGGGATATTACCTTTCACCATCATTGAGGCCCTCATCCTGTCCAATTCTTCATTCTCATTTTTTTCAAGGCGGATAATATCAGCTTTGATCTCTGCAAGGTCTCGGAGATTATTTTCTCCTGATGATGTATTCAGGAATTTAGCATTATTAGCAGATTCCGGAGTTGGATTTTCACCAGGACCGCAACCGTGCATTATTAATGACAACAGCAAAATGAGGATAGTGAGGAGAAACGGTTTCATAAATTTTGTAGTTTTTGATATTAATATCCCAAAATTAACAAGTCTACTATTACTGATAACAGGATTTTTCCTGAAATTGATCAGGGTTTTACCTGATTCTCAGAAAGTTTTTCCTGCTTCTACTTTTCCTTGGGAAGCGAAAATTTCATCAACTCAGACAGTGTAATATTGAACGCCTTAGCCAGTTCAATAAGCGTAGTCAGCCGTGGATTCCTTTGAGCCGTTTCCATGCGGGCAATATGAGATAGGTCAAGCCCGGATAATTCAGACAACCGTTCCTGGGTAATGCCCTTTGCCTTACGGAGTTCCTTGAGTCTTTCCGCAAATGCCCGCAGATATGCTTCCTCGTTCTGTAACACGAGGGCAAGTTCTCATATAAAAAACTTGTTTCTTATAGCCAATTGGCTATATTTGCTTCTTTAAATTATGGCCAATTGGCTATAATTATTGTTTGAATAAATAACCTTTACAATGAAACACTTCGTTTTCTATCTCTTGTATGCAGGTCTGGCCTTTGTAGCGGCATCCTGCGCACGTCCCGTGCATCGCACATACACCTCGTATGGCAGCATTCAGACCAAAACCAACAAGCCGGTAACGGTTACATACTCGATGCCTTCCGTCCAACCGACCGGTAAGACCAATCAAACTCAAAAGAAAGGTGGGGTTACGATTTCGGTTGAAGTTTCGCCCTTTACGGTAAGCAACCAACCCAGGATCTCCCGCACGGTTGCACTCGCTGACCCTACTAAAGAGGGTTATGACCGCTATGAGGTTAAATCTGAACCCCAGTATAAAGTAGCCCCGGAGCGGGTCGTCTTTAATATCCGTGTCCGCAATGATGAGGATGTACCGCTGGTATTAGGCAATATCGGCTTCATGCTACTTGTAGACGGCGTACAGTATTCCTTTCCTGATGAGCAGATTCAGGATTGGAACAAGGGCATGGTAATTTCCGGGTTTGAAAAAACCTATCCAGTACTTGGCCCCCAGGTATCTGAACTCAAGAACGGACAGGCAGTATACCTACTGCTGAACGGTGTACCCGTATCGTACAACCGTGCAGGTAACGTAACCCTTAAGGACAACTTTAAATGGTACTTCGAGTGTAAGCTAGAAGAAAAGACCGCTACCGAAGAAGTTACCTATCGCTACGACTTTGAACCGGTGCATAAAGAGCAGTGCAAATCTTGCAGCGGCAGAGGATATACCTCAACGATGACAAACTGTGGCTATTGCGCGGGTACAGGTCGTATCAGTAACAGTAATGGGACGTATGCCTGTTCCGGCTGCGCAGGGACGGGCAGGCGTGAAGTGAAACGAAACTGTGGTAATTGTTCCGCAAGCGGTACCGTTCCCTATCCAAAGTCACAGATGCCTCCGATAACCGGGCAGGAAACCCTGACCGCCTGGTGGGTAACGGTTCGCAGTACCCCGGTAGGACTTCCCCTCTATGCAAGAAACACCGAAACCCGGGTCTACGAACAAGTAGGCATTACCCCTTTACGTGTGCAGCGGTTTTGGCTCAGTTCAAAGGGAACTGAGTATCCGCTCATTATTAAATATGAGGACAAGGAGTATAAGATCATGCCGAAGACGATCCAGGGCAATATCAGCAAATCCATATCTGTGGATTTCACAACCGGCACCCCGGTAATCCGCGGCGGAGTGGAGCGGAAGTAATATATAACCTTTAAAAAACAGATATATGAAAACACAAATGACCCGTTTGGTTGCTGCAGGAGCGTTGGTTCTGCTGGTAGCCGTTTTGCCGTCGTGCAAAAAAGGATGTTATGACTGTAGCTGCCAAGCGTACGGAACCACTGAAGTCTACCCTATTTGTAGAGAGGATTATGACAATCAGGCACAGTTCATCGGAGCGATGCAACAGTTTGAAAATGGCGGTGTATACGGCGAATGCGTATGTACCAAGCAGTAATCATATAAAAACGTATGTAATATGAAAACAAAAACAATGATGTTTGCACTGCTCGGAGTGGTAGCGGTAGCAACAGCCCTGCAATCCTGCAAAAAAGGATGTTACAAATGTTCCACGCCGTGGGACAGCAATAATTTCTCCATCGTCTGCGAGGATGAATTTGACAGCCACAAGCAGTTTGCCGACTATCTCAAGTACCTCAAAGCCTCTGGGTACGACTGTAAGAACAAGTAACCCTCCGCCCGTATCCTGCCCCTGCAGGGTACGGGTTTTTATTCACAACAAAAACAGATATATGAAAACACAATTTTTTGCTTTTCTGATTACGCTTTTGTGCGTACCTACTGCGACACAGGCGCAGATCACCCTTGATCACACCTTTCCAAATGCGGGTTTGGTCTTTGTTACTACACTTAGCGATGGCAGCGTGAAATATGTTGCTGAATCGAATTCATCATCACATGAGTACCGCCTCTATAATGAGGATTATTCGCCCTATACTACGCTTTCTTTGCAGATATTGGATTACTGCCCAGCAGGTAATAGCGGGTATATGGATCGACCGCTGTATATAACCGATAAATTATTCGACGGCGATAATGGTATTGAATTTGCTATCACGGCTCATTGCTACGATACTCTGACAAATAACTCTACTATGGATCGGGTGTTTGTCGTTGACGACAACAGCACTATTCTGTTTTCAAGAGATTCTGCCCAGCTTATGAACTACAGCGGAGATGCTTTTACCGGCATTCAGTTTAGCGGGGTAATCAATACCAGTGCTGGGGCTAAATTGATTTTGCGTGTTCATGGAGATACCTATTCAGAAGTCTATAGCCTGCCGGGATCGCTCCCCGTACAACTAGAAGTAGTATCGGCGGATACGCCCGATATGGCGACCTACCCGAACCCGGTACAGAAATCCTGTACCGTGACCTATAACACGTACGGTATTGCGAGCGGACGGCTTGCGATCCGGGATATGAACGGCGTAGAAGTAGATTCCCACCCCTTTTATGGCGAAAGTGGCAACCTGCAGGTGGATGTATCGGGGTTGGCTGCCGGGATGTATACGGTGTCGTTGATCAGCGGCGAAAAGGTACTGGGTAGTAAGAAAATCGTGGTAGCCCCATGAAGCAGGTACACGTATTTATTCTGATCCTGATCTGTTGTACCGGTATTATTTCTTCCTGTAAAGATAAAGAACAAGACGGCATGGATCGCCTGGCCGGCACATGGCGCATGACCTATTTCTATTACGACGGGCTGGATTATTGCCCAGGATGTGCCGTACAGCTGCGATTTCAGCATTGCAGCAAGATTGTGAAAACCTGCGATGCGCTAACCACAACGTACACGTTGGCGGGCGACACCGTGGAAACGGTTGAGTTCTTTTCGGTGTCCCCTGATCGGAAGCTGTTGACGGTGGGAAGTACTGTCTACCGCATTGCGCGGCTAACCCGCAAGGAACTGGTGTTGACCGATACCAGTGGTATGCTGTATCGGGCGGATTATGTGCGGGATGAATAATACAGTGGTTGTATAAGGGGGACGTAAGTCCAAAAAGAAAGCCGCCTGGTAGTGTTCCTGGGCGGCTTTCTTTATATGCTGCTTATTATCCGTAACGAAACAGGCACCAATACGGTTATAAGGCTTCCAAGTATAAGGGAGAGGAGTCCGAGTTTAAATAAGACCTTGTTATCCTCCCACAGACCGATCCACAGCGACTGTGCCTTTTGGATATTAAGGGTAGGTATACAATTGGTCAGTTGTATTTCACATTTATGTATTTTTCTCCAGTAGGAGAAATACAGTACAGCTGAAGTAATGAGTAAGAGTAATCCAAAGTAGAAAATAATTTTGACAGTTAAAGAAGAAACGGAAATCAGGATATCGTATTTGTTTACTACAAAAGCAGCCACGGCTAAGGCAATGATCACATACGGGAAGACCGCCTTTTTGTCGTTTTGAGCGAGAGCAATCATGGCTTTTATATACTCGAGCTTGTTTGCATCGGTAATGTCGTTGGGAAACGGCAAGCGGTCAAAATCGAAATCAGTGAAGAGTTTCATATAGGGTAAGTGTGCTAAAAATAGGCAAAAAGTCAATACGATTCATCTCCAAGAAATAAGTTCAGATACATTTTATTCCCACCTGCTATACTGTTCCCTAAACAGTTTTTTTGAATGGAACAGAACACAAAAACCTTTGAAAGCCTTCTGTTGGGCTATGGAACACCAGATGGACTACGAGCCGTGTTTGAAGATTTTTTAAAAGCGAGCCTGAACATGCTCTGCGAGAATCCCTTGATCTCCGTGGAGCCGATAAGTGAGCGGAACCGTAACCTCGCCCTATACTACGCAGGAGCAGAGCGGGTGGACATCTTCCTGGAACTCCTGCGACAACTGACCCGAGAAATGACTGAGCGGACACGCCTGGGACGTGCGCCGGATATTGTGGGTGAGTTTTACGAAAAGCACCTGAATACCGGTACAGAAGAGCGTCTTTTTCATAGCTGGGATACCCTGGAACTATCGCTAACCGATACCTTTGGGACAGAGAGCAGGCATGGGTTCCTGGATTATCATTGCAGCAGCGGACGGCGGCTCCTGCTGGCGCACTTGTTGTTTGGCCCTAAACACTTTTACCTTGGCATTGATGCCACCATGCTGTTTGTACACATGGCCGCTCTGAACCTGTTCCTGGGAACCGGAGGCACAGGCGAAGTGATGTGTGTAGTGCCGGGGAAGCTGCCCTTGTTTGTAGCTTCCTATGTCTTTTCCCACAATCCTCTGCACCTCAGCTTTTCCATGAGACCGGAGGATTCCCTGCTGTGGCAGCGATTACCCAAACAGTAGTACCCGAGCAGCCTGAAAAACGGCTGCTTTTTTCTTGAGAAAAAATTCAGATGGCTGTGTTAGACTGGCAGAGAAACTAATTTTCTTTTTCTATGGTACAAAACAATACCGAAACCTTTCACAGCCGGATGATGGGGCTGCGCCCGAAAAGCAAACGCTATGAGGCTTTTTATGATTTTCTTGATTTGACTTTATGGTCGTTGTCCCTCGATCCCCTCGGTGAGCCGAACCTGGACGACCTGAACATGGAACTGATCCGACGGTACAGCAGCGAAGACTTCGAGGCGTTCCGGGATCTGTTACCCGTTTTGGTACAGCAGATGGATGTGCTGATCGCGAAAGGGCGGAACCAGGACATCCTGGGGCGTTTCTATGCAAAGCACCTGGCTGTGGAGCCGGTAAAGGAAGCCTTTTCAGGCAGAAAGTGGACACCCGCTGAGGTGCCTACGGTTGAGATAGAGCTGCGGTCCCGGAAATACCGCTGCTTCATTGATGAAGATTGCGGAAGTGGCCAGCGGCTGCTGGCGGCCCGAGCCATATTCGGCCCGGATCACTACTATCTGGGTATTGATCACGACCCCTTGTGTGTGATGATGTGTGCGTTTAACCTTTTGGTGACCAAGTGTAAGGGCGAGGTGATCTGCGGCAACCCGCAGGAGCCGGAGTATTTTGTATTCGGGTATCGGGTGAGCCGCAATCCCCTGCGATTGCAGAAATTGCAGCATACGGAAGATTCCCTATTGTGGGAAACGTATCGCAAAGGTAAATAAGAGTTCAAAAGCAGTCCACAGGGGCTGCTTTTCTGCATGGTACAATCGTACAGAAAATAATGTTCTATGATACAAGACAATGAAACCTTTGAAAGCCTATTGAGAGGCTTGCGACCGGAGCTGGAATTAAGCATGGTTTTTACGGACTTCTTGCATCTGAGCCTGTGGGGACTCAGCGCAGACAGGCGCACAGGCACACCCGACCCTGACCAGTTAGATACCGCTATCCTGGGGCGATATTCGGATGCAGAAATTGAAACGGTCTTTCCCCGGCTATTGGGGCTTTTGCTCAAAGAAATGAAAACGCGGATACAACAAGGACAGCATGCTGATGTGTTGGGCGATTTTTTCCGGGCGCACCTGCTGGATGATCCCGCTAACACCACCGATGCTGATGATATCGCATTGTCCTTGTCTGATATTGGAGCCATTGCCCGTCGTCCGGGTATTGGCCTCTATATTGATAGTTCCTGCGGTACGGGCCGACGACTGATGAAGGCAGTGTCCATCTTTGGAACGCGGCACTTGTATTGGGGTGCTGATGAACATCCTCTCTGTGTCCTGATCAGTACCATAAACCTGCTCATTGCAGGCAAATGTAGCGGCGAGATTATCTGCGGCAGACTGACCGAGCCGAAAGATTTTGTCTTTGCCTACCAGTTTTCTCATAATCCGGCTGGCGTGAAACGGATAGAAAAGGTAGAGGAATCCCTGTTTTGGTCGATCTACTTCGACAAAAAGGCATAGAATCAAGCCTTTAAAAACAAAATCCCTAATCACAAATACGTGTGATTAGGGATTTTTAGTACTACGCACTAAAAATTATGACTATCAGTAAAAGTACGAACAGCCCTAAAAGTAACCACAGGGCACTGTTCCCTTCTGCTTTCACGCAGAAATCTCCTTTACAGATACTCACCGACGAATTTTGTAAATTTAAATTCATAAGCTTTTTGTTTTTATAAAGAATTTGAAGAATACTCCCGCCACTTCTTGACCGGCAGAATTGGACAACCCGCATCATCCTGATATGAGGTGAAAAAGGCAACCCAATTTAAGAAATTTTCACAACTAGTGAAAGTGTGCGACAGATAATATTAGGTTGTTGCTGTGCAACAGCGACTGGTTAAGGGAGAGAGTGAGGATACATGCCAGATTGCTTTTTCATCCGAAAAAGCGGAATCTGGCGGGGAGTTTCCCCGTAGCCCCTAAAAAAATGTAAGTAAAATTTGCATAATTCGACAGCGTTGTGCAAATTTGTTTTAACTGTTTAACCTTTTTCAAACTCCTTATGAACATTAATTTTTTACCACACGGGAATAAAGATTTTGCTGGGAATTCTTTTAATGTTTAATAATCAACCCTTGTAATAATGACCGATAAAAAGTACCAGATTTTCATTAGCTCGACCTATGTTGATTTACAAGTAGAACGATTGGCGTTAATGGATTGTGTCATAAATTATGGCCACATACCGGTAGGTATGGAATTATTTAATGCTGCTGACGAAACTCAATGGAACATAATCAAAAAATACATCGATGATTCTGATTATTATATCTTAATATTATCTGATAGATATGGCAGTACAGATGAAGATGGTTTTGGTTATATTGAGAAAGAGTACGATTATGCTATAAAAAGCGGGAAACCTGTGATTTCTTTTGTCCGAGACAATAACAGCATAGAGAAATTACCACCTGAATACCGCGAAACAGAAAATCGCGAACGGCTCAGAAAGTTTAAGGAAAAGGTGAGCCGAAAATTATTCAAACCGTGGAAAGACTCTGAAGATTTATCACGAAAATTCTTATTTTCATTTTCGGAGCTCCTTAAATCGAGACCTCAACCTGGTTGGATTCGAGGAATAAACATAAAAAAAGAGATAAACGATTTTTTTTATAACCTTGATGAGAAACCTGAAACTAATTTTTCGTTCTTAATTAAGAATGCGACGAAAGTTCACGTTCTTGCAAGAACAGCAGTAAATTTATTAGGGCAGTATGAAAGAGACATCATTGATTTAATCAAAAAAGATTGCGATGTCAAATTAATTTTTGTTGGTCCAGAATCAGATGCTGTAAAATATATATATGGTACTGACCCTCACGTTTATTTTGACAATGCAAGAAAGATGAAATCGCACCTATTAAGCATAAAGTCAAAAACAGGAAAGATAATTCAAGTAAAAACGACCAAACATGCTCCCACCATGAGTATTATTCACATAGAAAAAGAAGATGGTGAAAGTTTTGTTATTGTGCAATTTTATTTCCTTTATAGTAAAATAGGACGTGATCGTCCAACTTTCAGATTAAATAAAGATGACCGATGGTACAATACTTTCAAGGATGAATTTGATAAAATTTGGGAGAATGCGGATGATTGGAATACGGATATTTCTTTATAAACCATAATTCAGTTTTTAAATTTTATGGAGCCTTGCCCATTTTGTGAACCCGATATAAAAGACATTTCATTTTTAGAAAATGAAAGTTTTCTAGCCATATATAATATAGCACCTATTTTACCGGGGCATTCACTAGTTATTCCCAAAAAACATATTACCTCTCTTTTTGAGCTTACTCACAATGAGTTAAAGGATTTTATGGTTTTAGCGCAAGATGCAGCTAAGATTTTATCCATTGCGTTTAATACAGATTCTTTCAACTGGTCAATTCAAGAGAGAACTCCTGCAGGTCAATCGGTTCCTCATTTACATATGCACATCATCCCAAGGAAGATTGATGATTTACCCAACCCGGGGGACTGGTATCCTGAGCTTGAAGAGCATTTTTATTCAACCCACATTGACAGCGTTGAAAGACCAAGATATCGTAAAGAACAATTAATCCAAATTGCTTCTAAACTTCGAGATATAGCAAAAAATATAATTAAAGTTGAATAACTTAGTTTGGTCATAATTGCAAATCATGTAACAAGGCGACGGTACGGCTATCGTCTTTTCATGTACCCAATTCATACCTTCATTTCGGCAATTCAATTAAATAGTTCACCGCCATGCCCACGGTTGCCCTTTTCTGCACGTTATACCAACCGTGTTCTTTTATAAACTTGATTTGTATGTTGGATTTAGCAAGGGGTTTTACCAAAGCCCCTTTGAATAGAGCCGTCTTTTTGTTATATTTGAAGGACGATATTATTCATTTTTGGGGTTCATATATTATGGTTGATTTAGAAATATCAAAAAAAGGTAACTTTTTAGTTGATCTCGGAGCTATAACGTTTGATAAAAACTTTGTAGGTGATCGAGTATATTCTGTAAAGTTACCAAGACCTACACCTATTCGTTTTCTGGAAGAAATAACGAAAACTGCATCTGAATTGAGTTTCTTTTGGCGAGGGAAGGTGCATCTGGTTGGTATTCCTAATTCCGGGCTGCCAATTTCTACAGCGATAGGTATGGGTATTTATAGAAAAAATCCGGAAGTATACTTGTCTATATTTGATCCTGAGAAATTTGATAGTCATCTTTCTTACCTAGACAAGAAGGTTCCATTGGTTCTGATTGATAACTCCATAAAATCAGGAGATACTATAAACAAAGCTTTAAAAAGGCTAACATCTTTAGGATATATAGTTGCTTCAATTGTTACACTTCTTAACCGGGAAGAGTATAATGATTTTCTGTTTAGGGCAGAGTATCCCAAAGTTCCGGTTATATACTTATATTCGATTCTTGATATTATTGATTTTTTGGAATCACAGCAAAAGTCGATTGTTCTTAACTATTTAAAAGAACATGGAAATCACAAAGCAAAAATATACTGTAACCAAATCCTTTAAATAAAATGAACGTTATTACAGCCCTTGGTTTCTTATCCGCTCTTGTGGGTATACCAGCCAGTACTATTGCCTTAGTTATTTATTATAGAGACCATCATATTAACAAAAAGATTCAAAAAGCCTCAGTTGACAGAATACCTATAAGAATAAATCGTCCCATTACATATAAGTCCTTTAAAAAAGGAATATCTTTTATCCGAGATTTATTAAAAGAACAACGATTTGAGCCTGATTTTATTATTGGTGTACACTATGGCGGCATGGCAATTGCTGCTGAATTAGGAAAACAAATGTATAAGCCTATACTAAAGGCAGAAGTTCAGTATCATATGTCAAATAATGTTCCGGTTTGTGATACTGTTATCTTCCTGTTTGACCCTACAATTTTGACAGATAAGAAAGTTTTGGTAGTTGATAATTCTATAAGAAGCGGAATAACTTTAAAGAAAACTATTGATGAGGCGCATAAACATACAAATAAAGTAAAATCCCTTGTTGCGTATAAGAAAGATGAGTCCTCTCTTTCACACATAACTCCTAATTATATACTATTTCAGTCAAAAAAGCCTCTTGAGGATTTTATTAAATAAAAACGACAGTATATTGTCGTTTTTTAAGTGCTTCCAATTTTATACCCTCATTCCGACAGCTCTATCGGATAATTCGCCGTCAGACATTCGATTTTCTCCTTTCGCTTCCCTTTCACCGCCACGCTCACCGTTCCCTTTTTCTGCACGTGATACCAGCCGTGTTCTTTAATAAACTCGGTCAGGCGTTTGTTGGGATAGCTGGAGAGGAGGAACTTGCCCTGTATGCGGGATAAGGTGGTGAGGAGTGCATCAAAATCGGCTTGGGAATAGCCGTCGTAGTGGCCGCAGTCGCTACCGACATAGGGCGGATCGCAGTAGAAAAACGAATCTGGCCGGTCTCGGCTTTCAATGATGCGTATGGCATCGGTACATTCAAGCTGTACCCCCTGCAGGCGGATGGCCAGGTCTTCGGTAAAGGCTTCGCGTTTGTTGTGAATCTTTTGCGTGGTCGTGGGTTTTGCCACATCATAACCCCATGTGCCGTCCAGGAGCGAGGAAAAGGACTGCGTAGACAGTACCCAAATAGCCCAGGCACGTTTAATCTCGGAAAACAGGTGCGGAGCGGCATTGATAACATGAGCATCTCGATGCAGACTGCGGCTGTGTAGACTGATCCGTACCTCTTTCTCAAGGGACACGAAGTCTCGCTGTACAACCTGGTAGAAGTTAATAAGCTCTCGGTTGGTGTCGTTCAAGACCTCGACCGGACTTTTGTCTTTTGCCCAAAAGATGGCTCCGCCACCCACAAAGGGTTCGGCATACAGGGTATGCGGCGGGATCAGAGGCAGGATGGTGGACACAAGGCTTTGCTTGCCACCGTAGTAGCTAATAGGTGTTTTCATATAAAAGAATAATTAAAAATGAACAAGTGAAAAACAGGGGGATTTTCCCTGGTGATACGAATGAGAGTGGACTATGCCTGGGTAAATTTTAGGGCTAAACATGACATACAGGTGGAGGTTAGATGATACCTTTAGTATAGCTTATACCCGGTCAAAATCAAGGTCGCGTTCGGTGCTTCTGCCTTCGCGCAATTGCTGGATTTCTTCAAGGATACGTTCCTCTTCGGTTTTTTCCGGGGATTGCTCGGGAAGCTGGTCAAAGGGCGTGTCGAGGCGCGAGAAACGAAATTTATAGCCGTCTACTTCGACCCCTGCCGGCACGGTTCCCCGTTCGTAGTAATGCAAGCCCGCATCGCGGAGTTTGGAGAGGAAGTCGGCTTGGTTCTGCGCGTCCTTATAGATTTCTTGTATCTGCTGCCCGATAGTTTGTTTGATGAGGGTTCGGTCATTGTTGCGCTTTTGCATAAAGTATTCAGCGTCTTTCAGGTATTCTTTGCCGGAGCCATGAGCAACGGTACTGCCGGTGATCTCCGGGTACTTGGTCAAATGATAGTCCTGCAGGGCGACCTTCAATTCAGCCATCTCCTCTTTGGACATGCGCATGCTCATGCCGGTATACAGGTGCAGAGCAGATTCCATGACGTGAATGTGGGCGTGCTTGTCCTCGTGCAAGGCGGCCACGTACATGCCGTCCTCTCCGCGTAGGGTAAAGTAGTGCCGGGCCATGTCGATGAGCTGATCACGGGTAACAACATCATCCTTCCCAAAGGCGATCACGGTATGGTAGAGGTACACCTGATCACGACGCGGGTGCTTTCGGAATGATTCGTTTTCGATGAATGCCTGAATGATCTCTTCCCGCTCGGAGCCGAGGATGTTATGGGTTATGATCATGGGCTTGCCGCCGTCTTTGCCCGCGCCTTCGCGCTGCAAGTAATCCAGCAAAGACCCGTAGCTGGGCGAGCTTCGGGATAAACTTTTGTAGATCAATGCAGTATTAGGTTTTGAGATACTGGAGTAATAAGGTTTCTATTTCGATAAGAGCTGGGCCGTCTTCCTGTACCCGCATCATACGAACTTTTTGCAGGATAGCGAGCAGTTCGTCTTTGCGCGGGATGAGGCCTGTATTGGCAGCGAGTGCCAGTTCCCGCATATAGGTGGTGGATTTAAACCCGGCATACTGTGCCTTTTCCTGTATTTGCGTATATTCTTCCTCACTGAGCATGATCCGTACTTCCCGCTTTCGTTTAGCGGTCTTTTTCCATGCGATCATATAGGCGCGGCGATACGCTTTCTTTGCCTCTGCCTGCTCCGCAGCGGTACCGGAGAGTGCGCCCGTAGATTCAAGGAATAAGGTGAGTTGTTTCTGCTTGTTCCTTTTCATGGCTGCGGGACTATGGGTGGTGTATCGGGAATATCGCTGTGGATAGGCGCGGGCGGGATGCGGCTGCGTACCCGGTACTTGAACCACGAATGCCAGTACGGTGCAGTGCGGCCTAAGATGTACGGCAGATTGCCGGACACGATCAGTACCCGGTTATCCCCGAGGCGCCGCAGCTCATCTGCGGTAATAAGAGGACGGATAATGTCCCGTCCGTTTTTGTCGGTAACGGTTGCCTTGCCGGAGAGGGTTTCCAGTTCCTTCAGAAAGTTGAGCGAGGTAACGCCCGGCAGGATGAGCTTGGTTACGCAGTTGCTGTAAATGTTCCGGGCATCTTTCCCATATAAAATATCCAATTGTTCAGGCGATTGGCAGCAGACAAAGGTTCCGATCCGGTGTTTACGTGCGTTCGCTAAAAAGACTGGCAGGAGCGGAATGTGAAGCGATGAAGCTTCTTCCAATACAAAGAATACGTCCAGTTCTTTCTTACCCGGCAGATGTCCCAATAAGTACCCGAAGATCTGCTCGAAGAACAGCGAGTTGAGCATTTGGGTATAGGCGCGGTCGGCAATACCATCGCGAAGGAATATCACCGTGGGCGTAGAACGGAGTGTATCGAAGTCGATGGAATCGAAGGCGGTTACCCGTGCAAAGTCCTCGCTGTCGAAGATAGAGAGGGCGGCTTTCGCGGAACTGACAATGTTCTGCAGGGTCTTCTCCGGGGTAGCGATCAGGCTTTTGTAATCAAGGAGCAGTTTTTTATCCCCGGTCTCCACGATCCAGCGGTCAACAGTTTTCGGATCTGCGGCAAAATAGTTCAATACCTGCAGTACCGAGGCTAAGTGCTGCTGTTCTTGGGGCATATGCCGTACTAAACGGATAAAGAGGGCGATCAGCACCGAGCTTTGTAACGACCAGTACGGGTCGCTGCCTTTGCCGAGGCTGGCGGATACCAGCATATCGGCTATACGGTTAATGTCGCTGTTTTTCTGAATGCGGCTGAGTGGGTTATACCCAGCACTTTCCTGCGCTTTGGAAAAGTTCAATGTAAGGATGCGAAAATGCCGGGACAGGTAGCCGCTGGTAAGCTGGTACAGTTCCCCGCTTGGGTCTGATACGATGATCGTCGATTTTTTCAGATCAAACAGTTGCTTGATCACCAGCCGGGTGGACTTACCTGCTCCGGTTGGAGCTGCTAAGAGGACGTTTTCAAAGGACTTGCGCCGCGTGAGTTTGCGGTGCTTGGAGATGAGGAAGCCCCGGTTAAAGCGCGAGGCAAGGAGTGTTTCTTTACCGAACTCCGCGTTGTAAGCAGAGTTTGATTTACTGTCAAAAAGCGACAGCAGGCCGTCGGTGAGCGCAGCCCATGCATGAAAGGCTATCGCTCCCAGTACTTGTACTATGGAATGCATATACGAAAGATTTACAAAGTGAGAAGCCGGTGATGGCTATGTGCCTCAGCGTGGCTGGCACTTATCCCGCAGGACGCGGAAAATGGAGGTAACGGCATCGAGCATGCCGACAATGGCTGCAAGGACAATATATAGGATGGTTTTCATCAGCCATCCGAGTATAGAAAGAAGGAATTTCACAAAGAATAATTTTTGTGTAGGAAAAGACAGGGTTGCTTTGCAATATTAGTAATTATTTTTAAATTTGTCTAATTTAACTATCAAAATAGCAGGAATAATGTCAAGGAAAAATAAAAATCCCTTATCTGTAGTCTTTGGGAGGGTTCTGCAGGACTTTAGGAAAAAACAAAGTATAAAGGTAGAGGAGATTTCGGATAGGATCGGAATAGGTCAAAGCGCTTACCGGATGATAGAATCTGGCTACGCCAACCTGAATCCTTCCAGAGCATTGGAATTGTTAAAGATTGAGTGGTTCCAGGAAATCAAATATGAGAAGCTCGCAAAACTGCTCACTGGGATACAGATCCTGGAGCCTATGAGAAGCGATGCAGGAATATTAATGGATACTATGAGGCAACTTTTGGTATATGACGGTGAACTTGGGCGCATTTTGGCAGACTTTACAGGCAGTACCCCTGAAACGCTGGAAGATTATCTTGAAAGAGCCGAGGTGGTAGATATGTTTAAGGAATACCTTACTACCATAGATGTTTTTGTAGCAGACAAGATCAGCGCAGAACTCAAAGAAATCAAAGGCTTGGCTCCATGTACACTTTCCCCTATGATTGGAAGCATCTGTAATCAAATAGAGATACAGTTGGCCAATATTAAATCCATTGGTCGCATAAGGGAAGAAGTGGCGAACCTTGCTGAAAACATAGAATCTATAAAACGGCATGAAAGTGGCTTTCTGGAAATGAGTGCACTGAAATGGAGAAATGACCATAAGTTCAAGTCCACCGAGGGGATATTCCGAGATTATGCTAACCTGAGCAGTAATTTTATCATGGAAAGGTTTAACGATAACCTGAAACAACTTTGGTTTGAGGATTTCGGGAAACTGGGTTACTTAATCATAGCTGATGAAAAGAAAATACCGGACATAAAAAAGCATATCGTTAAATTCAGGAAATTGCTGAAAAAGCAATTCCTTGAAAAATTTGATCTTGAGGGATCGTACGAGAACGGGCTATCAAAAGTACACTTTGGGATTATTAGCCCGGAATCACCTATACTGAAAGATATTGGTCTGCAAAACAATAGCAATGAACTATGGTTTTATGAAGACACTAGGCGGTATAGATACACTTTTGCGACTGTAAAGGCGGAATCCTTAACCTATATCAATGAAAATCCCAGAGTGAAGAACGAGAAATATGATAAAACGACAGTCATACAGTATAATGCACTTACTAATGCACAAGTGGATACCTTTTTTAATTTATTGAATATACTATGGACAGAGGCAATTATCATTAAATGACAAATCTTATGAAAAACATCAATCTTAAAAAACTGTCAGTGGCCCTATCCCTCACCGCACTTGGATTGGGAATAGGTGCAATCGTTTCGTTTCTTAAACTTCCGGTCTTTTTGGATACCATCGGAGTGATGATGTGTACCTTACTTTTGGGGTGGAGGTACGGGCTCCTGAGTGCGGTGGTGACCTCCCTGTTTGGTTTCTTTTTCGTTTCACCAGTAATACCCTTCTTCTTTGCTACCATGCTTGGATTGGTTTTTTTCACAGAACTCTGTTATAAATGGGGGTACTATGGTACTTTCGGCAAAACACTTCTTGCTGGTATCGGTCATGGCATAGTGGGTACCACTCTTTCCCTGCCGGTAACCTATCTTCTTTTTGGCGGCTTCACCTCAAGCGGGAATGATCTGATTGTTTCGTTCTTTGTATCACAAGGCTATTCTATATTGTGGTCTGTACTCATATCCCTAACCAGTTTTGCTATCCTTGACCGGATATTAACTTGTTTTTTCTGTACTTCAGTGATGAAAGCCATACCAAAACGTTTTCTGAAGGAGCATGATTTCAGATCACTTTAAGATATCCGAATACTCACGCAACTTCAATGGGTTGCTATTTGCTGCTGGCGGGATGGCAATATATGGGGCATGCGCATATATTGCAAGGCATTTTGAGGTGACAGCACCTCCGGTTTTGATTACGGCTACCTACTTCGTTATCGTGTCAGCAATATACAGAAAAACAGGGGAGATCTATTTTATACTCGTGTCATTACTTTTTCTCTCTGTATATTTTACGACTATTTCCGGCAACCAGTTATCACCTGGAGGAATATGGGAGGCGCTGGGAGCAAGCCAAAAACTGCCGATAATGCTTTATGGAATAGTTATTTTGCCGGCCTCGTTTCTGGGGAATTATATTGATGTTTTTTCGTTGGCAAAAAATTCGGGAGGTGCGGGTAATGTCTGGCTAAAGTTCTTTGTCCCCGTACTCATAAAGCGGGAACTGGTGCTGAAACGTCACAAAGAAGTTATGGAAGCCCTTTATGCCAAGGGCTATGATACGCGCAAACGCTGGACGAGGTACAGACTTGCGGGTAAATGGATAATACCTGTGGTTATAACTACGTTGATGGAGGGCGTAGAATCCTACGAATACAATTTGATGCTGAATCATGATATAACCTTGTCAGGGAAGAGAGAAAATACAACTAGAGCTGCTGTATGGCAGTGGGTGCTGTTTGTCTTGCTGATTGTGGCGACCATAATATTTTTTGTCTTATGAAAGCGTATATATTATTACTTGACGATGTAACAGTCATTCAACACGGTAGGGAGATGCTCATTGCTGCAGTAAAAGCATTCTCGGGAGCCGATCCATTAATATACCGAAGTCCCTATTTTGTGGAGGGTACGGGTTATGCACGTACCGTTTTCGACGAGATCGAGCTGGTGACATCCAGTCAGTCGAAACTGGGCTTGGCACAAGCGTCACCAACGCAGTTACTTGATGCATGGCAGTTGGAGAAATATCGCGACTATGAACTCTCTGCATTATCCGGGGGATGGAGAAAATACCTGGGGCTTGCTCTTTTTTCAAACCAAAAATCCAGGTGCAAGATATTTTTTGATTCTTTCCGGCAACTTTCAGACCGGCTCATTGGAGACCTGGTAAATAATCTCAAAAAAACCGGCACTGAATACGTATTTTTTGTAGAGTTTGATGCCGAATACATGAAAGGATGCGAATTTCAACGCATTTTATTCACTGGGGAGAGACTAGAACCTGAAAACCTGAGCAAGCTCCCAGTTCAGGCAATAACCACCGAAAGCAATTATGTCCGCTAATATTACCATCGAAAAACTGGGGTATCGTTACAATGACAAAACCCCCTATATAATGCGCGACCTGAGCGTGGATTCTCTCACTGGCAAAAATATTCTCGTGCTGGGTGATAACGGGAGCGGGAAATCGACATTCGGAAAACTACTTACGGGAATATTGCAACCTACTGAAGGCCGAATTATGATCAATGGAAAGGATGTATCGTCCCTGCCCCCAAAAAAGCGGATACTATATGCATATTACATTAATCAATTAAACCAACTGCATTTTGTCGGAAATACTCTTAGGCAGGAAATCAGCTTTATCGAAAAAGTTTCCGGGAAAAAGGCTGATTATAGAAAGTTGGCCGATTTCAGGCTCCCTGAAGACCCTGCAACAAACCCCTTTGAACTTCTTACTAACCAGGCATGGCGGTTATCCCTCTATATAGCCGCTGTTGTTGATCCATATATTCTGTTCATTGACGAGATACCTTCTTCGGCGAACAGTATTAACAATGAATGTCTAACGATGTTGCTTGAAAGCAGAGCTGTACGGGGACTGGTTACCTTTATTGCTTATCAGAGGGCAATTCCTGTAAAGACCGATTTAACCATTGAATTTTAGGTACAATAGACTTTGTGATGTTTATTTAGTTAGTTTTAACTGTTAAAAATCTAATTTTTGACAGTTTTTATTGTCTTGTATTCGTAATATTCTTAAATTTGGTGAAATCTTTCACTAATGAAACTTCATTTATATACGTTAAAAAAACTTTTAAAACCGTCGGGATTTGCCGGAGGACACTTCCCTACGCTTAATAAAAAAACCAGTCGGGTGTTGTGAACTTGGCGGAACGCACACCTGACTGGTTACCAAATAATTTTGCATCACAGAAATGAATTAGACCATGAAAACGAATATCATTTTCTAAAACAACTAACTATGAAAACAAAGATCATTTCTTTATTCAAAGGTAACAAAACCTGTGTGGTAAAGCAAACCGGTAAAAGGTTTGACAAGGTTTTAACATTTCTGTCAATATACCTAACCTCGAGGCTTTCCATTCCCCCACAGACCTTACCACAAGCCGCGAGACCTGAAACACCTCGTTTGAATTACCAGGACGACTTTATTCAAAAGTGGGGTAGTCTGCAATTCCCCGATCCTGAACAGGTAGAATCTTTTAAAACTGAAGGTAATGGGTAATTCCTGCAATAAACCGGATTCGGGAGCCTGTAGATTTACTCCTGAAGAAATTGAAGCTGCCTGTTTGGCGATCCGTACCTCTGTTCCTATAAAACAGCCGGACGGAAGTGTACTGCACAAACGGTACCAAGCCAGCCCTGATCCCCTACACATGGCCAAAGAAAATTACGAAAACCACCGTCAGGTGGTCGAAGATATGCATTGGTATGCGGGCCATCCTGATCTCATGCCCGCCCGGGATCTGGCTCTGATTATATACAATCTTTGCCAGTACGCCCGAGCCTCCATATCACCTTTAATAAAAGAAGAGGCGGCGGAATGGTACCACAAATATGCTGCGCTCTATCTCCGCCTTACTAAACGCGCGTACACCGAGGATGCCCCCTGCTAATCAGAGCGGGGGCTTTAGGGTGTCCGTGCTATAAGCACGTTTCAATTTGTAAATCCTTAATAACTAGATAGTATGAAACAACAGCGTAAAGACGTTGAAAGGACAGTTAATGAAGCCACAGCTTCATTAATAAAAGAACTTGAAGCTCAGGCCAGGAGTGACGGCTCTCAAAATCTGCCCCGCAAAGGCGACTCCGCGCAGCAGTTCTGGCGAACCCACCACCTGGAATTTCAGAGAATCGCGCACACTCTCATCGCCGATTTAAATCTGCAAGCTCCGGGGCGTAGAGAACAGGAGCAAGCTGAGTATGAAGCCTATGAAAAACAGGCAATCCCGGCGCTCAGCTATGTCAAAAGGAAGGTAATCTCGCTGCGCGGAAAGGTTGCCCATTACCGAACGCCCAGTCTCCTGGTACGTATACTGATTATCACCCTGATCGTTTTCTTTGGTATGACCGATGGTGGTTTAAATGCGGCTGCAATCGAATTTACATCAGGAATGCCCAGGATCATGGCTCTTGGAGCAGCCCTGGTCTTAGGGGCCGCTATCGGGGTGATCACGCACACGTTTGCCGCTCCCTGGATATTGAAAAGCAGAACGGCTTCGGGGCGGAGTTCCCGTGGGTTAACGGTACTTGGTCTTGCAGGGTCTGTATTTTATTACTTAGCAATGATACGGGCGGATTTCCAGCAGGCGCAGTTTGCGAACGAAGGTATCGTGGTAGAGGTAGCGGTGCTTCCCTTTGCCGCTGTTTCTATCTTGGTATTTTCACTGGGAGCCGGACTGAGCCTGTACCTGCACCGGGTAATGAAAAACGGCAACTCCACCCTGGAATATGCTGACCGCAAAGAGCTAAAGGCCGCCGTAGCGGAAGAAAAACGGCTGGAAACGGAGATGGCCGACCGGAAGAAAAAGCATGAGCGGTATCAAAAAGAGGCGCAAGAAAATGATGAGTTCAGTCAATTACACCTTACCCTGCTCCGGACATGTGCAGAGCAAGCCTATTACCAATACCTGAGTACGAATGCCGGATTTCGGACAGACGGACATACATTCAGCAAGGAAATGGCAGCTCCCTATCCGTTTGAATTCAATTTTCCGCAAACGGGAAGCAACAGCCGGAACCGGGGATTTTTGTTACCGATCCTCTTATTGGTAGCAAGCCTTGCTGCCTGTTCCCCGAAACAGAAGCCGGTGCCGGAACAATGCATCTGCGTGGTGGTCGATCAGACCGATCCTATGCCTACCTATCCGAGTGCCGGAGAAATTCTGCAGATATCGCCTCTGCATGCCGATCCGTATGCCGGGCTATCGGTACTGGTGAGTACGATTTCGGATGTGTCGCATACACGTTCTACCTGGGTAGATATCGACGCGGAGGCTCCACTCTTTGCCAGCAGCGGTATTCGGCAAATGCGGGTAAAACGGTTTACACGGGAACTGGACAGCGTGGTGCGTGCTGCCATCCCCGCCCCGGAAACAGCGGGACGGGGACATTCCCTTGTATATCAGTCCCTCCTTAAAACGGCTGCCAATATGAAAGAGCGCGGCTGCGCGCACACCGTTATGCTTGTTTTTAGCGATATGCAGCACAATGAACCGGGCATTTCATTTACAAAATCGGCGTTTCAAAAGGTGGTGGATAAAGAACCTGAAACGGTGCGTAGTATGCTCAAAGCTAAAGAGCCACTGGTTCGTATGGAGAATATGGATATACGGATCATTTACGAAAGTCGCACACGGGATGAAGACGAGTCATTTACCTGTGCCGCCCGCTTTTTTGAGCATTTCTTTGAAGAAGAAGCCGGGGCCTCTGTCCGGGTACAGGCAAGTGTTACCGAGCAGTAATGTATATACTTTTACTCAACCTTTCTCCCCTCATTCTCTCGTATCACCGAATCAATCACTTCTAATAAGGCTGCCCGTTTCTCCGGCGGGAGCTGCAAAATAGCGTCCATTTTTTCCTGCAGGGACTGGCTTTTGCCGTCCGGGTTTCGGAATAGCTCATACACCGGTACGTCGAGTGCCAGGGCAATGCGTTCTATGGTTTTAATATTGGGCGGTATGCGTCCGTTCTCAAAGGCTGAGAGCTGTCCCTGGGTTAAGCCGGTTTTTTCACAGAGATCTTTCTGTGACCAGCCTTTTCCCTTACGGATACGCAGGATGTTATATGCCAGTATTTGCTCAATACTCATAGAGCCAAAGGTAAAATCATATCTCAAAAGAAAAAAATCTCATCAAAATACCTCTTATTAAAGGTGTATTGATTACTTTTACCTCTTAAAAGGTGTGTTTAATGAAAAAATACCTATTACAATGCATACACAAGAACAGAAAGACACCTTCCGCCGGGTGTACCAAACTTTTGTAAACGGGCTGCATAGCGGCAAAACGAGTGGGGCGCGGGATTTTCTACAATCCATCGGACTATCGGCAGAGGCGGGCGGAGCCGGGTTTGCCTCGGGACAGATCGGGCATCGGAAGACGGAAGCGGAATTGCAGCCCCTGGTCGACATCGGCATATTAACGGCGAATGGCAAGTTTTCTAAGGGTAGACCTTCGTATACGACGTTTGGAATGGATGGCATTGTGTGGCCACTGAAAGATGATCGGGGTGAGGTCGTGAACTTCTACGCATGGCGTTTTAAGCTGGCGCAGCCACTGGGGTACTTTTTGAATGAACAGGGTTTATTTCCGGGGTATCCTTCCCCGGCGACCACCCGGCTGTATATCCTGCCGGAACCTTTGTCTGCCGCAACCGTGTTGCAATCTTGTCTCCCGGATAACCGCGAAGCTGTGCTTTCGCTCATCAACGGGCAGCTCTTGTCCCAGCATATCGAAGTACTTCGCAGTACAGCCATACAAAGAGTAACCTGTATCGGTTGTGATACAGAGGTTACAGAAAAGATACGGAATGAATTTCCGCACCTGGAAGTGGATCATATACCAATACCAAACGGTACAACGATAAACAGCATTTGGGTAGCAGAAGGACTACCCGGTTTGCAACGCTTACTGGATGGCAAAGCCCAGGAAAGTATACCCACTGCAGAACCCTCCGTTATGGTGGAGCCGCCTGCGGCAGATATAGACGTTCCACTGATCCCCTCCGGTCTGCGACAGGTACATGCCCAAAAATGGGTCTATGAAAGCGAGGTCGCGGAATACGCCATACAGGGCGAGATTGGTATGGAACTCAGCAGCCTCTTGGTTACGCTGAAGATCTGCTTTCCAAACGGTGCGGTGATCACCGGCAGGTATGACCTGTACAACGTCAACGACCGTAATACGATAGCGGGAGAGGCACAGGATATGGATGTGTCCCCGCATGCGGTCGAGAGCGACCTGATGTTCCTCTTGCTGCAGTTAGATGCTATCCGGGACGAACGACTCAGTACAAGCACGACCCGGCAGGAGCGAATACGCCCGGTATTGCCCCATGCCCGTGTACTGGAGCTGCAGGCATTCCTCAAAGACCCGAACCTAATGGACAACATCAACCGAAAATTAGGCGAAGCGGGTATCATCGGCGAGGAGTTGACTAGGCAGGCTGCCTTTGTGGTAGCGGCATCGTTTCAGCATCGACATCCCTTGAGCGCCCTGGTGCAAGGTACCAGCGGATCGGGCAAAAGTTACCTGATCAATACCGTCGCGCAGTGTTTGCCACAGGATGCGGTGCTGTCGCTTACCCGTGCCAGTTCCATGAGCCTGTTTTACATGGATAGCAACGACCTGCACCGAAAACTGATCCTGATCCAGGACTGGGACGGCCTCGATAGCGAAACGCAGTTTGCCTTGCGGGAATTTCAGTCGGCGGGCAGCATTACAAACCTGCGTCCGTATAAAGACCGCAAGACCGGAGATATTCAGTCAAAAAACACGGAGATACGGGCTTCCTTTGCATCGCTCTCAGCCACCACCAGCGCGGTATATTACGACAACTACAGTCGCAGCATCGTATTCGGGGTGGAAGAGAGCGAGGAACAAACCCGCGCCATTGTTGAGCGGCAGAACCGGCTTCGGGCAGGTTTGGTAAACGTACAGGACGAAGAAGCTGCCAAAGCCTTCCTGCGGGACATGCATGGCGTACTGCACAGCTACCCGGTTGTGATCCCCTTTGCTCACCGCTTGCAGATACCCGCCACCGGGCTTACGCTGCGCAGGTTGAACGAACAGTTCTTAAATTTCCTGGAACAGATCACCTTACTGCACCAGTACCAGCGGGAGCAGGACGAGCAGGGTCAGCTGATCGCAACGGTCGAAGATGCCCGCATGGCCATTGAGCTGTTTGCCGGGAGCATCTTTATCAAATCCGACGACCTGGACACCGGGCTGCGGACATTCTTTGAACAACTGAAACGTCACGTAAAAACACACATCCCGAATGGACGCTTTCGGCAGCGGGATATCCGCCACGCGCTCAGGTATTCCAAAAGCCATACGCAGTACTTCTTGCAGGGGCTGCGGGAGCGGGAGTATATCCGCATTAGCGGTGGTACTGCGAATAAGGGGTTTGTATATGAAATCGACTACTGGGACGATGCCGCCAAAGAGCGGGAGCGCATCCGGGAAACCTTACTTGCCCAACTGAATACGATTACCGTGACACCGCCACCGGCCACTACAAGCTGGCAGCAGCACAAGATACACCCGTAGCGGACGGTGAAGCAAAGACTATATATGGAAGACATGAAAGCGATACGACCCGACACACCCTCAAGCAAGGACTGGCAAAAACTGTTTCAGGAGTTCTGTGTCTATATCCGCTCACAGAACTATGCTTCATCGCATGGCGAATCCTATATCAGCTATGCCCTCGAATTTATCCTGTACGCAGAGCGGAATGGCAGGCGCAGCATCGGTTCGGTGGATGGGGAAACCCTGAACAAGTACATGGAGTATTTAGAATCCCGCCCCAACCAGCGCAGCGGTGCATTGCTTTCCGTCGGTACTATTGCCACGCACCGGGCCAGCGTGGGCATGCTGTTTGATTATGCCTACGCCTCAGGAATGATCGCCTATACGGTTCCCTTCCCGAAGCTGATCCGTCCGGAGCGGAGCATCCAAAACATACTGGACATGGCAGAGATACGGAGCCTCTTTGCAGCCTGCCGTGATCCGAGGGATACCGCGATCCTCTCCTTAGCGTATGGTTGCGGACTGCGCAGGAGTGAAATCCGTCACCTGGATACCGGGGATGTACAGATCCATAACCGTATCTTGTATGTCCGGGAGGGCAAGGGCAGGAAGTACAGAAGCATACCGTTGAGTAATACGGTTATTGCGAACCTGAGGCACTATGAGCGCAATTACCGTCCACGGCTGCTGCAGTCCCGCGTGGATGCGGGCGTAGAACCGGCATACCTCCTCAATATACAGGGACGTCGCCTTGCTGGGGATCATATCTATGAAACCGTACTGGAGTTGGCACAGCGTACCGGCAGTCCGGAGATCATTCGGAAGAACGTAACCCCGCACCTGCTTCGGCACAGCATTGCTACCCACCTCATCGAGCGGGGTGCGTCGATGGCTTGGGTGCAGGCATTCCTGGGACACGCCAGTCCGGACAGTACTCATATCTACACCAAAACAAGAAAGTATCAACCTCACTTGCTTTCATAATGGAATATTCGCGTTTAGAACAGTACCTGGAACGGTATATCCGTAGTCCCCGATCTATCGACAGTTACCTGTACGAGATACGGCGGTTCATTGACCGACATCCGAGTTATGCGACCTACCAGCACACGGATATTACCCGGGTTTTTGCTGATCTTAACGAGCAGTATCGCCGCAAGGACGGTACGCTGAGTGGTGCAGCAAACCGGATATTCACCGCAATCAAATGGCTGTACTCCTTCCTGGTGTATACGGGAATCAGAAAGGAACATCCGTTCCCGCCGGGGTATTCGATCAAGGGAACCAAAAAGCGCGGTTTTGATCGTTCAGAGGTATTAAGCCCCAAAGAGCTGCGGGGTTTAGTGGAATATTCCCGGCAGGACGTTCCCTATTTTATAAACCTTCAGTTACGCAATGCGGTGGTGGTGTCGATATTGGTACATCAGGGGCTAATGTCTCAAGAGCTGGTGGCCCTTGTATGCGAGGATATTGACCTCGATGCCGGAACCATAAAGATACGGCGTACTCGTAGCACCAATGGGCGGATACTTCCCCTGCATCCTTCGCAATATATGCTCCTGAATGACTACCTGACACACAGCAGAGCATATTTGCTCAAAGGCAACACCACCTGCCAGTACCTGATCGTGGGTACCCGGGCTATGAAAGAAACGGTGAGCGGTATCGGTTCCATCCTGCGCAGGTACCGGTTCCTGTACCCGGATAAGCCCATGACAGCGGAAGCCATCCGCAAAAGCGTTATTTACAATAAGATCAATGAGGAACATCGGTCTGTGGAGGAGGTACAGCTCTTTGCCGGGCATAAGTGGCCGAGCAGCACGGAAGCCTACCGCTCAGAGATTGATTTTAACGATACGGAGTTTATCAATGAGGTGCATCCGATGGAGGTGCTGTGAATCAAAGATATGCCTGTAGAAATTTGATAGCATCCTGCTTGTCTCGAAAACTTGCTTCTATCTTATCTCCTATATTATAGCGAATAATGATTTCGTATTTGTGAAAGGGCTTAGATTGATTAATCTGAGTATATTGATTAAGAAAATTTATTGCGTCAGAAGCGTTAGTGACAACAGCCTCTTCACCGTGTAACGGCAGAATAATAATTTTCTCTATAAGGCGCGTAATGGAACGAGCCAAAGCAGAGAAGAAGTCGTTAACACCTTCTTGGTTGAGAGCTAAAAGTTCTTTTGCTATATCGGCTTTATTGTTCTCTGACAGAGCATTCCATTGCGTTATTTTAGATCTGAAATCAGATTCTGGTGTTCTCTCATCAAAAGTTGCATCAATGCCAAACTTTGCAAATGCCTTTATAACAGTTTCATAAGGGAAATAGAGTACATTGAATCCATTTGATTTGAGCTGAGTAATAGCGCCTTCCGTAAAAACACCAGCCAATACCACTCCAATAAACGGTGAAGCACTTTGATACTTAGCAACTAATGGCAGAATAGCGCTTTGAATTTCTTGTGCTTTATTTCTCGAATGTTTTGTGTAGCGTCGCCAGGCAGATTCAATAAAGGCTACCGGGGTTCCAACAAGTGTTGCGCTTCCCTTCCGTTCAAGTACGAAGTCGAGATCATGCTTGTTGTTATTTCCATCGATCCAGGTTACTTTTACTCCGGCTCGCGCTAATCGTTTCCCCTTTTTATCCAGGAATAGCTCGTGTTCATTAGCAAAGGTACGCAGATGAGGCTCCAGTGCCAATTCGAGTAGGTCGCCAATTATTTGGCCAAACTTATGTGATAATGATTCCGCCATTCTTTTTAGCTATTAATCCAAAGTCTGCCCTCGTGGAGCGGTACTCTATGTTTTCTGTTTTTCCATTTAACGTTTCTATCCCGTAACTTCTCAAAAGAGTAATCTGAAAAGCCTGCAGCAACAGCCAATTCGCCTAACCACCGATCAACCGGAACATAAATTCCATAAGGAGCGGAGTCCCCAACGACAAAGCACATTTTACAGTTTTCGCTGGTTACTCTTCTAAGTGAATGGAACACATCTGCAAGATCGTTAAAATAGGCAGCGATCATAAAATGATAGTTCTTTTTCCCGCCGTGACTGAGCCGCTCAACTTTTAGTTGCTCGTATACATCAACAAGTTCATCACGAATAATTGCAAGCCGGGGATTCGCCAGGATATCATCAATACTGCTTCCTAACTTTGAAACGTGCTGAGTACAGGCGCGAACCAGGTGTTTTCTAACATTATCCTGAAGATCAGACCAGCCGCTAATGTCTCCCCAAAAGGTCATTTCGAGCCGTGTAGCATCAGCATAATCATAGTTATTAGCATAAGGAGGCGAGGTAATCACCAGATCACCCCATCCATCAGGAATTGATTCAATATTTCTTGCATCCTCATTGAGCATTACCGAGTCAACCACATTATTAAACCGAGATTGAGCAAGTTTCATATCAAAATACATATCATTGACCTTTGTCTCAAAGGCTACAAATGGATCAATAACTTTTGCCTTCGTTTTATTGGGCTGTATGTACTGCCATTGAGCAGTCCCAACTGGGGAGGTTGTTCTGAGGATCGCTGTGATAATAAACCAGTTGAAATTTCTAATTTCTTCATCTTGGTTTATCTCAAACCATGCTTGTTTCAGTGCTTCCAGCTTTTGGATTATTTCAAGCGGATAACAATTCGCTATGAGCTTGGGATAGTCTGTTTTTGTGATAGATATTGTTTTGGCTCTACTCAGAAGCAAAAGAGCATTCTCTTTAAATTCATTGGCTGGATAATTCCAATTCAGTTTAGCTTTCGCAATGCGGTATACATAGGGGTGCGCTTCTACGCCGTAGGATTCAACACCTTCAAATTCGCTTTCCAAAAGGACTGTTCCAGAGCCAGCGAAGGGATCAATTATCCTGGTTCGTCCATTCTTTCGCTCTTCCCGAATTACCTCATTTACCCAGGCAGCAGAAAATCCGGCGGTGTATCTGTACCATTTGTGGATTGGCAGTTTCATGTTATCAGCAAAGGTGGCGGTGTAATCCTGTGCTACTTTTACCTCTTCCGGGAACAGTTCTAAGATTGATGTGTTCTTACTTGCCATGCCTCAAAGATAGTCAAATTAACAATGGCAAAACACAAAGAAAATAAAACCCATTACGGCCTTCTCCCCGCTAATAGCGGGGTTTTTATTTAAAGTACATTTTCGTATTTTTGACCTGTGTACCCGTATACCGTAAATACCCGAACCGCCATGCGCGACCCTTTTCCCCAAAAAGGCCACAGAAGGGGTTATTTTTATGGCTTTAATGGACAAGAGAAGGATGACGAGGTGTATGGCGTGGAAGGAACGGCGTACTCATTTGAGTATAGGGTATATGACAGTCGTATCGGACGTTGGTTAAGTACAGACCCTTTAACAGCCCAAGCGCCAAGTTGGACACCATATAGAGCCTTTTTTAATAATCCAAACTATTGGTCTGATATTGACGGTAGGATAGAATGGCCTTTAAAAGGAAGTACTGCAATAAATAAAAAAGATGCTAAAAATGGTGGTTGGGGACTAAAAAATACAGTGGTAAGAACATCTACTTATCGGGATACAGATAGACCACCAGGTGCAACAAACCCACACATAGGAATAGATTATAGAGCAGTTGTTGGAACTCCATTTTATTCTCTTGGTGATGGAGAAGTAGTAGATATTGGTTCTACTCGTAAAGGCGCTAAGTATATTAAAGTGCAATATTCAAATGGAGATGTAGTTAGGTTTTTGCATATTAACTCAGTCGCAGAGGGACTTGCTGAAGGAAGTTTAGTAAAAGAGGGGCAAATTTTGGGGGAAACGGGGTCGACGGGAACAAAACAGCCACACTTACATGTCGATGCGGTAGATAAAGATGGTAGGGAAATTGACCCAGAAGCAACTCAATATGGACGATTAACTAATAAACAATTTTTTGAGGAATATGGTGGAGATTATACAAAAGTTCCAACTGTAAATATTGCAGAACAGAATAAGTCAATTGAAGAAAAGAATAAAACACAGGAAGTGGACCCCGTAGTAACGCCGTCTAAGCAGAATGAGTCAAGCGGTAAATCTTTTTGGGGAACAATAAAACAAGCCTATAATGAAGTCATAGAAGGTATTAAACAAGCAATAACTCCTCCATCGACCGCTCCATATTAAATTTTAGTTTTATGAGAAAAATAAGAATTTCGTTAGTAGCACTTTTTACTATTTTATTTATATGTGGATGCATCACAAATAGAAAGAATGCGGATGTAGTATATAAATTATTTACTTTAAGTAAATTATCAGGTTTTTTGGGAATGCATATAGATAGTGTTAAATTTGAGGATAAATCTCTTTTTATAGTGAACGGGATAGATGAATCCGATGAAGGAGTACTATTTTATACAAAAAGCGTTTCACGAGAGGGGCGTAAGGATGCTTCTATTATATTTGAAACGAGAACGCTATCTGATAAGACTGTAAATAGAATTATCATTAAAGACACTGCGATTGTAAAGGATTATGTTTATGTTGGTCAGAATGGGACAGAATTTAAGAACTTCCTTGCTTCTAAAAAACCAGAAATGCCTGATGGATATTTATATTTTAAACTGAAAAATTGCTCAAAATGTTTTATAGAGGTTTCTTTTTATGATCAGTCAATCCAAAGGAGCTTTGAGTATATAGATCAATTTGGTAAAGATAATATAGATAGCAATAATTACATTTCAATGATTGTTCTTATGTAGTATTCAACGCATCGTCCACGAGGGTAATGTTTACTCTATCAAAACCAAACGTTCTTTGATGAAACGTACCCTAAAAGGGTAAATTGAAAAAAAGCGTTTGCTCCGTGCGCGATACCTGCCGTGGTGCTAACCCGCAGGGTGTACATCCCAAAGGTAGCGCGGCTGCCGGTGAAATTGGAAAAGGGCTTTTGCCCACGCATAGTAATAATGTTATGAAAAACGTTACATTCTGTACGGCAGCAGTCGCTTAGGTTTGTGGGAAAGGAATAAAAAGCTTACTTTCACTCCCGTAACAGAAACGATACAATCGGTGTACCGTGGGGATAAAAGATATGAGCTGAGCGACCATTTGGGGAATTTCAATGGATGTTGGGTTTGGAAAACCCTTACAGCCATTAATCCCGCTTTCAAGTCGGGAGAGCATGTGGTACTTACCGACCGCAAGGAACTGCACTGCGGCCTGGAGGACAATGTGCCCTTCCCGGAATACTACACGGCCGAGGTGAAGAACCGCTATGATTATTACCCCTTCGGTATGCTGATAGAAGAGCGGAAGTACGGAGCAGCTACCTGTATATATGACATAGATACCACGATCGTATTTACGGTCATAGACCAGGATTTTGCGGAAGATCCTAACCTGGACGCCTGGCTGTATGCGATAGCCGGAGCCACCCCGAACTATGACAACAGCTCGATGCTGCTGGAATATGACCAGGACCCGCTGGTGACCTACTGGCCGGCCAATGAAGGCGACCGTTATAAGGTAACGTTCAGCTTTACTTTTGATGGGAACTGTGATTCGCTGCAGGTACTGGGCAATGTGCAGAATTCGACCACGCAATCGTACACAAGCAGTGGCACCTATACGTTTGATTTTACGGTAAACGATGTATCGGGCGGCTATGGTGTTTTCGGGTTTTATAAGGAAAACCCGGAGTGTATCGTGTATATCCATTGGGTGAAGATCGAACAGTATACGACCAGCACGCAGGTGGTCTGTGATACGGATAGTGTGGCAGGGTATAGATTTGGGTTCAATGGACAAATGAAGGATGACGAGGTATATGGCGTGGAAGGGACGGCGTACTCATTTGAGTATCGGATTTATGACAGTCGTATCGGACGGTTTTTAAGTGTCGATCCTTTGGTACCTTATTACCCGTTTTGGGCACCATATACTTTTGCAGCAAATACTCCTATCTGGGCGAGTGATTTAGAAGGACTCGAACCTAATTTTGAAAGAGCATTAGAACAACAAGGAGAAAAACTTACTGTGAAATCAGATGAATTTATACAAGTAAGTATTAAAAGAACAGAAAATAGTGCGAATGGAAGAGCGCCGACTCTTGATGATATACAAACATTTCTAGATCTTGTTGGATTAACGCCAATCGTAGGCGAATTTGCAGATGGAGTTAACGGTGGCATTTACCTTTTCAGGGGTAAATTTAAAGAATCAGCTTTAAGTTTTACTGCAATGATTCCACTTGTTGGAACTGTGCCAACAGTTGCAAAGTGGTCACGAAATGTCCTGAAGTTTTCAGATAATGCTTTTATTACGGCTTCTGGACTTACACTAAAACTCGGAAGCCGCGAAGGTAATAGATTGTCTCATGTTTTTGCTCACGCTGTTAATGACTTAACAAAGAGTAAGCATGGTGTTTTTGAACTTGCTGATGGGGAAGATTTACTTAGCACAATTGATAAGGCGTGGGAAACGGCACAAAAAGGAGGCAGAAATGTAGAAAAGACAGTACAAAGCAATGGTAATATTAGCTATGTTATAGATATGGGGAAAAAAGTTGGATATGAGGGAGGAAGTGAGGGTACTGGAGAAGCTCTTAATAAAGTACAAATAATAATAAAGAAAGGAACGGATGATGAACTCATAACCGCTTTTCCTGTAAAATAATAGTATGATAAGCATTCAATTAGAAAATATCGAAAATGGCCGTTTTTCTCTGCATATAGAAGAGGTTAATTATACTCAAGAAACGATTATATATTATTTGGCTATCGATCCGGACTTTATGCCAGATATAGAGAATACGTATAAAGCACTATTGAATTTGAGAAAATTGATGTATTCATGGATTGATTGTATCAATTCCTCGCTAAAGGAAATAAATACCCGAGTTTATTTACCATTTGATTTTCAGGATGAGTATATAGGCTGTCTCAGATTGGAGTTTGTAAGAGATGGGAATTTACAGGTAGATTATGGATATACGGAAGAAATTCAGGGATATTCTGTGAATCCTAGTAGTCTGGAGTGTTGGGACCAATCGACTTTGAAAGAATATAAAAAAGTATCAAAATCCTTTGGATATAATACTGAAAAGTTTCTTATAGATGTACAGCAAATTATTGCTACAATAAACGTTAATTTATCAATTTATTTAAACTGATAAATATACAGAGTAATATTTACCCTGTTATACCGGATTTTCGCTGATAAATAGATAGTTGAAAGATCGGCTAAAAGCCGGTAATGTCCCAAAACGTCACCTGGCTTTTTTGGCGCATTCAAGTTGTTGATAATCAGAGGTAAATGATTGACATTTCGCTGATGAAGCGGGGGCAGTATACTCCCGTTTTATATTTTTGATCGCTGTAGGCCGCGTAAAATGCGGTGTGTTTTTTCCGTCGTGTCCCAAAACGTCACCTGTGCATTTTTATTTGGCTGTATGTATTGATTTTACTATATTTACAACGTTTTGTGAGCAGAACGTTCTTTGATGAAACGATTCCGAAGAGGGGTAATTGAAAAAAAGCCTTTTTTTCGTGCGCGATTGCAGCATATAGCCCGCATCTCGCTGTAAGCGAGAGAGGACTATAGCGGAAAGCGCGGTAGCCGGATTGATTGAAAAAAAGCGTTTGCCCACGCATAGTTTTTGCTATGTTGTGTAAAACGATACATTTTAGTTCAGCTGGACCCGGAAAAAGACCCCTCGCGGGACGGGAAGACGGGCACGGTGTACCAGTACGTAGGTCGTGATGAATATGGCCTTTCACTGCATTATTTCCAGGGGGATTACCAGAGCATAAGCAGCGCGAACGATTTCCTGCTGCAGGTTCCCGGGGCGTATTACGGCGGTTATGACCTGTACAACGGCAATATCCGGGCGATGAACAATACGTTGCGCACCGACAGTACAAGCGAGCCCCTGCTGCAGGTATTCGGCTACGATCAGCTGAACCGCATCGGCAGCAGCCGGAGCTATATACAGAATGCGGTGGCGGCCTCCATAAGCAACTGGAACCCGGCAGCGCCGGTGACGGATATGTTCCGCACCCTATATACCTATGATGCCAATGGCAATATACAGGAGCTGCAACGCTACAATAAGGCGGGGGTACCCTTTGACCACCTGAGCTATGGATACACGGCAGGCACGAACCGCCTGGACCATGTGAGCGATGCCATTGCTGACGGTGTGGTGAACTACGATATAGACAATAATAACCCCGGCAATTACAGTTATGACGCCATCGGTAACTTAAGCGGGGATGTGAAGGAAGAGATCGCGGACATACGCTGGAACGTATACGGTAAGGTGACCGAGGTGATCCGCAGCAGTGGCAGCAGCCGGGCGGCCCTGTACTTCGGGTATGACGGTTCGGGCAGGCGCATCTCCAAGCGGGTGGTGAAGCCCGGGGGAGAAGAATGGACGGAACACTATGTGCTGGACGCGCAGGGCAATGTATTGGGCATCTATAAGGTGGTACCCGTGGAGGACGAGGAGAACCCGGAGGAAGTGTACCTCCGCCAGAACGTGCTGTACGGCAGCAGTCGCTTAGGTTTGTGGGAAAGGAATAAAAAGCTTACTTTCACTCCCGTAACAGAAACGATACAATCGGTGTACCGTGGTGATAAAAGATATGAGCTGAGCGACCACCTGGGCAATGTGCATGTGGTACTTACCGACCGCAAGGAACTGCACTGCGGCCTGGAGGACAATGTGCCCTTCCCGGAATACTACACGGCCGAGGTAAAGAACCGCTATGATTATTACCCCTTCGGTATGCTGATGGAGGAGCGGAAGTACGGAGCCTCCGCCTGCCGGTATGATATAGATACCACGATCGTATTTACGGTCATAGACCAGGATTTTGCAGAAGATCCTAACCTGGATGCCTGGCTGTATGCGATAGCCGGAGCCACCCCGAACTATGACAACAGCTCGATGCTGCTGGAATATGACCAGGACCCGCTGGTGACCTACTGGCCGGCCAATGAGGGTGACCGTTACAGGGTAACCTTCAGCTTTACTTTTGATGGGAACTGTGACTCGCTGCAGGTACTGGGCAATGTGCAGAACTCGACCACGCAGTCATACACAAGCAGTGGTACCTATACGTTTGATTTTACGGTAAATGATGTATCGGGCGGCTATGGTGTTTTCGGGTTTTATAAGGACAACCCGGAGTGTATCGTGTATATCCATTCGGTGAAGATCGAACAGTATACAACCAGTACCCAGGTGGTTTGCGACACGGATAGTGTGGCAGGGTATAGATACGGGTTCAATGGACAAGAGAAGGATGACGAAGTATACGGCGTGGAAGGGACATCGTACTCATTTGAGTATAGAATATATGATAGTCGTATCGGAAGGTTCTTGTCTGTTGATCCACTATTTAAGGACTATCCTTGGAATAGTTCTTATGCATTTGCTGAGAATGATGTTATTAGGGCAATTGATTTAGAGGGTTTAGAACGAATGATTGTAACGACGGCGTTTGGGCTAATCAATATAACAAGAACTACCGCTGCAACTGAAGTAATGAGAGCGGATGCTACAACGTTAGTATCCTTTTTGCATCCTATTGCATCATGGACTGTAGGTAGCGTGGAAAGAGGAGGAGTTAATATATCAAGCGTAAGTGGAAGGATTGCTAGGCATGTTGCAGAGAATAATAACATGACAACAGATATAGGTTCAGAAAGAAACGCATTTCGTCATGCGTTATGGTCAGCAACAATAACTGCAGAATTCGATGAAACAATAGCCGCTCGTATTGGGAATGCACACGAAGGTATCGGTGCAACAGAGTCTGCAGTAATTGATTTTACTCAACCTTTGGTACAAGACAGGATGGTAGCAGACGAAATTGTAGATTTTTTAAATAATATTATAGGACGTAATATAGGAGCAGGCATAGGAGCAGATGCTACTCAAGTAGATATTGCAAGAGAAGTGCTTCGAGTGCAGAGAGATGAAGGTCTTTGGATTACAAGTACCTCTGCTGATAGGACAATCTCGATTTCAAGACAAAAAATAACAGAAACACAATTTAATACAGCAATAGAACGTTTAAATACTTTAGATGAAAATGGATTTAATGAAGCTGATAGACAAACAATGGAAAATGACAATAATTAGTATTATTGCATTAGGTCTTATTTTCCTTTTAGCATGTGGCGCTCAATGTGTGCCAATGGAAAAGAAAATTATGCAAATCTGCAAGGAAACAGATTCTGTTTATGTTATTCCGTTGAGAGATGTAACGGATTTCAAATGGTCTGATTTGTATATTGTTTCTGGGCCAAGTTTCCCGGAAGAAGTAAAAGAATATACAGGGCTTGATTATAACACTGTAATACAAGACGATCATAAACAGTATATCTTTATTTATGAGAATCAGATAGTAAAAGAATTTTCTTCTACTTGTATGAATGTTGATTTACACTCATTAAATAAAGGCAAAAGTTATGTGAGATTTTATTGGGATGACAGTATACAAGTGCAGAAACGTTTGAATGAAGGGCGTCCTTATTATGAGGCTATCCCATGGTAATGTTTACTCTGTCAAAACCAAATGTTCTTTGATGAAACGTACCCTAAAAGGGTAAATTGAAAAACGGCCTTTGCTTCGTGCGCGATTGCAGCGGATAGCTCTCTCGCTGTAAGCGAGATACTATGAGCGGAAAGCGCGGCCGCCGGTGAAATTGGAAAAGGGCTTTTGCCCACGCATAGTAATAATGTTGTGAAAAACGTTATATTCTGTATAGCAGCAGTCGCTTGGGTTTGTGGGAAAGGAATAAAAAGCTTACTTTCACTCCCGTAACAGAAACGATACAATCGGTGCATCTTGGGGATAAAAGATATGAGCTGAGCGACCATTTGGGGAATTTCAATGGATGTTGGGTTTGGAAAACCCTTACAGCCATGAATCCCGCTTTCAAGTCGGGAGAGCATGTGGTGGTCACCGACCGCAAGGAACTGCACTGCGGCCTGGAGGACAATGTGCCCTTCCCGGAATACTACACGGCCGAGGTAAAGAACCGCTATGATTATTATCCTTTCGGTATGCTGATGGAAGAGCGGAAGTACGGAGCAGCTACCTGTATATATGACATAGATACCACGATCGTATTTACGGTCATAGACCAGGATTTTGCGGAAGATCCTAACCTGGATGCCTGGCTGTATGCGATAGCCGGAGCCACCCCGAACTATGACAACAGCTCGATGCTGCTGGAATATGACCAGGACCCGCTGGTGACCTACTGGCCGGCCAATGAGGGTGACCGTTACAGGGTAACCTTCAGCTTTACTTTTGATGGGAACTGTGACTCGCTGCAGGTACTGGGCAATGTGCAGAACTCGACCACGCAGTCATACACAAGCAGTGGTACCTATACGTTTGATTTTACGGTAAATGATGTATCGGGCGGCTATGGTGTTTTCGGGTTTTATAAGGACAACCCGGAGTGTATCGTGTATATCCATTCGGTGAAGATCGAACAGTATACAACCAGTAC